>Ga0209173_100001_pt1 | contig 1172748 bp, 1072 predicted proteins | sample SynthPrep_16_END_FD_187206 | JGI IMG/M metagenome (GOLD analysis project Ga0209173, IMG submission 187206) | Synthetic microbial communities from Ohio, USA - SynthPrep_16_END_DS12_MetaG (SPAdes) (version 2) | ecosystem: Engineered > Bioreactor > Aerobic > Activated sludge | place: USA: Ohio... | reverse complement strand
TCAACCACTTGCGCTTCCGATCTCTCGTTAGCGGGAGGCGAATTCTACAGCGTTACACGCTGCTGTCAACACCTCTTTTTCTCCGCTTTCGACCGAGAGGATCGAAACGTTAATAGAGCCAAACAACCCTGCTCTACCAACTCCTTCTGGGCTTCGATGGACTGAAGCAACTCGCTGTCGAATTCTTCGTAACTCTTTGTTTATCAAGGAGTTTTCCGTTTCGACTGCGCCGGAAGTGGGGCGAATTATAGACTTCCAGAATCTGCCGTCAACCCTTAATTTCATTTTTCTATCGAAGAGCCCAATAACCCTCAAAACCCCGCCCTTCTATATAGAAGAGCCAAGCCATTGAGCAATATATTGCTCAATGGCTAGCAGTTGATCATCATAGTGCCTTCTGCCTCTATATGACCCTGGACGAACACCCCAATGACCACCTCATCCCGCAGCCTGAGCTCGGCGCTTTTCCCTGTCGGCCTGCTGCTGATTGCCATGGCCTCGATCCAGTCGGGCGCCTCGCTGGCCAAAAGCATGTTCCCGATTGTTGGCGCCCAAGGCACTACCACGCTGCGCCTGGTTTTTGCCAGCATCATCATGCTGCTGTTGCTTCGCCCCTGGCGCGCCAAACTCACCGCCAAGTCACTGCGCACCGTCATCGTGTACGGGATGGCGCTGGGCGGCATGAACTTCCTCTTCTATATGTCATTGCGCACCGTGCCCCTGGGCATCGCAGTGGCCCTGGAATTCACCGGCCCACTGGCGGTTGCCATCTATGCTTCCCGCCGCGCCGTCGACTTTCTGTGGATAGCCTTGGCAGTCGTAGGCCTGCTGCTATTAATACCGGTTGGTGAAGCCAGCCAGGGCATTGACCTGACCGGCGCCGCCTACGCGCTGGGCGCGGGGATCTGCTGGGCCCTCTATATTCTGTTCGGGCAAAAGGCGGGGGCGGACAATGGCGTCCAGACAGCCGCCCTCGGCGTGATGATCGCTGCGCTGTTCGTTGCGCCTATCGGCATCGTCCACGCCGGTAGCGCACTGCTGACCCCCGCGCTGATTCCAATCGCCATCGGCGTGGCGATTCTTTCCACCGCCCTGCCCTATACCCTGGAGATGGTCGCCCTGACCCGACTGCCTGCGCGCACCTTCGGCACCCTGATGAGTATCGAGCCTGCATTCGGCGCGCTTTCCGGGCTGTTTTTCCTCCAGGAATACCTGTCCCTGGCGCAATGGCTGGCTATCGCCTGCATTATCCTGGCCTCCGTGGGTGCGACGCTGACCATGCGCAGCCAGTCGAAACCCATCGTCGCGGCAGATTGAGTCAGGATTTAACGAAGCCCTGGCATTTGCCGCTCAATTAGGCCATGTTTAGACTGTAACTCAGTGTCAGTCATGGAGATTTTCGAATACGGACATCCACGAACGCTACACTTGAGAGCGAGCAAAGCCAGCATCGGACCTTCCAACGGCGCGGCTATTAAGGATGGTAATGAAGCGAATTGTGATAATGCTTGTCGTGGTCGCCCTTGCAGGGTGTGCCGCGACCACCAAGACAGAAGTCAAACGCGGAAAGAAAGGACTGCATATCAACTGCTCTGGCCTGTCCTCCTCCTGGGACCAGTGCTACACCAGCGCAGCCAACTCGTGCGGTAAGAAGGGCTACCGGGTCATCGCCAAGTCCGGTGACAACACCGAAGAGCCGGGCGACTACCCCTTCGGCCTCAACCCTGCCGGCTATACCAGCCGGAGCATGATCGTGCTCTGCAAGTAGAGGGTCATTGCCGGGTGATGCTCTGGCTGAGCACTTCATAGCTCGATGAGATCACCCGTGCCTGAATCTGCGGGTCAACCAGCATCCTGGCCACCACCAGCGCCCCCACACACTGGGACAAAATCGCCCAGGCCAGGCTGTCACTCTCCAACGTCCGTGCCCAGTTGGCCTGCAGCCGACAAATCCACGCCTGCGCCTGCTGGCGTACGGCTATATCAGCGCGCGCAATATCCACCCCCATGCTGGGCAATGCACACCCGTCTTGCACTTGCTCCACGTGGGCCATGCTCAAATAGATCTTCAGGCACCGCTCCAGGCGCTCGCGGCTCTGCTGCTCCCCTTCCCCCAAACGCTCAAGGCTCTGGCTCAACTCACGCTCGACAATTGCACTGAACAGCGCGTCCTTGGAAGAAAAGTGGCTATAGAACGCCCCGCCACTCAAGCCAATCGCTTTCATCAAGCCGTCCACGCCCACGCTGGCAAACCCTTCTTTCTTGGCCAGGGCCGCACTGCTCTGCAAGAGCTTATCTCTGGTTTGCTGTTTGTGACTGACCGAATAGCGCATCGACTCCCCCCGAAAATACACAACCTTGACGCTTGCCAGATCGTAGCATAACGTACGTTTAGTTAACGATCGTTTACCAAAGGGCTCCCCCATGGCTGAAAACAAGAAAATCGTCCTGGTCGTCGGTGCAGGTGACGCTACAGGCGGTGCAATTGCCAAGCGCTTTGCCCGCGAGGGTTATGTGGCCTGCGTCACCCGCCGCAGTACCGACAAGTTGCAACCCTTGGTGGAGAGTATCCAGGCCGCTGGCGGCGAGGCCCACGGCTTTGCCTGCGATGCGCGCAAGGAAGATCAGGTCATCGCGTTGATCGAGCAGATCGAGAGCGAGTTGGGTCCGATCGAGGCATTGGTGTTTAACATCGGCGCCAACGTGCCATGCAGCATCCTCGAAGAAACCGCGCGCAAATATTTCAAGATCTGGGAGATGGCCTGTTTCTCGGGTTTCCTGAATGCCCGGGAAGTGGCCAAGCGCATGGTGACCCGCAAGCGCGGGACTATCCTGTTTACCGGTGCCACCGCAGGCTTGCGGGGTGCGGCTGGATTTGCCGCCTTCGCCGGGGCCAAGCATGGCATTCGCGCCCTGGCTCAAAGCATGGCCCGCGAACTGGGCCCGATGAACATTCATGTGGCCCATGTGGTGGTGGATGGCGCCATCGACACGGACTTTATCCGCGACAACTTCCCAACCAAGTACGCGCTCAAGGACCAGGATGGCCTCCTTGATCCCGAGCATATTGCCGACAACTATTGGCACCTGCACAGCCAGCCACGGGACGCCTGGACCTTCGAGCTGGACCTGCGCCCCTGGAGCGAAACCTGGTAAGCCCCCCATAACAATAAGCCGCGAGCACCCGACATGAGTAAAACCCTGGAATTCTTCTTCGACCTCGGCAGCCCCACCACTTACCTGGCCTATACCCAACTGCCTGGAATCTGTGCCGAAACCGGCAGCCAGCTGGTGTATCAGCCCATCCTCCTGGGCGGCATCTTCAAGGCCACCGGCAATGCCTCGCCCATCACTATCCCGGCCAAGGGTCGCTACATGCTGCAAGACCTGGCACGCTACGCCAAGCGTTACGCTGTCCCCCTCACGTTCAACCCGCACTTCCCCATCAATACCCTGACACTGATGCGCGCCGTCACCGGCATTCAACTACGCCAGCCAGAGCGTTTTATCCCGTTCATCGACTGCCTGTTCCAGGCACTCTGGGTGGAGGGGCGCAACCTGGGTGATCCGGTAGTCGTAGCAGCGGTCCTGGCGGAACACGGCTTCGACCCTGCCCAAGTGCTGGAGTTGGCCCAGGATGAGGACGTCAAGAACGCCCTCAAGCACAAGACCGAAGAGGCGATTGCCCGTGGCGTGTTTGGGGCGCCTAGCCTGTTTGTCGGTCAACAACTGTTCTTTGGCCAGGATCGCCTGGACTTTGTCCGCGAAGCCTTGAGTTAAAGCCGGCAAGCCGCTCGCAGGCCTACACCTGCGAGCGGCCGGGCCTTATATCGCGGCCGTGCGCAGCTGCAACCATTCCAGCGCCGCGCCACTGAGCAACGGGCTCAAGCGTTGACGCACCTCGTCATGGTAGTCGTTGAACCACTGCCGCTCCTCGGTCGTCAGCAACGATGGCACCAGGCAACGGGTATCGATCGGGCACAGGGTCAGGGTCTCGAACGCGAGGAACTCACCGAACTCGGTCTTGCCCGCCTCGCGGTTCAACACCAGGTTCTCGATCCGCACCCCCCAACGCCCCGGGCGGTAGGTCCCCGGCTCAATGGAGGTGATCATGCCCGGCTGCATCGCCGTTTGCGGCGCGGCCGCAGCCTGGTAGGCAATCACCTGCGGGCCTTCATGGACATTGAGGAAGTAGCCCACGCCATGCCCGGTACCATGGCCGTAATCCACGCCTTCGGCCCAGATCGGCGCACGGGCGATGGCGTCCAGCAAGGGCGAGAGGATGCCCTTGGGAAATTGCGCGCGCGACAGGGCAATCACACCCTTGAGCACGCGTGTGCAATCGCGCTTTTGCTCCTCGCTCGGCGTGCCGATGGGCACCATCCGTGTGATATCAGTGGTACCGCCCAGGTACTGGCCGCCCGAATCGATCAGCAGCAAGCCATCACCTTCGATCACCGCGTGCTCTTCTTCAGTGGCGTGGTAATGCGGCATCGCCCCATTGGCATTGAAGGCGGCGATGGTGTTGAAGCTCAACGACACGTAATCCGGGCGCCGGGTGCGGGCGGCCGTCAGGTGTTCGTCAATTGTCAGCTCGGTGATGCGCTCCCGGCCCAGGGCCGAGTCCAGCCAGGCGAAAAACTCGCACAAGGCCGCGCCGTCCTGCTCCATCGCCCGCCGGATATGCTCGGCATCCGCCAGGCTTTTGCGGGACTTGGCCAGCGTGGTCGGGTTGAGCCCTTCCACCCGCTTGACGCCACTGGCCAGGTTATCCAGCAACCCTGCCGTCACCCGCGCCGGATCGATCTGCAGGCTGGCACCCTCCGGCACCTCAGCCAGGGCCGCCGCCACGTCACTGTAGTCACGCAGCGTCACGCCGTCCTGCTCCAGCACCGCACGCAACTGGGCATCGACCTTGCCAAGGGCCACAAACAGCGTGGCCTGCTGCGGGTTGATCAGGGCGAACGAGACAAACACCGGGTTGAACGAAACATCGGCACCGCGCAGGTTGAACAGCCAGGCAATATCATCCAGGGTGGCAATGAAATGCCAATCCGCGCCCTTTTCCTTGAGGCTGGCACGCAATGCCGCGAGCTTTTCGCCTCGGCTGAGCGTGGCCTGGGGCGGCAGGTGCTGGTAGATCGGCTGGTTGGGCAATGCCGGACGGTCGGTCCAGACCTCGTTCAACAGATCGATATCGGTCCGCAGGCGCGCGCCCCGCTCAGCCAGCTTGCCGCCCAGGGTACGGGCGGACGCAACAGCCATCACCGCACCATCCACCGCCACGACCCCGCCTTCCGGGGTCTGTTCGCCCAACCACTCCAGCGGGCCGGGCTGCCCCGGTTGCAGCTTCACCAACTCGATGCCGCTGCCGTTGAGTTCCTTGGTCGCCTGCTCCCAGTAACGGCTGTCAGCCCAGACGCCGGCAAAATCAGGCGTGACAATCAGCGTGCCTACCGACCCATGAAACCCCGACAACCACTGCCGCCCCTGCCAGTAGCCCGGCAAGTATTCGGACAGATGCGGGTCGGCCGATGGCACCAGCAGGGCATCGATACCCTCCCGTTTCATCAGCTCGCGGGTGCGCGCCAGGCGCTGGGGAACCGCTCCATGGGTCAAAGGCTGCGTACTCATCTTGTCTCCTGCTAACCACTGATAATTGTTATAGATTTCAAACCGCCCAAAAAGCCGGGGCGCTGGCCAGTGCGGCCTTGATCAACTGCACCGCCTGATCGATATCCTGTTCGGTGGTAAACCGCCCCAGGCTCAGGCGAATCGTGCGACCGGCACTGCGTGGATCATGCCCCAGGGCAAGCAGCACATGGGACGGTGCATTGCTTGCCGAATTGCAGGCCGAGGTCGCCGAAAAAGCGATCCCGGCGCTCAAGGCCGCCGAATTGAACTCGCCTTCGCCGAAGGTCAGGCTCAAGGTGTGGGGGATCCGCTGGGTGGCGCTGCCGTTCAGGCGCACGCCGGGGAGGCTCAGCAATGGCTCAAGCAAACGCTGGCGCAGGGCGACAATGCCCGCCGACTCTTCGGCAAAAAATTGCGCCGCCAACGCGAAGGCGCTACCCATGCCGGCGATCTGGTGGGTCGCCAGGGTGCCCGAGCGCAACCCGCCTTCATGGCCGCCGCCGTGGATCTGCGCCGTGACGTTCTGCTGCGCCCGCGGCCCGACATACAGCGCACCGATACCTTTGGGGCCATACAACTTGTGCGCAGAAAACGACATCAGGTCGACCGGCCAGCGCGCCAGGTCGATCTCGACCTTACCCGCCCCTTGCGCCGCGTCCACATGCAGCAGCGCGCCATGCTCACGCACCCGCGCGCCAATGGCCGGGATGTCGTTGAGCGTACCCAGCTCATTGTTGACCAGCATCAGCGACACCAGGAACGTGTCTTCACGCAGCGCCTGGCTGACCGCCTCGACGCTGATCAGGCCGTCGGCGTCCGGCACCAGGTAGGTCACCGCAACCCCGGCGTCCTGCAATTGGCGCGCAGTGTCCAGCGTCGCCTTGTGTTCGATCTGGCTGGTAATGATATGGCCACCGGCCACACCCCGCGCCTGGGCCACGCCCTTGAGCGCAAGGTTGTTGGATTCGGTGGCGCCCGAGGTCCAGATGATCTGCTCGGCCTGGGCGCCGACCAACTGCGCCACCTGCCGGCGCGCCTGCTCGACCGTTTGCCGGGCCTGTTGGCCAAACGCATGGGAGCTGGACGCAGGGTTACCGAAATTGGCGTTGAAACCCAGGCACTCGACCATGACCTGGATGACCCGCTCATCCACCGGTGTGGTGGCGGCGTAGTCGAAATACAAAGGACGTTTATTCATGACATTAAAGACCCGCAGAGCATGTTCCCGAGATCAGCGTCCCAGGGGCAGCGATCAGTACAGAGATCGTCAGGTTAACCCGATCGGATGCCGTTAAAGAATTTAAAGTGCGTAGGAACGCTCCTGAAATCGAGCTTAACAGGCTCGATGAAAAGGATGGAAAACAAAAAGCCCGAAGTTCCTGCTCGGAACCTCGGGCCCTGGGACCACTGCCAGTGTCTTTAGCTGGGACGGCCAGGCAACGTCACATTGCGCTCGGCGTTCATTTCACCCTGGCGATCAAACCCAAAAGGCTTCTGTGGCTGGGCAGCCAGCTTGGCTTTCTGCTGTTGATAGTCGTCAAACGACAACCCCCGGCGATTGAGCGCCTCCATCGCCAATTGCCTGGTTTCCTCGGCAGAGTACGGGCGCAATTCAGGCGCCGGATGGGTGGCACAACCGGCAAGGAAAGAGGCGGCCAACAACAAGGCAACAGACAGTAAACGGTTCATGGCGAAGGTCCTGCGAATGGGGCGTTAGGGCAATGAACACAGGCTACTCCCGCCCCTTCCCAGGGAAAAATCATCCTCTTTGATAGTCGCTATCAGCCAATCCTTTATATTCTTTATAGATCTATAAATATAGAAATACGTTCGTTTACGGAATAAAAAAGACGTTCTATGTTCTATAACGGTTCCCCGACGCTGCCACTGTCGCCAGCCTGGCCGGACGCGGCATCACCAACCTCAGCGGGCCGCTCGACGAAATGATTGCCAACGATGTCCTGCCTGAACGCTGATATCAGGCACGCCAGCCCACCCTGCCTAGAGATGCCCATGCAGCTTTTGACCCTACCGCCCTCGCCCGCCCTCGCCACGTCGATTCGCGCCACCGCGCAAGTCTTTGAAGACCCGAAGTCCCAGGCCCTGCTCGCGCATCTGCAGCAAGTGGCGCCCAGCGAAGCCAGCGTGCTGATCATCGGCGAAACCGGCACCGGCAAAGAGCTGGTGGCCCGCCATATCCATAACCTCAGCGCCCGGCGCAAGCGGCCCTTCGTGGCGGTTAACTGCGGGGCGTTTTCCGAATCCCTGGTGGAAGCGGAGCTGTTCGGCCATGAAAAAGGCGCGTTCACCGGTGCCCTCGGCGCCAAGGCCGGCTGGTTTGAAGAGGCCGACGGCGGCACGCTGTTCCTCGATGAGATCGGTGACCTGCCCATGGCCATCCAGGTCAAGCTGCTGCGTGTCCTGCAAGAGCGCGAAGTGGTGCGCCTGGGCTCGCGCAAGAGTATTCCCATCGATGTGCGGGTGCTGGCGGCGACCAATGTACAACTGGAGAAAGCCATCAACGCCGGGCATTTTCGCGAGGACCTGTACTACCGCCTGGACGTGGTCAGCCTGGAACTGAACCCCCTGCGCGAGCGCCCCGGCGATATCCTGCCCCTGACCCGGCACTTTATCGACACCTACAGCCAGCGCCTGGGCTACGGCCCCGTCACCCTCAGCCCCGCAGCCGAGCACAAGCTCAAGGGCTACAGCTGGCCGGGCAATATCCGTGAACTGGAAAACGTCATTCATCACACCTTGCTGATTTGCCGCAATGGCGTGATCGAACGCGATGACCTGCGCCTGTCGAACCTGCGCATCGAACGCCAGGACGATAGCCAGCACGGCCTCGACCACAGTGCCGAAGCCCTGTTGGAGCGCGCCTTCCAGAAGCTGTTCGACGAACAGGCCGGCGCCCTGCATGAGAAGGTCGAGGACGCCTTGCTACGCGCCGCCTACCGCTTCAGCCACTACAACCAGGTCCACACCGCCAACCTGCTGGGCCTGAGCCGCAATATCACGCGCACGCGCCTGATCAAGATCGGCGAACTGGCGGTCAACAAGCGCCGCCCCGGGCAAAACCTGCAAGGCGAACGCATGCTGCATCTATCGATATAGGTTGCACATCAATGCATTGTCGACGCTGCGCTCGATACTGCGCAGCACCTGGAATGAACCGAAGGTCACGGCCGTGGCCTGGTGGGCGCGAATCAATCGCCAGAAGTCCTCGCCCGCGCGCTCCAGGCGCAGGAACGCCGTATCGCCATCGGCGCGGGTCTGCCATTGCAGGTAGGTGAGCACCCGCTGTCCATCCTCACTGACCTGCACACTGGCACTCAGAAACCCCTCATGGCCTTGGGCCAGGCGCTCGGCCTGCTCAGACAGCGCCAGCACCAGCGCAGATTGCTGCCGCGGCTCGATCTGAAACTCGATCAGTTGGGTAAAACCATGGCTTTTCACTGATGCCTGCATGACTCATCCCCTTTAACTGTAAGTGCAATCGTGCGATTCGATGCCACGCAGGGTAAAACCTCTAGTCAAGTTGAGGTCAAGCTTCAACAGGCAGTGACAGGACAGTCGTCGGTTGCCCAGAGGCCACGAAAGACCTGGCCTATAGTGAAAAAACCGGGAAAACCGGCCCACTGGCAACCTTCAAGGAGAGCGAAATGAGCGTCAACCCCATCCCCGAGGGCTATCACAGCATCACGCCCTACCTGGGTATCGACCAGGCCGCGCAAGCCATCGAGTTTTACCAAAAAGCCTTCGATGCCACCGTTTTCATGCGCCTGGACATGCCAGACGGCAAGGTCGGCCACGCCGAACTGCGCATTGGCGATTCACCGATCATGCTGGCCTCGCCCTGTGACGAAATGGCCTTCGGCAGCCCTGGAGCGCACCCCACCAGCGTTGGCCTGTATCTGTATGTAAAGGACGTCGATGCGCAGTACAAACAGGCGATCGCGGCAGGCGCCATCGCGATTTCCGAACCCAAGGACCAGTTCTACGGCGACCGCTGCGGGACGCTGAAGGATCCGTTCGGGCATGTCTGGTTCCTCGCCACCCATATAGAGGAGTTGACCGAGGAACAGATTCGCCAGCGTGCCAAGGCGCTGTTTGCGTAAGCCCCCGATCATCTGGAGGAGCCGGCCTGCCGGCGAAAAAACCGAGAACCACGCGGGGTACCAGGCACCCCGCGTTATCGGTCGTTGGCGATTGGCGCTGCGATGCGCCGCCTCGACAAGCCAGCCCCGACAGGGGGTTTCCGCGCGACTGAAACATTTGCTTTCATTTGCGCCTTAGGGTTTTGCGATTCTCATCCGTCTTAACTTAGATACAGCCTGTCGCGTAAGCAAAAGCTACGACCGGCCTTTCCCGGGCCCTCCTTGCCCCCCTCCGATCAAGACCCCCATAGACATGTCGAAGAAGTCACGCTCCAAACTCTGGTTTCTCGTCCACAGCTGGCTGGCATTGCCCATCTGGTTCTTCGTACTGATCGTCTGCGTCACCGGGACCCTGGCGGTGGTCAGCCAGGAAATCGTCTGGCTGGCCAACCCGGAAATCCGCGCCAGCAAGCCATCGGACGATGCCGAACTGCTCAGTTACGACCAGGTCCTCGCCGCGATCAAGCAGGCCGAGCCCACGGCCATTGTCGAAGCCATCGTCACACCAGACGAGTCGCACTTTGCCCTCACCGTCGACATCAGCTACCCCGACGGCCGTTCCGTGGCGGTCTACGTCAACCCGTACACCGGGAGCATCCAGGGCATCAGCCCATCGTTCAACTTCCCCCAGTTCACCCGCGCCCTGCATGGCTGGTGGCTGGTGCCGTTTACCAATGGCTTCAGCTGGGGCTGGTACCTGGTGTCGCTCCTCGGGCTGCCGATGCTCGCGTCGCTGGTCACGGGCCTGGTGGTGTACAAGCGGTTCTGGAAAGGCTTCTTCAAGCCGACCCTGCGCTTCAGGCATGGGGCGCGGATTTTCTGGGGGGACTTCCACCGCCTGAGCGGCATCTGGTCGATCTGGTTTATCGCGGTGATTTCCATCACCGGCACCTGGTTCTTGATCCAGGCGATTCTCGCGGACAACCAGATCACCCTCTCCAGCCAGCCTATCGTGCCGGTGATCTCCCGGGACAAGGTGCCGCTCTCGGCCCCTGGCGTACCGGCGCCCATGATTCCCCTGGACGATGCCATTAATATTGCCACCCAGCGTATCCCGGGGTTCGAGGTCAGCTTTGTCGGCCTGCCAAGCAATGCCTACAGCCACTTGAGCGTCGGCGGCCGCGGCTGGTACCCGTTGATGTACCAGACGGCCGACATCAACCCCTACAACGGTGAAATCGCCGCCACGCACCTGCTGTCCGACCGTTCGGGCCTGGAGTTCGTCACCGAGTCCATGCGCCCGCTGCACACCGGCGACTTTGGCGGGATCTGGATCAAGCTGGTGTGGTTCTTCTTCGGCCTGCTGCTGAGCATGATGGTGCTCAGCGGTCTGTTGATCTGGAGCAAGCGCACAGCCCTGGCCACGCTGCACGCTCTCAAGCGCAGCGCCAAGGCCCCGCGCAACACGGCGCCCGCCAACCTCATCGGCGCCATGCAGGCTGAAACCTCGGAGGGCAAATAATGAGCAAGGCCACCCCCGTTCAAGCGCCCTCGCCACTGCGCGCCTTCTGGCTCAAGTGGCGCTTCCACATCAATATCCTGCTGTTGCTGGTGCCCCTGGGCTTTATGCCCAAGTACTTTGCCGACGCCGCGCTGTTTCGCGGCGACGCCGGCCTGGGTGAGCGCGAGGTTGGCCAAGTGCAGGTCGGCCCCTGGAGCATCACCCTCGCCGAGTTGCGCAATGAAGCGCCGCGCCCCGATCCGGCCGGCCCGATGAAATCCTTCAACGCCGCCCTGTGCGCTACCTGCGGCGAGCAGGTCAAGGCCACCTACCTGCGCATCGGCAAGCCCCGCAGCCTGCGCGCCGCCGGGGTGATTTTCTTCGGCACCCCGTACCGCATGGGCGCCGTGCTGCCGATCCCTGAACGCACCCCGCCCGACGCCGAACTGTGGATCACCATGGAAGGCTGGGACGGCAGCATGCAACAGGCCTCCATTCCTTTGAGTCAGGCTTCGCCTGCCACTGTTGCCTGGTTGAACAAGCAAGGAGTTAAACCATGACTGTACTGCGCCTGACCCGCGCCTGCGCCGCGCTGATCCTCAGCCTGGGTGTGAGCAACTACGCCCTGGCCCACAACCCGATGTGCGAATGCAAGGAAATCCCCGGCGAGCAGATCCAGTGCACCGGCGGCTTCTCCGACGGCAGCGGCGCGCCCGGCGTGACCCTGGATGTGATCGGCTACGACGAGACCATCCTGGTGCCCGGCAAGCTGGGGGCTGACTCGACATTGACCTTCAAGAAACCTGCCAGCGAGTTCTACGTGCTGTTTGACGCCGGTCCCGGCCACGTTGTCGAGATCGACCAAGCGGATATCCAGGCGCCATGAGCGGCATGAACCCAGGCAGCACCCAGGTGGTCCGGCCCGCCGGCGCCGGCCACGAAACCCTCTACGTCCTGCTGCTGTGCCTGATCATCCTGGCCGTCGCCGGCACCGTGGTGTCCCTGCACGGCGAAACCCAGGCCGTCGAGGCCGTGGCCAGCCACCAACTGGACGCCCGCCGCGACCTGAGCGCCGCCGAGCAAGGCATCTATGCCGACCTGCGGGTGACCCTGGATGAAATCCAGCTGCTGGCGCAGGAACACAGCACCCTGCCCACGCCCGCGCAACTGGCCGAAGAAGGCTTTGCGCCGTTCGCCCAGGACGCCAGTTCAGTCAGCCGTGGCGACCATCGCTGGCAGCTGCTGGCGCCTTCGGCGTACCTGGGCCTGAGCCAGGCCAACGACACCAGCGGTTCGCTGCTGATGCGCGTGAACGGTGCCGAGCCGGATATCTGGCTCAACCGCAGCGCCAACCTGGCCGCCCCTACCGACCTGAGCGACCAGGGGCTGATCGCCGCTGGCTGGCAGCAGGTCGTTGCGCAATTCGACGCTGGTGTCACCCGCCAGCATCGCCACTGACCCCGAGAGAAGATCGATTACCCATGTCTATGTCATCTCCCTTGCTCCGCCTGCTGCTGGTGGGCCTGTTCAGCGTCTTGCTGACACCACTGGCCAATGCCGAGGCGGCCAAGCGCCTGCGTATCGGTATCACCCTGCACCCTTACTACAGCTACGTGGCGAATATCGTCGGCGACAAGGCCGAAGTGGTGCCGCTGATTCCGGCCGGCTTCAACCCCCATGCCTACGAACCGCGCGCCGAAGATATCAAGCGCATTGGCACCCTGGACGTGATCGTGCTCAATGGCGTCGGCCATGATGATTTTGCCGACCGCATGATCGCCACCAGCGAACGCCCGGACATCCCGGTGATCGAGGCCAACGCCAATGTGCCGCTGCTGGCCGCCACCGGCAATGCGGCCCGCGGCGCCGGCAAGGTGGTCAACCCGCACACCTTCCTGTCCATCAGCGCCTCCATTGCCCAGGTCAACAACATCGCCCGGGAGTTGGGCAAGCTCGACCCGGACAACGCCCGCGCCTACACCCAGAACGCCCGCGCCTACGGCAAGCGCCTACGCCAGATGCGCGCCGACGCCCTGGCCAAGCTCACCCGCGCACCCAACGCCGACCTGCGCGTGGCCACGGTGCACGCCGCCTACGACTACCTGTTGCGTGAATTCGGCCTGGAAGTGACCGCCGTGGTCGAACCGGCCCATGGCATTGAGCCAAGCCCGAGCCAATTGAAGAAGACCATCGACCAACTGCGCGAGCTGGACGTGAAAGTGATCTTCTCGGAGATGGACTTCCCGTCCTCCTACGTCGATACCATCCAGCGAGAGTCGGGGGTCAAGCTGTACCCGCTGTCGCATATTTCCTACGGTGAATACAGCGCCGAGAAGTACGAAGTGGAAATGACCGGCAACCTCAACACCGTGGTCCGGGCCATCCAGGAGTCGGGGGCATGACGGCGGCTGAACACCTGAGCGTGGCCAGCATTGGCCCGACGCTTGAATTCAATAACATCTCGCTGACCCTGGGCCGTACGGCGATCCTCGATAACGTCAGCTTCCAGGTGCAACCGGGCAGTATCCACGCCCTGGTCGGCCCCAACGGCGGCGGCAAGAGTTCGCTGATCAAGACGCTGCTGGGGCAAACCCCGCACCAGGGCCAACTGAGCCTGCACTGGCCGGGCACCCCCGGCACCATCGGCTACGTGCCCCAGGCCCTGGAGTTCGACCGTGGCCTGCCAATGACCGTCGATGACTTTATGGCTGCCATGTGCCAGCGGCGCCCGGCCTTTCTCGGCCTGTCCCGGCATTACGCCGGCGCGATTGGCGAGGCGCTGGCGCGCGTGGGCATGCAAGACAAGCGCAAGCGCCGCATGGGCGCGCTGTCCGGCGGCGAGCGCCAGCGGGTGCTGCTGGCCCAGGGCTTGATCCCGGCCCCGCAATTGCTGGTGCTCGATGAACCGATGTCAGCCCTCGACGAAGCCGGGATCCAGGTGTTCGAGCGCCTGCTGGGCGACTGGCGCCAGGCCGGGATCACCGTGCTGTGGATCGAACACGACCTGGAGGCCGTGGGCCGCCTGGCGGATCGCGTCACCGGCCTGAACCGCCGCGTGCTGTTCGACGCCACGCCGCAACAAGCCCTGACCCCGGAGCGCCTGCTCACGCTGTTTTCCACTCACCCACGGAGCGCAGCCCAATGAGCTACGAAGCCTTTCGCTTGATGGTCCAGGGCTGGGCCTCTTCCGGCTACCTGCCGGAAGCCCTGGCCTATGGGTTTGTGGTCAATGCCTTGCTCGCCGGCCTGCTGATCGGCCCGGTACTGGGCGGCCTGGGCACGCTGGTGGTGGTCAAGCGCTTTGCGTTTTTCTCCGAAGCCGTCGGCCATGCCGCGCTGACCGGCGTGGCCGTGGGCATTCTGCTGGGGGAACCCTACACCGGGCCTTATGGCAGCCTGTTCGGCTACTGCCTGTTGTTCGGCATCCTGCTCAACTACCTGCGCAACCGCACCGGCCTGGCCCCCGATACGCTGATCGGCGTGTTCCTCTCGGTGTCCCTGGCCCTGGGCGCGAGCCTGTTGCTGATCCTGGCGGGCAAGATCAACGTGCATATCCTGGAAAACGTGCTGTTTGGTTCGGTCCTGACCGTCAACGGCAATGACCTGCTGGTGCTGGCGGTTGTCGGCTCGTTGGTCATGGCCCTGGCGTTGCCGCTGTACAACCGCATCATGCTCGCCAGTTTCAACCCGCAATTGGCCGCCGTGCGTGGCGTGGCGGTGAAGACCCTGGACTACCTGTTCATGATCCTCGTCACCCTGATCACGGTGGCGGCGGTCAAGGTCATCGGCGCCATCCTGGTCGGCGCGCTGCTGGTGATTCCGGCCGCTGCCGCACGCCTGTTGAGCCAGTCGCTCAAGGGGTTCTTCTGGGTCTCGGTGGTGATTGCCACGGTCAGCACCCTGTGCGGGATTCTGCTGCCGATCATTTTCGACCTGCCCATCCCGTCCGGTGCCGCGATCATCCTCGTCGCCGGCATCGCCTTCGCCCTGGCCGCCATCGCGCGCGGCACGGTCCCCAGCCTGAAAGGGAATCTTGGATAATGCGCCCTGTTTTACGCCCCCTCGCCCTGGCCATCGCCTGCCTGATCAGCACCCCGCTGCTGGCGGCCGACACGGCCAAACCGCTGCCGGTGGCAGCCCAGTCCGCCAAACCGGTCAAGGTCCTGGCGGCCTTGCCCGTGACCTACGGGCTGGCCGACGCCCTGCTCAGGGGCACCCCGGTCAAGCTTGAACGCGCAGCACCGGCCAACTTGCCGGGTTCGCGCCAGACCGCCTACTTTACCGGGCGTGGCGCGCCGGCCTTGCATACCCTGGCACTGGACGCCGACGCGGCCATCGGCCTGCGTTCGCTGTGGCCGGATGACCCGTTGTATCCGGTGGCCCGGCGCAGCAATATCCGCATCGTCGAAGTGGACGCGGCCCGCCCGGTAGACGGCGGCTTGCCGGGCGTGGCCCTGCAGCCAGGCACTGCCGATGGCCTCAATAGCCAGCCGTGGCAATCGAGCAACAACCTGGGGCGCATGGCCGATGTCATGGCCGCCGACCTGAGCCGCCTGGCACCCGGCGCCAAGGCCCGAATCGACAGCAACCTGGCCAGCCTCAAGCAACGCCTGCTCAAGCTGACTGCCGACAGCGAGGCGCGCCTGGCCCAGGCCGACAACCTGAGCGTGGTCAGCCTGAGCGATCACTTTGCTTATCTGGTGAGTGGGTTGAACCTGGAGTTGCTCAGCACTGATCCACGGCCGGATGCCGAGTGGTCTGCCGAGGCGCTACAAGCGCTGGCTGCCAGCCTGAAGGACAACGACGTGGCACTGGTGCTGCATCATCGCCAACCGGCTGAGGCGGTGAAAGCGGCTATCAGTGCGGGGGGCTCGAAGCTGCTGGTGCTGGGTACTGACGGTGCAGACCCGGTAGCCGAACTGGAAGGGAATGTGGATCAGGTGATCAAGGCATTGGCGCCCTGAAAGCAACACAATACCCATGTGGGAGCGGGCTTGCTCGCGATAGCGGCGGGTCAGTTAATGCAACTCTGACTGACACACCGTCATCGCGAGCAAGCCCGCTCCCACATTTGTTTGTGTTCAGCCAGCAACAACCTGGGCGTCCATCTTCTGGCGCAGGCTCAGCGGGCGCATATCGGTCCACACTTCTTCGATATAGGCCAGGCACTCTTTCTTCATCCCACTTTTACCCACGGTGCGCCAGCCTTCTGGCACGGCCTTGTAGTCGGGCCAGATGGAATACTGTTCTTCATGGTTGACCACTACCTGGAACAGGATGTCTTCGCGGTCAAATACTGAGGTCATTGCGGTTCTCCGTCACTTAAAGGCTGCCACGCACTGCGCGTGGCTGATGTATGTAGGAACGTACAACGGCGCAGGAAAATTAGAGGCTGGCCACGGCCGCCGCCACCGCCCGCCCGAAGAGTTCTGCCACGCGGTCGATTTCTGCGGCGGTGATGACCAACGGCGGCAGGAAACGCACCACACTGCCATGGCGCCCACCCAGCTCCAGGATCAACCCGCGCTTGAGGCATTCGCGCTGTACCAACGGCGCCAGTTGCCGATGGACCGGCGGGTGGCCCTGGACATCGGGCGTGCCGCTCGGGCTCACCAGTTCCACACCCAGCATCAGGCCGCGCCCGCGGATATCCCCCAGGTGCGGGAAGTCCCGTTGCAGGAGGCGCAGGTGTTCAGCCAGGCGCTCACCCATGGCCGCCGCGTGGTCGGCCACCTTGTGCTCTTTGAGGTAGCGCATCACCGCCGAGCCCGCCGCCATGGCCATCTGATTGCCACGGAAGGTCCCGGCATGGGCGCCCGGCAGCCAGGTGTCGAGCCACTGGCGATACACCACCACCGCCAGCGGCAAGCTGCCGCCAATGGCTTTGGACAGCACCACCACATCAGGCACAATGCCAGCATGTTCAAAGGCAAACATCTTGCCGGTGCGCCCGAAACCGCTCTGGATCTCGTCGACGATCAACGCCACCCCGGCCTGCTCGGTAATCCGCCGCAGGCCGCGCAGCCAGTCGAGGTCGGCCGGGATCACACCGCCTTCGCCCTGCACCACTTCAACGATCACCGCCGCCGGCAGCAACACCCCGGCCTCCGGGTCATTGAGCAGGTTCTCCAGGTAATGCAGGTTGACCTTGACCCCCTCGGCCCCACCCAGGCCGAACGGGCACCGGTAGTCGTAAGGGAATGGCAAGAATTGCACACCATTGGCCAGCAAGGCCCCCAACGGCTTTTTCGGCCCCAGGCTGCCCATCAGGCTCAACGCGCCCTGGCTCATGCCGTGGTAACCGCCCTGGAACGACAGCACCGTGCTGCGCCCCGTAGCGGTACGCACCAGCTTCAGCGCCGCTTCCACCGCATCGGTGCCGGTGGGGCCGCAAAACTGGATCTTTGCCTCCCGCGCCAGTTCCACGGGCAACAGGCTGAACAGGTCCTGCACAAACTGATCCTTGACCGGTGTGGTCAAGTCCAGGGTATGCAGGGGCAATTCGTCCAGCAGCACCTGCTGGATCGCCTCGATCACCACCGGATGGTTATGCCCCAGGGCCAATGTCCCGGCCCCGGCCAGGCAGTCGATAAAGCTGCGACCCTCAACGTCCTCGACATAAATACCCTTGGCCCGCTTGAGCGCCAGGGGGATACGCCGCGGGTAGCTGCGGGCATTGGACTCCTGCAGGCGCTGGCGGGCCAGCAGCGGTGATTCATCGAACTGGTATAGCGTTTCCACCGGAGTCGGGCTGGCCGACACCTGCAACTCTTCAATGCGACTGGTAGCGACTGACATCTCTAGATCCCTCAATACGCGAATGATGGTGACCAAACTGCCAACCCGTTGACGTGGCGTGCACACGGGTTTCCTGTTCTGGAAACGCTTCAGCGGCGCGGGAATTTACACCAGCGCCGGCGAAAAACCGGCAAATAGCCGGTCACTCGCCGGCACTGGTGTACTTTTCATTCAACGCATAAAGAATCGCGCAGGTCTCGATATCCAGCTGCCCACGATAGTCGGCGGGCCGGAAGTGCATCTGGAAGGCCCGCACCCGCTGCTCGAACGCCTGGCGGTTTTTTGCCGGGGCGTAGCCATAGCGCTGGAAGGCCCGTTCGACCTCCACCTCCTGGGGCAACCCCAGGCGAAAGCGCCGCACATAGGCATTTTTGACCTCTTCATCGAACCAGGCGCCAATGCCTGCCTCGAACAAATCGTGCCAGGGCAAGCGTGGCCCCGGGTCACTTTTGCGCCAGAACGCCACATCCGCATGGCCGACGATATCCCTGGCACCGATCTGCGGATGACGGGCGCAAATATCGCGGATCAGGGTGATCAGCACGGCGATCTGCTCCAGGTCATAGGCCGGAAAGGTCAATACACCGCCCTCATCGCGGGCCAGATTGACGATCTCGATGCCGATGGAACGACTGTTGACGTTATCGCGGCCCGCCCAATGGCTGGCGCCTGCATGCCAGGCCCGCTGGCGCTCGTCCACCAACTGGAACACCCGCAGTTCGTCGTAGCCGGCGTTTCGGTAGCTGGCCTCACGTGGATCGGGCAACAGGTAATGGGCACTGACACCCAGCTGCGTCAGGGTGCGCAGGGAGGAGGCAAAGGGCGCGGCGGTGTAATGCACCACCAACTGGCGCACGGCTTCGCCATTGCGCGCATTAAAATCCTTGGCGGGATAAGTGGAATCGATGACCAACATAAGCGCTGTCCTTTTCAATACAGGCTGAGTCATTCAGCCGGCAAACCTGCAAACACAAAAATTAACGCCATCCTGAAGCGTCGGGCCTGAGGATGGCGGTAGTTATGTGTGTGCAAGCAAGGATCAACGGCGCAACGGCATCCCCAGATCGACCCGCAGGCCGTCGGGCTGGCTGTCGAAGACCAGGGAACAGGAACAGCGCTGGACAATCGCCTGCACAATGGCCAGGCCCAGGCCACAACCGCCGCTGTTGCCATTGCGCCAGAAACGCTCGGTCAGGTGCTGCAGGTCTTCGCTGGAGATCGGCGCGCCATGGTCGCGCACGCGAAACACCACTTGATGACCCTGGGTGAACACGCTCAATTGCACCCGCGTCTCGGCCGGGGTATGGCGCAGGGCGTTATCCAGCAGGTTGCGCAAGGCGGCAACTGCCAGGCCCACGGGCATTTCCACCGGGTTATCGGGCAGGTTGTCCGGCAGGACCAGGTCGATACGCCGGTTGTCGCCGGCATGGGCGTCCTGGATCGCCAGGCGCGCCACTTGCTCGGCGCTGGACTGCAAACCGTCGTCAAACGACAGGCTGCCCTCGACCCGCGCCAGCAGCAGCAATTGCTCCAGGGTGCGATGCAGGCGGTCGGCGCCCTCCTCGGCATGGGCCAGGGATTGGTCGCGGGCCGCGCCATCGGTCATGCGCGCCACTTGCAGGTGGGTCTTGATCGCCGTGAGCGGGCTGCGCAGCTCGTGGGCGGCATCGCCGGTCAGCCGGCGCTCGCGCTCGATGGTCTTGGCGATGCGTTGCAACAGCTGGTTCTGGGTGTCGAGCAACGGCTTGAGTTCGCTGGGCAACGGGTGAATCTGCAAGGGCTCAAGGGAGTCGGCGCTGCGCCGCATCAAGGCGTCGCGCATGCGGTTGAGCGGCACCAGGCTCTGGCCGATCCCCAGCCACAACAGGCACAGGCAGCCGAGCAGGGCCACGCCCACCGGCACCGAGGCCGCCAGCAGGATCGACAGGTTCAACGCCTCGCGCTCTACCTGGCGATCCGCCGTAGTGATGAACAAATCGCCACGGGCCAGGGTAAAGCTACGCCAGGCGGCACCGTCGATGATCTGGTCGCGAAAGCCACTTTGCCGGGATTCCAGGCCCTGGTCCGGGGTGTTGTGGTTACGGGCCAGGATTTCGCCACGCAATGAGCTGACCTGGCACGCCATGCCACCCGGCACATTCAGTTGCTCGGCGCCAAAGCGCTTGCCCTCGCCCACGCTGGCCAGGCCCGGCATCTGCTCCATCAGCCCGGCCACCATGCGCGCCGAAGCCACCAGCCGTTGGTCCAGGGAAAACATCATCTGGTTACGCAGGTCGTTGAGCATCCAGGCCGCCGCCAGCACCCAGATCAGCACAAAAGCAGCGCCCAACTTGAAGGTCAGGCGCAGGCGCAGGCTCATCACGAGGCGTCCTCTCCACCGGCCGCCGGGCCCAGGCGATAGCCCAGGCCGCGCACGGTTTCGACAATGCCGTTGCCCAGCTTGCGGCGCAGGTGGTGGATATGCACGTTCAGGGCGTTGCTTTCCAGCTCATCGTTGAAGCCATAGACGCTGTCCTTGAGCTGCTCGCTGGACAGCACCCGGCCACGGTTGTGCAGCAGGGCCTGCAACAGGGCCTGTTCGCGACGGGACAGGTCCACGGGCTGGCCACCCAGCAGGGTTTCGCGGCTGCTGGGGTTGTAGGTCAACCGGCCATGTTCGATCAGGTTGACGCTGCGCCCGGCCACCCGGCGCAACAGGGTTTGCAGGCGCGCGGCCAGTTCGCGCAGGTCGAAGGGCTTGAGCAGGTAGTCGTCGGCACCGGCTTGCAGGCCATCGACACGGTTGGTCACCGAATCCCGCGCGGTGAGGATCAGCACCGGAATCTCCAGGCCCGCGCTGCGCTGTTGCTGCAGCAGTTTCAGGCCGTCTTCATCCGGCAGGCCGAGGTCAAGCACCATGATGTCGAATTCCGCCGCCTTGAGCATCGCCCGCGCGGCGGCGGCCGTGGCTACGCGCTCGACCGTAAAGCCCTGGGCGCCGAGACCGGCAACGATGCCACTGGCGATCAGGTCATCGTCTTCACAGACCAGTACGTGCATGCTGAACCCTTTGCAAAAATGCTGATTGAAAGGTGGGCGGATTAAGCGCGCATTATGCAGGCAAAAGATCCGCGCTCCGAAAATCCCTACACTCTAGAATATAGCCCGGTTAATCATCGGTTAATCAGCACCCCACATTGTGTGCTCCACTTGCATCGAACTAAGGCTTGACCATGCGGCATCTGTTTATCTTCCTGCTGGTATTTTTCACTGGATTGGCCCAGGCCGCGCCTGGCAGCAATCCGTTCGAGACCAAAACCGAATTCCTCCCGGTGGGCAAGGCCTTCACCTTTACCTCCGAGCGCCTGGCTTCCGGTGAAACCCAGCTGTATTGGCAGATTGCCGATGGTTATTACCTGTACCAGCAACGCATGAAGTTCGAGGGCCTGGCCGAGCAACCGGTGTTGCCCCAGGGCGAGGCCCATAGCGACGAGTTCTTTGGCGAGCAACAGGTGTATCGCCAGGGCCTGGAAGTGAAGCTCCCGGCCGGCGCCACCGGCCAGGTGAAACTGGGCTGGCAGGGCTGTGCCGATGCCGGCCTGTGCTACCCGCCGCAATCGCTCACCGTGGACCTGGGCGGCAACCCCGCCGTGACCGCCACCGCCGAGGCCCAGGATGAAAGCCTGGCCAGCGGCCTGCAACAACGCAGCCTGGGCTGGAGCCTGCTGGTGTTCTTCGGCCTGGGCCTGTTGCTGGCGTTTGCCCCCTGTTCGCTGCCGATGCTGCCGATCCTGGCTGGCCTGGTGGTGGGCAGCGGTGCCAGCCCACGCCGTGGTTTTGCCATGGCCACCAGTTATGTGGTGTGCATGGCCCTGGTGTATGCCGCCCTCGGCGTGCTGGCCGCGCTGGCCGGCAGCAACCTGGCCGCGCTGCTGCAAACCCCGTGGATCCTCGGTAGCTTCGCCGCCTTGTTTGTGATCCTCTCCCTGCCAATGTTCGGTTTCTTTGAACTGCAACTGCCGGCCTTCCTGCGCGACCGCCTGGACAACGCCACCCGCCAGCAACGTGGCGGCAGCCTGGTCGGCGCCGGGGTGCTCGGCGCCTTGTCCGGCCTGCTAGTGGGCCCGTGCATGACCGCGCCCCTGGCCGGCGCCCTGCTGTATATCGCACAAAGCGGCAATGCCGTGCACGGCGGCCTGATCCTGTTTGCCATGGGCATCGGTATCGGTGTGCCCCTGCTGTTGCTGGTGACGGTGGGTAATCGCTTCCTGCCCAAACCGGGCAACTGGATGAATGTGCTCAAGGGCGTGTTTGGCTTCCTGTTCCTCGCGACCGCCGTATTGATGATTCGCCCGGTGATCGACGAAAGCCTGTGGCTCGGCCTGTGGGGCGTACTGGCCCTGGTCATGGCCTACTGCGGCTGGAGCCTGGCCCGCGAGTACGGGCTGGTCGCCAGAATCCTGGGCGCCGGCTCCCTGGTCCTGGGGTTGTGGGGCGTGATCCTGGTGATCGGCGCCGCCGGTGGCAGCGATGATCTCTATCAGCCGCTCAAGGTCTTCGGCGGCTCACCGGTCGTCGGCGCGCCAAGCGCCCATGACAGCTTTATCACCGTCAACGACCCGGTAGCCCTGCAAGCCCAGCTCGACAGCGCCAAGGCCCAGGGCCAATGGGTGCTGCTGGATTACTACGCCGACTGGTGCGTGTCGTGCAAGATCATGGAAAAACAGGTGTTCGGCAAAGCCCAAGTGCTGGACGCCCTGAAGAACGTGCGCCTGCTGCGCCTGGACGTCACCGCCGACAACGCCGCCAGCCGCGAACTGCTGGGCCGCTACAAAGTCCCCGGCCCACCGAGCTTTGTGTGGATCGGCCCGGACGGTGAAGAGCGGCGCGCCCAACGCATCACCGGCGAAGTGGATGCCGCCGCCTTCCTGCAACGCTGGACCCAGACCCGGGACGCGCGCTGATGCTGACCTTGACCATCGGCACCTTCGCCATCGCCTTGAACCACCTGCTGCTGATCAGTGCGCTGATCCTCGCCACCCTGGTGGGCTGGCGCGTGGCCAAACGAGGCGGCGAGAACCCCGAATCCGTGCTGTTCAGCCTGTTTTTGCTGGGCATGCTCAGTGCGCGTATCGGTTTTGTGCTGATGTACTGGTCGTACTACCGCGACGATCCGCTGCAGATCGTCGACCTGCGCGACGGTGGTTTCCTGGCCTGGCCTGGGGTGATCGTGCTGATCATCGCCGCCCTGCTGTGGAGCTGGCGCCGCCCGGCCCTGCGCAAGCCGCTCACGGCCGGTGTGGTCAGCGGCCTGGCCTTCTGGGCGCTGGCCAGTTTCTCGTTGAACATCTACGAAAAAGGCACGCGCCTGCCGGATATCGCCCTGCGCAATGCCGATGGCGAAACCGTGCAACTGGCCGACTACCAGGGCGGCCCGCTGGTGATCAACCTATGGGCCACCTGGTGCCCGCCCTGCCGACGGGAAATGCCGGTGCTGGAAAACGCCCAGAAACAACGGCCGGATGTGACCTTCCTGTTCGTCAACCAGGCCGAAAGCATGCAAAGCGTCAGCACCTACCTGGCCACCCAGGGCCTGAACCTGGACAACGTGCTGTTCGACGCCAGTGGCCGCCTGGGCCAAGCCGTGGGTTCCATGGCGCTGCCGACCACGCTCTTCTATCAAGCCGATGGCCGGCTGATCAACAGCCACCTGGGCGAGCTGTCCCAGGCCAGCCTGGCCCGCGCCATGGAATATTTCGACCCCACGGACTCGACTGCCGCCAAGACGGCCCCTGCAAGGAAACCCTTATGCCCCACCTCCGCCACCTGCTGACCCTACTGCCCCTGACCCTCGCCGCCAGCCTCGCCCATGCCGAAGAATGGCCGGCACCGATCAAACAGATCGAAGCCAAGGGTGCCAAGATCATCGGTAGCTTCGACGCACCGGGCGGGCTCAAGGGCTATGCCGCGCAATACCAGAACCGCGGCATGGCGCTGTACCTGACCGCCGACGGCCAGCACGTGCTAGCCGGCAACCTGTACGACGCCAAGGGCAATGACCTGAGCACCGCGCCCCTGGAAAAACTGGTCTACGCCCCCATGGCCAAGGAAATCTGGGCCAAGATGGAGCAGAGCAGTTGGATCCAGGACGGCGATAAAAATGCGCCGCGCACCGTCTACCTGTTCAGCGACCCCAACTGCCCCTACTGCAACATGTTCTGGGAACAGGCGCGGCCTTGGGTCAAGGCCGGCAAGGTGCAATTGCGCCACATCATGGTGGGGATTATCCGCGAGGACAGCCCGGGCAAATCGGCGGCGCTGCTGGCCAGCAACGATACGGCCAAGGCCCTGGAAGAACATGAGTCGGCGGGTAAAGCCAGCAAGCTCAAGGCACTGAACAAGATCCCCACCCAGATCCAGGCCAAGCTCGATGCCAATATGAAGCTGATGGAGGAGCTGGAGTTGTCGGCCACCCCGGCGATTTTCTATCTGGATGACAAGGGTCAGTTGCAGCAACAGCAAGGGGCGCCGTCGCCGGATAAGTTGGGGAAGATTCTAGGCAGCAAATAGGTCATCTCGTTACCCAGCAATCAATGCTCCCGTCGGGGAGCATTGATTGTGCAGCATAGCCCGCTATATAACGAGTCTGATCCGCGGTGCGACACTCTAACTCATCTAGAACACGGCTGTTGGCATCTCGATCACAGCCAGAACGTGAAGTTATCCAGGGCGATCCAATCTGGGATTTGGGGCTGTACAACGATAGCGGCGATACTTCCACCAGATGATGCGGAAAAATCCACCCATACTTCTGTCTGCCCCAGCGTTTCTTGGAGTCCTAGCCATTTTCCGTGCGCATCATAAAAGGTAATTTTTACATTGCCATTTATCCAGATCATCGCAAATCGAACGCGCTCGCAACTGAACTTCAAATCAAGCCTGATGGTCTGGGGCCCAGTAGTGTTCGACCCCACAATAAGCGCTGGAGCCGAATACATACCCGGAGGAACAGGGCTGTCCACATGATTGATCCCGGCCGACCCTGGCCCAGCCAGATGAAGGATTGTCATCCGTGGCGTTTCAATTCTCCCTCCAGCCGCAATCATTTGGGGATAGGGAACGTCACTAAAGTCCTCATAACGCATTTGAGGAACCATACGCACCGTCAAACTCAATACAGGCAACGGTAATGCATCACTTTCATGCGTACTGCCATCCGGCGTCACCTTGCACGTAAATACCAATGTGCTGGCATTTTTCAGCAACTCCAACTGGGCCCGTTGCAAAACACTCCTGAGCCCGGCAGTTATTTCCGCCGGCGCCACAGCTTTGCCCAAGTACACATTCAAGATGTACGGGCTTCCATCCTTTTTAGTCCCCACACCACTCAACCAGACCTTCTGATCCGGCAAGATAAACCACCAGGGCTCAACCCTGATGTCCGCATCCCCGGTAAAGGTGCGCAAATCCAGAATATTGTTGGTCGCCTGTGGCACCAACGGCACCGGCAAACGCACCGGCACACTGATCTGCAAATCAAGGTCCGCAGAAGTCGCCACTTTGCACAGGCTGGTGACGGTGTAGTTGATCTTCACCGTCTTGCCGCTGCCATGGATCACCGCTTCCCGGGGAATATGGAAATCCACGTATTGCGGGTCGTTATTGCCTGGCTTGGACATCAGCGGCAGGCATGTACCGTCCGAGCGTTTCCAGCACACGCTGATCCCATGGCTGGCACTCATGCGCTCATACGCTACCCGTACCGTCACACCCTCCCGGCCGTTGTACACCGTCAGTTGGGAACCCACCGCTTCGCGCACCGTTGGGGCGTTGAGCACCAGGTCCTCCTGCGCAACTTTCAAGTTCAACACGGGGAATGTCTGCGCGCTGTCCCGGTCCGACTTACCGTTGAAATTCACCGCAAAATGCACCTGGAGATCACTGCAATCGGCCAGTGCCTGCAACGCCAGGCGCGGCAGCTGCGCACTGACGCCACTGGCCAGCCACTCTTCGGTGACCGGTTCACCTTCCAATACCTCAAAGCGGTAGGGGCTGCCATCTTCCTGCTCGCCCGTTACCCACATCCAGCACGCTTGCTCCAAGGCCCTATAGTCCCATACCACCACCAAGGCAGTGGCATCGCCGCTAAACGTATTGAGGTCTAAAACATTACCGGTTGATTGCTCCACGCTTGGCGTCGGCAAGCCACTGAGACCTAAAACCTCGACCTCCCTCGCAGGCGATTGCCACTCACTGCCATCGCAGCGCATCACGCGGTAGGCCAGCAGGATGGGCTGGTTGAAATTGGCACTGATGGCAGAAGGCGGCACCCAAAACTCAAGACTGGCCTCATCCGCCACCTGCTGACATTCCAACCCTGGCGAACCCGGCCCTGGCGTGCCGCTAAACGTTGGGCACACCCGATCCCCTGGGCACATATGCTCGTAGGCCACCTGAAGATGCGCGCCCTCCACGGTATTGATCGGGTTAACCACCCAACCGTGGGTACCATCGTCAACCGATTCGACGAGATGAGGGGCTGTCAGCTCCAGATGGGGCTCGGTCTGCAGCGTCAGTAAAAGCGAAGGGAACATGCGGTAAACCGGGCGCCCCGTTTTACGCGGAAGGAACTCAACATAGAAGACGATATACAACTCACTGCCATGCTTGAGCTTGGCCAGTTCCTCCCGTGGCAGGGCTCTGCTCCAGCCATTGCGAACATCTTCTTCGGTTACCGGTGAGTCGGTAAAAAAGTTCCACCTGGCTTTTGAGCCATCGGCATAAGTGCCCCCGATATACACATCGACACGTTGCGTCGGATCAATAAAAGCCCAGGGTGCGACATAAAGAGTCGGGGCTTTACAGCACAACCGGGAAAGATCCAGGGTCTTGTCATATGCCTGGAGAATCTGGGGCGCAGGCAAGTTGGAGGGGAGCAGGATTCTCACCACACCTTCAAGCGACGCAAAAACCTCGTCCTCCCGCGTCACGGTGTAGGAAAAAAGTGCAAAGTTATCCAGGCGCATCCCTACGTACAACCGCGGAACATGGAACTCGATACACCCGTCTTCCACACCATACTCGGGTGTAATGGGCGCGTAATCACCAAAGGTGGATTCCCAACGCAGGGTGATAAGGTCCGTGCTCTGCATATCGTCGTAACAGACACGGACTGTGGCCCCCTCCAACAACTTGAGTGGATCGACCTGGCCCGAGCCTTCAGCCTCGACCAGGGTCGGAGCAGGCAAGTGCAGGGACTTATCAACCAACAGCAGCACCGTCGTACGCGGATGAAACTCGTGGGCGTTTTCGGGCAGTTGGGTTTCGTAGATCGGGTCGACCGGTACCGGCGGCTTGGGGGCGGTGCCATCAAAGATCACAGCGATATGAAGGGTCAGTGCCGAATAGTCCTCGCGACGTGCCATCCAGCTGCGTGACAGCTTGAACTCAAAGACATGCCCCTCATGGGCTTCGGCCTCCGTGACCACATAGTCCCGCGCCACCCAGCTAAACGCGAACGGCGGCTTGTGCTGATCGCCGGCCACATTGATAAACAACCGCTGCCCGGCCTGGATCATCGGCCAGGCCTTAAGGCGGATGGTCTCATCGCCCGTGAAGGTCTTCATATCCAGTTTCCAGGTGCTCTGGACATACTTGGCATGCTTGAACACCGGCAGCGACTCCTTGAGGTCCTCCTCCCTGATCTGTTGGACTTCCAACTCCAGCACCAACGATTTCTTCAACTGGCCTGCCACCCTCGCGGTGTACCAGACCAAAACCGTATGCCCAATGCTGGTACTGACCCACTGCCATGGAATGGGAATATCGATGCTGCCGCTGGTACTGCCCGGATAGGCGATAGGCTCGAATACAGGCTCATCCTGGTCCTTGATCGCCCAATACACGGTGATGGGTGTGGTGCCCATCCCCGCAAAAGCAATGGTCGCGGCCGTGCCGTCACGCGCTTTAATGGGGTCCAGGGTATTGTTATTGATGGCGTAGTGGATCTGCGGAACGGGCAATTCGACGGCAACTTCGGCATCTGGCCCGACAGCAGCCGATGGCGAACGTTGGGGGGTGGTTTTTTTAACCATGACAAGACCTCCTGTCCAAGGAAAGATAACCAGCAGGCCTGGCTGGCAGGCCAAAAACTGCAGTTATCTAGCCTTGGAAACAGGCGTTTTGCCTACTGTCAGAATTGACAGTTCAACCACTGGGAACGCACATAATCGACCAACGGTGTACGGTTCCGGCACTGAATCGGCCCATAAAAAACGCCCGCACAAGGCGGGCATCAGGTCACTCAGGAGGCGCTCACAACTGTCTGACCCGCAGATCATCAAGGCCGTAGTCGTTCCCATATCCAGTGGCAACATGGCTGTACAACTCAAGTTTCACGGTCTGCGCTTGAGCAACAAACACCCCCCTGTACGTCAACCAATTCGTACCCGTGATCTCCACAGGCCCCACCAGCGTCTGCCCTGCTGCCAACAAAGAAAGTCTCGGCAGCGGAGGCACTTCATTCATCCCTTTGATCGAGATGCTGAACTCATAGCGTGTATTGACCTTAAGACCCGTGACATTCTTCCACAGGACAACCCCCTCTGATTTATCGGTATACGTATTGTTGAGCAAATACGGATTAGGTCCGGTTCTATCAATCTGTAAATCTCGCGGGTCAGAGGCTGCCGGGCCCCGCATCCAGCCATTCCAGTCATCACGATCAAAAGTGGTCAAATCATCAAAAACTGTTTTTACCAGCAACACCAGTGGCAAGAACTGCACTGCGTCACTTTCACGGGTACTGCCGTCGGGCGTCACCTTGCAGGTAAACGTCAACTGGCTGTCATCCTTGAGTAACTCAAGCTCGACTCGCCTCAAAACATCTTTCAAACCGGCAGTGAGCTCGCCTGCCGTCACCTCTTTACCCAAGTAAATATTGAAGTGGTAAGGGCTGCCATCCTTGCGCGTCCCGGTCCCCCGTAGCCACACCTTCTGACCTGGCAAGATAAACCACCAGGGCTCAACCCTGATGTCCGCATCCCCAGTAAAGGTGCGCAAATCCAGGATGCCATTGGTCGCCTGTGGCACCAACGGCACCGGCAAACGCACCGGCACACTGATTTGCAAATCAAGGTCCGCAGAAGTCGCCACTTTGCACAGGCTGGTGACGGTGTAGTGGATCTTTACCGTCTTGCCGCTCCCATGGATCACCGCTTCCCGGGGAATATGGAAATCCACGTATTGCGGGTCGTTATTGCCTGGCTTAGACATCAGCGGCAGGCATGTACCGTCCGAGCGTTTCCAGCACACGCTGATCCCATGGCTGGCACTCATGCGCTCATACGCTACCCGTACCGTCACACCCTCCCGGCCGTTGTACACCGTCAGTTGGGAACCCACCGCTTCGCGCACCGTTGGGGCGTTGAGCACCAGGTCCTCCTGCGCAACTTTCAAGTTCAACACGGGGAATGTCTGCGCGCTGTCCCGGTCCGACTTACCGTTGAAATTCACCGCAAAATGCACCTGGAGATCACTGCAATCGGCCAGTGCCTGCAACGCCAGGCGCGGCAGCTGCGCACTGACGCCACTGGCCAGCCACTCTTCGGTGACCGGTTCACCTTCCAATACCTCAAAGCGGTAGGGGCTGCCATCTTCCTGCTCGCCCGTTACCCACATCCAGCACGCTTGCTCCAAGGCCCTATAGTCCCATACCACCACCAAGGCAGTGGCATCGCCGCTAAACGTATTGAGGTCTAAAACATTACCGGTTGATTGCTCCACGCTTGGCGTCGGCAAGCCACTGAGACCTAAAACCTCGACCTCCCTCGCAGGCGATTGCCACTCACTGCCATCGCAGCGCATCACGCGGTAGGCCAGCAGGATGGGCTGGTTGAAATTGGCACTGATGGCAGAAGGCGGCACCCAAAACTCAAGACTGGCCTCATCCGCCACCTGCTGACATTCCAACCCTGGCGAACCCGGCCCTGGCGTGCCGCTAAACGTTGGGCACACCCGATCCCCTGGGCACATATGCTCGTAGGCCACCTGAAGATGCGCGCCGTCTACCGTGTTCACCGGGTTGAGTACCCAGCCGTCGGCGCCGCAGTCCACGGACTCGACCAGATGGGGCGCGGTCAGTGCCAGATGGGGTTCGGTGAGCAACGTCGTAACAAGGCCCGGAAACCCAATGTACGCAGGATTCGGACCCGTACTGGGGCGAAACGCTACAGAAAAATACGCATACAGTTCACTGCCATGCTTGAGCGCTGCCAGATCGGCTCGAGGCAGAGCCCTACTCCAGCCATTACGCACTTCGTCCGCCGTGACCGCCTCGTTACGGTAGTAAGTACGCCTGAATCGCGAACCGTCGATATATTCCCCAGCAACATAAAGCTCGACCACATTGGTCGTGGCGATAAATGCCCAAGGCTCGACATGGATAACCGGGTCATCGCAGCACAGTAGAGCCAGATCCAGAACGTCCTTGCGCATGCCTAAAAAGAGTGGGGAAGGTGCATTCGAGGGCCGCTCAATGACAACTGCCCCTGCCGCCGAAGGGGGATACGCCTGGTCATCTACCGTTACGATGTAAGAGAACGAGATGGGGGCAATGCTGATGTTTATCCCCACGTATTGCGCAGGAATCACAAAATCGACAAACCCGGCCTCGACTCCATCCTGAGCGCTGACAGGAGCGTACTCCCCACCAGAGATAGGCCAACGGACCGTAATCCGGTGACTCGGAGTCATCTCCTCGTAGCGGACCCGAATGGTAGCTCCCGCCACCAATTTCAGCGAATCGACTTTCAGTGCGCCCTCAGCCTCGACGAGGATGGGGGCAGGCAGCTCAAGAGGTGGCAATGTACCTGACATGATGAAAACTCCTTTTCAATGGCCGTTTTGCCAGAGGCTTAAGCCTTGCGCCCCATTGGCACTGGCCTAGCAAACGCCTAAAAAAAGTAATTTTCTACTGTCAGAATTCACAGTTTGCATGGAAAAAGTGGCGCCGCTACCCGCTCAGCACAGCAGCCCCACTCCCGCTTAGAGCCCCTCCAGCTCCGCCATCAGATCACTCAACCGGTCCACCGTGCCGGCACTGATCTCATGGGCCGCCAAGCCCTCGATATAGCTCGCCAGCTCGGCCACGGTGCTGCACTCGAACATCGCCCGCAGCGGTACATCCTGTTGCAGGCTCTTCTGCACCCGCGAGGCGATTTGTGTGGCCAGCAACGAATGCCCACCCAGCTCGAAGAAGTTATCCAGCACGCCCACCTGCCCGACCTTCAGGACCTCGGCCCAGATCGTGGCCAGGGTCTGCTCCAGTTCGCTGCGCGGCGCCAGGTAGTCCTGGCTGTGCAGTTGGCCGATCTCCAGGGCCGGCAAGGCCTTGCGGTCGAGCTTGCCGTTGGCGTTCAGCGGCAGGCGCTCGAGCCACAACCAGTGCAACGGCACCATATACTCCGGCAACTCGCTGCGCAGGCGTTGCTTGATACGGTCCAGGCGTTCGCCAGGGCTGAGGCTGGCGTCGCTGGCAACCAGATAGCCGACCAAGTGCTTGCCATTGACCCCTTCCTGCACGCCGACGGCGGCATCGCGCACTTCGGGTTGTTCATGCAGGCGCGCCTCGATTTCACCCAACTCGATGCGGTAACCGCGAATCTTCACCTGGTGGTCGATACGACCGACGTACTCCAGCACCCCATCGCTGCGCCGCCGCGCCAGGTCGCCGGTGCGGTACAGACGCTCCCCGGGTGCGCCAAACGGGTCCGGCACAAACACCTGGGCGGTGCGCAGCGGATCGCTGACATACCCGCGCCCCACACCGGTGCCGGCCACGCACAACTCGCCCACCGCGCCTTGCGGCACCAGCTCCAGCGCACCGTCGAGCAAGTACAAACGGTTGTTATCCGTCGGCATGCCGATCGGCAGGTAGGTGCCGCGGGTCGAGGCCAGGTCCACGCGGAAGAACGCCACGTCATCCGAGCATTCCGCCGGGCCGTAGGCATTGACCAGACCGATGTCCGGGTAACGCAGCAGCCATTGGAGCGCCAGTTCCGGCGGCATTGCCTCACCGGTCGGCAGCATCCAGCGCAGGCCCTGCAGGCCGATGCGCTCCTGGGCAAGCATGCCCTGGATCAGCGACGGTACGCTTTCCAGCACGGTGATGCCCTGGGCCTGGACATGGGCCAGCAAGCCCTGCGGGTCATGGGCGATGGTGTTGGGGACGATATCCACCCGTGCGCCAAACAACGGCGCGGCGAGGAACTGCCACACGGAAATATCAAAGCTCTGGGACGCGGTCTGGGCGATCACATCCTGCTCGCTCAGGTGCAGGTACGGCACCTTACTCAGTTGATTGTTGAGCATGCCACGCTGCTCGACCATCACACCCTTGGGCAACCCGGTGGAGCCGGAGGTGTAGATCACATAGGCCAGGTTGTCCGGGCCGCTGTAGATCCCCGGATTGCTATCTGCGCCCACGATGTCTTCCCACACCAGCAACTTCGGCCGCGCGCCGCAGGCAAAGTCGTCGAGCAACACCTGCGCCTGTTCAAGGCAGGCCGCAGTGCACACCAGCAATGGCGTGCGGCTCAGGTCGATGATCCGGCTCAAGCGCTGGCTCGGCAGGCCGGGGTCCAGGGGCAAGTAACCGGCACCGGCCTTGAAGCTGCCGATGATCATGCCCAGCAGGTCCAGGCCACGTTGGGCCAGCAGCGCCACCGGCTGGTCCAGGCCGACACCCGCCGCGACCAGGGCATGGCCCAGGCGGTTGCTGCGCTGGTTCAGCTCGGCATAGGTCCATTGCCGGTCCAGGCAACTGGCGGCGATGCGCTGCGGATGCTGCGCCACTTGCGCCTCGAACAGTTCGACGTAGCTGCGCTCCAGCGGGTACTCATGGGCGCTCTGGTTGCAAGCGTGCACCAGGAACTCGCGTTCCTGCGCGCCCATCAGCGGCAGGTCGGCCATCTCGCCATGGAAGCCCTGCACCAGCGCCAGCAGCAGGCGCTTGAACTCGGCGAGCATGCCCTGCACGGTGCTTTCATCGAAATAACGCTGGTCATAGGACAGGTGCAGCCCCAGGTCATCGCCCGGGTAGCACACCGCCGTCAGCGGGAAGTTGGTGTGGGTGCGGCCCGAGTCCGAGGTGGCGTTCAGGCTTTGCGCACGGTCCAGCACCGAGACTTCCACCGGGGCGTTTTCAAACACGAACAGGCTGTCGAACAGCGGCTGGCCCTTGGGCAGCTCGCTGTGTTCCTGAATAGTCACCAGCGGCAGGTACTCGTACTCGCGCAGTTGCATATTGCTGTCGAGCAAGGCGCTCAACCACTGGCGCACGCTGCACGGCTGATCGTCCTCGGGCACCTTGACCCGCAGGGCGATGCTGTTGATAAACAGGCCGACCGTGCGCTGCATCTGCGGCATGTCCACCGGGCGCCCGGCCACGGTGACGCCGAACAGCACGTCACGCTCGCCGCTCAAGCGCCGCAGCACCAGGGCCCATGCGGCCTGGGCGAAGGTATTGACGGTCAGTTGATGAGCCTGGGCCAGCTCGCGCAATTGCGCGCCATCGCGCGAATCCAGACGGGTATAGCAATCGCCTACGACCATGCCGCCACTGTGGCCGGCGTGTTCGCGTAGGAATGGCCGGTCGCTGGGGATCGGCGTGGTGCGCTCAAAGCCTTGCAGGTTCTGTTGCCACCACTGCCGCGCCTCGGCCAGGTTCTGGCGTTGCAGCCAGGCGATGTAGTCGCGATAGCGTGGCGGCGCGGCCAGTTGTGCCTCGCGGCCCTCCCCCAGGGCCATGTAAATCTCGAAGAAGTCATTCATCAACAACGAGCGGCACCAGGCATCGATCAGGATGTGGTGGTTGCTCATCATGAACCAGTAGCGGGCCTCGCCGACGCGGATCAGGCGCAGGTGGAACGGCGCCTGGTTGAGCAGATCGAAACCGGCCTCGCGCTCGCTTTTGAGCAGGGCTTGCAAGCGTGGCTCCTGTTGCTCGGCCGGGGTGCCGGTCCAGTCCAGGTATTCAATCGGCGTGCTGCCGGGCTTGTGGATCACCTGCAACATCTCTTCGCCGACATTCCAGCAGAACGACGCGCGCAAGGCTTCATGCCGGGCGATCACGGCTTTCCAGGCCAGGGCAAAACGCTCGGGGTTGAGCTCGCTGTGGATGCGGTAGCGGTCCTGCATGTAATACAGGCCGGTGCCCGGTTCCAGCAGGGTGTGCAACAGCAGGCCTTCCTGCATGGGCGTCAGCGGGTACACGTCCTCGATGGCGCTGGCCGGCACCGGCAATGCATCCAGTTGCGCCTGGGTCAGGTGCGCCAAGGGGAAGTCGGACGGCGTCAGGCCACCGGCATCCTCATGTAGGCAGTGGGCGATCAGGCTGTGCAATTCGTCCAGGTAGGCGTCGGCCAGGTCGCTGATGGTCTGGCGCTCGTGGCGTTCGCGGCTGAAGGTCCAACGCAGCACCAACTCTCCACCGTACACCTGGCTGTCCACACTCAGGGCGTTGGGCAGCGGCGCATCCGGGTCATGGGCTGGGCCGGCAGACGTTTCCAGTGGGTGGAACAGCGCCTGGCTGTCGAAGCTCTGGTCGAACTGCCCGAGGTAGTTGAACGTAATCGAAGCGCTCGGCAACGCCGCCATGGCCTGGCGACAAGTGCTGTCGGCCAGGTAGCGCAGCACGCCATAGCCCAGGCCCTTGTGCGGGACAGCGCGCAATTGTTCCTTGATCGCCTTGATCGACGCGCCCGGCCCGGCCTCCTGTGGTGTCAGGCGCAGTGGATAGGCGCTGGTAAACCACCCGACACTGCGGGTCAGGTCGATCTCATCGAACAGGGCTTCGCGGCCATGGCCTTCCAGTTGGACCAGGGTCGATGCGTGCCCGCTCCAGCGGCACAGTACGCGGGCCAATGCCGTCAACAACAGGTCGTTGACCTGGGTGCGGTAGGCGCTCGGCGCCTGTTGCAGCAATTGGCGGGTGCGCTCGGCATCCAGGCGCACGCTGACGGTCTCGGCGTCGCGATGGCGCAGGCTGCCGTGCGCCCGGTCCACCGGTAGCGCCACCGCCGGGCCGGCCAACTGTTGCTGCCACAGGCTCAGTTCTTCGCGCAGGGATTCGCTGCTGGCATAGGCCTGCAAACGGGCGGCCCAGTCGCGCACGGCACTGGTCTTGGCCGGCAGGCTGACCGCCTGGCCGTCGCTCAATTGGCGATAGACGTTTTGCAGGTCTTCCAGCAAGACACGCCAGGACACGCCATCCACCACCAGGTGATGGATGGCGATCAGCAAGCGTTGCTGGCCAAGCGGCCCGTCCACCAGCAAAGCGCGCAACAGCGGGCCGTGCTCCAGGTCGAGGCTGCGCTGGGCATCGGCGAACAACGCCTCGCACTGCGCCATATCCGCCACTTGGGCCAGCCACAACACGCCGCCCTCCGGCACCGCCAGATGCTCGGCGTGCCATTGCGCGTCGCGCTGGGTGAAGCCCAGGCGCAAGGCGTCGTGGTGTTCCAGCACGGCCAACAGCGCCTGCTCCAGGCGACGTGGATCGAGGGCCTGCACCGGCGCCAGCACCAAGGCCTGGTTCCAGTGCTGGCGCGCCGGGATCTCGCTGTCGAAGAACCAGTGCTGGATTGGCGTCATGCCCGAAGGGCCGGTCAATACACCTTGTTCGGCAGTGATCTGCTCACTGCGCGTGGCCACTGCGGCCAGGGCCTGCACGGTCTGGTGCTGGAACAGGTCGCGGGGGCTGAAGTGAATCCCCGCCTGGCGCGCCCGGCTGACCACCTGGATCGACAGGATAGAATCGCCACCCAGCTCGAAAAAGTTATCGTGCATCCCGACCTGCCGCACATTGAGCACCGCACACCAGATCGCGGCCAGGCTCAGCTCCAGCGCATTGCTCGGCGCCACGTACGCTTGCCGATTGGCCTCGGGGTCCGGCTGCGGCAAGGCGCGGCGGTCGAGCTTGCCGTTGGCGGTCAGCGGCATGCTGTCGAGCACCATCAGGTGCGCGGGCACCATATAGTCCGGCAGTTGCGCCTTCAGGTGGCTCTTGAGTGCCTCGCGCAAGGCGCCATGATCGCTGGCAGCGCTGACCAGGTACGCCGCCAGTTGCTTGCCACCCGGCGTGTCCAGGGCCAGGACCACGGCTTCGCGTACCGCCTCGTGTTCCAGCAGGCGGGTTTCGATCTCGCCCAGTTCGATACGGAAACCACGGATTTTCACCTGATGATCGATGCGCCCCAGGTACTCCACCAGGCCATCGGCGCGCTGGCGTACCAGGTCGCCGGTGCGATAGAGACGCCCGCCATCGGCATAGGGGTCGGCCACAAAACGTTCGGCGGTCATGCCCGGACGCTGGTGATAACCCTGGGCCAGGCCGGCGCCGCCCACGTACAACTCGCCGGTCGCGCCCTGGGGCACCAGCGCCAGGTCGGCATCCAGAATATAGGCAACCCGGGCGCCGATGATGCTGCCGATCGGCACACTGCCGGCGCCCTCCTCCAGCACCTGCGGCGCCAGGCTGGCCAGGGGCATGACCACGGTTTCGGTCGGTCCATAGGCATTGAAGAACAGCGCTGGCTGAAACGCCGCACGGATACGCGCCAAATGCTCGCCGGTCAGGGCTTCGCCGCCGGTGATGCACATGCGCACCGGCAAGGTCTGGTGTTGCGTGGCCAGCCATTGCGCCAACTGGCTGCCATAGCTGGGGGTAAAGCCGAGGATATTGATACGGTGCTCACGGATCAGCCCGCAGATTTCTTCGGCATCCCATTGGCCCTGGGCGCGCAATACCACCTGCGCGCCACTGAGCAACGGCACCAGCAGGCGCTCGGTGGCGGCGTCGAAGTTGATCGAATAGAAGTGCAGCTCACAATCGTCGGGGCGCATGCCAAAGCGCTCGATCACCGCCTGGCAATGCATGGCGATTTCACCGTGGGACACCACCACGCCCTTGGGCTTGCCGGTGGAACCGGAGGTGTAGATCAGGTACGCCTGGTGCTGCGCCAGGCTGATCGTCGGCAGGTCGCTGGCCGGGTAGTTGGCCAGCGCCGGCAGGTCATCTTCCAGGCACCAGCCACTGACGCTGGCGGGCAACTCGCCCAGGGCCTTGAACATCGCCCCATCGCTGAGCAGCAGGCCGATGCCGCTGTCTTCGATCATGTAGTGCAGGCGGTCCAGGGGGTATTCCGGGTCCAGCGGCACATAGGCGCCACCGGCCTTGAGGATCGCCAGCAGGCCAATGACCATTTCCAGTGAGCGCGGCAGCGCCAGGCCGACCCGCACCTGCGGGCCCACCCCACGCTCGCGCAGCATCCAGGCCAGGCGATTGGCGCGACTGTCCAGCTCGCGGTAGCTCAGGGTCTGCCCGGCAAAGGTCAATGCCGGGGCATCGCCACGGGCCTGGACCTGTTGGCTGAACAGATGATGGATGCACTGGTCGAGACGGTGCTCGCCAGCCTCAAGGCCGAGGCTGTCTTGCAGTGCACGCTGTTCATCGACGTGCAACAGCGGCAGTTCGCTCAAGCGCTGTTGCGGGTCGGCGATCAACGCCTCCAGCAGGTTGCACCAATGGGCGGCCATGCGCGCAATGCGCGGCTCGTCGAACAGGTCGGTACTGTAGGTCAGGCAGCAACCCAGGCGATGGTCGAGGTCGGTGACTTCCAGGTTGAGGTCGAACTTTGTAGCGCGCGCATCGTTGGCCAGGTATTCGACCGTCATCCCGGCCAATTGCCGGCTTTGCTGGAACTCCCAGCGCTGCACGTTGCACATCACCTGGAACAGCGGGTTGTACGCGGTGCTGCGCGGTGGTTGCAGGGCTTCCACCAGGTGGTCGAACGGCAGGTCCTGATGGGACTGGCCTTCGATCACAGTGTGACGCACCTGCTCCAACAGCTCAGCGACGCGCATCTGCCCGTCGAGCTGGCAACGCAGCACCTGGGTGTTGAGGAAAGCGCCGATCAGCCCTTCGCTTTCCGGGCGAATACGGTTGGCCACTGGCGCGCCGATGCGCAGGTCGGTCTGGCCGCTGTAGCGGTAGAGCAGCGTCGCCAGGGTCGCGGTCATGGTCATGAACAGGGTCAGGCCGTGCTCGGCATTGAAGGCGCGCACCTTGGCGGCGAGTTCATCGCCAAAGTCAAAACGGTACAGCTCGCCCTGGTGACTTTGCACCGCCGGGCGTGGCCGGTCGGCGGGCAATTCCAGTAGCGGATGCTCGTTGCCCAACTGCGTGGTCCAGTAGTCGAGCTGGCGCTGGCGCTCACCGGCCTCCAGCCATTGGCGCTGCCACACGCTGTAGTCCAGGTACTGCACCGGCAGCGGTTCCAGGGGCGATTCGCGCTCATCAATAAAGGCTTCGTAGAGCGCGCTGAGTTCACGGGCAAAGATGTCCATGGCCCAGCCTTCGGTGACGATATGGTGCAGGGTCAGCACCAGGTAGTGCTCCTGCTCGCCGGCCTTGACCAGGCAGGCGCGCAGCAACGGCCCGGTTTCCAGGTTGAAGGGGCTGTGGGCTTGCTGGTCAGCCAGTTGCTGCAAGCGTACTTGCCGTTCAGCCTCGTGCAGCGCCGAAAAATCCTGCCAGCTCATGCGTACGCTGCTTTGCGCGGCAACGTTCTGCCGGGCCACGCCATCGACACTCGGGAAGGTGGTGCGCAGGGTTTCGTGGCGCATGATCAAGGCTTGCAATGCCGCCTCGAAACGCCCCACATCCAGCACCCCGCGCAAGCGCGCCATGCCGCCGACGTTATAGGCCGGGCTGTTTGGCTCCATTTGCCAGAGGAACCACATGCGCTGCTGGGAATAGGACAACGGCACCGGCTGGCGGCGATCCACCTTGCCGATCGCGGTCTGCTGGTTGCGTTGACCACTGGCCTGGATCAGGCGCACTTGCTCGACGAAATCCCCCAGCTCACTGGCTTCAAACAAGGTGCGCAGCGCCAGCTCCACATCACAGGCCTGGCGTGTGCGGGAGATGATTTGCGTGGCCAGCAGCGAATGGCCGCCAAGGGCAAAGAAGTCGTCACGCAGGCCGATACGCGGCACGCCCAGCACTGTGCGCCAGATCCCGGCGATCTGCTGTTGCAGGGCGGTCTGCGGCTCCACATGTTCACGCACCTGCCATACCGGTTCCGGCAAGGCACGCCGGTCCACTTTGCCGCTGGGGCCCAGGGGCATGACGTCGAGGCGGATCAGTTGCGCCGGCACCATGTACTCCGGCAACTCGGCGGCCAGGGCGGCTTTCACGTCCGGCTCATCCAACTTGCCGCTGGCGGTGTAGTAACCGATCAACTGGGCACCGCCGGCGGTGTCGCGGATCAGCACCAGGGCCTGGGCGATGCCGGCCTGGGCCAGCAACCGCGCCTGGATTTCTTCCGGTTCCACACGAAAGCCACGCAACTTGACCTGCTGATCCAGGCGCCCGAGGTACTCCAGCACCCCGTCGGCCGTCCAGCGCACGCGGTCGCCGGTGCGGTACAGGCGTGCGCCTGCCGTGCCCAGGGGGTCGGCGACAAAACGCTCGGCGGTCAACCCGGCACGCCCCAGATAACCGCGCGCCAGGCCGATCCCGCCGATGCACAGTTCCCCCGGCACCCCAGCGGGCAACAGGTTGAATTGCGCGTCCAGCACCCGGCCAATCACATTGCCCAATGGGCGGCCAATCGGCGAGCGTTCGCCGTCGGCGCGCTGGCAGTGCCAATGGGTGACGTTGATCGCGGTTTCGGTGGGCCCATAGCGGTTGTGCAACTGCACCATTGGCAGTAGCGCCAGGAGTCGATTGCGCAATTGGGCGGGCAAGGCTTCGCCACCGGAGAACACCCGGCGCAGGCTGGTACATTCGCCCGCCAGGGGTTCATCGACAAACAGTTGCAACAGCGGCGGCACAAAATGCAGGGTGGTCACCCCATGCGCCTGCACCAGTTGCGCAATCCGATGGGGGTCGCGATGCTCGCCGGGGCCGGCCAGGACCAGGCGACACCCGCTGATCAGCGGCCAGAAGCACTCCCACACCGACACGTCGAAACTGATCGGTGCCTTTTGCAGCAGCACATCGCTTGCATCCAACTGATAGGTGGCCTGCATCCACTGCAAGCGCTCGGCCAGGGCGCCATGGGTATTGCCCACGCCCTTGGGCTGGCCAGTGGAGCCGGAGGTGTAGATCACATAGGCGAGGTTGTCGGCATTGAGGTGCAGGCCCGGGGCCTGGGTCGGCCAGCTGTCGAGCTTGAGGCTGTCCATGGCGATCACCGACACGCTCTCGGCCGCCGGCAACTGTTGCAACAGATGGGTCTGGGTCAGCAGCAATTGCACGCCACTGTCGGCCAGCATGTAGGCCAGGCGCTCGGCCGGGTAGTCCGGGTCCAGCGGCACATAGGCGCCGCCGGCCTTGAGGATCGCCAGCAAGCCGATCAGCAGTTGCGGCGAGCGCTCGGCGGCAATCGCCACGCACACGTCCGGGCCGACGCCTTTGTCGCGCAGGTAATGGGCCAGGCGGTTGGCCTGGGTGTGCAGTTGGGCGAAGGTCAGGCTGGCATCGTGCCAGACCAGGGCGGTGCGCTCGTCGCTATAGTGGTTGAGTTGCTCCGGCACCAGGCGCTGCGCCGGTGCGCAGGGGGCTTCGCCCCAGTGGCGTTGCTCGACGTACTCGTTGGCGTTCAGCAGCGGGATATCGCCCAGGGCTTGCTGCGGTTGCGCGCAGACGGCCTGCAACAGGCTGACCAAATGCGCGGCCAGACGTTGGATAGTACGGGCGTCGAACAGCTCGTCGGCGTAGTCGAATGACAGGCTCAGGCGCCCGTGGCGGTCTTCTTCGCTGTGCAGCTGCAGGTCGAACTTGGCCTCGCGGCTGTGCCATGGCAGCTCTTCGGCGAGCAGGCCCGGCAGGCGGCGCAAGGCGCCCAGGTCGCGTTGCTGATGGTTGAACAGCACCTGGAACAGGCCTTGCTCGCGGGCCTGTGGGAAAGCTTCCAACAATTGCTCGAAGGGCAAGTCCTGATGGGCCTGGGCCTCGGTGGCCGCCAGGCGGGTCGCCGCCAGCAGTTCGCTGAAGGGCTGGCGCGGGTCCACCTCGGCGCGCATGACCAGGGTATTGATAAAGAAGCCGATCAGGCCCTGGGTTTCCTGGCGCCCACGGTTGGCATTGGGCACGCCGATGCGGATATCGCGCTGGCCGCTGTAGCGGTGCAACAGGCATTGGAATGCCGTCAGCAACAGCACGAAGGGGGTGGCCTGGTGGGCCTGGGCGGTCTGGCGGATCGCTTCGCCGAGGCCCGCCTCCAGGCGCAGGCTGTAGCGTGCGGCACTGTGGCGTTGTTGGGCCGAGCGCGGATGGTCGGTGGCCAGGCTCAAGGTCGGATGTTCGTCGCCCAACTGTTGCTTCCAGTAATCCAACTGGCGCTGGCCTTCACCCTCGGCCAGCCATTGGCGCTGCCAACTGCCGTAGTCGGCGTACTGCACAGTCAGGGCCGGCAACTCGACGGCCTGGCCCTGGGACGCGGCGGCATAGAGGCGCGAAAATTCGTCGATCAATACATTCAGCGACCAACCGTCGGCAATGATGTGGTGCAGGGTCACCAGCAACTGGTGATCTTCATCGTCCAGGCGCAACAGGGTGACCCACAGCAGCGGGCCTTGTTCCAGGTCGAATACGGTACGTGCCTCGTCCTCGCGGATCTGCGCGGCACGGGCTTCACGCTCGGCCACGGGCAGGTCGCGCAGGTCGATGACTTGCACGGCACATTCACGCTGGGCATCGACGCGCTGGTAGCCCTGGCCGTCACGCTCATAGAACCGCGTACGCAGCGCTTCGTGGCGCTGGATCAGTTGCGCGAAGCTTGCATGCAGCGCGTCTTCGTCCAGCTCGCCACGCAGGCGCAGGGCACCGGGGATGGTGTAGGCGCTGCTTTGCGGGTCCAATTGCCAGGTGATCCACAGGCGGTTTTGCGCCAGGGATTGCGGCATCTCCTGCTGGCGTGACAAGGCACTGATTGCGCCCTGGGCCACACCCCCGTCCTGTTGCAATTGGCCGACGCTGGCGGCGAAATCAGCCAGCACCGGCGCCTCGAACAACAGACGCAGGTTGAGTTCCAGGCCCAGGGTTTCGCGCAGGCGGGCGACCACCTGGGTGGCGCTGATGGAGTTGCCACCAAGCAAGAAGAAATGGTCATCGCCAGCCACTTGCGCCACCTGCAGCTGTTCACACCAGATCGCCGCAATCTGCTGTTGCAGTGCTGATTGCAGGCCCTCCTCGCCGGCCTGCCCGCCCTGTTCGGGGAACTGCGCGTAGCTGTCGAGGCTGCCATCGGCCAGGCGGGTGCGGCAGGCCGAACGCTGGAGCTTGCCACTGGAGGTTTTCGGCAACGCGCCGGGGTTGAGCAGCAGCACCACGCACGGCGCCTCTTGATAGGCCTCGGCCACCGCCTGGCGAATGGCTTTGATCAGGGCTTCGGGCGGCAGGATCTTCTGTACGCTGCGGCTGATTTCTGCGGCGATACCGATGCCTTCCAGGCCCTGGTCGTTCACTGCAAAGGCCGCGACACGACCCTTGCGCACCACTTCCACTTCGCGTTCGACGGTTTGCTCGATGTCCTGCGGGTACAGGTTGTGGCCACGCACGATCAGCAGGTCTTTCAGGCGCCCGGTGATAAACACCTCGCCGTCGCGCATAAAGCCCAGGTCCCCGGTGCGCAGCCAGGTGCGCCCGGCATGCTGCACAAACGTCTTGGCGGTGGCTTCGGGGTTGCGCCAGTAGCCGTGGGCAATGCTCGGACCGGTGGCCCAGAGTTCGCCGACACAGTTGTCGGCCAGTTCAGCCAGGGTCTGCGGCTCGACGATCAGCACCCCATGCTCAGGCTGGCGGGTGCCGCAGCTCATGATCGCACTGCCCTGCCCTGGCTCGGCCCGGTTGGCGGCCAGCGCCTGCTCGTCCACGCGCAACGCCGGGATGCCCTGGCCACGGGTGCCGCCAGCGACAAACAGGGTCGCCTCGGCCAGGCCATAGGAGGCAAAGAAGTTGTTCGGGGTAAAACCACAGCAGGCGAATTTTTCGGCGAAGCGCTCCAGGGTGTCGAGGCGGATCGGCTCGGAGCCGGAATAGGCCACGCGCCAATGGCTCAGGTCCAGGCGCTCCAGGGCCGAGTCGCTGACCCGCTCGCTGCACAGGCGGTAGGCGAAGTCCGGGCCGCCGCTGATGGTCCCGCGGTATTGGCTGATCGCTTCCAGCCAGCGCAGGGGCCGGCCAAGGAAGTACGCCGGCGACATCAACACACACGGCACGCCGCTGAAGATCGGTTGCAGCAGGCCACCGATCAGGCCCATGTCGTGGTACAGCGGCAGCCAGCTGACAATCACGTCATCGGGGTTGAGGTCGATGCCAAACCCGCGGCGAATCAGCAGTTCGTTGGCCACCAGGTTGCCGTGGGTGACTTGCACGCCCTTGGGCAAGGCCGTGGAGCCGGAGGTGTATTGCAGGAAGGCGATATCGTCGTCCTGCAGGTTTGGCGCGACCCAATCAGCGGCGATGTCGCTGTGCAGCTCATCCACGCAGAGCAACGGCGGCGCTTGCTCGATCTGCCCCAGGGCATCGCGCAAACCGCTGCTGGTCAGTAACAGCCTGGGCTCGGCATCGGCGATGATCGACAGCAAGCGCTCCTGGTGATGCCGGCGGGTGGACTCCGGCGGATAGGCCGGCACCGCGATCACCCCGGCGTACAGGCAGCCAAAGAACGCCGCGACATAATCCGGGCCGCTGGGGAACAGCAACACCGCACGCTCGCCCAGGCCGGCCGAGGCCTGCAGGGCGGCGGCAATGGTGCGGGCGCGCAGGTCCAGGTCACGGTAGCTGAGCACCACGCTGTCATCGGCGGACTCGGCCAAAAAGCGCAGGGCCACCTGGTCCGGGGTCTGCGCGGCACGGCGCTGGAGGGACTGGACCAGGGTGCGGGGAAGTTCGAGGGCGTCCATCATGAGGGGTTCCTGCCTGCAATCGGCTTACGGGGAAATCGGGGGATAGGGGGCGTGTCGCGGCGTATTCAGCCGGTCGCCTGCCGCGCCGGGCCATGGTGCCAGCGGGTCGATGGGCTCATCTCAGACACCCCTGCCTGGAACGCCGGGTTCTCGCGATACAAACGCATGTCGTCCTCCTCTGGGTGCACATCCATGGCCGGCGTGTTGGCGGGCCTGTCACCAATGAGAACGGATGGCCCGGCAAAATAATTACTCGCCAGGCCAAGGTCCGCAGACAAAGAGAAGTGCCTCACCGTTTGCATTTCGGTATAAGATTAGTTCCGCTTCTCATTTGACAATCATTATCATTAAGCATAATTTGTTGCCCGATGTGTAGGAGGCCTCAGCAGGGATGCCCTCCACTAACCTTATTTGCAGCAAGGTGATTTCCATGACGGAACAAGTATCCACAAGCAGGTGCGATTCACCGTTACTCCAGGCGTTTGTCGATAACCGCCTGATCCTGGTCAAGATCGCAGCGCGTATCACCGGCTGCCGTTCCCGTGCCGAAGACGTGGTGCAGGACGCCTACTTCCGGTTGCAATCGGCCCCGCAGATCACCTCATCGTTCAAGGCGCAACTGAGCTACCTGTTCCAGATCGTGCGTAACCTGGCTATCGACCACTACCGTAAACAGGCCCTGGAACTGAAATACTCCGGGACGGAAGAGGAAGGCTTGAATGTGGTTATTCATGGCGCTTCACCGGAAACCTCGCACATCAATTTCTCCACCCTGGAAAACATCGCCGACGCCCTGACCGAGCTGCCCCAGCGCACGCGCTACGCATTCGAGATGTACCGCCTGCATGGCGTGCCGCAAAAGGACATTGCCAAGGAACTGGGCGTGTCGCCGACCCTGGTCAACTTTATGATCCGTGATGCGCTGGTGCACTGCCGCAAGGTTTCGGGGACCCATAGCGATACGTTTGCCCGACGGGTCTAACCACCATGGGCATAAGCTTGTGTGGGGGCCAACTCCCACACAAATCCCACTTTTGATCTGTGTTGCCCTGTAGCGCTCAGACCAACCCGCACCGCTCAAAAAACCGCTCCCGCCCCAGAATCATCAGCGCCGCGCGCTTGTGGGGGAAATCGAATTCCTTCTCGCAGTGGAAGCACTGGTTCTGCATATGCCCGATCATCCTGGCATTGTCGGCCCTGGGCTCCGCCACCACCCGCTGGGTGCGCGGGTCGTCGAGAAACAGGTAGTGCACCAGCGCCGACAGCCAACTGGCAACCTTGTGCGGCCCGCGATGATGCTCCTCGCCCACCAGCATATGGATGCCCCGGTCGTAGTCATCTACGTCATAGAACGGCGCGATGCGATCCTCCTTGGCCCAGTACGCCTCGAAATAGGCAAAGGGCTCATCGTCGAAACAGCCGATCAGGGTCAGGGTATGCGGGTCGGCGTCCAGCTTCTGCAGATAGTCCCGGTGTTGCTCCAGGCTGCCGCTTTCCTGCCAGAAATTGGCGACCCGCGCACTGTTCTGCCAGCGATTGAAGCGGACCAGGTCTACATCGATCTCCAGTGTGCGCAGTGAGATCCACGCACCCAGGCGGATGTCGAAACGTCGATAGACTTCCCCCCGCGGCTTGGGCGCACGCGCCGGATGGCGCTTGCCCGTGCTGATGATCATCTGCTGCGGATAAGCCTCACTCGACGGCAGGCCCAGCCACGGTTGTGGCAATTGCCAGAACAGGGTGCGCTCGCAACGCAACTGCCCCGCCACGTCCGTGGCCAGCAGCAGGCCGCTGCGCAGGGCCTCATCCGGGGTATGTTCAAGGTGCCAGAAGAGTTGCTGGCGCTCAGGCTCCCGGGCAAACAGCCAGTAAGCCGCAGCCCACAAGGCCTGCACCGACGGCACCTCACCGGGGTTTTGCAAATGCAGGTGCAACGCTTCGCCGCGCGCAAGGCGCAGGCGCACCAGCGGCTGGCCGGCGAGGGTCAGGGTCAGGCGGCCATCGCTTTCGTCTGCGTTCAGGGTAGGCCCTGCCGGGAGTGGCAGGGCTGACAAGTCTTGGGGATTGGGCATGGAGGAGGCTCACGGTAATCGTCGACAGTTAGACGAAGTGACGTGAACCAGCCGCAAAAATTTAAGCCGGCGTTGCCGCCATCAGGGCGCGTCAGCGACCGGCAGCACATCGATGCGGTAGGGCTCGAAGATCTTCAACAGCTCGCCGCTGTCGCGCAGGCCCTTGAGCAATGCGGCAAATGCCGGGCCGCTGATCGGCGCCTTGGGGCGCAGCAACGCGTAGTGGTGGTAGACCTGGTCAATGCGCTCCGACACCAGGAACTGCCCAGCCGTGTCGGCATTGCGCACCATAAAGTCACTGAGGTAGGAGCGCGTCACCAGGGCAATATCCGCGCGCCCCCGGGTGACCATCAGCAAGTTGCTGTCATGGGAATAGGTCAACGTGGCGTTGAACTGCGCGGCCATGGCCTTGGGGTCTGGGTTGAAGTTGGCAAAGGCGTAGTGATAACCGCTGAACACCGCCAGGCGCTTGCCCTTGAGCTCGGCGAAATACCCCTGGTCACGACCGGCCTGGCGCTGGGCGACGAAAATCTCGGCGTCCTCCAGGCCCATGTCGACACTGGTATGGGGGATGCCCTGCCAGCCCCACTCCGGGTTCTCGAAGATGGCCATGTCGACCCGGCCCTGCTCGAAATCACGAAAGCGCCGGGGGATGGAAGTGGGCACCAGCACGAACTGGTAGTCACTCTGCGCACGGTTCAGCGCCTCCAGCAGTTGCGGTAGCAATCCGGTGTCGGCGCCCTGCTCCGGGCGCACGGTATACGGCGGAAAATGCGCGGCACCGATCCGCACCAATTGAGCCGCCGAAACCTGCGCCTGCCACAAAGTGCCCATCGCCAACACTGTAAGTCCTGCAGCCAGCCGCCATGGCGAAAACATCAGGCACGCACCGTTCAAAATCTGGATCTCGCTAAGCTAGGCGTTTTTGTCCCCAGAGACAACTTTCTACCCGACAATTTAATGGCCTGCGCTCCAGGCCTAATCGGCCTTGAGCACCAGTAACAACGCTTCCTCGGCCAACTGTTCGAGGGTCATGCTGCCCTCGGCGCGGAACCAGGTGGTGGTCCACGACAGCGCCCCGGTCAGGAAACGCCGGGTGATAAACACATCGCCCTTGATATAACCCGCCTGCTTGGCCTCGCCCAGCACCTGCAACCAGATCTCTTCGTAGACATCGCGCAACGCCAGCACCTGGGCCTGGCCCTCTGCCGACAGCGAGCGCCATTCATACACCAGCACGGCCATGGCTTCGCCGCTGCCGCCCATGATCGACTGCAATTCGCAGCGAATCAGCGCCAGCACCCGCTCGCGCACATTGCTCGCCTCGGCCAGGGAGGCGCGCATCATCGCGGTGTTGTAATGGATGGTTTCTTCCATCACCGCCCGCAGGATTTCGTCCTTGCTCTTGAAATGGTGAAAAATGCTGCCGGACTGGATCCCCACCGCACTGGCCAGGTCACGCACGGTGGTGCGTTCAAACCCCTTGTTGCGAAACAGGTGAGCTGCGGTCTGCAGCAGCTTGCCCCGGGCACTGTCAGGGTCGGTCAGTTGCCCGCCGTCCACCATGGTGCGCATCACCTCCAGGGCTTTTTGCTCATCCATGCTGCTCTCCTCAACTACTTTGATTGCGTCGTGGCCGGCAATTTAGGCCGTGACAGCCACCCAAGCAAGCGCTTGGGCATTAAGTTGCGCTCATAGTTTACAAACCAAGCGCTTGCTTGGTAGTCTCGACCCAGCGATTTTCCAAAGAAGGGCTTCCCATGGACAAGACCGTTCGTATCGGCTGCGCCAGTGCATTCTGGGGCGACACCTGCACCGCCGCCGCGCAGTTGGTGCACGGCGGCACCCTGGATTACCTGGTGTTCGACTACCTGGCCGAAGTCACTATGTCGATCCTCGCCGGGGCGCGCCTGAAAGACCCCCAGGCCGGCTACGCCACGGATTTCGTCGAAGTGCTGGCGCCGCTGCTCGGCGATATCCAGCGCCAGGGCATCCGGGTGATCAGCAACGCCGGCGGCATCCACCCCCAGGCCTGCGCGGCGGCATTGCAGGCCGCTTGCGACCAGGCCCAGGTGCCACTGAAAATCGCCGTGGTGCTGGGCGATGACCTGCAACCGCAGTTCAAGCAACTGCAGGGCATCCAGGATATGTTCAGTGGCGCGCCGTTGCCGGCGATGTGCGTGTCCACCAATGCCTACCTCGGTGCGCCGGGCATCGTCCAGGCCCTGCAACTGGGGGCCGATATCGTCATCACCGGACGCGTGGTGGACAGCGCGGTGGTCAGCGCGGCCCTGGTGCATGAGTTCAACTGGGCGTGGCAGGACTACGACCACCTGGCCCAGGCCGCACTGGCCGGGCATATCATCGAATGTGGCGCGCAGTGCACCGGCGGCAACTTCACCGATTGGCGCCAGGTGCCGGACTACGAGCACATCGGTTTCCCGATTGTCGAAGTCAGCGCCGACGGCCAGTTCACCGTCAGCAAAGCACCGGGCACGGGCGGGTTGATCAGCGAACTGAGCGTCGCCGAACAACTGCTGTATGAAATCGGCGACCCACGCGCCTATCTGCTGCCGGACGTGATCTGCGACTTCAGCCAGGTCACACTGACCCAGCAGGGCACGGACCGGGTGCACCTGCGCGGCGCCAAAGGGCAGGCACCGACCGACCAGTACAAAGTCAGTGCCACCTACCCCGACGGCTTTCGCTGCACCGCCAGCTGCCTGCTGGCCGGCATCGATGCGTGGGCCAAGGCCGAACGGGTCAGCCAGGCGATCATCAACAAGACTTCAGAACTGTTCAGCCAGCGCGGCTGGGCGCCCTACACCGAGGTCAATATCGAGTTGCTCGGCAGCGAAGCCACCTACGGCGCCCACGCCCGACGCGAGGACTGCCGCGAAGTGGTGCTCAAGCTCGCGGTGCGCCACCCAAGCAAACAGGCACTGGTGCTGTTCGCCCGGGAAATCGCCCAGGCGGCCACCGGCATGGCACCGGGCCTGACCGGCATTGTCGGCGGCAGGCCCACGGTGTATCCACTGATCCGCCTGTTTTCGTTCCTGATCGATAAGCGCGCCTGCAACCTGAGCGTGGACTTCCTGGGCCAGTCCCACCCCTGCGAACTGCCAGCCCCGGCCGCCCCGAGCACGCCCCGCGCGCCCCTCGACCCGCCCAGGCCCGAAGGCCGCGCCGAGGCCAGCGTGCCCCTGGTGAAGCTGGCTGTGGCGCGCTCCGGTGACAAGGGCAATCACAGCAATATCGGGGTGATCGCGCGCCGGCCCGAATACCTGCCATGGATTGCCGAGGCACTGACCCCGCAAGTGATCGCCGACTGGATGCGCCATGTGCTCGACCCACTGCACGGGCGCGTCGAACGCTGGTACCTGCCCGGCAGCCACAGCCTCAACTTCCTCCTGGAAAACGCCCTGGGCGGCGGCGGTATCGCCAGCCTGCGCATCGACCCGCAAGGCAAGGCCTTCGCCCAGCAACTGCTGGAAATACCGATTGCCGTGCCCCGCCACCTCGCTGATCAACTCAACTAAAGGACTCACACCGTGGCCTTCGACTCGATCTTCAAAGCCGACCTGTTCCAGGGACAGACCCTTATCGTCACCGGCGGCGGCAGCGGTATTGGCCGTTGCACCGCCCATGAACTGGCGGCGCTGGGCGCCCATGTGGTGCTGGTGGGGCGCAAGCCGGAAAAGCTGCAACAGGTCGCCCAGGAAATCAGCGAGGACGGCGGCCGCGCCAGTTGGCAGGCCTGTGATATTCGCGATGAAGAGGCGGTGAAGGTGCTGGTCAGCCAGGTCATCGAAGCACACGGGCCGATCCACGGCCTGGTCAACAATGCCGGCGGCCAATACCCTTCGCCCCTGGCCTCGATCAATCAAAAAGGTTTTGAAACCGTGTTGCGCACCAATCTGGTGGGCGGTTTCCTGATGGCGCGGGAAGTGTTCAATCAGTCGATGAGCAAGCACGGCGGCGCCATCGTCAATATGCTCGCCGACATGTGGGGCGGCATGCCCGGCATGGGCCACTCGGGCGCGGCGCGCGCGGGGATGGACAATTTCACCAAGACTGCCGCGTTCGAGTGGGGTTATGCCGGGGTGCGGGTCAACGCGGTGGCGCCGGGCTGGATCGCCTCCAGTGGCATGGACACCTACGAAGGCGCGTTCAAAGCGGTGATCCCGACCCTGCGCGAGCATGTGCCCCTCAAGCGCATTGGCACCGAATCGGAAGTCAGCGCGGCGATTGTGTTTTTGCTCAGCCCCGCCGCTGCGTTCATCAGCGGCAGCACCTTGCGCATCGACGGTGCCGCCAGCCTCGGCAGCCGCGCCTGGCCGCTGCACAAGGCCCAGCCGCCGAGCCCGTCGTTCAATGGTTTTCACCGCGCCTACCTGCCGGATGTGCTCAAGGAGGGCCAATAAGCCATGCCCGTCATCGACTCCCTGCTCGACCCCCACAGCCCGCAGTTCGCCCAGAACCGCGAAGCCATGCTCACCGCCATCAATCACCTGCGCCAACTGGAACAGAACCTGCTGGACAAGGCCGCCGAGGCCAAGGGCAAGTTCGACAAACGCGGCCAACTGCTGCCCCGCGAGCGCCTCAACCTGTTGCTCGACCCCGGCGCGCCCTTCCTCGAACTGGCGAGCCTGGCCGGCTACAAGCTGCATGACGACAAGGACGGCAGCGCCGCCGGTGGCGGTCTGATTGCCGGTATCGGTTATGTCAGCGGCGTGCGCATGCTGGTGGTGGCCAATAACAGCGCAATCAAGGGCGGGACGATTTCCCCCAGCGGCCTGAAAAAATCCCTGCGCCTGCAACAGATCGCCATGGAAAACAAACTGCCGGTGGTGACCCTGGCCGAAAGCGGCGGTGCCAACCTGAATTACGCGGCGGAGATTTTCGTCGAAGGCGCGCGCAGCTTTGCCAACCAGGCGCGGATGTCGGCCATGGGCCTGCCGCAGATCACCGTGGTGCACGGCTCGGCCACCGCCGGCGGTGCCTATCAGCCGGGGCTGTCGGATTACGTGGTGGTGGTACGTGGCAAAGCCAAGCTGTTCCTCGCCGGCCCACCGCTGCTCAAGGCGGCCACCGGCGAAGTGGCGACGGATGAGGAGCTCGGCGGCGCCGAAATGCATGCGCAAACCGCCGGCACCGCCGAATACCTTGCCGAAAATGATGCTGATGGCGTGCGCATCGTGCGCGAGATTGTCAGCCTATTGCCGTGGGACGACCGGCTGCCGCCTGCACCGGTACGGGCCTACGCCGAGCCGCTGTATCCGATTGAGGAACTGCTGGGCTTGATCCCCGATGATCCGAAAAAACCCTATGACGTGCGGGAAATCATTGCGCGGATCGCCGATGCCTCCAACTTCCTGGAGTTCAAGGGCGAGTTCGACCCCCACACCGTCTGCGGCCACTTGCAGATCCAGGGCCGCGCCTGCGGGTTTATCGGCAACAACGGGCCGATCACGCCCAAGGGCGCGAGCAAGGCGGCGCAGTTTATCCAGCTGTGCGACCAGAGCCAGACGCCGCTGCTGTTTTTCCACAACACCACCGGGTTTATGGTGGGCACCGAATCCGAACAACAAGGCGTGATCAAGCACGGCGCGAAGATGATCCAGGCGGTGGCCAATGCCCGCGTGCCCAAGCTCACCGTGGTGGTTGGCGGCTCCTACGGCGCCGGCAACTATGCGATGTGCGGCCGGGGCCTGGACCCGCGCTTTATCTTCGCCTGGCCCAACAGCCGCACCGCCGTGATGGGCGGTGCCCAGGCCGGCAAGGTGCTGCGCATTGTCACCGAGGCCAAGCAACTGAAGGACGGCCTGGTGCCCGACCCCAAGGTGCTCGACATGCTCGAACAGCTCACCGCGCAGAAACTCGACAGCCAGTCCACGGCCCTGTATGGCAGCGCCAACCTGTGGGACGACGGGCTGATTGACCCCCGGGACACCCGCACGCTGCTGGGCTACCTGCTGGATATCTGCCAGCAGGCCCAGGTGCGCCAACTGCAACCCAACAGCTTCGGCGCCGCGCGCTTTTAACGAGCAGGAGAACAATAAAAATGATCATCACCCAGGAACACGAAGAGCTGCGTCGTACCGTGCGCAACTTTGTCGAACGCGAGATCAACCCCTACGTCGACGAGTGGGAAAAAGCCGGGCGCTTCCCGATCCACGAGATTTTCCGCAAGGCCGGTGACCTCGGCCTGCTGGGTATTTCCAAGCCGGAGCAATTCGGCGGCATGGGCCTGGACTACAGCTACTCGATTGTCGCCGCCGAAGAGTTCGGCAGCATCCGCTGCGGCGGCATCCCGATGGCCATCGGCGTGCAGACCGATATGTGCACCCCGGCCCTCGCGCGTTTTGGCTCCGATGAGCTGCGTGAGGAGTTTCTGCGCCCGGCCATCAGCGGCGAACAAGTGGGCTGCATCGGCGTTTCGGAAACCGGCGCCGGCTCCGACGTGGCCGGCCTGAAGACCCATGCGCGCAAGGATGGCGACGACTACGTGATCAACGGCAGCAAGATGTGGATCACCAACGCCCCCAGCGCCGACTTTATCTGCCTGCTGGTCAACACCTCGGACGGCAAGCCGCACATCAACAAGTCGCTGATCATGGTGCCGATGAACACCCCGGGGGTCAGCGTCAGCCCGCCCCTGGAAAAACTCGGCATGCGCAGCTCGGAAACCGCCCAGGTGTTTTTCGATGATGTGCGCGTGCCCCAGCGCAACCGCATCGGCCACGAAGGCGCGGGCTTCATGATGCAGATGCTGCAATTCCAGGAAGAACGGCTGTTTGGCGCGGCCAATATGATCAAGGGCCTGGAGGCCTGCATCGACAGCACGATCGAATACTGCAAGGAGCGCCAGACCTTCGGCAAGGCGCTGATCGACAACCAGGTGATTCACTTCCGCCTGGCCGAACTGTCCACCGAGGTCGAATGCCTGCGCGCGCTGGTCTACCAGGCCACCGAGCAATACATCAAGGGCCAGGACGTGACACGGCTGGCCTCGATGGCCAAGCTCAAGGCCGGGCGCCTGGGCCGCGAAGTCAGCGACAGCTGCCTGCAATACTGGGGCGGCATGGGCTTTATGTGGGACAACCCGGTGGCCCGGGCCTATCGCGATGTGCGCCTGGTGTCGATTGGCGGCGGCGCCGACGAAATCATGCTGGGGATCATCTGCAAACTGATGGGCACGCTGCCGGGGAAAAGGTCGTGAACGCCGGTGAAACCCTGCTGCTGGAACCGCATAACGGCGTGCTGCACATCACCCTCAACCGCCCGCAGCACCGCAATGCCATGAGCGTGCAGATGGTCAGCGAGCTGCGCGCCGTACTGGCAGACGTGGCGCGTGACGAGCAACTGCGGGCGCTGGTGATCAGTGGTGCCGGCGGGCACTTCTGTGCGGGCGGCGATGTAAAGGACCTGAGCCGTGCGGGCAGCCGCCAGGGCTTGCGTGATTTGAACCGGGTGTTTGGCGCGCTGCTGCAAGAAGTCGAAGCCTTGCCGCAAGTGGTGATTGTGCTGTTGCAAGGCGCGGTGCTGGGCGGTGGGTTTGGCCTGGCGTGTGTCAGCGACATCGCCATTGCCGACCACCAGGCGCAATTCGGCCTGCCGGAAACCAGCCTCGGTGTGTTGCCAGCGCAGATTGCACCGTTTGTGGTGCGGCGTATCGGCCTGACCCAGGCCCGGCGCCTGGCGTTGACCGCGGCGCGGTTCGATGGGGTCGAGGCGCAGCGCCTGGGGGTGGTGCATTTTGTCGAGCCGGACCCCCAGGGGTTGGCGCAACGCCTGGATGAGGTGTTGGGGCAGGTATTGCGCTGTGCGCCCCAGGCCAATGCGCGAACCAAGGCGCTGTTGCTCCAGAGCCTGGATCAGCCGTTGGAACCGTTGCTGGACCAGGCTGCCGAGTGGTTTGCCGAGGCGGTGACCGGGGAAGAAGGCATTGAAGGGACGCGGGCGTTTGTCGAGAAGCGCAAGGCCCGGTGGGTAATTTGATCTTGAAAACACCAGCTCCCACACCAGCCCGCACCTACGCAACCCATCAAACAGGGAGCCAAAATGCCCAATTTCCATAAAATCCTCATCGCCAACCGTGGCGAAATCGCCTGCCGGATCCAGCGCACCGCCCAAGCCCTGGGCTACCGCACCGTGGCGGTCTATAGCGAGGCCGACGCCAACGCCCTGCACGTACACATGGCCGACGAAGCCGTGAACATCGGCCCGGCCCCGGTACAGCAGTCTTACCTGAATATCCCGGCCATCCTCGATGCCGCACGCCTCACCGGCGCCGATGCCGTCCACCCCGGCTACGGCTTTCTCTCGGAAAACCCCGAATTCGCCAAGGCCTGTCTCGCCGCTGGCCTGGTCTTTATCGGCCCCAGCGCCGACGCCATCGAACTGATGGGCAGCAAGCGCCTGTCGAAAATCGCCATGCTCGACGCCGGTGTGCCGTGTATTGCCGGCTACCAGGGCAGCGCGCAGGACGACGCCACCCTGCAGGGCGAAGCCGAGCGCATCGGCTACCCGCTGATGATCAAGGCCAGTGCCGGCGGCGGTGGGCGTGGCATGCGCCTGGTGCACACGCCCGCGCAACTGCTCGAACAACTGCACACCGCGCGCTCCGAAGCCCTGAACGCCTTTGGCAGCGACGAACTGATCCTGGAGCAGGCGTTGCTCGCGCCGCGCCATGTGGAAATCCAACTGTTCGGCGATGCCCATGGCAACCTGATCTACCTGGGCGAGCGCGATTGCTCGGTGCAGCGCCGCCATCAGAAGGTCATCGAGGAAGCCCCCTGCCCGGTCATGACCGCCGAGCTGCGCCAGGCCATGGGCGACGCGGCGCTCAAGGCCGGGCGGGCGGTGGCGTATGTCGGCGCCGGCACCGTGGAGTTCCTGCTGGACCAGGACGGGCGGTTTTACTTCCTGGAAATGAACACGCGCCTGCAAGTGGAGCACCCGGTCACCGAACTGATCACCGGCCTGGACCTGGTGGACTGGCAACTGCAAATCGCCGCCGGCCAGCCCCTGCCCTTGCGCCAGGACCAAGTGACACTGACCGGGCATGCCATGGAGGTGCGCCTGTACGCCGAAGACCCGGCCCAGGGCTTCTTGCCACAGACCGGCGAGGTACTGCGCTGGGAGCCGGCGGCCGGGGTGCGGGTCGATCATGGCTTGCTGGCCCCGCAGCGGATCAGCCCGTTCTATGACCCGATGCTGGGCAAGATCATCGCCCATGGCGCCACCCGTGAAGAAGCGCGGCGCAAGTTGCTACGCGCCGTGCAGGACTGTGTGCTGCTGGGGGTTCCCAGCAATCAACGGTTACTGGTGGACTTGCTCGGGCACCCGCAGTTTGTCGCGGCGGATTTCAGCACCGGGTTTATCGCCGAACATTTCCGGGATATTGCCCGCCCCGCCATCAGCGACGAACAACTGGCAGTGGCCGCCGCCCTGTTCTATCGACACAGCGCGGCCGTGCACCGCCCGGCCCTGGCGGGCTGGCGCAACAATGCCAGCGTGCCCTGGACCTATCGCCTGAGCGTCGATGAGCAGCGCCACGAGGTCACCGCCCAGGTACTGGCGGACGATCATCTGCAAGTCGGTAACATCGACATACACCTGCTCGACAGTGACGGCCGTTGGGCCAGCCTGGTCATCAACGGCATTCGGCAGCGGCTTGCCTATCACCTGCAAGGCACCCAGCTCTGGCTGTTGCACGCAGGGCACAGCCTGTGCGTGAGCAACCAGACGCAAACCGTGGCCAGTCGCGAAGCGCCCGCCAGCAGCGGCACGGTCAAGGCACCGATGGACGGGGCCATCATTCTGGTGCAGGTGCACGAAGGGGATGTGGTGAGCAAGGGCCAACTGCTGCTGGTGCTCGAAGCAATGAAAATGGAGCACCCGCTCAAGGCTGGCATCGATGGGGTGGTCAAGGCCATTCACGTCAACGCAGGCGATCAAGTGCGCAATCGCCAGGTCTTGCTACAGATCGAGTAGCCCTGGGCGGAACTACCAGGCTTGGCTACGCTCTATCCCCATCAGAAAGGGATGAGTACGGGAACCTGCGATGCCTCATTGGCTGATTATTGATCTTGAAGCCACAACGGATGACGGCGGCTGGCCCGTGTCGGAGATGGAAATCATCGAAATCGGCGTCAGCCTGGTCAACCGCCAAGGCCGCGAACTGGACCACTTCCAGCGCTTCGTGCGGCCCTTGCGGCGCCCGTTGTTGACGCCGTTCTGCCGCCAGCTGACGCACATCAGCCAGGCCAATATCGACAGCGCGGCGCCCTTGACCGAGGTCTGGCCGCTGTTCGAGCGCTGGCTCGGCCAACATCACCCGCGCCTGGAAGGCTGGGCCAGCTGGGGTGACTATGATCGTCAGCAACTGGAACTGGAGTGGCAGCGCCATGGCTTGACCAGCGTGCTGGGCCAGACGCCCCATGTGAACCTCAAGCAACGCTTCGCCAAGGCCCGGCGCCTGGACAAGCCGCTGGGGCTCAATGGCGCGTTGCAACTGGCGGGTATGCAGTTCAACGGCCAGCAACACCGGGCCCTGGAAGATGCGCGCAATACGGCGCGTTTGCTGCCGTTGATTTTGCCCGTGTAGAAGGCATACTGGCCGGCCTTTCTTGCCCCTTTTTCGAGGATTCCCCCATGTTCAAAGTCAATGAGTACTTCGACGGCACCGTCAAGTCGATCGCTTTCGGCACCCCTGAAGGCCCGGCGACCGTCGGCGTGATGGCCCCGGGTGAATACGAATTCGGCACGGCCCAGCGTGAAATCATGCACGTGGTCTCGGGCGCGCTGACCGTCAAGCTACCCGGCAGCGACAGCTGGGAAACCTTCGCCGCCGGCAGCCAGTTCAATGTGCCGGCCGACAGCAAGTTCCAGCTCAAGGTGGCCGTGAACACTGCCTACCTGTGCGAATACCGCGGCTAAGCCTTCCCCACACGCAAAAAAATGCCCGTCTCCTGTGAGACGGGCATTTTTCATGGGGCCGGTTTATTCGAGGATGGTCACCGGCATGCCGACTTCCAGGTGGCCTACCCCGTCATTGACCAGGTTCTGGCCGAACATCACGCCATCGGGCTGCTTGCGGTAGGTTTCCAGGGTCGCCAGGGGCTGGCGGTCGGCGTTGCGCTCACCGGTTGCCGGGTCGATGGTGGTGAGGATGCACCGGGAGCAGGACTTGACCACCCGAAACTCCACCTCACCAATGCGCAGGCGCTTCCAGCCATCTTCGGCAAAGGCCTCGCTGCCTTCGATCACCAGGTTGGGACGAAAGCGCAGCATTTCCATGGGCCGGCCGATGCGCTGCGACAGGTCGTCCAGGGACGCCTGGCCAATCAGCAACAGTGGGAAACCGTCGGCGAACGCAACCTGGTCATCATCCTTGCCGTAGCCGGCGGCCGTGGTGCGGGCGCGCTCCAGGGGCACCTGCACCAGGCGGGTCGGTTTGCCGATAAACTCGCTGACCCAACGCGCGGCTTCATCGCCGGCATCGGGAACCCGCAGGGTGTCGCGCCAGATGGTCACGCCACGCAACTCGGCATCCGCACCGGGCAATGCCACGTCCAGGCTGGGCTGACCTGCGCTGCTCAAGGTCAAGCCCCCGGCGTCATTCCAGAGGGCCGACAGCTGGCTCATCTGCGCCACCGCACGCTGGGTCAGGAAACGCCCACTGGCCTCGTCCACCAGCATCCATCGGCGGTCCCCGTCCAGCCCCAGTTTATCCAGGCCAATATGCGACAAGGGTTGTGCCTTGCCGGACTTCAAGGGGTACCGATACAACGCGCTGAGACGAAGCATGAGCCAGGGTTCCTGTGAGCAAAAGCGTCACCCTATACGAGGCCGTCGAGAGAATCAAAATATCCCCACGCCTTACGGCCGCAGGGGATCAGGCGGAAGGCTCATCCAGCATCAGGCGCTCGCGCACCACGTCAACCAGTTTGTCGGGCTGGAACTTGGAGAGGAAGTTGTCACAACCGACCTTCTTGACCATCGATTCGTTGAAGCTGCCGGACAACGAGGTGTGCAGCACCACATAGAGGCTGCGCAGGCGCGGGTCGTTGCGGATCTCGGTGGTCAGGCGGTAGCCGTCCATCTCGGGCATTTCGGCGTCGGTGAAGATCATCAGTAACTTGTCGGTCATGACCTGGCCGCTGTCCGCCCAGGCCTTGAGCATGTTCAAGGCCTTGAGGCCATCGCTGGCGATATGCATCTTCACCCCCAGTTGACCCAGGGTGTCGCGCAGTTGCGACAAGGCCACATTGGAGTCATCCACCAACAGCACTTCGCGGCCACGGGCACGTTCGAGTACCGGGTCATCGAGTTTTTCCCGGGAGACCTTGGCGTTGTAGGGCACGATCTCGGCGAGGACTTTTTCCACGTCGATGATCTCTACCAGTTGCTCGTCCACCTTGCTGATGGCCGTGAGGTAGTGTTGGCGGCCGGCGCTCGCGGGCGGGGGCAGGATCGACTCCCAGTTCATGTTGACGATGCGATCGACACCGCCTACCAGGAAGGCCTGCACCGAACGGTTGTACTCGGTAACAATAATGGTGCTGTTGGGCCCCGGCACCAGCGGACGCATGCCGATGGCCTGGGACAGGTCGATCACCGGCAAGGTCTGGCCACGCAGGTTGACCACGCCGCAGACAAACGGGTGGCGCTGGGGCATCAGGGTCAGCTTGGGCAACTGCAGGACTTCCTGCACCTTGAACACGTTGATCGCGAACAACTGACGACCGGCCAGGCGGAACATGAGGATCTCCAGGCGATTCTCACCCACCAATTGTGTGCGTTGATCTACCGTGTCGAGAATGCCAGCCATTAAAGACTCCTGGGGTGTGCTGAAAGATTGACTGCTTACTAAAAAGGTTATCGGCAGCCAGTGCCAGAGCTTGACCCTCGGTAAAATGCCACGTAAATGCATTGATATCACACTGACATCATGCTTTACTGCCATCACCTTATCGTCTGGCAGTCAAGCAATGCCGCGAGACCCTCAAACGGTCACAAGGTTCCGCCATGTAAGGGATTCCCCTAGTCACAATCAGGCCCAACCTGATATTCGCAATATCCAATAGCCATTAATGTGACGCCATTCTCATTGCATGAATGGAGTCAGGCTTTTGTTTGCTATCGCAAGCCCCCGGTCCAGGGGCCTTCCAGGCATTAACGCCTTGGTAATCGAAGTCATGCGAATGCCACTGGTTGTTTGCAGCACCAGCCGTCGCGACGCTGATCACTCAAATAAAAGTACTACTCAAAATTCAGAAATGAACTACAGATTTCGGTCATATTTCGGCGCTAGCTTGAAGCCATTGCTCCAGTGCTGCATCTCAATATCTGACCGTATGTTGTGGAGACTTTCATGATGAACGACGGTAAAGAGTGGCAAGACGCACTTCCCGAGTTCCTCCTGGAGGCCGAAATGCTGCTGGCCAAGTCAGAGGAATGCTTGAGTCACCTGCATTTGATCCGCAACGACAACGATGCCATCGATTGCATGAAAAACAGCCTGAGGAAACTCGCCGAAAAGGCCGATGCCATGTCGCTGGGGGCTATCGGTGATTTTTCCCGGCGCCTGCAGGACCTGATCAACAACGCCCAAAGCCCGGTGCAACTGCACGACCAGGCACTCTCGGCCTTGCATGACTGCCTGACACTGATGGCCTGGCAACTGGAACTGATTGATATCAAGACCGGCAAACTCAGCCTGGATGAGACTGAGCAAGTGGCGCTGATCGAGACGGCTGCCCAGTTGATCCCACAAAAAAGCGTCGACTACACCTATCGCCAGGCCGCACCACATGCCTCCTGAGCCGGCCTTTTCCATAGGTAGACGCGCCGGCTTCACTGTTTGAAAGGGTGTTTGAGCACACAACTATCAATAGGCCATTACCGGCAACAGCGATACAAGACAAGATCAATAATACAACTAGCCGCCCGTAGAACGGGCCATGGCAGCGCTGGGGCCCATGACTGTCGCCAAGCACAACGCCAGGCGACCAGCGGTAATGGTTGATGGTACTATGACCACGCTCGAAGTGGCTGAACGTCATGATGCAAGAAAACGTGAAACGCACCTCGAATCAACATCAGAGTCACTACCGTGCAGACCCGGTGCCGAAGGGAGCCCATGCCCCCAGAGCGCTTTCCAAACAGAGCCCGGTCAGCGGTCGTGACCGGTCTACCCGCAGCGAACACCCATCGGCTCCATCTGCTATGTACACCAGCCCCATCTCACTCATCGCCCGGTTCGGATCCCAAGGCAATACCCGCTGGATCACCCTTGGCCTATGCCTGTGTGCGACGCTGGTCAGCCTGTGGGTCTATGCGCACCAAGCGCCACTGCCGATAGTCCTGCTGCTGCTCAACCTTGCCACCCTGGTCGCCGTTGGCCTGCAGCGTTGGCGCTCGCGTAAATCGATCAAGTTCCAGCCCCAGGAACTGGCCGACCGCCTGCTGCAAGTCCAGGAAAACGAGCGCCATCGCCTCAGCCGCGAGCTGCACGACGATATCGGCCAACTGCTGACCGCCGCCAAGCTGCAAAGCGACTGGCTGCGCCGCCGCCTGCCGCCGGAACTGCAGGAACAATGCAACGTACTGTGCAATACCCTCAACGAAACCCTGGCCAAGGTGCGGGACGTGTCAGCCATTCTCAACCCTCGGCAACTGGCCAGCCTGGGCCTGGAAGCGAGCCTGCGCGCGCACCTGCTCAAGACCCTGGAAAACACCCCGGTACATTGGAGCCTGGAATGCCAGCAACGCCTGACCGGGATTCCAGAAGAGATGGCCGTGGCGGCCTTTCGTATCACCCAGGAGGCCGTGACCAACATGCTGCGCCATGCCCAGGCGCGCAACCTGCTGGTGCGCCTGCAACGCTTGCCCCAGGGGCTGTCGCTGTTTATCAGCGATGACGGCCAGGGCTTCTCGCCCGCCACCGACCCCGGCCGGGCCGGGCAACGGGGCATGGCGGGCATGTCCGAGCGCATTGATCAACTGGGCGGCATGCTGGCTGTCAATAGCCAACCCGGCTGTGGCACGCAGATCGAAGCGCTGTTTCCCTGGGCGCCGCGCACCCTCGAACGGGCCAGTCCCCCTAAGGCTCTAGAGTGACCTGCAATTTACTCCTGGTAGATGACCACGCCCTGATCCGCGCTGGTGTGCGCGCGCTGATCCTGGATATTCCCGGCTATGCGGTGATTGGCGAAGCCAACGACGGCGCGCAAGTGCTCGCCCAGTTCGATGCCTTGCAACCCGATATCGTCCTGCTGGACTTGTCGATGAAGCACACCAGTGGCCTGGATGCCTTGCAGCAACTCAAGCACGCCTACCCCAAGAGCAAAGTGCTGATCCTGTCGATGCACACCGACCCGCAGTTGATCATGCGTGCCCTGGAGGCCGGTGCCCATGGCTACCTGCTCAAGGACACCACCGCCAATGAGCTGGAACATGCGCTGCTGGCGCTGCGCAATAACGAGCGCTACCTGAGCCCGGCCATTGCCCACACGGTGATCAACCAGGCCTTGATCCACAGCCAGTCCCACCCGGAAGCCCCCGTACAGCGCCACAACCTGACGGCACGCCAGTTGGAAATCCTGCGCCTGATCGTGCGCGGCAAGTCCACCCGGGAAATCGCCCATGGCCTGGGCCTGAGCATCAAGACCGTGGAAGCCCACCGCTCGCAGATCATGAAGCGCCTGCAGATTTTCGATGTGGCCGGCCTGGTGCTGTTTGCCGTGCGCGAGCAGATCATCAGCCTGGACGATTAGCCAGCAACGGCGAATCCACCGGCAAATGCACCTGCAAGGCCTTGGGCAAGGTGCAAAAGCGCAGGTCGGTGCCCTTGAGCGGCTCGCCATCGAGGTTGATATCCAACCCTTCGGCCACCTTGATTTCTACCCATGGCAGGCGTGCGCGCACAAACAGGTTGTCCAGGCCCCAGCCGTCCGTCATCAGGCTGCGCAAGGTGCCCACCACTTCCTGGGGCGCCGGCAGGATGCTGATATCCAGCAGGCCATCATCGGCCAGGGCGCCTGGGCACAGCTCATGCCCGCCACCGGCCTGGCGACCGTTGCCGATCCCCAGGGCCAGCAACTCGCCGCGCCAATGAAAGTCCGGCCCCACCAGCTCCCCATAGGCCGCCCGCAGCTCGCTGAAGCGCGACAGGCCGGTAAACAGATAGGCCGCGCCGCCCAGCACCTTTTTCAGGTCCTCGGAGGTGTTGGCCGTGACCTGGCTGCCAAAACCGCCGGTGGCCATATTGAGAAACACCTGCCCGCCCACCTCCCCCAGGTCGATGGCGCGCGGTGCCACGTCCAGCAGCTCCAGGGCCAGGCGCGGCTCCAGCGGCACCCCGGCCGCACGGGCGAAGTCATTGGCAGTGCCCAGGGGCATCAGCACCAGGCTGGCGTCAGTTTTCGCCCGAGCCATGGCCTCGGCCACATCGCGCAAGGTGCCATCGCCGCCGCCCGCAATCAGCCGTGTGTAGCCGGCCTCCAGGGCTTCACCCACCAGGCGTTGGGCATCACCGCCCTCCCAGGTGACGCGCACCGCCAGCTCCCACCCCTGCTCGCGCTTGCCTTGCACTGCTGCCCGCACGTCTTCATTGAGGGCTTGCTTGCCGTGCAGAATCAACAGTGCCTTGGGTTTGCTCATGGGGGTGAAGCTCCTATCGTTGGAGGGGACCTGAGGGATGTTGACCTTCGGCAGTCGGAAAAAAGCCATTGGGCTGTAAATTAATTCTTCAGCCCAGCACTTCGCTCAAAGGAATGAAATTCACCCGGTCACCGATGGCCAAGGTGGTGCCCTCCAGTACTTCCACCAAGCCCTCGGCCCAGGCGGCACTGCGCAAGACCCCGGAACTCTGGTTCTGGTAGATCACCGCCCGCCCTTGCTCCAGGCGCCCGCGCAGGTATTCGCGACGGTTGCCCGGCTTGGCCCAGACGAACCCCACCGGCACCTCGAAACGCAACGGCTGCACCGCTTCGACACCCTGGCGGCGCAGCAGGTACGGGCGCGCCAACAGGGCGAACGTGACCAGGGTCGACGCCGGATTCCCCGGCAGACCGATCACCGGCACGCCACGGAAATGGCCGAATGTCAGCGGTTTGCCAGGCTTGATCGCCAGTTTCCACAAGGCCAGCTCGCCCTCTTCGCGTAATGCGATACCCAGGAAATCCGCCTCCCCCACCGAGACCCCACCAGTGGACAGAATCAGGTCCACCGAGCCCAGGGCCGCCAAACGGGTCCGGGTCAATTCCAGGTCATCGGGCAAGATACCGGCGTCGACCACCTCGCAACCCAGGCGTTGCAACCAGCTGCACAACACCCGCCGGTTGCTGTTGTAGATCTGCCCCGGCCCCAGTGGCAGGCCCGGCTCGATCAACTCGTCGCCGGTTGACAGCACCGCCACGCGCACGCGGCGCACCACCGCCAGGCGGTCGCGCCCCAGGGACGCCGCCAGGCCCAGTTCTATCGGGCCAAGCCGTGTACCGGCGGCCAGGACTTCTTCGCCGACCGTCGTCTCCTGGCCCTTGGGCCGGATGTTTTGCCCTGCGCGCAGTGCCTGGGTAAAGCTGACGCGCTGATCGGGCTGCACCTCGGCGTTTTCCTGCATTTCCACGCAGTCGGCGCCTGCCGGCACCGGGGCGCCGGTGAAGATCCGCGCACACGTCCCCGCCGCCAAGGGCTCGGGGGCCTGGCCGGCGAAGATGCGCTGGCTCACCAGCAGCGGCTCGCCCGCCCAATCGGCAGTGCGTAAGGCATAGCCGTCCATGGCGCTGTTGGGCCAGGGCGGCAGGTCGAGGGTGGACACCAGCGCCTCGGCCAGCACGCGCCCGTCGCACGCGGCCAATGGCAGGTGTTCCTGCTCACGGATCGGCGCGGCCTCGGCCATGTTCAACAGGCGTTCCAGGGCTTGCTCTAGCGGCATCAAGGCGCCGGTCTGGCCCGGCTTACCCACGGGATTCACACGGTTCGGCCAGCTTGAGGTGCGGCACGAAATTGCACGGGCGATGGCGGGCATCCAGCTGTTCGGCGAGAATCCCGTCCCAGCCGGTGCGCACCGCGTTGGTGGAGCCCGGCAGGCAGCACACCAGGGTGCCATTGGCCAGGCCGGCCAGGGCGCGGGACTGCACGGTGGAGGTGCCGATATCGGCCACCGAAATCTGCCGGAACAGCTCGCCAAACCCATCCACCTGCTTGTCCAGCAAGCAACTGACCGCCTCGGGGGTGCTGTCGCGGCCCGTGAAGCCGGTACCGCCGGTAATCAGCACCACTTGCACCACGTCCTCGGCGATCCAGTGCGCGACTTGCGCACGGATTTTGTAGAGATCATCCTTGAGCAATACCCGTTCAGCCAGGCGATGGCCGGCCGCGAGCAGGCGCTCAACAAAGACCTGCCCGGAGGTGTCGGTTTCCAGGGTGCGAGTATCGCTGACGGTCAAGACAGCAATGTTAAGAGGTACGAAAGGCGTATCAGCCTGGGCTTTCATGGCTCGGTCCGGTTGTCGAAGGAACAGCCCGATGTTATATCACAGCCCCCTATTTCACTGCCGCTGCGGAGCCGTCATGCCATTCAATTCTTCGCCCCTGCCCTGCTCGGTCCTGTTGCTGGCCGGCGGTCGCGGCCAGCGCATGGGCGGGCTGGACAAGGGCCTGCTCGACTGGCACGGGCAACCGCTGATTGCCCACCTGCATCAGTGGGTGCGGCCCCTGACCGACGACCTGATCATCTCCTGCAACCGCAACCAGGCGCAGTACGCCCCCTACGGCGACCGGTTGGTCAGCGACGACAGCCTGGACTTCCCGGGGCCCCTGGCCGGTATCCGCGCCGGGCTGGCTGCCGCACGTCATGAACACTTATTGGTATTGCCCTGTGATGTGCCACACATCGACGGGCAGTTGCTGGCAGACCTGCTCGAAACCGCCCGACAACACCCACAGGTGCCGGTGATGATCCGCCACGGCGCGTTCTGGGAGCCTTTGCTCTGCGTCATACCGACGCGCCTGCGCGGCGACGTGGAAAACGCCTGGCTGGCGGCAGAGCGCAGCCCACGGCAGATCTTCCTGAAACTGGGGGCCCGGGCGCTCGATTGCGCCGAGAACGACCCGCGCCTGGCCAACCTCAATACACCAGAGTTGTTGCACCCACGCCCCGGCGTGTCAGAATGAGCGCCAGAACAAGGAACTTTGCCGACGTTGCACACGTCACAAGGTCAGAACTCAATACAGCAACACTCTCGGAGAAGACTCATGACTCAACGGACCATCGCCGCTCTCATGCTTGCACTGGGCCTTGCTACCCTCGCCGGTTGCGCCTCGCCAACAGTGATCACCCTGAATGACGGTCGCGAAATCCAGGCTGTCGACACCCCTAAATTCGATCAGGATTCGGGCTTCTACGAATTCGAACAACTGGATGGCAAGCACACCCGCATCAACAAGGATCAGGTTCGCACCGTCAAAGACCTGTAAGTCTTAACGCCTGCTACGACAAAGCCCGCTTTTGAGCGGGCTTTGTTGCATCTGGCGCGTGGGAAATATCACCAATCCAGCACGATCCTGCTGTTGAAGCTGCGCTGTTCGCCGGTCACCGGGTCGACAAAACGTACGGCCTGGGCCAGCAACTTGAGCGGGTTGGCGTAGTCGTCCACGGCATCCTTGATAACCTGGGGATAAAACGGGTCATTGCAGATGCTCGCGCCCAGCGCCGTCATATGCACACGCAGTTGATGCTTCTTGCCCGTTACCGGAAACAGGCCATAGCGCCACAGGTCACCGTTTTTCTCGCGCACCTGCACCGCCGTTTCCGTGTTGCTCGCCCCGGGCCCCTCCTGCATGCGGAAGAACGGTTCACCTTCGACCAGGCGACTTTTGTGCACCCGCGGGAAGGTCAGCGCGGGCAAGGCCGGGGCAATGGCCTCGTAGATTTTATCGATCTGGCGGGTGGGGAACAGTTGCTGATACGCCGAACGGCTTTGCGGGTTGGCCGAGAACAGCACCAGCCCTGCGGTATGGCGATCAATGCGATGCAGCGGCACCAGCGACGGGTTATCCAGGCGGCGGATCAGACGGCGCAACAGCGTCTGCTCGACATACTCGCCGGCAGGCGTCACTGGCAGGAAGTGCGGCTTGTCGGCCACCACCAGATGCTCGTCGGCGTACAGGATGCTCTCCTGCACCGGGATCGGCTTTTCATCCGGCACTTCGCGAAAGTAGTGGATGCGCAAACCTTCCTTGTAGGCCAGGTCCACGGCAATGGGCTGGCCATTGCCATCCAGCACCCGGCCACGGGCGATGCGGTCCAGCCACTGCGCGCGGCCGATGGCGCGAAAGTGCCCGCACAGGCAATCGAGCACCGTCACCCAGGGGCCAGGCGGCAGGTACAAGGTACTGGCTTGGTTCTGGGCAGCGGAAAAACCGGTATCGGACATGCGTACACTCAAGGCCTGGAAAGACTAAGGGGGCATTATCCCCCAGAATCTCAAGCCCTGACCAATTCGGCCCGCAGTACCGGCGAGGCACTGGCCGCCTCGGTGAACTCCTTGAGCCAGCGCAGTACATCCACCGCCTCCCAGCGGCCAGGGTCGTACAACGCATACAACAGGCCCTGATAGCCCACCACGTCCAGTTGCTTGTGATAACCGGCGCGCTGGAACAACGCTTCGATTTCGGCAAAGCAGGTGTTGAAATGCACTTTGTTGAACGGCGTCTTGCCTTCCGTGACCAGGCCATCGAGGCGCAGCTCATTCACCGCATCGCGCACGATATCTACGGACATGCGGTTGACGCTGCTTTTCAGTTGTTCGACATTCACCACGGGCGTTCCCTCTCACTCAAATCGCTGTACAAACATACAGTAACCGAATAATCAGCAACCTGCCATGGGTTGGCGCTAGATTAGAAAGGCAACGACCTGTTCCGTGTCGAACGGCCAGCCCAGTTCCGCCCCGGTATCCACCCGGCGCAGTACCGGAATGCTTAGGCCATAGGCGTCGAACAGCGCTTGCGAATCGGCGATATCCACCAACTCGACCATCAGCCCGTGTTCGACCAACGGCATGATTTGCGCTTCGGCAAACTCACACAGATGGCAGCCCAGGGTGCCGAACAACTGGCATTCAGGAAGCATGGCGTACAGACCCGATAAGAAACAGGTCACCATTCTAGGCCGCGGGAAAAACCTCGTCGAGTCATGCCAAAGACCTGATCCAGATCAGCATGGCCTATAACTGATTCAGCGATTCTCGCGGCTTTTTTCCTGCAACACCCCGACGGAGATGTCTGTGTTTGCCAACCTGCTGATCATTCTTGCCTCATCCCTGGTCGTCATTGCGCTGTTCCGCCGGCTGCAACTGCCGCCGGTGCTCGGCTACCTGTGCGTGGGCCTGGCCGTCGGGCCAACGGCCCTGGACTGGGTCAATGACAGCGAAGACCTGCCCGACCTCGCCGAACTGGGGGTGGTGTTCCTGCTGTTTTCCCTGGGCCTGGAGTTCTCCCTGTCCAAGATGCTCAGCCTGCGCCGGGTGGTGTTTGGCCTCGGCAGCCTGCAGGTGCTGTGCTGCGCCATCGTGCTGGGCGCCTTGCTGCTGTTGATGGGCATGTCGCCGGTGGCCGCGTTGCTGCTGGGGGCCGGGCTGGCCCTGTCATCCACCGCCATTGTGAGCAAGGAGTTGACCAGCCTGGGGGAGATCTTCAGCAGCCATGGGCAGAACGCGATTGGCGTGCTGTTGTTCCAGGACGTGGTCGCGGTGCTGTTGCTGACCCTGGTGCCGGTGTTCGCCGGCAGCAGCGAGCAGGCCTGGTACTGGGCTCTGCCGCTGACCCTGGGCAAGACCGTGGTGCTGTTCCTCGGCCTCCTGCTTGCAAGCCGTTGGCTGCTGCCGCGCCTGTTCCACGAAGTGGCCGCCTCGCATTCGGCGGAGCTGTTCGTACTGCTGGCCCTGGTGATCGTGCTGCTCACGGCCTGGCTCACGCACCTGCTGGGCCTGTCGCCGGCCCTCGGCGCGTTCCTGGCGGGCATGCTGCTGGGGGAAAGCCATTACCGGCACCAGATCGAAGCGGATATCCGCCCGTTTCGCGACATCCTGCTGGGGCTGTTTTTTGTCAGCATCGGCATGTTGATCGACTTGCAGCTGTTTATCAGCCACAGCCTGCAGATCCTTGGCCTGACCCTGGCGCTGATGCTGATCAAGGGCTGCATTGTCGCCGCGCTGGTCAAGCTGCGCGGCAGCGACAGCGAAACCGCCTGGCGCAGTGGCCTGGCCCTGGCCCAGGGCGGTGAGTTCTGCTTTGCGCTGATGGCGCAGATGCAATTGAGCAACATGCTGCCAGGCGAAATCAGCAGCCTGCTGCTAGCGGCGACGTTCTGCTCCATGCTGCTGACGCCCCTGCTGCTACGCGCCGCCCCCGCTATTGCACTGCGCCTGCATCGCAAGCCCAACCAGCAAGTGCAGCTGGAGGCAATCACCGCGCTCAACGCCGAACTGCGCGGGCATGTGCTGATCTGCGGTTATGGCCGGGTCGGGCAATCCATCGGGCGCTTCCTGCGCCGTGAACAACAGGCGTTCATTGCCCTGGACGATGACCCTGAACGGGTGCAGGAAGCCGCCACCGAGGACAGCAGCGTGCATTATGGCGATTGCCGGCGCGGTGCCCTGCTCAGCGCGGTCGGCCTGGAGCGCGCACGCCTGGTGGTGATTGCCGTGGACAATAGCGACGTGGCCCTGGTGGTGCTCAAGGAAGCACGGCGGATCAACCACAAAGTGCCGATCCTGGTGCGCACCCGCGACGACAGCCAGTTGACTGAACTGAAGGCCGCCGGGGCCAGCGAGGTGGTGCCCGAGCTACTGGAGTCGAGCCTGATGCTCGCCTCGCACGCAATGATCATGCTCGGCCTGCCCGACCAGCAGGTGCGCGACCGCGTCGATGAAGTACGGCGCAACCGCTACCGCTTGCTCCACGGTTTCTACCAGCATACCGACGACAACCGTGCAGCCCCGATCAATCCTGACTGACTGCACCAATTTTATGGATCGACAAGTCCGCGCCGTAGTACTCCTGTTCCTGGCTCAAGCGCAGGCCGCAGAGGCGCTTGAGCACGCCGTACACCAGCAACCCGCCCGCCAGGGCCACCACCACTCCCAGGGCGGTGCCGATCAACTGGCTGATCAGGCTCACGCCGCCCAGCCCACCCAGGGCGGCCTGGCCGAAGATCCCGCAGGCAATCCCGCCCCACACCCCGCACAAGCCATGCAGGGGCCAGACACCCAGCACATCATCGATCTTCCAACGCGCCTGGGCGGCAATAAAGCACCACACGAACAAGCCACCGGCCACCACCCCGGTGACCAGCGCGCCGACAGGATGCATCAAGTCGGACCCCGCACAGATCGCCACCAACCCGGCCAACGGGCCGTTGTGCAGGAAGCCTGGGTCGTTGCGCCCGATCACCAGCGCCGCCACGGTGCCGCCCACCATGGCCATCAACGAGTTGACCGCCACCAGCCCGCTCACTCCGGGCAGGGTCTGCGCACTCATCACGTTGAAACCGAACCAGCCGACGATCAATATCCACGAACCCAGCGCCAAGAACGGAATGCTCGACGGCGCGAACGCCACCAGCCGCCCATCGCGATAGCGACCCTGGCGCGGCCCCAGCAGCAACACCGCCGCCAATGCCAGCCAGCCCCCCATGGCGTGCACCACCACAGAGCCGGCAAAGTCATGGAACGTCGCACCAAAGGTCGCCAACAACCAGGCTTGCAGACCGAAGTTGCCATTCCACACCATGCCCTCGAAAAACGGGTAGATAAACGCCACGATCAACGCCGTGGCGCACAGTTGTGGAGCAAAGCGAGCCCGCTCGGCAATGCCCCCGGAGATGATCGCCGGGATGGCTGCCGCGAAGGTCAGCAGGAAAAAGAACTTCACCAGGCCATAACCGTGGTCGGCACTGAGCACTGCGGCCGGCTGCATAAAGCTGACCCCATAGGAGATCCAATAGCCTATAAAGAAGTAGGCCAGGGTCGAGACCGCAAAATCACTGAGGATTTTCGACAATGCGTTGACCTGGTTCTTTTGCCGCACCGTACCGACTTCCAGAAACGCGAAGCCGGCATGCATCGCCAGGACCATCACCGCGCCGATCAGAATAAACAGCGTATTGGAGCTGTGGACCAGGGTGTCCACCGCGCTTTGCACATTTTCCATGGGGATTGGCAGGCCTACAGTTCAGGAAAAGCACCAAAGCAGTTCATCGCCCAACGATCGCGCACTAAATTGGCACCGCGCGTTCCACCCTTCTTCAGAGGGTATGAACCGCTTTGGCGCGACGACCGTTGCAGAAGGCAGTGACTTGCGGGTTTTTCCACGGGTTTCAGGGATTTAGGGTAAGGTTTTCCAAGGCTTTGGCGAAAACCGCCCACATTGCGCGCAAGCCTTGCGGCTGGCGCACCAAGGCAAAGCAAAAGCTGTACCAGACAATTGCAGTGAACCTTCACCAATGCCGGTGACTCTCAAGCAAAACCCTGTAAAAGCACCAGACAGCCACTCACGGAGATAACCATGGCCAGAAAATCGGCAAAGACTGCTCAAGAAATACTGATGGAAGATTTCCAGACCCTGGTCAGCGATACCGAAAAGCTGCTGGACGACACCGCGATTCTGGCCGGTGACCAGGCTGATGAACTGCGCTCGAAGATCCACGACAGCCTGTTGCAGGCCCGGGAAACCCTGAAGTTGACCGAAGACTCCCTGCGCGAGCGCGGCAAGGCGGCGGTCACCGCGACCGAAGACTATGTACAGGCCAATCCTTGGCAATCCGTTGGCATCGCTGCCGGCGTGGGCTTTCTGATCGGCCTGCTGGCTACAAGGCGCTAATCATGTCTATCGGCGAAACCGGCTCGTCCTCGGGCCCAAGCTCCACATCGCGGCGCCTCGGCGCGGCTGTCCTGGGCTTGCTGCATAGCCATGTCGAACTGTTCGGCATTGAGTTGCAGGAGCAGAAGGCACGCACCGTCAGCCTGCTGCTGTTTGCCGGGCTGGCGCTGGTGTTCGCCCTGTTGCTGCTGGTGGGGCTATCGGCACTGGTCATGATCCTGGTCTGGGATACCTATCGCCTGACCGGGATCATCAGCCTTTGCGTGTTTTACGTGCTGGCCGCAGGGTTCTGCGGGTTACGCTTGAAGGCCGCGGTGTTCGATGAGTCCACGCCTTTCCACGCCACCCTCGAAGAGCTGGCCAACGACCGGGAGCGCCTGCTGCCATGAGCCTGACTGAACTGCCGCAAACCAACTCCCGGCGGGAAATGCGCAAGGCCTTGATCCGCCTGCGTATGGAAATGCACCGCCAGGAAATTCGCCACGAATCCCAGCAACTGCTGCTGCCCTTGCAAAAGGTGCGCAACATGGGCCAAAGCTGGCAGGACGGGTTCGGGATCAAGCATGCGCCGCTGTGGGGCGTCGCCGCAGTGACCCTGCTGGGATTTTTCACCGGCAAAGGCGCCAAGGGCGGCGGCATCGGCACCATGACCCGCCTGGTGCGACTCGGTGCGGGCCTGATCCCGTTGATCAAGCTCGCCATGCAGGGTGCCACCCGCAAGTCCTGACGCAACTGGCTGCATTCTTGCAAACGGATCAGGCCCGGCTCCTTCCCTAGAGGAGCCGGGCCTTTTTTATGTCGACTATTTCCTATGCGATGTACCCTAAGGAGGCTCTGTGATTGACGGGCAACCGCTCGCCTGTTTCCAACCCTTTATCGACACCGCCACCGGCCGCATTGCCGGAGTCGAAGCACTGGGCCGCCTGCTCCAGGCAGATGGGCAATTGCTTTCGGTGGGCCCATTGTTCGCCGATACGCGCACGCCCACCCCGGCGCTACGCCGCCTCGACCGCACGCTGCGCGACAATGCCCTGAGCCGCCTGCATGAAGCGCCTGAAGACTGGTTCCTGAGCCTCAATATCTCGCCGCGCTGGATCACCCTGCTACGACCGGGGCAACCGCTACCCAGCCTGAAACAGTTGCAGGCCCATGGCGTCGATCCAAAACGCATCGTGTTTGAGATCACCGAACTGGGCGGCAACAGCCAGCGCCTGGCCGAGGTCGTCGCCCGCTACCGCGAGGCGGGGGCACGGATTGCCATTGATGACTTTGGTGCCGGGTACTCGCAGTTGGATCGGGTCCTGGCCCTGCGCCCGGATATCCTCAAGCTGGATATGCGCCTGTTCCAGGCCGCGGCCCTGGGTGGCCCGAGCGGCGAGGTGGTACGCGCCCTGGCGCAAATGGCGGAAAAAACCGGGTGCTGGATCATTGCCGAAGGCGTGGAAACCGAAGCGCAACTGCGCTTTGCCCTTGAATGTGGCGCGCGTTATGTCCAGGGCTACCTGTTTGCCCAGGCGCAACTGGACTGGTTCGCCAGCGACGCCTTTGTCCCGCGTTTCGCCGTATTGCGCCAGGCCTATGTCCAGCAGAAACTGGCAGAGCGTGGGCGGATCATGCTGCTGCGCCAGCCACTGATCGAGCTGATGCAGATCCTGCAAGGCTGGGCGCAGGCCCACGCACCGCTCACGCAATTGCCACAGCTGCCGGGCTTTCCCCGGTTACTGCGGTTCTATCAGTGCGATCGCCATGGCACCCAACTGACCCCCAACTTTGAATGGCGCCAGGATGCCTGGCACGCTGACAGCCGCTACCTGGGCCACAACTGGTCATGGCGCCCTTACTTCTATCATCTGCTGGCCGAAGGCTGGGAAGAGCGCCGCCTGATTCTCTCCAACACCTACCGCGATGCCACGACCAATCAATACTGCCTGACGGCAGGACAATTCTTCGATAACGGCCAGCGCTTGCTGTTAATCGATCTTGACGCCGCCGGCCTATAGTTTTTCGCTTGCTCCCGGCACGCCGAACCGGGAAGCTGGAGGCCGACATTCATCCCACGGAGCGCCCCCGCCTTGGATTGGCCTACCCTGCTTACCCGCGAACGCCTTGGAAAAACCCTGCACAGCCCGCAAGAGCTGGGCCGCAGCCCGTTTCACAAAGACCATGACCGGATCATCTTCTCCGGGGCCTTTCGCCGCCTGGGCCGCAAGACCCAGGTCCATCCGGTGACCAGCAACGACCATATCCATACCCGGCTGACCCACTCGCTGGAAGTCAGTTGCGTGGGACGCTCCCTGGGGATGCGCGTCGGCGAGACCATTCGCAGCGCCCTGCCCGACTGGTGCGACCCCAGCGACCTGGGCATGGTGGTGCAATCGGCCTGCCTGGCCCACGACATCGGCAACCCCCCGTTTGGCCACTCCGGCGAAGATGCGATCCGCCACTGGTTCCAACAGGCAGCCGGCCGTGGCTGGCTGGATGATATGAGCAGCGCCGAGCGCAATGACTTCCTCAACTTTGAAGGCAACGCGCAAGGGTTTCGCGTGCTGACACAACTGGAATACCACCAGTTCGACGGTGGCACCCGCCTGACCTACGCCACCCTGGGCACTTACCTGAAGTACCCCTGGACCGCGCGCCACGCCGACTCCCTGGGCTACAAGAAACACAAGTTCGGCTGCTACCAGAGCGAGCTGCCGATCCTTGAACAGATCGCCCACAAACTCGGCCTGCCACAACTTGAGGAACAACGCTGGGCGCGCCACCCACTGGTCTACCTGATGGAGGCGGCCGACGATATCTGCTACGCCCTGATCGATCTGGAAGATGGCCTGGAAATGGACTTGCTGGAGTACGCCGAGGTCGAGTCCCTGCTGTTGAACCTGGTCGGCGATGACTTGCCGGAAACCTACCGGCAACTGGGTCCCCAGGACTCCAGGCGACGCAAACTCGCGATCCTGCGGGGCAAGGCCATCGAGCACCTGACCAACGCCGCCGCACGGGCGTTCGTCGAGCAACAGCCGGCGCTGCTGGCCGGGACCCTGCAAGGTGACCTGGTGGAACATATGCATGGCCCGGCCAAGCGTTGCGTACTGAATGCCAAAGACATGGCGCGCAAGAAAATCTTCCAGGACAAGCGCAAGACCCTGCATGAGATCGGCGCCTACACCACCCTGGAGATCCTCCTGAACACCTTCTGCGGCGCGGCCCTGGAGCAACATGGCGGGCGTACCCCCTCCTTCAAGAACCGTCGCGTCCTGGATCTGCTGGGCAACAGCGCCCCCCATCCCGATTGGCCGCTGCATCGCTCGTTCCTGCGTATGATCGACTTCATCGCCGGCATGACCGACAGCTACGCCAGCGAGATGGCCCGGGAAATGACCGGGCGTTCACACCCTCAGTGACCCATGGTCCAGGCAGGTCTTCCTGCCTGGACGCTTGCCTCAAAGAATCGACCTACGCGGGCACCAGAGCAGCCTGATCGAATTCGCCCCAACACCCGATGAATAATCACCCCTCTCTTATCCACCCCAGCGATCAGCTCCTACATTCACCCAAACCCACGATAGCCAGCGCCTGGCTCACAGGGCAAACAGACACCGGCACTGGCTGGCATTTTTCCGGCTGCAGCTACTTCCACGGAACTTCCTATGCCCGAACGACAATTGCGCATCCTGCTGGTGGAAGATCACCCTTTCCAACTCCTGGCCATTCAGTGCCTGCTCAAGAGTTTCGGCTTCAACCAACTGACACCTGCCGAGAATGCCGAGCAGGCGATCAAGTTGATGAGAACAAACGAAGCCCCCTTCGATCTCATGTTATGCGATCAATGCCTGCCCGACCTCACCGGGCTGGAGCTGGTGGAGATCGCCAGCCATGCAGGCTTTATCAAAAGTGCTGTATTGCTAAGTGGGTTGCCCGCCCCCGAACTGGAACATCTGAAAACCCTGGCAATACAACGCGACTTGCGCCTGCTTGGATATTTGGCTAAGCCCTTGAATAAGGAAGCCTGGATCGAGTTGATCAACCAATCAGGGCTTGCCCACGATTAAAGAGTACGACCTTGCACATGAGCCGAAACCGCCTGATAAACCTGAAGCGCCTCACTGCACCAGGGCACTGTTGATTGCCCTGGTAACTTTTCAACTTTAAACGTAGGACATTAAACGCGCCTGCAAATGAAATATCACCCTCATCCAACTCACAAATAACACTGCGCAACTTTTAAACCTTTCACCCAAAAAACGCTTACATCTCGGTCAATAAAGCCTCAATGCATTGTAGTCCAATACCTTTTTAGTCGTAGGAATTTTCCTGTTTTATATCTACTCAGCCTTCCCTTCATGCTCCTGCCCTACCTTCTGAGCTAATGTGCGCGCTTATTTGCACTAGTATGGAATTGGCTCATGAATACAGTTTTTATTATTGACGACCACCCGGTTATTCGACTTGCAATCCGAATGTTGCTGGAACATGAAGGTTACAAAGTAGTCGGTGAAACAGATAACGGTTGTGATGCAATACAAATGGTCCGCGAGTGCCTTCCAGATCTCATCATACTTGACATCAGCATTCCAAAACTCGACGGGCTGGAGGTTCTCTGCAGGTTCAACGCAATGAGTACGCCCATGAAAACCCTAATCCTGACGGCGCAGACTCCGACACTTTTTGCCACACGCTGCATGCGTTCAGGTGCCGATGGCTATGTCTGCAAAGAAGGTGACCTGAGTGAACTGCTAAGTGCCATCAGAGCTGTACTTTCAGGTTACAACTATTTTCCAAGCCAGGCCTTGAATACCACAGGTTCCGACTCCTGCGAAAATGAAGAATTGAGTCTTTTCAAGTCAGTCAATGATCGCGAACTTATGGTCTTACAACTTTTTGCACAAGGTCGTACAAACAAGGAAATTGCCAAAGGTATGTTTCTCAGCAACAAAACTGTCAGTACTTATAAAAAACGACTGATGCAAAAACTTAAGGCCAAGTCCTTGGTAGAACTTATCGAGATGGCAAAACGCAACGCGTTAGTGTGAGAAACAGGATGCCAAGGCGTTTAAAGGACTATCTAATCATTTTGAGTACCGGGCTGTGCTTGAGTACAGCCGTGCCAGCCACTCAAACCGCTCCAGAACGCTACTCACTGCTGAGTCGTGCCGGTATCGTTCAGTTGGACACCCAACTGAACCCCACGCAGCGCCAATGGCTACAAAACAAACGCGAACTGGTGTTGGGAACCTCGACACCCGACTACCCGCCTTTCGACATCACCGCCAGCGGTCATGACTATGAAGGTATTACTGCCGATTACGCGGGGATCCTGGCCAAAGCCCTGGCATTGCCCGTCACGGTGATGCGCTACCCCTCGCGGGAGGCGGCAATCCAGGCGCTGGAGGACGGGGAAATCGATTTGCTGGGCAGCGCCAACGGATTTGAAGCGAGCAACGCCGACATCGTCCTGTCAACGCCCTACGCGGTCGACCAGCCGGTGCTGGTCACCCGTGACGCAGAAACCCGCCCGCTCAATGACGGGCTGGCGGGCATGCGCTTGAGCCTTGTCTACCACTACCTGCCGCTGAAGGAAGTCGAGGCGCTGTACCCCAATGCGATCATCCAGGTCCATCCGTCCTATTTGAATGCGCTGAACGCCGTGGCCTTTGACCAGGCCGACGTGTTTCTCGGCGATACCATTTCCACCCATTACATGATCAACAAGGGCTACCTGAAGAACATCCGCATGGCCAATTTCGGCAAGCACGAAGCGTATGGCTTCAGCTTTGCCGTACACCGCGACCAGCCAATCCTGCTGGGCATCGTCGATACGGTCCTCGCCGGGGTCGGGACCTATGAGCGGGAAAACATCGCCCAACGCTGGAGTGCAGGCAGCGATATCCTGCTGACCGACCACAAGTTGCAGTTGACCCAACGTGAGGAGCGCTGGCTCAAGGACCACCCGGTGGTGAAAGTGGTCATCAACGAAACCTTCGCACCACTGACGTTCGTCGATTCAGATGGCCAGTTACGGGGCATGACCGCCGACCTGCTGGAGTTGATCCGGCTACGTACGGGCTTGCGCCTGGTGTTCCAGCACACCCGTAGCGTCAACCAGATGATCGAGCAGGTCGAAAACGGCAGCGCCGACATCATTGCCGCCATCAGTCCAAGCCACGAACGCGAAACCAAGCTCAATTTCACCCGCCCCTACCTGCAGAATTCCTATGTCCTGCTGACGCGCAAGGAGCCTGGAGCGCCCTCGAACCTTGAACAACTGGCCGGGAAAAAACTGGCGATCACCGAAGGCAACCCCCTGGTGGACTACCTGCGCCAGGCGTTTCCACAGATCATCCTGGTGCAAGCCAGCGATACCTTCAAGGCCTCGGAAATGCTGGCCCAGGGGCATGTGGAGGGGGCTGTCAACTCGTTGGTGGTCGCCAATTACTTTCTCTCCTCCCACTTTTTTCAGGGGCAATTGCAGATCAGCTCGAGTATCGGCACGCAACTGGCCTCTTTTTCCCTGGCGACGTCACGCAGCGCCACCGAACTGGCCTCCATCCTGGACAAGGCCCTGCTCAGCATCGCACCGGATGAACTGGGGGTCATCAACAACCGCTGGCGTGGCTACACGGCCGCCTCCGATAGCTACTGGCGCAACTACCATCGCCTGATTATCCAGATCATCAGCGCCGCCGGGCTGCTGCTGCTCACCTCACTGGCCTGGAACGGCTACATGCGCCGGCAGATCAAGCACCGGCAGATGGCGGAGCGGGCCCTGAGCGACCAGTACGAATTCATGCGCGCCCTGGTCAATGAAACCCCTCACCCGATCTACGTGCGTGATCGCAACGGCTTGCTACAGACCTGTAATGACAGCTACTTGCAGGTCTTCGGCGTCAAGCGCGAGGAGGTCATCGGCAAGAGCGTCATGCAGATCAGCCTGGAAAACGAGACGCAAGCCAACCAGTACCATGCCGACTATCTGCGGGTGGTGGCCGAGGGCAAGCCGTTGATTCTTGACCGCGCCCTGCATATTCGCGGGCAACACCTGACGATCTATCACTGGATCCTGCCGTACCGCGACTCCGTGGGCATGGTCCAGGGCATCATCGGCGGCTGGATCGACATCAGCGAACGCCGCCAATTGTTCGATGACCTGCGCGCCGCCAAGGACCGCGCCGATGAGGCCAATCGCGCGAAAAGCACGTTCCTGGCGACCATGAGCCATGAGATCCGCACGCCCATGAACGCGGTGATCGGCATGCTGGAGCTGACCCTCAAGCGGGCCGATCATGGGCATCTGGATCGTCCGGCCATCGAAGTGGCCTACAACTCGGCCAGGGACTTGCTGGAGTTGATTGGCGATATCCTCGACATTGCGCGCATCGAATCCGGCCGCTTGAGCCTGGCGCCAGAGCGCGTCAACTTGCGGGAACTGATCGAGTCGGTGGTGCGGGTGTTCGATGGCCTGGCACGCCAGAAGAATCTCAACCTGCTACTGGAGTTCAATCCCGGCGGCGAAGAACGTGACGTGCAGATCGACCCCCTGCGCTTCAAACAGGTCTTGTCCAATCTGGTGAGCAATGCCATCAAGTTCACCGAGCAGGGCGAGGTGAAGATCAAGGTAGACCTCCAGGCCACCAGCCAGCCACAGCAGATCCAGATGAGGCTGGTGGTCGAGGACACCGGTATCGGTATCAGCCGGGACGACCAGCAACGCCTGTTCGAGCCTTTTTCCCAGGCCGACAACTCCGGGCACCTGGCCAGGAACGGCGCCGGGCTGGGGCTGGTGATCTGTCGCAGCCTGTGCGAGATGATGGGCGGGCAACTGGCCCTGAGCAGCGTGCCCAGTGTCGGCACCCAGGTGTTTGTCTCGTTGCAGATGACCAGCCTGCCACCGACCTACCCCCTGATCGAGCTCAAGCCCGCGACCCAGGATGCGGCGGCGTTGCTGAATGTGCTGGTGGTGGACGACCATCCCGCCAACCGCCTGCTCATGTGCCAGCAACTGGGCTTCCTCGGGCATCGATTCACTGCAGTCCAACATGGCGCGGCGGGCTTCCAGGCCTGGCGCCAGGAGCACTTCGACCTGATCATCGCCGACTGCAATATGCCGGTCATGAACGGCTATGAACTGGCCCGCTCGATCCGGGAGCACGAGCAACGGGAGAACAAAACGCCCTGTATCATCCTGGGCTTCACCGCCAATGCCCAGCCAGAAGAAAAGCAGCGCTGCCGGGATGCGGGCATGAATGACTGCCTGTTCAAGCCCATCAGCCTGACAACACTGGAACGCCACCTGGGAGAGATCACCCCGCTGTCGCCAGCGCGGGTCTTTGATCTCGATAGCCTGAACGCCCTCACCGGTGGCGATCCGCTGTTAAGCCAGCGTCTGTTGGAAGAACTGTTGAGCAGTAGCCGGCGTGATCGCGAGGAACTCATGACCTTGCTCGCACAAGGCGCTCACCAGGACCTGATCGACCAGGCCCATAAGATCAAGGGCGCCGCCAGGATCGTCCAGGCGTGCACACTGGCCGAACGATGCGAGGTGTTGGAGCAGGTTGGGGAGGATGCCGACCCGGGGCAACTCGACATCTGGGTCAAGGCTATCGAACAAGCCATGTTCGACCTAGAACAAGTGCTGCAGGAGCAGTTGGACAATCTCGCGCCATCGTAGGAACGGGCTGGCCGGCGATGGTCGTTAACGAAGACATGGGGGGACCTGCCCCCCCAGCCATCGCCGGCAAGCCAGCGCCCTCAGCAGTCAGTCAACCGCAGGAAAATCGCGGCCAGCCGCTCGACCCCCTGTTGATCCTCGCCACTGAAACGCGCCAGTCTCGGGCTGTCCAGATCCAGCACCCCAATCAACCGCCCCTGCTTGATCAAGGGCACTACCAGCTCGCTATTGGAAGCACTGTCGCAAGCAATATGCCCGGCAAACGCATGCACATCGTCCACCCGCTGGGTTTGCCGCGAAGCCGCCGCCGCACCACACACCCCTCGGCCAAACGCAATCCGCACACAGGCGATCTGCCCTTGGAAAGGCCCCAGCACCAGTTCTTCATCACGGTTGAGATAAAAGCCCGCCCAGTTCAAGTCATCGAGCTGGTTGAACAGGAATGCCGAAAACTGCGCTGCGTTGGCGATAAAATCGCGTTCATCGGCCAGCAGCGACTCCAGTTGCGCACAGAGCATGGCGTACCCATCGAGGCCGCTGCCCGCCTGTTGCAAATCGATCATGGCTGACGCTCCAGCAATTTAAGCCCCACCCAGTAGCGGGCGAATTGGTAGGCGCACCGGCCGTTGCGATTGCCCCGGCCCGTGGCCCAGCGCACCGCCAGGATGTCCAGTGCTTCATCGCGCTGCCACGGCAAACCCGCCTTGTTCGCCAGCTCGCCGATCCAGTGCTCCACCACATCCAGGAAATGCTCCTGGGTGAACGGGTAGAACGACAGCCACAAGCCAAAACGGTCGGACAAGGCAATCTTGTCTTCCACCGCTTCACTGGGGTGCAGCTCACCCTCCACGCGCTTCCAGTTGTCGTTGTCGCTCTGGTTTTCCGGCACCAGGTGACGACGGTTGGACGTGGCATACAGCAGCACGTTTTCCGGGGCCTGCTCCAGCGAACCGTCCAGTACGCTCTTGAGCACACGGTAATCGCCTTCGCCAGCCTCGAACGACAGGTCGTCGCAGAACAGGATAAAACGCTGCGGCAGCTTGAGCAGTTGCTCGACCACACGCGGCAGGTCGGCCAGGTGGTCACGTTCGATTTCGATCAGGCGCAAGCCGGCCTTGGCATGCTGGGCCAGCAACGCACGGACCATGGACGACTTGCCTGTGCCACGCGAGCCCCAGAGCAACGCATGGTTGGCGGGCAGGCCGTCGAGAAACTGCTGGGTATTGCGCGCCAACTGTTCGCGCTGCTTGTCGACCCCAATCAGGTCGGACAGGCGCATATCCAGGCTGACGTCCAGTGGCAGCAGAAAACCGCTACGCCCCTCGCGCTGCCAGCGGGCCGCCAGGCAGTGGTTCCAGTCAACAGCCACGCGAGGCGCTGGCAACAACGGTTCCAGACGAGCAAGCACGGCATCGGCCCGCTCCAGAAAGGCATTCAATCGAGAATCCATGACTATTCCTGTGGCAAGTTCTTGTAAAAAATGGCGTATTGGCAACCCTCACGCAGTCACCAGACGGCTGCACCTGAAAAAACGATTCATACCGGGCAAGGCTGGCGCTGAGGATGTTCAGCTATGCTTGCCGGGCGAAGGGAAACGTAAAGTGGCTCAGCACTCAATGGATATCAAGTTCGCCCACCGCTTGTCTTATAAACAAGCCAGACTGACTGTGCTGGTCGGTTTCGTCTTGGGAACCTTGCTCAGCCTGATCCAGATCGGCATTGATTATGCCAGCGAAGACGCGTCCATCAATCGCGAAATACGCTCCCTGCTTGAAATCAGCCACAACCCTGCTTCACGTATCGCCTACAACATCGACGCCGAACTGGCCCAGGAACTGACCCTGGGCCTGTTGCACTCCCCCGCCATCACGCGGGCACAGTTGATCGACAACAATGACCTGGTGCTGGCTGACGTCGGCCGCCCGCGCAAGGAGAGCCGCTACCGCCCGGTCAGCGACTTTTTGTTCGGCGCCAACCGCCAGTTTGAAGACCGCCTGTACCTCACGCACATGCCTGGGGAATCCCTCGGTGTGTTGCGCCTTGACGTCGATACCTACGCATTTGGCAGCCGCTTCCTGCGCCGCGCAGAGATCACCCTGCTCAATGGCTTCGCGCGCAGCCTGATCCTGACCGCAATCCTGCTGGGCCTGTTCTACGTGATGCTGACCCAGCCCCTGGTGCGGATCATCCGCGAACTGAGTACCCGCCCCCCCGGTAACGCGCCCCAGGCCCGCCTGGACTGCCCTGCGGGGCACGAACACGATGAGATCGGCGTGCTGATCAACGTCGCCAACCAGCAGTTCGAGAATATGGAGACCGAAATCCGGCAGCGGCGCCACGCCGAGGACCGCCTGACCGAGTACCTTGGCCAACTGGAAGATATTGTTTCGGCGCGTACCACCGAACTCAAGGCAATCAACCAGCGGTTAAGCCAGTCCAACGAAGAACTGGAAGCGTCGAAAATGACCGCCCTGGGCATGGCCCAGGCGCGGGCGGCTTTCCTTGCCAATATGAGCCATGAAATCCGCACCCCGCTCAACGGCCTGCTCGGCATGATCGCCCTGTGCCTGGACAGCGCCCTGAATGCCGAGCAGCGCCAGCAATTGTCGATTGCCCATGACTCCGGCAAGGTCCTGGTAGAACTGCTCAACGATATTCTCGACCTGTCCAAGTTCGATGCCGGGCAACTGGAACTGGAGAACATCCCCTTCGACCTCGGCGCCCTGGTGGAGGACACCGCCAACCTGCTGTCGCAGAACGCCGCGCCCAGCGTCGAATTGACCTGCCTGATCGACCCGCAGTTTCCCGCCCAGGTCGTGGGCGATCCGACCCGGGTGCGGCAGATTGTCAGTAACCTGCTGTCCAATGCCTTGAAGTTCACCCGTTTTGGCCGCGTCGATGTACGCCTCAGCGCGCAACCCGATGGCGTGCGCATCGAAGTGTGCGACACCGGCATCGGCATTGCCCAGGAGGCCCAGGCGCGGATCTTCAAACCCTTCACCCAGGCCGGCGCCGGCATTACCCGTCAGTTTGGCGGCACCGGCCTGGGGTTGGCGCTGACCCACAATCTTTGCGAAGCCATGCGCGGCCGGCTGACCATCAGTTCAGAGACCGGCTTCGGCAGCCAGTTCTGCGCCGAACTGCCACTGCCCGCCCACACCCCGGCGCCTCGGCTGGGACCCTTGACCGGTGACGTGGTGGTGATCAGCGGGGCCAGCAGCGGCCTGGCCGAACTGCTGCACACCCTACTGCCGCACTGGGGGCTGACGCCGCGCTGCTACACCCTCGACGAGGACTTGACGGGCCTGGCAGCGGATATCCTGATCACCGACTGCCCCGAATGCCTGTTTCGCCTGCGCCCGACCGTCAACGCGCCGATCCTGCTGGTCACCGCCTACGGCAACTTCATGCCCAGCGAAGAAGTGGCCGCCTTGGCGCCCCTGCAACAGCAGGCACGCCCCCTGAGTCGCGCCGCGCTGTATCAGGTGCTGCACCGCACCCTGCGCGCCGACAGCGAAATCGTCCTCGACCTTGCCCAACTGGAGGCCAGCCCGGTGGCCCATCGGGCGCACATCCTGCTGGTGGAGGACAACCTGGTCAATCAACTGGTGGCCAAGGGCATGCTCAGCAAGCTCGGCTGCGAGGTGGTGGTCGCAGCCCATGGCGGCGAGGCGCTCAAGCAATTGGAAGAGCAACGTTTCGATCTGGTGCTGATGGACTGCAACATGCCGGTCATGGATGGCTACGAGGCGAGCCGACAGATCCGCCGCAGCGGGCGCTGGCCGCAGTTGCCGATTGTCGCGCTGACCGCCAATGCCCTGGCCGAGGAACGCGAACGGTGCCGGGCCGCCGGCATGAACGATTACCTGGCCAAGCCCTTTCGCCGCGAGGAACTCAACGCCCTGCTCGACCTGTGGGTGCCGACTACGACAACCCTCTGACCTGCTGGAGCAACGGGTCATCCAGGGCCAGGGAGACGCCAGGCACGTCGGTCATTTGAGCAGCGCTTCGATCTCTTGGGTCAGTTCCCCGGGTTTGGTGGTCGGGGCAAAACGCTTGACCACCTGAGCGTCACGACCGATCAGGAACTTGGTGAAGTTCCACTTGATGCCCCTGGAGCCCAGCAGGCCCGGCGCGCGCTGTTTCAATTGCACAAACAGCGGGTGGGCTTCGCTCCCATTGACATCCACCTTCTTGAACAGAGGAAAACTGACACCGAAATTCAGCTCGCAAAACTCGGAAATGGCCCCCTCGTCACCCGGTTCCTGCTTGCCGAACTGGTTGCACGGGAAGCCCAGTACCACCAGGCCCTGGTCCCGGTATTGCTGCCAGAGCTGCTCAAGGCCTTTGTACTGCGGGGTGAAACCACATTTGCTGGCGGTATTGACCACCAGGATCGCCTTGCCGGCGAAGTCCGCCAGGGTCTTTTGCTCGCCCTTGATGGTGGTGCAGGGGATGGCCAGCAGGTTATCGCTCATTAAAGACGCCTCAAGAAGTAGAGAAGAAAAACATAGCGAGCAATTCCATTGCACACCATTTAATCAGCCAGCCTGATAACCCAACATCCCCCCCTGTAGGCGCGGGCTTGCCCGCGAAAAACGCCCAGACGCCACGTTTATCCAGGCAGCCCGCCTCGTCGGTTTCAGCGCGGAACCAGGTCCAGGCACACCGAGTTGATGCAGTAACGCAAGCCCGTAGGCGGCGGACCATCCGGGAACACATGCCCCAAGTGCGCATCGCACTTGGCACAGGTCACTTCGGTGCGGACCATCCCGTGGCTGACATCACGAATCTCGATCATCGCGCTGTCCGCAATCGGCTCATAAAAACTGGGCCAGCCACAACCGGCATCGAATTTGGTCTTCGAGTCGAACAATGGCTCATTGCAGCAAATGCAGTGATACACACCGTCGGTCGTAGTGGCGTTGTATTTGCCGGAAAACGGCCGCTCGGTGCCCTTGAGGCGGCACACTTGATACTGCGCCGGGTCGAGCATTTCCCGCCATTGATCCAGGGTCTTCTCCAACTTTTCCATCAATACACCTCGACAACTGAAAAAGCCTGATCTGTGTCTTTTCCATGGATCAGGCGGCACGTATGATTGCGCCTCTTCAAAGCACCAGTCTGGCACCCACGTTATCGGCATTCAAACGTATTTATGGGTCAGGCCACACGCAGGATTCCCAGCACGGTAGTCTTCACACCGTCTGGATCGTTCATTTTCGGGATCACATCGCCATGCAGGTCAGCAAATCGAACAAGCTCGCCAACGTCTGCTACGACATTCGCGGCCCGGTGCTCAAGCACGCCAAACGCCTGGAAGAGGAAGGCCATCGCATCCTCAAGCTGAATATCGGCAACCCGGCGCCCTTTGGTTTCGAGGCGCCGGACGAAATCCTCCAGGACGTGATCCGCAACCTGCCCACCGCCCAGGGCTACAGTGACTCCAAGGGTTTGTTCAGCGCGCGCAAGGCGGTGATGCAGTACTACCAGCAAAAGCAGGTGGAAGGGATCGGTATCGAGGATATCTACCTGGGCAACGGCGTCTCCGAGCTGATCGTGATGGCCATGCAGGCCCTGCTCAACAACGGCGACGAAGTGCTGGTGCCGGCGCCTGACTACCCGCTGTGGACCGCCGCCGTGACCCTGGCGGGCGGCCACCCGGTGCACTACCTGTGCGACGAACAAGCCAACTGGTGGCCGGACCTGGCCGATATCAAGGCCAAGATCACGCCCAACACCAAGGCGCTGGTGATCATCAACCCGAACAACCCGACGGGCGCGGTGTATTCCAGGGAAGTGTTGCAGGGCATGCTGGAACTGGCGCGCCAGCACAACCTGGTGGTGTTCTCCGACGAGATCTACGACAAGATCCTCTATGACGACGCCGTGCACATCTGCACCGCCTCCCTGGCCCCGGACCTGCTGTGCCTGACCTTCAACGGCCTGTCCAAGTCCTACCGGGTGGCGGGTTTCCGTTCCGGCTGGGTGGCCATCTCCGGGCCCAAGCACAATGCCCAGAGCTACATCGAAGGCATCGACATGCTGGCCAATATGCGCCTGTGCGCCAACGTCCCCAGCCAGCATGCGATCCAGACTGCGCTGGGTGGCTACCAGAGCATCAACGACCTGTTGTTGCCCGCCGGCCGCCTGCTGGAACAGCGCAACCGCACCTGGGAACTGCTCAACGACATTCCCGGCGTCAGTTGTGTCAAACCCATGGGCGCCTTGTATGCCTTCCCGCGGATCGACCCGAAAGTCTGCCCGATCCACAACGACGAGAAGTTCGTCCTCGACCTGCTGCTGTCGGAAAAGCTGCTGGTGGTCCAGGGCACTGCGTTCAACTGGCCGTGGCCTGATCACTTCCGCGTGGTGACCCTGCCGCGGGTGGATGACCTGGACATGGCCATCGGGCGTATTGGCAACTTCCTGAAGTCCTATCGCCAGTAGCCTGGCTTTCGCTGTACAACCTGCAACAGGTCGTACAGCGATTATCTGGCAACACATCTCTGCCGAGAAACGCCTGCTGCACCCACCCTCTTCGCCTCGACCCTGTACTTTCCAGCAATCACGGGGTCCAAAGGCTTGCGGACGGCAATTTCTAGGGGCATAAAGGCTCGGAAAATCCCTGCAAGGCTCTACATTCGCGCTGTAGGACACAGTTTGAAATAGTCGCCCGGTTGAATAGCCCACTGCCGCACCTTATATACCCCGCAGTACGCGACATATTAAGCATGAGGAGAATTCTACAACCATGATGCGCATCCTGCTGTTCTTGGCCACTAACCTGGCGGTCGTGCTGATTGCCAGCATCACCCTGAGCCTTTTCGGCTTCAACGGGTTCATGGCGGCCAACGGGGTTGATCTGAACCTCAATCAGCTGCTGGTTTTCTGTGCCGTCTTTGGTTTTGCCGGCTCGATCTTCTCGCTGTTCATCTCCAAGTGGATGGCGAAGATGAGCACCAGCACCCAGATCATCACCCAGCCGCGCACCCGGCATGAGCAATGGCTGTTGCAGACCGTCGAGCAACTGTCTCGCGAAGCCGGGATCAAGATGCCCGAAGTCGGGATCTTCCCGGCCTACGAGGCTAACGCCTTTGCCACTGGCTGGAACAAGAACGATGCTCTTGTTGCCGTCAGCCAGGGTTTGCTGGAGCGTTTCTCGCCCGACGAAGTGAAGGCCGTGCTGGCCCACGAGATCGGCCACGTCGCCAACGGTGACATGGTGACCCTGGCACTGGTCCAGGGCGTGGTGAACACCTTCGTGATGTTCTTTGCACGGATCATCGGCAACTTTGTCGACAAGGTGATCTTCAAGAACGAAGGTGGCCAGGGTATCGCCTACTACGTGGCGACGATCTTTGCCGAACTGGTACTGGGCTTCCTCGCCAGCTCCATCGTGATGTGGTTCTCGCGCAAACGCGAGTTCCGCGCCGACGAAGCCGGTGCCCAACTGGCCGGTACTGCCGCGATGATCGGCGCCCTGCAACGCCTGCGCTCCGAACAGGGCCTGCCGGTGCATATGCCTGACACCCTGAATGCCTTCGGCATCAACGGTGGCGTCAAGCAAGGCCTGGCACGGATGTTCATGAGCCACCCGCCACTGGAAGAGCGGATCGACGCACTGCGCCGTCGCGGCTGACAGGCAACGCAAAAAAGGGGCGATTGAATCGCCCCTTTTTTGTGGGCGCGTGTTTTACAGCCGCGCCAACTGGTAAACCTGCTCTTCCAGCCGTGTGATACCCGCCTGGGCGAACCTGGGGCTCTCGGCCAGGATATCCCGCTGTTCCCGGATCTCCAGGCGCCAGCGTCCGCCCAGCAGCCTGCGGACTTCAGCGTCGCCGATTGCAAACGGCGGGCCTGCCTTTTGGGCCTGCTCATAATCCAGGCTGATCAACAGACCACTTTCCACCTGCGACGCAATCGCCTGCAGATGCGCGACATAGCGCTCGCGCATCGGCAGTGGCAAGGCAATCAGCGCCGCCCGATCGTACAGCGCGGTGCACCCTGCCACATCCTCACCGCTCAACTCGAAGAAATCGCCGCACCACAACTCGAGAGTGCCGGCCTGATAGACCTTGAAGCTGCCCCGCTGGCTGACGTGCGCCGCCAGGCTTTGCTCCTGGAAAAACTCTTCCACGGCCTTTTCCGACAGCTCTACCCCCAGGACCTGGTGCCCCTGCTGCGCCAGCCACAGTAGGTCCAGGCTTTTGCCACACAGCGGCACCAGCACCCTGGCCCCACTGGCCAACCCGAGGCCCGGCCAGTGTCGCTGCAAATAGGGGTTGACCTCCGGCAGGTGGAAACCGATCTGATTGTGTGCCCAGCGGTCATGCCAAAAGGTGGAGTCCATGACTAATCCTAAAAATTCGATCAAATAACGCTAAAACTTATATTAGATTTAGATTAATGATCTGATTGAAGATGGTCTCATCTTAACCTTGAGGACCCCGCCCATGCTCCCCAGCCTGTTTATTTCCCACGGCTCGCCCATGCTTGCCTTGCAACCCGGCGCCAGCGGGCCAGCCCTCCAGCGCCTGGCCGCCGACTTGCCACGCCCCAAGGCAATCGTGGTGATGTCCGCGCACTGGGAAAGCCGCGAGCTGCTGGTCAGCGCCAGCCCTGCGCCCGAGACCTGGCACGACTTCGGCGGTTTCCCCCGCGAGCTGTTTGCCGTGCAGTATCCAGCCCCCGGTGATCCGGCACTGGCCCAGCAGATCGTCGAACGGCTCATAGCCGATGGCCTGCAAGCCCGCCTCGACCACCAGCGCCCGTTCGACCATGGCACCTGGGTGCCGCTGTCGCTGATGTACCCGGCGGCGGATATACCGGTGGTGCAGGTCTCCCTGCCCAGCCATCTGGGCCCCGCCCTGCAAACCCGAGTCGGCCAGGCGCTGAGCAGCCTGCGCGAACAAGGTGTGTTGTTGATCGGCTCGGGCAGCATCACCCATAACCTCGGTGAGTTGGACTGGCGGGCCGGCCCGGAAAGCATCGAGCCCTGGGCGCGTGAGTTCCGTGATTGGATCGTCGACAAACTCGGCACCCAGGATGAAGCCGCCTTGCACGACTACCGCCGCCAGGCACCCCATGCGGTGCGCAGCCATCCCAGTGATGAACACTTGTTGCCGCTGTACTTCGCCCGCGGTGCGGGTGGGCAGTTCAGCGTGGCTCACCAAGGGTTCACCCTGGGTGCCCTGGGGATGGATATCTATCGATTTGATTAGCCGCCCCCACTAGATCCAGAGACCGGTGAAAACCCAGGCAAAAAAAATCCCCGAACCAGTCGGGGATTTTTTATGTTCGATCAATCAACCCAAGGGTCGATCAATCTTCGCGATAGCGACGCAGCTTGAGCTGCTTGCCCGCAACGCGAGTGTCCTTCAGCTTGGCCAGCAACTTCTCCAGGCCATCTTCCGGCAGCTCCACCAGGGAGAAGCTGTCACGCACCTGGATGCGACCGATCGCTTCACGTGCCAGGCCACCCTCGTTGAGGATAGCGCCCAGCAGGTTCTTAGCGGCGATGCCATCACGCGCGCCCAGCGCGGTACGGCAGCGAGCACGACCTTCAGCCAATGGAACCGGAGCACGACGCTCACGATCACCACGGTCTGGACGGTCACCGGTACGCTCTGGACGATCACCGCGCGGAGCGTTGTTCGGCACCAGTGGGCGTTCTTTTTCGATCGCGGCCAGGGTCAGGGCCTGACCGTTGGTAGCCTTGCGCAGCAGGGCTGCAGCCAGGGCACGCGGGGTGCAACCGATATCGGCGGTCAGGCGGTCCAGCAGGTCGCCGTGGGTCGATTCAGCGTCAGCCACCAGCGGCGACAGGCTGTTGGTCAGTTTCTTGATGCGGGCATCGAGAACGGCCTGGGCATCCGGCAGGCGGACTTCGGCTACTTTCTGACCGGTTACACGCTCGATCACTTGCAGCATGCGGCGCTCACGTGGAGTCACCAGCAGCAGTGCACGACCTTCGCGACCGGCACGGCCAGTACGGCCGATACGGTGAACGTAGGACTCTGGGTCGTACGGCATGTCAACGTTGAACACGTGGGTGATACGCGGAACGTCCAGGCCACGGGCGGCAACGTCGGTCGCCACAACGATGTCCAGGCGGCCATCCTTGAGGGAGTCGATCACGCGCTCACGTTGGTTCTGGGCAATGTCACCGTTCAGCGCCGCGGCTTTGTAGCCTTTGGCTTCCAGGGCACTGGCCAGGTCCAGGGTCGCTTGCTTGGTGCGCACGAACATGATCAGGGCGTCGAAGTCTTCGACTTCCAGCAGGCTCAATACAGCCGAGGTCTTCTGGTCAGCGTGAACCAACAGGTGAGCCTGTTCGATCGCGGTAACGGTCTGGGTCTTGGTCTGGATCTTCACGTGTTGCGGATCGCGCAGATGGCGTTCGGCAATGGCACGGATCGACTGTGGCAGGGTGGCCGAGAACAGCACGGTCTGACGGGTCGGTGGCAGTGCCTTGAAGATGACTTCCAGGTCATCCATAAAGCCCAGCTTCAACATTTCGTCAGCTTCGTCCAGAACCAGGTGGTTCACGGTCGACAGTACTTTTTCGTCACGACGCAGGTGGTCGCACAGACGGCCCGGCGTGGCGACAACGATCTGTGCGCCATTACGGATTGCTTTGAGTTGTGGGCCCATAGGCGCGCCGCCGTAAACGGCCACAACGGTAACGCCCGGCATTTGCTTGGCGTAGGTTTCAAAAGCGGTTGCTACTTGCAGCGCCAACTCACGGGTTGGCGCCAGGATCAGGGCTTGCGGCTCGCGCTTGGCAGGATCGATGCAGTGCAGGATAGGCAGGGCGAACGCGGCGGTTTTACCGGTACCGGTTTGCGCCTGGCCAATCATGTCCTGGCCGGCCATGATGATCGGGATCGATTGCTGCTGAATAGCCGAAGGTTCTTCGTAGCCGGTCGCGATGACGGCAGCAAGAATGTTCGGGTTAAGATTAAAAGCGGCGAAGCCGCCGGTTTCCTGGGTCATGGGTCTGCCTCTAAGTGCATCCGCAAAGACCCATGCTCCAAAGCTGCGCATGCCGTGTTGAGACTCAAGAGTCGCCCTGGCTGCTTTGTCGGCGGGGATTTGCGAAAACGAATGAATGAAAAAGATTCGTCAAGGAAGAGTCCGCTGTACGGACGTGCAGCCGAAGCTGACTTCGGGGAATTGCGCTACCTAAACGCGGCCCGGTTAAAGGCCGGCGCGCACTATACCGGAAATCCTTGAAAAAGGGAGCTTTTTTTATCGGAAAAGTCCATCCCACTGCTCTGTGTCACAGCCTTTGCGCTTCCCTGCAAGAACGTCTATTTTTCAAAGGCCCGGCCCTGTTGGTTATTGCGCTTAAACGCTTCACCTTTTGCAGCGGACCCTTCGGTCCGAAACTGCCTGTCGCGTCCGAGGATCCCCCCATGAAACACGCCAGCAGCAGCCGCGTCAGCCGTGAACTACAAGGGCATGTCCTGTTGCTGGGGCTCGATCGGGTCGCCAAGCGCAACGCCTTTGACCTCGACCTGCTCAACGAACTGAGCCTGGCCTATGGCGAATTCGATCGCAATGAAAACGCGCGGGTGGCCGTGGTGTTCGGACATGGCGAGCACTTTACCGCCGGACTGGACCTGATCAACGTCGCCCACACCATGGCGCAAGGCTGGCAAGCCCCGCTGGGAGGCTGCGATCCATGGGGGGTGTTCGCCGGGCCCAGGGTCAGCAAGCCGGTGATCGTGGCCGCACAAGGTTATTGCCTGACCATCGGTATCGAGTTGATGCTCGCGGCGGACATCAACCTGTGTGCCAGCAATACGCGCTTTGCGCAGATGGAAGTCCAGCGTGGGATCTTTCCTTTTGGTGGCGCCACCCTGCGCCTGCACCAGATTGCCGGCTGGGGCAACGCCATGCGCTGGCTGCTGACGGGCGATGAGTTCGATGCCCATGAAGCCCTGCGCCTGGGGTTGGTGCAGGAGGTCATGGCCAGCGAAGACCTGCTGCCCCGGGCGCTGACCCTGGCCAACCGGATTGCCAGCCAGGCGCCGCTGGGGGTGCAGGCTACGTTGATGTCGGCACGCCAGGCGCGAAATGAGGGCGAAACCGCCGCAGCCGCCGGGTTGCCGGCGCTGGTCGAAAAACTGCTTAACAGCGAGGATGCCAAGGAAGGGGTGCGGGCGATGCTGGAGAAACGGCCGGGGGTATTCAAGGGGGTGTGAGCAGGCAGTGATGGCCTCATCGCGGCATAGGTATCTACACAACTCTCTTTTGGGTATGAGTACATATCCATTGCTGCGGTAACGGCCACTTAGGGTTCCGCCCTGACGGCGGCTCACTTTTGAAAAACGCAAAAGTAAGCAAAACGCTCTTGCCCCACCACTCGGCACCTCGCCTAGGCTCGGTGTACCCGTCATCCGACATTGATTTGGGGGGCCGCCGCGATGGGCCATCCATGGCCCAGCGCGGCTAAACCGGCGTCCTGCCGGTTTACCCCCCAAATCAATATCGGATGACGGCCAGCGTGGTTTAACGGGGCGCCTAAGATCAAAATCACAAGCAAAGCGAGGCGGCCTGACAGCCGACCTGATCCTTGAAGCGTGCGCGTACCCCTGTGGGAGCGGGCTTGTCGGGTCGCCGCATCGCCGCGATGAGGCCAGTACAGGCACCTACGTCGCCGGCCGAACCGCCTTGATCAGCGCCTGCAACGAATACCCCAGGCGTGGCGCCAGCGCCTCGGCCCGTGCAGAAACCGCCGCCAGGTCCAGCGTCTGGTCCAGGTCCGCCGGCACGATCAGGATCACATTGCCCTCCTTCACCGGCAATTCCCAGTAATGCCGGTGGTACAACCCGCGCAACAGCGCAGCGCCCAGGGGCTTGCCATCATCGGTGGCCCACTGATTGATCACCAACCAACCACCGGGGTTGAGCTTCTTCTGGCAGTTTTCCAGGAAGCTCCAGGCCAGGTGGCCAACCCCCGGCCCGACATCGGTATACAAGTCGACGAAAATCAGGTCCGCCGGCTCCGCTGTCGCCAGCAACTCCAGGGCATCGCCCACGCGGATGTACAGCCGTGGATCATCATCCAGCCCCAGGTATTCGATGGCCAGGCGCGGCACGTCCGGGCGCAATTCAATCGCCTCGACATCCTCCAGCGGCAGGAACCTGAGGCAGGCCTGGGTCAGCGTCCCGGCGCCCAGGCCAAGGAACAGCGCACTCTCGGGCTGCTCGTGACACAAGGCGCCAATCAACATGGCACGGGTGTAGTCATACTCCAGCCAGCTCGGATCGGCAGTGAACACGCAGCTCTGCTCGATGGCATCGCCAAACTCGAGAAAGCGGTAATCGGCCACTTCCAGCACACGGATCATGCCGAAGTCATCATGGACCTCAGCCAACAGGCGCTCGACGCGCTCCTCAGTCATTGCATCTCCTAATGGGCCCGGGCACGGGTTCAAGCCGCCTGGTCCCAAGCGGCAAAGGCGCGATTGTCGGCCAAGCGGCGCCAGCAGGTCACGCACTAATTACTGATAACATGCACGTTCCCGACATTCATTCGAGTTCACGATGAGCCAACCCTGGAGCCCCGACAGCTGGCGCGCCCTGCCGATCCAGCAACAACCCCGCTACCCCGACGCCGCGCACTTGCTGCAGGTCGAGCAGAGCCTGGCCAGTTACCCGCCGCTGGTGTTCGCCGGCGAAGCCCGGGAGTTGCGCCGCCAGTTTGCCGAGGTGACCCAGGGTCGCGCGTTCCTGCTGCAGGGTGGCGACTGCGCCGAGAGCTTTGCCGAGTTCTCCGCCGCAAAAATCCGCGACACCTTCAAAGTGTTGCTGCAAATGGCCATTGTCATGACCTTCGCCGCCGGCTGCCCGGTGGTCAAAGTCGGACGCATGGCCGGCCAGTTCGCCAAGCCGCGTTCGGCCAACGATGAAACCATCGGCGGCATCACCCTGCCCGCCTACCGTGGCGATATCGTCAACGGCATCGGTTTTGACGAGAAAAGCCGCGTCCCGGACCCCGACCGCCTGTTGCAGTCCTATCACCAGTCCACCGCCACCCTGAACCTGCTGCGCGCCTTCGCCCAGGGCGGTTTTGCCGACCTGCACCAGGTGCACAAGTGGAACCTGGACTTTATCGCCAACTCTGCGCTGGCCGACAAGTACAGCCAACTGGCAGACCGCATCGACGAAACCCTGGCCTTTATGCGCGCCTGCGGCATGGACAGCTCGCCGCAATTGCGCGAGACCAGTTTCTTCACCGCTCACGAAGCGCTGCTGCTCAACTACGAGCAAGCCTTTGTGCGCCGTGACAGCCTGACCAACGATTATTACGACTGTTCGGCCCATATGCTGTGGATCGGCGACCGCACGCGCCAGCTCGATGGTGCGCACGTCGAGTTCCTGCGCGGGGTGAACAACCCGATCGGGGTCAAGGTCGGCCCGAGCATGAACCCCGACGACCTGCTTCGCCTGATCGACATCCTCAACCCGGATAACGACCCCGGCCGCCTGAACCTGATCGCGCGCATGGGCGCCAACAAGGTCGGCGACCACCTGCCCAACCTGATCCGCGCCGTGCAGCGCGAAGGCAAGCAGGTGCTGTGGAGCTGCGACCCGATGCATGGCAACACCATCAAGGCCAGCAGCGGCTACAAGACCCGGGACTTCGCGCAGATCCTCAGTGAAGTGAAGGAATTCTTCCAGGCCCATGAAGCCGAAGGCACTTATGCCGGTGGGATTCATATCGAAATGACCGGGCAGAATGTCACCGAGTGCATTGGTGGCGCGCGACCGATTACCGAGGATGGCTTGTCAGACCGCTACCACACCCATTGCGACCCGCGGATGAATGCCGATCAGTCGCTGGAATTGGCGTTCCTGATTGCCGAGACGTTGAAGCAGGTCAAACGCTAGAGCAGTGGTGGCCTGATCCACCGCAATCGCGGGCAAGCCCGACTCCCACCACGCTCAATGTGGGAGCCGGGCTTGCCCGCGATTGCGCCCTATCTGCCAGCCTCCATTGCCAGCATCGCCACCCGCAACCGGGCTGCACTGTGCCGCTGACAATTGATTTGCACCTGTTCCAACCCCAGCCAATCCGCCATCTGCCGCAGGTTCAACGCCAGCGCCAACATCCCTGCCTCGTCCAACCCCGGCTCTTCCTCATGCACGGCGTGCACTGCCAACCGCGCCTTGGCCCGCTCGGCCCGCAAATCCACCCGGGCGGCGATGCGTTCGTTGTGCAGGAATGGCAGCACGTAATAGCCATACACCCGCTTGTCCTGCGGGGTGTAGATCTCCAGCCGATAGCGGAAGTCGAACAGGCGCTCGGTACGCCCGCGCTCCCAGATCAATGAATCGAAGGGCGACAGCAACGCACTGGCCGCCACTTTGCGCGGGACAGTCGACGCGGGCAGGCAATACGCCGGCTGTTTCCAACCCTCGACCTGGCAGGCCTGTAATTGCCCATCCTCGACCAACTCGGCGAGGCGCCCATGACTCTCTGCCGGGGCCAGGCGAAAATAATCGCGCAGGTCCTTTTCCGTGGCGATACCCAGCGCCGTCGCGGCATGCAGCAACAGGCCGCGCTGGGCACTGTGCTCGCTCAAGGGCGCCTGTTGCAGAATCGCTGCCGGGATAACCCGCTCCGGCAGGTCGTACAGCCGCTCGAAACCACGGCGCCCGGCCACCGTCACCAGGCCTGCGGCAAACAGCCATTCCAGGGCGTGCTTTTCTTCACTCCAGTCCCACCATGGCCCGGCGCGCTCTTCACGGGTCGACAGGCTGCCCGCCCCCAATGCGCCCTGTTGCTCGACAATGGCCAGCACGCGGCGGATGGTAGGCTGTTGCTCGCGCCCAAAACGCGCCATCTGCTGATAGATCCCCTGCCCCTCGGATGCGCGCTGCATGCGCCAGCGCAGCAGCGGATACAGCGTCATCGGTAGCAGCGAGGCCTCATGCCCCCAATACTCGAACAACGTACGTTTACGCCCCAGGCTCCAGGCCGCCTGTTCAAGCAGCAACGGCGAGTAATGACCCAGGCGGGAAAACAGCGGCAGGTAGTGGGAACGCACCACGGCATTGACCGAATCAATCTGCAACACGCCCAGGCGCTCGACCAGACGATTGACCTGGGCCGCCGTGATCTGTGCGGGCGGCTGGCGCCCGGAAAAGCCTTGGGCTGCCAGCGCCAGGCGGCGGGCTTGCCTAAGGGAAAAGCTCAGTTCTGCGGGCATGGGCATCTCCTGATTGCGCCCGCGAACTGTAGCGCGAGGATCGTCATTTACCCAGCGGGTCATTCCACACATGCCGCCGGCGTTCCTGCTCGACATCCGCGCGGGTCAACCCCATATCCTTGAGGGAGTCATCACTCATCTGCGCCAGCACCTGGCGTTCGCCATGCATCGCGTACCAACGGCAAACCCTTTGAAACAGCCCGGCCAACGGGCGCCTCGCCCACACCACATAACCTCTTTGACCCTTCATCATCTCGCCCTCCAGTGGGGATGACTAAAGTCTGTGCCCAGGGCTATGATCAATCCAACGAATGTTTTTTATGCAATACATCTCAGAGATTGATCAATTGACTCACTACCCGAGCATCGACACCGACGTGCTGCGCACCTTCGTCGCCATCGCCGACCAGGGGGGCTTCACCCGCGCCGGCGAGAAGGTCAATCGCACCCAATCGGCGGTCAGTATGCAAATGAAGCGTCTGGAGAAAGACGTGTTGCAACGCAAGCTGTTCGAGCGCGATGGCCGGCAGGTCAGGCTTACGCCGGAGGGCCAGGTGTTGCTGGGGTATGCGCGGCGCATCCTGAAGTTGCATAGCGAAGTGTTCAATACCTTGCGCGAGCCGCACATGGTCGGGCTGGTGCGCATCGGCACCCCGGACGACTACGTAATGCGCTACCTGCCCGGCATTCTCAAGCGGTTTTCCAAGGCCTACCCGCTGATCCAGATCGAGATGCACTGCGAAGGAACGCCGGTGCTGATGCAGCGACGCGACCTGGCACTCACGGTGATCAGCCGCGAACCGGGCAATGAAATCGGCGAACTGCTGCGCAACGAACGCATGGTCTGGGTGGCATCGCCCTGCTTTTGCGTGGATGAGCACGAGACCCTGCCCCTGGCAATCTCCGGCCTGGACAGCTTTTGCACGCAATGGGCCCGCGCCTCGCTGGAGGCCGTGGGGCGTGAGTATCGCCTGGCTTATCACAGCTCCAACGGCGCGGCGATCCTGGCCGTGGTCGGTGCCGGGCTGGCAGTGACGGTAATGATGGAAAGCCTGGTCACCGAAGACTTGCGGATCCTGGGCAGTGACGAAGGTTTCGGCCCGCTGCACACGGTCAACTTGCGCCTGCTGCGCAACCCGAACATGACCTCGCCCATCACCGAATGCCTGGCCGAATATATCCTCGACGGTTTCAGACTTTAAAGGTCAGCATCACCGCGCACATCACCAGGAAACCGCAGAACAAACCGCGCAACAGGCGCTCCGGCAAGGCGTGGGCGATTTTTACCCCCCAACTGATGCTCAGCAGCCCGCCGACCGCCAGGGGCACGCCGATCAGCCAATCCACCTCGTGGTGCCAGGCATAGGTCACCAGGGTCACGCCGGTACTGGGCAAGGCCAGTGCCAGGGACAGGCCCTGGGCAACCACCTGGGTGGTGCCGAACACACTGGTCAACACGGGCGTGGCTACCACCGCGCCGCCAACACCGAACAGGCCCCCCATGGATCCCGACGCCGCGCCCAATACCCCCAGCCACGGCCAGGAATAGCGCATCTGTGCTGAAGGCGGTGTATGACGGGTGAACATGCGCAACAGGTTGTACGCCGACAGGGCCACCAAAAACACAATAAAGCCAATGCGCATCATGCCGGCATCGATGCCTACCGCCCAGATCGACCCCAGCCAGGCAAAACAAAAACCCATGACGCCCAGTGGCAAGGCATGGCGCAGTTCTATGCGATTGCGCTGGTGGTAACGCCACAACGCCAGCATCACATTGGGGACCACCATCACCAGCGCAGTGCCTTGGGCAATTTGCTGATCCAGGCCAAACAGCACGCCCAGCACCGGAATCGCGATCAACCCACCCCCAATGCCAAACAGCCCGCCGACAGTCCCCAGGGCTACGCCCAGCATTACATACATCGCTATATCCACCACAACCACACCCCTGCGCCGTCTCAAGCCCTGCATGCTACGCACTGCGCCCTGGCAGGGAAACGCATAGCAACGCACAATGGCTATGCCAAATCCGCACAAGCGAATGATCCCCATGAACCCCACAACCCTGACCGATCAACTGGGCCTGTTCCTCGATGTGCTGGAAGCCGGCAGCTTTTCGGCAGCGGCGCGGCGCCATCCGCTGACGCCCTCTGCCGTGGCGCGGCGCATTGACAGCCTGGAAAGCGCCCTGGGCAGCCAGTTGTTCCTGCGCAGCACCCACGCGGTGCTGCCCACCCCGGCCGGGCTGGCGTTTGCCGAGCGTGCGCGGCGGATTATCCGGGAGTTGCAATTGGCACGGGCCGAGGCCGTGTCCCTGAGCCATGCGCCCGAGGGCCTGATTCGCGTGGATGCCCCCGCCGCGTTTGGCCGGCGACACCTGGCGCCGGCCATCGCGGATTTCCTGACGGTCTACCCGGGCCTGGACGTGCACCTGCATCTGATCGACAGCTTTGTCGATATGCAGGGCGAACATCTGGGCAAGGTGGACCTGGTGCTGCGGGCCGGACATATAGTCGATACCCGGCTGGTCGCCACGCCATTGGCCAGTATTGTGCGAATCGCCTGTGCCAGCCCAACTTATCTGAAAAACCGTGGCACGCCGACCCATCCCAGCCAGCTCAACGAACACGACGGCCTGGACTGGGAAGGCCTGGCACCGATGTTCGCCTGGCGCTTTGAACTGGATGGTCGCAAGAATACCTACCGCCCACAGCGCATCCGCATGAGCGCCAATAATGCCGAAGCCCTGCTGTCCGGCGCCCTGGCCGGGCTGGGCATCGCGCACCTGCCCACCTGGCTGGCCAGTGAATACCTGGTCCGCGGCGAACTAGTGCCGCTGTTCTGCGAAAACGGCCTGCCCACTGCAGAAACCGCCGGCATCTACGCCCTGCGCCTGGAACAGCAGGCCAATGCCCGCAGCCGCCTGTTGCTGGAATACCTCAAGAGCCGTTTCAGCCCCGTCCCACCGTGGGATCTGGCGTTGCAAAGTGGCTGGAGCTGACAGCCGCCAGCAAATTATCTGGCGCATCAAAGGTTTGCCCGCTAGATTCCAGCTCAAATACGCTTTAAGGCACCGCCATGACTGACACCTGCGACTCCCTGCTCCTCGACAACCAACTGTGCTTTGCCCTGCACTCCACCTCGTTGTTGATGACCAAGGTCTACAAACCCTTGCTGCAAGCCCTTGGCCTGACTTACCCGCAGTACCTGGCCATGATGGTGCTGTGGGAAGACGATGGTTTGACCGTAGGGGAAATCAGTAATCGCCTGCTCACCGACCCGGGCTCGCTGACCCCACTGCTCAAGCGCCTGGAGGCCGAAGGCCTGTTGAGCCGCACACGCAGCCGGGTCGATGAGCGTGTGGTGGTGGTGGCGTTGACCGACGCAGGCCGGGCACTGCGGGACAAGGCCATGGATGTTCCCCCCTGCATCCTCAGCGCCAGCGGGTTGCAGAGGGAGCAACTGCGCAAGCTGCAAGCGGACTTGCTGGAACTGCGCAGGAATTTGCAGGGTAGCGTCTAGCCACCTGTCGGAACCGGCTTGCCGGCCTCGATAGGTCATCGCGATCACTTCAAAAATTTATATTGCGCACCAAACATTTGCGCGATACATTTATTTCGCCACTTACTTAACACGCAAATTTTTAACGCAAAAATACAGCGAGGAACACCCCATGCAAACCCTCTATACCGCAGTAGCCACCGCCACCGGCGGCCGTGATGGCCGGGCCGTTTCCAGCGACAATATCCTCGACGTCAAACTCGCCACCCCAAAAGAGTTGGGCGGCGCCGGCGGCCAGGCCACCAACCCGGAACAACTGTTCGCCGCTGGCTACTCAGCCTGCTTTATCGGCGCCCTGAAGTTCGTCGCCAGCCAGAGCAAACGTAAAATCCCGGATGACGCCTCGATCACCGCCCATGTTGGCATCGGCCAGATTCCCGGTGGTTTTGGCCTGGACATCGACCTGCACGTGTCCCTGCCCGGCCTGGCCGAGGATGAGGCGCAAAGCCTGGTAGACGCTGCACATCAGGTCTGTCCGTACTCCAACGCTACCCGTGGCAATGTCGATGTGCGCTTGCACGTCACGGTGTGACCGGTAAACAGGCATAAAAAAACCCGACTCTTGGTCGGGTTTTTTATCAGTAACGCAAGACTTACTTAGTAACCTTGGCGCGACCTTTGTACGAACCACCTTCACGGGTGTCGATCTCGATCAGGTCGTCGATCTCGATGAAATCAGCCACTTGCAGTTCGGTACCGTTAGCCAGCTTGGCAGGCTTCATCACTTTGCCCGAAGTGTCACCGCGAGCGGAACCCTCGGTGTAGGCAACCTTACGCACGATGGTGGTCGGCAGCTCTACGGACACCAGGCGCTCTTCAAAGAAAATGGCTTCGCAGACGTCTTCCATACCTTCTTCGATGAACGGCAGAACAGCTTCGATATCTTCAGCGTTCAGCTCGTACATGGTGTAGTCGGTAGTGTCCATGAACGTGTAGGTGTCGCCGCTGATGAACGACAGGGTCGCTTCCTTGCGGTCGAGGATCACGTCATCCAGTTTGTCATCGGCGCTGTAGACGATCTCGGTCTTGTAACCGGTCAGCAGGTTCTTCAGCTTGGTCTTCATGATTGCGCTGTTACGACCAGACTTGGTGAACTCAGCTTTCTGAACCAGCCAAGGGTCGTTTTCGAGACGGATCACTGTACCGGGTTTCAGTTCTTTACCAGTTTTCATTACGAATATCCGAAATTTGGATGGGATTTACAAAAATCAAGGTCGCGTATCATATCCAATTTTCATAAAACTGTACCAGCGCCGTCGCAAGATCGGCCTGCAAGGCCTGTTCCAGACACCATTGCTCGGCATGTGCGGTCAATTCCGGCCAATGCTCAAGCACGGTTTTCCAGCCTGAGGCCATGTCGCTGTCCGTGTTCCAGGCTTGCCATAGGGCTATCAGCGCAGCTTTCGCGGGGGCAGACAGGTCCTGGGTGTACAGATCAAGGAACGCATCGAGCTTGTCCAGGTGGATGTCTTCATCCTGGCGGTAGATATGCCATAACAACGGGCGCCCGGCCCATTGTGTGCGCACAAAGGAATCTTCGCCGCGCACGGCATTGAAGTCACAACACCACAGCAGGCGGTCGTACTGCTCCTGGCGCACGAACGGCAGCACCTGCACCGTCAGCGCGCCGCGCAGGTGCACCTGCCCCACGCCTAGCGCCTCGCCCCCCAGCCAGCGCTGTACATCGCCAAGGATGCGCCCTTCCGGCACCAGCAGATGGGTGGCCTGGCCATCGGCCGCCAATACGTCCAGCCAACTGGCCAGGCCGGCATTTTCGTAGGCGAACAGCGAGATCAACCGCGCGCCCGCCGCAGGAACAACACCCAGCGCTTGTAGGAATTGTTGCTGGGCCTGGGGATCACGCTGAAAAGCCTGACGCCGCTCAATCAACCCCGCCTCACGCAGCAAGCCCCCGGTGCCGGGGCGAAATCCCGGAAAGAAGAAGTACTTTTGCACGCCCTTGAACTTGACCGACGGCAGACCGTGACATCCGACCACCCATTCCTCGGCACTCAGATAATCCAGGTTCATCCACAACGGCGTACGCTCGCGGGCCGCCATGGCCTCCATACAGGCCGCTGGCAGTTGGCAGGCAAAGGCTGCGATCACCACGTCCGCCGCTGCCGTGGTTGGCCAATCCGCCGGCCAGTGGCGCACATCCACGCCCTCCTGCCACTGCTGCGCCAATTGCACGTCCACCTCGGGGCACATGCGCTCGAACGCCCGCAGGTCATCGACCCACAACCGCACGGCACAGCGCTGTTCTGCCACCAATTGCCGGGCCAGGCGCCAGGTCACGCCGATGTCGCCATAGTTATCGACAACGCTGCAAAAAATATCCCAGCGGGCTTTCATTCCGGGCTCCATCAGTCAAAGGCTCGATTGTCCGCATAAATGCCGCCAGGCAGAAGGGCTGATCGCGATTATTCTGCACGCTGGCTATGCGACAATCCCCCACTCGCCGCAACCGCCCGCCAGGAGGCCGCCATGTCCGCTCGCCCGTTGTCGCTGTTCAAACTCAGTATTGCCGTGGCCCTGGGCCTGTGGCTGGGCTTTGTCGCCATCGCGCTGACGGCCTGGCTGGCCTCGCGCTACCTGCCTGGACAACCCGTGGCTGCCGTCACCCAGGCCGTCCAGCAGTTGGGCAGGCCGCCTGCCGTGACACCGGAGCCGCCGAACCGCATGTTTGAGCAATACCAACAGAACCTGCACAAGCAGGCACAACAGCAGGCGCTGGATCAAGCCCGGGACAACCCGCGCAACCTGTCCAACCCCAAATGCCAGTTCTGGCTCCAGCAGGACCAGAACGCCCCCAGCGACAAGAGCCGGGCCAATGTCCTGCAATTTTGTGATTGAGCACAAAACCGCCCATGAATAAACACGCCGTCCTTCAGTTGATCCTGGAGAAACTCGCCGCCGACCTGGATGTGGCGCAACGCGCCGCGCAAACCGCTTACGAAACCGCGACCCACGAAGAAAACATCGCCGAGAACAAGTACGACACCCTGGGCCTGGAGGCGTCTTACCTCGCCGCCGGGCAAGCCAAGCGCGTCGAGCAAATCAAGCAGTCACTGGTGCTGTGCCAGAACCTCAACCTGCGGCCCTATGATGAACAACGGGGGATCGAGGTGGGCGCCCTGCTTGGCCTGGAGGATAACGACGCTCGCCAGCAATGGCTGTTCCTGGCGCCGGATGCGGCAGGCCTGAAAGTCTATGTGGTGGGGCAGTTAGTGACCGTCATCACCCCTCGCTCGCCGCTGGGCAAAAGCCTGCTGGGCAAGTTCGAGGGCGATGAGGTGGAGATTCTGGTGGCGGGCGCCCGGCAGCAATTCGTGGTGACCGAGGCCCGCTGAGCCGATCAGTGAACCGGCAGTTCAACACCGTCGAACAGGGCTTCCAGTTCCTGCTTGTTATGGCACTGGATCGCCTTGGCCATGACTTCACGGGTCAGGTGCGGGGCGAACTTCTCGATGAAGTCGCACATGAAACCACGCAGGAAGGTGCCACGACGGAAGCCGATCTTGGTCACGCTGGACTCGAACAGTTCGCTGGCATCGAGTACCACCAGGTCGCTGTCGAGCTTGGTATCGACGGCCATCTTGGCCACGATGCCAACGCCCAGGCCCAGGCGCACGTAAGTCTTGATCACGTCGGCGTCAGCCGCCGTGAACACTACTTTGGGCGTGAGGCCGCGATGGCTGAAGGCCTCATCGAGCTTGGAACGGCCAGTAAAACCGAACACGTAGGTGACAATCGGGTATTCCGCCAAGGCTTCCAGGGTCAGCTTCGGCAGCTTGGCCAGTGGGTGGCCCTGGGGGACCACGACACAGCGGTTCCAGCGATAGCACGGCATCATCACCAGGTCGCCGAACAGCTCCAGGGCTTCGGTGGCGATGGCGAAGTCGACGGTGCCATCAGCCGCCATTTCGGCGATCTGCATCGGCGAACCCTGGTGCATGTGCAAGGCCACGTCCGGGTACTGCTTGATAAAGGAGCTGATGACCGGCGGCAGGGCATAACGGGCCTGGGTGTGGGTGGTGGCAATCGACAGGGTGCCCTTTTTCTCGTTGGAAAATTCCTGGGCGATCTGCTTGATGCTTTCAACCTTGCGCAGGATCTCGCCGGCGGTGGTGATGATGCGCTCACCGGCCGGCGTGACGCGGGTCAGGTGCTTGCCGCTGCGGGCGAACACTTCGACGCCCAATTCGTCTTCGAGCAGGCGGATCTGCTTACTGATACCCGGTTGCGAGGTGTAGAGGCTTTGAGCCGTGGCGGAAACGTTGAGGTCGTGGTGCGCCACTTCCCAGATGTAGCGCAGTTGTTGAAGCTTCATATGTATCCCTCAAAGCAGATAGACGCCACGGATATCAGCGACGGTATATAACTATATTAAAGGTTTGATTGATAAATCTAGAACTTTTTATCGTTTACGCCCCATCACACATCTTCACTGCGCCGACGCTGCAGCAAAGGCACCAGATAGACCGGCACCCGCGACAACTGCAACACCCGCGCCGCCGTACGCCCCAATGGGGTCAGGATCCCCGCGCCCTGGCTATGACTCCCTACGATCAACAAATCCACCGAGAGTTTCTGCGCCTGGTCGAGAATCACCTGGGCGGGATCCCCCTGGATCACCCGCACCGAACGAATCGTCTGTAAATCCTGCTCGCCATCCGCCAGTTCTTCGCGAAGGCTGTCCAACACCCGCTGTTCGATACTCGCCATGACCGTGGTCAGCCCCTGGGCCTGCCATTCGCTCAAGGCCGGCTCGTCCAGGTAGGTTTGCAGCACCGAGTCGGCGAGCAGCCCGATCGGCTCCACGACATGGATCACATGCAGATCCGCCTTGAACGTGCGCGCCATCGCCAGTGCATGTTGCATCACGTAAGGCGCATACGCACCCAGGTCTGAGGCATACAACATCGACCGAATCATAGAACCTCCTGGACTGCCAGGATGGCGGGGACTGTTTCAGCTTAGCAGCGCCTCCGCGACTGCGATGAACTTAGCGTTCGACCTGGACTTTCGGCTCATTGCTCACACCATGGGGCACATGCCCGGTGGCCACCACCTCCCTGGCTTTCTCGCAATGGCCGGCCTGGTCGTCAAAAAACACATCGGCAGCAAACGCTTCAAGGAACGCCGACTTTTCCAGGCCGCCGAGAAACAGCGACTCGTCCAGGCGGATGTCCCACTCGCGCAAGGTGCGGATCACCCGCTCATGGGACGGGGCCGAACGCGCCGTCACCAGCGCCGTGCGGATCGGGCATGACTCATCGGGGAACTCACGCTGCAATAGGTTGAGGGCCGCCAGGAATCCCTTGAACGGCCCACCCCGTAGCGGTTCGCGGGCCGCTTGCCGCTCGCTGGCCTGGAACGCTTCCAGGCCGCCGCTTTGGTAGACGCGCTCGGACTCGTCGGAAAACAGCACCGCATCACCGTCGAAGGCAATCCGCAGCTCGGCGCTGGAAGCCCGACGGGCGCCGCCGGACAAAATGGTCGCCGCCGCAAAACCGGCATCCAGCGCACTGCGCACATCTTCGGCGTGGGTCGAGAGAAACAGGTGGCAGCCAAACGCCGCCAGATAAGGGTGGGGGTTACGTCCACCGACAAAGGCGGCGCGGGAAATATCCAGGCCGTAGTGCTGGATCGAATTGAACACGCGCAAGCCGGTATCGGCACTGTTGCGCGACACCAGCACCACCTCGACCCGCGCCCGGCCGAGGCTGGCATTGAGGGTCAGGAGTTTCTTGACCAGGGGGAAGGCATCCCCCGGCTCAAGGATTTCTTCCTCGTGATCGATCTGGTACTTGCGGTAGGCCTCGACGCCCTGGGCCAGATAAACCTTATGGCTTTCGCCCAGGTCGAACAGGGCCCGCGAGGAAATCGCCAGCACCAATTTGTCGCTCATGCTTTTGGCCATGCCTGTTCCTCAGTTGTTGCGCCGGTCGATAAAACCCAAGGCCTGATACAGCGCCTGCATCCGCGGCAATTCGCAACCGGCGGCCCTGGCTGCGGCCAGCGGGCGGGCATAGATCGCGGCCAGCTCCAGGGGACGCCGGTGCAGATGATCGTGATACATGCTGGGCCAGTAGTCCGTCAAACGTTCGGTCATGCTGAACATCTGCTCGGCATAACCGGGCGCGATCTGATGGCCGCACGCGTGGGCGCCCTGCACCACTTCGGCCATCAGGCCCTGGATCAATTCCCGGCTGGATTCGTCGGCCATCAACGCCGAGGTATTGGCTCCGAGCAGCACCGACAGGCCGTTGTACGGCACATTCCACACCAGTTTATGCCAGCGCGCCTGCTCCAGGTCGGGCATGGCCTGGGCGTCGATCCCGGCGTGGCGGAACAGCCCGGCGCCCTCTTCGACAATCGCCTGGCGGCGTGCCGCATCATCGGTGGCACTGCCACTGTGATAGCCCAGGCTGACCCGGCCCATGGCCTGGTGCTCGACAATCCCCGGCCCGCAACGGTGTACGCAGATATAGCCAAGCCCGCCGAGCAGGTGCACCGATGGCGGCAGGTGCTCGCGCAGGTCCTCCTCGACACCCAGGCCATTTTGCAACAGCACCACCTTGGCATCAGGCGCCGCGGCCTGGGCAATGGTCGGCGCCAGCTCAACGTTACCGGTGGTCTTGGTGCCCACCAACAGCCAGTCGCAAGGCGGCATGTCGGCCGCATTGGCATAGGCCTGCACCGGGTGTAGGCGCAGGGCGCCATGCACCGCGCTATTGAGTTGCAAGCCGCGCTCGCTGACCGCCGCGAACTCACTGCGCAACAGGAAATGCACGTCAAAACCGGCGCGCGCCAGCATCAACCCGTAAAAACCACCAATGGCACCGGTGCCGATAATCCCGATGCGTGGCCCGGGTTCAACTGCACTCATCATGGCAACTCCTCTGGTTCTCGTTTGAGCGCTTCGTCTATACCTTCACGCAGGTCGCCGGCATTCAGGCCCACCTGCAAGGCGCCGTGGAACTGCCCCTCGCACACCACAAACAACGCCGGCAAATGGAAGATCCCATAGCGCTGCACCGCGCCGCCATTGTGCCCGGCGTCAACCCAGCAGATGCGCGCAACCGGCAGCTCCCAGCCGGGCAACTGCTGGCGCGCCCAGCGGCAACTGGAACAGCCCACACTGGTAAATACCAGCAATGAAGCACCCGGTAACCCCAACAACTGTTGGTCGATATCCAAATCCGTCAATTCAAACGCTTTCACTCGCTCCACACCACCCCCTTTAACCAGGCAACACACTATCAGGCCGCACGCCACCGCGCGCAATTGCCCATTGTCGAGCCGGCGTGTACGCGCTAAGGTTCGGCTCCCCGCTGCATTTAAATCATGCTGTGCTCCGCCGCACGGGGTTCGCTGGCGGCCGGCACCCGTGACCCTGACGAGTAACACGATGGCTGATTTACCGATCAACGACCTAAACGTCGAATCCAACGAGACCCTGATCACGCCCGATCAGCTCAAGCGCGAAATCCCTTTGAGCGACGCTGCCCTGCAGACCGTCACCAAGGGCCGCGAAGTCATTCGTGACATCCTCGACGGCACTGACCACCGCCTGTTCGTGGTGATCGGCCCTTGCTCGATCCACGACCTCAAGGCCGCCCACGAGTACGCCGAGCGCCTTAAAGTGCTGGCCGCGGAAGTGTCCGACACCCTGTACCTGGTGATGCGCGTGTATTTCGAGAAGCCACGGACCACCGTCGGCTGGAAAGGCTTGATCAACGATCCGTACCTGGACGACTCGTTCAAGATCCAGGACGGCTTGCACATCGGCCGCAAGCTGCTGCTGGACCTGGCTGAAATGGGCCTGCCCACGGCCACCGAAGCCCTGGACCCGATTTCCCCGCAGTACTTGCAAGACCTGATCAGCTGGTCGGCGATCGGTGCGCGTACCACCGAATCGCAGACCCACCGCGAAATGGCCTCCGGCCTGTCCTCGGCCGTGGGCTTCAAGAACGGCACCGACGGCGGCCTGACCGTGGCGATCAATGCCTTGCAGTCGGTTTCCAGCCCGCACCGTTTCCTGGGGATCAACCAGGAAGGTGGCGTGTCCATCGTCACCACCAAGGGCAACGCCTATGGCCATGTGGTACTGCGTGGCGGCAATGGCAAGCCCAACTATGATTCGGTCAGCGTGGCCCTGTGCGAACAGGCGCTGAGCAAGGCGAAGATCAAGCCCAATATCATGGTCGATTGCAGCCACGCCAACTCCAACAAGGACCCGGCCCTGCAACCGCTGGTGATGGAGAACGTGGCCAACCAGATCCTGGAAGGCAACCAGTCGATTATCGGCCTGATGGTCGAGAGTCACCTGAACTGGGGTTGTCAGGCCATTCCAAAGGACCTGGCCGACCTGCAATACGGCGTGTCGATCACCGATGCCTGCATCGACTGGTCCGCCACCGAGACCACCCTGCGCAGCATGCACGCCAAGCTCAAGGACGTATTGCCCAAGCGCAAACGCACCTGACGCACACAAAAACGCCGGGCTAAGCCCGGCGTTTTTTTATGCCCGCCTGCTGGCTTTACAGCTTCGCGGCATGGCGCTGGTGACGCTCCATGTAGCGCTCCACGTAGGAGCAGGATGGGATCACCGTGTAGCCCATGCTCTCGGCGTATTGCAGCGCCTCTTCGGTCAACGCAGCGGCAATGCCGCGCCCACGCAAGGCATTGGGCACAAACGTGCGGTAGATATCCAGGGTCTGCTTTCCCAAGTCCATGTAGGTCAGATAGGCACGATGACCGTCCACATTGGTCTCGAACTGATGACCAGCCTGGTCATGGTGGATGGACAACGCCTCGCTCATCACTACTCCTTGCGGGTCTTGGTTTCTGACCCCTACCTTACCGATGTTTTTCCGGCGAAGGAACATCTACGCCACCCCGTGCCGGTCTCGACAACGAGAAAAGCCCTACAGCACTCACGCCCCGCACGCAGGAATAGTAGGCACCAATCCGGTCATTGCTCAAGGGACGCTCGTCCTCCATCGGGCTGGCGGACATAGAAAGGGCTGATCGAGCATCCCGTGGTCGATCGGCCTGAACATTGCCGGCAGTTGAAGCTTGAGACGAACAAGCGCTTTTAAAGTCACCTCTACATGCGCGAAAGATGCCCACATGCCTCAGGGAAATCTGAACAATAGTGTTCATGCCGATATATAAATTGACAGGCGCTTACAACGTTTAACACTTGCCAGCCGGCGCTTTCAGCCTGGATCCAATCTTTGGCCACACATCAAGAACTGGATATTTTTTATACAAACTCGCCAAAGATTAGCCAAAATAGATTCGGCACAAGAATTTTTTTTGCTTCTTGCGCTACGTCAGTTTACTTACTACAAGTAATGGGTAGTATGTACGCCGGCTATTAGCTCACTCTGAGATAGTAGCCATTAAATAGAAAGTCCTTGAAGGGGAACACGATGAACAACGTTCTGAAATTCTCTGCTCTGGCTCTGGCCGCAGTTCTGGCTACCGGTTGCAGCAGCGTCTCCAAAGAAACCGAAGCTCGTCTGACTGCAACTGAAGACGCAGCAGCTCGCTCCCAGGCTCGTGCAGACGAAGCCTACCGTAAAGCTGATGAAGCTCTGGCTGCTGCTCAAAAAGCACAACAGACTGCTGACGAAGCTAACGAGCGCGCTCTGCGCATGCTTGAAAAAGCTAGCCGCAAGTAATAATCCCTCGGGGTTGTTATCAAGCCGATCCATTTTTGGATCGGCTTTTTATTGCCCGCATCCCGGGCAATAAAAAGCCCGCCAGGCGCATGCCATGGCGGGCTTCGATGGGCAGCAGGCGTTACTGCTGCAGATCGACCGGCATACTGGTGACCATCGGCGCCGCGCCCGGCTCGCCAATCTGCGCCGGCAAGCCATCTTCGGCCGCGACGACATCGCGCACTTCGTCCCAGTTGACCCGCAGGTTGTTGGCCAGGTCTTCGCGCTTGAGCATCGCGTTGATGACGGCGGTGTGCTTGTCGACCACCGACGGCGTGCCATCGTCGTTCAAGGGCGCATGCGCCTCCAGATAGACCTTGCCGCCGCTGATGCCGAACTTGTAGGCATCATTGATGATCCGCACCGGCGTGCCCACCGGGACCATACTGGCCATCTCCAGCACGTTGTTGTTGAACATGCGGAAGCAACCGTGGCTGGTACGGGTACCGATGCCGAACTTCTTGTTGGAGCCATGAATCAGGTAGCCCGGCGTGCCCAGGGTGAACTTGAACGGGCCCAGGGGGTTGTCGGGACCGGCCGGCACCACGTTGGGCAGCGGGTCGCCGTCCGCCGCGTGCTCAGCCTTGATCGACGCGGGCGGGGTCCAGGTCGGGTTGGGGGTCTTGGCAATGATGCTGGTACGGGCAATCGGCGAGCCCCAGCCTTCACGACCGATCCCCAGCGGGAAGGTGTACACCACATTCTGGCCCTTGGGGTAGTAGTACAGACGGTACTCGGCCAGGTTGATCACGATGCCTTCGCGGGGGCCCGGCGGCAGGATGAAACGGGTCGGCAGCACAATCTCGACCCCGGTTCCCGGCAGCCAGGCATCCACCCCGGGATTGGCCGCGACCATCTCCGAATAGCCCAGGTCATAAGTCACCCCCAGGTCGGCAAAGGTGTCTTCGTACTTGGCCTTGATCACCTGGACCTGGCCGACAATGTCTTCACCCGGCGGCGGCAGGGGCAGTTGCAGGGCCGCAACAGGACCGGCCGCACACAAGGCGGCGAGAGACAGGCAACGGGTGACGACAGGCAGGCGCGACAACATCCGGGAAATCCTTCGCAGATCGACGGGGGTAAAATGGCGATTGTAGCGTGTAGCTGCCCTTAAAGCTCGAAGCGCAGTTCAGGCCAGATAGGCGGCGTGCCACGCTTTTGCGATTCAAGAATCGCCCGGCACAAGGGGCACAGGCGCTGGTCCTGGAAGATCGAGCGGTCCACCGATGACCAACGTGGCTGGGCCGGCAGCAAGGTGCCGCAGAGCGTGCGGTCGATGGTGCCGCCCAGTTCCAACTGGCGCGTGACCAGGTGCACCTTCACTTCCTGGCAGGCGAACAGATCCAACTGCTCGTCAGGCTCGATCAGTTGGTAGGCAAACAGGGACCAGGCAGGACGCGACGACATCGGGGGCTCCAAATCGGGGGCGCCACCTTAGCCGAAAGACCGCTGCTAGAAAAGCGTCATAACAGCGGTTTTAGCGTCGGCCAGACATTTTCCAGCAACTTGGCCTGGGCGCCGACGGCCGGGTGCAGTTGATCAGCCTGCATCATCTGCGGGTGCCCCCCCACGCCCTCAAGGAAAAACGGCACCAAAGCAACGTTTTTTTCCTTGGCCAACACACCATAGACTTCGGCAAACGCCGTGGTATATCGCGGGCCATAATTGGGCGGCAACTGCATCCCCAGCAGCAGCACTTTGGCACCGCCGGCCTTGGACTGGTCAATCATCGACGCAAGATTTTGTTGCAATTGCGCCGGGGGCTGGCCACGCAAGCCGTCGTTGCCTCCCAACTCGATCACCACCACATCAGGTTTATGCTCTGCAAGCGCCGCCGGCAGCCGCGCGAGGCCGCCAGCACTGGTGTCGCCGCTGATGGAGGCGTTGACCACTTTATCGTCGAAACCCTCCTTCTTGAGCCGTTGCTCCAGCAGGGCCACCCACCCTTTGCGGGTATCCAGGCCGAAACCGGCACTGATACTATCGCCAACGATCAGGACAGTACCCGCCGCTGCGTTCTGGGCCATGCACATCAGGGCCAGGCCAGCACTCAAAAACCATATTCGCATCGGATTCTCCATGGGCGCATGCATTCTCACCGCGCAGAACCTTAGCAAAGTGGTTCCCAGCGCGGAAGGTGAACTGACCATCCTGCACGAACTGAGCCTGGAACTGAACAAGGGCGATAGCCTGGCTATCGTCGGCAGTTCCGGTTCCGGAAAATCCACGCTCCTTGGCCTGCTGGCCGGGCTCGATCTGCCCAGCAGCGGTGAAGTCACCCTCGCCGGCCAGGCCCTGAGCGTGCTGGACGAAGATCAACGGGCACGCATCCGCGCCGAACACGTCGGTTTTGTGTTCCAGTCATTCCAATTGCTCGACAGCCTCAATGCCCTGGAAAACGTCATGCTGCCCCTGGAGCTGGACGGGCGCAAGGACGCCCGCGAACGCGCACGGCACTTGCTCGAACGGGTCGGCCTGGGCCAGCGCCTGACCCACTCGCCACGCCAGCTTTCCGGCGGCGAGCAACAACGGGTGGCCATTGCCCGGGCGTTCGCCGCCGAGCCAGACGTGCTGTTTGCCGACGAACCCACCGGCAACCTCGACAGCCATACCGGCGAGCGCATCAGCGACCTGCTGTTTGAACTCAACAAGGAAAACGGCACCACCCTGGTGCTGGTGACCCACGACGAGCGCCTGGCCCATCGCTGCCGACGCCTGATCCGCCTTGAAGCCGGCCTGATGGTCGAGCCCCTGGAGCCTTGATGGCACGTTTGCCGCTGTTGCGCCTGTTCAGCCTTGCCCTACGCCAATTGCTGCGCGATGCCCGCGCCGGTGAATTGCGCGTGTTGTTCTTCGCCCTGCTGGTGGCGGTGGCCGCCAGTACCGCCATCGGTTATTTCGGCGCGCGGCTCAACGGCGCGATGCTGTTGCGCGCCACCGAGTTCCTCGGCGCCGACCTGGTGCTGGAGGGCAGTTCCCCGGCCCGCCCCGAGCAAATCACCAGCGGCACGCAACTGGGCCTGGCCCACGCCAGGGTGGTGGAGTTTTCCAGCGTCATCGCCACCGACAACGGCATCCAGCTATCGAGTATCAAGGCCGTCAACGAGCAGTACCCGCTGCGCGGCCAGCTGAAAAGCGCGGCCGAACCGTTCGCCGCACAAACTCCCGGCGGCGGGCCGAAACCCGGCGAGGCCTGGGTCGAGGCCCGCCTGTTGACGGCACTGGACCTGAACGTCGGCGACAGCATCGACGTCGGCATGAAGACCCTGCGCCTGGCCCGCGTGCTCACCTATGAGCCGGACCGTGCCGGCAACCTCTATAGCCTCACCCCACGGGTGATGATCAACCTGGCCGACCTTGAGGCCACCGGCGTGGTCCAGCCGGGCAGCCGGGTCAGCTACCGTGAACTGTGGCGCGCACCGCCAGGCAGTACCGCCCTGCAAACCTACAGCGACCAGATCAAGCCAGGGCTGGCCGCCAACCAGCGCCTGCAGGACGCACGGGACGGTAACCAGCAGATCGGCGGTGCCCTGGGCAAGGCCGAGCGCTACCTGAACATGGCCAGCCTGGTCGCGGTGTTGTTGTCTGGGGTGGCCGTGGCCCTCTCGGCGAACCGCTTTGCCAGCCGCCGCTTCGACGCCAGCGCGCTGCTGCGTTGCCTCGGCCTGTCGCGCCGGGAAACCATGCTGCTGTTCAGCCTGCAGTTGAGTGTGCTGGGGCTGCTGGCCAGCCTCGCCGGCGCGGCACTGGGCTGGCTGGCGCAACTGGGGCTGTTCTACCTGTTGCACGATCTGCTGCCGGCCGATGTGCCGCCGGGCGGCTTGCTGCCGGCTGTCGCGGGCATCGGGACCGGGCTGGTGGCCCTCGCCGGTTTTGCCCTGCCCCCTCTGGCGGCCCTGGGCCGCGTGCCGCCGCTGCGGGTTCTGCGTCGCGACTTGCTACCGATCCCCTCCAGCACCTGGGTGGTATATGGCGCGGCACTGTTTGCCCTGGGCCTGATCATGTGGCGCCTGAGCCTGGACCTGGTGCTGACCTTCGCCCTGTTGGGCGGCGGGGTGACCGCCGCGCTGATCCTCGGTGGCCTGCTCCTGTTGCTGCTGCAAAGCCTGCGCCGCCTGCTGGCGCGCGCGGCCCTTCCCTGGCGCCTGGGGCTGGGCCAGTTGTTGCGCCACCCGTTGGCGGCGGCGGGCCAGTCCCTGGCGTTTGGCCTGATCCTGCTGTCGATGGGCTTGATCGCCCTGTTGCGTGGCGAACTGCTGGACACCTGGCAGAACCAGTTACCCAAGGATGCCCCCAACTATTTCGCCCTCAATATCCTGCCGGCCGACAAGGACGCCTTCGGTGCTCGCCTGCTTGAACTGCAGGCCCAGGCCGCGCCCTTGTATCCGGTGGTGCCGGGACGCCTGATCAGCATCAACGGCGAACCGGTACAGGACATTGTCAGCAAGGACTCCAGTGGCGATCGCGCAATCCAACGGGACCTGAGCCTGACCTGGGCGGCCAACCTGCCCCCAGGCAACACCCTGACATCGGGCAGTTGGTGGGCGGATCAGCCAAGCGACGGCGTGCCAGGTGTCTCGGTAGAAGCCAAGGTGGCCGAAAGCCTCAAGCTCAAGCTCAACGACCACCTGACCTTCACCGTTGGCGGGGAAAACCGCGAGGCCCGGGTCACCAGCCTGCGGGAGATCAACTGGGACAACTTCCAACCCAACTTTTTCATGATCTTCCAACCGGGCACCCTGAAGGACCTGCCGGCCACCTACCTGACCAGCTTCTATCTGGCTGCCGGCCATGACCAGCAGATTGTCGATCTGTCCCGAGCCTTCCCGGCCGTGACCATCCTGCAGGTCGAGGCGCTGCTGGCCCAACTGCGCAGTATCCTGGCCCAGGTCACGCTGGCCGTGGAATACGTGCTGCTGTTTGTCCTGGCGGCAGGCATGGCGGTGCTGTTTTCCGGGCTGCAGGCCACCCTGGACGAACGCATCCGCCAGGGCGCCCTGTTGCGCGCCCTGGGCGCGGAGCGCACGTTGCTGGTCAAGGCCCGGCGTATCGAGTTCGGGCTGCTGGGTGCGGTCAGCGGGCTACTGGCGGCGCTGGGCACCGAGTTGGTGACCCTGGTGCTGTATCGCTATGCCTTCGACCTGGTCTGGCACCCTCACCCCTGGCTGCTGGTGCTTCCGGTGATCGGCGCGGTGCTGATCGGCGGGGCCGGAGTATTCGGTACACGCCGGGCCTTGAATGCCAGCCCACTGACGGTACTGCGCGAAGGCTGAAAAAAAGCCCGCCCCCTTACGGGAGCGGGCCACACAGGCTTACTTGACGTACTCGATGCCGGTGATCCACCAACACACCTCGCCACCCGGCGTCTGCACAATGGCCTCATCGTCCACCTCTTTGCGCAGCAGGGCCCTGGCCATGGGGGAGTCGATGGAGATGTAGTCCATGCGCTCATAAATCTCGTCATAGCCCACGATCCGAAAACGCTTGGTCTCGCCCTGCTCGTTCTCGATATCCACCCAGGCCCCGAAGAACACCTTGCCCTCCTGCTCAGGCATGTATTCCACCACCCGCATATCTTCCAGGCGTTTACGCAGGTAGCGCACCCGGCGATCGATTTCACGCAGCAGCTTCTTGTTGTACTGGTAGTCGGCGTTCTCGCTGCGGTCTCCCAGCGAAGCTGCCCACGTCACCTTGCGCGTGGTATCAGGACGCTTTTCTCGCCACAGGTAATCAAGCTCTTTTTTCAGCGCCTCATGACCTTCTTTGGTAATCAGCTTGGTACTCAAAAGCGTCACATCCCCAGCAAGTATCCATTGGTTCAAAGCACCCGCGCATCAGCCTGCAATGCACTGGTGGCCTGACGGCAACCGGTCGGCCTTGATGATAAATGAACGCCAGAAAGTAGCCAGGCCTGATTCCCCCGGAGTCAATCGACCCCAAGCACTTTGCTGGTCGCCTCCTCGACCTTCTCCACAGGAAACAAGGTGCCGTCCAGGCGATACAGCAACGCCTTCAGATCGCCCCTGAAGCCCGACAACTGCCCCAGGCCGGTCGCCAATTGCTCCGCCTGTTGTTGGGATGCCCTGTCCTGCGCCTGGAGCCTGAACGACTCGTCTTCCAACTGCCGGGCCCAACCCTCCAGGCGACGTTGCTCTGCCTGCTGCAACTGTGCATCCCGGTCCAGGTGTTCCTCACGACCATTCAACGCTTCGGTTCGCTGCTGCAAGGCGACCTCCAGCGCGTTCAGCTGTTGACTGGACTGCTCCAGCGCGGTTTTTTCCCGTAGCAATTGGTCTTTTTGCTGCTCAAGCTCCTCCTGCTGTTGCTGCAAGGCGCGCTTTTGTTGCGTCAACTCTTGCGCCACGCGGGCCAGATTGGTCAGTGTGGTATCCACTTCAACCAGGGACGACTGATTCGCCGCCACGACTGGCGAGGCAACTTCGGGCGGCGCAACAGGCGGCTGCACCGACACTGGCGCAGCCGCCGCCTGGGTCTCCTTCGGCGGGGGAGGTACTGGCTCAGCCGGCGTTACCGCCGACACCACGGCTGACGGCTCCTCGTGGGACGCTGGCGTCAAATCCTCAGCGGGACCTGCCGCACCGGGTGGCGACACCATTTTTGACGAGAAGCGAATAGACGGCACAATCAACTCGGTGCTCTCAATCGCAGGCAGGCCAATGACTGAAGTCCCGAGGGTGATCACCTTCATCACCAAGGTCTTCTTGATCATCAGTGAGTGGTGATCTTCCGGCCGGGCCGCCGGGAGCTTGCTGCCCTTCAGGTCAATGAAATGATAAGGCACTTGCGGCTCTGAGGCGTGGCCATCCTTGGCACCGGATGTGGTGGCCAGGGTGATGATCTGCTTGAGGACACTCATTGCCAGTTGCAGGTTCTCCTTGGACTCGATGCTTCCAAGAAAATACCGTTCGGACTTTTTGCGCAACGCGGCGATGTAGACCCGGGAGCTTCCGGGCTCTACCTCTTCGTCCAGGCTGTAGACAAGAAAGTTCGAAGCGATTTGCGGTACCGCAAAACAACAAAGCAGTGCACCGTTAACCGGGGAATCATGACCAGAGTGTTCAAGAACAAGAGTACGTAGAAGCATCATGAGTGTCGGACTCCATTACGGTAGTACTTCATATACACGCCATCATTCCATTCAAAACCAACAAAACCTCAAGAACAGCGCAATTGTTTCAGCGAGTGATTGAGCCACATGTAGGACTTACCTTATTCACGCGCCTCAGCGTTTCCAAGCGTCCCTATTGAACGTACCATTTTTTAACAAAGCCGCACCTGAAACACTTGATCAATACTTTTCACCGCAACCTTCGGCAATTCTCAACCTGAAGACACAGGCTTATTGAGCCCCCGCCTACTCAGCATGTCCCGGCAAACAACCAAGTAGAAAAGCCTATGATCGAAATAACAAATTTAACAAAAAAAACAAGACGGGCGACGGCCATCGATAACTTGACATTCAGCGCCCGCCCCCGGGAATGCCTGGGGCTGTTTGGACATGATGGCGCGGGTAAAAGTACGTTGCTCAAATTACTCTGCGGCGCAACCCGGGCAACTTCCGGCACGATAAAAATATATGACATGGATATCTCGACCCACCCCATAAAGGCACAAACAATAATAGGCTACCAGCCAGAATTTGCACTCGGCCATGGCAACATGACAGTAAAGAGTTTTCTGGGTTTCATGGCCGAAGTTCGCGGGCTCCGTGGCCAGGAAAAGCGCAAGATGGTTGATCGAGCGATCGCCCGCCTGGAGCTTTGGCGAGTGCTTGACTCCCCTATCAGCGCCCTTCCTCCAGGGCACCAGCGCAAAGTAGCGCTGGCCCAAGCCATCCTGCATGACCCCAAGCTGCTGTTACTCGACGAACCTACAGAGGGCCTGGACACCCTGCAAAAACAAAAGGTCGGGACGCTTATCCAGTCGTTGACCGAAGACATGACCGTCATTGTTGCCTCCCGCAACCCCGAAGAATTCTCCTCTATCTGCCAACGGGCCCTGGTCCTGGCCGAGGGCCGCCTGCTGGCGGATACCTCCGTATCCGAACTGCAACACAGCTCGCGCCATTACCAGGCAATCACCCTGGCCGCCGATACGCCCCTGGACCTGCTGGCCCTGGCCGTGCTTCCGGGGGTGGCCGGCATCGAAGAAGACCGGCATGCCGATGGCAGCGTGACGGTACTCGCGATGCCGGGGCAAATCATCTATCCACACGTCAATGCCCTGATCGCCAACCGGCGCTGGAAAATCAATGCCTTGAGCCTTGAGCCCGGGCGCCTGAGCGATGTCATCCACCATTTGAGCCAGGAGGCGCCCAATTGAAACGTCTACCCGTAATATTCAAGCGGCAACTCAGCAACTACTTGTCGAGCCCGGCCACTTATTTTGGCGTTTCTGTCTTCTTGATGACTAACACTGCGCTCGGTTTTAATATAGGAAGTTTCCTAGAAAGAAACCCTACAAACTTAAATGCTTTTTTTCAGTTCCACCCCTGGCTTTATCTTTTTTTCATTCCATTTATTTCCACACTGCTTTGGACAGATGAGTACAAAGACAATACCTTCCTCTTTACAAACACGCTGCCAGTGTCGGCCCTCGAACTGACACTGGGCAAGTTCCTGGCCGCCTGGGCCCTTTGCGCGTTAACGCTGTCCTTGAACTTCCCCCTGGTCATCGCCGTTAACTACCTGGCCATAGCGGACAATTCAACCATCCTGGCCCAATTCCTGGGAAGTTGGTTACTGGCGGGCGCTTATCTTTCGTTTGCCTGCCTTATCTGTGTGCTGGCCTATAATCGCCTGATCATTTTCGGCATCACACTCACATTATTATTGATCACCAGTATTATATCGTCTGTGCTGGATGTGCTGAGCCACCAGGCCCCCATCTGGATTATTGACAGCCTGGTTTCACTCAACCCACGGATACGTTTCAGCACAATAGATAGCGGTCTCCTGACATTGCACGACACGCTGTACTTCATCAGCATGATCATTGCTTTCCTTACCGCAACCACCCTTACTTTAAATTTCAGAAAAGGCTGACAAAGGAAATTCCCATGAGGAACCTTATTAATTTCGGTGTGACGTTGACCGTCATCGCCCTGCTTTTTCTCGCCTTCAATCTGGTATGGGCCCTGAAATTACCCAACTATCGACTGGACCTTTCAGAGAAAAAAATCCACACCCTCTCGCCTTCGACCGACGCCCTGCTCGCGACACTTGAAACCCCCATGGATTTATATTTTTTCAACACCAGCCATCCCCGTAAAAGTGCAGCCCTGAAAAGCCATGGCGACTACATTGCCTTGCTGCTCAAGGCCTACGAAAGCGCATCAAAGGGCAACATTACGCTGCACCTGATTGACCCTGATCCGTTTTCAGAAGACGAGTACAAGGCTGAGTTATTGGGCCTGGATAGCCAACAGGGGCTGTTTGGGCTCATCGGCACCCGTGCAGACCATGAGCCTCAGAAAATTGAACGCTTCGACCCCGCCCAGGCGGACTTCCTGGAATATGAGATCAGCCGCCTGATCCACCATGTCGCGCGCCAGGAACAACCGATCATCGGGCTGATCTCTGGATTAGCCATGGACGGCAGCCGGGATGAACAGAACCGGGAAAGCGCACCGTCATGGCAGTTACTCAAGAAAATCCGCAGTGATTTCAACCTGATGAGCCTGGGCCGCGACCTCTCGCGCATCCCTGGGCATGTCAAGACCTTGATGGTCGTCCAGCCTGCTCGACTGCCGGAGCAGACACTGTTTGCCATTGACCAGTTTGTCCTGGCGGGGGGCAAGTTGATGATGTTTCTCGATCCCTTGAACGGCCTGGACTCAACCGCCGACACCTCGGGCCAGCAGAACCTGCTGGCCGCCTGGGGCGTGCAAATGCCAGCCAATAAGGTAGTGGCAGACAGCCTCTATGCCACCCCGGTGGTTATGACCAGCGGCCAGCCCGCCGTACGCCATCCCGGGGCGCTCACCCTGCCCAGGGAGGCGATGGCCCGGCACGATATCAGCACCTGGGGCGTAGGCAGCCTGACGCTGTTGAATACCGGTACGCTCCTGCCCCTGAAAAAAAGCCGCACCACATTCACCCCATTGCTCCAGAGTTCCGGGCAAGCCAGCACGTTCGATGGGGCACGCTTCGCTCAACAGGAGACCTTTGAAGCCATGATCGGCGAGGCAACCACCCGCGGTCGGCCGAATGTAATCGCAGCCCGCATCGAAGGACCTGCCTATTCCGCCTTCCCTGACGGCTTCAATGGCCAGAAAGCTACGCTGCAGAAGGCCGCCAATATCCATGTGGTCGTGGTGGCCGACACGGATCTGCTCAGTGACCGTGTCTGGCTGGCGGCACACGGTGCCAACGGACAAAAAACGCCACGCTCGGACAATGCCAAGTTTGTCTTGAATACCCTGGATAACCTGACAGCGCCCGAGACCCTGAGCGCTATCAGCCCTCGTGCGAGCGACCAGCAACCCCCTGGGTTGCTCGACAGGCTACGCACCGAGGCCGCGCAATCCTACCGAAAAAAGGCGGCCCTCCTGGAGCAACGCCTGGACCAGACAGAAAAGGAATGGCGATCGCTGAACACGCCGCCCTCCATGCTGGGGAGCCAGGCCAACGCCTCGAATACGCTGTTACAGGCGCTCAATAAAGAGCGCCTGCGCTTACGCATGGAGCTTCACGTCCTGAGAAAAGAAGCCTACAAGAACGTCCGCCAACTGGAACTCACCGTGGTGCTGCTCACGGTCGTCATCGTTCCACTGATAGTGAGCCTGCTGGGCCTGGGGATCTTCATCTCGCGTCGACGTCGCCAACATCCACCTGCCGCTACGTTCTACTAAGGGTTGTGGGTTAACGCCGGGTAATCAAGCCCTGGCGCGCCACGCGGGTCAGGTGGCGGATAAACTCGCTGGCATCCTCGGCGTTCGGCGCCTGGATCACCGCCAGATCAAAGCTGTTGCTGGCAAAGCGGGCCAGGGACTCACCGTCTTCGACAAACTGGATCAGGAACGCCGAAGGACGGCCAGTACGCCGGGGCCAGCCATCCAGATAACGCAACAGCGTCGGCTGGTGCTTGCCGCCAAGGAGGATTTTCGGATTGCGCTGAGTCAGGCCCGCAGTGATCGGGGCCAGGCGTACAAGGGGTCGTAGTGCATTCATCGTGTCGTGTCTCTGCCTCAAAAGTCTGCGGGCAGGTGAGAGGCAACACCGAACCAGCGCTTTAGCGGTATTTCGAAACCTGGAGCAGGCTTCTGTCGGGACTGCAGCGAGTCCCTGTGGCGCCCCGCAATTAGCTGTTTAAATCGGCGCATGCAGCATCCTAGAGAAGCCAGTGGGGCAGTGTCAAGAATCCCGTACAACGAAAAAGGCCCGCACGGGGCGGGCCTTTGACTTGTGTGCAACGTGATCAGCGGGCAATGGCGCGGTCGGCAGAAAGTTTGCCAGCACCTTCAAACAGCACAGCCACTGTGCCGCCCAGCAGTGCCAAGGCGAACTCATAGCCGTTGTTGGTCATGAACAAACCGTTGCCGATATGCACCGAGAAAATCGCCACCAGCGAGACAATGGTCAGGCCCAGCGCCGCCGGGCGTACCAACAGGCCAATGATCAGCGCCAGGCCGGCGAAGAACTCAGTACCGCCCGACAACAGTGCCATCAGGGTACCCGGGGCCAGGCCGATGCTCTCCATCCACTGCGCCGTGCCTGCCAGGCCACCGCCGCCAAACCAGCCAAAGAGTTTTTGCGAACCGTGGGCGGCAAAAATGATGCCGACAAAAATCCGCAGGACCGTCAGGCCGTAGCCGGCACGGGTGGACAGAAGGTTTTTGATCATTGGGCTCATGTTGATAATCCTTTTCGATGTAGGGGTTGGTTGACCGCTATATTAATCAGTTTAAGCAATGATAAAAGCCGAAAAACGCGCTAATTAATATCGATAAGTTAGATTATTTGCGTGAGACGATCTTTGACCCCACCGGCTCCAGGGAGTCCCGTTCCCGATCAAAGGCCAAGTAGTACTTGTTCACGCTATTAACATAGCTGACGCCGCCCATTCCGACCTGCTCCATGGCGATGCGCTCGACCTGGAAAAACCACTGGTTGGGGTTCAAGCCCCGGCGCCTGGCCTCGGCACGCATGCCCTGCACCCGTTCCGGCCCCATGTTGTAGGCCGCGAGGACGAACGCCATACGCTCGCGCTCGTTGAGTTTGGGGCTGGAGAAAAACTTGCGGCGGATCAGCGCCAGATAGCGCGCGCCCGCCTGCACATTGCTGTCCAGGGTCTGGATATTGTTGATCCCGACCCGCTGGGCCGCCGACGGGGTGATCTGCATCAGGCCCGTCGGCCCGCTGCCACTTTTCGCCGCGGGATTGAGGGACGACTCCTTGAAGGCCAGGGCCGCCAGGTTCAGCCAGTCCATGCCTTGTTCCCGGGCATGTTTTTGCAGCACGGGGCGCAGTTTTTCCAGACGCTGGCGATCAGCCCGCGCCAACGGGTAACGCACCTGGGAGAGACGTCGGTAGATGCGCTGGAAGGCCACATCCTGATCTGACGGGCTCTTGTAGGTTTTCAGGAAGCGATCAATGCTCGCCCGCAGCATCGAGGCATCCTGGCGTACGAACCAGTACTCTTGGCCCGGCTCGCTGATCGCCACTTGCTTGTCAAAGCGCAACTTGGGCAGGATCTTCGACCAGCGCTCGGCAATCGGCCGCTCGACAATGGTCAGATGAAAGATCCCGGCTTGGACCATCTCCAGCACATCTTCCACCGCCAGGCTGGGGTCCACCCATTCCACCTTGACCGGCGGCAGTTTGCGCAGCGCCAGCTTCTGGTTGACCTGGTTGACCGCCTCCCCCGCCGCACTGCCCGTGGTCAGGGCCAGGGTGCGCCCGGACAGTTGCTCCAGGCGGGTAAACCGCCGCTCGCCCTTGAGGCCCACCAGCCACAATGGCACATCGCTGGCAATCGGGTCACTGCTGCTGATCTTGTGGGCCGCCGTCACATCCAGCAATTCACCGGGCGCCACCAGGTCGCCTTCGCCACGGGCCAGCGCCCCCAGCAGTTGATCCTTGGCCTTGGGAATGATCTTGAGGTTGATTTCCTGGCCATCGCGGGCACGGCCATTGAGGTAGTGCTCAAAGGCGCGCAGGCGATGGTACTCAACGCCAATGGACTGGCCCTGGACTTCACCGGAACTGTTGCGGCTCTGGTTGACCAGCACCCGTAGCGTGCGGCTGCTACGGATTTGCGCCAGGTCGCGCACCTTGCCCGGCTTGGTCACTTCCACCGGCCCGTCCAGGCGCGCAACCGCCGCCGTGGGCAGCAGCAGCGTCAGGCACACCATAAGCAATGCCGAGGGTCGGATCATCCGCTCTCCGGGAAGAACAAGGCCCCATGCTTCGTAAGAAAACGCCGCATTGGGGGACAGAAACAGAGCGCCAGAGGCGCAGGCTTTGGGCGCAAGGGTGGCACAGTGGCAGGCTGTCGGCCAACCACGGTGTTACTTGCGACGTTCAAAGACAGCGATAACTCTTTGTAGTTCTTGGTTTTTCTTATAAATCTACAGCTCTGATAGACTTTCCGGCCGCAGGCGGAGATAGCACCATGCAACTCATTGATATCGGCGTCAACCTGAGCAACCCCAGTTTCGACGACAAACACCAGGCCGTGCTCGACCGCGCCTATGCCGCCGGCGTGGGCCAACTGGTCGTCACCGGCACCAGCGTGCACGGCAGCGAACAGGCCCTGCACCTGTGCCAGCGCTGGGATCAAGGCGCGCAACGGCTGTTCTCCACCGCCGGCATTCACCCCCATAGTGCCAGCGACTGGAGCGTCGACAGCGCCCGGCAGTTGAAGGATCTGCTCAGCCAGGACCGGGTGCGTGCCGTGGGTGAATGCGGGTTGGACTTCAACCGTGATTTCTCACCCCGCCCCCAGCAGGAAAAAGTCCTCGAAGCCCACCTGGCCTTGGCCGTTGAGTTGCAATTACCGGTGTTTCTCCACGAACGAGACGCCAACCAGCGCCTGCTGGAGATCCTGCGCGACTACCGGGATCACCTGCCCGCGGCCGTGGTGCATTGCTTCACCGGTGAACAGCAAGCGCTGTTCAGCTACCTCGATCTGGACCTGCATATCGGCATCACCGGCTGGATCTGTGACGAACGCCGTGGCACGCACCTGCACCCACTGGTCAGGGACATCCCCCGGGGCCGTCTGATGCTGGAAAGCGACGCGCCCTACCTGCTGCCGCGCACCCTGCGCCCCAAACCGAAGAACGGGCGCAATGAGCCGGCCTATCTGCCGGAAGTCTTGCGCGAAGTTGCCCTGCACCGCGAAGAAAGCCTGGAAGACCTGGCCCAGCACAGCACCGCCTGCGCCCGCGCGTTTTTCGGCTTGCCTGTGCCGGATTGACGCGGTGCATTGACCCATATCAACACCCATTTTCCCAATAGCGGCACAATAATGGCACCTTGCCAATACTGTTTCCGCTATCAGAGAAAACCTTCCATGGGTGCCTGGCTTAGCAATATCTCGCTGAAGTACAAATTCTGGGCCGTGAATGCGGTCGCGTTCATCACCACGCTGCTGCTGGTGCTGTATGCCGTGCAGCTTGAGCAACAGGCCCGCAGCCATGCCGCCCAAGCCTCGGCACAAGCCCAGGGCCGCTTGTTCAGTGCATGGCCGGCTGGGCAGGCGCTGCCCCAGGGCGAGCACTGGCTGGCGTTTGCCCGGGGCCAGGTGCCCGAGTTGGCGGACCAGGACCTGTCCGCCCTCAGCCAAGCCAATGGCTGGGTCGAGTTCAACCACATGCCGTTGTTCGGCGAAAACCCGCTGCTGGGCGCCGAAGTCATCTCCCGCGCCGACGGCCAGCAAGTCGCCGTGCTGGCCTATGCGCCGAGCCTGAGCCAGGTGTTTACCGAACGTTTCACCAACTATGCCGTGGCCGTGCTGATCCTGATGCTGGCGATGCTCTGCGCCTCGCAGTTGCTGATCCGCTTTTTGCTGGCCCAGCTCAACACCCTGAAAGACGTGATGCTGCACGTGGAGAAAACCGGCGACCTCTCGGCCCGCGTGCCCCTGGCGTGCAAGGACGAGGTCGGGCAGATGGCCAGTGCCTTCAATGCCATGCAGGCCGGCTACCAACGGGTGGTCAGTACCGTGGCGCGCACCGCCAAATTGTTGGACGACGGCGCCGCACGCCTGGCCAGCAGCATGAATGAGGTCCAGCACGGCATGCTCGGCCAGCAAAGCGAGACCGACCAGGCCGCCACCGCGATCAATGAAATGACCGCCACCGTGTATCACATTGCCCAGCATGCCGGCGCCACCCGCGACTTGTCCCAGACCGCCGACACCCTGGCCGGTGGCGGCCAGGAAGTGGTAACCCGGGTCCAACGCTCGATTGCCGGGTTGTCCACCGGCGTGCAGCAAACCGCCGAGATGATCCAGAAGCTGGCCGAGGACAGTCAGAAGATCAATGGCGTGGTCGGCGTAATCCATAGCATTGCCGAACAAACCAACCTGCTGGCCCTCAACGCCGCCATCGAAGCCGCCCGCGCTGGGGAAATGGGCCGCGGCTTTGCCGTAGTGGCCGATGAAGTACGCAACCTGGCCAAGCGCGTACAAAGCTCCACCGATGAGATCACGCGCATGGTCTCGGACCTGCAGGCCGGCACCCGGGATGCGGTGGACTTTATGCAGGAAAGCTCATTCAAGGCCGATGACTGCGTGCAACAGGCCCAGGAAGCCGGCGCTTCCCTCGCGCAAATCACCAGCGCCGTGGCGCAGATGCGCGAGAGCAACACGCAGATTGCGGTTGCCGCCGAGCAGCAGAGCCATGTGGCCGAAGAAATGAACCGCGCGGTGGTGAGCATTCGCGACGTCACGGAAAACACCGTGCAACAGACCGTGGATTCGGCCACCACCAGCAATGAACTGGCGACCCTGGCCGGCGAGTTGAGCAAGGCCATCGGCCAACTGAAGTTGTAAAGTTCGCCTGTGGAGCCGCCAGCGCCTGCCGCTGGCGGCTCCCATCAAAATGCTATAACCCCCATAGCCAACCCCAATTCGCCGCCCCTGCCCGCCCAACCTAGACTCTGTTCATCGAGTATCAATGGACAGAGGATTTAACATCATGGGCAAACGTCACCCCAATCTCCCGGCCTGGCAATGGCGCGCCTACCCGCAGAACCATCAGCACCCGACCAACCTGGTATTGCACCTGATTGCCGTGCCGCTGTTCATCGTCGGGTTTCTGCTGATCGTGTCCGGCGTGTTCAGCCTGAGCCTGGCCAGTTTCGCCATCGGTGTCGTCGGCGTGGTGGCCGGCCTGGCGCTGCAACGTCATGGCCATAGCCTGGAAGCCCAGGCCAGCGAGCCGTTCAGCGATCGCCAGGATGCGGTGCAGCGCCTGGTGGTCGAGCAGTTCGTGACCTTCCCGCGCTTTGTCCTCAGTGGTGGCTGGTGGCAGGCCTGGCGTCAGCGCCACCGCCACTGAGGCGGGTTCAGGCGAAGACCACCACGGTCTGGCGGCTGATGGCGATCAACTGGCCGTCTGGCCCCCACAACATCGCAGCGGCATGGCCGTAGCCGTCGCGGGCATGCTCGATCTCGACGTGGTACTGGCACCAATCCAGGGTCGTCAATTGCGCCAGGGGCTGGATGAATTCGATGGTCCAGGTCAGGGTGCTGCCCGGTGCCGGCTTCTTCAGGTGCGGGAGCAAGGCCGGTGGCCAGGCATCCACCAGCGCGAGGATATGGGCTTCGGTCAAGGGTTCTTCCTTTACATCCCCCCGCAAGCGCACCCAGCCGCCCATCTCCCGGGATTTGTTGCCGGTGAACGGCAAGCCACCAACGCTCCAGCGCATCGCCAGGTGGCGCATGAACTCAGGGGTCACACCTTTGATATAGGGCAGCTCCTGGCACTCGTCCCAATGCTTGAAGGTGGGCGCGGGCAGTGCCGGCACGTCGATCTCCGAGGGCCGCGAAGCACCGAAGCTGGCCTGTGCCAAGGTCATCACTTCGCCACCTTGCACCACCCGCCCCAGCAACTGGCTGACCGCCTTGCCTTCGCGCAGCACTTCAACGTGATAGCTGGCCGATACGTCCGGCGCCACTGGCCCGACAAACGTGACGGCCAACGAACGCAATGGGCGCTCAGCCGGCACCTGGGCGCGCAACGCTTCGTATTGCAGGGCGGCGACCAGGCCGCCAAACGTGGCGCGGCCCTGGGCCCATTCAGCCGGGATAGACACGTCCAATGGGTTGTTTCGGGCAGCGTCGAGCAAATCACAAAAGCGCATGGCGACCTCACATCAAGAAAACCGATCGTGCGATCTTAACCAGCGGGCCAGCACGGCACAGCGCTTATTCCGGCCAAATACCCAGACAGATAAGCCGCAGCCTCAGAAACACTCCGCCGCCAGCTTGTCGAGTACCCGGTCCGTCTTGCCTTCGGCCTGGGCCATGGTGCGATGCCAGACCGCGACACAGGGCTGCAAGTCCGCCTGATGCTGGGCTTGCGCCAACCATTGCCAACAGTCATGCCAATCCCCCAGCGCGCCCTGGGCAGCCTTGAGCCGGGACAAGGCCTTGGCTGGCACCTGGCCCAGCTGCGGATAGGCCTCGGCCGCGTAGCGCACGCGCTTGATCAACAAGCGCAGGCGATGGCGGTCATGGTCGGGATCGTGCAACGCCACCTCAAGTGCCTGCCATTGCTTGGCCAGGCGCTTTGCGATGCGGGTGCGCAGGCCCTTGAGCAGCTTTTGCTGCTGGGAGGCGCGGATAAATCGTGGAAAGGCAGCCATGACGCGCAGCAGTTGCGCCAACTCAGGGCTTTGCGCCACCTGTTGATAGGTCTGCGGCTGCAGGCGCAGACGCCGCGCCGCCGCGGCGTGATAGCCGTGCTGCTGCAGATACGCCGCCAGCACCTCGCGGTCGCGCAGTGGTGTGGTCAATTGGCCGACCGCACTGGCAGCCGCTTCCAGTTGCTCGACGCCGGGCAGCCCGCGCAAGGGCCGCAGCAGGCTGCGCAGGCGCCGCACGGTGGTGCGCAGGTCGTGCAGCGCCTCGTCATCGGTCACCGCCGCCAGACGCGCCTGGCAACTCAACACTGCGACTTCCAGGCCGATGACCTGGGCGACTAACTGATCCACCAACGCCGACATGCTGCTTCCCCTGTTAAACAACGTCCATACGCCTGCGCAAAACAGGCGTCTGGAACCACCTTAACCACTCCAACAGCGTGTTGCGCTGACTCGGATCAACGTCCGGCGCGCGACTCACGAATATAGAAACGGGCTTTTTCGGCTTTACTGGCACAGCCCTCGAACGCTTCAAATTGCTGCTGGGTCTTGGCGCCGGTCAGCAGCGACAGGGCCTTGGAGTAACTGACCGTGCCGGCAAAACCTTCGGCCTTGGCCAAGTCCAACTCACGCCAGGCAGAATCCAACTGACTGCCGCAGCTATCGCGATAAGCCGTTTTACCAGCACAACCGGCCAGGGCCAGCACGATCACAGGCAAACACATCCAGGCTTTCATCAATGACACCTCAAGAAAAGAAAACAGTCGTGGGATGTAGACGTTACCTACATCGAAAAGTGCCTTATCACACAGCCTGAAATGCCCAGCGCCGATAGCCAAAGCATACCCGAGCAAATAGCTCGGCTTACGAAAATAATCACTCGGGTCCGTTAGGATTGAAGCAGCCCCCCGGTTGGGTGCATTGTGGACAGCTGTTTTGCGAAGGATTCGATCATGAAAAAACGTGTTGCATTGGTCCTGGGCTCCGGCGGAGCAAGGGGTTATGCCCATATCGGGGTGATTGAAGAAATCGAAAAACGCGGCTATGACATCGCCTGCATCGCCGGCTGCTCCATGGGCGCGGTGGTGGGCGGGATCTATGCGGCGGGCAAGCTTAAGGACTACCGGAACTGGATCGAAAGCCTGGACTATCTGGATGTGCTGCGCCTGGTGGATGTGAGCTTTCGCCTGGGCGCGATACGCGGCGAAAAAGTCTTCGGGCAGATCCGCAAGATCGTCGGCGAGATCAATATCGAAGACCTGCGCATCCCCTACACCGCCGTGGCCACCGACCTGACCAACCAGCAGGAAATCTGGTTCCAGGAAGGCTGCCTGCACCAGGCCATGCGCGCCTCGGCGGCGATCCCCAGCCTGTTCACCCCGGTGATGCAAGGCAATCGCATGCTGGTGGACGGCGGCCTGCTCAACCCGCTGCCGATCGTGCCGGTGGTGTCGAGCCATTGCGACCTGATCATTGCGGTCAACCTCAACGCCACCAACCAGAAACATTACAAACTGCCGGTGATCCAGCGCCCCCCCGCGTTCAAGAGCCGCTTCGACAACCTGGTGCGTTCACTGGGCTCGCACCTGCCGTTTCGGCGCAAGCAGGCCGAGCAATTATTGTTGCTGGAACAGGAAGCGCTGCAGGCCCAGGCCGCCGATATCAACCCCTGGCTCGAAGGCGCCGAACCAGAATCCCAGCAACCGGCCGCAGCCCCGGAAACGGCTGGCGCGCCCAGGTCCGCGACCGGCTCGTTCATCATCGATAACGTAGGCCCGGCCTCGCTGCTGGACCTGATCAACCAGAGTTTCGAGGTGATGCAAACGTCGTTGGCCCAATACAAGATCGCCGGCTACCCACCGGATGTGCTGATCAACGTGCCCAAGCGGGTGTGCCGGTTCTTTGAGTTCTACAAGGCGCCTGAGTTGATCGCGCTGGGGCGGGAGATTGCCAGTGATACGTTGGATCGGTATGAGAGTGAGCAAAGTTGAGAGTGGCGGCGAGGCTTATGGCGCTATCGCGAGCAAACCCGCTCCCACACTCGACCGTATTCCAGCATGAGAATGCGGTCGAGTGTGGGAGCGGGCTTGCTCGCGATGAGGCCGGTACAGCCACCACAACCTCTCACCCCTCAGCCCCCAACAACCGATACCCCACCCCCGCCTCGGTCACGATAAAGCGCGGCTGGGTCGGGTCATCCGCCAGTTTCTGGCGCAAGTGCCCCACCACAATCCGCAGGTAGTGGCTGTCTTCGGTATGGGTCGGGCCCCAGATATCCTTGAGCAGCTGCTGCTGGGTAATCACCCGGCCAGGGTGGCGCGCCAGTTGCGCCAGCACCGCGTACTCCTTGCGGGTCAGGGCCACGTCGACACCGTCCAGCAGCACCCGCCGATAAGCCAGGTCGATCATCAGCGGGCCAAAGTTCAGCGCGGCTTGCTGGACCTCGCCGGTGGGCGCCTGGCGCAGTAGGGCGCGGACCCGGGCGAGAAACTCTTGGATGCCAAACGGCTTGGTCACGTAGTCATTGGCCCCACCGTCCAGCGCCTGGACCTTCTGCCCTTCGCTGGCACGTACCGACAGCACCAGCACCGGGGCGCTCGACCATTCGCGCAACTCGCGCAGTACCTGTTGGCCGTCCATGTCCGGCAGGCCCAGGTCCAGCACCAGCAGGTCCGGCTTGCTCACGGCCGCCTGGGCCAGGCCTTCGGCGCCGGTCCCGGCCTCGATGACCTTGTAGCCCTGGGAGGCCAGGCTGATACGCAAGAACTTGCGGATCTGCGGCTCGTCATCGATGACCAAAATCGTCGCAGTCTGGCTCATGGTGTTCCATCACAATCGCTGAAAAAAGATAAGAGTAGCGCAGCGGGTCTCACGCTTCACTGTCCAGGCTCGGCTGCGTCTGCAACGGCAGGAACAACGTGATGCTCGTGCCCCGCCCGTCAATGCCCTCGGCCACGCCGATATGCCCGCCATGGGCACCGACCATGCCCTGGCAGATGGCCAGGCCCAGCCCGGTGCCCTGCCCGCCACGGTCGCCGCGTGCGGCGGTGTAGAACATATCGAAAATCTTCGCCCGCTCCTCCTCGGGAATCCCCGGGCCTTCGTCGCTGACCGAGAAAAACAAATCCTTGCCCATCACACCGGCGCGCAGTTGCAAGCGGCCATGGGGCGGCGAGAAACGCGCAGCGTTTTCCAGCACATTGACCAACGCCTGCTCGATCAAAGCCGCATGCACATACAGCAGCGGCAACTCGGGCGGCACTTCGGTGCTCACCTGCAACGGCGCCAGCACCGCACGCAGACGGCCGAGGGAACTGCCGACGATATCGCCGGGCGACACCCAGTCCCGTGCCAGCTTTAATGCGCCATGGCCCAGGCGAGTCATGTCCAGCAGGTTCTGGATATAACGGTCCAGGCGCTCGGCTTCGTCACGGGTGCCTTCCAGCAGCTCGCGGCGATCTTCCAGGGGAATGGCTTCGCCCAGGGCCAGCAGGCTGTCGATGCTGCCGCGCATGGAGGTCAACGGCGTGCGCAAGTCATGGGACACCGAGGCCAGCAAGGCACTGCGCAGTTGTTCGGTCTCGCCGTGCAAACGGGCCGCCTCCAGGTGCTGCGCCAGCTGGGCACGGGCCAGTGCCTGGGCCAACGGCTGGCTCAAGGCCGTGAGCAGGCGTCGGCGTTGGCCACTGAGTTCCAGGCCGGCCTTGGGGCTCACGCCGAGCAGGCCCAGCGGACCATTTTCGGCAGACAACGGCCACCACCACCACCGCCCAAACGGCAAGGTGCCAGTGCCCATGCCCGCCGGCTGGTCGTGCTGCCAGGCCCAATCGGCGGCGGCGCGTTCGGCCTCGGTAAAGGTGATCGGCCCGCCAGTCTCGACCTTCCAGTCACTGGGCCCGTCGCGGTTGACCAGGCACAGCTGCAAGTCGCTCCAGCCCTCCAGATGGTGGGCCGCCGCGCTGATCACCGCCTGGCGGTCGGTGGCGGCGGTGAGTTTGCGCGACAGGTCGAGCAGTTCACTGGTTTCTTCCTGGGTATCGCGCAGGGCCTGCAATTGCCGGCGCTGGCGAGCAGCCAGGTTGCCGGTCAGTGCCGCCATCAGCAGGAAGAACAGCAGCGTCAGCACATCCTCTTCACGCTGGATGGCAAACGAGAAATTCGGCGGAATAAACAAAAAGTCATAGGTCAGGAACGACAACGCCGCGCAGGCCAATGCCGGACCCAGGCTGCTGCGCACCGCCACCAGCAGCACCGCTGCGAGGAACACCAGGGAGATGTTGGGCAGCGGCAGCAGGCTCGACACCCCCCACGCCAAGGCACTGGCCAGCACGGTCGCCAGCAGCGCCAGGGCGTAGTCGAACCACACCAGGCCACGCACATCGGGCAACCGTGGGGCGGCCGGTGCTCCATCGCTGTCGAGGACGTTGATTTCCAGGCCCCGGGCATTGCGCAACAAGCGCGCCGCCAAGCCGCCGCCCAATAGCCTGCGCCACCAGCGCGGGCGCGACTGCCCCACCAGCACCAGGCTGGCACGGCGTTCGGCCGCGTGCTGGATCAGGGTCTTGGCCACCTCGCCGGCCCGCAGCAACACCACTTCACCGCCCAGGCGCTCGGCCAGTTGCTGGGCGTTTTGCAGGCGCAGCCGCGACTGCTCGTCGCGCACCCGGCCGTTGTCCACATGCACCAGGCTCCAGGGCAAATGCCGGCGCTGGGCCACACGGCTGGCGTGGCGCACCAGGCGTTCGGCTTCGGCATCGCCATCGACCCCCACCAACAGACGCCCGCGCACCGTCGGCGCGGCCTGGCCCAGTTGCCGGTAGCCCTGGGCCAGATCGTCATCGACGTGCGCGGCGGCGGTCTGCATTGCCAGCTCGCGCAGGGCCATGAGGTTGGTCTGGGTAAAGAATGCATCGATGGCCGCCCGCGCCTGTTCCGGCACGTAGACCTTGCCGTCGCGCAAGCGCTCCAGCAGCTCGCGGGACGGCAGGTCGATCAACAGTAATTCATCGGCCTCCTGCAACACCCAGTCCGGCAGGGTTTCGCGCACCTGTACCCCAGTGATGCCGCGCACCTGGTCGTTGAGGCTTTCCAGGTGCTGGACGTTGACCGTGGTGAACACGTTGATGCCGGCGGAAAGCAGTTCCTGGATGTCCTGCCAGCGCTTTTCATGGCGACTGCCCGGGGCGTTGCTGTGGGCCAGTTCGTCCACCAGCACCAGCTTGGGCTTGATGGCGAGCAAGCCGTCGAGGTCCATCTCTTCGAGCATCACCCCACGGTAGTCCGAGCGCAGCAGCGGCTGCTGGGGCAAGCCACTGAGCAAGGCCTCGGTCTCGGCGCGGCCATGGGTCTCGACCACCCCGGCTATCACTTTGACGCCCTGGCGCAGCTGGGTATGGGCGGCCTGGAGCATGGCGTAGGTCTTGCCCACGCCAGGGGCGGCACCGAGGAATACTTTAAGCCGGCCACGGCCGTGCTTGGGTAGGTCGGCTAGCAGGGCATCGGCGCGGCCGGAGTCACTCATGGGGCAGTCTTCTTTCAGTTAGGGATGTTGGGAACAGGTTGGCGCCATCGCTCTACAACTTTTCCAGCGCCATGTTCAGCGCCAATACATTCACCACCGGCGGCCCCACCAACGGCTGCTCGATATGCTCGTCCAGCAAGCGCTCCAGGGTCGACACCGGCAGCTGACGCGCTGCTGCCACCCGCGCCAGTTGATAGGCAATTGCCTGCGGTGGCAAGTGTGGATCAAGACCGCTGCCAGAGGTCGTCAGCAGCGCCAGGGGCACCGGGCCCTGGCCAGGGCCCTGGATTTTAGCGGCGTCGTCAAACACTCGCGTGGCCAGCGCCGGGTTGCTCGGGCCGAGGTTGCTGGCACTGCTGGACACGGTGGCAAACGCACCGGCGGATGGTCGCGAGTGGAACCAGCGTTCACCGGTAAATTCCTGGGCAATCAGGCTGGAACCGCGCACCTTGCCTTGGTCGTCACGCACCAGGCTGCCATTGGCCTGGTCGGGAAAGGCCACCTGGGCGACACCGGTCACCACCAGGGGATAAGCCACGCCAGTGATCAGGGTCATCAATACCAACAGGCTTATGGCCGGACGGATCATGCTGGACATTTCATCTTCCTCAATTGATTCGTGACCTGTAGGAGCCGGCTCCTACAGGATTGGGTCAGACCAGGTGCAACGCGGTCAGCAGCATGTCGATCGCCTTGATCCCGGCGAACGGCACCAAAAGCCCGCCCACGCCATAGATCAACAGGTTGCGCCGCAGCAACGCCGCCGCACTCGCCGCCTGCACCCGCACACCGCGCAGGGCCAGGGGGATGAGCACCACGATGATCAACGCGTTGAACACAATCGCCGACAGAATCGCGCTCTGCGGGCTGTTCAGGTGCATCACGTTAAGCACACCCAGTTGCGGGTAGATCGAGGCGAACAGCGCCGGCAGGATGGCAAAGTACTTGGCCACGTCGTTGGCAATGGAAAAGGTGGTCAGCGCCCCCCGGGTCACCAGCAACTCCTTGCCCACTTGCACCACATCCAGCAGCTTGGTCGGGTCGCTGTCGAGGTCGACCATGTTCGCCGCCTCGCGCGCCGCCTGGGTGCCGTCATTCATGGCCATGCCCACATCCGCCTGGGCCAGGGCCGGGGCGTCGTTGGCGCCGTCGCCACACATGGCCACCAGGCGCCCGTCATTCTGCTCGTGGCGAATGCGCGCCAGTTTCTTCTCCGGGGTGGCTTCCGCCAGCACATCATCCACGCCGGCTTCGGCGGCGATGGCGGCGGCGGTCAAGGGGTTGTCGCCGGTCACCATCACCGTGCGGATCCCCAGCTTGCGCAACTCGGCAAAACGCTCGCGAATGCCGGGCTTGACCACGTCCTTGAGGTGGATCGCGCCGAGCAATTTACCGTCGGCACACACCAGCAACGGGGTGCCGCCGCTCTGGGCGATCTTGTCGATTTCCCGGGACAGCGCCGGCAACAGGTCTTGGCGTTGCAGACCGATAAACGCCAGCAGCGAATCGACCGCGCCTTTACGGTAGACGCGACCTTGATAGTCCACACCGGACAGGCGCGTTTCGGCACTGAACGGCACGCCGGTCAGTTCTTGCACGGGCGGCTCGGTGTACGGATGCAGGGCACGTAGGTATTCGACGATGGATTTGCCTTCTGCCGTCTCGTCGGCCAGGGAGGCCAGCAGCGCGCCTTCGGCCAACTCCTTGCCATTGACCCCAGGCGCGGCATAAATGCCTGCACAGCGCCGGTTACCGAAGGTGATGGTGCCGGTCTTGTCCAGCAACAGCACATGCACATCCCCCGCCGCTTCCACGGCGCGCCCGGACTTGGCGATCACATTGAGGCGCACCAGGCGGTCCATGCCGGCGATGCCGATGGCCGATAACAGGCCGCCGATGGTGGTGGGGATCAGCGTGACCAGCAGCGCCACCAAAAACACCAGGGGCAGGCTGCCGTTGGCGAAATGGGCGAAGGGCTGCAAGGTCACGACCACCAGCAGGAAGATCAGGGTCAGGCCGATCAGCAGGATATCCAACGCCACTTCGTTGGGGGTTTTCTGGCGTTTGGCGCCTTCCACCAGGGCGATCATGCGGTCCAGGGTCGACTCACCGGGGTTGGCGGTGATGCGGATCACCAGCCAGTCCGAGACCAGCCGGGTATTGCCGGTGACGGCCGAGCGGTCGCCGCCGGATTCGCGGATCACTGGTGCGGATTCACCGGTAATCGCCGCTTCATTGACCGCCGCAATACCCTCGATGACTTCGCCGTCTCCAGGGATCATTTCCCCGGCCGCAACCCGCACCACATCGCCTTTGCGCAGGCTGGTGGCGGGCACCACCTTGAAGCTGCCATCGGCCTCCTGGCGCCGCGCGCTCAGGCCCTCGCTGCCGGCCTTGAGGCTATCGGCGCGGGCCTTGCCACGGCCCTCGGCCAAGGCTTCGGCAAAGTTGGCGAACAGCACGGTGAACCACAGCCACACGGCAATCTGCACCGCGACAAAGGTCGGCACGCTGCTGTCCGGCACCAGGCACAGCACGGTGGTGAGGATCGCGGTCAGCTCGACCACCAGCATCACCGGCGAACGCTTCAACTGGCGCGGGTCCAGCTTGACGAAGGCCTGGATCAGCGCCGGGCGCCACAGGGCCGAGATCGCAGTCTTGGCCGACTCCTGGGTCTTGACCGCAGCGGTATTGTTTGCAGGCATATTCATGTTCATACCCCTTAGAAGCCCATGCTCAGGTGTTCAGCGATAGGGCCCAGTGCCAGCGTCGGCAGGAACGTCAGGCCGCCCACCAGCAAAATGGTCACGGTCAGCAACGTCACGAACAACGGGCCGTGGGTCGGGAAACTGTTCTGGCCAAGCGGTGCGCTTTTCTTCATCGCCAGGCTGCCGGCCAGGGCCAGGACCGGGAGGATGTAGCCGAAACGCCCGATCAACATGCCCAGGCCCAGCATCAGGTTGTGAAACGGAGTATTGGCGCCCAGGCCACCAAAGGCCGAACCGTTGTTGGCACTGGCCGAGGTGTAGGCGTAGAGCAACTGGCTGAAGCCGTGGGGGCCGGGGTTGCTGATGGTTGCGGCAGTGGCCGGCACGCTGGCGGCAATCGCGCCCAGCACCAGCACGCCTACGGGCATCACCAGCAGGGTCACCACCAGCAGTTGCACTTCCCGGGCCTGGAGTTTCTTGCCGAGGTATTCCGGGGTACGGCCGATCATCAGGCCGGCGAGGAAAACCGCGATCAGCACGTTAAGCAACATCCCGTACATACCGGCACCGACGCCGCCGAAGATCACTTCGCCGACCATCATATTGACCAGCGCCACCATCCCGCTCAGGGGGTTGAGGCTGTCCTGCATGCCATTGACCGAACCGTTGGACGCCGCCGTGGTGGTCACCGACCACAACACCGTACCGGTGGTGCCAAAGCGTGTTTCCTTGCCTTCCAGCGGTGCAGTCTGCTCGACGGCCGGGTTGTCCAGGGTCGGGTTGGGCTGGTATTCGGACCACAGCGACACCGAGCCGCCAATCAGGAACAGCGCGAGCATGCAGCCGAGAATCGCCCGGCTCTGGCGCAGGTCCTTGACGTAGTGGCCAAAGGTGAACACCAATGCCACCGGAATCATGATGATCGCCGCCACTTCAAACAGGTTGGCCCAGGCGCTCGGGTCTTCAAATGGGTGCGCCGAGTTCACGCCGAAGAAGCCCCCGCCATTGGTGCCCAGTTGCTTGATCGCAATCTGGCTGGCGGCCGGGCCGAGTGGGATCACCTGATCGACGCCCTGCATCGTCAGCGCACTGACGTAGTGAGCAAAGGTTTGCGGCACGCCCTGCCAAACCAGCAACAACGCCAGCACCAGGCACAATGGCAGCAAGCCATAGAGGGTGGCGCGGGTCATATCCACCCAGAAATTGCCCAGGGTGCTGGCAGACTTGCGACCAATCCCACGGCAAAGGGCGACAAGTACCGCCAGGCCGGTGGCGGCACTGACAAAGTTCTGCACGGTCAGGCCCACCATCTGGCTCAGGTAGCTGAGGGTTGCTTCACCGCTGTAGGACTGCCAGTTGGTGTTGGTCATGAAACTGACCGCGGTGTTGAACGCCTGCGTCCACTCCTGACCCGGCAATTGCTGCGGGTTGAGCGGCAAGTAGTCCTGGAAGAGCAGGATCGCAAAGAGTAGTAAAAAACCGGCGAGGTTGAAGGCCAGCAGGGCCAACGTGTACTTCTGCCAACTGTGCTCTTGTTGCGCATCGACCCCGGCCACGCGATAACACACGCGCTCCACCGGCCCGAGCACCGGCGTCAGCCAGGTGCGCTGCCCTTCCATCACCTTGTAGTAGAACCGCCCCAGAAATGGCGCCGGAACCAGCACCACGGCGAAGAAGGCGATGATCAGCCAATAGTCATAACTGTGCATAGCCGCTCCTAGCCCCGGTCCGCGCGCAACAGCGCAACCAGCAGATAAATGAACAGCGCCACGGCCAGTAGCAGTGACACTCCGTCCAGAACACTCATGGAAGTTTCTCCGTCAAACGGCGACTGCCGCGTATGGGGGCATTGTCCGCAGGAGGGGCGTAAAGGAACGAGGGCGAGGGGGGGATGGGGGCGTAAAGATGGCGTAAAGAGTGGCTTGGGCGTGAGGTTTGTGCGGCTGTTGAGACCGCTATCGCGGGCAAGCCCGGCTCCCACAGTTGACCGGGTACATTCTTTGGAATGCGGCCAAATGTGGGAGCCGGGCTTGCCCGCGATAGCATCAGCCTATCCACCACCGCCCTACCCTGGTGCACGAAATAACAATCTCAAACAACAAACTATCTCCCAGACGACAGTTCCAGCCCTTTACGACGCCCTTTTCCAGGCTGGCATGGCCGCTGCAATGCCCTGAAACATTCCAAACCGTTCAGGGAGCAGCACAATGAACACACAACTCAAGCCCACCTTGGGCACCTTGCACCTGTGGGGCATCGCCGTGGGGCTGGTGATCTCCGGCGAGTACTTTGGCTGGAGCTATGGCTGGGGCGTGGCGGGAACGCTGGGCTTTTTGGTGACGTCATTGATGGTCGCCGCCATGTACACCTGCTTTATCTTCAGCTTCACCGAACTGACCACCGCGATTCCCCATGCCGGCGGACCGTTTGCCTACAGCCGCCGGGCGTTCGGCGAGAAAGGTGGGTTGGTTGCCGGGCTGGCGACCTTGATCGAATTCGTCTTCGCGCCCCCAGCCATCGCTTTGGCCATTGGCGCGTACCTGAATGTGCAATTCCCGGCACTCGACCCGAAACACGCGGCGGTCGGAGCTTACTTCGTGTTCATGGGCTTGAATATTCTGGGAGTGAAATTGGCCGCGACCTTTGAATTAGTGGTGTGTGTGCTGGCCGTGGCCGAGTTGCTGGTCTTTATGGGCGTGGTGGCACCGGCGTTTAGTTTCAGCAACTTCGCCCTCAACGGCTGGGCAGGCGCCGACACCTTTGGCGCGCCGGCGGTTGCCGGGATCTTTGCGGCGATCCCTTTCGCCATCTGGTTCTTCCTCGCCATCGAAGGCGCCGCCATGGCCGCCGAAGAAGCCAAGGACCCCAAACGCACGATTCCCAAGGCCTATATCAGCGGCATCCTGACCCTGGTATTTTTGGCCATGGGCGTGATGTTCTTTGCTGGCGGCGTGGGCGACTGGCGCACCCTGTCGAACATCAACGACCCCTTGCCCCAGGCAATGAAAACCGTGGTGGGCGAAAGCTCCGGCTGGCTGCATATGCTGGTGTGGATCGGCTTGTTCGGCCTGGTCGCCAGCTTCCACGGTATCATCCTTGGCTACTCGCGCCAGTTCTTCGCCCTCGCCCGCGCCGGCTACCTGCCCTCCTCCCTGGCCAAACTGTCCCGCTTCCAGACACCCCACCGGGCCATCATCGCCGGCGGCGTGGTGGGCATCGCCGCCATCTACAGCGATGGCCTGATCAACCTTGGCGGCATGACCCTGACCGCCGCGATGATCACCATGGCCGTGTTCGGCGCCATCGTCATGTACATCATGAGCATGCTCAGCCTGTTCAAGCTGCGTAAGAGCGAACCACTGCTGGAACGCACCTTCCGCGCGCCGGGCTACCCCATCGTGCCAGCCATTGCGTTGATCCTGGCGCTGGTGTGCCTGGTGGCCATGGCGTGGTTCAACCCCCTGATCGGCCTGATCTTCCTCGGGTTCATGGCCGCAGGCTTCATCTACTTCCAACTGACCGCCCAAGACCGCGCCGATGCACCGGCAGATGCAATGTTGACCGGGCTCTAAACCCGCGCGGCAGAACGGGCCTACAATGGAACGACTGACGAACGCCGTCACTCAAAGCTGATAGTGCCGTGGGGAATGTTCCCCATGGCAGTCGGCCTCAAGGAGAGCCCTATGCCCTGGTATGCCTGGTTGATCATGGTAGTCGCCATCGGTTCGATCGTTGGTGGCTTGATGATGCTGCGTGACAGCGCCAACAAAGTGGAACTGACCGACGAACAACGCAAACGCGTGGCCGAGCGCAATGCTCAGGCCGACGCCAAGGATGCGCAGGATCGCTGAAGCCAACGCCCCGTGCTGACCGTCATCGGCAGCACGCCAGGCGAACCGATCCAGATTTGAGCAAATTTGTAATCGGCCCGAGAAACCGCCCCGAACCTTGGTTAATATGGCGCGATGTTTCAGAGGGCCCTCTTATGCGCTACTCGCACAATCACAAAGCTCAAACCCACCAGCGCATCATTAAAGAGGCATCGGTGCGATTTCGCCGCGACGGCATCGGCGCCACCGGCCTGCAGCCCCTGATGAAAGCCCTGAACCTGACCCATGGCGGGTTCTACGCCCACTTCAAATCCAAGGACGAACTGGTGGAAAAGGCCCTGCAAGCGGCCTCCGCCGAACTGGACGCGCATTGCGCGATGCTCTTCAGCCAGGAGCGACCGCTGGAAGCCTTTATCGACAGCTACTTGTCAAAGTGGCATCACACCTCCCCCGACCAAGGCTGCCCGCTGCCCACCATGTCCTCGGAACTGGGGCAACGTGGGCAACAAAGCCCCACCACCGACACCGTCCTCGACGCCCGCCTCAAGCAAATCGAAACCGCCTTGGGCAGCCCCAATGCTGACGAGCAGAGCCTGGTGATGATGTCGACACTGGTAGGCGCATTGGTGCTAGCGCGCAGTGTCGAAAACCCGGAGCTGGCGGCACGCATACTCGACGTCGTGCGGCAAAGCCTGAAAACCGAGGTCAATACCGCCACTGCCAACGCAAAAAAGGCCGGTCAATGACCGGCCTCCTGCCCTGATTACTTGACCTCCAGCCTGTCGCGATTCTTCTCCAGCAGCGACTTGCCAATCCCCTTCACCTCCAGCAACTCATCCACCGCCGTGAACGATCCATTGGACTCGCGATAAGCGATGATCGCCTTGGCCTTGGCGGCGCCAATGCCGAACAGATCACGGCGCAGGGTTTCAGCGTCGGCAGCGTTGAGGTTGACCTTGGGGGTTGCTTGTTCGCTTGCACTCAACTGGGCCGCGAGCGGTACAGGCGCCTCGGGTTTGGACGATGGGGCGGCGATGGCCGTGATGGAAAGGCTGGTGAGGATGGCAAAAAACAGGGAGGAAAAAATCGATCTACGCATTGGAGACGCTCCATGACATCAGTGGGAAAAGCAGCTTTGCGAAGCTGCTTTTCAAACTTAGGTGATGTGGGGGGATAGTCAAAAATGGGTGAGTTACAACATATGGCAGCTGAAAATAAGCGCGTACCGCCTCAAGCGCCCTCGGGGCCAGGAGCCGAACGGGCAAGGCACAATCAACACCTGCCCGAAAATATCAACGTTTATCTAAACGCGCTGTGCCAGAGCACGCACTGATTGCTTCATCTTGCCAGGTGAATTGGATATCATGGAATTTTTCGAAAAGAAGCGAGCCGGGACGAAATGCGAATGTCGACAGACCTGTACTCTGTAGCGGTAATTGGAACAGGCACTATGGGTAAAGGAATAGTACAGATCCTCGCGCAGTCGAATCAAATCTCGACCGTATTCTGGAAAGGGCGCAGCCTGGCTTCTGTTAATGACTCTCTAGTTGAATTGGAAAGCCAATGGAGTCGCCAAGTTAAAAAAGGCAGACTCGAAGAATCACTTGCCCGCCAATATCGCGAAAAAATAGTTACTGTTGAGCATTACACATCCCTGTCTGACTCGAAGCTGATCATTGAAGCTATTGCAGAGAACATGGATGCCAAACAAGCAATATTCAAAGAACTTTCAACCATATCGTCGGCAGATATGATCCTCGCATCAAATACCTCCTCGCTCTCCATCACTGGCCTAGCGTCGCTGTGTGCCTTCCCTGAAAACGTAGTAGGCCTGCACTTTTTCAATCCGGCGCCAGTCATGAAACTGACTGAAGTTATCGCGGGGCTTGCTACCTCAAGTGCCACATTGGACTGGGCGGTCAACTTCTCCAAAGGTCTGGGAAAAGAACCCGTAATTGTTAACGAAGCTCCAGGATTTATCGTAAACCGGATGTTGATCCCTATGATCAACGAGGCCATTGGTATTCTCGCGGAGGGCGTCGCCACAGCCGAAGAAATTGATAAGGCGATGCGCTATGGCGCCAACCATCCAATAGGCCCGTTGGCACTTGCGGACCTGATCGGCAATGATGTGAATCTCTCGATCATGGAAACGCTGCACAATGAAACAGGCGATCCAAAATATCGCGCCCATGCCCTGCTGAGAAAAATGGTTAGAGCCAATCATCTCGGTAGAAAAACAGGCCAGGGCTTTTACAAATACTAATTCGCAAACAAGGCACTTGTTTTTTTCAAGTGCATTGTCAGAAGGGAGACTTTAATGATACATGCAACCGCGATTATAGATGACGGTGCAAAGATCGGGAACAATGTCAGTATTGGCCCTTACAGCATTATTCATAAAAATGTCGTTATCGGTGATAACACCGAGATCGGTGCGTACTGTGAAATAGGCTTGCCGACGAAGCTTGCAAATGGACGCCCGCTGATCATTGGCAACCGTGCCGTAATCCGCTCGCACAGCGTATTCTATGAAGGTTCGACTTTTGGTGAAAACCTGGTTACAGGCCATCGAGTCACTATAAGAGAGCTGACAACAGCCGGTGACGGTTTCCAGATTGGCACTTTGGGCGATATCCAGGGCCACTGTGAGATTGGCGACTATGTCAAATGCCATAGTAATGTTCACATTGGGCAACACTCGACTGTGGGCAACTACGTCTGGATCTTCCCCTATGTGGTACTGACCAACGACCCTCATCCACCGAGTGAGGTGATGGCCGGTGTAACGATCGAAGACTTCGCGGTCATCGCTACCATGTCGGTCATATTGCCCGGTGTCACCGTTAAAAAAGGCGCACTGGTAGGTGCCCACAGCTCCGTGAACAAAGACGTCAATCCAGATGCCGTGGTTGCCGGCTCGCCCGCAAAGTTCATTTGCGGCACAGAGAAGATCAAATTGAAGGATGGTTCAGGGAATCACGCCTATCCATGGCGTCGACATTTCCACCGCGGATATCCAGAGAAAGCCGTCGCTGAGTGGATCAAGGAATTTTCGTAAGCCCCGCTGACGCTGGCTCATCAGTAAATCCTTTCATAGGTTTCACTGGTGAGCCAGGCCGCATCTCAAGGCTCCAGGCGACGCTGCTGATAGATCCAGTCCACGATCTCACCATCCGGAGCATATCCACTGACCGTATCGCGTAGCAGCTGACGGACCCTGCTGTAGTCGTCCGCATCAACCGCTGCGAGTAGTTCTGTCAGCTTCCCTTTAAGTATCTCCCAATCCAGATGATCCTCATTGGCACTCATGATCATCGGATGCTGGGTGGCCACGACGTTGTCGCCAATCAGCAGCTCCTCGTAGAGTTTTTCACCGGGGCGCAGCCCAGTGAACTCGATTGAGATATCACCATGGGGGTTTTTCTCCGAGCGAACACTCAGGCCGGACAGGTGAATCATCTTCTCGGCCAGTTCGACGATTCTCACCGGTTCGCCCATATCGAGCACGAACACATCCCCACCCTGCCCCATCGAGCCCGCCTGGATCACCAACTGGGCCGCTTCGGGAATAGTCATGAAGTAACGCGTGATCTTGGGGTGAGTGACCGTAAGCGGCCCACCAGATTTGATCTGCTTGTGAAACAACGGAATAACCGAGCCAGACGAGCCCAATACATTGCCAAAGCGGACCATGGTGAAACGGGTTTTGTTGACGCGGGAAATGTTGGTCTTGTCGCCAAACAATACCGGTGCCAACTCACGGCTCAACGCCTGCAACGTCAACTCGGCCAAACGCTTGGTACTGCCCATGACATTGGTCGGGCGCACAGCTTTGTCTGTGGAGATCAGCACAAAGTTGGAGACCCCCGCCTGAAGCGCCGCCTGGGCGGTATTCAGGGTACCAATGACATTGTTCAGGACACCCTCGGCAATGTTGTGCTCAACCATCGGTACATGTTTGTAGGCTGCCGCGTGGTAGACCGTATCAACATGCCAGGTCTTCATCACGTCGAGCAATTTTGCCTGGTTGCGTACCGAGCCTAGGATCGGTAACAAGCGAACAGGCAGCGACTCACGAGTGATGCGCTGCTCAAGCTCGGACAGAATGCTGTAAAGGTTGAATTCACTGTGCTCGAACAGCAACAAGGTAGTAGGACGCAATGCCAGGATCTGGCGGCAAAGCTCTGAACCAATCGAACCACCCGCCCCCGTGACGAGCACGCTCTGACCTTTGATGCAATGCTCCAGCAAGTCGCCCTGGGCAGGCACGGCATCACGCCCGAGCAAGTCGGCAATGTCTACTTCCTGAATGTCATCGACCTTCACCCGGCCGCTGGCAAGATCCATGAAACCCGGCACACTCCGTACGTGCAGCGGGAACCCTTCCAACAGGCCGAGAATCTCGCGCCGCCGGGCACGATTGGACGACGGAATGGCCAACAGGATTTCCTGAGCCCCCGTGGTATCGATCATCTGTTGAATGTGCTTGGGCTTGAACACCTGGAGGCCAGAGATGACGCGATCGGAAATGCTGCTGTCGTCATCGATAAACGCCACCGGACGCATGACCCGCCCCATGCGAAGCGCGGCCACCAATTGATTGCCGGCAGCACCTGCGCCGTAGATTGCAACCTTGGTCAGGCCATCATCGCGACTGGTAAACGGTACATGCTGGGCTGCTGCAAACCAATCACCCAGAAAGTACTGGCGCATGGCTAGGCGCAAACCACCAATCATGATCAGGCTGAGCCACCAGTAGTTGAACACGATAGAGCGTGGCACCACATTTTCGTGGTTGCTGTACCAATAGACGACAACCCCCAAAATCAACGCCGACAGGCTGACCGCCTTGATGATAGCGATGAGCGCATCGTTACCGAAGTACCGCATTACGGCGCGGTACATGCCAAAACGGATAAACAGCGGGATCGAAACAATTGGCGCGCTGATGAACAGCCATGAATGCAACACGATGGGATTGACCAATTCATCGATCCCCAGACGAACAACAAACGCCATCCAGAGGGCGAGCCAGACCAGTACGATGTCGGCGATGACCTGGAGGATGCGTTTGCGTCGGCGAGGAAGGCTCAGCAAATATGCCCGTAATTTATCCATGTTATTCCCGACTACCTCTTACTGCATACAATTGAAAAAACGCTCGACTGATGGCTTCCACCCGCTGCTCCGATGGGTAAAGACAAGCACGTTGCCGCAGCTTTCACGCCTCACCAGAGACTCTCGCCAACAAATCATACAGGCTTAAGTATCCAAGCAAAAAAAATGACAACCAAAGTTTCTGCCTGCTTGCCCATCTCCCCCTTGGCTGCCGGAAGTGCCCGACTGCCGATTCGTTGCCCAAACGGCCTGCCTAGTTGGACGGGTGAACGTTGTATCCCGTTTCAATAAGTTTTTTGATAATCAACGGCCCCAAGGCTTTTTCGGAAAAAAACAACGACGCCATAGATGTCAAATGGCCATAATCAAATGTTACCAAGCCAGTTTTACGATCATCGCCCAAGTAGGTGAGACAACCGTCCTGATCACAGAACACACTGATCGCTGAAAGATATTCAAAGCCGCCGGCACCATCCGCATATCGCTGCGTCAACAGCTTATCAGTCTCATGCGGCACAGGCAGAAGATTGCCGGATACCCGCCGTGGAGTTTCGGACCAATATTTCCTGATGACCAATTGATACAGGTTTTGATCAAAACGAGGCACCGGCCCAACAACAATGACTTTTTTAACTCCAGACGCTGTTGCTACGTGTGCAAGTTCTTTCAGGTTATTGCTCGAGTCATGCCCTTCAAGTTGCGCGATAACCAACACATCTGGCTTTTCCTTGCGCATCACTTCCAGTGCAAACTCGTTTGACCGATCGCAATATTTGCGTCCACCAGTAGCGCGCCCAGGCAGATTTGCCTCACAACCCGAACTGGCCACCTGAAGAAGCGAGATATCACTAGGCAATGCTTCCCTCAGGCCGTAGGAAAACTGCTGGGCATGAGAGTCTCCCCAAACCATTACTTTAGTATTGCTGACAGGGGTGTAGCAGCTTGCATCAATCTGTTGACGTGGCGTCATCGTCGCATTGCCTGCCCGATAACTGTCAACGTCAAAGAAGTCGCACTCGAACCTGTATTTTTCAAACAACCCGTGTTTGCTGGAATATGCCCAACCGGGCAAGGAATTCTCAAAGTATTGAGCATAACCTTCCCGCTCCTTGAGCGAAGATGGCAGTCCAAAACGGTCAACAAAGCCGTTTTTTACAAAAGTCGCGCCTCCGAGTACAGCGAGTACCCCTCCGATAGTAAGTAGCAACGGGGTCTTGGGGAATTTCGGGCTGATTTTTCGTAGCGGTAACTCAAGGAACCTATAAGTCACATAAGCCAGCAAAACACTGATGCCTACTGCAAACACGCCGGAAAGAAGATTTAACTCATCCCCCCCTATGATCCGGATGAAGGTAATGACAGGCCAATGCCAAAGGTAAAGAGGGTAGCTGATCAGGCCAATCCATACCAAAGGCTTGCTGGCAAGGAGCCGGCTGTTCAACCACGCCTGTGGGCCTGCAAGGATCATCATCACGGCACCGCTGACCGGCATCAACGCCCAAAAACCGGGAAACGCCTTGTATTTATCAATCAGGACAACCGAGGCGAATAAAAAGACCAACCCCAGTACGGAGAGAAGATTGCTGGTGCGTAATGAACCGTTCGCTGCTCCCTGCGCCGACTTGCCGAACACCGAGAAGTACGCAAGCAGGCTACCCGACAGGATTTCCCAGAACCTATATTGCGGCATGTAGAAAGCTGCGGAAGGATTCACCGACAGTTTATAAAGGCCAGCACCGAAGGAAATCACCGCCATTCCGATCAGGAGCGGTAACACCAGAGCCCGCCGCCGCCAAAGCGCCCAGGCCGCCAGAGGGAACAGAATATAAAATTGCTCTTCGACACCCAATGACCAGAGGTGAAGCAGGACTTTCAGTTCCGAAGAGGTATCGAAATAGCCTGATTCCTTGTACAGGACCAGGTTCTGGATAAACCCGATCCCTCCCAGGACATGCTTACCCAGGAACTTGAACTCCGCCGCCATCAGCGCAAACCAACCTACTGCGTAACAGGCGAGCAGAACGATGATCAGCGCAGGAAAAATACGGTTGACCCGGCGCTTGTAGAAGTCAAGAAAACTAAAGTTACCGGCCTCAAGGCCTTTAAAAATAATACTTGAAATCAAATAACCGGAGATAACGAAAAAAATGTCAACACCAATAAATCCGCCACGCATATAGGCCGGAAAGGCGTGATACAAAACAACTGAAATGATCGCGAATGCACGTAACCCATCAATATCGGGCCGGTAGTTCAAATGGGATGCCAATGAGTCGGCTTTTTTCACTTCCTCATTGTGTCCTTGGATTATTGTCCTGCCACCCATCTAACCGAACTCCCGAGATAACCACTTTAAATACCGCATTGATTCGCTTGCTCCACTTCCACGCCAGCGGCGCTACTCTCTCTGCCCGGCCCTGTATTTGACAGCCAGGAACACCAGAGGAAGATAGCCAATAACAATGCCCAGCCCTGCGTCCAGCCCGAAAAGCGCCACCGCCAATGCCAACGGCAACAGCCAGACCACATTGATGACAGCGACCGCTAGTGTGACAGGTAGATGGCGGCCATATTGGCGACTGGCAAATTGGTAAGCATGACTGCGATGGGCTTCATAGACCTTATCGCCCCGAGCAAGCCGTCGAATGAGGGTAAAAGTCGCATCCATGATAAAGACCCCCAGCATGATCAGCCAGGCAAAGAAAAATTCACTGCCGGCCCAGGCAGCCTGAATAGAAAGACCTCCCAGAATGATCCCCAGAAACCCACTGCCTGCGTCACCCATAAAAATACGGGCCGGCGGGAAATTCCAATACAAGAAGCCAGCCACAGACACACTCAACAACAAAGGCGCCCACATCATCGATGGGCGCCCGCTCAAAAAGTAAATCAGCGTCAGAGCAAGACAGGCACAGATGGCCTGCAGACTGGCAAGACCATCAATACCGTCCATGAAGTTGTAGAGATTCAGCATCCAAACCAGATAAAACAGGGCCAAGACATGGCCCGCCCAACCAAGATCGAATGTAATGCCAAAAGCTGTAACAGCCGGTAGTCCCTGCATCCAGAATAAGGTCCAGATCGCGGCAGCAAAATGCCCCAACAGGCGCCAACGAGCGGCGATATGACCATGATCATCCATAAAACCGATGATAGCGATCAACAACCCAGCGCCCAGCAGCGCAGTACTCTCAGCAACCGTTATCAACTGGACACACGCCAGCCACACGAGCACAAGCGCAAACGTCAGGACAATTGCCACTCCCCCGCCGCGAGGGGTCGGTACCGTGTGCGAACTGCGGGCATTGGGAATATCAATGATGCTGCGGCGCAACGCGTATTGACGTAGGAGCGCCGTCATTGCCAGGCAAACCAAGGCGACGATAGGAAAGACATACCAAAACTTCATTCAATTCACTCGTTTAAATAGTGTTGCGCAGTGACATCAAGACCTTGCTCGAGTGTCAGTGGCGGCTGCCAACCCAACACCTGACGTGCCTTGGTAATATCGACTTGCAGCGAGCCACAAAGACGTTGAGACAGTGCCTTTTTGCCTATCAAGGCCGCCCCGCAAACCAGCACCCACTGTGGAATCGGTACAAGCCTGGCAGGTGCGCCCATGGCTTTTGCAAGTTTGCGTAACAGTTCAGTAGTCGACACATCCTCCCCGTCACTCGCCAAAAAGGTCTCATTGGACGCAGCCGGGTGAGTCGTACAGGTCAGGATCAGACTCACTAGATTGTCCAGCGCAACGAGGCTTCTTTGGTTGCGTATGGCACCAAATGGTAGTGGAACGCGCTTCACGAGCCATTTCATCATGCTTTCAAAGTTGGCTTTGACTCCCGGTCCATACACAAGTACCGGTCGGATTATCACCACTTCAAGCCCGGTCTCAAGCGCCAGTGCCTTCAGTGCCTCTTCCGCCTCCATCTTGGATACACCGTAAGAATCAACGGGCGCCGATGGGTCCGTTTCGCGAAATGGTCGGCCCGGCGTGGTTTGTTCGCCGTTGACCTTCACCGAGCTGACGAACACAAAACGTCTGACTCCCGCAGATGCCGCGCTACGAGCCAACGCCAGGGTGTGTCCGACATTAACCCGTCGAAACGCCGCAAGAGGATCCGCTTCGGTATCGTTCATGATGTGAACGCGCGAGGCGAGATGAACAACAACATCGACGCCCTGTAAGAATGGATGTTCTGGTGTCACAGCCGAAAAATCGGGAAGCACGACGTACTCGACATCTGACACCAAAGTGTCCGGAAGCCGACGAACAAGGGCGCGCACCTGGTGATTCATGCTCCCCTGCAATTGTTGTATGAGATGACGGCCGACAAAACCGCTGCTGCCGGTGACCAATAACCGCATTTTCATTTCTTTTGCCTCAAGACCGCCAACACCAAACACAAACCAGCGAATACCAGCTTGTCCCGTGGGCGTCTGCGGCACTTCGCAGCACTGGCCGCCAAACGAAGCAGGTCCAGGCGCCCCAGCCCGATCCAGCGTCTGACAAAAGGTTCATCAGCCATACCGACCATGCCGGCGATCAGTGCAGCCTGGTTCAACCACCACCCCTCGAATACTTGGGACAAACGTTTCTTGAACGCCTTCGAGCCGCTATTCACACCAACTTGGTTACCACCATGCTGGCGATAGCGCATGTAAGGTCGGGCATCAATCACCCACTTGAACCCGTGTGAACGGCTATAGGCATAACAATACCAATCATGTAGCGTCACACCCTGAACTTGCGCAAAACGACTGCTGATATGCTGTTGAAACTCAACAAACAGACGTCGGGAAAAAACGTAAGTACACCCAGGCCCGGCAGCCTCAAACAGATGATCAAACTCAACCTGAGGCTGCGATTTGACAATGATCGATTCACGACCATCAGGCCAGAATGCCGTTACGTTACCGGAGTAGCCGTCAGCCTCGACGTCGTTCATGTGCAGCGTAGCGCTAGCGAGTTTATCCGGCAGCCATATATCGTCCTGATCGGCGAATGAAAAATAATCAAAGCCGTCAGTAGGCGCTTCATTGATCAGGCGGAAAAAATTTCGCGCTGCGCCCCCAAATTTTTCACCGTGGGCTAGGCATTTGACTCTTGAGTCTCTTTGGCACAGTTGATCGATCCATTCTTCGGTACCGTCATTGGAGCTGTCCACGCTGATTAGAATCGAAACGGATACGCCCACTTGTCCCAAGATCGAATCGACCTGTTCGGCCATCCAACGCATGCCGTTATAGGCAGCAAGCAGAACCAGAATACGTGGCTGCATCAGAATCCACCCTTAACACTTGATCCCAAAAAAATCCTTGGAATGTTACGTCCTGAAAACGACATTCAACGCACTCCGCCCAACTTCTTCTGCCAGCCATGGCTTGCACCGCGAATCATCATTCTCAGTGATTTTAACTTACTGTCGTCAATCAGCAGATTAACGAAAAGCCGCAATATCAACGCAGACAGCATACGTTTTTTCCAACAGGTCGGCGTATGACGCATACGACAAACAGCGACAGTATTACGAAAGAAAAAATAACGACGCACGGGAGAGTATCTAAAAAAGCTCAAGCCAAAAATCTTTACGGGGGGAGCATCAGACAAGGCATGTCCCATTTCCACACTCAGACAACCATACAAGGTATAGCCCTTGTCACGGGCTCGAAAGCACCACTCCGTATCCGTAAAATCGACAAACATACCTTCGTCATAGCGAATACCTTCGATCCACGCTCGGGTACTGATGAACATACCCGAGGTAATGAGCGCATCTGCCTTCACAAGGCCGTGCTCATCATCAGAACTGAAAACCGGCTTGATCGCACCGTCGATGGAACTGTAAAAAGGGAAGTTGATTTTCTTTCCATCCCGGCGATCAAAAAATGCCGGGCTTACAGCAATACAACTGGCATCCTTTGCCTTGGCGTTCATCATCGCCTGATACAACCGCGCAATCAGATCAGGGTCAGCATGACTGTCTTGGTCGAACGTCACGACGTATTGCATACCCGCTTCAATCGCCATGGCGAAGCCAGTATTCAGAGCGGCGCCCAATCCCTTGTTGCCATTGAGCGAGACATAGTTGACCCGCGCACGCTGTTCAGGCGCCTGCGCCAGAAATGATTCGCTCCCGCCGTTATCGACCAACACCAAAAACTCAACCTGAGCGGCTAGGGAAGTCAGCAGCTCATCAAGCACCTCAATATCGGGATTATAACCGACGACTATTGCTGCAACCGTATTCAACTTACCTCCTGACCTCGGCATGAAACGCCGAAGGCTCTTGATTTTTTATCACAACAGACCAGTACCACAATATCACCAGAAATCCAAAAGAATTGAAAAGAACGGGATTACTCAGTGACATCAGCAGGTACATAAATATTATCAGGCGACTGGAAGAACCTTGCACACTCGCTATATATTTTCGATTAGGAAAGAGCAATATGCCAAACAACAACAGCGACAATGGAAGCCCAACATATCTAACAGAGTCCATCCAGGTAATTTCAGTTTGAGCAGCCAGCTCACCATACCCTTCGGTGTAATAATATGATCCAAGACCATTACCGAACACCAGCATTTTCCAATCCACTATATTTAGAAAAGATATTACGTGGCCAATTTTTATATTATTTGACTGTTCATCAGAGCTAAACATACTGGTTTCTGTTAACAGGTAGCCCATACCCAGAATAATTACCGGCACCAAGACGCACAACATCAACAACCGCGCAGACCAATGCTTGTTGTAAAAATACAGTACCAACATGGAAACAGCAGCCATTACGATCAACCCCCTAGAGGCGGACCAGATAACAGCCATTAAAATAACAATCACGAAGAAGAGTGACCAAATGCGTTTCACCTGTAGAAATTCAAGAAAAAACAGCGACAACGGAAGTAATAGAAACGGCGAAGAACGGTGATGCAGCATAAACATTTCCAATCCGCCAAAATTACGCAAACCATAGTATCCAAGTTCATTTGAATTATAAAAATCGAGCAGTGTCACACCCAGAAATGATCCTGGCTCGACCATCAATACAAAAGAAAACACACACATGATAAGCGCGAAGATAGCGCCTACAGACTTGACAATTTCACCCATATCCACTCTGAACTCGGTGATGGAGTAGATTAGAAAAAGTGAGACCGCGCCCAATAGCATTTGCCGGGAAAAATCAGCGTCTGTGCCACCTATCAGCCCGAGGAGGAAACCATATAAAAAAATAGAAAACACGACAATAGGCGCAATCGTTCTAAGTGGCCGAGCTAACAAAACATAAACCGCCATCAAAAAAAGCGGAATGAAAAATAACTTATTCAGTACAAATACCGGCAACAGCACAGTCGACAGGCAATAGAAGAAAAAAAGCCAACTTACAATCCGACTAGTCATTGAAAACCCACGCTCGACCAACGAAAACAGCATTCATCGAAACCTCCTCACCAAGATCATCTTCGCCAACAGCTTTATTTTTTTCCCCATAGATAGCGCAGCGAACAAACGGCGGGCTAGATTCCGCTCAAGTCTGGCCAGCAGTAAAAAAGTATCCAAAGCAACATCTGCTTTTAAAGAGCCTTTTTGCTCTTCAAAAAAAGCTGTGTCTCCCGCCCAATTATCCTTTGAGTCCAGGGGGTTAGCGAAAATCTGCCCGTCGTACAGACACTTCAGATAACGCTCCTTTACCGAGTTATAGGCATTAACCTTCTCAATAGCAAAAAGCGCTTCCCCGTCGTGTCTGTAGTCTGCTATAGACCCCATAACAGCATTGATATCGGCTCGCTTAAGCCTGTCCGCCGGTGAGTAGCCCTGGACCGGAGAGACCAGCCCGACACACCGCCGCCCTTTAACGAATTGCTCTGCGAAAGCAGTCCCGCCCGGCAATGGGTGGCTATCGACGTAAAAGTCCGCCTTACTGACCAATTCACTGTACTCCTGAAAATCAAGGTGTGCCCGGATACTCAGCCTGGAGCGATATCGAAGTTTTAACGGCCACCACCAAAACGCTTTTTTAACGTCACTGCCGATAACCATGAACGTGGAGGCGGGATAGTCCTCAAGAATACGTGCTACCAATTTGAAAATACTGAAGCCTTTACGGGGCTTGTACTTGATATCTGAGCCAGCAGAAATGAAAAGCAGCGGAGCCTGAGTTGTCGGCTTGAAATCATTGGCCATCTCCCCATGAGGGATGTTTACCGGGATACCCAGGAAGCTCTTGTGCCCCTGAATATGCTTCGTTAAATCAAAACGACGGCCGTGGCCACTGAGTTCAAAGTAATAATCCGCGACCGAAGTCCCATAGGAAAAAACGTGGTCGGCATGATTGACAAAAAACACTTCAAGCCCGGAAATACGTTTTGCTACTCCACACGCAATGACGACTAGGATATCGTCAGGATGGATATGCAGTACGGCCTTCTCATATTTCAACAATAGACCAACCATCTCCGTCAGCACATCGACAGGACACGTAGCACTAATGACTCTGACTTTATCAAAAAACCTGCAAACCTGGGCCTTGGCATCTGGCGTTACCTGGCGTGAGATCAACAGATCAACAGGTTCGGCATGCATGGAGGCAAGCTTTTCCATTAACCTCGTATGCCCACCGGTCATGAAGGGCTCACTCACGACATGCAAAACCCCTCCACACTCATTGGGCGCCTCCACAGAGTCTGTATCCACCATCGAAAGACAGCGCTCAATGAGGTCCGCTTCGATAAGCGGCGCATCGTGAATCCCTACATCCGCAAACCAGAGAAGGTTGCCATAGGCACTCGCCAGTGTGAGCGCCTGATTCAGGTCAGCAGTCTCACGAATGGCAACTTCAAAATCCTTAAATAGTTTTTTCAAGCGTGATGTTCCAGCTTTTTATGAAAATAGTCATCAAGCCTTAGATATACAAAAACATACATAACCAGACTATAAACCGCATAATTCACCGCATAAGCCCAAGTAGCAGCTTCAACCCCCCACCATTGTGTGAACACAATGGTCAACAAATACAAGGAAATACAAAATATAATTTCAGTAGCGATAAAGACCTTGACCATGGCCCGACTGAGCATGACATACGCCATGATCCAACTGAATATCTTGAGGCAGTCACCCACTACTTGCCCAGCAAAAAACATCCTGACCGGGTAAAAATCGGAAGTAAAGAGTACGGCTACGACAAAATCCCGAAGCACGTACATTGCAACGGCAGCTAACAGGGCAACAGGGAAAATCAGTTTATAGCCTTGTATAATTTCTGCTTTTACTTCAGCTGCCGTTTTCAGTTCAGAAAGCTTGGGTAGATAATAGACGCTCAATGTTGTCGTAACCAATAGAAGATACGCCGCGCTCAAACGCCACATAGCTTCCCAATAGCCAGCCATCTCCCAACCGTAAACTGTTCCTATATGGTTCCTGACCAGCATCTGGGCCAACGGCGCACACGCGGCAGAAACAACCGCCATCAAGAAGAAGGCAAATAATTTTTTCGCAATCTGCTTATCAGGGCGCCCGAACAGAAAGGAAATCTTAAACCAATGCGTTCGCAGGCATAACAATAATGTCACAATAAAACTGATAGATTGGTAAACTACCAACGCTACCAGCGCACCATACAAACCAAAACTAGTCGCCAGGTAAAAGGTCACGCCAAATGACAATAAACTTCCAGCAATGTTAGCCACAATATACAGTACGATTTCCTTTCGACCGTTCAGTATCGCCAACAGTAATATGTTCAACGAAAAAAAAACAACGACACCGGAAAACCAAAGAAAAACACCACCCAGGGCGGTATCTTTCAGAAATAGCGAAGCAAGCTCTTTATTAAAAAAAACGACAAGTAATGCTACAATCAGACTGCCCAGAGTCGCTACAAACCCTGCCGTCTTCCATAACTTGATCTGCTGCTCAGGCTGCTCATGATATTCCGCAGTGTACTTGACGACGCCATTGGTAATGGCGCCACCAGTAAATATCGTGATCACCTGCAACGCATTCTGAAACTGCCCTATCGCAGCATATCCTGCAGGTCCGACATAGATAGCCAACACTTTGTTAAGACCCAGCAAGGTAAGCATTTTAATGGCAACTGCAATACCATTTAACAAGCTGGTCCGAACAAGATTCATACGGAGCCCGGTCTAAAGCTATTGCAGGCTTCTATTACAACGCGAGCCTCCTCTACAGACAACGTGGGCCCTATTGGCAAGCTGAGAATCTGCTCATGTATCTGTGTCGATACAGGGAGCTCTTGATCCTTCAGTTCAGCATATGCCTGCTGGAGGTGAGGAGGTATCGGATAATGGATAAGCGTCTGGATGCCTTTGGCCGCAAGGTGGGCTTGAAGATCATCCCGCTTAGCACAGAGTACTGTGAAGACATGCCATACATGGCATTCGTTAGTCGACGCTTTGAATGCGGCATCCACAGGTAACGTAATCGCAGGATTGGTGATCGACGTACTATATAGCTCAGCGAGCTCACGACGATAGGCGGTTTGTTTGTCCAGATACTTTAACTTCACCGACAAACACGCTGCCTGCATTTCATCAAGCCGGCTATTCACGCCACGATAAACGTTTTTATATTTTTCATAGGAACCGTAGTTCCCCAGCGCCCGAACAGTCTTGGCCAGGACTTCATCGTTAGTTGTGATCGCTCCGGCGTCACCCAATGCGCCGAGATTTTTTCCAGGATAGAAGCTAAATCCAGAAGCATGCCCCCAGCTACCGGCCTTCTTCCCGTCGATCATCGCACCATGCGCTTGCGCTGAATCCTCTAGAACCAGCAAGTCATGGGAACGAGCAAGATCCATAATTTTCGGCATATCTGCCAATCGACCATAAAGGTGAACCGGTAGGATCATCCTGGTTTTTGGTGTAATCGCAGCTTTTACCTTCTCCGGGCAAATATTGAAAGTCTTCGGATCAGGCTCAACCAATACAGGAACCAATCCGTTTTCTGAAATGGCCAGGATACTGGCGATGTAGGTGTTGGAGGGAACAAGAACCTCATCGCCGTCACTGAGGCGGCCCAGCTCTTTCCACGCACGAATGACCAATACCAAGGCATCCAGTCCGTTGGCAACACCAATGCAGTATTCAGCACCACAATATTGGGCGAACTCTTGTTCAAATGTTTGGAGTTCTTTTCCACCGATATACCAACCAGAATCAACCACACGTGTACAGGCGGCTACCAGCTCATTGCGACAAAGATCATTTACAGACTTTAAATCAAGAAATTTTATCATCTACCAAACACTCGTTTACTTTGACAGAGCCAGAAACAGAACCCGCTACAAATATCGTCTTACTTAGCCGGTCGTTCTCACTAGAAAATCGGTGTGTTTTCTATTCTAGGATTGATTAACCTGGCTTTTGAACACCGAATAATCCCGTATATAGTCGCGCTCGTCATAAACAGCACTTGCCAACACCAGCAATACGCAGTCCGGACTGAAGTCATGCATTTCTCGCCAAATCATACGGTCGATAATAATAGCCTTGTCAGGAGCATCCAACCACACCTCCTCTTTATTCACGCCGTCATCAAGCTTCATCAGGCAGCGCCCAGACACGCATACCGCTACCTGCATCAATTCCTTGTGCGCATGGAACCCTCGTGGGACACCTTCTTTTGTTTCAGTGAGGTAATAAACTCGCTTAATTTCAAACGGAATATCATTTTCATATTCCAGCGCAACCAGTTGGCCCCGCTCATCACCTTTGGAGGTGATATCCAGAAATTTGATCAAACTCATGCTTGCTTCTCCGAGAGGCTATCGGATGTCGGAGCCTTGTCATCTTTATCGCTAACGTTAAAGCCGCCGATCGCAGGCCAGTTTATCCCAAGCCTTGCGTCACTCCAGTGCAACGCCCCTTCAGAGTCTTTATCGTAATAATCAGTGGTTTTATACAAGAAGTGCGTGTCATCTTCCAAAGCAACAAAACCGTGGGCAAAACCCTCGGGAATCCACAACATCAAGTTGTTTTGAGTGTTTAGCTCTAGACCGACCCATTGCAGGTACGTGCTGGACTCAGGCCGAATATCCACCGCCACATCAAACGCAGCACCGCGTACCACACGCACCAACTTGCCCTGGGCATGTGGTGCGCGCTGAAAGTGCAGCCCCCTTAGCACACCCTTTGCCGAGCAGGAATGATTGTCCTGGACAAACGCTCGCGGAATGGGCAGCTCGAGTTCTTTAAGTGCTGTATGAAACCGCGCCTCGTTAAAGCTTTCCATAAACCAGCCACGATCATCGCCAAAAATCTTTGGCTCAATGATTACAACGTCAGGAATAGCAGTCTGAATCAGTTTCATGCCTTTGAGGCCTCTTCCAGAAGTTTCTGCAAGTACTGGCCATAGCCTGTCTTCTTCAATTTTTCCGCCTGGATACCCAGTTGCTTCGGAGTAATCCAGCCTTTGTGGAAGGCAATTTCTTCCAGGCACGCGACTTTCAGACCCTGGCGGTGCTCAATGGTATGGACGAAATGGCTCGCCTCCAGGAGCGACTCGTGAGTACCAGTGTCCAGCCAGGCAAAACCACGGCCCAGCATCTCGACAGTTAATGACTTGTCGTCCAGATAGGCGCGGTTGACGTCAGTGATTTCAAGCTCGCCACGCGGTGATGGCTTGATGCTCTTGGCAATATCCACCACTCGGTTGTCGTAGAAGTACAAGCCTGTTACTGCGTAGTTGGACTTCGGCTTCGCTGGTTTTTCTTCGATGCTCAATGCCCGACCAGTGGCGTCGAACTCAACAACACCAAAACGCTCAGGATCTGATACGTGATAGCCAAAGACTGTCGCACCGGATGTCTGGGACATCGCGGAGCGCAAGTTATCGGAAAAGTGCTGGCCGTAGAAAATATTGTCACCAAGGATCAGGCAGCAAGGATCGTCACCAATAAACTCCTCGCCAATCAGGAAGGCCTGGGCCAAACCGTCCGGGCTGGGTTGCTCGGCATAGCTGAGCTGAATGCCGTACTGGCTGCCGTCTCCCAGGAGCTTTTTAAAGCAAGGCAGATCTTCAGGGGTAGAGATGATCAAAATTTCGCGCATGCCAGCCAGCATCAACACCGACAGCGGATAAAAAATCATCGGCTTGTCGAAAATAGGCAACATTTGCTTGGATACACCCAGTGTCAGCGGGTGCAGACGCGTCCCAGAGCCGCCAGCGAGGATGATGCCTTTGCGTTTGATGTCCGTCATTTCTGTAAAACTTCCTTAAATATCTGCATTACACCAGGCCAACACATGGGTAGGCGGGTGAAAAATAGCGCGTAGCTTCTCGGTATTGAGCCGCAATTTCAATGCCTGCGGCTAGCAATCCAGAGTCGCCAATATGAAAATTTAATCTTTTTGGGGTGGAGCCCTCACCTTCTGCTATCTCCTGCGCGACATAGATACCACTCTATGCCGGAAAATGACCACACAGGCTGGGCTGATCGACTCGCGTGATTATGATCCATCCGCCGCAGGTCGCTGCCGTTTTTTTACATGAATAAAACCCGCCGGTAAGGAAAACGGCCCAACAAATGCCAGCCACACCGGCTGACTCCAGGTATCACGCGAGACGTGAAGCCTAGAACCACTTGTCCCGATGCGCTATAGACAACAAGTTGCAGGCTAGTTTCCATATAAAATAAAATCCCGCATTGCCTGGGAGCACAATGCGGATCGCGCGGTCATCTATAACGGCTTGTTCAAACCTGCATCGCTACCTACCATGGTCGGCGAGCCGGGTTGTACGGATAGCACTACCGACTGCGGTTGAGGCTGACGGGTTTTGACGAGATGGCGAATCGCGACAATAAAAGCGCCGATAAAGCCACCCAGAACCAGGCCAAGCAGGATAATCAACACCTTCCGGGGCTTGACCGGACGTAAAGGCTCCAACGCCTGCTTATCGATAGTCACCAGCTTCAGCCGGCTCATATCAATGCTCAGGTTACGCAAACGAGCCTCTTCAGCACGTACCGGCTGGACACCAGCCAGGAACAGGTCCTCGTTTTCACGACGATTCAGCACTTCAATCTCACGGTTGGACTGGAGCAATTGCAGCTCTTTGGCAATCTGAGCGATGCGTCCTTCGGTAAAATCATCAGACTTGCGCTGCATCAACGCAGTGCGTTCTGCCTCAAGCGCCTCGACCCCCATAAAGTACAAAGGGATTTGCTGATTATTTATTTCAGTACGCATCACGCTGGATGAGCCGCTACGGTCTGACTCCCCCAGAGCCGAAGGCGTGCTAGGTTTTCTGATCCCCAGGGACTTGGCGATTCCGATGGCTTCGTTCAACTGTGCCACTCGGTCGATGCGCCCAGTCTTCAGCTGTGCTCGCAACGCCTTGAGCTCATCCTGCAACTGCGCACGGCGCAAGCTATCCGTTTCTCGCAGCGATGCGATCCGCGCCTCTTTATCAACCTCATAGCTGGAGCGGGCAGCATCAATCTTGCCTTTGAGTTCGTTCAATCGGTTTTTTACGATAACGTCCAGATCCGCCGCAATCTGCTCACGCTCTGTGGCAATCGCGTAATCAATGAAACCGTTGAGAATAGCAACGCCATCCACACCTTTCGGGTAACTCATCTCAAGCTTGATATAGGCACTCAGAGAGTTGGCTTTCTTCGGGTCGGGCAGAATGAGTTCAATAGAGTTGCGGTTGAACTCTTCAAAACTCTGCTCCAAGGTCCTGCCAGGCTGCTCAAATGCCTTGAATAGCTTCTGGTTTGAACGGAAAAAACCTAAGCGGGTATCGTAGGACTCCAATGAGGCGCCCACTCTGACAAGCGCATCACCAGGAGGAAGTGTATAAATCTCGGAGCGATTCAAAGCATCCAGCTCGTTGATTGCGGCCGGACGCAATACACTGCTGACTTCATACTGAGGAGGCGTGAGGAACGCATAGATCGCAGCAATCAGCCCGGCGCTTGCGGTAGCAGCCATAACTAACTTTTTCTGCTTCCAGATAGCCTGAAAAAGCGCAACGAGATCAATCTCGCTGGACGAAGGAATCGGGGGCGCGCGGAAGCTACTACTCACAACAAAAACCTGCCTTCAAAGAGAAACTGCGGGCTCGTTATGCAGACGATTTTGTGGTTTTTTTATATTTATAAGGGTCGGCCAAAACGCCCGGCGTCGCTGCCAGGCTCTGGACACACAAAATGACTGGAATCGAGAACAGGTTGCATTTTGCCATCTCGCTGTAACATTGCAAGACTTGACATGTCTATCAGGTAATTCCTAATTATCGAAGAGATTGCAGGGAAAATGATTCAGACAAGTCCTAAAGTCACTATTTCCTGAGGACAGAGAAGCGCTTTGTACCTCCCAACCAGGGGAGCCAACGTCAAAAGGAGGGCTTAAACCTGCAACACAGGCGACAAACGGTCTACTCCACCAGATCAGCCCTACACTACGGGTTTCTGGCGCCTCTTGCGCTGGGCCAGCAACCCCAGGAGCGGCCCCACCAACATCCCGACAATCAACGCCAACGTCACAAACACCGAGACCGGCAGCTGTGGTGTAGACCACCCCAAGAACGCCAGGGCGACGTCTTGCTGGTTTTCCAGTACGAAGGCCAGGATCGCCAAGGCGACGATCAGCACAATCAGTACCAGGGCGACGCGCTTAACACCGCGCATAAACTTCTCCTATCCCAAAAAAACTCAGACGCCGTCTTCTTCATCTTCGTTCACTCGATCCCGCAATTCCTTGCCCGGCTTGAAATGGGGCACGAATTTGCCGTCGAGGCTGACGGACTGGCCGGTTTTTGGGTTACGGCCCACGCGTGGGGCGCGGTAGTGCAGCGAGAAGCTGCCAAAGCCGCGGATTTCTATTCGATCACCAGTGGCCAGGCACTGGGACATTTGCTCAAGCATGGTCTTGATGGCCAGCTCCACATCCTTGGATGAGAGCAGCCCTTGATGGGTGACAATTCGTTCGATCAACTCCGACTTCGTCATATTTTTCCCTTCTTTTTCAAGCAGCTAGGAAAAGCGCTCCGAAGGTTTTAGCATGACCAGATGAATTTGAACAGCCTGTAGCTTGACTTATCTTGCACAAATCATGGCAACCCTCACATGACCCGCGAGAACAGTAGCTCGGCCCCGTGAGCGCACAGGAGACGTTTTACCCATAAAGCGCTGGCAGTGCCGAAACCAGCAACCCGCCGCCCGCACGCAGCCTCAGGGCAGCCCTGCCCCATCCCCCCATCACACCCATGGGCAAAACCCAAATTCCAGACACAAAAAAGGGCGACCGAAGTCGCCCTTTTTCTATGGCCTGACAGAACTTAGTTCTGTTTTTCCATTTGTGCACGCAACAGGTCGCCCAGAGTGGTCGGACCCGAAGCAATGTCAGAGGTCGCTGGCTTGTCGCGCAGGCTCTGGATTGCTTCTTTCTCTTCGATCTCGTCCTTGGACTTGATGGAGAGTTGGATTACGCGGCTCTTGCGGTCAACGCTGATGATCTTGGCTTCTACTTCCTGGCCTTCTTTCAGAACGTTACGCGCGTCTTCAACGCGATCACGGCTGATTTCGGAGGCTTTCAGAGTCGCTTCGATATCGTCACCCAAAGTGATGATGGCGCCTTTGGCGTCAACTTCCTTCACGATGCCTTTAACGATTGCACCCTTGTCGTTCTCTTGAACGTACTCGGAGAACGGATCGCTTTCCAGTTGCTTGATACCCAGGGAGATGCGCTCGCGCTCTGGGTCAACCGACAGGATAACGGTGTCCAGCTCGTCGCCCTTCTTGAAACGACGAACAGCTTCTTCGCCCACTTCGTTCCAGGAGATGTCGGACAGGTGAACCAGGCCGTCGATGCCGCCGTCCAGACCAATGAAGATACCGAAATCGGTGATCGACTTGATGGTGCCGGAGATTTTATCGCCCTTGTTGAACTGGCCAGAGAAATCTTCCCATGGGTTAGATTTGCACTGCTTGATGCCCAGGGAGATACGACGACGCTCTTCGTCGATGTCCAGAACCATAACTTCCACTTCGTCGCCGACTTGTACGACTTTCGAAGGGTGGATGTTCTTGTTGGTCCAGTCCATTTCGGAAACGTGTACCAGGCCTTCCACGCCTTCTTCCAGCTCTGCGAAGCAGCCGTAGTCGGTCAGGTTGGTAACACGCGCGGTAACGCGAGTGCTTTCTGGGTAACGGGCTTTGATAGCAACCCATGGATCTTCACCCAGTTGCTTCAGGCCCAGGGAAACACGGTTGCGCTCGCGATCGTATTTCAGAACCTTGACATCGATCTCATCGCCAACGTTGACGATTTCGGAAGGATGCTTGATACGCTTCCAAGCCATGTCGGTAATGTGCAGCAGGCCATCGACGCCACCCAGATCGACGAATGCGCCGTAATCGGTGAGGTTCTTGACGATACCTTTGACTTGTTGGCCTTCCTGCAGGGATTCCAGCAGAGCTTCACGCTCGGCGGAGTTCTCTGCTTCCAGGACGCTGCGACGGGAAACGACAACGTTGTTGCGCTTCTGGTCGAGCTTGATGACCTTGAACTCGAGCTCTTTGCCTTCCAGGTGCGTGGTGTCGCGCACTGGACGAACGTCGACCAAAGAACCTGGCAGGAACGCACGGATGCCGTTAACGTCGACAGTGAAGCCGCCTTTAACCTTACCGTTGATAACGCCCTTGACCACTTCTTCAGCTGCGAAGGCTGCTTCCAGAACAATCCAGCATTCAGCGCGCTTGGCTTTTTCACGGGAGAGCTTGGTTTCACCGAAGCCGTCTTCAACCGAGTCCAGAGCAACGTGAACTTCGTCACCGACATTGATAGTCAGGTCGCCAGCGTCGTTGTAGAACTGCTCAAGCGGGATGAGTGCTTCAGACTTCAGACCAGCGTGAACGGTTACCCAGCGAGCTTGGTAATCGATATCAACGATAACACCGGTGATGATGGAGCCAGCCTGAAGGTTCAGGGTTTTTAGGCTTTCTTCAAAGAGTTCCGCAAAGCTTTCGCTCATTTTAATTCCTGTTGATAAGGGCGAAGAATACGCCCATCTGCCACACCCCAGACGGTGTGGGTTACGTTCATATAAGAGAAGAAGCGCAGGTCTAGGACTGGTCCCCTGCACTGCCTCTGAGTCATCCGGCGATATCGCGCAGGGCGATTTCACTCAAGATGCGTTCCAGCACCTGCTCGATGGACAATTCCGTGGAATCCAGCTGTATGGCGTCAGCCGCCGGTTTGAGCGGGGCTACCGCACGCTGGGTGTCACGCTCATCGCGCGCACGAATCTCATCTAGCAGACTCGACAGACTAACACCATCCACCTTGCCCTTCAACTGCAAGTAACGGCGGCGCGCCCGCTCCTCGGCACTGGCCGTCAGGAAAATCTTCAACGGCGCCTCGGGAAACACCACGGTGCCCATGTCGCGGCCATCGGCCACCAGGCCCGGCGGCTCCTGGAACGCCCGCTGGCGCTGCAGCAAGGCATCACGCACCGCCGGCAATGCGGCAACCTGGGACGCCCAGGAGCCGACCTGCTCGTTACGCAGGTCATCGGTCACGTCATCGCCTTCGAGGATGATGCGCAGCGAGTGACCTTCGGTCGCGCCGACGAACTGCACGTCAAGGTGCGCCGCCAGCAGCACCAGCGAGGCTTCATTGGTCAGGTCGACGCCATGATTACGCGCCGCAAAAGCCAGCAGGCGATACAACGCCCCGGAATCCAGCAGGCACCAACCCAGGCGCTTGGCCAACAGGCCCGCGACAGTGCCTTTGCCAGAACCGCTTGGCCCGTCGATGGTAATCACCGGTGCTTTGATATTCACAATTGAGCCTCTTGGGCAACACGCATGCCGACTTGGGCACACAGTGTAAGAAAATTCGGAAAAGATGTAGCTACGTTGGCACAGTCATGGATACGAATCGGCGCAGTGGCACGCAGGGCCGCGACGCTGAACGCCATGGCGATCCGATGATCACCGTGGGCATGCACCTCACCACCGGCCATGCCGCCGCCGTCAATAATAATCCCATCAGGCGTCGGCACACACTTCACACCCAACGCCAGCAGACCGTCGGCCATGACCTGGATGCGGTCAGACTCCTTGACCCGCAATTCTTCGGCGCCACGCAATACCGTGCGCCCTTCGGCGCAGGCGGCAGCGACAAACAGCACCGGGAATTCGTCGATCGCCAGGGGCACCAGGGCCTCGGGAATCTCGATGCCCTTGAGCGGCGCCGCGCGCACACGCAGGTCTGCAACCGGCTCGCCACCCACTTCACGAGGGTTCTCCAGGATGATATCCGCCCCCATCAGGCGCAGGATATCGATCACCCCGGTACGGGTCGGATTGATCCCTACATGTTCCAGCAACAACTCGGAACCCTCGGCGATCGAGGCCGCCACCAGAAAGAATGCCGAGGAGGAGATATCACCCGGCACTTCGATACGGGTAGCCACCAGCCCATGACCCGACTCAACCGTCGCCGTCGCCCCATTGACCTGCACCGGGCAACCAAAACCGCGCAGCATCCGCTCGGTATGGTCACGGGTAGGCGCAGGCTCGGTCACGGCCGTCCGACCTTCGGCGTATAGGCCAGCCAACAACAGGCTGGATTTGACCTGGGCACTGGCCATCGGCAACGTGTAGTCCACCCCCTTGAGCGCCTGCCCGCCACGAATGGTCAGGGGCGGCCGCCCTTCGGGGCCGGTCTCGATCACCGCCCCCATCGCCCGCAACGGCTTGGCCACGCGATTCATCGGGCGCTTGGACAACGAAGCATCACCGGTCAGGACGCTGTCAAAACGCTGCGCCGCCAGCAAACCCGACAACAGGCGCATGGACGTGCCCGAATTGCCGAGATAGATCGGGCCCGGCGCCGGCTTCAAGCCATGCAGGCCGACACCATGGATGGTCACCCGCCCATGGTGCGGACCTTCGATCACCACGCCCATGTCGCGGAACGCCTGTAGGGTCGCCAAGGCATCTTCACCTTCGAGAAACCCTTCGACTTCGGTAATACCGTCCGCCAGCGACCCGAGCATGATCGAGCGATGGGAAATGGACTTGTCGCCCGGCACCCGCACCCTGCCGCTCAGGCAACCGCCCGGGCTGGCCGTAAAGACCACATCATCCGTGCTTGCGGCGGCTTCCATATAGGCCCGGCGCGCGAGGATCTTGCTGAAATGCTCGCGCGCCACCCGTGCCCGGGTAAAGACGCCCAGCAACTGGTGGCCATCCCCCGCATCGATCGCGTCGCGCAAGGCATCCAGGTCACTGCGGAAGGTGTCCAGGGTGCGCAGCACCGCCTCGCGGTTGGCGAGAAAAATGTCGTGCCACATTACCGGGTCGCTCCCGGCAATCCGCGTGAAATCGCGAAAACCGCCGGCGGCGTAACGGAAAATCTCCAGGTTTTCGTTGCGCTTGGCCAGGGAGTCGACCAGGCCAAAGGCCAGCAGATGCGGCAAATGGCTGGTCGCCGCCAGCACTTCGTCATGGCGCTCGACCTGCATATGCTCCACATCCGCGCCCAGCTCGCGCCACAGGCGGTCCACCACGGCCAAGGCCGCCGGGTCGGTTTCTGCCAGCGGCGTGAGGATCACCTTGTGTCGACGGAACAGCTGGGAATTGGACGCCTCCACCCCACTCTGCTCGGAGCCGGCAATCGGGTGCCCTGGCACGAAGCGCGGCGGCATGCCGCCAAACGCCAGGCGCGCCGCGCGCACTACATTGCCCTTGGCGCTGCCGACATCCGTGAGGATAGCCTGGCCCAGGTCCATGCCGACCAACAGCGCCAGCAGCTTTTCCATGGCCAGGATCGGCACCGCCAACTGAATGACATCGGCGCCCTGGCAGGCAACGGCCAGGTCCGCCTCGCAGCGATCCACCACGCCCAGCTCAACCGCCAACCGGCGCGATTGCGGGTCCAGATCCACACCGACCACTTCGCTACACAGGCCGCTTTCACGCAGGCCCTTGGCAAAGGAGCCGCCAATCAATCCCAGACCGACCACCACCAGGCGACCGATCACAGGCACAGCAGGTTGCATTGCAATCACATCAACCACGGGCCATGACCTTGGCCAGCGCCTCAAGGAAGCGGCTGTTTTCAGCCGGCAAACCAATGGTGATACGCAGGTGGTTGGGCATGCCGTAGTTGGCCACCGGACGCACAATCACGCCCTCGCGCAGCAAGCCCTGGAATACCGGGGCGGCCTCTTGGCCCAGGTCCACGCAAACAAAGTTGCCCTTGGAGGGGATCCAGCCCAGGCCCAGCTCACGAAAGCCTTGCTGCAGTTGTTGCATGCCGCTTGCGTTGATCCGCCGCCCTTCTTCCAGGTACTCGGCATCCTTGAGCGCCGCACAGGCTGCCGCCAGCGCCAGGCTGTTGACGTTGAACGGCTGGCGCACGCGGTTCAGCACATCCGCGACCACGGCGGTGGATAACCCGTAGCCGACCCGCAACGACGCCAGGCCATAGGCCTTGGAGAAGGTGCGTGACACCAGCAGGTTCGGGTAGGCCGCGAGAAAGTCCAGGCCATCTGGCAAGTCGCTGCCTGCGGCGTATTCGATGTAGGCCTCGTCCAGCACCACCAGCACATGCCCAGGCACATCCTGCAGGAACTCGTTCAGCGCCTCGGCACCGAACCAGGTCCCGGTCGGGTTGTTCGGGTTGGCGATAAACACCACGCGGGTCTGGGCATCGATGGCCGCCAGCATGGCCGGCAGGTCATGCCCCCAATCCCTGGCCGCAATCACCCGCGCCTCGGCGCCGACAACCTGGGTGACAATCGGATACACAGCAAATGCGTGCTCACTGAACACCGCATTCAGGCCCGGGGCCAGGTAGGCACGCGCCACCAGCTCCAGGATGTCGTTGGAACCATTGCCCAGGGTGACCTGGTTCAACTCAACCCCGCAGCTCTCGGCCAACAGGGACTTGAGGGCAAAGCCATTGCCGTCAGGGTAACGGGTCAGGTCCGCCAACGCTTCACGGAGCGCCGTCAGCACTTTGGGGCTTGGGCCCAGGGGGTTTTCATTGCTGGCCAGCTTGACGATCTTTGCCGGGTCCAGATTCAACTCGCGCGCCAACTCGTCCACAGGCTTGCCTGGAACGTAAGGCGACAGTTGTTGCACGCCCGGCTGCGCCAGGGCGAGGAAGTTGCCACTCATGTCAAAGCCTCACAAAACCGCTTTCGGGTAGGAGCCCAGCACCTTGAGGGCCACGGCTTCCTGACTGATTTTCTCCAGCACACTCTTGACCAGCGGATCACGGTGATGGCCAACGAAGTCGATAAAGAACACATAGGTCCATTTACCGCTGCGCGAAGGACGCGTCTCGATGCGTGTCAGGTCGATCCCGTTGTCATGGAACGGCACCAGCAGCTCATGCAGCGCGCCAGGCTTGTTGCTCATGGAGACAATGATCGAGGTCTTGTCGTCGCCGGTCGGCGGCACTTCCTGGCTGCCGATCATCAAAAAGCGCGTGGAGTTGTCCGGGCGATCCTCGATTTTTTCGGCCAGGCGCGTCAGGCCGTACAGGCCCGCCGCCATATCCCCGGCAATCGCCGCCGAGTTCCACTCGCCCTTGACCCGCTTGGCCGCCTCGGCGTTGCTGGACACCGCCACGCGCTCGACATTCGGGTAATGGGCGTCCAGCCACTTGCGGCACTGGGCCAGGGACTGGGCATGGGAGTAAATGCGGCTGATGCTGTCGGTCTTGGTGTTTTCACCCACCAGCAAGTGGTGGTGGATCCGCAGCTCGACTTCGCCACAGATCACCATATCGTGCTCAAGGAAGCTGTCGAGGGTGTGGTTGACCGCGCCTTCGGTGGAGTTTTCCACCGGCACCACGCCAAAGTTCACCGCACCGGCAGCCACTTCGCGAAACACCTCGTCGATGGCCGCCATGGGCTTGCTGATCACCGCGTGGCCGAAATGCTTCATGGCCGCGGCCTGGGTAAAAGTGCCCTCGGGGCCGAGGTAAGCCACTTTCAAGGGCTGCTCCAGGGCCAGGCACGAAGACATGATCTCGCGGAACAACCGCGCCATCTCTTCATTGCCCAACGGCCCCTGGTTGCGTTCCATCACGCGCTTGAGCACCTGGGCTTCGCGCTCCGGACGGTAGAACACCGGCACTTCGCCTTCGGCCAGGGAGGCCATCTTGACCCGCGCCACTTCCTGGGCACACCGCGCCCGCTCACTGATCAGCTCCAGGACCTTGGTGTCCAGGGCGTCAATGCGTACACGCAGGGCCTTGAGTTCTTGCTCAGACATTAGCCGTGTTCCTTCTCGAACTCTGCCATGTAGGCCACCAGCGCCTTGATGGCATTGATGTCGACGGCGTTGTAGATCGAGGCACGCATGCCGCCTACCGAACGGTGCCCCTTGAGGTTCAGCAGGCCACGCGCGTCGGCACCGGCCAAAAATGGCTTATCCAGGCGGTCGTCGGCCAGGCGGAACGGCACGTTCATCCACGAGCGGGCGCTCAGGCTGACCGGGTTGCTGTACAGGCCGCTGGCGTCGATAAAGTCGTACAGGGTGCGTTTCTTCTCTTCGTTGAGCTTGCCCATGGCCGCCACGCCGCCCTGCTCCTTGAGCCACTCGAACACCAGGCCCGAGAGGTACCAGGCAAAGGCCGGCGGGGTGTTGTACATCGAGCCGTTGTCGGCCGCGACCTTGTAGTTGAGCATGGTCGGGCACACCGAGCGGGCACGCCCGAGCAGGTCTTCGCGGATGATGCTGACCAGGATGCCGCTGGGGCCGATGTTCTTCTGCGCGCCGGCGTAGATCATGCCGTAGCGCGACACATCCATCGGCCGCGAGAGAATGTCCGAGGACATGTCGCACACCAACGGGACGTCACCGACTTCAGGCACCCAGTCGAACTCCAGGCCGCCGATGGTTTCGTTCTGCACGTAGTGAACGTAGGCCGCGTCCTTGGACAGCTGCCACTCGTTCTGACCGGGAATGGCGAAATAGTCATAAGGCTTGGCGGTGCCCGCCACATTGACGTGACCATAGCGCGAGGCCTCTTCAATGGCCTTCTGCCCCCAGATACCGGTGTCGATATAGTCGGCAGTACCGCCTTCCGGCAGCAGGTTCAGCGGAATCTGGGCGAACTGCTGGCTGGCGCCGCCTTGCAGGAACAGCACCTTGTAGTCCGACGGGATATCCAGCAGGTCACGCAGGTCCTGCTCGGCCTTGGTGGCAATGGACACGAACTCATCGCTGCGATGGCTCATCTCCATCACCGAGAGGCCTTTGCCGTGCCAATCGAGGAGTTCACCCTGCGCGCGCTGCAGGACTGCTTCAGGAAGTGCCGCGGGACCAGCACAGAAGTTATAGGCTCTCTTGCTCACATCCAATCTCGCTCTGATCTGGTGGTCACATAATTCGTGTTCGACGCATAACCCCTGTGGGAGCGAGCAAGCCCGCTCCCACAGGGGGATGTGCAGTATTGCAAATTTTCAAAAGGGACAAATAACAAGGGGGCGAATCTTCATCCGCCCCCTTGTTTGCCCGCTTATTCCTGCGGTTCTTCTTCGTCTGCGGCAGCATCGAGGGTTGGCTCGTCGACGTTGTCATCGCCGGCTGCGATCACCTCGCCGTCGAACTCCTCACCTTCCAGCTCCTCGCCTTCGACTTCCGATGGCTCCTGGACACGCTCCAGACCCACCAGGGTCTCGTCGCTGGCCAGCTTGATCAAGGTCACGCCCTGGGTATTACGGCCCAGGCTCGACACTTCATCAACCCGGGTACGCACCAGGGTGCCCTGGTCGGAAATCAGCATGATTTCCTCGCCATCGAGCACCTGGACCGCGCCGACCAGACGGCCGTTGCGATCGTTGCTGACCATGGCGATAACGCCCTGGCCGCCACGCTTGTACTCGGGGAACTCGCCGATGGCGGTGCGCTTGCCATAACCACGGGCCGAAGCGGTGAGGATCTGGCTGCCTTCTTCCGGGATCAGCATGGAAATCAGCTTCTGCCCTTCTGGCAGGCGCATGCCGCGCACACCACGGGCGGTACGGCCCATGGCACGTACGTCGGATTCCTTGAAGCGTGTCACCTTGCCACCGTCGGAGAACAGCATGACTTCACGCTCGCCATCGGTGATGGCCGCAGAGATCAGCACGTCGCCTTCGTCCAGCTCCAGGGCGATCAGGCCCACGCTGCGCTGGCGGCTGAAGGATTCCAGCGGGGTCTTCTTCACGGTGCCTTTGGCGGTGGCCATGAAGATGAAGTGACCTTCGGTGTATTCCTCGACCGGCAGCATGGTGGTGATGTATTCATCGGTGTCCAGCGGCAACAGGTTGACCAGTGGACGACCACGGGCAGCGCGGGACGCTTCCGGGATTTCGTAGGTCTTGAGCCAGTACACCTTGCCCTTGCTGGAGAACAGCAGCAGGGTGGTATGGCTGTTGGCTACCAGCAGGTGAGCGATGTAGTCCTCATCCTTGACGCCCGTCGCCGATTTGCCTTTACCGCCACGGCGCTGGGCCTGGTACGCCGCCAATGGCTGGGTCTTGGCGTAGCCACCGTGGGAAATGGTCACCACGCGCTCTTCTTCCGGGATCATGTCACCCAGGGTCAGGTCCAGGCGCGCATCGAGGATTTCGGTGCGGCGCACGTCGCCGTATTCGGCGCGGATCACTTCCAGTTCTTCGCGGATCACTTCCATCAGGCGCACGGCGCTGTTGAGGATGCGGATCAGCTCGCCGATCTGGTTGAGGATTTCCTGGTACTCGGCCAGCAGCTTCTCGTGCTCCAGGCCGGTCAGGCGGTGCAGGCGCAGCTCCAGGATGGCCTGGGCCTGTTCCGGCGACAGGAAGTACTTGCCGTCGCGCAGGCCGTATTGCGGGTCCAGGGTCTCCGGGCGGCACGAGTCGGCACCGGCACGTTCAACCATCGCCACCACAGCGCTGGATTCCCACGGCATCTTGATCAGGGCTTCCTTGGCTTCCGACGGCGTCGGCGAAGCCTTGATCAGGGCGATGACCGGGTCGATGTTCGACAGCGCAACCGCCTGGCCTTCCAGGATATGCCCACGTTCACGGGCCTTGCGCAGCTCGAATACGGTACGACGGGTCACCACTTCGCGACGGTGACGCACGAAGGCTTCCAGCAGATCCTTGAGGTTCAGGATGCGCGGGCGGCCGTCGATCAGGGCCACGACGTTGATACCAAACACGCTTTGCAGCTGGGTCTGGGCGTAGAGGTTGTTGAGGATCACCTCAGGCACTTCGCCACGACGCAGCTCGATCACCACGCGCATACCGTCTTTGTCAGACTCGTCGCGCAGCTCGGTGATGCCTTCGAGCTTCTTCTCTTTGACCAGTTCGGCGATCTTCTCGATCAGACGCGCCTTGTTCAACTGGTAAGGCAGTTCGGTAATGACGATCTGCTGGCGGCCACCGACCTTGTCGATGTCTTCGATCATCGAGCGGGCACGCATATAAATGCGGCCACGGCCGGTGCGGTAGGCTTCGATGATGCCGGCGCGACCGTTGATGATCGCGGCGGTCGGGAAGTCCGGGCCGGGAATGTATTGCATCAGCTCATCGACGGTCAGCTCGGGGTTGTCGATAAGCGCCAGGCAACCGTCGATGACTTCACCGAGGTTGTGCGGCGGGATGTTGGTGGCCATGCCCACGGCGATACCGCTGGAGCCGTTGACCAACAGGTTGGGAATACGGGTCGGCATGACCGCCGGGATCATTTCGGTGCCGTCGTAGTTCGGCACCCAGTCCACGGTTTCCTTGTGCAGGTCAGCCAGCAGCTCGTGCGCCAGCTTGGTCATGCGCACTTCGGTATATCGCATGGCCGCAGCGTTGTCGCCGTCGACCGAACCGAAGTTGCCCTGGCCGTCTACCAGCAGGTAGCGCAGGGAAAACGGCTGGGCCATCCGAACGATGGTGTCGTACACCGCAGTGTCGCCGTGAGGGTGATACTTACCGATCACGTCACCGACAACACGGGCAGATTTCTTGTACGGCTTGTTCCAGTCGTTACCCAGCTCGCTCATCGCGAACAGCACACGCCGGTGCACGGGCTTCAAGCCATCGCGCGCATCAGGCAGTGCCCGCCCGACAATTACGCTCATTGCGTAGTCGAGGTAGGACTGTTTCAGCTCGTCTTCGATATTGACCGGGAGGATTTCTTTGGCCAGTTCGCCCATGAGAAGCCTGATTCCTTTTTCGGGTGAAACTTCGTCACATCCATACGGGACCAACGAAGCTCGCCGCCGCCGACATGATGCCTGGCAGCGACTTACGACAAATCAACGAGTTATGACACGGATCTGCGCATTAAAGGCCACCCCTTGGGGTGACCTTGGAAACCGCCGAATGGTATCACAATCGCCGCCACGCACCTATCCCCCTGATGCGCATGGTGTGTAGTTAGTTGACCAGTGACAGGCCTAATGAGGCCGAGAGGCGCTCAGAGGCCAACCACAGGGCAAATTCAGCGCTGAATTGCCCCCATTGTGCCCAGTAAAAGCCATCCGGCCTCTCAATTACCGGGCCCTTCCGGCTGACGCCGAGGGTAATGGGCCACATCCAACTCGATCTCCACATCGGGCAGAGGGCCATCCGACCAAAAACCGCGTCTGCCAGGCACCTTGACCACCGAGGGCTGGCCGGCCCGGGCATCCCGGATCCGCACACCAATGGCGCCCGTAAGCTCGGCAACCCCCGGCACACCTCCTGTGGTATTCATATGGCGCTCTCCAACCCAGGCGATCCATTTGCCCCCGTCGCCCGGCTGATAAGCCTCAATCTGGCGCACAGCAAAGTAGTTCATTTCTGCCAACCGGTTCGTGAGATCCAGGGCAGGCTGATGGGTGTAGCGATCCCGGTGCAAAGTCAGGTAGTCATCATCCAGCCCCCGCACCCGCAGGCCACAGGCATGGGCCTTTCTCGCCACCACACTGCGCGCACTTACAGACCCCGGCGAAACCAGGAGCATGGGCGATCCCGTGGCATGGCTGCCTTCGATATACAGTGTGCGAAAGCCCCGATCATAGAGGGCCTGCATCTTCTCGGTGAGAAACGCCACACTGGCGGCTTCGGTATGGTGCTCCCCCAGCACCCAGCCCTGCACGGCGTCAGGCCACGCCGCAATCAGGTCATCCACCGTTGCCGATGGCCCCAGGGCAAGAGGCGCAGGGCGTGGCGGCATCTGCACGGTCTCGAAGAAGCGCCGCCGATCCCGTGCGAACCAGGCGTCATAGTAGGCGATTGTTGATGGCGGCAGATTCAACATGCCATGACGGTTATCCCCGTAGCCATACGACATCAGATACTCCTCCTGAGGCAGCTCAAGGGACGGTTTGGAACCTGCCTTGCCCCCGCCCCGGGCCCCGACGGAGTGCCACTGCCCAGGCCTGCCGGCATGCAAAAAGCCCAACTCGCCGCGCCCCCGGGCATCGATGACTTGCACCATCAAACCGCCCTCTTCATAGAGCTTGAAGTCGCTTTTGATCCGCAGCACCACGGCATTCCCCTGGGCATCCACCGGGCGAATCAAGTACTCCCCCGCAGCCGTGCGGTAAATACCCTTGGCATTAGGCTCCACCCCTTGCAGCAACGCGACGGCTTCATCCCGGGGCACGGCCGAGGCTTTCCAGGCCTCGGGGATGAACGAGACCGGCGCTTGTGGCCGGACCTCCTGTAAAAGAGAGTACGCAGGCGCGGGCGGCGGCCTGAAAAACCTGCGATACATCGCCAAGGGTTTGACACCAATGGGCTGCCCTCCCTCGGTTATGGCCGCCAGACTCAAATAGTGCCTGGCGCCCCCTTCACGCAGGACCAGCCCCGGAATCGCCTGCCCGCGTGCGCGAAACGTTCGCACTGCCGTGTGGGCCAACCGCTGCCACAGCCGCGGGACCGAAGCAACCCAATGCATCGCCCACGGCAGCATATCCAGCAGCACGCCCGCCACCTCGACCCCAAACATCACCTTATTGAAAGTCGATTGACGGCTGACTTGTGCATTGCTGACCGCCCCCCGCTGCACAAGCTCCAGCAAGCGTAAAATCTGCAGATAGTACAAGCCCTGCAACAGTGACGACTCACAAGGCACCAGTTGCACGACCAGGGGCGGCAGGCGCTCTTGAGGCTTCACACTCCCGAGCACAAAAGACGCCAGGCCTTCGACAAAGCGCTGGTACTTCAACCCCGACGAGACCAGGGTCTCGATCACCTGCATGGACCTTACGCACAATCGCTCCATTAAATAGGCTCGCCATTGCGGCTTGCCAAGCAGCGCTATCAACTCGCGCTCGCCGGGCAACGCCCGCACGTCCAGCCCATCAGGCGCATTGGGTGCGTAAAGCACTCGCCCGGCCTCTTCGGCGGTCGAGATCACCACCAGCCCCTGCACCCACTGGCTCCCGCCAAGCTCAGGTTCAACGTCAGGTATGCCCAGCATCAAGAAATTCGCCACGACCGCCTGCCCCGCCACCCGGGCCCGAGCCTGCGGCGCCCACGACGCCAGCACCGCCGCCACCCATTGCTGCACACGGTTTTGCCTCGGATCGGCGGCGGATGCGCCGCGATAGGCCGCAGGGTTGAAGCGTGCCGATTCGGCGGCGTATTCCAGGGTCGCGGCCTGGGCCGCCATCCAGGCCTGCGCCAGCCGTTCGGCGCCCGGCGAAGTCGCAGGCGGCGCGAAGGTTTTCTTGAGAATGTCCTCGCAATAATGGTGCCCGGCATCGATCTGCGTCACCCACTGCTCAATCGTCTCGCGCGAGAGCTTGAGCGCCTCGCCACGCGCATCGAATACCCGCCGCCCGTCAGCAAACGTCACATCCGCCTCAAGCGTGACCCTCGATGTCCAGGCGACGCTCCCCTCCCAGGGCTTGAGATTCTTGAGCGTCAGCTCAGTCAAGCTCATGCGTTCGACGCTACCCCGTTCGACGGGAGGCGTCAGACCGGGGGCTGGCACGTAGGTAACCCGCACCGCTTCTGATCGAACGACGATGATCTGATCCGGGTCGATCTGCTCCACTGACGCCCCCGGCAAACCGCGCGCTTCCAAAAAGCCTCGCAGCCTGGCTCGCAGCTTCTGCCGGGCATAACCACGCAACGAGGGAACAGGTTCAAGCAACACAGCCAGGGCCTGGTTCTTTTCCTGCGCAGCCAATGCCATTTCCTGCAAACGCTGGCGGTCCGGGTCCGACAGGGCCTTTTGCCAAGCCGGCACCATCAGCGCTTCCAACAACCGATTGCGCGCAACAAAAGCCGCCGCCGTATCCAGTTGAGACGCCAGGTCAATCACACTATCCACCGCCCCAGGCCGTAGACGCTGACCTGCGCCGAGCACCTGACGCAGATCCTGTTGCTGCTTTGCCAGCAAGGCTGCGACCCCATCTGCGACAAAATCTCCCGCTATCGCGCTCGGAACAGACGCAAGCCGCCCCGCCCACCGACCGGTCTGCTTGTTGCGCACCGCAAGCGGCAGGCTGCCAGCCAGCATGACGCCCTCCGATGCGCCAGCGTCAAGACGCCGCTCCAGCTCAGCATTAAGGGCGGCCAGGCCAGGGAACGCTTCAAAACCCTGGGCGGCCGTCCACAAAACCAACGGCCCGGCCGGCGGGTTTGTGCTGTCAGCACTGAGAATGAATGCCGTGGCAAACCGCTCCCCACCAGCCAAGGCCAAACGGTAGACCTGGGGCCGCTGAGCGACGGGAAATGCCAGCTCACGGGCGCTGGCCGTCGGGTATTGCAATACACTGTCGATCAGGGCTCGATCAGTAGCGGTTAAAGTGCCATCAACCCAACGCAGGGCCGCCTCGGTCGCCAGCATCTGTTTGCGCATCCGCGCCAGCAACTCGTCACGCAGCCCCAGGTCGCGCTGAAATGTCTTCCAGAACGCCCCCAACCTCTGTGCAAATTCTTGCTTGAGCGCCAGCAGCAGACGGCTGAGGGTGCCGACCGTCTGGAGTTTGTAGTCCTCCTCCAGGGTCTGCGGCTCGACGTAAAATGCCCCATCCGCATGATCGTCATCGCGCTCCTCATCCCACCGCGCATCCAGCAATGACTCCAGGGTCTGGGACGCATACGGCTGCCGCTCGCCCTGTTCATCGAGCCGGGAACGGGTGAAATGAATCTGCTGCGGGCTGATCGCCCCGGTATAACTGGGGAACATCTGCCTCAACTGCTGCTGGAAAAACCCATCGAATCCGGGTGAGCCCGCCAGTAATTGGCCCGTCAGGCTGTTGAGCTTATTGAGCTGCCGTATCAGGTTCTGTTGCTGATCACCAACCGCAAGCCCGGCGGAAGGCACGACCGGCAACGTGTCGGGACGCAATGGCCGACGGCGTACATCCCCCGGCAGGCCACTCGGCAGCGCGAGCACCTGGGCAACGCGCGCCTCGACGCCCGGCCTCACGGGGAAGAAGGCCGCACGCGCATTCACTTGTTGTTGGGCCAACTGTTCGTCCAGGACTTGCCCGAGCAAAGAGCCCCGGGCATCAGGCGGCATCCCCACCAGCGCCCATTGCGCGCGTTGCTGCCTGCGCAATGCAAGCACCTGCTCACGTTCAGGCTGGGCAACGTTGGCCAGGATTTCATCGCGCTCACCGGCCACAACCTGCTGCAGGCTGAGGGCGGCCAGCACCGCCGAGTCGCTGGCAAACTCCTCCAGGCCGCGCTGCGGGGTGTAGAGCAGTACTGGCCGGCTTTTGGTCAAGCCGCCCCGCCATGCCAACACAAATGCCGCCGACAGGTTGATGTCCTGCCCCGCGCCCTTGATCACCAGGCGATGCAGGACCACCCCGCTCGCGGGCTGCACCGCGCTGGCCACCAGGCCGTGCAGCAGCGCCAAGCCATCCGCCGTGAGCCCCACCGCCGGGTCCGCCAGGTGATCGGCCCGACGCAACGCCGCCTCTGCGGCCAGTTCGCTGTAGCGATAACGCAGCCAGGTGTCGCGCATGCTCAGCTCGTTGCCTTGCCGACCCGGGCTGTACCAGAAGTGCTTCAAACCCTGGCTAAAAAGCTCGAACAGCCCCTGCAGGTGCTGATCGAGCACCGTCACGAAGGCCTGGGGATCAATGCCCAGCAGATCCTCGCCCCTGGAAAAACCACTTATTTGCGAGAGTTCAGGCGCCGTGCCTGTCACCAGAGCGTCCTGCAAGGCCTGTGTCATCGAGCGCTGCACGGCACCGGGTGGTAGATCTTCAAGCAGCCAAACCGCATCAGGGTCGATTGCCATCCCTGGAAAGTGGCGATCCAACGCCCGCTGGAACGCTTCCCGGCTGATACGCGCCAGAGACGGCTGATGCTGCACCAGGCGTTCGCACAAGGCGCTTTCGGCTTGCAGTTGTTGCAGATGCCAGGCCCGACTGGGCACTGGAAGGACGCCCATCAGCTCACGGTCGTCAATAAGCGGATAAGGCGAGGGAGGAGAAGTCGCGCTAGACATGCAGAAGTGCCCCGAAGGTGATCATTGACCACCATCCTGCAAGAACCACTCACCCAGACGGCCTTAGACTTGTACTACCGCACCGCCAGTCGTCTTCAATGCAGGCGTTTACGGCACATCAACTTCGCCAGCTTGGCCGTGTCCGGCCGCTCGACAATGCCTTTTTCAGTCACAATCACATCGATCAAGTCGGCCGGGGTCACGTCAAACACCGGGTTGAAGGCACTCACATCGGCGGCAAACCGCTGGCCGGCCACCTCCAGCAACTCACCGGCCTCACGCTCTTCCAGGGCGACGTCATCGCCAGTGGCCATCATCAGGTCCAGGGTCGAGCTCGGCGCCACCACCATAAAACGCACGCCATGGTGCATGGCGCACACGGCCAGTTGGTAAGTGCCGATCTTGCTGATCACATCGCCATTGGCCGCGATACAGTCGGCGCCGACGATCACCCAGGTCACGCCCTTGGTCTTGAGGATATGCGCGCCCGCCGAGTCGGCGTTGACCGTGACCGGGATGCCCTCGCCCGCCAACTCCCAGGCAGTCAACCGCGAACCGTGCAGCCACGGGCGGGTTTCGTTGGCATAGACCTGCTCGACCATGCCCTCCAGAAACGCCGCCCGGATCACCCCAAGCGCAGTGCCCACCCCGCCGGTGGCCAGGGCCCCGGCATTGCCATGGGTCAGGATGGCCTGGGCATTGCCCTGGTGTTTGCGGATCAACTCGACGCCCAATTGCGCCATGGTCAGGTTGGCTTCGCGGTCGCTTTCATGGATCGCGATGGCTTCGGCCTCCAGCACCGCCAGCGGGTCGGCGTGCTTCTTGAGGCGGTCGAGGCGATCGCGCATGCGCTGGAGGGCCCAGAACAGGTTCGATGCGGTGGGGCGGGAATCGGCCAGCAACGCGTAGTCCTCTTCCCAGGAGGCTTGCCAGTCACCGCCCTCGGCGATCCGCTGGCGGGCGGCAAGCACCAGGCCATAGGCGGCACTGATCCCAATGGCCGGCGCGCCGCGTACCACCATGGCACGAATGGCGGCGGCCACTTCATCGACCGTCGAGCACCTCACCCAGCTTTCCCGGGCCGGCAACGCACGCTGATCGAGCAGGTGCAGTGCGCCATCACGCCAATCGATGGCCTTCACCTTCTCCGCAGCCAACAGTCGATCGCGCATCCCTTACCCCGCACTCGTGAACAAAAGCCGCCGATTATAGCGATCCGCCAGCCAAGACGCTCGGGTATACTTCGCCCTCCTGATCTCACCGCCCCGGACGCTGCTTGCTATGACACCACCCGCCGCCCCGCTCGACCTCCTGCTACTGCCAACCTGGCTGGTGCCGGTCGAACCTGCGGGCGTGGTGCTCAAGGCCCATGGCCTGGGCATCCGGGACGGGCGCATTGCGTTTATCGGGCCACGCGCGCAGGCGCTGAAACTGGCGGCCCACGAAGTGCGCGAGTTGCCGGGCATGCTGCTCAGCCCGGGCCTGGTCAATGCCCATGGCCACGCGGCGATGAGTCTGTTTCGTGGCCTGGCCGACGACCTGCCGCTGATGACCTGGCTGGAAAAACACATCTGGCCCGCCGAAGCCAAGTGGGTCGATGAGGCCTTCGTACGCGACGGCACCGACCTGGCGATCGCCGAGCAGATCAAGGGCGGCATCAGCTGCTTCGCGGACATGTACTTCTTTCCCAAGGTCGCCAGCGAGCGTGTGCACAACAGCGGCCTGCGCGCGCAGATCGCGATTCCGATCCTCGACTTCCCGACCCCCGGCGCCGCCACTGCCGACGAGGCCCTGCGCCAGGGCATCGAACTGTTTGGCGACCTCAAGCATCACCCACGGATCAAAATCGCCTTTGGCCCCCATGCGCCCTATACCGTCAGCGATGCGAACCTGGAAAAAGTCCGGGTGATCGCCGAGGAACTGGACGCCGTCATTCATATGCATGTGCACGAGACCGCCTTTGAAGTGCAGCAGTCTGTCGAGCAGTATGGCGAACGGCCCCTGGCCCGCCTTGCGCGCCTGGGTTTGCTCGGCCCACGCTTGCAGGCCGTTCATATGACCCAAATCAGCGAAGAAGACCTGGCGTTGCTGGTAGAAAGCAACAGCAGCGTGATCCATTGCCCGGAATCCAACCTGAAACTGGCCAGTGGCTTCTGCCCCGTGGAACGCCTGTGGCAGGCCGGCGTCAATGTGGCAGTAGGCACCGACGGCGCGGCAAGCAACAATGACCTCGACCTGCTGGGCGAAACCCGCACCGCCGCGCTGCTGGCCAAGGCCGTTGCCGGCTCGGCCAGCGCCCTGGATGCCCATCGCGCACTGCGCATGGCCACCCTCAACGGTGCGCGGGCCATGGGCCTGGAGGCTGAAATCGGCTCGCTGGAGGTGGGCAAGGCTGCGGATATCGTGGCCTTCGACCTTTCGGGGCTGGCCCAGCAACCGATCTACGATCCGGTCTCGCAGCTTATATATGCCACCGGACGCGATTGTGTGAAACACCTTTGGGTCGGCGGCAAGCAACTGCTCGACGACCGGCAACTGACGCGCATGGATGAACCGCAACTGAACGCCACGGCCGTTGCCTGGGGCCGGCGCATCAGCGGACACCACGAATAACGCCGGCCCCGGCTCAGCATGCCGGGCCCGACACACTGTTTTATCGGATTTAGAGGACTACCCATGAGTAACGTCGACCACGCCGAAATCGCCAAATTCGAAGCCCTGGCCCACCGCTGGTGGGACCGCGAGAGCGAGTTCAAGCCCCTGCACGACATCAACCCGCTGCGGGTCAACTGGATCGACGAGCGGGTCAACCTGGCCGGCAAGAAAGTCCTCGACGTGGGCTGCGGCGGCGGCATCCTCAGCGAAGCCATGGCCCAGCGCGGCGCCACGGTGATGGGCATCGACATGGGTGAAGCGCCGTTGGCCGTGGCCCAACTGCATCAGTTGGAGTCGGGCGTGAGTGTCGAATACCGGCAGATCACCGCCGAAGCCCTGGCCGAGGAAATGCCCGAGCAGTTCGACGTGGTGACCTGCCTGGAGATGCTGGAGCACGTGCCCGACCCGTCGTCGGTGATCCGCGCCTGCTTCCGTATGGTCAAGCCCGGCGGCCAGGTGTTTTTCTCCACCATCAACCGCAACCCCAAGGCCTACCTGTTCGCGATCATCGGCGCCGAATACATCATGAAGCTGCTGCCGCGCGGCACCCATGACTTCAAGAAGTTCATCCGCCCTTCCGAGCTGGGCGCCTGGAGCCGCCAGGCCGGGCTGACCGTCAAGGACATCATCGGCCTGACCTACAACCCACTGACCAAGCACTACAAGCTGGCCAACGACGTGGACGTCAACTACATGATCCAGACCCTGCGCGAGGAATAAGCCTGTGAAGTTGAAAGCGGTTCTTTTCGACATGGACGGTACGCTGCTCGATACCGCGCCGGACTTTATCGCCATCTGCCAGGCCATGCGCACCGAGCGCGGGCTGGCACCGATCAACGACCAGCATATCCGCGATGAAATCTCCGGCGGCGCCCGGGCCATGGTGGCCGTGACGTTTGCCATGGACCCCGAGTCCCCAGGCTTTGAAGCACTGCGCCTGGAGTTCCTCGAACGCTACCTCAAGGGCTGCGCGATCCACAGCAAACTGTTTGACGGCATGGCCGAACTGCTGGAAGACATTGAACGCTCCAAGCTGATCTGGGGCGTGGTCACCAACAAGCCATTGCGCTTTGCCGAGCCGATCATGCAGCAACTGGGCCTGGCCCAGCGCTCGGCGCTGTTGATCTGCCCGGACCACGTAAAGAACAGCAAGCCCGACCCGGAGCCGTTGATCCTGGCCTGCAAGATGCTCGACCTGGACCCGGCCAGCGTACTGTTCGTGGGCGACGACCTGCGGGATATCGAGTCGGGCCGTGACGCCGGCACCCGCACCGCCGCCGTCACCTACGGCTATATCCACCCCGACGACAACCCCCGCAACTGGGGCGCCGACGTCGTGGTCGATCACCCGCTGGAGCTGCGCAAGGTGCTCGATAGCGCACTCTGCAGCTGCTGACCGATGAAGCGCCAATGTGTGCTGCCCCACTGAATTTTTTTGAGGTCGATTATGTTTGATTACTCCGCACGCCCAGAATTGCTCAAGGACCGGGTCATCCTGGTCACCGGTGCCGGTCGCGGGATTGGTGCAGCGGCGGCCAAGACCTATGCCGCCCACGGTGCCACCGTGCTGTTGCTGGGCAAGACCGAAGCCAACCTGGCCCAGGTCTACGATGCAATCGAAGCCGCCGGCCACCCACAGCCGGTGGTGATCCCGTTCAACCTGGAAACCGCCCTGCCCCATCAATACGACGAGCTGGCGGCGATGATCGAAAAAGAATTCGGCCATCTCGACGGGGTGCTGCACAACGCCTCGATCATTGGCCCGCGCACCCCGATCGAACAGCTGTCGGGCGAGAATTTCATGCGGGTCATGCATATCAACGTCAACGCCATGTTTATGCTGACCGCCACCCTGCTGCCCCTGCTCAAGCTGTCCCAGGACGCTTCGGTGGTGTTCACCTCCAGCAGCGTCGGGCGCAAGGGCCGTGCCTACTGGGGCGCCTATGGCGTGTCGAAGTTCGCCACCGAAGGCCTGATGCAAACCCTGGCCGATGAACTCGACACCGTCGCCGCAGTGCGCGCCAACAGCATCAACCCCGGCGCCACCCGCACCAGCATGCGCGCCCAGGCCTACCCGGGGGAAAACCCGGCCAACAACCCGCTGCCTGAAGACATCATGCCGGTGTACCTGTACCTGATGGGCCCGGACAGCTCGGGGATCAATGGGCAGGCATTCGACGCGCAATAATCCTCGAACCTGACACCAGCCTAATGTGGAGCGGGCTTGTGTGGGAGCGGGCTTGTCGGGTCCCACAAGGGCCCGGCGCCAAATTTCCAGCACGTCTTTTTTTCAAGAAATGCCATCCTCTTGTTTTATAAGCAATAAAAATAACTTCCCGTAATGGCACGCTTTTCGCTCCACTTTGTTTAAGCAGGCGGTACGGCATCAAGACGTGCGGCATGGGATCAGGGGTTATAACCCCTGGCAAAGCGGACTAAACTGTTACCCAGGTTTTACGGAACTGAAGGAACAGTAAGACGCCTACCAGTGGCCGCTCCCATCGAGCCTGTAAGACAGCATTAAGTGCTTAGAGGCCATTCGTTTATGAAAACACCCACCCAGACCAACGCAATTGACTTCGACAGTGCCAAATTGCAACGCCTGGGCTTTGGCCAGCCCGCCCTTGTCGCACGGCGCCCCACCAGCCTCGCGCAACTGCGCCAGCAACTGAGCCTGCAATTGCAGACCAGCCTCGAAGCCGAGCGGATCCTGGGCCTGTTCTTTCGCGAAGTGCAGCGCCTGGTCCCCCTGGATGCCCTGCAATATCGCCATGAAGCCAGCGACCTGCGCCTGGACTATGGCCAGCGCGGCCATCATTGCGTGAGCTATCACCTCAGCCACCAGGGCGAACACCTGGGGGAACTGGCGTTTCGCCGCAACCAGCGCTTCAGCGAAGAGGAACAGGGCCACCTGGAGTCACTGCTGGCCAGCCTGCTCTACCCCATGCGTAATGCCCTGCTGTATCGCGCCGCGACCCGCAGTGCCCTGCGCGATCCACTGACCGAGACCGGCAACCGGATCGCCATGGACCAGACCCTGGGCCGGGAGATCGAGATGGCCAAGCGGCACTTGCATCCGCTGTCCTTGCTGATGCTCGACATCGATCACTTCAAGCGCATCAATGACAGCCACGGCCACGCCACCGGCGACAAGGTGCTCAAGGCCGTCGCGGCCTCGATCAAGGGCCAGTTGCGCAATGTAGACATGGTGTTTCGGTTTGGCGGCGAAGAGTTTCTGATCCTGCTGTCCAACACCGGCCGGGATGCCGCGGCCCTGGTTGGCGAACGCCTGCGCCAGGCAGCGCAGGCCCAGGACTACTGGGCGGACACCACGCGGATCGAATTGACGGTGAGCCTGGGTTGCGCGACCTTGCTGGCGGGCGAGTCGGCCGAGAGCCTGCTGCGCCGGGCCGACAATGCCTTGTATGTGGCCAAGCGCGAAGGCCGCAACCGCCTGGCAATGGCGGGGTAAACGCTACCCCGCCCTGCCTGGGTCAGGCTTCGCTGGCCGCCAGTACCTGGCGCTCGCGGGTCACTGGGGCTTTCTCCAATTGCATGCAGCGCTCCAGGAACAGGTACATATAGTCGTAACTCTTGCACACAGCCTGGCGCAGCTCCACTTGCAACGCCTTGCTCGGGTTCATCCCCGCCAGGGTGCAGATGATCTCCAGCGCTTCCCACGGGTGGGCGTCGTCGTACTGGGCATGCATCTTCAGCCACTTCATGGCGCGCTTGCGATCCTCTTCAGGGAAAGCCGCGGCATACACGCCCGTCGAACATACCAGTGCAGACCACTCCCCAGTGGCCCCCTCGATCGCATAGTTGGTGGCGGCAATGGCCACGATCAACGAATCGGCCGAACTGGTGTGCCAGCACCAATGACTCAGTGCGTGCAACTCGGGCGGTACGTTCTGCGCCTGCAGTTCTTCCAGGCCTACGCCATGGGCGCGTGCCCAATGCATCCAATAATCGGCATGATTGAGTTCCACGCGAATATTGCGCATCAACCAACGTCGCGCCATATCCTCGCCAGGGTGGCGGGCGAACTTGGTCTTGGTCAGGTTTTGTGCCATGTACAACGCAAACTGTTCCACCACTGGCCAGCCACCGATCAGGTAGTGGCGCATGGTCTTGGCACTGAGCTTGTTATCGCGCATGCGCTGGTACAGTTCGTGTTCGACAACCCGGCGCTTGCTCTCGCTACAATCCTGGATCAATTGCTGAGCCCAGGTGGGGTAGCTTGAGGCTTCCATAAGCGGGCCGGTTCTGCTGAATGTGTCGATCACTGTCGGGATCCTTTTGATGTGTGATGTGTACAGACCAGTAGATGTTTCAGCGGAATGTGCCGGGCGCCCTGAATAACAGGGGCTGCGGGCGCGCAGGTCGACACTGCAGACTATCGAAGGTAAACAATTGCGGGCGTTCAATCAGGTAGCCCTGAGCATAGTCCACGCCGATCTCGAGCAAGGCCTGCTCGATGTGCGGCGTTTCGACAAACTCGGCAATCGTGCGCTTACCCATGACATGGCCGATGTGATTGATCACTTCGACCATGGCACGGTTAATCGGGTCGTCCAGCATATCCTTTACGAAACTTCCATCGATCTTCAGGAAGTCTACAGGTAAATGTTTGAGGTAGGCGAATGAGGACATTCCGGCACAAAAGTCATCCAGCGAGAAGTAACAACCTAACGCCTTGAGTTCATTGATAAAACGAATTGCACTACCCAAATTCGAGATAGCGCTGGTTTCTGTGATTTCAAAACAGATCATGCCCGGAGGAATGCCATAGGCGGTGAACCGCTCCCGCAGGAAGCGCAGGAAGTCGTCATCGCCGATGGTAATGCCCGACAGGTTAATCGCACACATCGCCATGGGCCTGCCCGGTCGCTCGATCATGCAGCGGGCAATGAGCTTGAACACGTTCTCCACCACCCAGCGGTCCAGGGAGGTCATCAACCCGTAGCGTTCGGCGGCCGGGATAAAGCTGTCGGGCAAGATGATCCGCCCCGCCTCATCGTGCAGGCGCAGCAGGATTTCGATATGCCCGGTCCCCGCCGCGGTGTGGCCCAAGGGCGCGATTTCCTGGGAGTACAGGCAAAAGCGGTCCTCCTCCAGGGCCATGTGCAGGCGCTGGATCCAGGCCATCTCGCCAAAGCGCAAGGACAGCTCGGTGTCATCGGCGTGATAGACCTGCACCCGATTGCGGCCTTTTTCCTTGGCCATGTAGCAGGCCATGTCCGCGGCGCGCAGGGACGTCTCCAGGGTGGTCGGGGTGTGCGAGATATGCACCAGGCCGATACTGACCGTGGTGACAAACGGTCGGCCTTTCCAGACGAAGTGCAGGTTTTGTACGGTATTGCGTAGGCTTTCGGCGATTTTTTCCGCCGCCGGCGCCGGGCAGTTCTCCAGCAGAATGCCGAACTCATCACCGCCCAGGCGGGCCAGGGTATCGCCTTCGCGCAGGTCCGATTGCAGCAAGGCGCAGATATGCCGTAGCAACTCATCGCCCGCCGCGTGGCCACAGGTGTCGTTGACCAGCTTGAACTGGTCCAGGTCGAGGAACATCAAGGCATGGCGCCCCGACTGCTGGCGCCCGATGCCATGCAGCACCTGTTCCAGGCGGTATTCAAATTCACGCCGGTTGGCCAGGCCGGTCAAGGCATCATGAGTCGCCTGCCAGGACAGGTTGGCAATGTATTGGCGCTCCTGGGTCATGTCATGCAACACCAGCACCGCACCGCTGACTTTGCCGGCACTGCGGATCGGCGCGCCCACCAGGGTCACGGAGACGGTGCTGCCATCCAGGCGCTGGATCAACTTGGAGTGCTCGCTGCCACCGCTGAGCTGGCCACCCAGAATGTGCTCAATCAGGGTAAACCCATCGACCTGGGCGTTTTCATCCAGCAGGTTGAACAACGCGGCCAACGGCAGGCCCTGGGCCTGGGCGGCGTTCCAGTGGGTCAGGGATTCCGCCGCCGGGTTCATATAGGCGATAGCCCCGTCGACATCGGTGGTGATCACCCCGTCGCCGATGGACTCCAGGGTGATCTGCGCCCGCTCCCGCTCCAGTTGCAAGGCATCGGCAAACGCATGGCGCTGGGTCAATAGCTTGCGGGTGCGTAACAAAGCCAAGGCGATCAGGCCCAGGGCGGTGGCCAGGTTGGTGATCAACAACAGGCGCAGAATCATCCGCGAGCCTTCGCCCAGGGCGTCGCTGAAGGCCTTGGCCGCCGGCGTCACGCCATCGTTGATGGCGATGATGCGTTCTTTCCAGGCCTGGATGTCGCGACCGCTGACCCGGTTGGCGAGGATTGTCCGGTGCATCTCCTGCGCCAGGTCATCGAGCTGTACCAGGTAGCCATCGCCCACGGTCCACAGCTCGATGGCTTTTTCCAGGTAGCTGAAATGGCGAAAGTTGAGGTACAGCCAGATCAGGCTCGACACGTCATCGGGATGGTTACCGCCCTTGAGAATCCCCAGGCGCGCAGCCGCCAGGTCAGGATTGGGGCGATCCAGGGCGATACGCAACTCGTGCCCGCCCTGGGGCACGGCAATGGCGTTCTGGTATTTGAGAAAAGTCGCCTGGTCGCGATTATCGGCGTACAGGGTCAGGTAGTAGATGGCATCTTTCTGCCCCTTGGACCACAGGCTCTCGCCCGCCACATAACCGCGCACGGCCGACAGCACGTAGAGGCTGACACAGCCCAGCAAGGCCTGGAACAGCACAACGGCAATAAAGGGCCAGACGATGCCCAACAACTTGGGTGTTTCGAGAGTTCGCTTCTGCTTCATGAGATCCCTTGCATCAGCACAGGCGAGTAAAAACTGCTCCTGACAGCACAGCCGAGGCCGAACGCGCGCCCTCCAGGATCGGAGACGGGAGCGTTTCAGCGAACTTGTTGCAAGTGTCCATAAAGCTTGGCGTATAAACCGCCATCGGCTATCAGTTGCTGGTGGTCGCCGTCTTCGGCAATGTGCCCGCCGTCAAACACCAATACCCTATCAGCCTGCTTCACCGCCGACAAACGGTGAGCAATGATCAGTGTAGTACGCCCACTGAGAAACCGCGCCAGCGCCTGGTGCAGGTTGTATTCGGTGGCCGCATCCAGGGCCGAGGTGGCTTCGTCGAGAATCACCACCTTGGGCTCGGCCAGCACCATGCGGGCAATCGCCAGGCGTTGGCGCTGGCCACCGGACAAACGTACGCCCGAACGCCCAACAATACTGTCCAGGCCCTGGGGCAGCCCCTTGACCGTAGCATCCAGCTGGGCAATTTCAAGGGCCTGCCAACAGGCCTGGTCGCTGCGCTCGCGGCCCATGGTCAGGTTGGCGCGCACGGTGTCATTGAACAGTGCCGGATGCTGCAGCACCACCGCGACATGCTCGCGGATGGTTTCCAGGCCAATCGCCTGCTGGGTCGCGCCGCCGAAGCGAATCGTCCCCGCCTGTGGGGTGTAGAGCCCCAGCAGCAGTTGCACCAAGGTACTCTTACCGCCGCCACTGGCGCCGACAATCGCCACTTTTTCGCCAGGGGCGATGGCCAGGTTCAACTGGTTGAGCACCAGGTCTTCGCCATAGCCAAAGTCCAGGCCCCGCACCTCGATGCCGACGGTTTCGCGCCCGGTAAACGGGTCCTCGCCCCCGGTATATTGCGGCTCGTCGGCGCGGGCCAGCAGTTCGTTGATCCGCGTCAGCGCACCACCGGCGGCGTAGTAGGCGTATTGCAGGTTGAGCAACTGCTCCACCGGGCCGATCATAAACCACAGGTAGCTGAACACCGCGAGCATCTGGCCGATGGACAGGTCGGAAAACAACACGGTGAGCATCGCCGCCGCACGGAAGATATCAATCCCGAACTGGAACAACAGGCCACTGGCGCGGCTGGAGGCGTCGCTTTTCCACTGGGAGTTGATGGCAAAGTCGCGCACTTCCTGGGCGCGCTGCCCCAGGCGCCCGAGGAAAAAGCCCTGGCGATTGCCGGCGCGCACCTCCTGGATAGCGTCCAGGGTTTCCGTCAGGGCCTGGGTAAACCGCGAGGTGCTGTCGTTTTCCAGCTTCTTCAGGTGCTTGACCCGCTTGCCCAACTGCACCGTGGCGTAGATCACCAACGGGTTGAACAACAGGATCAACAGGGCCAGCTTCCAGTGCATCCACATCAGGATCCCGGAAGTGCCGACCAGGGTCAGGGTAGCCACCAGGAACCGGCTCAAGGTTTCCCCGACAAACTTGTCCACCGTGTCCAGGTCGGTGACCAGGTGCGTGGTCACCGTGCCGCCGCCCAGGCTTTCGTATTCACTCAGGGAAATGCGCTTGAGCCGTTCGATCAGGCGCACGCGAATTCGATAGACAATGTCCTTGGCCAGCCCGGCAAACAGGCGCGCCTGCACCACGTTGAACACCAGGGCCGCGCAACGCAGCACCAGGGTGACCAGCAGCATCAGGCCGATATAGCCGGCGGCCTGCTGCCAGACCGCCGGCAATGCATGGTTCATCACCTGCAACGCGGCATCGCCATTGCCCAGCAGCACTTCGTCCACCAGCAGGGGCAGGAGCAAGGGAATCGGCACGCTGCACAGGGTTGCCAGTACGGCGACCCCATTGGCGATCCACAACGCTTTTTTATGGCGCAGGGCCAGGCGGCGAATTTCTGCCCAGGTCAGCCGATCAACCCGTGGTGTTGGCTGATCATGCACAGGCAGCTCGCTCCAGCCAGCGACCGAGCAACGGCGACAGCTCGGACAGCGGCTGGTAGCCGTTGGTCAACAACGCCAGCTGACCATTGCGCTCGGCCAGCAACGTGGGGAACCCGGCGATGCCCAGGTCCTGGACCCAGGTAAAATCGGCGGCCGTGGCGGCATGTTGCTCGGCGCGGTCAAAGGCCTCGGCAAACTCGATGCGCGGCACCCCGGCGGTCTCGGCCAGTTCCACCAGCACACTGGCGCGGGTCACATCGCGCCCTTCGACATAAAAGGCCTGCTGGATCAGCCCGAGCAAGGCCCAGGCGCAATCCGGCGCCAGGCCGCGCGCGGTAACCAGGGCCCGGCAGGCCGGCTCCGTGTCATACACAAAACCGTCAGGCAAGGCACCTTCCAGGCGGAACGGCTGGCCAGTGGCTTCGGTCACCGCTTGCCAGTGCTCCAGGATATAGCGCCGGGTGGTCGGCTCCAGCGCCGCGCCGCTGCCGGTGCGCAAACCGCCGACCACCAGGTGCAGTTCCACACCCGCTGCCCGGGCCTGCTCAACCAGGGCCTTGGCCACCGGGGCAAACCCCCAGCACCAGGAACACATCGGGTCCATTACATAGAGCAGGCGCGCGGACATGGTTCAAGCCTCGGTGGATGATTGCTTGTAGTTGTAGCCAATCGGGTGCGGCATATTGCGGGCCTTGGCCAGCTCGATCTGCTTCTGGCGATCGATCGCACTGCGACGGGTCTTCTCGGACAGCTTATCCCAGCAGTGCGGGCAACTGATGCCGGCCACGTAATGCTCGGATGCGCGGTCCTCTACGCTAACCGGTGTACGGCAGGCATGACATTGATCGTAGTCACCTTCGCTCAAGTCGTGGCGCACGGTCACGCGGTTATCGAAAACAAAGCAGTCACCCTGCCATTTGGTCTCGGCCTGGGGCACCTCTTCGAGGTATTTGAGGATGCCGCCCTTGAGGTGATACACCTCGTCAAAGCCTTCGCTGAGCATATAGCTCGAGGCTTTTTCACAACGAATGCCGCCGGTGCAGAACATGGCGACCTTCTTGTGTTTGGCCGGGTCGAAGTTGGCTTTGATATAGTCGGGAAATTCGCGAAAACTCGTGGTTTTCGGGTCGATTGCGCCTTCAAAGGTGCCGATCGACACTTCATAGTCGTTACGGGTGTCGATCAACAGCACTTCTGGATCGTTGATCAGGGCGTTCCAGTCTTGTGGATCAACATAGGTGCCAACTTGTTTGTTGGGGTCGACGCCTTCGACGCCCAGGGTCACGATCTCTTTTTTCAGCTTGACCTTGGTGCGGTAGAACGGCTGCTCGTCGCAGTACGACTCTTTGTGGTCGATATCGACCATGCGTGGGTCGTTCTTCAGCCAGGCCATCAGGCCATCAATGCCTTCACGGCTGCCGGAAACGGTGCCGTTGATGCCTTCTTCGGCGATCAGCAAGGTGCCCTTGATACCGTTGTCGACCATGGCCTGCAACAGGGGCTCGCGCAGGGCGACGTAATCTTCGAGGGTGACGAACTTATACAGTGCCGCCACGACGATCGGGTGGGTCATGGGTGTTCTCTCCAGGTGGCTACCCTCGTAAAGGGTGAACCGGATGCAAAAAAAACGCGCCGACTGAGCGGCGCGTTGCGGATTCTAGCAAAACACAGGCCTTTTTAGGAGCCGGATCTCAGTGTTTGCTCCCGCCAGCGCAGGTCGGCGAGGCCGGGGCTGCGTCGGTTTTTGCCCATTCTTCAGGCGTGTAGGTATGCAGCGCCAGCGCATGGAACTCGCTCATCAGCTCGCCCAGGGTGGCGTAGACCTTCTGGTGGCGCTTGACGCGGTTGAGCCCGTCGAACTGCTGGCTGACCAGCACGGCCTTGAAATGCGTCTGCAATCCACGGCTGTGCATATGGCTTTCGTCCAGCACACTCAGGTGGTCCGGGCCCAGGGCGGCCAGTGCCGTCTCGATGCGCTGTTGCATGGTCATTCCTGGCTCCACTTACTTCTTGACAGGCGCGGCGGCTTTTTTCGCCGGAGCCAGTTCGTTGGTCATGTCTTCCAGCAGCTTGTTGACCACCGGCACCGCGCTTTCCAGCTTGGCCTGGGTCAGTTGGGCCGATTGCTGGGTCAGTTGTGGCATTTTCTCCAGGACTTTCTTGCCCAGTGGCGACTTGTAGAAGGCAACCAGGTCCTTGAGTTCGGATTCGCTGAAGTTACTGGTGTACAGCTTGACCATGTCCGGCTTGAGCTTGTTCCAACCAATGGCCTGGTCCAGGGCGGCGTTGGCCTTGGCCTGGTAGGTGTCGAGCACGGTTTGCTTGGCGGCAGGCGCCTTGGTCTGCTCGAAACGCTGGGCGAACATTTGCTGCACTTGCATGTACACCGGGGTGCCCAGCTTGTCGGCGTGGGCCAGGGTCAGGAAAGCTTCGGCACTGGCATTGTGGCTGGCGGTATCGGCAAGCACCTGGCCGCTGGCACAGACCAGAGCAACCGCGGTACAGATGGCACGAAGACGAGTCATCGAGTTTCCTTTCTAGCTGGCGAGGTAATACCCCAAGGGCGACCATTCTGCGCCTAAAAAACACCGGCACTCAACCCCACGCCTTGTAGGACTTGGTTTTGCGGGGGGCTGGCCGATGAAATGGCTTTTATGGAACCCAAACGCGCGCCCAAGGCCTAAACTGCGCAAACCGACCACAAGGAGAGTCCCTGCGATGAGCCGTATCGAAACCGACAGCCTGGGCGAAGTACACGTCCCGGATGACGCTTACTGGGGCGCACAGACCCAGCGTTCACTGGTCAATTTCGCCATCGGCGAGCAACGCATGCCGCTGGCGGTCCTGCATGCCCTGGCCCTGATCAAGAAAGCCGCGGCGCGGGTCAACGACCGCAATGGCGACCTGCCCGCCGATATCGCCCGGCTGATCGAACAGGCCGCCGATGAAGTCCTTGCAGGCCAGCACGATGACCAGTTCCCGCTGGTGGTCTGGCAGACCGGCAGTGGCACCCAGAGCAATATGAACGCCAATGAAGTGATCGCTGGCCGCGCCAACGAGCTGTCGGGTAAGGCCCGTGGCGGCAAGAGCCCGGTGCACCCCAACGATCATGTCAACCGCTCCCAGAGTTCCAACGACTGCTTCCCCACCGCCATGAGCATTGCCACCGTGCAGGCGGTGCACGAGCAACTGTTGCCGGCGCTGCGTGAGCTGTCCGGCGGGCTGGCGGAGTTGTCGGCGCGCCATATGAAGCTGGTCAAGACCGGCCGCACCCATATGATGGACGCCACGCCCATTACCTTCGGCCAGGAGGTCTCGGCGTTTATCGCGCAACTGGACTACGCCGAGCGCGCCATTCGCAGTGCCCTGCCCGCCGTCTACGAGCTGGCCCAGGGCGGTACGGCGGTCGGCACCGGCCTGAACTCGCCCCATGGCTTTGGCGAGGCGATTGCCGCGGAAATCGCCGCGTTGTCCGGGCTGCCGTTTGTCACTGCCCCCAACAAGTTCGCCGCACTGTCGGGCCATGAGCCGCTGACCACCCTGTCCGGCGCCCTGAAAACCCTGGCCGTGGCCTTGATGAAAATCGCCAACGACCTGCGCCTGCTGGGCTCGGGCCCACGGGCGGGGCTGGCCGAAGTGCGCCTGCCGGCCAATGAGCCGGGCAGTTCGATCATGCCCGGCAAGGTCAACCCGACCCAGTGCGAAGCGCTGTCGATGCTGGCCTGCCAGGTCTTGGGCAACGACGTGACCATCGGCATTGCCGCCAGCCAAGGGCATTTGCAGTTGAACGTGTACAAGCCGGTGATTATCCACAACCTGCTGGAGTCGATCCGCTTGCTGGCCGACGGCTGCCGCAACTTCCAGGAACATTGCATCGCGGGCTTGGAGCCCGACGCCGAGCAAATGGCTGCGCACCTGGAACGGGGCCTGATGCTGGTGACAGCACTGAACCCGCATATCGGCTATGACAAATCGGCAGAGATTGCCAAGAAAGCCTATGCCGAAGGGCTGACACTGCGCGAAGCCGCACTGGCGCTGGGCTACCTCACCGATGCCGAGTTCGACCAGTGGGTACGCCCGCAGAATATGCTCGAAGCCGGGCATTGACCTAAAGGTGGGCCAACCTTGCGCGCCGGGCCTTGAGCCCGGCGATCAAGGACGGGGCCAACGCCACCGACGCCGATCCCAGCACCACCAGCACCGCGCCGCCATACCCCAGGCCGTTGATCTGCTCGGCCTGCACATAGTCGGGCCATAACCAGGCCGCGATCGCCACGGCGACAAAGGTCACCAACGGCGTGATCGCCAGGGTCGCACTGACCCGCGACGCTTCCCAGTGGGCCAGGGCCTCGGCAAAGGCGCCATAGGCAACCAGCGTATTGAAACAGCACGCCAGCAACAGCCAGCCCTGCAACGGGCTCAGTTGCAGCGCCTCCATGGGATGCACCCAGGGCAGCAGCAAAAACGCGCAGCACAGGTAGATCACCATCATCACCTGCAGCGAATTCCACACCGTGAGCAATTGCTTCTGGCCCAGGGCATAGAACACCCAGATGGTGGTCGCCAGCAGAATCGTCAGCACCCCGGCGGTGTAGGTGCCCAGGGACGTCAACAACTCGGCCAGGCGCTGGTTGAAAAACAGCCCAAAGCCAATGATCAATACCAGCAAGCCAACGCCCTGCCCCAGGCTGAAACGCTCCTTGAACAGGAACACACTGGCGATCATCAAGAAGATCGGCCCCATCTGCACCACCAGTTGCGCCGTACCGGGGCTCAACATCTTCAGCCCGACCAGGTACAGCACGTAGTTGCCCACCAGGCCGCACACCGCCATCACCACCAGCCAGCCACCGCGCTTGCCCAGGACTTTCGGGCTGGGCAGGCGCTTGACGGCGGCCAGGTAGACGAACAGGCAACTGCCGGACACCATCAGGCGAAACCAGGTCACGGTGATCGGGTCCATCACCTGCAGCACCTGTTTGAGCTTGATCGGCAAAATGCCCCAGAGCAGCGCGGTCAGCAGGGTCAGGGATAAGCCGTAGACCCAGCGGCCGGAAGAGATGTGCATGAGTGCCCCAAGAGCCAGAGGTAGAGGAGCCCGCATTCTAGGGGGATGTGGGTAAACCTTGGCGAAATTTTTTATCAGGCACACCACAAATCAACTGTGGTGATTTAAAAGTCAGCGCACAGCCTCGAACAACCCGGTCGCCCCCATCCCGCCGCCCACGCACATGGTGACGATGCCGTAGCGCAGGTTACGCCGTTGCAACTCACGCACCAGATGCCCCACCTGCCGCGAGCCGGTCATGCCGAACGGATGGCCGATGGAAATCGAGCCGCCATTGACGTTGTAGCGGGCATTGTCGATCTCCAGGCGATTGCGCGCATACAGGCACTGGGACGCAAACGCCTCGTTGAGTTCCCACAGGTCGATGTCCGCCACTTGCAGGCCACGGGCTTTGAGCAGTTTGGGCACCGAGAACACCGGGCCGATGCCCATCTCGTCCGGCTCGCAGCCGGCGACGGTAAAGCCACGGAAAAACGCCTTGGGCTTGAGCCCCAGCGCCAGGGCTTTTTCCAGGCTCATCACCAGGGTCATCGACGCGCCATCGGACAATTGCGAGGAGTTGCCCGCCGTCACCGAGCCGTCCTCGGCAAACACCGGCTTGAGCCCGCTCAGGCTGGCCAGGGTGGTGTCCGGGCGGTTGCAGTCGTCGCGGTCGACCACGCCATCGAGAATTTGCACATCACCGCTGTTCTTGTCCTCGACCTTGTACTTGACCGCCATGGCCACGATTTCATCGTCAAACAACCCGTCAGCCTGGGCCTGGGCGGTGCGCTGCTGGCTTTGCAGGGCGTACAGGTCCTGTTCTTCGCGGCTGACGTTATAGCGGCGGGCGACAATCTCGGCGGTCTGGCCCATGGGGAAGTAGATGCCCGGCACCTGCTCCTTGAGCAACGGGTTGATCAGGTGGTCGGTATTCACGCTCTTCAGGGTCAGGCTGATGGACTCGACGCCACCGGCGACAATGATGTCGCTGCACCCCGAGGCGATCTGGTTGGCCGCGATGGCAATCGCCTGTAGCCCGGAGGAGCAGAAGCGGTTGAGGGTCATGCCGGCGGTGCCGGTGCCCAGGCGCGACAGCACCGCCACGTTACGGCCGATGTTGTAGCCCTGGGCGCCTTCGTTGGAGCCGGCGCCGACAATGCAATCCTCGACACTGGCCGGGTCGATGCCGCTGCGGCTCAGCAGGGCGTTGACGCAATGCGCGGCCATGTCATCGGGACGGGTCTGGTTGAACTTGCCGCGAAAGGACTTGGCCAGGCCGGTTCGCACGCTGTCGACGATCACTACTTCACGCATGGGCTACCTCAATCTTGTCGTTGTTGGGAGACAGATCGAGGATAGATCCAGCGCCGGGTGACCGCGACAATCATTCACCTGGCGTATGCAAAAGCATGGCGCTATTTGTGCTTCTTCTTTTTATCGTGCTTGTCGGACTTGGCGAACGCCGCTTCCAGCGCCAGGTTGATGGTGCGCAACACCTTGACCCGCGCCCAGCGCTTGTCGTTGGCTTCCACCAGGGTCCAGGGCGCGATCTCGGTGCTGGTGCGATCCACCATGTCCCCCACCGCCGCCCGGTAGGCATCCCACTTGTCACGGTTGCGCCAGTCGTCTTCGGTGATCTTGAAGCGTTTGAACGGGATTTCTTCGCGGGCCTGGAAGCGCTCCAGCTGGGTCTGCTTGTCGATGGCCAGCCAGAACTTGACCACGATCACCCCGGAATCGCGCAGTTGCTCCTCGAAATCGTTGATCTCGGCGTAGGCGCGCATCCAGTCGGCCGTGGTACAGAAGCCTTCGATGCGCTCCACCAGCACCCGGCCATACCAGGAGCGGTCGAACACAGTGAACATGCCCCGTGCCGGGATCTGCCGCCAGAACCGCCACAGGTAAGGCTGGGCACGTTCGTCTTCGCTGGGCGCGGCAATCGGCACGATGCGGTACTGGCGCGGGTCCAGCGCCGCCGCCACACGGCGGATTGCCCCGCCCTTGCCCGCCGCATCGTTGCCTTCAAATACGGTGACCAGGGCGTGCTTGCGCATGCGCTTGTCGCGCAGCAGGCCCGACAACCGGGCCTGCTCGGTAATCAGCTGTTCCTCGTAGTCGTCCTTTTCCAGGCGCTGGGTCATGTCCAGGCTGTCGAGCAGGCTTATCTGGTCCACCGACGACGGCAATGGCGCCGGCTGGATCCCGCTGGCCCTGGCCTTGGGCGCCTTCAGGGCATTTTGCAGGCCTTCGAGGAGGATCTTGCCCACGGTCAGCCCGCGGTAGTTGGCATCCACCCCTTCGATCACATGCCAGGGTGCATAGTCACGGCTGGTGCGGCGCAGCACGCGCTCACCAAAATGCACGAACTTGTCGTAGGTCTCGGACTGCTGCCAGTCCAGCGGGCTGATGCGCCAGCTGTGCAGCGGGTCGTCCTGCAAGGCCTTGAGCCGCGCCTTCATTTGCTTCTTGGAGAGGTGAAACCAGAACTTGAAGATCAGCGCCCCTTCATCGCACAGCATCTGCTCCAGGCGCTCGGCCCCGGCAATGGCCTGGTCCAGGCGCGCATCCTTGATCTGGCCATGGACCCGGGCCTGCAACATCTGGCTGTACCAGTTGCCGAAGAACACCCCCATGCGCCCCTTGCCCGGCAACTGCCGCCAGTAGCGCCAGGCCGGCGGGCGGGCCAGTTCTTCGTCGGTCTGCTGGTCAAAGGTGCGCACCTCGATCAGGCGCGGGTCCATCCATTCATTGAGCAGCTTGACGGTTTCGCCCTTGCCGGCGCCCTCAATGCCATTGATCAGCACGATCACCGGGAAGCGCCCCTGCTGGTGCAACTCGAACTGCGCTTCCAGCAGCGCTTCACGCAAGGCCGGGACTTGCGCCTCGTAAGTGTCCTTGTCGACGGTGTGACCGATTTCGGCAGATTCAAACATGGGCGACTCCCTTCCAAGATGGACCAAGACTAGCGGATTGGGCAGCGCGGCGGGCAAGGAATTCCCAAGCCCTTGCCGTGGATCAATGGCTCAGCCCTCGGGCACATGGCAAATCCCCAGGTCCTGGTGCTTCATCATCTGTTGGGTGAGGCGCTCCACCACCTCGCTGACAGCCTGCCGGCGAGGCGCACGCAGGGCTTCCATTTGCGCGAGGTATTCACCGTCGGTGAGGTTCTGGCTGTTTTCAAAGAGCAATTGTTGCTGCACATCAAAGGGCTCCGTCGCCGCCAGGAACGTCGCGGGAAACTGTTGCTTGAGGTGGGTCTTCCAGAACGTCAACTGGGTCATGAAACGCAAGAGCGACGGGGACAACTCCGCCGTACGGACCTGGGAGTGCGCAACCTCCAGCCCCTCGTTGGTCACATTGGCAAACTCCACATACTGCGCATGCTTGGGCTGCCCCGGCAGTTCCAGGACTTTTGCCAAGCCCACCCGAAAGGCCAGGCTGACTTCCAGCGGGTCTTCGCTGGCATGTTCCCTGGCGTAGGTCAGCGCAATTTTTTCCAGCTCACTGAGACGGAACAGGCCCCGACCCAGTTTCAATAGCTCCCCGGGGCTGCCCTGTCGGTGACTGGACTGCTGGGTCGCCTTCTCGACCTCCATCAGTACTTCCATCTGACTGAAAATATCCGCCGCCCCGTCTGCACAGTTCACTGGGTGGGCCGCCAGTTGAAAGACCTGTTCGCGCAGTTCCACGCTGTCATGGGTCGATTGCAGGACCTCCCACACCCGGCGGCTCAAATCCTCGCGCACGTGACGGCTGTCGGCGGTCCCGGACAATTGGGCAAGCAACCCGAACAGCGGTGCCGATTCGCTGTCATCGCGCAGGTTGGCCCAGATCCCGCGCCTTATGGCATTGCGGTTGGCCACTTCGTCCGGCAGCCAAAGCGCCCGGGCTTTCAACTCGGTGGCGCGGGGTCGATCGTCATCCACATAGCCCATGCCGATACCGACTTCCTCACGGTAGCGACTGAGGGCCGTCACCGTCGAAACGGATAACGGGTTGCCGCCCAGGTTGATCGCCTGGCTGAAACTGCGGGTAGCGCGAAGCAGCCATTCGGGCAAGAGCGTGATCCAGTTGTCGCGCAGGTCCACCTGGTCCAGATAGGCCAAGCGTCCCAGCCCGCTGGGCACGTCGGTTATCCGGCTGTCCTGGAGTAGCAACGTATGCAGCTCGCGCATGTTGCTGACATCCAGGTGCCCGCCCACCGGGTTGTGGCTCATGTCCAGCAGACGCAAGGTGCTCAGGTCGGCCAGTTTGCGCCGGGTGTACTCGGTCAGCGCCAGTTGGTTGCGGGGCAGCGACAAACTGTCGAGTTCGGGCATCCGCGAGAAGTACTCGGGCAGCCGGGTCAGCCGGTTGCGGTCCAGGTCCAGGCGGCGCAGGCCCTTGAAACACTTCAGGAAATAAGCCACGTCGTCGCCCAGCCGCATGTTCTTGAGTGACAAATGCCGCACATGATCGAAGCGAATCTGGGGCGGCAGGTTCGGCAGTGAGCCCACGCGCATCCCGTCCAGGGTCAGGCCGGCCACGGACACCTGATACTCGTCGAGGACAAAGCTCTGGCGCCGCCAGCAGGCCTCGATGCGCTCGGCCACGAGCTGGCGGCTGCGATGGATATCCCTGAAGCCCGTTTGGTGCTGCAGTTCACCGGTGTTGCTCTTCCAATGTTTGAGAATGGCCCGCAGGTGCTCAAGGTCTGCGGTCATACGTTCGACGGCCTTGGCCCGGGAAAGCTCATCGGCACCGCAAGCCATCAACAGCTCAGCAGCTTGGGCGTCAGTGAACAGCGGATAGAGCTTTTTCACCTTGTGCACCAGCGGCCCCGAATGGGCCGGCGAGCCTGTGGGCGAGTCCGCCAGCCGACAAGGGGTTTGCATGGCCAGCGGTTCACGAACCTTATCGGTCAATGCCTGCGCGGCCACCTCACGCTCACTTTGCGCCCGGGCGGCCAGCACACGCCGCAATCGCCAGCCATGTTCACCCTCGGCGGCAGGCCAACCCAGGGCCTGGCGCTGCGCCTCTTGCAGCGTGTCTGCAAGTGCCTCGAACAGCCCATCCGGGCCTGTGCGGGCAGGTCCCAGGCTCACACCGTTGCCATCGAACGCTGTAAAACCGGCCGCCGACCTGACGACCACCCGCCGCACGCCGGCCCCCTCGATCGCCCCCAGCGCCACTAAGGCGCCCTGCGGCGAATCCTCGCGCAACTCCAACCGCAGCGCGTTATCCCAGCCCTCGCCCCGCGGCAACATCCGAACGGCAACGCACTGCGTGTCGGGGCCGGCCAACTCCGGCAGCTCGAAACCGGCCAGGGCGCGATCCAGGCGTTGCCGTGCGAGGGCCTGGCGTACCGACTCGGCCAGCGCCATGGGCACGCGCTGATGCTCGCGCAGCGCCTGCCACTCCACCGAAGAAGCCTGCGCCAGCAATTCGCGCATCACCGTGCATGGCAAGTGTGGATAGGTCTTGCGCAGCACCTCCCACTCGGGCGGCACCGGTCCGTCATACGCCTGATACAACCGCTCGAACAGGGGCTTGCGGTCAGCCTTGAGGTAGGCGAGCAGCCGACGCGCCAACACCGCGTGCTCTTCAGTGGCGGCCACCGCCGCCCCCAGCAGGCCGATCTTTTGTTGCTGGTCGAGCCGGGACAGCAGCACATCAAACACTTGCCCCTCATTCACCGCCTGTTCAGTGAGGGTCAAGCGCTGATGACCATCGCCCACGGGCCCACTGGCGGGATAACGCGCCTTGAACTCGCCCCGGGGGCCCTGCACCTCGAAGCAGTACCCCTCGGGCCAGCCCGGCAACAGGGGCAAGGCCTGCATCTGCACGGTGGCGCTGTCGGCGTTGAGGTACACACCCCGCTCCAGCAGCCAGATCAGGTCGCGAATGGACTGCTCCAGGCGAAAGCGCTCATACAGATCGCGAAACCGCGCGGGAAAGGGCAGGCATTCCTGGGCCAGGTGGTATCCCCAACGATAAGGCTTGTCCAGGATGTCGCGGACCAGTCGCAACTTGCGCGACTCCAGCGCGGGGTAACGACTGGTGGGTTCCAGGCGCGAAAAGAGGTAGTCCTGGTCGTCCCACTCGTGCGGCTTTTCAAATGCAAAACGCCAGGCCCCCTCGCCGTTGTGCAGCACTGCCGGGCGATAGGCCGTCTGCCGCGTCGCGTGATTGGCCCGCCACTGCCCCAGTTTCGCGTCAAAGGCCACCTGATGCACAAAGCCCCCCACTTTTATGTAGGAATGACCGCCCACGGTATAGACACCCTGGGCATCCATCACCCCGTTATCGAGCAGGCCCTGGTCATGGGTATACGGGCGCACATCCGGGCGCCACAGCCGTGGGCTGCCATCGCTCGAACGGACAGCCTCCAGTGCCTGGAAGTAGTTATTCAAGCCCTGGCGGGTACGCTTCAATACCTTGCCGACCACCTTGGCCCCCGCGGCAAACAACACCATCGAGGTGATGTTTTCCGCCACCAACCCCAACTGCTTCAGCGCCTCATCCTTGTCACCCCGGCGCCAGTCCTCAATGCCCTCATACACCTCGCCGAGTAGCTGCCCGACGGCCACCCCCGTCATCAACAGGCCCAAGGCCGGGACGACAAACGCGGCCAGGTTGAGCAGCGTCAACCCGGCCTCCAGGTACGCTTGCCAGCGCTGCTGGCGGACCTCCTCGTCCACATCCACCACCGGGACCGCCAGCGTGCGTGCGTCAATTTGCAGCTTGCCCACATAGGTGCTGAAAAAATGCCGGGCCAGGCTGACCGTGATGGGCCTGGCCTCCAGCACCCCCAGGGTGCGGTGCTGCTCAAACCGGGTGAAGAACCCGACCCGGTCCACCACGCCCAGGTACCCGGTAAAGAAGGTGCGGTAGCTGGCCACCTCCAGCTTCAAGTCCAGGTAGACCTTGAAGTCATTGAGCGAGGGGTACTCAAAAAACGGCCGCAACGGCTCATTGGGCATATACACCACACACGGTTCCTGCGGGTATTGCGCAATCGGCCGACCCGAGAACACCACCACGCTCCACAGGCAACAATCGAGGGCATTCAGGCCTTGCCAGAGCACCGGGCGCCCCTGAAACAACAGGTCTTTGGCCTGCGCCGGGTCGATGTTGCGGTCAAGCAACGCGCACACCAGGCTGTAGGCATTCGGGCTGATATCGCCGCGCATCAGGGCGATGTGGGCATCGATTTTCACATCCAGGGTTTTCATCCGATCGATATCGATCGCCACGCCGTTGACGCTGGCCTGATCGTCACTGTCGCCGGCCTCCAGGGCGAACACTTCAAGGATGTGCTGTTGATACAAGCGCCCCAGGTCCAGGGCCCGGCAGCCTCGGGCGAACTCATGCGGGGCAATGTCGATAACGGCCTGGGCGGCAGACCCCGACTGCAGCCGGGACTCGCCGGAATAACGCTCGGCCCGCTCTTCATCCGCCGAAAAGTTCTGCAGCGCCATATGCAACAAACTCTGCTGCTGCAGCGTGACCGTGCGCACATACGCCAGGGGCAGCACATCTTTCTCATAGGCGTAGGTCGCACGGACAAACAGGTCCTTTTTCGGGTCCACCGTCACCTGCCACTGCGCCTGGCAGTAAGCCTTCAACTGCTGACTGCCAAATTCATCCAGCGAGCGCAGTGGCCCCAGGCGCGCGGTGACCACGGCGCGCGCCTCCTCGACCCGCGCGGCATCCTGTTCCAGCGCCTCCAGCACCCCCGGTGGGGCATTGATCATCCAGCCCGGCAGACGCTTTTGCAGGACCTCGGCCTTGGCCAGGTCCCCCGTCATGTCCAGCAAGGCCGCTTGCAACTGTTGCTGCGTCAACTGCGTGAATGTATGGGTCAAATCATCCGGTACCTGCATCAGCAATGTCCCTTATTGCCTAGGGTTGAACGCCTAACGATACCTGGCGCCAATGTGCCGGATTAACGCTGATTGTTGATGGGTCCAGGGGCGATTGCCGGGGAATTTTCCATGGATGAAATAGCCGGCTAACACCCCGGTTCTACCCTGCCCGCCGGGATCGACTAGAATGGCCGCCTTGTCTTTGCCGAGTTGCCCATGAACCCCGTACAGCCCAATGCCCAGCTCGACTGGGACGACCAGGGACGCCCACGCTCGCGGGTGTTCGATGACGTGTATTTTTCCGACCAGTCGGGCCTGGAAGAAACCCGCTACGTGTTCCTCGAACAGAACCGCCTGCCAGAACGCTTTGCCGCGCTGCCGGTGGGCGGGCGGCTGGTGATCGGGGAAACGGGGTTTGGCACCGGCTTGAATTTCCTGTGTGCCTGGCAGCTGTTTGAACAGCACGCGGTGCCGGGGGCACGCCTGCATTTTGTCAGTGTGGAAAAGTACCCCCTGAGCCACGCTGACCTGCAACGCGCCCTCGCCCTCTGGCCGCAGCTCCAACCGTTGGCCGAGCCATTGCTGGCGCAGTACGTCGCCATTCACCAGGGCTTCCAGCGCCTGATCCTGGCTGACGGGCGTGTGACGCTGACGCTGCTGATCGGCGATGCCCTGGAGCAACTGCCGCAGCTGGATGCACAGATCGACGCCTGGTTTCTCGACGGTTTTGCCCCGGCGAAAAACCCCGACATGTGGACTGCCGAACTGTTCGCCGAACTGGCGCGGCTGGCGGCCCCGGGCTCGACCATCAGCACCTTTACCAGCACCGGCTGGGTGCGGCGCCTGCTCAATGCTGCCGGGTTCAAGATGAAGCGCACCCCGGGCATCGGCCACAAATGGGAAATCCTGCGCGGGGAGTTTCTCGGCTGGCCGGCCGACGCACCGCTACCGGCCCCCACCAAGCCCTGGTTCGCCAGGCCAACGGCCCTCAAGGGGGAGCGCCGGGCCCTGGTGATCGGCGGCGGTATGGCCGGGTGCACCAGCGCTGCCAGCCTGGCCGCGCGAGGTTGGCAGGTCAGCCTGCTGGAGCGCCATGCCGGCCTGGCCCAGGAGGCCTCGGGCAATCCGCAAGGGGTGCTGTACCTCAAGCTGTCGGCCCATGGCACCGCGCTGTCGCAAATGATTGTCAGCGGGTTCGGCCATACCCGGCGCCTGCTGGAGCACTTGCAACGGGGGGTGGAGTGGGACGGCTGTGGCGTCCTGCAACTGGCCTTCAATGCCCGGGAGGCCGAGCGCCAGGCGCAACTGACCGAGGCGTTTGCCCCGGGCTTGCTGCACCGGCTGGACAGGGACCAGGCCCAGGCCCGGGCCGGGGTTGGCCTGGAGCACGGCGGGCTGTTTTTCCCCGAGGGCGGCTGGGTGCATCCACCCGCTTTCTGCCAATGGCAGGCACGCCAGCCCGGCATCACGGTGCAGGTTCATCATGAGGTGCTGGAGCTGCGCAAAGTCGACGAGCAATGGCAAGCCTGGGACGGTGACCGGCTGCTGGCCAGCGCTGCCGTGGTGGTGCTGGCCGGCGCGGCTGACGTCAAGCGCTTTGCTGCCAGCGCCGAGTTGCCGTTAAAGCGTATTCGCGGGCAGATCACCCGCTTGCCGCAGACCGCCGACAGCCAGGCCTTGGCCACGGTGGTGTGCGCCGAAGGCTATGTCGCGCCGGCCCGCCTGGGGGAGCACACCCTGGGCGCCAGTTTTGACTTCACCTGTGAAGACCTCACCCCCACCGCCGCCGAGCATGCCGGGAATCTGGCGCTGCTGCAGGAAATCTCCCCGGACCTGGCCCAACGCCTGCGCGCCGACAGCCTTGCTCCACAGACCCTGCAAGGCCGCGCGGCCTTTCGCTGCACCAGCCCGGACTATTTGCCGATTGTCGGGCCATTGGCCGACACCCTGGCATTCGCCCAGGCCTATGGGGCGCTGCGCAAGGACGCCCGCCACACACCCGACACCGCCTGCCCGTGGCTCGATGGCCTGTATATCAATAGCGGCCATGGCTCACGGGGCCTGATCACCGCGCCGTTGTCCGCCGAACTGCTGGCCGCGTGGCTGGACAACGAACCGCTGCCCCTGCCCCGCAGTGTGGCCGAGGCCTGTCATCCAAACCGCTTCGCCGTACGGGCGTTGATCCGCAGCAACGCGGCCAAGAAACCTCAGTGAGCGGGCCGTCAACCCGCCGTGGGCAGCTCGCAGGTGCCCAGCTCATCGAGCCTCAACGCCTCCTTGGTCAGGCGTTCAAGCTCGGTGTGCTCCGCCTTTTCCTGCTCATCCTGGATCTGCCCCATCTGGCTGCGATAATCGGCGTCGCCCAGGGTCTCTCTCTGCGCCCATACGGCCTCTATGCGCTCGCCAAAAGGCTGGTTCAAGGTATCGAACGAACCGCCATGGGTCCGTCGCAGGTAGCTGCGCCAAAACGGCAGTTTCACCATATAGGTCAGCAGTAACGGGGAAAGCTCAGCCGCCCTCAATTGCACTTCAGCCATCTCCAGCATGTGCTCGGTCACCCCGCCCAGGCTGGCATAGCGCATATGCCGCGGTTGCCCGGGCAAATGGAAGCGCTCCACCAGCCCCGTGCGATAAGCCAGGCTGACCTCCAGTGGGTCGAGCATCGGATGCTCGGCGCTGTGCCGGCGGGCCATCTGTTCCAGACGGTCCAGGCGAAACAATCCACGGGCCAGTCTCAAGAGTGGCTTGGCCGTGACCTGCCCACCCTCCACCCGCTGCGAAGCCTCGTGAATTTCCACCAGCACTTCCAGGTTACTGAAACTTTCGGCGGCGGCATCGTCACAGTTCAAAGGCGTGGCCGCCCGTTCAAAGATCTCTTCGCGCAGCCGGGTATCCGCTGCCGCCGCGTCCAGTACCCGCCAGACCCGACGGCCCATGTCCTCCTGCACGTGAGTGGTATCGGCAGCTCCGCCCAGGCCGGCCAGGAGCTTGAACAGCGCATCGGAACCGGGTTCATCCTTGAGCCCCACCCAGGTCTCGATCCTCTCGGGGTAGCGGGCCACTCGCCCATCTCCCAGCCATAGATCCCGGGCCGCCTGCTCATTGAGCCTGGCGATGTCGTCCTCCACAAAGCCCATGCCCACGCCAATGGCGTCCCGGTAGTTGTTCAACCGCAGGCGGCTGGGGGCATCCAGTGGGTTGTGCCGCAAGTTGATGATTTCGGTGTTGCGCCGTGGCGCGGCGAACAACCAGGCGGGCAAGGTGGCGATGTCATTTTCCCGCAGGTCCAGTTGCTCCAGGTAGGGGATGCGCATAAAACCGGTTGGCAGGCTTTTAAGCCGGCAGTTACGCAAGACCAGGCTACGCAGTTCAAACATCTTGCCCACCACCGGCGGGTCGACCAGGGGGTTGTTGCTCAGGTCCAGGGTGATCAGGTTTTTCAGGTCGCCGAGTTTGGTCCGGGTGTATTCGGTCAGTTGCAGTTGGTTATTGGCCAGGTACAACCGGCGCAACTGCTTCATCTGCTGCAGCACTTCCGGCAGCCGCGTCACCCGGTTATCCGTCAGTTCCAGGGTCTTGAGCCCCTTGAAGTGCTTGAGGAAGTAGCCAACATCATCGTTGAGCCCCATGTTACGCAATGACAACTGCTGGATATGCCCGAACTGGACTCCCGGCGGGAGGCTCGGCAATGCCCCGAGGGCCATACCGTCAAGGGAAAGGCTCGGCACTTTCTGCTGGTACTCGTCCGGCAGCAGCGAGGCATATTGCCAACTGCGCTCAATGGCCTGGACGGCCTGGTGGCGTGCCAGGCGGTGATCCTGCACGGTAACCTCCGACGGCGCCTGCGCCACCTTCTCCCTGGCCCACACCTTCAGCGCCCGATGCAGGGCTTCATACTGCTGCTCAAGCACCCGGATGGCTTTGGCACGCGACAATTGATCGCTCCCCAGGTCCTGCAAAAAGGTCGCGATGCGCTGGTCGTCAAACCGGGGGTAGAGTTTGCGCACCTTGCGCACCAGGCCTGCCGGCTGGGATGGCGAATCCACGGGCATGCCTTGCACGCACGCCACGCCAGGCTCCTCGGGCACCGGCCGTTCCGGCCATAGATAGCGGGCAATCCAGCGGCGCTCATCCTGGGCCTTGCCAATCAAGGCATTGCGCAACTGGCTGGCCCTGTCGCTCCCGGGCAGGCGCAACGCGTCGAGCTGGGCGCCAGACAAACAGTCGAGCAGTGCCTCATAGAATCCTTGCGGCCCATCGGCCATCGCGCCCAGTGGCCTACCCTGCCCATCGTAGGCGCGAAACCCCTGGGCCGACTGCACCACCGTGCGGGTCGTGGCAGCCTTTGCCTTGCCCACGTGGGCGAGGACGCTGCCTCTCAAGCTCTCACGGCGCACCTGCAACAACAGGTCTTCGGGCCAGCCCGGAACCCGCCGCAGCAACCCGGTCGCCATGCGCCGAGTGGCTTCGGTGGCCAGTTCCGGCAAGTACAGACCGCTCAGGGCCTCGTCTTCATCCAACCGTTGCAGGGCCTCGCGCGCCCATTGAGCGATCCGCAAAGGCACCCGCCCGCTATGGCGCAAACGCAAACGCTCGGCGGTGGAGGCTTGGCTCATGACTTCCCAGGCAACCCCCAGGGGCAATTGTGGATAGCGATGCTTGAGCACGCCGTGATCGCTCTGGTCGGTGAAGTCGGCATCCGCACGCAGCTGTTCATACACCGCCTGGTGAGTGTTCTTGAGTGAGGCCAAAAGGCGCCGCGCCAGCGCCGCTTGCGCCTCCTCGGCCGCAAAGGTGCCACCCAGCAGGCGTACGGTCTCCTGCGGGTCGAGGGCAGTCAGCAGGGTGGACATGACCTGCCCGTCCCTCATTTGGCGCGTGGTGATGTGGATGCTCAAGTCTTCGTAGTCAAAGGGGGCGGTGTCGGGATGACGCTCAAGCAAATAGCCCTCTTCGTCCAGCAGTTCAAAAAAACGCCCCTTGGGCCAGCCTTCCATCAGCGGCAGGGCCAACATCTGCACATACGCGGTCAACACGTCGAGCGGTGCCTGGTGCGTCATTTGCCAGATCAGATCGCGAACCCCCTGGTTCTGCTTGAAACACAGGGCACGTTCGCGCAACCGCTCCGGCAGTGGCAGGTTTTGCTTGGCCAGTTGCTGCAGGCGGGGCAAGGTCGTGTCAGTGATGGCGGCGATATCCCGCAGATGCCCGGCCGGGAAGGCGTTGAGGCTGGGGTCCAGCCGGCCCAGCACATAGTCGGGGTTCTGCCATTCTTCCGGGCGCTCGAACGAGAACTGCCAGCCGCCCTGGTAATTGTGGGCAAGGGGCGGTCGATACGCGGTATCACGCTGTGGATGCCGGGCCCGCCAGCGGCCGGTGGACGCGTCAAAGACAATCGAATAGATCGAACCATCGATCTTGACATAGGACTGGCCGTTGATCTGGTAGACGCCACGGGGATTGGCAACGATCCCCTCGAGCGAGACACTGTGGCGATACGGCTCGCTACGGTTGCGCCACAGGCGTGTGGTTTTGTCCGGCATGCGCACGGCTTCCAGCCGCCCATAAAAACCCGAGGCCGGCGGCGTGCTTCTCCACAGCCGGCCCACCACTTTGGTACCCGCCGCGAACAACGCCATGGCGGCGAGACTTTCGGCGATGTTCGCCAAGTGCCTGAGGGCCCCCAGCCGGTCCTGGTGTGCCCAGTCATCCACCCCGTCGAACACCTCCCCAAGAAGCTGCCCTACCGCCACGCCCATCATCAGTTGCCCCAGTACCGGCACCACTAACGCGGCGACGTTGAGCACCGTCAAGCCAGCGTCCAGGTAGTCCTGGATGCGTTGCTGGCGTGCGTCGTCATCGGCCTGGGCGTTGGGAACCGCCAACACACGGGCATCGAGCTGGACTTTCCCGACGCAGGCATTAAAAAAGAACGTCGAGAAGTTGCCCGTCACCGCTAGCGACTCCACACGCACCAGAAGATTGTATTTCTCAAAACGCTCGAAAAAACCGAAACGCTCGGACTCATCCAGATAGCCCATGAAGAAGGTTCGATACGTACTCACATGGAGCTTGAGGCCAAGGTAAAGCTTGAAATGCTCCAGTGACTCATAGCGATACCACGGGCGTACGGGCTCATTGGGCATGTACACCACGATCGGGCCGCTGGCGAATCCCTCGGCGGAGGCGCTGGAAAACACCAGCACGCCCCACAGGCAAGCCCCATCGATCTTCAGGCCTTGCCAGGTCAGCGGTTGGCCGTTGAACCACAATGGCTGGGGGTCGCTGGCGGGCATATCCGCCCGGACCAGGCCGAGCAACAACGTATAGGTCGGTTGATCGATATCGCCCTTGGCATGGGCCATATGCAAGTCCAGCAGCATATCCATGCATCGGGAATGGCCAATTTCCTTCACCACAGGGCTATAGCCTTGCTCCAGGTCCGCCAGTCTGAACACTTCACGCACATGGGCTTGATAGGCCGCCCCCAGGTTCAGCTCGCGGCAGTAGCCGATAAAGGCCTGGGCGCTGATATCCTGGGCAATCCTGCGCTGGGCGCCCACCCGCACCACGGCATTGATCGGTATGCCTGCCGGCTCGGCCCCCGCCTGGGAAAAGTTCTGCATGGCCGCCTGCAGCAGGCTGTGCTTCTCCAGCTCCACCGTTTCGATCAGCATGCCGCCAAGGTCCGGGTTGACACCGTGGAAGGTGCGCCTGGGAAGCTCTAGCAAGTCGTACTCAATATCCAGGTAGCCATAGCCCCTGGCAGTCAGAAAGGCCTTGAGCCGTTCGCGACAAAACCTGTCGAGGGGGGTCAACCGGCTCAACAGCCGTTGCAGTTTTTCTCGGGGGGCCTCGCTGTCGGCATACGCCTGCTCAATGACCTGGAGCACCTGGGAGTCGGCCTTGATCAACCAGGCCGGCAGGGTGTCATGCAACACCTGCGCCTTGTCCAGATCGCCGGTGATATCCAGCAGTACCTTCATCACATCATCCTGAGCCACAGGTTCGCCAACCTGGCTCACATCAGCTGTTTGCGTCATTCGCAACGTTCCTTAATCGCGTTGAACAATGCCGCCACACACTAAACCCACCCGCCCTTCAGAAGGGTTCAAATAGCTGCAGGTTTGCCCAGGGCAATGCCCCACTCTTTGCATATGATCTTGAGCTAATTACCGCCCTTTTCCCCCGCGCCGCACCGGCCGCAGGGTCTGTCACGAAGGGGGGCGGCTGTTTGCCATATAACGTATTGATCTAAAACTCCCTGCGCAGCCCTGGGGTCAGTCCCTGGGTACCCGCCGTTTTGGCGCGTGCCTTTTACCCCTCCCCAACGGAAAAACCGGTAAGGAATTTATGTGCGGATTAGCTGGAGAATTGCGTTTCAATCATCAACCTGCCGACCTGGCAGCGGTGGAACGAATCACCCATCACCTGGCGCCACGCGGGCCTGACGCGTGGGGCTTCCATGCCCAGGGGCCGATTGCCCTGGGCCATCGACGCCTGAAAATCATGGACCTGTCGGACGGCTCGGCCCAACCGATGGTCGACGCCCAACTGGGCCTGTCCCTGGCCTTCAACGGCGCGATCTACAACTTCCCGGAACTGCGCAGCGAGCTTGAAGCCCTGGGCTACGCCTTCTATTCGGACGGCGACACCGAGGTGCTGCTCAAGGGCTATCACGCCTGGGGCGAAGCCTTGCTGCCCAAGCTCAACGGCATGTTTGCCCTTGCCATCTGGGAGCGCGACAGCCAGCGCCTGTTCATCGCCCGCGACCGCCTGGGCGTCAAGCCGTTGTACCTGTCGCGCACCGGCCAGCGCCTGCGCTTTGCTTCGACGTTGCCGGCGCTGCTCAAGGGCGGCGATATCAGCCCGCTGCTCGACCCGGTGGCGCTCAATCACTACCTGAATTTCCACGCCGTGGTGCCGGCCCCGCGCACCCTGCTGGCGGGCATCGAAAAACTGCCGCCGGCCACCTGGATGCGTATCGACGCCGATGGCAACACCGAGCAGAAAACCTGGTGGACCCTGCCCTATGGCCCCCATGACGATGAAAAACACCTGACCCTGCAAGACTGGACCGACCGCGTGCTCGACAGCACCCGCCAGGCCGTAGCCATTCGCCAACGCGCTGCGGTGGAGGTGGGCGTGCTGCTGTCCGGCGGTGTGGATTCGAGCCTGCTGGTGGGCTTGTTGCGTGAAGTCGGCGTGCAGGATCTGGCGACCTTCTCCATCGGCTTTGAAGATGCCGGCGGCGAGCGTGGCGATGAGTTCCAGTACTCCGACCTGATCGCCCGGCATTACGGCACCCAGCACCATCAACTGCGCATCGCTGAAAGCGAGATCATCGAGCAACTGCCGGCCGCCTTCCGCGCCATGAGCGAGCCGATGGTCAGCCATGACTGCATTGCCTTCTACCTGCTATCGCGGGAAGTGGCCAAGCATTGCAAGGTGGTGCAAAGCGGCCAGGGCGCCGATGAGCTGTTCGCCGGTTACCACTGGTATCCGCAGGTGGACGGCGCCAGCGACCCTTACGCGGCTTACCGCGAGGCCTTTTTCGACCGCAGCTACGACGATTATGCGGCGACCGTCACCCCGCAATGGCTGACCGCCCATGACGCGGCCGGCGACTTTGTGCGCGAACATTTCGCCCAACCTGGCGCCGAGGCCGCAGTGGATAAGGCCCTGCGCCTGGACAGCACGGTGATGCTGGTGGACGACCCGGTCAAGCGTGTGGATAACATGACCATGGCCTGGGGCCTGGAGGCGCGTACGCCATTCCTCGACTACCGCCTGGTGGAGTTGTCGGCGCGGGTGCCGGGCCAATTCAAGCTGCCGGACGGCGGCAAGCAGGTGCTCAAGGAGGCCGCGCGCCGGGTGATCCCCAGCGCGGTGATCGACCGCAAGAAAGGCTACTTCCCGGTGCCCGGGCTCAAGCACTTGCAGGGCGATACCCTGAACTGGGTGCGCGACCTGCTGCTGGACCCAAGCCAAAATCGGGGCCTGTTCAACCCGGCGATGCTCGACCGCCTGCTCACTGACCCCCAGAGGCAACTGACGCCGCTGCGCGGCTCCAAGCTGTGGCAATTGGCGGCGCTGAACCTGTGGCTCAGCGAACAAGGAATCTGATTGATGAAACCTCACGCCACGACCTACAGCCAACGCCTGCTGCGCGGCCAGGCGCCGTCCTACGAGCGCCTGCAAGCGCGCCTGGCCGAAGACGGCAGCGAACCCAGCACGCAACCGATTGCCGTGCATTGTGGGTGGGGCCGGCTGTTGATTGGCCATACCTTCCCCGACCCGGCAAGCCTGGCCCTGGAGTTGCTCAACGAGCAGCCCGCAGAGCGCGACATCGCGCTGTATGTGGCCGCGCCCCAGCAGATCCTTGGGCTTGATCCACAACAGTTGTTCCTCGACCCCTCCGACACCTTGCGCCTGTGGTTCACCGACTACCGCCCGGCGACCCGGGTGTTTCGCGGCTTTCGCATTCGCCGGGTGCAGAGCGCAGCCGACTGGCAGGCGGTCAATCGCCTGTACCAGGGGCGCGGCATGTTGCCGGTGGATGCCAGCCTGTTGACCCCGCGCCACCAGGGCGGCCCGGTGTACTGGCTGGCCGAGGATGAAGACAGCGGCGCGGTGATCGGCAGCGTCATGGGCCTCAATCACCAGAAGGCCTTCCATGACCCGGAACACGGCAGTAGCCTCTGGTGCCTGGCCGTAGACCCGCAATGCTCGCGGCCGGGCGTCGGCGAAGTGCTGGTGCGCCACCTGATCGAGCACTTTATGAGCCGTGGCCTGAGTTACCTGGACCTGTCGGTATTGCATGACAATTGCCAAGCGAAAAGCCTCTACGCCAAGCTCGGCTTCCGCGCCCTCACCACCTTTGCCATCAAGCGCAAGAACGGCATCAACCAGCCGCTGTTCCTTGGGCCGGGGCCGCAGGCGGGGTTTAATCCCTATGCGCGGATCATTGTCGAAGAAGCGCACCGGCGCGGGATTGATGTGCAGGTGGACGATGCCGCCGCCGGGTTGTTCACCCTCAGCCATGGCGGGCGCCGGGTGCGCTGTCGCGAGTCGTTGAGCGACCTGACCAGCGCCATCAGCATGACCCTGTGCCAGGATAAAAGCCTGACCCACAAGGTCTTGAGCGCCGCCGGTTTGAAATTGCCGTCGCAACAATTGGCGGCCAGCGCCGACGACAACCTGGCGTTTCTCGACGAGCACCAGCGCATTGTGGTCAAGCCGCTGGACGGCGAGCAAGGTCAGGGCGTGGCCGTGGACTTGCGCACCCTCGAAGAGGTGCAAGGCGCTATCGAGGCGGCGCGCCGGTTCGACGCACGGGTGTTGCTGGAGAGCTTCCACGAGGGCCTGGACCTGCGCATCCTGGTGATCGGCTTTGACGTGGTGGCCGCCGCGATCCGGCGCCCGGCGCAGGTGATCGGTGATGGCAAGCACAGCGTCGGCGCCTTGATCGAGGCGCAAAGCCGCCGACGCCAGGCGGCCACCGATGGCGAAAGCCGGATCCCCCTGGACGACGAAACCCTGCGCACCTTAAAGGCAGCGGGTTACGACTACGACAGCATCCTGCCTGCGGGCGAAGTGCTGGCGGTGCGGCGTACCGCCAACCTGCACACCGGGGGTTGCCTGGAGGATGTCACGGCGATCCTGCACCCGACGCTGGTGGATGCAGCGGTGCGGGCGGCACGGGCCCTGGACATTCCCATGGTGGGCCTGGACCTGATGGTGCCGGCCGCCGACCAACCGGAGTACGTATTTATCGAAGCCAATGAGCGCGCAGGATTGGCCAACCATGAACCGCAGCCCACGGCGGAAAAGTTCGTGGACCTGCTGTTTCCCCACAGCCAAACCACGGCTTGAAACATGATCGTTCCCACGCTCCGCGTGGGAATGCAGCCAGTGACGCTTCGCGTCACAAGAGCGGACGCGGAGCGTCCCTTGAGGCATTCCCACGCGGAGCGTGGGAACGATCATGCGGCCCTCAACTCATCAGGAGTTTCCATGACCCAACCCCTCCCCGAACCAGACCTCAACTACCTGCAGAAAGTGCTGCTGGAAATGCTCGCCATCCCCAGCCCCACCGGGTTTACCGACACCATCGTGCGCTACGTCGCCGAGCGCCTGGAAGAACTGGGCATCCCCTTTGAAATGACCCGGCGCGGCACGATCCGCGCCACCCTCAAGGGCCAGCAAAACAGCCCGGACCGTGCGGTTTGCGCGCACCTGGACACCATCGGCGCCGCCGTGCGGGCGATCAAGGACAATGGCCGCCTGAGCCTGGCCCCCGTGGGCTGCTGGTCCAGCCGCTTTGCCGAAGGCAGCCGCGTGAGCCTGTTCACCGACCATGGCGTGATCCGTGGCAGCGTCCTGCCGCTGATGGCCTCCGGGCACGCGTTCAACACCGCCGTGGATGAACTGCCAATCAGTTGGGACCATATCGAACTGCGCCTGGATGCCTACTGCGCCACCCGCGCCGATTGCGATTCCCTGGGGATCAGCGTCGGTGACTTCGTGGCCTTCGACCCGCTACCGGAATTCACCGAAAGCGGCCATATCAGCGCCCGTCACCTGGATGACAAGGCCGGGGTCGCCGCCCTGCTGGCGGCGCTCAAGGCCATCGTCGACAGTGGCGAACCCCTACTGATCGACTGTCACCCGCTGTTCACCATCACCGAAGAAACCGGCAGTGGCGCAGCCGCGGCACTGCCCTGGGATGTCAGCGAATTCGTCGGCATCGACATTGCCCCGGTCGCTCCCGGCCAGCACTCCAGCGAACATGCCGTAAGCGTGGCGATGCAGGATTCCGGCGGCCCCTACGACTATCACCTGTCGCGGCACTTGCTGCGCCTGGCGGCGGATAACGACCTGCCGGTACGGCGTGACCTGTTTCGCTATTACTTCAGCGATGCCCATTCGGCCGTCACCGCCGGCCACGATATCCGCACCGCGCTGCTGGCCTTCGGTTGCGATGCGACCCACGGTTACGAGCGTACCCATATCGACAGCCTCGCGGCCTTGAGCCGCCTGCTGGGCGCCTACATCCTCAGCCCGCCGGTGTTTGCCAGCGATGCCCAACCGGCCCAGGGCTCCCTGGACCGCTTCAGCCATCAACTGGAGCACGACACGCAAATGGAGAGCGATACCCGTGTGCCTTCGGTGGACAGCCTGGTGGGGCACAAACCCTGAGGCTGGCAACTATGATCCCGGCACAGTAGGATCGCCGGGATCCACCATTTGAGGCTTGTATGCTGATTCCCTACGATGCACTTGAAGTCGACACCCTGACCCGCCTCATCGAGGACTTCGTGACCCGCGACGGCACCGACAATGGCGACGACACCCCCCTGGAAACCCGCGTACTGCGTGTGCGCCAGGCGTTGACCAAGGGCCAGGCGCTGATCGTTTTCGACCCCGAGAGTGAACAGTGCCAACTGATGCTCAAGCACGATGTGCCCAAGCACCTGTTCGACTAAGGGTTGGCCACGGGCACCGACTGGCCCTGCCGGTTGCGGTTTTTTTCGTAGATCTCCGCCCGGTGCACATTGACCTCTGCCGGGGCTTGCACGCCGAGTTTCACCTGGAGGTTGTTGACCTCCAGGATCCGCAGGGTGATGTGATCGCCGATGGAAATGATTTCGTCTACTGCGCGGCTAAGTACCAGCATGGTGTTTGTCCTTTGGAAGTGACTGGACATCGACCTTGCTCCCGAGCCTACGATCCATCAATAAGCCGCCAGACAAACAGATAAGCCCTACAGGTAAGGGTTAGTTTTACTGACAGACGAATATCAAATAGAGCAGTAGGACCGATCAGCCTTAAACATATCGTTTATCTCTCAACCTTTGACCGACTGGGCCTTGGCGCGCATTTTTTCCGACATGCTGGTCATCTCGTCATACAGCAACTGCGGGTTTTTCTGCTTCAGGGCCCAGGCCATCCGCCCCTGTTCGTGGGGCAGGATCATAAACTCACCAGCGGCCACACGCTGGTAGATGTACTCGGCAATGTCTGCCGCACTGATCGGCGAACTTTCCAGCAGCTTGCCGACCTGGGCCTTCATCGCCGGGGTCGGGCCGCGGAACGAGTCCAGCAGGTTGGTCTGGAAAAACGACGGGCACACCACATGCACCCCGATCTCCTGCTGCTTGAGTTCCACCAGCAGGCTTTCCGAGAGCGCCACCACACCCGCCTTGGCCACGTTGTAGTTGCTCATGGCCGGGCCTTGCATCAGGGCCGCCATGGAAGCGATGTTGATGATGCGGCCCTGGCTTTTTTCCAGCAGCGGCAGGAAGGCCTTGCAGCCCTTGACCACCCCCATCAGGTTGATTGCGATCTGCCAGTCCCAATCTTCCAGGGACAGTTCGCCAAAGAACCCACCCGAGGCGACCCCGGCGTTGTTGACGATCACATCGATGCCGCCCAGCTTGACCTCGCAGGCCTGGGCCAAGGCCGTGAGCTGGCTGTAGTCGCGCACGTCACAGCGCTGGATAAACCCGTCGCCACCGGCCTGACGCACCTGCGCGAGGGTTTCCTGCAAGCCCGGTTCGCTGACGTCCGACAAGGCCAGTTGCCAGCCTTCACGGGCCCAGCGCAGCGCGATTTCGCGACCCAGGCCGGATCCGGCGCCAGTGATCATCATGCGATTTTGCATAGGAAGTAGCCTTGTGGTTCAGGGAAGAAGTACGCGCCAGTGTAGCGAAGGTCATTCACCGGCCCATGCACCATCAAGTTGCTGAATGCCCCGGGCAAACCAAAAGCCCGGTCGGATCTCGACGCGTGGGGCAAGTTCAATTTTTTTAAACTAAGTGCGAGGCCGTACAACAATTAAAAAGGAAATAAGCCAGCAACCAAATCACATTAAAAAAACAGGGAATTTTCTGCAAAACACAGGAGTCGGATTGATTAAGGCGGCCGTTTTAGATGACCGGTTTAATCATCAAGTCTTTTACAAGACGCATAAGGAAATCCCACTATGAGCCTCATTCTCATCATTGTCCTGATCCTCCTGCTGGTCGGCGGCCTTCCAGTGTTCCCGCACTCGCGCAACTGGGGTTATGGGCCATCGGGTATTCTCGGCACGGTGCTGGTGGTGCTGTTGATTCTGTTGTTGCTGGGCAAGATATAAAGTTATCGTTCCTACAAAAAGCAGGAAAAAAGATGCAAAAAAAAGAGGCCTTGAAAAGGCCTCTTTTTTATTGCCTGGCGATCAGTCCGGCTTGCCGTCTACCACCCCTGCGGTGTTATCCAGCAGGCTCTTGGTGGCGGTTTGCAGGAACGACTCAAGTTTCTGCTTAAGTTGTGCCTCATCCGTCGACTCAGGGATCACCTTGCCGCTAGGGTTGGCGCCCAATTCGTATTGCCACAGTTTCGGTGGCATTTCCTTGGGCAATACCAGCACGCGGTCAGCGGTGAGCAAGGCCACGGTCTGGTCGCTGCCCGAGGGCTTGATCACGCCAAAACCCTTGTCGCCTTCCGGCAAGTTGAGCAGGTCGCGGCCCCAGCACTGGTGGCGGGTTTCACCGCCCAGGCGGCCCATGATGGTCGGCACGATATCGATCTGCGTGCCCACGGTGTGGTCACGCACGCCGAACTTGTCCTGCACGCCCGGAGCGATGAGCAGCAGCGGCACGTTGAAGCGGCCCAGGTCCATTTCGGTGATCTGTTGCTCGTTGCCAAAGCCATGGTCGCCGACGACCACAAACAGGGTGTCCTTGAAGTACGGCTCCTTGCGGGCCTTCTCGAAGAACTGGCCCAGGGCCCAGTCGGAGTAGCGCATGGCCGTCAAATGCTCGTTGAGGCGACCACGGTCAGTGACCGGCTCGACCGGCAACGGCGTCGGCAAGGCGTACGGCGTGTGGTTGGACAGGGTCTGCAGCAGGGCGTAGAACGGCTTGCCGCCTTCGCGGGCCTTCAGCTCCTGCAGGCCACGGTTGAACATGTCCTGGTCGGACACGCCCCAGGTCGGATCGGAGAACACCGGGTCAACGAAGTCATTGCGGCCAATGAAGTTGGTCATGCCCTGGTTGCTGAAGAAGCCCGACTGGTTGTCCCAGGCGAAGTCGCCGTTATAGACATACACGTCGTCGAAATCACGGGCACTGAGCAATTGCGGCAAGCCCGACAGCTTGTGGCTGCCTTCCGGGGTCTGCATCAGGTATTCAAAGCCTGGCAGGTTCGGGAAGCAGGCCATGGTGGCGAACATGCCCTGATGGGTATGGGTGCCGTTGGAGAAGAAACGATCGAACAGCAGGCCTTCTTTGGTCAGCTCGTCGAAGTACGGCGTGATCTTGCCGCCACTGCCCAGGGCGCCCACCGAGTGACCGGCGAAGCTTTCCATCAGGATCACCACGACGTTCTTGATCGCCAGGGTCTTCTCGGCCGGTGGCGTGAAGTCACGGCGCACGGCGGCGGTGTCGGCATCCACCAGTTTTTCGTCCGGCATCACCAACATGTCACGCACGGTCTGGGTGGCCAGCGGCTGCTCCAGGGTGGCTTTCCAGACGTTCTCGCGGTGCTCGGAGAACCGCGCCTTGGCCGCCCCGACCAGCGACAACGTACCGTTGAGGCCCAGGTGGTTGGCAAAGTTCGAGTCGGTGGTGTACACGTCACCCCAGCGCAGCGGCGGGCCCTGGCGCAGGGTGCCACGCGCGGCGACCACGGCAATCAGCAGGCACACCACGAACACCGCGATGCGGCTGTACCACGGCGCGACCTGGCGGGTGCCCACCGTGCCCCCGCTGAACGGGCCACGGGGGCGTGTTGCACGGTCGGCGCCCTTGAAGGCGATGCTCAGGATAAAGGTGCCGACGGCCCAGCCCAGCAGGTAGCGCACCACCGGGAAACCGTACCAGAGCATGCTCATCACGGTTTTCGGGTCTTCCTTGACGTACTGGAAGACCAGGCCGTTGAGGCGCTGGTGGAACTCACGGTAGAAGTCCATCTCCATCAGGCCCAGGAACAGCGCGATGCTGGAGACCACGGTCAGCCACAGCCGGAAGAACCCACGGGCGGCCATGGCGCGCACGCTGAACAGGGCCAGGATCAGCGGGATGCTCAGGTACACCACCAGGCGCAAGTCCATGCGCAGGCCATTGGCGAACGCTTCAAGGAAGGTCGAGGCCGGGGTGTCGAGCATCATGTCGCTGTTGTACACCAACAGTCCCAGGCGCAGCAGGGAGAGCATCACCATCATGACCAGCGCGCATAGCAGCGTGTAGGCCAGGTGGGACTTGACGGTCGGTTGCAGCAGGCGATTAGAAGCTCGCTGCTGATTCAGGGCGTCCGGGTTTGCCATGTTGTTTGAGGACCCATTGGAAGTTTAAGTGGCGAAATAATGCAGCGGCGTCCTGCCCCAACCAATAAAGGCACAGGGTCCAGGGTATTACGCGGTGGGCAGATGGTGCCCGATCAACGCCGGCAACGCTATTGATTACTCATTGCGCAGGGCTCCTGGCGGCGCAGACGGGCCGTGGCAGGAAAATAAAGCGGGGAGAATTGTCTTGGATGAAGTGTGAAAATTTTGTGCAGCGAATATCTCGACACACAAATCTACAGGACACAGTGTAATTAAATGTGGGAGCAAGCCCCCTCCCACATTATTTGAGTGCGACCCATGAGGCTCAGATCCGCACATTCCCCCGTGGCCCGGCAATGGCCCAGATAATCAGGCCCAGCACTGGAAGGAACAGGATCAACAGGATCCACAACACTTTGGCCCCGGTGCTGGCGCCGCTTTTGAACACGTTGATGATCGCCCAGATATCCAGCGCCAGGATGATCAGCCCGATCAGGCCATTAAATGTGGAACCCATGGTGTCGCTCCTAAGTGAGGGTTTGCCTGTTTAGGATAGCCAGCCCTGACCAGGGTTCCGTTTTATTTCACACGTGCAGCGCAATACGCAGGGCTTCCAGGGACGGCTCGCCCTTGATCCCGGTTTCGGCACACAATTCCAGCACCCGTGGCACGTCGTTGCCATACACCAACACCGCCTGGATCTCGTCATCGAGCAACTGGCTGAAGTTCATCAGGGTGTAGCCGCCGTTTTCCGGGTTCATGGCGCCGAGCTGGATCTGGATACGATTGAGCGCCGTCAGCGCCTCGGTCTTGGCCAGTTGCTTGGGCTTGAGGTTGAACTCGACGCCCGGGCCAAAGGACGCGACGATCTGGGCGAACAGGTCCTGGTAGGTATCGGCCTGGAACAGCACGGTTTCCGGCAGGCTGCCGACCACTATCCACTCGCCCAGGGGGATGGGAAAGCTGTCGTCGTAGTTGATATCCGGGTTGGCCGCCAGGAACCCATCGGCATCGGCGTAGGCTTGGGTGGCCTCGTCGGCGATCTGCACGATCTCGGCGTCGCCCAGGCAACCGGAACTGATTTTAGTGATGAGTTCGACGAGCGCGGTGTTCATGGGCAATCCTGTAGCGAGGCTGATTTTGAGGGCGCAAAGCCTACACCAGTTTTAGCAGCTGCGCCGTCGTATCCGTAGCGCCCATGGTCTGGGCCGCCACCAGGGCCGTCACACCCTGGGCATCCGTGGCCTTGGGGTTGGCCCCCACGCTGATCAGGTACTCGACCATCTCGGTGCGGTTGAACATCGCGGCCATCATCAGCGCCGTGCGGCCATCGGCTGAGGCGCCGTCAACCGGGGTGCCCCCTTCAATCAACGCCTTGACCACCTCAAGGCTGCCCTTGAACGCCGCGCCGGCCATCGGCAATTGGTGCTTGTCGTTGGCCATTTGTGGGTCTGCCTTGAACTCCAGCAGCACTTTCACCGCCTCGGCGTGCCCGTGATAGGCGGCCAGCATCAACAAGGTATCGCCGTTGTGATTACGCAGATTGACCGGCAAGCCCTTGGCCAGCAACGCGGCCAGCATGGCGGCATCGCCTCGGCGGGCTACGTCGAAAACCTGCTCGGCAAATTCGGCGGCTTCTTCTTCGGTCATTTTTTTGGCTTGATCTGACATCTGCGGCTCCCTGTGGGTGTTGCGTAAGGCCGTTAGTTTCCCGAGCGGCGCTACGCCTGTCACCCCTTTTTTGCCGAACGCCACGATAGTCAGGCGCTATCACAGCCCCTCAGTAGCGATACTTTCCACCCTGGATATCCGCCAGCACCTGCCCGGTCACCGGCACATAGGCGTCAGTGCCCGGCAACCAGGCATACAGGGGATCATCACCGACCCGGGCCGGGTCGAACGCCTCTTCCTTGAGCCGCATCTTCTGGTACTTGAAGGTGCCGGTGGTTTCCATCTTCACCTTGATCCGCAGGAACAACGGCACTGCATAGGCGGGCATCTGGCTCTGGGCGAACTGCAGCAATGCCTGCATATCCAGGCTGGCCAGGGATTCGGACGGAGTAATCGCCGCCATCCCGGCCCGGCCATTGGTGTTGGCGATTTCCACGCCGTAGGCCACCGCCTCGGTGATCTGCGGGTGCTGCATAAAGATGTTTTCCACTTCGGTGGTGGAGACGTTCTCGCCCTTCCAGCGATAGGTGTCGCCCAGGCGATCGACGAACTGCGCATGACCAAAGCCGATGCTGCGCAACAGATCGCCAGTGTTGAAATAACGATCGCCCTTTTCAAACACGTCGCTCAAGACCACCTTGCGGTTCTTTTCCGGGTCGGTGTAGCCATCGAACGGTGCCTTGTCGTCGATCCTGGCCAGCAGCAGGCCCTGGCCGCCCTTCGCCACTTCACGCATAAAGCCATTGCTGCCACGGATCGGCTCACAGGTGTCGTGGGCGTAGTCCACCAGCGCCCAGTGCATCAGGGAAAAGCCGATGGTGTTGTCGAAATTAAGCACGTTGGTGAAGCCGATATTACCGTCGCTGGCGGCGTACAGCTCGCAGATATGCTCGACGCCAAAACGCTCCTTGAACGGGCCCCACACCCCGGGACGCAAGCCGTTGCCGATCATCTTCACCACCCGGTTGTCGCGGTCGCGCGGGCTGGGGGGCTGGTCGATCAGGTAGCGGCACAGCTCGCCGACGTAACCCAGGGTGGTCGCGTTGAACTTGCGCACATCGTCCCAGAACTGGCTGGCGCTGAACTTGCGGCGGATGGCAAACCCCGACGCGCCGGCAATCGCCGAGCCCCAGCACACACACAACCCGGTGGCGTGGTACAGCGGCAGCGTGCAATAGACGACGTCGTCCGGGCCCATGTCCAGAGCGATGGTGCCAAAGCTGGCCGAGGACTTCATCCAGCGCCCATGCTTGAAGATGCCGGCCTTGGGCAAACCGGTGGTGCCGGAGGTGTAGATATAGAAACACGGGTCGTTGAAGTAGATCTGCTGGCTGCTGGCCGGGTTGTCCGTCGAACCCTGCGCGCTGGCGGCCATCAGGTCGATATAGCCCCGGGGCACCGGCGTCACCTGTTGATCGGCAACATACCAGGTGCGCAGCGGCTCAATCGCCACCTGCTCACGCACCGCGTCGTAGGCCTCGACCAATTCGGCGCCGACCACAATCGCCACCGGGTTGACCAGGGTCAGGCTATGCACCAGCACCGCCTGGGTCTGCGCGGTGTTGAGCATGGCGCAGATACCGCCGACCTTGGCCACCGCCAGTACCGTCAGCAACAGTTCGGGACGGTTTTCAATAAACAGTGCGACCACATCGCCCTTGCCAATACCTTGGGCCTGCAGATGATGGGCGATGCGGTTGGCGTGCTGGTTGGCCTGGCGGTAACTGAGCACCTGGTCGCCGTACAGCAGCGCGGCGCCCTCGGGGTTGCGTTGGGTGGCCTGCTCGAAGGTCCAGCCCAGCCCGCACGGCTGGTCGGGGTCAGTGATATTGGCAACGCGGATACCGCGCACCAGGCGTGGCAGGGCCCTGACAATGGTCGGCACTTTACGCAACATCATGCCGAGGGTAATCATCTCGCTGTTCGGATTGCTCATGCACAAAAGTCCTTTTTCTTATTATTCGTATGATCCGTGGGCCTTCGTACGGTGTAGGACCGTTCCTGAATGCCTTGCAGGAAAATACGCCAGCCATTCCTTGGCTGTACACGCAGGATTTGCAATGTTTTGTATCCCGCCGTCAGCACCGTTGGTCAGCGCCCGATAGCGCAAAATGCAGGATGCACGATGGCCATTCATGCATATTGCACGAAACCGAAAAATTCTATTTTTTATAAGCTATTGATTTATAAATTATTTATACAAATCACAATACTGGCACAATCACTGCACCTATCACTCCATGCCGCACAACACGAGCCAATGGAGCCAATAGACATGAGCCTGATCCAAGACAAGTTTGCCTCTGTATTCTCCAACTACGACGTCACCACCCAACCGCGCCCTGACGGTGGGATCCTGCTGACCCTGCGCAACACCGAGGGCAAGCAGATCAAGCGCTCGATTTCGTACCAGCAACTGCACACCGCCGACCAACTGACCTGGGTCATCAGCGCCATCCGCCGCGACCTGGCAGAACAAGCCAGTGACTTGCCGCAGATCTCGATGCTGCAAAGCCAGAACCGTTTTGCCCTGCCGACCTACCACTCGGCATAAGTAGCGCGGTGTTTTCCAGGGTCGTGACGCCGTTGTGCCTCACGGCCCTTTTTTAATTGCACAACCCACGCTTGATCGCCTCGCTGACGGCCTGGACCCGGTTATTGACGTGCAACTTGCAATAGATATTGCGCAAATGAAACTTCACCGTGGCCTGTGAGACACATCGGATCCGGCTGATTTCCCACACGGTCTTGCCCTCCGTGGCCCAGCGCAGTATTTCCAACTCCTTGGCCGTCAGCGGCTTATCCTGCAACGCCAGCTGTTCACAGGCCGCGTTTGCCGCAGGCTCCACGGATGGGGTCGGCTCCTCTGGGCTGCTCATGCATACCTCTCCCTCTCTTATTGATTTGCACCGCCAATATTCGGACTCCTCCTATTGACAGACGAACTTACACAGTGAGGGGAGAGTTACACAAAGCCTGGAATTAACACATCAGCCCATAGACAAATAGCTATAACTTACAAACCATACAGTCCATTCCCACAAACTTATCCAACTTGAGCATATTGAATAAGTTTGCAGATAGTGAATTACCGTCAATCATCCAGCCCGGGGAAACCCTGGGCAAGGTCACTGCCGGTGCGTTGCGCCACGGCCCCGGCCACCGTCTGGAACAGGCTGATCGCGACCACCCGCGGCTCTTCCCCCAGGTCAAACCAGCGCGGCATGCCGGCCGGGATGCGCAACAGGTCATGTTTTTCGCACAGCAGCGTGTAGACGTAATCGTCGATGTGCAAGCCGAGCAGCCCACGCCCGGCGGCGAACAGGCGGATTTCGTCGGCCTCATGGCGATACTCATCGCGCAGGCTTGCAGCAAGGGCCTCCTGTTGCGGATGTTCGCGGCTCACGCTCAACACTTCCACCTGCGCGTAGCCGTGTGCCGTCATCCAGCTGTCGATGTGCTCCTGGTACGCCGCCGTCACCTCGGCCGCACTGGCGCCGGCTTCGACACGGGTGTTGGCCGACCAGCGCTCGAAGCCCACGCCCTGCTCGGCCAGGGTCGAGGCAATATCGTCAGCGTGGGTCAGGACCTTGTTCGGGGTGTCCGGGGTAGAAACGTGATAAACGCAAAGAATGCTCATAAATAGGGTCCTCGGGCGGTAAGAGTCTGCAGGTGATGGGCCGGGCTCATGGCCGTTCCTCGGGCAAGCGCAGCGCCATGATCCACGCGGCGGCCAGGGCTGCGAGGCTGGCAATGCCGAAGGTCAGGGTCGGCCCCAACTGGTTCCAGCTGTACCCGGAATACAAGGCGCCCAGCGCGCCGCCGGTGCCGGCCAGCGCGGCATAAAGGGCCTGGCCCTGGCCTTGCTGGCGCGCCCCGAAGCTGCGCTGCACAAACTGGATGGCCGCCGCATGAAAGCTGCCAAAGGTCGCGGCATGCAGCAATTGGGCAAATAGCAGCACCCACAGGAACTCGGCGAACGAGCCCAGCAACAGCCAGCGCAACGCCGCCAGCAGGAAGCTCGCCACCAGCACCCGGCGCACCGAGAAGCGCGAGAGAATCCGGCGCATGGCCATGAACATCAGCACCTCCGCCACCACGCCCAGGGCCCACAGCAGGCCGATCATGCCGCGGCTGTAGCCGAGGTTTTCCAGGTGCAGGGTGAGGAAGGTGTAGTACGGGCCGTGGCTCATCTGCATCAAGGCAACACAGGCATAAAACGCCAGCACGCCGGGGCTGCGCAGTTGCCGCAAGAACCCGTCGCCGGCGCCGCGCCCGCCTGTGGCAGCCGGCTGGGCATTGGGCACCCAGAGGCTGGCACCGACGATGCCGGCCATGATCAACACGATCGCCAGCGGGTAGATATCCAGGCTCAGGGCCTCGAACAGCCGTCCCAGGGCGACCACGGCCAGGATGAAACCGATGGAGCCCCACAGGCGGACCTGGCTGTAGCGCGAAGTCTGGCCTTGCAGGTGCGCCAGGGTGATGACCTCGAACTGTGGCAGCACCGCATGCCAGAAGAACGCATGCAGGGCCATCACCAGCGCCAGCCAGGCATAGCTCTGGCTGACAAAGATCAGCGAGAAACTGAGCAGCGTGCACACCGCGCCAAAGCGCACAATGGCCAGGCGCCGCCCGGTGTAGTCCCCCAGCCAGCCCCAGATATTGGGGGCCACGCAGCGCATCAGCATGGGGATTGCCACCAGCTCGCCAATGCGCGCGCTGGAGAACCCCAGGTGGTGGAAGTACAGCGCCAGGAACGGCGCCGTCGCCCCCAGCAGGGCGAAATAGAACAGATAAAAGCTGGAAAGTCGCCAGTACGGGAGCGCTGTCACGGTCAGACCGTCACAGCTGGCCCAGCACCGGGGTACTCACGCGCACATCGGCATTCTGCCCACGATGGCGCAGCAGGTGGTCCATCAGCACAATGGCCATCATGGCCTCGGCAATCGGCGTGGCGCGGATGCCGACGCACGGGTCATGGCGGCCCTTGGTGATCACGTCCACCGGGTTGCCATGCACATCGATCGAACGCCCCGGCGTGGTGATGCTCGACGTCGGCTTGAGCGCCAGGTGCGCCACAATCGGCTGGCCGGACGAGATACCGCCGAGAATGCCGCCCGCGTTGTTGCTGACAAAACCTTCGGGGGTCAGCTCATCGCGGTGCTCGGTGCCGCGCTGGGCCACGCAGGCGAAACCGGCGCCGATTTCCACGCCCTTGACCGCGTTGATGCTCATCAGCGCGTGGGCCAGTTCGGCGTCCAGGCGGTCGAAGATCGGCTCGCCCAGGCCCGGCATCACCCCTTCGGCGACCACGGTGATTTTCGCGCCCACCGAATCCTGGTCGCGGCGCAACTGGTCCATATAGGCTTCCAGTTCCGGCACCTTGTCCGGGTCGGGGCTGAAGAAGGCGTTGTCTTGCACGCTGTCCCAGGTCTTGAACGGGATTTCGATCGGGCCCAACTGGCTCATGTAGCCACGAACCACAATGCCCTGGGTGGCCAGGTACTTCTTGGCAATGGCCCCGGCGGCCACGCGCATCGCGGTTTCCCGCGCCGAACTGCGGCCACCGCCACGGTAGTCGCGCTCGCCGTATTTATGGTGGTAGGTGTAGTCGGCGTGGGCCGGGCGGAACAGGTCCTTGATCGCCGAGTAGTCCTTGGACTTCTGGTCGGTGTTGCGGATCAACAGGCCGATGGCGCAGCCGGTGGTGCGGCCCTCGAACACGCCGGAGAGGATCTCGACTTCGTCGGGCTCCTGGCGCTGGGTGGTGTGGCGGCTGGTGCCGGGCTTGCGGCGGTCGAGGTCGCGCTGCAGGTCGTCCAGGGACAGCTCAAGGCCGGGCGGGCAGCCGTCGACAATGGCGACCAACGCCGGGCCATGGCTTTCGCCCGCGGTGGTGACAGTGAACAGCTTGCCGTAGGTATTGCCGGACATGCAGAGCGCTCCGTGAAATCAGTTGAATCAACTCAACCGTGATAACTAAGCGCGCCAGTATACGCAGGCTCACCCAGTAGTTCATCCTCGAAACCTTCCCGGTAGACGTTGGTCCAACCGGCACCTTCCTCATGATGGCGCGATGATGCTGCGAGTTTTGCTGTTCACCCTCACCCTGTTCTGTACCGTCGCCCACGCCGCCAGCCCTGTGGTGCTGCAACGACCCATCAGCCTGGACACTGGCAGCGGCGAGCTGTTTGGCTCGTTATTGCTGCCCCAGTCTGACAAACCGGTGCCCGTGGTGCTGATCATCGCCGGCTCCGGCCCCACCGACCGCAACGGCAACAGTGCCGACGGGGCGCGCAACGACAGCCTCAAGCGCCTGGCCTGGGTGCTGGCCCGGCATAATATTGCCAGCGTGCGCTACGACAAGCGCGGCGTGGCCGCCAGCCTCCAGGCCACGCCCGACGAGCGCAACCTGACGCTGGACGCCTACGTGGCCGACGCCGTGGCCTGGGGCACGTTGCTCAAGGCCGACCCGCGATTCGGGCCCCTGGTGGTACTGGGCCACAGTGAGGGTGCCCTGGTGGCAGCCCTCGCCGCCCCCGAGCTGCGGCCCGCCGGGGTGGTTTCCCTGTCCGGCAGTGCCCGCCCGGTGGACCAGGTGATTCGCCAGCAATTGGCCGATCGCCTGCCGCCTGCCCTGCTGCTGCGCAGCCACCAGATTCTGGATCGACTCAAGGCCGGCCAGGTGGATGCCGATGTGCCAGGCCCGCTGCAGGGGATTTTCCGCCCCAGCGTGCAGCCTTACCTGATCAGCCTGTTTCGTGCCGACCCAGCAGCGGCTTTCGCCCGCCTGACGATGCCGGCCCTGATCATCCAGGGCACCACCGACCTGCAAGTGGGGGTCGCCGATGCCCAGAAACTCAAGCAGGCCAAACCCGACGCCGAACTGGTGGTGATTCCCGGCATGAACCACGTGATGCGCATCGTGCCCAACGATGTGAAACAACAATTGAGTTCCTACAACGACCCGCAATTGCCCCTCGCCGATGCGCTGGGCCGGCGTCTGGTTGCCTTTATCGACGGACTTCGCCCCCGATAAGCGACTATTTACCCTCCAGTCCTGGATAAAGCGGCCGATAAGCACAGGGTCAACAGCAAAAAGCCTGTCGACTTGCAGAGCTTGGACAGGATCGCACCGAATGACGAACACCGAAGCAGTACCACAACCACCCGCTGAACCCCCCGCCGACACCGAAGCGGCGGCAGCGGCTGCGCTGCCGTGGGCGGAGGTTGGGGCCGAACACTTCAAGATGCTGCGCCTGGCGCCCTTGGCCACCGACCGCGCCACCGGCGCCCGCCCGCTGCGCTTTGTGCAATTTGGCTATGCCGAGCGCAACAACAAGGACCACAGCTTGCTGCGCATGGTCATCCAACTGCCCAGCCAACGGGTGCGGCGTGAACAGAATCACCTGGACGTGTGGGTCGACCACGCCACCCAGCGCGTGCATTTCGGCCCGGGCAACAGCCTGGAAATCGAACCGGCGAACCGAGGCCTGGGGCGTTTCCTGGTGGCCCAGGGTGCCGCGTGGGCGAAAAAGAAGTGGTCGCACTACCGCGTCGACGGCGTGGACCTGGCGAACAAGGACGCGCTGAACGAAGCCACCCGCCTGCGTCGCGACCACTTTTTGCGCATCCAGGGTTTTGATGTGGCCTATGCCGATGTCCAGCATCTGAAGGGGCATGTGCAGCCGGGCAAGGTCAGCGAAGTGCTGGACAGCTGGAACACCGAGAAGGTGCAGTTCGTGGAAATCCTGGAAGCGGCGCAGATGCTGCAACAGGCCGAGCAGAACCTGGTCGAGCAAGAGGTGAAACTGCGCCACGAGGAAGAAAAGGTCATCAAGTTCAAGCGCGAGGACAGCGGCTTGCGCTTCACCATCACCTGCCTGGTGGCGTTTACCGTGTTCCAGGCGGGGTTGTTGATCTGGATTGCGACGCATCGCTGACCACTTGGTTTCACTGAACAAACCATAAACAAATGTGGGAGCTGGCTTGCCTGCTCCCACATGGATCGGGTCAGACCCTGGCGGCAAACACCGCCTGATGCTCCCGGCACTGCTGCGCCGTGAGCATGAACACGCCATGCCCGCCGTTCTGGAACTCCAGCCAGGCAAAATCCACTTCCGGGTACAGCGCTTCAACGTGCACCTGGCTGTTGCCCACCTCGACAATCAGCAAGCCCTTCTCGGTCAGATGATCGCCCGCTTCGGCCAGCATCCGGCGCACTAGGTTCAAGCCGTCGTCACCGCAGGCCAGGCCCAGTTCGGGTTCGTGCTGGTATTCGTCGGGCATGTCGGCAAAGTCTTCGGCATCGACATACGGCGGGTTGGACACAATCAGGTCAAAGCGCTGGCCGGGCAAGCCGTCGAAGCCATCACCCTGCACGGTGTACACGCGCTCGTCGACGCCATGGCGCTCGATGTTCTGGTTGGCCACCTCCAGGGCTTCAAAGGACAAGTCCCCCAGCACCACTTCGGCTTCCTGGAACTCGTAGGCGCAGGCAATGCCGATGCAACCGGAGCCGGTGCACAGATCGAGGATGCGCGCCGGCGGCTGGGCCAACCAGGGTTCAAAACGGTTTTCGATCAGCTCGCCAATGGGTGAACGCGGGATCAGCACCCGCTCGTCGACAATAAACGACATGCCGCAGAACCAGGCTTCTTTCAACAGGTAGGCGGTGGGCACGCGCTCGTGGATCCGGCGATGCAGCAGGCGCTGTACATGGGAAATCTCTTCTTCTTCGAGGTTGCAGTCCAGGTAACTGTCGGCAATTTCCCAAGGCAGGTGCAGCGCACCCAGCACCAATTGCCGGGCTTCGTCCCAGGCATTATCGGTACCATGGCCAAAAAACAGGTCTTCCCCATGGAAACGGCTGACAGCCCAACGGATATGGTCGCGCAAGGTGCGCAGGCGGGAAGTGATCACGGGGGCAAGCTCCAGGAAAAAACGACTGGCAATTCTAACAGCCTTAAGCTGTACGGACGATGTATGAAAAACCGCTGCGGTGCGTCAGATTTAACCTTACTCAAGGTTTTTCTGTTACACAGCAGCCCCTCTTGACATGGCTGTAGGCCAACAACGGCGCACCTTACGTTAGTAGCGATTCACAGAACCGCTCAGCCAGAGGACAATGTCGCAAAAGCCCCACTCACAGGAGCCCCAGAATGTCCGTTCCAAAGACGATGTTTCAACTCAGCGGTCGCGGTTACGCACCGGCCAATTTGAGCCACGCGACCCTTGTGATCATCGATGCCCAGAAAGAATACTTGAGCGGCCCGCTTGCCCTATCGGGCATGGAGGCCGCCGTAGAACATATCAAGCAACTGAGCGCGGCCGCACGCAAGGCCGGGCGGCCGATCGTGCATGTCCGCCACCTGGGCACCGTCGGCGGCCTGTTCGACCCCCAGGGCGAACGCGGCGAGTTCATCCCCGGCCTGGAGCCACACGATGATGAAACCATCATCGGCAAGCTGCTGCCCAGCGCGTTCCACGGCACGTTGCTGGAAAAAATCCTGCAGGACCTGGGTTCCCTGGACTTGATCGTCTGCGGCTTCATGAGCCACTCCAGCGTCAGCACCACGGTGCGCGCGGCGAAGAACCTGGGCTTTCGCTGCACCCTGGTAGAAGACGCCTGCGCCACCCGCGACCTGCCTTACAAAGGCGGCATCCTCAGTGCCGAGCATGTGCAGCAAACAGAAATGGCCATCATGGCCGACAACTTCGCCACCCTCGCCTTGACCCAAGACCTGGTCTGATCGCCTTGCCGATGAGCGGTGTGGCCCCTCCCTGGGCCCCGCTCATCCGCTAAAACCTGTCATTTACCGCAATTGCCTCCCCACCCGGAACAAGTTGTTTATCTGCCGGTCGAAGGGCCGATACCCTGGAGGAAAGGTCGGAATGAAGATATCCGATGGATTTGACGCTCGTCGCTTGCGCCCCAAGGGCCCGAGCAACTGGCGTCTGCGCCTGGGCGTGGCATTTGCCGCGTTGCTCGCGCTGTGTGGCCTACTGCTTGCGTTGGCCGGTGGTGCCGGCCTGTTGGGCCACTCGCCCGCGCTGGGCGAACTCAATGCCAGCCCGGGCGGCGGCGGCGTGCTGCTGGGCAGCGGGTTGTTGATCCTGTGGCTGGGTATCTGGCTGTGGCGCCGCTGCCGACGTCGCATGCGCCAGCCACTGGCACTGAACATTGCCTCGCACCTGATGAAAAAACACGACTGAGGGAACACTGATAGCGTTTTGTCCCGCATCGACCGCCTCGATTTGGGTAAACTGCCCGCCCTTCGCGGAGGCTGATATGCAAGACGACGATTTTTCCCTGTTCAAGAACGAGCTGCGCGGCGTCAAGCCGATCAAGCACGACCGCGCCGACACCGGCAAACCGAAGACCGACCGCGCGCAGATCGCCAAGCTGCGCCAGGCGGCCACGGTGCGTACGGATGCCACCACGGTGGACGGTCTGTCGGACCAGTTCGTGATTGATGTCGGCCCCGAAGACGAGCTGATGTGGTCCCGCGACGGGGTCCAGGAAAGCCAGGTACGCAAGCTCAAGGCCGGGCAGATCCCCTTCGAGGGCAGCCTCGACCTGCACGGCATGACCGTGGAAAAAGCCCGGGAAACCCTCTGGGCGTTCCTGGCCGAAGCCACCCAGTTTGAAATCCGCTGCGTGCGCGTGACCCACGGCAAGGCCGTGCGCCTGGACGGCAAGCGCCCGATGATCAAGAGCCACGTCAACACCTGGCTGCGCCAGCATGCCCAAGTGCTCGGTTTCACCTCCTGCCAACCGCGCCATGGCGGTGCCGGTGCGGTGTATGTGATGCTCAAGCGCACGATGCTCGAAGGGCGTGACGAGTAACCCACAGCGCACGCGTGCCAACAACACCGCGCCCAGGGCCCGCCCCGCCGCTATTCAGCCAGTTTCGCATTCTCGCGTTCTTTCTCGGCATACCGCGCGCGCGCGTCCACTATCGCCGGCTGATACTTCAAGGCCCACGCATGCAGCGCTCCCAGGGGCACGACCAGTTCGTGCCCAAGGTCTGTCAGTTCGTACTCGACCCTCGGCGGAATAGTCGGGAACATCGTGCGCTTCACGATCCCGTCTTGTTCCAGCCGCTTGAGGGTAAGCGTGAGCATACGCTGCGAAATCCCCTCGACGGTACGCTGGATCTGGTTGTAGCGCACCGGCCCGCGTGACAGCGCCCCAACGACCAGCACGGTCCACTTGTCGCCGATTCGCGCCAGTACCTGCGCAATCAATAGACAACCTTGATAGTTATGCGCCGTCTCGGATACGCGAACAGAAATGTTCGTTTCGCTCAAAAAAGTGCCTTCTTGTGTGGATGTGGGTGAGACCTACAATAACCCAGCCCACCAAACAAAGTGTTTACAAGCATCGCACGCACCTCCCCGACCTGAGTATTTGCGGTGCCCCTTCCCTCAGTCGCCAGACTCTGGAACCCCTCAACAGGAGATTTTCCGTATGCCCAAAACATCCTCCATGCTGGCTATCTCGGCAACGACCCTAATCGTACTCGCGCTGTCGGCCTGCAGCGGGCAAGGCCGGGCGCCAGACGCGTCCGCCGCCAATCAGGAACTGCAGCGCTACAAGGCCCAAGAGCAAACCGAGCAAGCCAACCTGGTGAATTTTGCCGATCTCGACCTGCGCGTCTACAGCGGCCAGAAATGGGACGAGGTCTCCAAATCCCACGCCGACAACATCATCGTGCACTGGCCCGACGGGCGTCAGACCGTCGGTATCGATCCCCATATCGCAGATATGAAAGGACTGTTCGCCTTTGCGCCCGACACCCGGATCCGCACCCAGAGCAACAAGATCGCCCAGGGCAACCTGACTTCGGTGACCGGCGTCATGGAAGGCACCTTCACCCGCCCGCTGCGACTGCCCGATGGCCGCACGATCGCGCCGACCCACAAGCCGTTCAAGTATTCGATGGTGACCGTGGCGCGCTGGGAAAACGGCAAGATGGCCGAAGAATGGCTGATGTGGGATAACGCGGAGTTCCTGCGTCAGATCGGTGTCAACCCGGCGGACCTCGCCCCACGCAAAGACGCGGCCCAGCGTTAGGACGCAAGGCGGGAGCAGAGCGTGAGTATCCGGTAGGCCAGCGTGACCGACAAACACTTGCAGGCGGCTCTGGTAGAATTGCCGATCCGAAGCCGCCGGCAATACAACTGTCGGCACACGTACGCTACTATGTGCCCAATGGTAGGCATAAACCTCGGGTTCATCGCTAACGTGCAGACCCACTCCAGCAAACACTGGAGTGAACTCGGGAAGCTTGGACAAAGCCTGGATGGTACAAAATTGGTACAGGCAGAAACCGTACCGCTCTGAAACCCATACGGAATACAGCCCTGTGACATTGGAACAGAATTACACAGCGATCCTCGGCCAAATCGGCGAGGACGTCTCCCGCGAGGGCCTGCTCGACACGCCAAAACGTGCCGCCAAGGCCATGCAGTATCTTTGCCGCGGCTACGAGCAGACACTGGACGAGGTCACCAACGGTGCCCTGTTCAGCTCCGACAACAGCGAAATGGTGCTGGTCAAGGACATCGAGTTGTACTCGCTGTGCGAACACCACCTACTGCCGTTCATCGGCAAGGCCCATGTGGCCTATATCCCCAGCGGCAAGGTCCTGGGCCTGTCGAAGGTCGCGCGGATCGTCGATATGTATGCCCGTCGCCTGCAGATCCAGGAAAACCTCAGCCGCCAGGTCGCCGAGGCGGTCCAGCAGGTGACCGGTGCCCTGGGGGTTGCCGTGGTGATCGAGGCCAAGCACATGTGCATGATGATGCGCGGTGTGGAGAAACAGAATTCGTCGATGATCACCTCGGTGATGCTGGGTGAGTTCCGCGAAAACGCGGCCACCCGCAGCGAGTTTCTCAGCCTGATCAAGTAACCGGCTGCGTCAGAAAAACCGGCATTCATCTCGCCGGTTTTTTTTCGCCTGTGGAAATCAGGTAAGCTGCGGCCCCTTCTGTCATGGGCAAGAGGTTTCAGCCATGTTCGTCAAAGCACTCCGAGTGGGCCTCGGCCACGTTATCATCGCGGGCGACTTCCTTACCCGCCCGCGTAAAAAGCAGCGCCCCGCCGAGCAACAGGCACAGGTCAATGAAGCGGCCAAGGGCCTGACCCTGTATCAATTCCACGCCTGCCCGTTCTGCGTGAAGACCCGCCGCACCCTGCACCGCCTGAATGTACCGGTGGCGCTCAAGGACGCGAAGAACAACGAGCAAGACCGCCAGACCCTGCTTACCCAAGGTGGCAAGATCAAGGTGCCGTGCCTGCGTATCGAAGAAAATGGCCAGACCACCTGGATGTATGACTCCAAGGTGATCATCGATTACCTGGATAAGCGCTTCGCCGCGATCTGACCGAAAACGCAGTCCAAATGTGGGAGCGGGCTTGCTCGCGATGGCGGTGTATCAGTACCAAATTTATTGGCTGACCCACCGCCATCGCGAGCAAGCCCGCTCCCACACAAGCCCGCTCCCACCTATCAGTCGAGCATCGGCACATGCCGGGGATGGCTGGCCACACGCTCAAGCCAGGCCTGTACGGCCGGATAAGGGCTCAGGTCAAAACCACCCTCATGGGCCACATGGGTGTAGGCATACAGCGCAATATCGGCAATCGAATACTGCTCGCCCACCAGGTACGGCGTGGCTTGCAGCTGTTTTTCCATGACCCGCAGCGCCTTGTAGCCGCCTTTATGGGTGGTTTTGTATTCCTCCAGCCGATCCTCCGGCAGCCCCAGGTAAAACTGGATAAACCGCGCCACCGCAATGTACGGCTCGTGGCTGTACTGTTCAAAAAACTGCCATTGCAACACCTGTGTGCGCAGGCGCGGTTCGCTGGGCAGGAATTGGCTGCCGTCGGCGAGGAAGTTGAGGATCGCATTGGATTCCCACAGGCAGGTGCCGTCTTCGAGCTCCAGGACCGGGATCTTGCCGTTGGGGTTCTTCGCCAGGAACTCGGCGGTCTGTGTGTCGCCGTTCAAGATGTCGACATTCACCCACTCATACGCGATGCCGAGCAGGTTGAGCATCAACTTGACCTTGTAGCAGTTGCCCGAGCGGTAATCGCCATAAACCTTGTACATGAAGCTCCCCTTATGCCGCTTGCGCGCTGTGCTTGACGGATCAGCGGACATGAACGCCACGTCCTGCTCCAGCGCTTGTGCCAATAAAGTGCGGGTGTCCAGGGGCTGTTTCAAGGTCAGCCAAAAGAATAATCCACCCTGGGGCACTTGCCAGTCGGCCAGTTCCCGCCAGTGCCGCGTCGTGCACGCGGGAACCCGTCGCGCCGCTCACGGCAAAACGCTGGCAGTGAACAAGGCCCTGACTCTGCCTTGAAATTGGCCTTTCATCTTTTTTGCACACATAATCGCAAACATTATTTGCTTTATTTGTATACAAAAGCATAATTCGCTTCGTGCGAGTTCCTGACCTATTGGTCAACAAAGCCCGCTGGTACCTCAAAGCGCCGCTGCCCCACTTATGTGTCCGGCGCTGGAAATAACAATAAAACTCTTGAGGAGTACTTGCTGTGGAAAGCCATAAATCCGACGCCCCGACCCTGGACCTCAGTCCGCCGCATCTTGCGCCCACAAAGCAGGGTTGGCTGGAACGCCTGTTCAAACTCAGCCTGCATGGCACCACAGTGAAGACCGAATTGATCGCCGGCCTCACCACGTTTATCACCATGGCCTACATCATTTTCGTCAACCCCAACATCATGGCCGACGCCGGCATCGACCACGGCGCCGCCTTTGTCGCCACCTGTATCGCCGCGGCCCTCGGTTGCCTGTTGATGGGCCTGTACGCCAACTGGCCAGTAGGCCTGGCGCCGGGCATGGGCTTGAATGCGTTTTTTACCTACACCGTGGTCGGCACCATGGGCTACACCTGGGAGACCGCGCTGGGTGCGGTGTTTATTTCCGGCGTCCTGTTTATGATCCTGACGCTGTCGCGTATCCGCGAATGGCTGCTCAACAGCATCCCGGTGAGCCTGCGCCACGCCATGGGCGCGGGGGTGGGGCTGTTCCTGGGGGTAATCGGCCTGAAAACCGCCGGCATCATCGTGGCCAGCCCCGCCACCCTGATCAAGCTCGGCTCCCTGCATGAACCGGCGCCGCTGCTGGCGGCCGTGTGCTTCCTGCTGATCGCGGTGCTCAGCTATCACCGGGTGTTCGGCGCGATCCTGCTCAGCATTATTGCCGTCACCCTGGCCGGCTGGGGCCTGGGCCTGGTGCATTACCAGGGCATCGTGGCCGCCCCGCCGAGCCTGGCGCCGACCTGGATGGCGATGGACGTGATGGGCGTGTTCAACGTCAGCATGATCAGCGTGGTGTTCGCCTTCCTGTTTGTACATATGTTCGACACCGCCGGCACCTTGATGGGTGTCGCCCAGCGCGCTGGCCTGGTGAAGGCCGATGGCAAGATCGAAAACCTCTCGCGGGCCTTGAAAGCCGACAGTGCCTCCAGCGTGTTTGGCGCGGTGGTCGGTGTGCCGCCGGTCACCAGTTATGTGGAAAGCGCCGCTGGCGTGGCCGCCGGTGGGCGCACCGGGCTGACGGCCGTGACCGTGGGTGTGCTGTTTGTGGCGGCGATGTTTTTCGCCCCGCTGGCCGGCATGATCCCGGCGTATGCCACGGCCGGCGCGTTGATTTATGTGGCAATGCTGATGATGAGCGGCATGGCCCATATCGAGTGGGACGACGCCACCGACAGCATTCCGGCGATTGTCACGGCAATCATGATGCCCCTGACTTTCTCGGTCGCCGACGGCATCGCCCTGGGCTTTATCACCTATGTGGCGCTCAAGGCCGGCACGGGCAAGTATCAGCAGATTTCCATCAGCCTGTGGGTGCTGTGCGCGATTTTCATCGCCAAGTTTGTGTTCCTGTAACGCGCAAGCTGGCGAAAACCGCCTCACCCTTGGGTGGGGCTTTTGCATGTATGGAGGAATGTAATGAGCGTGGAAACCTGGCTGCTGTTCAGCGGCGCTGCCTTGATCGTGATCCTGATTCCGGGGCCGCTGTCGCTGCTGATGATCAGCAACAGCCTGAACTACGGCCTGCGCCGTTCGTACCCGGCGTTCCTGGGCGGGGTGTTTGCCTCGATCTGCCTGTTGAGCGCCTCGGCCCTGGGCCTGGGCGCGCTGTTGCTGGCGTCGGAGCAGTTGTTCAGCGCCTTGAAGATCGTCGGCGCGCTGTACCTGTTCTACCTCGCCTGGCAGAGCTGGCAACAATCGCGCCTGCCGTCCCAGGGCGCCGTGGTGCCGGACGCTGCGCCCGTGCCGCGCTTTCGTACACTGTTTGGCCGGGCGTTTGTACTGGGCGCCAGCAACCCCAAGGACATTCTGTTTTTCGCCGCCTTCCTGCCGCAGTTTCTCAGCAGCCAGCAACCGTTCCTGCCACAACTGCTGATCATGATCGCCACCTGGACCGTGCTGGACCTGCTGTGCAAGCTAGCCTACGGCCTGGGTGCCCACGGCGCCGCGCGCTACCTGCGCACCGGCAAGGGCCAGAGCTGGTTCAACCGCTTCAGTGCCGGGCTGTTTGGCAGCGCCGGGGCGGCATCGCTGCTCAAGGGCTGATACAGATAAACCCTGTGGGAGCTGTCGAGCCCAAGCGAGGCTGCGATGACGTCGGCACAGCCAGCATTGATGTTGGCTGGCCCACCGCTATCGCAGCCTCGCTTGGGCTCGACAGCTCCCACATTTGATCATTGGCCTGCAACACACCTTTTCCCCAGGCAAAAAAAAGCCCGCAGTGTGAGCGGGCGAAACCAACGAAGAGCATTTGGGGGTGTGAAGCCAGGTGACGACTCAGCTACCGCGATAGGTGGAGTAGCTGTAGGGCGAAATCAGCAGGGGCACATGGTAGTGATCCTGTTCGGCGCTGATGCCAAAACGCAGCACCACCACATCGAGAAATGCCGGCTCGGGCAAGTGCACGCCCCGGGCGCGGTAGTAATCCCCGGCACTAAACTGCAACTGGTAGACGCCACTGCGGTAGTCATCGCCTTGCAACAGCGGTGCGTCGCAACGGCCATCGCTGTTGGTCAGGGCGCTGGCGACCAGTTCCAGCTGCGTGCCTTCGACACGATACAGTTCAACCTTGATGGTGCAGCCTGGGCAGCCGTGCGCGGCGTCCAGTACGTGTGTGGTCAGTCGTCCCATGGATCGGAGCTCCCGTGTCATCGATTAAGTAAGAGGCCGCACCTTGGCGGGGCATGGAAAATGCCGGCGATGGCTGATTAAGACACTTTTCAAAAAAATTGTACACAATAAATTCAACAAACACCCCCTGCCCCTGTAGGAGCCGGCTTGCCGGCAATGACCGTGTCTCTGCGCGCAATGCGGTTATAGGAAGATTGCTATCGCAGGCAAGCCAGCTCCCACACTAAAGCACTGCCGCAGGTTTTTGAGATTTAGTTGACCAGTCGGGCAAGTTTCTTGCAGGGATAGGCCGATGCAACCGTCTGGAAAAAATGCAGAAATACAGGCTTACAAAGTGACCATTAAGTTGTATACAATCAGCCCATCGCTGTGACGCAACGGCCGCCACACCATCGATCACGAACAAGAAGGAAGACTGCAGTGAGCGCTGACTACCCACGCGACCTGATCGGTTACGGCAGTAACCCTGTGCACCCACACTGGCCAGGCAAGGCGCGTATTGCCCTGTCGTTCGTACTCAATTACGAAGAAGGCGGTGAGCGCAATATCCTGCACGGCGACAAAGAGTCTGAAGCCTTCCTTTCGGAAATGGTCTCGGCCCAGCCGCTGCAAGGCGCACGCAATATGAGCATGGAGTCGCTGTATGAATACGGCAGCCGTGCCGGCGTGTGGCGCATCCTCAAGCTGTTCAAGGCCTTCGACATTCCGCTGACCATCTTCGCCGTGGCCATGGCCGCCCAGCGCCACCCCGACGTAATCCGCGCGATGGTCGCCGCCGGCCACGAGATCTGCAGCCACGGCTACCGCTGGATCGACTACCAATACATGGACGAGGCCCAGGAGCGCGAGCATATGCTCGAAGCCATCCGCATCCTCACCGAGCTGACCGGCGAACGCCCGCTGGGCTGGTACACCGGGCGCACCGGCCCCAACACCCGGCGGTTGGTGATGGAGGAAGGTGGCTTCCTGTATGACTGCGACACCTACGACGACGACCTGCCCTACTGGGAACCGAACAACCCCACCGGCAAGCCGCACCTGGTGATCCCCTACACCCTGGACACCAACGATATGCGCTTCACCCAGGTCCAGGGCTTCAACAAGGGCGACGACTTTTTCCAGTACCTCAAGGACGCCTTCGATGTGCTGTATGCCGAAGGGGCCGAGGCGCCGAAGATGCTGTCCATCGGCCTGCATTGCCGCCTGATCGGCCGCCCGGCGCGCCTGGCGGCCCTCAAGCGCTTTATCGAATACGCCAAGGGCCATGAGCAGGTGTGGTTCGCCCGCCGCGTCGATATTGCCCGTCACTGGCATGACGTCCACCCTTTCCAGGGAGCCGCCCAATGACTGCTTTCCAGACCTTGAAACCGTCGGCCCTGAGCCGTGACGCATTCGTCGCCGCCTTTGCCGATATCTACGAACACTCGCCATGGGTGGCCGAAAAGGCCTTCGACCTGGGCCAGGACGCCTCGATCGACCAGATCGAAACCCTGCACCAGCGCATGAGCGATATCCTGTTGAGCGCCGATCACACCAGGCAACTGGCCCTGATCAATGCTCACCCGGACCTGGCAGGCCGTGCGGCCGTCCAGGGCCAACTGACCGAAGCCAGCACGAACGAACAAGCTGGCGCCGGTATTCACCAATGCACGGCCGAAGAGTTCTCACGCTTCACCGAGCTGAACGACGCCTACAAGGCCAAGTTCAAGTTTCCCTTCATCATGGCGGTAAAAGGCAGCAACCGACATCAGATCCTCAAAGCGTTTGAAACGCGCATCCACAACCCGGTCGACACCGAGTTCAAGTGCGCGCTGGCAGAGATCAACAAGATCGCGTTGTTCCGTTTATTGACCCTCTAGACACCATCCCCAGCCACTCTATCTAAGGCAGACAAGAAGAATGAAAGCGCAACCCGTTCCTTTCGAGAAGTTCGTCAACCTGGCCGACGCCCGCCTGGGCACCAAGATCATCTCGGTGACCGATGACTGGTTCGCCGACGCCAACCGACTGTTCCAGCCGACCCCGGCCGTATGGAAGGAGGGCGTTTTCGATGATAACGGCAAGTGGATGGACGGCTGGGAGTCACGCCGCAAGCGCTTTGAGGGCTTCGACAGCGCGGTGATCCGCCTGGGCGTACCGGGCTCGATCAAGGGCGTGGACATCGACACTTCATTCTTCACCGGCAACTTCCCGCCATCGGCGTCCCTGGAAGGTTGCTTCCTGGCGGCGGGCGAGCCCGATGACAACACCCAGTGGGTCGAAGTGTTGTCTGCCGTAGAGTTGCAGGGCAACAGCCATCACTTGCACGAGGTCAACAACGACCAGGCGTTCAGCCACCTGCGCTTCAACATCTACCCGGATGGCGGCGTGGCCCGTCTGCGGGTGTACGGCATTCCGTTCCGCGACTGGTCGGCCGTGGGCGACAACGAACAAGTGGACCTGGCCTCCTCCCTCAATGGCGGGCGTGCGCTGGCGTGCTCCGACGAACACTTCGGGCGCATGGGCAACATCCTCAACCCAGGCCGTGGCATCAACATGGGCGACGGCTGGGAAACCGCGCGCCGTCGCACCCCAGGCAATGACTGGGTGATCGTCGCGCTGGGGCATGCCGGCGAGGTCGACAAAGTGGTGGTCGACACCCTGCACTTCAAGGGTAACTACCCGGACACTTGCTCGATCCAGGCCGCGTTCGTCAAGGGCGGCACCGACAGCCAGATCGAGACCCAGTCGCTGTTCTGGCGTGAATTGCTGCCAGCACAGAAGCTGGAAATGCACGCCGAACACACCTTTGCCGAGCAGATCAAGGCATTGGGCCCGATCACCCACATCCGCCTGAACGTGTTCCCGGATGGGGGCGTGAGCCGCCTGCGGGTGTTCGGCAAGGTCGCCAAGTAACCCCCGATGATCGTTCCCACGCTCCGCGTGGGAATGCATCCCGTGACGCTATGCGTCACAAACAACGGACGCAGAGCGTCCAGGGCAGCGTTCCCACGCAGAGCGTGGGAACGATCCAGAATTCGGATAAGAAGACAGCCATGCGCACACTGATGATCGAACCCTTGACCAAAGAAGCCTTCGCCCCTTTCGGAGACGTTATCGAAACCGACGGCAGCGATCACTTCATGATCAACAACGGCTCGACCATGCGCTTTCATAAACTGGCGACGGTCGAGACCGCCACGCCAGAAGACCACGCCATCATCAGCATCTTCCGTGCCGACGCGCAGGACATGCCGCTGACCGTGTGCATGCTGGAACGACACCCGCTGGGCAGCCAGGCCTTTATCCCGCTGCTCGGCAACCCCTTTCTGATCGTGGTCGCGCCCGTTGGCGATGCACCTGTATCAGGCTTGGTCCGCGCCTTCGTCACCAACGGCAGGCAGGGCATCAATTACCATCGCGGCGTCTGGCACCACCCGGTGCTGACGATCGAAAAGCGGGATGACTTCCTGGTGGTTGATCGCAGTGGCACAGGCAATAACTGCGATGAGCATTTTTTCAAAGAGGATGAGCGGTTGATCCTCGCCCCCCACCAATAAGAGAAGGTCCGATCACCCGACAACAAGGGTGACGGGCGAGAGGTAAAGACTGTGGAAGCACATCTGTTGGAATGGCTGAACCTGAGCGTGCGCTGGGTTCATATGATCACTGGCGTGGCCTGGATCGGTGCGTCTTTCTATTTTGTATGGCTGGAAAACAACCTTAACCGCGTCAACCCCAAAAGCGGCCTGGCTGGCGATTTATGGGCGATCCACGGTGGCGGCATCTACCACCTGGAAAAATACAAACTGGCCCCGCCGACCATGCCGGACAACCTGCACTGGTTCAAATGGGAAGCCTATTTCACCTGGATGTCAGGCGTCGCGCTGCTGTGCGTGGTGTTCTACCTCAACCCGACGCTGTACCTGCTGGCCCCCGGCAGCAGCCTCAGTGGCACCGAAGGCGTATTGCTGGGCATTGGCTCACTGTTCGCCGGCTGGTTCATCTACTCCTTTCTCTGCGACTCGGCCCTGGGCAAACGCCCTGCCCTGCTCGGTTTTATCCTGTTCGTCCTGTTGATCGGCGCGGCCTACGGCTTCAGCAAGGTGTTCAGCGGGCGCGGTGCGTACCTGCATGTGGGGGCGATCATCGGCACCATCATGGTCGGTAACGTGTTCCGCATCATCATGCCGGCCCAGCGCGCGCTGGTGGCGGCGATCGCGGAAAACCGCACGCCAGACCCGGCACTGCCGGCCAAGGGCTTGCTGCGTTCGCGGCACAACAACTACTTCACCCTGCCCGTGCTGTTCATCATGATCAGCAATCACTTCCCGAGCACCTACGGCAGCCAGTACAACTGGTTGATCCTGGCCGGGATCGCCGTGGCGGCAGTGTTGGTGCGCCATTACTTCAACACCCGTCATGACAGCCAGAAATACGCCTGGACCCTGCCGGTCGGCGCCCTGGCGATGATCTGCCTGGCCTATGTCACCGGGCCGAAACCCGTGGCTACCGCACCGGACGTGGCCAAGGCGCCAGCGGCCATCGAGTACCAGCCCTTGCCGGAAACGGCGCTGGGTGGCGGCCTCAAGCCCGCAGCCCCCGCCGCGCCAGCACCGGCGGCCGAAGCGGCGCCGGCCCAGGCTTCGACGGATTTCGGCAAAGTCCACAGCGTGATTGAACAACGCTGCACCGTGTGCCACTCGGCCAAGCCCACCAGCCCGCTGTTCAGCACCGCGCCGGCCGGGGTGATGTTCGATACCCCGGCGCAGATCCAGCAACAGGCGGCGCGCATCCAGGCGCAGGCGGTGGCCAGCCAGATCATGCCACTGGGCAACATTACCCAGATGACCCAGCAGGAGCGGGAATTGATTGGTAGTTGGATCAATCAGGGGGCCCGTACCAACTAACAGGCTAAAACGGCTCAAAATGTGGGAGCGGGCTTGCTCGCGATAGCAGTGTTTCATTCAACACATCCGGTGACTGAACCACCGCTATCGCGAGCAAGCCCGCTCCCACAGGGGGCCGATAGTGCTTTGAACATTGGGTTTCACCTGGCAATTGACTGCCAAACAACACAAAAATAAAAAGATCCGAGGTGTTGCATGTCCCAGCTAGAAACGCAGATTCCTGCCGCGCCCGCCATGGTGCGGCTGCCCCTTTTGCAACTGATCCTGGTGGGCCTGCAACATGTACTGCTGATGTACGGCGGCGCGGTGGCCGTGCCGCTGATCATCGGACAAGCCGCAGGCCTGAGTCGTGAAGAAATCGCCTTTTTGATCAACGCCGACCTGCTGGTGGCGGGGATCGCCACCATGGTCCAGTCCTTTGGTATCGGCCCGCTGGGCATCCGCATGCCGGTGATGATGGGCGCCAGTTTTGCCGCCGTCGGCAGTATGGTCGCCATGGCGGGCATGCCGGGTATCGGCCTGCAAGGGATCTTTGGCGCGACCATCGCCGCCGGGTTCTTTGGCATGCTCATCGCGCCATTTATGTCCAAGGTGGTGCGCTTCTTCCCACCTTTGGTGACCGGGACCGTGATCACGGCCATCGGTCTTTCGTTGTTTCCCGTAGCGGTGAATTGGGCGGGCGGTGGCGCCACGGCCGTGCAGTTCGGCTCGCCGATCTACCTGGCCATCGCCGGCCTGGTGCTGGCCACCATCCTGTTGATCAACCGTTTTATGCGCGGCTTCTGGGTCAATATCTCGGTCCTGATCGGCATGGCCCTGGGCTACGCCTTGTGCGGGTTGCTCGGCATGGTCGACCTCGGCGGCCTGGAGCAGGCACCCTGGGTGCAAGTGGTCACGCCGTTGCACTTCGGCATGCCCACGTTCGAGTTGGCGCCCATCCTGTCGATGTGCCTGGTGGTGGTGATTATCTTTGTCGAATCCACCGGCATGTTCCTCGCGCTGGGCAAGATCACTGGCCAGGACGTCACCCCGAAGATGCTGCGGCGCGGCCTGTTGTGCGATGCCGGGGCGTCGTTCTTCGCCGGGTTCTTCAACACCTTCACCCACTCCTCTTTCGCCCAGAACATCGGCCTGGTGCAAATGACCGGTGTGCGCTGCCGTTCGGTGACGATCATGGCCGGGGCCTTTTTGATTGTCCTCAGCCTGCTGCCCAAGGCGGCGTTTTTGGTGGCTTCGATTCCGCCGGCGGTGCTGGGCGGTGCGGCCATCGCGATGTTCGGCATGGTGGCCGCGACCGGGATCAAGATCCTGCAGGAAGCCGACATCGCCGACCGCCGCAACCAACTGCTGGTGGCGGTCAGCATCGGCATGGGCCTGATCCCGGTAGTGCGCCCGGAGTTCTTCGCCCAGTTGCCGCTGTGGATGAGCCCGATTACCCACAGCGGCATCGCCATGGCCACGCTTAGTGCGTTGTCGCTGAACGTGTTGTTCAACATCCTGGGCGGTTCAGAACGCCCCGCCGTCGCCCATACGCATTGATTCCTTCGTTACGACAACAATAACAACGAACAGGGAACATCAGCATGCACGCCATTCACCCGGGGCCGGCCACACGCCGTGCCCCGTTCTTGCCCCTCGCGCTCTTTTACAGCGCACTTGAGCACCGGCTCTGGAGCCAGTATTCTCCGCGCCCGCTCGAATCGACTCAAAAAAAAACAGCGAATGTAAAAGCTGACTTAAAGGCCAACTTATCCCGGCCTGATGTCGGCTGCCAAAGTGCGCAAAAGTCCTCTGAATCCGACTGCATCCCATGTAGCCGGCGGGGATTTTTTGGCTTTTCAAACACTTTGGCGCAGCTCTTGCTAAAAGCATCAAAGCTGACCGAACAGACGATTTTTGCAGCGAACCAAAAGGCGCCACACCAGAGCGCCTGCGTAGAAGAAAGACCATAAAACCTTAACTCGGGAGCAACCGAATGAAACGTACCGTGAACAGCCTGATGTTGGCCGGATCCCTGTTGGCCGGAAGCCAGGCGATGGCGGGTGACCTGCTGCAATGGCAGAACAACAGCCTGACTTACTTGTGGGGCAAGAACTTCACCGTCAACCCACAGATCCAGCAAACCGTCACCTTTGAACATGCCGATGCCTGGAAGTACGGCGACAACTTCTTCTTCTTCGACCGAATCTTTTACAACGGCAAGGAAGACGGCAACGCCGGCCCCAATACTTACTACGGCGAGTTCAGCCCACGGCTGTCGTTTGGCAAGATCTTCGATAAAGATTTGTCGTTCGGCCCGATCAAAGATGTCTTGCTGGCGTTCACCTACGAGTTCGGCGAAGGCGACAATGAGTCCTACCTGCTAGGCCCGGGCATCGACCTGAACATCCCCGGCTTCGATTACTTCCAGTTGAACTTCTATCAGCGTCAGACCGAAGGCAATCGCCCCGGCGACGGCGTGTGGCAGATCACCCCGGTATGGTCGTACACCATTCCCGTGGGCAACTCCGACGTGCTGATCGACGGTTTTATGGATTGGGTGGTGGATAACGACAAGAACGCCCGTGGCACTTACCACGCCAACCTGCACTTCAACCCGCAGGTCAAATATGACCTGGGCAAGGCCATGAGCTGGGGCGCCAAGCAGTTGTATGTGGGTTTTGAATACGACTACTGGAAGAACAAGTACGGGATCCAGGACAGCGGCGCGTTTGAGACCAACCAGGACACGGCCAGCCTGTTGGTCAAGTACCACTTCTGATATGAAATTGCGGTGTGTCAAACACCGCATGTCCCTTGTGGGAGCGGGCTTGCTCGCGATAGCGGTGTATCAGTGCCAGATTTATTGGCTGACACACCGCTATCGCGAGCAAGCCCGCTCCCACATTTTAGATCGGCGCAATTCCAAGGAAGCGTGATAGTTCTTCGCGCTTGGCCAACGCATCCCGCCGCCCCAACTCAATCAATTCACTGCAATACCCCGCCTCGAACAACAGATAGCTGAGCACCCCCGCCCCGCTGGTCTTGGTCGCCCCTGGCCCACGCAAAAACAGACGCAACGCCGCCGGCAGTTCCTGGCGATGGCGGGCGGCGATTTCGTCAATGGGCTGGCTCGGCGCAATCACCAGCACTTCGACCGGCGCAAGCCCGCGTGCGGCGCTGTCGGCCGGTTGCAGATGGGCGAACTGGTTGAGGCGCTCCAGCAGCTCGATATCACTTTCCAGGCTGTCAATGAACGTGCTGTTGAGCATATGCCCGCCGATCTGCGCCAGGGTCGGTTCCTGGCCGGTATAGATGCGTTGCAGCGGCTCGCCGGGGTCGACGGAGCGCGGGTTGCCACTGACGCCCACCACCAGCACCCGGTTGGCCCCCAGGTGCAAGGCCGGGCTGATAGGTGCCGATTGCCGGACAGCGCCATCGCCAAAGTATTCCTGATCGAGCTTGATCGGCGCGAACAGCAAAGGAATCGCCGAGCTGGCCAGCAGATGCTCCACCGTCAACTGCGTGGGCAGGCCAATGCGTCGGTGGCGCAGCCAGGCGTCGATGGTGCCGCCGCCCTGGTAGAAGGTCACCGCCTGCCCCGACTCATAGCCGAACGCCGTTACGGCGACGGCATGCAGGTGTTTATGGCCGATGGCCTCGTTGATGCCGTCGAAGTGCAGCTTGTCTTGCAGCAACTCCCGCAGCGGCGAGCTGTCGAGCAGCGCCACCGGCACCGGCGAGCCCAGGCCCAGCAGGCTGCGCGTCAGGAAACGGCTGGCCTGGCGAATCACCCCTGGCCAGTCGCTGCGTAGCACCAGGTGGCTGCGAAAGCCCTGCCAGAACGCAGTAAGGCGCGCAATGGCGGCGCCAAAATCCATGGCGCCGCTGGCCAGGCTCACCGCGTTGATCGCCCCGGCGGAGGTGCCGACAATCACCGGGAAGGGGTTGGCAGCCCCCGGCGGCAACAATTCGGCAATCGCGGCCAGCACCCCCACCTGATACGCCGCACGCGCCCCGCCGCCGGAAAGAATCAAGCCTGTGACCGGTTCAGTGGGGCGCATTGCATAACTCCATGGGTGGGGGACAATCCGTTTGTTCAGCGGCGTTTTTCGTACAGCTTGGGTTCGCCCGGTGGCCGGCTCTTGAACCGGCGATGGGCCCACAGGTATTGCTCGGGGCACTCGCGCACCGCAGTTTCCACCCATTGGTTGATGCGCAGGCAATCGGCTTCGTCGGATTCACCGGGGAAGTCGCGCAACGGCGGATGGATCACCATGCGGTAGCCGCTGCCATCGGCCAGGCGCTGCTGGGTAAAGGGCACCACCAACGCCTTGCCCAGGCGCGCGAACTTGCTGGTGGCGGTGACAGTCGCCGCCTGGATGCCGAACAACGGCACGAAAATGCTCTGTTTGGCGCCATAGTCCTGGTCCGGGGCGTACCAGATCGCCCGGCCGGCGCGCAGCAGCTTGAGCATGCCGCGCACGTCTTCACGCTCTACCGCCAGGGAATCGAGGTTGTGGCGCTCGCGGCCACGGCGCTGGATAAAGTCGAACAACGGGTTGCCGTGCTCACGGTACATGCCGTCGATGGTGTGCTTCTGGCCCAGCAAGGCCGCGCCAATCTCCAGGGTGGTGAAATGCAGGGCCATGAGGATCACGCCCTTGCCTTCCAGTTGCGCCTGCTTGAGGTGCTCCAGCCCTTCGACATGGGCCAGGCGTGCCAGGCGCTGTTTGGACCACCACCAGCTCATGGCCATCTCGAAAAAGGCAATGCCAGTGGAGGCAAAGTTTTCCTTGAGCAAATGTTTACGCGCTTGCGCGGACATCTGCGGGAAACACAGTTCCAGGTTTCGCGCAGCAATGCGCCGACGTTCACCGGCCACCCGGTACATAAACGCACCCAGCACACGACCTATTCCCAGCAACGCCCGGTATGGCAACTGAGTGATCAGCCACAGCAGGCCGAGCCCCAGCCACAGCAGCCAGAAACGCGGGTGAAAAAATACAGCTCGAAAACGCGGGCGATCCATTACAGATTCCGGTAAAGACAGGGCCGCGCATTCTACAACGGTTCGACCCGGCTTGCGGCTAGCGGTTGTTCTCGTTATAAGTCTCGACACTTTTCGTGACAAGCCGCTTTGCCGACCATGAGCCAAACCGAATCGCTAGACCAAGATCCCGTCTTCCAGCTCAAGGGCAGCATGCTCGCCATTACTGTGCTGGAACTGGCCCGTAACGACCTTGATGCCCTGGACCGCCAGCTCGCCGCCAAGGTCGCCCTGGCCCCGAACTTCTTCAACAACGCGCCGCTGGTGCTGGCCCTGGATAAATTGCCGGCCGGCCAGGGCGCGGTTGACCTGCCCGGGCTGATGCGCGTTTGCCGCCAGCATGGCCTGCGCACCCTGGCCATTCGCGCCAGCCGTATCGAAGACATCGCGGCAGCCATCGCCATTGAACTGCCAGTATTGCCACCGTCCGGCGCCCGCGAGCGTGTGCTCGACCCGGTGGAAGGCGAAGTGAAGAAAAAACCGGAAAAACCGCCAGAGCCGACGATCAAGCCTACAAGGATCATCACCTCTCCCGTACGCGGCGGGCAGCAGATCTATGCCCAGGGCGGCGACCTGGTGGTGGTCGCGCCGGTCAGTCCCGGCGCGGAACTTCTCGCCGATGGCAACATCCATGTATACGGCCCAATGCGCGGTCGGGCACTGGCTGGGGTCAAGGGCGATACCAAGGCACGGATTTTCTGCCAGCAATTGAGCGCTGAGCTGGTGTCCATCGCCGGGCAGTACAAGGTTTCGGAAGATTTGCGCCGTGATCCGCTGTGGGGGGCCGGGGTACAAGTCAGCCTGTCGGGCGATGTGTTGAACATCATCCGTCTTTAACGGATACTGCCGCATTTTCCAAGCATCTCTGGACTCTGATAGCACAGCGAAACCGGCAAGACTTGCGTAGGAATAATTGAAAGTTGGCGTTTCCCCTACAGGAAGCACATCTTTTTCCTACGAAGGCTGTCCGCCTGCAGCGAGTTTCAAGAGATGTTTTTCAGGGACTGAGAGGTCCTTTTTCCTTAGGGGTGAAACACCTTGGCCAAGATTCTCGTGGTTACATCCGGCAAGGGTGGTGTGGGTAAGACCACCACCAGCGCCGCTATCGGTACCGGCCTCGCTCTGCGCGGCCACAAGACAGTCATCGTCGACTTCGACGTCGGTTTGCGTAACCTCGACCTGATCATGGGCTGCGAACGCCGCGTGGTGTACGACTTCGTCAACGTGGTCAACGGCGAAGCCAACCTGCAACAGGCCCTGATCAAGGACAAGCGCCTTGAGAACCTGTATGTACTGGCCGCCAGCCAGACCCGCGACAAAGACGCGCTGACCAAGGAAGGCGTGGAAAAAGTCCTGATGGAACTCAAGGAAACCTTTGAGTACGTGGTCTGCGACTCCCCGGCAGGTATCGAGACCGGTGCTCACCTGGCGATGTACTTCGCCGATGAAGCCATCGTCGTGACCAACCCGGAAGTGTCCTCGGTACGTGACTCGGACCGCATGCTGGGCCTGCTGGCCAGCAAATCCCGGCGCGCCGAGAAGGGCGAAGACCCGATCAAGGAACACCTGCTGCTGACCCGCTACAACCCTGACCGTGTCAGCAAGGGCGAAATGCTCGGCGTTGAAGACGTCAAAGAGATCCTGGCCGTGGCCCTGCTGGGCGTGATCCCGGAATCCCAGGCGGTGCTGAAGGCATCCAACCAGGGCGTACCGGTCATCCTCGACGACCAGAGCGACGCCGGCCAGGCGTATAGCGATGCCGTCGATCGCTTGCTGGGAAAAACCGTGGAGCACCGCTTCCTCGATGTAGCGAAGAAGGGATTCTTCGAGCGCCTGTTTGGAGGCAATTAAACAATGAAATTTCTCGACTTCTTTCGCGCCAACAAAAAGCCAAGCACCGCATCGGTAGCGAAAGAGCGTCTACAGATCATCGTGGCGCACGAACGCGGCCAACGCAGCACCCCGGACTACCTGCCAGCCTTGCAGAAGGAACTGGTGGAGGTGATCCGCAAGTACGTCAATATCGGCAACGATGACGTGCATGTCGCCCTGGAAAACGACGGCAGCTGCTCGATTCTGGAACTCAATATCACCTTGCCTGATCGTTGATCGAACAGGCGGTCGCCACGGCGGCTCCGTCACCTTGATCCCCCTTGGGGAACCGGGTGGCCGAGCCGCCGTTGGCGTTTGTTACGAGGCTGTTTAATGCCGTTGTCCACTATCCATATCCTTCACCAGGATGCCGCTGTCCTGGTGGTGAACAAGCCTACCCTGCTGCTGTCGGTGCCCGGTCGGGCCGACGACAACAAGGACTGCCTGATCACCCGCCTGCAGGAAAACGGTTACCCAGAGGCCCGTATCGTCCATCGCCTGGACTGGGAAACGTCGGGGATCATCCTGCTGGCCAGGGATGCCGACACCCATCGCGAACTGTCCCGCCAGTTTCACGACCGCGAAACCGAAAAAGCCTACACCGCCTTATGCTGGGGCCAACCGCAGCTGGACAGCGGCAGCATCGACCTGCCGCTGCGCTATGACCCACCGACCAAGCCGCGGCATGTGGTGGACCATGAGTTCGGCAAACATGCCCTGACCTTCTGGAAAGTCCTGGAACGTTGCGGGGACTGGTGCCGGGTCGAGCTGACGCCGATTACCGGACGCTCGCACCAACTGCGGGTGCATATGCTGTCCATCGGCCACCCGTTGCTCGGTGATGGCCTGTATGCCCACGAACAGGCCCTGGCCGCCTGGCCACGGCTGTGCCTGCACGCGAGCATGTTGAGCTTCACCCACCCGCAAAGCGGCGAGCGCCTGCGGTTCGAGTGCCCTGCGCCGTTCTAATCGGTAAACGCAATTAAAATGTGGGAGCGGGCTTGCTCGCGAATGCGGTGGATCAGTTAGCTTATTGCGCGACTGACACACCGCATTCGCGAGCAAGCCCGCTCCCACATTTGTTCTGTGCACTTATCACATCGGACGGTAAACTCGCGCCATTGCTGTCTGGAGCTACTTATGCGCGAAGCGTTGAATCAAGGCCTGATCGACTTCCTCAAGGCCTCTCCCACTCCCTTTCATGCCACTGCGGCCCTGGCCCAGCGCCTGGAAGCTGCCGGTTTCCAGCGCCTCGACGAGCGCGAGACGTGGACCACCGAGGCCAACGGTCGCTACTACGTGACCCGCAACGACTCCTCGATCATCGCCTTCAAGATGGGCCGCCAGTCGCCCCTGCACGATGGCATCCGCCTGGTCGGCGCCCATACCGACAGCCCGTGCCTGCGGGTCAAGCCGCAACCCGAGCTGCAACGCCAGGGCTTCTGGCAGTTGGGGGTGGAAGTCTATGGCGGCGCGCTGCTGGCGCCGTGGTTCGACCGTGACCTGTCCTTGGCCGGGCGCGTAACGTTCCGGCGTGACGGCAAGGTCGAAAGCCAGTTGATCGACTTCAAGCTGCCCATCGCCATCATCCCCAACCTGGCCATCCACCTGAACCGTGAAGCCAACCAGGGCTGGGCGATCAATGCCCAGACCGAGCTGCCGCCGATCCTCGCGCAATTTGCCGGTGACGAGCGCGTGGACTTTCGCGCCGTGCTCACCGACCAACTGGCTCGCGAGCATGGGTTGAACGCTGATGTGGTGCTCGACTACGAGCTGAGTTTCTACGACACCCAAGGCGCGGCGGTGATTGGCCTGCATGGCGACTTTATCGCCGGCGCCCGCCTGGACAACCTGCTGTCGTGCTACGCCGGCCTGCAAGCCCTGCTCACCAGCGAGACCGACGAAACCTGCGTGCTGGTGTGTACCGACCACGAAGAAGTCGGCTCCTGCTCGGCCTGTGGTGCCGACGGCCCGATGCTGGAACAGACCCTGCGTCGCCTGCTGCCTGAAGGTGATGAGTTCGTACGTGCGATTCAGAAGTCGCTGCTGGTGTCTGCCGACAATGCCCACGGCATCCACCCCAACTATGCCGACAAACACGACGCCAACCACGGCCCGAAACTCAATGCCGGCCCGGTGATCAAGGTCAACAGCAACCAGCGCTACGCCACCAACAGCGAAACCGCCGGGTTCTTCCGCCACCTGTGCATGGCCGAAGAAGTGCCGGTGCAGAGCTTCGTGGTGCGCAGCGACATGGGCTGTGGCTCGACCATCGGCCCGATCACCGCCAGCCACCTGGGCGTGCGCACTGTGGATATCGGCCTGCCGACCTTCGCCATGCACTCGATCCGCGAGCTGTGCGGCAGCCACGACCTGGCGCACCTGGTGAAGGTGCTGAGTGCGTTTTATGCGAGTCGCGACCTGCCCTGACAGTGGCGCTGCGGCCAATCGCGGGCAAGCCCGCTCCCACATTGGGTGTGGGGGGCTTGCCCGCGATGGCGATTTCGAGCGCACTGCGGCGCTATCTGACACACATCAAGGCACCCCGCGCCAATCCCGCCTAAACTGACAGGCATCTCTCTACGACAAGGTCGTCCCCACTATGATCTCTATGTCCGCCTTCCACGCCATGCTCATCCCCATCCTCGCGGGCATGATCCTGCTGGCCGTGGGCTTCAACTTCCGCGACAAGAACCTCGGTGTGTTTGGCATGTGGATCGGCATGCTGCTGATCCTCGCCACCATCGTCTACCGGATCCTCGCGAAACTGGCCGAATAACAAATGCACTCGCATTGGGCATAGCGCCCTCGTACACTCGGGCGATCTGTCGTTTCCAAGGTTGACCGCCTCGTGCTTGCCCGTCTGTTTGCCCTGCCCCACTGCCTGCTTCTGTGCCTGCTGATCCTGTTGCCCATCGCCCCTGCCCAGGCAGTCGGCCTGCCAGGCATCCTGGGCAGCGGCACCAAAGCCCAGCCACAGGCCGACGTGCCGTTGGGCCAGTCGTTGGACGAGGTGATCAAGACCCTGGAAAACGACCAGCAGCGCACCAAGCTACTGGCCGACCTGAAAAAGCTGCGCGAAGCCACGAAAAAGGCCCAGCCGGAGGCCGATCAAGGGGTACTGAGCTTGATCGGCGGCACCCTGGCCAACCTGGAACAACAGTTTGCCGGCGCCGACAGCCCGCTCAACCGCTGGTCCGTCGAGTTCGACCAGGCCAAGAGCGAGCTGGCCGCGCTGATGCTGCCCGCCAGCGAATGGCTGCCGATCATCTTTGGCTTTGCCGTGGTGCTGCTGCTCTGGAGCCTGCTGGCCGCCGCGCTGATCTGGCTCGGCCATTGGGTGCGCCTGCGCTTTGGCCTCAGCGAAGAGCTGCCGCAACACCCCAAGACCTGGGACATGCTGCGCTTTGCCTTGCGCAAGCTCGGCCCCTGGCTGATTGCCCTGGTGATCACCGTCTACCTCAGTTACGCCCTGCCCTCGTCCCTGGGCAAGTCCCTGGCGATGGTGCTGGCGTACGCGCTGGTGATCGGCACGTGTTTTTCGGCGATCTGTGTCATCGCCTTTTCCGTGCTCGACGGCCCGCACCGTCACCGCGCCCTGTATATCCTGCGCCACCAGGCATTTCGCCCGCTGTGGCTGATCGGCAGCTTCGCCGCCTTCGGCGAGGCCTTGAGCGATCCGCGCCTGACTGAAGCCCTGGGCACCCACCTGGCCCACAGCGCCGCGACGCTCGCCAATGTGCTGGCTGCACTGTCCACCGGCGTGTTTATCCTGCGCTTTCGCCGGCCCATCGCGCACCTGATCCGCAACCAGCCGCTGTCCCGGCGCCTGACCCGCCGCGCCCTGAGCGATACGATCGAGATCATCGGCACCTTCTGGTACCTGCCCGCGCTGCTGCTGGTGGGTATTTCGCTGTTTGCCACCTTCGTGTCCGCCGGCGATACCAGCACCGCCTTGCGCCAGTCATTACTGTGCACGGTGTTGCTGGTGCTGTGCATGGTGATCAACGGCCTGGTGCGCCGCCACGCCCTCAAGCCCCTGCGCGGGCACAAGCGCCATGCGCTGTATTCCGAGCGCCTGAAAAGCTTCGTCTACACCCTGGCCCACCTGGCGGTATGGCTGGTGTTTATCGAACTGGGCCTGCGGGTCTGGGGCTGGTCGCTGATCCGCTTTACCGAGGGCGACGGGCATGAGATCAGCGTCAAGCTGTTCGGCCTCGCAGGCACCCTGCTGTTCGCCTGGCTGATCTGGATCCTCAGCGACACCGCGATCCACCACGCCCTCACCCGCTCGCGCAAAGGCCTGGCCAATGCGCGGGCGCAGACCATGATGCCGTTGATCCGCAACGTGCTGTTCATAACGATCTTTATCATCGCCGCCATCGTCGCCCTGGCAAACATGGGCATGAACGTCACGCCCCTGCTGGCCGGTGCCGGTGTGATCGGCCTGGCCATCGGCTTTGGCGCACAGTCACTGGTGGCGGACTTGATCACCGGCCTGTTCATCATCATCGAAGACTCCCTGGCCATCGATGACTACGTGGACGTCGGCGGCCACCTCGGCACCGTCGAAGGCCTGACCATCCGTACCGTGCGCCTGCGCGATATCGACGGCATCGTGCATACCATCCCATTCAGCGAGATCAAGAGCATCAAGAACTACTCGCGGGAATTCGGCTATGCGATTTTCCGCGTCGCGGTGCCCGCCAGCATGGACATCGACACGGCGATCAAGCTGATGCGCGACGTCGGCCAGAAAATGCGCGCAGACCCGCTGCAACGCCGCAATATCTGGTCGCCCCTGGAGTTCCAGGGTGTGGAGAGCTTCGAGTCCGGCAACGCCATCCTGCGTGCGCGCTTCAAGACCGCGCCGATCAAACAGTGGGAAGTGTCACGGGCGTTCAACCTGTCGCTCAAGCGCCACCTGGATGAGGCCGGGATGGACCTGGCGATGCCGCGCTTGAGTGTGCAGGTGGTGACGGCGGCGAGCGGCCCGCAGGATGTTCAGGTCACATCGACCCCGACGTGAATCGCATCATGGCGCCAGAACTCCAGGTCGCAATCGATCAGGCGCTGATGCTGATCGTAATTGACCCGGGCGATCCGCAGCCCGGGGCTGCCCACCGAGACCTTCAGGGCTGCTGCCGCGTCCACCGGCAATGAGGTCGGCACAATTTCAAAGCGCACGCGCCCGTAGTGCAGGTCGTAGTTGCGAGCGTACAGCTCAGTCATCGACTCGTTCAGGTCACACGCCAGGATCCCCGGAAAATACCGGGGGTTGAGGTAGTGCTCCACATACAGCACCAACCGCCCATCAATACGCCGCCTGCGGCAGATCTGGATCACGCTGGACAGCGCCGGCAATTGCAGCCACGCGCATACGGCGGCCGACGCCGGTTGCAGGCGTGCCGAAATGACTTCGGTAGAAGGCACACGATCCTGGGCGCCGACCATGGCGTGGAAGTGGCTGCGCTGCATCAGGTTGTAGGCCAGCCGGGGCGGCGAGACAAACCAGCCACGGCGTTCCTCGCGGTAGATCTGGCCCTGGGCCTCCAGTTGCAGCAAGGCTTCGCGCACAGTGATGCGGGTGGTACCAAACAACTCACTGAGTTTGCGCTCGGCCGGCAATTTGCTCGCCGGGCTCAATAAACCGTGGCTGATCTGCTCTTGCAGCGCCAGGCCAATGGCTGTCACCGCTTTGGTTGCCTCATCACGCATCAACGTTACCTATCTGGACTAGGCCAGCACTGTTTGGGTGCGCCAAATGCCCCGGGTATGGGCGACGGCTATTGCGTGCAAGCCTAGGCATCACACATGACCGACAGATGACAGCGCCTGGCGCCGCCACCTCACACGCCCTGCAATACATCGGCCAAGTCCAGGGATTACGGGGCCATGGCCTTGGTCTACGCTTATCCGGCAGACGCTTGGCCAGGTGCTTTAAAAACGACACCGACATGAAACTGTCATCCAGCGCGCCTAAATTGGCTCGTGTATTGCTGACCTAGACCAAACCCACCGCGCCATCAAAAAAACGCAGCGTTGAAAACGCCCAAAGGAGCTTCGGATGAAACAGCTTTTCCTGGCATCACTGTTAGGCTCGACCATTGCCATGTGCACCGCCGCCATGGCCGCTGACACCGATTTGAAAACCCTGGAAGCTGCCGCCAAGGCAGAAGGCGCCGTGAACAGCGTCGGCATGCCCGATGACTGGGCCAACTGGCGCGGTACCTGGGAAGACCTGGCATCGAAATACGGCCTCAAGCACATCGATACCGACATGAGTTCGGCCCAGGAAATCGCCAAGTTCGCCGCAGAAAAAGACAATGCCAGCGCCGACATCGGTGACGTGGGCGCAGCCTTCGGACCGATCGCGGTCAAGCAGGGCGTGACCCAACCCTACAAGCCCAGCACCTGGGAGCAGATCCCGGACTGGGCCAAGGACAAGGACGGCAACTGGGCACTGGCCTACACCGGCACCATCGCGTTTATCGTCAACAAAAAGCTGCTGCACGGCTCCGAAGTGCCGACCAAGTGGTCTGACCTGAAGAGCGGCAAGTACAAGGTCTCGATTGGTGACGTGAGCACCGCCGCCCAGGCCGCCAACGGTGTGCTGGCCGCTGCCCTGGCTACTGGCGGCAACGAGAAGAATATCCAGCCGGCGTTGCTGATGTTCGCCGAGATCGCCAAGCAGGGGCGCATCTCCCTGGCCAACCCGACCATTGCCACCATGGAAAAAGGCGAAGTGGAAGTGGGCGTGGTCTGGGACTTCAACGGCCTGAGCTACAAGGCCAAGATGGCCAACCCGGATGACTACGTGGTGCTGATCCCCTCGGATGGCTCGGTGATTTCCGGCTACACCACCCTCATCAACAAATACGCCAAGCACCCCAACGCCGCCAAGCTGACCCGCGAGTACATCTTCAGCGATGCCGGGCAGATCAACCTGGCCAAGGGCAATGCCCGGCCGATCCGCGCCGAGCACCTGACCCTGCCCGCTGAAGTGCAGGCCAAGCTGCTGCCGAACGAGCAGTACAAGGGCGTGACCCCGATCAAGGACGCCGATGCCTGGGAGAAGACCTCCAAGGGCTTGCCGCAGAAGTGGCAGGAAGAAGTCATTATCAACATGCAATAAGCCCAACACCCACATTGGAAATCCACCGGAGACCCAATGTGGCAGCGGGTTTGTGTGGGAGCGGGCTTGCTCGCGATAGCGGTGTGTCAGCCAACACACCTGTTACTGATAGACCGCTATCGCGAGCAAGCCCGCTCCCACAATTTTGACCCTGTTCCTCCAGACATATCGCTGTTTACTGTTGCGGAGCAACTATGAAGCACAACGTCATCCTTGTGGTGCTCGACGGCCTGAACTACGAGGTCGCCCGGCATGCCATGGGGCACCTGCAGGCCTATGTCGGCGCCAGGCGCGCGGCGCTGTACAAGCTGGAATGCCAATTGCCCGCGCTCTCGCGCCCGCTGTACGAATGCATCCTCACCGGCGTGGCGCCGATCGACAGCGGTATCGTGCACAACCACGTCTCGCGCCTGTCCAACCAGCGCAGCATTTTCCATTACGCCACCGCGGCCGGCCTGACCACGGCGGCGGCGGCCTACCATTGGGTTAGCGAGCTGTATAACCGCTCGCCGTTTATCGCCGCCCGCGACCGGCATACCGACGACCCGGCCCTGGCGATCCAGCATGGGCACTTCTACTGGAGCGATCATTACCCCGACGCCCACCTGTTGGCCGATGCCGAAAGCCTGCGCCTCAAGCACACACCGAACTTTTTGCTGGTGCACCCGATGAATATCGACGACGCCGGCCACAAGTTCGGCCTTGACACCGCGCAATACCGCAACAGCGCCCGTTCAGCCGACATTATCCTGGCCGACTACCTGCAAGGCTGGCTCGACACCGGCTACCAAGTGCTGATAACCGCCGACCACGGCATGAACAACGACCGCTCCCACAACGGCCTGTTGCCGGAGGAGCGCGAAGTACCGCTGTTTGTGTTCGGTAGTGCGTTCAGCCTCGACCCCAAGGCCCTGCCCATGCAAACCGAGATCTGCGGCACCGTTTGCGCCCTGCTGGGCGTTGCCCACGACAAACCTGTCTGCCAGGAGCTGTTGAAGTGAATTCAGTGATCCGTGGCAAATGGCTGGCCGCCTTGTGCCTGGTGCCTTTCGCCCTGTTTTTTATCGTGTTCCAGATCGCGCCGCTGTTCTGGGTGATGGTCAACAGCCTGCAATCGGAAGAGTTCGGCTGGGGCCTGGCCAACTTCAGCAGGATCTTCAGCTCGAAGTTCTACCTGCAGGCGATCCAGTACAGCCTGGAGCTGAGCTTCTACTCCAGCGTGTTCGGCATCATCATCGCCGTGCTCGGCAGCTACTCGTTGCGCAAGGTGGATTCGCCACTGCGCAACTTCGTCACCGCCTTCGCCAACATGACCAGCAACTTCTCCGGCGTGCCCCTGGCCTTTGCCTTCATCATCCTGCTGGGGTTCAACGGCAGCATCACCATCATGCTCAAGCAGGCCGGGATCATTCAGGACTTCAACCTGTACTCCAAGACCGGCCTGATCATCCTCTACACCTATTTCCAGATCCCCCTCGGCGTGTTGCTGCTGTACCCGGCCTTCGATGCCCTGCGTGAAGACTGGCGCGAGTCCGCCGCGCTGCTGGGCGCCAGTGGCTGGCAGTACTGGCGGCATATCGGCCTGCCGGTACTGACGCCGGCGCTGCTGGGGACCTTTGTGATCCTGGTGGCCAATGCCCTGGGCGCCTATGCCACGGTGTATGCGTTGACCACCGGCAACTTCAACGTGTTGCCGATCCGCATCGCAGCGATGGTGTCCGGCGATATTTCCCTGGACCCGAACATGGCCAGCGCCCTGGCCGTGATCCTGGTGGCGCTGATGACCGTGGTCACCGTGGTCCATCAACTGCTGCTCAAGAGGAGCTACCATGTCTCGCGCTGAAGCCAGCCCCGTTGCCCTCTATCATCGCGTGGTGGTGTACCTGCTGTTCGCGATCCTGGTGCTGCCGCTGATCGGCACCCTGGTGTACTCCCTCGCCAGCAGTTGGTCGGCCACCATCCTGCCCGCCGGCTTTACCTTCAAGTGGTATGTGCAACTGTGGAGCGACCCGCGCTTTTTGCATGCCTTTGGCCAATCGCTGCTGGTGTGCGTCGGCGCGCTGATCCTGTCGGTGGTGCTGATCCTGCCGCTGCTGTTCGTGGTGCACTACCACTTCCCCAGGCTCGACGCGCTGATGAATATCCTGATCCTGCTGCCCTTCGCGGTGCCGCCGGTGGTGTCATCCGTGGGCCTGCTGCAACTGTATGGCTCGGGGCCGCTGGCCATGGTCGGCACGCCGTGGATTCTGATCGGCTGCTACTTCACCGTGGCGTTGCCGTTCATGTACCGCGCGATCACCAACAACCTGCAGGCGATCAACCTGCGTGACCTGATGGACGCCGCCCAACTGCTCGGCGCCAGCACCTGGCAGGCGGCGATCCTGGTGGTGCTGCCCAACCTGCGCAAGGGCCTGATGGTGGCGTTGCTGCTGTCGTTCTCGTTCCTGTTCGGCGAGTTTGTGTTCGCCAATATCCTGGTCGGTACGCGCTACGAGACCTTGCAGGTGTACCTCAACAATATGCGCAACAGCAGCGGCCATTTCACCAGCGCCGTGGTCATTTCCTATTTCCTTTTCGTGCTGCTGCTCACTTGGGCCGCCAACCTCTTGAACAAGGACAAAAGCCAATGAGCTTCGTCAGCGTCCAGCACCTGCAAAAAAGCTACGCCGCCACCCCGGTGTTCAGTGATATCAACTGCGAGATCGCCAAGGGCGAATTCGTGACCCTGCTCGGCCCGTCCGGTTGCGGCAAGTCCACGCTGCTGCGCTGCATCGCCGGCCTGACGCCGGTGGACAGCGGGCAGATCCTGCTGGACGGCCAGGATATCGTGCCGCTGAGCCCGCAGAAGCGCCATATCGGCATGGTGTTCCAGAGCTACGCGCTGTTCCCCAATATGACGGTGGAGCAGAACGTCGCCTTCGGCCTGCGCATGCAGAAGGTCAACGCCGACGACAGCCACAAGCGCGTCCAGGAAGTGCTGCAACTGGTGGAGCTCAAGGACCTGGCCGGGCGCTATCCGCACCAGATGTCCGGCGGCCAGTGCCAGCGCGTCGCCCTCGCCCGCTCCCTGGTCACCCGGCCGCGCCTGCTGCTGCTCGATGAACCGCTGTCGGCGCTGGATGCGCGGATCCGCAAACACCTGCGCGAGCAAATCCGCCAGATCCAGCGGGAACTGGGGCTGACCACGATTTTTGTGACCCATGACCAGGAAGAAGCCCTGGTCATGTCCGACCGCATCTTCCTGATGAACCAGGGCAAGATCGTGCAGAGCGGCGACGCCGAAACCCTCTACACCGCCCCAGTGGACGCTTTCGCCGCCGGCTTTATCGGCAACTACAACCTGCTGGACGCCGAGCAGGCCAGCACGCTGTTGCAGCGCCCGGTCAGCAGCCGTATTGCGATTCGCCCCGAGTCCATCGAACTGAACCACAGCGGCGAGCTTGATGCGCTGGTGCGCAGCCACAGCCTGCTGGGTAATGTGATTCGCTATCGCGTCGAAGCCCGCGGCATCGAATTGGTGGTGGACGTGCTCAACCGCTCGGCCCAGGATCTGCACCCAGACGGGCAACGCCTGGCACTTTCCATCGATCCCAGTGCGCTGTGTGAGGTAGCCTGAGGATGCAGTGTTCATTAAGGAAACATGACTGATGGCTTTGGTAATTTTTGATCTGGACGACACCCTGATCCACGGCGACTGCGCCACCCTCTGGAGCGAACAGATGGCCCGCCTGGGCTGGGTGGACCGCGAATCGTTCATGCGCAAGAACCACGAGTTGATGGCCGCCTATAGCCGCGGCGAATTGGCCATGGAAGAGTTCATGGACTTCAGCCTGGAGCCGATGATCGGCCGCACCCCGGAAGAAGTCGCGCACCTGGTCGAGCCGTGGGTGGAAGATAGTATCGAGCCGCTGATCTACAGCGACGCCACCAAGACCATCGCCCGCCACCGCCAGAACGGTGACCGGATCCTGGTGATCTCTGCTTCGGGCACGCACCTGGTCACGCCGATTGCGGCACGCATTGGCATCGATGAAGTACTGGGGATTGAACTGGAGGTGGCCCACGGCGTGTACAGCGGCAAGACCGTGGGTGTCCTGACCTACCGCGAAGGCAAGATCACCCGCTTGATGCAGTGGCTGGAGCAGGAAGGTGAAAGCCTGGAGGGCGCGTACTTCTACTCGGATTCGCGCAATGACCTGCCGTTGTTGAGCAAGGTCGATTACCCGCAGGTGGTCAACCCGGATCCGGTGTTGCGGGCCCATGCCGAACAGGCCGGCTGGCCGATCCACCAGTGGGCCTGACAGTACGTTTCCTGACTTGAAACCCCATCAAAATGTGGGAGCGGGCTTGCTCGCGATAGCGGTGGATCAGTCGATATAGTTGTTAACTGACATACCGCTATCGCGAGCAAGCCCGCTCCCACACTTTTGACCCGGTTTCAATTCGGGATTGGCATCAGGCCAGGCTTGCGTCGATCACCAGCACCAGCTTCCCGGAAATCTGGTTGGTCGCCAACTCCGCAAACGCCGCCTCAGCATCCGTGATCGCAAAGGTCTTGGCCAACTGCGGACTCAACCGCCCTTCGCCAAACAACGGCCATACATGCTGGCTCAGATCACTGAACAAATCGGCCTTGAACTGATCATCACGGCTGCGCAAGGTCGAGCCCAGCACTTGCACGCGCTTGGCCAGCACCTGTGCCAGGTCCAACTGGGCTTCGCGCCCGCCCATCAAGCCGATCAGCACCCAACGACCGTCGCGGGCCAGGAGCTTGAGGTTAATGGCGGCATAGTTGCCGCCCACCGGGTCGAGAATCACGTCGAACGGGCCAAAATCCCCCAGGCTCTCGATGCCGTCGGTACGTACCACACCCCCCTGGGCGCCAAGCTCCTCGCAGTAGGCCAGGCGGTCCGCCGAGCCGACGCTGACCCAGCACGGGCTGCCAAAGGCCTTGCACAGCTGGATCGCCGCCGAGCCGACGCCACTGGCGCCGGCGTGCAACAGCACCTTTTCACCGGGTTTGAGCGCCGCCAGCTGGAATAGGTTGAGCCAGGCGGTGCTGTACACCTCGGGCAACGCAGCGGCTTCGGCCAGGGACAACCCTTGCGGCACCGGCAGCACGTGGCGCGCGTCCACCACCACTTCCTGCGCCATGCCGCCGCCCGCCAGCAGCGCACAGACCCGATCCCCAACCTGCCAGGACGAGCCGGCGCCGACCTCGCTGATCACCCCGGAGCATTCCAGGCCCAGCACTTCGCTGACCCCGGGCGGTGGCGGATAGAGCCCTGCACGCTGTAATAAATCCGCCCGATTGAGGCCGGCTGCCGCCACCCGAATGCGAACTTGCCCTACATCGCACGTAGGACTCGGGGTCTCAACCCACGCTACATGACCTTCAACGCCTTGCAATGCTTTCACAGTGCCTCCATAGTGAGTCTGGACTGAGCCCGTTGCTGTAGCGCCGGGCTTTTTGCATTATGCGACCGGCCCACATGGAACCGGCGACTTCAAAGACGGCCTAATATGCGTTATCAATTGCCCCCGCGTCGAATCAGCATGAAGCATTTGTTCCCCAGCACCGCCCTCGCTCTTTTCATTGGTCTCGGCCTGTTGCCGCTGTCGACCAATACGTTCGCAGCCAATAGCTGGGACAAACTTCAGCCTGATCGCGATGAGGTGATTGCCAGCCTTAACGTCGTCGAGTTGCTCAAGCGCCACCATTACAGCAAGCCACCGCTGGACGATGCGCGCTCGGTGATCATCTATGACAGCTACCTCAAGCTGCTGGATCCCTCGCGCAGCTACTTCCTGGCCAGCGATATCGCTGAGTTCGACAAATGGAAGACCCAGTTCGACGACTTTCTCAAGAGTGGCGACCTGCAGCCGGGCTTCACCATCTACAAGCGTTACCTGGACCGCGTCAAAGCGCGTCTGGACTTCGCCCTCGGTGAGTTGAACAAAGGCGTGGACAAGCTCGACTTCACCCAGAAGGAAACCCTGCTGGTGGATCGCAAGGAGGCCCCGTGGCTGACCAGCACCGCCGCCCTGGATGACCTGTGGCGCAAGCGCGTCAAGGATGAAGTCCTGCGCCTGAAGATCGCTGGCAAAGAGCCCAAGGCGATCCAGGAACTGCTGACCAAGCGCTACAAGAATCAGTTGAGCCGTCTGGAACAGACCCGCGCCGAAGATATCTTCCAGGCCTATATCAACACCTTCGCGATGTCCTACGATCCGCACACCAATTATCTGTCGCCAGATAACGCGGAAAATTTTGATATCAACATGAGTCTGTCCCTCGAAGGCATCGGTGCCGTGCTGCAGAGCGACAACGATCAGGTCAAGATCGTGCGCCTGGTGCCGGCAGGCCCGGCGGACAAGACCAAGCAGGTCGCCCCGGCCGACAAGATCATCGGCGTGGCCCAGGCCGACAAAGAGATGGTCGACGTGGTCGGCTGGCGCCTGGACGAAGTGGTCAAGCTGATCCGCGGGCCCAAGGGCAGCGTGGTGCGCCTGGAAGTGATTCCACACACCAACGCGCCGAACGACCAGACCAGCAAGGTCGTGTCGATCACCCGCGAAGCAGTGAAGCTCGAAGACCAGGCCGTGCAGAAGAAAGTCCTCAACCTCAAGCAGGATGGCAAGGACTACAAGCTGGGCGTCATTGAGATCCCGGCGTTCTACCTGGACTTCAAGGCCTTCCGTGCCGGCGACCCAGACTACAAGAGCACCACCCGCGACGTGAAGAAGATCCTCACCGAGCTGACCAAAGAGAAGGTCGACGGCGTGGTCATCGACCTGCGTAACAACGGCGGCGGCTCGTTGCAGGAAGCCACCGAGCTGACCAGCCTGTTTATCGACAAGGGCCCGACCGTGTTGGTGCGCAACGCTGACGGCCGTGTGGATGTGCTGGAAGACGAAAACCCAGGTGCCTTCTACAAAGGCCCGATGGCGTTGCTGGTCAACCGTCTCTCGGCCTCGGCCTCGGAGATTTTTGCCGGCGCCATGCAGGACTACCACCGTGCGCTGATCATCGGTGGCCAGACCTTCGGCAAAGGCACGGTGCAGACGATCCAGCCGCTCAACCATGGCGAGCTGAAGCTGACCCTGGCCAAGTTCTACCGGGTTTCCGGGCAGAGCACCCAGCACCAGGGCGTCCTGCCGGACATTGATTTCCCGTCGATCATCGACACCAAGGAAATCGGCGAAAGCGCCCTGCCCGAAGCCATGCCATGGGACACCATCCGTCCAGCCATCAAGCCGGCATCGGACCCCTTCAAGCCGTACCTGACCCAGCTCAAGGCCCAACATGACCTACGCTCGGCCAAGGATGCCGAGTTCGTGTTTATCCGCGACAAGCTGGCCCTGGCCAAGAAGCTGATGGCCGAGAAGACCGTCAGCCTCAATGAAGTGGACCGCCGTGCGCAGCACACCGATATCGAGAACCAGCAACTGGCCCTGGAAAACACCCGTCGCAAGGCCAAGGGTGAAGACCCGCTCAAGGAGCTGAAGAAAGAAGACGAAGACGCGCTGCCGACCGAACCTGAAAAGACCAAGCCGGAAGATGATGCCTACCTGAGCGAAACCGGGCGGATTCTGCTGGACTATCTGAAAATCAGTAAGACGGTGGCCAAGCAGTAAATGATGGCAATTTAATGTTGTCGCTCCACTGAGCGTCATCAAACAGACATCATTCTGTCGTGAAATGAAGGACCGGGCGCCCCAGGCACCCGGTCCTTTTTTTTCGACCGAGATCACCATGACCATGACCGAACAGCTGAATGCCCTGGGCTCCATCCTGGCCCAAGGCAGTTTGCACAGTCTGTTCCAACCGATCATCAGCCTCTGCGAGCGCCGCATCCTTGGTTATGAAGCCCTGAGCCGCGGCCCGTCCAACAGCCCGCTGCACGCGCCCCTCGCGTTGTTTGGCGTGGCGCGCCAGGCCGGGCGCCTGAATGAGCTGGAGGTGGCCTGCCGGCAAAGTGCCTGCAAGCACTTCAGCGAACAGAAGCTGCCGGGCAAGCTGTTTATCAACGTCTCGCCCGAGTCCCTGCTGGAAACCACCCATCAAACGGGACGCACCTTGCAGATGCTACGCGAGTACGGGATCGCCCCCAGCCAGATCGTGATCGAACTCACGGAACAAGCGCCGACCGACGACTTCCAACTGCTGCAAACCGCCCTGCACCACTACCGCGCCATGGGTTTTTCGATTGCCCTGGATGACCTGGGTGCCGGTTACTCCAGCTTGCGCCTGTGGTCTGAGCTGCGCCCGGACTACGTGAAGATCGACCGGCATTTTATCGATGGCATCCATCAGGATGCGCTCAAGCGCGAGTTTGTCGGCTCGATCCTGCAGATCGCCAGGGCCTCCCGCGCGCAGGTGATTGCCGAAGGCATCGAGTTGCCACAAGAGTTGGCGGTGCTCACGGAAATGGGCGTGGACCTGGTCCAGGGCTACCTGCTGTGCCGCCCCCAGGAGCACCCGCCGACCGAAGCCCGGTGGATGCTGGCCCAGCCCGACAGCACCAGTGTCTCGCTCAACGAGGACGCCAGTGACCTCAGCGCCCTGCTCAACGAACAACCGGCCGTGGCCCAGGACACGGCCACGGCCAAAGTGCTGGAAGCGTTTCGCCGCCAGGCCAACCTCAACTCCCTGGCGGTCCTGGATGGACGCGGCCAGCCCATCGGGATCGTGCATCGGCACTCGTTGTCCGATGTGCTGCTCAAGCCGTTTGCCACCGACCTGTTTGCGCGCAAACCCATCAGCCGCCTGATGAGCGACGACTTCCTGGCCGTGGAACTGAGCCAGTCGTTGCAACAGGTCAGCCGCCTGCTGACCAGCCGGGCACGGCAGCGCATCGAGGAAGATTTCATCATCACCCAGAACGGCAACTACCTGGGCCTGGGCCGGGTGATCGACGTGCTCAAGCTGATTACCGAACTGAAAATCCAACAGGCGCGCTACGCCAACCCGCTGACCCTGCTCCCGGGCAACGTACCGATCCAGCAGTGCCTGACGCGGCTGTTGCAGCAACAGCGCGAATCGGTGATTTGCTATGTGGATATCGACAGTTTCAAGCCGTTCAACGATATCTACGGCTATGGCCGTGGCGATGAAGTGCTGCTGTGCCTGGCGCAGTGCCTCAACGACCGGGTGGACCCCAGCCGCGATTTTGTCGGGCATATTGGCGGCGATGATTTTTTACTGGTGCTGGGCGCCCAGGACTGGCGCAAGCGTCTTAACCAGTTGGTGGACGATTTCCAGACCCAGTGCCGGCGTTTCTACCGCAGCGAGCATTTGGACGCGGGCTGTTTTATCGCCCTGAATCGCCAGGGGGTGCGCCAGGAGTTTGCCTTGCTGTCGCTGTCCATCGGCGTGGTGCACCTGCATCCATTGAGCTGTGGACACCTGGATGCCAGCCAGTTGGCGGAGCTGGCCTCACAGGCCAAGCATCACGCCAAGAACGTGGCCGGCTACAGCATCCATGTCATCGACAGTCGCCAACTGCTGTAGGTACGCGCCTACAACTGCTCCAGACGCATCTGCGCCAGCGGGTGCCCGGCCTTGGCGGCGATGGTCCACCAGCGTGCGGCTTCGCTCGGGTCTGGCGCCTTGCCCAGGCTGCCTGCCAGGCTCAACACGCCCACCTGATAGGCCGCCTTGCCATCCCCCGCCTGGCCCGCCAGGCGCAGCAAGCGCACGCCTTCTTCACGCGCGCCAAGCCCCTGGCCGCGAAAGGTCAGGATATGCCCATAAAAACTTTGGGCCTCGACATTCCCCAGGTTGGCCATGCGTGCAAACTGACCCTCCAGCCAGTGCCAGCCACGGGGCTGGCGCACAAACCATGACCAATGAAACAACCTACGGGCCAACCAATAGCTGGCATACGCTTTAAGCTTCCAGAACACTCAGGCCTCCGCTGACTCAGGATATTCGTACTCGAACACACGGACCACTTCCGAGGCATGCCACGACGCCGCAGCGACGCCATCGGACGGTCCGCAAAAGCGCCCGAGGCGCTCGACACATTCAAAAAAACCGGTGCGCGGCAAGCGGCTCGCACCCTGGCTGATCACCAGGGAACTGCGCAGTGGCTGGTCCGCCTTGGCATCCAGGGCCGCCAGGTGCTCCAGGGCGGCGGTCAGGGTTTGCATCGCAGGCGTGGGGAATTGCAGACGCTCCAGCAACGCACGGTAAGTCAAAAGATGTCGCTGGCGACGGGCCTGATCGAGCTCATTGAGCAACCCATCCCAGTGTTGACGGCTGATGCGCACACTCACGTTTCATCCCTCCAACCCGCAATCCCCAACTCCCAGGCCAGGCTGCGACGGATCGCGGCATCCGGCTGGCGTTCGCCACTTTCAATCAGCCCCAGGTAAGACGGGCTGATGCCCACGGTGCGGGCCAATGTCTCGATGGCCAGGCCCTTGGCTTCGCGCAGGCTGCGCAAGTGCGCCAGGGGGCGTAGATCCTGCTCGGTAGCGGTGTGAGGGGGTTGTGCAGAAGGAGTAGCCGGTGGCTGCCGGCCGGCGGCGGTTAACAGCGCCTGGTACTGAGCCCATGGCAGAACCGCGTATTCGGGTTCGCCATCCCGTGAAATGATTTGTATATCCATAACTGCCCCGTAGGATCACAACACTTACAACGTAAGTACTTTCCTTAGGAGTGTAATCCTAACAGCCCTAAAGAGCGCAGGGGGATTATCCGCGTCTTCAGTTTTTTTTCGGGTTTTCCTGCTCCAGAAGCTGCGGCGTGGCGGGCAAGCGTTCAACCACCACCAACTTCTCCGGGCGCTGGCGTTCACGCCAGGCGCGGAACGCACTCAACTCACCGTCCAGGCTCTTCATGACCCAGGCCAGTACCGCGATATCATCGAGCATGCCGAACATCGGCAAAAAGTCCGGGATCGCATCAATGGGGCTGAGGAAGTACATCAGCCCCGCCACCACCGAGATCAGCGCCTTGGGGCTGATCGCCCGGTACTCGCCGCGCCAGTAGGCCAGGCACAGCGCCTGGAGCAGCTTCAGGTCGTCCTTGAGCTTGCCCAGGCGGCTACCTTGGCTTGAGCCTTTGGCAGCGACCGCGAACAACAGGGTCGGCAAGCGCCCACGCCCAATCAGGCGGGCGGCCAACGGCAGGAAGCGGGTGAAATTCCAGGGTGCTTTCATCGTCACTCCAGTTCCAGGCGAGAGAAAAGGTTATCCACACAACTTGTGGATAACCTTGTGAACAGAGCCCATTTTCACGGCTGAAAGCCGCGTAATACAAGGCCCAGAGTCAGATCGGGCGTTTTTTGCGCACATAAAAAAAACCCAAGAATTCATTGACTTGAAGCGCGCCTGCGGCTAGCCGTGCCGAGGTATAGCATCAGACTGCTCTAAGCCGCAGGTGTTCGTTTTGATTTGCCCCACGGTCAACTGTGGGAGCTATCGAGCCCCGGCGAGGCGGCGATGGCGGCGGCATGGCCAGCAGGAGTGTTGCCTGATCCACTGCTATCGCCGCCTCGTTGGGGCTCGACAGCTCCCACACGGACTGGACCAAGCCCTGGCCCAGAAACAACAACGCCCCGTAAAACGGGGCGTTGGGTGTTTTGCAGCGGCTTACTTGGCAGCCGGTGCCTCAGGCGCGTCGGCCTTGGCTGGGTCCTTGATTGCCAGCAGCTCCAGGTCGAAGACCAGTACGGAGTTGGCTGGAATCGCCGGGCTCGGGCTCTGGGCACCGTAGGCCAGGTCGGACGGGATGTACAACTCGACCTTCTCACCCACGTGCATCAGTTGCAGGCCTTCGACCCAGCCTGGAATTACGCCGCTGACCGGCAGGTCAATCGGGCTGCCGCGATCCACGGAGCTGTCAAAGGTGGTGCCGTTGGTCAGCTTGCCGGTGTAGTGCACAGTCACTACGTCGGTTGGCTTGGGCTGGGCGCCTTCGGCCTTCTTCACGATCTTGTACTGCAGACCGGAAGCGGTGGTGACGACGCCGTCTTTCTTGGCGTTGTCTTCGAGGTATTTCTTGCCGGCGGCTGCCGACTCTTCGCTCATCTTGGCCATGCGTTCTTCAGCACGCTTTTGCAGTGCGGAAAACGCTTCGACCAGTTCTTCGTCCTTCAGCTTCTGTTCTTTCTTGCCGACGGCATCTTCGATGCCTTGGGCCACGGCCTTGGAGTCCAGGTCATCCATACCTTCCTGAGCCAGGCTTTTGCCCATGTTCAGGCCGATACCGTAGGAAGCTTTCTGCGCCGGGGTTTTCAGCTCTACGCTGGTTTGCGAATCACAACCCGCAAGTACCAGGCTAACCAGGGCCACCGCCGCCGCCAACCGATGCTGTTTCATGCTATTTCCTTGTTCATGCGCCAAAAGGGCATTCAGATAAAGTCGCGAGCTTATCAGGCGGCCACGACCAATGGCTACCGGCATGTGAGCAGGAAACTTCTGATAAGTTCACGTGTTTAAAAGCATTTTCATCCGCCCCAAAGCCCGCTGAAGGACAGCCGGCAAGCCGAAAACCGCCGGTGCAGACCGATCATGGCTACTTGCCGCCTGCCGCGCTCAGTGGCATAAGGACGCAACAACTCGACAAGGATAGTTATCTTGCGCATTTTTTCCCGTGTTTTACTCCTGATCCTGTCATTAATGGGACTGGCCCTGGCCGTGGTCCTCTATTACGTGATCAACCCCAAGCTACCGGATTACGTGCCGGTGCAGCAGGTGCACTACCAGGACCAATGGAGCGCCGCCGACCGCCAGGTCTACTACTTCACGCCCCAGGGTACCCAGGTAAAAGGCCTGCGCTATAACTGGTTCACCGCGCTGGAGCTGCCGTTTTCCCAGCAGCGCTTTGCCGAGCCGGCCTACCTGGCGCGCTTCGGTTTCCTGGTGGACCCGCGACAACAGGCCACAGCCCAGAACCCCGGTAATCTGCCCGCAGGTTTCGCCCGGCACAAGAATGCCGGGAGCAACGACGAGTTTCTCGATATCACCTGCGCCGCCTGCCATACCGGCGAATTGCATTTCAATGGCCAGGCCCTGCGTATCGACGGCGGTGCTGCACAGCATGTGCTGCCGTCCAGCGTGCCGACCCTGCGCGGCGGCAGCTTTGGCCAGGCCCTGGTGGCCAGCCTCGCCGCGACCTATTACAACCCGCTGAAGTTCAGGCGCTTCGCCCATAGCGTGCTGGGGGATCAATACGACGCCCAGTACGATCAGTTGCGCCAAGACTTCAAACAGTCCCTGGACAACTTCCTCAAGGTGGCCTGGAACGATACCCACCGTGGCCTCTACCCCACCGAAGAAGGCCCGGGGCGCACCGACGCCTTCGGCCGCATCGCCAACGCCAGCTTTGGCGATGCCATTTCGCCGGATAACTACCGTATCGCCAACGCGCCGGTGGACTACCCGCAGTTGTGGGACATGTGGACCTTCGACTGGGTGCAATGGAACGGCTCGGCCCAGCAACCCATGGCGCGCAATATCGGCGAGGCCTTGGGCGTGGGCGCGACCCTGGCGTTCTTCGACAGCGCCGGCCAGCCGCTCAAGGGCGATGCGCGCTACCCTTCCAGCGTGCGCGTGCGGGACCTGAACCGGATCGAAGAAACCCTGCAACGGCTCAAGCCGCCGACCTGGCCTGAAGCGTTGTTCGGTGCCATCGACAAACCCCTGGCCGCCCGTGGCCGCGCGCTGTTCGCGGAAAACTGCGCGGCCTGCCATGTGCCCAGCGTGAGCGAAGTCAACGGCCGCCCGGTGCAGCAACTGAAAATGCTGCCGGTGGACTACATCGGCACCGACCCCGGCACCGCCAACAACATTGCCGACCAGCGCTACGACCTCAGCGCCCTGCAATGGGACCCGGCCGAGCTGGCGCAGTTGAATGTCGAACTGCACCCCACGCCGACCGAACCCCTGGACCTGCGCAGCCTGTCCGTGGCCAAGGGCCTGGCCTATGTCACCGCGTTTGTCGAAGAGCACGCCTACCGCGCCGCCGGCGTCACCCCGGCCGAACGCCCGCGCCTGGACGGCTATGGCCTGCCCATCGGCGTGCGCGAACTACGCGCCTACAAGGCCCGTCCACTGGCCGGCGTGTGGGCCACACCGCCGTTCCTGCACAACGGTTCGGTGCCGACGATCTACCAGCTGCTTTCGCCCCAGTACGAACGCAGCCGCACCTTCTATAAAGGCACCTTCGACTACAACCCGCGTCACCTGGGCTATCGCACCGAAGCCTTTAAAAATGCATTTCTGTTCGATACAAGCATCACCGGCAACCACAACAGCGGCCACGAATTCCGTGCGGGCAAGCGTGGCAACGGGGTGATTGGCCGGGGCCTTGCACCCGAGGAACGCTGGGCGCTGCTGGAATACCTGAAAGTATTGGGCGGCCCGCTGGAGCAGCAACTGCCATGACTTCCCCATTTCGATACAAGGACCGTTCCATGCTCGCTCGACTGTGGCTGCGCCTCGGCGCGTTTCTCGGCAAGACGCTGTTATGGCTGGTAGGCCTGGGCCTGCTCGGCTGGTTGGCGACGACCCTGTGGTTTGCCTGGCAGCACAGCGGCCCGGTGTCGGTCGATGAGCAGATTCCGCCCGGCGAAGCCGCCATGACCCAGGGCATCATTCAGACGGCGGTGCGCATCGTCGACCAGCATCGCGAAGGCACCCGTTACCTGCGCGATGCCCACGCCAAGGCCCACGGCTGTGTGAAGGCCGAAGTCCGCGTGCTGCCGGACCTCGACCCGGCGCTGCGCCAGGGTGTGTTCGCCGAGCCGGGCAAGACCTGGCAGGCGATGATGCGCCTGTCCAACGGCAATGCTTATCCACAGTTCGACAGCATCCGCGACGCCCGCGGCATGGCGATCAAGCTGCTGGACGTGCCGGGCAAGCAATTGCTGGCCGATCAGCAGGCGCGCAGCGAGCAGGACTTTGTGATGTTCAGCCACCCCAACTTTTTTGTCAGCGATGTGGCCGAATACGCGCAAAACGTCGGGGCCCAGGCCGATGGCAAGAAGGCCATGGCGTTTTTCCCCAGCCTCGACCCGCGCAGTTGGCAGGTGCGCCATCTGTTTATCGCCCTGGCAACGCTGGCACCGGCCCCCGCCAGCCCGACCGAGACCACGTACTTTTCGGTATCGCCCTACAAGTTTGGTGCGGCCAACGCCAAGTTCCGCGTCGCCCCAGACCCGCAAAGCTGCCCGGAGTACAGCCTGCCCAAGCAGAACCAGGACTTGCCGAACTTCTTGCGCAGCGCCTTGAGCCAGCAGCTGTCCACCGACCGTATCGATGCGTGTTTTGTGTTGCAGATCCAGCGCCAGAACCCACAAAAATACATGCCCATCGAAGACACCAGCATCGAATGGAAGGAAAGCGACGCGCCCTACGAGAGCGTGGCTAAAATCCGCATCCCGGCGCAGGACTTTGATACCCCGGAGCTGAACCTGGCCTGTGACAACCAGTCGTTCAACCCCTGGTTTGGTGTGGAAGAGCACCGGCCGATTGGCGGGATCAACCGGCTGCGCAAGGCGGTGTATGAGGCGGTGAGTGATTATCGGCATAGCCGCAACACCCCATGAACAACGCCTGCAGGAGCGGGCTTGCTCGCGCTGACGTCAACAAGACCGCCTCACCGCGTCATCGTTAACGATCATCGCGGGCAAGCCCGCTCCCACAGAAAAGCCCCTGCGGCGTTGTATCGGACGCCGTCAGCAACCATTGCTGGAAACTGCGCGCCGCCGAGGGTGGGTTGCGGTGCTGCGGTTGCATCAGTTGCAGGCGGCCACGGCTGTGCATGTGATGGGGCAAGGCCAGTTGCAGGCGGCCAGCAGCCAGCTCGCCTTCGAGCAGGCACTTCCAGCCCAGGGCCACGCCATGCCCCATCACCGCCGATTGCATCAGCAACTGATAGCTGTTGGTGCGCAAGGCGTGACGGGGCATGTGGTACTGCGCGCCGATATCGGCGAACCAGTCGGCCCAGGTCAGCCAGTCGTGAGAATGGTCCTCGACGATCAACAGGGTATGGCTGTGCAGCAGCTGCTCGGCGTCGCGTATCGCGCCGTGGCGCTCGATATAGCCGGGGCTGCACACGGCGATGACCTGCTCGCGGGCAAATACCGGGGTCAGTTCCAGGCCAAGGGGCGCCGGCAGTTCGTCGAGGTGATAGAACAGGCCCAGGTCATATTCGCTGACATCCAGGTGGCTCGGGCTTTCACTGCACAAGATGCGGATATCCAGGTCCGGGTGCTCGCGCTGGAAGGCCGGCAACAGCGCGGCAAGCCAGATGGAGCTGATGGTCGGCGTGCTGGCCAGGGTCAGTTGGCGATCGGCACCGCGTCGGCGCAGCTGCGCCGACTCGCGGTCCAGCTCGCGCAGCAGGCGCTGGATGGTGCGAAAGTAACGCACGCCGGCCGGGGTCAGACTCAGGCCCAGCGCCAGCCGGTAAAACAGCGGGCGCGCCAGGTCCTCCTCCAGGCGCTTGATCTGCCGGCTCACCGCGCTTTGGGTCAGGTTCAGTTCGTGGGCCGCCTGGGTAAAACTCAAATGCCGGGCGGCGGCCTCAAACGTCTGCAAACAATTGAGCGGTGGAAGGTCGACGTTTCGGCGCGGCATGCGGGGGTCCGTGGCTGATCAGGTAAGCCTCCATCCTGCCACTTGCCCACTCACAACGCGACCCGTGCAACCCGCCTGCTCCAGGTTCGGTGATGCACCTGCACCCCGTTTTCCCACGCCTGCTGCTGCGCCTCGATGTAGAACCACCGGGCGTCGGCGTGCACCTGCAAGTGGCTGTCGACCGCCACCGACCACGGCGCGCGCTCGACGCGGTACTGCCAGTGGATATCGGCCCGGGTCGACAACGGATCCCAGGGCAAGGTGCGGTATTGCTCGGTGCAGCGCTGGTCCACCGCCAAGCCGTGCTCGGTGAAGCGCACCGCGCCCAGGTCGTCCTCGATTTTTACGCAGACTTCGCCACTGCCCACGTCCTCGATCAAGGTGCGTTTCGGCGCCGCCGCCCGCAGCACCTCCAGCGCCGCCGGGGTAGCCGCTTGCGGGGCGTCGAAGGGGCATGGCACGGCCGCGCCGCTGAAGACCGGCAATTGCACCCGTTGCAGGGCAGGCAATACGGTCAGGGTGGTCAGCTCGCGGCAGGGCCACAGCAACGGGAAACTCGCGGTGCTCAGGGCCAGGCGCAGGCGGTAGCCGGCCGGCACCCGTGTGCCGATATGATCCAGGCTCAACTGCACATCCAGCGGTTCGCCCGGCACGGGTGGCGTCAGACGGGAGAAATCTTCACGTAGGGCCAGGTTGAGCACGCCGTAGGTGATCTGCGTGACTTGGCCATCGGGCGCCACCGCATTCAGGCGCGCCACCAGTTGCCCACAGCAGGTATCGCTGGCCAGGCGCAGGTGCAAGCGCACATCCCCCAGCAGCGCCAGGGGTTCGGCCAGGGGCGGAGTGTCGAAGCACAGCGACTGCGCATCGTCGCGGCGCTGATCGGTCGGGCCGTCGGGGCCGAACCAGATGGCGCAGTATTCGCCCTGGTGCAGGCCGGTGGTCAGGGGCGAACAGATACTGCGCGGGCTGCCCAGTACCTGCTGGCCGGGGCTGAGGCCCTGGTCGGTCAGGCTGTAGTCGGTCCATTGCACCTGGGGGTCGGGCCAGCCCGAGGTCTGCACCCAGATCCCTGGGCGTTCGGCATAACTGCCCTTGGGCGCCAGCACATCCTGTAGGTAAAAGGTGCAGGCCGCGTCGTCCATCACCCGATTGTCGATACCTTTAAGCCAGTGGTCCCACCAGCGCTTGGCCTCTTGCAGGAAGCCAATGGCCGGGTTGGGCACCGCGAAATGCGGGTACTTGTGGATCCACGGGCCGATCATGGCTTTCTTCGGCCCCGGCAGGTTTGCCATCAGGCGCGGCACCGCATTCTTGTAGGCATCGCCCCAACCGCCCACGGCGTACACCGCCGCCTTGATCGCCGAGTAGTCCTCGCACACCGAGCCGTGACGCCAGTAGGCATCGCGGGTCTGGTGTTGCAGCCAGGTCTCGGCCAGCAGCGGCATGGCGTCGAGGCGTTGTTGCCACAGGCTTTTCCAGGCCTCGCCGAGCAGTAACGGGTCGGGCACCGCCGCGCTGAAGTTGAGCATGGTCGCGGCCCAGCCGAAGTTCTCCAGCAGCAGGTTGCCGCCCTTGTAATGGATGTCATCGGCAAAGCGGTCGTCGGTGGAGCACAGGGTGATGATCGCCTTCAGCGCCGCGGGCTGGCGCGCCGCGACTTGCAGGCTGTTGAAGCCGCCCCAGGAGATGCCCATCATCCCCAGGTTGCCATCGCACCAGGGTTGTTGGCACAGCCAGTCGATCACGTCGAGGGCGTCATCCTGCTCCTGCAACAGGTACTCATCGGCCATCAAGCCTTGGGATTCGCCATTGCCGCGCATATCGACCCGCACGCAGGCATAGCCCTGCCCCGCCATCCAGGCATGGGTCAGGGCATCGCGCACCGCCGTGCCATCGCGCTTGCGATAGGGCAGGTATTCGAGGATCGCCGGGAAGGCCTGCGCGCCAGCGGTTTCAGGCAGCCAGATGCGGGCAGCCAGTTGCGTGCCATCGCTCATGGGGATCAGGCAATGCTCGATTTCCCGGACCTTGTAGGTAAATTCGGTGACGATTTCCATGGGTAACTCCAGCAACCAAGAGACAAGTCAGCGGGCAAAATCCGCCACCGGACGGGCACCCAGGCCAGGTTCGACGTGCACCACAGGGGGCTTGACGTCCAGCAGCGCGGGGTTCTGCAACCAGTAGAGCAACGACGTGCTGGCCAACAGCACCAGGAGCATGCCCGGCAGGCCACCGAGGTTGGAGAGCATCTTCACCCCGTCGATGCCGACAAAGGCCACCATGACCCAGGACACCGTGCCGATGATCACGCCCCAGACAATTTTCAGCAGCGGGTTGCCATCCAGGTCCGAATCGGCGGTGACGCCCTTGCTGCACAGGTTGGCGATCACGTCGGTACTGGAGTCGGCGGCGGTGACGAACGAGATAAACGCGACAAACAGCAAAAACGCGATCATCAGGCCGCTGGCCGGCAACTGCTGGAACATCTGGTACAGCACATGCTCCACGCCTTGCTCGTTGAGCACGCGGTTCAAGCTGCCATCGCCCAGGGCATCGAAATACAGGCTGCTGCCGGAGAAGATGCAAATCCACAACGCGGTGAACAGCGCCGGGTACAGCATGTTGATCTGGATAAATTCGCGCACCCGGTAGCCCCGGCCGATCTTGCCGAGGAACAGCGCACTGACCGGCGCCCAGGCAAACCACACCGACCAGTAGAACACCGTCCAGCTCTGCGGCCAGCTGTCGCCACTGGCGGCGCCGGTGGCCAGGCTGCGGCTGAAGAAGGTATCGAGGTAGACCCCCAGGGACTCGACGCCCAGGCTGAAGATGTACAGGGTCGGCCCGCACAACAACACGAACGCGCCCAGGGCCAGCATGATCCAGGTGTTGAACGACGACAGCATGACGATGCCGCGCTGCAGGCCGCTGGCGGCCGAGGCGACAAAGGTGAAGACGATGACCGCGATGATCAGGCCCAGGCGCAACGGCGTGGTCTCGCCGCCAATGTACTGGCTCAGGCCGCCAGCCAAGGTCAACGCGCCGGTGCCCAGGGACGAGGCCATGCCTGCGACCAGGGCGAACATCGCTAGGGTGTCGATCAACCCGGCATAGCGCTTGACCCGTGCGGCGCCGAGCAAGGGTTGCAACATGGCGCCGATGGAGAAGTGGCTGCGCAGGTTGTAGAACACCAGGGCAAACACCAGGGAGGGCACCAGGTAAATCGCGTAGGGCGTGAGGGTCCAGTGCAGGAACATCGTCGACAGGGCAAAGCTTTTGGCCGCCGCGCTGCCCGCTTCGATCGGCAGGCTGCCGGGCGGTGAGTACAGGTGGTAGAGCGGCTCGGCCGTGGTCCAGAACAACACGCCCACCGCCAGGGTGGTGCACAGCGCGACCATGAACCAGCGCCATTTGCTCAACAGCGGCGTGGCGCCCTCCCCGCCGATACGCACCTGGCCCAGGGGCGAAAAATACACGATGGCCGTGAGCACCAACATGGCGAAAGAGCCGGCACTGAACAGCCAGGAGAAGTTTTGCAGGATCACCGTATTGAGCTGTTTGCTCACGGCGAGGAATGCCGTGAGATCGATATAGCTGGCGATCACCGCCGCCAGCAGAATCAGAAAGGTTGGCCAGAAGACCAAAGGACGCAATGGGTATTTCATCTCGTGCGCTTCCCCAGACAGACTATTTTTATTGCCGTTGCAGGCCATTGTTAGAAGCGGGCACTGTGCCGCCTTGAAGTCTTCGCGTGGCTATAGATAAGCGTGGGTGCCGGCCGCGGTGCAATCGACCAATGGGTATGGGGGTATTCCGTCAGGTCATGGCCACTCCGGGGGGAACCGGGATCGTCGCGGCGCTAGTGCCCAGCACCGCGTAAAGAGTTCATATAGTTTGCCTATTCTGCATAACGTTTACGTCGCCGCTATTGAGTAACCAAGTGCAAAAACTCTACCGTCACTGCCTACCCTAATACCCGTAGGAAATTATCGTGGAAAGTTCAACTTTAGGCATGATCGTCCTGTCAATGATTGCGCTCTTCGGTGCTGCCGCATTTTGCTTCGAGCACCTCGCTACCCGCAGCGAGAAGAAAAACAAAACCAAATAAGCGGGGCGTCAACCTCAGCAGCACCCAGTGTTTAAAGGGATACCCGGGCGGCGGACTATCCCTTCTTTTCGTGCGCCCGGCTGAACTTTTTCTATATACCGTCTTAATACCGCTGACTGTAATCAGTGCCCGAACTTGATACCCCGGGGATTAACCTCCCCGCGTCCGCAGTTGCGGCTTATTTATTCAGGGGAGTTACACCGTGCTCACACTTAAGTTCATTTATATCGCCAGCGGCTTATGTGCCGTGGGGCTGTTCGCTTACTTGGGCTACGCCCTTATTCGCGCAGAGAAATTCTAGGGAGCTGGCCATGTACGACCTGATGTTTATCAGCCTTTCCTTGGTGTTTTTTGTTGCGACTGCCATGGCCATTGTCGCCATGGGCAAGATTTGAACGGAGCCACGACATGTTAAGCACGCTGTTGGAATTTGCGCTGGTCCTGGGGGTAATGACGGGGCTCGCCGTACTGATGGGCAAATGGCTGGCCCGGGTCTTCACCGGGACCCGGCATGCCTTGCCGGAACGCTTGACCTATCGCCTGCTGGGCATCGACCCACAGGAAACCATGGGCTGGGCCCGCTTCGGTTCGGCGCTGTTGTTGTCGAACGCGGCGATGATGCTGCTGGGCTATCTGGTCCTGCGCCTGCAGGCCTTCATGCCGATCAACCCACTGGGGCTGGCCGCGCAAACCCCGGACCTGGCGTTCAACACCGCCGCGTCCTTTATCACCAACACCAACTGGCAGGCGTACTCGGGCGAGACCAGCCTGTCGAACTTCAGCCAGATGGCGGTCATCACCTTTCTGATGTGCGTCGGCGCCACCTCCGGCGTGGTCGCGGCGGCCGGTTTTATTCGTGGCCTGAGCCGCTCCAGTTCGGGCGATATCGGCAACTTCTGGGTCGACTTCACCCGCACGCTGTACCGCGTGATGCTGCCGCTGTGCGTGGGCATGGCATTGGTGTATGTCTGGCAGGGCATGCCACAGACCTTCGCCTCCCAGGCCCTGGTCACCACCCTGGAAGGGGCGCAGCAACAGTTGATTGTCGGCGCGGTGGCCAGCTTTGAATCGATCAAGCACATCGGCACCAACGGCGGTGGCTTCTTCAGCATGAACGCCGCGCACCCGTTTGAAAACCCGACGCCGCTGACCAACATCCTGCATATCCTGAGCATGTTGCTGATCCCTTCAGCGCTGACCTACACCTTCGGCAGCATGCTGTTGCAACGCCGTCAGGGCTGGGTGTTTTTCGGCACCTTCCTGGTGATGTTCATCGGCTTCCTCGCCCTGGTCTACGGCGCCGAGCAAAACGGCAACCCGCTGCTGACCCAGGCCGGCGCCAACCAGACCCTGTCGATGGAACACAGCGGCGGCAACATGGAGGGTAAGGAACTGCGCTTCGGTATCGCCGACAGCAGCCTGTTCATTGCCACCACCACGGCGGCGACCACCGGTTCAGTCAACACCATGCATGACTCGCTGACCCCCATGGGCGGTTTCGTGCCCCTGGCGCAGATGATGCTCAACTGCGTGTTCGGCGGCGACGGCGTGGGCTTTATCAACCTGATCCAGTACGCCCTGCTGACGGTGTTCCTGGTGGGCATGATGATCGGCCGCAGCCCGGAGTTCCTCGGCAAGAAAATCGAGGCGCGGGAGATCAAGCTGGTGATGCTCTCGGTGCTCGTGCACCCCATCAGCATCCTCGGCTTCACCGCCCTCGCCGCCCTGTGGCCCGACACCATGGCCAGCCTCAACAACCTCGGCCCCCATGGGTTCAGCGAGGTGTTGTACGCCTACACCTCCGGCACCGCCAACAACGGCTCGGCCTTTGCCGGCCTGAACGCCAACACGCCGTTTTTCAACACCACCATCGGCCTGGCGATGTTGATCGGGCGCTTCTTCACCATGCTGCCGATGCTGGCCGTGGCCGGCTCCCTGGCGCTGAAAAAAACCGTGCCGGCCGGTGCCGGGACCATTCCCACCGCAACCCCGCTGTTCATGCTGCTGGTGGTGTTCGTGGTGCTGGTGGTCGGCGGCCTGACCTTTTTGCCGGCGCTCGCGCTCGGCCCGCTGGTGGAGCAACTGCAGTTGCTGTCCGGCCACACGTACAACTGAGGACACGTAGATGACAACCCAATCGATCTTCAAGGGGCTGTTGCGCCCGGTGCTGGTGTCGGCGGTGTTTTTCATGCTGTTGACGGGGTTCGCCTACCCGGCGTTCACCACCGTGGCCGCACAGCTGATGTTCCCGTTCCAGGCCCGCGGCTCGCTGATTGAACGCGATGGCCTGGTCATGGGCTCGACCCTGATCGGCCAGCACTTCACCCGGGCGCAATACTTCCAGGGCCGCCCGAGCATGACCCTGGGCGCCGACCCGCAAGACCCGGGCAAAAGCGTGTCGCAGCCATACAACGCCGGTTCCAGCGGCGCCAGCAACCTGGGGCCGACCAGCCAGAAGCTGGTGGACCAGGTAGCCGCCCGCGTGCAGGCCTATCGCCTGGCCAATGGCCTGGCCGCCGACGCCCAGGTGCCGGTGGACGCGGTCACCGCCTCCGCCTCGGGCCTCGACCCGCATATCTCGGTGGCCAATGCGCGGCTGCAACTGCCACGGGTCGCGCGCCTGCGGCAGATCCCCGAAGCCGAGCTGCTGCAACTGGTCAGCCAGCACACCAGCGCGCGCACCCTCGGCCTGCTCGGCGAGCCCCGGGTCAATGTGCTGCAACTGAACCTGGCGCTGGACGCCCGCCTGCCATCACCTCCTATTGCGGCCAGTGAGTAAGAGATTGCCCTCATGAAAAATGCTCGTTTACCTCTGTTTGATCGCGCCATCGTGCTCACCGCGTGTGGGGATGCGCTGAAGAAACTGCTACCCCAGGCGCAATGGAAAAACCCGGTGATGTTCGTGGTCTACCTGGGCAGCCTCCTCACCACCCTGCTGTGGTTCCAGTCCTTGGGCGGCCAGGGTGAAGCGCCCAGCGGCTTTATCCTCAGCATCACCTTGTGGCTGTGGTTCACCGTGCTGTTCGCCAACTTCGCCGAGGCCCTGGCCGAAGGCCGCAGCCGCGCCCAGGCCGCCAGCCTGCGCGGGATGAAACGCCAGACGTTGGCCAAGTTGCTGCAACAGCCCAAGCACGGCGCCGCGTGGCTGCCGACCGAAGCGTCGCTGCTGCGCAAGGACCAGGTGGTGCTGGTCGAGGCCGGCGACCTGGTGCCGCTCGACGGCATCGTGATCGAGGGCGTGGCGTCGGTGGATGAAAGCGCGATCACCGGCGAATCGGCACCGGTAATTCGCGAGGCCGGCGGCGATTTTTCCTCGGTCACCGGCGGCACGCGTGTGCTGTCGGACTGGCTGGTGGTGCGCATCAGCGTCAACCCCGGCGAGGCGTTCCTGGACCGTATGATCTCGATGGTCGAGTCGGCCAAGCGTCAGAAAACCCCGAACGAAGTGGCCCTGACCATCCTGCTGGTGGGCCTGACCCTGTTGTTCCTGCTGGTGATCGCCACGCTGAGCCCGTACTCGATCTTCGCCGTACTCATGAGCGGCAGCGGCAGCGTGGTCAGTGCCACGGTGCTGGTGGCCTTGCTGGTCTGCCTGATCCCCACCACCATCGGCGGCCTGCTCTCGGCCATCGGCGTGGCGGGCATGAGCCGGATGATGTCGGCCAATGTCATCGCCACTTCCGGGCGGGCGGTGGAGGCAGCAGGTGACGTCGATGTGTTGCTGCTGGACAAGACCGGCACCATCACCCTGGGCAATCGTCAGGCCAGCAGCTTTTGGCCAGCGCCGGGGATCAAAGAGGCTGACTTGGCGGATGCCGCGCAATTGGCCTCCCTGGCCGATGAAACCCCGGAAGGCCGCAGTATTGTGGTGCTGGCCAAGCAGAAGTTCGACATTCGCGCGCGGGACATCAACCAACTGGGCGCCAGCTTTGTGCACTTCACCGCGCAAACCCGCATGAGCGGCGTCGACCTGCCCGCAGGCCGGGCGATTCGCAAGGGGGCGGCGGACGCAATCCGCCGCCATATCGAGGCCTTGGGCGGTAGTTTTCCGGCGGCCTTGCAGGCCAAGGTCGATGAAGTCTCGCGGCGCGGCAGCACGCCGCTGGTGGTCAGCGACGGCGCCACCGCACTGGGCGTGGTGGAACTCAAGGACGTGGTCAAGGGCGGTATCAAGGAGCGCTTCGCCGAGCTGCGGCGCATGGGCATCAAGACCGTAATGATCACCGGCGACAACCGCCTGACCGCCGCCGCCATTGCGGTGGAGGCCGGGGTGGATGACTTCCTCGCCGAAGCCCGCCCGGAAGACAAGCTGCAATTGATCCGCGACTACCAGGCCCAGGGCAAGCTGGTGGCCATGACCGGCGACGGCACCAACGACGCGCCGGCGCTGGCCCAGGCCGACGTGGCGGTGGCGATGAACAGCGGCACCCAGGCCGCCAAGGAGGCCGGCAATATGGTCGACCTCGACAGCAACCCGACCAAGCTGATCGAAGTGGTCGAAGTCGGCAAGCAGATGCTGATGACCCGCGGCGCCCTCACCACCTTCAGCGTGGCGAATGACGTGGCCAAGTATTTTGCAATCATCCCGGCGGCGTTTGTCGCGACCTACCCCCAGCTCGGCGCGTTGAACGTGATGCAACTGAGCAGCCCCAACTCGGCGATTCTCAGCGCGGTGATTTTTAACGCGCTGATCATTGTCGCGCTGATTCCCCTGGCCCTGCGCGGCGTGACTTACCGCGCAATCGGCGCGGCGGCCCTGCTCAACCGCAACCTGCTGATCTATGGCCTGGGCGGGGTGTTGGTGCCGTTTGCCGGGATCAAGCTGATCGACATGCTCTTGACCGCAGTGGGCCTGGTGTAACGACTCACCCCCATGTGGGAGCGGGCTTGCCCGCGATAGCGCTGTGACTGACTCACCGCTATCGCGGGCAAGCCCGCTCCCACATTTGAACCCCATTGACCAGGAATGACATGCCCGCCTTACACAACCAACGCCCCGATCCCGACGCCCTGCTGGCCCGGGTCCAACAAGAAGAACAGGCCGCCTTGCGCGGCAAATTGCGTATCTACTTTGGCTCCAACGCCGGGGTGGGCAAGACCTGCGCGATGCTCGAGGCGGCGCGCCGCGAAGCCAGCCTGGGCCGCGACGTGCTGGCCGGCGTGGTGGAAACCCATGGCCGCCAGGACACCGCCGAGCGGCTCCACGGCCTCGAACAACTGCCCCGCGCCCAGCACCTGCACCGTGAGTTCGCCCTCAGCGAATTTGACCTCGACGCCGCCCTCTTGCGCCATCCTGCCGTGTTACTGGTGGACGAACTGGCCCACAGCAACGTGCCCGGCTCGCGTCACCCCAAACGCTGGCAAGACGTGGAAGAACTGCTCAGCGCCGGCATCGACGTGTGGACCACCCTCAACGTCCAGCACCTGGAAAGCCTCAATGACCTGGTCAGCGGGATCATCGGCATCCGCGTGCGTGAAACCGTGCCGGACCATGTGTTCGACAACGCCCACGAAGTGGTGGTGATCGACCTGCCGCCCGACGATCTGTTGCAACGCCTCAAGGACGGCAAGGTGTACCTGGGCCCGGCGGCGGCGCGCGCGTCACAGCATTTTTTCCGCAAGGGCAACCTGCTGGCGCTGCGCGAGCTGGCCCTGCGGCGCACGGCCGACCGGGTCGATACGCAGATGCGCGTGTACCGCCGCGAGCAGTCGATCAAGACCCTGTGGCCGGCCCGCGAACGGTTATTGGTCGGCATCGCCGGGGATGCCGGCGATGAACGCCTGGTGCGTGAAGCGGCGCGCCTGGCGCAAAAGCTGGAAGCCGACTGGATTGTGGTGCATGTGGCCTCGGCCCAGGGGCGCGGCGCCAGGCGCTACCTGGGCGCGATGAAAACCCTGGCCCTGGCCGAGGAGTTCGGCGCCGACACCGCCACACTGCCGGGCATGGACGTCGCCGAAGCCCTGGTGGCCTGCGCCCGTGAGCACAATGCCAATCGCCTGGTGCTCGGCCATCATCCGCGCCGCCGGTGGCGGTTCTGGCATCAGTCGGTCAGCGACCGGATCAGCCGCCATCACCCGCAAATCGATCAGATCGTGATCGCCCACGGCCTATTGCCGGGCAAACCCGCCGTGCGCGACAAAAGCGCAGCACTGCCCGGCACGCGCCTGGCCTACCTGTGGACCAGCCTGGCCTGCTTCGCCACCAGCGCCGTCGCCGCCCTGCTGCTGCAGGTGTTCGACCTGGCCAACGTGGTCATGCTGTTTTTGCTCACGGTGGTGCTGGTAGCACTGCGCTTTGGACGCGGCCCCGGCGTGTGGGCGGCGATGCTGGCGGTGTTGTGTTTCGACTTCTTTTTCGTCCAGCCGCGCTATTCCTTCACGGTCACCGACACTCAGTACTTCTTCACCTTTGCCTTGATGCTCGGTATCGCCCTGATCACCGGCCAACTCACCGCACGCCTGCGCCACGAAGCGCGCACCGCCGCCGCACGGGAACGCCGCGCCACCTCCCTGGCGCGCCTGGCCCGCGACCTGTCGGCGGCGCTGACGGTAGAGCAGATCAGCGAGGTCGCGCTGCGCACCTTCAGCGGCGTCTTCGAGGCCCGGGTGGGCCTGGCCCTGCCGGACGCCGCCGATGGCGTCCACAGTGTGAGCGCCGGTGGGCTGCCGATCGACGACAGCATCGCCCAGTGGACCTACGACCACGGCCACCCCGCCGGCCACGGCACCGACACTCTGTCGGCGGCCAAGGGCAGCTACTGGCCGCTCAAGGCGCCGATGCGTGTGCGCGGCGTGCTGGTGCTGGAACTGGCCCAGCGCGATCGCCTGCACGACCCGCAGGAACGCCGCCTGCTGGAGGCCTGCATGAGCCAGTTGGCAATTGCCCTGGAGCGTGTGCATTTCGTCGAAGTGGCGCAAAGCACCCTGGTGCAGATGGAAGGCGAAAAAATGCGCAACACCCTGCTCGCAGCCATTTCCCACGACCTGCGTACGCCGCTGACCACCCTGATCGGCGCCGCTGACACCGCCCTGCCCCACGCCCCGCCGGGGCCACTGAGCGAGTTGCTGCAGGGCATCCACGAACAGGCCACCTCCATGCAGCGGCTGATCGAAAACCTGCTGGATATGGCGCGCCTGCAAGAACACGGTGTGCGCCTGAACCGCCAATGGCACTCGCTGGAAGAAATCGTCGGCAGCGCCCTGCGCCAATTGCGCGAACCCTTGGCGCACCACCGCGTACACACCACGCTCGACGCGCAGTTGCCGCTGGTGGAGGTCGACGCGCTGCTGATCGAACGGGTGCTGGTCAACCTGCTGGACAACGCCGCCAAGTACACCCCGCCGGGCACCACCATCAGCGTGGCCGCCAGCCTGGCCGGCGAGCACATTGTGCTTGAGGTCAGCGACACCGGCCCCGGTCGCGCACCGGCCAATCTGTTCGAGCCCTTCACCCGCGGCCAGCAGGAATCGTCGGTGGCCGGCATCGGCCTGGGCCTGGCGCTGGCCAAACGCATCGTCGAGGCCCACGGCGGGCGTATCGAAGCCAACCCCGGCTGCGCGGGCGGCATGCATTTCACCATCACGCTACCGGCAGGCACCCCACCGGCCATGGAACCCTTATGAACACTGCACGCATTCTGATCGTTGAAGACGAGGCCAATATCCGCCGCTTTGTGCGCATTGCCCTGCAAGATGAAGGCTTTCATGTGTTCGAGGCCGACAGCGTGAAACGGGCGCTGATCCATGCCGCCAGCCGCCAGCCCGACTTGGTGATCGTCGACCTCGGCTTACCGGACAGTGATGGCAAACAATTGATCCGCGAACTGCGCGGCTGGCTCGCGGTGCCAATCCTGGTGCTGTCGGCCCGTGACCGTGAAGAAGAAAAAGTCGCGGCCCTGGACGCCGGTGCCGATGACTACCAGACCAAGCCGTTCGGCGTGCCCGAGTTGCTCGCCCGCATCCGCGCCCAACTGCGCCGGCATGGACACACCGGCACCGTGATGGCGACCAGCAAGGTGGCGTTTGGCGAGATTGCCGTCGACCTGGCGACCCATGAAGTGTGGCGCTCAGGCCTGCCGGTACACCTGACCCCCATCGAGTACCGCTTGCTCTGCGCGATGATTCGCGGCCAGAGCCGCGTACTGACCCACCGACAACTGCTACTGGAAGTGTGGGGCCTGGATTACGTCGACCGCGCCCACTATCTACGGGTGCATATGGCGCATCTGCGGCAAAAACTGGAGGTGGACCCGGCGCAGCCGCAGTACTTTATTACCGAGTTGCAGGTGGGCTACCGGTTGGTGGGGTTGTAGAACAGTAAATCCCAGGCACAAAAAAGCCCGCTCAATGAGCGGGCTTTTTGTGGTGGCCTGGCGTTCAGCGTTCCAGGTAACCGAATATGGCGCAGCGGACGGGACTCGAACCCGCGACCCCCGGCGTGACAGGCCGGTATTCTAACCGACTGAACTACCGCTGCGCGTAGCATTGGACGTAATGGTGGGTGATGACGGGATCGAACCGCCGACCCTCTGCTTGTAAGGCAGATGCTCTCCCAGCTGAGCTAATCACCCTTTACGTTCGGTGCGGGGCGCATCATATACGAAAATTTTGCAATGTGTTGATTTAAATGCAATTTATTTGAAATATCTTTTCGCCTGCAACCTACACCCCGGAAAACCGGCGCGGGTAGCGGGTAAACGCGAGTCTATTGGTTACCCCACCCCAGCCCCCACAAAAGGATGACGCGGCGCTCTCAGGTGCTTCGCGAGCAAGCCCGTTCCCACAGAAAGGTAAACCCCAGACAGCAAAAAGCCCGCTCAATGAGCGGGCTTTGTGTGGTGACCTGGCGTTCAGTGTTCCAGGTTACCGAATATGGCGCAGCGGACGGGACTCGAACCCGCGACCCCCGGCGTGACAGGCCGGTATTCTAACCGACTGAACTACCGCTGCGCGTAACACATGAAGCGAATGGTGGGTGATGACGGGATCGAACCGCCGACCCTCTGCTTGTAAGGCAGATGCTCTCCCAGCTGAGCTAATCACCCTTCGTTTCGGTGTGGCGCGCATTCTACGGAGCGTCCCCTGCTCTGGCAAGCACTTTCTTAAATCTTTTTTTTCAGCCCTTCCAATGGCTTAGGCAGGGTTGGCCTGGGGCGCTATCAAGAGAATAATGCCCCACTTTGTATAAAGGAGAGACTCACCCCATGTGGTTCAAGAACCTGCTTATCTATCGCCTGACCCAAGATCTGCCTGTTGATGCCGAGGCGTTGGAAACTGCAATGGCCACCAAACCGGCGCGCCCTTGTGCAAGCCAGGAGCTGACCACTTACGGTTTCGTCGCGCCGTTTGGTAAAGGTGAAGACGCGCCCCTGGTGCATGTCAGCGGTGACTTCCTGCTGATCGCAGCACGCAAGGAAGAACGTATCCTGCCCGGTAGCGTGGTGCGTGATGCGGTGAAGGAAAAGGTCGAAGAGATCGAAGCCGAGCAAATGCGCAAGGTCTACAAAAAGGAACGGGACCAGATCAAGGATGAAATCATCCAGGCCTTCCTGCCCCGCGCGTTTATCCGTCGTTCATCGACTTTTGCTGCCATCGCGCCGAAACAGGGCCTGATCCTGGTGAACTCGGCCAGCCCCAAGCGCGCCGAAGACCTGTTGTCGACCCTACGTGAAGTGATCGGCACCCTGCCGGTACGCCCGCTGACCGTGAAAACCGCGCCCACCGCCATCATGACCGACTGGGTCACCACCCAGAAGCCGGCCGATGACTTCTTCGTCCTCGACGAATGCGAACTGCGCGACACCCACGAAGACGGCGGCATTGTGCGCTGCAAGCGCCAGGACCTGACCGGCGAAGAAATCCAGCTGCACCTGACCACCGGCAAAGTCGTGACCCAACTGTCCCTGGCCTGGCAGGACAAGCTGTCGTTTATGCTCGACGACAAAATGACCGTCAAGCGCCTGAAGTTCGAGGACCTGCTGCAAGACCAGGCCGAACAGGACGGCGGCGACGAGGCCCTGGGCCAACTGGATGCCAGCTTTACCCTGATGATGTTGACCTTTGGCGACTTCCTGCCCGCACTGGTAGAAGCATTGGGCGGTGAAGAGACCCCGCAAGGCATCTAAGCCGTGTGAAGATAAAAATGTGGGAGTTGGCTTGTGTGGGAGCTGGCTCCTACAGTTGATTGGGTTGCCAGTTCCAGCACTCTAATAATAAGGACATCGCCATGCGCGCACTCGCCGCCCTGAGCCGTTTCGTCGGCAATACCTTCGCCTACTGGGTGTTGATTTTTGCCGTGGTGGCGTTTTTGCTGCCCACCTGGTTTATCGACCTGAAAAGCGCCATCGTGCCGCTGCTGGGCCTGGTGATGTTCGGCATGGGCCTGACCCTCAAACTTGAAGACTTCGCCGAGGTCGCGCGCCACCCCTGGCGCGTGGCCCTGGGTGTGATCGCGCAGTTTGTGATCATGCCCAGCGTGGCCTGGCTGCTGTGCCAGGCTTTCAACCTGCCAGCGGAAATCGCCGTTGGCGTGATTCTGGTCGGCTGCTGTCCTAGCGGCACCTCTTCCAACGTCATGACGTGGCTGGGCCGTGGCGACCTGGCGCTGTCAGTGGCCATCTCTTCCATCACCACCCTCCTCGCCCCACTGCTGACGCCTGCCTTGATCTGGCTGCTGGCCTCGGCCTGGTTGCCGGTGTCGTTCATGGAACTGCTCTGGTCGATCCTGCAAATGGTGTTGCTGCCTATCGTGCTGGGTGTCTTGGCACAACGTCTGCTGGGTGAGCGCGTGCGTCATGCCGTCGAGGTGTTGCCGCTGGTCTCCGTGGTCAGCATCGTGACCATCGTCGCTGCCGTGGTGGCTGTAAGCCAGGCGAAGATTGCCGAGTCGGGCCTGCTGATCATGGCGGTCGTGATGTTGCACAACAGCTTTGGCTACTTGCTGGGTTACCTCACCGCCCGCGTATTCGGGTTGCCGCTGGCGCAACGCAAGTCGTTGGCGCTGGAGGTGGGCATGCAGAACTCGGGGCTGGGCGCCGCGCTGGCCAGTGCGCACTTCTCGCCGCTGGCGGCGGTGCCCAGTGCGCTGTTCAGCGTCTGGCACAATATTTCCGGGGCGTTGTTGTCGACGTATTTCCGCCGGATGAGCGAGAAGGAAGATCGCAAGGCCCTCGCCGAAACTTGATCGAATCCTGACTTTTCGGCACTCTACGCCCCTTCGCGGGGACGACCCCGCGACTCGTTCGAGTATTCCATCCGGGGACGGCCCCACTTCTAAAAGGAAGGTCAATATGTCCTGGGTCATTCTGTTTTTTGCCGGGCTGTTTGAAGTGGGCTGGGCCGTCGGCCTGAAATACACCGATGGCTTCAGCAAACCGATGCCCACCGCCCTGACAATTGCGGCCATGGCCGTCAGCCTTGGCCTGCTGGGGCTGGCCATGAAGGAGCTGCCGCTGGGTACCGCCTATGCCATCTGGACCGGTGTCGGTGCAGTGGGCACGGTGATTGCCGGGATTATCCTGTTTGGGGAGTCCATGGCGCTGTTCCGCTTGGCCAGTGTGGCGTTGATCATTGCCGGGCTGGTCGGGCTCAAGATCAGCGCTTAAGCCACTAACGCTATCGCAGGCAAGTCGAATCGTCGACTTGCCTGCGATGAGACCCTTAAATCCGAAAAACCTACCTGACACTCCCCCGCAACGCCCCAACCTGTTCCTGCAAGGCCTGTGGCGTCGCCTGCTCCACCGCCAACGGCGGCCCCGCCACCAACGTCACCCGCGACCAGACCCGGTGAAAGATCCCTTTGTTCGGGTCGCGACTGAAAAAGCTCCCCCACAACCCCTGCAGCGCCATGGGAATCACCGGCACCGGGGTTTCCTCAAGAATCCGCGTCACGCCACTCTTGAATTCATTTATCTCACCGTCAGCGGTCAACTTGCCTTCCGGGAAGATACACACCAACTCGCCATCCTTGAGGTATTGGCTGATACGCTGGAAAGCCTTGTCGTAGATCTCCAGGTCTTCATGGCGTCCGGCAATCGGAATCGTGCCGGCTGTGCGGAAGATAAAGTTGAGCAGCGGCAAGCGGTAGATCTTGTAGTACATCACAAAGCGAATCGGCCGACGCACCGCGCCGCCAATCAGCAGTGCATCGACAAACGACACATGGTTGCACACCAGCAACGCCGCGCCTTCGTCCGGTATATGTTGCAGGTCGCGATGCTGCACGCGGTACATGGAATGGCCGAGCAGCCAGATCATAAAACGCATGGTGAACTCGGGAACAATCCTGAAGATGTAGGTGTTGACCGCGATGTTGAGCAGCGACACCACCAGGAACAGCTCGGGGATCGACAGCTTGGCCACGCTCAGCAGCACGATGGTGACAATCGCCGAGACCACCATAAACAGCGCATTGAGAATATTGTTGGCGGCAATCACCCGTGCCCGCTCGTTTTCAGCGGTACGCGACTGGATCAAGGCATACAACGGCACAATATAGAAACCGCCAAACACCCCCAGGCCAAGGATATCGGCCAGTACCCACCAGGCCTGGCCGTAACCCAACACCGCCAGCCAATCGTTGGCCTGGACGTTTTGCGGGAAGCCGCCGGAATGCCACCACAGCAACAGGCCAAACACCGTCAGGCCGAACGAGCCGAAGGGCACCAGGCCGATTTCCACCTTCCGCCCGGAAAGCTTTTCGCAGAGCATCGAGCCCAGGGCGATACCGACCGAAAACACGGTGAGGATCAGGGTCACCACGGTCTCATCGCCATACAGCCACTCTTTGGCGTAGGCCGGGATTTGCGTGAGGTAGATCGCCCCGACAAACCAGAACCACGAGTTGCCGACAATCGAGCGCGACACGGCGGGCGTTTGCCCCAGGCCCAGGCGCAAGGTGGCCCAGGATTGGCTGAAGATATTCCAGTCCAGGCGCATCTCGGGGCTGGACGCCGCGGCCCGCGGGATACCCCGGCTGGCCAGGTAACCCAGCACGGCAATCGCCACAATCGCCGTGGACACCACCGGCGCATAGTGCGTCGAGGACATCATGACCCCGGCGCCGATGGTCCCGGCAAGGATCGCCAGGAACGTGCCCATCTCCACCAGGCCATTGCCGCCCACCAACTCCTCTTCGTGCAAGGCTTGCGGCATGATCGAGTACTTCACCGGGCCAAACAGCGCCGAGTGGGTGCCCATGGCAAACAGCGCCAGCAGCATCAATTCCAGGTGGTTGGTCATAAAGCCCACGGCACCGATGGCCATGATCACGATCTCGCCGATCTTGATTGCGCGGATCAACGCATCCTTGTTGAATTTCTCGCCAAACTGCCCGGCCAGGGCCGAAAACAGGAAGAACGGCAGGATAAACAGCAAGGCGCAGAGGTTGACCCAGATCGAGCGGTCGCCCTCGATGGCCAGCTTGTAGAGAATGGCGAGGATCAACGACTGCTTGAAGACATTGTCGTTGAACGCCCCCAGGGACTGGGTGATGAAGAACGGCAGAAAGCGCCGTTTGCGCAGCAAGGTGAATTGCGAGGGGTGACTCATCGTCCGTGTTCCTGCGTGGCCTGAAGGCTTTATTGATTTTTCAGGCCACGACTTTACCTAATCCTGCTTACTTATTCCCCAATCCTGCAATGCACGGTGAAACAAACAGCTCGCCTTTATAGGCGCCCTGCACCGTGCGCTTGCTGACCACCAGCCACATCAGGGCCAGGGCGGCGACCAGCACGCTGCCGGTCACGCTGAAAAATGCCAGGTGCAGGGTGCTGCCCAGTTTCAAGGTGGTCAGGGCATACACCCCCAGCGGGAAGGTAAACCCCCACCAGCCCAGGTTGAACGGAATCCCGGCACGCAGGTAACGCAGGGTGATCAGCACCGCGATCAACATCCACCACAGGCCCAGGCCCCACAAGGTGATCCCGGCGACCAGCCCCAGGCCGGCGGCAATCTCGCCGATGCCGGCAAAGCCATTGGCGGCAAAAATCGCCGGTGCCTCATGGCCCAGCAACAACATGCCCAGGGCGCCGGTGCCGATCGGGCCAAGGGCCAACCAGCTCGACGCCGCCATATTGGCGTGGGGCAGTTTATGCAGGGCCATGCGCAACATCAGGATCGTCAGAATGCTAAACGCAACCGGTAGGGAAAATGCCCAGAGCACGTAGCTGGTCACCAGCATCACCAGTTGCCCATGGGCGTCGGCCAGGTGCGGCGCCAGCAGGCCACCACTGGCGGCGGCGACTTCGGCAGCCACCACCGGCAACAGCCAGACAGCGGTCATCTGGTCGATGCTGTGTTCCTGGCGAGTAAACATCATGAACGGGATCAACACCCCACACGCCAGGGCCATGGCCACGTCCAGCCACCACAGGGCCTCGGCCAGTTGCACCACGCCCTCGCCCCAGCGCGGCAGGCCAAACAACAGCAGGCCATTGATGATGGTCGCCAGGCCCATGGGAATGGTGCCGAAGAACATCGAGACCGTGGAGTGCCCGAAAATCTGTCGCGCTTCGTGAAAAAACATCACCCAGCGCGCCGCGTACAAGGCGCTGAACAACACAAACAGAACGATCGTCAGCAGCCACAGCGCTTCGGCGATGGCATAGACACCCGGCAGTTGCACCGGCAATTGCGCCAGGGCCAACGCCAGCACGCCGGTGCCCATAGTGGCGGCGAACCAGTTGGGGGTGAACTGGCGAATCACCTCCCTGGGGCCGGCCAGGTGGCTCAATGGTTTGTAACGGGTGGTAATGCTAGTGGGGCACGTCATGGCTCAATCCTCTGCCTCGTATGAGGTTGAGCCCATGATAGAAGCGAAACGAATATCTATATAACGGGTAATATCTCTAACTGTTATCTATTTTACCTATATAGCGCTTTGGCCGGCGCTGGTTTCAGCAAACCTATAGGATTGTGTTTGGCGTTGCCTCGATGTGGGTGAGGGCTGCATGAGCGGATCGAGATAGCCCTGCACACTTGATGAATCACACAAGCCCACACCCACACTTTTTGCGGCTGAACGCTTAGGTACGCATCCCGCGCCCACTCACCAGCAACCGCGCACAGCCGAGATACAACACCACCGTCGCCACGATCATGAAGGTGATCGCCACGCTGATCTTGATATCCGACACGCCCAGGATCCCGTAGCGGAAGGCGTTGACCATATGCAGCACCGGGTTGGCCAGCGACACGGTCTGCCAGAATGGCGGCAGCAGGCTAATCGAGTAGAACACACCGCCCAGGTAGGTCAGCGGGGTCAGCACAAAGGTCGGGATGATCGAGATGTCATCGAAGTTGCGCGCAAACACGGCGTTGATAAAGCCCAGCAACGAGAAGATCGTCGCCGTCAGCACCACCACCAGGATGGTCAGCCCCAGGTGATGCACCTGCAGGTCGGTGAAGAACATCGACAGCAGCGTCACAATCGCCCCGACCATCAAGCCACGCAACACGCCACCCAGGGTGTAGCCGATCAGGATGGTGTGTGGCGACACCGGCGAGACCATCAACTCTTCGATGGAACGCTGGAACTTGCTGCCAAAGAAACTCGACACCACGTTGCCGTAGGAGTTGGTAATCACCGACATCATGATCAGCCCCGGCACGATGTATTCCATGTAGGTGAAGCCACCCATCTCGCCAATCTGCCGGCCGATCAGGTTCCCGAAGATCACGAAGTACAGGACCATGGTGATCGCCGGCGGCAGCAGGGTCTGCGGCCAGATGCGCATAAAGCGCTTCACTTCGCGGTAGACAATGGTATTGAGCGCGACCAGGTTGGGTTGGAGCTCGGAACTCATACCGCCACCTTCGCCAGATTTTTCTCCACCAGGGACACGAACAACTCCTCAAGGCGATTGGTTTTGTTACGCAGGCTCAACACTTCAATGTTCTGCAAGGCCAACTGGCTGAACAGCGCGGTGATACCTACGGCTTTGTCCACCTGGACTTCCAGGGTGTGGCTGTCCACCAGGCGGTTGGGATAGCCGGTCAGCGCGGGTGGCGCAGACAGGTTGTTCTTCAAGTCGAGCAGGAACGTCTCCACATGCAACTGGCCCAGCAGGTTACGCATGCTGGTGTTCTCGACAATGGTGCCGTGGTCGATGATGCCGATGTTGCGGCACAACTGTTCAGCCTCTTCCAGATAATGGGTGGTGAGGATGATGGTGATGCCTTTCTGGTTCAGTTCGGTGAGGAAGGTCCACATCGAGCGCCGCAATTCGATGTCCACCCCCGCCGTCGGTTCGTCGAGGATCAGCAGGCGCGGTTCGTGCACCAGGGCGCGGGCGATCATCAGGCGCCGCTTCATGCCGCCGGACAGGGAGCGGGACGGCACATCGCGCTTGTCCCACAGCCCCAACTGGGTCAGGTATTGCTCGGCGCGCTCCTTGGCGATCTTCGGCGGGATGCCGTAGTAACCGGCCTGGGTCACCACGATATCGAAGGTCTTTTCAAACTGGTTGAAGTTGAACTCCTGGGGCACCACGCCAATGCTGCGCTTGAGCGCGGCCGGGGACTTATCCAGGTCATGGCCAAAGATATTCACCGTGCCACTGGTCTTGTTGACCAGGGTCGACAGAATGCCGATGGTGGTGGACTTGCCGGCCCCGTTGGGGCCGAGCAATGCAAAGAAATCACCTTCGGCGACATCCAGATCGATACCACTCAGGGCCTGGAAACCGTTGCCGTAGGTTTTGGTTAGCTGCCGGATGGACAGAGCGGAACTCATATCGGATTACGCACCAAGGAAGGGAATAGAAAGAATAGATAAGGCCACGCCACACTTAATACAACTGCGGCGCACGGTAAGCATGGTGCTTGCCCGCGCCGCACAAGTACAGTCACCTGTATTAATAGTCAGTATTAAGTCAACGCGGTCATCACGGCTTTTTGATAGGCCGGGCGTTGCTGCAAGCGCTGGTACCACGCCTCCAGGTGAGGCATCGAGGGCCGTTCGATAGGCATCTCGAACCAGGCATAGATAAAACTGCCCAGGGGAATATCGCCCATGCCGATCTCGGCACCGGACAGGTAGGGTTGCTCGGCCAGGGCCTGGTCCACGGTTTTCAACACCTCGATACAGGCATTGCGCCCGGCATGGATGCTGCCCCAGTCCTGCCGCTCGGCCGGCGTGCGCAAAATCCCCCAGAACACGGTCTTGAACGGTTCGGCAAAGGTCGAGGTGGTCCAGTCCATCCACTTCTCGGCATTGGCCCGCGCCTGCAGATCCGTGGGGTACCAGCTCGACGCCTGTTTGGCGCAGAGGTAACGCACGATGGTGTTGGATTCCCACAACACAAACTCGCCGTCCTCGATCATCGGCACCCGGCCATTGGGGTTCAATGCCCGGTACTGCGGCGTATCGACCACACCAAAGGCCCCGCCCGCATCAATTGCCTCATAGTCCAGGCCGAGCTCCTCGGCGCACCACAGTGCCTTCCTGACGTTTGACGAATTTTTACGACCCCAGATCTTCAGCATAACCGCCTCCCAGTGGATGAATGCCGAAGCAGCATACGCCGGTTCAGTCGCGACTCAAATCGCTCTGCATATCGCCTAACAATTGCGGCGACTGCTCGCCAAACAGATGCGGGTAACATTTCGCTATATGGGCAAAGAAGAAGGCCTCGGGCACCTCGGCAAATTGCCCATGGTCCAGCACATACTCCATGGAACGCTGGCCCTGACGGTTGAACGGATGGAACACGCTGTCGTTGATTCCGTCGAAATCCAGGGGCGACACATCGAACAATTCGCACAGTTGCTGGTTGAACGCCGGCGTGGCCTTGACCCAACGCTCATCCAGGTACAGCTCCGTGTAGCCGTGCATGGCGAACACATCACTCTTGAGCAGCTCGATCAGGCGCGGGGTCGATAAATGATTGCGCACATCGGCCAGGCCAATGCGCGACGGTATGCCGCAATGCCGGGCGCACGCCGCCAGCAGGGTGGCCTTGGGCACGCAATAGCTCTGGCCCGCGGCCAGGGCGTAGCTGCCACACAGGGTTTGCGGATCGCGGCTGAAGGTGTAGGGGTTGTAGCGCACCGCTTCACGCACGGCGTAATACAGGCTGACTGCCTGGTCACGGGGCTCACGGCTCGAACCGCGATGTTTTTCGGCGAACTCCACCACCGTGGGGTGGTCACTATCGATGAAGCGGCTGGGACTCAAGTACGCTTTCATGGGTATTTTCTCCGAGGCGAGCCTGGAGTCTAACCACAGGCCTGGCGCAGGGATAACGACGATTCGGCCAAATGCCGGCGCCTGCCGCCTGTGACTGGAGAGCACTTCCCGCCACACCACGTAACACCCTCGGGCTCCGCTTCTTCGGATGCCGACTAAGCTCTGAGGGTGCTTCTGCCCCTGGTTTCACGGAGGATTGAATATGCTGTTGTTGTGGATACTGGTTCTGGTGCTCGGCATTGCCTACCTGGCACACCGTCGTACCGCGCCCCTGCCCGCCCTGGGCGTGGTCGCCGTCTATCTGTTGGCGATGGGCGCCTTCAGCCATGCACCGGGCTGGTTGCTGCTGGTGTTCTGGGTCCTGCTGGCGGTGGTCGCCGCCCCGCTGCTGCTGCCTGACCTGCGCCGCCAGTATTTCACCGCGCCGCTGTTCAGTTGGTTCCAGAAAGTATTGCCGCCGATGTCCGAGACCGAGCGCGATGCCATCGACGCCGGTACCGTGTGGTGGGACGGCGAGCTGTTCAGCGGCCGCCCCGACTGGGACAAGCTGCTGGCCTATCCCAAGGCGCAGTTGACCGAAGAAGAACAGGCCTTTATCGACGGCCCCACCGAAGCGCTGTGCGCCATGGTCACCGATTGGGAAATCGGCCAGGCCATGGACCTGCCGGCGGCGGCCTGGGACCATATCAAACAACATGGCTTCTTTGCCCTGATCATCCCCAAGGAGTTCGGTGGCAAGGGCTTTTCCGCCTACGCCCACTCCCAGGTGGCGATGAAACTGGCCACCCGCAGTGGCGACCTCGCCTCCACCGTGATGGTCCCCAACTCCCTGGGCCCAGCCGAACTGCTGCTGCACTACGGCACCGACGAACAACGCAACCACTACCTGCCGCGCCTGGCCCGCGGCGACGATATCCCGTGCTTTGCCCTGACTGGCCCGCTGGCCGGTTCCGATGCCGGCGCGATGCCCGACACCGGGGTGATCTGCAAGGGCGAATGGCAAGGCAAGGAAACCCTTGGCCTGCGCCTGAACTGGGAAAAACGCTATATCACCCTGGGGCCGGTCGCGACCCTGCTCGGCCTGGCGTTCAAGGCCTATGACCCGGACCACCTGCTGGGTGAAGAAGAGGACCTGGGCATCAGCCTGGCGCTGATCCCCACCGACACCCCCGGCGTGGACATCGGCCGTCGTCACCTGCCCCTGGGCGCCGCGTTCATGAACGGCCCCAACTCCGGCAAGGACGTGTTCATTCCCCTGGATTTCCTGATCGGTGGCCAGGAGATGCTCGGCAAGGGCTGGATGATGCTGATGAATTGCCTGTCGGTAGGCCGTTCGATCTCCCTGCCGGCGGTGGGCACCGGTGCAGCCAAGTTCACCAGCCTGGTGACCGGCCAGTACGCCCAGGTGCGCGAGCAGTTCAACGTACCGCTGTCCGCCTTTGAAGGTATCCAGGAAGCCCTGGCCCGTATCGGCGGCAATGCCTGGCTGATGGACAGCGCGCGGATGCTCACCGCCAATGCCGTCGACCTGGGGGAAAAACCCTCGGTGCTCTCGGCGATCCTCAAGTACCACCTGACCGAGCGCGGCCGCGAGTGCATCAGCCACGCCATGGACGTGCACGGCGGCAAGGGCATCATCATGGGGCCCAACAACTACCTGGGCCGCAGTTGGCAAGGGGCGCCGATCTTCATCACCGTCGAAGGCGCGAATATCCTCTCGCGCAACCTGATGATCTTCGGCCAGGGGGCGATCCGCTGCCACCCGTTCGTGCTCAAGGAAATGGCCCTGGCCGGCCGTGAAGACCGCGACCAGGCCCTCAAAGAGTTCGATGGGCTGCTGATGCAACATATCGGCTTTGCCGTGAGCAACGCCGCCAGCACCCTGGTATTGAACCTGGGCCTGGGCCACTTTGAAAAAGCCCCGGGCAACCGCTTGAGCCAGGGCTACTTCCGTGCGCTCAATCGCCAGGCCGCTGCGTTCGCCCTGCTGGCGGACCTGAGCATGATGCTGCTGGGTGGCGAGCTGAAGCGGCGCGAACGCCTCTCGGCACGCCTCGGCGATGTGCTCAGCCATATGTACCTGGCCTCGGCGGCGCTCAAGCGTTACCACGACCTCGACTCGCCGGACCATCTGGAACCGCTGTTTGCCTGGGCCATGGAGGAAAGCCTTGGCCAGTCGGAGCGCGCGCTGGATGAGTTGCTCAGCAACTTCCCCAACAAAGTGCTGGGCTGCCTGATGCGCGTCATCGTGTTCCCGTTCGGGCGCCGACATAAAGGCCCGTCCGATGCCCTGGACGCTGAAGTCGCCGCAGTGATTGGCCGGGCCAAGGGCGACCCGACCCTCGAAGAGCTGCTGGCTGGCTGCTACCGCCCGCAATCGGCACAAGATCCGGTCGGCGCCTTGCAACATGCCTACGACCTGCTGGATGCCAGCCATCCGTTGCAAAAAACACTGCACACGGCCCTCAAGAGCGGACAGGTCAAGCCACGGGCCGGGGAACACGCCATCGATGCCGCACTGGAAGCTGGCGTGCTGCAACCGGCAGAGGCGCAGACCCTGCGCGACGCAGAAGCGGCGCGACGCAAGGTGATCGACGTGGATGACTTCAGCAAGGAGGAACTGGCCCAGGCCCCCGGCAGAGTGCGCTAAGGCCAGCGGTCATATAAAAACGGGCGCGAGAGTTATATACTCTCGCGCCCGTTTTTGCTTTTGAGGACTTACTCTCGTGTCCAACGTCGTTGCCGATCATCTCGTCTTGCTCGACCACCTGCGCAGTATCCTGGTTGCCGTCGGCGAAGCCGAACAGGTTCCCGAGGAAAGCCACGCGTTGTTCCTGGAACGCTTCGATGAACTGCGCGCCATGCTGCCCATCGACCCGATCGAAAGCCAATACCTGGGCCAGGACATAATGAGCCAGGTGATCCTGCGCTACCCGCAGATCGCCCACCTGGTCCCCCGCGACCTGCTGTGGTTCTTTGGCGGTGACTGCCTGCACTTTATGCCCGACGATGAACTGGACCTGTACCAGGCCCTGGAAGAACGCCGCTTTGAAGCTGAACAGAACGACGAGCCGTTCGACTGGAACCAGGAAAAGCAATTGCTGGCCATGTCCAACGACCAGCCCAAGCACTGATCCCGGGCACACCGAAAATTCAAATGTGGGAGCGGGCTCCCACACTAACCTGCTCCACATTCTCGATCGCGCGCCTACCGCCGGCGCAATGTCGGCTCCCTGGCCATGCACTCCACCAGATAATCAATAAACACCCGCAACTTCGGCGGCAGGTAGCGTGTGGGCGAATGCAGCAACCAGGCATCCCCATGGTACGAGGCAATGAAATCCCATTGCGCCAGGACCTGCACCAACCGCCCCTCCTCCAATGCATGCCGCGCGGTGAAGTACGGCAGGCTGCCAATCCCCACACCCTGCAGCACCGCATCCAACCGCACCCCCGTGTGATTAGCCGCATACCGACCGCGCACGCCCACTGTCACGGTTTTGCCAGCCTGGCGCAATTTCCAGCGCGCATCCCCAGGGGTTTCGCCCAGGTAGATACAACTGTGCTCCAGCAAGTCATGGGGATGCAGCGGCGTGCCGTGCGCAGCCAGATACTGCGGCGTGGCACACAGCAAATGCTCGATCGGCAATAACTGGCGCCCGACCAGCCCCGGCGGTGGGCTATCGGTGATGCGGATACTCAAATCGACATTGTCATCAATCAGATCCACCTGCCGATCTTCGAGGATCAGTTGCACATCGACCTTGGGATAGCGCCGCAGGAACTCCGGCATATGCGGATGCACCACAAAGCGCCCAACCGCCTTGGGCACGCTGACCCGCACCAGCCCTTCGGCTTCGTCGGTGTACTGGCCGCTGATTTCCATCACCGAGCGCGCCGCGTTGACCATCTCCTGGCAGCGCTTGAAGACTTCTTCACCCCCTTCGCTCAAGCGCAGCTTGCGCGTGGTGCGCTGCAACAAGCGTGTGGCCAGGGCCTGTTCCAGGCGCGAGATGCTGCGGCTCACCGCCGATGGCGAAGCCCCCAGTTGGCGCGCGGCTTCAGAGAAGCTGCCGGTTTCCACGACCTTGACGAAAATCGCCATTTCGCCCAACAGCGGCAAAGGAAGATTGATGCTCATGACGCACAAGTCCATTGAGGTTTCAGCGGATTATCACCTATTGGCGCACTGCTTATACTGCCATCCAGAACCCTGATGCGGATGTAGATAATGACCCAGCGCCTGTTTTTCACCCATGACCACCTGGTTGCCGATGTTGATGTGCTGGAGTGCACGCCCTATGAGCAACACTTTGCGGTGGTGCTGCAGTCCACCATTTTCCACCCCCAGGGCGGCGGCCAGCCTTTTGATACGGGGTGGCTGGGGGACAGCAACGTGCTGAAAGTGGTGCAGGAAGCCGAACGCATCGTGCACTACGTGGATCAACCCGTTGCACTTGGCCCGCAGCAAGCGCGGGTCGATGCGCAACGCCGCGCCCTGCATACACGCCTGCATTCGGCCGGGCATCTGATCGGCAATGCCGGTGAAACCCTGGGCTGGATGCCGATCAAGGCCCACCACTGGCCGGGTGAAGGAAAGATCAGTTTTATCCGTGGGGAAGCCGCACAAAACATGGAGGTCGATGCCTTGCAGGAACAGGTCAACCAATGGATCGCCGCAGACCTGCCACGCCATATGACGCTGGACAGCGGCACCCGTGAGGTCGGTTTTGGCGACCTGCCGCCCTATGCCTGCGGCGGTACGCACGTACAAACCCTTGCCCAAATCGGCCCGATCACGATCCTCGGCCTGTCGGAGAAAAAGGGCACGCTGTCGGTGCGTTACAGCCTGGACTGACGCCACCGCCATCTTGATGGCAAGCGGCGTTTTCGTATTGCGATAGGACATCTCCCCACCAGAGGCTCCCCTCCAGCGTGTAGGTGATGCTAGTGTGTGGAAATGTTTCTGACAAAAACTTCCCACTCACTACCTGCAAAGGAATGCGCCAGCAATGGATTTTTCCCTCAAGCACCTGGCCGCCGCCACCCTGATGGTCGCCAGCCTGTCCGCCTTTACCGCGCCAGCCTTGGCCAATCTCACCCCGCAACAGAACGCAACCATCCTCAAGACGTTCAATGACGCCTCGATCAAGGACTTCCGCACGTTCCTGGGCAGCCTGGCCAAGAGTGAACTGAGCAAAGCCGCGAACCTCGGTCCGGCCATCAGTGCGTTTCTCGACAACAAAAGCCTTTCGGCCGAACAGCAAAACGAGATTCACCGCTTGCTGGGCCTTTACGCCCGGGTGAAATACGGCGCGGCAGCGACCGAGACCCTGCGCGAGCTGGTGGCCATTCCGACCTTCCAGGTCGAAGGCGTCGCCCAGCACGACAACCCTGAATTCATCAAGATCGCCGACAAGATCAAGAGCCTGGCTCAGGCGTTCAACCTGAACTTTCGCAACGTCGACAACCGTGTCTACGAAATTTCCCTGGAAGGTGCCGGCGATGAAGTAGTCGGCATTCACGCCCACGCCGACGTGGTGCCGGTGACCCCGGAAAACTGGGTACTGGCCGACGGCACCCGCCTCGACCCGTTCAAGGTCACGCTGATTGGCGACCGCATGTACGGCCGTGGCACCGAGGATGACAAGAACGGCATCGTGGTCACGCTGTATGCGATGAAAGTGATCAAGGAAGAAAACCTGCCACTGGCACGCCACTTCAAGCTGCTGGTGGACACCACCGAAGAAACCACCGGCGACGCCATTCCTTACTACTTTGAACGCAACCCGACGCCGAACTACAACCTGGCGCTGGACGGCGGTTACCCGGTGGTGATCGCCGAGAAAGGCTATGGCACGGTCATGGCGACCTTCGCCAGGCGCAAGGCCGAGGGCAAAGGTGCGCAAATCCTCTCAATGACCGGCGGCCTGGCGACCAACCAGATTCCCTCGGCATCGGTGGCCACCTTGCGCAGCGATAAACCCGCCGAGTTGGCCGCCAGCCTGCAGCAGGCCGGCACTGCGTTCGCCAAGGCCAATGGTGGCGATTTCACGGTAGCTGCCAAGGTCGTCGGCAAAGACGTCAAGCTGACCGTTACGGGCGTGTCAGCGCACTCTTCCGAGCCTGAATCGGGTATCAACCCGGTGGCGCGGATGCTGGTTTTCATTAACAGCCTGGATGGCAAGGTGGCGTTCAAGCACAACGAAATCACTGACGCCGCCCGCTACGCCGCCGATAACTGGGGCCTGGATTACCTGGGTGGCAAACTGGGCGTGGGCTTTTCCGATGCGTTCATGGGGCCGTTGACCACTTCCCTGACCTTCGTTGGCCAGGATGAAAAAGCCTTCAAGCTGGCGGTCAACCTGCGGGTACCAAAGGGTAAGTCCCCGGACGTCCTCAAAAAAGAAATTGCCGACAAGCTAAGTGCCTGGAGCAGCAAGACCCGTATTACACCCGCCTTCGATTACTCGGTCGCCGCGCCGATGTATCGCAACCCCGAGGGCGAATGGGTCAAGGCGCTGCTGGCCGTGTCCACCGAAAACCTGGGCATGAAGCCCGAGTTCGGTACGTCGGCCGGTGCAACATCGGTGCATGAACTGCCCAATGGCGTGCAATTCGGCCTGGCCCGGCCCGAGGCCAAGTACACCGGCCACACCGACAATGAGTTCAAGACCACCGAGCAGTTCCTGCTGGACTTGCAGATCGTGACCGAGATGATGGGGCGTATCGGGCAGTTGCCGAAACTCTGATCCCACGATGGGCGCCGCGAGGCTCTTGCACTTGCCTTAAATCGCCGGTCAACAAAAACGCCGCTCATAACCGAGCGGCGTTTTTGTGTATCTCCATCCCCGCTCGCAACTACTTGGGAGCGTTGGTCGTAGAGAAAATGTAGCGTGCAAAACGCCATTTCCCGTCGGCCTCGCGATGCAGCAAGAATATTTCCTGATTACCTTCAGCACCGGCCGGTTGAGCCGTTCCCAGCGGCGTGGCGGTGCCGTTGGAGCGAGTGCGCGCAAATGCCCAATCCTTTGACAGCGGTCGAACCTCGTCAATCGTAAAGCGGATGTTGAGTTTGATCGCGGCGAACACCTGCTGATAGGCCTTGCGCACCGCATCACGCCCCACAGCCGGCAAACTGTTTTGCGCCATGAACACCGCGTCCTGTGCATAAAGCGCCATCACCTGATCCAGGTCCGAGGCGTTCAGCGCCGCTTGATAATGGTTCAGTTGGGCTGTAACGGCCTCTTTCACGTTCTCTTTGTCAGTGGCCGGTTGAGCCGCCATCGCGATGGCGGGGAGAAGCAAGACGCCCAAGGTCAGGGCCCGTAATGAAGTACGCATGATGTGCTCCTTAGTGTCAGAGTTTTACAACCAGTTTGCCCAGAGCCCCATTGCTTTCGATCAAGCGATGGGCATCAGGAATCTGCTCGAAATCGAAGGTTTTCGTGCGGATTGACGGCATGCGCCCCGCTTCGATTTCCTTGGCAATCCACAACAGGGGGCTGTCCTTGAGAGGCATGTCCTGCGTACCCAGCAGGCCGCTGCCAAAGAAGTTCAACTTCACCGCCGCCGGCAGGTCCTGCATCAGGTTCAATTGCTCCAGCACCGGCGCGCCACCCAGCAATCCAATAACGCTGACAGCACCGAATGGGCGCACGGCCTTGAGGCTGTCGCGCACGGTTGCCGCACCGACCACTTCCAGTACCGCATCCACGCCTTGCGCAATCAACTGGCGAACCTGCTCGGCAATCGAGCCATTGTCGATCAGCACGTGATCGGCCCCCATCTCACGCAGACGCTGGACCTTATCTGCCGAACGGGTCGTGGCGATCACCTTCAGACCGCGGGCCTTGGCATAGGTAAGCGCCGCCATCCCTACCGAAGAAGTCGCACCCCGTACCAACAAGGTCTGGCCGGGTTGAATCGCCAGGCTCTTGTCCAGTGCGCCCCAGACCGTGAGATAGGCCTCGGGCAACGCGGCAAGCTCCTCCCATGACAGCGTCGAACCGTCCAGGGAAATCACGTTGCTGCGCAATACCGTCACCTCTTCGGCATAACTGCCATGGCGTGCGAACTGCATGCCCCCCATGGCCGTCGCCACGCGCTGGCCGGTACGAAAGGTTCCCGAGGGGTCATGAATCACTTCGCCCACGGCCTCGATCCCTGGCACTCGGGGAGCGGTGATCGGGCCCATTTTCCCGGCACGCAGATAGGTCTCGGCACGGTTGAGGCCCAATGCCCGCACGCGGATCCGGACCTCATCACTGGAGGGTTGCACAGGGGCAATGTCTCGCAACTTCAAGGCATCAGGTGTGCCCGCTTGTTCAATGACAAAAGCTTTCATGGTGATGACCTCAGGCGCGTGGTTGAGTGGTGGCGAACAGATAGCGATGAATCTTCCAGCTACCTTGTTCATTGCGGAACACGAACAACTCATTGTTGCCTTCGGTCACATCCAGCCCGGCCGCCAGAATCCGCGTGGTCCCCGCCGAGGAGGTGCGTACCCAGGCCCAGTTACCGACTTCCTCGATCTCGTGGATGGTGAACTTGACATTCAGCTTGAGGGTGGCAAAAACCTGTTGGTAACCGGCTTGCACCGCGTCACGGCCAACCAGGGCCGGCGCATGCTGAGGCATGAACACCGGATCACTGCCATACAAGTCAAGAATGGTCTTGATGTCGTTGGTATTAAGGGCTGTTTCATAAAGGCTTAGAACAGATTTAATCGTCATCATGAAGCTCCGATTGATGTGAAGGTTCCGGCGTTGAGCCAGTGACCTCACTATCTACCAATCAGAATTGGATATTAACCACTCAGAATGACAACTTATATTTCATATATGGAAGGGACAAAACAGTAAGGGGCCGTCGTGCGGTCTTGCAGGGTCACAACGATAGCGGCGGCCAGACGCCCATCGCGGTCTCCACAAATGCAACCATCTGCTCATACGCAACCTGGTCTTTGGCCTGTACGCTCAGGCCAAACATGACGGTGGTATAGAAACCCGACAGCGTTTCTATATTCGTCCCCACTGGCACGTCCCCCTCCAGCAGGCCCCGGCGAATGCGCGCCTCGATCAGTCGGTGGGTTTCTCTGCGCTGCGAGCTGAGTTCGTCCTGGATCAACTGGCTTTCGGGGGTTCCAGACAACGCCGCCAACACCACCAGGCAGCCACGGGGTGGATGGCTGTGATAAAACCGCGCGACAGTCTCCTTGAGCAGGGCCTGCACGCCCTCGCGAGCCGTCGGGGCATCTGCCAGGACACTGTAGCGATAGGCACCATGATGCGTCAGGTAATGATCCAGCGCGGCCCGGAACAAACCTTCCTTGTTCTTGAACGCCGCATACAGGCTGGGTGGATTGATCTCCATCGCCTGGGTCAGCGCGGCCAACGATGCCCCTTCGTATCCCCGCAACCAAAATACATCCATGGCCTGCTCCAGTACCTGCCCGCGGTCAAAGGCGCGAGGTCTTCCTCGTTCAGCCATGCTTCTCCCCTGATTCTAACGATCACTACAAAAAATATTGACACTGTTATTCCTCTGAATTATTACATAGCGGTCATTATGCATATAGCTCTCGTTTTCCTGGCGGTTCTAGAGGATGCACCCGGTGACAACGCGCTTACTTTCCCCCCTGGATATCGGGCACCTGACCCTGAAAAACCGTATGATTTTTACCCCCCCGCAGCCCTCTCCATCGCAACCCAACCTGTCGTGCTGCGTTCAAAGTATGCAGGCTGGGTTGGTTATTGCGTCGGGGGTGCCTGTCTGCTCCGAGGGGCAGGGCCCCAGTTCTACTCCTGGGCTCTATTGCGCCAGGCAGGTTGCCGGCTGGAAAGTCATTACCGACACCTTTCATGAAGTCGGCAGCCTGATTGCTGCGCAGCTCTGGCATGTGGGCCGGGTGGCGACTGCAAGCCCCGGAAAAATGACGCTGGGAGACATTCGCATGACCCAACAGGCGTTTGTGGACGCCGCCGTCAATGCAATGACGGCCGGGTTTGATCTGGTTGAGCTCCATGGCGCCAGCCATTCCCTGATTGGGCAATTCCTGGCCACTGGGGCCCATTCGCGCCAGGACGAGTACGCAGGCTCACTGGAGAGCCGGGCCCGGTTCCTGCTGGAAATCGTGGATACGTTGATCGGGGTCCTGGGGGCCGAGCGCATTGGCGTGCGCCTGTCACCCTGGGGCCTCCTCAATGACAGAGAAGATTGCGCGCCCCATGCCATGGCCCTGTACCTGGCCGAGGAACTCAACCAGCGCAACATTGCTTACCTGCACGTGATTGAATGGATGCCCGGCACAGGGCCGGCCTACCCCGAAGGCTTTCGCCGCTGGCTGCGAGCGGCCTTCAAGAACCCCTTGATCATGTGCGCCGACCTCAATAGCGAGCGCAGCGAACGGATACTGCTTCAGGGCCTGGCAGATGCCGTCGCCATGACGGCCCCCTTCAGCCTCTACGCCTCACAGACCACAGCCATGGCAACATGGATCTGAATGCTGTTCGCATGTTCGCGGTCACGGCGCAATGCGGCAGCCTGACCGCCGCTGCCGAGCGCCTGGGTATTCCGCTTGCCACCGTCAGCCGTCGGGTCCGGGACCTGGAACAAGCGCTCAATGTGCAACTGTTGCAACGTTCGGTGCAAGGCACATGCCTCACAGACGCCGGCATGCGCCTATACCAGCACGCCCGGCGGGGCCTTGAAATAATGGCCAATGGTGAACGCGCCTTGCTCAGTGATCAGAGCCGGCTCAAAGGGCTCCTGTGCCTTTCTTTACCGTCTTCGCTCAAGCCCTGGTGGGAGATGCTCTCAAGGTTCCAGCAGCGTTACCCAGACATTGTGTTGCAAGTGCGAACTAGCGACAGGCTCATCAACCTGATCGAAGATAATGTTGATGTGGCCATGCGCATTGGCCGTTGCACTCAGCAACCCTCGAACACGCAACGGGTGCTCGCCTACCGCCATGTCCTGGTGGCGGCTCCCGCCTTGCTCCAGCGCCTGGGGGTGCCCGCCAGGGTCACAGACCTGCACACCTTCCCGTGTGGCGCCTGGAGCCAAGGCAGCACGGCTCGCTGGCATTTGGGCACGGAACTGTTCAAACCCGAGCCGACAATAATCACCAACGATTACGCCTATTTGTGCAGTCGCGCCCTGGCGGGTGACATCGTGACCGAACTGCCTCCATTCATGGCCATGGAACACATCAAAAACCATCAATTGGTCGCCCTGCTGGAAAATCACCCGCTCCCCGAGCTGGAGATCACCCTGCACCACCCTTTACACCCCCATCCCTCCCCCATCGTGCAGACCTATCTGGATTTTGTCCGACAGCACATAAAACATCCGGCACAGCCGAATACCCATTCGACCTTGCCGGCTCACGCCTAGGCCAGCCTTTCTCTCAAGAACGGGAGCCTGCCTCTCGCCTGCGACGCTACCCATCAACATCAAATGGCATTAATTTTTTCAAGGTTTGCAAACGCATCCATGGACCAAGCCGCTGCTGCAGCCTGCGACCTGGAGCAACAGTCAATCGTCGCACTTAAGCCCCTCCTCTCCTGGGATGGATGGCTAAGGCTGGCGCTTACATTAGCCCTGATGGTGAAAATCGATCATGAAAAAGCTAACCACTGCGTTTGGCGCTCCAGTCGTCGACAACCAAAATATTCAAACTGCCGGCCCGCGCGGCCCTGCCCTGCTTCAAGATATCTGGCTGCTGGAGAAAATGGCCCACTTCGACCGGGAAGTCATTCCTGAGCGGCGCATGCATGCCAAAGGCTCGGGTGCATTCGGGACGTTTACGGTGACCCACGACATTACCCGCTACACACGGGCCAAGATCTTCTCCGAGATCGGCAAGAAGACCGAAATGTTCACCCGTTTCTCGACGGTGGCCGGTGAGCGCGGTGCCGCCGATGCCGAGCGCGACATCCGCGGCTTTGCCATGAAGTTCTATACCGAAGAAGGCAACTGGGACCTGGTGGGCAACAATACCCCGGTGTTTTTCCTGCGCGACCCGCTCAAGTTTCCCGACCTGAACCACGCGGTCAAACGCGACCCGCGCACCGGCATGCGCAGCGCCGAAAACCAATGGGACTTCTGGACCCAACTGCCCGAAACCCTGCATCAAGTCACGATCATCATGAGTGACCGTGGCCTGCCGCGCACCTGGCGGCATATGCATGGTTTTGGCAGCCACGCCTTCAGCTTTATCAATGCCAACAATGAGCGCTACTGGGTCAAGTTCCACCTGCGCACCCAGCAAGGCATCGAAAACCTCACCGATGCCCAGGCCCAGGAACTGGTGGGACGCGACCGCGAATCCCACCAGCGCGACCTGTATGAAGCCATCGAGAACCAGGACTTCCCGCGCTGGAAGCTGTTTGTGCAAATCATGCCGGAACAGGAAGCCGGCACCTACCACATCAACCCTTTCGACCTGACCAAGGTCTGGCCAAAAGCCGACTACCCACTGATCGAAGTGGGCGTCATGGAGTTGAACCGCAACCCCGAGAACCATTTTGCCGACGTCGAACAAGCTGCTTTCTCCCCGGCGAATGTCGTCCCGGGCATCAGTTTTTCACCGGATAAAATGCTCCAGGGCCGCCTGTTTTCCTATGGCGACACCCAGCGCTACCGCTTGAGCGTCAACTTCCAGCAAATCCCGGTGAATGCCCCCCGAGGCGCCACCCGGGTCAACAGCTATCACCGTGATGGACTGATGCGGGTTGATTCCAATGCCGGAGGCACCACCTCCTACGAACCGAACACCCGTGGCGAATGGCAAGAGCAGCCCGATTTTCAAGAGCCGCCCCTGACCCTGGAAGGCGCGGCCGGCCACTGGAATCATCGGGTCGATCCCGATTATTTCTCCCAGCCCGGCGCCCTGTTCCGAAAAATGTCCGCAGAGCAAAAACAAGCGCTGTTCGATAACACCGCACGCGCCCTGGCGGGGGTTTCCACCCCTATCCAACGCCTGCATATAGAGCACTGCACCAAGGCCGATCCCGAGTATGGAAGCGGGGTCTTGCAAGCACTGGCGGCCCACAAACAACCCTAGACCCTACGTAAATATCCCCGCATAGGACGTCGCGACAGCGCCAGCGCACAATCGCCCTATGCGGGCTGACCAGACTGATTTCCGGCACACCGCTGCCGGCGTAGATACTTTTTCATAACCCCCTTGAATAACGCTCGCTGAGTTTTTTCACATTGTGAATGTTCCCAACCTTCAAAAAATCGATCACTCGTTAATATCCAGAGTCGAGTATTTTTACGTTCTAACAAGGTCGATATGGCGCTTATCTATTCTTCAGGAGTGAATTGAGCTGCCACCTCTCAACTTTTCTGAAAAATACCGCCCCTATATGAAAGGTAATAAAACCAGCCTCTCATTTATAGATGGCTCCCTATCATCCCTGACAGTTCATCAACCGACAAAATTAGGGCAGGATACTTTACAACGGTGACATAACATCGCCCACCAGTAATGTATTGGCCTGGCCGCTACCTAATGGGCCAAAGACATACATTACAATTTCATTATCAACGCCATACGAAATACTCGTAGAGGGAACGCATGAAAACAGCAAACCTGATTCGCGCCCAACTGCTGACACTGACCATGGCCAGCGCCGTTACCTTCTTCACGGCCGCCAGTGCGTACGCAGCACAAGGCGATGGCACCCCACCGTTTTCCAGCGATCCGAAAATCAAGAGTGTGCAACAGGAAGCCTATAAGGTCGTCCGCCAATATGAGCAGGCACTGAACGAAGGTAATACTCAAAAAATAGTCAGCCTGTTTGCTCCCGACAGCGTTGCAGAATGGAATAACAAGCCTACTTATGCGACCGTCCAGCAAAAGACCGAAGGCTATGATGCATTATTTAAAATAGCCAAATTCAACACCGTATTTGCCTACGATGCGATTAATCTATATGGCGATGCTGCGGTCATCCGTACACATCACCATAAAGGGGCGACGGTTATGGAGAATGGCAAGCCTGTGCCTGACCTGAACCGCGAAGTATTCGTGCTCAACAAAACCAGCCAAGGCTGGAAGATTGTCTTGTATACATTTAATACTGATCCCGTACAGGGCGAAGGTTGATTCGCGAATAACGCTGACACGTACTACCGGGGTATGGGCCGTCCTTCATACCCCGTGCCAACAACACACTGCTCTTAAACCTCTCCTCTGGCACAACGTTTAACCGTGCCTACAGCAAACAACATCTTTACGGTCAAGACTGTATTCAGAGAATAGAAGTAGCGCCATGGACCTTAATGCCATTCGGATGTTTGTCGCCACGGCCAAGTGTGGCAGCTTCACAGCGGCTGCCGAGCGCCTGGAAATGCCACTCGCGACCCTCAGCCGACGAATCAGGGAACTAGAACGTGTATTGCAAGTGCAGTTGCTAGAGCGTTCGGTACATGGAACCCGCCTGACTGACGCAGGCACACGCTTGTACGAACACGCCAGCCGAGGCCTGGAAATGCTGATCGATGGCGAACGGGCCCTGATCAGCGACCAGACCCAACTCAAAGGACGCCTGCGGCTTTCACTCCCCCCTTCGCTTGAGCCCTGGTGGGAGGTGCTCTCGGCGTTTCAGCAGCGCTACCCAGACATACAATTGCAGGTCTATACGAGCGACAGGCGTATTGACATGATCGAAGATGGCATTGATGTGGCCATGCGTATTGGCCGTATCACTCACGAATCCATGGTGGCTCGACGGATGTTGGCTTATCGCCACATTCTCGTCGCATCTCCCGTGTTGCTCGCACGCCTAGGCCTGCCCGATAAAGTCGCGGATTTGCACAATTATCCCTGCGGGGCCTGGAGCCAGGACGCGACAGCCACTTGGCAACTGGGCGAAGAGGTATTTAAGGCAGACCCCATAATAGCCACCAACGATTACGCGCATTTACGCAGCCGAGCGCTGGCCGGGGACCTGGTTACCGAGTTGCCACCGTTCATGGCCAAGGAGGCGATAAGGAACAAGCAATTGGTCGCACTCCTGGGCAAACACCCCTTCCCGGAAATGGAGATCAACCTGCTTTACCCCTCGCACCGGCACCCGTCCAACCTCGTGCGAACCTACCTGGACTTTGCCCAGCAGCATATACAACGCCTGATGTAACGGCCCGCGCCCGAGGGCAGGGCTCAATGGCCAGCCAAAGGGGATTGATATTTTTCATCCCGCGCAATGCAACGATCAACCTCTGCCAAGGTCAAGACCTCAGATAAAGACATGGGAGGTGACGATGGATCTCAACGCGATACAGATGTTCGTGGCTGTCGCCCAGATGGGAAGCCTGTCAGCTGCCGCCCTCCATCTGGATATGCCACTGCAAACCTTGAGTCGGCGCATTCGTGAGCTAGAACATGAATTGAACGTGCAACTCCTGCAGCGCTCCATGCGGGGCACAAAGCTGACCCAGGCCGGAGAAAAACTCTATGCGTATGCAAGCCTTGGCATGGAAGCCTTCGCCCAGGGAAAATCAGCCCTGATAAGTGACCAGAATGCGCTAAGGGGCCGCCTGAGAGTGACACTTCCCGTCGCCTTTGAACCTTGGGGGCAATTACTGTGCGACTTTCAACAGCGCTATCCTGAAATAGAGCTGGCCGTTTACTTTACGGAACAGCGCCTGGACCTTATCACTGAAGGTATTGATGTAGCGCTTCGCGTCGGCGCCATTGAACAAGACACCTTGATTGCACGCTATATGATCAGCTATCGACATACACTCGTTGCCAGCCCAGCCCTGCTCGAGCGCCTGGGCGAACCCCAGATACCCGATGACCTGCACAGGTTTCCCTGTGCCACTTGGTCAAAAAACTCCAGCACGCGCAGCCTGTGGACCCTGGGCAACCAGACGCTCGAACCGGCGGCCATCGTTACGACCAATAACTACCTGCACCTGCGCAACTGCGCACTTAATGGCGACTGTATCACCGAGCTCCCGCCCTTCCTGGCGGTCCAGGCCATTAAAGAAAGCAGTCTGCAGCCAGTGCTGGACAACTACCCGATGCCAGAAACCTCCGTGCACTTGCTCTATCAATCCCATCGCCATCCTTCTCGCCTAGTGCGCGTCTACCTGGACTTCTGCCAGGAGTATTTGCAGCACGGGTGTCCCTCTTTGGCTCACCCTTCACTCATCACCCACCCACAGGCTGAGTCAACAGCCCGTGAGCGTATTGGCTGTTAAACCAGGGTCAGTACTTGCTTGAGGGCCTTGCGCGGCTTTTGTGGCCAGTTTTGAGGCAGTGCGTAGCCGACAGCAATCAGCATCGCAGGCACCTCGCTGGCGCTCAGTTGGAACTCACGGGCAACGCCGGCCGGGTCAAAGCCGATCATCGGGCCTGAAGCCAACCCTTGCCCTTGGGCTGCCAACATCAGGGTCATTGCACACAGTGAGGCCGAGCGGATGGCTTCATCACGCTGGAACACCTCATTGCCTTCGTACATGCCGTTGGCCATCGCCACCCAGGTGTCGAAGACCGAACGCTCGATAATGCCTTTTTCAACCGATGGCAACAGAGCCTCCGGCAAGCCTTTGTGTGCGGCCAACGTCCCGCAAATGATAAAAGTAACGGCGGCATCGGCGATTTTGGGCTGGTCATAAGCGACTTTTTTCAAGCGCTGCTTGGCCTCGGGCGTGCGTACTGCAATCACTTTCCAGTTTTGCGCATTGAATGAAGAAGGGGCCAGCGTGGCTAAACGCACCAACCCTTCGATTTGCTCATCCGAGAGCCCACGACTCGTATCAAACGCATTCGCTGAGATTCGGCTTTCGATCAACTCGCTAACATTTTTCATGATACTTCCCATTGGCAGTGATAACTCGATAGACCCGCAAGCCGCCACACCCAAGTGGCCACATGCACGGTTCGTCATAATCCTCCAGCAACTGACTCCTTGAGAATACCCACCCGTGAGATGCGGCCTCTCATGCATCAGAGGCTCATCCGGGCTTGTCGAAGCGCTGGCCAGCCGTTTGCCGTCGCCAGCCACACAAAAAACGCCGCTCATCACTGAGCGGCGCTTGGGTTAACCATGAAGCGGGAAACGAGTCCGGTTGATCCGAAGAGCAGCCAACCGGTCAAATGAGACGCTCAGATCAAGCGATAGCAATGTTATCGGCTGAAAGGCTACCCAACCCAACGCCCACTAAAGTCACAGAATTATCGCCAAAGGTCAGGACAGTGTTGATACCAACCGTCTGTGCGTGATCGAGGTAGCTATATTGTTCGTCAACCCCCTCAACCCCTACAAACGCCAACTTATCGGTCGATTTGAAACCCGTGATAAAGTCCAAACCGAAATCCCCATTAAACAAGAAGGTATCGGCACCCGCCCCCGCCAATATCACATCATTCCCTGCGCCCCCCACCAATACATCATCGCCTTGGCCGCCGATCAGTAAATCCGCGCTGCCCTGGCCAAACAACCAACTTCCGCTGCTCTGGGCGACAAGAACATTATTGTTTGCGTCGCCCTTGCCCGAAGGCGCGTACTCGGTGAAAGTGTCTGCACTGAGTAAGCCTTGTTCAGTGACGTTATAGGTGACGTCCCGATTAAAGAAAATCCAGCTGCTTTCCTTACTCACCAGAGTATCAACATCCTGAATCAGGCTGATACCACCACGGGTATCTTGCATATACAGCATACCCTCACCGTCATTGGCAAACTCGAAGCCATTCACCGACTGCTGCAACTCCAGGGTATTATTACCCGCCCCTCCGAGAATAATGTTGTAACCCCCACTGTCACGGAACGTATCGTCACCGGCACGGCCTTCCAGATAATCATTGGCTGCCCCGCCCTGGAGCCGATCAGCACTGTCAGTGCCTATAATAAAAGTGCCACCGGTGTGGGGCTCTGCATAGTTTTCCAAGTCTTGCACCCAAAGATTGCCACGCGTTAAATCCGACAAGTTAGACACTACAATAGTGGAGTCCCTACTGGTCAGATTGTAAAACTGTGACTCAGCAACACGGGCAAAACCGTCGGTCCCCCCATGGCTCAACCAAGCCAACGGATTGATAATCGGAAATATCCCTTCCCCCACTAGCGGCCCAAGCGCATACACCTCGTTGAAATTAACCAGATTATTTGTAGCCGATGGCTGGGGGGTGTCGTGTACCGCTAGCAACGACGGCAGCTCGGAGGTGTAGCCATCCAGCACCCGAAAAACCGGATCCTGCTCATAGCCAATATTCAATACCTTGTCGCCCGAGGCCTGGCTAGGCGAAGCAAAAGCCACATAGTTTGCGTCTTGATAAAAACCGGACCAGCGGCTGGCACTCAAGTCCGCCATACTGTTGGCGGCATGCCCGCCAAGACTTACGCCACTGACCAAGATGTCGTTGCCCGTCAATCCATTTGCCTGGGCATAACGCGCAACACTGCCCAGCAACGTGTCAAACGCTTCCCCCACATAGTTCTTTGCAAGACCTTCCACATTTGTGAGCAAGCCCAGGTTATAGACCCAGTCAGCAGGATCATTAGTGCCATGAAACATCACACCCAACCCGGTCAACTTACCTGAAGCATCATACTTCCCAAGTACCTCAGCTTCAGCCGTTGCGTAACCGGCTTTTTCCCCGGTGAACGCGCCCCTTGAACTTAAGGAGCCATCGTAGCCCAAGGTACTACCACTCAACAGCGTCCACCCGGCTTCTCGCACTACACTTGCGATTATCTCATTACTCTGCTCGGATATACCGGAGGTGCTTATAAGGGCAAGTGCATCAACACTCAATGCTCTTGATTCATCATCACCAAGATCTTTGTAATTATAAACGCCCATAGGTCCAGCCTCTTTTTTCGCTTTATGAAGAGAGTACAAACGTAAAGTAGCGCTAAAAAAACAAATCAAGCTTGGCGTAAGGATAATCAGCGCCACCCACTACAGAACGGATTGCCGTCGCATCGGCACACCTGCGCAAAAGCACAGCAGGATTGTTAATCAATCAATGCGGCTGTTACTTTCAGTATTTCTGTAGCGGATATTAAAAAGACTTCAGTGCTGGGTACACCATCAAAAATGAGAAGCACATTCACAGGGTTGAGCGTCTTGTCACGCGGGCTGTCACTGGATTTCAGTGGCTCATAAAAGAAGCCAGGGCGTCTATTGCGTAAATGACAGGCAAAAAAAAGCCACTCTATTGAGTGGCTTTTTCTTTGAATTGGAGCGGGAAACGAGACTCGAACTCGCGACCCCGACCTTGGCAAGGTCGTGCTCTACCAACTGAGCTATTCCCGCAAATGGCGTCCCCTAGGGGACTCGAACCCCTGTTACCGCCGTGAAAGGGCGGTGTCCTAGGCCACTAGACGAAGGGGACACGCTAACTGAAACACATGGTGTGTATTCCAGTGCCCAGACCCTTATCCGAAGACTTGGTCCTGGTTTCACTCAGTGCCGCCCGAAAGCCACACTGTTTAAAAATGGAGCGGGAAACGAGACTCGAACTCGCGACCCCGACCTTGGCAAGGTCGTGCTCTACCAACTGAGCTATTCCCGCAATGGCGTCCCCTAGGGGACTCGAACCCCTGTTACCGCCGTGAAAGGGCGGTGTCCTAGGCCACTAGACGAAGGGGACACACGTACAACATTCACTCCCTACCGCGTTTCGCTGTGTGCTTTACGCTGTAAGTGGCGCGCATTCTATGGATGGATTGAAAGGTCGTCAACCCCCAAGGATAAATTTATTTAAATCAATGACTTCGCCCTGCTTTAGAGGCCTTGCCCAGGTTTCTCGCCGTCCAGGCTTTGGCGCCTATATTCTGACACCCGACAAGGCGTTATAGTCCCCACCGGCAAATGATGGCAATGTGCATCTACACAGACAAAGCCTACATATAAAGATGAAAGCACTGACTCATCTTGTCGAAGAGTCCTATCCGCAGCATGCGCCAATCACTACACTTCAACGTACATCCCATAAAGAGGTCACACCGGTGACACCACTCATGATCACCCTGCTGGTAATAGCCGGGATCGTAATACTGATCGCCATTGGCTACATGAACCACGTGGTGGAAAACAACAAACTGGAAAAGGCCCGGGCCCAGATTGAGCTCAACGATCGGCTGCGCCGCTGTGGCGAGATCACCGAGACGTTCCCCGGCCAACTGATGACGCCGCCGCTCAAGCTGCTGCTGACCCGCCTGGAACTGAACGTCAACCAACGCATGCTCCACCTCAACAAGTCCAGCTCAACCATCAAGGCCCGTATTGCCGAGTTGGAAGCCCTGGTGGGCCAGGGCGAATCGATCCCGGTGAATAACCCCCCAGGACCGATCCTGACCGAAGCCAAGGCCAAGGATGTGCGCTTCCTATTGGAAGCCCTGCACGGCCAAGTCACCCGTGCCGCCCAGGACGGTTTTTTGCCGACCAATGAAGCCAAGTACTGGATCAAGGAAATCCGTCACCTGCTGGTGCTGCTGCACATCGAGTTCTTCAACAACCTTGGTCAGCACGCGTTGCAACAGGCACAACCCGGCCAGGCACGCCTGGCGTTCGAGCGCGGCGTTCAGTACCTGCGCAAGCAGCCTGAGCCAGCCGCCTATAGCCAACACTTGCAACTGCTGGAGAAACAATTGGCGCGCGCCAACTCCATGGTGCTGACTAACAGCCAGCAAACTGCAGAAGAGGCCAGTGAGCTAACTGAAGGCTTGAAAGCCGATGACGCTGATGCCGAGTGGAAAAAGAAGGCCATCTACGATTAACCCCCTCCTGCCTTGAGTCACCGGGTGCAGCTTTGCACCCGGAGCCATCATCCTGCCCCTACCTCCCGCCGCTGTAATTCGCGTACAAAAGTGCACTTCATTCCTTTCACGAAAGAGGCCCCCATGCCAACTGTCGTCATTGATGACCAGCCCTTGCACTACGTGGACCAGGGCGCAGGCCCGGTTGTCCTGCTCGGCCAGAGCTACCTGTGGGACCGGCAGATGTGGGCCCCGCAGATTGCCGCCCTGTCGCAAAAATACCGGGTCATCGTGCCCGAGCTGTGGGGCCACGGCGAGTCTGGCCCGCTGCCGGCGCAGACCAGGACCCTGGACGACTTAGCACGCCAGGCCCTGGCGCTGCTGGACCACCTGGAGATTGCTAAGGTCAACCTGGTGGGTTTATCCGTCGGCGGCATGTGGGGCGCGCCGCTGGCACTGCTGGCGCCTGAGCGGGTCAACAGCCTGGTGCTGATGGACACCTACCTGGGCGCAGAACCCGAGGCTACCCGCGAAAAATATTTCGCCCTGCTCAGCGCGATCGAGGCCACGGGGGCTATCTCTGATCCGCTGCTGGATATCATCGTGCCGATCTTCTTCCGCCCTGGCATCGATCACCAATCGGCGCTGTATCAGGACTTCCGCCAGTCCCTGCGCAACCTCCCCAAGGATCGCCTGCTGCAAAGCATCGTGCCCCTGGGGCGCCTGATTTTCGGTCGGGGCGATGCGATGGAAGGCTTATCCGACCTGAACGCCGAGACGACATTGGTGATGTGCGGTCGCGAGGACCAACCGCGCCCACCCGCAGAGGCGCAGGAAATGGCTGATCGGATCGGCTGCGATCTGATCTTGATCCCGGATGCAGGGCATATCTCCAGCCGGGAAAACCCGGATTTCGTCAATGAGGCGCTGCTTACCTTTTTGGCTAATCACGCTTGATCACGGCTTGAGTATCGCCAATGCTCCTGGGGGCCAATGCCGAGGCGTGGAGCTACACTCCCACAGGACCTGAATAGGATCACAGGCGAAAATGCCCCACCATCCCCTTGAGCTGCACCCCCAGTTGCGCCAACTCGATACTCGACGCGGCGTTACCTTGCATGCTCAGTGCCGATTGATCGGCACTGGCGCGAATGCTGGTGACGCTGCGGTTGATCTCTTCGGCCACCGAGCTCTGCTGCTCGGCCGCCGCCGCGATCTGCTGGTTCATCTGCTGGATCAGCGAGACCGCCGCAGCAATGCTGCCCAAGGCGCTTTCGGTTTCCAGGGCATCGCTGACGGCCAGTTTCACCAGCTCGCCACTGTGCTGGATATCCCGGACTGAAGACTGCGCGGCACTGCGCAAGGTGTTGACCAGGCGTTCGATTTCCTCCGTCGATTGCTGGGTGCGCCTGGCCAGGGCGCGCACTTCATCGGCGACCACCGCAAAGCCGCGCCCTTGCTCGCCGGCGCGTGCCGCCTCGATGGCCGCGTTGAGCGCCAGCAGGTTGGTCTGCTCGGCGACGCTTTTGATCACTTCCAATACGCTGCCGATATTCTGGATTTCGGCGCTCAGGCTCTCGATGCTGGCGCTGGCGGAGGTCGCCGAACTGGCCAGCAACTCGATGCGTTGCAGGCTCTGGCGGACCACCTGCTGGCCGCTGTCGACCTTGCCGTCGGCGGTCTGCGCCGCTTGCGCGGCCTGTTCGGCATTGCGCGCCACATCGTGCACCGTGGCGGCCATCTGGTTCATGGCCGTGGCAACTTGCTCGGTTTCTTCTTTCTGGCTGCTGACTTCGAGATGGGTCTGCTCGGTCACGCTGGACAACGACTGAGCCGAGCTGGCCAATTGCTCAATGCCCGCCTGCAACCCGCTGACCATGCTGCTCAGGCCGTTGCCCATCTGCTGCATCGCCTGCATCAACTGGCCCATCTCGTCCTGTCGGCTTACGTCCATGCGCCCACTGAGGTCCCCGGCGGCAATCTGCCGGGCCACAGTGATCACACTGCGCAGCGGCAGGACGATCAAGCGAGTGATAAGCCACGCGGCAATCACCCCGACCAACAAGGCCAGGGCCGAGGAAACCATGATCAGCCAGCTGCTCTTGGCCAACTGCGCCTGCATCGACTGGTCCTGCGCGGCATAGGCCTGGTTGACCTGCGCCACCACCTGCGCCGCCCGCGCATGCAACTGCTGGTAGACGACCTTCTCCTGGGCCAACAGGCCCGTGTATTCGGTGAGTTTTTCGCTGAAGGCGCCGATATGCCCGACCACTTCATTGAGCACGGTCTGATAACCAGGGTCCTTGACCAGGGTCTTCAGTTGCTCGGCCTGGGCCAGGGCCTGATCGGCCTGTTCGATGCGGCCTTGCCCGGCACTGTCTTCATCGCCCTTGCGGCTTTGATCCAGGCGCACCCGCGCTTCGTTCATGGCCTGCAACATCAGGCGCGAGACCTGCGCCACCTGCCCGGCCTGCTCGATAAACTCAGCCCCCTCCCGACCCTGGCTTTCCTTCAGGCCATAGGCCCCATCGTCGGCCAGGCCGGCCTGCAATACATCAAGGTTATTGGCCACGCTGGACACCGACCAGCTGGCCATTTCCAGCGCCAGGTCCTTGGCCTGGGTCAGCTCGACGAACTCGTCAAACGCCTTGCGATAGGCACCCAGCGCCTGCTCGACCTCGCTCATGTTCAGCGCCAGCGCCTCGGCCAACAGGCTATCGACCCGTTGGTGCAGGGCCTCGACCGAGTCGGCGTCGGTGCGCAACGCATACGCCTGCTCGATCAGGCGCACGTTCAGCAGCCCTTCATTGAGCGAAGACATGCCCTTGAGCCCCACAAAGCGCTGGCCAACGGTTTGCAGGGACCACACGCCAATCGCCGCCACCAGGGCCGTCAACAGCAATACCAGGGCAAACCCCAGCCCCAGTTTCCTGGCCAGCCCAAGGTTGGCAAATCGTCGTTGCACGGCCCAAATCATTGCGCAAAATCCTCTTGGCGTGGCGAATGCCAGCAAGCCCGGTATCCATGCAACGAGATTCGCAACGACAGGCCCCAGAACACAAGTCGTTGCCAGCACAATACTGGCAAAAAGCTACACGCCCGTCGTTTTCAGAATGGTGGAGGTCGATCCTGCAGGCCCCATGGCCTTGAACAACGCCAGGGCCCGATGATCGCAGGCATAAGCCACATTGATCCGCAGCCAGTCAGCGTGTTCGCCGGTCGGGCTGAACAACTCCCCCGAAGACAGCAAGACCCCGAGCTGTCGAGCCCTGGCGTGCAGCCTTGAGCTATCCCCTGCCCCCGGGCGCGCCCAAATGAACATGCCACCTGCCGGCACTGCAAACACCTCCCACTCTTCGTCCTCCAGCACCTGCAGGGTCTTCGCCATCTCCGCGCTCAAGCGGCGGCGCAGGCGTTGCACCCATTTGCGGTAGGTGCCGTTGGCCAGCAGGCTGGCCACCATCGCTTCGGCGAAACGTGAGGTGCCCATGCCGGTGAAGGTCTTGAGCTTGAGCACTTGGTTGATAAGGGCCGTGCTGGCGGTAAGGTAGCCGACCCGCAGGGCGCTGCTCAGGGTCTTGGAAAAACTCGAGATATAGATGACCCGATCATCATGGGCCAACGCCGCCAGCCGGATACAGGAGGCATGTTGCAGGTCACCGTAGACATCCTCCTCGACAATCAGGAAGTCCTGGGTACGGGCCAGGTGCAACAGGCGCTCGGCCACCCCCCGCGAGAGGCTGCTCCCGGTCGGGTTGTGGTAGAGACTGTTGATGAACAGGCATTTGGGGCGGTGGTTGGCCAGCAGCGTTTCCAGCGCCTGGATGTCCGGGCCACTGCGGGTCCTGGGGACCTCCAGCAACGTAACGCCGTGGAAGGCCAATTGACGATAAAGGTTGCCGTAGCCAGGCGTTTCCACCAGCACGGTGTCGCCGGCCTTGAGCAAGGTGCGGATCAGCAAGTCCTGGGCATGGCTGGCCCCGTGGGTGGTGAGAATCCGCTCGGCACTGCTGCCCACCTGGATCTGCATCAGGCGCTTGTGCAATTGCTCACGCAACGCCGGCAGCCCCAGGGGCGTGCTGTAGTTGAAAACCCCAGCGGTGTCGGTACGGCTGATTTCGCGAATCGCGTAGCTGATGTCATCGCTTTCACGCCAGGAATCGGGCAGCCAGCCACACCCCAGCTTCAATTCTCCCAACTGGTTATCGGTAAAGGCCCCCCACCTGAGTTCCGCGCCCTCATACCACTGGCACTCCGCCAATGGGCTGCTGGCCACCGTTTGCGCCGCAACAACAAACCCCGAGCCGGCCCTGGAGGCCAGCACCCCGTCGGCCACCATGCGCTCAAGGGCCTCGATCACACTGGATTGGCTGAGCAGGTTGTCATGGGCCAGTTGCCGGATGGAAGGCAGGCGCGTTCCAGGGCTGGCCCCACTCTCCCGGATCCATGCGGCAATGGCGCTGACAATTTGCTGAACCACCGGTACAAGGGCTTGTCGATTGATCCCTAAATCCATGAGCCACCCCCTTCAACTGTTTGGCATTTAACTCAAAACAGTTAAGCACAGAAGGCCGGGGTCGCCCTGTTCATAAATTTATTAAATCATTGATTTTATTGAATTATTTACCTATTGAAACACAATAGCCTAAGGCATCTTGCCACCTGCGGAAACGCCCCACAGCACTTGAAATCACTTTCTCAGGGAGCACGGAAACAGGTCCTAAATAGCCGTCGCACCACCGTCCACGGCCAATGCATGGCCGGTGGTGAACGCGGCGCCATCGCTACACAGGTAAAGGACCGCACTGGCGATTTCCGCGACCGTGCCAATGCGCCCGACCGGATGCATGGCCGCGGCAAACTCGGCCTTGCGCGGGTCGGCCTCATAGGCGCGGCGGAACATGTCGGTGTCGATCACCGCCGGGCACACCGCGTTGACGCGGATTTTCTTTTTCGCGTACTCGATGGCCGCCGACTTGGTCAGGCCAATCACCGCATGCTTGGACGCCGCATAAATACTCATCTTCGGCGCAGCCCCCAACCCGGCCACCGACGCGGTATTGACGATCGCCCCACCGCCCTGGGCCAGCAGCAACGGCAACTGGTACTTCATGCACAACCACACGCCCTTGACGTTGACGCCCATGATCGCGTCGAACTCATCCAGGGTGCCGTCGGCCAGCCTGCCCTGTTCAATCTCGATGCCGGCATTGTTGAACGCATAGTCCAGGCGGCCATAACTGTTCAACACCTGCTGCATCAGATTCTTTACATCCGCCTCCAGGGTGACGTTGCAGCGCACGAACACCGCCTCACCGCCCACCTCGCGGATCAGCGCGACCGTGCCCTCGCCGCCCGCCACATCCAGGTCGGCGACCACCACCTTCAAGCCTTCCCCGGCGAATGCCAGCGCCGTGGCGCGGCCAATGCCGTTGGCGGCACCGGTGACCAGAGCGACCTGGCCGGAAAACGTCATGCTCATAGCTTTTATCCTTGGATGAATACCCGTGCGCCCAGCATAGCCAGTGCCCGGCGCTGCGCGTCAGCACTATCAGAAGGCCGGTTGAGCGCCCATGCACGGCAGTGATAAGTCTGCCGGGCCCACTATCAACCCGGCCTATCGACGGGCATTCGCAGGCATCGGCCGAACTTGCTCCAGGCGCCTGGAAGGTCTATCACTTGAGGTTCATTTACCCAGAGTCCTTGCCATGACTGCCCAGACCAACCGCCAATTCCTGCTTGCCAAACGCCCGGTCGGCGCGGCCACGCGGGACACCTTTACCTATCAGGAAGTGCCAGTGGGCAACCTGGCGGACGGCCAGGTACTGGTGCGTAATGAGTACCTGTCCCTCGACCCGGCCATGCGTGGCTGGATGAATGAAGGCAAGTCCTACATCCCACCGGTCGCCATCGGCGAAGTCATGCGCGCCCTGGGCGTAGGCCAGGTCATCGCCTCGAACACCCCGAGCTTCGCGGTCGGCGATTACGTGAATGGCGCCCTGGGCGTGCAGGATTACTTCCTCGGCGAGCCCCGTGGTTTCTACAAGGTCGACCCGAAACTGGCGCCATTGCCGCGCTATCTGTCGGCGCTGGGCATGACCGGCATGACCGCCTATTTCGCCCTGCTCGACACCGGCGCGCCCAAGGCCGGCGAAACCGTGGTGATTTCCGGCGCCGCCGGGGCGGTGGGCAGCATTGCCGGGCAGATTGCCAAGATCAAGGGCTGCCGCGTGGTGGGAATTGCCGGCGGCGCCGACAAGTGCAAGTTTTTGCTGGATGAACTGGGGTTCGACGCGGCCATCGACTACAAGCACGAAGATGTGCCGGCGGCCCTCAAGCGCGAATGCCCGAAAGGCGTGGACGTGTATTTCGATAACGTCGGCGGCGATATTCTCGACGCCGTGCTCAGCCGCCTCGCGCTGAAGGCCCGGGTGGTGATCTGCGGGGCAATCAGCCAGTACAACAACAAGGAAGCCGTGAAGGGACCGGCCAACTACTTGTCGTTGCTGGTCAATCGGGCGCGCATGGAAGGGTTTGTGGTGATGGACCATGCGGCGAACTTTGCCGCCGCCGGGCAGGAAATGGCTGGCTGGATGGCGCAGGGCAAGCTCAAGAGCAAGGAAGATATTGTCGAGGGGTTGCAGACATTCCCGGAGACGCTGATGAAGCTGTTCAATGGCGAGAACTTTGGCAAGTTGGTGCTGAAGGTCAACTGACACACCACACACCAATGTAGGAGCTGGCTTACCTACGATGCAGACGCCTCGGTTTTGCAGTAACGCCGAGGTAATGCTATCGCAGGCAAGCCAGTTCCCACATTTTTAGCGCCAGGGCATCAGGCGATTTCAGCGACCACCGCCGCCAGGGCCTTGGCCGGGTCAGCCGCCTGGCTGATCGGGCGACCAATCACCAGGTAATCAGAACCTGCATCCAGCGCCTGACGCGGCGTGAGGATACGGCGCTGGTCGTCCTGAGCACTGCCCGCCGGACGAATCCCCGGGGTCACCAGTTGCAGTGCCGGATGGGCGGCCTTCAACGCCTGGGCTTCCAGCGCCGAGCACACCAGGCCATCGAGGCCGGCCTTCTGCGCCAGGGCCGCCAGGCGCAGCACTTGTTCCTGGGGTTCGATATCCAGGCCGATAGCGGCCAGGTCTTCACGTTCCATGCTGGTCAGTACGGTCACGCCGATCAGCAACGGCTTGGGACCGCTGCGTTGCTCCAACACTTCACGGCACGCAGCCATCATGCGCAGGCCGCCGGAACAATGAACGTTGACCATCCACACGCCCATCTCGGCGGCGGCCTTGACCGCCATCGCGGTGGTGTTGGGGATATCGTGGAATTTCAGGTCGAGGAACACCTCGAAGCCCTTGTCACGCAGGGTGCCGACGATTTCAGCAGCGCAACTGGTGAACAGTTCCTTGCCGACCTTGACCCGGCAGAGCCTGGGGTCCAACTGGTCAGCCAGCTTCAGTGCGGCGTCACGGGTGGGGTAATCCAGGGCGACGATGATAGGAGTCTGGCAGACGGACATTGGAATGGGCTCTCAGGCAAGTCGAAATCGGCGCGGATTGTAGCGCAAGCAGCGGCTTTGCGGGATCCGATGATCGGTAAATCCTCGGCAAGCGCCTCTTTTTCTGGGAGAACCGGCTAATATTTCAAAGTCGATACATTTACGACACGCCTGCAACATACCCCGGCAGTAGCCTCGTCCACACGCCCCGACACGGCGCCGATGCTCAACGCAATAACCCCGCCGCCGCCCCTGGGCCTGGCGGCCAACCAGGCAGATGACCGCCCCATGCATACTCCTTGCGCCCTGCACCCTGAGCCCGACACCGAGGACAAGCGCTGGAACACCCGCGCGCTGATCGTCGACGACGATGTGCCGATCCGCGAACTGCTGATTGATTACCTGGCACGTTTCAATATCCGCGCCATTGGCGTGACCGATGGCGCGGCCATGCGCCAGGCCATGCTGGCCGAAACCTTTGATGTGGTGGTGCTCGACCTGATGTTGCCCGGTGAAGACGGTTTGTCGATTTGCCGCTGGCTGCGGGCTGAATCGGATATCCCGATCCTGATGCTGACCGCCCGCTGCGAGCCCACCGACCGCATTATCGGCCTGGAACTGGGAGCTGACGATTACATGTCCAAACCGTTCGAGCCCCGGGAACTGGTGGCGCGGATCCAGACCATCCTGCGTCGGGTACGCGATGACCGCAACGAGCAACGCACCCAAATCCGCTTCGATAATTGGCGCCTCAACAGCGTGCTGCGCCAGCTGGTGGCCGACAATGGCCTGGTAGTGCCGCTGTCCAACGCCGAATTCCGTTTGCTGTGGGTGTTTATCGAACGCCCGCGAAGGGTGCTCAGCCGCGAACAGTTACTGGATGCCGCCCGTGGGCGCTCGATTGAAGCCTTTGACCGCAGCATCGACCTGCTGGTCTCGCGCCTGCGCCAGAAACTGGGAGACGACCCCAGGGCCCCGCAACTGATCAAGACCGTGCGCGGCGAAGGCTACCTGTTCGATGCGCGGGATATCGGCTGATGCGCAACGCCTTCAACACGTTGTTTGGCCGCCTGTTCGGGGTATTGCTGGTGGCCATTGTGCTAGCCCATGTGCTGGCGGTCCTGTGGTTCCTGCATTACGGCCCGCCGCCGCCACCGCCTGTCGCAACGCTGACCGAACAATCGGACGGCACCTTGCAGCCGGCAGAGCCCCAGGCCTATCGCCGTCCCAGGCTCAGAGGCGCGGTGGTACTGCTGTCCTTCCAATGTATCTCGCTGATCATCGCCGCGTGGTTCGGCGCCAAGCTGCTCAGCCGCCCGATCCAGCGCTTGAGCGCGGCTGCTGAGCGCCTGAGCCTGGACCTGGACAGCCCGCCCCTGGACGAATCCGGCCCACGCGAAGCCCGCCAGGCCGCCTCCACCTTCAACCTGATGCAGCGGCGCATCCGCGAACAAGTCAGCCAACGCGCCCGTATGCTCGGCGCCGTGTCCCACGACCTGCGTACCCCGCTGTCGCGGCTCAAACTGCGCCTGGAGCAGATCGACGACATGCGCTTGCAAGGCCAGATGCGCCAGGACCTGGACGACATGATCGGCATGCTCGACGCCACCTTGAGCTACCTGCACGAACAACGCACCGGCGAAAGCCGGCAGTGGCTGGACGTACAGGCGCTGGTGCAGTCCTTGAGCGAAAACGCCCAGGACCAGGGCACGGATGTACAGTGCCAGGGCCAAAGCGCCCCACTGCAGGTGCAACCCATGGCCTTGCGCTCGTGCCTGAACAACCTGATCGACAATGCCCTGCGCTATGCCGGTACCGCGCGCATTGAACTGCAGGACAGCCCCCAGGCGCTGGTGATCAGGGTGATCGACCATGGCCCGGGGATTGCTGCCGAGCAGCGTGAAGCGGTGTTCGAGCCGTTTTTCCGCCTGGAAGGCTCACGCAACCGCAATTCCGGGGGCGTGGGGTTGGGGATGACCATTGCCAAGGAGGCGGTGGAGCGGTTGGGAGGCCGGTTGCATCTGGAGGAAACACCGGGGGGCGGATTGACGGCGGTGCTGTGGCTACCCAGAAGCCAGCCTCTATAAGGGATCCCGTATGTTTGCTGCTTTGATAAAGGCTTCATCCAACGTCGTTGCATCGTAATGGTTCATAAAGCTCACAGCATTCGTAAAATGGTTAAACCGTTGCTGAGCAAGCATGTAAAAATCATCACAACCACTGGTGACCTCCTCAACGTTATGCGATGAGACCATAATTGCCGCCCCTTCGTTTGCAGCGCCCCGCAGACACTTCCATATATGGTATCGAAACTCCGGATCGACACCCGCCGTGGGTTCATCAAGAATCACAAAGTCCGCCGCAACAGACAGCAAAGACAACGTAAAAAACCAGCGTTTTTCGCCATAACTGCACAGAGATGACTTTTTGTTCCAGATACTCAAATAACGATCAACCAGGGTCGGGCTCCACACCTCCAGCTTCTCGATAGACTTTTCTTTGCTGATTTTTTTATCCGAGCAAAACAGGGTAATCATTTTAAAAATATCAGACATGCGAAATACAGCAGGCGTTGAGATTACCTGCGATAAGTAAACCCGACTCGAAAACTCATCTTTTACCGCACCAACATCAACCTTCCTTAAATTGCAAGCAATATCGAAAAAAGTAGTCTTACCGGAACCATTCGGTCCTAATAGCCCCGAAATCGACCCGGATTCAACCTTCATCGACGCCTCTTTAAAAATAGTATGTTCTGCATATTTAAAGCTAATGGCTTGTGCAGAGAATCTTCCCATCAGTAGCGACTCCAAACAGGTGTCACAAGCAAATATCGGACAGAAATCAAAAAAACCGTTATATACAGTACAACTATAAGCGCGACTAACACCCCCATCTGAGCGACCCCATCCGCCATTACCCTATTCGCCCACCACAGCGGATTGAAGAAACTGACAACAGTCGCCAGCGGCAGAGACGAGTTCGCACCGGCCACACCGACTACCAGCATGGCAAAGGACACAATAGAAAATAATGTATTCGTATTCTGGAAGCTAAGCGGAATTAACGTCAACAACAGGGCAAGGCTGGAAAACAAGACGAAGCACACATAAAACCTGGCTAGCACTATACAAAACTCTATAAAACTCGCCGGACCAAAAACGATATGGGTGATCGCGTAAAAAACCGCACAATACATCAAAGACATAAATGAACAAGCTATAAACTGCCCCAACATAAAAATCTTTTTTGTACGCGGGGTATAAATAAATGACCTGACAAAGCCGCTTTCCCTGCGCCCTACAATATAAAACGCGAACCCAAACAACGCGACACTGGAAGCCACATAAGCATAAAACCAAGAAGTGCTGGACAAATAGTCGCTTGACGCTGAATAGGTGAAGCCTCTTGAATAGCTCAGCAAATAAAAAACCACCCCAGGAGACACAACAACCCATAACAACGCGACGGGTTCCTTGAGTTGTTCTTTTGTCAGAAGCGTCGCCAACGTTAAGGATTTCGATAATAAGTGAGCGTGCATAATTCACCTCAACAAGGTACCAACCTCAACCACCCCGAGCAGGGTAATGGGCAATCAAATCCAGTACCTCTTGAGTAAAGTTCAAACTCAGAACATGACAAGCAGCTGGAATCGACCCAAGCTACTTAAAGAAATTTCCCACACAAAAATCCGCCACAGAGAGCCCCTCACTTCAGACTCGCTGCTTGTCAGTGCTAACCCACCTTATCCTCACGACGCACCTGCGCCTGGCTCGCACTCCAATCCGTCAACAGGCTATACGCCACCGCCAGCAATGTCGGCCCGATAAACAAGCCGATAAAGCCAAACGCAATCAACCCACCGAACACCCCCAGCAACACGATCACCAGCGGCAAGTTGCCGCCGCGGCTGATCAGGTAGGGCTTGAGCACGTTGTCCACGCCGCTGATGATGAATGTGCCCCACACGCCGAGGAACACCGCGTAGGTGTAATCGCCCTTCCACGCCAGCCAGGCCGTGGCCGGGATCCAGACCAGGGGCGGGCCCATGGGGATCAGGCTGAGCAGGAAGGTGACCACCCCCAGCACCAGTGCCCCGGGCACGCCGGCGATCAGGAAGCCAATCAGTGCCAGCAATGCCTGGGCGGCGGCGGTGCCGATCACGCCGTTGACCACCCGCTGCACCGTTCCGGCTACCAGGTCGATGTAGTAGCCGGCACGCTCGCCGATCAAGCGCTCCAGCAAGCGGTGGACGAACATCGCCAGGCGCGGGCCGTCGCGGTAGAAAAAGAACACAAACACCAGGCTCAGGGTCAGCTCCAGGATGCCGCCGCCAATCTGTGCGCTGCGGGCCAGTAACCAGTTGCCAACCTGCCCCAGGTACGGCTTGAGGGTGACCATCAAGGCCGCACCTTGTTGGTCGATGCTGTCCCACATGCCCACCAGCCGTTCCCCTACAAACGGGATGGAGCCCAGCCAGTTGGGCGCCTCGGGCAGGCCGTCGACCTGGATGTCCTTGATCAACGCCACGGCGTCGCGCACATGGTCGGCCAGGTTGAAGCCCAGCCACACCAGTGGCACCGCCACCAGCAACATCCAGCCCAAGGTCAGGATCCCCGCCGCCAGGGACTCGCGGCCACCCAGGGCACGGGTCAACAGGCGCATCAGCGGCCAACTGGCAAACGCCAGCACCGCGCCCCAGAACAGCGCCGACCAGAACGGCGCCATCACCCAGAAACTGGCACCAAACAGCACCAGGAGCAGGATCTGCACCAGCAGGCGATCATTGTTGAGCATGTAGTTTCTCGAAAAGAAGTCTGTTGAAGGAGAGCTTAGGCGAACGGCACGGGTCCGTTCGCCCTGGAACGATCAGCGGATCACTTGCAGGTGCAGGCCCTTGGCCTCGGCGCTGCCGGTTTCCAGGCGCGCCCCACGCACGCCCTTGTCGATCAGGCCCTGGCGCCAGGCTTCGGCGTTGGGGCCGCTCACACTGACCCGCAAGGTGGTGTCGAGGTTCAATCCACGGGAAATCAGGGTCAACCACGTGGCGTCGGGGGCAGCGCTCAGCGAGGGGAGATCCAGCTCATCGGTGCTTTTCAGTTCGCGCAGCAGCGTGGCCGAGGTCGGCAGCAACTGCCCCAAGGGCGCGCTGGCGTCCATTTGCTCCACATGCAGGTAGGCCCGGCGATTGCCGCGGGTGATGCCATACAGCGCCACCAGCGAGTTGTCCTGAGGGGCGGCCAGGCGCAGCAAGAGGAATTCCTGCTGGCCATCGGCGCCGACCAGCTTGGCATTGCCCAGCACTTCGTTGGCCCAGAGGCTGCTTTCGCCGCAATCGCGGGCCTGGCACCAGAACAGCAACTGCGCGCCCTGCCCTTGCAGCGCCTCGCGCGTGGCTTTGAAGGCCGCGCTGGAGCTGTGCTCGGCGGGCAGTTCATAGGTGATGGCGGTCACTTGGCCACGGGCCGTGGCCTGGCCTTCGTAGCGCAACTGGCCGCTGATCTTGCGGATCGCGCCCATGGGGTAGATGCGTTCTTTGTCTTCGGCGGGGCGGTAATCGACAATCTGCGCATCCACCTGACGGGCGACGCTTGGCAGGTCCTGGCTTCCCGGTACATCAGCGGCGAAGACCAACGGGCTGATACAGCACAGCCCAAGCACACGGATAATTCCCTTGGCACTGCTCATCGGATCGGTGCGCCTTGGCCGGTGGATGCCTGCGCGATATTCGGATTGTTCATGGTTGACTCCCGTTCAATCCGCCCAGCCTCGACAGTTGCCCCCGCCAAGTCAAGGCGCGGTGAAGAACCGATTGAAACAGTCTGCAACAAGAACCGCCCCCGACTCGTCGTTCAAGTGCAAATGATGGCCACCTGCAAGGGTTGTCACGGTGAATGGCAGTTGGGAAAGCAGCTCGGGATGTTTGGCCAGCATGCCCTCCTGCGCGACCACCAACTGCGTAGGGCAAGCCACCCGCCGTACGAAGGCCATGGCCTGGTCTTGCGTCAGGCGCATCGGCGAGGCCAGGGTCAGGCGGCTGTCGCTGCGCCAGGTGTACCCCCCCGGCACCGGCATCAGGCCGCGCTGGGCCAGGAGTTCCGCGGCTTCACGGCTGACGGCGACCACGCCTTTCATCCGCGCCTCCACCGCCCGGTCGAGGCTGCCGTACACCGGCTTGCGTTTGTCTTGCAGGTTGATTTGCGCCTGCAAGGCCATGCCCATGCGCTCGGCGGCGTTCTCGCCGGTGGCGGTTGGCGGGATCACGCCGTCAATCAACCCAAGGTGGGTCACACGCTCCGGCAAGGCCCCGGCCAACACAGTGGAGACAATCGCGCCGAGGGAGTGGCCAAGTAATGCAAAACGTTTCCAGCCCAGTTGTTCGGCCACCTGCAGCACATCAAACACGTAATCCCACAAGGCGTACCCTGCCCCGGGCGGGCGATGAGCCGAGTGACCGTGGCCGGCCAGGTCCAGGGCGACAATGCGCAAGCCGTGCAGCCTGGGCGCCAGGCGCGCGAAGCTGTTGGCGTTGTCCAGCCAGCCATGCAGGGCGATCACCGGCAGGCCGTCTTCCGGGCCGAACAGATGGGCCGCCAGCTCAATGTGCGGCAGGCTCAGGCGCACTTCTTCGACAGGCGTGCTCATGCGCAACTGCGCTCGCGGGCTTCCCAGCGGGTGAACAGGTTCTTGAGCAGGGTCGCCGTGTCCTGCGGGCGCTCCAGGGGGAACATGTGGCCGCCGGGCATGGTCAGCATCTCGCCCATGGGCAGGCGCGCGACGCCGCTGGCGTGATGGCGCATTACCACCCGGCTCTGGCGGCCGCGCACCACGGCCAATGGCACTTTGAGCTGGCGGGTCTGGCCCGGGCTGGTGTGCGGCACGCCCCGGTAGATGCTGATTTCTGTGGCCGGGTCGAACCGCAGGCGCAGGCGGTCGCCAACCTGGTGCAAACCGTGTTGCAGGTAAGCTTCCAGGCAGTCCGGGTCAAACCCGCGGAACAACGTTTTGCCGGAAAAATACTGGCGCGCCGCGTCCAGGTCGCTGAACTCTTCGCGGCGGCCCAGGGTGCGACCGGCGGGGGTCAGGCGATCGATCAGGCCAAAGCGCTTGGCTGCGCGGATCACCCAGCGGTCGGCCAGGGTCAGCACCGGCGAGTCGAGCATCACCACCCCGCGATACAACTGCGGGCAGCGCAGGGCTGCGTGCAAATGCAACACCCCGCCCAGTGAGTGGCCGACGCCCCACACCGGCTGCGGCTGCTGCTCCAGGTGGTGGATCAGTTCGTCCACCAGGTTCTGCCAATTGTCATCCACCGGAAACCGCGGATCGTGGCCGTGCTGCGACAGGTGCGCCACTGCGTACTCCGGCGCCAGGGCCTCGAACAATTTGCCGTAGGTCGCCGAAGGGAAGCCATTGGCATGGGTGAAAAACACATGTTGCGACATAACCTGCCCATCTTCAAAAACAGAAATCGATTGTCCTCATGCCTGGCCGCCACAGCAATGACTGTAACTGCCAGGAATGATGACACTCACGCCACGCCTATCGCGCCGGCGGGTTCTCGCCCAGCGGCACCACGGCCATGGTCAGGCGCGACACACAACTGGCCTTGCCTTCGTCACTGCTCAGGCGAATGTCCCAGACATGGGTGGTGCGCCCGATATGGATGGCCCGGGCCACCGCCGTCACCCGCCCCGAACGCAGGCCGCGCAGGTGGTTGGCGTTGATTTCCAGGCCCACGCAGTAGAACTTGCTGGCGTCGATGCACAGGTAGCTGGCCATGGAGCCGACCGTTTCGGCCAACACCACCGAGGCCCCGCCGTGCAACAGCCCATAGGGTTGATGGGTGCGGTGGTCGATCACCATGCTGGCGGTCAGGGATTGCTCGTCGAAGTGCTCGAAACGGATGTCCAGTACTTCACCAATGGTGTTTTTCTGGATGGCATTGAGTTGCTCGATATTGGGAACGGTGCGCCACAGGCTCATTGCAGTGTCCTTGTTGATTTTATTGAAGGCTCAATCCTGCCACAGCACGGCCTCGGCGCGCGCGCTCCAGGCCTGGAACTGTGGGCCATAGGTTGACTCGATCACGTTGCGCTTGATCTTCAGGGTCGGTGTCAGGAAGCCGTTTTCCACGGCCCAACTGTCTTTCACCACCACCAGTTGACGCAAGCGCTCATGCTTATCCAGCACTTGGTTGACCTCTTCCAGCAGGCGCTCCAGGCTGCCGTGCAAGGCTTGCCGGGCCTCGCTGGCGGCCTCCTGCAGGCCCACCGCAGACAGCACGCACAAGCCCATCGGCGCGCTTAGGCCATCGCCGACCACACACACCTGCTCAATGCGCCCGTGCTCCGCCAGGCGGTTTTCGATGGGGGCCGGGGCGACATACTTGCCCTTGCTGGTCTTGAAGATCTCTTTGAGCCGCCCAGTCAGGCGCAAGCGGCCTTCAGCATCCTGCTCACCCTTGTCGCCGGTCCGCAGGAAGCCGTCCTCGGTGAGGGTCTCGGCGGTCTTCTGTGGGTCCTTGAAGTAGCCGAGCATGGTCGCGCCGCTGCGTACCTGGACTTCGCCGGCCGGATCGATGCGCACCTCCACGTCCGGGCACGCCAGGCCGATCCAGCCGATCTTCTGCTGGCCGGGGCGACAGATATGGGAATAGCCACAACTTTCGGTCATGCCATACACCTCCAACACATCCAGGCCCAGGCGCAGGTACCAGTGCAGCAACGCCTCGGGCACCGGCGCGGCGCCAGACAGGGCCACGCGCACCGCATCCAGCCCAAGCCCGGCGAGGACTTTGCGCCCGACGCGCTTGCCGATAAACGGCAGACGCAGCAGCAGGTCCAGGCGTTTTTCCGGGATTTTGCCGTACACCCCCATCTGGAACTTGGTCCAGATCCGCGGCACGCCGAACAAGGCCGTGGGCCGGGCACGTTGCAGGTCGGTGAGGAAGGTGTCGAGGCTTTCGGCAAAAAATACCGTTTGCCCGGTATAGATCGCGGCCATTTCGACAAACATGCGCTCGGCCACATGGCACAGCGGCAGGTAGGACAGCAGGCGATCGCCCTCCCCCAGGCCAAACAGCTCGGTGGCCCGTGTGGCCGCAAACGCCATGGCGCCGAAGCTGTGCATCACGCCTTTGGGCAGGCCGGTGGTGCCTGAGGTATAGATGATCGTCGCCAGGTCTGTCGGCGCAGGTGCAGGGGTGTCCTGGATCGGCGAGCAGGCTTGCAGGTCGGCCCAGGTGAAGTCGAATGGGCCTTCGGGGCACAACGGCAGGCTGATGGTCGCAAGCCCGGCCTTGACCCCCGGCGCCATGGCCGGCCAGTCGTCGAGCTTGCCGATAAACACCAACGCCGCCTCGGAGTGCTCCAGCACATGGGCCACGGAGTCGGCGGTGAGGTTGGGGTACAGCGGGACCGAGACATGCCCGGCCATCCAGATCGCCAGGTCGGCGATGATCCAGTGCGCGCAGTTTTTCGAGATCAGGGCAATGTGCGAGCCCGGGGGCAGTTCCCGCGCGCGCAGCCAATGGGCGGCGCAGCGGACCTGGTGGCCGACCTCGCCCCAGGTGAGGGTCTGCACCTCGCCGCCCCCTATGGGTTGGACCAGGAAGCGCTGGCGCGGATGGCGCGCCTCACGTTCAAAGAAAACCTGCAGCGGCAAACGAAAAGCGTCAGACATGGGGCGCGCTCCTGAGTGTTTTTATGGGGAACCAACCAAGCACTTGCTTGGTAGACTATTCCATGCACAAAGGGCGCTGCAAGTTACTTGCAGGCACAACACAATCAAACTGTGGGAAAGGGCTTGTGTGGGAGCGGGCTTGCTCGCGAATGCGGAGTGTCAGCCAATACATTCATTGACTGATACACCGCATTCGCGAGCAAGCCCGCTCCCACAGTTTGTCCGAGTGCTACCTTGAGAACTAAGGGTTTTTGACGTTATTGAGGCTCATCAACCCCGCCAACGGGAAGTCCCCTTCCAGCTCCGCCAGGCTGGCGGTGTGCATCGGTTGCGGCTGGCGCTGGTGCCCGTGCTGCAAAAAGCTGATCAGGTTGCCCACCAAAGGTTGATGGCTAACCAGCAGCACATTGTCATCGGTGTCGAGTTTCTCCAGTACTTGCAACGGATTGCCATCCGGTGCCAGCCACGCAACCGTGCGAATGTCTGGGGCAAAGCCCAGCGCCTCACGCACCAGTTGCGCGGTCTGCTGCGCCCGCGCGTAGGGGCTGGCGATGATGGCCTTGATATCCGCGCCGATCAGGTGGGCGGCACTGTGCAGCACCTCCTGGCGACCGCGCTCGGTCAGGTTGCGCTCGGCATCGCAGGCAGCATGGGACTCGGCTTCACCGTGGCGCAACACCCACAGTTTCATAACTTGGGCTCCTCATCGCGCACCGGGTGCGGGGCGGGCGGCACGCTGTGGGCGGCCTCGCCTTCCGGGGCGCGCGGGGCTGGCCAATCGGCGAAGGGCCAGGGCTTCTGCTCGCTGTGGAAGCTGCCAAAACGGCCAATCTGCGCGAGGAACTGGCTGAGGCTGTCGCCAACGTTCATCAGGCTCAGGTTCGGCGCGCCATAGATCAGGCGGTAGATCAATTGCACCACCACCAGCGCCCCGAGGATGAACTGCGCCACTTGCCAGACCAGGGCAAACACCAGCATCCACAGGATGCGCAGGGCAATGGATTCATATTGGGGGGCTGTTTTCGGATCGTTCATCGCGCGTTCCTCAGTTGAAACCACTGGTGGAAATAAAGTCGACATCGGTCTTGGGCTCGGCACGCATCAGCAACTCGATGACCTGATTCAAGGTGCGCCCTTCAAACAGGATAGCGTGCAGCCCGGCAACCAGCGGCATATAGACCCCAGTTTCCTGGGCCTTGGCCTTCAGCACTTTGAGGGTATTGACCCCTTCGGCCACTTCCCCCAGGCGGGTGACGGCGTCTTCCAGGCTCAGGCCCTGGCCCAGGGCAAACCCCACCTGGTAGTTGCGGCTTTTCGGCGACGAACAGGTGACGATCAGGTCGCCCACCCCGGCCAGGCCGAGGAAAGTCATGGGGTTGGCCCCCTGGTTGACCGCAAAGCGGGTCATTTCCGCCAGGGCGCGGGTGATCAGCATGCTCTTGGTGTTTTCCCCCATGCCCAGGGCCACGGCCATGCCGGCGATGATGGCGTAGACGTTTTTCAACGCGCCGCCCAGCTCCACGCCAAAGCGGTCGGCACTGGCATAGACACGGAAGGTACGGCCATGCAGCACCGCCTGCACCTGTTCGCACAGGGCCTCGTCTTCACTGGCGACCACGGTCGCAGTCAGGGCGTGTTCGGCTACTTCCCGCGCCAGGTTCGGCCCGGAGAGCACACCGATACGGGCCTGGGGCGCGATTTCTTCGAGGATTTCGCTCATCAGCTTGAAGGTCTGGGCCTCGATGCCTTTGGTCAGGCTGACCAGCATCTTGCCCGCCAGCCGCTCGGCATGGGGCGCCAGCACCGAGCGCAGGGCGCTGGAGGGCAGCGCGACAAAGCACAGGTCGCACTCATCCAGGGTGGCCAGCAGGTCCGTGACCGGCGTGACCGCCGCATGAATCTTGATGCCCTTGAGATAACGCGGGTTTTCCCGGTTGACCCGGATGGCCTCGGCCTGTTCGGGATCGCGCATCCACTGGCGCACCTGATGACCGTTTTCAGCCAGCAGATTAGCCACGGCGGTACCAAAACTTCCGCCTCCCAGGACCGCAATAGGGCGCTGTTGAGTCATATGCAATCCGTTAATCCATAGCAGTGGCGATGGCGGCATTATACGGGCCGGCCAGACGGCGGCCAGGCCCTTCTGTGATTTCCCGCAATTGTCGGAAAATGCCTGAATAGACCACAGTAATTGCGATAGCACCGACTGGCAAAAGCGCCCGCCTCAGTTAACATGGGCGGCTATCCGCAATTATCAAGGCCGTGCCGTGTATTTGGGCCCTCCTCCTCGTTCATCTCTGTTCCTGGCGCTGTTGGTCAGTACGCCGTTGCTGGCCGACGATCTGTTCCTCGACAACCAGCCGCTGCCCCAGGTCCTGACGGCGACCCGGCTCAAGCAGTCGGCCGCCGCCGTGCCGGGCAGCATGACGGTGATCGACAGCGAATTGATCAAGGCCAGCGGCGCACGGGATATCGCCGAGCTGCTGCGCCTGGTGCCGGGCATGATGGTGGGCTACACCTCGGGCAACCAGGCCGCCGTCAACTATCACGGCACCAATGCCAGCGAAGCGCGGCGCATGCAGGTACTGATCGATGGCCGCTCGGTGTACCGTGCCGGCCTGGCCACGGTGGACTGGAGCGATATTCCGGTGGCCATGGAGGATATCGAGCGGATCGAGGTGTTCCGCGGGCCCAATACCGTCAGCTACGGCGCCAACGCGCTGATGGCGGTGGTCAATATCCTTACCCGCTCGCCGGCCAACAGCCAGGGCACCCGGATGAAAATGACCCGGGGCGAACGCGGCATCAACGATTGGTATGCCAGCCAGGGCCTGGGCTGGGACACCGGCAACCTGCGGCTGTCGCTGTCCGGGCAACAGGATGACGGTTTCGACAGCAACCGGGTCGGCGCCGACTACCGCGACAGCCGCCGGCTCAGCCGCTTCAGCCTGGCGGCCAGCCAGACGCTGAACCCGCAGCAAAGTATCGACTGGCAGATCAATGCCAAGGAAGGGACCAACCAGCGGCCGTACACCTACAAGCCCGTATTTGCCGGGATTACCGACGGTGGTACGGATTCTGACGTCACGGCCAAGGACTACGCCGCATCCCTGCGCTGGAACTTCGACTTCAACCCCGAGCACAGCCTGTATATCCAGGGTTCGGCGCAGCAATGGGACCGCCGCCAAGTCTGGAAAGCCTGTGACGCCAAGGTCTCGTTCAGCCCGCAGCTGACACAACTGTGGCAAATGAACCCCAACTACGCCGAAAAGCTGGCGCGGCACATGCAGGACTATGCAAACGGCAGACCTCCGCAAGGCTCCGCCGCCGAGCAGGCGCTGGCCGAAGAAGTCCTGAAACAATGGAATAACGGCGGCAAGGAGAGTGTCTGCGGCAACATCGACCAAAGCACCAAGGAAAGCCGCTACGACCTGGAAGTACAGGACACCCTGAGCCTGTCCGACAGCCTGCGCCTGGTCAGCGGCATGAATTACCGCTACGACCGCGCCGACTCCGACACCTACTTCGATGGCCAGTTGGACGACATCACTTGGCGCCTGTTCGGCCATCTGGAATGGCGCGCCAGCGAGCACTGGCTGTTGCAGGGCGGGGCGATGTACGAAAACACTCACCTGAGCGGCAACTCGCTGACGCCCAGGGTCGCGGTCAACTACCTGATCAACCCGCGCCACGGGCTGCGGGCGGTGTACTCCGAAGCCATCCGCTCGCCGGACATGTTCGAGAACAACGTCAATTGGAGCTATAAGGTCACTAACCTCAGTTCCCCCGTATACGGGCAGAACACCGGCCAGTATTTCGTCAAGACCCGTGGCCCGGGCGACCTCGACAAGGAGCTGATGCGCTCTCGCGAGCTGGGCTACAACGGCTTTTTTGCGGATATCGGGCTGAACCTCGACGTCAAGCTGTTCTATGACGAAATCACCGGCATGATCAGCGAGCCCTTGCGCAATAACCAGTACATCGCCAGCAACAGTAACCGCTCGCGGTTCACCGGCGCCGAAACCCAGCTGGACTGGCACCTGAGTGCCGCCGACCGCCTGCGCCTGACCTATGCTTACGTGGACGCCCACGCCAGCAACCCGCAGGACCAGCAACAAACCGCGCGCAACAGCGGTTCGGCCGGCTGGATGCGCGAATGGGGGCATGGCTGGTCCAGCGCGCTGTTCTATTATGGCAACGATGCACTCAACCAATATCGCTTTGAACGGGTCGATATGCGGGTCGCCAAACGCCTCGCCCTGGGCAAGGCCAACCTGGAGCTGGCCGGCATGCTGCAACAACGCCTCGACCAGCAGCCCACCACCCACGCCGACAACTACTACGACCAGCGCCATGTGCTCTACTTCAGTGCGGAGCTAGAGTTCTGACATGAACCCTGCCCAGTCAAGGATGACCGCCCTCTTTGCCACCAGGTTCTGGCGCCGCTGCCTGCTGCTCGCCAGCCTGGCCTTGGCCATGCCCGCGTGGAGCGCCGACATCCTGCTGACCGCCGCCCAGGATAGCCCCGGCGTGCAGGCCTTTACCCAGGCCCTGCAACAACAGCGCCCTGCCGATAGCGTCAGCTTCAAGGCCCTGCAAGACATGCCGGCCCCCGGCCAACTGCCGAGCAACACCCGCTTGATCCTGCTGGACCTGCCCAGCCTCGACTGGCGCCTGCAGGACACCCAGGGCCCGGCCACCCTGGTGCTGCGCATCAGCCGCCTGCAAGCGCGCGAGCGCCTGGGCAACCATGTGCCCGGCAAGATCAGCCTGCTGTGGAGCGACCCGCCCCTGGACCGGCAGTTGCGCCTGATCGCCAATATCCTGCCCCAGGCCCGGCGCATTGGCGTGCTCTATGGCAGCGACAGCCAATTCCTGCTGCCAGAGCTGCGCCAGCGTGCGACGGCCCTGGGCCTGGAAATCGTCGCCCAGCACTGGGGCAACATCAATGACAGCCGCCCTCTGCTGAGCCTGTTCAAAAACAGCGATGTGTTGCTGGGGCTGGATGATCCCCAGCTGTACAACCCGAAGACCGTGAAAAACCTGCTATTGAGCAGCTACGCCAGGCAGTTGCCGCTGATCGGGCCCAACGCCGGCTTCGTGCGGGCCGGCAGCCTGGCCAGCACCTACAGCGACCAGGCCGACTGGCTGGATGTGCTTGACCGCCTGCTCGATCACCCGCCAGCCGGCTGGCCGCGCGCGCTGTACCCGGAACACTTCAAAGTCGTGGGCAACCCACAAGTGGCGCGCTCGCTGGGGATCGAACAGGTGGACGAGAGCGCCGTCGCGACCCAATTGGCCGAAGGGGAGAAACAGCCATGACCTTGCGTCGCCGCTGGGATATCAATACCCGCACCCAGATCATCACCCTGGGCCCGGCCCTGTTGCTGACGTTGCTGCTGATCAGCTTCTTTACCTTCGTGCGGATCCAGGACCTGCGCCAGGAACTGGACCACACCGGCCAACTGATCGCCAACCAACTGGCCCCGGCCACCGAGTACGGGGTGATCTCCGGCAACAACGATGTGCTCGACAGCCTGCTGCGGGCAACCCTGGCCACGCCCCATGTGCGCTTCCTGGAAATCCAGGACAGCGCGGAAAACATCCTGGTGTATGTCGAGCAGCCGTCGGAAAAACACGACCGCTCGCTGTCGGTGAAAATCTTCCAGGCGCCGATCCGCCTGCAGCATATCCAGCTGGGCAACGACTTCTTCCAGGACAGTACCGCGCAGCCCAAGGCGCCACGGGCCGACTATCTGGGCCGGGTGATCGTCGGCATGTCCAATGACGCTTTCAGCCAGCGCCAACAGGAAATCCTCTTCAAGGCCGGGATCCTGGCGCTGTTTGCCCTGCTCTTTACCTTCCTGCTGGCACGACGCCTGGCCGCCAGCCTGTCGCAACCGATCAGCGCCATGGGCCATGCCGTCAAGGCGATCCAGCAGGGTGACTACAAGACCCCGCTGCCGATTGTCGATGACTCTGAGCTGGGCGACCTGTCCCGCCATATCAACAACCTGGCCGAAGGCCTGCACCACGCCAGCCGCGAACAACAGCAAGCCATGGCGCAGTTGATCCAGACACGGGAGGAAGCCGAGCGCGCCAACAATGCCAAGTCTGACTTCCTGGCGATGATGAGCCATGAACTGCGCACCCCGATGAATGGCGTGCTAGGCATGCTGCAATTGCTCGAAACCACGGACATGACCGAAGAGCAGACCGAGTACGCCGCACTGGCCTCGGAATCCACCGAGCACCTGCTCAAGGTCATCAACGATATCCTCGACTTCTCGCGGATTGAACGCGCGGCCCTGGAGCTTGAACATATTCCGTTCAACCTGGTGGACCTGATCAACAGCAGCGCCCAGGCCTTCCAGCACAGTGCCATACAGCGCGGGCTGGTCCTGGAGCTGCCGATCCCAGCGGGCATGGACACGTTGCGCGTACAGGGCGACCCGACGCGGATCCGGCAGATCCTGGTGAACCTGATCGGCAATGCGCTGAAGTTCACCGAGCAGGGCACGGTCAGCATCGAGCCCCATTGGCAAACCCTGGACCATGAACTGCTGTGGTTCACCTGCACCGTGCGCGACACCGGGATTGGCATCTCGGCCGAGCGCCTGGAGTTGATGTTCGACGCCTTTCAACAGGCGGACAGCTCGATCTCCAGGCGTTACGGCGGCACCGGTCTGGGCCTGCCGATTGCCCGCACCCTGGCCGAACGCATGGGGGGCACCTTGCGCGCCCACAGCGAAGAAGGCCTGGGCTCGGTGTTCACCCTGGAAATCCCCCTGGCGATCTACCAGCAGAGCCTGCCGCAGATCGCCCCGGACACCCTGCACAAGGCCAGCGCCGGTGAAGGCCGCAATGTGTTGCTGGTGGAGGACAACCCGGTCAACCGCACCGTGGTCGAAGCCATGTTGCGCAGCCTGGGGTTCGAGGTGAGCATCGCCACCGACGGTGCCGAGGCGATTCGCAGTGCCGAAAGCCTGATTTTCACGGCGATCCTGATGGATTGCCGGCTGCCGGTGATCGACGGTTATGAAGCCACCCGCCAGATCCGCCAGTTACCCGGCTGCGCCGATCTGCCGATCATTGCCCTCACGGCCAATGCGCTACAGGGCGATCGGGAGGCGTGCCTGGCTGCGGGAATGAACGATTACCTGGCCAAGCCGTTCAAACGCACGGATTTGCAGCAAATCCTACAGCGCTGGGTGCATTAGATGGGCAGCATCAGCCAACTCCGACTGGCGTGAAAGACGAAAGTGCGGCAGTCTTAGGCACCCGAGCGGGCCTATAAATGAGTCCGGTTTAAAATTTCAGTGCACAAGTGTACATTCATGTCCTTGATGCTGTGACTTTCACTACAACGCAATAGTCTACCTGTAGGCTGCCGACGTGAGGCAAGCACGCTTCAGTCGGTCGGGAAGATTTACCCGGCCCTGCCGCATGGGATTATTGAGGAGCTCGCATGACCAAACAAAACGCCTTTACCCGGGAAGACCTGCTGCGCTGCAGTCGCGGTGAGCTGTTCGGCCCAGGTAACGCGCAACTGCCCGCCCCGAACATGCTGATGGTGGATCGCATCACCCATATCAGCGAAGCGGGTGGCAAGTACGGCAAAGGTGAATTGGTCGCCGAGCTGGATATCACCCCGGACCTGTGGTTCTTCGCCTGCCATTTTGAAGGCGATCCGGTGATGCCGGGCTGCCTGGGCCTTGATGCCATGTGGCAACTGGTCGGCTTCTTCCTCGGCTGGCAAGGCCTGCCAGGTCGCGGTCGTGCCCTGGGTTCGGGCGAAGTGAAGTTCTTTGGCCAGGTCCTGCCGACCGCCAAGAAAGTCACCTACAACATTCAAATCAAGCGCGTCCTCAAGGGCAAGCTGAACCTGGCCATCGCCGATGGTTCGGTGAGCGTCGACGGTCGCGAGATCTATACCGCCGAAGGCCTTCGCGTCGGCGTGTTCACTTCCACTGACAACTTTTAAGGGTTATCCGCATGCGCCGCGTCGTTATCACTGGTCTGGGCATCGTTTCGTGCCTGGGCAATGACAAAGAGACCGTCTCCGCTAACCTGCGTGCAAGTCGCCCTGGCATCCGCTTCAACCCGGAATATGCCGAAATGGGTCTGCGTAGCCAGGTTTCCGGCTCCATCGACCTCCCCCTCGAAGAGCTGATCGATCGCAAGATCTATCGCTTCGTCGGCCACGCCGCCGCTTATGCCTACCTGGCCATGAAAGACGCAATCGCCGACTCCGGCCTGAGCGACGACCAGGTGTCCAACGTACGCACCGGCCTGATCGCCGGCTCCGGCGGCGCGTCGACCTTGAACCAGATGGAAGCGCTGGACATCCTGCGCGAGAAAGGCGTCAAGCGCGTTGGCCCGTACCGCGTCACGCGGACCATGGGCAGCACCGTTTCCGCATGCCTGGCCACGCCATTCCAGATCAAGGGCGTGAACTACTCGATCTCCTCCGCCTGCGCCACCAGTGCCCACTGCATTGGGACCGCGGTCGAGCAGATCCAGTTGGGCAAGCAAGACATCGTGTTTGCCGGTGGCGGTGAAGAAGAGCATTGGAGCCAATCGTTCCTGTTCGACGCCATGGGCGCGCTGTCCACCCAGTACAACGAAACCCCGGAAAAAGCCTCCCGTGCCTACGACGCCAAGCGTGACGGTTTCGTCATCGCCGGCGGTGGCGGCATGGTGGTGGTCGAGGAGCTGGAACACGCCCTGGCCCGTGGCGCGAAGATCTACGCGGAAATCGTCGGCTACGGCGCTACTTCCGACGGCTACGACATGGTTGCGCCAAGCGGCGAAGGTGCCATCCGTTGCATGCAGATGGCCATGGCCACTGTGGATACGCCTATCGATTACCTGAACACCCATGGCACCTCCACTCCGGTGGGCGATGCCAAGGAAATGGAAGGCGTGCGCGCGGTATTCGGCGACAAGGCTCCGGCCATCAGCTCCACCAAGAGCCTGTCGGGTCACTCCCTGGGCGCCGCCGGCGTTCACGAAGCGATCTACTGCCTGCTGATGATGGAAGGCAACTTCATGGCCGGCTCCGCCAACATCGAAGAGCTGGACCCCGCAGTGGCTGATATGCCGATCCTGACCAAGACCCGTGAAGATGCCACCATCAACACGGTCATGAGCAACAGCTTCGGCTTCGGTGGCACCAATGCCACCCTGGTACTGAAACGCTGGCAGGGTAAGTAAGCCCCGCAGGTTGATCATGTGAAAACGCCCCGACTGGTTCGGGGCGTTTTTTTGACCGGGTTTACCAGTAGACCGACTCGGTCTAAAGCCCTACACCGAAAACCGCGCCACCATGGTGTTCAAATCCACCGCCAACCGCGACAACTCATGACTCGCCGCGCTGGTCTGATTAGCTCCCGCCGACGTCTGCATCGCCAGCTCACGAATGTTCATCAGGTTGCGATCCACCTCCCGCGCCACCGCCGCCTGCTGCTCCGAGGCGCTGGCGATCACCAGGTTGCGCTCGTTGATCAGGGTAAACGCCGAGGCAATTGCCTCCAGCGCAGTGCCTGCCGACTGGGCAATGCCCAAGGTCGCCCGTGCACGGCTGTTGCTTTGCTGCATCGAGTTGACCGCCTGATCAGTGCCCTGCTGGATCCCGCCAATCATCTGCTCGATTTCCTCGGTCGATTGCTGGGTGCGATGGGCCAGGGCCCGCACTTCATCGGCTACCACCGCAAAACCACGCCCGGCCTCGCCGGCCCGCGCCGCTTCGATGGCCGCATTGAGCGCCAGCAGGTTGGTTTGTTCGGCAATCGAGCGGATCACATCCAACACCTTGCTGATGCCGTATACCTTCTGCGCCAGGTCCTCGACCTGGGAGGCATTGGCGGTCACGTCGTCGGCCAGGGACTCAATCGACAGCACCGTCTGATGCACCTGCTCGCGCCCCTGCTGGGCAATGCGATCGGATTCGCGCGAAGCCTGTGAGGTGGCCACGGCATTACTGGCCACCTCCTCCACGGCGGCTGTCATCTGATTGACTGCGGTGGCGGCCTGCTCGATTTCCTGGCTTTGCTGGTGCAGGCCGCGGGTGGCGTCTTCGGTGACCGAACTGAGCTCCTCGGAAGCAGAGGCCAATTGGCTGGAGGATTGGGAAATACGCTGGATCGTCTCCCGCAGGTTTTCCTGCATGCGCTTGAGTGCCTGTTGCAGACGCGCGGGCTCGTCCTTGCCGCTGACGGTAATCTCGCCGGTCAAATCGCCACTGGCCACCCCTTGGGCGACCCTCACCGACTGCGCCAGCGGCAGCACAATGCTGCGGGTCAACAGCAGGGCCAGGCCGACGGTAATCAGTGCCGTCATGACGATCATGGCGATCACCCAGACTCGCGATTGACTGAACACTTGCTGGGCCAATGTGGCCGCCTGGTTGGCGCTGACCTTATTAAGGGTGACCAGTTCGCCCAGGGTGCCGGCCAGGGTATCGGCCAGATGATTCATCTCGCCGTTGACCACCTTGATCGCGTCCTCCAACTGATTCTGCCGAGAAAGCGCCAGAACCTGCTCCTGGCGTTGCAGGTACTGTTGCTGCTCCACCTTGAAACGGTCGAACAACACCTGGTCTTCTGGCAGGATGATCAAGGCTTCATACAGCAACTGCGCGGCGTGCAGCTGTTTTTTGATCTCGAGGATTTTCTGCTCATTCTGCGCCACCATCTGAGGGTCGCGGTTGACCAACACGCGCAACGTCAGGGCCCGTATCCGCAGCAGGTCCTGATTCATTTCGCCGGCCGCCATTACGCTGGGCAGCCAGTTGGTCTCCACCTGGTCCGACTGCTCGCGCATATTGGCCATTTGCATCAAGGCGAACCCACCCAATACAAACACCATCAACGCCAACACTCCAAACCCCAGGCCTGCACGGGGAGCGATATTGAGACTTCTGATACTCATTACTCGGGTTCCTTCCAAAAGCGCTGCATCCACCTGCAGCGGGTTGCTCTTGAAAGGTATCGGCGTCTGACAGAAATTGCGTAATACCAAAACGCGATATCAAAACGCCTTTATGCTGCCTGACCCATGCTGTCGCTGCTCAGCGCACGGTGAAGCTCTTCTGTGTCAGCAGGCGATCACCCTGGAACACCATGAATCGCCACTCGCCCGGCACCACTTCGTAGCTTTCGGTGAACTCGTAGGCCATCACGTCCTGGGGCGCACCGGGCACCAATTTCTGGGTCACTTCAAATTTGTCATGCCGCTGGCCATCGGCCGTGCGGATGCCGGGGGTGAAGTAGAGCAAGGTCAGTGGCGTATCTTCGGCGACCTTACCAAGCAACTGGTAACGCAGGCCAAACTTGGTGCCCAGCCTGGCCGGCACCACAGTAGTGGCCTGGATCTGTTCGTTGCTGCGGCGCAATACGCGCTCGCCCGACTGCAACTGGGCTGTCGGGCCTTCAAACACGCCGAACTCCACCGGGCCTTCGATACGGACTTCGGCACTAGCCAAGCCGCTGATCATCATCATTGCCGCCAGGGCGCTTAAACGGGTGAGGTGCATAGTGGGCTCCTTGAGTGAGATGGCGCGAGCTTATGACACCGGTATGACGGGACGATGACAAACCCGATCAGCGCGCCTTGGGCAAAATCGCCAGGAAATTGTCCCGTGCGACTTTTCGCGCAACGTCTTCAGGCAAGGCATCAAGGAAGGGATTGAAGCTGCGCATTTCCTTACCCAGCTTGTTGAACCGCCCTACCACATCAGACCCCAGCATAAAGCGCTCCGGGAAGCGCTCTACCAGCGCCAGCCATTCCGGCCGGGGCTTTCCCGCCTCGTCCAGCAAGTACGGCGTGAGCACGCTCCAGGACAGGTCGATGTACAGGTTGGGATAGGCCTCCAGCATGCGGTTCACGGTCGGCAACAGGAAGTCCAGCTGCGTCTGGTGCCGGTGGATCTCCATGCTGGTGCCGGCATGGGCCCAGATAAACCGGGTGTGCGGGTGATTGCGCAGCGGCTCTTCGATCTCCGCCAGGTACAGCGGGTTACGCTCGCGCTTGGAGGTGATGTTGGAGTGCACCAGCACCGGCAGGTCATTCTTGGCGGCCAGGTGATAGATGCCCATCATGGCCTCGTTATTGGCCCGTGGTGTGTCACCGGAGGTCAGCGCGGTCAGGTCATCGTGGCGGGTGAAGACTTCGCCAATGCCCTGCCACAGACCCGGATAGAGGTCGAGCATGCGCTGGATATGGATCTCGGAGTTCTTGTCGTTGGGGTTGAAGCCGCTGAGGAACGGGTGCAAATACTGACGCTGCTCGGGGGCCAGCTTGCTCACGGCTGCGGCGACGATCACATCGGTGGCGCTGTACCAGTAGGCATCCGCGTCATCTCCGGCGTAATAGCGTGGGCGCTTGGGTTCGTCTTCGTGCCATTTCTTCGCAACCGGGATGCCGGAAATCATCACATGCTCAACGCGATTGTCAGCCATGGCCTTGAGCAGCTTGTCCATGCCGGCCGTCTCCTGGAAGAAGTCGACGTAATGCAGGTGCGCGTCGCTGTAGGCATAGTCGCGGGCCTGTACAGTAAGGCTGCTGGCGGCGAGCAACAGGGCAAGACTCAGGCGGATCCAGGGCACGATAAAACCTCAACAGGGATTAAGTCCGGTAGACCTGCGACGGCCTGTCGGGGTTCATCCGATAAAAAATGCGGAACACTCAAGTGCCAGCATGCTCTATAACTGCATGACCTTCATCCTGCCACCTAGTCTAGTGAGGCTTGCCATGCCTGTTATCGTCAATACGCTGAACACCGAGAATTTTCGCCATAGCGTCAACATCAATCAGCATGAACTGTTTACCGACCTGCCCAAGAGCCTGGGCGGCGACGACTCGGCGCCCTCGCCCCACGATTACTTCGACGCCGCGCTGGCCTCGTGCAAAGCCCTGACCGTCAAGCTGTATGCACAGAAAAAGAACATCCCCCTGACCGGCGTGACCGTGGAGGTCACCCACGACAGCACCGAGGAGCAAAAAGGCAAGTATAAGCTCAACGTCAAGCTGACCCTCAAGGGCGTACTGACTGATGCCCAGCGCGAAGAACTGCATCGTGTAGCGGACAAGTGCCCGGTACACAAGCTGATGACCACTGCCGAGATCAGCATCGAGACCCGACTCTCGGAAGGCGCCTTCAGCCAATAACACCGATTTCCTGCCGGGCGGGTTATGCTCAAACCCATCGAACCCGCTCAGACAGGGATGCACCATGACCACCGTGATCGTAATTCACCCACGCGCCGAAGATGTCGAGGGCCAGCCTATCCTGCGCCCCCTGCCCTCGCGGGAATGCCGCAGCGTCGGACCTTTCGTGTTCTTCGACCATATGCTCCAGACCCGCTACGCCCCTGGCAGCGGCATGAATATCCGCCAGCATCCGCATATTGGCTTGTCCACCCTCACCTACTTGTTTGAAGGCGAACTCCTGCACAAGGACAGCCTCGGCTCTGATCAGGTGGTCAAGGCCGGTGACGTCAGCTGGATGACCGCCGGCAGTGCCATTGCCCACGTCGAACGCACGCCCGAAGCGCTCAAGGCCAAGGGTTTCGAGCTGCATGGCTTGCAGGTGTGGCTGGCCTCACCCAAGGCACACGAGCAAGGACCGGGGTATTACAGCCATCACCCCGCCGCCAGCCTGCCGGTCAGTGACAACCTCGGGGTGACGATCCGCCTGATCGCCGGCAGTGGCTTTTGCCTGGAATCACCGGTGCCTGTGCTGTCGCCGACGCTGTATGCCGAGGTGCATATGCAAACGGCCACTACCCTGCTGATTCCTGATGAGCATGAGGAACGGGCGGTGTATATGCTCAACGGTGATGCGCAGTTGGAGGGCGCCCCCTTGGAAGTCTATAGCCTGGTGGTGTTGCCGGCGGGCCAGAGCATGGCGCTGTTTGCCGAGACCGACTGCCATCTGGTGATCTTCGGCGGCGCGCCGCTGGATGGGCCTCGGCGGATCAACTGGAACTTTGTCGCCAGCGATCCGGCGTTGATCGATCAGGCGCGCCAGCGCTGGGCGGCCGGAGATTGGCCGACGGTTCCGGGGGAAAGCGGGAGAATTGAGTTGCCGCTGAAATAGCTATCGCGGGCAAGCCCGCTCCCACATTTATGGTGTTCACAAATCAACATGTGGGAGCGGGCTTGCCCGCGATGAGGCCCTGACAGGCGCTGAAGACTCAGCCCTTGAACACTTCATCCAACAAAGTGTGCATCGCCTGGAACGCCCGCCTTGCGGTCTTGGCGTCGTACATCATCTTGCCCGGTACATTGGCATCGGGATCGGTGAACGAATGCACCGCGCCACCGTAGCTCAGCAATTGCCAATCCACCCCGGCCGCGTTCATCTCGTCTTCAAAGGCCGGCAACTGCTCCCTGGGCACCAATGGGTCAGAAGCGCCATGCAGCACCAGCACCGAACCCTTGATGTTCTTCGCGTCCGCCGGGTTGGGCGTGTCGAGGGTGCCATGGAACGACACCGCCGCCTTCAGCGGCGCACCGGTACGTGCCAGCTCCAGGGAGCAGCAACCGCCAAAGCAGAAACCAAAGGTCGCCAGCTTCGAGGTATCGACAGCCGCTTGGGCCTGGCCTTGCAGTTGCGCTAAGGCTGCCTGCATACGTGTGTTCAACAACCCACGGTCATTCTTCAACGGCATCATCGCCGCCCCGGCTTCGTCGCCATTGGATGGGCGCACCTGTTGCCCGTACAGATCGGCGATCAGCACCACATAGCCCTTGGCCGCCACGGTCTTGGCGATTTCTTCGGCGCTGGCGCTGACCCCCATCCAGTTCGGCGCCATCAGCAAGCCCGGCAGCGGGCCCTTGTGGCTGGCATCGAAGGCCAGGCGGCTTTCATAAGACTGGCCATCAATCTGATAGACCACGGAACGCACGGTGACTTGGCTCATCATTTTCTCCAGTTGATATGCACGAGAACGAAAAACCCCGCCGAAGCGGGGTTTTCTTGCAGCGTTGTTAAACCGACAGTTCAACCAACAACTTGTTCAGTCGGCGCACGTAGGCGGCCGGGTCTTTCAAGCTGTCCCCTGCGGCCAGGGCCGCCTGGTCGAAGAGGATGTGCGACAGGTCGCCAAAGCGCTCTTCGCTCTGCTCGCCGTCGAGTTTCTCGATCAGTGGGTGAGCCGGGTTGAACTCGAAGATCGGCTTGGAATCCGGCACCTTCTGCCCGCTGGCTTCGAGGATCTGGCGCATTTGCATGCCCAGGTCCTGCTCGCCGATGGCCAGGATCGCCGGGGAATCGGTCAGGCGGTGAGAAACCCGCACCTCGCTGACGGCATCGCCCAGGGCGGTCTTGATGCGTTCAACCAGGCCTTCTTTGGACTTGGCCACTTCTTCAGCGGCTTTTTTGTCCTCTTCCGAATCCAGGTTGCCCAAGTCCAGGTCACCACGGGCCACGTCGACGAAGGATTTACCGTCGAACTCGTTGAGGTAGCTCATCAGCCACTCGTCGATACGGTCGGTGAGCAGCAGCACTTCGATGCCTTTCTTGCGGAAGACTTCCAGGTGCGGGCTGTTCTTGACCTGGGCGTAGGTTTCGCCGGTCAGGTAGTAAATCTTGTCCTGGCCTTCCTTGGCGCGGGCCAGGTACTCGGCCAGGGACACCACCTGCTCGCCGTCTTCGCCTTGAGTCGAGGCAAAACGCAGCAGGCCGGCGATTTTTTCCTTGTTGGCGAAATCTTCTGCCGGGCCTTCTTTCATGACCTGGCCGAAGTTTTTCCAGAAGCCCTTGTATTGCTCAGGCTCGTTCTTCGCCAGTTTTTCCAGCATGTCCAACACACGCTTGGTCAGCGCCGTCTTCATCGAGTCGATGATCGGGTCTTTCTGCAGGATTTCCCGCGACACGTTCAGCGACAGGTCGTTGGAGTCGACCACACCCTTGATAAAGCGCAGGTACAGGGGCAGGAAGGACTCTGCCTGATCCATCACGAATACGCGCTGCACATACAGCTTCAGGCCTTTGGGCGCTTCACGCTGGTACAGGTCGAACGGAGCACGGGCCGGGACGTACAGCAGCGAGCTGTATTCCAGCTTGCCTTCGACCTTGTTGTGGCTCCAGCTCAGCGGGTTTTCGTAGTCATGGGCGATGTGCTTGTAGAACTCCTGGTATTCCTCGTCCTTGACCTCGGTACGCGGACGGGTCCACAGGGCGCTGGCGCGGTTGACCACTTCCCATTCCTGGGCAGGAGCCTCCTCGCCTTCGGCCGCCGCTTGTTCTTTCGGCAGTTCGATGGGCAACGCGATATGGTCGGAGTACTTCTTGATGATGTTGCGCAGGCGCCAGCCATCGGCGAATTCGTCTTCACCAGACTTGAGGTGCAGCACGATGCGCGTACCGCGGTCCGCCTTGTCGACGGTGGCGATTTCAAATTCACCCTCGCCTTTGGAAGCCCAGTGCACGCCTTCGCTGGCGTCGAGACCGGCGCGGCGGCTGAACACTTCCACTTTGTCGGCAACGATAAAGGCCGAGTAGAAGCCCACGCCGAACTGGCCGATCAGGTGCGAGTCCTTCTTCTGGTCGCCCGACAGGTTCTTCATGAAATCGGCGGTGCCGGATTTGGCGATGGTGCCCAAATGGGTAATCGCCTCTTCGCGGCTCATGCCGATGCCGTTGTCTTCGAGGGTGACGGTCTTGGCGTCCTTGTCGAAGCTCACACGGATTTTCAGTTCTGCGCCACCTTCCAGCAACTCAGGCTTGGACAGGGCTTCAAAACGTAATTTGTCGACAGCGTCAGAGGCGTTCGAGATCAATTCGCGAAGGAAGATTTCCTTGTTGGAATAAAGCGAATGGATCATGAGGTGCAGCAGTTGCTTCACCTCGGTCTGGAAGCCCAGGGTTTCCTTTTGAGTTTCCACACTCATGGTCATCAAACTCCAATTGGATGGCAGTGGCCGCGCCCTAGAGGGTTGGCGGCGGGTTGTCATCAAAGTTGGGGGCTAAGACCAGGATTTCAAGGGTGGCCCTGCTCTTGAATCTTGAAATGCGCGCGAGCGGTGGCAATGGGCTCGGCCGGGGTGCTTTGCCAGGCGGTGATCGCCACATTGGCCACCCGCCGTCCCTGGCGCCACACCTGGCAGGTGGCGTAAGTGTCGCGAAACTGCCCGGCCCGCAGGTAGTCCAGAGAAAAATCGACAATCTTGGGCAGGCCCTTTGCAACCCCCGGGGTGCCCGTGGCCACCCATAAATGAAAGGCCGCCGACAGCTCCATAAAGCCGGCGATCACACCGCCATGGAGAGCCGGCAATATCGGGTTACCAATATTGTCCTTGTTGGCGGGCATGCGAAACAGCAACTCATCCCCCAGGCGCGTGCATTCAACGCCGATCAGTCGGGCATAGGGAATCAGTTCCAGCAACGCCTTATAGTCGCCCCGGTGATGGGCCTGCTGCATCCGCGTCTTGAATTGGTGGCTCATGCCTGTTCTCCCTTGATACTGCTACCCAGGCCCCTGGTGCCCTTCAGGTGTTTGCCCATGCGCATGAACGTGCCCACCACATGGGCAATCGGCTGCTGGGGGTCATCCTGATACGCAAAGCCACGGGTGAAAATCACATCGGTGGTCACCCGATAGCATTGGGCAAAGCCAAACACGGCCTTGTGCGGCTCGGCCGGGTGCATGTAGTCAATGCGCAAATCCAGGGTGGGGCAGACTTCAAATTCCGGCAGGACGCACAAGGTCGCCATGCCACAGGCCGTGTCCATCAGGGAAGTCAGGGCACCGCCATGGATAATCCCGGTGTGCGGGTCGCCGACGATCTGCGGGCTGTACGGCAAAAGCAAGGTCATGCCGTCCGCGCTCGCATCATGCACCTCAATACCCAGGACCTGGCAGTGACGCAGGGCCGAAACAAAACGTGCGGCACGCTCCAAAAGGGGGCTATCGGTCATTGGATAAAGACTCTTATTAGTAGTGATCCGGTGGAACAAGTACCCCGGAAGAAAGTTCCTTAGCGAAACAGCCTATATATCTGTGAGATTAAAGGAACTAATGCCTGCACCCCATGCTCGAAAGGCCAGTAGATATCTTCAATAAGGAGAAACACCCCATGCGCAAGACTTTCGCCGTTTCCTTGATGTTGGCTGCCACCCTTGGCCTCGCTGCCTGCGATAAAAAATCCGAGGACAAAGCTCAGGATGCAACCCAACACGCTGAACAAGCTCAAGAAAAAATGAGCGAAGCTCAGGATAAAGTGAACGATGCTGCAAAAGAAAACGCTGAAGCCGCCAAAGCCCAAGCTGAATCTGACGCAGCAGCCGCTAAAGAAAATGCTCCAGCTACACCTGCAACCGGTTCTTGATACCACGGTTTAAAAACCATGTTGCAAAAGAAAGCCCGCTTATTAGCGGGCTTTACTTTGGGCGGTATTTTTTGCGTAGCCAAACAGCAGGTCGCCAGACTAAGCGGCAATAAACGATCGACTCAGGCGGCTGGCTCTTTATTCGCCTCAGGCAACGGCGCTTCGGTCGGGGTATAGACCATGACTTCCAGCACATCGGAATGAAACTCCCGGCGATACAGCACCAGCACCACCCCGCTGCTCATCAGCATAAACAGCCAGGGGCTGACAAACCAGGCGAGCATGGTCATGCCGAAGTAATAGGAACGTAGGCCGAAGTTGAACTGGTTGGCGGCCATCGATATCACCCGCGCGGCCCGGGAGGCAAAGGCCTTGCGCTCCTGCTCGGAGACATGCCGCTCGCCGACCATGGGCGCCGAGCCGACCAGGATCGCCGCAAAGTTGTACTGGCGCATGCACCAACTGAAGGTAAAAAAGGCATAGACAAACACCAGGGCCAGGCACAACAGCTTGATCTCCGACATGCCCTGGGACGCCTGCTGCACCATGGGAATGTCCGCCAGCAGCGAGACCGCCCGCTCCGAAGCCCCCAGCACGGTCAGGATACCGGCGAGGATGATCAAGGTGCTGGAGGCGAAGAAAGACGCGTTGCGCTCCAGGTTGCCGATCACACTGGCATCGGCGATGCGGTTGTCGCGCAGCAGCATGCGGCGCATCCAGTCTTCGCGATACAGGTGCAGCACACTGGCCAGGCAGGCCGTGTCCCGGGCTTTCCAACTGGCGTAGCGGGTGTAGCCGCCCCAGCAGATGACGAACCACAGCGCGGCAAGCAAGTGGATCAGGTTGGCTTCGACGAACGACATGCGGGTCCTTTACACAATGAGACTGACGAACGCAGAACAATGTGGGAGCGGGCTTGCTCGCGATAGCGGTGGGTCAGTATCAGATCTTTAGCTGATGCACTGCTATCGCGAGCAAGCCCGCTCCCACATTGACTGGGTTCCAACTTTGAAATTTCGTACCCCTTCGACGTTAGCCCACAAAAAAAGACACTGCCTATCCCCCATAAAAAATGCCCCGGATCGATTGATACGGGGCATTTCGATGTCAGCGTGTAAAGGGGCGTTTTAGGCGATGGCTTCGCTGCGCTTGCCCAGCATACGGTCAACCACGACTGCGGCCACCAGGGTGATCACGCAAGGCACCAGCCAGGCCAGGCCTTGCTCGCTCAACGGCAGGTTCGCCATTTGCGCCGGCATCCAGCCCGCCAGGCCCGCGCCCTTGAGGGCGTCGATGGTGCCAAAGATAAACGACACCAGCATCACCGGGCCAAGGATACGGCCATGTTCATGCCAGAAGTCTTTGCAGAAGCTCAGCGCCACCAGCACGATGCACGGCGGGTAGATGGCTGTCAGCACCGGGATCGAGAACGCAATCAGCTTGGTCAGGCCCAGGTTGGACACCAGCAGCGAGAATGCGGCGAGGATCACCACCAGAGTCTTGTAGGACAGTGGCAACACCCGGCTGAAGTACTCGGCGCAGGCACAGGTCAGGCCCACGGCGGTGACCAGGCACGCCAGGGAGATCAGCACCGCGAGAAAGCCGCTGCCCAGGGAACCGAAGGTATGTTGCACGTAGGCGTGCAATACCGCTGCACCGTTGGCTGCACCGGCGGCCACTTCATGGCTGCCCGAACCGAGGCGGAACAGGCTGATGTACACCAGCGCCAGGCCCAGGCCGGCAATCAGCCCGGCAATGATGGCGTAGCGGGTGATCAACTGTGGCGACTCGACGCCCCGGGAGCGGATGGCGTTGACGATCACGATGCCAAACACCAGCGCGCCCAGGGTATCCATGGTCAGGTAACCATTGATAAAACCCTGGGAGAACGGCGCGGCGACGTATTCCGGCGTAGCAACGCCAATATCGCCCGCAGGCAGGGCAAAGGCCGCGATGCCCAGCACCGCCAGCGCAATGATCTTCAGCGGCGCGAGAAAACGCCCGACGGTATCCAACAGGCGCCCTGGGTACAGGGAGATGAAGAACACCAGCAGGAAGTACACCGAGCTGTAGAGGAACAGGGCCAGCGGGCTTTCGCCGGTCAATGGCGCCAGGCCGACTTCAAACGACACCGTCGCGGTACGTGGCGTAGCAAACAGCGGCCCCACGGCCAGGTAGCACGCCGCAGCCAGGATGCCACCGGCGATCTTGCCGATAGGGCTGCTCAATGCATCCATGCCACCGCCGACCTTGGCCAGGGCGATGACCGTGACCACCGGCAGGCCGACGGCAGTGATCAGGAAGCCCAGCGCCGCCATCCAGACATGCGGCCCGGACTGCAAACCAACGATAGGCGGGAAGATGATGTTGCCGGCGCCCACGAACAGGGCAAACGTCATAAAGCCCAGCGCCAGGATATCCTGGCCTTTCAACACTTTCATTTGAGGAAATACCACACTACTGAATCGGAATTTAGAGGGGGATTCCCTATGGATGAGGGAAATACTGCCAGCGCTGATGGGCACCGACTGTTCTAGCGCGCGGCTTCCTTTTGGGAGGCGGACGCATAAAGAGGCGGCAAGAGTACCGAATTTGCCTGACAAACGCACTGTTGCGGGGCGCGCTGTCCGATAAGCGACACGTTGATGTCGCGTTTTCATACTTAACTTGGTAATACAAACAAATGTGGGAGCGGGCTTGCTCGCGAATGCAGTGGGTCAGCACCGAATGTATCAACTGATACACCGCATTCGCGAGCAAGCCCGCTCCCACATTTTGATCTTCAGCAATCTGCAGAACGCACAAAGGCCACCCGAAGGTGGCCTTTGTGTGGTGAAGCGTCAGTTAAGCGCGAGGCTTACTTGATCGCCCAGCCAGTCAGCTCGGACAAAGCCTTGCCGATGTCTGCCAGCGAACGCACGGTTTTCACGCCTGCGTCTTCCAGGGCAGCAAACTTCTCGTCTGCAGTGCCCTTGCCGCCAGAGATGATTGCGCCAGCATGGCCCATGCGCTTGCCCGCAGGGGCAGTCACACCAGCGATGTAGGAAACAACCGGCTTGGTCACGTGTGCCTTGATGTAGGCAGCCGCTTCTTCTTCAGCCGAACCGCCGATCTCACCGATCATCACGATCGCTTCGGTCTTCGGGTCTTCCTGGAACAGTTTCAGGATGTCGATGAAGTTCGAGCCTGGGATCGGGTCACCACCGATGCCGACGCAAGTCGACTGACCGAAACCGGCGTCAGTGGTCTGCTTCACAGCTTCGTAGGTCAGGGTGCCGGAACGGGAAACGATACCGACTTTACCTGGCAAGTGAATGTGACCGGGCATGATGCCGATCTTGCATTCGCCTGGAGTGATCACGCCAGGGCAGTTAGGGCCGATCAGGGTAACACCCAGCTCGTCGCACTTAACTTTAGCGTCCAGCATGTCCAGGGTAGGAATGCCTTCGGTGATGCACACGATCAGCTTGATGCCGCCGAATGCCGCTTCCAGGATGGAATCCTTGCAGAAAGGAGCTGGAACGTAGATCACGCTGGCGGTGGCGCCAGTTTGAGCAACCGCTTCTTTCACGGTGTTGAACACTGGCAGGCCCAGGTGCTCGGTGCCGCCTTTGCCCGGAGTGACGCCACCAACCATCTTGGTGCCGTATTCGAGGGCTTGCTGGGTGTGGAAGCTACCTTGCGAACCGGTAATACCCTGGCAGATAACCTTGGTGTCTTTATTGATCAGGACGCTCATTATTTGCCCTCCGCAGCTTTGACAACTTGTTGAGCAGCGTCGGTCAGGCTGGTAGCAGCGATGATGTTCAAACCGCTTTCTGCCAGTACTTTAGCGCCCAGTTCAGCGTTGTTACCTTCAAGGCGAACAACAACCGGGATTTTCACGCCGACTTCTTTCACTGCACCGATGATGCCTTCGGCAATCATGTCGCAACGAACGATGCCGCCGAAGATGTTGACCAGTACTGCAGCGACGTTGGAGTCGGACAGGATGATCTTGAACGCTTCGGTAACGCGTTCCTTGGTAGCGCCACCACCTACGTCGAGGAAGTTGGCTGGCTTGCCGCCATGCAGGTTGACGATGTCCATGGTACCCATGGCCAGGCCAGCACCGTTGACCATGCAACCGATGTTACCTTCCAGGGCTACGTAGTTCAGCTCGAACTTGGCAGCGTGCGCTTCGCGCGGATCGTCTTGCGACGGATCATGGAAAGTCTTCAGCTTAGGCTGACGGTACATGGCGTTGGCGTCGATGTTGATCTTGGCGTCGAGGCAATGCAGATCGCCGTCAGCCTTGATCACCAGCGGGTTCACTTCCAGCAGGGCCAGATCGTGATCCTGGAACAGTTTGGCCAGACCTACGAAGATCTTGGCGAACTGGGCAACTTGCTTGCCTTCCAGACCCAGCTGGAAAGCCAGCTCGCGACCCTGGAATGGCTGAGCGCCAACCAGTGGATCGATAGTGGCTTTCAGAATTTTTTCTGGGGTTTCTTCGGCGATCTTCTCAATGTCCACGCCACCTTCGGTGGAAGCCATGAACACGATGCGACGGCTCGAACGGTCAACGACAGCGCCCAGGTACAGCTCTTTAGCGATATCAGTGCACGATTCAACCAGGATCTTGGTGACTGGCTGGCCATTGGCATCAGTCTGGTAAGTCACCAGACGCTTGCCCAGCCACTGCTGTGCGAAGGCCTTGGCGTCTTCTTTGCTGCGAACCAGCTTAACGCCGCCCGCTTTACCGCGACCACCAGCGTGGACCTGGGCTTTGACAACCCACTCGCTGCCGCCGATTTTGTCGCAAGCTTCTGCTGCTGCTTCCGGGGTGTCTACTGCGTAACCCTTGGAAACTGGCAGGCCGTATTCAGCGAACAGCTGCTTACCCTGATACTCGTGAAGATTCATGCTTTTTACCGTCTTCGTTAGGTACTGCGCATTCGGCGCTACGCTCATTATGAGTGCCGCGCCACCTGTGACTGCTGCTTGCCCAACTTCACCGCCCTAGGACAGGCAAAGCTGCGCAAGACTGCGTCCAGCGGATATTCCGCGGTGAGTCTTGCGCACAAGGCTCACGACGGGCAACCGCCGTGGTTTCTTATTATCTTGCTTAGCGCTTCTTCTTGTTGGCAATGTGGATGGCATGGCCATTCACTGCCAACGCGGCTTCGTGCAGCGCTTCAGACAGGGTCGGATGGGAGAAGACCATCATGCCGATGTCTTCGGCGCTGGTGCCGAATTCCATACCGATAGCGCCCTGCTGAACCAGTTCTGCTGCGCCTGGGCCAATCACATGCACACCCAGTACGCGGTCGGTCTTGGCATCAGCGATGACTTTGACAAAACCGCCAGTGTCGTTCGCTGCCATGGCACGGCCAGAAGCGGCAAACGGGAAGGTGCCGACGTTAACGTCAACGCCTTCAGCTTTCAACTGCTGTTCGTTCTTACCAACCCATGCAATTTCCGGGTGGGTGTAGATAACCGAAGGGATCAGGTCGTAGTTCATCTGGGTCTTGTGACCCTTGATGCGCTCAACCACCATGATGCCTTCTTCCGACGCCTTGTGCGCCAGCATCATGCCGCGAACCACGTCACCAATGGCGTAGACGCCAGGCACGGTGGTGGCGCAGTGATCGTCAACATGGACAAAGCCACGCTCGTCGATGGTCACGCCGCTGTCAGCTGCCAGCAGATCAGTGGTCACTGGACGGCGACCAACGGCAACGATCAGTTTGTCGAAGGTGATGGTCTGTTCGCCATCCTTGTCGGTGTAGGTCACGACCACTTCTTCGCCGTTGACTTTAGAACCGGTCACACGGGCGCCCAGCTTGATATCCAGACCTTGCTTGGTCAGGGTTTTCAGCGCTTCTTTGGACACGGCGGTGTCGGCAGCCAGCAGGAACGTGTCCAGGGCTTCCAGTACGGTCACTTGCGAACCCAGGCGGGACCAGACCGAACCCAGTTCCAGGCCGATCACGCCAGCGCCGATCACGCCCAGGCGTTTGGGTACCGATTGGAATTCCAGGGCGCCGGTCGAATCAACGATCACGTTCTGGTCGACTGGAGCCGGTGGAATGTCGATTGGACGCGAACCTGGCGCCAGGATCACGTTCTCGGCTTCGATGATTTCGGTCGAACCGTCTGGCTTGGTGATTTCAACTTTCTTGCCGGCCAGCAGTTTGCCGTGACCTTGCAGGGAAGTGACGCCATTGGCCTTGAACAGGGTAGCCACGCCAGAAGTCAGGCCTTTGACGATGTTGGCCTTGCGGCCGACCATGGCTGGCACGTCCATGGTCACGCCAGCGTGGTTGATGCCGTGGATGGCAAAACCGTCCTGGGCTTCGTGGAATTTCCAGGAGCTGTCCAGCAGCGCCTTGGAAGGAATGCAACCGACGTTCAGGCAGGTACCGCCCAGGGCCAGTTTGCCTTCCTTGTCGGTGTATTTTTCGATGCAAGCAGTCGAGAGGCCCAGTTGAGCGGCCTTGATGGCGGCCACGTAGCCGCCAGGGCCCGCACCGATCACTACAACGTCAAATTTCTGTGTCATGAAAATAGATCCTCTATTTGCGACAAGCTTTTAGCTCCAAGCTGCAAGCCAAGCTGATTTTTCCTACAGCTTGTAGCCCGCAACTTGAAGCTGCTTCTATCAGATATCCAGGAGCAGGCGAGCCGGGTCTTCCAGCAGATTCTTGATGGTCACCAGGAACGTCACGGCTTCTTTACCGTCGATCAGGCGGTGATCGTAGGACAGTGCCAGGTACATCATCGGACGGATCACGACCTGGCCGTTGATGGCCATCGGACGCTGGATGATGTTGTGCATGCCCAGGATCGCGGCCTGTGGCGGGTTGACGATCGGGGTCGACATCATCGAACCGAAGGTACCACCGTTGGTGATGGTGAAGGTACCACCGGTCATCTCGTCGATGGTCAGCTTGCCGTCACGGGCTTTCTTGCCGAAGCCGGCGATGCCGCCTTCGATTTCAGCCAGGCTCATCAGCTCGGCGTTACGCAGGACCGGCACCACCAGGCCACGGTCGCTGGACACGGCAACACCGATGTCAGCGTAGCCGTGGTAAACGATGTCGCTGCCGTCGATGGAAGCGTTGACTGCCGGGAAGCGTTTCAGCGCTTCGGTGGCCGCTTTCACGAAGAACGACATGAAGCCCAGGCGCACGCCGTTGTGGGACTTCTCGAACAGGTCCTTGTACTTCGAGCGCAGGGCCATGACTTCAGTCATGTCCACTTCGTTGAACGTGGTCAGCATGGCCATGTTCGACTGTGCTTCAACCAGGCGCTTGGCCACGGTGGCGCGCACGCGGGTCATCGGCACGCGCTTCTCGGTGCGGTCGCCAGCGGCGAACACAGGCGCAGCGGCCGCCGGGGCAGCAGCCTTGGCAGGCGCGGCAGCCGGCGCGTTTTTCTTGGCTTCAATAGCGGCAACCACGTCTTCCTTGGTCACGCGGCCGTCTTTGCCGGTGCCCTTGATGGAAGCCAGGTTGATGCCGTTTTCCTCGGCCAACTGACGCGCAGCCGGGGCAGCGATCGGGTCTTGTGCATCAGCCGCCGGAGTGGCAGCCGGAGCCGAAGCAGCAGGGGCCGCTGGAGCTGGGGCCGGAGCGGCAGCACCGCCCTCAACGATGGTGCCCAGGACTTCGTCGGACAGGACAGTATCGCCTTCGTTCTTGATGATTTCGCCCACTACGCCGTCAGCGGTGGCCAGCACTTCCAGAACGACTTTGTCGGTTTCGATGTCGACGATCAGTTCGTCACGCTTGACGGCCTCGCCTGGTTTCTTGTGCCAGGTGGCAACGGTGCCATCAGCAACCGATTCCGGGAATGTCGGGGTTTTGATTTCGATAGCCATTATCTGCGGTCCTTAAAATTCGGTTTCAGTCAGCGCGAATACGTTAAACAGTGAACGCATCTTGCAGCAGTTTTTCCTGCTGCTCGGCGTGCATCGACGCATAACCACATGCAGGTGCAGCAGAAGCATCACGACCGGCGTACTCCAGGCCCAGGGCCTTGTTGTGGTTGCCGATGCTGCGACGCAGGTGATGCTGGCTGCTGTACCACGCGCCCTGGTTCATCGGTTCTTCCTGACACCACACCACATGGGTGAGGTTGGTGTAAGGCGCAATGGCCTCCATCAGGTCGTCTTCCGGGAACGGGTAAAGCTGCTCGATACGCACGATGGCGATGTCTTCGCGGCCTTCGGCACGACGTTTTTCCAGCAAGTCGTAGTAAACCTTGCCGCTGCACAGGATCAGGCGAGTGACCTTGGCGGCGTCCAGGGTGTCGATTTCCGAAATAACGGTCTGGAACGAACCGTCGGCCAGGTCTTCCAGGGTCGAGATGGCCAATTTGTGACGCAACAGCGATTTCGGAGTCAGCACGACCAGCGGCTTGCGCAGCGGGCGGATCACCTGGCGACGCAGCAAGTGGTAGATCTGGGCCGGGGTAGTCGGCACGCACACCTGGATATTGTGCTCGGCGCACAATTGCAGGTAACGCTCCAGACGGGCCGAGGAGTGCTCCGGCCCCTGACCTTCATAACCGTGTGGCAGCAACATGGTCAGACCGCACAGACGGCCCCACTTGTGCTCGCCGCTGGTGATGAACTGGTCGATCACCACCTGGGCACCGTTGGCGAAGTCGCCGAACTGGGCTTCCCAGATCACCAGCGCGTTTGGCGTGGTGGTCGAGTAACCGTATTCAAACGCCAGTACGGCTTCCTCGGACAGGAACGAATCGTACAGGTCGAAACGCGGCTGGCCTTCGTACAGGTGTTGCAGCGGTACGTAGGTGCTGGCGTCTTTCTGGTTGTGCAAGACCGCGTGACGGTGCGAGAACGTACCACGGCCGATGTCCTGGCCGGTCATGCGGATCGGGTGACCTTCAAACGCCAGGGTCGCGTATGCCATGGTTTCGGCATAACCCCAGTTGATCGGCAGGCCGCCGGCCTGCATCTTCTGACGGTCTTCGTAGATCTTCGCAACCTGGCGCTGGACCACGAAGCCATCCGGGATTTCCAGCAGCTTGGCGGACAGTTCCTGCAGGGTCTTCAGATCGAACGAGGTGTCGTGACGCGCAGTCCAGGCATGGCCCAGGTATGGACGCCAGTCCACGAACAGCTCTTTGTTCGGCTCTTTGACCAGGCTTTTTACTACATGCAGACCGTTGTCCAGGGCGTTGCGGTATTCATCGATCTTCGCCTGAACACGCGCTTCGTCCAGCACGCCGGCCTTGGTCAGGCTTTCGGCGTACAGCTCACGGGTGGTGCGCTGCTTGCTGATCTGCTGGTACATCAACGGCTGGGTGCCGCTAGGCTCATCCGCTTCGTTGTGACCGCGACGGCGGTAGCAAACCAGGTCGATGACCACATCGCGCTTGAACTGCATGCGGTAGTCGATGGCCAACTGGGTCACGAACAGTACGGCTTCCGGGTCATCCCCATTCACATGGAGGATCGGCGCCTGGATCATCTTGGCAACGTCGGTCGCGTACTCGGTAGAGCGTGCGTCCAGCGGGTTGCTGATGGTGAAACCCACCTGGTTGTTGATGACGATGTGGACGGTACCGCCGGTCTTGAAGCCGCGGGTCTGCGACATCTGGAACGTTTCCAGGACCACGCCTTGACCGGCGAATGCCGCGTCACCGTGGATGGAAATCGGCAGTACCTTCTCACCGGTGGCGTCATTACGACGATCCTGGCGAGCACGTACCGACCCCTCGACCACTGGAGAAACGATTTCCAGGTGGGATGGGTTGAATGCCATGGCCAGGTGGACTTCGCCGCCGGTGGTCATCACGTTGGACGAGAAGCCCTGGTGGTATTTAACGTCACCGGAACCCAACTCGACCTTCTTCTTGCCCTCGAACTCGTCGAACAGTTCACGCGGGTTCTTGCCGAAGGTGTTGACCAACACGTTCAGACGACCACGGTGAGCCATGCCAATCACGACTTCCTTGGTGCCGTAGGAACCGGAACGCTGGATCAACTCGTCGAGCATCGGAATCAGGCTCTCGCCGCCTTCCAGGCCGAAACGCTTGGTGCCCGGGTATTTGGTGCCCAGGTATTTTTCGAGGCCCTCGGCAGCGGTCACGCGCTCAAGCAGGTGGCCACGCACATCGGCAGACAGCACCGGACGGCCACGCACGCCTTCCAGGCGATGCTGGAACCAGTGGCGCTGCTCGGAATCGGTGATATGCGTGAACTCAGCGCCAATGGTGCGGCAATATGTCTGCTGCAACGCTTCGTGAATTTCGCGTAGGCTCGCTTCCTCTTTGCCGATGAACAGGTCGCCGGCACGGAAGGTCGTATCAAGATCGGCATTGGTCAAGCCGTAGTGATTGATCGACAGGTCTGCAGGTGCAGAGCGCTGCCACAGCCCCAGCGGATCAAGCTGGGCTGCCTGGTGGCCACGCATACGGTAGGCCTGGATCAGTCGCAGTACTTCAACTTGCTTCTTCTCATGCTCACTGCTCACGCTCCCGGCGGAAACCGGTTGGGCGCGGCGCTGGTTCTTTGCCAGCAGCACGAAATGATCGCGAATTGCAGCATGCGATACATCGGTTGCAGCGTTGCCGTCTGAAGGCAACTTCTGAAAATAGGTGCGCCATTCTTCTGGCACAGCGTTAGGGTCGTGCAGGTAGAGCTCATAGAGCTCTTCCACATAGGCAGCATTACCACCGTCTAAGGTGCTGCTGTTCCACATGCGCTGCATCACGCTTTCTTGCATGCTTGGTCACCCTCAATTTGGGGACACCACCGGCGAAAACACCGAGTTTGCTTGCAAAAGGCCAAGTGCAGCGACCAAAACAAGCCACTTAGGATCACGCTGATAGTTCGGGTACCAACCCGAATGCCCCTGCTTGTCTCATTTCTTCAAAATAAGAGCTGCGGCTTTGTAAGTCGCTGCTCAAGTTAAAACTACGGCGCCGGTTGAAGCCTGCGCCGTAGCATTTACGGGCACAACGGTCCTGCTTTTACTACAACGTCTTACACGCCGCTTTGCAGCAGCATGTTACGGATATGACCAATGGCCTTAGTCGGGTTCAGGCCTTTGGGACATACGTTGACGCAGTTCATGATCCCGCGGCAGCGGAATACGCTGAACGGGTCATCCAGTGAGGCCAGACGCTCGGACGTCTTGGTGTCACGGCTGTCTGCCAGGAAGCGATAGGCTTGCAGCAGTGCAGCCGGACCCAGGAACTTGTCCGGGTTCCACCAGAAGGACGGGCAAGAGGTCGAGCAGCAAGCGCACAGGATGCACTCGTACAGACCGTCGAGCTTCTCGCGCTCTTCCGGGGACTGCAGACGCTCGATGGCCGGAGCCGGCGTGTCGTTCTGCAGGAATGGCTTAACCTTCTCGTATTGCTTGTAGAAGATGCTCATATCGACGACCAGGTCACGGATAACCGGCAAACCTGGCAGCGGACGAACAACCAACTTGTTGCCTTTCACCACGGAAGACAGCGGCGTGATGCACGCCAGGCCGTTCTTGCCGTTGATGTTCATGCCGTCGGAGCCGCAAACACCCTCACGGCAAGAGCGACGATAGGAGAAACCTTCGTCCTGCTCTTTAACCAGGGCCAGCACGTCCAGCACCATCAGGTCCTTACCACCGGTATCGACCTGGAATTCCTGCATGAACGGCGCAGCGTCCTGATCAGGGTTGTAGCGATAAACACTGACTTTCAACATGGCAGCCACCCTTAGTAAGTCCGAATCTTCGGTTCAAACGTCGGAACCGTCTTCGGCGAGAAGTTCACGGCACGCTTGGTTACGCGCTTGTCACCCGGGAAGTACAGGGTGTGGCACAACCAGTTTTCGTCATCGCGATCTTCAAAGTCTTCACGAGCGTGAGCGCCACGGGATTCCTTACGAACCTCGGCGGCAATCGCCGTCGCTTCAGCCACTTCCAGCAGGTTTTGCAGCTCAAGGGCTTCGATACGAGCGGTGTTGAACGCCTGGCTCTTATCGTTGATCTTGACGTTGGCAATCCGCTTGCGCAGGTCGGCCAGCTGGGCAATGCCCTTCTGCATGTATTCGCCAGTACGGAATACACCGAAGTAGTTCTGCATGCAGCTTTGCAGCTCGCGACGCAGGGTTGCCACGTCTTCGCCATCCGTGCGCTCGTTCAGCGCGTTCAGGCGAGCCAGGGCCGCCTCGATGTTGGCGTCGGTGGCATCATCGTATTCGATACCGTCGGTCAGCGCCTTTTCCAGGTGCAGGCCGGCAGCGCGGCCGAATACCACCAGGTCGAGCAGCGAGTTGCCGCCCAGGCGGTTGGCACCGTGAACCGATACGCAAGCCACTTCGCCCACGGCGAACAGACCATGAATGATCTCGTCCACGCCTTCGGCGTTCTGGGTGATCGCCTGGCCATGAATGTTGGTCGGCACGCCGCCCATCATATAGTGGCAAGTTGGAACTACTGGAACCGGAGCAACCACCGGGTCAACGTGGGCGAAAGTCTTGGACAGCTCGCAAATACCTGGCAGGCGGCTGTGCAGCACTTCCTCGCCCAGGTGATCGAGTTTCAACATCACGTGGTCGCCGTTCGGGCCGCAACCGTTGCCGGCGATGATTTCTTTCACCATCGAACGGGCAACCACGTCACGACCGGCAAGGTCCTTGGCGTTCGGAGCATAACGCTCCATGAAACGCTCGCCGTGCTTGTTGATCAGGTAACCGCCTTCACCACGGCAACCTTCTGTAACCAGTACACCGGCGCCGGCGATGCCGGTTGGGTGGAACTGCCACATTTCGATGTCTTGTACCGGCACGCCTGCACGCAGGGCCATGCCAACGCCGTCACCGGTGTTGATCAGGGCGTTGGTGGTCGACGCGTAGATACGACCTGCACCGCCCGTCGCCAGCACGGTAGCCTTGGCGCGAATGTAGGTGGTTTCACCGGTTTCGATGCAAATAGCGATCACGCCGACGAATGCGCCGTCCTGGTTTTTTACCAGGTCAACAGCGTAGTACTCGTTCAGGAACGTGGTGCCGGCTTTCAGGTTGCCCTGATACAGGGTGTGCAGCAGGGCGTGACCGGTACGGTCGGATGCCGCGCAGGTACGGGCAGCCTGGCCGCCTTTACCGTAGTCCTTGGACTGGCCGCCGAATGGACGCTGGTAGATGCGACCCTGTTCGGTGCGAGAGAACGGCAGACCCATGTGGTCCAGCTCGAACACCGCAGCCGGGCCTTCCTGACACATGTATTCGATAGCGTCCTGGTCACCGATATAGTCGGAACCCTTGACGGTATCGTACATGTGCCAGCGCCAGTCATCGTTCGGGTCGGCAGACGCGATGGCGCAGGTGATGCCGCCCTGGGCCGAGACGGTGTGGGAACGGGTCGGGAACACCTTGGTGATCACGGCTGTCTTGTGACCGCCCTGGGCCAGCTGCAGCGCAGCGCGCATGCCGGCGCCGCCGCCACCAATAATGATGGCGTCAAAAGAAATCGTTGGAATGTTAGCCATGAATCAGATACCCCAGAGAATCTGCACACCCCAGACGAAGTAAGCGAACATCGCGACGCCGCATACTGCCTGGAAAAGGAAACGTACTGCAGTCGCGGACTTGCCCAGCGCCATCGGCGTCAGGTAGTCGGTCGCGATGGTCCACATGCCGACCCAGGCGTGAGCGCCCAGGGCCACAAGGGCGAGCAGACTGAAGATACGCATCCCGTTGTGGGAGAACAGACCGTGCCATTGGGCGTAGCCAATGCCAGGGTTTGCAACGAGGTACCCGATCAGGAAAATGAAATAAGCCGCGAGAACGACCGCAGACACTCGTTGTGCCATCCAGTCATAGAGGCCCGAACGCGATAGGTTCGTAACGCTGGTTACCATATCCAAACTCCTGCCAGAACGATCAGCACCACGGAAATGGCGATGATGATTTTCGAGCCCAGGCGGCCGCCTTCCAGCGTCTCACCGATGCCCATGTCCATGATCAAGTGGCGCACACCGGCTACCAGGTGATACAGCAGAGCGGACAGGAGGCCCCATGCTACGAACTTGGCCAGCGGGCTGGTCAAGCATGCCTTCACCTCGGCGTATCCTTCCTCGGAACCCAGGGATTTGCTCAATGCATAAAGCATGATGCCCAGGCCCAGGAACAGGATGATGCCGGAAACACGGTGCAGGAACGACGTAACGCCGGTGATGGGGAGTTTGATGGTCCTTAGGTCTAGGTTTACAGGTCGTTGGCTATTCACGGCTTTTTTTCACACTGAAGAGCCCCTAACAATCAGGGCAAAGTTGTTGGGGAGTGCACTGGTCAGGTAAGCACCACCCAGGGAGTGCGACCCCCAATGAAAGCAAGCCCAAAAGCCCTTGGCGGTCGGTGGCCGAGTATAGACAGTTAGGCTACTAATGACAACGCGCACTCCTCACCCTAATAGCTGATTGCGCTGACGGGATAAAAGGCGTAAACGGCAGGCAATTTCGAGGAAAAAGTACGGTTAAAGCCTTCTGGAGCAAGACTTTAGGCAAATTGACATTCGGATTTATATCAATATAGTGGTGCGGGCCCTGCGTGGGGGGTCTGTCTGATGATTTGAAGCATAAATAGGAGGCCACATGGCTGACAAAAAAGCGCAGTTGATCATCGAGGGCGCAGCCCCCGTCGAGCTGCCCATTTTAACCGGCACCGTTGGTCCCGATGTTATCGACGTACGGGGCCTGACGGCCACGGGCCGTTTTACTTTCGACCCAGGTTTCATGTCGACCGCCTCTTGCGAGTCGAAGATTACCTATATCGACGGCGATAATGGCATTTTGCTACATCGCGGCTACCCGATCGAACAACTGGCCGAGAAATCGGACTACCTGGAAACCTGCTACCTGCTGCTAAATGGCGAATTGCCAACAGCCGAGCAAAAAGCCCAGTTTGTCAGCACCGTGAAGAACCACACCATGGTTCACGAGCAGTTGAAGACCTTCTTCAACGGCTTCCGTCGCGACGCCCACCCGATGGCCGTCATGTGCGGCGTCGTCGGCGCCCTGTCGGCCTTCTATCACGACTCCCTGGACATCAATAACCCGCAGCATCGTGAAATCTCCGCGATCCGCCTGGTTGCCAAGATGCCCACCCTGGCCGCCATGGTTTACAAGTACTCCATGGGCCAGCCCATGATGTACCCGCGCAACGACCTGACGTACGCAGAAAACTTCCTGCACATGATGTTCAACACCCCGTGCGAGATCAAACCGATCAGCCCGGTGCTGGCCAAGGCCATGGATCGGATCTTCATCCTCCATGCCGACCACGAACAGAACGCCTCGACGTCCACCGTGCGCCTGGCAGGCTCCTCGGGCGCCAATCCGTTCGCCTGTATCGCCGCCGGCATCGCCGCACTGTGGGGCCCTGCCCACGGCGGTGCGAACGAAGCCGTCTTGACCATGCTCGATGAAATCGGCGATGTGTCCAACATCGACAAGTTCATCGCCAAGGCCAAGGACAAGAACGATCCGTTCAAGCTGATGGGCTTCGGTCACCGGGTCTACAAGAACCGCGACCCACGCGCCACCGTGATGAAGCAGACCTGCGACGAAGTGTTGAAGGAACTGGGGATCAACAACGATCCGCAACTCGAACTGGCCATGCGCCTGGAAGAGATCGCGCTGACCGACCCGTACTTCATCGAACGCTCGCTGTACCCGAACGTCGACTTCTACTCGGGGATCATCCTCAAGGCGATCGGCATTCCAACCAGCATGTTCACCGTGATCTTCGCCCTGGCGCGGACCGTGGGCTGGATCTCCCACTGGAAGGAAATGCTCTCCAGCCCGTACAAGATTGGCCGCCCGCGCCAGCTGTACACCGGCTACGAGTCGCGTGACATTACCAAGCTGGAAGACCGCAAGTAAGCAGTCAAGCGCTTAGTTGCACCGAATACGGCCTCCTCTGGAGGCCGTAGTTGTTTGTGCCGACTGAGGACGCGGAGCGTCCGGGGCTGCATTCCCACGCGGAGCGTGGGAACGATCAACCTTAGTGATTGACCGCCCCACTCGCCCCCAGGCCAGTCTGCGAACGCACAAACTGCGGGAGGTACAACGCCCGCGCCTTCACCGCCGACTGATCGTTCCCACGCTCCGCGTGGTAACGCCTCCCGTGACGCTCCGCGTCACCTGGCTGAGGGACGCGGAGCGTCCGAGGCTGCATTCCCACGCGGAGCGTGGGAACGATCAACCTTAGTGATTGACCGCCCCACTCGCCCCCAGGCCAGTCTGCGAACGCACAAACTGCGGGAGGTACAACGCCCGCGCCTTCACCGCCGACTGATCGTTCCCACGCTCCGCGTGGTAACGCCTCCCGTGACGCTCCGCGTCACCTGGCTGAGGGACGCGGAGCGTCCGAGGCTGCATTCCCACGCGGAGCGTGGGAACGATCAAAAAAAATGCCCCGGCCTTTGGACCGGGGCATTTCTTATTGAGCGACAAGCTTAGTGGTTAACCGCCCCGCTCGCCCCCAGGCCAGTCTGCGAACGCACAAACTGCGGGAAGTACAACGCACGCTCCTTCACCGCCGCCGCCGATTTGTCGGTGATGGAGAAGAACCAGATCCCCACGAACGCAATGATCATCGAGAACAGCGCCGGGTATTCGTACGGGAATATCGCTTTTTCATGGTGCAGGATCGAGACCCAGATGGTCGGGCCAAGGACCATCAGGCCCACGGCACTGACCAGGCCCAGCCAGCCGCCAATCATCGCGCCACGGGTGGTGAGGTTTTTCCAGTACATGGAAAGCAGCAGCACCGGGAAGTTACAACTGGCCGCAATGGAGAACGCCAGGCCGACCATGAACGCAATGTTCTGGCTTTCAAACAGGATACCCAAGCCAATCGCCAGGACTGCCAGGGCGATGGTGGTGATCTTCGACACGCGAATCTCATCCTTCTCGTTGGCCTTGCCTTTCTTGATCACGCTGGCATACAGGTCATGGGACACCGCCGAAGCACCCGCCAGGGTCAAGCCGGCAACCACTGCCAGGATGGTGGCAAACGCCACGGCCGAGATGAAGCCCAGGAAGATACTGCCGCCCACCGCGTTGGCCAGGTGCACCGCCGCCATGTTGTTACCGCCCAACAGAGCGCCTGCCGCATCCTTGAACGCCGGGTTGGTGCTGACCAGCAGAATCGCGCCGAAGCCAATGATAAAGGTCAGGATATAGAAGTAGCCGATAAAGCCTGTGGCATACAGCACGCTCTTGCGGGCTTCTTTCGCGTCACTCACGGTGAAGAAGCGCATCAGGATGTGTGGCAGGCCAGCGGTACCGAACATCAGGGCCAGGCCGAGAGAGAACGCCGAGATCGGGTCTTTCACCAGGCCGCCGGGGCTCATGATCGCCTCACCTTTAGGGTGAACCTTGACCGCCTCGGAGAACAGCATATTGAAGTCGAAGTTGACGTGCTTCATCACCATCAGCGCCATGAACGAGGCACCGGACAGCAGCAGCACTGCCTTGATGATCTGTACCCAGGTGGTCGCCAGCATGCCACCGAACAACACATAGAGGCACATCAGGATCCCCACCAGGATCACCGCCACATGGTAATCAAGGCCGAACAGCAGTTGGATCAGCTTGCCCGCGCCGACCATCTGCGCGATCAGGTAGAACGCCACCACCACCAGCGAACCACAGGCCGACAGGCTGCGGATCTGGGTTTGCCCGAGGCGATAGGACGCCACGTCGGCAAAGGTGTATTTGCCCAGGTTACGCAGGCGCTCGGCGATCAGGAACAGAATGATCGGCCAGCCCACCAGGAAGCCGATCGAGTAGATCAGGCCGTCGTAGCCGGAGGTGAACACCAGCGCGGAAATCCCCAGGAAGGACGCCGCCGACATGTAGTCGCCAGCAATCGCCAGGCCGTTCTGGAAACCGGTGATCTTGCCGCCAGCGGCATAGTAGTCGGCCGCCGAGTTGTTACGCTTGGACGCCCAGTAGGTAATGCACAAGGTTGCACCGACGAAGGCGACAAACATCACGATCGCCGCGATGTTCAACGGTTGCTTGTGCACTTCACCGGTCAATGCGTCCGCCGCCCAAACGGCAGGTGCAAAAAGCGAAGCGCCGAATACAGCCAATAGACGACGGATCATTGCGCAGCCTCCTTGAGAATCGCATTGTTCAGGTCGTCGAATTCGCCATTGGCGCGTCGCACGTAGATGCCTGTGAGCACAAAGGCCGAGACAATCAGCCCGATCCCGATCGGGATTCCCCAGGTGATGGATGATTCAGGGCTGATCTTGGCCCCCAGGACTTGGGGTCCATAGGCGATCAACAGGATGAATCCAGAGTACAGCCCAAGCATGATCGCCGAGAGAATCCAGGCGAACCTTTCCCTTTTTTTCACCAGCTCCTTGAAGCGCGGGCTGTTTTGAATCGAGAGGTAAATGCTGTCGTTCATTGTTTTTATCCTCGCAGCACAGCTTTTTTATTATTGGAACATATCCACTGTATGCGGCTGCGGGAGAGGTTCCAGACGACCTTAGTCTTAGAACCAGTGTAGCGAGGGTTTACGGCGCGACAGAAACAATTGTAGGCACAGGCTTTGTGTGGGAGCGGGCTTGCTCGCGATAGGATCACCTCGGTGTCTCTGATACACCGTGGCGCCTGCATCGCGAGCAAGCCCGCTCCCACACAAAGCGCGTTCTCACCGTCTTGGGGAGGTTATGGAGCAGTCCACTCAGCCACACGCTCAGGGTGCTTGGCCACCCAATCCTTGGCCGCCACATCAGGCTTGGCGCCTTCCTGGATGGCCAGCATCACTGCGCCGATTTCATCCTTGGAGGCCCACTGGAATTTCTTCAGGAACGCCGCCACTTCCGGGGCTTTCTTTTCCAGGCCCTTGCTGCCAATGCTGTTGACGGTCTCGGCGGCGCCATAAATGCCCTTGGGGTCTTCAAGGAAACGCAGTTTCCATTTGGCGAACATCCAGTGTGGCACCCAGCCAGTCACCGCGATGGAGTCCTGCTTGTCTTCGGCACGGGTCAATTCCGCGATCATCGCCGCCCCGGAGCTGGCTTGCAGCTTGTAGTCCAGGCCATATTGCTTGATGACTTCGTCCGTCTTGAGCATCACGCCTGAACCGGCATCGATGCCCACGATCTTGTTCTTGAAGGTGGGATCGGTCTTCAAGTCCTCGATGGACTTGGCCTTGACGTACTCCGGCACGATCAAGCCGATCTTCGCCTCCTTGAAGTTGGGGCCGTAGTCGACCACCTTGTCCTTGTTCTTGGTCCAATACTCGCCATGGGTCGCTGGCAGCCAGGCCGAGAGCATGGCGTCGAGCTTGCCGGTGGCCACGCCCTGCCACATGATCCCGGTGGCGACCGCCTGCAGTTTCACCTCATAACCGAGCTTTTGCCTGATCACTTCGGCGGCCACATGGGTGGTGGCGACGCTGTCCGACCAACCGTCCACATAGCCGATGCTCAGGGTCTTGCTGTCGGCGCTGGCCAGTGTGGCGCTCATCGCAACTACCAAGGTGGCAGCTGCGCCCAAAAGTCGTCGCATCTTCATAGTGCATCCCCGAAAGTGCTGCGCCCGACGGATGCCGAGCGACGTCAACCTGTTGCTCTGTGGTGCCATTGGATCATCAACCTGCCGCCCCTGCGGACCTGCTCTGGCTACGACCTCGGTTGAGCAAGAAACGACATCACAAAGCCAGCAAGCCGTTTCATCGGAAAAACCGTAAAAATTCCGCCCGGACTTTGCATGTCAAAATTATGCGGTCGCCCTGAAAACCGGCAAATACAGGTAAGATGCGCGGCTTTGCTCCCTGACGGCGTGACCATGACCACGACTGCCCGCTTCCCCTTCCTGCCTTATATATTCGCCCTGTTGCTCGGCCTGTTTGCGCTCGGTGGCTACTGGTACGGCCTCGGCCAACCGGTGCTGCTGCCGGATGTGGCCAGCGCCAGCCACAAGCTGCAATGCGCGTCCTACACGCCCTTCGACAAGGACCAATCGCCGTTCGACCAGCCGTTCAAACTGCGCCCCGCGCGCATGGACGCCGACCTGGCCCTGCTGGCCACACGCTTTGAGTGCATCCGCACCTATTCCCAGGCCGGCCTTGAGGCCTTGCCCGAGCTGGCGCGCAAACACGGCCTGAAGTTGATGATCGGTGCCTGGGTCAACAGCAACCCGGTGGACACCGCCAAGGAAGTCGACCTGCTGATCGCCTCGGCCAATGCCAACCCCGACGTGGTCACATCGGTGATCGTCGGCAATGAAGCCCTGCTGCGCAAGGAAATCACCGCCACGCAGTTGGTGAAGTTGATCGAAAAGGTCAAAAGCCAGATCCAGCAGCCGGTCACCTATGCCGATGTCTGGGAGTTCTGGCTGCAACACCCGGAAATGGCCCCGGCGGTGGATTTCCTGACCATTCACTTATTGCCCTACTGGGAAGATGACCCGGCGGGGATCGACCAGGCCCTGCGCCATGTCGGCGATATCCGCCAGACCTTCGGCAATCGTTTTGCCCCCAAGGACGTGATGATTGGCGAAACCGGCTGGCCCAGCGAGGGTCGCCAGCGGGAAACCGCCGTGCCGAGCCGGGTCAACGAAGCCAAGTTCATTCGCGGCTTCGTCGCCATGGCCGAGGCCAACGGCTGGCACTACAACCTGATCGAAGCCTTTGACCAACCCTGGAAACGCGCCAGCGAAGGCGCGGTCGGCGGCTACTGGGGGCTGTTCGATGCCGATCGCCAGGACAAGGGCATCCTGGCCGGCCCGGTCACCAACGTGCCGTACTGGCCAGTATGGCTGGGCGTTGGCGGGCTGATCCTGCTGGGCACCCTGGTGCTCGGCGGGCGTGTGCGCAGCACCCGCGCCGCGTTATTGCTGCCGCTGTTGGGCGCAGTGGCGGCGGGCTCGATTGGCAGTTGGGCCGAATTGACCCGGGTGACGGCACGCTTTACCGATGAATGGATCTGGGCCGGGCTACTGCTGGCCCTGAACCTGCTGGTGCTGGCCCATGGGGCCTTGGCCTTGAGCGCTCGCCAGGGTTGGCGCGCCCGGGCCTTCGCCTGGCTGGAGCAGCGGGCCGGCTGGCTGATTGCAATGGCCGGGTTCGCTGCGGCGGTGATGATGCTGGCGCTGGTGTTCGACCCACGCTACCGCAGCTTCCCCAGCGCCGCCCTGCTGCTGCCGGCGCTGGTCTACCTGCTGCGCCCGGTCAGCGGGCCACGGCGGGAAATCGCCCTGCTGACCTTCATCATTGGCGCCGGCATTGCACCGCAGCTGTACCAGGAAGGCCTGATGAACCAGCAGGCGCTGGGTTGGGCACTGGTCAGTGGCTTGATGGTTGTTGCCCTGTGGCGTTGCCTGCGGGTGCGCAAGGCTTGAGATTGCTATCGCGGGCAAGCCCGCTCCCACATTTTGATCGGTGAATACGTTCAAATGTGGGAGCTGGCTTGCCTGCGATTGGCCCTATCAGACAGCCCGAGGCGCCCTGACCAACCGCAACCCGGCAATCACCAGCGCAAACACCGCAAAATTGGTGTTGTACAACGCCAATGCCGGGATCCCGAACGCCAACCCCAGCACCGCCAAGCCCCAACCGGCACGGCCTGGTACAAAGAACGCCAGGACCGACGTGGCCAACGCGGCCCAGCCCAACACCCGAAAGTGAATCATCAGGCCCAGGTTGGCCCGCAACTGGCACTCCCAGCGGCTGGCATCGCCAGCGCAGAGGCCCACCCACTGTCCATCCTCCATAAACCCATAACGGGCGCCATAACTGGCGGCCAGCCATAACGGCAAGGCCAACAGCAGCAGGATCAGCGGCAAACGAGGGGACATACGGGCACTCCGATAGGCGAAAACGGCGCCCAGCTTAATCTCCCCGGGGCCATTGGCAAGGGTTGCACACAGATAACTATTCATCAAAGCGTGCCAAAGTGTATCGTCTGCCTACTATTACCTCGATTCCTACGTTTTTTTCCGATATTTAGTGCCGATGGCTGGCACTTCGGCGATAACGCGGTGGTCATAGCCTGCGAACTTCATTAAGCACGTTTCCTCTTAGGGATTTAGTCATGCTCCGTTCCTTGCGCTGTGCAGCCCTGTTGGGTAGCCTTTTTCTGAGTGCGTCAGCACTGGCGGTTGATGTCGACCCGGCCAGCTATGGCTACCCTTTGACCAACCCGTTTGAAGCGACCATCGCCACGACGCCCCCGGATCTGCGGCCGGATTTGCCATCCATCGATGACATCAACCAGTCCGACTACAGCCTGACCATGCGCCCGGAGCGTGAGTTCAGCCTGCCCGCCAACTTCTGGCCGGTGAAGAAGCTCACCTACCGCATTGCCAAACAAGACCGCGCCGCACCGCTGATCTTCCTGATCTCCGGCACCGGTGCGCGCTTTGACAGCACCCTCAACGAATACCTGAAAAAGCTGTACTACAAGGCCGGCTACCATGTCGTCCAATTGTCGTCGCCCACCAGCTACGACTTCATCAGCGCCGCCTCGCGCTTCGCCACACCCGGCATCACCCAGGAAGACGCCGAGGACATGTACCGCGTGATGCAGGCCGTACGCGCACAAAACGCCACGTTGCCGGTCACCGACTTCTACCTCACCGGCTACAGCCTGGGCGCGCTGGACGCGGCATTCGTCAGCAAGCTGGACGAAACCCGGCGCAGCTTCAACTTCAAGAAAGTGTTGCTGCTCAACCCGCCGGTCAACCTCTACACCTCCATCAGCAACCTCGATAAGTTGGTGCAGACCGAGGTCAAGGGCATCAATAACAGCACCACGTTCTATGAGTTGGTGCTGAACAAGCTGACCCGCTACTTCCAGCAAAAAGGCTATATCGACCTCAACGACGCCCTGCTCTACGACTTCCAGAACTCCAAGGAGCACCTGACCAACGAGCAGATGGCGATGCTGATCGGCACCTCGTTCCGCTTCTCGGCCGCCGATATCGCCTTCACCTCGGACCTGATCAACCGCCGCGGCCTGATCACTCCGCCCAAGTACCCGATCACCGAAAGCACCAGCCTCACGCCGTTTCTCAAGCGTGCGCTGCAGTGTGATTTCGACTGCTACCTCACCGAACAAGTGATCCCGATGTGGCGCGCCCGCTCCGACGGCGGCAGCCTGTTGCAACTGATCGACCAGGTCAGCCTGTACGCCCTTGAGGACTACCTGCGCGACAGCCCGAAAATCGCGGTGATGCACAACGCCGACGATGTGATCCTCGGCCCTGGCGACCTCGGTTTCCTGCGCAAGACCTTCGGCGATCGCTTGACCGTCTACCCCCTGGGCGGCCATTGCGGCAACCTCAATTACCGCGTCAACGCCGACGCCATGCTGGAGTTCTTCCGTGGCTAAATATCTCCTGCTTCTTGCCGCCTTACTCTGTGCAGGCGTTGCCAACGCGGACAACAGCAAGGCTCACGCACCGACCGCAGTCGACCCGGATGGCTTCAAGGAGCCCCTGAGCAAGCTCAAGTTCAACCCCGGCCTAGACCAACGCGAATTCGAGCGCTCGACCCTCAACGCCCTCAACGTCTATGACCCGCTGGAGTCGTGGAACCGCCGGGTGTACCACTTCAACTACCGCTTCGACCAATGGGTATTCCTGCCGGTGGTCGACGGCTATCGCTACGTCACCCCCAGTTTCCTGCGCACCGGCGTCAGCAACTTCTTCAACAACCTGGGCGATGTGCCCAACCTGCTGAACAGCCTGCTGCAACTCAAGGGCCACCGCTCCCTGGAAACCACCGGCCGGCTGCTGGTCAACACCACTCTCGGCATCGCCGGGCTGTGGGACCCGGCCACCGCCATGGGCCTGCCGCGCCAGAGCGAAGACTTCGGCCAGACCCTGGGCTTCTACGGCGTACCCGGCGGCGCCTATCTGGTCCTGCCGATCCTCGGCCCGTCCAACCTGCGCGACACCGGCGGCCTGCTAGTGGACTACACCGCCGAATCCCAGATCAACTTCCTCAACGTTGCCGAAGTCAGCTCCAACCACCCGGAAATCTGGGCCCTGCGCGCGGTAGACAAACGCTATCAGACCAGCTTTCGCTACGGCCAGATGAACTCACCGTTCGAGTATGAAAAAGTGCGCTATGTGTATAGCGAGTCGCGCAAGTTGCAGATTGCCGAGTAGTGTGTAACCACTGCAGCCCGGCCTTGCAGTAAATGTAAGCCCGGGCCCAGAACCCTGCCCACGTCCAGATTCCCTTATCTGGATGCCTTTACTCGTACAAGCTTTATCGACTATTCCAACACTTACATTTAACCCTTTCCGAAGACCGGTATATTTTTATAGTCAAGTACTGTATTGCGGCCGGGTTAATATCAGAAATATTAACAGATGGAACCACCCAACCCTAAGCACCACTTAAATCAAGAATGGTTGGTTCTTTTCAAACTTTTCACCCAGACAGAAACAATGATAAACATCCAATAAAAAGGATCCGTTTATGGAAATAAGAGCCTTTACCGCAATGGGTATTATCCAGCAGGCAATATCCAATCAAGTTAGCACTCTCTATACCACCACACCCGACTCCGCACAAAACAGTCAAAAGCCACGTGCCGAGCGCTCGGAGCCTGACACCCTGCAGCCGACGGCCCTAAAAGGCCCGGACAGCGCGACCCGCCCAACCGCCGCAACAGGTCGGCCGGCAGGCGATCGCCGGACGGCTGAACAGATCATCAATGCCAACCCTACCCTTAAAAACCTGGAGATGCGCCCGAGCATTTACAGAGGTGGGCCGGAGAGCAGGCCCCTACCCGACGCCTATAAACAAGGCATCTACAAACACACTGGCGACTGGACAGCCGCCAACAAGAACCCGGACGCCCGCGCCGATGCGGCCTATAACGCCGCGCGTCTGTTCAACTTTATTGACTCCAAAGACGCGCATGCCGTACTGGCAAGCCAACACAATGATGGTTTCCTCAGTGGTTATTCAGGTGATGAACAAGTTGTGCCGTACCAGACGCAATTCCCTAGCTTTACAGGCTATCCTTCACTTCGCGCATCCTCCATTCGAAAGGACTCCGAACATGCGTTGCTCAAAAAATTTATCGAGCATGGTTACTCCAGCCTGAAGTTTAAAGGTGAGCAGCAGATTTATGTAAGGCCAACTCATGCCACGGGACGCCCTCGTGGTGATAACCGAAGCGCCGAGGATATCTTTAGAGATAATCCACTACTTGGCATAGCAGAACATGCTGTCAACGAATCTGTTAAATCCCATTACAGCCTCCAAAGTCTTCAAAAACACACAGGAGACTGGAGTAGAAACAACAAAGACCCTGAGGCACGGGCAGATGCCGCCTACAACCTAGCCTATCTAGCCAACTACATTGACAACTTAAATACGCCCACAAGAAATATCGACCTACATTCCCCAACTTTTAATAACGCTAATGTGTGGTTCAAAGACGATACTACGGACAAGTCGTCGTTGCTTCATCGCATCCTGGAGTTTGGCTATAACGACTTCAAGCACTTAATAGGATAGAACCTTAAATACCCCTCGCACCTTACCGAACAACACCCCCATCACTAGGAACCCTTTCGCACATGCTTACCACTTAAGCCCCAGGCACACCCGCAAGTCAGCCTGACACACAACAGGCTGACTTCCCGTTGCCCCCCCTCAAACTCTCCAGTGGAACGCTAGCATGACGATATCGGTTTCCCAGCCCCCCATCACAGCGCAAATCCCCTCCGGCTCCGCAACGGCAGAAGCCCAGACCTCAACAAAACCCGGCCTGAGTGCGCCCCCGGAAAAATCTACCCGGCCTGCCGGCGATCATCGCAGCGCCGAACAAATCTTCAAGGACACGCCGATCCTCAAAGACATCCTCAAAAAAGACGGTCCTTTCGCAAGCAACTTCATCAATCAGCTCAAGCAACATACCGGTGATTGGGGTGCAGCCAACCACAATTTCGATTCACGCGCCGATGCCGCCTATAACCTGGCGCAAGTGGCAACCTATATTGATGGCCGCGATGGTTTGAAGCGCCAGGGGTCGGCCCTGCAGAACGATCAGCGCGTACAGGGCTTCGGCCACTTCGGCAGTGCTTCATCAGGATCGGAAGCGCAACTGCTCAAGGCATTCAGCGAAAAAGGCTACAGCGCGCTGCGATAAAACCTAGCCCTTCAAGGCACGCCAGACCTTGCTCGCCACCGACACCAGCGCCAGCACCACCGCCCCGGCGATGATCCCCGCGATGGCATTGAGCAAGGTCGGCATCAACCAACTGATACCACCGATGCTCTGGCTCACGTTTTCAATCCAACGCGACACCGCAGGCACGCCATGGGTCAGGATGCCGCCACCGACCATAAACATCGCCGCCGTGCCGATCACCGACAGGCTTTTCATCATGTACGGCGCGGCCCGCAGAAGCCCATTGCCAATATCACGCACCCACTGGCCGGGCTTTTGCGCCATCCACAGCCCCAGGTCGTCGAGCTTGACGATGCCGGCGACCAAACCGTACACGCCAATGGTCATGACCAGGGCGATGCCCGACAGCACAATCACTTGCTGCATCAACGGCGCATCGGCCACGGTGCCCAGGGTGATGGCGATGATTTCGGCCGAGAGGATAAAGTCAGTGCGGATCGCGCCCTTGATCTTGTCCTTCTCGAAGGCCACCAGGTCCGTTGCCGGATCGGCCACGGCCTTGACCAACTGAGCATGCTCGGCCTGAGCTTCAGCCTGGCTGTGCAAGAATTTATGGGCGAGCTTTTCAAAGCCCTCGAAACACAGGTAGGCGCCCCCCAGCATCAACAACGGCGTGACGGCCCATGGCGCAAAGGCGCTGATCAGCAACGCCGCGGGCACCAGGATCAGTTTGTTGATAAACGAGCCCTTGGCCACGGCCCATACCACCGGGATTTCCCGCTCGGCGCGCACACCAGAGACTTGCTGCGCATTCAGCGCAAGATCGTCACCCAACACCCCGGCGGTTTTCTTGGCGGCCATTTTTGTCATCAGGGCTACATCGTCGAGAACGGCGGCGATGTCATCGATCAGTACCAACAAGCTGCTTCCTGCCATAAGCCGGATGTCCTTAGTGATGTGAGATTTTTCGCAGCATAGCGTGGTACAAAGCGTCGCGGGCAGATTCTTGAGACGCGCGGATCGCCGGTGCTACCATGCGCAACCGCCTGTCCTGGCAAGGAATCATCTGGTCTATGAGCACCATTCGCGAGCGCAACAAAGAACTGATCCTGCGGGCTGCCAGCGAGGAGTTTGCCGACAAGGGCTTCGCCGCGACCAAAACCAGCGACATCGCCGCCAAGGCCGGGCTGCCCAAGCCCAACGTCTATTACTACTTCAAGTCCAAGGACAACCTCTACCGCGAAGTGCTCGAAAGCATCATCGAGCCGATCCTGGCCGCCTCCACCCCCTTCAACCCGGACGGCGACCCCAAGCAGGTACTGAGCAGCTATATCCGCTCGAAAATCAGCATCTCCCGCGACCTGCCCTTTGCCTCCAAAGTATTCGCCAGCGAAATCATGCACGGCGCGCCGCACCTGAGCCCCGAGCAGGTACAGCAGCTCAACGCCCAGGCCAAGCACAACATTGATTGCATCCAGAGCTGGGTCGATCGCGGCCTGATCGCCGCCATCGACCCCAACCACCTGATGTTCAGCATCTGGGCGGCAACCCAGACCTACGCCGACTTCGACTGGCAGATCTCGGCCGTGACCGGCAAGGCCAAGCTGGATGAGGCCGACTATGAAGCGGCGGCGCAGACGATTATTCGGTTGGTGCTCAAGGGGTGTGAGCCGGACTGATGGACCGTGGTGTGGCTATCGCAGGCAAGCCAGCTCCCACATTTGGATCTGTGCCAGACACAGATTGTATGAACACTGCAAAACCAATGTGGGGGCGGGCTTGCTCGCGATAGCGCCCTCCCAGACACATCTTGCCAAAAGCCAGGCCCTCAATGCCTGCTTCCCAGATCTAGCCTCTCAGAACACCACCTGAAGAGAGGCCAAGGAATGCCTGATCTCCCTGCTTCACACCGCCTGCGCATTGGCCGTTTCAGCGAAACCAACCACATCTACCTGATCACCACCAACACCCACGAACGTGTGCCGATCTTCAGTGACTTCTACCTGGGCCGCCTGGTGGTCTGGCAGTTCAGGCTCGCCCACTATCAAGGGCTGGCGCACTCTCTGGCCTGGGTGGTGATGCCCGACCATTTCCACTGGTTGATCCAACTGCAAAAAGGTTCGCTGGGCGACTTGATGTGCCAGGTCAAATCCAAAAGCACTCGATCGGTCAATGGCGCCACTGGCCGCAAGGGAAGGCTTTGGCAAACCAGCTTTCATGATCGCACGCTGCGCAAGGAAGATGATCTGGTGAAGACGGCCAGGTATGTGGTGGCCAATCCGTTGAGGGCGGGGTTGGTGGAGAGGATTGGCGACTATCCGTTGTGGGATGCGATTTGGGTATAGGTTTAGGACCGAGGCGCCCCTATCGCGAGCAAGCCCGCTCCCACATTTTGACCGCGTTCACAGGTCAAAAGCGGCTTGCTCGCGATGGGGCCATGACAGTCACTACCACCTCAAGCAGACACCCCCGCATCCGCCAACAACCCCACCCCCTCAATCGCCGTAATCGCGCACTGCTCATCAATATCCGACGTATCCCCACTGATCCCGATCGCCCCCAGCACCAACCCCGCCGGATCCCGAATCAGCACCCCACCCGGCGCCGGTACCACGCCGCCCTGCCCCAGGCTGTTGAGCGCGGCGATAAATGCCGGGCGTTGCTGGGCATCCAGCGCCAGCAAGCGCGAGCCCTTGCCCAGGGCTATCGCACCCCAGGCCTTGCCGATGGCAATTTGCGGGCGCAGCAGGCTGGCGCCGTCTTCCCGTTGCAGGGTGATCAGGTGCCCGCCGCTGTCGAGCACCGCGATAGTCAGCGGTGCAGCGGCAATGGTGCGGCCTGCGGTGATGGCCTGGCTGACCAGGTTGACTGCGACTTTCAAGGTGAGAGCGCTCATGGGTGCCGTCCTTATCTTGTTATTGAGAAAGCCTTGGGGCTCTGCTTGAGCAGAAGCCGGATGCAACAAATAGAACACAATAGATTTATTTTTTGTATACAATATTTCTTAATATTTGCACCATACGTCGAAATATTCCTGCTAAAAAGCCTTCCGACGAATGCACAGGCGTAAGAAGAAAATGGATTGACCTGCGCAGCTCGCCGTGAATACACTTTGAAGCAACACCACTTGTATACAATTACAAAACGCAAGAGGCACCAAAACCATGAGCAAAATGAGAGCAATCGAAGCCGCCGTTCTGGTGATGCGCCGTGAGGGTGTAGACACCGCCTTCGGTATCCCGGGCGCCGCGATCAACCCGTTGTATTCGGCCCTGCAAAAGGTCGGTGGCATCGATCACGTCCTCGCTCGCCACGTGGAAGGCGCTTCGCACATGGCCGAGGGGTATACCCGCACCAAGGCCGGCAATATCGGCGTGTGCATCGGCACTTCGGGCCCGGCGGGCACCGATATGGTCACCGGGTTGTACAGCGCCTCGGCCGACTCGATCCCGATCCTGTGCATCACCGGGCAAGCACCCCGCGCCCGGATGCACAAGGAAGACTTCCAGGCCGTGGACATCACCAGCATCGTCAAGCCGGTGACCAAATGGGCAACCACCGTGCTGGAGCCTGGCCAGGTGCCGTATGCGTTCCAGAAAGCCTTCTATGAAATGCGCTCCGGCCGCCCCGGCCCAGTGCTGATCGACTTGCCATTCGACGTGCAGATGGCCGAGATCGAGTTCGACATCGACGCCTACCAGCCACTGCCATTGGCCAAGCCCCTGGCCACGCGCATCCAGGTCGAGAAAGCCCTGGCCATGCTCGATCAGGCCGAGCGCCCGTTGCTGGTCAGCGGTGGTGGCGTGATCAATGCCGACGCCAGCGAACTGCTGGTGGAATTCGCCGAACTAACCGGGATCCCGGTGATTCCGACCCTGATGGGCTGGGGCACCATCCCCGACGATCACCCGCTGATGGTGGGCATGGTCGGCCTGCAAACCTCGCACCGTTACGGCAACGCTACGATGCTCAAGTCGGACGTGGTGCTGGGCATCGGCAACCGTTGGGCCAACCGCCATACCGGTTCGGTGGAGGTGTACACCGAGGGTCGCACGTTCATTCACGTTGACATTGAGCCGACGCAAATCGGCCGTGTGTTTACCCCGGACCTGGGCATCGTGTCCGACGCCGGCGCGGCGCTGACGATGTTTATCGAAGTGGCCCGCGAGTGGAAAGCCGCCGGCAAGCTCAAGGACCGCAGCGCCTGGCTGCATGATTGCCAGCAGCGCAAAGCCACCCTGCACCGCAAGACTCACTTCGACAACGTACCGGTCAAGCCGCAACGGGTGTACGAAGAGATGAACCAGGTGTTCGGCAAAGACACCTGCTACGTCAGCACCATCGGCCTGTCGCAGATTGCCGGCGCGCAGTTCCTGCACGTCTACAAGCCACGCCACTGGATCAACTGCGGCCAGGCCGGCCCGTTGGGCTGGACCATCCCCGCGGCGCTGGGCGTGGTCAAGGCCGAGCCGAGCCGCAAGGTGGTGGCGCTGTCCGGCGACTATGATTTCCAGTTCATGATCGAAGAGCTGGCCGTGGGCGCGCAGTTCAAGCTGCCGTATATCCACGTGGTGGTGAACAACTCCTACCTGGGGCTGATCCGCCAGGCCCAGCGCGGGTTTGATATGGACTACTGTGTGCAGTTGTCTTTCGACAACCTCAACGCCCCGGAACTCAACGGTTATGGCGTCGACCACGTCGCCGTCGCCGAAGGCCTGGGGTGCAAGGCCCTGCGGGTGTTCGAGCCGGGCCAGATCCAGCCGGCGCTGCGCAAGGCCCAGGCAATGATCGAAGAATTCAAGGTGCCGGTGATTGTCGAGATTATTCTGGAGCGTGTGACCAATATTTCCATGGGCACCGAGATCAACGCCGTCAACGAATTTGAAGATCTGGCACTGGTGGGCAACGACGCACCGACTGCCATTTCATTGCTCGATTAAGGAGAACCCCATGCCGCGTTTTGCCGCCAACCTGTCCATGCTGTTTACCGAACAGGACTTTCTCGCCCGCTTCAAGGCCGCCGCCGATGCCGGTTTCAGTGGGGTGGAATACCTGTTTCCCTACGAGTTCAGCTCCGCCGAAATCAAGGCGCAACTCGACGCCCACGGCTTGACCCAAGTGCTGTTCAACCTGCCGGCCGGTGACTGGGCCAGCGGCGAGCGCGGCCTGGCCTGCCACCCGGACCGGGTCGAGGAGTTCCGCGCCGGGGTCAACCTGGCCATTGCCTACGCCCAGGTGCTGGGCAATACCCAGGTCAACTGCCTGGCCGGGATTCGCCCTGCCGGCGTGGATGACGCTACCCTGGAAAAAACCTTCGTCGCCAACCTCAAGTACGCCGCCGACAAGCTGCAAGCGGTGGGTATCAAGCTGGTGATGGAAGCGATCAACACCCGTGACATTCCCGGCTTCTACCTGAACAACACGGCGCAGGCCCTGGCGATTCGCGAACAGGTGGGCAGCGCCAACCTGTTCCTGCAATACGACATCTACCACATGCAAATCATGGAAGGCGACCTGGCGCGCACCATGGCCACGCACCTGGAGCAGATCAACCATATCCAGCTGGCGGACAACCCTGGGCGCAACGAGCCGGGCACCGGTGAGATCAACTACCGGTTCCTGTTCGAGCATCTGGATCGTATTGGCTACCAGGGGTGGGTCGGCTGTGAGTACAAGCCATTGACCACGACCGAGGCCGGCCTGGGTTGGCTCAAGACCCATAACGCGATCTAAGCCACACCACACAACCCCATGTGGGAGCGGGCTTGCTCGCGATGGTCTGACATTCAACATTTATGTCGGCTGACACACCGCTATCGCGAGCAAGCCCGCTCCCACATTTAGATCTCCTGTGTCTGGCAAACCGCGCCAGACCTGCACAACGAATAAAAAGAGGATTTCTCCATGGCTAAAATCGGCTTTATCGGCACCGGCATCATGGGCCAACCCATGGCCGCCAACCTGCAGAAAGCAGGCCACCAACTGTTCCTCTCCGAGCACCATGGCAAGGCGCCCGCCGAGCTGGTCGCCGCCGGTGCCGTGGCCCTGGCCAACCCGCAGCAAGTGGCTCAGGAAGCGGAGTTCATTATCGTCATGGTGCCCGACACCCCCCAGGTCGATGACGTACTGTTTCGCGCCGACGGTGTAGCTGCCGGCCTGTCGCCGAACAAAGTGGTGATCGACATGAGTTCGATCTCGCCCACCGCCACCAAGGCCTTTGCCGCCAAGATCAACGCCACCGGCGCGCAGTACCTCGACGCCCCGGTATCGGGCGGTGAAGTCGGGGCCAAGGCCGGGACCCTGAGCATTATGGTCGGCGGCCAGCCGCAGACCTTCGAGCGCGCGTTGGCGCTGTTCCAGAGCCTGGGCAAGAACATCACCCTGGTGGGTGGCAATGGCGATGGCCAGACCGCCAAGGTGGCGAACCAGATCATCGTCGCCCTGAACATCCAGGCGGTGGCCGAGGCATTGCTGTTCGCCGCGAAAAACGGCGCCGATCCGGCCAAGGTCCGCGAAGCGCTGATGGGTGGCTTTGCCTCGTCGAAAATCCTCGAAGTGCATGGCGAGCGGATGATCAAGGGCACCTTCGACCCGGGTTTCCGCATCAACCTGCACCAGAAGGACTTGAACCTGGCCCTGGCCGGCGCCAAGGAACTGGGGATCAACCTGCCCAACACCGCCGGGACCCAGCAAGTGTTCAGCACCTGCACCGCGCTGGGCGGTGGCAACTGGGACCATTCAGGCCTGATCAAGGGGCTGGAGCATATGGCGAATTTCTCGATTCGCGATAAGTAACCTCCCCTTTTTCAATGCAATACCGTGTGGGAGCTGGCTTGCCTGCGATAGCGGTCTTTCAGTGACAGATGAATCGCCTGACACACCGCCATCGCAGGCAAGCCAGCTCCCACAGGTTGATGGCATTTCAAGTCTCCACTCCAATAACAAGAACCCGGGAGCCCGCTTATGTCGGTCGATCCGCAACACCTGCTTCGCGAGCTGTTTGCCACAGCCATCGACGCTGCCCACCCCCGGCAAGTCCTCGAACCTTATCTGCCCGCCGACCGCAGCGGCCGGGTGATCGTGATTGGCGCCGGCAAAGCCGCGGCGGCCATGGCCCTGGTCGTGGAAAACAGCTGGCAGGGCGAGGTTTCGGGCCTGGTGGTCACCCGCTACGGCCACGGCGCGCCCTGCCAGAAAATCGAAGTGGTCGAAGCCGCGCACCCGGTGCCGGACGCCGCCGGCCAGGCCGTGGCCAGGCGCGTGCTGGAACTGATCAGCAACCTGGACGAAGACGACCGTGTGATCTTCCTCCTGTCCGGCGGCGGTTCGGCCCTGTTGGCGTTGCCGGCGGCGGGTATCAGCCTGGCCGACAAACAAGCCATCAACAAAGCCCTGCTCAAATCCGGCGCGACCATCGGCGAGATGAATTGCGTGCGCAAGCACCTCTCGGCGATCAAGGGCGGGCGACTGGCCAAGGCCGCCTGGCCGGCCACGGTCTACACCTATGCGATTTCCGATGTGCCGGGCGACCAGGCCACGGTGATTGCCTCCGGCCCGACCGTGGGCGACCCGAGCACTTCGCAACAGGCCCTGGCAATTCTCAAGCGTTACCAGATCCAAGTGCCGGGCTCGGTGCGCAGTTGGTTGCAGAACCCGGAGTCGGAGACCGTCAAACCCGGCGACCCGTGCCTTGCGCGCAGCCATTTCCAATTGATCGCGCGCCCCCAGCAATCCCTCGAAGCCGTGGCGGTGAAAGTGCGCCAGGCCGGTTTCAGCCCGCTGATCCTTGGCGACCTGGAAGGCGAAGCACGGGACGTGGCCAAGGTCCACGCCGGCATTGCGCGGCAGATCGTGCAGCACGGCCAGCCGCTGGCGGCGCCCTGCGTGATCCTCTCCGGCGGCGAGACCACCGTGACCGTGCGCGGCCATGGCCGTGGCGGACGCAACGCCGAGTTTTTGCTGAGCCTGACCGACAGCCTCAAGGGCCTGCCCGGCGTGTATGCCCTGGCCGGCGACACCGACGGCATCGACGGCTCCGAAGACAACGCCGGGGCAATCATGACCCCCACCAGCTACGCCCGCGCCGAGGCCCTGGGCCTGTCGGCCAGCGATGAGCTGGACAACAACAATGGCTACGGTTATTTCGCGGCACTCGACGCGCTGATCGTCACCGAACCGACCCGTACCAACGTCAATGACTTTCGTGCCATTTTGATACTTGAGACTGCTGCCCATGACGCCTGACAAGAAGGTCAAAATCCTCGCCACCCTGGGACCGGCCACCGACGGTATCGATGACATCCGTGAGCTGGTGCAAGCCGGGGTGAATATCTTCCGCCTGAACTTCAGCCATGGCGAGCACGCCGACCATGCCCAACGCTACCAATGGATCCGCCAGGTCGAACGCCAGCTCAATTACCCGCTGGGGATCCTGATGGACCTGCAAGGGCCCAAGCTGCGGGTCGGGCGCTTCGCCGAAGGCAAGGTGCAACTGCTGCGCGGCCAGGCCTTGCGCCTGGACCTCGACCCCACCCCGGGCGACCAGCGGCGGGTCAACCTGCCCCACCCGGAAATCATCAAGGCCCTGGAACCCGGCATGGACCTGCTGCTGGACGACGGCAAGCTGCGCCTGCGGGTGATCACCAAGCACACCGATGCGATCGACACCACGGTGCTAAATGGCGGCGAACTGTCCGACCGCAAAGGGGTGAATGTCCCACAAGCCTTGTTGGAACTCAGCCCGCTGACCGCCAAGGACCGCCGCGACCTGAGCTTTGGCCTGGAGTTGGGCGTGGACTGGGTGGCGCTGTCATTTGTGCAACGCCCCGAAGACATCCGCGAAGCCCGCGAGCTGATCGGCGACAAGGCATTCTTGATGGCCAAGATCGAGAAACCCTCGGCGGTGCGCCACCTGCAAGAAATCGCCGAGCTCAGCGATGCAATCATGGTCGCCAGAGGCGATCTGGGCGTGGAAGTGCCGGCCGAAAGCGTGCCGCAAATCCAGAAAGACATCATCAGCACCTGCCGCCAGTTGGGCAAACCGGTGGTGGTGGCCACGCAGATGCTTGAGTCCATGCGTTTCTCGCCGGCCCCGACCCGCGCCGAAGTCACGGATGTGGCCAATGCCGTGGCCGAGGGCGCCGATGCGGTGATGCTCTCGGCCGAGACCGCCTCCGGCGAATACCCGCTGGAAGCCGTGCAGATGATGAGCAAGATCATCCGCCAGGTGGAAAACGGCCCGGACTACCAGAGTCAACTGGATGTGAGCCGGCCCAAAGCCGAGGCCACGGTGTCCGATGCCATCAGCTGCGCGATCCGCCGGATCAGCAGCATCCTGCCGGTGGCAGTGCTGGTGAACTACAGCGAGTCGGGCAGCTCCAGCCTGCGCGCGGCGCGGGAACGGCCGGCGGTGCCGATCCTTAACCTCACACCCAACCTGTCCACTGCCCGGCGCCTGAGCGTGGCCTGGGGTGTGCATTCGGTGGTCAATGACCGCTTGCGCCAGGTGGACGAGGTGTGTTCCACAGCGCTGGAAATCGCCCAGGCCCAAGGCATGGCGCAGCGTGGGGATACGTTGTTGATCACGGCGGGGGTGCCGTTTGGGCAGCCGGGGTCGACCAACTCGCTGCGTATCGAGACGTTGATCTAGCGTCTGTTCGGGCCTTATCGCGGGCAAGCCCGCTCCCACATTTGACCGTGTTCGCAGATCAAAATGTGGCTTACCTGCGATAAGGACAACTCGGTCTCCCTGACTCCCTCACCATGCCCAACCCAACCTGCCCCGACTGGGCCGAAGCTCTGCTCAACGGCTTCAGCCAGATCTTCCTGCAACGCCACCCGTTGTGTGGCTTGCTCTGCCTGCTGGCGATCCTGATCTGCGCCCCGACCCTGCTCGGCGGGGCGCTGCTGGGCGGGGTCGCCGGCTTGCTCACGGCCCAGCGCCGCGACTATCCCAAGGCCGAGCGCCAGGCCGGGCTCTATAGTTACAACGGTGTCTTGCTGGGGTTGCTGATCAGCCAACACTTTGCCTGGTCGCTGCTGTTGCCGCCGCTGATCCTGGCGTGTGGCGGCCTGAGTGCGATCCTGACCCGCCAATGGGTCAAGCGCATGGCCCATGGCGATGCCTTGCCCGCCTACACCGCACCTTTCGTCGGCATCGGTTGGTTGTTGCTCGGCACCGTCGCGCCTGCCACGTTGCCCCTCAGCACAGCGCACACCCTGGACTGGCTCAGTGCGCCGCTGGTGGGCCTGGGGCAGGTCGTGCTGCTGGACCAACCGCTGGCCGGCCTGCTGATCGCCCTTGGCCTGCTGCTGGCCAGCCCTCGTGCAGCGCTGTGGGCCATGCTCGGCGCCTGTTGCGGCGTGGTCCTGGGCCTGCTGCTCGACGACCGCGCTGGCGCCCTGCTCGGCCTGCACAGCTATAACCCGGCGCTTGCCGCCCTGGCTCTGAGCCATTATCGGCGCCAACCCTGGCTGCCCTTGCTCGGGACTCTCCTGGCAGTCCTCCTCACCCCGGGCTTCGCCAGCCTGCACCTGGCGCCGCTGACGGCGCCGTTTATCCTGGCCTGCTGGCTGGTGCGCGCCACCCTGCGCCTGCGGCACAGGGCCAATATGGACAGCCCGCTTGAATCCCCCTAGGCTTCGCAGATCTTCGATTCAGGCGGACTTCATGGACAGCAACAACGACTGGCGCCAGCGGCTCTATGTGATGATCTTCCAGAGCGACACGGCAGCCGGGCGCCGCTTCGACGGCCTCCTGTTGCTGATCATCCTCGCCAGCCTGGTGGTCGTGATGCTCGACAGCATCGACCAAGTGCACCAGAACTACGCCAACGTGCTGGCCTATATCGAATGGGGCTTCACGCTGATCTTCCTCATCGAGTACGGCCTGCGCCTGTATTGCTCGCCCAAACCGCTGCGCTACGCCTTCAGTTTCTACGGGCTGGTGGACTTGCTGGCCATCGTCCCCGGCATCCTGGCCCTGTACTACAGTGATGCCCAGTACCTGCTGATTATCCGCATCATCCGCATGTTGCGGATCTTCCGGGTGCTCAAGCTCGGCCCGTACCTCAAGCAGGCCAACTACCTGATGTCGGCGCTGCGCGGCAGCAAGCAGAAGATCGTGGTATTCCTGCTCAGCGTCTGCACCCTGGTGACGGTGTTCGGCACCCTGATGTACGTGATCGAGGGCCCGGAGCATGGCTTTACCAGCATTCCCAAGGGCATCTACTGGGCTATCGTGACCCTGACCACCGTGGGCTTTGGCGACATCGTGCCCAAGACCCCGCTGGGCCAGGTGATCTCGTCGCTGGTGATGATCACCGGCTACTCGATCATTGCCGTACCCACCGGGATCTTTACCGCCGAACTGGCCAACGCCATGCGCGGCGAGCAGTTGCAGCACGACTGCCCGGTGTGCAAGAAAAGCAGCCACGAGTCCAACGCGGCCTTTTGCTCACGTTGTGGTAACGGGCTCTATAAAAAAGTGGAATAAGCAAAGTACTTTTTAATCTTTAAGCGTCTATGCCGCCCCGGCTATAGTCGTGGGCTATAAGCCACTACCTTTGCGAACAACAAGGAATGAGCAGTGAAAAAACTCGTTAGCGCTTCTCTGCTGGCCGCCGGCCTTGCACTGTCTGCCGGCGCCCAGGCCGCCTCGACCACCCTGCTCAACGTCTCCTACGACGTGATGCGCGACTTCTACAAGGATTACAACGCCGCGTTCCAGAAGCACTGGCAAGCCGAGCACCCGGACGACAAGCTGACCTTGCAGATGTCCTTCGGCGGCTCCAGCAAACAGGCGCGTTCGGTCATCGATGGCCTGCCGGCTGACGTGATCACCATGAACATGGCCACCGATATCAACGCCCTGGCGGACAACGGCAAACTGGTGCCGGACAACTGGGTCACCCGCCTGCCCGACAACAGCGCACCCTTCACCTCTGCCACCGTGTTTATCGTGCGCAAGGGCAACCCCAAGGCCCTCAAAGACTGGCCGGACCTGCTCAAGGACGGCGTGCAGGTGATCGTGCCCAACCCCAAGACCTCCGGCAACGGCCGCTACACCTACCTGTCGGCCTGGGGCTACGTGCTGAAGAACGGCGGCGATGAAAACAAGGCCAAGGACTTTGTCGGCAAGCTGTTCAAACAGGCACCGGTGCTCGATACCGGTGGCCGTGCCGCCACCACCACCTTCATGACCAACCAGATCGGCGACGTGCTGGTGACCTTTGAAAACGAAGCGGAAATGATTGCCCGTGAATTCGGCCGCGATCAGTTCGAGGTGGTCTACCCAAGCGTTTCTGCCGAAGCCGAGCCACCGGTGTCGGTGGTCGACAAAGTGGTCGATAAAAAAGGCACCCGCGCGGTGGCCGATGACTACCTCAAATACCTGTGGTCGGCCGAAGGCCAGGAAATTGCGGCCAACAACTACCTGCGTCCACGGGACCCGAAGGTGCTGGCCAAGTACACCGATCGCTTCCCGAAAGTCGACTTCCTGTCGGTCGAGAAGACCTTTGGCGACTGGCGCACCGTGCAGAAGACCCACTTCAATGATGGCGGAGTGTTTGACCAGATCTACAACGGCCAATAACTGACCGAGCACGGTCAAACATGTGGGAGTGGGCAAGCTCACTCCCACATTGGGTTCTGCGCAAGGCATCAATGCCAGGCATGACTGAAATCATCAGTAACACTTTACCCTCTCCCTCGCCTACCCTTTACCTTTCACGCCCTCCTTCCCCGTTTTAACGAGAACACCATGACCGCTACCCCACCCACCACCGCCACCCTGACCCGTGGCATGGTGCTGCTGTTCGCGTTCTGCTGTGGCGCCATCGTCGCCAACCTCTACTACGCCCAACCGATCATTGAACTGATCGCCCCAGACATTGGCCTGACGCCGGCCATGGCCAGCCTGATTGTGTCCCTGACCCAGATCGGCTATGCCCTGGGTCTGTTCTTCCTGGTGCCGCTGGGCGACCTGTTGGAAAACCGCCGGTTGATGATCACCACCACCGTGGTCGCCATTGCCAGCCTGTTGGGCGCGGCCTTTACCGAGCAGCCGAACCTGTTCCTGCTGGTGTCGTTGCTGATCGGCTTCAGCTCGGTGTCAGTGCAAATCCTGATTCCCCTGGCCGCGCACCTGGCGCCTGCCGAATCCCGCGGCCGGGTGGTGGGCAGCATCATGGGTGGCCTGTTGCTGGGCATCCTGCTGGCACGGCCAGTGTCCAGCCTGGTGGCAGACCACTTCGGCTGGCGGGTGATGTTCATGGCCGCAGCCGCGATGATGGCGATCATCAGCGTGGTGCTGTTGTTGACCGTGCCCAAGCGCCAGCCGGATCACAGCGCCAGCTATGGCCAATTACTGCGCTCGTTGGGCACCTTGCTGCGCGAACAACCGTTGCTGCGCCAACGGGCGTTCTACCAGGGCTGCCTGTTTGCCGCCTTCAGCCTGTTCTGGACCGCCGTGCCCGTGGAGTTGGCGCGTAACCACGGCCTGAGCCAGAGCGAGATTGCCCTGTTTGCCCTGGTCGGTGCCCTCGGCGCCATTGCCGCCCCTATCAGCGGGCGCCTGGCCGATGCCGGCCATACCCAGCGCGCCTCGCTCCTGGCGATGCTGTTTGCCGCGCTGAGTTTTCTGCCGGCGTTTATCCACCCGATCTACAGTGTGATTGGCCTGGCGGTGACCGGCGTGGTCCTAGACTTCTGCGTGCAGATGAATATGGTCCTCGGCCAGCGGGCCATCTATGCCCTCGACGCCCACAGCCGCAGCCGCAGCCGCTTGAACGCGCTGTACATGACCAGCATCTTTATCGGCGGCGCCTTTGGCTCGGCGATTGCCAGCAGTGTGTATGAACACGGCGGTTGGCTTGGGGTGATACTGGTGGGCAGCGCGTTCCCGCTAGTGGCCTTGCTGCGTTTTGTGCGGGTATCCAGGGCCGCGTTGGCAGTGAGCGCCTGACCCTCCGTCAGCACGCTCAGAGTCCTGCCTGTGGCTTACCTGCGGCCCAGCCCCGACGGGCTTTTTTCAAACAACCGCAAGAGCCCCTGCAACATCATAAGGGTCGCCTGGAGGACCCCTGTCAACGTTGCGAGCAGCGAAGCCTTGGTGTCTGGGGCTGGCGTTGGGGCTGGATCAGGGGCCGGCGCAGGAGTAGGAGTAGGGGTGGGGGTGCGTGCCTGCTCTTGCGTGACAATATCGGAGTGCTGGATTTTGCCAACGGTGTTCAACAGCAAGTCAGCCTTGCCATTACCACTCATATCGATCGCCAAACTGCCACGCCCTGTCTTCGCGTCATGGCTCAACACCGCCTCGCCTCGCTGCCCTTTGAATTGAGAGGTGAAGTTGAGGTCTTTGATACCGGTGTTTTTCAAGGCTTTGGAAACATCGATTTTATCGGTGCCGCTGGTGAAATCCTTGATCAGGTCAGGGTTCTGCGGCGTCGAATCACTGGCTTTGTCGTACTCGAAGGTGTCAGCGCCGCCGCCCCCCAGGAATACGTCTGCCCCACCTCCCCCCTTGAGGCGGTTATCCGCGTCATTGCCCGTCAACGCATCATTACCTGAACCGCCGATGGCGTTTTCCATCGTTACCCCTTTGGCGATGGAAACATTCCCGCGCATCCCTCCAACGTCCGAGAAGGACTCCGCCTTGAGGTTGATGTTCTGGTTCTGCGAATACCCAGAAAAATCCAGGGTGTCGTTCCCGCCACCATCCCACACACAAAAAAGGGCTGAATCACGAGCACTTTTCAAGCTCATGACGTCACGCCCGGTGTTGGAATTAAAACCATAGGTAGTGTCCGTGTTGCGGGTATTGCGGTTGACACCATACATACGCTGAATCGACGCAATGTCATGCATCATAGGCGCCGATGGCAGCTTATTCTTGAAGTTGTGGCCGGCGTTCTCGCTTTCGGCCCAATAACTCATGACCGAGTTGGCCCGTGTATCCTGCGCATACTTTGCGTCCCGATCGTAGGTGCCCCCGCCGTTGTAGTCAGAGGGGTGCGCCAACCCAAGGCAGTGCCCGATCTCATGTACCATCGTGGTATGAAAATGGCTGCCCTCCCTGGGTGTAGAGGGCACCCCTTGCGTACCGATCTGGGCACTTGCTGCCGGGTTCTGATGCGTAGGCCCCCAAGCCACGCCCCGGTTCGACCCGCCGTTACCTTTTACCTGAATAGATCCGTCCGGCACGCGGGCATTTTCATGAAAACTGATATTGGCCACGTCTTGCCAAGCCTGAAAGGCCCGACGGGCACAGGCCTTCTGTGGCTCGGTGAACTCCCGCAGATTGAAGGAAACCTGCGTCTTGCCGTTCTTGTCCTGGTCATAAAAGCGCATACCGCTTCGCGTAATCTGCTGGGCAGCCTGATCAGTGGTGAGGGAGCGTTTCTTACGGGAGTAAGACGGCTGCTTGTGCTGCCCAGCCATGTTTGCCGGGTAATGATCAGGGTTTATAGAAGTATTGTTTATTTGACTCATGGCGTTCTCCAAATCGATTAAGGGCTGGGACAGCAGCGTCCAACGGCTTGCCTTCATCACGAAAGCCGTCTCGCTCACCGTCATCCCCCTTTAATCTTCCATGCAGGAAATCACCTCGCCACTTGGGCTTTGAGTCTTATTGAAACGCTTTGGCCTCCTGTTTGTTTTGCTGACAAAACACATGGATTCTGACAATCCTCATCCGTTACTGCGTCTCGAAAATGTGTGCCCAACCCTCTGACAGCGATTAAAAAACACAAAAAAGAACAGCCTGTTTCAACCAAAATCGTCAGCGTTATAAGAAATATCCGCTCTACATTTTCAGATTCAACGCAACCTCAGCGACACTAAGAACGCACCAACTTCTCCAACGCCGCATCCGCCAGGAATGACGAACGGCTTTTGACCTTGTGCTCGCGTACATAACGGTCAATACGCTGGATCACATACCCCGGCAACGTCACATTGACCTTCTCGGTCTTGCCCAGGTAGGGCGAGATATCGAGCTCCAGCATGCCCCAGCCCATCCCGGCGTACTCCTCATGGCTGTGATAGGCCGCGACCGAGGTCGGCATGGGAATCGCCTGGCCTTCGCTCGCCATCTCCTGCAACAGGATGTGGGCCACTTCGACAGCGGCGTTGTAAGCCTCTTCAAAACTGTCCCCGGCGGTCACCGCGCCTGGAATATCGGGGATCTGGATACCGGTGGCGGTAAAGTCATCGCCCCATTCGATACAGATTGGGTATTGCATGAATAGTCTCCTTAAAAAACCGACCTAGAACGAAAACAGCCCGGCACGCTGCCGGATACTTCGCACGGTGCCCAAGGGCAGGTCCTTCTTGGGATGGGGCACCGGTATCGTGTACGGGTTATAGCGATGGGTGAAAATATGATGGCTGCCCGTGACCCGATCCAGCACCCAGCCCGCCTCTTGCAGTTCCTTGATCAATAGCCTGCTTTGCACCACAGCCTCCTTGCTCCGGCCTGAATAAAAATAACCCTAGGGTTACCTTTACTCAAGCACAGATTTATCGGAGCAGACTGGCGGTTGTTTTGCCGGATATTGAAAAGCTCGCCCCCCTCTCACCCATGGGCGCGCCGACTGTCCTGTGGTGCCTGCGCCCTGTCCTCCAGGCTGTAGTCACGCACCACCTCGGCGATGCGCAGGTGGTAGTCCGAAAAAATGCGCCGACGCCCTGCGGCCTGGGCGGCGCGGTGCAGCTCAATACCGCGCCATTGCGCGATGGCCTCCTCGTCACGCCAAAAGGACAGTGACAACACCTTCCCCGGCTCACTCAGGCTTTGAAAGCGCTCAATGGAAATAAAGCCTTCGATCTGCGCCAACAACGGCTTCAGTTCGGCGGCCAGGTCCAGATAGCCGTTGTACTGCGCTTCATGGGGCCATGCTTCAAAAATAACGGCAATCATGGTGCGATCTCCTGCACATCGTGAAACTTCGGGATACGGCTATTGAGTGATGGCCAATAACTGAAGGGACGCGCCAATGTGGCCGGCTGGCGCACCAGTAATCCCTGAAGAACCATTGAGGCAATGCTCAACGCCAAGGGCTGGCCTGGGCACTGATGTTTTCCTGAACCGAAACTGAAGATGCGCCGCGACCGGCGCTCGAGCAAAAAACTATCGGGGTCTGGATTACCCACGGGGTCGCGGTTGGCTGAGGCCAACAGCAGCAACACGATATCCCCCGCTTCCAGCACGCTCTCGCCGATCACACAACGCTCAGCGACAAATCGCCGGGTGTTCTGCACCGGTGAATCGTAACGCGCCACTTCTTCCACCCATGCGCGGGCCAGGGCCGGTGCCTGGCAAATGGCCTCGTGCCTTTGTGGATGGCGCTGGAGCGCCACCAGGCTATTGCCGATCAGCCCGGCCGTGGCTTCGCAAGTCTGGGACAACAAGCCGATCAGATTGGCGATCAGGGTCTCAGCGTCGACATTGTGGCCACCGATTGCCTTGAGCAGGCTACTGGGCTGCTGCAGCAGCCCGCTGAACAGTTGGCCCAGGCGCACCGCCGCAAAATCAGCGTCGCGCCGTTGAGCGGCATCGCTCAGTGGAGACAGACAGGCTACAAAGTCCCGGGTGTGCCGGGCGACTTCCGGCAACTGGCTGGGGGAAAAACCCAGCAGCAGCGCCATGACCGAAACCGGCACGTTGAACATCAGCTCGTTCAGGTCATCGGTGCTACCCCAGGCCCGCGCCACACTCTCGGCAATAGGCTCAATCGTCACCGCAGACAAGAGCGGCTCGATTGCGTGACGGGGACATTGCTGCCGCGCGCCATCATTCATCCGCATCAAACGCCCGAAAACCTGCCCCGCCGCACCGTGGGCAATGGCCTGAGGCACCGGTTCGCCAGGCGGGCGCACCCGGCAAGCGGGATGGGCCAGGATCGCGGCCACCGTGTCGGCGCGGCTGGCAACCCATAGGCCCAACCCGGGGTCGAACCACAGCCCCGATGCCTGGCGCAGCTGTGCGTAATAGGGGTAGGGATCGGCATGGGTCGCGGCGTCTAGAGGAGTCATTCTGCGGGTCCTGTTTATAAAGAACCGCTACTATCGGCTACCGTTCACGCTAACAATTCGTTCAGGAGCGAAGTATGAATGCCCACGACAATGATGGCGCCATGTCGCGCATCGCCGGTGCGATTGCCGAGCCAGCCAGGACCCGAATGCTCTGCGCGCTGATGGACGGCCATGCCCGCACCAGCACCGAAATGGCCGTGATTGCCGACATCAGTCCGTCCACCGCCAGTGCTCACCTGGCCCGGCTCAAGGACGATGGCCTAGTCAAGCTGCACACCCAGGGCCGGCACCGTTACTACAGCCTGGCCGGCGCTCACGTCGCCCAGGCACTGGAAGCCTTGATGGTGATCAGCCAAAGCACGACACGCGCGTTTGTGCCGAACACCCCCAATCGTTTGCAGTTCGCCCGTACGTGTTACGACCACATGGCCGGGACCTTGGCGGTGCGCCTGCATGACTACTTCATCGAGTCCGGCTGGCTGATCGGTGACGATGCCTATCAGCTTACGCTTGCCGGTGAAAAAGAGATGAGCGCACTGGGGGTCGATGTCCAGATCCTGCGGGCCCAGCGCCGTCGCTTCGCCTGCGCGTGCCTGGACTGGAGCATGCGTCGCCCCCATCTGGCCGGGGCGTTGGGGGCCGCCTTGTTGCAGAGTTTCATTGCACGCAAATGGGTGACCCAAGACTTGGATAGCCGGGCACTGGGCATGACGTCCAAGGGGCGAAAAGAGTTGGCCTGCCGCTTCGGTATCGAGGCATTGGATTAAAGCACGCGCCCATCCCAGCCCACCGTCACCTGCGGCGGCAGTTCGCTGCGATGCTGCAACAACCAGGCATCCAGGGTGTGCCCAACGTGGGTCAGTACCCCAAGCTCGGCGCCGCACGCGTCGATGCATTGCAGGGCCAGGGTCAGGTCATTGTGATTGCGCGGCGCCTGGGGTTGCGGTGGCATGGAGCAGTCGATGACCAGCACGTCCAGGGGCTCGCGCCGTAACCAGTCGACGGTGGCCGGGGGCAGGCCCGTGGTGTCGGTCAGATAGGCCAGGCGCCGTCCCTGCCCTTGCAGCAGGTAGCCGAAGGTCGGCTTGGAATGCTGCAGGGGCAACGCGGTGACCGCCAGTTCGCCAAACTGCCGGGTCTCGAACGCGGCAAAGGGCTGGCTGAAATCAAGGATGCCGGGGTGTTTGTAGAGGTCCGACAGGCCCTCGGGGTCTGCCGGGCCATGCACCGGGATAATCAGGCCTTGGCCCCAGCGCAAGTGCAGCAGGCCCTGGGCATGATCGGCGTGATAGTGGGTCTGCAAAATGCCGTTGAAACTGCGGGGCGGGAAACGCGCGGTCAGGTCCGTCAGCCCGCTGTCGATCAACCAGCGCTGGTCGCCGCACTCGATCAGCGCGCTGCACTCCCGGCGGCGCAGGCGTTCATCGCTGCGCGCCAGGGTACAGGCCGCGCATTCACAGCCATACACCGGGACTTGGCGGGCGTCGCCGGTGCCCAGCAGGGTCAGGCGCATGCCGAGTGCCCCTCCTCCAGACAATCGAGCAAGCGGGCGACGGTGTGCGCCAACGGCCCGGAGTTATCCAGCAGGAACACCCCGGGCGCGGCCTGTAGGCTGTCGCGAAACTGCGCATTGCGTGCCAGGCGCGCGTCGATTTCTGCCACCGACTCACGGCCCCGCGCCAGCAAGCGCTGGCGCAACACTGCCTGGTCCACGGTCAGCAAGACCACCAACAACGTCGGATAACGTGCGCGGGTTTGCGCCAGATGGCCACGGGAGCCATTGACCAGCACATCGTCGCCGGCCGCCAGCCAGTCGTCGATCTGCCGGGGTATGCCATAAGACAAACCATTGGCCTGCCAACTGAGGGCAAAGCCGCCCTCGGCTTGCAGCGCGGCGAATTGCGCGGGGCTCACGCCCTGGGCGGCCTCGCCCACCGCTTCGGCCGAACGGGTGATCACCCGCCGCACAATACGGCAACCGCGCTCGGCCAATGGCCCGCGCGCCGCCTCCAACAGGCTGTCCTTGCCCGAACCCGATGGCCCGATGAGATAGATCAACCTGCCCGCCATCAAAACACCCTCTTGGCTTGTCGCCAGACTTGTTGGACTACCGGCAGCCCGCCCTGGGCCCTGGCTTGCACCAGGTCCGCACGCAGGCCCACGGCAATTTCCCCGCGATCCTTGAGGCCCGCCGCCTGTGCAGGGGCCAGGCTGATCATTTGGATCGCCTGGGGCAGATCGCAGTCATTGTCCTGGGCCGCCAGGGCAAAAGCCGCCGGCAGCAGGCTGGCCGGGTAGTAGTCACTGGAAAGTATATCCAGCAATCCTTCGGCGGCCAGGCCGGCGGCCGCCACATTACCCGAGTGGGACCCGCCGCGCACCACGTTCGGTGCGCCCATCAGCACTTTCATCCCCAGTTGCCGGCAACCACGCGCCGCTTCCAGGGTGGTGGGGAACTCGGCGATGTTCATGCCATAGCGCGCCGACTCCTCGACATGGGCCAGGGTCGCGTCGTCATGGCTGGCCACCGACAGGCCACGCGCCAGGCAATGCTCGACGATCGCGGCGCGGTAGCGGTCGCTGTAGGCCTTGGAGTTGGCCATTTGCAGCACCACGAACGCGTCCATGGTGGCCTCGTCCAGGTGGTACTTGCCCATGTAGTACTCGCGGTACTTGGACTCCAGCACAAACTGGCGCTGGCCCGGCGAGTGGTCCATCACCGACACCAACTGCACCAGCGGGTTTTCCACCAGGTCGCGGAACACGCTCAAGGTGTCCGGGTGGCACAGCTCGCAACGCAAGTGCAGGCGGTGTTCGGCGCGGGTCAGGCCGGCGTCCTGCGCCGAGGCAATGGCATTGAGCATCGCCGGCAGTTTCTGCATGCGATTGCCCTTGGGGTTCACGTCGCCGATGGACACCGCATCAAACACCGTGGTGATGCCCGCCGCGATGATCTGCGCATCATGGCTGAGCACTGCCGAGGTCGATGGCCAGTCCACGCCGGGGCGCGGGGTCATGTGTTTTTCCAGGTTGTCGGTGTGCAACTCCACCAGCCCCGGCAGCAGGAAATCACCGCCCAGGTCCTGGGCCTGGGGCAATTGGCTGCGGCCTTCGGCGAGGTCGACGATCACCCCGTCACGCAGCACCAGGCTGCCAAGAAATACACGATCAGCGGTCACCAGTCGGGCATTGCTAAGGATCTGTTCAGCGGGCATCGGCGTAGTCCTCATCGGTGATCACAGCGGGCGTCATGTCCAAATGGCGGTCGGCCACCGCCTCACGGGCGGCACGGTCATGGAAGATGCCGATCAGTGCGGCACCGCCGGCCTTGGCTTCGTTGATCAGCTCCAGGACGACCTGGCGGTTGTGGTCATCCAGGGACGCTGTCGGCTCGTCGAGCAACATCACCGGCCAGTCCACCATAAAGCCGCGCGCGATATTGACCCGCTGCTGCTCGCCCCCGGAGAACGTGCCCGGCGCCAGCGACCACAGGCGCCGGGGGATATTCAGGCGCGCCAGTAACTGCTCGGCACGCGCCTGGGCGTCGGCTTTCGTCCAGCCACGGGCCAGCGCGGGCTCCATCACCACTTCCAGGCAGGCGACCCGTGGGATCACCCGCAAAAACTGGCTGACATAGCCCAGGGTCTGCTGGCGCACCTGGAGAATGTCCCGGGGCTGCGCGCCCACCAGCTCCAGCCATTGCCCAGCGTGACGGATGCGAATGCTGCCGCCCGCGGGCAGGTAGTTGCCGTACAGGGTGCGCAGCAAGGTGCTTTTACCGGCGCCGGACTGGCCGTGCAGCACCAGGCACTCACCGCCCTGCACGCGCAGGTCCACGCCGCGCAGCACGTTGAGCACCACCCCGTGTTGTTGGTGCAGGGTGAAGGTTTTCGAGAGGTCACGGACCTCGATCAGGGCATTTGTCATGGCTGCAATACCGAAGACACCAGCAGTTGAGAATAAGGGTGCTGTGGATCGTCGAGGATCTGGTCCGTCAGCCCGGTTTCCACCACCCGCGAGCGGCGCATCACCACCAGGCGATCGGCCAGCAACCGTGCGACCGCCAGGTCATGGGTGACGATCACCACCGCCAGGTCCAGCTCGCGCACCAGGCCGCGCAGCAGGTCGAGCAGGCGCGCCTGCACCGACACATCCAGGCCCCCGGTGGGCTCGTCCATAAACACCAGGCGCGGGCTGGAAACGAGGTTGCGGGCAATTTGCAGGCGCTGCTGCATGCCGCCGGAAAAGGTACGCGGCAGGTCATCGATACGCTGCGGATCGATCTCCACCTGGCCCAGCCAATCCAGGCCGGCGCCGCGCAGTTGCTGGTAATTACGCACGCCCTGGGCCATCAGGCGCTCACCAATATTGGCGCCAGCGGACACGCCCATGCGCAGGCCGTCGCGGGGGTTCTGTTCAACAAAGCCCCATTCGGTGCGCAACAAGGTGCGGCGCTCGGCTTCGCTGGCACTGTAGAGGTCCAGCCATTCGCCGTCCTGGCTGCGATAGCCGATGCTGCCGGCCTGGGGCGGCAAGCGCCCGCTCAGCAGCGAGAGCAAAGTGGATTTGCCCGAGCCGGACTCGCCGACAATCCCCAGCACTTCGCCGGGGTACAGATCAAAACTCACGGCCTGGCAGCCCTTCTCGGGGCCGTACAGCAGGGACAGGTCGCGCACTTGCAATAATGGCTGGCTCACTGGTTGTTCTCCTTGACCCGCTGGGCGCAGTACCAGGTGTCGGAACACACGAAACTCTGGGTCCCGGCATCGTCGAGAATCAGCTCATCGAGGAACGATTCATGGCTACCGCAGATGGCGCAGTGGTGGTCCCACTTCTGCACTTCAAAAGGGTGATCCTCGAAGTCCAGGCTGCTGACCTGGGTATACGGCGGCACCGCGTACAGGCGCTTTTCGCGACCGGCACCGAACAGCATCAGCGCCGGGCTCATGTCGAGTTTCGGGTTGTCGAATTTGGGGATCGGCGAGGGGTCCATCACATAGCGCTCGTCGACCATCACCGGGTAGGCATAGGCTGTGGCGATATGGCCGAAAGTGGCGATGTCCTCATACAGTTTGACGTGCATCACCCCGTAATCGTTGAGGGCGTGCATGGTGCGGGTCTCGGTTTCCGAGGGTTCGATAAAGCGCAGCGGCTCGGGGATCGGCACCTGGTAGACCATGATCTGCCCGGCCTGCAGCGGGGTTTCCGGGATGCGGTGGCGGGTCTGGATCACCGTGGCGTCGGGGGTGGCTTCGGTGGTGGCGATACCGGCGGTGCGCGCAAAAAAGCGCCGGATGGACACGGCATTGGTGGTGTCGTCGGCGCCCTGGTCGATGACCTTGAGTACGTCGTCGGCGCCCAGGATCGCCGCCGTCAATTGCATGCCGCCGGTGCCCCAGCCATAGGGCAACGGCATCTCGCGCCCGCCAAAGGGCACCTGGTAGCCGGGAATCGCCACGGCCTTGAGCAAGGCGCGGCGGATCATGCGTTTGGTCTGCTCGTCGAGGTAGGCGAAGTTGTAGGCGGCATCATTCATGGCGAGTGCCCTCGGCCGGTTGGCGCAGTTTGCGGATCAGTTCCAGTTCGGCCTGGAAGTCCACGTAGTGCGGCAATTTAAGGTGCGAGACAAAACCGGCCGCCTCGACGTTGTCGCAGTGGGCCAGCACAAACTCTTCGCGCTGGGCCGGCGAGACGATCTCTTCGCTGTACTCCTCGGCCCGCAGCGAGCGGTCCACCAGGGCCATGCCCATGGCCTTGCGCTCGGCATGCCCGAACGCCAGGCCATAGCCGCGGGTGAACTGCGCCAGCTCGGTGGCCGAGCCGACGAACTGGTTAACCATCTCGCACTCGGTGACTTCGATGCTGCCCAGGCAAATGGCAAAGCCCAGCTCCTCGGGGTCGATCCAGACCTCGACGTCACCGATGCGAATCTCCCCGGCAAACGGGTGGTTGCGCCCATAGCCACGCTGGGTCGAATAACCCAGCGCCAGCAGAAACCCTTCATCGCCACGGGCCAGGGCTTGCAGGCGCTCGGCACGGCTGGCGGGGAATGCCAGCGGGTCGCGGGTGATATCGGCGACGCGGGCGTGGTCGTCGGCCTCGTGCTTGATCAAGCCTTCCTTGGCCAGCAACCCCAGCACCCGTGGACACGGTTCGAGTTGCGCATCCGCCGTGGTCTGCGGGCCTGGATACGCACCTTCGGCCAGCAGCGCAAAATCCAACAAGCGATGGGTATAGTCGAAGGTCGGGCCAAGTAACTGGCCGCCGGGCACATCCTTGAAGGTGGCCGACAACCGCCGGCTCAACGACATCTGCGCGGTGTCGATCGGCAGGCTCGGGCTGAAACGCGGCAACGTGGTGCGGTAGGCGCGCAACAGGAAGATCGCTTCTACCAGGTCCCCCGCCGCCTGCTTGATTGCCAGCGCAGCCAGCTCGGTGTCGTACAGCGAGCCTTCACTCATCACCCGCGCCACGGCCAGGGGCAGTTGCTGGCGGATCTGCTCGACGCCAAGCTCAGGTACGGCAGGATCGCCCCGGCGTTTTTTCGCCAGCAGGCGGTGGGCATTGTCGATGGCCTGTTCGCCACCTTTGACGGCTACGTACATCAGGCGTGCTCCTGTGTGATGCGGCTGCTGCGCGGCAGGCCGAGCAACTGATGGCCGGCGCTGAACAACACGTCCAGGCCACGGGGGAAGGCTTCACGGCGCTGGCGCTCCAGCCAGAACACCGGCGGCACCGGCACCTGCACCCGGCGCTGGGCCTGGATGCCAGGGCCGCGCCAGAGCAAGGTACGCCCGGCGTCCAGGTCGGTAAGCTGGACTAGCAAGGTGCAGGACTGGTCCGGGTAGCGGTCATTGCCATGGTCGAAGCCGCTCAGATCGAGCAGCTCCGGCTCGCCGAGCAGGGCAAACGCGGCCTCCTCCCGACCCGCGACCAACGGGCAGCCGCAGTGGAAGGCCAGGTTGGCGCGGATCAGCGGCGTGTCGAACGCCGGTGCCAGCCACAGCGGCGTGTCCACATCCAGCAGCGCCAGGCACAAGGCATAGGTGGCGGGCGCCAGGCCATCGAGGTACGGGGCTGCCGGCAGGTGCTGGATCACACCCGGTTCAGCCAAGGCCTTGAGCGCTGCGCGAAAACTGCGTTGGGCATCCAGCACCGGGTCGACAAACGCCGGTTGCAATAATTGAGCGTTCATCCGTTTTCTCCTCGCACCAGGGTGAAGAACTCGACCTTGGTCGCCGCCGTGTCGGCCTCTTTTTGCGCGCGGCGCCGGGCCTGGGCCTGGGCCAGTGCGCTGATCAAATCCGTGAGCCATGGGCTCGGCGGCGTGTTTTGCAGATGGGCATCGGCCAGGGCTGCCAGTTCGGCGTGGGCCTTGTCGCGCCCCGCCAGGTAGCTGTAGCCGGTGCGGCCATCGGCCAGGCGCACCACACAGCGGGTCACCGTCATTTCGCCGACGTTGAACGGCGCGCCATTGCCGCCCATGCGCCCGCGCACCAGGGTCATGCCGATTTCCGGGGCGCGGATCAGTTGGTACTCGGCGTCCTTCAAGGCCGCTTCGTGGGGTTGCAGTTCATTGAGCTGGGCGCGGGCAAGTACGCCAATCCAATGCTGACGCGGGGACAGATTCATCGGGGTCTCCATCAAGTCACCACCTGGTACTGGAAGCGATCCGAACGGCTGGTGGACTGCGCCAGCTCCACCGGGCGGCCATCGCGATCGCGGGAAAGGGTGAATACGGTCAAGGCCGGCAAGTGCCGGGGCATCATCAGCAGCGCGGCTTCATCACGGTTGGGCAAGCGCGCACCGATCAGGCTCAGGGTGCGGGTCAGCGGCAGGTCGCGCTCGCGCAGGTATTGGCGCAGGGAGCCGCCGTTGTAGTGCGCCAGCAACGGCGCTTGGCTTGCGCAGTAGCGATGGCGGATCAGGCTGACGGGCTGCTGGTCGAGCTTGCGCAGGGTTTGCAGCTCGATCATCGGCGCCATTTCGGCGATGCCCAGGTGCTGCGCTTCTTCGCGGCTGGCGTAGCAGTAACGGCGCTTGAGCAGCAGCGCCTGCACGCCATGCCCCAGGGCCGACAGCGACTGGCTGTAAGCGGTGTCGGCGCCCATCGGGTAGATCAGCGGCCGGTCCAGCACCTGCGTGCCCTTGCCCTGCTGACGCAGCAGGCTGCCTTCAAACACCAGCTCATCAATGGCCCGGCGCAGGGTGTGGCGGTTGACGCCAAAACGTTCGGCCAATTGCACCTCGCCCGGCAGGAACTCTCCGGCCTGGTAGCCGCTGAGTTCACGACGCAGGATATCGGCGAGTTCGCGGTACACCGGCTCATCTTGTCTAGACAACTGCATGCTTAAAAAAAGCGCCCGCAGGCACCCCTCCAAAGTCAGATAAACCGCTTACGCAGGCGTTGGGACAGCACGTCGATCAGGCTCACCACCACGATGATCACCAGCAGCACCGCGCAGGTCTGCACGAACTGGAAGGCGCGGATGTTTTCCCACAGGATCACGCCGATGCCGCCGGCGCCGACCATGCCCACCACCGTCGCCGAACGCACATTGGCCTCGAAGCGGTACAGCGCGTAGCTCACCCACAGCGGCATGACTTGCGGGATCACGCCGTAGATCACCTCTTGCAAGGCGCTGGCACCGGTGGCGCGCACCCCTTCCACGGGGCCGGGGTCGATGGCCTCGACGGCTTCGGCAAACAGCTTGGCCAGAACCCCGGTGGTGCTGATCCACAGGGCCAACACACCGGCAAACGGGCCAAGGCCGACCGCCACCACGAACAACATGGCAAACACCATTTCGTTGATCGAACGGAAGGCATCCATCACCCGGCGCAGGGGTTGGTGAATCCACCAGGGCGTGATGTTGTCGGCGCAGAGGATGCCCAGGGGCACCGAGCAGACAATCGCCAGCACCGTGCCCCAGAGGGCGATTTGCACGGTGACGATCATTTCCTTGAGGTAGGCGCGCCATTCGTGGAAATCCGGCGGGAAGAAGTCGGCGGCGAAGGTCGCCATGTTTGCCGAGTCGCGGTACAGCGCCAGCGGGTTCATTTCTGCGCCTTTCCAGGCCCAGGCCAGCAGCACCAGGAACAGGCCCCAGCCGAGGTATTGCGGCCAGGTTCTTTTGCCTACGGCTTCAGCGTGCAAGGTCGTCATGGATCACTCTCGATAATGGTTGGAGCCGGGCCTATGTGTGTGTGGGTGGGAGCGGGCTTGCTCGCGAAAGCGGTGTGTCATTCAACACATCCAGCGACTGACTCACCGCTTTCGCGAGCAAGCCCGCTCCCACACAAGCTCCGGTCCCACAGGGGGGTCAGCCGTTGGCGGCGGGTTTCTTGTCCAGCTCGCTCAGGCGCTGTTGCAGCGTGGCCAGGTCGGCGTCGATCTGCGCCAGCTTCCTGGCTTTATCCGCCTCGGCCAGCTTGCTGTCGGCGCTGATAGTGGTGCGCTGCTTGAACAGCTCCAACTGGCGGATCGGCAGCAACTGGTCGTCATTGGAGGCGAGGAACTTGCCCAACTGCATGTTCTTGAGCACCGCCTTCTCTTCATCGGTGTCGCCGTAGCTGAAGATGAAATCGCGGATCTTGGTCTTCTCGCTGTCAGTCAGGGCCTTGCTCCACACCAGCGGGTCGGCGGGGATCAGCGGCGACTTCCAGATCACCTTGAGTTGGGCGGCCTTGTCCGGCTGGGTCACTTCCAGGCGGTCCCAGCTTTCGGTGTTGAAGGTGGCCACGTCCAACTGCCCCTTGGCCACGCTCAGTGCGTTGACTTCATGGCTGGAATTGAGCGTGCGCTTGAAGGCGGTGGCGGCATCCACGTTGTTCTTGGCGAACACGTAGTAGCCCGGCACCAGGTAGCCCGAGGTGGAGTTCGGGTCGCCATTGCCGAAGGTCAGGTTCTTGGCGTTCTTGAGCATGTCTTCGACGGAGTTGAGCGGGCTGTCCTTGCGCACGATCAACAGGCTCCAGTAGCCGGCGGCGCCGTTGGCGGCGGCGGTCTGGGCGAAGATCTGGCCGTTGGAGCGATCCACCGCCTCCATCGCCGCCTTGTTGCCGAGCCAGGCCACATCCACTTTGTTAAAGCGCATGCCCTGGATCAGCCCGGCGTAGTCGGAGGCGAAGGTAGCGTTGATGGTCAGGCCGGTCTTCTTGTGCATGTCGTCGAGGAACGGCTGCCAGATGCTCTTGAGGTTCTGCGAAGACTCGGTGGACATGATGCCGAAGTTGATGGCCTTGTCGGCAGCCTGGGCATTGCCCATGGCGACGCTGGCCAACAACACGGCGGACAGGAAAACATGACCGATACGGTTCAACATGCAAGCGACTCCTATAGATCGTGGGTGGGGGTTCAAGCGCGGGCCAGGGCCAGGCGCTGGGGTAGCTCGGCACGGCGCGGCGACTCAGAAAACATCAGGCTGGTGTCGACGTCGGCACCGTACAGATCGTTGAGGAACTGGCTGCTCATCTCGCGGCCCTGCCCATCGAAATGAATGCGCCCGTCCTTGAGCGCCACGGCACGCGGGCAATACCGCATGGCGTAATCGACTTGATGCAGGGTCACGACTACGGTCTTGCCGTCACGGCGGTTGATATCGGCGAGGATCTCCATGACCTTGCGCGCCGACTCCGGGTCCAGGGAGGCAATCGGCTCGTCGGCCAGGATCACTTCGGCACGCTGGGTCAACGCCCGGGCAATCGCCACGCGCTGCTGCTGGCCACCGGACAGGGTCGAGGCGCGCTGCTGGGCCAAGTCCGCCAGGCCGACCCGTGCCAGGGACTCCATGGCACATTGCTTTTCCTCGGCCTTGAACAACCCGAGGTTGCCGCGCCAGCGCGGCATACGGCCCAGGCAACCGAGCAACACGTTGTCGAGCACACTCAGGCGATTGACCAGGTTGAACTGCTGGAAGATATAGCCAATATCCGCGCGCAGCCGCCGCACCTTGCCATTCAACCGCCCACTGGCCTGCACCTGGCGGCCCAGCACCTTGACGCTGCCGCCATTGCCCTTGTCGCAACAGGCCAGGCCCGCGAGGTGGCGCAACAACGTGGACTTGCCGGAGCCGGACGCACCGATCAGGGCAACCATTTCGCCAGTGGCGATGGTGAGTTCGAGGTCGACCAACGCGGTTTTCTTCGCAAAGGTCTTGTTCAGGCGATCGACATGGATAGCGGGAGTCATGGGCTTCTCTGTCTGGTTTGAACAGCCTTGCGGGGCTGTGTTTGAGTTCAAATGACAGTAGGCGCGGCAGGTGTCAGGGCTATGACTTGCACATGACGACAGGGGGGCGGTTTGATGAAGGTTTTATGAAAGGTTGGCTGGCACGCAGGGCTCTCCTGCTGAGGATCGTTCCCACGCTCCGCGTGGGAATGCCGCCAGGGACGCTCTGCGTCACAATCAAGGCTCCAGCCGTATGCAGGTAATGGCGGTGGATCAGCCATGAATGTGTCGACTGCCCCACCGCCATCGCAGCGATGCGGCGACCCGACAGGCCAGCTCCCACACTTGAATTGGATTTCAAATCATAAAAAAAGGCGACCGTTTGAAGGTCGCCTTAGATCATTGCGCGTACTGCTTACTCAACCCCGGCGGTACACCCTGCACATTCGTCTCTTCCCATGGCCCGTTGGGGCTGATGGAGCGGCTCCAGCCGTTGCTCCAGCGGTAGTAGGTGCGCTGGCGGTAGAAGGTGTGCGGTTGTTCGTCCAGCACGTAGACCTGCATCTTGCCGTCCCAGTGGCTGGCGGCACCGGGGGGTGGGGCGAAGGTTGGGGATTTGCTCGGCAAGGGCTTGGCGGGGGCGGTGACCGGGCCGGAAGGTTTGGTTACCGGCTGGGTCGAGGGGCCCGACGGTGGGATGGTCGGGCCCGTAGGCCCTGGTGGTGGCCGATGAACCGCGCAAGCGCTCAAGCCCAAGACCAGGCTGAGCAGGGTGATACGAGCGATGGCGGTCATGGGGGTTCCTCGAAATTATTGGTCCGGGCTGTCGATGGTCAACTGCTGGGTCGCGGTGGTGCTGCTGGCCAGGGTTTGACTGCGGCCGATCCACTCGCCGGCAGTCGGTTGACCGGCCCGTGAGATGCGCGCAACCAGTTGGACTTCGGGAAAGTTGGACAGTTTCAACTGCGGCATCATCGCATCGGCATCGCCCAGTTCGACGGTCACCGGCAGATCGGCCACGGTGACACGCTTGGCAGCCAGTGGCGCTGGCGGGCCGGAAGCGGCGCGGGCGAAGATGAATACGCTGTCGGTCGGCAGAGCGCGGGCTTTGACGTCGGCCGCCAGGTCCACGCGTACTTTCATCACGGCGGTCTTGGCGGTCGGCGCGACGGCAGCGCCGCCCTCTTTCAACTTCTCGGCCGCGCGGTCGATACCGCCTTGCAGCGCTATGCGGGAGTTGTCCTGCTCCGGTAACTGGGCCAACAGACGGTTCCAGTAGTCGATAGCTTCCTGGTAACGCTGCCCTTCAAAGGCGGCGATGCCCAGCAGGCCGAGGCTGGTGACTTCTTTCGGATCGAGCTTCAGCGCTTCGTCGGTCAAGGCCTGAAGCTGCGGCGACCATTGTTTGTTGTTGGCAAAGTACTGCGCCTGGGCCCACTGCCCAAGCAATTCCGGCTGGCGGCCGGCCAGGGCCACGGCGCGCTCGAAGACCTTGGCCGCATCGGCCGAACGGTCCTGGGCCATATAGGCGCGCCCCAGGAAGTACAGGCCTTCGGCCGAGTCCGGTTGCGCCGCTGCAGCCCGCTCCAGGCGCTGGGTCATGTCGGCAAGGGACACCGGCGGCTGGGCGAATTCGCGGGTCAGTTCAACCTTGTCGATGGCGCCATAATGCAGGTACAGCCCCAGGCCCAGCACCGGCACCAACACCGCCGCCAGCAACGGCAACGGCTTGCCCAGGCGTGATTCGCGAGGTTTTTCCACACCTTCAGTATCGGCCAGCAATTCGCGGGCGGCTTCGGCGCGGCCGGTGTCGAGCTGTGCTGCGTTGAGCACGCCTTCGCTTTGTTGGGTTTGCAGTTCGGCAACCCGTTCCTGATACAGCGCAACGTTTAGCGCAGTGCGATCTTCTTCACGCTGGGCGCGACGTACGCGCAACACCGGGATCAACAGGAAACTCAAGGCAACCAGGAGCAGCAGGCCAGCTGCGAGCCAGAAATCAATCATCAGTTTTTTTGTCCAGCAGTTGGTCGAGGCGTTGGCGCTCTTGGGCAGATAGCGCGTCAGATCCATCGGTAGGTGCCGCACGACGACGGCGGACGATCACGGCCATGACCACCAGGCCACCCAGCAACAGGGCGGCGGGGCCAAACCACAGCAGCGCAGTCTTGCTCGTCAGCGCGGGTCTGTAGCGGACAAAATCACCATAGCGATCGACCATGAAGTCGATGATCTGCTGATTGTCCTTGCCCTCACCCAGCATGCGGAAGATCTCTTTGCGCAGGTCGGCGGCAATCGGTGCGTTGGAGTCGGCGATGTCCTGGTTCTGGCACTTGGGGCAGCGCAGTTCCTTGGTCAGCTCATGAAAGCGCTCGCGGTCGGCCGGCGTGGAAAATTCGTAGGTATCGATGGCCGCGTGGGCCACACCCAGCAGGCCCAAGGCCAGGACGGCGGCGGTCAACCAGCGCTTCATGGCTTGGCCTCGTCCACCAGGGCCTGGTACTTGGCTGCCAGTTGTTCGCGCCAGATCACTTCGTCGATCACCCCCACGAACTTGTCGCGGATCACGCCCTTGGCGTCGATAAAGAAGGTTTCCGGGGCGCCATACACGCCGAGGTTCAGGCCCAGGTTGCCGTCTTCATCGCGTACGTCCAGCAGATACGGGTTGTGGAACTCCGCCAGCCACTTCACGGCCGACGCATTGTCGTCCTTGTAGTTGATGCCGTAGATCACCACGCCCTGCTCGGCCAGCTTGTTCAGCACCGGGTGTTCCACGCGGCAGGAGATGCACCAGGTGGCCCACACATTGACCAGCGCCGGTTTGCCGATCAGGTCGGCCTGGGTCAGGGTTTTATCGCCCTGCACCGTCGGCAGCGAGAACGCCGGGAACGGCTTGCCGATCATCGCCGACGGCAGCTCGGCCGGGTCCAGGTACAGGCCGCGATACAAAAACACCGCGACCAGCAGAAACAGCGCCAGCGGCACTACCATCAACCAACGTTTCATACTGCGGCTCCCTGCATGCCGAGGGCTTCACGCACCCGGCTCTTGACCTTGACCCGGTAACGCCGGTCCAGCGCCGCCAGCAAACCGCCGAAGCCGGTCAGCAGGCCGCCGAACCAGATCCAGCGCACAAACGGCTTGACGTGAACGCGCACGGCCCAGGCGCCATCGCCCAACGGCTCGCCCAATGCCACGTAGAGGTCACGGGTGAACCCGGCGTCGATCCCGGCTTCAGTCATCATCGAACTCTGCACGGTGTACAGGCGTTTTTCCGGGTGCAGCACGGAAATCTGCTGGCCGTTGCGCAGCACGCGTACGGTGCCCTTGTCGGAGGTGAAGTTCGGCCCCTCGAAGTGCTTGGCGCCCTCAAAGACGAACTGGTAGCCGCCCAGGTCCATGGACTCGCCAGGGGCCAAGCGCAGGTCGCGCTCGGCGCTGTTCTGGCTGGACAACACCACGCCCAGGGCACACACGGCGATACCGATATGGGCGATCTGCATGCCCCAGTAGCTGCGGGTCAGGCTCGGCAGGCCCTTGATCAGGCCCTTGTGGCGGGTCTTGTCGAAGATATCGCGCACGCCGGCCAGCAACACCCAGGCCGCCAGCATGAAGGTGGCAAGCACTGCCCAGTTGAAGTCGCCATAGGCAACCCCGGCAACCACCGCCAAGGCGGCACTGCCCAGCAACACCGGGGTCAGCATGCCCAGCAGCCATTTGACCGGGGTGTCTTTCCAGCGCACCAGCACGCCAACCGCCATCACCACCATCAACAGGCCCATCAACGGGATGAACAAGGCGTTGAAGTACGGCGGGCCGACCGACAGCTTGGCACCGGTCAGGGCATCGAGTACCAGCGGGTACAGGGTGCCCAGCAGGATCATCGAGGCGGCGACGATCAGTACCAGGTTGTTGCCCAGCAACAGGGTTTCCCGCGACCACAGGTTGAAGCCCACGTGGCTCTTGACCACCGGCGCGCGCAGGGCGAACAGGGTCAGCGAACCGCCGACCACACAGAGCAGGAAGATCAGGATAAACACGCCGCGCTCAGGGTCGGCGGCGAATGCGTGCACCGACGTCAGCACGCCGGAACGCACGAGGAACGTGCCCAAGAGGCTCAGGGAGAAAGCGGCAATAGCCAGCAACACGGTCCAGCTCTTGAACACCCCGCGTTTTTCCGTGACCGCCAGTGAGTGGATCAGTGCCGTACCCACCAGCCAGGGCATGAAGGAGGCGTTTTCCACCGGGTCCCAGAACCACCAGCCGCCCCAGCCGAGTTCGTAGTAGGCCCACCACGAGCCCAGGGTGATGCCGATGCCGAGGAAAGCCCAGGCGACGATGGTCCATGGCCGCGACCAACGCGCCCAGGCGGCGTCGAGACGCCCGCCGAGCAAGGCGGCGATGGCAAAGGCGAAGGCCACGGAGAAGCCCACGTAGCCCATGTAGAGCATCGGCGGGTGGACGATCAGGCCGATATCCTGCAGCAACGGGTTGAGGTCGCGACCGTCCATGGGAATCTGCGGCAGAATCCGCTCGAACGGGTTGGAGGTCATGATCAAAAACAGCAGGAAGCCGATGCTGATCATGCCCATCACCGCCAGCACCCGCGCCAGCATCACGTGCGGCAACTGCCGGGAGAACACCGACACGGCAAAGGTCCAGCCGCCGAGGATCAGGGCCCACAGCAGCAGGGAGCCTTCGTGGGCGCCCCAGACGGCGCTGAACTTGTAGTACCAAGGCAAGGCGCTGTTGGAGTTGCTGGCCACATAGGCGACGGAAAAGTCGTCGGTCATAAAGGCGTAAGTCAGGCAACCGAAGGCGAACGCCAGGAACGCGAACTGGCCCCAGGCGGCGGGTTGCGCCAGGCTCATCCACAACCGGTCGCCGCGCCAGGCGCCCAGCAGCGGCACGATGGCCTGGACGATGGCAAAGCACAGGGCGAGGATCATCGCCAGTTGGCCCAACTCGGGGATAAACAATGTAGAGGTCATCGCTTAACCCTCCTTGGCTGGGGTTGGCGCGGATTGGCCGCTGTCTTTTAACGCCTTGGTCACTTCCGGCGGCATGTATTTTTCATCGTGCTTGGCCAGCACTTCATCGGCCACCACCACGCCGTCGGCGTTGATCTTGCCCAGGGCGACAATGCCCTGCCCTTCGCGGAACAGGTCCGGGAGGATGCCGCGGTAGGTGATGGTCACGGATTTATTGAAGTCGGTGACCACGAAGGTCACGTCCAGGGAGTCGCCGGAGCGCTTCAGGGAACCGGCCTCGACCATGCCGCCGGCGCGGATCCGCGTGTCTTGCGGGGCTTCGCCATTGGCGATCTGGGTCGGGGTATAGAACAGGTTGATGTTCTGCTGCAAGGCACTCAAGGCCAGGCCCACGGCAATGCCGACGCCCACCAGGATGGCAAGGATGATCAACAGACGTTTTCTACGCAGCGGATTCACTTATCGGTCTCCCGGCGCAGACGACGCGCCTCTTGTTGCAGGTAACGCTTGCGGGCCAGGATCGGCGCAACAACGTTGAGGGCCAGGACGGCCAGGCTGATGCCATAGGCGGTCCAGACGTACAGGCCATGGTGGCCCATGGCGAGAAAATCACTGAAAGAGGCGAAACTCATCCACGGGCTCCCAGGCTGTTTTGCACTTCGACCTTGACCCAACTGGCGCGGGCTTCACGCTTGAGCACTTCGAGGCGCATGCGCATCAGCAGCACCGCACCGAAGAAGCAGTAGAAGCCCAGGACCATCAGCAGCAGCGGCGCCCACATTTCCACGGGCATCGCCGGTTTTTCGGTGAGGGTGAAGGTGGCGCCCTGGTGCAGGGTGTTCCACCACTCCACCGAGTACTTGATGATCGGGATATTGATCACGCCGACAATCGCCAGCACCGCGCAGGCCTTGGCGGCGCTGTCACGATTGCTGATGGCGTTGCCCAGGGCAATCAGCCCGAAGTACAGAAACAGCAGGATCAGCATCGACGTCAGTCGCGCATCCCAGACCCACCACGAGCCCCAGGTCGGCTTGCCCCAGATCGCCCCGGTCAGCAGCGCCACGGCGGTCATCCACGCACCGATGGGCGCCGCGCATTGCAGGGCGACGTCGGCCAGCTTCATCTTCCACACCAGGCCGACAATGCCGCACACCGCCAGCATCACGTAGCAGGACTGGGCCAGTAGCGCGGCAGGTACGTGGATATAGATGATGCGAAAGCTGTTGCCCTGCTGGTAGTCCGGCGGTGCGAAGGCCAGGCCCCAGACCAGGCCGCTGCCGATCAGCAGGAAAGCCGCGACGGCCAGCCAGGGCAGCATTTTGCCGCTGATGCCGTAGAACCACTTGGGCGAGCCGAGCTTGTGAAACCAGGTCCAGTTCATTGCTGTTTCCATCACGGTTGCTTTTCGTCGTTGCGAAAAGTCTAGGGTCTTTACTGGTTAAGGCATAACACTTAACCAGACCTCATTATTCGCCGACGCTGATCTTCAGGCCGGCCGCTATAGCAAAAGGTGTCAGGGTTACCGCCAGGGCGGTCAGGCTGCCAAGCCACAAGAGGTAACCGGTCGCCGGCATCCCCATGAGCGCGGCCTGCAAGGCGCCGCTGCCCAGGATCAACACCGGGATATACAAAGGCAAAATCAGCAAGGCCAGCAACAGCCCCCCACGTTTGAGGCCCACGGTCAGTGCCGCGCCCACCGCTCCCAGCAAGCTCAGCACCGGGGTGCCTAGCAACAACGAGGCCAGCAATACCGGCAGGCATTCGGCAGGCAGGCCCAGCATCATCGCCAGCAACGGCGCGAGCAAGACCAGCGCCAGGCCGGAGAAGGCCCAGTGTGCCAGTACCTTGGCCAGTACCAGAAGAGGCAGGGGGTGCGACGAAAGGACCCACTGCTCAAGGGAACCATCTTCAAAATCACTGCGAAACAGCCCGTCCAGCGAGAGCAGGACGGACAAAAGGGCCGCTACCCACACCAGTCCCGGAGACAAGGTTTGCAACAGTTTAGTCTCGGGGCCGACCGCCAAAGGGAACAACGCGATGACAATCGCAAAGAACACCAGCGGGTTGGCCAACTCCGCCGGGCGGCGACACAGCAAGCGGGCTTCGCGGGCGACCAACAGGGCAAAGACACTCATACCGACCACCGCCCCAGGTCCAGGTCGCGGTAACCGGCAGGCATGCGGGTCAGGGTGTGGTGGGTGGTGAGGACCACCATGCCGCCCTGTTCGCAGTGCCGGGCCAGGTGTTCTTCGAGCTGCGCCACGCCCTGTTTGTCGAGGGCGGTGAAGGGTTCGTCGAGGATCCACAGCGGCGGGCCATCCAGGTACAGGCGGGCCAGGGCCACGCGGCGCTGCTGGCCGGCGGACAAGGTATGGCACGGCACGTCTTCAAACCCCTTCAAGCCCACAGCAGCCAGGGCCTGCCAGATCGACTCGCGCGTGGCCGGGTGATGCAGGGCGCTGAGCCAACTGAGGTTTTCTTCGGCGCTGAGCACATCCTTGATCCCAGCGGCATGGCCAATCCACACCAGGTTACGCGCCAGCTCTGTGCGTTGCTCTTGCAGCGGCTTGCCGTTGAGGCGCACCTGGCCCGCCGTGGGCTGCATCAGGCCGGCCAACAGGCGCAGCAGGCTGGTCTTGCCACTGCCGTTGGGGCCGCTGACCTGCACCATGTCGCCGCCCGCCAGACGCAGTTCAAGGTGTTCAAACAGCATCCGCAGGTCTCGCTCACAGGCAAGCGCAACGGCTTCAAGTAGGGGGCTGGTCACAAGATCGCGGGCCTTTACGGTTCAAGTCGGCGGTGGAACGGCCGTTAAAGAGATGCACAATAACTGCATTGGCGGCCTGTTTTAGAGAGCTGGATCAATCAGTTGAGATGTTTTTGACGCGCTCTTTGCAGACGGGCGGCATTATACATGCGATGCCCTACTCTAAAGAGGGCAATTTCCTTGAGACGGCGGCCACGATGAGCGGTGACATCAACCTTCCGACCCTTCCCCCCGCTCCGGCCACCGGGCCTCGGCCTGCGCCTGCGGTGGGTGAGCTGCTGAAACTGCTGGAGCCCCAGACAGGCTTGATCGACGCCGGCAAAACCGTGAACGCCGAGGTGCTGGCGCTCAAGCAAGGCGGTGAAGCCTTTCAGTTGTTACTCAAGCTGACCCTCGAAGGTGGCCGGCAAACCCTGGTGCAGGCCGCCAGCAGCCAGCCGCTGCCCCTGGGCAGCAACGTCGCGGTGAGCCAGACGGCATCGGGCGACTTGGCGATCAGCCTGCAACAGGCCCTCAGTGCCAATGTCGCGGCCCTGACCCGCATCGACACCCAGCAGTTGCCGGTGGGCACCTTGCTGCAAGCCAAGGTGCTGACCTCGCAGATGCTGCCCCAGGGCGCCGGGCAACCGGCGCTGTACCGCTCGCTGGTGTCGGTGCTCAACAACGCCCTGAGTGGCACCACCCTGACCCTGGACAGCCCGCAGCCCTTGCGCGTCGGCAGCTTGCTCAGCGCCGTGGTGCAGGGCGCGCAGACCCTGGACTTCGTGCCCCTGAGCGGGCTGCGCGATCAACTGGCGGTCAGCCAGCAACTGGCCGCCCAGCAAAGCCGTCAGGCCTCGCTGGAGGGGGTGTTCAATGCCCTGAAAAACTTGCCCGATGACACCTCCGCACAATTGCGCGCCGCCGTGGAGCGCCTGTTGGCCGGGCTGCCGGATGTGGCGCAGGTCAGCAACCCCAAGGTGCTGGCGCAGTTGCTGAACAACAGCGGCGTGTTCCTCGAAGCCAAGCTGCTGGCCGGGCAAAACCCACAAGTGCCGCCGCTGGATATGAAAGGCAGCCTGCTGCGCCTGGTCAACGAGTTGCTGCCCGCCCTGCCTGCCAGCACCAACCTTAATGCGATCCTGGCCGCCAATACCCTGGCGCAGATGCTGCCCAGCTTTGTCCGCAGCCCCCTGGGCACCCTCGGCCAGGTGGGCGCCCGCACCGCACCGGGCGGCTTCCCCCTGCCCGAGCGCCTGCTGCAGCGCCTGGACGGTGAAAACAGCCTGGAAAACCTGCTACGCCTGGCCGCCGGCGCCATCTCACGCTTGCAGAGCCATCAACTGTCGAGCCTGGAACAAAGCGGCACCACCGCCGATGGCCGCCTGCAAACCACCTGGCAACTGGAAATCCCCATGCGCACCTTGCAGGACATCGTGCCGCTGCAGGTCAAGTTCCAGCGCGAAGAGCCGCCGCCGGACAAGGACGAGCCGGAACGCAAGCTCGAACGCGACGCGAAAAAGATGCTGTGGCGCGTGGAACTGGCTTTCGACATGGAGCCCCTGGGCCCGTTGCAGGTCCAGGCACAGTTGAGCCAGGGCAAGCTGTCCAGCCAGCTGTGGGCCACCCGCCCGTTCACCGCTAGCCTGATCGAAAGCCACCTGGGCAGCCTGCGCGAACGCCTGGTGTCATCGGGCCTCAACGTCGGCGACCTCGACTGCCACCTCGGCACCCCGCCCCGGGGGCCGAAGACCGGGCTGGAACAACGCTGGGTGGATGAAACCGCATGAAAAACCCGACCCCACCGCGCCAGGCCATCGCCCTCAAATACGACGGCAAGGCCGCCCCCGCCCTGACCGCCAAAGGTGACGACGCCCTGGCCGAAGCCATCCTGAAGTTGGCGCGCGAACACGAAGTCCCGATTTATGAAAATGCCGAACTGGTGAAATTGCTGGCGCGCATGGAACTGGGCGACAGCATCCCCGAAGAGCTGTACCGGACCATTGCCGAGATTATTGCTTTTGCCTGGACGCTCAAAGGCAAGTTCCCGGCGGGGTATGACCCGGATGCCGAGCCGGTGGAGAGGGATGTGACGGCGCGCGGGGATGATTACTAAAGCCCTGCGGGTTTACCCCAATCAAAAGTGTGGGAGCGGGCTTGTGTGGGAGCGGGCTTGCTCGCTCCCACATTGGAACTGCGGTGGGTGCTGGGAGTGGGGCGACAAAAAACAAGCTGGCTTGCCGGCTCCCATATTGGAATCGGTGCAGGCTCAGCTTTTGTGCAATTTGCTCATCAACTGTGCCTCGGCCTGGGTCAGGCCGCAGGATTGGGTCAGTTCGTCCACCGTGGCGCCCATGCCGACCAACTTGGCCGCCTGGGCAAACGACAGATTGGCCGGGTCGCGCTGCTCCAGTGCCGACAGTTTGTCGGGCAATGGGGCGAGGATCGAGCGCAGTTCGTGCACGTCCTCCCCTACCCGCACGGCGCTTTGCTGGTAGTTGTCCACACGCTTGGCCATCTCGCGCAGGCGCTGGTCGCGCACGGCGTCGCGCTCGGCCTGGCGCAACGTCAGTTCGCGTTGCTGGCGCATATGGCGCAGCAATACCACCACAGTCCCGACCCACAGCAGGGCCAGGACGATTACCGCTACCTCAAGCATCAATCAGATGTTCTCCAGGTCCGACCACTCTTCTTCGCTCATCATCTTGTCCAGCTCAACCAGGATCAGCAACTCGCCGTTCTTGTTGCACACGCCCTGGATAAACTTGGCCGACTCTTCGTTGCCGACATTCGGCGCGGTCTCGACTTCCGATTGGCGCAGGTAAACCACTTCGGCGACGCTGTCGACCATGATCCCGACCACTTGCTTGTCGGCCTCGATGATGACGATCCGCGTGTTGTCGTTGACTTCAGTCGGCATCAGGCCAAAACGCTGGCGCGTGTCGATCACGGTCACGACGTTGCCGCGCAGGTTGATGATGCCCAGCACGTAGCTTGGCGCACCCGGTACCGGCGCGATTTCGGTGTAGCGCAGTACTTCCTGCACGCGCATCACGTTAATGCCGTAGGACTCGTTGTCCAGTTTGAAGGTAACCCATTGCAGAATCGGATCATCCAAACCCTGTGCGGACGCTGACTTATTCATACCCCTGACCCCTTCAAATGCCGTTGAGAACGGCGTGTGTTCTTCTTGGGCAGCACCGTGGCGCTGCGTCTCACATCAAGTACGTGTGTTACCTGGCAGCTCTTTTACCGCGCCGCTGGCAATCAATTCAGCCAATTCGGCAACATCCAGCAGCGCGCACATATGTTCGATCACCGTGCCCGCCAGCCATGGTCGCTGGCCACGGTGGCTGCGCCATTTGATCTCGTTGGGGTCCAGGCGCAACGAACGGCTGACCTGATGCACCGCCAGCCCCCATTCGTAGCCCTGCACCGAAATCACGTATTGCAGGCCCTGGCGGAAATCATCGCGATAGCGGTCGGGCATCACCCAGCGCGCGGTGTCCAGCACCTTGAGGTTACCGGCCTGGCTCGGCAGGATCCCGAGGAACCACTCCGGCTGGCCGAACAATGGCGTCAATTCCTGGCCCTGCAGGGAGTAGATCGAGCCCAGGCACACCAAGGGCACCGCCAGGGTCAACCCGGCCACATCGAACAGCAGGCACTCGAACGACTCGGCAGCCCAGGACGGTCGACCATCGGTTTCTACCGGTGGTGGCGTGATGCTGGGCGGTCGATGCACCTCCGCTATCGGCGGCACCAGCACCAACGAGGCAGGCGCTTGCACGGCTAGGGCGGCAACCGGCACTACCAGCGCATCACGGGCCTGCTCTTCCAGGACCGCCCGTTGAAACTCATCCAGGCCAGCCTCGGCCTCGACCACAGGCACCGCCAACACCTCATCCAGTACCAGGATCGGCTCGGGCAGCACTTCCTCGGTCGCCTCCTGCAGCAATGCATCCAGGTAGGACTGCAGCGCCAGTTGCGGCCGGGTCTTGATATCGACAGGACGATTCATCTGTATGCCCACGCGCAAGCACCGTTAACCGTGTATTTAAAGGTTATCGGCGCGATGCCCCGCAGACTTGAATTTACATTCATTTCACGCCACCTGCGCCACAAGCTGCTGGGCCAGCAGGTGCTTGAGCAAGGCCCGGTACGCCAGCACGCCACGGCTTTTACCGTCGAATTGCGAGGGTGCCAGGCCGGCGCGGCTGGCGTCACGCAGGCGCGTGTCCACCGGGATATAACCTTGCCAGATGGTCTCGGGGTAGGCATCGCGCAATACGCGCAAGGTGCCGAGGGAGGCCTGGGTACGACGGTCGAACAGGGTCGGCACGATACTGAACGGCAACGCCTGCTTGCGCGAACGGTTGATCATGGCCAGGGTATTGACCATGCGCTCCAGGCCCTTGACCGCCAAGTGCTCGGTCTGCACCGGGATCACCAACTGCTGGCTGGCCGCCAGGGCATTGACCATCAGCACGCCCAGCAAGGGCGGGCTGTCGATGATCGCGTAGTCGAAGTCCTGCCACAGTTGCGCCAGGCTCTTGGCGATCACCAGGCCCAGGCCGCTCTGCCCCGGCGACTGGCGCTCCAGGGTGGCCAACGCGGTACTGGAGGGTAACAGCGAGATCTTGTCGTTGCTGGTGGGCAACAGCAGTTGCCCGGGCAAGCCGGTGGGGACGTTGCCCTTGTGCAGGAACAGGTCGAAGCAGCTGTGTTCCAGCACATCCGGGTCGTAGCCGAAATAGCTGGTCATCGAGCCGTGGGGATCCAGGTCGACAATGACCACGCGCTTGCCCGCCTCGGCCAGCAGGCCGGCTAAGGCGATGGAGGTGGTGGTCTTGCCGACCCCACCTTTTTGATTGGCAACTGCCCAGACTCTCATTCGGATTGTTCCTCCCGGCAGGCACTGGCTCGACCGAGAAATAGCACGAGGTTATAGAGCCGGTGACGGAGAATTGACGGCACTCCCACGTTCCGGCGGCGTTACGGGCGTCGGTGCAGTTTGTGTGCCAGCCCGCTTCATTGCTGCATCAGGTTGTGCATTGGCCGCGCCGGTGGCGGTCAGGCTGCGGCGCACATCGAGGTTGCGCGACACCACCAGCACCACCCGCCGGTTGCGCGCGCGGCCTTCGGCCGTCGCATTATTGGCCACCGGCTGGAATTCACCATAGCCCACCGACGCCAGGCGTCCAGGGTTGACGCCCTGCATGGCCAGCATGCGCACGATGCTCGCCGAGCGCGCCGACGACAGCTCCCAGTTGGTGGGGAATTGCGCGGTATGGATCGGCTGGTCATCGGTAAAGCCTTCGACATGGATCGGGTTGTCGAAGGGTTTCAAAATCGCCGCCACCTTGTCGATGATGCTAAAGGCAATATCGCTGGGCAGGGCATCGGCGCTGGCGAACAACAGGCTGGAGTTGAGCTCGATCTCCACCCACAGCTCATTGCCGCGAACAGTCATCTGGTTGGAGCTGATCAAGTCGCCAAACGCCGCGCTGATATCGTCGGCGATGCTCTTGAGCGGGTCGCTGCCACCACTGATGCCGGCATCGGTCTCGTCGCTGTCCTTGACCAGGGGTTTGGCCGGGGTCACGGTCTTGGGCCGCTCGTCGCCAATGGGAATCGGCTTGAGGGCCCGGTCCGAGTCGGTAAATACGCCGACCAGGGCTTCGGAGATGACCTTGTACTTGCCTTCGTTGATCGAGGAAATGGAGTACATCACCACAAAAAAGGCAAACAGCAAGGTGATGAAGTCGGCGTAGGACACCAGCCAGCGTTCATGGTTGACGTGTTCTTCAGGCTCGCGGCGACGACGGCTCACAGGCAATACCCCCCATCAATCCATGAAGCCCTGGAGCTTCAATTCGATGGAACGCGGGTTCTCACCCTCGGCAATCGACAGGATGCCTTCGAGCAGCATTTCCCGGTAGCGGGACTGGCGCATGGCAATGGATTTGAGCTTGCTGGCAATCGGCAGCAGCAACAGGTTGGCACTGGCCACGCCATAGATGGTGGCGACGAACGCCACGGCGATGCCGCTGCCCAGTTGCGATGGATCGGCCAGGTTGCCCATCACGTGGATCAAGCCCATCACCGCACCGATGATGCCGATGGTCGGCGCGTAGCCGCCCATGCTTTCAAAGACTTTGGCCGCATTGATATCGCGGCTTTCCTGGGTATAGAAATCCACTTCAAGGATGCTGCGGATGGCTTCCGGCTCAGCGCCATCGACCAACAGTTGCAGGCCTTTGCGTGCATAGCTGTCGGGTTCGGCATCGGCCACGCCTTCCAGGCCCAGCAGGCCTTCCTTGCGCGCGGTGAGGCTCCAGTTGACCACGCGGTCGATGCCGCCGGCCAGGTCCACCCGCGGCGGGAAAACGATCCACACCAGGATCTGCATGGCCCGCTTGAACGAGCTCAGGGGCGACTGCAACAGCGCCGCGCCGACGGTGCCGCCGATGACAATCAGTGCCGCCGGGCCATTGGCCAGGGCACCCAGGTGGCCGCCTTCCAGGTAGTTGCCGCCAATAATGGCAACAAACGCCAGAAGAATCCCCACCAGGCTCAACACATCCATCAGTGACAGGCCTCCACCAGGTACTTGCCGATGTCATCCAGGCTGTAGACCGCGTCGGCCAGGTCGGCCTTGACGATGGCCATGGGCATGCCATAGATCACACAGCTGGCTTCGTCCTGGGCCCAGATCGAGCTGCCGCCCTGCTTGAGCAGGCGCGCGCCTTCACGGCCGTCGGCGCCCATGCCGGTGAGGACCACCGCCAGAACTTTGTCGCCATAGGACTTGGCCGCCGAACCAAAGGTGATATCCACACACGGCTTGTAGTTCAGGCGCTCGTCACCCGGCAGGATTTTCACCGTGCCGCGACCATCGACCATCATCTGCTTGCCACCCGGGGCCAGCAACGCCAGGCCTGGGCGCAGGATGTCGCCGTCTTCGGCTTCCTTGACGCTGATGCGGCACAGCTTGTCCAGGCGCTCGGCAAAGGCCTTGGTGAACGCGGCGGGCATATGCTGGATCAACACGATGGGCGCCGGGAAGTTGGCCGGCAACTGGGTCAAGACCCGCTGCAAGGCCACCGGGCCGCCGGTGGAGGTGCCGATCGCCACCAGCTTGTAGGCCTTGCGCTTGGGCGCGGGCGACGTAGCACCCGGCGCCGCGGTACGGGCCGGGGCCACGGCTGGCCGGGCCACCGGGGCCGGCGCCGTACGCCCGAAAGGGCTGCTGGCCGCTGCCGGCGCGGCCACGGGGGCCGGCGCCGCCGGGGCGCGGAAGCTGCTGCGGTTGCTGCGCGAGATGCTGTGCACCTTCTCGCAGAGCATCTGCTTGACCTTTTCCGGGTTGCGCGAGATGTCTTCAAAATTCTTCGGCAAAAAGTCCACGGCGCCAGCGTCCAGCGCATCGAGGGTCACCCGGGCACCTTCGTGGGTCAGCGACGAGAACATCAAGACCGGGGTCGGGCAGCGTTGCATGATGTGGCGCACGGCCGTGATGCCATCCATCATCGGCATCTCGTAGTCCATGGTGATCACGTCTGGCTTCAATGCCAGGGCCTGATCAATCGCCTCTTTGCCGTTGGTGGCCGTACCGACCACCTGGATGTTGGAATCCGCTGAAAGAATTTCCGAGACGCGGCGGCGGAAAAAACCCGAATCGTCCACCACCAGAACCTTGACTACCATAACCACTCCGTTAGGCAGGGCGAGGGACAACCGCCCCGCCCAGCCAGAATCAAATACGCCGTGCGGCGTAACGCTTGAGCATGCTCGGCACATCGAGAATCAGCGCGATCCGACCGTCACCGGTAATGGTCGCACCCGACATGCCTGGCGTGCCCTGCAGCATCTTGCCCAAAGGCTTGATGACCACTTCTTCCTGGCCGACCAGTTGATCGACGACAAAGCCGATACGCTGGGTGCCCACGGAAAGGATCACCACATGGCCTTCGCGCTGTTCTTCATGAGCGGCAGACGCCACCAGCCAACGCTTGAGGTAGAACAAAGGCAGGGCCTTGTCCCGCACGATCACCACTTCCTGGCCGTCGACCACGTTGGTGCGCGACAGGTCGAGGTGGAAGATCTCGTTGACGTTGACCAGCGGGAAGGCAAACGCCTGGTTGCCCAGCATCACCATCAGGGTCGGCATGATCGCCAGGGTCAACGGCACCTTGATGACGATCTTCGAGCCCTGGCCCTTGGTCGAGTAGATATTGATCGAGCCGTTGAGCTGGCTGATCTTGGTCTTCACCACGTCCATGCCCACGCCACGGCCGGACACATCGGAAATCTCGGTCTTGGTCGAGAAGCCCGGGGCAAAAATCAGGTTGTAGCACTCGGTGTCGGTGAGGCGGTCGGCGGCGTCCTTGTCCATGACCCCGCGCTTGACCGCGATGCCGCGCAGGATATTGGAGTCCATGCCTTTGCCGTCATCAGTGATCGACAGCAGGATATGGTCGCCTTCCTGTTCGGCCGCCAGGATCACCTTGCCCAGGCGCGGCTTGCCGCTGGCTTCGCGCTCTTCGGGGGTTTCCACGCCGTGGTCGACCGCGTTGCGCACCAAGTGGACCAGCGGGTCGGCCAGGGCCTCGACAAGGTTTTTGTCGAGGTCGGTTTCTTCACCCACCAGTTCCAGGGCGATCTCTTTTTTCAACTGCCGGGCCAAGTCACGCACCAGGCGCGGGAAGCGCCCGAAGACTTTCTTGATCGGCTGCATGCGCGTCTTCATCACCGCGGTCTGCAAGTCGGCAGTCACCACGTCGAGGTTCGACACGGCTTTTTGCATGGTTTCGTCGCCACTGTTCAGGCCCAGGCGCACCAGACGGTTACGCACCAGCACCAGCTCGCCCACCATGTTCATGATGTCGTCCAGGCGCGCGGTATCGACCCGCACGGTGGTTTCGGCTTCACTGGCCGGGGCTTTGTCGGCAGGGGCCGGGGCACGGGCCGGTGCGGCGGGAGCCCGGGCAGCAGGCGCAGGGGCCGGCGCGGCGGCCTTGGCGGCAGCGGGGGGCGGCGTGGCCACGGCGGCAGTGGCTGCTGCGGCAGGTGCCACTTCAGAGAACTTGCCCTTGCCGTGCAACTCGTCCAGCAGGGATTCAAATTCGTGGTCGCTGATCAGGCCATCCGCCGCCGGCGCGGCAGGGGCAGGCGCCGCAGCAGGGGCAGCAGACGCGGCCGCCGCCGCAACGGCCGGCAAGGCATCGGCAGCAAACGAGCCTTTGCCATGCAACTGATCCAGCAGGGCTTCAAATTCGTCGTCGGTGATGTCGGTGCTGGCCGGTGGCGCAGGTTCCACAGGCGCCGGGGCTGGCGCCACGGCGTCCGGGGCGAACTGGCCCTTGCCGTGCAACTGGTCGAGCAATGACTCGAACTCGGCGTCGGTGATGTCTTCGGTGGTCGGCACCATGGGCGGCGTAGCCGCTGCCGGCACCGCTGCCGGCGCTTCTGCCTCGGCCTTGACGGCATTGAGGGAGTCCAGCAACTGTTCAAATTCGCTGTCGGTGACGTCAGGCTCGGCAACCGGTTCGGGCGCCGCCACCACCACCGGGGCGGCGGTCAGGGCAGCCGGTTCTGCCAGGCGCGCCAGGGCGGCCAGCAGTTCCGGGGTAGCGGCAGTAATCGGTGCGCGTTCGCGCACTTCATTGAACATGCCGTTGACCGCGTCCAGGGCTTCAAGGATCACGTCCATCAATTCCGAATCAACGTGCCGCTCACCCTTGCGCAGGATGTCGAACACGTTTTCGGCGATGTGGCAGCACTCCACCAGCTCATGGAGCTGGAGGAAGCCGGCGCCCCCTTTTACAGTGTGAAAACCGCGAAAAATTGCATTGAGCAGGTTCGCATCATCCGGTCGGCTTTCCAGCTCGACCAGTTGCTCGGACAACTGCTCTAGAATTTCGCCGGCCTCTACAAGGAAATCCTGAAGGATTTCTTCATCGGCGCCGAAGCTCATATTGCGTGCTCCTTAGAAGCCTAAACTGGACAGCAAATCGTCTACGTCATCTTGACCTGACATAACGTCTTCACGTTTATCGGCATGAATCTGCGGACCTTCACCCTTGGCGAGGTGTTTTTGTGGATCTTTTTCCGAGAGGATCGCTTCGCGGTCGTGTTCGATACCGGCAAAACGGTCGACCTGGCCGGCCATCAGCACCAGTTTGAGCAGGTTGCTTTCCACTTCGGTGACCAGCAGGGTCACGCGCTTGATCACCTGGCCAGTGAGGTCCTGGTAATCCTGGGCCAGCAGAATGTCATTGAGGTTGCTGGAAACCGTGCGGTTTTCCTGCTCGCTGCGGGCCAAAAAGCCTTCAACCCGACGCGCCAGCTCGCGAAACTCTTCAGCACCCACTTCGCGCCGCATGAAACGGCCCCAGTCAGCGCTCAAGGCCTTGGCCTCGTTGGCCATGCCGTTCACCAGGGGCGTGGCGTTTTCCACCAGGTCCATGGTGCGATTGGCTGCCGCCTCAGTCAGCCTGACCACATAGGACAGGCGTTCGGTGGCATCGGTGATCTGCGAGATTTCCTCGGCCTGAGGCATGTGCGGGTCGATCTGGAAGTTGACAATCGCACTGTGCAACTCACGGGTGAGCTTGCCCACTTCCTGGTACAGGCCGCGATCGCGGGTCTGGTTGAGCTCATGGATCAACTGCACCGCGTCGCCGAACTGGCCTTTTTCAAGGCACTCGACCAACTGGTGAGCGTGTTTTTTCAGAGTCGACTCAAAGTCTCCCTGTGATGTTTCTTTATGCTCCATAGCTCCCCCGTGACGACATCAGCCGTGGATGCGTTCAAAGATCTTTTCGATCTTCTCTTTCAAGGCCAATGCAGTGAATGGCTTGACCACGTAACCGTTGACCCCAGCCTGGGCGGCTTCAATGATCTGTTCACGCTTGGCTTCGGCGGTCACCATCAACACCGGAAGGTTGCGCAGTTTTTCATCGGCGCGCACATGGCGCAGCAGATCGATACCGGTCATGCCAGGCATGTTCCAGTCGGTTACCAGAAAGTCGATGCTCCCGCTGTTGAGGATCGGAATCGCCGTAATGCCGTCATCCGCCTCGACCGTGTTAGTGAACCCAAGGTCACGCAACAGGTTTTTTATGATCCGCCGCATCGTTGAGAAGTCATCAACGATGAGGATTTTCATGTTCTTGTCCAATTCGACCTCCAAGCAGTCTTAAACGCGTCCAGCACCTGGGCGCGCCATATCATTCAACAGGCATTACACAAAAAGGACTGCTGGGGCACACCACGAGCCGTTTCCGCCCGGCTTGCGCCCTGACGGTTATCACCCACATTGTCCCCACACTGCCTGTCAGCGCGCTCGCCACTCTCCCAAACGCCCCCGCAAGCGGGCCGCGCATTGGCTATGAAGCTGGCTGACCCGCGATTCGCTGACCCCCAGGACCTCACCGATTTCCTTGAGGTTCAGCTCCTCATCGTAGTACAGCGCCAACACCAGCCGCTCACGCTCCGGCAAATTGGCAATCGCGTCCGCCAGGGCGCCCTGGAAGCGTTCATCTTCCAGGTCGCGGGAAGGCTCCTGGTAAGCGCTCGCGCCGTCCTCATGCAGCCCTTCATGCTCGCCGTCCTGTAGCAGGTCGTCGAAACTGAACAGGCGGCTGCCCAAGGTATCGTTCAAAATCCCGTAATAATCATCGAGACTCAATTGGAGTTCGGCCGCAACTTCGTGATCTTTAGCGTCGCGACCGGTTTTTGCTTCAATTGAGCGAATTGCGTCACTCACCATCCGGGTATTGCGGTGGACCGAACGCGGCGCCCAATCACCTTTACGCACTTCATCGAGCATCGCGCCACGGATACGGATACCCGCATACGTCTCGAAACTCGCACCCTTGCTCGCGTCGTACTTGGTCGACACTTCAAGCAGGCCGATCATGCCGGCCTGGATCAGGTCTTCGACCTGGACACTAGCGGGCAGGCGTGCCAGCAGGTGGTAGGCAATGCGCTTGACCAGGGGCGCATAGCGCTCGATCAATTCGCCCTGGCTGTCACGCGCCGATTTCTTGTAAAGGTTATAGCCGCTGGCTGTCATAGCACCGGTCCTGCACTCGTCTGATGCACCAATCGCTCGACGAAAAACTCCAGATGCCCCCGGGGATTGGCGGGCAGTGGCCAGGTATCGACCTTCTGAGCAATTGCCTTGAACGCCAACGCGCATTTCGAACGAGGGAACGCTTCATAGACTGCACGCTGCTTTTGCACAGCCTTGCGCACACACTCGTCATAGGGAACTGCACCGACGTATTGTAAGGCCACATCGAGGAAGCGATCTGTGACCTTGGTCAACTTGGCGAACAGGTTGCGCCCTTCCTGTGGGCTCTGGGCCATGTTGGCCAGCACGCGGAAGCGGTTCATGCCGTAGTCGCGGTTGAGCAGTTTGATTAGAGCATAGGCGTCGGTGATCGAGGTGGGTTCGTCGCAGACCACCAGCAACACTTCTTGCGCCGCGCGCACGAAGCTGACCACCGACTCGCCGATCCCGGCGGCGGTGTCGATCACCAGCACGTCGAGGTTGTCGCCGATATCGCTGAAGGCCTGGATCAGGCCGGCATGCTGCGCCGGGCTCAGGTGCACCATGCTCTGGGTGCCGGAGGCGGCCGGGACGATACGAATCCCCCCCGGCCCCTGCAACAGCACATCGCGCAGCTCACAGCGGCCCTCAATGACATCGGCCAGGGTATGTTTGGGCGTCAGTCCCAGCAGAACGTCAACGTTCGCCAGGCCCAGGTCGGCATCCAGCAGCATGACGCGGCGGCCAAGCTCTGCCAGAGCCAGGGACAAATTCACTGACACGTTAGTTTTCCCGACGCCACCTTTGCCGCCGGTCACCGCGATCACCTGTACGGGATGCATGCTGCCCATGTTCTTTCTTTACCTTGTCTTGCTTAGCCGCAGGCTACATAGGGTGGCCGCGGTAGCAGACCCTCGATGTAGGTACATTGCACTGTGTTGCATGTTGCCTTCAGCCGACCCGCTTGGCTGGGTTGTGATAGAGGTCGGCGAACATATCCGCCATCGCCTCTTCACTGGGTTCATCCTGCATTTGCACACTGACCGCACGGCTGACCAACTGATGACGGCGCGGCAGATGCAAGTCATCCGGGATCCGCGGCCCGTCGGTCAGGTAGGCGACCGGTAGTTCATGGCTGATAGCCAGGCTCAACACTTCGCCCAGGCTTGCCGTTTCATCCAGCTTAGTCAGGATGCAGCCGGCCAGCCCACAACGTTTGTAGCTATGGTACGCAGCCGTCAGCACCTGTTTTTGGCTGGTGGTTGCAAGTACCAGGTAATTCTTCGACCTGATCCCGCGCCCGGCCAGGCTTTCCAGTTGCATGCGCAGTGCCGGGTCGCTGGCTTGCAGGCCGGCGGTATCGATCAGCACCACGCGCTTGCGCAGCAGCGGGTCGAGGGCGTTGGCCAGGGACTGGCCCGGGTCGACATGGGTCACCGGCACATTGAGGATCCGGCCCAGGGTCTTGAGCTGCTCCTGGGCACCGATGCGGTAGCTGTCCATGCTCACCAGGGCAATGTTGTGGGCGCCGTACTTGAGCACATAACGGGCAGCCAGCTTGGCCAGGGTGGTGGTCTTGCCCATGCCGGCAGGGCCGACCATGGCAATCACGCCACCTTCTTCAAGGGGCTCGATTTCCGGGGTCTGGATCATCCGTGCCAGGTGGGCCAGCAGCATGCGCCAGGCCTGGCGGGGTTCTTCGATGCCGGTGGTCAGTTCCAGCAGGTCGCGCGACAACGGGCCGGACAGGCCGATGCGTTGCAGGCGACGCCAGAGGTTGGCCTGTTGCGGCTTGCTGCCCTGCAACTGGTTCCAGGCCAGCGAGCCCAACTGCACTTCCAGCAGTTCACGCAGGCCATTGAGTTCAAAACGCATCGAGTCGAACACGCGCTGGTCGACCGCAGCGGCCGGTGCTGGCGCAGCAGGCCGCGGCGGCTCGACGAAGGTCGGTTCTACCAGTGGCTCGGCCGCGGTCAGCGGCAGGCCGGCAAACAATTGGCGGTTGGTGCTCGCATCGCTGTCGCCGCGCATGCTCAGCTCGGCCTGGGCCGAGACAATACGCGAGGCGGTCTTGCGCAACTCGTCTTCGAGTTCCATGTTCGGCACGCGCGGCGCCAAGGCCTGGGGTTTGTAATCCAGGGCAGCCGTCAGCTCGACACCGCCGGCAATGCGACGGTTACCGATAATCGCTGCGTCGGCGCCCAGCTCATCACGAACCAGCTTCATGGCCTGACGCATATCGGCGGCGAAAAAACGCTTTACTTGCATAACCCACTACCTCAGCCGTTGGGCCCTACTGTCGCGACGATAGTCACTTGCTTATTGTCAGGAATTTCCTGGTAAGCCAAAACGTGCAAATTCGGTACTGCCAGGCGTCCAAAGCGCGACAACATCGCGCGGACCGGGCCTGCCACCAGCAGAATCACCGGTTGGCCCTGCATTTCCTGGCGCTGTGCGGCGTCGATCAACGAACGCTGCAACTTTTCAGCCATGCTTGGCTCCAGCAGGACGCCCTCTTCCTGGCCCTGCCCGGCCTTCTGGATACTATTGAGCAATATTTGTTCCAACCTGGGTTCCAAGGTGATCACAGGCAGCTCGGAGTCAAGCCCTACAATGCTTTGGACGATGGCACGCGACAAACCGACGCGCACCGCCGCCACCAGCGCGGCAGTATCTTGACTCTTGGCGGCATTGTTGGCGATAGCCTCGGCAATGCTGCGAATGTCCCGTACCGGCACCTGTTCGGCCAGCAGCGCCTGCAGCACCTTGAGCAGCTGCGACAGCGACAACACCCCCGGCACCAGCTCTTCAGCCAGTTTAGGCGAGGCTTTGGCCAGCAATTGCATAAGTTGCTGGACTTCTTCGTGGCCAATCAGCTCGTGGGAATGCTTGTACAGAATCTGGTTGAGGTGCGTGGCGACCACGGTGCTGGCGTCAACCACGGTGTAGCCCAGGGACTGCGCCTGGCTGCGCTGGCTGACTTCGATCCACACCGCGTCCAGGCCAAAAGCCGGATCTTTGGCGGTTATGCCGCTGAGGGTGCCGAATACCTGGCCGGGGTTGATCGCCAGTTCGCGGTCGGGGTAGATCTCGGCTTCGGCCAGGGTCACGCCCATCAACGTCAGGCGGTAGGCGCTGGGGGCCAGGTCGAGGTTGTCGCGGATGTGGACGGTGGGCATCAAAAAACCCAGGTCCTGGGACAGTTTCTTGCGCACGCCCTTGATCCGCGCCAGCAACTGGCCGCCCTGGTTGCGATCCACCAGGGGGATCAGGCGGTAGCCGACTTCCAGGCCGATCATGTCGATGGGGGTCACGTCATCCCAGCCCAACTCCTTGGTTTCCTGGGCGCGGGCCGGCGACGGCAGCAAGTCCTGCTGGCGTTCCACCTCTTTCAAGGCCTGGACCTTGACCGCATTCTGCTTCTTCCAGAACAGGTACGCACCGCCGGCGGCCAGGGCGGCCATGGTCAGGAAGGAGAAGTGCGGCATGCCCGGCACAATGCCCATGATCGCCATGATGCCGGCGGCCACGGCCAGGGCCTTGGGCGAGGAAAACATCTGGCGGTTGATCTGCTTGCCCATGTCTTCGGAGCCGGACGCACGGGTCACCATGATCGCCGCCGCTGTCGATAACAACAGTGATGGCAATTGCGCCACCAAACCGTCACCGATGGTCAGCAAGGCGTACACCTTGCCGGCATCGCCGAAGGTCATGCCGTGCTGGAAGATACCCACCGCCATGCCGCCGATCAGGTTGATAAACAGGATCAACAGGCCGGCGATGGCGTCGCCGCGCACAAATTTGCTGGCACCGTCCATCGAGCCGTAGAACTCGGCCTCCTGGGCCACTTCAGAGCGGCGGGCCTTGGCCTGGTTCTGATCGATCAGGCCGGCGTTGAGGTCGGCGTCGATCGCCATTTGCTTGCCGGGCATGGCGTCGAGGGTAAAGCGTGCGCTCACCTCGGAAATCCGCCCGGCGCCCTTGGTCACCACCACGAAGTTGATGATCATCAGGATCGCAAACACCACGATACCGACCACGTAGTTGCCGCCGATCACCACCTCGCCGAAGGCCTGGATCACCTTGCCGGCGGCGGCGTGGCCGTCCTGGCCGTGCAGCATCACCACCCGCGTGGAGGCCACGTTCAGGGCCAGGCGCAGCAGCGTGGCAACCAGCAAAATGGTAGGGAAGACCGCAAAATCCAAAGGCCGCAGCGCGTACACGCAAACCAGCAGCACGACGATGGACAGGGCAATGTTGAAGGTGAAGAACACGTCCAGCAGGAACGGCGGCATCGGCAACATCATCATTGCCAGCATGACCAACAGCAACAACGGCACACCCAGGTTACCTCGCGAGAGGTCCGTCAGGGTGCCACGGGCTGTGTTGAACATATTAGAGCGATCCACCGGTATTCCTCGTCACCTTGAAGCAAACTTTTGACGCCGAGAGGCGTCCTGAAGGCGGTATTGCAAGAAGCCTTCCAACTTTTGCTTCAGGGACGAGATCGTTCCCACGCTCTGCGTGGGAATGCTGCTGGGGACGCTCCGCGTCCAGACTGTACAAGGGTGACGCAGAGCGTCACGGGATGCATTCCCACGCAGGAGCGTGGGGACGATCATCAGAGTAGCTGCACGTTTCGAGATCGTTCCCACGCTCTGCGTGGGAATGCTGCTGGGGACGCTCCGCGTCCAGACCGTGCAGGGTGACGCGGAGCGTCACGGGATGCGTTCCCACGCAGGAGCGTGGGGACGATCATCAGAGTAGCTGCACGTTTCCCGCCTGCTTGCCTTTTGGGCCTTCGATAACGTCATAGCTCACCCTTTGCCCCTCTTGCAGAGACCGGAATCCCCCGACTTGAACGGCTGAGTGATGAACGAACAGATCCTCTCCCCCATCGCCTTGTGTAATAAACCCATAGCCCTTTGATTCGTTAAACCACTTCACCGTACCCGTGGCCATTGCCCCTCTCCCGAAACTGCGCCTGTTTGCGGCCTATCAAACCGCGATGCACAGGTGCCGGATACTGTCAAAGTTGACAGGTCGGCAGAGAGTTGGACGAACGGTATACGCCAGTACAGGCACCAACAGACTCAGGAATCGCGGCGCAGATCCGGCGGAATCGGCAAGTCCTTGAGCGGATCCGGGCGCTTGCCCTTGCCGGCACGGTATTGGCGGATCTGGTAGACATAGGCCAACACCTGCGCCACCGCCAGATACAGGCCGGCCGGGATCTCATGGTCGAGGTCCGTGGAGTAGAAGATCGAACGCGCCAGCGCCGGCGACTCCAGCAGCAGGATATCGTTGGCCTGGGCGATTTCGCGGATTTTCAAGGCAGTAAAATCACTGCCCTTGGCCAGCAACAGCGGCGCGCCGCCCTTCTCCGCGTCGTACTTGAGCGCCACAGCGTAGTGGGTCGGGTTGGTGATGACCACATCGGCATCGGGCACCGAAGCCATCATCTTGCGCTGGGACATCTCCCGCTGCAGCTGGCGGATGCGCTGCTTCACTTCCGGCTTGCCTTCCTGGTCCTTATGCTCGTCGCGCACTTCCTGCTTGGTCATCAGCAGTTTCTTGTGGCTTTCCCATAGCTGGATCGGCGCATCCACGGCGGCAATCAGGATCAGGCCACAGGCCATCCACAACGAGCTCCAGCCCACCAACTGCACGCTGTGGATGATCGCCAGTTCCAATGGCTCGTGGGCGATGCGCAGCAAATCGTCGATATCTGACTGCAACACCACCAGCGCCACGAACAGGATGATAAAAAACTTCGCCAGGGCCTTGAGCAGTTCCACCAAGGCCTTGGCGGAGAACATGCGCTTGATCCCGGCGCCAGGGTTCATCCGACTGAATTTGGGCGCCAGGCTGCCGGCCGCAAACAACCAGCCCCCCAGGGAAATCGGCCCGATGATCGCCGCCAGCAGCAAAGTGATCAGCACCGGTTGCGCGGCCAGGATCGCGATCTTTCCCGAGTGCAGCAGGTAGATGCCCATGGCGCGCGGGTCCAGCAGCACCTCCCGAGGCAGGGAGAAGTTGTGCTTCATGATCTCCATCAGGTCCTGGGCCAGGCCGCCGCCGTAGATCAGCAGGCCACCGGCACCGGCGAGCATCACCGCCAGGGTGTTGAGTTCTTTGGAGCGGGCAATCTCGCCCTTTTCCCGGGAGTCCTTTTTACGTTTCTCCGTGGGGTCTTCTGTTTTGTCCTGACCACTCTCGCTCTCGGCCATGGCTCAGCGCGCCCGTGCCAGATCACGTAAGAACTGCAAGGCGTCACTGGCCAGCGGTTGATACTGATTGAGAATGTCGGCCAGGCCGATCCAGAAAATCCCCAGGCCCAATACCAGGGTCAGCGGGAAACCAATGGCGAATATGTTCAACTGCGGTGCCGCCCGGGTCATCACGCCAAAGGCAATGTTGACCACCAGCAGCGCGGTGATCGCCGGCAACACCAGCAACAACGCCGCGCCCAGCACCCAACTGAGGCGGCCGACCACTTCCCAGAAGTGATTGACGATCAAGCCCTCGCCCACCGGCAAGGTGGTGAAGCTCTCGGTAAGGATTTCAAAGGCCACCAGATGCCCGTTCATCGCCAAAAACAGCAGGGTCACCAGCATGGTTAGGAACTGCCCGATCACCGCCACCGACACGCCGTTGGTGGGATCGACCATGGACGCGAAGCCCATGCCCATCTGGATCGAGACGATTTGCCCGGCAATCACGAAGGCCTGGAAGAACAGGGTCAGGGAGAAGCCCATCAAGGCGCCGATCAGGATCTGTTCGGCGATCAGCAACAGCGCACTGAGGTCCAGGGCGTTGACCGGCGGCATCGCCGGCAGCGTCGGCACGATGACCACGGTGATCGCTACCGTGAAAAACAGGCGTACGCGCTTGGGGACCAGGGTTGTACCGATCACCGGCATGGTCATCAGCAAGGCGCCCACGCGAAACAGCGGCAGGATGAACGCGGCCACCCAGGTGCTGATCTGGGTGTCGGTCAATGCCAGCAAGGACTGCATCAGGTCAGCCGATCAATTGCGGAATACTGCCGTACAACTGCAGGATGTATTCCATGAAGGTCTGCACCAGCCAGGGGCCGGCCACGATCAGCGTGACCAGCATCACCAGCAAACGCGGGAGGAAGCTCAAGGTTTGTTCGTTGATCTGCGTGGCGGCCTGGAACATCGCCACCAGCAGCCCCACCAACAGGCTGGGCACCACCAACACGGCGACCATCAGGGTGGTCAGCCACAGCGCTTCACGAAACAGGTCGACGGCGACTTCCGGGGTCATGGCGCTATACCCCTCCGAAACTGCCGGCCAGGGTGCCGATTATCAGCGCCCAACCATCCACCAATACAAACAGCATGATCTTGAACGGCAACGAGATAATCAGCGGCGACAGCATCATCATACCCATGGCCATCAGCACACTGGCCACCACCAGGTCGATGATCAGGAACGGGATAAAGATCATAAAGCCGATCTGGAACGCGGTTTTAAGCTCCGAGGTGACGAACGCCGGCACCAGGATCGTCAAGGGTGCCTGGTCCGGGCTGGCGATATCGGTGCGTTTGGACAGGCGCACAAACAGCTCCAGGTCGCTGGAACGGGTCTGGGACAGCATAAAGTCCTTGATCGGGCCCTGGGCCTTGTCCACCGCGTCCTGGGCCGTGAGCTTCTCGGCCAGGTAGGGTTGCAGGGCTTGCTGGTTCACCTTGTCGAACACCGGCGCCATGATAAACAGCGTCAGAAACAGCGCCATGCCGGTAAGGATCTGGTTCGATGGGGTCTGCTGCAGGCCCAGGGCCTGGCGCAGGATCGAGAACACGATAATGATCCGGGTAAAGCTGGTCATGAGCATGACAAACGCCGGGATAAAACTCAGCGCCGTCATGATCAGCAGGATCTGCAGGCTGACCGAATACTCCTGGGCCCCGGCCGCGTTGGTGCCCAGGGTGATCGCTGGGATCGACAACGGGTCGGCGCCGAACGCCAGGGGTGCTGCCAGCAACAGCATGAGCGCCAGTAGAACGCGCATTACTTCTTATCCTTCTGGTCCTTGCCCATCAGCTCCATCAGGCGCTGGGCGAACTCCGGTGTGGCGGCTTCGGTCTGGGCCACGCTCACCGGATGCTTGAGCACGTGCAACGGGGTAATCCGGCCAGGGGTGAGGCCGAGCAGGATCTGCTCTTCGCCCACCTGCACCAGCACCAGGCGATCACGCGGGCCCAGGGCTCGCGAGCCGACCAGCTCAATGACCTGAGCATTGCCCGGGCCGATCCGCTGCACCCGGCGCAACAGCCAGGCCAGGACGAAGATCAGCCCCACCACCAGCAACAGGCCCAGCACCAGCTGGGTCAGTTGCCCCGTCACGCTGGCGCCGGCGACCGGCACGGCGACCTGGGCCACCGGTTCAGCCGCCCAGGCCCCCAGCGGCAATGCCCACAACAGTCCCCACCACTGGCGACTCATCTCAGCGCAGCTTCTTGATACGTTCGCTGGGGCTGATCACGTCAGTCAGGCGGATGCCGAACTTCTCGTTGACCACCACCACTTCGCCATGGGCGATCAGCGTGCCGTTAACCAATACATCCAGCGGCTCGCCAGCCAGGCGATCGAGCTCGATCACCGAGCCCTGGTTGAGTTGCAGCAAGTTGCGGATATTGATTTCGGTGCTGCCCACTTCCATGGAGATCGATACCGGAATATCGAGGATCACATCCAGGTTGGGGCCATCCAGCGAGACCGGCTCATGGTTTTTCGGCACGCTGCCGAACTCTTCCATGGGCAGGCGCTTGCCCACCGGCGCAGTGGCCGCATCGGCCGCCAGCAAGGCATCGATATCATCCTGGCTGGCATCGCCGGTTTCTTCCAGGGCAGCCGCCCATTCGTCAGCCAGGGCCTGGTCTTCGGCGGAAGCGTTTTCGTGTTCGGTAGCCATTACATGTCCTCGGCGCAGCAAACAATCATGAATTAGGATCGGGTTGAATCAGCGACGGTTGATCGGTTCAACCACTTGCAATGCCAGGTTGCCCTTGTGGGAACCGAGCTTGACCTTGAACGACGGCACGCCGTTAGCGCGCATGATCAGTTCCTCTGGCAGTTCGACGGGAATCACATCCCCCGGCTGCATGTGCAAAATATCCCGCAGGCGCAACTGGCGGCGCGCCACGGTGGCGCTCAGCGGCACGTCAACGTCCAGCAGGTCCTCGCGCAGGGCCTTGACCCAGCGCTCGTCCTGGTCATCCAGGTCAGACTGGAAGCCCGCATCGAGCATCTCGCGCACCGGCTCGATCATCGAGTACGGCATGGTCACGTGCAGGTCGCCGCCACCGCCATCGAGTTCGATATGGAAGGTGGACACCACAATGGCTTCGCTGGGCCCGACAATGTTGGCCATGGCCGGGTTCACTTCCGAGTTGATGTACTCGAAGTTGACTTCCATGATCGCCTGCCAGGCTTCCTTCAAGTCGATAAAGGCCTGTTCCAGCACCATGCGCACCACGCGCAGCTCGGTGGGGGTGAATTCGCGGCCTTCGATCTTGGCGTGACGGCCGTCGCCGCCGAAGAAGTTATCCACCAGCTTGAACACCAGCTTGGCGTCGAGGATAAACAGCGCGGTGCCGCGCAGGGGCTTGATCTTCACCAGGTTGAGGCTGGTGGGCACGTACAGCGAATGCACGTACTCGCCAAACTTCATCACCTGCACGCCGCCCACCGCCACGTCTGCCGAGCGGCGCAGCATGTTGAACATGCTGATACGGGTGTAGCGGGCGAAACGTTCGTTGATCATTTCCAGGGTCGGCATGCGTCCACGGACGATGCGATCCTGGCTGGTCAGGTCATAACTTTTGACGCTGCCAGGCTCGGCAGACATTTCGGTCTGTACCAGACCATCGTCGACGCCATGCAACAGGGCATCGATTTCATCCTGGGACAGCAGGTCTTGCACGGCCATGTCGTGATCCTACTGCAATACGAAATTAGTGAAGAGCGCCTGCTCGACCACGACTTTGCCGAGCTCTTTCTGGGCCACTTCCTGCACGCTGGCAGTGACCTTCTGGCGCAGCATTTCCTGGCCCACGGGGGTCGCCAGGCTGTCGAAACTCTGCCCGGAGAACAGCATCACCAGGTTGTTGCGGATCACCGGCATATGCACCTTGAGCGCGTCCAGGTCCGCCTGGTTGCGTGCCAGCAGGGTAATACTCACCTGCAGGTAGCGTTGCCGGCCGTTCTGGTTGTAGTTGGCGACAAAGGCCGGGAGCATCTGCTCGAAGATCGCCGGTTGCTTGGCGTTGGTGGCAACCTCGGCCACCGGTGCAGGCTTGCTCTGGGCACTGTGCATGAAAAACCAGGTCGCGCCCACCGACACGCCGATGGCCAATAACAAGGCCACGACAATCAGCAGGATCATCTTGAGCTTGCCCTTGCCTGCTGCAGGAGCGGGTGCTGCGTCGTCACTCTTCGCCATGCCAATAATCCGTCACTATTCGAGGTTTCATAGATCCACGGGAAGGCAAGAGCAAGTGTTATGCCAGAGTTGTCACGGATTTCAGCAACAGCGCAAAACCCATGTGGGAGCGGGCTTGCTCGCGATAGCGGTATGTCAGTTACATAGTTGCTAACTGATCTACCGCTATCGCGAGCAAGCCCGCTCCCACATTTTGATCGACGTTGACCTCAGGTCAGGCGTAGTAGTCCACGGCGCTGGAGCCGATGATGGATTGGGCTATCGGTGCCGCCACTTCGGTGACGTCGCCAGCCAGGCCGGTGTCATGCCCATCGCTGTGCCCGCCACTGCCACTGACACCCCGGGCCGGGTTCTGCTGTTGCTCCTGGCCCTGGCCCTGCCAGCCACGGGACTGGTCGGACACGTTCACGTCGACCTGGCCCATGCCCTGCTGGGCGAACATCTCCCGCAGGCGCCCGGACTGGCTTTCCAGGGCCTCGCGCACGGCGGCATGGCCGCTCATGAAGTTCACCTGGGCCTGCTGGTCGGCCGTCATGTTCACGCGGATATCCAGGCGCCCCAACTCGGCAGGCTGCAACTGGATATCGGCAGACTTGAGGTTGGCGCTGGACAGGTACATGACCCGGTTCACCACTTCCTCGGTCCAGCCACCCTGGTGCATGGCCAGCGGCTGGTTATTGAGGGGCAAGGCGTTGGCGGACTTGGGCGTGGCGGCTTGGGTCAGGGCCGCCAGGCGATTGGCAAAATCATCGACACGGGTGTCGCTGCTCGCGCTCTTCAGGTCCTTGAGGCCGTCTTCGATCAGGCCGCTGAAGGCCTTTTCGCCACCCTGGTCGGTGCTGTCCTTGGCCGCCTGCTGCTCGACCATGGCCGCCAGGCCGTTGGTGAAGTTCTGTGCGGCGGTGGGCTCAGCCTGGGTCGGCAGGTTCTTTTGCGCCGCCTGGCTGCTGGCAGACACATGGCCGCCCTGCTCCATCGCCAGGCGCACGGCCGGCAAGGCGTCCAAGGGGTCGGCTTCGGGGTCGAAGGCGGGTGCCACTTCTTCAGTGACCGGCGCAGTGGTCACCAGCAGCGGCGTGGCGGCGTCATCCACCACGCCGGCCTGGACCGCCGCCGGAGCAGGTGTCACGGCGACGACCAAGGCCGGATCGACCACGGGATCGGCCGCCGGCGGCAGGACCTGCGCCAGGTCTTTGTCCGCGTTTTTATCATCATCGCTGCCGGCCGCCTTGGCGGGCGCGGTGGCAGGCAAAGTCTTGCCGCTATCGGCAACAGCTGGAGTGCCAGCGGCAGGCTTGTCGTTGCCGACCTCCTTCTTGGCGCTGGTGTCGGCCGGCTTGTCCCGGCTCGGCTTGGGCGCCATCTCCACAGCCTTGGCGGGTGCCGCCCTGGACTCCTTGGCGAACACCTGTGCAAAGCCTGGCGCTTTGGCCCGCGTGTCCGCGGCCGTCGCCTGCGTATTGGCGGAGGAAGCCTGGGGCTTGGCTGCGGGGGCAGCCTGCAGGAGCGAGTTGGGGGCTAGAGGCATAATTCAGGTCTCCGCTGCGCAGGGTCGAGGGCGCAGGTAGAAGATAGAGAGCAAAAGTCGGGCCAGCTTTTCCAATGGGCCCACACACGCTTAGAACCGCTGGCGCTCCGACTCATACAGCGGCTTGACCAACGCAAACTCGTGGTCGATCTGATCGACCAGCTTGCCCAGGTCGGCAACCTGCGCCTTGGCCGACTCGGCCTCCAGGCGCTGGCACAGCCGCGCCAGGCGCACCGCTCCGAGGTTACCGCTGCTGCCCTTGAAGCTGTGGGCGATGCGCCCCAGGGCCTTGGCGTCATCGCGTGCCTTGCGCAACGCTTCGACGCGCTTTTGCGAGTCATCCAGGAACGTGTCGAGCAAATGGGGGTATTCGCCCTCCATCACTTCCTGCAAACCCACCAACACTTCAGGGTCCATATGTATCTGCGTCACTTGTTCGCTCCTTGATCAAGAATCGACGGATTATGCCAGAGCCTCCCAGGAAAACTCCACGCACACACTGCGCCCGCCATCTGCCCAGCGTACATTGCTGCCCAGTTGCCGGACCAGATTCAGCCCACGCCCGGACAGACGGTCAACCTCCAACGGCCGCGCCAGGACTTTTTCGACATCGAATCCCGCACCGCTGTCTTCGATACGCAGGCTCAGGCAGCCGCCGGCCTGGGTCGGCACCACATCCACATGCACACGCACGTAGCCACTGCCCAATTGGTCGAGCCGCTCGTTGCGCTGGCGATAGTAGCGGGCAAACCCCTGCGCATCGCGCTTGAGCCGGGAGTCCAGGCCTAGCACGCCATGCTCCAGGGCATTGGCATACAACTCGGCCATCACACTGTACAGCGCCCCGCTCTGGCCGCGCAGGCCGTGTATTTCCAGGAGTAACTGCAGCAGGTACGGCAATGGGTTGTAACGCTTGAGGGTTTCGGCCCGGAACTCGAAGCTCACCGACCAGTCCAGCGGGCAGGACTGACCGCTGTCGGTGTACAGCATCAGCGGCGAACACCGCGCCTGTGCGGCCTGCAAGCTGATCTCGACCAGGCTGATATCGTCCCGCACCTGGCCACGGAATGCGGCAAGCGCCTGCTCGATTTCGGCAAACAGGCAATCAGGCTCGCGGTTGGCGGCGAACACCTGTAGCAAGCGTTGCGCCCCAAACAACTGTTCGTTGGCATCGGCGGTATCGATCACGCCATCGGACAACAGGAATACCCGGTCGCCCAGGGCCATCGGCCAGACTTCAGTGCGATCGTCAAAGGCCTCGGGCGCCAGTACGCCCAGCGGCACATGCCGTGACACCAGCGGCGTGCGCCGCCCCGTGGCCACTTCATGCACGTAGCCATCGGGCATCCCGCCGTTCCACACCTCCACCACCCGACGCGGGGCGCTGAGACACAGCAGCGTGGCACAGCAGAACATATCCACCGGCAGGATGCGCTTAAGCTTGGCGTTCATCTCCCGCAGGGTCTGCGCCAGGCCATAGCCCTTGGCAGTCATGCCGTAGAACACCTCGGCCAGTGGCATCGCCCCGACCGCCGCCGGCAAGCCATGCCCGGTGAAATCGCCCAGCAGCACATGCATGTCGCCCGATGGCGTGTAGGCCGCCAGCAGCAGGTCGCCATTGAACAGCGCATAGGGCGATTGCAGGTAACGGATATTGTGCGCCGCGTTCAGGCAGCCGGAGTGGGCGACCTTGTCGAACACGGCCTTGGCCACCCGCTGTTCATGCAGCAGGTAGTCATGGTGGCGGGCGATCTGGTCGCGCTGCTGCAACACCGTGGCCTGCAACCGGCGCAGGCGGTCCATGGCGTTGATCTTCGCCGCCAGGATGATCGGGTTGTAAGGCTTGGCCAGGAAGTCGTCGCCGCCGGCATCCAGGCAGCGCGCCAGGGCTTCGCTGCCACTCAGGGAGGTGAGGAAGATGATCGGCACCAGGGCCTCGCCCGCCAATTGCTTGATCTGCCGGGCGGCCTCGAAGCCGTCCATCACCGGCATCAAGGCATCCATCAACACCAGTTGCGGGCGCTCACGGGCAAACAGCGCCACCGCCTCCTGCCCATCACTGGCCGTCAGCACCCGATGGCCCTGGCGGCGCACAATGGTCGACAGCAACAACAGGTCGGCGGCGCTGTCTTCGGCAATCAGCACCGTCAGGGCTTCGAGAGCCTGGGCGCTCAACTGATGTCGAACAGTTTGTCGAAGTTGGAAATGGCGAGGATCTTGCGCACGTCCGAGCTGCTGTTGACCACCTGTACCTCGGCCTCATCGCCCCCCGCATGATCGCGCAGCAACAGCAGCATGCCCAGGGCCGAGCTGTCGAGGTAGGTGGCCTCTTTCAAGTCCACGACATAGATCTCGGGAACCTTGTAGAACCGCTCGTAGGACTCTCGAAAGGCCTGGTGACTGCCGAAATCGAACCGGCCTTTGACTGCGATCGTCAACTTCGTCCCATCCAGGGATACTTCTGATTCAACCGACATACGACTGCTTCCTTGTCGTGGGCATGTGCAACAAGGTGTAGCAGGTGATCGCAGAGTGAGCAACAAACAGAATCAAATGGGTGGGATCGGCGGTGTGGCTAGTACTGGTCCTGGCGTGGCAGGCGCTGGGACAGTTCGTCCAGCAGCTTCTGCTCGCGCTTGTCTTCCAGGGCCCGTGCTTCGTCGATATAGCGCTGCACCAGCTTGCGCAGGCCTTCGACCCGGGCGTAGGCCTGTTGCCAGCCTTCGCGGGCCTTGTCGAGGTTGTTCTGGTGCCAGGCCAGGCTCTGGCGCTGCTGGCCGACGGCGCTTTCCAGCTGGTTGAGAAAGTGCTGGTAGTTCATCAGCCACTGCCCGGAAACGCCCTGGCTGCCGCGATCGATCCACTGCTGCTGGTATTCGCCGCGAAAGCGCTCCAGGTCGCCCAGCTTGCTCTCGGCCAGGCGCACCTGGCCCTGGAAATGCCCCAGGCGCTGGGCCGCAGTGCGTTCGGCGCTTTCGGCCATCTCCACCACCGGGGCAAGACGCGCAGCGCGACTGGTGGCCATGGCCGGTTAACCGCCAGGCGCAGGCGCGAACACCGACGCCAGGTGCGCTTCGCTTTCAACCAGGCTGATATTGTCGTTCAGGCCCTGGCGCAGGTAGGTCACCAGCTGCGGCTGCAGGGCAATCGCCAGGTCGGTCTCGCGGTCGCCGCCGGCCACATAGGCGCCGACGCTGATCAGGTCGCGACTTTGCTGGTAGCGCGACCACAACTGCTTGAACTGCTGGGCGCGGGTCATATGCTCGGCGCTGACCACCGACGGCATGACCCGGCTGATGGAGGCCTCGATATCGATGGCCGGGTAATGCCCTTCCTCGGCCAGGCGCCGTGACAGCACGATATGCCCGTCGAGCACGCCCCGCGCCGAGTCGGCAATCGGGTCCTGCTGGTCATCGCCTTCGGACAGCACGGTGTAGAACGCAGTGATCGAGCCACCACCGGCCTCGGCATTGCCCGCCCGCTCCACCAGCTTGGGCAGCTTGGCGAACACCGACGGCGGATAACCCTTGGTTGCCGGCGGCTCGCCAATGGCCAGGGCGATTTCCCGCTGGGCCTGGGCAAAACGCGTGAGGGAATCCATCAGCAACAGGACATTCTTGCCCTTGTCGCGAAAATATTCGGCAATCCGCGTGCAATACATAGCCGCGCGCAGGCGCATCAGCGGCGCATCGTCCGCAGGGGATGCCACCACCACCGAGCGCTTGAGGCCTTCTTCACCGAGGATATGCTCGATAAACTCCTTGACCTCACGGCCCCGCTCGCCGATCAACCCGACCACGATAATGTCGGCCTCGGTAAAGCGCGTCATCATGCCCAGCAGCACACTCTTGCCCACGCCCGTACCGGCGAACAGGCCCAGGCGCTGGCCGCGACCGACCGTCAATAAACCGTTGATGCAGCGAATGCCCACGTCCAGCGGCTGGCTGATGGGGTTGCGCTTGAGCGGGTTGATGGTCGGGCCGTCCATCGGCACCCAGTCTTCGGCCTTCATCCCGCCCTTGCCGTCCAGCGCACGCCCGGCGCCGTCGAGCACCCGGCCGAGCATGCTCATGCCCATGGGCAGGCGCCCGGTATCGGCCAACGGCACGACGCGCGCGCCCGGCGCAATGCCGGCGAGGCTGCCCACGGGCATCAGGAAAATCTTGCTGCCGGAAAAGCCCATGACCTCCGCTTCCACCTGCACCGGGTGGTAGCTGTCATCGTTGATCACCAGGCAGCGGCTACCCATGGCGGCGCGCAGGCCTTCGGCTTCGAGGGTCAGGCCGACCATACGCAGCAGGCGGCCTTCCAGGATCGGCTGGCCAGGCAACTCGGTGGCTTCGATATAGCCCCCCAGGCGCTTGGCGAAGCTGGTGCGGTCAAGGCGCATCCGGCGCGTCCAGGTCCGTGCTCAGGTCTGGCGCCGCCGGGTGCAGCGCCTGTTCGTGCATCTGGTCGAACAGCTTGGTCATGATCTGCGTGATGCGCGTCTCGACCGTGGCGTCGATGCGGCTGTGCTCGGTCTCGACCCGGCAACCACCGGGCTGCAACGCGCCATCCTCGACAATCCGCCAGGTTTCCTCATGCCGCTCGCGCAAGGCTTTGACCTGCTCGAAATCCTGCGGGTTGATGTACAGCCGCACATTGCCGACGCCCAGGGGCAGCAGCTTGAGGGCTTCGCGCATCACGCTTTCGATCTGGCTGGAGTCCAGCGCCAGTTCACGCTGGATCACCTGGCGGGTGATGTGCTCCACCAGGCCCACCATGGCTTTTTCCAACTGCGAGTCCTGCTCGGCAATCGGCGCGAACAGGTTGCCCATCAGTTGCTCCAGGCTCGCCAGTTTCACACTCAGGGCCGCGTCAGCTTCCTGGCGGACCTTGAGGGTGGTGCTGTGGAAACCTTCTTTTTCGCCGGTGGCAAAGCCTTCGTTGTAAGCCTCCTGGCGGATGCTTTCGAGCTCTTCGAGGGTCAGTGGCTGGACTTCGTCCAGGGGCACTTCTTCCATCTCCACCGGCACCTCTTCGACCGGTTCGGGCTCGGGTTCGGGCTGGAACGGGTCGAAGCTGGGCAGCGACCAGACGTCGAACCCGCCGACGTCCCGGGCGCGAATCAAGTCGCTGGGCGTCTCATCTTTGTTCGACATGCGCAGCGCCTTAGATCATTTCTTCGCCGCCCTTCCCGCCGAGAACGATTTCTCCGGCTTCGGCCATACGGCGGGCAATGGTGAGGATTTCTTTCTGTGCGGTTTCCACGTCGCTGACGCGTACCGGGCCCTTGGCTTCGAGGTCGTCGCGCAACAGTTCGGAGGCACGCTTGGACATGTTCTTGAAGATCTTTTCCTTGACGCCCTCGTCCGAGCCCTTGAGGGCCAGCACCAGCACGTCGGAAGACACTTCGCGCAGCAAGGCCTGGATGCCACGGTCGTCGACATCGGACAGGTTGTTGAACACGAACATCAGGTCTTCGATCTGCCCCGACAGGGTGTCGTCGATCTCGCGGATCGAGTCCATCAACTGGCCTTCCACCGAGCTGTCGAGGAAGTTCATGATATCGGCCGCGCGCTTGATGCCACCCAGGGTGGTACGGGCCGCGTTGGAGTTGCCGGAGAACTGCTTCTCCAAGATGGTATTCAGTTCTTTCAGGGCCGCCGGTTGCACGGTGTTCAACGACGAGACGCGCAGGATGATATCCAGGCGCACCTTGTGGTCGAAATGGCCGAGCACTTCGCCGGCCTGGTCCGGGTCCAGGTAAGCCACGACAATCGCCTGGATCTGCGGGTGCTCGTAACGGATCACGTCCGCCACCGCCCGCGGCTCCATCCACTTGAGGCTGTCCAGGCCACTGGTGTTGCCGCCCAGCAGAATACGGTCGATCAGGCCGTTGGCCTTGTCTTCGCCCAGGGCCGAGGTGAGCATCTTGCGGATATAGCTGTCGGAGCCCACGCCCAGGCTGGTCTGGTCGCCGACGATCTCGACGAACTCGCTCATCACCTGTTCGACTTGCTCGCGGTGCACATTGCGCATCTGCGCCATGGCCACGCCGACCCGCTGCACTTCCTTGGGGCCCATATGGCGCAGCACTTGGGCCGCGTCGGTCTCACCCAGGGACAGCAGCAGCACGGCGGCTTTGTCGACCCGGGTCAGCTTGGCAACAGAGGCTCGATTCTCACTCATCTGCGTTGATCCACTCTTTCACGACCTGGGCCACACGACCCGGGTCTTCTGCCACCAGACTTTTGATTGCATTCAACTGCGCGTCATAGCCTTCGCTCGGGCTTGGCAGCAGAATGCTCTGCGGGCCGCCGAGGCTGACGCGGTCGTTGGCCAGTTCGCCATCCAGGCCGCCCATGCCACCCAACTCGACATCGCCGAACGGCGCCAGCTGCTTCTTGCCGTGGCCGGTGATGTTGTTGAGCACAGGGCGCAGCACGCCGAACACCAGCACCAGGATGAACAACACCCCCAGCACTTGTTTGACGATGTCCCAGAACCAGGGTTGAGAGTAGAACGGAATATCGGCGATCACCTCAGCGCGCTCCAGGGAGAACGGCATGTTGATCACGCTGACACTGTCGCCACGGCTGGCATCGAAGCCCACGGCGTCCTGCACCAGGCGGGTGAACCGCGCCAATTCATCGGCGGTCCACGGCGCGCGGCTGGTTTCGCCGTTGGCGGCGTTGATCTTGACCTGGTCATCCACCACCACCGACACCGACAGGCGGTTCAAGCGCCCCTGCTGTTGCTTGGTGTGGCTGATGGAGCGGTCCAGCTCGAAGTTTTTCGTCGATTGCGAACGCTTGTCGGCCGGGTAAGGCGCAAGCATCGGCTGGCCGGTGGCCGGGTCCATGATTTGCTGGCCGTTGGCGTCCAACAGCGGCTGGCCGGGCTGGATCGCGCCGGCAGCTGTGGCAGCGCCGCCGGTGGTTTGCGGGGCACTGGCCGGGGCTGGCGGCTGATTGCTCAGGGCACCGGGCACGCCTTGCGGCGGACCATTGGCGGCGGTGCGTTGTTCGCTGGTCGATTGCTCGCTGCGCAGGGCCGGCTGGTCGGGGTTGAACTGCTCGGAGGTCGACTCGACGGCGCTGAAATCCACATCGGCGGACACTTCGGCCTTGTAGCGGTCATTGCCCAGCACCGGTTGCAGGATGTTGTGCACGCGCTGGGTGAGCATGCTCTCCATGCGGCGGCTGTAGTCAAACTGCTTGCCGGCCATGGTCAGCGCGGAGTTTTCCGCCTGGTCAGAGAGCAGGTTGCCCTTCTGGTCGACCACGGTGATCTGCGACTTGCTCAACTCGGGCACGCTGGTCGCCACCAGATTGACGATGGCCAGGACCTGGCCCGGCTCCAGGGAGCGCCCGGCAAACAGCTCGACCAGTACCGAGGCGCTGGGCTTGCGCTCGTCGCGTACGAAGACCGAGCTTTTCGGGATGGCCAGGTGCACACGGGCGCCCTTGACGTTGTTCAGGCTGGCGATGGTGCGCGCCAGTTCGCCTTCCAGGCCGCGCCGGTAGCGGGTGGCTTCCATAAACTGGCTGGTGCCCAGGCCCTGGTCTTTATCGAGAATCTCAAAGCCGATGTTGCCATCGGTCGGGGCCACGCCGGCACCCGCCAGCTTCAAGCGGGCCCGGGCCACGTCGTCGGCCTTGACCAGCAAGGCGCCGGAGTTGGGCTCGATGGTGTAGGCGATATCGGAGGCGGCCAGGGTTTCCATGACCTGCTTGGCATCCATCCCCGCCAGGCTGCCATAGAGCGGCCGGTAATCGGGCTGCTGGGACCACAACACCACGGCAAAACCAATCGCCACACTGGCTGCCAGGCCGACCATCAGGCCCACCTGACGCAACATGGTCATTTCCGAGAGGTTTTCCAGGAACGACAGGCCAAACAGCGGCGCCTTGCCGTCTGTCTTGGCGGGTACGTTATCCACGACTGCTTCTGCCATGACTTAAATCTCGTCCTTAAACCGGCATCTGCATGATGTCTTGATAAGCCTGAACCAGCTTGTTACGCACCTGGGTCAAGGCCTGGAAGGAAACGCTGGCTTTTTGCGAAGCGATCATCACATCGGTGAGATCCACGCCGCTCTTGCCGATTTCAAAGGCCGTCGCCAACTGGCTGGAGGCCTGCTGGGTGTCGCTGACTTTGTTGATGGCTTGACCGAGCATATCGGCAAAGCTGCTTTGGCCCAATTCCGGCACTGGCGCGACGGATTTCGGCTGAGACATGGCGTCCATTTGCATGGAACGCATATCCAACATCAACCGATTGAACTCAACACCTTGGCTCATGAACTTCTCTCTCCGACGACCCGCAATTTTTTGACACTACGCAGCGGTTAGTACGGGTAGTAGCAACAAGGGTGCCAGCTCCTTGGCAACGGGTAAGAAAAGCCGACAATCCTTGTCAGCTGATATGCATCTCAGCTGGCGAAAAGGAACGCTTCCACATCCATCCCGGCATCGCGCATTTGCGCCAGCTTGTAACGCAGGGTGCGCGGGCTGATGCCCAGGCGCTCGGCCGCTTCTTTGCGGCGGCCACGCTCGGCGCGCAGGGTGTCGATGATCATCTGGAATTCCCGGCGACGCAGGTCGTCGCCCAGGCCGCCCGCGGCCTCAGCCGGGGCGCTTTCCAGTGGGGCCGGGGCCAGGCTCGGCAGCGGCGCGGCGCTGGCGCCGAGGGCCAGGCAGAAGTCCTGGGGCTGGATCAGGCCGCCCTGCTGCAAAATCAGCGCGCGCTGGATCGCGTTGTCCAACTCGCGCACGTTGCCGGGCCAGGGGTAGCTGATCAGGCAAGCCTGGGCCTCGGCCGACAGGCGTGCCTGGGCGTGCTTCATTTTATTGACGTGCTTGCCCAGCAGGCGCTCGGCCAGCGGCACGATATCGGCCGGGCGTTCACGCAGCGGGCGCCAGGCCAACGGGAACACCGAGAGCCGGTAGAACAGGTCTTCACGGAAGCGCCCCGCCGCCACTTCGCCGGCGAGGTCGCGGTTGGTGGTGGCAACCACCCGGATATCCAGCTGGATCGGCTTGCGCGCGCCTACCCGCTCCACTTCGCGCTCTTGCAGCACGCGCAGCAGCTTGGCTTGCAGGCCCAGGGGCATTTCCGAGATTTCATCGAGCAAGATGGTGCCGCCATCGGCCTGCTCGAACTTGCCGGCCTGGGCGGCGATGGCGCCGGTAAAGGAGCCTTTTTCATGGCCGAACAAGGTGGCTTCAAGCATGTTGTCGGGGATCGCCGCGCAGTTGATCGCAATAAACGGCTGGCTGGCGCGGTGGGATTGCTGGTGGATGTAGCGCGCCAGCACCTCCTTGCCGGTGCCGGACTCGCCGGAGATCAGCACCGTGGAATCGCTGCGCGCGACCTTGGCCGCCAGCTCCAGCAATTGCGCACTGGCCGGCTCGACGGCAATCGGCCCCTCGCCGTCTGCCGCGCCAATCACTCCCAGGGCATGGCGCGCCACCAATTCGATAAGGGCCTTGGGCTCGAATGGCTTGACCAGGTAGTCCGCCGCGCCCTGGCGCATGGCATCCACCGCGCGCTCCACCGCGCCGTGGGCGGTCATCAGCAGCACCGGCAGTTGCGGCTGGCGGGCACGCAGCAGGCCGAGCAACTGGTGGCCGTCCATGCCGGGCATATTGACGTCGCTGACCACCAGGCTGAAGGACGCCTGCTCCACCGCCTCCAAGGCTTCCTCGGCCGAACCGACCGCCCGATAGTCATGGCCTGCCAACAGCAGCGTGTCAGCCAGTGCTTCACGCAGGGCGCGATCGTCTTCAACCAGTAAAACCTTGATAGCCATTTATCCTTACTCCGCGCTGGCCGCGCCCGAAAACAACGGCAGCGTTATCAATGCACAGGTGCCGCGCCCCACACGGGAACGCAACTGCAATTCTCCCTGATGGGCACGGGCCACTGCCTTGACCACGGTCAGCCCCAGGCCGGTGCCGTTGGTCTTGGTGGTAAAGAAGGGTTCACCCAGGCGCTGCAACACCGCCGGATCAATCCCGCTGCCGCTGTCGCTGATGCACAGGCGCAAGGTTTGCCCGCGACTGTACAGGTGCACTTTGAGACGCGCCCCTGGGCCGCTGGCCTGGCTGGCGTTTTCGATCAGGTTGAGCAGCGCGCCCACCAGGGTGTCGCGGTTGCACAGCAGTTCGCCCCAGCGGCTGTCACACTGCCAGCGCACGGAGGCTTCCTGGACATGGGTCGCGGCGGCGGCTTGCAGCGATTGCAGCAAGGCGGCGGGCGTGACCCGGTCGGTCAGCGGCAACTCGCCCCGGGCGAAGACCAGCATGTCACGCACCTGGTGCTCCAGCTCATGCAGGCGCTCCTTGAGCCGCCCGGCAAACCGCTGATGGGTGGCGACCGGCAATTGCTCATCAGTCAAATGACTGGCGTAGATCAACGCGGCGGACAACGGCGTGCGAATCTGATGCGCCAAAGAAGCGACCATCCGCCCCAGGGACGACAACCGCTCATGGCGCGCCAATTGGTCCTGCAGGTGACGGGTTTCTGTCAGGTCGTTGAGCAGCACCAGTTGACCGGGCTCGGCGTCCAGGGAACGGGTGGCGATGGACAGGCGGCGCCCGTCCTTGAGGGAAATTTCGTGACCGTCGTCTTCACGGGGGGCAAAGCAGCGGGTGATGACATGGCGCCACAGCTCGCCTTCCAGCGGCAGGCCCAGCAACTCGCAGGCCGCCGGGTTGGCTTCGCGCACGCGGCCCTGGTCGTCGATCACAATCACCCCGCCGGGCAACAGGTCGAGGAGGTTTTGCAGACGGTTGGCCAGGCGTTCTTTCTCGGCCAGCTCCTGCATGCGCTGGGCACTGACCACCGCCAACTCGCCCTTGAGCTCCGAGACCCGGGCTTCCAGCAGGCTGTAGGAGTCCGTCAACTGGCTGGACATCTGGCTGAACAGCGAAAATGCCTGTTCCAACCCTTGCCGGCTGATCTGCTCTACGGACGGGACGAGTCCCTGGGTCTCAGGGACTGAAGAAAGGTGGGCGGCGTGGGGCATCGTGCTCTCTCGCTTGGCTGACCGTCAGTTAAACGGAACGTTGCGAGTGTTATAGCAATACCCGTGCCGGAAAAAATGTCCTTATTTTTCAGCAGGTTAAAAAACAGGCGTCAATCATCCGCCTGTTCATCGCCTTCACGGCGGCTCATGCCGTACTTGCGCATCTTTTCCACCAGGGTGGTGCGGCGGATGCGCAGGCGCTCGGCGGCGCGGGCGACGATGCCATTGGCGTCGTCCAGGGCCTGCTGGATCAGCCCTTGTTCCAGGCTGCCGAGATAGTCCTTCAGGTCCAGGCCTTCGGGCGGCAACATGGCGTTGGCGCCGAAGTCCGGGGTGTGGCCGTTGATCGCTACCCGCTCTTCGAGGTCGCTGCGCAGGCTGTCCACCAGTTGCTCGTCTTCGTCGTCGACGTAGCGGAATTTTTTCGGCAACTCGACCACGCCGATCACCCCGTACGGATGCATGATCGCCATGCGCTCCACCAGGTTGGCCAGCTCGCGCACATTGCCCGGCCAGCCGTGGCGGCACAGGGACATGATTGCGGCGGAGTTGAAACGGATCGAGCCGCGCTTTTCGTGCTCCATGCGCGAGATCAGTTCGTTCATCAGCAACGGAATGTCTTCCACGCGCTCGCGCAGCGGGGCCATCTCGATGGGGAATACGTTGAGGCGGTAGTACAGGTCTTCGCGGAAGCTGCCGACCTCGATCATGCTCTCGAGGTTCTTGTGGGTGGCCGCAATGATGCGCACGTCGACACTCTGGGTCTTGTTGCTGCCCACGCGCTCGAAGGTGCGCTCCTGCAGCACGCGCAACAGCTTGACCTGCATCGGCAGCGGCATATCGCCGATTTCGTCGAGGAACAGGGTTCCGCCGTTGGCCAGCTCAAAACGCCCGGCACGGCTGGTGATCGCGCCGGTGAAGGCGCCCTTCTCGTGGCCGAACAGTTCGCTTTCGAGCAGCTCTGCCGGGATCGCCCCGCAGTTGACCGGCACAAAAGGTCCGTCGCGGCGCTTGGAGTGGTAATGCAGGTTACGTGCGACCACTTCCTTGCCGGTGCCGGACTCGCCGAGGATCAGCACACTGGCGTCGGTATCGGCCACTTGCTGCATCATCTGGCGCACGTGCTGGATCGCACGGCTGGTGCCGACCAGGCTGCGGAACAGGTTGGGTTCGCGGTGACGGCCGCGCTCACGGGCCTGGTCGTACATCTCGCGATAGACCTGGGCACGGTGCAGGGAGTCGAGCAATTTGCTGTAGCTGGGGGGCATTTCCAGGGTGGAAAGCACACGGCGGCGCTGGTCTTCCGGCAAATCCACGGAAGAAATATCGCCCATCAGCAACACGGGAAGGAACTCATCCCAGGTTGAGAGTGTCTTTAACAGGCCCAGAACTGCGCCAGGAGCGTTTACCGTCCCGATCAGCACACAGATGACTTCACGGCTCGATGACAAAGAGCTGACAGCCTGCTGCCAATCATGGCTGCCGCAGGGCAAATTTTCTTCGCCAAGAAAATTCAAAATCACCGCCAGGTCGCGGCGGCGAACGCTATCGTCATCGATCAGCAGAATTTTGGTTTCACGCCACATGCAATAGCAACTTCCCTAGTAAAACTCAAATGCCCTCGAATCGGGGCAATCTAGATAGCTGTAGGCGTTTTCTGCGCTACGGATACCTGACGTCTGAAAATAGCACTAGTTAAGTCAAAATTATGCGACCAGTCAAATTTATGACGCGCTATGTTCGGATTAACTGAGCCAGATCAGCCGAACAGATGGTAAACCTTTGACGCATTTTTCGCTTGGTTGATCTGCGACATCTCTTCAAAAATCGCCTGGCGCTCGCCGGTCGTCACTTCCAGCAGTTGCTGGTAGACCGCCAACAGGCTCTCCAGCTTCTCCCGTAGCGCGTCCTCGTCCACCGGCGCTTCGCTGAGTACTTCGTCGATCCAGACACGGCAGCCCATGTCCAATTCGCTGATAGCATCCCAATTGCGTTCCGCCAGCGCGCCAACCAAGGCGTCGCGGGTTTCGTCAATCCGTTGCAGTGCGTGGCTCATGCTGTGTTCCTCAAGGCCGACGGCCTTATTGTGGCGCGATGGCATCCCAGCCACTTTTTACAGTAATCAACAAACGCGCGACTTCGTCGATCATGTCGGCATCGTTGACGCCATTGGCCTCAACCAGACGGTTACTCATGTAAGCGTACAACGCATCCAGGCGTTGCACGGCGGCTGGATCTTCGGCTTTTTCCGGCTCCAGGCCATCACGCAGGCCAGAGATGATTTCAATCGCCTTGCCCAGCATCAGGCCCTTTTGGGCAATATCACCACGGCTCAACGCACCCTTGGCCTGGGCCATGCGGTCAAGGCCGCCTTCCATCAGCATCTGCACCAGACGGTGCGGGCTGGCTTCAGAGACCTGGGCGTGGGAATTGACCTTCTGGTATTGGCGAAGGGCTCTCATAGGGTTCATGTTGCTACCTCGTTACAGACCACAGTCAAATAGGATTGCTTAAGCAGTTTTTCGACTGTACCGACAAAAACTTTAATCCCTCACCGAGTGCCCGGGCCCTTTTTCAGGGCCTGCGGGCGCGCCATCTATCAGTTCGACTTAGGATTGTTCAGCGCGTTGAGGGTGGTCATGATGCTGGAACTGCGGGAGTTGATCTGCGCGATCATCGTGTCCATGGCCGTGTACTTGGCCGACAGGGACTTCTGCAGGGCGTCCATGCGGCGGTCCAGGTCAGCCTTTTCAGTGGTCAGGTCAGTCAGTTTGGTATTGAGATCCGTCGCACGGGTCGCCAGGGTGCCGGTGGTGCCGACGTAGCTGGCGGTCGCCTTGTTCATTCGCGTGATCAGGCCGGTGTCACCGGTGAACATCTTGGCAATGTCACCAGCGCCCTTGACCACCGCTTTGTCCCAGGTCTTGTCTTCCAGGCTCAGCAAGCCGGTTTTCTGGTCGGTAGTAATGCCCATCTGGGCCAGGCTGCTCATACTGCCCGCACCCTTGCCGTTGACCAGCTCGGAACGCAGGCTGGACACCAACTGACGCATCGACGCATCGCCGGTCAAGGCCCCCGCCGTAGTGGTGGAGGCATCGCCGGTGGCGGTGACCTTGGTCTGGGTGTTGATGGCGGTCATCAGGGCGTTGTAGGCGGTGACGAACGATTGCACCGAGGTCTTCAGGGTGTCAGTGTTACTGGCTACCGTAAGAGTGACCTTCTTGGTCAGGTCGCCATCTAGCAGTTCCAGGGTCACGCCGCTGATCGCGGAAGTGATCTTGTTGCTGGTGGACTCCATCTTGACGCCATCGATGGAGTACTTGGCGTTCACCGGCGGCGTACCCTTGTCATAACCGACTGCCAACTCTGAATTGCCGCCGAGGGTGATGTCGGTGCCTACGCCGCTGGTGTTGGAGGTCAAGACCAGGCGCCCGCCGTTGGAGTCACTCAGGACGTTGGCACTGATGCCTTGGGCAGAAAGCTGGGTATTGATGGATTCGCGAACCTCCTGCAGGGTCGCGCCACCCGGCACCAATACGTCGTAGCTTTTACCCGACTGGGTAATTGTCAGCGTCTGAGCTTCATCACTGGCATTGGCTTTGCCCGAGGCGCCACCTTCGATGACTTTGCTGGAGACCTTCGACGAGGTCGCCAGACTCTCGACCTCAAGGAGGTATTTGCCAGGGGCCGCACCGTCACCCAGGGTGACCTTGGCGTTTTTTTCTTCGGAGGTAGTGGCGGCCAAGCCATTGAAGGCGGCCTGATTGTTCAACTTGGTGATTGCCGCCTGGTAGGCTTCCAGCGCCGTTTTCACCGAGCCCACGGCCGACAGCTTGACGGTGGCGTCTTTCTGCTGGGCGGTGATCTGCGCGTCTTTGGGCGCCCTCTCGGCCCCCACCAACGCCTTGACGATGGCTTGGGTGTCGTAGCCCGAACCGGGGCCGGAAATCGTTGAACTAGCCATTTGCTACTCTCCTTGTCCTGCGGTTGCCGCTTTTTTGGCGTACGAACGCCCAAGCAGCAATCAGAAACATGTTTCGTGCCAACTCAAGCCTTTGTATCAAACAACAGGCTGCTGGCATCGCTCAGGTTCTGCGCCAACTTCAGCGCAGTCTCCGATGGAATTTGTCGGATCACTTCACCACTGTCGGTCGCAATCACCTTGACCACCACCTTCCCGGTGGAGTCATCGATGGAAAAATCCAGGTTGCGCTGTGAAGCCTGCACAAACTCACGCATATCGGTTACCGCTTTTTCCAGGGCCATGCGCTGCGGTTCCTCGGCGGGCTCGTTATCGGCCTGCGCCACAGGCGGCTTGACCTGCGCTGTCGCAGCGCCAGGAGCCTGGGTGGTCGCAACCGGGTAAGACGTGTTCAGCCTGATGCTTATGTCCATGTCATCACCTCCAAACTGAAAAAACGGAAGGGCACGTTAGCACCCCCCCGTTGATTAACCGCTGGCCGTTATTACTGAAGCAGCTTCAGTACAGCGGATGGCAGTTGGTTGGCCTGGGACAGGATCGCAGTGGAAGCCTGTTGCAGGGTTTGTTGCTTGGTCAGTTCAGCGGCTTCGGAAGCGAAGTCAGCGTCTTCTACGCGGCCTTTGGCAGCCGAGGAGTTCTGCGAAATGCTCTGCAGGTTGGCCACGGTGCTGGCGAAACGGTTTTGCACCGCACCCAGCTGCGAACGCTGGCTGTCGATCTGCTGCATAGCGTCGTCCAGGGCCTGGATGGCTTGCTGGGAAGAAGCGGCAGTCAGAATGTTCAGGTCGGAAACACTGGTTTCCATGGTGACGGCAGTTTTGGTGCCGGCAGCAGCAACAGCGGTCAGACCCAAGGCAGCCAGACCAGTACCAGCGCTACCGTCCTTGATGGTGATGTCTTTGTCAGCAAACAGGTTCAGGGTGCCATCAGCGTTTTTGCTGGCTTGAACACCGGTACTGGCGCTGTTGATCGAAGCTACGATCGCATCAGCGGTGTCACCTTTCTTGAACTTGACTTCAACACCGTTAACGTCGATGGAAGTGTCAGCGGTCAGCTTGGCCTGAGAAGTACCAGCCGACAGACCCAGTTGCGACAACGAACCAGCAGCGCTGTTAGCCAGCTTGATGTCTTCACCGCCCCCCGAAGTTACTTTGACACGACCGTCAACCAAGGTAGCAGTAGCACCAGTACCGGCAGCTGCGGCAATGTCAGTCAGCACATCAGCCATAGTATCGGTAGCAGTCCAAGCAACGGCAGTGCCATTAACCGAAATACCACCGATAGCGCCCATCGCAGTAGCAGGAACTGGGGTGGTGTCTACAGCAGGAGTAGCACCAGCGGTCAAGCCGAGCTTGGCCAGACCAGCAGTTGCACCAACAGTAGCGGAAGCCCCCAGGGTGATTGCGCTTTTCGAGTTCAAGGTCACGATGCCAGCGGCATCGGCAGTCGCAGTCACACCAGTGGTTGCTGTTTGAGCGTTGATAGCGGTAACAGCAGCAGTACCTGCTGCGGCACCCGCTGCAGCAACACCCAAAGTGATTTCAGTACCGTTGATGGTGAATGCGTCGGTGGCAACAGTAGCCTGCGCAGCAGCACCACCAACTACGGTAGCTTTAGGGCCGCCCAATACAGAACCGGTCGCAGTAGCAGCGAGGCCAGTCATCGCAGCGCCATCAACGCTAGCTTCTTTGTAGTTGCCTTTCAGAGCAGTCGAGCTGATGTCAGTCATACCGAACGAGATAGTCTCGTTGGCGTTGGCACCGATCTGGAACGCTACGTTGCTGAACGAGCCGTCGAGCAGGTTACGACCACCGAAGGTGGTGGTGCTGGCGATACGGTTCAGCTCGCCGACTTTAGCAGTGAATTCTTGTTGCAGGGAAACACGGTCAGCGTCGCTTTTATCACCGTTGGCCGCTTGCAGGGCGAGTTCACGCAGACGCTGCAGGGTGTTGGTGGATTCTTGCATTGCGCCTTCAGCGGTCTGGGCAATCGACACGCCGTTGTTGGCGTTGGCGATGGCAACGTTCAGGCCTTTGACCTGGTTGTTCAGACGGTTGGCGATCTGCATGCCAGCGGCGTCGTCTTTGGCGCTGTTGATTTTCAGGCCGGAAGACAGACGGTTCATCGACTGGCTCAAAGCGTCGGAGGCTTTGTTCAGGTTCTTCTGGACGCCCAGGGAAGTGATGTTGGTGTTTACGGACATTGCCATGACGAAATCCTCGTGAGTTGGATACTGCGGCTTCCGGCCCTGGCAACCGCCGGGTGTGGCCTAGAGAACCTTCGTAATAGTTATCGTCGTGAATGCAAGTTGCTTGAGGATTTTTTTGATTTTTTTTGCTAGCCCTGTGCCACCCCTTGTATTTCAAGGCCTTATAGAGACGTGAAACGCCAGCAATCACGGGATACTGGCGCCAAAACTTCGCCCTCAACATAGCCTGCCCCCTGTAGGAGCAAGCTCGCTCCTACAGGAGGGCATAAAAAAACGCCCATGATCGTTCGATCATGAGCGTTTTTTATGCAGCCTATTAGAGCATCACGGCCGATAGATAATCGCCGAGCCCCACGACAGGCCAACCCCGAAGCCACTAATAGCCACGCGCTTCCACTCGGCATCCATCACGTGCTTTTCCAGCAACAGCGGAATGCTCGACGACACGGTGTTGCCAGTCTCGACCATGTCCTTGATGAACTTCTCCACCGGCGCATCTTCAAAGCGCCGCGCCACGGCATCGACAATCGCCGCGCTGCCCTGGTGGATGCAGAACGCGTCGATGTCATCGGCCACAAGGTCCGACTCTTTGAGCAGCTCATGCAAATGCGCCGGCACCTTGAGCAATGCAAAGTTGAAGACCTGGCGGCCGTTCATAAAGAACACGCCATCGCTGACCTTCAAGTGCGGCGCACCGGAGCCGTCGGTGCCGAACTTGGCCTTGCCCAACTGCCAGGGGGCGTCTTCGCCCATCCAGGTGGCGGTGGCGGCGTCGCCGAACAGCATGGTGGTGTTGCGATCTTCCGGGTCGACGATCTTCGAGTACGGATCGGCGGTCACCAGCAGGCCGTTTTTCAGGCCGGCGGCTTCCATAAAGCCCTTCATGGCGTAGATGCCGTAGACATAGCCGGAGCAGCCCAGGGAAATATCGAAGGCCGCGACGTGGGTCGGCAGGCCTAGCTTGTCCTGGACGATGGCGGCGGTGTGCGGCAGCCCTTCTTCGTCGCCGTTCTGGGTCACGACGATCAGCGCGTCAATCGACTCGCGCTTGAGCCCAGGGTTATTGGCAAACAAGGCGTTGACCGCCTCGACGCACAGATCAGAGGTTTCCTGGCCAGCCTCCTTGCGTGGCAGGAATGCCGAACCGATCTTGCCAATGATGAACTCTTCATCCTTGGCGAATTTGGCACCCTGGGCGTAGTTGTCCAGCCCTTCTGCCGGCACGTAGCTGGCGATGCTTTTTATGCCAATCATTGTGGCTTCCCAATACAAAATAGCTGGAGAACACCCCTGAAAACCCTTCAGGAGCGCTGACAATAAAGGGGATAACCCCGCAAAAAACCGCCGAAGTCGCCTTGACCCAGGCCCAAAAAACGGCCTGGCCTTTGCACACGATACAGTGAAGATGCGCTTTATGACTCATAGGTCACTCATTTTTGTGCGCTTTGTTTAAAAGCCTGCGCCAGAAACGACAACGGCCCACCCTGTTTCCAGAGTGGGCCGCCGGGTCTTGCCGGGCCGATTACATCCGGCTGAACAGGCTCAACTGGGAGATTTTCACAAAAGCCAGCTGCGAGGCCTCCAGCATTGCCTTCTGGAACGCCAGGTCAATCGAGGCCGTGGCCACATCGGTATCGCCAATGGCGGCGGTGGTCGACTTGTTGGCCAGCACCATGCTGGTGTTCTCGGTTTCCTGGATCGACAGTGTGTTCAACCGCGCCCCGATGGAGCCCCGTACGCCGTCAACCTGGGCCTGGGAGGCCTTGAGGTTGGTAATCGCCGAGTTGACCACGTCGGTCAGCTTGGCCTGGGCAATCGGGTCGCCGTCGGACGGGGTTTCCAGGGCCTGGCGCAACTGGCTGAGGGTATCCAGCGCATTTTGCGTCTTGTGGGTATTGGAACCTACCGCAAACTGATCGCCACTGCCGGGGGCGCCGGTAATGTTGAACGTCACGCCCGCCGCCGTGATGGTATCTGGCGTGGCAGGCACAGGTGGCGGCCCTGGCTGGGCGGGCGTACCCGGGACCACATTGCCGTTGGACACCGGCGTGCTGTCGGCGGTGATCGGCTGGGCATACACCTCGTACGCCGTGGCCGAGGTGAACTTGATCACCGCGCCCTTGTTCGGGAAGGTGCTGCTGTAATCCGCCTGGCTGGTGACAGCCCCGGCCGACAGTTGCGCCGAGGAGGCGTTGCTGGGCGTGCGCGAGACACTGAAGCTGTCCGGCTTGCCTTCCAGGGTGAACACCCGGTCCTTGTACACCGCATCCGCCTCTGCGCCGGGCTTGGCGTCGCCGAGGTTCTGGTCGATATCAAAGGTCACGCCACGCACGGTGACCGAAGCGCTGCCCTCCTTGGTCGCATCGAACTTGCCGTTGCCGGGGGTTTGCGCGGTGATGTCGTTGCCCGCCGCATCCGTCACGGTGTATTCGGTACTGCTGAGGAAGGTCAGCTTGTACGGCTGGCCATCGGTGAAGCTGCTGTCATAGGTCGACGGCGACGTAACGATCCCCCCCGAAACCAAGACCTTGCCATCGTTGACCGAACCGGTCGCCTGGGTACGCCCCGCGTTGACCGTGCCTTCCAGGATCGATTTGCCGGTGTCGTTGACCACCATCGACAAGGTGTCGGAAACCTTCAGGCTCAGGGGGGTTTCATCCCCCTGATAGCTGTAGGTGCCGTCGCTGTTGCGAGCGTACGGCGGGGTGTCGCTCTTGCCGCCGGCAAACAGGTAATGGCCGGACGAATCCTTGCTGTTGAGCAGGCTCAACACCTGCTTCTCGATCTCACCGATCTCGGCCGCTACGGCCTTGCGGTCGTCGTCACTGATGCCGCCACCGCCCTTGCCGGCGACCTTGAGGGACAGCTCACCGGCCCGTTGCAGGGCGGTGTTGATGCCGTCGAGCACGCTTTCCTCGCTGTTGAGCGAGTTTTTCATGCTGCTGATATTGCCCGCGTACTGCCCCAACATATCCTGCTGCTGTTGCAGCAACAGCAAACGCGCCGCGCCCACCGGATCATCTGCCGCCGTCTGGATGCGTACGCCGGAATCGATCTGCTGCTGGGTCTTGGTGACGTTGGAGAAGTTATTGGTATAACGCGCAGTCGTGGTGTTGAAATACTGTTCGGTCGAGATACGCATCGTCTCAAACTCCCTTAAAGACTGTTGATCAGCGTGCTGAAGGTTTCTTGCGCAGCTTTAATGATCTGCGACGACGCGGTGTAGTACTGCTGGAAACGGATCATATCGCCGGCTTCCTCATCCAGGTTGACCTGGGACACCGAGCTGCGATTGGACGTGGCCGCCGCGAGCATGGCGCCGGTGGCGTTGTTATCGACGTTGGCCTGGCTGGCCTTGCCGCCCACGGACGACACCAACTGGCTGTACGCGGTGCTCATGCTCACGCCGGCATTGCCATCGGTGGCGCCCACAGTCTTGCGGGTTTGCAGGTCGAGCAATTGCAGGGCATTGCGGTTGTCCAGTTTGCCGCCACTGTTGAACGATACGGTGAAGCTGTCGTCCGCCTTCGGTTCGCCGCGGATCACCGTGTCGACCCCGAACGTCTGCGGGTCGCCATTGGCATCGACGTACGGCACCTTGATCGTCAGTTTGTTGTCCTGGCCCGGCACGATGGTGCCGGTGCCAATGGGCTGGCCCTGGGCGTTATTGATCACATAGCTCTGGGTGCCATCGGCGGCAGGCTTGCCAAAGGTCATCTTGACCGGCATCGAGCCCTTGATCGCCGCTTCCAGCTGCGCGGTGCCGGCGCCGCCATGGATATCCAGGGGCAAACTCAGGGTCGGCGCACCGAACACGCCGGTGCCACTGTTGTTCTTATTGCCCTCGGCCAGCAGCGGCGCAGAAAACGCCAGCTTGTTGGGGTCGGTCATTACCACCTTGAGGTCCATCGCGCCACCGGCGGTCGGGCTGACCTTGAACGTATCGCCTGCGGCCACCGGCCCCTTGCCATCTAGGGCCAGGGTGAAACCGTCGATTTGCGGTGGTGTCTGGGTAATGTCGTAGGTGCCCATGGACTTACCGTCCGAACGCAGCACGGTGTACATCTTGTCGTCGCTGAACGTCACCTTGTAGTCAAAGGTGCTCAGTTTGCTGGTGTCGGTGATCGTGACATTGAGGTTGCCGGAGCCCGCACTGTTGTTCGGGCCGCCGACACTGCGCTGGCCGATGGCAAACGCACTGTTGATATCATTGAACAGCGCGCCGCCAAACTGCCCGTTGGCATCCAGGCCCTGTCCCAGCTGGGTATTGATCGCTTCGCCGACGACCATGGCGGTACGTCCCAGGTCGTTGATGGCCGGCATCAGCACATCCTGGCGATAACGCAGCAAGCCACCGATAGAGCCACCGCTGATCACCGAACTGACGTCCATCTGCTGCCCGGCACTGGACAACATGATCGAGTACTGGCTCTTGTCATCGCGGCTCGGCACGGCCGACAGCTTGTTGGAGACACCGTCCGCCACCAGGGTCTGGCCGGTGCCCAGGGACACATTGAAGTGACCTTCCGACTCGGTGACCTTGACCCCCACCAACTCATTGAGCGAGCGCACGGCTTCGTTGCGCGCATCCAGCAGGTTCGCCGGCTCGCCATTGCCCTGGCCCTTGGCCTGGGAGATCTGCTGGTTGAGGGAGGCAATCGACGACGTCAGTTGATTGACCTGGCCGGTGATGGTCTCCAGTTGGCTGTTGATGCCTTCTTTCTGTTTGTTCAGTTCGCTGGCAATCGAGTTGAAGCGGTTGCCCAGGGTTTGGGCAATGGTCAGGACCAACTGGCGCGCGGAGTTGTCGCTGGGGTTTGCCGAAGACGTCTGCAACGCGGCGAAAAAACTGTTCAAGGCCGCACCGACCCCGGTGGACTTGTCGGACAGCAGCTTGTCCACCGAACCGATCTGGTCCAGGTAAGCCTTGGCGTCGAAATTCAACGATGTGGTGGTCTGCAACTGGGTATCGAGGAACTGGTTATACACCCGGCGCACATCCGACAGCGTCGTGCCGGTGCCCACGAACACACCGCCGCTCCCGGTCAAGCCGTTGGCCGTCTGCGTGGTCTGTTGACGTGAGTAGCCAGGGGTCTTGGCGTTGGCAATGTTGTTACTCAAGGTCGCAAGCGATCCCTGAGCCGCATTGAGTCCTGACATCCCGATATTGAGCAAACCCATGGTTCAAACCTTATAAATGAGTGGATGCGCCAGCGGCAGCGTAGTTCTGGTAACTGTTCATGGTTTTGGCGATCTGCGAAATCTTGCTGGCGTAGTCTGGATCCGTTGCATAACCGGCCTTTTGCAACTCGCGTACAAACTGTTCGGGGTTATCGGCCGACTTCAGCACTTCTTTATATCTTTCATTGCTTTGCAGCAGGGTCACGAGGTCGTGGAAGCTGTCCTGGTAAGAGTCGTAGGAACGGAATTGCGCCGTCTCCTTGACCATCTCGCCATTGCGAAACTCGCTGGTAATCGCCCGCGCCTGGGCACCCTGCCAGCTTTGGCCGGCCTTGATGCCAAACAGGTTGTGGCTGCTGCTGCCGTCTTGCTGGCGCATCACCGATTTGCCCCAGCCGGTTTCCAGGGCGGCCTGGGCCACCAGGTAGCGCGGGTCGATGCCAATGCGCTCGGCCGCCTGCTTGGCCATGGGCAGCATGGTGGCGACAAACTCGTCTTGAGAGCTGAAGGCTTTTTTCGCCGGGGCCAGCGGTGGCTGGGCCACGGCGCGGCCGTAGATCTGCATGCGCGAATCGCGGGCGGCAAAGGTGCGCGCCGCGCCGTTGATCACGCCATCTTCGGCGGCGCTGTTGCGCAATGGCGCAGCCTTGGCAGTGCCCGGCGCCTCGACGCCTGGCACAATCCCGGCCAGCAGGCGATCGGTGAGCTTGCTCGGCAAGGCGATGCGCCGCTGGTTCATCAGCGCCATATCATTGTGCACGGTGCCGTCATCGGCCCGCGGCGTCACCTCGACCCGCGCCGCCCACAGCGCCCGCTGGCCATTGGCGCGGCCCAGCGGACCATCGGCCAGGGTGCCGGCGGCAATCGGCGTCGGTACGTCGACTTTTTTCTCGACCGCGTCCGGGCCTTGCAGGGTCGAGGCCTGCCCTGCCACCGGCTGGTTCTTTTGCATCTGGCGCAACAGCACGTCCGCCAGGCCAATACCACCGCCCTCGCGGGACAGCGAGACGGCCAGTTGCTGGTCGTACATTTCCTGATACTGCTTGGCCGCCGGCGTGTTCAGCGGGTTGTCCTTGCCCAGGGCATCGGTGGCCGAGCGCATGGACTTGAGCATCTCGTTGAGAAACAGCGACTCGAATTCCTGCGCCACTTTGCGCATGTTGCCGTCGCTGTTCTTGTCGCCGAACTTGAGCTGGTTAAGCCGGTTCAGGTCGGAGTAGGAACCCGAGTCTGCCGTGCTGGCGATACCGCTCTTGCGCATGTCCATGGCCATGGCCTCAAATCACGATCAGGTCGGCTTGCAAGGCGCCGGCCTGTTTCAGGGCTTCAAGGATCGCCATCAAGTCGCCGGGCGCCGCGCCCACCTGGTTCACCGCACGCACGATTTCATCCAGGGTGGTGCCGGGGCCGAACTTGAACATCGGCTTGGCTTCTTGCTGGGCATTGACCCGCGAACGCGGGACCACGGCAGTCTGGCCACCGGACAACGGCCCGGGCTGGCTGACAATCGGGTCTTCGGTGATGGTCACGGTCAGGCTGCCGTGAGTCACGGCCGCTGGCGATACCTTGACGTTCTGCCCGATCACGATGGTGCCGGTACGCGAGTTGATGATGACCTTGGCCACCGCCTGGCCCGGGTCGACCTCAAGGTTTTCCAGGATCGACAGGTAGTCCACACGCTGGCTGGGGTCCAGCGGCGCGGTCACGCGGATCGAGCCGCCGTCGATGGCCTGGGCCACGCCCGGGCCGAGCATGTCGTTGATCTTGTCGACCACGCGCTTGGCGGTGGTGAAGTCCGAACGGTTGAGGTTCAGGGTCAGGCTGTTGCCCTGGTTGAACCCGCTGGGCACGGTGCGCTCCACGGTGGCGCCACCCGGGATCCGCCCGGCCGATGGCACGTTGACGGTGATCTTCGAGCCGTCGCGCCCTTCGGCATCAAACCCGCCCACCACCAGGTTGCCCTGGGCGATGGCGTAGACATTGCCGTCGATACCTTTAAGGGGGGTCATCAGCAAAGTGCCGCCGCGCAGGCTTTTCGAGTTACCGATGGACGAGACGGTGATGTCCACCACCTGCCCCGGCTTGGAGAATGCCGGCAGGTCGGCACTGATCGACACCGCCGCGACGTTTTTCAACTGCACGTTGCCCGAGCCTGGCGGCACTTTGATCCCGAACTGCGAGAGCATGTTGTTGAAGGTCTGCAGGGTGAACGGGGTCTGGGTGGTCTGGTCGCCCGTGCCGTTGAGGCCCACCACCAGGCCGTAGCCGATCAACTGGTTGGTGCGCACCCCGGAAATACTGGCGATGTCCTTCAGGCGTTCGGCCTGGGCAGCGACGCTCAGGGAGAGCAACAACACCGCCGCCATCAGCTGTTTAAGGTTCAAAGTGATCACCTAGAAAGGGAACAGCGGGCTAAGGAAGAAACGGTCGAACCAACCCGGCTGACTGGCGTCGGCAAACGAACCCGTGCCCGAATAGGTAATGCGTGCATCGGCAATCCGTGTGGACGGCACCGTGTTGTCGGTGGCGATATCGTCCGCGCGCACCATGCCGGCAATGCGCACCAGTTCGTCACCGGTGTTGAGGGTCATCCACTTCTCGCCGCGCACGGCAATGATGCCGTTGGGCAGCACATCGGCGACGGTCACGGTGATCGAACCCACCAGGCTGTTGCCCTGCCCGGCCTTGCTGCTGCCGTTGGTGGCGCGGTCGCCGCTGTAGCCCACGTCCAGGCTCAGGTCACCGCTGCCCAGGGGGTTGTTGGTGTTCAAGCCACCGCCAAACAGCGAGGTCAGGCCGATGCCGGTCTTGCTGTTCTTGGCCACCTGGGAGTTGGCATTCTTGCTCGCCGTGGTGCGCTCGTTGAGGGTGATGGTGATGATATCCCCGACCCGGAACGCCTTGCGGTCGCTGTACAGGTTCTGCTCAAAACCGGCCTGGTAGATCGAGCCATTATTGGCTGCCGCTGGCAGCGGCGTGCGCGGCAACACCGGTGCGTAGTACGGGTCATTGGGTTTTGGCGTCGGCGCGACACAGCCCGCGAGCACGGCAATCCCACTCAATGCCAGAACAGAAACAAAGCGACTCATGACCCTTACCTCACGGTGTTGCAGGCGCCTTATGAGCGCCCCATAGACTGAATTACAGATTCTGCGTAACGAACGAAAGCATCTGGTCGGCGGTGGAGATCACCTTGGAGTTCATTTCGTAGGCACGCTGGGTGGTGATCATGTTGACCATCTCTTCCACGGTGCTGACGTTGGAGGTTTCCAGGGTGCTTTGCAGGGTGGTGCCGAACCCGTTGAGGCCCGGGGTGCCGACTTGCGGCGCGCCGCTGGAGGCGGTTTCCAGGAACAGGTTGTTACCGGTGGCTTGCAGGCCGGCCGGGTTGATAAAGTCGGCGGTCTGCAGGTTGCCGATCACTTGCGAGGCCGGGTTGCCGGCGATGGTGACCGACACGGTGCCATCGGTGCCGACGGTGAAGGTCTGGGCATCGTTGGGCACGACAATCGCCGGCTCCAGGGCAAAACCGTTGGCGGTTACCACCTGGCCATTGGAATCCAGGTGGAAAGTACCGTCACGGGTGTAGGAAGTAGTGCCATCCGGCTGCAGGATCTGGAAGAAACCACGACCGTTGATGGCCATGTCCAGCGGCTGGTTGGTCTGTTGCAGGTTGCCGGCGGTGAAGTTCTTCTGGGTGCCGACAATGGACACACCGGTCCCCACTTGCAGGCCCGACGGCAGTTCGCTGTCCTGGGTCGACTGCGCACCCGGCTGGCGCTTGATCTGATAGAGCAAGTCCTGGAACTCGGCGCGATCACGTTTGAAGCCCGTGGTCGAAACGTTCGCCAGGTTGTTGGAAATAACGGTCAGGTTGGTGTCCTGGGCGGACAGACCGGTTTTGGCAACCCATAGAGCCGGAAGCATGCTGTTCTCCTTCGTGCGCCTGTTTGTTGGCGCCGCGTTACGAAATTAGTAATCAGTGACGCTGCAATCAGCTCATCTGCATGACGCGGGTCATGGCCTGGTCGTCTTCTTTGGCGCTGTTCATCATTTTCACGTGCAATTCAAACTGCTTGGACAGGGCCAGCACCGCCGTCATTTCTTCGACGGCATTGACGTTGCTCGACTGCAAAAAGCCCGAATTCACCTTGACGCTGGCATCGGCCACCGCCGGCTGGCCGTCCTTGGTGTGGATCGCGCCGTCCAGGCCCTTGGTCATGTTGGCCAGGTCCGGCTTGACCAGCTTGATGCGGTCCACTTCCGCCATCACCCGCGGGCCTTCGCCCATGGCGCGGATGCTGATGGTGCCGTCTTCGCCAATTTCGACCTTCTGCTCCGGCGGCACCGAAATCGGCCCGCCATTGCCCATGATCGGCATCCCGTTGCCGGCCCGCAGCACGCCCAGCGCATCGATATTCATGCTCGCGGTGCGCACGTAGGCCTCACCGCCATTGGGAGTTTGCACGGCGATCCAGCCATCGCCGCCGACGGCAACGTCCAGGTCCCGGCCGGTCTCGACCATTGAGCCGGGGGAAAAGTCAGTGCCAGGGCGCTCGGTCAAGGCAAACGCCCGCGCCGGAAAGCTGTCACCAAACACCGGCATCGAGCGGGCCTGTTCCAGGTCACGCTGAAAACCGTTGGTGGAAATGTTCGCCAGGTTGTTGGCATGGGCCTTTTGCGCCAGTGCATTCTGGCTGGCGCCGGTCATTGCCACATAAAGGTACTTGTCCACGCTCATTCCTCTTACTGACGGACGTTTGCCGCCCACCGATGTACTGAGGAGTCTTTAGCAATTTGCGCACCAACTTTTTAAAAGTTGGGGAAAGGCAGGTGGGGCAAGGGGTTGGGGCGTATCAAGGATTATTGGAGGGGCAGGACGAGTCGGAAAAACGGCGGAGTTCTGCCGGTTGCGGCAAACACCGGTCTTGGCAGCTATACACATTCAATGTGGAGTGGGCTTGTGTGGGAGCGGGCTTGTCGGGTCGCCGCATCGCCGCGATAGCGGTGTATCAGTGCCAGATTTGTTGGCTGACCCACCGCAATCGCGAGCAAGCCCGCCCACATGTTTTACCGTGTGGTGTCAGGGGTTTATTTGTCGGCCTTGAGCACTGCGTAATCACGCAGTTTATTGGCGATGGTGGTGTGGGACACCCCCAAGCGCTTACCCAACAACCGACTGCTGGGGTGTTCGGCATACAAACTCTCCAGCACCGCCTTTTCAAACCGCCCGACAATCTCTTCCAGGCCACCCTCCAGGGAGAAATCGCCAAGCGGTTGGCGCACACCGTAATCCGGCAGCCGGATATGCTCGGCCTTGACCAGGCCACCGTCACACAGCGAGACCGCCTGGAACAGCACGTTTTCCAACTGGCGCACATTACCCGGCCAATGATAGTGGCTGAGCCGCTCCATGGCCGCCGGCGCCAGCTTGGGCAGCGGGCAGCCAATCAGGCGGCTGGCCTGGTCGATAAAGTGCTCGACCAGCGGCGGTAACCCGTCGAGGCATTCGCGCAGCGGCGGGATATGCAGCGACAGCACATTGAGCCGGTGGTAGAGATCCTGGCGAAACTCCCCGCGGGCACACAGCTCCGACAAATCCACCTGGGTCGCACAGATCACCCGCACATCCAGGTAGACCTCTTCATCACTGCCTACACGCCGGAAGCAACCGTCCTGCAGAAAGCGCAGCAACTTCACCTGCAACCGCGCGCTCATTTCGCCCACGCCATCGAGAAACAGCGTACCGCCCGCCGTCAGTTCCAACAGCCCCAACTTGCCCTCCGCCCGCGCCCCTTCAAAGGCGCCAGGGCCATAGCCAAACAGCTCGGTCTCAGCCATCGACTCCGGCAGGCCGGCGCAATTGAGCGCCATCAACGGCGACTGCCCACGCGGGCTGGCCAGATGACAGGCACGCGCCAGCAACTCCTTGCCGGTGCCGGTTTCGCCTTCTATTAATAGGGGCGCGTCGAGGGGCGCCATGCGTCGGGCCTCACGTACCACGGCGGCCATGACTCTGGAGCTTTGGAAAATACTGTCGAAGCCGCGCAGCTCCTGCTTGCGCACATTGTAGATACGCTCGCCGACGCGGTCGGCGCGGTGCAAGGTCAGCACGGCGCCGGCCATGGCTTCGCTGTCGTCATGTTCAGAGGACTGCAGCGGCGCGATGTCAGCGAGGAACACATCACCCTTGACCTTGACCCGCAGGCCATTGATCCGCGACTTGCTGGCACGCACCAGTTCCGGCAGGTCGAAGTCCTCGGCGTAGCGCGACAAGGGAATGCCCGGCACCTCGTCCACGCGCACCCCGAGCAACTGCGCCGCCGCGCGGTTGGCCGCGACAATCGAGCCGCCCATGTCGATGGACAGCACCGGGAATTCCAACGCCCCCAGCAAGGCGTTGAGTTCCATATGCCGACGCTCGCTGGGCATCAGCCCTACCCGCTTGACGCCAAACACCCCGGCAATCGCCTCGAACTGCGGGCGCAGGGCCTGGAACTGCATGTTCACCAGGTTCGGGCAGTACAGGTAGATGGCATTGCCATGTTCGCCGCCGACCTCGCCCTTGGCCACGTTGACCCCGTACTCCACCAACAGGTTGAGGATGTCCCGCAGGATGCCGATGCGGTTCTGGCAATGCACTTTGATACGCATGTAAAGGCCCGGTTTGTTGTAGGAGGGCTGATCGGGCTGCGTCTTTTTGTCACCGGACGCAGATAGTCGTCAAGATTATGTGACAGCTAGCGGCCTTTTCAAACCAGCAAAGCGCAATGCAGGGTGCACCACAGCTAAATCGTAACGAATACTTTACGATAGCTATCGAATTTTCCTACAGTCTTCCCCTAGAGGCGGGTGGAATCCACGGCCAGGCGGAGTATCAATAAGCTCATAGCAGGACATAACAAGAACGAATGCCTAGCAGGAGAGCCGTATGAAGCAGACGCACTACGTGGCCCGCGAGCCCGATGCGCAAGGTTTTATCCACTACCCGCCCGAAGAACACGCGGTGTGGAACACCCTGATCACTCGCCAACTGAAAGTGATCGAGGGTCGCGCCTGCCAGGAATACCTGGACGGCATCGACAAGCTCGGCCTGCCCCATGACCGTATTCCGCAACTGGCGGAAATCAACAAAGTGCTGGCCGAAACCACCGGCTGGCAAGTGGCGCGGGTGCCGGCGCTGATCCCCTTCCAGACCTTCTTTGAGTTGCTCGCCAACAAGCAGTTTCCGGTGGCGACCTTTATTCGTACCCGCGAAGAGCTGGATTACCTGCAAGAACCGGATATTTTCCACGAGATTTTCGGCCACTGCCCACTGCTGACCAACCCCTGGTTCGCCGAATTCACCCACACCTACGGCAAGCTCGGCCTGGCGGCCACCAAAGAGCAGCGCGTGTACCTGGCGCGCCTGTACTGGATGACCATCGAGTTCGGCCTGGTGGACACGCCCGAAGGCCGGCGCATCTACGGTGGCGGCATTCTGTCGTCGCCCAAGGAGACGGTGTACTGCCTCTCGGATGAGCCCAAGCACCAAGCCTTCGACCCGCTGGAAGCCATGCGCACCCCGTATCGCATCGACATCCTGCAGCCGCTGTATTTCGCCCTGCCCAACCTCAAGCGCCTGTTTGAAGTGGCGCAGGAAGACATCATGGGCATGGTCGAGCGCGGCATGCAGCTGGGTCTGCACGCGCCGCTGTTCCCACCCAAGCCCAAGGCGGCTTGAACTGATGCTTTAAAGGCCAGGTGAGTCTGTTCCCTGGCCGCGTGTTGCTTTAGGGTGACGCGACTGGCAACCGAATTCCACATACTCGATTTCAGGAACACCGTTATGACCACTTTGAACCAAGCCCATTGCGAAGCCTGCCGCGCCGATGCCCCGCAAGTCAGCGACGAAGAACTGCCGGTGCTGATCAAGCAGATCCCCGATTGGAACATCGAAGTGCGCGACGGCGTGATGCAGCTGGAAAAAGTCTTCCTGTTCAAGAACTTCAAATTCGCCCTGGCCTTTACCAATGCCATGGGCGAAATCTCCGAGGCTGAAGGCCATCACCCTGGCCTGCTGACCGAATGGGGCAAAGTCACCGTGACCTGGTGGAGCCACTCGATCAAGGGCCTGCACCGCAACGACTTCATCATGGCCGCGCGCACCGACGCAGTGGCCAAGGATGCCGAGGGCCGCAAGTGATGCATTTTGCCGCGATTGGCCGGGTGCCCGGGGATCCGATCCTGGGGCTGATGGAGTCCTATGCCAAGGATGCCAACCCGCAAAAATTCGACCTGGGCGTGGGCGTGTATAAGGATGCCCAGGGCCTGACCCCGATCCTGCAAGCGGTCAAGCGCGCCGAGCAGCGCCTGGTCGAGCAGCAAACCACCAAGACCTACATCGGCGGGCATGGCGACCCGGCTTTCGGCCGCCTGGTCACTGAACTGGTGCTGGGCGCCGGGTCTGCACTGCTCAAGGCACAACGCGCTGGCGCCACACAAACCCCGGGTGGCACCGGCGCTCTGCGCCTGAGCGCCGACTTTATCGCCCACAGCCTGCCAGGCCGTGGCGTGTGGTTGAGCAACCCGACGTGGCCGATCCACGAAACCATCTTCGCCAAGGCCGGGCTCAAGGTCAGCCACTACCCCTATGTGGGCAGTGACAACCGCCTGGACGTGCCGGCCATGCTCGCCACCCTGGCTACCGTGCCCGAGGGCGATGTGGTGCTGCTGCACGCCTGCTGCCACAACCCCACCGGTTTCGACCTGTCCCAGGACGACTGGCGCCAGGTGCTGCAAATCGTACGCGAGCGCCAACTGCTGCCACTGATCGACTTCGCCTACCAGGGTTTTGGCGATGGCCTGGAGCAGGACGCTTGGGCCGTGCGCCTGTTTGCCGATGAGCTGCCTGAGGTGCTGGTCACCAGTTCCTGCTCGAAGAATTTTGGCTTGTACAGCGACCGCGTCGGCGCGCTGATCGTGTGCGCCAACGATGCCGAGAAGCTGTTGGATGTGCGCAGCCAACTGGCATTTATTGCGCGCAACCTGTGGTCGACACCGCCGGATCATGGCGCGGCGGTGGTCGCGACCATCCTCGGCGACACTGAGCTCAAACAGCTGTGGAGCAGCGAAGTCGAAGGCATGCGCTCGCGCATCGCGCAATTGCGTTCGGGCCTGGTCGAAGCGCTGGTGCCCCATGGATTGGCCGAGCGTTTTGCCCATGTCGGCGTGCAGCGCGGGATGTTTTCCTATACCGGCCTGAGCGCCGAACAGGTGAAACAACTGCGGGAAAAACACAGCGTGTATATGGTCAGTTCCGGGCGGGCCAACGTCGCAGGGATTGATGAAACGCGGCTGGGGTTGCTGGCCGAGGCTATTGCAGACGTGTGCCGCAACTGACGAAACCGAATCAAATGTGGGAGCGGGCTTGCTCGCTCCCACATTTTTGACCGAGGCGATCTTCAGCCAGCAACCATCTCGGCCTTGACCTGCGCCTCCCTGGCCTGGGCATCCGCCAACCGATACAGCTCGATATGCCCATCCCAGTGCTCGATCAATGCCGTGCACGACTCCACCCAATCCCCGCAATTGAGGTAGTCCACCTCACCCACCTTGCGAATCTCCGCATGGTGAATATGCCCGCACACCACGCCGTGCAACTCGCGCTTGGTCACTTCATGGGCAATGGCTTCCTCGAAATCGCTGATAAAGCTCACCGCCGTCTTCACCTTATGCTTGAGGTACGCCGACAATGACCAGTAGCCGTAGCCATAGCGCGCCCGCCAGTGGTTCAGCCAGCGGTTGAGGGTCAGAGTGAATTCGTAGGCCCAATCGCCAAGAAACGCCAGCCAGCGGTGGTAACGGGTGATTACGTCGAACTGGTCGCCATGGATCACCAGCAAATGCCGGCCATCGGCGGTCACATGCACCGCTTCGTCCACCAGTTGGATATTGCCCAGGATCAGCTTTGAATAGCGGCGCAGGAACTCGTCGTGGTTGCCAGTGACGTAGATCACCTCGGTGCCGCGCTTGCTCATGGTCAGCAGGCGGCGGATCACATTGGTGTGGGCCTGGGGCCAATACATGCCGCTGCGCAGTTTCCAGCCGTCGATGATATCGCCCACCAGGTACACCTTGTCGGCGTGGTAGCCCTTGAGGAACTGCGACAGATGTTCGGCCTGGCAGTCCCGGGTGCCCAGGTGCACATCGGAGATCCACAGGGTCCGCACCCGTTGCTTGCGGCTGGGTTTGGCGAGCTCGGCGCTGGTCATGGGCATACCTCACGGGTGTTTTCGCCAGCTTGCTCCCGGGCAATTAATAGCCCATGACAGTCCTGCGTCAGTCAGATGACAGCGCCCGCCGCCCGTCGGCGGTGTAAACTGCCGCCCTGCCCGGGAGATTGCGATGGGACCGACCCTCACGCTGCGCCATTACACCCACGACCTGATTGCCCATAGCCATGACCATGCGCAACTGGTGTTCGGCCTGGCCGGCCGCCTGGATTTCGAGGTAGAAGGCATCGGCGGTGAAGTCCGCCCGCAAGGGGTGATGGTCCTGCCCTTCTCCACCCATCACGCCTGCGGCAGCCCCCAGGGCAGCCAGTGCCTGGTGCTGGATGTGCCCGACGAACAGTGGCTGGTGCAGTCGTTGGGCGAACACGCCGATGCCAGTCGCCGTCTGCTGGACCGCCCGGTACGGGTGAGCCTGGATGCCCGCCAGGGCCAATTGGTCAACTGGCTGGCGAGCGGTGCACTGGATGACCCGTTGATCGCCCAGCAAGGTGCGGTGCTGCTACTGGCCACCCTCAATGGCCAGGCGCCTGCGCAAACCGGCGCACGGCGCCTGCCCTATGGCGCCTTCAACGCCCATATCGACCAGCATGCGGCCTACCCGCTGCAGGTCGCAGATCTGGCGCGGCTGGCGGATATATCTGTCGCCCGCCTACACGCACGCTTTATCAGCGAGTGCGGGCAGACGCCCATGGACTACATCCGCACCCGCCGCCTGCACATGGCCCGGGGCTTGTTGCGCGACAATCGCCTGCCGATTGGCGAGATCGCCGCGCGGGTCGGCTATGGCTCGCAAAGCGCGTTTGCCGCTGCGGTGCTGCGCGAGTTCGGCCGCTCGCCCGGGGCCCTGCGCCGGCTCGACAACGGGCGCTAGTCCTGCGATAAAACCGGCGACTCCCGCGACAGACACCCCGGCGCCAGGCGCTCTAGACTGGATGCCTGCCTGTTCACTGTTTTAAGGACTGCCATGACCCCGCGCACTGCCCTCGGCGCCCTGCACATCGGTGCATTGATGTTTGGCCTCACCGGCGTCTTCGGCAAACTCGCCGCCGCCTCGCCGAGCATTATCGTGTTTGGCCGTGCCGCGTTCGCGGTGCTCGCCCTGGTGTTGTTCGCCCGTTTTGCCAGCAACACACCGTGGCAAAAGCTCTACAGCGCCGACCTGCGGCGCCTGCTGCTCAGCGGCTTGCTGCTGGCCGGGCACTGGGTGAGTTTCTTTATCGCGGTAAAAGTGGCTGGGGTGGCGATTGCGACCTTGGGTTTTACCACGTTCCCGGCGTTCACCGTGATCCTTGAAGGGCTGATCTTCCGCGAGCGGATCCGCGCCAATGAAATGGTGCTGGTGGTGCTGGTCAGCGTCGGCCTGGTGCTGGTCACCCCGGACTTCGACCTGGCCAGCCAGGCCACCAGCGGCCTGGTCTGGGCCGTGGTCTCGGGCCTGCTATTCTCGCTGCTGTCATTGAACAACCGGGCCAGCGCCAGTATCCCGCCCGTACAGGCGGCCCTGTGCCAGAACGTCGTAGTAGCGCTGTGCCTGTTGCCCGTCGCCGCTCCCGGCCTTGGCGAGGTACGCGCCCTGGACTGGTTGTGGATCGGCCTGCTGGGGGTGTTCTGTACCGGCCTGGCCCACAGTTTGTTCGTCGCCAGCCTCAAGGTGCTCAAGGCGCGCACCGCTGCGGTGGTGTTCGCCATGGAGCCGGTGTACGGCATCAGCGTGGCCTGGCTGCTGTTCAGCGAAACGCCAACCCTGCGCATGCTGCTGGGCGGTGCGCTGATTATTGCCGCCATTGTCGTCTCAGGGTTGATGAGCCGCCCGGCCAAGGCCAAACAACCGGCAGTGGCGGCCTGATCTATACTTTTTGTATCCGCAACAGTCAGCCGTCGTTCAACGGATACAGACTCCTCGACGACAGCCGTGGTCCTTGAAGTTGCTGCATGCGAGTGGTCACTCCCTTAACGCGATGCAGGAGTTTTACCATGGACATGTTCATCACCCTGATCATTCAGATCATCAGTGGCGCGGTCGGCGGCAATATCGCCGGCCTTAGCAAGCAAGGCCTGGGTTCCGGGCTCAACACCATGGTCGGTGGCGTCGGCGGCCTGGTGCTGGGGCAGATCGTTGCAGCGATCAGCGGCCTGCCGGCGGGCGGCGCGCTGGATGTTGCCGCCGTGGGCAGCCATATTGTCGGCGGCGGCGTCGGTGGCCTGGTGCTGACGTTTGTCGTCGGCTGGATCAAGAATAAAATGGCCGCCAAGTAAACCATTCGCCACTGCCGGCCCTGCGCCGGCAGTGGCGTTTATGAGGTCCGGTCGTTGTGCCCCAGGTCCCGCTCGGGGTCGATCTGGTCGCGCACCCGCTGCTTGAGCACCTTGGCCTCCGGGAAACCACCATCGGCCTTGCGCTCCCAGATCTGCACACCGTCGCAGGTAATGCGAAACGCCCCGCCGCTCGCCGGTTCCAGCGCCACCTTGCCGAGGTCGTCGGCAAAGGTGCTCAACAGCTCCTGGGCCAGCCACGCGGCGCGCAGCAACCACTGGCATTGGGTGCAATAGGTGATGACAATTTCGGGCTTGGGTGCGGACATGAAATGACAGACTCCTGCATGACGGGACAGGTGGATCGGATGGCTATAATACCGGCCTTTATCATCCAGCCCCGAGATTGATGATGCGCCGCCTGTTGTCCTGCCTGTTGCTGTGCCTGCTCCCTGTCCTTGCCCAAGCCGTGGAAGCGCCACGCCCGAAAGTCGGCCTGGTGCTCTCTGGCGGTGCGGCCCGGGGCCTGGCCCACATCGGTGTGCTCAAGGCCCTGGAAGAGCAAGGCATCCACATCGACGCGATTGCCGGCACCAGCATGGGCGCGGTGATTGGCGGGCTGTACGCGTCGGGCTACAAGATCGACGAGCTGGAAAAACTCGCCCTGGGCATCGACTGGCAATTGGCGCTGTCCGATGCCCCGCCCCGGGAGGACGTGCCGTTCCGGCGCAAGCAGGATGACCGGGACTTTTTGATCAAGCAGAAACTGAGCTTTCGTGACGACGGCAGCCTGGGCCTGCCCCTGGGCGTGATCCAGGGCCAGAACCTGGCGCTGCTGCTGGAGAGCATGTTCGCCCACAGTAGCAACACCCGCGACTTCGACAAGCTGCCGATCCCATTTCGCGCCGTGGCCACCGATATCAGCAGTGGCGAAAAAGTGGTGTTTCGCAAGGGCCACCTGCCCCAGGTAATCCGCGCCAGCATGTCGATCCCGGCAGTGTTCGCCCCGGTGGAGCTAGACGGCCGGCTGCTGGTGGATGGCGGCATGACCGATAACATCCCCCTGGATGTGGCGCGGGAAATGGGGGTTGATATTGCCATTGTGGTGGATATCGGCACGCCATTGCGCAACCGCAAGCAACTGGCGACGGTGGTGGATGTACTCAACCAGTCCATCACCCTGATGACCCGCCGCAACTCCGAGGAGCAGCTCAAGGCCCTGCACCCCGGCGATGTACTGATCCAGCCACCGCTGGCCGCGTATGGCGTGACCGACTTTGGCCGGGCCAAGGACATGATCGACGCCGGCTACCGCGCCACCCGCGCCCTGGACACCCGCCTGGCACGCTTGCGCCCCACCCAATCGGTGGACGCCGAACTGACCGCCGCCCGCACGCCGGGCCAGCGCAACCCGACGATCACGGCGATCAAGGTGGAAAACGACTCGAAAGTCGGCGACGACGTGATCCGCTACTACATCCGCCAACCCATTGGCGAGCCGCTGAACCTGGCGCGCCTGCAATCGGACATGGGCACCCTGTACGGCCTGGATTACTTCGAGCAGGTGCAATACCGCGTGGTGAAAAAAGGCCCGGACAACACCCTGGTCATCAGCGCGCGCGGCAAACGCAGCGGCACCGACTACCTGCGCCTGGGGCTCAACCTGTCCGATGACATGCGCGGCGACAGCGCGTTCAACCTCGGCGCCAGCTACCGCGTCAACGGCATCAATCGCCTCGGCGCCGAGTGGCTTACCAGGGTGCAGATCGGTGATCGCCAGGAGCTGTACAGCGAGTTCTATCAGCCGATGGATGCCGGCTCGCGCTATTTCGTCGCCCCCTATATCAGTGCGCAGGCGCAGAATGTGGAACTGATCCTGGATAACGACCCGATCTCCGAATACCGCCTTGAACGCTATGGTTTTGGCCTGAACGTCGGCCGGCAGATCGGCAATAGCGGCGAAATCCGCTTTGGCGTCGGCGAGGCCTGGGGCAAGGCCGATGTACGCATTGGCGACCGCGACTTGCCAAGCGTGAGCTTCAGCGAGGGGTTCTACGAGCTCAAGTACTCATTCGACTCCCTGGATAACGTGTACTTCCCCCACTCCGGCGAAGATATCGGCCTGGCCTACCGCGAATTCGAGCCGGGCCTGGGCTCGGACCAGCGCTACCGGCAATGGGAGCTCAAGCTGGACAAGGCCATGAGCCACGGCCCGGACACCCTGGTACTGGGCGGCCGCTACGGGCGCACCCTGGATGATTCCGACGTGGTGATTTCCAGCTTCCTGCTGGGCGGTGCACGGCAGTTGTCGGGGTTCCGCCAGGATGCGATTTCCGGGCAGAACATCAGCCTGATGCGCGCCGTCTACTACCGCCGCCTGACCCCACGCTCGTACTTGCCGCTGGACTTCCCACTGTACCTGGGCGCCTCCCTGGAACGCGGGCGGGCATGGAACAACGACAATGAGTTCGACAGTGGCTATATCAATGCCGCGAGTATTTTCCTCGGGTTTGATACGCCACTGGGGCCGTTGAATTTCAGCTATGGGTTTAATGATGACAATCAGAAGGCGGTGTATCTGAATCTTGGGCAGACGTTCTAACAACAACGCTGAACCAACATGAGGGGCAGGCTTGTGTGGGAGCGACCCGACAAGCCCGCTCCACCTTTAGATCATGGGTATCGCAGACGTCAGGTCTTTTCCAGGTTCGCCAGGATATGCCCATGTACCCGCATGCACACCCGCATATCCTCCTCATCGACCCCTACAAACAACTCCTGACGCAAAGCCGTGGCAATGGTCTCGATCTGCTCGATCAGCGGCCGTGCGGTATCACACAACACAATGCGCTTGGCACGCCGGTCTTCCAGCACGGCCTGGCGTTGCACCAGGCCCTGGCTTTCCAGGCTGTCGAGCAGGCGCGCCAATGTGGGCCCCTCTACCCCGACACTCTGGGCCAGCTCACGCTGGGTCGGTGCTTCTTCAAAGCGTGCCAGATGCAGCAGCACCAGCCAGCGTGCCTGGGACAACCCCAGCCCCGCCAGGCGGCGATCCAGCTCGGCGCGCCAGCCACGGGACATTTGCGCCAACTGCATGCCAAAACGGTGTTGATCGGTTAACGGCATAAAAAACTCATGGGTTAGACTGAAAATAAAGTGTGGCTAATTATTAGTCAGCTAAGCATGACCCATGACAGTAGGCAAGGCTTGCAATGTACTGATTCGTTACATTGTCGTAATTGACGCATCAAATCTCGAATTCCGACTGCAAAGCGGCCCGTACACAGTACAAAACGCCCTCGGGCACCCGCCCGGTAAACAGCGGCGCTATATCGGAAACAGGTGGCAATTCGCCTTCGCCGTCGAGAAACGCATCCTGGATTTCACCCAGCAAGTCTTCCGGCAGGTCGAGGGCCTGTTCCAGGGACAATTGCTGTTTGCCAATGGACTCGGCCAGCAAGGTGTAGACGTTCTTTTCCGAGCACTGCAACTGCCCGGCGATCTGGATCGGGGTCATGCCGGCGCGGGCCAGGCTGATCAGTTCGTGGCGGATATCGGCGATTTCCTTGGGCGCTTCGGCCTGGCCGCCAAGGACTTCCAGGAAGGCCTGGCCATAACGCTCCAGCTTGCGTGCGCCGACGCCGCTGACCCTGGCCATTTCGGCCAGGGTGGTCGGTTGTTCGCGCAACATCTCCAGCAAGGTGGAGTCGGGGAAAATGACGTAGGGCGGCACGCTGTGCTCTTGCGCCAGCTTGCGGCGCAAGGCACGCAGGGCTTCCCATTGTTCGCGTTCTTCGCCACGCACCAGTTGGCTGGCCTGGCTGGTGCTGCTGGATTTGGCAGTGGTCTGCGGCTTGAGGTCGCGGCGCAGCTCCAGGCTGACCTCGCCCTTGAGCAGGGGCCGGCAACTGTCGTTCAGGCGCAGGCCGCCATAGCCTTCCAGGTCGATGTCCACCAGGCCACGGGCGACCATCTGGCGGAACAGCGAACGCCACTCGCCTTCAGCCCGCGCCTTGCCCACGCCGTACACCGACAGGTGCTGATGGCCAAAGCTGCGGATTTTTTCGTTGTCCTTGCCCAGCAGCACATCCACCAGATGGCCGACACCATAACGCTGGCCGGTGCGGAAGATCGCCGACAGGCCCTGGCGCGCCGGCTCGGTGGCATCCCAGGTTTGCACGCCATCCACACAGTTGTCGCAATGCCCACAGGGCTGGGGCATGTCTTCGTCGAAATAAGCGAGCAAGGTCTGGCGGCGGCAGCGGGTTTCTTCACACAGCGACAGCATGGCATCGAGCTTGTGCTGCTCCAGGCGCTTGTGACGCTCATCGCCCTCGGAGTTCTGCAGCATCTGCTTGAGCATCACCACATCCTGCAGGCCATAGACCATCCAGGCATCCGCCGGCAGGCCATCGCGGCCGGCACGCCCGGTTTCCTGGTAGTACGCCTCCAGGGACTTGGGCAGGTCCATATGGGCCACGAAGCGCACGTTGGACTTGTCGATACCCATGCCAAACGCAATGGTCGCCACCATGATCAGGCCTTCCTCGTTGAGGAAGCGCTTCTGGTGATAAGCCCGCAACTCGTTGGGCAGGCCGGCGTGGTAAGGCAGTGCGGGGTAACCCTGCTCGCACAGGAACGCCGCCACTTCATCGACCTTCTTGCGTGACAGGCAGTAGACAATCCCGGCATCGCTGCGCCGCTCGGAGAGGAATGCGAGCAACTGCTTGCGCGGCTGTTCCTTGGGCACGATGCGATAAAAGATATTGGGGCGGTCGAAACTGGAAAGAAAACGCTCGGCGTTCTGCAGGTGCAGGCGCTCGACGATTTCTTCGCGGGTGCGCTTGTCGGCCGTGGCCGTCAGGGCAATGCGCGGCACATTGGGGAACAGCTCGGCCAGTTGCCCCAATTGCAGGTATTCACGCCGGAAATCGTGGCCCCACTGGGAGACGCAGTGGGCCTCGTCGATGGCAAACAGGGAGATATCCAGGCTTTGCAGGAACGCCAGCATCCGCGGCTGGACCAAACGCTCGGGCGCCAGGTAGAGCATCTTCACTTCGCCACGGCGGATCCGCGCCGCCAGGTCGCGTTGCTGTTCGGCGCTCAGGGTGGAGTTCAAGGCGGCGGCGGCAACGCCCAACTCTTCCAGGGTAGCCACTTGATCGTCCATCAGCGCGATCAGCGGCGAGACCACCACCGCCAGCCCCTCACGCAGCAGTGCCGGCACCTGGAAGCACAATGACTTGCCGCCGCCTGTAGGCATCAGGACCAGCGCATCACCGCCGCTGGCCACGCGCTCAATGATCGCACCCTGGCGGCCACGAAAGCTGTCGTAGCCGAAGATGTCCTTGAGGACGCGTTGAGCCTGTTCAAGCATGAAAAACTCCAAATTCCACCGAAATCCCTCTGTACAGGCTGGCTGAAAAAGCGCGCCTGCCCGGAAAATAATCCGTAAGCGAACTTTTCCCGCAACCGCCTCCGGCCTGTAGGGGCATCACAAAACGCGGCAGTATACCCGAGCACTCCTCGGCAAAGGGTGCCACTGACGAATAGCGGCCCATCTGAAAACCTTGCAAATATGCCGTGCGGCTGGCCTGTGCGCTCAAGAAGGCCTAGAATTCAGCATCGTTTATTCCCAAGGTAGTCTTTCAATGTCCTTCGCTGAGCAACTAAACCGCCTGCAAGCCTTCCTCGATGCCGATGAGCTGCATGACGAGGCGCTGGACTACGTGGCCGCCCACGGCTACCTGACCGCCCTGTCGATCTGCTCTGAACCGGTGCCTGATCGCGAATGGATCGACGCCCTGTTCGCCGAAGAGCCGCACTACAAGGACGAGGCCCAGCGCACCGAAATCGAAGAAACCCTGCTCCAGCTCAAGGCCCACATCTCCCGCCAACTGGCGTCCGATGAAGAGTTCGAGCTGCCTTGCGAGCTCGACCTGGGCGAAGAGCCGGATGACTCCGACCTGCGCGGCTGGTGCATTGGCTTTATGGAAGGGGTGTTCCTGCGTGAAGCGGCCTGGTTTGAAACCGCCGAGGAAGAAGTCAGCGAAATGCTGCTGCCGATCATGGTCGGTTCCGGCCTGTTCGACGACCAGCCTGAGTTCGCCGATATCGCCAGCGACGCCAACCTGATGGACGACATGATCGTACAGATCCCGGAAGCCCTGACCGCCCTGTACCTGCTGTGCAACGCCCCCGACGAAAAACCGGCGATCCTCAAGCCTCGCCATCACTAAGTCCCCCGCCCGTGGCGCCCATGGGCAACCGCTCCCCGATTGTGCGCTACGTTCTATTGGCCATTGGCTGGTTGAGCGTGGTGCTCGGGGTGATCGGGATTTTCCTGCCGGTCTTGCCGACCACCCCTTTCCTGCTCTTGGCTGCCGGCTGCTTTGCCCGTAGCTCACCGCGTTTCTACCACTGGCTGGTGAATCACCCGCGCCTTGGCCCGTGGATCCGTGATTACCTGGATGGCAACGGTATTCCATTAAAAGGCAAGGTGTATGCCATCGGCCTGATGTGGTTGAGCATCGGCCTGTCCTGCTACCTGGTGCCACTGCCCTGGGCACGTGGCTTCATGTTGACCAGTGCGGTGCTGGTGACGATCTACCTCTTGCGCCAGAAAACCCTGCCTCCGCGCTCGTAGGAACCGCCCCTACACGACCTTCGTCGACACTGACTAACCCCGGCCAGCATGCGAGACTGTCGTCCCGGGCCTGGAATGCCTGGGTGTTCTTATGCCTGGAGTACTCATGACGCTGTCCAGCGGGCTGATCGCCGCCGTTGCCCTGGCCTATATGGCCATTATGTTTGCCATCGCCTTCTACGGTGACCGTCGCCACGCGCCGCTGCCGCCACGGGTGCGTGCCTGGGTGTATAGCCTGTCGCTGGCGGTGTATTGCACCAGTTGGACCTTCTTCGGCGCTGTAGGCCAGGCCGCCGAACAGTTATGGGCATTTTTACCGATCTACCTGGGACCGGTCCTGCTTCTAGTACTGGCGCCCTGGGTCCTGCAAAAGATGGTGCTGATCAGCAAGCAGGAAAACATCACCTCCATCGCCGACTTTATCGCTGCACGCTATGGCAAGTCCCAGTCCCTGGCGGTGGTGGTGGCGCTGATCTGCCTGGTGGGCGTGCTGCCTTATATTGCCCTGCAACTCAAAGGCATCGTGCTGGGGGTCAACCTGCTGATTGGCGCCGGCGCCGATGCCACCGGCACCCGGGCCCAGGACACCGCCTTGATCGTGTCCCTGGTGCTGGCGCTGTTCACCATCGTGTTCGGCACGCGCAACCTCGACGCCACGGAGCACCACCGCGGCATGGTGCTGGCGATTGCCTTCGAGTCCCTGGTCAAGCTGTTCGCCTTTCTTGCCGTGGGTGCGTTTGTGACCTACGGCCTGTACGACGGTTTCAACGATCTGTTCAGCCAGGCGATGCTCGCGCCGAGGCTGGAGGAATACTGGAAAGAGACCGTCAACTGGCCATCGATGGTGGTGCAGACCGGCGTGGCGATGATGGCGATCATCTGCCTGCCCCGTCAGTTCCACGTCACCGTGGTCGAGAACATCGAGCCTCAGGACCTGCGCCTGGCCAAGTGGGTGTTCCCGGCGTACCTGGTGCTGGCGGCGCTGTTTGTGGTGCCGATTGCCCTGGGCGGCAAGATGTTGCTGCCCAGCTCGGTACTGCCGGATTCCTACGTGATCAGCCTGCCCCTGGCCGAAGCCCATCCGGCCCTGGCGTTGCTGGCGTTTATCGGTGGCGCATCGGCGGCGACCGGCATGGTCATCGTCGCGAGCGTAGCGTTGTCGACCATGGTTTCCAACGATATGTTGCTGCCGTGGCTGCTGCGCCGCACCAACGCCGAGCGCCCGTTTGAAGTCTTCCGCCACTGGATGCTCTCGGTACGCCGGGTGAGCATCGTGATTATTCTGCTGCTGGCCTATGTCAGTTATCGCCTGCTCGGCTCCACCGCCAGCCTGGCAACCATCGGCCAGATCGCCTTTGCCGCGGTGACCCAACTGGCACCGGCGATGCTCGGCGCGCTGTACTGGAAGCAGGCCAACCGGCGCGGCGTGTTTGCCGGCCTGGCGGCGGGCACCTTCCTGTGGTTCTACACCCTGGTGTTGCCGATTGCCGCCCATAGCCTGGGCTGGTCGCTGAATATCTTCCCGGGCCTGGCCTGGCTGCACGGCAACCCGCTGGGGCTGCCGATCACCCCGCTGACCCAGGGTGTGGTGCTGTCTTTGGCCGGTAACTTCACCCTGTTTGCCTGGGTTTCGGTGCTGTCGCGTACTCGGGTCTCGGAGCATTGGCAGGCCGGGCGGTTTATCGGCCAGGAAACCAGCCAGCGCGCCAGCGCCCGCTCCATGCTGTCGGTGCAGATCAATGACCTGCTGAGCCTGGCGGCGCGGTTTGTTGGCGAAGAACGCGCGCAACAGAGCTTCATCCGCTTCGCCTACCGCCAGGGCAAGGGCTTTAACCCCAACCAGAATGCCGACAACGACTGGATCGCCCACACCGAGCGGCTGCTGGCTGGCGTGCTGGGGGCATCCTCGACGCGGGCGGTGGTGAAAGCGGCGATTGAAGGCCGGGAAATGCAACTGGAGGACGTCGTCCGTATCGCTGACGAAGCCTCCGAAGTGTTGCAGTTCAACCGCGCGCTGTTGCAGGGCGCGATCGAGAACATCACCCAGGGCATCAGCGTGGTGGACCAGTCCCTCAAGCTGGTGGCCTGGAACCGCCGCTACCTGGAGCTGTTCAACTACCCCGACGGCCTGATCAGCGTCGGCCGGCCGATTGCCGACATTATTCGCTACAACGCCGAGCGCGGGCTGTGTGGCCCAGGCGAGGCCGAAGTCCACGTGGCGCGGCGCCTGCACTGGATGCGCCAGGGCCGGGCGCATACGTCGGAGCGGCTGTTCCCCAACGGTCGGGTGATCGAGCTGATCGGCAACCCGATGCCCGGTGGCGGGTTTGTCATGAGTTTCACCGACATCACCGCGTTCCGCGAGGCCGAACAGGCCCTGACCGAGGCCAATGAGGGCCTGGAACAGCGAGTCACCGAGCGGACCCATGAACTGTCGCAACTGAACGTGGCCCTGACCGATGCCAAAGGCGTGGCCGAATCGGCCAACCAGTCGAAAACCCGCTTCCTCGCCGCGGTCAGCCATGACCTGATGCAGCCGCTGAACGCGGCGCGACTGTTCTCCGCCGCCCTCTCCCACCAGAGCGAAGGTTTGTCCGGCGAGGCCCGGCAACTGGTGCAGCACCTGGACAGTTCGCTGCGCTCGGCCGAAGACCTGATCAGCGACTTGCTGGATATCTCCCGCCTGGAAAACGGCAAGATCAACCCCCAGCGCCAGCCGTTCGCCTTAAATGAACTGTTCGATGCCCTGGGCGCGGAGTTCAAGGTGCTGGCCCAGGAACAAGGCTTGCGTTTCCGCCTGCGCGGCAGCCGCTTGCGCGTCGACAGTGATATCAAGCTGCTGCGGCGCATCCTGCAGAACTTCCTGACCAACGCCTTCCGCTATGCCCACGGCCCGGTACTGCTGGGTGTGCGACGGCGGCGTGGCGAACTGCGCCTGGAGGTGTGGGACCGTGGCCCGGGCATACCGCTGGATAAACAGAAAGTCATCTTTGAAGAGTTCAAGCGCCTGGACAGCCACCAGACCCGTGCCGAGAAGGGCCTGGGGCTGGGCCTGGCCATCGCCGACGGCCTGTGCCGGGTGCTCGGGCACCGCTTGCGGGTGCGTTCGTGGCCGGGCAAGGGCAGCGTCTTCAGTGTCAGCGTGCCGCTGGCCAAGGCGCAAACCAGCGTGCAGGTGCCGGCCCCCCCAGAAAAAGGCCTGCCACTGAGCGGTGCCCAGGTGCTGTGCGTGGACAACGAAGACAGCATCCTGATTGGCATGCGCAGCCTGTTGAGCCGTTGGGGCTGCCAGGTCTGGACCGCCCGCGACCAGGCGCAATGCGCGGCGTTGCTGGCCGAGGGCATGCGCCCGCAACTGGCCCTGGTGGATTACCACCTGGACCATGGCGAGACAGGCACCGAGTTGATGGGCTGGCTGCGCGCGCAACTGGCGGAGCCGATTCCCGGGGTAGTAATCAGCGCCGATGGCCGGCCGGAAATGGTGGCCCAGGTGCATGCGGCGGGGTTGGATTACCTGGCCAAGCCGGTCAAGCCGGCGGCATTGCGGGCGCTGTTGAACCGGCATCTGCCTTTGTAATCAGCCGCGCATCCGATCAAATGTGGGAGCGGGCTTGCTCACGATAGCGGAGTGTCAGTCACCGAATAAATCGACTGGTTCACCGCTATCGCGAGCAAGCCCACTCCCACATTTGGGTTCTGCGTTTAGTCAGGGAGTTGGGCGACGCCATCTTCATCGGTCATCGCTTTTTCCAACAGATCGGCAGGCAAGCCTTTGCTGGCCCGTGCGCCCAGCAGCTTCAACTGCTCGACCCGACTGACCAGATTTCCGCGACCATCTGTAAGCTTATTGCGCGCCGCACTGTAGGCCTTATCCAACTGCTGTAATCGATTACCCACTTCATCCAGATCTTGGATAAACAATACGAACTTGTCGTACAGCCAGCCGGCGCGTTCGGCGATTTCCCGGGCGTTCTGGCTTTGCCGCTCCTGCTTCCACAGGCTGTCGATCACCCGCAGGGTCGCCAGCAACGTGGTAGGGCTGACGATCACGATATGGCGGTCGAAGGCTTCCTGGAACAGGTTCGGCTCAGCCTGCAAGGCCGCCGCAAACGCAGCTTCGATGGGCACGAACAGCAACACGAAATCCAGGCTGTGCAGGCCTTCCAGACGTTTATAGTCCTTGCCGGCCAAGCCTTTGACATGATTGCGCAACGACAGCACATGCTGCTTGAGGGCGGCCTGGCCGATCACCTCGTCATCAGCCGCCACATACTGCTGATAGGCGGTCAGGCTGACCTTGGAATCCACCACCACCTGCTTGTCGCCCGGCAACATGATCAGCACGTCCGGCTGGAAACGCTCGCCATCCGGGCCCTTGAGGCTGACCTGGGTCTGGTACTCACGGCCTTTCTCCAGGCCGGCATGTTCCAACACCCGCTCCAGGATCAACTCGCCCCAGTTGCCCTGGGTCTTCTGCCCCTTGAGGGCACGGGTGAGGTTGGTGGCTTCGTCCGACAGGCGCAGGTTCAATTGCTGTAGGCGCTCCAGCTCCTTGGCCAGGGAAAAGCGCTCACGTGCCTCATTCTGATAACTTTCTTCCACGCGTTTTTCAAACGACTGGATACGTTCCTTCAATGGGTCGAGCAATTGCCCCAGACGCTGCTGGCTGGTTTCGGCAAACCGCTGCTCGCGCTCGTCGAAGATTTTCCCGGCCAGCTCGGCGAACTGCGCACGCAGCTCATCCCGCGAGCCTTGCAGGTCGTTGAGGCGTTGTTGATGGCTGTCCTGCTGCTCGCGCAGTTCGGCGCGCAGGGCGGCCGACAAGGCATCCAGGCGGCGCAGTTCGCCTTCCTTGGCAGAGCGTTCGATATTCCAGGCGTGGGCCGCATCACGGGCGTTATCACGGTCGATTTGCAGCAGTTCGACTTCCCGGCGTACCGCCGCCAGATCCGCCTGTTTGGCGGCATTGGCCTGGCTCAGGTCGCTGATCTCGTCGCGGCTGGCGTCCAGTTGCGCGGCCAGCCCTTCCTGGGCCAATTGCGCGGTGGCCAGGCGTTCTTCCAGCAGTTCCCAACCGGCGCTGCGGGCGTTCAGGCGGCGCTGGATCTGCCAGCACAGGACCAACAGAGGCAACGCCGCAGCGGCGAGACCCAATGCCACACTGGTCCAGTCAAAAGCCATAGCCATTCCCGCCATTACGGTAAAAGAGGAAGGTTAACCAAGCGAGCGCTTTGTGGACAGCTCAGTCTTTGATCTGGCCCAGTGCACGCTGGGCGCCAGGGTCGCCGGCACGGGCGGCCTGGCGCAGGAGGTCGTGGCCGATGCGGCGGTCCCGGGCATTGCCGCACTCGCGACACATCAACAGGCCCAGGCGGCTCTGTGCCGCGACCACGCCTTCACGGGCCGGCTGCTTGAGCAAACGCCCGGCGAAATGCTTGATATTGGGGTTATCGCCAATGCGCGGGTTATCCAGCAGCCACAGGGCGACTTTCAAGGAGAAGCGCTTGGGTGGGGTAACACTCGGAGGATTGTCGGTAACAGAGGGTGATACTGAGCGAAACTTCATAAAGCACTGTAGGGCAGAACGGAAGGCGCGCCACTCTACTCCTTTTTTCGTACGGGTAAAGCTGAAAAAACCCTGCACGCCCGTTCTAGAGCAAGCGCTTGGGACAATCCACAGAAGCTGTGGATAACTCAGTGGACAACCGTGCTTTAACTCGCGCAAAGGCCCATGGAATGGGGGCCGCGCTTAAACTGACGATTTTTTCACCAATAAAAAAAAGCCAGATTTTTCATTGACTTAAATTTTTGATGCAGGCATTCGTGGGCTCATCCGGCAGCGCGTCGACCCGGTGACACACGGCGCAACCAATGTGCACAACTACCTGCCGGGTGGTTATATCCCCATCGCTTTGCGGTCCAAAACGTTACAGCCCAGACACAAACGCGGGCGGGGCCAGAGGGGGCGGGTAAAGTATTTTGGCTAACACACTTGCTTTACTGGTTTCAAGCCATTACTATCTGCGGCGTTAGTACCAAGCTGAAAGTCAATTCTGGTCGAACAAATCCCCGCGACGTAGCTTCCCTAAAGAGAAGTTCTGTCAATCTTGATGGGATCGACCACCTCGATGGTTTCCAGGTATCACTTGCGACGACACGGCCTTTGAACAATGCAAAGGGTGTCGCGAAGTTTCCATACTCTGACCGAACCAACCTGCAAATTGATCAGGATCTTCACCCTGGGCCCAGAACCTTTGCCCCTGTTGTGTTGCCTGCCCTCCTAAGTACCTACCTGCCAGCCCAAGCGCGCCAAACTATTCAGCGCTTCAAACTGGCTGCTTTGTTCCAGTCGGGTTCTTCGCATGATCAATGGTGATCAGCGTCACTGGAACGTTTTAACGTTGCACGGTTCTTATCCGTGTCATTTGTAGGAACACCCATAATATGTCCACTCAAATCCATACTCAGGATGCCATTCGCACCCTCACCAATGCTTTTGCTCCAATGAACTGCCTGATCATGGCCGCTCGCAAAGGCTGCTTCAGCTTCACCCTGGTCAACGAACACGGCATCGCTCGTCACAGCGAACGCCTGTACCCCGATCAATACTCCAGCGCAGAGCCGCTGCAGGCCGTGATCGAGCGTACCCGTCAGGCCCTGGTTGCCTGATTGACCCGACGCTGAACATCGAAAACCCTGCCCGCAAGGCAGGGTTTTTTATTGCCCGCGATTTGGTTTTTTGTCGGTTTGCTTTAGGTCAAACAGATATAACGCTTATAACCACAAGCTAGAAATATTTTAAAAACAGGCCTTTACGTCGTAAATCTGACACTACACTTCAAGTCAGGCGGCTGGTTCCGCCTCCGACGAGCCTGAGATCCGATCCACCGCTGCCAAGCCCCCACCGTCTCAGGCCTCGTCGACCACTTTCAAGGTTTCGAGGGTTTTATGGGCATTGCCGCCAGCGAATTGTGTCGTTATGTGATCCGACCCACGCTGATTTACCTGGGTTGCCACAGCCACACTGCCGAATCCCTGCTGCTGGGGGTTGCCGCCAGCCAATCGGGACTGGGCTCGGCCTTGCACGACCGGCGTGGCCACGGCCTGTATCGCATTACCGAGCCGCGCCACCGGGCCCTGTGGGACGACTACCTGGCCCTCGACCCGGAACGTGCCAGCCTGGTGCGCGGCCTCGCCAGCCAGCATGCCTTCCTCAGCGGGCCGCAGTTGGAGCTGGCGGTCAATTTGCGTTACGCCACTGCCATCGCCTGGTTGCTGGTGGAACAACAACGCCCCGAACTGCCTCGCCCCGACGACCTGCTGGGCATGGCGCGTATCTGGAAAGAAATATTTCATCCCCAGGGCCGGCTGCGCGATTACACCCAGGCCTGGCAAACCTGTGTATCCCCCATGAAACAGGTCGCCTGCTGATCGGGCACTTTGCAAGATTCGGCTAAAAGCAGCAATTTTGGTCGGATTGTCCTACAAAACCGCTCTATCTCCTACATTACAGCCTATAGCGCTAAGTGAATTTTATTGTTACTTTCCGCAGCGGTGATCACCACGGAGTTCTAATAATGAAAAAAGTAATGCTCAAGACCACACTTAGCCTCGCCGTTGCCATGGCCTCTTCCCAACTGTTCGCAAGCGGCTTTGCCCTCAACGAACAAAGCGTCAGCGGGATGGGTACCGGTTTCGCGGGCCGTTCCTCTTCTGCCGATGATGCAAGCACTGTTTTTGGCAACCCTGCCGGTATGGCTCGCCTTGAAGGCCAGCAAGTCACTGGCGGTGTTGCAGTGATTGATGCCTCCACCGATATCAAAGATGTCAGCGGTCGCTCCCGCGGCACCAACAAAGGCGACATGGTCCCCTTCACGGCGGTACCGTTCGGCTTCTACACCAACAAACTCAATGACCAGTGGGCTGTCGGCTTCGGTGTGTATGCACCGTTCGGCCTGATTACCGACTACGAGAGCAAATATCAGGGCCGCGGCTTCGGCAGCAAAAGCGAAGTGCAGGTCATCACGTTCCAGCCAACGGTCAGCTACGCCTTCAACGACCGGGTTTCCATCGGTTTTGGTCCAACCTTCAACCGCATTGCCGGCACCCTGGAATCAGAGCTGACACTGAACCCTGCCGCGCCTGACACCCGGATCAAGATCAAGGGCGACGATACCGCCATTGGCTTCAACGCCGGCGTGCTGGTCCAGGCAACCGACACCACCCGTGTGGGCCTGACCTACCACTCGAAGGTCAAGTACAAGCTGGAAGGCCACACCGAAGTCAACGCGCCTGCGGCGACCTCCGGTGCCCTGGCTACCGGCCGCTATGATGCATCGCTGAAAATCGACACGCCTGAATCCTGGGACCTGTCGGTAACCCAGGACATGAACGACGCCTGGAAGCTGTATGCCGGTGCAACCTGGACGCGCTGGAGCCGTCTGAAAGACATCACCGTCGACAACAAAGGCGTGACAAGCGCCGGTGGCGGCCTGGCACCCGGCTTGGTGGGCACCATCAAGGAAGAGCAGAACTGGCACGATACCTGGGCCTATGCCGTGGGCACCTCGTACCAGCTGACCAAGCAGGTTGTGCTGCGTACCGGCTTGACCTTCGACCAGTCGCCCACCAACAACACGGATCGTTCGCCGCGTATTCCTACCGGCGACCGGACCATCTTCAGTGTTGGCCTGGGCTACGCCGTCATGGATAACATGACCATCGACCTGGCCTACTCCTACCTCAAGGAAGAAGAAGTCAGCGTCAACCGCTCCAACGCTCTGGCAAGCTACAACGCCAAGTACAAAAACAGCGCCAACGGTTTTGGCCTGGGCATGACGTACAAGTTCTGATCCAACGCCGTATAAAAAAGCCCCGCTCTCCTACACAGGAGGCGGGGCTTTTAGTGGCCGCCAATCAGGGCTTGGAAGCCAGCGCCTGCTCCACAGCCTTGATCAGCTCCGGGCTGTCAGGCTTGGTCAGGCTGGAGAAGCTGGCGATCACCCGGCCCTGGCGATCCACCACGTACTTGTAGAAATTCCACTTCGGCGCATTGCTCTGCTCGGCCAGGACCTTGAACAGGTGCACGGCATCCGCCCCCCTGACCTTCTGTGGCTCGGTCATGGTGAAGGTCACGCCGTAGTTCACATAGCAGACCTTGGCCGTCTCCTCGCCCGTCTTGGCTTCCTGCTTGAAGTCGTCGGAAGGCACGCCAATCACTTCCAGGCCGTCGCCCTTGTAACGCTGATACAGCGCCTCCAGGCCCTTGAACTGCGGGGCGAACCCACAAAAACTGGCGGTGTTGACGATCACCAGGGGCTTGCCGGCAAACCGCTGGCACAGCGCGATGGATTCCTTGGCGCGCAACTTCGGCAATTGGCCTTCGAGCAACGGCGGGCAATCGGCGGCCATGGCCACACCGCCAAAAGCCACCGCCAGGGCGGGTACTGCGAGCCAGCGCATCAACATGTCGGATGTCCTTGGGCAAAGTCAGGCAAGCAACTTAACAGATCGCCATACCCAGTTGCATCAACGCCAGCCCGCTGCGCTGCCAGCCCCACCAGGCCAGCAGCAACAGCGCCAGCAGGCCGACTGCGCCAACCCAGTACCCGATTGAGTTCATGCGACCCCCATCTGCGCCTGCAACCTGGCCACCGGCCGCTCACGCACGGGCCAGTTAAGGGCGGCTGCGACCAGGCTCAAGACAATCGCCACCTGCCAGATCAAATCGTAGTTGCCGGTTCGATCATAGACCACGCCCCCCAGCCAACCGCCGAGGAACGAGCCTAACTGATGGAACAGGAACACGATCCCACCCAGCATCGACAGGTTTCTCACGCCAAACAAGGTCGCCACCGTACCGTTGGTCAGGGGCACGGTCGACAGCCACAAAAAGCCCATGGCCATGCCAAACAGATAGGCGCTCATCTGCGTCACCGGCGCCCACAGGAACAACACGATCACCACCGCCCGCAACAGGTACAACGCGGTGAGCAAGCGTGGCTTGGACATCCGCCCGCCGAGCCAGCCGGCGGTGTAGGTGCCGACGATATTGAACAGGCCGATCAGCGCCAGCACCGTGGTGCCGACAGTCGCCGGCAGATGCTGATCCACCAGGTACGCCGGCAGGTGCACGCCGATAAACACCACCTGGAACCCGCAGACAAAAAAACCGAAGGCCAGCAACCAGAAGCCGGAATGGGAACAGGCTTCCTGCAAGGCTTCGCGCAGGGTTTGCTGGCCGGCCATGACCGGCAGCGGGCGATCCTTGATCATCGTCACCAGCGGCACGATCAGCGCCACCAGCAGGCCCAGCACCAGCAAGGCGGCGGACCAGCCCAGCCAGCCAATCAGGCCCAGGGTGCCCGGCAGCATGGCGAACTGGCCGAAAGAGCCGGCGGCACTGGCAATGCCCATGGCCATGCTGCGTTTTTCCGGGGCCACGGCACGCCCGACCACGCCGAGGATCACCGAAAACGAGGTGCCCGACAGGCCGATACCGATCAGCAAACCAGCACTCAGGGACAACGACCACGCCGAATCCGACAAGCCCATGAACACCAGGCCCAAGGCATACAGCACGCCGCCGATCATCACCACTTTGGCCGCACCAAAGCGGTCGGCCAGGGCCCCGGTAAACGGCTGTGCCAGGCCCCAGATCAGGTTTTGCAGGGCGATGGCAAAGGCAAAGGTTTCACGCCCCCAGCCGAACTCGGCGCTCATCGGCGCCAGGAACAGGCCAAAGCCATGCCGCACGCCCAGGGAAAGGGCCAGGATCAGCGCACTTCCGACAAGAATCCAGCCACTGGTACGCCACATCGAGGTCATTATTATTCTCCGCTTGCGGGTATATACCCGCTTGTAGTCGAACAAGCCCGCGTTTAAGCGAGTTCGTCCAGCAAGGCCAACAGGGTTTCGCGTTTTTGCACGCCCAACTTATCGATCAGTTTCTGCTGCGCCGCTTCCCAGGCCGGCAACGCAGCCGCCAGGCGCTGTTTGCCTTCTTCCGTGAGCACCACCAGGCGATTGCGCAGGTCATTGCCCTCGACCCAGCGCACCAGGCCTTCACCCTCCAGCACCCGCAGGTTACGCCCCAGGGTGCTGCGGTCCAGGCCCATGGCATCGGCCAGGCTGGAAATGCTCGGTTGATTCAGACGCTGCAGGTTACACAGCAAGGAATACTGGGCGACGTTGATCCCGAAGCCATCGAGGGCGCCGTCATAGTGCCTGCTGACGCCACGGGCGGCACGACGCAGGTTGATACATAAACATTGGGAGGCAAGCATGGAGCGTGTATATACCCGCGATTAAGGAAATGCAAGAAAGTGTTACAGAACCAGGCCAATCAACACCGCCACTTCCAGCAGCTCCAACAAGGCGCCGGCCGTGTCGCCGGTGGTGCCGCCCAGCCGGTTGATCATCAGTTGCCGCAAGCCCACAAAGCAGATGGCCGCCAGCAACACCGCAATCCCGCCGCTGAATCCACCGATCAACACACACGCCAGGCCGCTGAGGATCAGCACCTGCTGCCCGACAAGCCGTGGCAAGTGGTCAGCCAGCGCCTGGCCCAGGCCCCCGGCGCGCACGTAACGGGTGGTGAGAAACAGTGCCAGCAGCGAGCTGCGACCGATCAACGGCGCGAGGATCAATGCGGCGCCATTGTGTTGCTCAATCAGGGCCACCAGGGCGCTGAATTTGAGCAGCAGCACCAAGCCCAGGGTGACCACGGCAATCGGGCCGCTGCGCGGGTCCTTCATGATGCTCAGGGTGCGTTCGCGGTCGCCAAAGCCACCCAGCCAGGCGTCAGCGCTGTCCGCCAGGCCATCCAGGTGCAGGCCACCGCTGAGCAACACCCAGGCCGTCAGCAGCAGGGCCGCGTGCAACAGCAACGGTGCGCCCATCAACAGCGTGTTCAAGCCCCATAGCAGCAGGCCGAACAACAACCCCACCAGCGGATAAAACAGCAGCGAACGCCCCAGTTCCTGGGGTTGCGGCATGCCTGGCAGGCGAATCGGCAGGCTGCTGAGAAACTGCAAGGCAATCCAGAACGGCAACATTCAGGCGCCCTCGCTCAACACGCCATCGTCCTCGACCCGCAGGCTGAACAAGCTGCCGTGGCCCACCTCGACATTCAGCAACTGTTCACGGGGCAAGCCACGGGCCTCGGCCAGCAGTAAACGCATGACGCCACCATGGCTGATCAGCAGCACCCGTTGCCCGGCATACAGTTGATGCAGACGCAGGACTGCGCCGCGTACGCGTTGGGAAAACGCCGCGACAGGCTCGCCATCCGGCGGCGTAAAGCGATAGGGATCGGCCCAGAACAGGCCCAATGCCTCGGCATCGGTTTCCATCAACTGCGCCGCACTCTGCCCTTCCCAGGCGCCGAAATGCAGCTCCTGTAGAGCCTGTTCCAGGCTCACCGGCAGGTTCAGGCGTGCGCCCAACTCTTCAGCGAAACGTGCGCAGCGTTGCAGCGGTGAGCTGACCAGGCGATCCCACGGTCCGCGCTCCCGCACCGCCTCGCGCATCTGCGCCCAACCCTTGGCCGTCAGCGCATCATCCAGGCTGCCGCGCAAGCCGCCGCCCAGTTCGGTTTCGCCATGGCGCAGCAGGTCCAGGTGCAAGGTCATGCCGGGCGATCCGCCACGGCGGCTTCTGCGAACGTGGCCATCTGCCCGTGCAACGCACAGGCCAGGCGCAACAGCGGCACCGCCAGCGCCGCGCCACTGCCCTCGCCCAGGCGCAGGCCCAGTTCCAGCAGCGGCTCGGCGCCAAGGCTTTGCAACACATGGCGATGGCCCGGCTCGGCGCCCCGGTGGCCAAACAACAGCCAGGGCCGGCACGACGGATTGAGGCGCGTGGCAACCAGGGCCGCGACGGTGCAGATAAACCCGTCGACCAGCACCACCACCCCCGCCTGGGCGCAGGCCAGATACGCCCCCACCAACCCGGCAATCTCCAGGCCACCAAGATTGAACAGGGTCTGCAACGGGTCGCCGCGCTGCCCGGCATGCACTGCCAGGGCGCGCTCGATCACCGCCACTTTATGGCTCACGCCCTGGGCATTCAGGCCGGTGCCGGGGCCGGTCAGGTCGCTGACCGGGCAATCGAGCAAGGCACAGGCCAGCGCACTGGCGGCGGTGGTATTGCCGATGCCCATCTCGCCGCCAATAAACAACTGCGCACCGGCGTTGAGTGCGCGCTGCACACTGTCACGTCCCGCCGCCAGGGCCAGCCGGCCCTGGGCCTCGGTCATGGCCGCGCCCAGCACGAAATTGGCCGTGCCCGGGGCGATATTCAGGTGACGCACGCCCGGCAGGTCGAGCGCTGGGGTCACGGTGCCCAGGTCCACCACTTCCAGCTGTGCATCCAGTTGCCGGGCCAGCACGCTGATCGCCGCACCGCCGCTGACAAAGTTGTGCAGCATCTGCGCGGTGACTTCCTGGGGATAGGCCGAGACCCCTTCGGCGACCACGCCGTGATCGCCGGCAAAGATAGCGATCCACACCTGCTCGACCGTCGGCTTGAGCCGGCCCTGCAAGCCGGCCAGTTGCACCGCCAGCGCCTCCAGTTGCCCCAGGGACCCGGCGGGCTTGGTCAGTTGTTGCTGGCGGATCAGGGCTTGCTCATAGGCTGCGGCGTCCAGCGCCTTGCACGGGTCCAGCCACCAGGATGGGCTCATAACGCAGTACCTTTCAAAGTCAGGGGCAGGCCCGCAACGGTCAGCACAACACGCTGACAGCGCTCGGCCAGGGCTTGATGCAGCCAACCGGCTTCATCCACATAGCGGCGAGTCAATTCGCCCAGCGGTACGACACCCAGTCCGGTCTCGTTGCTGACAAAAATGATTTCCCCCGGCAGCGATGCCAGGCAGTCCAGCAAGTGTTCGCGCTCGACCCCCAGGCGCTGCGGGTCGTCCAGCATCAGCAGGTTGGTAAGCCACAGGGTCAGGCAATCGACCAGCAGGCAATGCCCAGGGGCGGCGTTTTCACGCAGAACCCGCGCCAGTTCCAGCGGCTCCTCGACCAGCCCCCACTCACGTGGGCGACGCTGGCGATGCAGGGCCACGCGCGCGTTCATTTCACCATCCTGGGGCTGGCTGGTGGCGATATAGGTGACGGGCATGGCGCTGTCGCTGGCGAGTTTTTCCGCCAGGCGGCTTTTACCGGAGCGGGCGCCGCCGAGGATCAATTGCAACATGGTCAAGCCCTCAAATCCCACATAACTGGCGCAGCAACCGGGTGTCCAGATGCTGCTCCACCAAATCCGCCAAGCGCTCGATATCGCGCTCGCGCAGGCCGTGGTAATCGACGTCCTGCACCTCCTGCAAACCGGCCCAGCGCAACAAGGCGCTGCAGGCGGCGGGCGTCTCGAACAGGCCATGCAGATAAGTGCCGAGGATCTGCCCGTCATCGCTACAAGCACCGTCGCTGCGGCCATCATCCAGACGCACCGCTGGCTGCTCCAGGGCGGCACCTCGGGTCACGCCCGCATGGATCTCATAACCGCTGACCGGTGCCTCTTCCAACGCCAAGCGGCCCCGCACATTGCGCAATTGTTTCTCGGCCTCCAGGGTGGTGCTCAAGGCCAGCAGGCCCAGGCCAGCACTGGAACCCGGCATGCCTTCCAGGCCCAGCGGGTCGTGGACCTGCTCGCCCAGCATTTGCAGGCCGCCGCAGATGCCCAGCACCTTGCCGCCGTAACGCAGGTGCCGGGCAATGGCAGTGTCCCAGCCATTGGCGCGCAGGTAGGCCAGGTCGCTGCGCACGCTTTTTGAACCGGGCAGGATGATCAGGTCGGCAGCGGGGATTGCCTGGCCCGGGCCGACAAACTGCAAATCCACCTGGGGATGCAGGCGCAGCGGGTCGAAGTCGGTGTGGTTGCTGATGCGTGGCAACACCGGCACCACCACTTTGAGCACCTGCGCCGCCTTGTCGATCTGGCGCTGGTCGATGCCATCCTCGGCTTCCAGGTGCAGGTCCATCACGTAAGGCAACACGCCCACCACCGGTTTGCCGGTGCGCGCTTCAAGCCAATCGAGGCCCGGTTGCAGCAGGGCGATATCGCCACGGAAGCGGTTGATGATAAAACCCTTGACCCGCGCCTGTTCCGACGGCGACAGCAACTCCAGCGTGCCCACCAGATGGGCGAACACCCCGCCGCGATTGATATCGGCGATCAGCAGCACCGGGCAATCCACCGCTTCGGCAAACCCCATGTTGGCGATGTCATTGGCCCGCAGGTTGATCTCGGCCGGCGAACCTGCGCCTTCGACCATCACCACCGGGTAGGTCGCGCTCAAGCGCCCGTGGGACGCCAGTACCGCCTGCATGGCGATGGCCTTGTAGTCGTGATAGGCCACGGCATTCATGCTGGTCACGGCATGGCCATGGATGATGACCTGGGAGCCAGTGTCACTGTTGGGCTTGAGCAGCACCGGGTTCATATCGGTGTGCGGTGCCAGGTTGGCCGCCTGGGCCTGCACGGCCTGAGCGCGGCCGATCTCGCCGCCTTCGGCCGTGACTGCGCTGTTAAGCGCCATGTTCTGCGGCTTGAACGGCACCACCGGCACGCCCTGGCGCACGACCCAACGGCATAGCGCGGTCACCAGGGTGCTTTTGCCCGCGTCAGAGGTGGTGCCTTGCACCATCAGGGTGGTCATGAGGCTTGCTTCCAGGCAATCAGCGCTTGTTCAAGGCGTGCCCAATCGGCGTCCGTCCCGGGCAGGCCAAAGCGCAGGCTGCTGTCGTGGGCAAACAGGCGCAACAGGATGCCGCGCTGGGCCATGAACTCATGCAACTGCTCAGCGCGCTCGGTGATCAGCCACTGGAACAGCGCACAACCGCCTTGCGGGCGCAGGCCGTAGTGCTCCAGCAGCCCGAACAGGCGCTGGCTGGCCTGGTCACAGCGCCGGCGTTGCTGTGTATGGCCGGCAGGGTCTTTCAGGCAGGCCTGCCCCAACACCCGCGTCGGCCCACTGACCGCCCATGGCCCGACCTGTTCAGCCAGCAGCTTGAGCAGTTTGCGTTCGGCCAGCACAAAGCCCAGGCGAACCCCGGCCAAGCCAAAAAACTTGCCGAACGAACGCAACACAATCAACCCCACCTGATGGCTCTGGCTCGCCAGGCTCAACTGCGGGGTGTTGTCCATAAAGGCTTCATCCACCACCAGCCAGCCACCGCGCTGGGCCAGCCGCGCATGCCAATCCAGCAGGCGCTGGGGCGCAAGGCTCAGGCCGGTGGGGTTGTTGGGGTTGACCACCACCAGCACGTCGAGGCTGTCGAGGAAGAAGTCGACTTCCTGCTCCAGCACTTCACGCACGATATAACCGGCGCGGCGCCAGGCTTCGGCATGCTCGGCATAGCATGGCGACAACACGCCGACCTTGCCCGTGCGGCGCAGGCGCGGCAGCAACTGGATGGCCGCCTGGGATCCCGGCACCGGCAATACCTGGGCTGCGCCGTAGTAGTGGCAGGCCGCCTGCTCCAGGCCGTCATCGGTCTCGGGCAGGCGTGCCCAGGCCCGTAGCGGGATGGGCGGGATGGGCCAGGGCCAGGGCGCGAGGCCACTGGACAGGTCCAGCCAGTCTTCCTGGGCGATGCCGTACCGCATCGCCGCCTTGCGCAGCCGTCCACCGTGTTCAAGCATAAAATTGCGCCCCCGCACACAGGATCAACACCCACAACCACACGCCGCGCTGCACCAGTTGCCAGCCACGCTCGATGGAATCGGCATCGGCCACGGGCCCTTCGCCGAGGGGTGGACGCTGGTGCAACTCACCGTGATAAGTCGCCGCCCCGCCCAGCTCGACACCCAGGGCGCCCGCGCCTGCGGCCATCACCGGCCCGGCATTCGGGCTGTCCCAGGTCGGGCCCTGGCGGCGCCAGCAGGTGAGTGCCAGGCGTGTCTTGCCCAGCACAGCGTAGGTCAAGGCGACCAGGCGGGCGGGGATGTAATTGAGTACGTCGTCAATCTTCGCCGCCGCCCAGCCAAAGCGTTCAAAGCGTTCGTTGCGATAGCCCCACATGGCATCCAGGGTATTGCTCAGGCGGTACAGCACCACGCCCGGCACGCCGGCCACGACAAACCAGAACAGCGCGGCGAACACCGCGTCGCTGCCGTTTTCCAGCACCGATTCGGTGGCGGCCCGCGCCACTTCAGTGCTGTCCAGTTCACGGGTTTCGCGGCTGACCAGGTAACTGACGCGCGTGCGCGCCTCGTCCAGGTCACCACTGCGCAGGGCCTGGGCCACCGGCAACACATGCTCACCTAGGCTGCGCATACCCAGGGCCAGGTACAACGCGAGGATCTCGATCACCCAGCCGAAATAAGGCGCCCAGGACAAGGCCGTGGCCAGCAAGGTCAGGGGTATCACGCAGATAAACCACGCGGTCACGCCATGGCTGCGCCAGCCGCGCCCTGCGGAGTTGAAACGTTGCTCGATGCGCCCGGCAAAATTGCCGAACGCCACCAGCGGATGCCAGCGCCTGGGCTCGCCCAGCAGCGCATCCAGCGCCACTGCAGCGACACTCAGCAAGGCCACACTCATTGACTCACTCCCCAATAATTTTCATACAGCATGTCACTCAGCGGACGCGGTTCGGTCCAGCCTTCGAGTTGCAACATCGGTGCCGGGTAGAACTCGGTCACCGGGCCCAGGCACAGCACGGCCAGGGGCTTGGCGCCGGGCGGCAGGCCCAGCAGGTCGGCCAGGTCCCGGGGCTCGAACAACGACACCCAGCCCAGGCCCAGGCCTTCGGCGCGGGACGCCAGCCATAGATTCTGGATCGCGCAGGACAGCGAGGCCAGGTCCATTTCCGGCAAGGTCCGGCGCCCGAAAATATGCCGCTCGCGGTCATCCATCAACGCCGCCACCAGCACCTCGGCGCAGTCGTGGATGCCTTCGACCTTGAGCCTCATGAAATCGTCCGAGCGCTCGCCCAGGGCTTGCGCGGTGCGGATGCGTTCGGCTTCCACCAACTGCTGGATCTGCCCGCGCAGGTTGCGGTCGCTGATGCGGATAAAGCGCCAGGGCTGCATCAGGCCGACGCTGGGGGCCTGGTGCGCGGCGTGCAGCAGGCGATGCAACAGTTCGGGGGCGACGCTACCGCCGCTGAAGTGGCGCATATCGCGACGTTCGGCGATGGCGCGGTAGATCGCGTCGCGCTCGGTCTGGGGGTAGGCGTGGTCGGTCATGGCCCTATCGCGGGCAAGCCCGCTCCCACATTTGCACCGTGGTGGTCTGCGATAACGGCTTGCCGGTCTGGCGCAAACAACGCGGCCACCGCAGCCGGGTTCGACGGAAAATAAAAATGCACATAGGAGGCTGTCATCCGCCCCTGGCGATACACCGCCTCGGCGCCACGCCCGCCATTGGGGCTCAGGCCACGGGCAATCGGCTGCCACTGCGTGCTGGTCAGGGAATGATGATAGGTATGGCCGCGCAGCACGCCTTCTGGCAGCTCGACCGTTTGCAGGGCCAGGGCCGCCAGGCGTTTCTGCATGACCGCATCGCCTTGCAGCAGGCCCAGTAGTTCGGCGCGAGAGCCCTCGACATCGGTCAAGGAGTCGAGCAGGTAGAGCATGCCACCGCATTCGGCCAGCAACGGTTTGCCGGCAGCGTGATGGGCACGGATCGCCTGCAGCATCGCGCTATTTTGCGACAGCGCCTGGTGATGCAGCTCCGGGTAGCCCCCGGGCAGATAAAGGCTGTGGGCATCGGGCAACACGCGGTCATGGATCGGCGAGAAGAAGTGCAACTGCGCGCCCATCGCCCGCAACAAGTCGAGGCTGGCGCCGTAGGTGAAGGCAAAGGCTTCGTCACGGGCCACGGCAATCCGCACCCCGGCCAGCAAGGACTGGGCCTCGATCACCTCGGGCGCGGCGAATGCCACCGGCGGTGGCAGCGCTACCTCGCAACTGCTGGCCAGGGCGGCGGCCGCCGCATCCAGGCGCAGGTCCAGGTCATTCAACTCGCTGGCCTGCACCAGGCCCAAGTGGCGGCTGGGCAACTCAATCCCGGTTTCCCGGGACAGTGCGCCGTACCAGCGCAGGCCTTCGGTCAGGCTGCCTTCGAGCAACTGCGCATGGCGCACGGTGCCGACGCGGTTGGCCAGGACCCCGGCGAACGGCAGGTCCGCCTGGTAACGCGCCAGCCCCAGCGCCAGGGCGCCGAAGGTCTGGGCCATGGCGGTGCCGTCGATCACCGCCAGCACGGGCACGCCAAAATGGCGGGCCAGGTCGGCGCTGGAGGGGGTGCCGTCGAACAGGCCCATCACGCCCTCGATCAGGATCAGGTCCGCCTCCCCCGCGGCTTCCCACAGCAGGCGGCGACTTTCCTGCTCGCCGACCATCCACATGTCCAATTGATAGACCGGCGCGCCACTGGCGCGCTCATGGATCATCGGGTCGAGAAAGTCCGGGCCGCACTTGAACACCCGGACCTTGCGCCCCAGGTTGCGGTGCAAGCGGGCCAGGGCGGCGGTGACGGTGGTCTTGCCCTGGCCTGACGCCGGCGCGGCGATCAGCACGGCAGGGCAATGGCGCGGCGGGTTCAAAGTTCGATGCCTTTCTGTGCCTTGATACCGGCCTGGAACGCGTGCTTGAGCATGCCCATTTCGGTGACGGTATCGGCCATTTCCATCAGCTCCGGCTTGGCGCCACGCCCGGTGACCAGCACGTGCTGCATCGGTGGGCGGGCTTGCAGGTCGCCAAGCACCTGGTCCAGGTCGAGATAGCCGTGCTTGAGCGCGATGTTCAGCTCATCGAGCACCACCAGGCCGATGGACGGGTCCTGCAACATTTCCCGGGAGACTTGCCAGGCCGCTTCGGCGGCGGCGATATCGCGCTGGCGATCCTGGGTTTCCCAGGTAAAGCCCTCACCCATCACATGAAAACGCACCTGCTCGGGGAAGCGCCGGAAGAACAGCTCCTCACCGGTGCTGTTACGGCCCTTGATAAATTGCACGACGCCGCATTGCATACCGTGCCCCATGGCCCGGGCCAGCATGCCAAATGCCGAACTGCTCTTGCCTTTGCCATTGCCGGTCAATACCAGCAGCAAACCGCATTCATTCGGTGAATTGGCAATGCGCTCGTCAATCACCGCTTTTTTACGCAGCATGCGCGCCAGGTGGCGTTCGTCACGATCAGGGGAATCAGTCATGGCAGCTCTCCGTTGGGGCTGGACAAAAACGGCGGGCAGGAAAAGACAACAACATGAAGCCAAGCATCGCCCACCGTGATGCTGTTGGATGGATCAGGCCGGTCTCCGGGCTCATGAGGGGTGCCCTGTTGACCAGGGCAAACCGACGATGCACCTTCCCATATCGCGGGCGATACAGTGGCAAAAGCAGCGTCTTGACTCATTTACCGTTGCGGGGGCAGCGCCGGGATCGTGGCCGCACTGTAGAAAAGTGCGCGCACTCACCGGCTTCCCTGTTTCACTCGGTCGACGCGTACGTCACCGAGCACCTGAAACAAGCGGCGAAGGTTAGTGGGTTGGGGGTACAGCGTCAATTAAAGCCGGCCATACACTTGAACCATCGCCACGCGCCAGGCCTCTATGGCTACAGGCTTTGAGGATAAAAACATGCACAAGACCCGATGCGCCGGACTATGCCGTAGGGCCGCACACCGCATCGCTGGGCCTGACCTTCGCTGAAGGCAACACGCTGCCGGCGCAATTTGCCCAGGGGGCGTTTATTGGCCAGCACGGCTCGTGGAATCGCAAGCCACACAGTGGTTACAAGGTGATCTTTGTGCCGTTCGAGGGCGGCAAGCCGAAGGGGCAACCGGTGGATGTGCTGACCGGGTTTCTCAACAGTGACCAGAAAGCCATGGGCCGGCCGGTGGGCGTGGTGATCGACCAGCAAGGCGGGTTGCTGGTGGCCGATGATGTGGGGAATAAGGTGTGGCGGGTGTCTTCGGCCCAATAACCGGACCCGACAACACCACAAAACCAATGTGGGAGCGGGCTTGCTCGCGATAGCGGTGGGTCAGTTTGCACATCTGATACCTGATACACCGCTATCGCGAGCAAGCCCGCTCCCACATTTTTGATCGGTACAGGTCTTAGGGGTTACGCGCCAGGTGCTCGGCCGGCAACACGCGCTTGGCACTCAGGTAGGCATTCTGCCAATAGGCCTTGGACAAGGTATCCAGCTTCACCGTACCGCCGGTTTGCGGGGCATGGACAAAGCGCCCTTCCCCCACATAAATGCCGGCATGGCTGACCTGCGAACCGCCGCCCGTGGCGAAGAACAGCAGGTCGCCGGTCTGCAACGCATCTTCACGCACGTCCTGGGCCCGCATCACGATCAGCTCGCGGGTGGTGCGCGGCAGGGAGATGCCAGCGGCATCGCGGTAGACAAAACCAATCAGGCCACTGCAATCAAACCCGGAGTCCGGGGTATTGCCGCCCCAGCGGTAAGGCGTGCCGACCAGGCCCAGGGCGCGAAACAGCACGTCTTCGGCAGCAGGCGAAAAATTCTGGGTGGCGTAGTTGAAGACCGGCTTGGGCTTGGCCGCCACAGGCGCGGGTGCAGGACGGCTGGCGCAGGCACTGAGCAGTGCGGCGCAAACAAGAAGCATTAGGCGGGCCGAGGTCGACATGGGCAGAACAATCCTGATCTGGATGCGGCTTTCGCTGCCGAACGCTGAAAACTAGACCGCGCAAGCAAGCTTGCGCGGTCAGGTTCGCAACAATATCTCAGGATTCTAGCGCTTACGCGTCAAACTTCAAGTATCACTTTAACTTTACTTGCGAGCGGTAACGGTAGTCGGGGCCATCGCCAAGGCGCGCTTGGCTTCGATGAAGGTTTTGCTCCAGTAGCTGTCGCCCAGCTTATCGACCCGCACCCCGCCGCTGCGGCGGCTGCTGGAGTGGATGAACTGGTCATCGCCCAGGTAAATACCGGCGTGGCTGACACGGCCACGGCCATTGGTACTGAAGAAAAGCAGATCGCCGGGCTTGAGGTTGTTTCGTGCGACCAACGGTGCATTCACGTTGATCATTTCGCGGGTGGAGCGCGGCAGGTTCATGCCGGCTTCTTCACGAAACAGGTAACCGATAAAACCACTGCAGTCGAAGCCGGCTTCAGAGGTACCGCCGAAACGGTAGCGGGTCCCGATCAGGGACATGCCGCGCTCAAGAATGCTGTCGGCCAGCAAAGGCAGCTGATAAGGCTTGCTATCGGAGAATTCGGCCAGTTCCTTCTCGGTTGCGAGCTCTTCCTCGTAAACAGAAGAAGACTGCGTTGCAACGAATTTGGCCTGGTGCTGTTGTTGTGGTTTTTGCTGCTCTGCCACTTGTTGAGGGTGGGTGGCGCAACCAAACAACAGGGTAACGAGTGCGAGAGGCACGAGGGGTGCGAAGCGATTTAGCATGGGCACGACCGTGGCTGATAGGTAAAGAAGCCGAGACTATGCCCTCTATCACATCGATTTGCAAATTCAATCGTGATCTATGTGACTTCTTGTTTGACCTATGTCATCTAAGCCCTTAATCCCCATTTAGACCCTTTTGCGTGGCCAGAGCGGCCAAAACGCAGGTTTTCTGGCGCCTGGAATTTGCCAGGAGCCCCGATTTCAAAGGGCTGGCTACCAGCCGAGGGTTTCTTTGAGGAAGGGGATGGTGAGCTTGCGCTGGGCCTGCAAGGAGGCCTGGTCGAGCTGTTCGAGCAAGTCGAACAACGCACTCATGCTGCGGGTGCCACGGGTGAGGATAAAATGCCCGACTTCATCGGTCAGGTGCAGGCCACGGCGCGAAGCGCGCAGCTGCAAGGCCCGCAATTTGTCTTCATCGGACAAGGGGCGCATCTGGAAAATCAGCGCCAGGGTCAGCCGCGACTTGAGGTCGGCCAGCTTGACCGGCAATTCCCGAGGCGAAGTGGAGGCGGCAATCAACAGGCGCCGGCCACTGTCGCGCAAGCGGTTGAACAGATGGAACAGCGCTTCTTCCCAGTCCGCCCGGCCAGCGACCGCTTGCAGGTCATCCAGGCACACCAGTTCGTATTGCTCAAGGTTGTCGAGGATACCGATGCCGCGGTCCAGCAGCTCGGCCAACGGTAGGTACACCGCCGGCTCGCCCAACTGCTCAAAGCGCAGGCAGGCGGCCTGCAACAGGTGGGTGCGCCCCACGCCGTCCTTGCCCCAGAGGTAGATCAGGCTTTCCGTCCACCCGGCGTCGGCTTCGCAAAGCCGCTCGACATAGCCGAGTGCAGCGGCATTGGCGCCTGGGTAGTAATTGATGAAGGTGGCATCGTCACGCAGACGCACACCTAGGGGCAGCTGAATCGGTTTCATGCTGACTGAACGGTTCCAATCGAACCGTTAGTGGCCTCTGTGAAAAGTTTGCAAAGTTTATACCCGTGACGCCGGGCGCACAATGCAACAGACCACAAGCAAAATCAAAGGTTTGCGTTAACTCATTGGATTTTTTGGAGATTGTTTGACGCGATGGCTAAATGCCAAGCCCCACAGGCAACAAACCCGGCCTTGAGCCGGGTTTGTGATGAGCCTTACGGCTGGGGATCATCGACGCCCGTATAGACGTCCGAATCCTTGTACACATCATGCACATGACGCACCAGCACCATGATCACCGCCGCGACCGGCAGTGCCAGGAGGATCCCGGTAAAGCCGAACAACTCGCCGCCGGCCAGGATCGCAAAGATCACGGCCACCGGATGCAGGCCGATGCGGTCGCCCACCAGCAACGGCGTCAGCACCATGCCCTCCAGGGCCTGGCCGACCATGAACACCGCGACAATCCCCAGCATCGGGTACAGGTCGCCGCCAAACTGGAACAGGCCGGCCACCAGGGCCGCGCCAATCCCGATGACAAAGCCCATGTACGGCACAATCGCCGCCAGGCCGGCAATCATGCCGATCAACAGGCCCAGCTCCAGGCCAATCGCCATTAGCCCGCCGGCATAGATAATCCCCAACGCCACCATCACCAGCAATTGCCCGCGAACAAAGGCGCCCAGCACCTCATGGCACTCCTCGGCCAGGGACACAATGCGTTCCTCGCTTTCACGGGGCAGCAGGCTGCGGATCTTGGCCATCATGATGTCCCAGTCACGCAGCAGGTAGAACGCCACCACCGGGATCAACACCAGGTTGGTCAGCCAGCCGATCAGCGCCAGGCTGGAGGCCGTGGCCTGGCTGAGGATCACCCCGACGATATCGGTGGTCTGGCCCATGTGCTCGCTGATCGCGGCCTTGACCTTGTCGAACTTCCAGAAGCCATCGGCCAGGCCGAGCTTGGACTGTGCCCATGGCATGGCCGTGTGTTGCAGCCAATCGAGCATCTGCGGCGCCAGTTCGTACAGGCGAAACATTTGCTTGGCCAGCATCGGCACCAGCACCAGCAACAGCGCCATGACGATCAGGGTAAACAGCGCAAACACCGCCACCACCCCCCAGGTGCGCGACAGCCCGGCCTTTTCCAGGCGATCCACCACCGGATCGAACAGATAGGCCAGCAGCAAGGCGACCAGGAACGGCGTCAGGATCGAATGCAGCAAGAACACAAAGACGCACAGCAGGACAATCCCACCAAGCCACACCCAACGACGCGTATCCGCCATAAACCACTCCATCTGTTATTTGCTTCTATATAAGGAAGAACATTTACCAACGGAAACGCAGTTGCGGCTCGGGCTCAGCCGGTGGCACAGGCGCAGGTGATGCGCCTTCGGCCACGGGCGGCGGCACAGGTTGTGGCGCAAGCGCTTCACCGGCCGGCACTTCCTGCAACCTGGCCAGGCTCAACTGGCTGCGCAACTGCTCGCTGCTGCCATTGACCCGATAGACGATCCGATCGCCATCCACCCGCTGCAACTGCGCGCCAAACGGCTCCAGCAAATGACCAAGGGCGGCGTAGCGCTCCAGGGTCATGCCCTGCACTTGCAGCAACTGCTCGCTGGACACCCCGGCTTTTACGGCAAAACGGGGCGCCAGACGCTCACTGACCGCCAGCAAGACGGCATCGGCCAACGCGGCGGGGTCGGCGCCCTGTGCGGTGCCCTGCTCGGCCTTGTCCCCCAGCCACAGGCGCCATTTGGCTTGCCATTGGCCCGCGTCTTCACGGGCATGCACCGCCAGCAGGGCATCGGCGCCATAACGCTCGGAGGCCGAACGCAGGGGCGCGGGATCTGCACTTTCAAGATTAGGGCCGGTGGCAACGATCTGTTCATCGAGGTCGCCCAGCGGCAGGCGCAACGGCAAGCCACGATGCTGGGCCGCACGGCGCAGCGGCTCGGCGGCGGCCTGGCCATCACCGACCAGGCTGCTGCCTTCGGTGGAATCGCTCAGCCACCAGCCAAGGATCGACGGCCGATTGCTGCCCCACAGCGCCAGGCCGGCATCGCGCAGAGCGCGGTCGGTGCTGACCGGGTCGAAATCCACTTGCAGGCTTTCCGGTGGGCCGGCGTCGTAGCCGTATTGGCTGATGATCTGTTGCGGATCCTTGCGGATCGCCGCCAGGCCAGGGCCCTGGGCGGCCTTGGCATCGCCGGTGAGGCGGATCACCAGGGTTTCCAGGGCGCGCTGGGTGGCTTGCGCGCGCTCCTCCGGCGCCTGGTTGCTGACCGGCTCCAGCACTTGATAGAGACCATTGAGGGTTTCGGCATGACTCGCCAGGCTGATACACGACAAACAGCCGACCAAAAAGTATCTACTCAGACCCATGAAAAAAGATTCCCGAACGACAAAAAAGCGGCTGGAACAGACCGCGTGAAGAAGGTTAGGCAAGGCTGTGACCACAGCGACCGGCAAAACATTCACAAGGCCCCGGTAAGTTTTCGTACTGTCATAACGATAGCGGGTTAAAGGCTATACCTTAATACAGGCGATCGCGGCGCCGATTAAGGTTTTTTTAGCACCATATGCCCCTGCCCGTCGGCCCGAGGATGGCCGCTGCCCCTCAAGCCTGATAAAATCGCGCGCCTTCGCAGACCGTCAACGGCTGGGCGTCCTGAAGTATTCGACTTCCGTACCCCCACCGCATCGGTCGTTACCCCTGAATCCCCCCCTAAAGGCCTGGATCATGAGCAAGCAACCCTCCCTGAGCTACAAGGACGCCGGTGTAGACATCGACGCCGGTGAAGCATTGGTCGAACGCATCAAGAGCGTCGCCAAGCGCACTGCGCGCCCCGAAGTCATGGGCGGCCTGGGCGGTTTCGGCGCCCTCTGCGAGATCCCGGCCGGCTACAAGCAGCCTGTGCTGGTCTCCGGCACCGACGGTGTGGGCACCAAGCTGCGCCTGGCGCTGAACCTGAACAAGCACGACACCATCGGTATCGACTTGGTCGCCATGTGCGTCAACGACCTGGTGGTGTGCGGCGCCGAGCCGCTGTTCTTCCTCGACTACTACGCCACCGGCAAGCTGAACGTGGAGACCGCTGCACAAGTGGTCACCGGTATCGGCGCCGGCTGCGAACTGTCGGGTTGCTCCCTGGTCGGCGGCGAAACCGCTGAAATGCCGGGCATGTACGAAGGCGAAGACTACGACCTGGCGGGCTTCTGCGTCGGCGTCGTGGAAAAAGCCGAGATCATCGACGGCTCCAAGGTAGCGGCCGGTGACGCCCTGCTGGCCCTGCCATCGTCCGGCCCGCATTCCAACGGCTACTCGCTGATCCGCAAGATCATCGAAGTGTCCGGCGCCGACATCGAGAACACCCAGCTCGACGGCAAGCCTTTGACCGACCTGCTGATGGCCCCGACCCGCATCTACGTCAAGCCGTTGCTCAAGCTGATCAAGGACACTGGCGCAGTCAAGGCCATGGCCCACATCACCGGTGGCGGCCTGCTGGACAATATCCCGCGCGTGCTGCCAAAAGGCGCCCAGGCCATCGTCGACGTGGCCAGCTGGCAGCGCCCGGCGGTCTTCGACTGGCTGCAAGAGAAAGGCAACGTCAACGAGACCGAAATGCACCGCGTGCTGAACTGCGGCGTGGGCATGGTCATCTGCGTGGCTCAAGAGCACGTGGAAACCGCGCTGAATGTACTGCGTGAAGCCGGCGAACAGCCCTGGGTGATCGGCCAGATCGCCACGGCTGCCGAAGGTGCGGCCCAGGTTGAACTGAAGAACCTCAAGGCTCACTGATGCCCGCAACCTGTGATGTGGTGGTGCTGCTCTCCGGCACCGGCAGTAACTTGCAGGCCCTGATCGACAGCACGCGCGCCGGCGACAGCCCGGCGCGCATCGCTGCGGTGATTTCCAACCGCAGCGACGCCTACGGCCTGCAACGTGCCCAGGACGCGGGTATCGATACCCGCGCCCTGGATCACAAGGCGTTCGACGGTCGCGAGGCCTTCGATGCAGCCTTGATCGAACTGATCGACGCCTTCAATCCCAAACTCGTGGTCCTCGCCGGTTTCATGCGCATTCTCAGCGCTGATTTCGTGCGCCATTACCAGGGGCGCCTGCTGAATATCCACCCTTCCCTACTGCCCAAATACAAAGGGTTACACACCCACCAGCGGGCCCTGGAGGCCGGCGATACGGAGCACGGCTGCAGCGTGCACTTTGTCACCGAGGAACTCGATGGCGGGCCTCTGGTCGTACAGGCAGTAGTTCCGGTAGAGTCTACGGACTCAGCGCAGAGCCTTGCGCAACGGGTTCACACCCAGGAACACAGGATTTACCCGCTGGCGGTTCGCTGGTTTGCCGAAGGACGCTTGGTTCTCGGTGACCAGGGTGCATTGTTGGACGGCCAGTTACTTGCGGCCAGCGGCCACTTGATTCGTACCTAGGAGATTTTATGCGTCGCGCCCTGCTCTTCGCTTTTGCTCTGTTTGCCCTGCCTGCCGTGCACGCGGCAGACCTTCAGCCTTTCTCCGCCAGCTACACCGCCGACTGGAAGCAGTTGCCCATGAGCGGCACCGCGGAACGCAGCCTGGAAAAAAACGCCGACGGTACCTGGAAGCTCAGCTTCAAGGCCTCGATGATGATCGCCAGCCTGACCGAAACCAGCACCTTGACCCTGGACAAGGATACTTTGCTGCCACAGTCCTACCACTTTGAACGGGGTGGGCTGGGTAAAGCCAAGAAAGCCGACCTGGACTTCGATTGGACCGCCAAGATGGTCACCGGCACCGATCGCGGTGATGCGGTGAAGATCCCGCTGAACCGTGGCATGGTCGACAAATCCACCTACCAGTTGGCCCTGCAGCATGATGTGGCCGCCGGCAAGAAAACCATGAGCTACCAGGTGGTGGATGATGGTGAAGTCGACACCTATGACTTCCGCGTGCTGGGTGCCGAGAAAGTCGATACCAAGGCCGGCAAGATCGACGCCATCAAGGTTGAACGCGTGCGCGACCCGACACAAAGCAAACGTACCACCGTGATGTGGTTTGCCAAGGACTGGGACTACCTGCTGGTTCGCCTGCAGCAAGTCGAAACCGACGGCAAGGAATACAACATCATGCTGTTGGACGGCACGGTCAACGGCAAGGTTGTGAAAGGCAGCTGATCGTTAGCTGATTGAAAGAGCCTCGCTGAATGCGGGGCTTTTTTTCGCCTGAAGTTTGTGGTGAGGCGACTGGCGCTATCGCAGGCAAGCCAGCTCCCACAAGTGAGCGCACTCCAAGGTGGGAGGCCCGGCACAAGGCCAAAGCCTTGCTCGAATATGAAACATTTTTCATAAAATCCCAGCCCCTGTGGCGCAATGTCGCGGCTTACGTGGCCTGGAGCATTGTTGCGTTTACTGCAATGAATTGTTGCACGCAAAGTCAGTTTACTTAGCAAGCTAACAAAATATATAACAAAGGCCTGCGACGCCTTGCCGCAGATCAACCAGAGACTGGAGCAAGCAGATGACTGTAAAAGTAACTGAACGCGACGATGCCCATATGTCCCACGAGGCCCTGGGCCATGGGATTCATATCTGGGATGTGCATCAGCAAGACCTACTGGTCGGCATGTTTCACAATGAGTGCGACGCTCATAATTATAAAAACGAGCTCGAAACCCTTGAAACGAGACGCCAGGCATCAAGTTCCTGAACAGCTGAAATCCCATAGCCACCCGGCCCACGCAGCCGCAGTGTCTATAAACACAAACCCCGCCTTTTGAGCGGGGTTTGTTGTTTTTAACGCCTTACCACATCAGATCGTCAGGGATCTGATAAGCGGCGTACGGATCATCTTCATCCGGCACCTGGGCCTCGGTGAGGATGTTCATCTGCACGATACGCTCAGGCGCGCGCTCCTGGATTTTCAGCGCGGCCTCCCGTGGGATGACTTCGTAACCGCCGCCGTGATGGACAATCGCCAATGAGCCGTTGCTCAGCTTGTTGCGCATCAAGGTGTTGACCGACAGGCGCTTGACCTTCTTGTCGTCCACGAAGTTGTAGTAGTCCTCGGTGGTCAACTTGGGCAGGCGCGAGGTTTCGATCAATTGCTTGACCTGCGCGGCACGGGCCTTGGCCTCGACCTTTTCCTGCTGCTGGCGGTTGAGCTCCTGGTCGCGCTTGACCTTCTCGGCCTGCGCTTCCAGGGCCAGGCGCTGCTGGGTGTCATCGGCCTGGGCCTGGCCTTTGTGAACCAGGCGCTGCTGCTTCTGCTTGTCTTTGCCGACCTGCTTGGCCTGCTTCTGATTGACCAGGCCTGCTTTGAGCAACTGGTCGCGAAGGGAAATGCTCATGGTGCTTACTCACTTAGGCAACTGCTCAACCGCAGTTGGACACATTCTTTTCCTGGCGTTTGGCTTCGCCCCACAGGGCGTCCAACTCTTCGAGGGTGCAATCTTCCATGGGACGGTGGGTGTCGCGCAATGCCTGTTCGATAAATCGGAATCGCCTTTCGAATTTGGCATTGGCAGCGCGCAGGGCGGTTTCCGGGTCCACCTTGAGGTGCCGGGCCAGGTTGACCGCTGCAAACAGCAGGTCACCGACCTCTTCAGCGATGGCCACCGAATCGTTATCGGCCATCGCTTCGAGCACCTCATCGAGCTCTTCACGCACGTTATCCACCACCGGCAACGCCGCTGGCCAGTCGAAACCGACCTGGCTCGCGCGTTTTTGCAACTTGGCGGCGCGGGACAGGGACGGCAAGGCGCTGGGCACGTCATCGAGTAGGGACAGTTGCTCGGGGGCGTCAGACTTTTCTGCGCGCTCCTCGGCCTTGATGGCTTCCCAGCGTTCCTTGACCTGTTCTTCGCTCAGTTGCGGGATATCCAGCGGCGCATACAGGTCGCCAGTGGGGAACACATGGGGATGGCGGCGAATCAGCTTGCGGGTAATGCTGTCGACCACCCCGGCGAACTCGAAGCGCCCTTCTTCCCGGGCCAGTTGGCTGTAATACACCACTTGGAACAACAGGTCGCCCAACTCGCCTTGCAGATGGTCAAAATCCCCGCGCTCGATGGCGTCGGCGACTTCGTAGGCTTCTTCCAGGGTGTGGGGCACGATACTGGCGTAGGTTTGCTTGATGTCCCACGGGCAACCGTACTGCGGGTCACGCAGGCGGTTCATCAGGTGTAGCAGGTCTTCAAGTGAATACATCGGTCAATCTCTGTTCGGGGAGCGCTGAAGATCAAATGTGGGAGCGGGCTTGCTCGCGATGCAGGCAACTCGGTCTATCTGGTATACCGAGGTGATGCTATCGCGAGCAAGCCCGCTCCCACATTTTAAACTGCGCTGATCCAGCGCTTCATGGCGTGCGGTTACGCCGGGTCTCGATGATGTTCGGCAACTGGGAGATACGCCCCAGCAACCGCCCCAATGCGTCCAGCCCCGGGATCTCGATGGTCAGGGACATCAGCGCCGTGTTGTCCTCCTTGTTCGAACGGGTGTTGACCGCCAGGACGTTGATCCGCTCGTTGAGCAGCACCTGCGAGACATCCCGCAGCAACCCCGAACGGTCGTAGGCGCGGATGATGATGTCCACCGGGTAGGTGAGCACCGGCACCGGGCCCCAACTGACCTGGATGATCCGCTCCGGCTCGCGCCCGCCCAGTTGCAACACCGAGGCACAATCCTGGCGGTGAATGCTCACCCCACGGCCCTGGGTGATGTAGCCGACAATGGCGTCGCCCGGCAACGGCTGGCAGCAGCCGGCCATCTGGGTCATCAGGTTGCCCACGCCCTGGATCTGGATATCGCCGCGCTTGCCCGGCTTGTAGCCGGTGGCCTTGCGTGGGATCAGCTCCAGTTGCTCGCTGCCGCGCTCCGGCTCCACCAACTGCTGGGCCAGGTTGACCAGTTGCGCCAGGCGCAGGTCGCCGGCACCGAGGGCGGCGAACATGTCTTCGGCAATCTTCATATTGGCTTTTTCGGCCAACTTGTCGAAGTCCACCTGGGGCAGGCCCAGGCGCCCCAGCTCGCGTTCGAGCAAGGTCTTGCCGGCGGCGACGTTCTGGTCCCGCGCCTGCAGCTTGAACCAGTGGACAATCTTCGCCCGCGCCCGCGACGTGGTGATATAGCCCAGGTTCGGGTTCAGCCAATCGCGGCTCGGCGTGCCGTGCTTGCTGGTGATGATCTCGACCTGTTCACCGGTCTGCAGGCTGTAGTTGAGCGGCACGATGCGCCCGTTGATCTTGGCGCCACGGCAGTTGTGGCCGATCTCGGTGTGCACGCGGTAGGCGAAGTCCAGCGGCGTCGCGCCCTTGGGCAAGTCAATGGCGTGGCCGTCGGGGGTGAAGATATAGACCCGGTCGGGCTCGATATCCACCCGCAACTGTTCGGCCAGGCCGCCGATATCGCCCAGTTCTTCGTGCCATTCCAGTACCTGGCGCAGCCAGGAGATTTTCTCTTCGTACTGGTTGGAGCCCGCCTTGACGTCGGTGCCCTTGTAGCGCCAGTGCGCGCAAACGCCCAGTTCGGCTTCCTCGTGCATGGCGTGGGTGCGGATCTGCACTTCCAGCACCTTGCCCTCGGGGCCGATCACCGCAGTGTGCAGTGAGCGGTAGCCGTTTTCCTTGGGGTTGGCGATGTAGTCGTCGAACTCCTTGGGAATATGCCGCCACAGGGTGTGGACGATGCCCAGCGCGGTGTAGCAATCGCGCATTTCCGGCACCAGCACACGCACGGCGCGCACGTCGTAGATCTGGCTGAAGGCCAGGCCCTTGCGCTGCATTTTGCGCCAGATCGAATAGATGTGCTTGGCGCGGCCGCTGATATCGGCTTCGACACCGGTGGCCTGCAACTCCGAGCGCAACTGGCCCATCACATCGCTGATAAAGCGCTCACGGTCCAGCCGCCGCTCATGCAGCAGGGTGGCGATCTGTTTGTATTGATCGGGTTCCAGGTAGCGGAAGGACAGGTCCTCCAGCTCCCACTTGATATGGCCAATCCCCAGGCGGTGGGCCAGGGGCGCGTAGATGTCGAAGACCTCGCGAGCGACGCGGTTGCGCTTTTCGTCATCGGCGGTTTTCACCGCACGGATCGCGCAGGTGCGTTCGGCCAGCTTGATCAGCGCCACGCGTACGTCATCGACCATCGCCACCAGCATCTTGCGCAGGTTTTCCACCTGGCCCTGGGTGCCCAGCACCATCGACTGGCGCGGGCTGAGGCTGGCGCTGATGGCCGCCATGCGCAGCACGCCGTCGATCAGCTTGGCCACCACCGCGCCGAACCGCTGGCTGACCAGCGGCAACGCAATATGCCCTTCGCGCACGCCGCGATAGAGCACCGCGGCGATCAGCGAGTCCTGATCCAGCTTGAGGTCGGCGAGGATCTCGGCGATTTCAAGCCCGGTGCGAAAACTGGAGGTGCCTTCGGCCCACAGGTTCTTGGCCGCATTGTCTTGCTGTTCTGCCTCGCGAGCGAACTCGCAGGCGGTTTTCAAGGCTTCACGGTCCAGTGCCGGATCGACACTGACGGCATGATCCAGCCATGCCTCGAGATTGATACTGCCGTCGGTGTTGATCGGCTGGTGTGCTCTCACCTGTACCATCTTGCTTACCTTCCCTACGACGCGCCTGTAGCGCGTCAAAATCGCTGACCCTTGTAACGCGAACTCCCTGGCAGGTCACAGGCCCTGGAGAACGCAGGCCAGTCGGACTAAACGAGCATCCTAGCTCGCTTCAAATAACGCCATCGCCTCGACATGCGCAGTTTGCGGAAACATATCGAGGATCCCGGCACGTTTTAGCCGGTAGCCTTGCTTGACCAACTCGACAGTGTCCCGCGCCAGCGTGGCAGGGTTACAGGACACATACACCAGGCGCTCAGCCCCCAGAGTGGCCAGCTTGCGCACAACCTCCAGGGCACCGTCGCGAGGTGGGTCCAAGAGTACCGCACAAAAGCCTGCTTTGGCCCATGACGCATCACTCAAAGGCTGGGACAAATCGGCCTGAAAAAACTGCACATTATGCAGATTATTGCTGAGGGCGTTGACGGCCGCGCGATCCACCATGGCCTGCACGCCTTCTACCGCCACCACTTCACGCACCTGGCCCGCCAGGGGCAAGGCAAAGTTGCCCAGGCCGCAGAACAGGTCCAGCACCCGTTCGTCGGCGCGCGGTGCCAGCCAGTCCAGGGCCTGGGCCACCATCGCCTCGTTGACCCCGGCATTGACCTGCACAAAATCCCCTGGCCGGTAAGCCAGTTCCAGGTCCCACTGCTCAAGACGATAGCCCAAGGCCTGCCCGGCCGCGAACGGCTGCGGCTCGCCTTCACCATGCAGCCACAGCTGGGCGTCATGGAATGCGCAGAATTCTTGCAGCACCACCAGGTCGGCGTCCGACAGGGGCGCCATATGCCGCAGCAGCACGGCAATCGACGAGCCGCTGAACAACTCGACATGCCCCAGGGCCTGAGGCTTGCCCAGGCGCCGCAGCATGTTGGGCAGGCGCTGCATGATCGGTTGCAAGGCCTGTACCAGCACCGGGCAATCGTCGATGGCCACGATGTCCTGGCTGGCCACGGCGCGAAAGCCCACATCCAGGCGCTTGGCCTTGGCGTCCCAGCGCACAGCGACCCGCGCCCGGCGGCGGTAGCCGAACTCGGGGCCGCTCAAAGGCGCCGCCCATTCCTGGGGCTCGACCCCGGCGACACGGGACAATTGCTCGGCAAGCATGCGCTGTTTCAGGGCAAGCTGTTCGGCATGGGGCAGGTGTTGCAGGCTGCAACCGCCACAACGGCCGGCATGGGCGCACGGCGCCGGGCGGCGCAGTTCGCTGGCCTTGAACACCCGCTCGGTGCGGGCCTCGACCACTTTGCCATGGGCCCCCAGCACCCGCGCCTCGACCTCTTCGCCGGCCAGGGCGCCCACCACAAACCAGGTGCGACCTTCAAAAAACACGATCCCCCGGCCATCGTTGGCCAAGCGCTCGATGGTCAGGCGTTGCTTCTTGCCGACCGGAACTTGGGGCGCCCGGCTGCCGCCCGTAGGCTGGAAACGCAGGCCTCGCTCTTGCTTGGCCATCAGTTGGGCGCGTCGAAAATGCCGGTCGACAGGTAGCGGTCGCCTCGGTCACAGATGATCGCGACGATCACCGCGTTTTCCAGTTCTGCAGACAGGCGCAACATGCCGGCCACGGCACCACCGGAGGACACGCCGCAGAAGATGCCTTCTTCACGGGCCAGGCGGCGGGTGGTGTCTTCGGCTTCACGCTGGGCCATGTCGATGATGCGATCGACGCGGGCGGCGTTATAGATCTTGGGCAGGTACTCTTCGGGCCAGCGACGGATCCCCGGGATCGCCGCACCTTCCACTGGTTGCAGGCCAACGATCTGGATCGCCGGGTTCTGCTCCTTGAGGTAGCGCGAGTTGCCCATGATGGTGCCGGTGGTGCCCATGGAGCTGACGAAATGGGTGATGGTGCCCTGGGTCTGGCGCCAGATCTCCGGGCCGGTGCTGGTGTAGTGCGACTCGGGGTTGTCCGCGTTGGCGAACTGGTCCAGGACCTGGCCACGGCCTTCGGCGGCCATGCGCTCGGCCAGATCGCGCGCGCCTTCCATGCCCTCTTGCTGGGTCACCAGCACCAGCTCGGCGCCATAGGCGGTCATCGCCGCCTTGCGCTCGGCGCTGCCGCTGTCGGGCATGATCAGGATCATTTTGTAGCCCTTGATCGCGGCAGCCATGGCCAGGGCAATCCCGGTATTGCCGGAAGTGGCTTCGATCAGGGTGTCACCCGGCTTGATCTGCCCGCGCAGCTCGGCGCGGGCGATCATCGACAGCGCCGGGCGATCCTTGACCGAGCCTGCCGGGTTATTACCCTCAAGCTTGAGCAGCAAGGTATTGCTGGTGTTACCCGCCATGCGTTGCAAGCGGACCAGGGGGGTGTTGCCGACGCAATCGGCGATGGTGGGGTATTGCAAGGTCATGGCGTATTCGCAATCCAGGCTGCGGGGGCGCCTATCATACCGGCAAACGCTGGCGGGCCATATCACGCAATTCGCGGTTCTTATAGCTGCAAGTTATAAGCTGCAAGCGGCAAGCTTGACGCTGACAACTTGCAGCTTGCCGCTGTCATCAGACCGTATCCACCTTCAACGAATGGTCATTCAACATCCCATTGATGATCGTCGCCGTATCCGCCCCACCCGCAATCAACCCACCCACGCCCGGTGTCACACCGTAGTGGGTCGCCAGGTTGACCCCGGCCAGGTCGAGGGTCTGGGTCGGCGTGGCGCCGGCCACGGCGCTGATGTCGATAGTGGTCATACCGCCCAGCACCTTGAAGTGCAGATAGTCATCCAGGGACGCCGATGTCGCATTCTCCCCCAGCAGCAACTGCGAGAGGTCCAGCTTGTCGCTGCCCACCGTAAAGTCGGTAATGACGTCGTGCCCGCTATTGCCGGCCAGGTACTGGAAGGTATCGGCGCCAGGGCCGCCAGTCAGGGTGTTGGTGCCCGGGCCGCCGACCAGAAGGTCATCGCCGCCCTCGCCCTTGAGGGTGTCATTGCCCAGCCCGCCGGAGATCAGGTTGTTATTGCCGTCGCCGGTGAGCCCATCATTGAAGTTGGAGCCGATCAGGTTTTCCAGGGCCTGCAAGGTATCGGTGCCGGCGCCGCCGGTGACTTGCGCGCCCCCCAGGCCAAGGTTGACGGTCACGCCTGCCGTGGCATGGGCATAGCTGACGGTATCGATGCCCGCCCCGCCATCGAGCAGGTCGTTGCCGATCCCACTGAACAGCAGGTCATTGCCATTGCCGCCGTGCATCTGGTTATTGCCGGTGCCGGCGCTCAGTACATCGTTGCCATCCCCGCCATTGAGGAGGTTGCTGCCCGGCCCGGCCATGAGGATGTCATCGCCATTGGTGCCGGTCAGGGTGCTGCCGGCCTGGTAGCTGATGTCCACGGCGGCGCTGTCACTGCCACCGTGGTTGTCGCTGACCGAATAATTGCCGTGGTATTGCGGCGTGTAGTCCTGGGCGCCGGCGTAGTTGATGGTCATGGTCAACTGGTAGTTTTCGACGGCATTGGCATTCCCGGTGGGGTTGGGGACGTTGGTGAGATGGATCTGGTACTCGCCCGTCGCCCCTGCCGTAAAGGTGCCGTTATCGAGGATCGGGGTTTCGCTGCCACCATTGAAGGCGTACGCCATGACCATGCGCGTGTCCGTCAGGTTATGGTTCAGGTTCAGGGTTTCCCCCTGATGCAGGGTGACGATGATGCGGTCTTCATCGTTAGCATTGCTGCCACTGACCGTGCCCAGATAGCCGGTGACCAGCAGCGTAGCGGTCATGCCCGTGGCGCCCATGAAGGCTGTGCGCACATCCGCCAGGTTCTGGTTGGCGAAACTATCCGGTTGGCCGTTGAACGTACGGCTGCCCGTCCCGGTAAAGCTGCCCCCCTTGACCATCCAGCCCGTTGCAAAACTGGTGGGCACAGGCGTCAGGGTGTCATGGTTGGCATCGCTGTCATTGGCCAGCAACAACTCGGCAGGCACCACAATATTGCCCGCCAGGATATTGGTGATCACATGATCATCACCGGCCACCGGTGCCACGTTCGGGTTGACCTTGACCACCAGGCTGGAGGTGGCGAGATCGCCGTCGTTGTCGCTGACGGTCACGCCGAAGGTTTCGGTGATCAGCGACCCCGTCAGCGTCGGCGGGGTGTAGCGGAACTCGCCGTTGTCCATGTCCACCACCAGCGTGCCGCCCTGGTTGGTGGTGATGGTGACACTGTTGCTCAGCGTATCGAACGTACCGTGGCCGCCCGGCAGGTTGGCGCTCATCGAGCCCCCCGCCGCCGGGTTGTAGGTGTAGACGATCCCATCCACCGCAAGGGATTTGACGAAGCCGCCATCGGCGCCAAACGTGCCGTCCGTCAGCAGGCTGCCGGTGACCGGTGCGCCCTGTACCGTGCCGGCCAGCACCGCGTCCAGGCCCGCCAAGTTGGCCACCACCACCGCGTTGGTGTTGGTGTGGGTGCTGCCGTCGTAGGCCACCGGGTCCAGGTAAATGCTGTTGACCCCCGCGCCCAGGCCAATGGCATAGGCCTTGATGCCGTTGGCGTCGAGGAAGGCCCGCCATACACCTTCTTCAGTGACGTCGATCCCGTCGCCGTATTCCGGGTTGACCACGTTGCCGGGGTTGTTCGGGTTATTGGTGTTGGACGTGGTGGGGTTACCGTCCGAGAAGAAATACGCCACGTTCTGCGCGCCCTCTAGCTTGCCGGCGGTGCCATAGGCGGTCTGTGCGGTGCCGAGGGCCGAATCGTAGTTGGTGCCGTTGAACGCGGTAAGGCCGTTGACCAGTGTCTTGGCCGTGGCGACGCTGACCCATTGGCTGCTCAATTGCTGGGAGCTGTCATTGAAGGTCACGATCTGCACCTTCACATCGCCCATGTCGTCATAACGGTTGAGCAACTCGGTGATGGAGGCTTTGGCCAGGTCGAGCCGCGTACCGCCGGCCCCTGACGCGTCGTTCATGCTGCCGGAGATATCGATGATCAGCAGCAGGTTGGAATCCACCTCCGTGGCCGTGACCTCACGCGCGCTGGACACTACGTTGGGCACGTCATCGACAATGCTCACCACGATGCTGCTGTTGGTGGTATTGCCCAATGGGTCCGTGACCTTGTAGGTGAAGGTCTCGGTCAGCACATTCGGCCCGTCGTTGCTATTGGGCAAGGTCTTGGGTGCCGAGGTCAGGGTGTAGGTGTAGGTGCCGTTGGGGTTGAGCAGGATCTGCCCGTAGGTGCCAGTAGCACTGCCCACCAGGCTGAAACTCAGCGGGCCACTGCCGCCGGTTACTGAATCTGCGAGGTTGCCGCTGGCGGTTTCCGTGGTGGCCGTCGGGTCGCTGCCGACCACCGTGCCAGGCGCCAGGTCCTGGCCGTCCAGGTTAAGGTCCAGGGCTTTTTCGTAGACCGTGACATCGCCATCGGTCAGCGCTTTCAGGCCACTGTCGGTCAGCGTAATGGTCAGGGTCGTGGTGCTGATATCTCCGTCGGCATCGCGCACGGTATACACGAATGTATCCGTCGCGCCTGGTGGCGTCACCGAGTTGGGGTTGCTGTGGTACACGGCGTTGCCGTTCGCATCCAGGGTCAGGTAACCGAAGGCCCCGTTGATGTTGCTGCCCAGGCCACCACTGGCCGGGGTGCCGGTATTGCTCCCCGCCCGCACCCCGACCACCGCGCCGGCCAACGTGGGGCTATCGGCGCCGCCCACGTCATTGCCCAGCACATTGGCGCTGACCACACCGCCTTCTACCACCGAGCGCACGTCAGGGTTGGCGGTGGGCAGGTCATCGATGATGTTGATATCGATCGTACCCGTGGCCGTATGGGTGTCGTAATCGCTGGCCGTGACCGTGATGTGCTCGGACAGGCTGTTGTCGCCGTTGGCATTGGGGTGCGCTTCATTGTCGAGCAAGGTGTAGCGGTAACTGACCACCCCGGTGTTGGGGTCGTAGCCGGTAACAACAAAGTTATTGCCCAACAGGGTGCCTTCCGACAACGGGAAGGTGGCAACCACGCCGTTGGTCACCACGTTCAAGCCGCCGACCGTGAGGTTTTTCAAACCGTCCAGGGCGGTGACCGTGAAGGTGCCGGTCTGGGTCAGTGCGGGGATATTCGGGTTGCTACCGTCGAACAGGTTTTTTTCATAGACGGTCAACTCGCCGCCGGCGAGATCCAGGCCGGTCAGCACTACCGGATCATCATTGTTATGCACCTGCAAGACGAGGTTGGCGGTGCTGGTATCGCCGTCGCTGTCGTTCAGTTGATAGGTGAAGGTCTCGGTACCATTACCCCCACCGTGAAGGGCGATAAATTGTGGATCAGTCTTGTCCAGGGTGTAGATGTAGCTGCCATCGGCAAATAACTGCAATGTGCCGTAGGTGCCGATGATGGTGTTCGGCGTGACCGGGCCTGTGGCGATGCGGTCGGCGCCTTGCACATCGTTGCCCAGCACGCTGCCGCTCAGGGTCAGCAGGCTTTCAGACGCCACTTGTCCATTGCTGTCATCGACTGCGGTCGGTACATCGTCGACCACATTCACGTCCAGCGAGCCATTGGCGCTGCTGTTGTCGTTGTCGGTGGCGACCACCGTGAACGACTCTCCGATGCTATTGGTGCCCGCGCCCGATGGATGGCTGTCGGTGCCATTGAGGGTATAGCTGTAGCTGATTACGCCGGTGCTGGCGTTGTAGCCGGTGATGGTCAGGGTGTTGCCCAAGCCAGTGGGTTCCGACTGCGGAAACGTGGCGGCGACGCCGTTGCTGACGACGCTGATACCACCCACAGTCAGGTTTTTCAGGCCGTCCAAGGCGGTCACAGTAAAGGTGCTGGATTGGGTTAATGCAGCCCCGTCGATAGCACTGCCCAGCGGCAGGTTTTTCTCGTAGACCGTGACCTCGCCGCCATTCACCTCAAGGCCCGTCAACACCACCGGGTCGTCGTTGTTATGCACCTGCAAGACGAGGTTGGCGGTGCTGGTATCGCCGTCGCTGTCGTTCAGTTGATAGGTGAAGGTCTCGGTACCATTACCCCCACCGTGAAGGGCGATAAATTGTGGATCAGTCTTGTCCAGGGTGTAGATGTAGCTGCCATCGGCAAATAACTGCAATGTGCCGTAGGTGCCGATGATGGTGTTCGGCGTGACCGGGCCTGTGGCGATGCGGTCGGCGCCTTGCACATCGTTGCCCAGCACGCTGCCGCTCAGGGTCAGCAGGCTTTCAGACGCCACTTGTCCATTGCTGTCATCGACTGCGGTCGGTACATCGTCGACCACATTCACGTCCAGCGAGCCATTGGCGCTGCTGTTGTCGTTGTCGGTGGCGACCACCGTGAACGACTCTCCGATGCTATTGGTGCCCGCGCCCGATGGATGGCTGTCGGTGCCATTGAGGGTATAGCTGTAGCTGATTACGCCGGTGCTGGCGTTGTAGCCGGTGATGGTCAGGGTGTTGCCCAAGCCAGTGGGTTCCGACTGCGGAAACGTGGCGGCGACGCCGTTGCTGACGACGCTGATACCACCCACAGTCAGGTTTTTCAGGCCGTCCAAGGCGGTCACAGTAAAGGTGCTGGATTGGGTTAATGCAGCCCCGTCGATAGCACTGCCCAGCGGCAGGTTTTTCTCGTAGACCGTGACCTCGCCGCCATTCACCTCAAGGCCCGTCAACACCACCGGGTCGTCGTTGTTATGCACCTGCAAGACAAGGTTGGCGGTGCTGGTATCCCCATCGCTGTCGTTCAGTTGATAGGTGAAGGTTTCAGTCCCGCTGCCACCGCCATTCAGGGCCATGAACTGCGGATCAGTCTTATCCAGGGTGTAGATGTAGCTGCCATCGGCGAACAGTTGCAGGGTGCCGTAGGTGCCGACGAGGGTGTTCGGCGTGACCGGGCCTGTGGCGATGTGGTCGGCGCCTTGCACATCATTGCCCAGCACGCTGCCGCTCAGGGTCAGCAGGCTTTCAGACGCCACTTGCCCATTGCTGTCATCGACTGCGGTCGGTACATCGTCGACCACGTTCACGTCCAGTGAACCGCTGGCGGTGCTGTTGTCGTTGTCGATAGCGGTCACCGTGAACGACTCGCCGATGCTATTGGTGCCTGCGCCGGTTGGGTGGCTATCGGTGCCATTGAGGGTATAGCTGTAGCTGATTGCGCCGGTGTTGGCGTTATAGCCGGTGATGGTCAGGGTGTTGCCCAAGCCAGTAGGTTCCGACTGCGGAAAAGTGGCGGCGACGCCGTTGCTGACGACGCTGATGCCGCCCACAGTCAGGTTTTTCAAGCCGTCCAAGGCAGTCACGGTAAAGGTGCCGGATTGGGTTAACGCAGGCCCATCGATAGCGCTGCCCAACGGTAGGTTTTTCTCGTAGACGGTGACTTCCCCACCATTCACTTCAAGCCCCGTCAACACCACCGGATCGTCGTTGTTATGCACCTGCAAGACGAGGTTGGCGGTGCTGGTATCACCATCGCTGTCATTCAATTGATAAGTGAAAGTCTCAGTGCCGTTGCCACCGCCATTCAGGGCCATGAACTGTGGATCGGTCTTGTCCAGGGTGTAGACATAGCTGCCATCGGCAAACAGTTGCAGGGTGCCGTAGGTGCCGACGAGGGTGTTTGGCGTGACCGGGCCGGTGGTGATGCGGTCGGCGCCTTGTACGTCGTTGCCGAGGACGCTGCCGCTCAGGGTCAGCAAGCTTTCAGACGCCACTTGCCCATTGCTGTCATCGGCGGCTGCCGGAACATCGTCCACCACGCTGATATGCAGCGTGCCAGTAGCCGTGCTGTTGTTGGTATCGCTGGCGATCACATTGAAGCTTTCGGTCAGCTCATCCACCCCGCCCGCCGCGGGATGCGCCTCGGTGCCGGTCAGGGTGTAGCTGTAGCTGACCACCCCGGTGGCCGGGTCAAAGCCGGTGATGGTCAGGGTATTGTCCAGGCCGGTGGCGATCGATTGCGGGAAGCCGGCGGCAACACCGCCGGACATCACGCTGATACCGCCCACGGACAGGTTCTGCAAACCGTCCACGGCCGACACGCTCAGGCTGCCGGTGCGGGTCAGTGCGCCAGCGTCGGGGCTACTGCCGTCCACCAGGTTTTTTTCATAGAGGGTCAGGTCGGCACCATTCACGCTGATGCCACCGATCACCACCGGGTCGTCGTTGTTGTGCACGTGCAGCACCAGGTTGGCGGTGCTGCTGTCGCCATCGGCGTCGGTCAGGGTGTAGGTGAAGGTTTCGCTGCCATTGCCGCCGCCGTGCAGCGCGACAAAATCAGGGTCGGCGGTGTTCAGCGTGTAGGTGTAGCTGCCATCGGCCGCCAGCACCAGGGTGCCGTATTGGCCGATGAATGTACCACCGGTGATCGGGCCACTGGCGACGCGGTCGGCGCCCTGGGTGTCGTTGTCCAGGACGTTGCCGACAAGGGTCAGCAGGCTTTCCGATGCGCTGCCTTCATGGCTGTCAGCCACCGCCTTGGGGACATCGTCGATAACCGTGATATCCAGCGAACCCGTGGCGGTATCGTTGTCGCTATCGGTGGCAACCACCGCAAAATTTTCGCCGAGGCTGTTGGTGCCGGCACCCGATGGATGGGCCTCATTGCCCGTCAATGTGTAGCTGTAGCTGATCACCCCGGTGGCCGCGTTATACCCGGTAATACTCAAGGTATTACCCAACCCGGTGGTAATGCTTTGCGGGAAGCTGCTGGCCACCCCGCCGCTGACCACGTTGATGCCGCCCACCGTCAGGCTTTGCAGGCCATCGGGCGCCGAGACGTTGAAGGTGCCGCTTTGCACCAGTGCCACCGGGTTGCTGGCCGAACCTTGGGCAAGATGGGCCTCGTTGAGCGTCAGTTCGCCGCCTTCGACCTCCAGCCCGCCCAGGCTCACCGGGTTGTCGGGGGGCACCACCACGGGCTGGTCGTTGCCGGTATCGGGCTGGCCGGCGACCTGGAACAACGGAAACTCAGGAATCGCGCCAAACCCTGCCGTGGGAAAGCCGATGACCGGCTCCACCCGCCCGGCGACTTCAGTCAGCAGCACAAAGGAGTGCCCACCGCCCAATTCACCCGCCGCCGTGCTGCCGGCCTGGCCGGCGGCCGTGGCTTCGGCGGTCTGGGTCGGGTCGGCCCCTGCGGCAATGGCTTTTTGCAGTTGCTGCACATCGGTCAACTGCGCCTGGCTCGGTGCAAGATCTTCCGAGGCATGAATCTGCAGCGCCTGGCCAGCCAGCAATTGCGGGGAAAGACCCAGGCTGCTGTCGCGCCCCAAGGTCAGCTCCTGGCCGTTGGTCAATTGCACCGCCACCGCACCGGCTGCGCCGGTCTGCAGTTGCTCGCCGGCAAACAGTCGGTCGCCTTCGATCAGGCTACGGCGGCTGCCATCCCCGGCCACGGCAAAGACTTCCCCAACCACCTTGCTGACAACACCGATTAACTTGGCCATGTGCTTATCTCCCTGTCCGACCCAGTAGTCGGCCCTCGGTTACGTGCACAAGTGCAGTGGATCAGATACCCGGCCGGTCATTGAACGTGGCACAAAACCGATTCAAATCAGTTACCCATCCACGCCTCGACCCGGTTGCAGAGAGCCTCCCAAGGGGGCAAGCGACAAAAAACCGTCACCTGTAAATTCCCCTTTTTTCCGCTCCCCCTTCCTCCGCCTGCACTTGCGATTGAACTTTCCCCGAGCCGCAAAACGCGCCAAAGCGTACATAACTCAAGGCTTACGCTTTGAACAATGTATTGCTTCGCGCCGAACGCATAAGTTTTTTTGGACATAAATATTATGAGAAATCCTTCTTAGCTCCTCTCGCAAATGTTCTTAGCTCTGTTGTTACAAGCCTGAGACGGTTTGACCCCATAAATTCGTCAAATAAATGGCGACAGACCAGTAACACTGACTACAGGGAGAAGTACCCATGCGCGTCTTGACCCCCCTCTGCTGCGCGATTCTGATCGCCATGGCATGCGCCAATACCCAAGCGATGTCGTTGACCCAAGCGATCCAAAGCACGCTGGACACTCACCCGGAACTCAATGCCAGCCGTAACAGCCGGCTTTCGGCCGATGAAGAGGTGAAAGTCGCCAAGGGCGGCTTCTACCCCAGCCTCGATCTCAATGCCGCCTACGGCCGCGGCTACAGCGACAACAGCAGCACCCGCGCCCGGGGCGGCAACCACCACACCGAGACCGACAACTACACCCAGTCGGAACTGCGCCTGCGCCAGATGCTGTTCGACGGTTTCAACACCTCCAACGAAGTGCAGCGCACCGGGGCGGTGGTCAACTCCCGCGCCTATTACACCCGTGGCACCGCCGAAAGCCTGGCCCTGCGCACCGTCGAGGTGTACCTGGAAGTGCTCAAGCGCCGCGACCTGCTGACCCTGGCCAAGAACAACCTGCAGGCACACCTGCGCGTCACCGACCAGATCGGCCTGCGCACCGAGCGCGGCATCGGCAGCACCGCCGACCGCGACCAGTCCACCGCCCGTCGGGCCCTGGCAGATAACAACTACCAGACCGCCCTGGTCGACCTGCAAGACGCCGAATCGAACTTCTACAGCGTGGTCGGGCGCATGCCGGACGAACTGGAAAGCCCAGCCTCGATCAAGGGCGAGCTGCCCAGCGACCAACTCGGGGCCCGGCGCAGCATGCTGGAGAACAACCCCTATCTGAAGTCGGCCCAGTCCGATGTGATGGCCGCCGAGAGCCAATACGAAGTGGCCAAGTCGCCGTTCTATCCACGCTTCGATGCCGAGGCGGCGGTGGGCGCCAATAACAATGTGCAGGGCGACCTTGGCCACGACAACGAATGGCGGGTGGGTGTGGTAATGAACTACAACCTGTTCCGTGGCGGCAGCGACAAAGCCCGCCTGGCGTCGGACTCGCACAAGATCAACCAGGCCATGGACATCCGCAACAACGCCCTGCGCATGCTCAACGAGAACCTCAACCTGGCCTGGCACGCCATGGACAACGCGCGCATCCAGACCCCCACCGCCCGCGAATACGCCGAGACCACCCAACGCGTACGTGCGGCCTACCAGGACCAGTTCGGCCTGGGCCAACGCACCCTGCTGGACCTTTTGGACAGTGAAAACGAGCTGTACAACGCCAACCGCCGCTACACCGAAGTGCGCTACACCGAAGAGTTCTCCATGTACCGCGTGCTGGCCAACATGGGCGAGCTGCTGAACAAGGAGCGCGTGGTGGTTCCGGCCGAAGCCATTGCCCAGTCGGAAGTCAGAAGCGAAGCCCACCTGCCTGACCTGAAGTAGCCAACATGTGGAGCAGATCGCCGTGAGCCAGATGGAACCGCTGAACCCGGGTGTCGACCCGCGCCAGAGCTTTGATGACCCATTGCTCGACGGCCTGCTGATCCTGTGCAAGCTGCACGGCCGTACCGTCAGCCGTTCCAGCCTGAGCGCCGGCCTGCCCTTGGCAGAGCAACGCCTGGGCCTGGACTTACTGCCACGGGCAGCGGCCCGGGCCAGCTTGCAGGCGCGGGTGTTGCGCCGGGACTTAAAGGCCATCTCGGCGCTGAACCTGCCGGTACTGCTGCTGCTCAACGCCGGCCGCTGCGCGGTGCTGCGGCGCTGGGGCGAGAATGGCCAGGCGCTGATCCTGCCCAGCGAAGCCGAAGGCGGCGAACAGTGGGTCAGCCGCGAGGAGCTCGAAGCGGCCTACAGCGGCCAGGCCCTGTTCGCCCGGCCCCGCCACGAGATCGAAGACCTGCGTGCGCCGCTGGTGCCGCGGGTCGAGGCGTGGTTTCGCGATACCCTGAAACTGTCGCGCTGGCTATACAGCGACGCGATTCTCGCCAGCTTGCTGATCAACCTGCTGGGCCTGATGGTGCCGCTGTTCGTCATGCAGACCTACGACCGCGTGGTGCCGAACCAGGCCACCTCGACCTTGTGGGTACTGGTGATCGGCCTGCTGATCGGCACGGGCTTCGAGCTGGTGCTGCGGGTGGTGCGCGCCCATCTGCTGGACACCGCCGGCAAGAAGACCGACGTGATCCTGTCGGCGACCCTGTTTGAGCGCATCACCGGTATGTCGATGAAGGCGCGCCCCGCGACCATCGGCGGTTTTGCCCAGAGCATCCATGACTTCCAGGGCCTGCGCGAATTCCTCACCGCCGTGACCCTCACCAGCCTGATCGACCTGCCTTTCGCCGTGCTGATGCTGGTGGTGATCGGCCTGCTCGGTGGCTGGCTGGTGATCATCCCGTTGTGTGCGTTCCCGCTGACCATCGGCTTTGCGATGCTGATCCAGGCGCGCCTGCGCGACACCGTGCAAAAAAGCCTGAGCCTGGGTGCCGAACGCCAGGCGCTATTGATCGAAACCCTCAGCGGCCTGGAAACCCTCAAGGCCTGCAGCGCCGAAAGCGAGCGCCAGCACCAGTGGGAAAGCACCCATGGCGCCCTCACCCGCCTCGACAGCCACGCGCGCAACCTCTCGGCGCTGGCCACCAATGGCACGCTGTTCATCCAGCAGTTTTCCGGGATGGCCACGATTGTCGCCGGGGTCTACAGCATCATCGCCGGCAGCCTCAGCGTTGGCGCGCTGGTGGCCACCTACATGCTCGGCAGCCGGGTACTGGCGCCGCTGGGGCAGATCGCCGGCTTGATCACCCGCTACCAGCAGGCGCAGTTGACCATGCGCAGCACCGATGCGCTGATGGCCCTGCCCCAGGAGCGCGACCCGCAGCAGCGCCCACTGGAACGCACACAACTGAGCGGCGCCCTGGAAGTCAGCCAGGTCACCTTCCGCTACGCCGGGCAAAACGCCCCGGCCCTGAGCCAGGTCAATTTCCAGCTCAAGGCCGGCGAGCGCGTGGGGATTATCGGCCGCAGCGGCTCGGGCAAAAGCACCCTGGGCCGCCTGGTGCTGGGCTTTTACGCGCCAGAAGAAGGCCAGCTGCTGCTCGATGGCCTCGACCTGCGCCAACTGGATGTGGCCGACCTGCGCCAGCAAGTGGGTTATGTGGCCCATGATCTGCCGCTGTTGGCCGGCAGCCTGCGCGATAACCTGACCCTGGGCGCGCGCTATATCAGCGATGCGCGGATGCTCGAAGTGGCCGAACTGACTGGCGTCAGCGAACTGGCCCGCCAGCACCCCCAAGGCTTCGACCGGCCGGTGGGCGAGCGCGGGCAACTGCTTTCCGGCGGCCAGCGCCAGGCGGTGTTGCTGGCCCGCGCGCTGCTGCTCGACCCGCCGATCCTGTTGCTGGACGAGCCCACCAGCGCCATGGACAACAGCAGCGAAGATACCCTGCGCCAGCGCCTGGAGTTGTGGGTCAGGGGCAAGACGTTGCTCTTGGTCACACACCGCACCTCGATGCTCAGCCTGGTCGACCGCCTGATCGTGCTGGACAACGGCCGCATCGTGGCCGACGGCCCCAAAGAAAGTGTGATCGATGCACTGCGCAAGGGCCGTGTCGGCTCGGCCGCCGTCTAGGAGCCCCACCATGTCAGCCACTCCCGCGTCACCGGGCTATTTCAAGAGTTTTGGCAAAACCGCCGACAGCGAGTTCATGCCCGAACTGGCGGGCGCTGCGCTGCAGGACTCGCCGCGCCGTTCACGGATTATCGTGTGGCTGACCGCCGGCCTGATCATCTGCGCCCTGCTGTGGGCCAACTTTGCCGTGCTCGATGAAGTGACCATGGGCGAAGGCAAGGCCATCCCGTCGAGCAAAGTGCAGGTGATCCAGAACCTGGAGGGCGGCATCGTCACCCAGATCTACGTGCGCGAAGGGCAAATGGTGGACAAGGGCGACAAACTGCTGCAACTGGACGACACGCGGTTCCGCTCGAACAAGGGCGAAAGCGAAGTCGACCGGTATGCCCTCACCGCCCAGGTCGAACGCCTGTCGGCCGAGGCCGAGGGGCGGCCGTTCAAACTGTCCGATGAAGTGATCGCCAAGGCCCCGCAAGTGGCCGAGGACGAACGCTCGCTGTTTGAACAGCGCCAGCGGCGCTTGAGCAGCGAGCAACGGACCTTGAGTGAACAATTGCGGCAGAAAACCCAGGAGCTGGCGGAGTTCCGTTCCAAGCAGGGCCAATTCAGCTCCAGCCTGGCGCTGCTGCAACAAGAGATGAACATGTCGGCGCCGCTGGTGGGCACCGGCGCGGTGTCGCCGGTGGAAATCCTGCGCCTCAAACGCAGCGCCGTGGAGATCCGTGGCTCGCTGAACGCCACCACCCTGGCAATCCCCCGGGCGGAATCGGCGATCAATGAGATCAAGAGCAAAATCGACGAGTCGGTGCAAAGCTTCCGCTCGGAAGCAGCCAAGGAACTCAACGAAAAACGCACCGACCTGTCAAAAATCACCGCCTCGAGCATCGCCATCGATGACCGCGTCAGCCGCACCACCGTGGTCTCCCCGGTGCACGGGGTGATCAAGCAATTGAAGGTCAACACCATCGGCGGCGTGGTCCAGCCGGGCAGCGACATGGTGGAAATCGTTCCGCTGGAAGACAACCTGCTGATCGAGGCCAAAGTACGGCCCCAGGACGTGGCGTTCTTGCATCCGGGGCAAAAGGCGATGGTCAAGTTCAGTGCCTATGACTACACCATCTACGGCGGGCTGGCGGCGAAACTGGAGCTGATCGGTGCCGATACGATTACTGACGACAAGGGCAACAGCTTCTACCTGATCCAGGTGCGCACCGATAAGAACCATCTGGGCGGGGAGAAAAAACCGCTGCTGATCATCCCGGGGATGGTGGCGACGGTGGATATTATTACCGGGGAGAAAAGCGTGCTGGATTACTTGCTCAAGCCGGTGTTGAAGGCACGGACGGAGGCGATGCGTGAGCGTTAGCGGTGTTTGGGCGGGCGCCATCGCCGGCAAGCCGGCTCCCACATTTGACCGCACATGTCTTGAGCGGCGCGGTCAATGTGGGAGCTGGCTTGTCGGGGCGCAGCATCGCGGCGATAGCCACGCCTCGGTGAACCTGCTAATCACCACCCCCATGATTACGCTGAAAAACCGCCTCCCCCATCGCCGCAATCTGCCCCTCGATCAACGCCTCGAACGGCCGCAACAACGGCTCGAATGACTGCGGCGCCTCCAGCACCTGCAACGCCTGCACAATCGCCTCTACTGTCGATAAAGCCCCCGGCCCCGGCGCCTTGCGCAGCCGGTAGCGAGACACCGCGCCCGCCGCCAGCGTCACCCGGGGCAACGCCGCCAGCAGCGGGTTGAGGTGCAGTAACTTGCGCGCCTTGCGCCAGGTGCCGTCGGGCACTACCAACAACAAGGGTTCGTCGGATGGGCTGTAGGCCTGCAGCGGTTGCGCATCTTCGGCGGGAAACAGCAGCCGCGCCTGATACCCCGGCGGGTTGAGCAAGGTGGGCAAGTCCTCGAAGACTTCACCCACCACCAGTTGCGCATTCATCAGGCCCAGCGCAGCCAGGCGCGCGGTATTGAGTGCATGGTTGACCTCGCTGGGATGCTGCAACAGCAACACCCGGGTGCGGCTGTCCAGGCTCGGGATCAGGGCACACAGGCAGTGGGTGGTTGGCCGCAGGCAGCGGGGGCATTGGGGTCTGGACATATTCAGGCCTGATTGAGCTGTGCTTTGAGTAAATCGCGGAAGGTCTGGATCAACGGCTCGCGGCTGCGCCCACGGCGCATGATCAGCGAAAACGGCGCCTGGTAGCCAAAGGTCGCCGGCAATAGCACCCGCAAGTCGCCTTTGTCGACCCAGGCCTGGGCGTAGTGTTCGGGCAAGTAGCCGATGTAGGCGCCGGACAGCACCAGGATCAACTGCGCCTCCATGCTTTCCACGGTGGCGGCGCTGTGTTTGAAGCCGTGGCGCGCCAGTTCCGCCTGGCTCCAGTAACCGCGCCCGACCATGCGTTGCTGGGTAATCACCGGTTCCGGGATGCGCCGCTCGCTGAACAGCGGGTGGCGCGAGCTGCAATAGAGCCAGTGCTGTTCGCGGTACAGCGGCATGTAGACCAAACCGCTCATGCGGTTGGAGAAGGCACCGATGGCCAGGTCCAGGCGATTGTCCTGCACCCCCAGTTGCAGTTCGTAGGGGCTCATCACCGACAAGTGCAAATGCACCGCCGGGTGCTCAAGGCTATAGGCGCCGATGACTTCGGCGAATGGCAGGGCCTTGTCGCTGACGGTCGAATCAAGCACGCCCAGTTTGAGTGTGCCACGCAGTTCGCCCTTGAGCGCCGCCGCGTATTGCTCGAAGCCCTCCAGTTCGCCCAGCAGGCGCAAGGTTTCCTGGTGAAACAACTCACCCTTGCTGGTCAGGCTGAAGCCGCCACGCCCGCGATGGCACAGCACCAGGCCCAACGCGCCTTCCAATTGGCTCATATAAGTGCTGATGGCCGAGGTCGACAGGTTGAGCTCGTGCTGGGCACTGGCAAACCCTTGGTGGCGCACCACGCTTGCGAAGATGCGCAGCAGTTTCAGGTCGGGCAAGGCATTAGCCATGGGCGCTCCAGGCAAAAAATCAGCTGACAGGTCGTGTGGAGTCTACCCCAGGCATTAGTTCAGAAAAATCTGAACTAAGTATTTCCCCACAGCGATTCTTCCCTTGCCTGGCATTTCGCAGAATCGGCCTCTGATAACCACAACAACGATGAGGCACTGCCGTGGACAAGATTTTTCACCAACCACTGGGCGGCAACGAAATGCCGCGCTTTGCCGGCATCGCTACGATGATGCGCCTGCCCCACCTGCAAACCGCCGCCGGCCTGGATGCGGCCTTTGTCGGCGTGCCCCTGGATATCGGCACCTCGCTGCGCGCCGGCACCCGCTTCGGGCCGCGTGAAATCCGTGCCGAGTCGGTGATGATCCGCCCCTACAACATGGCCACCGGCGCCGCGCCGTTCGACTCGCTGTCGGTGGCCGATATCGGCGATGTGGCGATCAACACCTTCAACCTGCTGGATGCCGTGCGCATCATCGAAGAGTCCTACGATGAAATCCTCAAGCACGACGTGATCCCGCTGACCCTGGGCGGCGACCACACCATCACCCTGCCGATCCTGCGGGCGATCCACAAGAAGCACGGCAAGGTCGGGCTGGTGCATATCGATGCCCATGCCGACGTCAACGACCATATGTTCGGCGAGAAAATCGCCCACGGCACCACCTTCCGCCGGGCCGTCGAAGAGGGCCTGCTCGATTGCGACCGCGTGGTGCAAATCGGCCTGCGCGCCCAGGGCTATACCGCCGAAGACTTCAACTGGAGCCGCAAACAGGGGTTCCGCGTGGTCCAGGCCGAAGAGTGCTGGCACCACTCCCTCGCGCCGTTGATGGCCGAAGTGCGGGAAAAGGTCGGCGGCGGCCCGGTGTACCTGAGTTTCGACATCGACGGCATCGACCCAGCCTGGGCGCCCGGCACCGGCACCCCGGAAATCGGCGGGCTGACCACCATCCAGGCGATCGAGATCATCCGTGGCTGCCAGGGCCTGGAGCTGATTGGTTGTGACCTGGTGGAAGTTTCGCCGCCCTACGACACCACCGGCAATACCTCGTTGCTGGGTGCCAACCTGCTGTACGAAATGCTCTGCGTGCTGCCTGGCGTCACGCACCGTTGATGTAGTGCGCCACCTGATCAGTCAATAAAAACAATAACTGGAGAGCGCCACCATGGCCCTGGATCTATTCATCGTATTTATCTACGCCGCCGGCATGCTCGTGCTCGGCTATTTCGGCATGCGCCGCGCCAAGACCCATGAAGACTATCTGGTCGCCGGGCGCAACCTGGGGCCGACGCTGTACATGGGCACCATGGCTGCGACGGTACTGGGCGGCGCGTCCACGGTGGGCAGCGTGCGCCTGGGTTATGTACATGGCATTTCCGGTTTCTGGCTCTGCGCAGCGCTAGGTACGGGGATCATTGCGCTGAACCTGTTTCTCGCCAAACCCTTGCTCAAGCTGAAAATTTTCACCGTGACCCAGGTCCTGGAGCAACGCTACAACCCCACGGCCCGCCAGGCCAGCGGGCTGATCATGCTGGCCTATGCGCTGATGCTGGCGGTGACCTCGATCCTGGGGATCGGCACCGTACTGCAAGTGATGTTCGACCTGCCGTTCTGGGCCGCCATCCTGCTGGGCGGTGGCGTGGTGCTGGTGTATTCGACCATCGGTGGCATGTGGTCGCTGACCTTGACCGATATCGTGCAGTTCGTGATCAAGACCGTCGGCCTGATGTTTATCCTGCTGCCGATCTGCCTGTACCGCGTGGGTGGCTGGGATGAACTGGTGGCCAAGCTGCCGGCAGCCAGCTTCAGCTTTACCAGCATCGGCTGGGACACCATCATCACCTACTTCATGATCTACTTTTTCGGCATCCTGATCGGCCAGGACATCTGGCAACGGGTGTTTACCGCCCGTGACGCAAAGGTCGCCCAGTATGCGGGGACCTTCGCCGGGTTCTACTGCATCCTCTACGGCCTGGCCTGTGCCCTGATCGGTATGGCCGCTCATGTGCTGATCCCGGACCTGGACAACGTCAACAACGCCTTCGCCGCCATCGTCAAACTGTCGTTGCCCGACGGCTTGCGTGGCCTGGTGATCGCGGCGGCGCTGGCGGCCATGATGTCCACCGCCAGCGCCGGCCTGCTCGCCGCCTCTACCGTGCTGACCGAAGACCTGCTGCCACGCCTGCGCGGCGGCAAGCAGTCGAGCCTGAACATCAACCGCCTGTTCACCCTGCTGACCGGCATCGCTGTACTGGGTATCGCCCTGGTGGTCACCGATGTGATCAGCGCCTTGACCCTGGCCTACAACCTGCTGGTCGGCGGCATGCTGATCCCATTGATCGGGGCGATCTACTGGAAACGCGCCACCACCTCGGGCGCGATCAGCGCCATGGCATTGGGGTTTGTCACGTCCCTGGTGTTTATGATCAAGGATGGTTTGGAGGCCAACACCCCGATCTACTACAGCCTGGGCGTGAGTGTGGTGAGTTTTGTGCTGGTGAGTGTGCTGTCGCGGCGGCCAGAGGCCACGGCGGCCGACGTGGCTTGAGTCAAGCTTGCTTGAGCGGATGCGACGGGGGGCGTCGCATCCGTTTTTTGTTTAACTCCCAGGGCTTTCAAACAGGTCGCCGCACTCGTCACAAGCAAAGTACTGCTCTGCCGCCGAACACCGGATGACCCCAGTGGCTCCCGCCCTCACCTGCCATGTACATATATGCCCGTTGTACTTCAGGTTGCCCTCCAGATAACAAGGCGCCCACTCGTAACGGTCATGCAGGGTGCGGCTATCAATCTTCGACGCCCGTTGGAAAAACGCCTGCACATGGCTTGGGTCGAGGGGCACGTCAGAAGGCCGGCAACTCTCGGGCTCCTGGGATTGGAAGCTTGAGATAACAATATTTTCAAGGTTGGGGGCGTGCAGATCCGTACATCCCGCAAGAACCAGTAATGCACCTATCGGCCACGCTTTGATGGTTATCATTCCCACACCGCACTACTGGCTTCACCCGGGTTTTTATAGGATATCTGCGGGTGCCTGTAGACATCACCCGAGGACAGGTTGAAATGAACATATAACTCGTTGACGAGCCATTGAAGGGATTGGTTTTGCACGAGGGTAACGGTCTCATACCGAGAGGTATCCAAGTGTTTGCCCACCAATTCGATGCCAATAGAGTCGGAGTTCACAGGATAGCGTTCAGGGTAGCTTTTTGCTCGCTCATATGCGTCCAACGCCTTGATCTGCGCAGTCCACGATAACGCTTGAATGCGGGCCATCTGAGCGCTGTCACATGATTTTTTATCAATTGCCAGACACTTCGAGCGAATGAGCTTTCCAACGTGGTAGCAGCGTTTTTTCAAGCTAGCCGTTTGGTAAATAAAGCCATTTTTATCAATCAGAAAGTGCGCACCGCTGCCTTTGGCGAGGTAACCGTTGAACGTATGTTGCGCCGTAGGTGCATCCGTCTGGTGGACAACTAAAGCATGTACCGTCTGCAAATCCCCATGTTCAATCGCGTAAAACCGACGCAGTACCACTTTGTCGGAAACCAGCATTCCATCATTGTTAACAAACGACATAGCCCTGTCTTCCTTCCTTGAAGAGAGCAGGAATATAAAGCGTCCAAATACGAAAAAGGTCGGGGGAGCAGACAAAAGGAAACGTCCGACCAGAATACTTCCAGGGTCAGACAAAGCGAGCGCAACTTAATTTAGAAACCGGGTCTTCGACTGGTGCGCAGCCATCACATACAAGCGCGCCCACCCACCGTGTTCCCGGGACAGTATGACGAGCAATCGCGCCCAAACACCAATGTCTGAGCGCTTTTCCGGGCTTACCTGCGACGCGGGCGGCGCTGTTCGTCATCGGTGCGGATAGGCACCGGTTGCAGCGGTGGCTCGATCAAGCCGAGTGCGACGCCGAGGTCGTGCAGCCAGTTTTGCAGTTTCTCTTTCATGGTGCCCCCTTTGAGGGTAGTGCCGAGCAGCTGGAATTCTGTGGCTGCTTCCTACAGATAGTAGTACTAAGTCCCACGTAATGCTTGCCTGAAACCGCAACGAACCATTACTGAATTGATACAAATCCTGACGGGGCGGTCAGGCAAGCGCCCGGGTCTCTTGTACAGGCCGCGCCTTGCCCGCTTGCTGCCGCTCAATCCATGCATTGAGATTAGCCCCAAGCCTGCCTTTGCGCCACATCAGCCAGGGGGCATGGGCAACAATCGACATGCAGTCCGATAGTAGCGGGCTTACGGCAAGGGGCAATCAGCTCAGTTCAATGCGGTCGGCATGAATCACGATCTGACCCTGCTTGTACAGCGCACCAATGGCCTTCTTGAAGTTACCCTTGCTCACGCCAAACAAGTTGCTGATCACGCTCGGGTCGCTCTTGTCGCTGACCGGCAAGCTGCCGTTGTTTTCCCGCAACTTGGCGAGGATCTTCGAGTTCAGGCTGGACGCCGCTTGCTCGCCGACCGGTTGCAGGCTCAGGCTGATATTGCCGTCGGCGCGGATTTCCTTGATGAACCCCTTCTCTTCCTTGCCCGGACGCAGGAACTTGAACACTTCGTTCTTGTGGATCAGGCCCCAGTGCTTGTTATTGATGATTGCCTTGAACCCCATGTCGGTGGCTTCGGCAACCAGCAGGTCGACTTCCTGGCCCACGGTGTAGTTGGCTGGCGTCTTGTCCAGGTAACGGTCCAGGCGTGCCGTGGCGGTGATGCGTTTGGTGTGTTTATCGAGGTAGACGTGCACCACGCAGTACTCACCGGCGGTCAGTTGGCGCTTTTCCTCGGAGTAAGGCAGCAACAGGTCCTTGGGCAGGCCCCAGTCGAGGAAGACCCCGATGCTGTTGACTTCAACCACTTTCAGGCTGGCAAACTCGCCCACCTGCACTTTTGGTTTTTCAGTGGTGGCGATAAGTTTGTCATCGCTGTCCAGATAAATAAAAACGTTAAGCCAGTCTTCATCTTCACTGGGAATATCTTTGGGAATATAACGATTGGGCAAAAGGATTTCGCCTTCTTGCTCACCGTCCAGATACAAACCAAAGTTAGTGTGTTTAACCACTTGCAAACTGTTGTAGCGCCCGACTAAAGCCATTTCCAATACCCTCATTGCGTGGGCGGCATTCTACCCGAGTTGAAGGCGGCGGTCCCGTGTCCGGGCGCGCAACCCTGAAAAAACGCGGGTTTGCCGGGCAGTGGTCGGCAATTGCCCCGCTCGTCAGGTCGAGCCCCTGCCGTGCTGCGATGGCCAGGGGCTATTTTTACCCATGGGTTTCTATTTAAAACAGCGAGTTAGGACCTCGATCAAAGACCAACTTCGGGCGTTTATAATCGCGCCGCTTATTCCTGGGAGATATTTACCAAGCAATTGTCAAGCATTTCATGTACGATGCCTGGCCAAGTTAATTTTCTACAGGTTAGTGGCCGCCATGCGCGTAAAAGCATCCAACAGCAAAGCAAAGCCAGCTCCCGCCGTTGAAACCAGCGAATCGATCAACAACCAAATCGCCGCGTTCCTCAAGTCCGGCGGTGAAATCCAGCAGATCGCCAAGGGCGTGAGCGGCCAGACCTTCGGCCCGTCCAAGCAGATCACCCTGGGTAAGAAGTAAGCGCGCAAAGCCGCCTACGCACCCCACCTGGTCCCTAAGCGCCTTGCCTATCAAGGCGCTAGGACTAGAGCCAGCAACATCCCCCCGACACACATTCAACCACGCCAATCGACGAACGGGCCTCAATCCCTGGCTTTCGCCGGTATGCTTGCACACGTCTAGACCGGGCGTTTGCCCGATTCCTTCGGTTACTGCTCCTCGCTTTTCATGGAGTGATGCATGCTCAAAACCTGCATTTTCCTGGTCAGCGCCCTGCTCGCCAGCCCCCTCGCCCAAGCGCAGGTTTTCCAGCGTGAACTGGGCGATTTCGACTTGAAGCTGGGGACCACGCCCAGCCGCAGCATGGCCCAGGGCCTGGTCAAACCCACTGCCCCGGGCAGCAATGCGTTCCACGGCGGCCTCGACCTCACCCACGCCAGCGGCCTGTATTTCGGCCAGTTTTCACCGAGCATGGGCCTGTCGCCTGCCAACAACCTGGAAGTCGACTCCTATATGGGTTTCAAGCGCCCGTTCGACCAGACCCTGGGCTATGAACTGGGGATGATCCACTACAGCTACCCCAAGCTGAGCCCCCTCGACAGCCAGGCGTTCTACGGCGGCTTGAACCTACTGGGCAATCGGTTTGGCGTGTCACTGGGCAACGACCCCGACCGCCGCGACAGCACCCTGTTTGCCGACCTGGGCGGCACCCAACCGTTTGGCATTGGCGTGAGCATGAAGTACACCACTCATCAGTTAGGCGCCCCGGCCTCGGTGGAGGGCGGCTCGATCCGTGGCTTCAGCGATTGGTCGGTGAAATTCTCCCGACCGTGGATGGGCATGGACCTGGACCTGATCTACAGCGACTCCAGCCTCAGCGGCAGCGACTGTTCGGCCTACTCTGGACACAATTCGCAATGCGATGGCCTGTTGACCCTGAAGGCCGAGCGGTCGTTTTATTGATGGGCTGAACTGTCACGCCCCCAACGGGTTCAGATAAACATCCCTGGTCTGCGCAAGGACTCGCCCATGCTGCGTCGGTTAAGAATCCTGGTGGCCTTGCTGGTCCTGAGCCTCCTGCTTGCCGGTTGCAACCGCGTGGGCCTGGCCTACCGCAACCTCGACGTGATCATCCCCTGGACCCTCAACGACTACCTGGACATGAATGCCGGGCAGAAAGGCTGGTTCAACGACACCCTCAAGGAACACCTCGCCTGGCACTGCACCACCCAGTTGCCCGGCTACCTGGACTGGCTCGACCGCCTGCAACAGATGGTCGTCCACCAGCAAGTCAGCGATGTCGCCCTGCAAACCCGCACCCTCGAAGCCAAGCAGGCAATCGCCGACGTCGCCCGGCAAATCACCCCATCGGCCATCGAACTGCTGCGCGGGCTGGATGAGCAGCAGGTGCGCGAGATGGAGGCAGCGCTGGCCAAGGACCTGCGCAAACGCCAGGACGAATACCTCAAGCCGCCCCTGGAGCAACAGATCAAGGACCGCAGCACGCGCATGAGCAAACGCCTGGATACCTGGTTGGGCCCGTTAAGCGCCAGCCAGCAAGCGCGGGTGCTGGCCTGGTCCACCGCCCTCGGCGCGCAGAACCAGCAATGGATCGGCAACCGCGCCCAGTGGCAGGCGCAGTTCATCGCGGCGGTCCAGCAACGGGCCAGCAACGATTTCCCACGCAAGATGGAGCAACTGCTGGTAGACCGTGAAAGCCTGTGGACCGCGGACTATCGCCAGGCCTATGCCCAGACCGAAGCCGCGGCCCGTAGCCTGCTGGTGGACGTGATGGCCCAAAGCACGGCGCAGCAACGCCAGAAGCTGGTGCAGAGAATCGATAAGGTGCGCAGCGATTTCCAGTCCCTCAAGTGCCTCAAGGGCCGCGCAGCCTAGTCGGACGACATCGGGCCCAATGTCCCCAGCCCTGCCACCAACCCCAGGATCAGCAGCACCGCGCCAAACTCCAGGCTCAAACTGCGGCGCAGGGCACGACAGGCCATTGCCTGCTCGCCGGTCTCCACCGCCCGCAGCAGAAGCGGGCTCAGATGGAAGCGGTTGAGTGCCGCCATGGCCAACATCACCCCAAACAACGCCAGTTTCAGGCTGAATAAAATGCCGTAGGTGCTCTGGGTAATCCCGTCCAGCGTCGCCCCGACCACCAACAGGTAATTCACCACGCCAGTGACTATCAACACCGCCACCAGCACCGCGCCGACCACCTCAAAACCGGTCAGCGCCCTGGCCAGGCTCCTCACTGGCGCAATGTCCTGCGTGTTCCCAGGCAGCAACAGCAACCCAAACGCCGCCAATGCCCCGAACCAGGCGCCGGCCGCCAACAGGTGTGCGCTGTCGGCCATCAAGTGCCAGACGCGCAGCGCCCCGTCACTCATCGCGCCGTGACCGGCCCAGGCCAGTGTCGCCAGGGCGACCCCGGCGGCCCAGGTCGCCAGCCATAGACTGCCGGTGGGCCATGCCGCACCGGTCATAACAGCCAGCACCGCGATCAACAACGCCCCGATACGCAGCATCCAGGTCAAGCCCAGCTCGGTCTGCCACAGCATCATCTGCACATGCGGCCCAAGGGCCTGCCACGCTTGCTCGCCGCTCATGGCCCGCGTCATCACCAGCAACGAAGCCATTGAAAGCAGCACACCCAGGATGGCCGTGCCGGCCAGCCAGCCCTTGATATTCAAGACCACACCGGACACTCGTTCCGACGCCTTCAAGCCATACAGAGCAAACAACCCCAAGCCAAACAGCAGCATCAGGTCCAGGTACAACGCAAACCGCAAGGCGATACCCAGTAAGTCACTCATGGCTGGACGCTGAACACCACATTACCGGTGATGGGATGGGTATCCGACGACACCGCACGCCAGTCCACCCTGTAGGTCCCGACCGGCAGCGGCGCCGTGGGCTTGATCAACATCACCTTGGGATCGCTGCCGCCCGACACGCTGGCCTTGACCGGCATGGGCGAATGGGCCATGCCGGGCATCGCGGTCATGATCAGTTTGGCCCCGGAGAACTGCGTTATCAGGTTCTCCGAAAAATGCAGCTCGATGGTTGCGGGGGCAGCGCCCTTGGCCCCGTCGGCTGGCGATGAAGACAACAACGTCGGATGTGCCAATACCGGCACGCTCATCAACAGTCCAGCACACAGCGCAACCGCTTTAAACACAGACATGCAAGGCTCCTGGCCGCTCATGACGGCAGGTTATTAGTAAAGTGGTGTTCCATCAGAACCACAGGCGTACACCCAGGACCCAGCGCACCTCGTTGCGGTCCTCGCCCTCATCCCTGGCGTATTCGGCCGTCTGGCCGTAGGCGCGATTCCAGGTCACGCCGACATAAGGCGCAAACTCGCGCCGGATTTCGTAGCGCAGCCGCACCCCGAGCTCGGTGTCTGCCAGGCCGGAACCGATCCCGCGCCCGGGGTCGTTTTTCCCATAGAAGTTGGCTTCGGCGGTGGGCTGCAAGACCAGCCGATTGGTCAGCAAAATGTCGTAGTCACCTTCCAGGCGCGCGGCGCTCTGGCCGCCTTCGCCAACAAACAGCGTGGCCTCGGCTTCAAAGTTGTACAGGGCCATGCCTTGCAGGCCGAAGGCCGCCCACGTCTGACTGTCGCCTGGCTTGAAGTCCTGGCGCATACCGGCCACCACATCCCACCAGGGGCTGATGGCGTGCCCCCATAACGCCTGGACCTCGGCCTTTTCGGTCTTGCCCTTGGCGCGCTCGCCCTCGGTGCGCAACCACAGGCGATCAATATCGCCGCCCACCCAGCCGTTGACATCCCACCCCAGGGCATTGCCATCGTCGGAGCCCTGCCATTCCAACTGATTGATGACAAACAACGAGTTGATCCCGCTGTCATGCACCTTGTGCCCACCCGGTGCGTTGTAGACCGCTGCACGGTCTGCGTTGGTCAACACCGGGATCGGCGTGCGACTGTGGCTGGTGGCCGCCGGCTTGGCGGGCGCCATGCCCTGCATCTGGCTGTGATCCATGGTTTGGGCAGTAGCCAACGCCACCGGTGCACAGGTGGCGATCAGCAGTGCAACAGGTCGAAATAGATGGTTCATGGTCGGCTCCTCACTCTTGCACCCGGACTTCACGGAACATACCCATTTCCATGTGGTACAGCAGATGGCAGTGGAAGGCCCATCGCCCCAGGGCATCGGCCGTCACCCGGTAGCTGCGACGCGAGCCCGGCGGCATGTCGATCGTGTGTTTGCGCACCATGAACTGGCCGTTTTCGTCTTCCAGGTCGCTCCACATGCCATGCAGGTGAATCGGGTGGGTCATCATGGTGTCGTTGACCAGCACCAGCCGCACCCGCTCGCCATACGTCAGCCGCAGCGGCTCGGCATCGGAGAACTTCACCCCATCGAAGGACCAGGCGAACTTCTCCATATGGCCGGTCAGGTGCAACTCGATCGTGCGGCCGGGCTCGCGGCCATCGGGGTCTTCAAAGGTGCTGCGCAAGTCGGCATAGGTCAGGACCTTGCGTCCGTTGTTTCGCAGGCCAATCCCCGGGTCGTCGAGCTTGGGCGAGGTGCTCATCGCCTGCATGTCCACCAGCGGGTTGTTGCTTTCGCTGGCCGGATGGCTTTGCATCGACATCCCCGCCATCGCGCTGTGGTCCATGCCGGGCATCGCACTGTGGTCCATGCCTGCCATGCTCTGGCCATCCATGCCGGACATGCCTTGCATCGCCCCGCCGTCCATCCCGGTCATCTGTCCATGGTCCATGCCCGGCATATCGCCCATGGCGCCGTGGTCCATGCCGCCCATCCCCATATCGTCCATGGTCAACCAGGGGCGCGGGTCCAGCGCTGGAACCGGCGCCAGCAATCCCGGCTGGCGGCTGAGGGTGCCGCGTGCATAGCCGGTACGGTCCATGGCTTGGGCAAACAGGGTGTAGGCCGCCTCGCTTGGCTCGACGAGCACGTCATACGTCTCGGCCACGGCAATGCGTAACTCATCCACATTGACCGGCTTTACCGGCAAGCCATCAGCCGCCACCACCGTCATCTTCAAGCCTGGAATACGCACATCGAAGTAGCTCATGGCCGAGCCGTTGATAAAGCGCAGGCGGATTTTCTCACCGGCGCGAAACAGCCCGGTCCAGTTTTGCGCAGGTGCCTGGCCGTTCATCAAATAGGTGTAGGTCGTGCCGCTGACGTCCGCCAGATCCGTGGGGTTCATCTTCATTTGCGCCCACATCAGGCGGTCGGCAGCCGTGGCCGACCAGCCCTTGTCGGCCACATCCTTGATGAAGTCGCCCACGGTGGGTTTATGCAGGTTGTAGTAATCGGACTGTTTCTTCAGGGTTTTCATCAGGGCGGCGGGATCTTCGTCGGTCCAGTCGCTGAGCATCACCACGTAGTCACGCTGGTAAGTGAAGGGTTCGGGCTCCTTGGGGTCGATCACCAGCGGGCCGTAGACCCCTTGCTGCTCCTGGAGCCCGGAGTGGCTGTGATACCAGTAGGTGCCGTGCTGGTTGACCTTGAACTGGTAGACATACACCCCGCCCGGCTCGATCCCCTTGAAACTCAGCCCCGGCACACCGTCCATGTTCGCCGGCAGGATAATGCCGTGCCAGTGGATCGACGTCGGCTCCGCCAGGCGATTGCGCACGCGCAGGGTCACGGTATCGCCCTCACGCCAGCGCAGCAGCGGGCCCGGCAAACTGCCGTTGATCGTCAACGCGGTGCGCACGTTACCGGTGATATTGACCGGGGTCTGGCCGATAAACAGCTCAAACTCGCTGCCCGCCAGCATACCCGGTTGCCCGGGGCTGGCCAGGGCCCAGACCGGCGGCCGCCACAGGCCCGCGCCGCCCAGCAGGCTGGCCGCGGCCAGGCCTTTGACGAAGGTTCGTCGAGAAGTGTTGGAGTACATGCCGATTCCGTTCCCGTCAATTGAATGACCGCAGAGTAGGGATCGACGCCTGTCAGTTGGCTTAGTGCCAGATTACCGATTTGACAGTTTCAACAGGCCCGGAGGCGATTGAGCTGAACTTTCTGCTGGCCGGCACGGCTCAAGGAACTGAAGGAAGCGGCGGCCAAGGCGAAAAACTGAGGGCATAAAAAAACCGGACATTGTCCGGTTTTTTATGGCGCCACTTTTTATTCAGCAGCCGGTGCTTCTGGCTTGCGGCGCTTGAGCGGCGCCATGCCGTCCTTGCTGACCAACGACAGGTTGTCGGTCTTCGGCCGGTTGGCGATCTTGCGCTTGGTCGGCGCCTTGGCACCGGTTTTTTTCTTGTCGCCCTTGGCGTCGACCTTTTTCTTCTTCACGCCCACAGCCTTGCCCGAGGCCTTGACCTTCTTCGGCCCGCTGTAGGTGCCTTTGACTTCCTTGATGGTACGGCGCTCGAACGACTGCTTGAGGTAGCGCTCGATGCTCGACATCAGGTTCCAGTCGCCATGGCAGATCAGCGAGATGGCCAGGCCATCGTTGCCGGCACGCCCGGTACGGCCGATACGGTGCACATACTCGTCGCCGCTGCGCGGCATATCGAAGTTGATCACCATGTCCAGGCCTTCCACGTCCAGGCCGCGCGCGGCGACGTCGGTGGCCACTAGGATCTTCACGCCGCCCTGCTTGAGGCGGTCGATGGCCAGCTTGCGGTCCTTCTGGTCCTTCTCACCGTGCAACACAAACGCCTTGTACTCCTGAGCCACCAGGCGCCCGTAGATACGGTCGGCCATGGCCCGGGTGTTGGTGAACACAATGGCCTTCTGATAGGTCTCGTTGGCCAGCAGCCAGTTGAGGATCTGCTCTTTGTGCACATTGTGGTCAGCGGTGATGATCTGCTGGCGGGTGGTCGAGTTCAGATCGCTGACGTTATTGACCTGCAGGTGCTCGGGGTTGTTCAGGACCTTGGCGACCATCTCGCGCAGGGTCGAACCGCCGGTGGTAGCAGAGAACAGCATGGTCTGCTGGCGGTTGACGCACTCTTCGACCAGGCGCTGCACGTCGTCGGCAAAGCCCATGTCGAGCATACGGTCGGCTTCGTCGAGCACCAGCACTTCGACTTCCTTGAGGTCCAGGTTGCCGGCGTTCAGTTGCTCGATCATCCGCCCCGGGGTGCCGATCAGGATATCCGGGACCTTGCGCAGCATGGCGGCCTGGACCTTGAAGTCTTCGCCACCGGTGATCAGGCCGGACTTGATGAAGGTGAACTGCGAGAAGCGCTCCACTTCCTTCAAGGTCTGCTGGGCCAGCTCACGGGTAGGCAGCAGGATCAGGGTCTTGATGCTGACGCGCACCTTGGCCGGGCCGATCAGACGGTTGAGGATCGGCAGGACGAAAGCGGCGGTCTTGCCACTCCCGGTTTGCGCCGTCACCCGCAGGTCACGCCCTTGGAGCGCGAGCGGGATGGCCGCAGCTTGCACAGGCGTAGGCTCGACAAATTTAAGCTCGGCCACGGCTTTGAGCAGGCGTTCGTGCAGGGCGAATTGGGAAAACACGGGTGCTACCTCGAAGAAATACAAAAAATCAGCTGCATAGGGTAACGGTTTCGGGCGCCCAGGCCGAGTTTCTTTACGCGAAGTGGGCCAAACAGATGGTTTTTTGTCAGGTGATTTGTCTGTCTGCACAACTTTGTAGCACTTAAATGCTCTAATCGCCCCGTCATGTCTTACAGAAGAATCGCGTTAAACCATGGATATCAAACAGCTCTGGCTCAACGTCCAAGACCTCTGGGGTGCCCTGGACCAACACCCGCTGCTGCATTCAAGCCTGGCTTTGCTGGTGCTGTTGGTGGTGGCCCTGCTGGTCGGACGGGTGGCACGCTACCTGATCCTGCACGCCGTCAAATTGCTTGGCCGCCAACCCGCCCTGCATTGGCTCAATGATCTGCGCCACAACAAGGTCTTTCATCGCCTGGCACAGATGACGCCGTCGCTGGTGATCCAGTTCGGCCTGCACCTGGTGCCAGAGCTGAGCAAGACCAGTGCGCTGTTTATCGGCAACGTGGCGCTGGCGTTCACTATCCTGTTCCAGGTCTTGGCCATGAGCGCCCTGCTCAACGCCCTGCTGGACATCTACGCACGCACCGAACATGCCCGCACGCGCTCGATCAAGGGCTATGTGCAATTGGCGAAAATGGTGTTGTTCGTATTTGGCGCGATCATCATCGTCGCGACATTGATCGACCGCTCGCCGCTGTTACTGCTGTCGGGCCTGGGTGCCATGTCGGCGGTGATCCTGTTGGTGTACAAGGACACGCTGCTGTCGTTTGTCGCCAGCGTGCAATTGACCAGCAACGACATGCTACGGGTCGGCGACTGGATCGAAATGCCCCAGGTCGGCGCCGATGGCGATGTGGTGGACATCACCCTGCACACGGTCAAGGTGCAGAATTTCGACAAGACCATCGTCTCGATCCCTACCTGGCGCCTGATGTCCGAATCGTTCAAGAACTGGCGCGGCATGCAGGCCTCGGGCGGGCGGCGGATCAAGCGCAGCCTGTTTATCGACGCGGCGGGCGTGCGCTTCCTGCGCGACGATGAAGAAGTGCGCATGACCCAGGTGCACCTGCTGACCGACTACATCAGCCGCAAGCAGGCGGAACTGAAGGCCTGGAACGAAGCCCAGGGCCACAGCGCGCAACTGTCGGCCAACCGCCGGCGCATGACCAACCTGGGCACCTTCCGTGCCTATGCCCTGGCTTATCTGAAGAGCCATCCAGATATCCAGCCGAACATGACCTGCATGGTGCGCCAGATGCAGACCACCTCCCAGGGCGTGCCGCTGGAAATCTACTGTTTTACCCGCACCACGGCGTGGGCCGACTACGAGCGGATCCAGGGGGATATCTTTGATTACCTGCTGGCGGTGCTGCCGGAGTTTGGCTTGAGCCTGTACCAGCAACCCAGTGGCAATGACCTGCGGGCCGGGGTGCTGCCGGCGGTGTTGGGGGCCAGTCACCTGCCTGCCCCCGAAACAGCCGCACTGTAGATCGTTCCCACGCTCTGCGTGGGCACGCCTCCTGGGGCGCTCCGCGCCCCGCCATCTGGCCTGAGACGCGGAGCGTCACGGGCTGCATTCCCACGCAGAGCGTGGGAACGATCATTGCCGGCAGAGTGGCGTAGGGCGAATCCCCAACCGGCTGATCCACACCGCCGCCACAATCACCGCCCCGCCCAGGAACAACCGTCCCAACGGCTCATGCTGGTTCCAGATCAGCAGGTTGAGCAGCAGCCCCACCGGCACATGCAGGTTGTTCATCACCGCCAGGGTGCCGCCGTTGACCAGGCAGGCGCCCTTGTTCCACCAGTACAAACCCAACGCGGTGCTGACCAGGCCCAGGAATACCAACACCCCCCATTGCAACGGCGCTTCAGGCAGGAAGTTGGCCTTGCCAAACAGCAGGAACGCCGGCAACACCACGGCCAATGCCCCCAGGTAGAAATAACCAAAACGCCGGTAGTGCGGCAGGTCGCTCGGGTGCCGCGCCACCAGGCGCCGGTACAGCACTTGCCCGGCGGCGTAGGTGAAGTTGGCCAGTTGCAGCAGCAGGAACCCCATGAAGAAGTCCGGGCTGATCTGGTCAAAGCGGATCACCGCCGCCCCCGCCACCGCCACCAGTGCGGCAATCAACGCCCAGGGGTTGAAACGCCGGTTCAGCGCATCTTCGATCAACGTCACATGCAACGGTGTGAGGATGGTGAACAGCAGCACCTCCGGCACCGTCAACACGCGGAAGCTCAAATACAGGCACACGTAGGTCACGCCGAACTGCAACGCGCCGATCAGCAGCATGCCGCGCATGAAAGCAGGCTCCACCGAGCGCCAGCGGGTCAGCGGGATAAACACCAGCCCGGCCAGCAGCACGCGCACCAGCACGGCGAAATAGCTGTCGACATGACCGGCCAGGTATTCGCCGATCAGGCTGAAGGAAAACGCCTGGATCAGCGTGACAATCAGTAAATAGCCCATGTGCGCCTCGTATTGGAATGGGCGCGACAGTAGCGTTTTTCGCGGCGGGACGAAACTCAAGGCAAAAAAAACCCGACTTCGCTAAAGCGGCAGTCGGGCAGGAGCACTCAGGAGCAACGAGCGCAAAGGGAGGTTCGATACGCGAACTTGAAGGGCTGCGTGGTGTTATAGAAACAGCACGCGATTATCTGGCGATTAACGCCTCAGGCCACCTGTGCCAGCAACGCCTTGGCGTGGTTCACGCCCTTTTCCTGGAAGTCGCCCCCCAGGTTCACCCCTTCGGCATGAATGAAGGTGACGTCATGGATGCCGACAAACCCCATGACCTGCCGCAGGTAAGGTTCCTGGTGATCACTGCTCGCGCCGGTGTGGAGGCCACCACGGGCGGTCAATACAAAGGCGCGCTTGCCGGTCAACAAGCCCTGGGAGCCGGTGGCGGTGTACTTGAAGGTCACGCCGGCCCGCAACACATGATCGAGCCAGGCCTTGAGGGTGCTGGGGATGGCAAAGTTGTACATCGGCGCAGCCATCACCAGCACGTCGGCAGCCAGCAGTTCGTCAGTCAGGTGGTTGGAGCGGTCCAGGGAAGCCTGCTCATCGGCGCTACGCCGTTCAACCGGCTTCATCCAGCCGCCCAACAGGTTGGCGTCCAGGTGCGGCACCGGGTTGACCGCCAAGTCCCGCACGCTGATCTGATCGGCCGGGTGGGCAGCCTGCCATTGGCTGATGAACTGCTGGGTCAGTTGACGGGAAACCGAATCCTGATGGCGGGCGCTGCTTTCGATGATCAGAACGTTGGACATGGCTTTGTAAGCTCCATCGGTAATTGCTGTAAGTCAATGAAGCGAAGATTAAACAGAGCCCGTTCGATAAAAAAGCGTAAAAAACTGCTATAAACCATCTATAAATTTGTTTATAAGCGGAGCACAGCCACAGGGCTGCGCAGCGCGTTACTTGGGTTCGCAGGTCAGCTTGATGCGCATCTTGATAATCGCGCGGCTGAACTTGACCGTGGTATTGGTGCTTTTCCCGGCGGGCACGCTGACCTTGCGCACCCGCGCCGGCTCAGGGCCATTGGTAAACGCTACCGTACACGCGGCGTCGTTAGTCCCGTAGTTACTGAGCCGGATAGAGCTGATATCGCCGTCCACATCAGACGCGTTGTAATCGACGCTGACGCCTTTGATCGATTTCGACACATCGATCGGGTAGGCAAACGCGCTCAACGGCAACAGTGCCAGCAACACACAACAGAATTTTCTCATTCGCCAGTCTCCAGTAAGGACTGCCAGCTTAGGACAACAGGAGCTCATCTTGAAAGCGCCCCGCGTGACCCTTGATCAATGGCGCACATTGCAAGCCGTGGTCGACCATGGCGGCTTCGCCCAGGCGGCCGAAGTGCTGCACCGTTCGCAATCCTCGGTGAGCTACACCGTGGCCCGCATGCAAGACCAATTGGGCGTGCCCCTGTTGCGCATCGACGGGCGCAAGGCCGTGCTCACCGACGCCGGCGAAGTGCTGTTGCGCCGCTCCCGGCAACTGGTGAAAAACGCCAGCCAGCTGGAAGACCTGGCCCACCATATGGAACAAGGCTGGGAAGCCGAAGTGCGCCTGGTGGTCGATGCCGCCTACCCCAACGCCCGCCTGGTACGCGCCCTCACCGCCTTTATGCCGCAAAGCCGTGGCTGCCGCGTGCGCCTGCGCGAAGAAGTGCTGTCCGGGGTCGAAGAGCTGCTGATCGAAGGGGTGGCGGACCTGGCGATCTGCGGCTTCAACATTCCCGGCTACCTGGGCACGGAAATGAGCAACGTGGAATTTGTCGCCGTGGCCCATCCCGAACACCCACTGCACCGGCTTAACCGCGAGTTGAGCTTCCAGGACCTGGAAAGCCAGATGCAGGTGGTGATCCGCGACTCCGGTCGCCAGCAACCGCGGGACGTCGGCTGGCTCGGCGCCGAACAGCGCTGGACCGTGGGCAGCCTGGCCACCGCCGCCACCTTCGTCGGCAGCGGCCTGGGGTTTGCCTGGCTGCCCCGGCACTTGATCGAGCGCGAACTCAAGGAAGGCGTGCTCAAGCAACTGCCCCTGGAGCAAGGCGCCAGCCGCCACCCCACGTTCTACCTGTACTCGAACAAGGACAAGCCCCTGGGCCCGGCCACGCAGATTCTCGTCGAACTGCTGCGCACCTTCGACACCGCACCGCTGGACGCCCCCTTTGCCGCACCCCGGCAAGCCTGACACGGAGTTCACCCATGGCCTATTTCGAGCATGAAGGTTGCACCCTGCATTACGAGGAATATGGCCACGGCGTGCCGCTGATCCTGATCCACGGCCTGGGCTCCAGTTGCCAGGATTGGGAGTTGCAGATACCGGTGCTGGCCCGGCACTACCGCCTGGTGCTGCTGGATGTGCGCGGTCACGGGCGCTCCGACAAGCCCCGGGAGCGCTACAGCATTGCCGGCTTTACCGCCGACCTGGTGGCGCTGATCGAACACCTGCAGCTACCTGCCGCCCATGTGGTGGGCCTGTCGATGGGCGGGATGATCGCCTTTCAACTGGCGGTCGAGCAACCGCAGAGGCTCAAGAGCCTGTGTATCGTCAACAGCACGCCCGAGGTCAAGGTGCGCAGCGCCGATGACTATTGGCAATGGGCCAAGCGCTGGAGCCTGGCACGTGTGCTCAGCCTGGATACCATCGGCAAGGCGCTCGGCGACCGGCTGTTCCCCAAGCCCGGGCAGGCCGACCTGCGACGTAAAATGCGCGAACGCTGGGCAAAAAACGACAAACGTGCTTACCTCGCCAGCTTCGATGCGATTGTGGGCTGGGGGGTGCAGGAACGACTTTCGAGGATCACCTGTCCAACCCTGGTCATCAGCGCCGACCATGACTACACCCCGGTGGCGCAGAAACAAATCTATGTAAAACTGCTGCCCGATGCGCGCTTGGTGGTGATCGAGGATTCGCGCCACGCCACACCGCTGGACCAACCCGAAACCTTCAACACCACCCTGCTCGATTTTCTCAAGACCGTTCAAACCACTACTCAGGATCACTGACCCATGCTGAAAAAAATCGCCGTTTTTGCCGGTTCTGTTCTGTTTGCTGCCAACCTGATGGCGGCTGACGCCAAGGCACCGCATGTCTTGCTGGACACCAGCTTTGGCAAAATCGAAATCGAACTGGACCCGGTCAAGGCGCCGATTTCCAGCAAGAACTTCCTGGAGTACGTCAACAGTGGTTTCTATACCAACACCATCTTCCACCGTGTGATTCCAGGCTTCATGGTCCAGGGCGGTGGTTTCACCCCACAAATGCTCCAGAAAGACACCAAGGACCCGATCCGCAACGAAGCCAGCAATGGCCTGCATAACGTGCGCGGTACCTTGTCGATGGCACGCACCTCCAACCCCAACTCGGCGACCAGCCAGTTCTTCATCAACGTTGCCGACAATGCCTTCCTTGACCCGGGTCGCGATGCTGGCTACGCGGTCTTCGCCAAAGTTGTCAGTGGCATGGACGTGGTAGACCAGATCGTCAACTCGCAGACCACCACCAAGAAAGGCATGCAAAACGTGCCCATCGATCCTGTGCTGATCAAGTCGGCCAAAGTCATCGACTGAATGACCGGGAGTCTCGCGCGCGGCCCACAAGGCTGCGCGCGCATTTAACAAGGAGAGCCCGCCCGGCGGGCGTCAGACCTAATGCTCTATCGTCGCTTTGAACAACTGATCGATATTTTCCGCGACGCTCCCAGCGCGGCCCCTCCCGATAAAGTCCTGCCCTTCTACCTTTATTACCTGCGCCAGGTGTGGCCGTGCTTCGCCGCGCTGTTGGTGGTGGGCCTGATCGGCGCGCTGATTGAAGTGGCGCTGTTCAGCTACCTGAGCCGCATCATCGACCTGGCCCAGGGCACGCCACCGGCCAATTTCTTCCCGCTCCATGCCACCGAGTTGATCTGGATGGCCGTGGTCGCCCTGCTGCTGCGCCCGATCTTCGGCGCCCTGCACGACCTGCTGGTGCACCAGACCATCAGCCCTGGCATGACCAGCCTGATCCGCTGGCAGAACCACAGCTATGTGCTCAAGCAGAGCTTGAATTTCTTCCAGAACGATTTTGCCGGGCGTATTGCCCAGCGCATCATGCAGACCGGCAACTCGCTGCGCGACTCGGCCGTCGCCGCCGTCGATGCCATCTGGCACGTGGCGATCTACGCCATCAGCTCCCTGGTGCTGTTCGCCGAGGCCGACTGGCGCCTGATGATCCCGCTGGTCACCTGGATCATCGCCTACAGCCTGGCCCTGCGTTACTTCGTGCCACGGGTCAAGGAACGCTCGGTGATCTCGTCCGAGGCGCGCTCCAAATTGATGGGGCGCATCGTCGATGGCTACACCAACATCACCACCTTGAAGCTGTTCGCCCACACCCAGTCCGAACAGGAGTACGCCAAGGAAGCGATCATCGAGCAGACCGAAAAAACCCAACTGGCCAGCCGCGTGGTCACCAGCATGGACGTGGTGATCACCAGCATGAACGGCCTGCTGATCGTCACCACCACCGGCCTGGCCCTGTGGCTGTGGACCCAGTCGCTGATCTCGGTCGGCGCCATTGCCCTGGCCACTGGCCTGGTGATCCGCATCGTCAACATGTCGGGCTGGATCATGTGGGTGGTCAACGGCATCTTCGAGAATATCGGCATGGTCCAGGACGGCCTGAAAACCATCGCCCAGCCGCTGGCGGTGATCGACCGCGAGAACGCCCCGCGCCTGAGCGTGCCCCAGGGCGAAGTGCGCTTTGAACAGGTGGATTTCCACTACGGCAAAAGCAGCGGCATCATCGGTGGCCTGAACCTGGTGATCGCGCCAGGGGAAAAGATCGGCCTGATCGGCCCATCCGGGGCTGGCAAGTCGACCCTGGTCAACCTGCTGCTGCGCCTCTACGACCTGCAAGGCGGGCGCATCCTGATCGACGACCAGAACATCGCCGAAGTGGCCCAGGAAAGCCTGCGCGAACGCATCGGCATGATCACCCAGGACACCTCGTTGCTGCACCGCTCGATCCGCGACAACCTGCTGTATGGCAAGCCCGATGCCACCGACCAGGAACTCTGGGACGCGATCCGCAAGGCGCGCGCCGATGAGTTTATCCCGCTGCTGTCGGACGCCGAGGGCCGCACCGGCCTGGACGCCCACGTGGGTGAGCGCGGGGTGAAACTCTCCGGCGGGCAACGCCAGCGCATTGCCATCGCCCGGGTCCTGCTCAAGGACGCCCCCATCCTGATCATGGACGAAGCCACTTCGGCCCTGGACTCGGAAGTGGAAGCGGCGATCCAGGAGAGCCTGGAAACCCTGATGCAAGGCAAGACGGTGATTGCCATCGCCCACCGCCTGTCCACGATTGCGCGAATGGACAGGCTGGTGGTCCTGGAAAAAGGCCAGATCGCCGAAAGCGGCAGCCATGCCCAATTGCTGGCTCACGGCGGCCTCTACTCACGACTGTGGCAGCACCAGACGGGAGGGTTCGTGGGTATCGACTGATTCTGGACTACTAACGGCGTTATCAATTCCGAACAATTCTGACAGTTTTTTCTATCTCGCTGGCCGTCTATCACAATCCTGCTGTACTGCACTCAGGGTCCAGGAGGGCCCTGATATCAGGCTGCAGGGAAGCATTACCGACCAGTTGATTTAGAAGGACGCATTCATGTCTCTGTTCAAACGTTCCGTTACAGAAGGGTTAGGTACGTTTTGGCTGGTGTTGGGTGGCTGCGGGAGTGCCGTTCTGGCCGCTGCGTTCCCCGATGTCGGAATCGGCCTGCTGGGGGTATCGCTGGCCTTCGGGCTTACTGTGTTGACCATGGCATTTGCCATTGGCCATATCAGCGGCTGTCACCTTAACCCGGCGGTCACCGTGGGGTTGGTGGTCGGCGGCAGGTTTCCAGCCAAGGAGATGCCTGCGTATATCGTCTCGCAAGTCATTGGCGGCGTGGTGGCAGCGGCCCTGCTGTACTTCATTGCCAGCGGCAAACCGGGTTTTGAACTGGCTTCGGGGCTGGCGTCCAATGGCTATGGTGAACACTCGCCAGGTGGCTATTCAATGGCGGCAGGGTTTGTCACTGAACTGGTGATGACCGCGATGTTCGTGCTGATCATCCTCGGCGCCACTGACCGTCGCGCACCGGCTGGCCTGGCGCCCATCGCCATTGGCCTGGGGCTGACGCTGATCCACCTGATCTCCATCCCGGTCACCAACACCTCGGTCAACCCGGCCCGCAGCACCGGGCCTGCACTGATTGTCGGCGGTTGGGCGATCCAGCAACTGTGGCTATTCTGGCTGGCGCCGATCCTTGGCGCAGTGATCGGTGGCATCACCTACCGGTGGTTGGGCAAGGAAGAAAAGGCCTGATCCAACCGCATCAATCCACCCTGTAGGAGCGAGCTGGCTCGCGAAGAACTCACGTACACCGCGTTCATCCTGGATAAACGCGGCGCCCTCAGTTTTTTCGCGAGCAAGCTCGCTCCTACATGAGCGTTATTCCTGCCGATACGGCAACGCCGACCGCGCTTCTTCGGCATACGCCAGAATCCCCACCCGCTCGCGCTCAAGGAAATCCGCTACAGCGGTTTTCAAGCCCGGATGGCGCAAGTAGTGCCAGGAACGGGTAATCACCGGCTCAAACCCACGAATCAACTTGTGCTCGCCCTGGGCACCCGCGTCGAAACGTTGCAGGCCATTGGCGATCGCGTAATCCATGCCTTGATAGAAACAGGTTTCAAAATGCAGCCGGTCGAACTCGCCCAGGCAGCCCCAATAGCGGCCATATAGGCTGTCGCCACCGACCAGGCTGAACGCCATGGCCACCGGCCGCGTCCCTTGCTTGGCCAGCACCATCCGTATTGCCTGCGGCATGCGTTCGGCCAGCAGGCTGAAGAACTCGCGGGTCAGGTACGGCGACTGCCGGCGCACGACGTAGGTGTTGGCGTAGCAGGCGTAGACAAAATCCCACTGGGCCTCGCTCAACTCATGGCCGTGCAGCCACTCGAACTCGATCCCCTGCCCCGCCACTTGCTCGCGCTCCTTGCGCATCTGCTTGCGCTTGCGCGAACTCAGGGCGTCGAGGAAGTCCTGAAAATCGCGATAACCACGATTCTGCCAATGAAACTGGCAACCCAGGCGCGCAAGCCAGCCGGGTTGCTGGCCCAGGGCGGCATCGGCCATGGCATCGGTGAAGTTGATATGGGCACTGGAAAGCCCTTCGATCTCCAGGTAACCGGGCAGGCTCTTGAGCAATTCAAGGCCGTCCGCACCATTGGCCACCAGCAGGCGCGGCCCGCTGACCGGGCTGAAAGGTACCGCTGTCAGCAGCTTGGGGTAGTACTCGATGCCCGCACGCGCACACGCATCAGCCCAGCCATGGTCGAACACATATTCGCCATAGGAGTGCCATTTGCGATAGCTGGGCAACGCCGCCACCAGTTGCTCCCCCGCGTAATGCAGCAAGTGCTCCGGCTGCCAGCCAGCGTTCCGGCCAAGGCTGGCACTGTCTTCCAGCGCACTGAGGAACGCATGGCGCAGAAACGGCTGATCCTCGGGGACCAACACGTTCCATTCATCAGGCGATATTTCGGACAGGCTATTCAAACGTTTCAACGGCATGCCATTCCCCGACGGTAAACGCTCGCTCACGATATTCGGGCCATTCTGACAGAACCCGCCGCCCGCGCGGGCAGCAAAAAAAAAACCCCGCCAATGGCGGGGTGAAAAAGAGGATTGCGCTTTAACGGATGAAGAAAGAGCGCTTGGAGCGGTATTAGCGTTGCTTAGAACACGTACTGCACACGACCGACGATGGAATCACCGCTGTCATCGCCATTGGCGTTGGTGATCTTGTCAGTGCTGACCTTGCTGTAGTTCAGGGACAGCTTGACCGCTTCGTTGGCGTACCAGTTCACACCCAGGGTGTTGACGTTGGCCTTGGCGTCGCCGGTTTCGCGGGTAGCGCTGCTGACGACGATGTTTTTGTCGTCAACCTTGATGTTGTCGTAGCGGTAGAACACTTCCCAGGCGCCGTATTGCTTGTTCTCGGGCTTGATCGCGTCGAACTTGCCACCGTCGAGTTTGTAGGCACGGGATTCGCCGGTCAGGGTGTAGGCCAGTTGGCCGTAGAAACCGCTGGTTTTCACATCCTGGTAGGCATTGCTGTCAGCTTTCATCTTGCGGCTCAGGGCTTCAGCCTGCACCGAGAATGGACCACTGGCGAAGGCAAATTCACCACCGAATACGGTGTCGGTGTCGTAGGCGCCGACTGCGGTCAGGTTGCTGGCGTTCAGGCCCACGCCACCACCGAAGGTCGCACGGTTGCCGTTGGTGCCCGCATCGTTGCCGCCGGTGGTTGCCACGCCACGAGCGCCGAGACGTGGACGGATCCGCGAGTCGAAAGCGGCATCGTTCAGGTCACGTACCGCCACGTTCAAGCCGAAGTGCAGGACGTCGCCGCCTTTGTTCATCGGAGCCAGTACGATACGGCCGTTGAATTGCTTCACGCCCTTGCCGTCTTCGTCGTTGATGTCCTTGGAAGCCAGGCTGGTCGAGCCGTAGAACATATCGGCGGCGGTGCCGCTGACCTGGATGCCCATGCCGTTTTCGTGAAGGTTGACCCAGTCTGCAACCTCGTAAGCCGAGTTACGCTCCATGGCCGTGATCCACTTGGAGCTGGTGGCTTTTTCCAGGCCGAAATCCGGGTCAAAACGACCGACGCGGATCGTGACCGGCTTGAAGCCCACATAAGACATGGACGCTTCGTCGAAGTAACCGTCGTCGGAGTTACCCGAGTTGTGGGAGAAGTCGTAGTTGAGCTGGTATTTGAAATCCTTGTAGACGGTGCCACCCAGTTCCAGGAAGGCGCGGCGGAAGTAAGCGGCGTCGCCCGAATCACCGTTTTTGGTGTAGAAGCCGTCAAATGTGCCGTAATCGGCTTGCAGGCGACCACCCAGCTTGAAGCTGAAGTTCTGGTCGGTCGTAGCAACCTCAAGGCCGCCCTTGGTTTTGACAACGATATCGGCGCCATCAGTAGTGACAGTACCAGCGAAAGCCTGGGCGGTAACGGCCAGGGCCAGGGCGCTGGCCGCGAAACCGGCGAAGTGCTTACGGATCATCGAAGAATTCCCCTAATTGGTGGTCTTTTGCGTTGGAAAACACACGGGGCAGGCCCGCTGGTGTTGGGAGGGGATCTTGGCGAGGGGATATTTCAGACAAGTTGCCGAAAGATAAATATTTTATTACAGGGGAACTTTCTTACAACCACGGGGAATAAGCGCAAAGCTACAGACGGCGTGGGCTTGAGCGGAAAAATTACGAGAAATGCCAAGTGAAAAAAAGGTGAAAAAAATTACAAATCTGCAATGTTTTCCAGCACATCGCTTTTCACCGACACCAAAAAGCCCACGACGGGGACGTCGCAGGCTTTGGCAACCGCAGGCAGCGCTGGGTCAGGAGTTGTGCTTGAGCTCCGAGGCCAGGCGCTCGGCCAACCCTTCGGCATCGGCCACTTCGGGTTCGGGCAGGATGCGCAAGGTGGCCTGCATCAAGCGCATCTGGCGCATGAAACGCCGGCAATGACCGCAAAACAGCAAGTGTTGGCGCATGAACAAACGCTCACGAAAGGTCAGTTGCCCATCGAGATAGTCGCTGGAGCGCGCCACTTGTTCCTTGCACGTCAACATTCACCGGTCTCCTCGAAATGCTCCACCGTGGCGAAGACTTTAAGCCGCGCCCGATGCAACAGCACACGAACATTGGAGAGCGATATCTCCAGAAGATTACAGATCTGCTCCAACTCCAGCCCCTGGCGCTCACGTAGCGTCAACACGCTGCTTTGCAATTCCGACAGGCTCAGCAACGTGTGCTCCAGGCACTCGCGCAGCTCGTTTTCGGTGAGCAGCGCTTCAGGGGTGTCTTCATGCCAGGCGAACGGTGCCACCAGCCAATGCCCGTCATCGGCGGCAAAGCGCTCATCGCCAATGGTCCCGTGGGGTGACGGCAGGTCATCAAGCAACACTTCGCGCCGGTTCAGCTTGTAGCGGCCCTTGGCCGAGTTGGCGGTGATGGTCAGCAACCAGGTCTTGAGGCTGGAGCGCCCCTCGAACTTGGCAAGGTTGCGGACCACCGACAGCCAGGCATCCTGCACCACTTCGTCGGCATGGCGCTGGCCGACGATGGCGTAGGCCACGGCGCGCATTGCGCTCTGGTAAGTGGTGACCAACTCCTTGTAGGCACGCTGCTCCCCCTTGAGCAGGCGTTCAAGCAGATGCGCGTCGTCGGCGGCTGCCATTCAAAACCTCATTGTGTTGAAGCCAAGGAAGCCTGCTTACTCAGCGCTTGCGCAGGATCACACTACCAATCGAATACCCGGCGCCGAACGAGCTGAGTACCGCCAACGCGCCCTTGGGCAGGTCGTCCTGGTAGGTGTGGAACGCGATCACCGACCCCGCCGAACTGGTGTTGGCGTAGGTATCGAGGATCACCGGTGCTTCTTCGATCTCGGCTTCGCGGCCCAGCAGCTTCTTGACGATCAGGTGGTTCATGCTCAGGTTGGCCTGGTGCAGCCAGAAACGCTTCACGTCGGTAACGCTCAACTGGTTCTCAACCAGGTGCTGGCCGATCAACTCGGCAACCATCGGGCAGACATCACGGAAGACTTTGCGGCCTTCCTGCACGAAAAGCTTGTCCGGCGCGCCCACACCTTCTTCCGCCGCACGGTTGAGAAAACCGAAGTTGTTGCGGATGGTATTGGAGAACTTGGTCAGCAACTTGGTGCTGACCACCTCGAACTGGTGCTCGGAAGTGGCCAGGTCGGCACGCTCCAGAATCACTGCGGTCGCCGCATCACCGAAGATGAAGTGGCTGTCACGGTCACGGAAGTTCAGGTGGCCGGTGCAGATCTCCGGGTTGACCATCAGGATCGCCCGGGCCTGGCCCAGCTGGATGCTGTTGCAGGCGTTCTGGATACCGAAGGTCGCCGAGGAACACGCCACGTTCATGTCAAAACCAAACCCCTGGATGCCCAGGGCTTCCTGGACTTCGATGGCGATGGCCGGGTAGGCGCGCTGCAGGTTGGAGCAGGCGACGATCACCCCGTCGATATCGGCGGCGGTCTTGCCGGCGCGCTGCAGGGCCTGCTCGGCGGCGCCCACGGCCATCTGGCAGAGGATCGACCACTCGTCGTTGGAGCGCTCGGGCAGGCGCGGGGTCATGCGCTGGGGGTCGAGGATGCCGTCCTTGTCCATGACAAAGCGGCTCTTGATACCCGAGGCCTTTTCGATAAAGGCGGCGCTGGATTCGGTCAACGCCTGAACGTCGCCCTGCTCGATGGCCACGGCGTTGTCGGCATTGAACTGTTGAACGTAAGCATTGAAAGACTGCACCAGCTCTTCGTTGGAGATGCTGTTGGCCGGGGTGTACAGGCCTGTGCCGCTGATGACGACGTTATGCACGGTCGTTCCTCTAAATCTGTTCAGGCAGAAGGGATTGGTACCGTCGTACCAAACCGTAAGTCGCTCTAGTCCGCCGCGCGGACATCAAACGGGGAAACGCTTTGTCCCGGCGCGTCGAGGCTGATACAGCCCATCTAGACGATCCCGGCATTTATACCGGCGAAGTTTGCCATAAACCGGGGGGTTTGGCGCCTATTGCGCACGCCCTTCCCCCCAGGTTCTTGCAGGTCAAGGCTCGACCTGGCTCCACTGTTTGCTCAAGCGCTTGTCAGAAATCGGCACCTTGGTGCCCAACTGCTGGGCAAACAACGACACCCGGTATTCCTCCAGCCACCAGCGGTAAAGCGCCAGTTGCGGGTCGCGCTTGCCTTCCTGGGCGTGCTTGTTCAGGCGCGTCTGGTATTGGCTCCACAGGCCGCCCAGCTCGGCGCTCCAGACCCGGTCCTTCTGCACCTGGCTGGGCAGTTTCTCCAGGCGCAGTTCGATGGCCTTGAGATAGCGCGGCAGTTCCTTGAACCACTGCGCCGGGGTTTCGCGCACAAAGCCTGGGTACACCAGGTTGCTCAGTTGCTGCTTGATATCGTTGAGTGCCACGGCCTGGGCCAGGTCGATCTTGCCCTTGAAGCGTTTTTGCAGGCCATGCCACAGCTTCAATACCTCAAGGGTCAGGCGCGCCAGGCGTTCGGCGTGTTCGGTCCAACTGCTGCGCTTGCGCTCGGCCAAGGCTGCCAGGCCCGCGCCATCCCGTGGCAGGCTGGCCTCGCCTTCCAGCACGCAGCTGTCGAGGCTGGCCAGCAGTATGTCTTCGACCAGGGCATCGATGCGCCCCAGCTCGCGGTACATCAGCCCCAGCTCTGTGAGGCCCGGCAATTTGCCGCGCAGGAATTTTGCCGGCTCGGCCAACTGCTGCATCAACAGGCGCTGCAAGGCACGGCGGTGCTGGAATTCGGCTTCGGCGGCGGTGGAGAAGCGCCCTTCCTTGACCGTCCCGTTTTCCTCCACCAACGCCGGATACACCGTCATCGACAACCCGGCAATCTTTTGCTGGGTGGTCTCGGCCACGGCGGCGAACACCTTGGCCTCCACCGGCTGCTGGCTTTTGGCAGTCTGCGGCACCGCCAGGGCGGCCTGGCTGGCTTCGACAAACCGTGCGGTCAGCGCTGCCAGGTCGCGGCCCTCACCGAGGAACTTGCCCTGGGCGTCGACCACTTCTAGGTTCATCTTCAGATGGTTTTCCACCTGCTGCGCGGCTTCGCTCCAGGCTTCGTCGCTGACCCGCGCGCCGGTCATGCGCAACAGTTCGCGCCCCAGCGCCTGGGGCAGCGAACCCTGGGCAAATTCGATACGTTGCAGCGCGGCCTTGACGAAGTCCGGCACCGGCACGAAGTTCTTGCGCAGGGCCTTGGGCAGGTTGCGCACCAGGGCAATGCACTTGGCCTCGATCAGCCCGGGCACCAGCCATTCCAGACGTTCGGCGGGCAAGGCCGGCAACAGCGGCGCCGGCACACGCAAGGTCACGCCGTCGCGCGGGTGGTTGGGTTCAAAGTGATAACTCAAGGCCAGGGCCAGGTCGCCCAGGTGCAAGGTGTCGGGGTAATGGGCGGCGGTGACTTCACTGGCCTCGCGGGCCAGCACGTCTTCTTCGCGCATGATCAGCAGTTGCGGGTCTTTCTGGCTGGTGATCTTGTACCAACTGTCGAAGGTCGCCGTCTGATGGATTTGCGCCGGCAGGCGTGCGTCATAGAAGGCGTACAGGGTTTCTTCGTCGGCCAGGATATCGCGGCGCCGGGCCTTGGCTTCCAGTTCGTCCAATTGCTCCAGCAACTGTTGGTTGGCGCTCAGGCACTTGGCCCGGGACTGGATCTCGCCACGCACCAGGCCTTCGCGGATAAACAGCTCGCGGGACACGACCGGGTCCACCGGCCCGTAATGCACCGGCCGGCGCCCCACCACGATCAGGCCGAACAGGGTGATCTGCTCAAAGGCCACGACCTGGCCGCGCTTCTTCTCCCAATGAGGTTCAAAGTGGTTTTTCTTGATCAGGTGCCCGGCCAGGGGCTCGATCCAGTCGGCATCGATCTTGGCCACCATGCGCGCATACAGCTTGGTGGTTTCCACCAGTTCGGCGGTCATCAGCCATTGCGGGCGCTTCTTGCCGATCCCCGAGGAGGGATGAATCCAGAAGCGCCGCTGACGGGCGCCCAGGTAGTCACCGTCCTCGGTTTTCTGGCCGATCTGGCTGAGCAGGCCAGACAGCACCGCCTTGTGCAGTTTCGGGAAATCCGCCGGCTCCTTGTTGACCGTCAACTGCATATCACGACAGATCAAGCTCAACTGGCGGTGGGAATCACGCCACTCGCGCAAGCGCAGGTAGTTGAGGAAATTCTTGCGACACCAGTTGCGCAAGGGGCTGGCGGTCAGTTCCTGGCGCTGCTCTTCAAAGCCGCGCCACAGGTTGACCAGCCCGGCGAAGTCCGAGTCCGGGTCCTTCCATTGCGCGTGGGCCTGGTCGGCCGCTTGCTGGCGCTCCGGCGGGCGCTCGCGCGGGTCCTGGATCGACATGGCGCTGGCGACGATCAGCACTTCCTGCAAACTGCCGAGCTTGGCCGCTTCCAACAGCATACGGCCCATGCGCGGGTCCACCGGCAGGCGCGCCAGTTGCCGGCCCAGGGGCGTCAACTGGCTGTTGCGATCCACCGCCGAAAGTTCTTGCAGCAGGTTGAAGCCATCGCTGATGGCCTTGCCATCCGGCGGCTCGATAAACGGGAAGTCGGTGATTTCGCCCAGGCGCAGGTGCAGCATCTGCAGGATCACCGCCGCCAGGTTGGTGCGCAGGATCTCCGGGTCGGTAAATTCCGGGCGGCCGATAAAGTCTTCTTCACTGAACAGGCGCACGCAGATGCCCGGCTCGACCCGGCCGCAGCGGCCCTTACGCTGGTTGGCACTGGCCTGGGAGATCGCCTCGATCGGCAGGCGCTGGACCTTGGCGCGGTAGCTGTAGCGGCTGATGCGTGCGGTGCCGCTGTCGATCACGTAGCGGATGCCCGGCACGGTCAGCGAGGTCTCCGCGACGTTGGTCGCCAGCACCACGCGCCGCCCCGGATGGGACTGGAAAATGCGCTGCTGTTCGGCCGGCGACAGGCGCGCGTACAACGGCAGGATTTCGGTGTGCTTGAGCTGGGCCTTGCGCAGCATATCGGCGGCATCGCGGATCTCGCGCTCACCGGGCAGGAACACCAGCACATCGCCCGGGCTCTTGCGCTCGCTGCGTTCAAAGGCGGCGATTTCATCGAGGGTGGCGAGGATCGCCTGGTCCACGGTCAAGTCGTCTTCGACACGGTTGCCTTCCTCGTCCTGTTCCAGGGTCAGCGGGCGGTACCAGGTTTCCACCGGGAACGTCCGCCCTGAGACCTCGACAATCGGCGCATCGTCGAAGTGCTTGGAGAAGCGCTCCAGGTCGATGGTGGCCGAGGTGATGATGACTTTGAGGTCGGGACGGCGTGGCAGCAGGGTCTTCAGGTAGCCGAGCAGGAAGTCGATATTCAGGCTGCGCTCGTGGGCTTCGTCGACGATGATCGTGTCGTAGCGTTCGAGGTAGCGGTCATTCTGGGTTTCGGCCAGCAGGATGCCGTCGGTCATCAGCTTGATCAGGGTATTGGCGTCGCTCTGGTCCTCGAAGCGCACCTGATAGCCCACCAGCGCGCCCAAAGGCGTGGCCAGTTCTTCGGCAACCCGGCTGGCCACACTGCGTGCCGCAATACGCCGGGGCTGGGTATGGCCGATCAAGCCGTACTGGCCGCGGCCGATTTCCAGGCAGATCTTCGGCAACTGCGTGGTTTTACCCGAGCCGGTCTCGCCGGCGATGATCAGCACCTGATGCTTGAGCAACGCCGCCTTGATCTCGTCGCGCTTGGCGGCGATGGGCAGGCTGTCGTCATAACGGACCTGCGGCACGCTGGCCGCCCGCGCCGTGACCTGGGCACACGACGCCTGCATACGCGCCACCCACTGCGCCAGCTTCTCCTCATCGGGCTTCTTGCGCAGCTCAAGCAACTGCCGACGCAAGCGGTGGCGGTCGGCGAGCATGGCGTGATCGAGGTTTTTCAGGAGTTGGTCGATAGCGGGAGCTTGGTCAGTCATCAGGTACTTTGAAGGTCGTCTATTTATGCACGGCCGGCAATTGTGGCAGAAAAGCGCACACAACGTTAAAGGCCGCGTAAATCACATGTGGGAGCTGTCGAGCCCCTATTCGTTATCCAGGCCCTTGCGCCGATACGGGAACACATCAATCACCTTCCCTGCCCGAATCGCCTCCTGCAGGCCTTTCCAGTAGTCGGCGTTGTACAGCTCGCCGTGCAACTCATCGAACAGGCGCCGTTGCCCGGCGTCGGCAAACAGGAACGGCGGGAATTCCTCGGGGAACACATCTAGCGGGCCGATGGAGTACCAGGGCTCGGAGGCCATTTCATCCTCGGGGGTACGCGGTGCCGGGATATGGCGGAAGTTGGCTTCGGTGAGGAAGCAGATCTCGTCATAGTCATAGAACACCACGCGACCATGGCGGGTGACGCCAAAGTTTTTCAGCAGCATGTCGCCGGGAAAGATATTCGCCGCCGCCAGCTGTTTGATTGCCAGGCCGTAGTCTTCAAGGGCTTCGCGCACCTGGGCCTCGTTGGCGTTTTCCAGGTAGAGGTTGAGCGGGGTCATGCGCCGTTCGGTCCAGCAGTGGCGGATCAACACCGTGTCGCCTTCCACCTCGACCGTGCCCGCGGCCACTTCCAGCAATTCGGCCAGGCATTGCGGCTCGAACTTGCTCAAGGGGAAACGGAAGTCGGCGAACTCCTGGGTATCGGCCATGCGCCCGACCCGGTCGACACTTTTGACCAGGCGGTACTTCTCGATCACCGTGGCGCGGTTGACGTTTTTCGACGGCGAGAAACGGTCCTTGATGATTTTGAACACGGTGTTGAACCCCGGCAGGGTGAACACGCTCATGACCATCCCGCGCACGCCCGGGGCCATGATGAACTGGTCGTCGGTACTGGCCAGATGGTTGATCAGCGCCCGGTAGAACTCTGACTTGCCATGTTTGTAGAAGCCGATGGAGGTGTACAGCTCGGCGATGTGCTTGCCCGGCAGGATGCGCTTGAGAAAGCCGATGAACTCTGCCGGCACCGGCACATCCACCATGAAATAGGAGCGGGTGAACGAGAAGATGATCGACACATCGGCTTCGTCGGTGATCAGCGCGTCGATGCGGATGCCCTGCCCTTCGCGGTGCAGCAGCGGGATCACCAGCGGCCATTGTTCATCGCGGGTGTACAGGCGGCCCACCAGGTACGCGCCCTTGTTGCGGTAAAGCACCGAGGAAAACAGCTCGACATTGAGGTCCGGGTCCTTGCACACCCAGTCCGGCAGGTTCTCGCGCAGTTGCGCTTCGAGGCGCTGCAGGTCGGCGGGCAGGTCGGCGTAGGGCTCGCTGAAGCGGTAGTCGCTGAAAATTTGTTCGAGCATGCCCGCCAGTTGGCCCTGGGGCTTGTAGGTGCGGGTCTGCGCGGCACGGGCACGGCGCAGGCTCGGGCGGGTGGTATGGATGAACATGCAGCCGTCGCTGATCAGGTCGTGGCTGAACAACCCGCAAAAGATCGAGTTGTACCAGGTCTCGGACAGTTCATCGTCAAACCGCAGGTCGATCAGGCTGATATAGGCGCTCTTGACCAGGGGCCAGGCGTTGACATCCAGCAATGCCCCCGCGTCGAAAGCGGCCCGCAGGCGCGTGGTGACTTCGCCGACCTTCTCTTCATACAGGTTGATCCGCGCCGCCGAGGCGGTTTGCGCCTCTTGCCACAGGGCCTTCTCAAAACGCTCGCGGGCGCCGTCGGTGATCTGGCGAAAGTGCTCGCGGTAATCGTCGAAGCCATCGAGGATCATCTGGGCGATGGACTGCGCGGTGTCGATGGCAGGCGTTTGCTGCGGCATGTCGGAGACCTCTGCGGGCATTCGGAAGACCTGAGATTAGCCAGAGTCCGTAGGCAGGAGAAGTACAATTTTTGCCAGGCGCTGGGCCTCACTGGCAGGGGGATGCGCTTTCTGGTGTCGTTGACGCGTAAAAGATTGTGTCAGGCCGATCCCTGGGCAACACTCTCGCTCTTGTGAAAAAGGAGCTGTCCGTGAGACCTGTCGACACCCTGTACCTGCTGGTGCTGGCCGCCATCTGGGGCGCGAGCTTTCTGTTCATGCGGGTTATCGCGCCGGAAATCGGCACGATTCCCACGGCCTTCTTCCGAGTATCGATTGCCGCCGCCGGCTTGCTGGTGATCCTGGCCATACTGCGGGTGCGCTGGGACTTCCAGGGTAAGTTCAAGACCGTGCTGTTGCTGGGAGTGATCAACTCGGGGATCCCCGCGACCATGTACTCGGTGGCGGCCCAGGTCTTGCCGGCGGGTTACTCGGCGATTTTCAACGCCACCACGCCGTTGATGGGGGTGCTGATTGGCGGGCTGTTTTTCCATGAACGGCTGACGCTGTCGAAGATTGTCGGGGTAGGCCTGGGCCTGTTCGGCGTAGGCATCCTGACCCGGGCCGGGCCGGTGGCGTTTGACCTGGAACTGCTGATGGGCGCCCTCGCCTGCCTGCTGGCCACTACCTGCTACGGCTTCGCCGGCTTCCTGGCGCGCCGCTGGCTGGACCAACAGGGTGGCCTGGATAGCCGCCTTTCAGCCTTGGGCAGCATGCTGGGCGCCACCTTGTTTCTCTTGCCCTGGTTTGGCTGGAGCGCCATCAGCCATCCGCCCGCCAGTTGGGGCGGCTGGCATGTGTGGTTGTCATTGCTGGGCCTGGGGCTGTTGTGTACGGCGTTCGCCTACATCTTGTACTTCCGTTTGCTGACGTCCATCGGGCCGGTGAAGTCGATGACAGTCACCTTCATGATCCCGCCCTTCGGCGTGTTGTGGGGGGCATTGCTGCTGGATGAGCCATTGTCCATGGCGCACCTGTATGGCGGGATGTTGATCGCGGGGGCATTGTGGCTGGTGCTGCGACCAGGGAAATTGATCAAAGCTGTGTAGGAGCCGGCTTTTCGGCCCCTACACAGGGATATCAAGCCTTACGGAAGACGAATACCAACCCGATGATGATCAACCCCATCCCCAGCACACTCAGCAGCGCCAGGCGATTGCCGAAGATCAGGTAGTCCATCACCGCAGTGACTGCCGGCACCAGGTAGAACAGGCTGGTGACATTCACCAGGTTGCCCCGGGCAATCAGGCGGTACAGCAACAGCGTCGCCAACAGCGACACCACCAGCCCCATCCACAGCACTGGCAGGTAAAAGCCACGGGTGTGCTCGAACTCAAAGGGCTGGAACGGCACAAACACCGCGCACAGCAACAAGCCCGCCAGGTACTGCACCGGCAAGGTGCCCAGTGGGTGCTCGGTGATGCGCTTTTGCATGATCGAGCCCAGGGTCATGCTCGCCAGCGCCAGCAAGCCGAACAGCATGCCGGCCAGGGACATCCCAGCCAGGCCGATGCCCTGGTACACCACCATGATCAGGCCCGCCAGCCCCAGTGCCAGGCCGAACAGCCGGCGCCAGGAGCGCTGGCGTTCCATCAGCACCACGGTGAGGATCGGTTGCACGCCCATGATGGTCGCCATCACGCCGGGGGTGACCTTCAGGTCCAGGGCCAGCAGATAAAAAATCTGATAGGCCCCCAGCAACACCAGCCCGGTGGCGACGGCATACCACAGCGGTTTACCCGGGCGCGGCAGCTTGAGCCTGAGGACCGGCACCAGCACCACCAGGCCCGCCAGGGCAATGGCAAAGCGGATCAACAGGAAGGCAAAGGGTGAGGCATGGGCCAGGCCCAGCTTGGAGAAAATCGCCCCGCTGCTCCACAGCAGGACAAACAGGCTCGTCGAGGCCGCCGCGGCCACGGATTGTTTTGAAAGCACAGACATGATGAACACCTGTAGTCAGGCAAAAAGCCAACTCAGCCAAGGCTGAAATTCAGTAGGTTCGGTACAGGCGGGCAACGGGGAACAGCGGTCTGCTGATCAGCCCGAAATGCCAACGCCCGGCGGTGATACGACTGCGTACACCGGCGTGCTACTGACAGGTGGGGGGTAATGACTGATCTGCACAGGCTGCGGATTCCCGCACGGCACGACCACAGCGTTGAGCGCTGAATCGACTACCGCTATGCGTGGGGAAGCAGGCATGGGCTGATCTTTTTGAAGGGATTGAAAGGTGCCATGAAGCACCTGGGCTCGACTATAACCAGCCGGTGACACGCTTTGCAATGGCTTTGCCAAAAGGCCAGTAAGGACAAGTTGAAAAACCACCTCTAGCCTTGGGAAAAACCAACGCGCGCCACTTCAGGAGGCTTTCGACTCATGACCGCCAATGCCAAAAACACGCGACGCCTTGCGATACCCGCTCTACCGATCCAAAGCCTTGCGCCTTGCGAATGCATCGACTCAACAGTGGTACAAAAACCTGAAACACACCGACGCCCAGGGCACAGAGATCGACTTGACCCATGTCCGTTTTGAATTGATCGACAGCCATGCATTGGCTGCCTATCAGGACTGGGCAGAAGACGCTCACTTCTCGTGGGACGAGGTTGCGACGTGGAAAGGCCGTGAACCGATGGCGTTCGATTTGTCTCTCTGGTACGACGAGGTGCTCTGTGGGCTGTGCTTTGCCAATCCCAATCAAAGCCGGTTGCGGATCAAGCTCATCCGCCTGGAGGGAAGACCTGGAAAGTCCCACCCTTTGAAAAGCCGCATAGCCTCACTGACGATGATTGCCATCGACCATTACGCGAGAATCATTGGCAGCCCATTGACGAGCCAAGCCTATTGGCGGGTCGCCCGGAAAAGTAACAGGCATAAAAAACCGCTCATAAGAGCGGTTTTCTGTTCTAAAACTATCAGCCAAACAACCAATACACCAACGCCACCACCACCGCCGCCGCCAGCACTGGCCGCATGATGCGATAAGCTTTGGGGTGCTTGCGCTTCCACTGCTTGACCACGCCACTGAAACGGTCGCTGAAGCTCTTGCTCCAGGCATAGGCCTGGTTGATGCCGCCCACGCGCTCGTCATCCAGGTTCTGTGGCGCGGTCGCGCGGCCCAGTTGGGCACTGACCCAACGGTTGATGCGGGTCATCAGCCGGTTGCTCAGGGGCCGTTCGATGTCGCAGAACAGAATCACCCGGGTCTTCTCGGTTTCGTTCTTTACCCAGTGCACATAGGTTTCGTCAAACATCACGTCGTCGCCATCACGCCAGGCGTAGACCTGGCCATCGACGAAAATGCGGCAATCGTCGGAGTTGGGCGTGGACAAGCCCAAGTGATAACGCAGGGAGCCGGCAAACGGGTCGCGATGGGGGTTGAGGTGGCTACCGCCCGGCAGCAGCGCAAACATGGCGCCCTTGACGTTGGGGATGCTGCTGACCAGGGCCACGGTTTTCGGGCACAACAACTCGGCCGACGGCAGCGGTTTGTCGTACCACTTGAGGTAGAAGCGCTTCCAGCCCTTCTTGAAGAACGAGCCAAAACCGGCATCGTTGTTCTTCTCGGCGGCGCGGATATAGCCTTCGTCGAACAAATGCATGGCCTCGTCGCGGATCACTTCCCAGTTGTCCTTGAGCACATCCAGTTCCGGGAACTTGCTACGGTCCAGGTAGGGCTTGGACGGTACACCCGAGAAGATGTACATCAAGGCGTTATAGGGGGCGAACAGCGCCGAATGGTTGACGAACTGACGCAGCACCGGCAAACGCGCCTTGCCGCGCAAATGCACGTAAAGCGTACTGCCGATAAACAGCAACAGCACCGACAGCTTGGCGGCCAAAGAAAAGGTCATGCAGCAACTCCTGGAAAGAGCCTCCCGGCAGCGGGAAACCAGACATAGCAGCCGGCCATGATAAACACTCCGGGCCGGAGGAAAAACCCGCGTGATCCAACAATCCGTTTTAAGGAGCACGCGGCGGGCAATCAATTATGCATAAGAGGCATAAAACCGGGCTGATATGGATCAACCCGCTTTCGCTACATCTACAAGGGTCAGGCCTGGTTTTCCTGGTCGCTGAACAGATCGCTGAACAGCATGCTCGACAAGTAGCGCTCACCGGAGTCCGGCAGGATCACCACGATGGTCTTGCCCTGCATGTCCGGTTTCTCGGCCAGGCGCACCGCCACGGCCATCGCCGCGCCACAGGAAATCCCGCACAGGATGCCCTCTTCCCGCATCAACCGCAGGGCCATGGCCTTGGATTCGTCGTCACTGACCAACTCAACCCGATCCACCATCGACAGATCGAGGTTCTTTGGCACAAAACCCGCGCCAATCCCCTGGATCTTGTGGGGGCTGGGCTTGATCTCTTCGCCAGCCAACGCCTGGGTAATCACCGGCGAGCTGATGGGCTCCACGGCCACCGAGAGGATCGGCTTGCCCGCCGTGTTCTTGATATAACGCGATACGCCCGTGAGGGTTCCCCCGGTGCCGACCCCCGCCACCAACACATCCACCGCGCCATCGGTGTCGTTCCAGATTTCCGGGCCGGTGGTTTTTTCGTGGATGGCCGGGTTGGCCGGGTTATCGAACTGGGCCGGCATAAAGTAGGTGGCCGGGTCGCTGGCGAGGATTTCACCGGCCTTCTCGATGGCACCTTTCATGCCCTTGGCCGGCTCGGTCAGCACCAGCTCGGCGCCCAGGGCCTTGAGCACCTTGCGCCGCTCGATGCTCATGGACGCCGGCATGGTCAGCAGCAATTTGTAGCCTCGGGCGGCGGCAACAAAGGCCAGGCCGATCCCGGTATTGCCCGAGGTCGGCTCGACGATGGTCATGCCCGGCTTGAGTTTGCCGCTGCTTTCGGCATCCCAGATCATGCTCGCCCCAATCCGGCACTTCACCGAATACCCTGGGTTACGCCCTTCGGTCTTGGCCAGGATAGTCACACCACGGGGCGCGATACGGTTGATCTGAACCAGGGGCGTATTGCCGATGGAGTGCGCGTTGTCTGCAAAAATGCGGCTCATGGCGGAGTCCTTTAGGCGGTTTTCAAGAAGGCAACAAGGGTATGCCTCGTACTCCAAGGCGTCCAGTCGAGGAACGTTGCCGCTGCCCGCGTAGTCAACCGCCTATACACAGGGAGAAAAAACCTATGAAGCGTCGCTACAGTTGGCCGCTCTGGACGGTCGCCGGGCTGGTGATCGTACTGGTGGCACTGGATATCGCCCTGCCCTACCTGGTGCGTAACTACCTCAACGAAAAACTCGCCGACATGGGCGACTACCGTGGCCAGGTGACCGATGTCGACCTGGCCCTGTGGCGCGGCGCGTACCGGATCAATGGCCTGCAGATCGTCAAGGTGGATGGCAAGGTGCCCGTGCCGTTCGTCAAGGCGCCGGTCATTGACCTGTCGGTCAGTTGGCACTCCTTATGGTATGACCGTGCGGTGGTGGCCCAAGTGCAATTCGTCAAGCCAGAGCTCAACTTCGTCGACGGCGGTGCCAACCAACAGGCGTCCCAGACCGGTCGCGGCACCGATTGGCGGGCGCAACTGGGCAAACTGCTGCCGATCACCCTCAATGAAGTGCGGATCGACGATGGCACGATTGCCTTTCACAACTTCAATTCCAAACCGCCGGTCAACCTCGGTGCCACCCAGGTCAACGCCAGTTTCTACAACCTGACCAATGTGGTGGACGTCGAAGGCAAGCGCGATGCGCGCTTTGATGGCAAGGCCCTGTTGCTGGGGCATGCGCCGCTGGAAGCCAGCGCAACCTTCGATCCGCTGAGCAACTTTGAAGACTTCGCGTTCCGCTTTCGCGCCCGCGACATCCAGCTCAAGCGCCTGAACGACTTCGCCTCGGCCTACGGCAAGTTTGACTTCAATGCCGGCACCGGCGACGTGGTAATCGAGGCCCAGGCCGAAAAGGCCCAACTGACCGGCTATATCAAGCCACTGTTGCGGGATGTGGAAGTGTTCAACTGGCAACAGGATGTGCAGAACAAGGACAAGGGGGTTTTCCGCTCGATCTGGGAGGCCGTGGTCGGCGCCAGCGAAACCGTGCTGAAGAACCAGAGCAAAAACCAATTTGCCACCCGGGTCGAACTGAGCGGCAGCGTTCACCAGCAAGATATCAGCGCGTTCCAGGCGTTTTTGCAGATTTTGCGCAATGGTTTTGTCCATGCGTTCAATGCCCGCTATGAGCAACCCAAGCCCAGCGCGGATTGACTGTGGCGTGACCGGTCATTCAGAGACTGAATAACCCGTCTGCGTTCACAGTCACCGGGGCTGCGCGCTATAGTCGCAGGCATGCTGACTACCGGCGTCATGTTCGAGGATTGAGAAATGAAGTTCGAAGGCACCCAGGCCTACGTTGCCACCGATGACCTGAAACTGGCCGTCAACGCTGCCATCACGCTGGAGCGCCCGCTGCTGGTCAAGGGCGAGCCGGGCACCGGCAAGACCATGCTCGCCGAACAACTGGCCGAATCGTTCGGCGCAAGGTTGATTACCTGGCACATCAAGTCCACCACCAAGGCGCACCAGGGCCTGTATGAATACGATGCGGTCAGCCGCCTGCGCGACTCGCAGCTGGGCGTGGACAAGGTCCACGATGTGCGCAACTACCTGAAGAAAGGCAAGCTGTGGGAGGCTTTCGAGTCCGAAGAGCGGGTGATCCTGCTGATCGACGAGATCGACAAGGCCGATATCGAGTTCCCCAACGACCTGCTGCAAGAACTCGACAAGATGGAGTTCTACGTCTACGAGATCGACGAGACCATCAAGGCCAAGAAGCGCCCGATCATCATCATTACCTCCAACAACGAAAAAGAGCTGCCGGACGCGTTCCTGCGCCGTTGCTTCTTCCATTACATCGCCTTCCCCGACCGCACCACCCTGCAGAAAATCGTCGACGTGCACTACCCTGACATCAAGAAAGACCTGGTCAGCGAAGCCCTGGACGTGTTCTTCGACGTGCGCAAGGTGCCAGGTCTGAAGAAAAAACCCTCCACCTCCGAACTGGTGGACTGGCTCAAGCTGCTGATGGCCGACAATATTGGCGAGGCGGTGCTGCGCGAGCGTGATCCGACCAAGGCTATCCCGCCACTGGCCGGCGCCCTGGTGAAAAACGAGCAGGATGTGCAACTGCTTGAGCGCCTGGCGTTCATGAGCCGTCGCGGCACTCGATAAGGGCTTTTGCCATGCTGCTCAACCTGTTCAATGAAATGCGTGCAGCCAAGGTACCGGTCTCGGTGCGTGAACTGCTGGACCTGATCAACGCCCTGAAACAACGGGTGACCTTCGCCGACATGGATGAGTTTTACTACTTATCCCGGGCGATTCTGGTGAAGGACGAGCGTCACTTCGACAAGTTCGACCGGGCTTTCGGCGCCTACTTCAATGGCCTGGAAAAACTCGACGACCACTTGCAGGCGCTGATTCCCGAAGACTGGCTGCGCAAGGAGTTCGAGCGCTCGCTGAGCGATGAAGAGCGCGCGCAGATCCAATCCCTGGGCGGCCTGGACAAGCTGATCGAGGAATTCAAGAAACGCCTGGAAGAACAGAAGGAGCGCCACGCCGGCGGCAATAAATGGATCGGCACCGGCGGCACCAGCCCGTTCGGTTCCGGCGGCTTCAACCCCGAGGGCATTCGCGTGGGCGATGCCGGCCAGCGCCAGGGCAAGGCGGTCAAGGTCTGGGACCAACGCGAGTACAAGAACCTCGATGACTCGGTGGAACTGGGCACGCGCAATATCAAGGTGGCCCTGCGCCGCCTGCGCAAGTTTGCGCGCCAGGGTGCGGCCGAAGAGCTGGATATCGACGGCACCATCGACCACACCGCCCGCGATGCCGGCCTGCTGAATATCCAGATGCGCCCGGAGCGGCGCAACACGGTCAAGCTGCTGTTGCTGTTCGACATCGGCGGTTCGATGGATGCCCACGTCAAGACCTGCGAAGAGCTGTTCTCGGCCTGCAAGACCGAGTTCAAGCACCTGGAGTACTTCTACTTCCACAACTTCATTTATGAATCGGTGTGGAAGAACAATATGCGCCGCACCTCCGAGCGCACCTCGACCCAGGATCTGCTGCACAAGTACGGCGCCGACTACAAGGTGATCTTTATCGGTGACGCAGCCATGGCCCCGTATGAAATCACCCAGGCCGGCGGCAGCGTGGAGCACTGGAACGAAGAGCCGGGGTATGTGTGGATGCAGCGCTTCATGGAGAAGTACAAGAAGTTGATCTGGATTAATCCGTACCCGAAAGATACCTGGGGCTATACCTCGTCGACCAATATCGTACGGGATTTGATTGAGGACCAGATGTATCCGTTGACCTTGCGCGGGCTGGAAGAGGGGATGCGGTTTCTCTCCAAATAAATCATCTTCTGCCTGAATACAGATCCAAATGTGGGAGCGGGCTTGCTCGCGATAGCGGTGGGCCAGTCAACGAATTTATTGACTGACCCACCGCTATCGCGAGCAAGCCCGCTCCCACATTTGCTTTGCAGTGTTCTCTAGATCGCCGTAAAACGCTGCAAATACTTGAGATGCTCGCGGTGCGCCGTCTCCTGCATCACCGGCGCCAACCTCACCTTCTCTCCCGGCAGATACTGGGCCAGGCGCGCCAACGACAATGGCGTCAACGCGCCCAGTCGTGGGTAGCCGCCAATGGTCTGGCGATCATTGAGCAATACAATCGGCTGCCCATCCGGTGGCACCTGGATCGCGCCCAAGGGGATGCCTTCGGAGATCAGCGACGGCCCCTGATACGCCAACGGCGTGCCCAGCAAGCGCATGCCCATGCGGTCGGCGCGGCTGTCCAGGGCCCATTCGTTATTGAACGCATCGAACAGGCTCTGGCCGCTGAACTGGCCGATCTGCGCGCCGAGGATCACGTCCAGGGGCGCCGTAGAGTGCAACCGCTCAGTTGGCAATTCACGCAAGTGGCTGCCCGAGCCGGAATACCCCAGGGCTGCGCCTTCAGCCAGGGCCCGGCCAAAACCGTCCAGCCCGCCCAGGGCTTCGCGCCCGACACTGGCACAACTGCCCAGGACCTTGGGCGCGTCAAACCCGCCCGGCGCCGCCAGGTAAGCCCGCGCACCGCTGTGCGGCTGGGTGAAGCGCAAGCGCTGGCCTTTTTGCAGAATAAAACTGCGGCCCGGGCTGATGGCGCGCTCGTCGATGTACGCCCCCAGGTCCGCACCCGCCAGGGCCAGCACGCAAATCTCCTCGGCCTGTACGGTAAAACCGCCCAGGGTGATTTCCACCACCGGCGCATCCAGCGGGTTGCCCAGCAACCAGTTGGCCCAGGACATCGACACCCAATCCAGCGCGCCGCCCTGGGTTACGCCCAGGTGCCGCACACCAAAACGCCCGGCATCCTGCAACAGGCACAGTGGGGTGCTGGCCTCGATCGACAAACGGCTCATACCTGGGCCTCCAAGGGCGTGTCATCGCCACCCAGGTTGATAAATTCAGCACGCCCGATGGCTTCAAAACGCACACTGTCGCCCGGCTGCATCAGGCTGTAGCCGTCGCGCTCACGGTCGAACAATTTGGCCGGGGTGCGGCCGATCAGGTTCCAGCCCCCCGGGGATTCCACCGGATAGGCGGCGGTCTGGCGCTCGGCGATGCCGACGCTACCCGGCGCCACCCGCTTGCGTGGGGTGCTCAGGCGGGGGGCGGCGAGTTGCTCTTCCACCAGGCCCATAAAGGCAAAACCGGGAGCAAAACCGAGGGCGAAGACCTGATATTGATGCTGGCTGTGGCGGCGAATCACCTCGTTGACCGCAAGCCCACTGCGCTGGGCGAGCAAGGTCAGCTCAGGGCCGACGCTCAGGTCGTACCACACCGGCAATACATGACACTGCCCGCTGCCCTGGGCCTGGGGCTGCAAGCCCGTGAGGGCCTGATCGATCAGTTCCCGCGCCTGTGCCGGGCTCAGCGCCAGCAGGTCGTAATGCACCATCAGGGTCGTGTAGGAAGGCACCAAGTCCACCAGCGCCGCGCCAAACCCCTCGCGCAGCCGACGCGTGGCGGCGAGCATCCAGGGCATGTGGTCTTCGGCGATCACATCAAACAGGCGCACCATCAGGCAGTCGATGGCCACTACTTCGATCCGTGGCTTCATTGTGGCGTCAACGCTTGGCGAATACGCTGCACCGCCGCCACCGAGCTGGCGTTATCGCCATGCACACAGAGGGTGTTGGCCTGCAACAGCAAGGGGCTACCATCGCTGGCGACCAGGGTTTGGCCCCGGGCAATGGTCAGGGCCTGCTGGAGAATGACCTGCGCATCGTGATGCACCGCACCCGGCAACTGCCGCGAGACCAGGTGCCCGGCGTTGTCATAGGCGCGGTCGGCAAAGGCTTCAAACCACAGGGTCACGCCATATTCATCCCCCAGGGCCTGGGCGGCGCGATTGTCACGGGTGGCCATCAGCATCAACGGCAGGCTGGCGTCATACGCCGCCACGGCCTGGATCACTGCGCGCAGTTGCGCAGGCTTGGCCATCATGTCGTTGTACATCGCACCATGGGGTTTGACGTAGCTGACCCGGCCACCCTGGGCCCGGCAAATACCGTCAAGGGCACCGATCTGGTAATGCAGTAGGTCCTGGAGTTCCTGGGGGGCGTACGCCATGGATCGGCGGCCAAAGCCTGCCAGGTCCTGATACGCCGGGTGTGCACCGATTTGCACGCCATGCTGCAACGCCAGGGCGACGGTCTTGCGCATGATGCTCGGGTCGCCGGCATGGAAACCGCAGGCGATATTGGCGCAATCAATAAATGGCATGACCTCGGCATCCAGACCCATGGTCCAGGCGCCAAAACTTTCGCCGATGTCGCAGTTCAGTAGCAGGCGGCTCACGCTGAAGACTCCTGTAGGCTTTATTTTTTTATAGTGTGGGATCTTTTACCAAGATCTCGCAACGATGTTGTCCTGAGCCCCGACGACGCTTATCGTGAGACAGCTCGATTTTTGGCGCGCAGCCCCTGTTGCGTCCAACTAATAAAAACCGATCCATGCATAAGAAAAAGTTGATCCCATGAATTTGAAGTTCCTCGAAACCTTCGTCTGGGTAGCCCGGCTCAAGAGCTTCCGGCTCACGGCAGAAAAGCTGTTCACCACCCAGGCCTCGATCTCCAGCCGCATTGCAGTGCTGGAAAGCGAGCTGGGGGTGAAGCTATTCCTGCGTGACTCGCGTGGCGTGAGCCTGACCCCGGATGGGGTGAAGGTGCTCGATTATGCCGAGCAGATGATGATCACCATGCAGGGGCTCAAGCAGTCGCTGGAAACCACCAGCAGCAAGATCGGACGCATCCGCATCGGCGCGATGGACACGGTGATCCACACCTGGCTCAGCCCCTTGGTGACCGAACTGATGGCGCATTTCCCCCTGGTGGAAATCGAATTGGTCGCCGATACCGCGCTGAACCTCTGCGATCAGCTGCAAAAAGGCTTTCTCGACCTGATCCTGCAAACCGACCTGCTGCGTCAGGAATCGGTGCGCAGCCTGGAGCTGGCCAGCCACCCCATGGACTGGATCGTCGCCAGCCATTCGATCTACAACCGCGACTACGCCTCCCTCGCCGAACTGGCCCAGGAACGGATCATCACCTACTCGAAAAACTCTCATCCGCACCAGGATGTGCTGAGCCTGATGCAAACCCACGGCGTGGCGGCGCCGCGCATGAACTGCGTGAACTCGGTGTCGGCCATCACCCGTTTACTGCGTGACGGCTTTGGCATTGGCGCGTTGCCGCCGGTGCTGGTCAGCGAGGAGCTGGCACGGGGTGAATTGGTGCTGCTGCCCATGGAACAGCGCTTGCCGAACCTGCAGGTGGTGGTGTCGTGGCGGGTGGGGGTGGAATTGGTAGAGGAAATCGTCGCGCTCTGCCAGAGCGTCGTGGCGCGGTATGCCGAGGAAGTGGGTGAAGAGCGCATGGTGCTCAGTCAACCACCCTCGCTGAAGAAACCCGATTGAAGCTGTGAGAGCGGGCTTGCTCGCGATGCAAGCGCTGCGGTCAATCAGATACACCGAGGCGATGCTATCGCGAGCAAGCCCGCTCCCACACAAGCCCTACCTATCCCTTACAGGCCCTTGAGATCCCGCTCTTCAATCGGCCGGCTCTGGCGCAAACGCTTGCCGCCCAGCACCACCCAGTCGATCAGGCGGAACAAACACTCCAGGCCGAACGACAGCAGCATCGCCCCACCCAGGCCCCAGCCCATGGCTTCGGGGGTCAGGAGGATCTGGTAGCTGTAGCCATTCCAGGTTTCCCGGCGAATATCCGGGTCGGCCGCCACAGCCACCTGCAAGGCGCGGATGTACCACGGCCCCTGCATGGCCTGGAACTGCTTGTCCAACGCCACCTGGCGATCGAGCAAGGTGCCGAGGCTGTTGGCATCGCTGCGGAACACCGGGTCATCGCTGGCACGGTAATGCGCCACCAATGCTTGCAAATCGCCATTAAAGAACTGCTGCGCAGTGCGTTCAAAACCGCGCAAACCGGTCTGGGCTTCGATCAAATGGGCTTCGACGCGCTTGGCGTAGTCGTTGATAAACCCCGGGACTTGCACCCCGACCAACAAGCCGATGGCAAACAACACCAGGCGCAGATAGCTGAGCAACATAATCGACGTCCTTATGCGGTTGTGCCCTGGCGCACGCATTCGCCGCGCCGCCACAGGCTCCACTGGCCCGGTTCGTAGCGGGTCCAGGTCTCGTTTTCGGTCAAGGGTTCGGTGGCAATCACCGTCACCACATCATTAGGCGTGGTTTCGGCCTGAAAATCGACGATCACGTCGACATCTTTCAGGCGTGCGGGGCCAAAAGGTGCGCGACGGGTAATCTGTGCCAGTTTGGTCGAGCAATAGCAAAACAGCCAATCACCATCACTGAGCAGGCAGTTGAACACGCCCTTGCTGCGGTATTCGGCGCAGGCGGCGATCAAGTCCGGCAGCACCTGCTCGATATCCACCGGCTCGGGAAACGCCTGGCGAATACGGTTGAGCAGGTCGCAGAAGGCCGCTTCGCTGTCGGTATCGCCCACCGGGCGGTAGAACGTGGCCTGGGGCGTGAAGTCCGCGAGTTGGCCGTTATGGGCGAAACACCAGTTACGCCCCCACAGCTCGCGCACGAACGGATGGGTATTGGACAGGCTCACCTTGCCGACATTGGCCTGGCGGATATGGCCAATCACCACTTCACTCTTGATCGGATAACGCTGCACCAGCAGCGCCACTTCCGACTCGCTGCTGGCCGCCGGGTCCTGGAACAGCCGCAGGCCACGGCCCTCGTAGAAGGCAATGCCCCAGCCATCGCGGTGCGGCCCGGTGCGCCCACCGCGCTGCATCAGCCCGGTGAAGCTGAACACGATATCAGTCGGTACGTTGGCACTCATGCCCAATAATTCACACATGCCAGGACTCTCGATGCAGGGCAAACAACGTTAAAGACGCGGTTCGACCCGCATGCCACTGACAGGGGCCGGCGGGCGGCCATAGGGTTCGTCGTCCTCAGGCTCGGCCGCGACCGCTGCCGCAGCGGCGGCCTTCTGCTCACGCCGGGCCTTGGCGGCACGTTCGATGGGCCAGCGGATCAGCACAAAGACCAGGTACAGGCCAAAGGCAATCATGGCGTACATCAGTAAGTCGGACACCGCCCGCCAGGCGTTATTGCCCACCTTGAGCAACAGATCCAGGGCGGTGATGGCCACGGCCGGGGCAAACTGCTCCTTGACCGGGTCGACAATGGTCGGGCTCAACAACAACACCGCCATCAGCAACCGCAGCGGTTCGCGCAGCCAGCGCCAGATCCAGCGGGTCAGGCGAAACCACACCAACAGGCAGCCCAAAGCGGCGAAGGCGTAAAGGCCCCAAGCGGTCAGATAGTCGTTCTCGGTCATGGTGTCCATGGCAAGGTAGGCAAACAGGCCCGTATGATAACGGCTTTTGAGGGCCACGGCTGCAATGCCGTCGGCCCACCACCAGACAGAGAGTGATCCATGCCTCCATCGACCCACGCCGCTGCCGCCCCGATTGCCCGCCAGGACTCAGGCCAGGACCCGTATGCCTGGTTGCAAGAACGCGACAACAGCGAGGTGCTCGACTACCTCAAGGCCGAGAATGCCTGGCAAGAGGCGCAGCTTGAAGACCAGAAAGCGCTGCGCGAAACGCTGTTTCAAGAGATCAAGGGCCGTATCCTTGAGACCGACCTGTCACTGCCATCGCCCTGGGGCCCGTACCTGTATTACACGCGCACCACCGCCGGTGACGAGTACGCACGCCACTACCGCTGCCCACGCCCGGCCGACGACAGCCAGCAGATCGACGAAAGCGCCGAAGAACTGCTGCTGGACCCGAATGTGCTGGCCAATGGCGGCTTTTTCTCCCTCGGTGCCTTCAGCATCAGCCCGGACCACAAGCGCCTGGCCTACAGCCTGGATACCAATGGCGAAGAGATCTACACCCTGTACGTGAAGGAATTGTCTTCGGGCAAGGTCAGCGAACTGGCGTTTGCCGACTGCGATGGCAGCATGACCTGGGCCAACGACAGCCTGACGCTGTTCTTCGGCGAACTGGACGACACCCACCGCCCACACAAGCTGTATCGCTATCGCCTGGACGGCACCGCCGCCGAAGAGGTGTTCCACGAGCCCGACGGGCGCTTCTTCCTGCATTGCTACCGCTCCAGCTCCGAGCGTCAACTGCTGCTGTCCCTGGGCAGCAAGACCACCAGTGAAGTCTGGGCCCTGGATGCCGAGCAGCCGCAACAGGCGTTTGCCTGCCTGGCGCCACGGGTCGAAGGCCATGAGTACGATGTCGACCACGGCAAGCTGGACGACCAATGGACCTGGTTTATCCGCAGTAACCGCGACGGCATCAACTTTGCCCTGTTCCAGGCCGCCGACACCGGCAGCGTGCCCAGCGAAGACCAGTGGCACAACCTGATTGCCCACGATGACGCAGTAATGCTCGACGGCGTGACGCTCAATGCCCGGGCCATGACCCTAAGCCTGCGCATTGGCGGCCTGCCGGTGATCGACGTGCACCCACAGGGCCTGCCGACCTATCGCGTGGAGTTGCCAGACGCGGCCTACAGCCTATACGTGCAAAACAGCCTGGAGTTCCACAGCGACAAGATCCGCCTGCGCTATGAAGCCCTCAATCGCCCGGCCCAGGTCCGTCAACTGGAACTGGCCAGCGGCGCGCAACAAGTGCTCAAGCAAACCCCGGTACTGGGCGCGTTCAATGCCGACGACTACGTCAGCCAGCGGTTGTGGGCGACGTCTGCCGATGGCACCCAGGTGCCGATCAGCCTGGTGGTCAGGCGCGACCAGGTGGGCCAGCCGACGCCGCTGTACCTGTACGGCTACGGCGCCTACGGCTCAAGCCTCGACCCGTGGTTTTCCCATGCGCGCCTGAGCCTGCTGGACCGCGGCGTGGCATTTGCCATTGCCCATGTACGCGGCGGTGGCGAACTGGGCGAGGCCTGGTACCGCGCCGGCAAGCAGGAGCACAAGCAAAACACCTTCAGCGACTTTATTGCCTGCGCCGAGCACTTGATCGCCGAGGGCCTGACCACCGCCAAGCAACTGGCTATCAGCGGTGGCAGCGCCGGCGGGCTGTTGATCGGTGCCGTGCTCAACCAGCGCCCGGAGCTGTTCCAGGCGGCGATTGCCGAGGTGCCCTTTGTCGACGTGCTCAACACCATGCTCGACCCGGACCTGCCCCTGACCGTCACCGAATATGACGAATGGGGCAACCCCCAGGAGCCCGAGGTGTATGAACGGATCAAGGCCTATGCGCCCTACGAAAATGTCAGCGCCCAGGCCTACCCGGCGATGCTGGTGATCGCCGGCTATAACGACAGCCGCGTGCAGTACTGGGAAGCCGCCAAGTGGGTGGCCAAGCTGCGCGCCACCAAGACCGACGACAACCTGTTGCTGCTCAAGACCGAACTGGGCGCCGGCCATGGCGGCATGAGCGGGCGCTACCAGGGCTTGCGTGACGTGGCCCTGGAATACGCCTTTGTGTTCAAGGCCCTGGGGCGGGCTTAAGAACCCGTCGCCTTCGGTTTGCTGTCGTTTTGCTGCAGGCCGGGCAAGGTCTGGTCCTTGGGCGGCTTGGGCATTTCAATCGGCGGCAACGGCGCCCCGGCCCCTTGTGGCTTGGGTGCGGTTGGCGGGGTGATTTGCGGATAGGGGGTCGGCGTTGCAGTGCCCGGCGCGCCGGTGGTGGTCGCCGGCGTGTTCGGCACCGGTTGCAACTGCTGGGCATGTGCGGCCCCCAATGTGAGCACACTCCCTACAATGACCGCTAGAATGCTGCACTTCATCGATGGCTCCATGGCCTGACTGTTAACCAGTCCCAAGGCTACTCCCAACCGCGCAAGAATGCCCTTCCCAATGAGATTTCCATGAAACGTTTCGTGCTGCTCGACACCACCCCCATCCCCGATAACGGCGGCGCCCTGTGCCTGTTCGAGTATGGCGAGGATTTTGTGATCAAGATCCAGGGCGGTGACGGCGGGCAATTGATGAACACGCGCATGCACGGTTCCGAAGATGCCCTGGCCGAGATCCCCTGCCGCAAGGTCGCCGGGCGCCCCGGTTCACGGGTGTTGATTGGCGGCCTGGGCATGGGGTTCACCCTGGCCTCGGCGCTCAAGCACCTGGGCAAGACGGCGCAAGTGGTGGTGGCTGAGCTGGTGCCGGGCGTCGTGGAGTGGAATCGCGGCCCCCTGGGGGAAAAGTCCGGCAACCCGTTGCAGGACCCGCGCACCGTGATCCGCCTGGAAGACGTGGCCAAGGTGCTGCAAGCCGAGCCCCAGGGCTTTGATGCAATCATGCTTGATGTCGACAACGGCCCCGAAGGCCTGACGCAGAAAGCCAACAGCTGGCTGTACTCCGCCGGCGGTCTCAGCGCCTGCGCCAAGGCCCTGCGGCCCAAGGGCGTGCTGGCGGTGTGGTCGGCCAGCGCCGACAAGCAGTTCAGCGACAAACTGCGCAAGGCCGGCTTCAAGGCCGAGGAAGTGCAAGTGTTTGCCCATGGCAACAAGGGCACCCGGCATACCATCTGGATTGCCGAGAAGCTCAAGGGCTGAAGTAAATTGCCCCGCGAGCAGCTAGAATCAACGCTATCCGTGAGCCACTAAAAACAGGAGCCATGATGAGCTCGACCAACCCGCCCTCCCACACCGCCAAGCTGGACCGCATCCTCGCCGATGCCCAGCGCGACCGGGAAATGGGCTACCGCGACAAAGCCCTGAAAATGTACCCCCACGTGTGTGGTCGCTGTGCCCGTGAGTTCGCCGGCAAGCGCCTCAGCGAACTGACCGTGCACCACCGTAACCACAACCATGATGACAACCCCCAGGACGGCTCCAACTGGGAGTTGCTGTGTCTGTACTGCCACGACAACGAGCACTCGCGCTATACCGACCAACAGTACTTCGGCGAAGGCTCCACCAGCAGCCCGACCATTGCCAAGGCGACGCACAACCCGTTTGCGGCGTTGGCGGGGTTGATGAAGAAGGACGACTGACGGTCGTCGCTGAACGTTACGACGCCATCGCGGCGATGACAATCGCCGCGATGACAATCGCCCAGACACGCCATTTCTATACCGACCGCAATTCGAGCAATCCCCGTATAATCGCGGTTTTTCTCGAAGGCACCCTCTCCCGTGGGCAATAAACGCTACAGCTGCATCGGTCTGTATAACCCCAAATCCCCCGAAAACGTCGGTTCGGTCATGCGCGCCGCCGGCTGCTATGGCGTGGCTTCGGTGTTTTACACCGGTAAACGCTATGAGCGGGCCCGGGACTTTATTACCGACACCAAGAAGGTCCACCACGATATCCCGCTGATCGGTATCGACGACCTGAAAAAAATCCTGCCCCTGGGCTGTATCCCGGTCGCCGTGGAACTGGTGGACGGGGCCCGGCCGTTGCCGGAGTACACCCATCCTGATCGCGCGCTGTATATCTTCGGCCCCGAAGACGGCTCTCTCGACAAAGAGATCCGCGACTGGTGCGAAGACGTGATCTACATCCCGACCACCGGCTGCATGAACCTGGCGGCCACCGTCAATGTGGTGCTCTACGACCGCCTGGCCAAGGGCAATAACACCCGTTCGGGCCCCAAGTACTGATTTTTTGGGAACATCCACCGCCCGCCCGCAGTCACTTGCCTATCTATGGCCCTTTGTTGGAGACAGACCATGAGCGACAGCAAAACCCTCAACCCCGTGATTGAATCGACGTCGTTCCAGACCCAGCCGACCCAGAACGTCCAGGGCTGGGAGCGCATTGGCTCCCTGGCCGGTGGTGTGGTGATGATGGGCAAGGGCATTCGCCGGGGCGGTTTTTTCGGCCTTATCCAGGTGGCGATTGGCGGCGTGGCGTTGGCGCGCGGGATCAGCGGGCATAGTTCGGCCAAGTCTCTGCTGGAAAAAAGCCGCCGGGATATGAACAGCGTGCGCACTAAAATCGAACGGGCCGGTGAGGAACTGAAAACCCTCAAGACCCGGGCGCAAGTGGCTGCCGAAAAAACCACCCACTGACACAACCTGTTCGTTCCCACACAAATGCAGTTCCCACACAAGCCCAGTGCCTACACAAGCGGTGTTCCCACCGTTGAGGTTCAGCGCAGCAATTTGCTGTCGAGCACCACCGAGGATGCGCCGATCACACTGGCGGCCAACTGCACAAACGCCTGGGTGGTGATGCTGTCCAGGCGCATCAGCGCCTGGGTCAGGTCATCCAGGGAGCGTTTGTTGTGGGTTTTCAGGCGGATCTCGCGATCCAGCTCCTGCAACACCACCACCGCCCGCGCCACCGTGGCGCCGCTGACGTGCTCGCCGCGCAACGTCGTCACGCCCTTGCCGTCCTTGCTCAAGCGCGCCTGGATCGCCCCATAGCGCTCGTCGCTGATACCGCCCGCACGCCGCAGCAACTCGATGGCGTAATACTCCGCGAGGCCTTCACTGATCCAGTCGCTGCCCTGCTGGTCGTTGAACCGGCCAATGGCCTGCACCACTTCGCGAATCAACGGGCTGCTGCCGTTTTCGCTGACCAGCGGCGTACGGCTATTGAGGTACACCGAATCGCGCCCGGCAAACGCGCCACGGCGCATCGGATCACTGGCACCCACCACCAGCAGCTTGGCCGGATGCCGGGGAAACGCCGCTTGCACCTGGGGCCAGACAAACGTCAGCAAGGTCAGCACATCCATGCGGCGCATGGCCTGGCCCTTGGGCGAGGCCACGCTGATTTCGGTTTCGCCCAGGCGCACCCGGCGGCTGCCCAGGTTGCCGGCGAGCATCCAGCCGGTGGGCCGGTCGAACAGGCGGGAGACATTGTCGATGCGGAACTTATGCTTGCCGATGCGCGGCCAAGGGGTCTCGACGCTTTTCCACCCCGGCGGCAGCTCGAAGGTCAGCCGCGACACCAGCTCCACGCCGTCCTGCTGGTCCAGGCGCGCCGCTGGCACCAGGTCCTCCCCGCGAAACAGCGCCCAACTGGGGGTCATGCGCGATTCGTAGAGGCCGGCCTTGCGCGCATGGCTCAGGCGCACGCGGTAGGTCAGGCTGGCCTTGTCGGCGCCCGGCTGCCACAGGCCGCGACTGGCCCCCGCTGCTGGCGTGACCTGCCACTGGCCGTCGGCCTTGAAGTCGCTGTAGTCACCGTCGCGGCCCAGGTCGAAGTCCAGGCTGCGCACCGCCGAGCCCTGGGACAGGCTCAGGCGCACCTCGGCCTGATCGCTTTGGGGTAACAGCTTGACGTAATAATCGAGGTCGACCTTTTTCGCCGACCACGCCGACGCGCTCAACCCCAGCAACAGCAGGCTCGCCACCAGCCTGGCTTGGACCGTCATACGCTCTCCTCAGCCTGCGCGGAAAATCAGGTAATCCTCCCAATCGTCCTCGGGCACGCTGCCTTCGCTGAGCATGCGCCCGGACTGGGAAATGCGTTCGTGGTGCACCGCATCGCGGTCACCGCAGACCAGGTGGTGCCAGAGTGGCAAGTCCTTGCGCTCACTGACCAGGCGATAGCCACAGGTCGGTGGCAACCATTTGAACTGATCGGCCTGGCCCGGGGTGAGCTGGATGCAATCGGGCACCGAGTCCCGACGATTAGGATAGTCGGTGCACTGGCAGGTCTTCAGGTCCAGCAGTTTGCAGGCGATACGTGTGTAATAGACGCTGTTGTCGTCTTCATCTTCAAGCTTTTGCAGGCAGCACAGGCCACAGCCGTCGCACAGCGACTCCCATTCCTCCTGGTCGAGGTGCTCAAGGGTTTTGCGTATCCAGAAAGGTTCGACTTTGGCGGCCATGGCTCTGCATCAGTATCAATAGGTGAAAAGGCCGCCAGTCTAGTGCCCAAGCCCCCCGGGGCCAAGCGCTTACGACTGCCGGTAGGGCCAGGCTTGTCAGGTGCGCGGTGACGCAGTAGTTTTGAACACCGTTTTTTCATCAGGATGCGCTTATGAGTACTCAAGCCCGCGTTGCCGATTATCCGATCCACCCGCAATTCACCGAGCGCTGGTCGCCGCGTGCGTTTACCGGGGAAAGTATCCCGGAAGAAACCCTGATGAGCTTCTTTGAGGCGGCGCGCTGGGCACCTTCGGCCTACAACTCGCAGCCTTGGCGGTTTCTCTACGCCCGTCGCGATACGCCGGATTGGCAGCGGTTCCTGGGCTTGCTGAACGAATTCAACCGGGGCTGGGCGCAACATGCGTCAGCGTTGGTGATCGTGGTCTCGAAAACCGACTTCACCGTGCCGGGCGCCACTGAAGAAACCCCGGCGCTGTGGCACACCTTTGACACCGGCTCAGCCTGGGGCCACCTGGCGCTGCAAGCCAGCATCAGCGGCTGGCACACCCATGGCATGGCTGGCTTCGATCAGGAACTGACCCGCAAGGAGCTGAAAATCCCCGAAGGTTATGCCCTGCATGCGGCGGTCGCCGTGGGCAAACTCGGGGACAAGTCGACCCTGGCCGAGTACCTACAGGCCCGGGAAGCCCCAAGCCCACGCCGACCGTTGAGCGAGTTGGTGGCTGAAGGGGATTTCAAGCTTTAAACCTGCTGAACACTGCACCGGGCGCAGGCGCAAACCCTGCCGTTAAAAGCGGCAGGTAGTACCGCTCATTGTTCAAGGGGCTTTGGCAATCAGGCCGCTAAAAGCCCTGCGTAATTCCTCTTTCTGTCTTTGATAGGCGGCCATGACAACCGGCACCATAAATTCCTGTGTCTGCGAATCCATATCCACCGGATAAATCTTCTGGTCTTTCGCCGAATACATGAAGTTCTTTAATTGCAAGTCATTATGATAGATATCCTTAGCTTCCATCCGCGCCAAAACATCATCAAGTAATGAGTGTGCGTCTGGCGGCAAACTCTTCATCTCGACTTTACTGAGGTCTACCCCTTCGATTCGCCCCATCTTTATATATTTACGCCCATCTTCAATAATCGCCCTGGCAAAATCCTCACCATAATATTTATTCAGTGATATCACCTCCATGTTTATATATTTGGCGGGAGGTTTGATTAAGGTAGGGCCAAGATCCTTGTAGACACTTCTCCTATCGAGGCTTGCGTAGATCACCCCCTCACCGCCGCCGCCAATCACCGGCCCCAGATCGTCGGCGACCGACAACGGATCGGCGCCCCGCAAATTCAGGCGCTGCCACTGATCGCCCTGTACATGTTGGACCAATAATGGCGTCTGCCGGTTTTGGTGATAGATCCGTGCCTGGACGGCCCCCTCTTCGGTCCGGGTAACTTGTCGAACTTCATAGACCGCCGTCTTACCGGCCCCGTCGGTGTGGCGGATATGGGACCGATGGCCATCTGCCGCAACGTAAACCCCCTGACTGTTGCGCGAGAGCCCGACAATGTTCGAGGGGGCGACACTGTACTCAACGAACAACGTATTGCTCAGCTCACTGCCCGGCGCAATTCGCGCCATGGAAAGCGCGCCGTCAACCGCCTTCGTTTCGGCGGCGAACGCCTCAAGGGGCCCACCATAAGGGCGCATCTTGTCAGCATCAAAGGCATACCACTTGCCGTTTTGGAACACTGCGCCCCCCTCTACACGCTGCCCAGCAACCTTGAACGTCCCCGTTGCCGCTGCGCCATAATCCTTACTGACAGCCTTCAACAGGTCATAGCTGCCGGAACGCCCCCTGAGTTTGTTGACCGCCGCAAGGCCTTTGGAGAGGCCTTTACCGACCAGCCTCGTGCCGCCTACCGCCAAGTCGCCCCAGCCTCCCAGAGGGTTGAGCGCGCTAATCGTGGCAAGCCCGATGATCTTGGCCCCCCGTAATACCTTCGTCACCCCGGATACCGCAGCACTGCCTAACTTGCTCAACTTTCCGGCACTTGCCGCGCCGGCAGTCAGGAAGCCGAAGATGTCCAGCGTCAGGTCAATAGCCCCGTCAATATAGTGACCCTGCTGAAAATTGATAATCGCCGAACGCAACGGAATCAAGTTAAGCAGGAACTCTTCAACGACCCTGGCCCTGCCCAGTTGCTGGTCGAACGTGGTCTGCCCCCTCGCCTGTTCTTTAATATCTGGATTATCAAGATCAAAATTCTCAACGAATGCATCTGCAATGTATTGAGTCCGCGGGGTCGCAAAACTATCCAGTTGTGTTTGACTCACCGGTGTTCTTTCTTTTGCTTTGTCTGCATCGCTCCCTTCAGGTATGAACACCTTAGTCTCGTGAACAAGGTTTGCGGTTCTTGAACTGCGTTCTTGCGCGCGCCATAGATCAGTTTTTTGAATAACACCTTGGGCAAAGTTGATTTCATATGCCACAGGTTTACCTTCGCGCTCAGTCTTTACCAGCAATACCGGATCGTTCGGGTACTGGGTTTTATCAGCGAAGCCTAACCCCAGCCGGTGGGAGGCGCGTTGGTAGAAGGTGATCTTTCCATACTCAAAGTTCTTCCGATCCTCTAACGGAAGGTGCGCGATCAGTTGTTTGATGGCGATGGGGATGGCGAGCTTTTTACTCTGGATCGTGGCCTTGAATTGCTGGTTGAACGCCTCGGTTATGCCAAACCGATAATTGGCGTTCAACTTGGCCAGGGGAATGCGGTCGTCCGCTGAGTAAAACACGGCGGGAGAAGGCAGGTCCATCATCGCGATATCCAGCAGCGAATGGTGGCCGACCAGCCTGGTTGCCGGCGCGCCTGGACCACCCCGTGGCTGACTCGTGGTATTGATGAGTTTTTCTTCAAACAGCTCGCCCAAGTCGCCAAACCGCTGCTTGAGCACGGCCAGCGCCAGCGCTTTGCGGCTGGGAATATCCTTGTCCAGGGACTGGCTGGCGTTGATCATCTGTTGCTGGCGGGCATTGAAGGTTTTTTGCAGGGTGTTCAGTTCTTCGTCGGTGTAGCGCTCATCCTCCTTTCTTTCGAGCACACCGTTGATCACCCCCCAGTCCACCAGTGCCGCTTGCTGTGCGTGCCGAGTAACGCCCGGGTCAGCCAAGCCCGCACTTGCGGCCTGCTGCATGACCTGGGCAAAACTCATGTTCGCCACCTTGCCCGGCGACTGGGACTCTATGGTAGCCGCTGCAACCGCCAGGTTGACCCAGGCCATGCTGCCATAGGTCACCCGGGCCGGGATGTCCTTGATCAGAAACTCGGGGGCCTTCCTGGCCAGCAATACATACGCACCGACCTCTGCCATCTCCGGGCTGATCTTGCCGCGGGTGCTCAAGTGCTTGCTCAACCCCTGGACCACGACTGAGGCGGGTTTACCCCAGTGCGCATCATTGGCCAGGTCGAAACCCGCGACCTCGTTTCGATGAGGGGCCACGATGGACTCGGTATCCATTTGCAACGTGATGGCAGCCAGCAAATAGTCGCTAGCGCTGCGATCGGTGGCAATCCCACCCATTTGCTCTTGCAGGTGCTTTCCCAGCCGCTGGCCTTCGGCGGAACCAACCAGGGTCTCCAGAACCTTGGCGGGATTGCTCAGCAACGGGGCGGGCACACCCTCCTGATCGTGCAGAAAACCCAGCACGCCCTTGCCTTCGATGGCCTGGGCTTGATCCCCGAAATGGTTCTGGGTAAGGAGGTCAAGCCTGCGTTGCTCACCGCGGTTCAAGGGTAGCGGCCACGATAAGCCACCGCCGAAATCACCCAGAGGGGGCTCCAGGATTTTTTCATTCACCCCATCGGCAAGGCTGGTGAGATGAAAATGGCTGCTGGGCATTGAAAAGCCCAGGTGCCTGATAAAGGTTGCCAGGGTGATGTTGCTGCCAACCGCCAACGGGTAGGACGAAGCGCGGTCTATGTCCATCGATGTGCTGTCCAGCGCCGCCAGCACCACCTCAGGCGTAGCGCTGGCGCCCAGCCGCGCGGCGACTTCGTAGAGTTTTTGCCCCAGAACCTTCAGATTCTGCCTGTCCCCCAGCGCAACCTGAAGCCCAGTCCGGTGTTTGGCCGGGGTGACGCCAACTGCCGGGCCAGGTGCCGGCGGCGAGTAGCGGGAGGCGTCAACCGCACGTTCAGCCAGGGACGCGAGAAACGCAGGTATCAGGGGGGGAACAGCCCGTAGCCCGAGCATGGTGAAGCCTCCCTTCTTAAGGTAAGTGAGGCTCCCATATTGTCCACAGCGATAGAATCAGATGCATCCTATGCGCCGTGTGGGGTATTTCAATATCCCCGCTCGAAACTCACCTCGCCCCGCAGCGAATCCTTGGCCTGGTACGCCCGCAGATTCTCGACAAACAGCGCCACCATGCGCCGCGGGCACGTCGGCGCCGAGCTATGGCCGGTCAACAGCAAGCCCCAGGCCGTCCAGAACGGATGACGCTGGGGCAGTGGCTCCTGGCGGCAAACGTCGATGACCGCACCGGCCAGGTGCCCTTCTTTCAGGGCCTCGACCAGATCGGCATCCACCACCGCCACGCCCCGCCCGACATTGATAAACAGGCCGGTGGGCTTGAACTGCTTGAACAGCGCCGCATCGTACAAGTCGTGGGTGTTCGGCGTGTTGGGCAGCAGGTTGACCACATAGTCCACCTCGCCCACCAGGCGGCCCAGTTGATCCGGCCCGGCCACCTCGATAAACGGGGCCTGCTCCCGGGCTTGGCTGGCAATGCCATACAACTCCACACCAAAGGGCAGCAGGAACTGCGCCACGCTCTGGCCGATATCGCCGGTGCCGACGATCAGCACCTTGCGCCCCGCCAGGCTCTGGCCCATGCGGTTGTCCCACTTGCGCTCGACCTGGCTGACCAGGCGCGCCAGCACCTCACGCTCGTGACCGAGCAGGTAGGTGAGCACGTACTCGGCCATCACCTGGCCGAAAATGCCGACGGCACGGGTCAATCGATAATCCCGTGGCAAGCCATCGGCCAACAGCGGCGTGATGCCGGCCCAGGTCGATTGCAGCCATTGCGGGTGATGGCCCTGGCGCAGCAGGGTTGCCAGCAGGTCCGGCTGGCCCAGCCACACCGGGCAATCGGCGGCCAGGCGCGACAATTGGGCCGAGTCGCCACTGGTCAGGACTTCAAGATCCGGCGCTGCTTCGCGCAGCAGCCGGGCATACAGCGGGTGGTCCTGTTCTGCAATCAGAACGCGCATGGTTCAAACCTTTCAAAAACAGTGCAGGCAGCCACCGCCAGCAAACTGACTGCAGGGCTCGGGGCTCGCCAAGTCATTCGATTCAAACGTGCCCCGAACGGGACACGGGTCGATCACATCGGGTCGTTACGGCGCAGCAGCTCTTCGGGCAAGTGTTCGATGTACTCGTCGTCCGGCGGTGGCATTTGCAGGTGGTAGCCCTGATTTTGCAGGTTGGCCAGGACCGCCACGATATCTTCCTGCTGCAGCTTGCGCTCCGGCGTCAGCACCAGGTTGAACGCGTGTACTGGCTTGCCGAATACCGTCAGCAGGCCTTCGGGCACGCGCTCCAGGGCATCGCTCTTGAGCACGTAGAGGTACATGCCGGCGCGTTTCGGGCTGCGGTAAATGGAACAAATATGTTTCAAGGCTGTTCTCCGGCAGTGACCAGGCTGTCCAGCAGCACCTGGCCCATCAGCTCGCGGCGCCAGCCACGCAGCGAGTCAGGCAATTGGTAAGGCCCATCGGGGTAGCCACTCTTGACCAGCGCCTCGAGGGTTTTCTTGCGCAGCATCAGCTCCGGGGCCATGTCCAGGCGTTCGGCGAAGGTCTGGCCCAGGGCGCGCAGTTGCTTGATCAGCACCGCGGCATCCACCGGCAACGGCTCAGGCACGGCCGGTGGCCATTGGTCCATCGGCACGCTGGCGGCACGCTTGATCAGGCCCAGCAGGAACTCGCCATCCTGGCGCACGGTGCGTGGGTGCATGTCTTCGATCTTGCCCAGGGCCGCGAGGGTATCCGGCTGGGACTTGGCCAGGGGCCATAACGAGTGTTCACGCAGGATACGGTTGCGCGGCAGGTCGCGGGCGCGGGCCTGCTGTTCGCGCCAGGCGCACAGTTCACGCAACACGGCGAGCTGGGCACGGGACAGTTTCCAGGCCAGCTTGGCGTCGCGGTAGACCTCATAGGGGTCGATCTCGCGGCGCAGGTTGGCCACCAGTTCGGCGCCATCTTCCAGGACCCAGGCGTATTTTTCGTCGGACAGTCGCGGGCGCAGCCGTGTGTAGACCTGCGCCAGGTGCACCGCATCTTCGGCGGCATAACTGACCTGGGTCTCGGACAATGGCCGCTGCAGCCAGTCCGAACGGGTCTCGCCCTTGGGCAGCTCGATGTCGAGCACCGCTTGCACCAGGCGCGAGTAGCCCATGGAGAAGCCGAGGTTCAGGTAGGCAGCCGCCAGTTGGGTGTCGAACAACGGCACCGGCAGGCTGCCGGTCAGGCGCAGCAACACTTCCAGGTCTTCGCTGCAGGCATGCACCACCTTGATCACCGCCGGGTTTTCCAGCAGGGCGGCCAGGGGTTGCCAGTTATCGATGGTCAGGGGATCGATCAGATAAGCGCGTACACCATCCCCGATCTGGATCAACCCGGCGATGGGATAGAAGGTATCGACCCGCATGAATTCGGTGTCGAGGGCGACGAATGGCAACTGCTGCCATTCGGCGCAATGCTGGCCGAGGCTATCGTTGTCGCAGATCCAGTGAATATCGATGGCCACACGGCTCTCCCTTGAAGAATGGCGCGCAGTATATATCGCCAGAGGGGCTTTCGAGCACCCGCAGTGTGCCAGCCATCATGAAAACTCTGACAGGAGACGAAGAAAAGCCCGACCGTTGAGGGTTATCCTCGTTTACGCAGCACATAAACCCGCCACAAGGCCGAGCCGGGCATGAACTCTTGCTGGTTAAGCACCGTGAAGCCCGCCTGGCGGAACTCCGCTTCCACCTCGATGCGATGGGAGCGCAAGGGTTGCCCCGTGCCTGGCGGTTGGCGTTCACGGTGGCGGCTGTCGTTGTTCACCGAGACAATCACGGTGTCGCGGCTGACCCGGTGAAACTCACGCAGCAGCGCCAACCGCGCGTCGGCCGTAGGCACGTGGCGATACAGCTCCAGGCAAAAAATGCAGTCCACCGCGTTGGCCGACAGGCCGATGGAAAAGGCCGAGCCCTGGAACGTCTTGATCCGCCGCAAAAATACCGCGCCATGGTGGCTCTGGGCATGGTCAAGCATGGCCTGGGACGGGTCCGAGGCCAGGATCACCCGGTTACTGTGCTCGGCCAGCACCGGCCAGAAACGCCCGGCCCCACAGGCCAGGTCCAGCACCAGCCCGGGCTCCCCCGCCACTTTCAGGGCGTGGCGCACCAGACGCTCATCGCGCCATAACCATAAGCGGCGCAGCAACGTTGGCGGACGCGGATCGCCGCAGACCCGAGCGTGGTCACGATCACAGCACGCGGCGAATTCAGCCTCGATGGACGATGGGGGTTGTGACGACATCACGGGACTCATGTAGATGAACCGGTCTCTACGGACACTGGATCTTCAGCTTAACCACCCTCGCGTGAAAAAAAGGTTGAAAGCGTCACGGCCCGTCATCACGCCTGGTGCAGGTACCAGCGCCAGTCCTGCTCGCCCACTTCGCCCATGAACTGCCGGTACTCGGCCCGCTTGACCGCCAGGTACACATCAAGGAACGCCTGGCCGAACGCTTCCCGCGCCCAGGCCGAAGCTTCCAATGCGCGCAAGGTGGTCAGCCAGTCGGTGGGCAGCAGTTCCTTGGCCTGGGCGTAACCGTTGCCCGTAACCGGCGCGCCGGGATCGCGCTGCTCGCGAATGCCGCGGTGAATCCCCGCCAGAATGGCCGCCGCCGCCAGGTAAGGGTTGGCATCGGCGCCGCAGATGCGGTGTTCGATGTGCCGCGAAAACGCCGGGCCGCCCGGCACACGCAGGCTCACCGTGCGGTTATCGACCCCCCAGGTGGCCGCCAGCGGCGCATAGCTGTTGCTCTGGAAGCGGCGATAGGAGTTGGCATTGGGACAGAACAGCAGCAAGGAGTCGAGCAAGGTGCTGAGCATGCCGCCGACCGCCTGGCGCAGCAGCGGCGTACCGTCGGCCGCCTCGCTGGCAAACAGGTTGTTGCCGTCTGCGTCCGCCAGGCTGACGTGCATATGCATGCCGGTGCCAGCCAGGTCATCGAACGGCTTGGCCATGAAACAGGCCGTCATCCCGTGTTTATGGGCCACGCCCTTGACCAGACGCTTGTAGCGCACCGCCTCGTCCATCGCCTGCAAGGCATCGCTGCGATGCTCCAGGGTGATCTCGACCTGGCCCGGGGCGTATTCGGAAATCGCCGTGCGGGCGGGGATGCCTTGCAGTTTGCAGGCGCTGTACAGGTCGGCCAAAAACGGTTCGATCTGCTCCAACTCCCGCAGGCCATAGACCTGGGTCGAGCACGGGCGACCGCCATCTATATCCCGCGCTGGTTGTGGGCGGCCATTGCTGTCGGGTTTCTGGTCCAGCAGGTAGAACTCCAGTTCCGCCGCCATCACCGGGTAATAACCGTCGGCCTTGAGCCCGTCGATGACCTTGGCCAGCAAGTGCCGGGGGTCGGCCACCGTCGCCGGCAGGCCTTCCTCGGGGTGCATGCTGACCTGCACCGCCGCCGTCGGGATCAACCGCCACGGCATGCGCTGCAAACTGCCGCTGATCGGGTAGGCGCGGCAGTCGATATCCCCCACCTCCCACACCAGGCCGGAGTTTTCCACATCGTCGCCATTGAGGGTCAGGCCCAGGATGGTACTGGGCAGCGGCCGGCCGCTTTCGTAGACCGCCAGCAGTTCATCACGGTGCAGCAGCTTGCCGCGGGGCACGCCGTTGCTGTCGAGGATAAACAGCTCGAACATCTCGATATCGGGGTTGTGCTCAAGAAAGGACTGGGCTTCGTGCAGGCTGGCAAATACGTGACTCATGGCAACTCTCTTACGTTTGCGTCAGGCAGGCGCGCGCGACGGCGCACCCGTGAGGGGGGGCAATCAGCGTAAGGGAGAGGTATCTGGCGGGCGCGCATGGCGGCAGTGCCACAGCGCCCAAAAGGCTAGCTCCGAAGGCAGCGCATCAACGCCCAGCCGACACACCGGGTGGCTGGGCACGATGGCGCCAGGCAAGGCCTCGGGGTGAGTGTCGGGGGAACCGTCCATGCAGGGATCACAGTCAAGAGATGGGCGCCAGCGTCACACGGCGGGTCAAGCCATTAAATTCAGTCTTGATGGAGTGCAGTTTCAGGATGACTAAACATTCGCCACCCATTCGCCAGCTCGACAAACGCCCGGCATGCCGCGCTGCGATAAGCCCCCTTGCGACTGAGTAAAGCCACCGTGCGCTGCGGCAATGGCGGACGCAATTGCACCGCGTGCAAGCCCTGCTGGGCCATGGCCACTTCACGGGGCAGGATCGTCGCCAGTTGGGTATGGCGAATAATCTCGATTACCGCACTGATCGAATTGGCCTCCATGGCAATCTGCGGCTTCATCTCCACCATGCGGCAATAGTCATCGATGTAACGACGTGTCACAAATCCGCTGTTCAACAGCACCAGGGGTTGCTGCTTGAAGTCCGCCAGCGTGAGCCACTGCTTGCGGTGCAAGGTGGCATGACTAGCGCTGGCCACCAGGCTCAACTCCTCGACAAACACCTCTTGGCATTCGATATCTGGCACGTGCTCGCCGCTAAAGCCAATGCCGATATCCACCAGATCCTCGGTCAGTGCGCACTCAAGACGATCCTGGGTCATCTCCTCGACGCTGACGCTAATCCCCGGATACAGGCCATAGAACTGTGCCAGCAGCGGCCCGATCAGGTACGCGGTGAAGGTCGGGGTCATGGCCAGGCGCAAATTGCCGCGGCTCAGGTCTTGTACGTCATGCATGGCCCGGGTGCCCGCCTGCAAATCCTGCAAGGCCAGGCGCGCGAAGCGCACATAGGCCTGGCCCGCGTCGGTCAGGTTGACGCTACGCCCAGAGCGATCCAGCAACGGTGCCCCCAGGCGCTCTTCCAGTTGCTTGATCTGTTGCGACAATGTCGGCTGCGATACATGCAACGCCTCGGCGGCCCGCGTGAAGTTACGGTGCTCGGCAACGGCCAGCAGGTAACGGATATGACGTAGCAGCATGTAAAACGCTCCAGCTATAGGCACTACTTATAGAAACCATAATAAGCCGGTCTTGGACGCTATAGCCAAACACTTCCATCCTTGCCCCCATCAGCGACGCAAGGAGAAACACCATGCAGCATCTCATCGACGGCTTTCGCAAGTTCCAGGGCGAAGCCTTCAGCCAGCGCAGTGACCTGTTCAAGCAACTGGCGACCACGCAAAACCCCGGCACGCTGTTTGTTTCCTGTTCCGACAGCCGTGTAGTCCCGGAGCTGTTGACCCAGCAGGAGCCTGGCGATCTGTTTGTGATCCGCAACGCCGGCAATATCGTGCCCTCCTACGGCCCGGAGCCGGGTGGGGTCTCGGCCACGGTCGAATATGCCGTAGCGGTACTGGGTGTGCGCGATATCGTGATTTGCGGCCACTCCGACTGCGGCGCCATGACCGCTATCGCCACCTGCAAATGCCTGGATCACTTGCCCGCCGTGGCCAACTGGCTGCGTCATGCCGAGTCGGCCAAGGTGATCAACGCCGCCCGTACCCATGCCTCGGATGCGAAGCGCCTGGACGACCTGGTACGGGAAAACGTGGTCGCACAATTGGCCAACCTCAAGACCCACCCCAGCGTCGCCCTGGCGCTGGAACAGGGCCGGCTGAACCTGCATGGCTGGGTCTACGATATCGAAAGTGGTTGTATCAACGCCCTGGATGGCCGCACCGCTCGCTTTATATCCCTGCTGGACAACCCACAGACCCGCGCGCACGCCGCCTAAAGCTTATTTAACCGAAGAGGAAATCATCATGCTGCAATCCCAATTGAGCCAAACCCCACGCCAGGCCCTGGCCGACACCGTGATTGATCTCAAGGCCCGCAAGGACCTGTCCTGGCAGGATCTTGCCGACGGCACCGGCCTGAGCCTGGCGTTCGTCACTGCCGCCCTGCTTGGGCAACACCCGCTGCCCAAGGAGGCCGCCGATGTGGTGTGCAACAAACTGGGCCTGGACGCGGACGCCAGCCGCCTGCTGCAAAGCGTGCCTCTGCGTGGCAGCATCCCCGGTGGCATTCCGACGGACCCGACCGTGTACCGGTTCTATGAAATGCTGCAGGTCTATGGTTCAACCCTCAAAGCCCTGGTCCATGAGCAGTTCGGCGATGGCATCATCAGTGCCATCAACTTCAAGCTGGACATCAAGAAGGTCGAAGACCCGGACGGCGGTTCCCGTGCAGTGATTACCCTGGACGGTAAATACCTGCCAACCAAGCCGTTCTAACCCGCCGACAACCGTCTACGCTCTTGGGACTTGAACAAGAACGAGGAACGGGTCAATGAAGGCAATGCTCCAAGCCACCTGGCTGCTGCTGATATTGGGTTTCAGCCAGGTGCACGCTGCACCCTCCCAGGAACAGGACGCCAAAGCGGCCGTGGCCTTGCTGGAAAAGGCCCTGGCTTATTACCACGACAACGGTGACAAAGCCTTCGCCGCCTTCAGCCGCCAGGGCGAGTTTGTCGACAAGGACCGCTATGTGTTCGTGGTCAATACCAAGGGCGTGCTGCTGGCCAGTGGCGGTCCTTCATCGGCGCTGATCGGGCGCGATGTGTCCGAAGTGCTCGGGCCGGACCTGCGCCAGTCCTTCAAGGACGCGTTGAAGATCCCGGAAGGCAATGGCATCCAGCAGGCCGAATACCACTGGCAGAACTGGAACGACGGCAAGGTGGAACGCAAGCATGTGTTCTACCAGCGTATCGGCCAGCGCATCCTGGCCGTCGGCTATTACCTGCCCCGGGCCACGCCCGAACAGGCCAAGGCCCTGCGCGACAAGGCGGTCAAGGCACTGGAGAAAAACGCAGCCGCCACCTTGAAGGCAATCAATGCGCTGCAAGGCGGATTTTTGCAGGACGACCTGTATGTGTTTGTGGTCGACCTGGAGACCGGGCGCTATGTGGCCCACGGCACCAACCTGCGCCTGGTCAACACCGACTTCGCCAAGGTCAAGGACCCGGACGGCAAGCCTGTGGGTGAGCCGATCCTGCAATTGATGAAGGAGCAGGGTCAGGGGGAATATGAATACCGCTGGAAAAACCCGGTGACCGACAAGGTGGAAAACAAGCATGCCTATCTGCGCAAGAGTGGGCATTTTCTGGTGGCGGTGGGTTACTACAGCCCTTGAGCCACTTGGCTGAGGCCGGACCCTATCGTCCGGCTATCGCGCCCGGTCCTCACGCCCCCGCAGCAGTTGATTGGGCATGGCAATCGCCGCCGCCAGCCCCAGCAACGACACCGCCGCGCTGACCATCAACAAATGCTGGAAGGTGCTCAGCAACGCTGCGCGCAAGGCATCCTGCGCCGGGCCCGGGGCCGCGTTGAGGCCATCGAGCAGGACGTTGCCGGAGCTGCCTTCAGCCATCATCGAGCCGCTGGCCAGATGGGCAAAGCTCGAATCCTGCAACAACGCCAACAGCAAGGCCGACATACAGGCCACGCCGACCGCGCCCCCCAGTGAGCGGAACAGGTTGGTGGTGCTGGTGGCGACGCCGATATCGTGTTGCGCCACCGAGTTTTGCGTGCCCACCAGGGACGTCGGGAACTGCATGCCAGACGCAATGCCACTGAGCACCATGAACAGGCTGCTGAGGATCAGTGACTGGGGTGCACTGAAGGCCATGCCAAGGATCGCTATCGGCATAAGCAGCGCCCCAGTCAGAATCATCGGTTTATAGCGGCCGGTCACGGAGGTCATGCGTCCGGCAAAGAACGCGCCCATGGGCAAGCCTATCGCCAGCGGCAGCAGGTGCAGGGCGGCGCTGTCGGCACCGGCGCCGGTGACGCTCTGGTAACGCAGGGGCATCAGCACGACCAGCGAGATGGCCTGGAAACTGGTGAAGAAAATCGTGCACCAGCACAGCACCGCATTGCGGTTGGCGAACAGGTGCATGGGCAACAACGGCTCCCGCGCCCGACGCTCGTGCCAGACAAACACCGTCAATGCCAGCAGGGCACATGCCAACAGGCCCAGGACTGGCTTATCGCGCCAATGATGGCCCTGGCCGATTTCAGTGATGCCCAGCAATAGCGCGGTCAGGCCGATGATCATCAGCACTGTGCCCAGGTAATCGATGATCGGCTTGCGCTGCGGCACCGGCAGCCCCACCAGTGTGCGATGGGCCACCCACCAGGCGCCCGCGCCCAAGGGCAGGTTGATCAGAAAGACCCAGCGCCACGACAGGTATTGGGTCATATAGCCGCCCAACACCGGCCCGGCCACACTGGCGACCGCGTACATGCTGCTGAAGTAACCCTGGTAACGCCCACGCTCGCGGGGCGGGATAATGTCGCCGATGATCGCCTGGCTCACGGAAATCATCCCGCCTGCGCCGATGCCCTGGAGGATGCGCGCCAGCACCAGGTGTTCCATGCTTTGCGCCAGGCCACAAAACAGCGAGGCAACGGTGAACAGGCCCATGCCGATCAACATCATGGGCCGGCGCCCATACAGGTCGCCAAGCTTGCCGTAGATCGGCACCGCCACGGTCATCGCCACCATATAGCCGGAGATAACCCAGGCCAGTAGGTTGACGTCGTTGAACTGCGCGGAAATAGCCGGCATCGACACGGCCACAATGGTCTGGTCCAGCGCGCCGAGGAAAATCGCCAGCATCAGCGCGGCCAGGATACTGCGTACGGCAGGAGTGGTCTGGGTCACAACAAAACCTGTAGGCAAGGCCCACGGGGAAAGAGCCCCGTGGCAATGCCCGACAGCTTACTCGATAGCCCGCTATTGAATAGCCTCGTAAGGAAGTCCGACGTAATTTTCTGCAATAGTTTTGCGCCCCGCCTCAGACTCGACAAAATACTCCAGCTCGCTCTGGGCAATGCGCTGGCTGAAGCCATCGGCCTCGGGAAACGGGTGCAACATCGAGGTCATCCACCAGGAAAACCGCTCGGCCTTCCAGACCCGCCGCAGGCAGATCTGTGAGTATTGCTCCAGCAACTCCATGCGCCCTTCCCGGTACACCTTGCGCAAGATAGTGAACAAGGTGCTGACATCGCTGGCCGCCAGGTTCAGGCCCTTGGCACCGGTAGGTGGCACGATATGGGCGGCATCCCCCAGCAGGAACAGGCGCCCGTATTGCATCGGCTCCACCACAAAACTGCGCAGCGGGGCGATGCTTTTTTCGATCGACGGCCCGGTCACCAATTGCGCCGCCAACTCATCGGGCAGGCGCGCCTTGAGTTCATCCCAGAAGCGCTGGTCGGACCACGCATCAAGCGACTCTTCGGCCGGCACCTGCAGGTAATAACGGCTGCGGCTGGGCGAACGCATGCTGCACAGGGCAAAGCCGCGCGGGTGCTTGGCGTATACCAGCTCCCCGTGGACCGGCGGGGTGTCAGCGAGGAGGCCCAGCCAGCCGAACGGGTAGACCCGCTCGAAGGTCTGGAGCACCCCGGCGGGAATCGACTGGCGCGCCACGCCATGGAAACCGTCGCACCCGGCGATGTAGTCGCAGTCCAGGCGCACCGGCTGCCCCTGGTGCTCGAAGGTCAGCCAGGGCCGCTCGCCCTTGAGGTCGTGGGGCTGAACATTGCGCGCTTCATACAGGGTGATCGCGCCGGCCTGCGCGCGGGCGGCCATCAGGTCGCGGGTGACTTCGGTCTGGCCGTAGATCATCACGGTCTGGCCGCCGGTCAGGGCTTTCAGGTCGATATGTTGCAAGCGTCCATTCAGGGCCAGCTCGAAGCCTTCATGCACCAGGCCCTCGGCGTCCATGCGCTGGCTGACGCCCGCCTGGCGCAACAGGTCGACCATGCCCTGCTCCAGCACCCCGGCACGAATGCGCCCAAGGACATAGTCCGGGGCCTGGCGCTCAAGGATCAGGGTTTCAATCCCCGCGTTGTGCAGCAATTGACCGAGCAACAGCCCCGCAGGACCGGCGCCGATGATGGCGACTTGGGTTTTCAGGGTTTTCATTATTTTTATGGCCCGCCTGCTTCCCCCGAACGTTATCGGTGAAAGCGTTGTCATTGGATTTGGTGCTGGCATTTTTCCCTTGAGCGGCCATTACCAGAAGGTGAAAACTGAGCCAAAACCTGCGCTTTTCGCCAATTGGGGCGATTACCGAACCACTGTCCTGAGTATCGGATTGAAACCATGACCAAAAATGCCAGTCCCGCGATTCCAGTGTTCAAACTCTACGGAGAAAGCCAACAGTGGCCGACCCCGGATTTGTTGCATTGCGAGACCATCTCCCGGCGCAGCCGCGAGTACCAGTGGGAAATCCAACCCCACCGGCATGCCGACCTGTGCCAATTGCTCTATGTGTACAAGGGCCAGGCGCAACTGGAGATCGAAGGCCAGCGCACGACGCTGACCGAATCGACCCTGCAAGTGCTGCCGCCGTTATGCGTGCATGGGTTTCGGTTTGCCGAGGATGTGCAAGGGTTTGTGGTGACACTGGCCGCGCCGCTGGTGGCACATCTACAAGGTCAACTGGGCTCGGCGGTAGACGGCTTGAGCACCCTGGGCAGTTACCCGGCGGGCGAGGACAGTGACTACCTCAACAGCCTGTTCGCACGGCTGCAGGACGAATACAACGGCGACCTCCCGGCCCGGGACATGATGCTGCACGCCCTGGTCAGCGTGCTGCTGGTGTGGATCAGCCGCCAGGCCATCCAGCGCCGCCATCCACGGGCGCCACGCAGCCTTGAGTATTTTCGGCGCTTCACCCAGTTGGTGGAGCAGCACTACCGTGAACACCCAAAGATCGAAGACCTGGCGCACACGCTGGGGATCTCGGTGTCGCACCTCAACGGCACCTGCCGCGAACTGGGCGGGCAGCCGGCCTTGCAGATCATGCACGACCGCCAATTGCTGGAGGCCAAGCGCCTTTTGACCTACACCAGCATGACCATCAATGAAATGTCGGACGTGTTGGGGTTCTCTGATCCGACGAACTTTTCGCGGCTGTTTCGCCGGCGCGTGGGGTTTTCACCCAAGGCGTTTCGCGAACAGCTGAATGCGGGTTGACCCCACACCCGCCTAGTCAGCGCAAGTCGCTCAGGGTCGCCGAGTAGGTGCATTGCCCATGGTTGCAGGCAGCGGCCATGCCGGGTTGCAGGCGGGCCTGTTCGGCGCGGTAGACGGCAGTGCCGTAGAGGGCCGTGGCCAAGGCACAGAGGGTGAAAATCTTCAGGTACTTTCTGGTTTTGATCGTCATGGCGGTGACCTCCGGACAGATCAAGAAGGTGCTGTCTTAAGCATAGGCCAGCCAGGGCGAGTTGCCAGTATTGACAGGTATTCAGGCACCTTATCGGGCCTACAATCCTGCATCCCATTGCGGCTCTGGCGGGAACCGCACGACCAAAAAATCCAAGAGGCTGCGCAACGCCTGGGGCATGTGCTTGCGCGAGGCATACACCGCGTACATGTTCATCTGCCGGGGCTCGGCCTGGGGCAGCAGGCGGATCAACTGGCCGCTGCGGATGTAGTCGCCGGCCTGATAGGTGGGCAACATCGCCACCCCGGCCCCGGCCAGGGTCACGCGCAGCAAGGTGCTGGCCTCATTGGCGCTGATATTGCCGTGCACCGGCACCGACACGGGTTCACCGTTCTCCTCGAAATGCCACAGGCTTTTACCGAAGTAGGAATGGGTCAGGCAGTTGTGCCCCGCCAGCTCTTCTACCCGCCGGGGTTGCGGGTGTTGCAGCAGATAGCCGGGCGATGCGCAGATCACCGAGCGGCATACGGTCAGGTGCCGCGCTATCAGGTTGGGGTCCAGGTCGTTGCTGGTGCGGATCGCCAGGTCAATGCGCTCATCCACCAGGTTCACCGTGCGGTCGAGCATTTGCAGGTCAATGGACACCAGCGGGTAGCGCTTGACGTACTCGGCCATCGCTTCGGCCAACTGGGCCTGGCCAAACGAAGTGCTGACGCTCAGGCGCACCAGGCCCCGGGGCGCGTTGTCCGGTTCGCTGACGGCGGCCTGCATGTCGCAGGACAATTCCAGCATCTGCCGGCAGCGCGGCAGGGTTTCGCTGCCGGCGGCGGTCAGGCTGAGCTTGCGCGTGGTGCGGTGCATCAGGCGTGCGCCGACCCAGTCCTCCAGCTCCGCCAGATAGCGCGACACCACCGGGCGCGACAGGTCCAGATGATCGGCCGCCGCCGACTGGCTGCCCAGGTCGACCACCGTGACAAACACCCGCATTGCTTGAAGACGATCCATGATTTGCCCGGTTTTAGAAACAAACTATGTTCCAGCATCGCATTTTTTGCTGCGTTCAGTGCAACTAAGCTCTGTTCATCGCCTGCCAAGGCACCTCTGACCTGGACCTGCACATGCTCACCACCCTCAAGCGTTTTGTATTGGCCACCACCGTACTCGGCTTTGCCGCTCACGCCGCCGCCGCCGACCTCACCCTCGACGTGTACAACCCGGGTGAAGCGGCGATCTTCCCCGTCAGCTCGGTGCTGGTCAGCGGCGAAAAAGACGCGATCCTGGTGGACGCGCAGTTCGGCAAGGGCCAGGCCGAGCAACTGGTGCAGAAGATCCGCGCCAGCGGCAAACAGCTGACCACCATCTATATCAGCCATGGCGACCCGGATTACTACTTCGGCCTCGACACCCTGGCCCGCGCCTTCCCACAGGCCAGGATCCTCGCACCGCAGCCAGTGGTCGAGCATATCAAGGCCACCGTTGCCGGAAAAATCGCCTATTGGGGCCCGAAAATGGGCGCCGATAAACCCGCCAACACCCTTATTCCCCAAGTGCTCGAAGGCCATCACCTGACGCTTGAAGGGCAATCGCTGGAAGTCATCGGCCTGGACGGCCCGCAGCCCGATCGCAGCTTCGTCTGGATCCCATCGATCAAGGCCGTGGTCGGCGGTGTGGTGGTCTCGCAAAACATCCACCTGTGGATGGCCGACACCCAGGGCGCGCAATCCCATGCCGATTGGCTGGACACCCTGCAACGTATCGAAAAACTCAAGCCGGTCACCGTGGTCCCCGGCCACTACCTGGGCACGCCTTCGGTCAAATCCGTCGCCTTCACGGCCGACTACATCAAGGCGTTCGACCTAGAAACCGCCAAGGCCAAGGATTCCGCCGCCCTGATCGCAGCCATGCAAAAACGCTACCCGAACCTGGCCGATGAAAGCTCCCTGGAACTGAGCGCCAAAGTCGCCAAGGGCGAAATGCAGTGGTGAATTGATCCAACCCTTACCGCACTGGAGAACGTCATGAGCAAAATCGCAATTATTGGTGCCACCGGCCGTGCCGGCAGCCAACTGCTGGAAGAAGCCCTGCGTCGCGGCCACACGGTCACGGCCATCGCACGCAACACCGCAGCTCTCGCCGCACGCCCCGGCCTGACCGTCAAACAGGCCGACGCCCTGGACGCCAATGCCCTGCAACAGGCCATCAGCGGCAGCGATGTGGTGATCAGCGCCGCGCATTTTTCCACCCTGCCCGCTGCCGCCGTGATCGGGCCGGTCAAACAGGCCGGCGTGCCGCGTCTGCTGGTGGTGGGCGGCGCGGGTTCGCTGCTGTTGCCGGGCGGTGGGCGGGTCATCGACAGCGAAGGTTTCCCTGCCCAATACAAGGCCGAAGCCAGTGCTGGCGCGGTGTTCCTCGAGACCTTGCGCCAGGAAAAGGCGCTGGACTGGACCTTCCTTTCGCCCTCGGCAGAGTTTGTCGAGACCGAGCGCACCGGCACATTCCGCCTGGGCCAGGATGACCTGTTGGTAAGCAGCGAGGGCCGCAGCTGGATCAGCTTTGCCGACTTCGCCATTGCATTGATCGATGAAGTGGACACCCCGAAGCATTCGCGCCAGCGCTTTACCGTGGGCTACTAACCCCCCTGCAGGAGCCGGCTTGCCGGCGCCTGCAGAGGCAGTTTTTCAATACCGCCTGCGACTTTCTCATTTGCCCCCTGCCCTGCGCAGCCGCCTAATAGCAGCCTTGTCCACTCAAGGCTCGCCCATGGAAAACGTCCACGCCAAACCCACCACCGCCCTCTGGCTGATGATCAGCGTCGTGCTGGTGGCCCTCAACCTGCGGCCGTCCATGGCGGCGGTGGGGCCTTTGTTGTCGTCGATCCGCGGCGAGGTGCCGCTGAGTTTCAGCGCCGCGTCGTTGCTGACCATGTTGCCGGTGATGGCCATGGGCTTGGCGATGTTCTTCGGCATCGGCCTGGGCAAACGCTTTGGCGAGCATCGCAGCATCGTGCTGGCGCTGGTGCTGATTGGCTTCGCCACCCTGTCGCGGCTGTTTCTCGACTCCGCCGCCGAGTTGATCCTCAGCGCCATCGCCGCCGGCGTGGGCATTGCGCTGATCCAGGCGTTGCTGCCCGCATTGATCAAGTCGCGCTTTAGTGACAACGTTTCGCTGTTCATGGGCCTGTACGTCACCGCGATCATGGGCGGCGCGGCATTGGCGGCGTCGTTCTCGCCGTTCATCCAGGTGCAGACCGGCAGTTGGCGCATCGGCCTGGCGATCTGGGCGGTGCTCGCCGTGGTGGCGCTGCTGCTCTGGTCCGCCCAGCGCGCGGCGTTCCCTCCCCTGCCCCAAATCGGTGCCGACGCGCAGGCGTCCTTTTTTGGCAATCGCCGCGCGTGGTTGCTGGCGATTTTCTTCGGCCTTGGTACCGCGTCCTACACCTGCGTACTGGCGTGGCTGGCGCCGTACTACGTCGAGCAAGGCTGGAGCGCACAGAATGCCGGCCTGCTGCTGGGCTTCCTGACCGCCATGGAGGTGGTCTCCGGGCTGCTCACCCCGGCCATTGCCAACCGGCGCCAGGACAAACGCAGCGTGGTTGCCGTGCTGCTGGTGCTGATCATCGCCGGCTTCTGCGGCCTGGTCCTCTCCCCACAGCACCTCACCTTACTGTGGCCATGCCTGCTGGGCCTGGGCATTGGCGGGCTGTTCCCGATGAGCCTGATCCTGTCCCTCGACCATCTGGACAACCCGCGCCGCGCCGGTGGCCTGACGGCGTTCGTGCAGGGCATCGGCTACCTGATTGCTGGCATATCGCCGCTGATTGCCGGAGTGATCCGCGACCAACTGGGCAGTTTCGAGTGGGCCTGGTGGTCGCTCACCGCGGTGGTGGTGGTGATGCTGCTGATGGTCCTGCGCTTCGACCCGCGCCACTATGCACGGCATATCCGCTAGGGGCGTCGTATTCCAAACAGTATCTGTCCCACAGTAGACATAGAAAGGTCCGACAGACCTTTCTATTGGTACGAGCGTTCCGTTAACATTTTGCCTTGTTTGCGCTGCGGTCGCGCAACAGGCCCACGGACGGAACGAATGCTAAACAGCAACTTGCTTAGAAAGCTCGATATGCAGGACCTGATGGTGTTTGTCGCTGTGTATGAGCAAAGCAGCGTCACCGATGTGTCCGAAACCCTGTTTGTCAGCCAGTCCACGGTCAGTTACAGCCTCAAGAAGCTGCGCACCAGCTTTGAAGACGATCTGTTTATCAATACCCGCGCCGGCATGCGCCCGACCTACAAAGCCAGCACCATGTACGGGCATGTGCAGAAAATCCTCGAAAGCATCAACCTTTGCCACGCGGGCGCCCAGGCCTTCGACCCCACGCAAAAAGCCGTCACCTTCAACCTCTGCGCGCCCGAATATTTCGAGCAACTGATCCTGCCCAGGCTGTTGAGAAACTTCGATCACGCCGACCTGCCGGTGATCGTCAACGTCCAGAAGCTGGAAACCGAGATTCCCGTCGAGGCCCTGCGCGACGGGCGCCTGGACCTGGTGATCTGCTTCGGCCCGCACTTTCATCGTGAGCACAAGGACCTCAGGACCCAGATGCTGCTCGAAGACGACCTGGTCTGCGTCTTCGACAAACACGCCGCCCCACGGGAGCCGGCGTTCAGCCTGCAATCCTTCGTCGCCCGGCGCCATGTGTTCCCCACGCCCTGGACCTCGGACACCAACATGATCGACGGCTGGCTGGCCCGCCAGGCCCACAAGCGCCAGGTCATCGCCCGGGCCAACAGCTACAGCGCGGCACTGAAGATGATTGCCGGCACCGACTTTATCGTCACCCTGCCCCGGCGCGTGCAACAGCTACTGGCCGTGGAACCGCAGTTCGGCCACTGCGAAGCGCCCAACGGCCTGCCGGGGTTTACCCTGGATATGCAGTGGAACGAGGCCAGCGAGCAGGAAAGCGCCAATGCGTGGTTTCGGGAGCAGGTGGTGGTGGCGGTGAGTGGGAGTTAAGCGGCAAGCGGCAAGCTGCAAGAGAGGTGTCGCACTAGCTTGCCACTTCACCCCCCCATAAACGCCTCCAGCCGCGCACGCATCCAACATTCGGCCGGGTCGCTGTCCACATGACTGAGCCAGACCATGGACAGGTCCAGGGTCGGCGTATCGAACGGGAGCGGCTCACAAAACAGGCTGCCTGCCGCAGCCATGGCCTGGGCCGTGTAATCCGGCAGGCTGGCGATCATATCGGTGCCAGCCAGCAGTGCCGGCAAGGCGCTGTATTGCGGCACGGATAACACCACGTGCCGCTGGCGACCGATCTGCGCCAGCCACTCATCGGCAAAACCCGTGATGTTGGCGGTGTGGGACACCAGTACATGGGGCCGCGCGCAGTATTCGTCGAGGCTCAGCGGCTGGTCCGAGGCATCGGCGCGCAGCACGCTGGGGCGGATATGGCGCAACAACTTGCGCTTGGCATTGGCCGGCAGGCCGCGCGTCTGGGTGATGCCGACCGTGATATCGCCAGAGGCCAGCAAATCGGGAATCCGCCAGTAATCAACGTGCTGCACCACAAACACCACCTGCGGCGCTTCGCTGCGCAGGGCCCGCAACAGCGGCGGCAACAGGCCGAACTCGACGTCATCGGACAGGCCGATGCGAAAGGTCATGGTGCTGACAGACGGGTCGAAATCATGGGTCAGGCTCAACGCCGCCGACAGCGAGTCCAGGGCCGGCGACAGATGCAGGATAAGTTCCTCGGCCCGCGCCGTGGGTTCCATGCGGTGGCCGACGCGGATAAACAGCGGGTCGTTGAACAACGTGCGCAGGCGGTTGAGGGCCGAACTGATCGTCGGCTGGCCGAGAAACAGCTTCTCCGCCGCCCGTGTCACGTTGCGCTCAAGCATCAGCGTTTCAAAGACCACCATCAGGTTGATGTCGGCCTTGCGTAATTCATTGCGATTCATGACAAACGCCCTACAGCCCAAGACTGCCGGCAGTTTAGGAACACAGCGGGGCCTGCGTCTATGTGCCGACTATCCAACCGACGGGTTTGGGACTATAAATCAGCTTCCATGGCAACCGAGAACACCCCCTGTGCTGGTCATTCTTGCCCTGGCCATCCTGATGGCCGGGCTGTGTATCTGGAGTATCAGGTTCATCGCCCACCCAACCGCCAGGACACTGCTGCGGGTATTTGTCGGGCTGTGCCTGGCCGCCATTGTGGCGTACCTGGTCTTGGCGTCGGGGTTTCCCACGGCGCTGCTGGTATCGGCAGGTTGACGAGCCCGTTGTCCCCCCTCTAAATAGCCACTTTTTCAAGCACGGAGCGCTTAGCCATGAAGTTCGCCTACACCATCGTCTACGTCCCGGACGTTGCCGCGTCGCTGCAGTTTTTTGAACAGGCCTTTGGCTTCAGCCGACGCTTTCTGCATGAATCAGGGACCTATGGCGAGTTGGAAACCGGGGGCACTACCCTGGCCTTCGCTGCCCATGAGTTGGGGGAAATGAATTTCAAGGGCGGGCACATCGCCGCTCATAGCTCGAAGCAACCGCTGGGTATGGAGTTGGGATTGGTGACCGCTGACGTGCCGGCCGCCCACGCCAAGGCGCTGGCCGCAGGCGCCAGCGAGCTCTCGGCACCGAGCAGCAAGCCCTGGGGCCAGGTGGTGTCTTATGTGCGCTGCCCGGATGGCACGCTGGTGGAGTTGTGTACGCCGATAGCCGGGTGAACGCTGGGCCCATCGTTGACGTCAGGGCTTAAGTGGGCGCTCCTGGTCGCGCTCGGACAGTTCCGTCCCATCATCCGGGTGCTTCCAGGTCTGCGGTTTCTCTTCTTCGCGAAGCTGCCGCGCGCGCTCCTGCGCCGAGTCGTCGCGTGGCTTGGGTTCGTTATTCATACCCATCTCCCGTCCGTAAGAATTGGACACATAGGCTCAGCATAGAACAGCCCTGCCAGGCGGGCCAACAAAACCCCAGCAACCAAACGCCCTCGACGTATCACACATCTTAAAAGTCAGTTACAGCTGATGGAATGTTGACCAAGCCGAGCCGCAGTAAGATTGCCCATCCATGGTAAGCGCCATACTCGGTCAAACGTCGAGGAATACTTGTCAAAAAGCTCATCCCAGCCCATTGTAATGACCAACGTCATTACATCGGGAACCAACAGCATGGCCTCTATCAATATCCGTATCGACGACGACCTTAAGGCACGCGCTTATCGTGAACTGGAAAAACTCGGTGTCACGCCTTCCGAACTGATGCGCCAGGCTCTGCAGTATGTGGCAGAGCGTGGTCAGTTGCCCTTCAAGCCAGTCTTGATGACTGAGGATGACGAGGCACTGATGGCAACCGTACGAGAGAGGTTGGCGGCGCCTCAACGCGTGAAGGTTTCATTGGATGACCTATAGCCTTGAGTTCGATGCACGAGCGCTGAAGGAGTGGCAAAAACTAGGGGATACCGTACGCCAGCAGCTCAAGAAAAAGCTGGGAGAAATCCTGACCAATCCGCGCATTGAAACCAACCGCCTGCACGGTTTGCCCGACTGCTACAAAATCAAACTGCGCAGCAGCGGTTATCGCTTGGTCTATCAGGTGATTGATCAGGAAGTTACCGTGGTTGTAGTCGCTGTTGATAAACGTGAACGGGACCAGGTTTATCGTAAAGCGGCTGAGCGCTTGAGCTGACAGCCGCGACGGGGCTCACCCCATTCGGAGACCATGGCCTGCACGCTGCCCCTCAACAGCTTCGGGGAGCGACAGCCTGGTCGCCACTCAGCTTCCCCGCTCTTTATTGGATTGGGAGAGCACGGAGGCGGCAAGGGCTTTTGTCTGCTCGCTGTACTTATCGCTCTGAAGCGTCTTTCCAGCTTTTTCCTCCATCTGTGCACTGGTCTGCTTATCCGTACCACGTTGAGCCAACGCCGAGGCAGCCAGACTTTTGGCGATGGCTGAGGCGTTTGGATTATTCAGGGTTTCGGCGGCCAATGTGGCCATCTTGCCGGAGGTCTTTTTCGTGTTTTTGCTCATAAGGCATTCCTTTGCAGTGTTGGGATCAGAGGCTTATCTCACACACGGCAAACGATATTGACTTACAGAGGGAGGCGCAACGCAGGAGCTGTGCGTAACGTTTTGGAAACCTGCATGAAAAGGTGTGTTTGTTATGTAGTACGGGGTGTGACGGGCAAATGTCGGGTTTATGGCGCGTTTACCATAGAACAGCAAATACATTACTTGCGGGTAGCGGCCGGGGCAGCAACTATGCAACCAGTTGCATATTAAAATTCACCCTGCTAATTTCTCCTCGCCGGGTATCCGACACCCGATCCGATTGGAGCCGCTATGTCTCTCCCTGCTGTTTTGCAAGGCCGTCTTTCGATTCCAGTGGTGTGTTCGCCGCTGTTTATCATTTCCAGCCCTCAGTTGGTGATCGCCCAATGCAAGGCCGGCGTAGTGGGTTCATTCCCCGCGCTGAATGCACGACCGGCGCCGGTATTGGAGGATTGGCTGAAACAAATCACCACCGAGTTGGCTGCGTACGATGCCCTGCATCCGGATAAGCCCTCTGCGCCGTTTGCGGTCAACCAGATCGTGCACAAGTCCAATGATCGGCTCGAACATGACCTGGCACTGTGCGCCAAATATAAAGTCCCAATCATCATCACCTCGCTGGGTGCGAGGGTGGATGTGAATGAGGCGGTACACGCCTACGGCGGCATCGTGCTGCACGACGTGATCAACAATACCTTCGCCAGAAAAGCCATTGAGAAAGGCGCCGACGGCCTGATTGCCGTGGCTGCGGGGGCTGGAGGGCATGCGGGGAAAATTTCGCCTTTTGCGCTTATCCAGGAAATTCGTGAATGGTTCGACGGCCCGCTGCTGCTTTCGGGGGCCATTTCACACGGTAATGGGATTCTCGCCGCCCAGGCGGCAGGCGCTGACCTGGCCTATATCGGCTCGGCGTTCATCGCCACTGAAGAAGCCCATGCCCAATCTGCCTACAAGCAAATGATTGTCGAGAGTTCGGCCGACGACATCATCTACTCCAACCTGTTCACCGGTGTGCATGGCAATTACCTGCGCCAAAGCATCGCCAACAGCGGTCTGGACCCCGATGAACTGCCAGTGTCCGACCCTTCAAAAATGAATTTCGGCACCGGTGAAGGGGCCAAGGCCAAGGCCTGGAAAGATATCTGGGGGGCAGGCCAGGGCGTGGGCGCCGTCAAGTCGGTACTGCCGGCCGGCAAGCTGATCGAGCGGCTCAAGGGTGAGTATCAAACCTCACGCAAACGCTTGGACCTCAGATAACGGTGGGTCAGGTGACCTCTTCAGTGCCTGTGCCGCCGCCATCGCCGCCTCGCCGGGGCTCGACAGCTCCCACAAGGGGATTGGCGGTGGATGAAGTCGAACCCTGCCTGGCCTCACACCTCAATCAACGGCAATACCTCATCCGCCCAGGCCAGCCAGCTTTCTTCGAGCATGATTCCACGTCGCAGCACTATGTATTGCAGGCGCTGTGTGGTGCTCAACGAGGCAGATGAAAAGTCGCGCTGTTCAATCTGCCGATACGTCTCAAGCAGGGCCTGATGCTGCTTGATCAGGCGCTGGACCTCAGCCCCCAGGCCCAGCGGGCCAATCACCGCCTCGGCACGCAGCTTGATCAGCAATGCCTGGCTCTGGTCCCCCGCTTCTTGCGGCTCGCCCGCCCAGCGCATCAACTCGGCGCGCCCCGCAGGCAGCACCTGGTAGATTTTTTTGCGCCGCTTGTCATCCTCAGGGCCATCTTGCGCCACGAGCCAGCCGGCGCTGACCATACGGCCCAGCTCACGATAGATTTGCTGATGGGTGGCTTGCCAGAAATAGCCGATGGAGCGGTCAAACCGATTGGCCAACTCATACCCCGTGGAGGGCTTTTCCAGGAGTGAGGTCAGGAGTGCGTGCTGGATGGACATGGGGCGCGGTCTACCTCCGTAGTTCTGGCCCGGGCGAGCATGAAGTCGATGAAGGTCGAGGTCGCACGGGTGTGATGGTGATCAGGCATGTAGAGCATATACATGTTGGTGCCGAAGATGCTCAGCCGCCAGGCATCCAGGGCGGTCACCAGCGTGCCCTGGCGCACGTCATCCTGCACCAGGTAGTCCGGCACCAGCCCGACGCCCAACCCGGCCAAGACGGCTTGGCGCAAGAACAGAAAGTTCTCCGAAATCAGGGTGGGCTCCAGCAGGACCTCATGACGTTCCTCGTCCAGGTAAGCGGCGACCCGCAATTGCCGGCCGACCACCGCCGCCGTAATCAGCGGCGCGGTGCGCAAGTCGCTGAGTTGCTCGGGCACACCATGCTCCTGGGCGTAGGCCGCAGAAGCGCAGGCCACGTAGCGCAACACGCCCATGTCCCGCGCCACCAGGTTTTGCGGCGGCTCGGACATGACCCGTACCGCGATATCCACTTCATCGCGCATCAGGTCTTCGACACGGTTTTCAAACATCACGTCCAGCACGATCCCGGGGTAAAGCCGCTTGAAATCGAGTAGCCAGTCGGCCATGACCCATTGCCCGTACCCGCTCGGGACGCTCACACGCACCCGGCCCTGCAGGCTCTGCCCCAGTGAAGAGACCGACTCTTGCGCCGCCAGCAGCTCATTGCGGATGGCTCGCCCATGCTCATACAGGCGCAGACCGATCTCGGTCGGCTCGATGCGGCGCGTAGTACGCCGTACCAGTTGCAAACCGATTGACTGTTCCAGGCGGCTGAGGTGGTAGCTGATGTTGGCCCGGCTGACCTTGAGGCGCCGTGCGGCCTCACTGAGGTTGCCTGCATCGATGATTTCGACCAGCAAGGTAAGCGACTTGAGGTCCATGGGCAGCCACTGTCAAAGGATTTTGAACAGCCTGTCAATCAGGGCTGTGATTGTCAATGAAGCTTTGCCTTCCGATAATTCTTCGGATAATCAGCCGCCGAGCACAACAGGTGAAACCATGCGTGAACCGATTCTTGTGCACCGCGAAGGTGCCGTTCTAGTGCTGTCCAATAACAACCCCGGCGCACGTAACGCCCTCACGCCCGAGTTCTATGGCGCATTACCCCAGGCCCTGGCCCGGGCCGAGGCGGATCCGGCGATTGGCGCCGTGGTGTTGACCGGTGTTGACGGCCATTTCTGCGCCGGCGGCGATCTGCATCGGCTGGCATTACGCCGGGCCATGACGCCGGCGGCGCGACGGGTCAACCTTGAAGGCCTGCATGACCTGATCCGCTCGATCCACACCTGCAGCAAACCGGTGATCGCCGCCGTCGAAGGTGCAGCAGCCGGGGCCGGCCTGTCGATTGCACTGGCGTGCGACCTGCTGGTAGTGGCCCGCAATGCTTCGTTTTCGGTGGCCTACGTCAAGGTTGGCCTCACCCCGGATGGCGGCGCCACGGCGTTTCTCGCCGAATTTGTCTCGCGCCAGGTACTGACGCAACTGTGCCTGACAGGTGAGCGGATCAGCGGTGAACGCCTGCATGCCATGGGTGCGGTGAATACCCTGGTCGAGCCCGGTGAAGCGCTCGCGGCGGCCATCACGCTGGCAACCCGGATTGGCGCAGGCCCACAGCGGGCAATGGCGCGGATCAAGGCCCTGTGCCGTCAGGCCAGCAGCGCAACCCTGGAGCAGCAGTTGGAACTGGAGGCCACCCATATGGTGGAGTCCATGGGGGACGATGAGGCTGGCGAGGGAATTGCGGCATTCATCGACAAGCGACCCGCAGACTTCCTGGCCTTACGAAAAGCCAATCAATAATTCCGCATAGCGAAATATAATTCCATATATTTGACATTTCGCAGCATTGCATGCAAATCTCCAGCGAGATGGCACCCGCCATACCGCCCGCATATCGATTAACCCAGACTCATAACAACAGGGTTTTAGAATGTTCAATCGTCACCTGCCCCATTGGCCGGAGGGTGCGCCCCACCACCTGACACTGCCGGACACCAGTCTTTTCTGTAACCTGGAGATCGCTGCCCGGCGTTATCCGCAAAAGACCGCGATCATTTACTACGACACCCTCATCACCTACGCCCAGTTGCTCGATGAGGTCGAGCGACTGGCCGGGTATTTCCAGTCCCAAGGGATCAAGCGTGGCGACCGGGTGCTGCTGTTCATGCAGAACTCGCCTCAATTCATCATCACTTACTACGCCGCCTTGCGCGCCGACGCCATGGTGGTACCGCTCAACCCCATGAGCCGCGCCAGCGAACTGGAACACTACCTGCAAGATACTGACGGCGAGATCGTCGTCTGCGCTCAGGATCTGGCGCCTTTTGTCACGCCACTGCTCGGTCGCTTCAAGCTGCGCCAAGTGCTGACCACCGCTTATTGCCAATACCTGCGCCAGCCCACCGACCTGCCCCTGCCGCCCGAGTTGCTCGTTGCGGTGGAAACCGCGACGTTGCCTGGCGTGGTGCGCTGGCAGGCCGCACTCGATTGTGGCCAACAGCCTGGCCCGCACCTCAGTGGCGCTGACGATCACTGCGTAATGCCTTACAGCTCCGGCACCACCGGCGTGCCCAAGGGCTGCCTGCACACCCATGCCTCAGTGATGGCGACGGCCGTGCATCGCCAGGCCTGGACTAACCGCACTTGCGAAGATGTGGTCCTGACCACCCTGCCGCTGTTCCATGTCGCCGGCATGCAGTCGTCGATGAACGGGCCGATTTTCAGTGGTGCCTGTGTGGTGGTCATGACCCGTTGGAACCGCGAAGTTGCCGCGCAGTTGATGCAGCGTTATCGCGTCAGCAACTGGTCCAATATCGTCACCATGGCCGTGGACTTCCTGACCCAGGAAGGGCTCGATCGCTATGACTTGTCCAGCCTCGATTACATTGGCGGTGGCGGTGCGGCGATGCCCGGCCCAGTCAAGAACAAGCTCAAACAACTATTGGGCCTGGACTACATCGAAGGTTACGGCATGACCGAAACCATGGCAGCGACCCATATGAACCCCAAGGCGCGCAGCAAATCCCAATGCCTGGGCATTCCGGCGTTCGACGTGGACTCGCGCGTTATCGACAGTACGACTGGCCTGGAACTGGCGCCCCATGAGGTAGGGGAAATAGTCTGCCACGGCCCGCAAATTTTCAAAGGCTACTGGCGGCTCCCGCACGACACCGAAAAAGCCTTTATCGAACTGCAAGGTAAACGTTTCCTGCGCACCGGCGACCTCGGTTACTACGACGAAGACGGCTACTTCTTCATGGTCGACCGGATCAAGCGAATGATTAACGCCTCCGGCTACAAGGTCTGGCCTTCGGAAGTCGAAAGCCTGATGTACCGCCATCCGGCGATCAAGCAGTGCTGCGTCATTTCCTCCCCCGACGCACGCCGCGGGGAGGCCGTCAAAGCCCTGGTGACCCTGCACCCCGAGCGACAGGACACCACGGCCGGTGAAATCACCGAGTGGTGCAAGGCCAATATGTCGGCCTATAAAGTCCCCGCCACTATTGAGTTTCGCGAGCATCTGCCGCAATCAGGCGCCGGCAAACTGCTATGGCGCCAGTTGCAGGATGAAGAATGGGCCGCCCACGCCCCTACCAGTACTGGCACAGGGAACTGATTGATGTCTGACGCCGTTATTGTCTCCACCGCGCGTACCGCCCTCGGCAAATCCTACCGAGGCGCCCTGAACAACACCCACAGCATCGACCTGGCCGGGCATGTGATCCAGCACGCCGTGGCCCGGGCCGGGATTGATCCGGGGTTGATTGAAGATGTGATCCTCGGTGCGACGTTTCATGAAGGCGCCCAGGGCAAGAACATGGCGCGCCTGGCCGCCATTCGTGGCGGGCTGTCCAGCGCCACGGCGGGGTTGTCGATCAACCGCTTTTGCAGCTCGGGCCTGCAAGCCATTGCCCTCGCGGCCCAACGTATCGTGTCGGAGAAAGTCCCGGCGATGATTGCCGGCGGCGTGGAATCCATCAGCCTGCTGCAAAACGACAAGCTCAATACCGATCGCGGGCAGAACCCGTGGCTGCTGGAACACAAACCCGAGCTTTATCTGTCGATGATTGAAACCGCCGACATCGTTGCCCGGCGCTACCACATCAGCCGCGAGGCCCAGGACGAATACGCCCTGCTCAGCCAACAGCGCACCGCCGCCGCCCAGGCCGCAGGTTTGTTTGATGAGGAGATTGTGCCCTTCAGCACCCACATGCTGGTCAAGGACAAACACAGCGGCGAGGTCAGTGAACAGGCGGTAACCCTGACGCAGGACGAGTGCAACCGCCCCTCCACCACCCTGGCCAACCTGGCCTTGCTGGAGCCGGTGCGCGGTGCCGGGCAATTCATTACGGCGGGCAATGCCAGCCAGCTGTCTGACGGGGCGTCGGTGTGCCTGGTCATGGACAGTCTGTATGCCGAACGCAACAACCTCGAGCCACTGGGCATTTTTCGCGGTTTTGCCGTGGCCGGTTGCGAGCCGGACGAGATGGGCATCGGCCCGGTCTACGCCATCCCCCGCCTGCTCAAGCGCAACGGCCTGAACGTCGACGATATCGACTTGTGGGAACTCAATGAAGCCTTCGCCTCGCAGGTGATCTACTGCCGCGAGAAGCTGGGCATCCCTCTAGACAAGATGAACGTCAACGGCGGCTCCATCTCCATCGGCCATCCTTATGGCGTCACCGGCTCACGCCTGACCGGCCATGCCCTGATCGAAGGCAAACGGCGCGGCGCCAGATATGTGGTGGTGACCATGTGCATCGGCGGCGGGCAAGGGGCTGCGGGGTTGTTCGAGGTCGTTTAAAAGCAGAGCCAGAGCGCGAAGCTGCGTTCCCACAGGGGATCTTGGCTGGGCACAGAATTTTGGCCACACCGCCCATCAAATGTGGGAGCTGGCTTGCCTGCGATGGCGGTGGATCAGTCACTGAATATGTCGGCTGAACCACCGCTATCGCGAGCGAGCCCGCTCCCACACTTGTATGGGGTGGCTTCAGTCAAGCCGTTCGATCACACAGGCAATGCCCTGGCCAATCCCAATGCACAGGCTCACCAGCGCGTAGTGCCCTTGCTGGCGCTCCAGGCTACGCAAGGCCGTCAGGGCCAAGCGGGCACCCGAGGCGCCCAACGGATGGCCAATGGCAATCGCACCGCCCTGGGCATTCAAACGCGGATCGTCAAAGGCCAGGCCCAACTCTTTAGCGCACCCCAGCACCTGGGTGGCGAAGGCTTCATTGATTTCAATCACATCCATATCCGCCAGGCTGAGCCCGGCACGCGCCAAGGCCTTGCCAATGGCCGGAACCGGCCCCAAGCCCATCACCCTGGGCGCAACCCCCGCGACCGCACCGGACACGATCCGTGCCCGAGGCTTGAGCCCGTACCGCTCACCGATCGCACGGTTGCCCACGATCAGCGCTGCCGCCCCATCGTTGATCCCCGAGGCATTCCCCGCCGTGACCACTCCGTCGTCGAACAGCGCCCCCAGCCGGGCAAGCGCCGGCTCATCGGTGGACGGCCGTGGGTGCTCATCAGCCAGTACCTCCTTGGGCGGCAACTTGCGTCCTTGCGGCACCAACACCGGCATCAGTTCCCCATCATAAAAACCCTCGGCCAGCGCCTTGGCATACAGCGCCTGGCTACGCGCGGCGAACGCATCACTGTCGGCCCGGCTGATGCCCAGGTCGCACGCAATGTTATCGGCGGTTTGCGGCATGCTGTCGGCGCCGAATTCGGCCTCGATCAGCGGGTTGGGAAAACGCGCACCGATGCTGCTGTCGAAGACCTGGAAGGCCCGGGAGAATGCCGCCTCGCTCTTGCCGACGACAAACGGCGCACGGCTCATGCTCTCGGTGCCGCCAGCGATAAACAACTGGCCCTCATCGCAACGGATCATCCGGTTCACATCCAGCAACGCCGCCAGCCCCGAGCCGCACAAGCGGTTGACAGTCAAGCCCCCCGTGGTCAATGGCAAACCCGCGAGCAATGCCGCATTGCGGGCAACATTGCGCGCATCCTCACCGGCCTGGCAGGCACACCCCGCCACGACGTCTTCATAGTCGGCGCCTGCAAACGGGCTGCGCGCCACCAGGGCACGAATGACCTCGCCCAGCAAGTCATCGGGGCGCACGCTGGCCAAGGCGCCGGCGCTGCGGCCAAAAGGTGTACGCAGGCCATCATAGATATAAGCGGACATGGTTATTGCTCCTGCACGGCAGAGGGATGATCAGGGGATTGCAGGCTCAGGCCCAGTTGGACCCGGCGACGCAGCCAGGGGCTGGGGCGGTAGCGCGGCTCTTCATAACAACCTTGAATACCGCGCAATACCGTAAGGATCTTGTCGGCGCCATAGAATTGGGCGAAGGCCAGCGGGCCGCGCGGATAACCCAGCGCCAGCATCACCGCACGGTCGAGGGTGGCCGGGGTGGCGATGCCCCGCTGGACGATTTCCGCCCCCAGGTTGGCCACGCAGGCCACCACGCGCTGGATGATGAAGCCGGGCGAGTCATTGATCACTTCCACCGGCACGCCACTGCTGCCGAGGGCCTGGACCGCCTGGGCTTCCAACGCAGGCTCAAGCGCCGGTTGGCGCATCAACACCAGGCGCTTGGAAAAATCGCAGAAGGTGTCCAGGGCCAGGGTGCGCTCAGCCGGTAAACCCAGGCGCGCAATCATGCTGCTGGCATCTTCCCCCAACGGGGTAATCAGGCAGATTGCGTTGGCCGGTGGTTGAGCGGCCTCTTCAAGCGTCGCCCCGCCAGCGGCGAGCAAGGTTGCCACTGCATCGCGCACGTGCAGCTCCTGGCTGTCGAGCCAGAAGGCCCGCTCGACCGCTACCACCGCGCGCTTGAGCGGGGGCGAACGCAGCTGTTGGCCGTCGACATACCGGTAGAAACCCTGCCCGTCACTCTTGCGCCCCAGCAAACCGGCGGCCACGCGCTGGGCTGCCAGGTAGGAAGGCGTATAGCGGGGGTCACCATAAAATTGCGCGTAGATCGACTCCATCACCCCGTGGGAAATATCCAGCCCGGTGAGGTCAAACAACTCGAACGGCCCCATGCGAAACCCCGGGCCATCGCGCAGGATGCGGTCGATCTGCTCGACATCGGCGATGTTCTCGCCAAGGATGCGCAAGGCTTCAGTGCCATAGGCGCGACCGGCATGGTTGACCAGAAAACCCGGCGTGTCCGGGGTTTGCGCCGCAAAGTGGCCCGCGGCCTCGGCCAACGCGCACAAGCGCTCGACCACCTGCGCCTGGGTACGCTCACCGCGCACCACCTCGACGATCTTCATCAGCGGCACCGGGTTGAAGAAGTGAAACCCGGCAACCCGTTCGGGGTGCTGGCAACCGCTGGCGATCTGCGTAACGGACAACGAAGACGTGTTAGTCGCCAGCACGGCGCTCGGCGCAACGATGGCCTCCAACTGGCGAAACAGCCCTTGCTTGGCCTCCAGGTTCTCGACGATGGCTTCGATCAACAGATCGCAACCGGCCAAGGCTTCCAGGCTGGCGGCAGGCTGCATACGCGCCAGGGTCTGCTCCAACTGCTCGGGGCTGAGCTTGCCCTTGGCCACCTGGCGCGCCAACAGGTCCTTGTTAAAGCTCAGCGCCTGCTCGACTGCCTCGGGACGCACGTCATACAGCAGCACCTCGCAGCCTGACGTCGCAAACACCTGAACAATGCCACGCCCCATGGCGCCACTGCCTATCACACCGATACGTGAAAACATGTCTTCTCCGAATTAATGTTTCGCTGTGCAGAACCAGATTCCATATTGACTATGATATTAAATATTGTCAGGCTCAACTTCAATCAATAAACCGACTTTGCGGAACTTGGAAGTACAGGCCAAAAGGTCACTGCCCGCAAACGCGCCACTCCATAACAAGAAGAGAACACCCCATGACCCCCACATCGCCTGCAACCGACCTGATCGGGCTGTTCAGTGGTTTTGCCGCTTACCTGGGCCTTGATCTGCTTGAATATGGCCAGGCTCGTACGGTCATCGCCCTGCAGATTCGCCCCGACCATCTCAACCAGGCCGGCAACCTGCACGGCGGCGTGATCGCGGCCATGGCCGACTCGGCCCTGGGCATGTGCGGCACCTGGCACGTCGATCCGGCCCAATGGCGCTTGTCCCTGACCTTGTCGCTGAACATCAACTACATGGCCCCCGCCCCGGCGGGCAGTCGGGTACGGGTCATCGCCCGGGTACGGGGCGGCGGGCCGAAAATCTACATGGCCGCTTGTGATGTGCTCGATGCCGAGGACAACCTGCTGGCCAGCGCCGAAGGGGTGTTCAAACGTAGCCGCCTGCGGCGTCTGCCCGCGTGAAGCTGACACGCCTGCTGCCACTGGCCCTGCTCTGCGAACTGATTGCCCTGGGCACACGTACCACTGCGTTCAGCCTGATCGCAGCGCTGCTGTTCGGTTTGTTTTTTATCCGGCACTGGCAGTCGCTCATGCCCTACCCTCGGCGCCTGGGCCTGGCGACGCTGGCGCTGCTCGCGCTATGGCTGGTCAAGGCCCCACTGGACCTGCCCACCGTCCAGCGCATCAGCAGCGCGGCCGCCTATTACGCGGCGTTCATTGGCGGCCTGGGGCTGATGGGTTGCCTGGTCAAGCGCCTGCCGGCACTGCGTGAGGTGCATCGTGTGTTGTTGCGTGGACCACGGGCCCTGCTCTATCCGCGCTACTTGTTGGCGGCGCTCGGGTTGGGCTCAATCCTCAGTTTCGGCATGCTCAACCTGATGTGTTCAACCCTGCACAGTTACCTGCAACACTTTGCCCCCGATCACCCGGCCCATCGCGATGGCCAGAGAGGCGTGCTGACCGCCGCCATTCGCGGCTTTGCCCTGGTGCCGTTAATCGCGCCAACCAGCATTGTCGTGGCGATCATTACCCGTGAAGTCCCCAGCCTGACCTGGACCGACCTGCTGCCCTACGGCGTGATCGCCACGGCGCTGCTGATGCTTATTGGCGCACGCACGGAAAACCGCCATTTGCAGACGTTGGTGGATGAGTCGCCAGAAATTCCCGCCGCCTCGCTCACACCGCTCGCCCTGGGCACGGCCCTGGGCATCGGCACGATTGCCGCGCTGGCCAGCTTCAGTTGGCTGAACATCACCCAAGCGTCGTTGGTGGTGGTGCCGCTGCTGGTCAGTGGCTGGCTGTTCCTTGAGAGCCCTGGCAAAGCCTACGACGAATTGGCCGAGCATCTGTCGGGCATGCGCAATGAGGTCTTTATCTTTGGTTGTTCCGCGCTGTTCGGCGCGCTGTTCAATCAGCTGGTTTCCCTGGATCAACTGGTGCCGCTGCTGGGCGGCGCCTCCCAGGTATTTGTGCTGCAATGCATTGCCCTGCTGGGTATCGTCGGGCTCGCGCTGGTTGGCATTGCGCCGATTATTACCCTGAGCATTTGTGCCGGCTTGCTGGCCCAATTGCAGGCGGCTGGTGTCAACCCCCTGGGGCCCGCCGTCAGCCTGGTCTGTGCCTTCTCCCTGGCGATGCTGCTCTCGCCCTTTGGGCCCGCCGTGCTGATCCTCGCGCGTACCGCAGGCACCTTGCCGTGGACGATTGTCCTCACCTGGAATGGCCGCTTTGCGCTGATCGCCATCCCGGTATTACTTGCCCTGTCCTGGGTCGTGCAATGGAATCACTAGCGGAACAGGATTCCGCTAGGCTGCCTTTTTGCGCAACTATTAAGTCATTGCATTGAAATCACGCCGATTACTGCCCACACTGCCCGGTATTATCGGCTAACCTCTTCCACTGCCTGCCCGCTGCCCACATGAGCCTCCATGACTGAAGAAATCGAAACGCCCGAGAACGAACCCAAGGACCGGAAATTCGTCGAAGCCCTGAGTCGGGGTCTCGAAGTGTTGCGCGCGTTCACCCACGGCAACGTCACCCGGGGCAACCAGGACATTGCGCGGATTACCGGGCTGCCCAAGCCCACGGTTTCGCGCCTGACCTACACCCTGACGCAGCTTGGCTACCTGAGCTACAACCAGGACGTGGAAAAATACCAACTCGACTCCGGGGTGCTGGCCCTGGGGTATGCCTATGTCAACAACCTGCGGGTTCGCCAGTTGGGCAAACCGCTGATGGACGAGTTCGCCCGGCGCACCAACACCACCGTTGGCCTCACCTGCCGCGACCGGCTCTCGATGATTTATGTGGAAAGCTGCCGCCCACCCGACGTGGCCAGCCTGCGCATGGAAGCCGGCGTGCGCCTGCCCTTGAGCACCACTGCGGCAGGCCGCGCCTACCTGGCCGCCACCCCGGAAAACGAGCGGGCCCACCTGATCGGCGAAATTGCCAAGAAGGCCGGTGACGAATGGCCGGCCCTGGAGGTCTCGTTGAACGAATCGTTCCGCGAGTATGAAGAGTTCGGTTTTTGCCTGTCCCTCGGCGAGTGGGACCGCAACGTCAACGCCGCAGGCGTTCCGCTGCGCCTGGCCGACGGCAGCATCATGGCCCTGACCTGCGGCGCGCCGAAATTCCAACTGCCGACCGACACCCTGCAAAGCTCCCTGGCCCATCAACTGGTGATGTTGGCCAGGGACATCGAAAGCCTGGGCGCCTGATCGCCATGGGTTATGCAGGCGCGAAACTGTTCGCGCCTGCATGCCCCCTTTACAGACTACCGCTCAGCTCGGGAACCGCTTCAAACAAGTCCGCCACCAGGCCGTAATCAGCCACCTGGAAGATCGGCGCTTCTTCGTCCTTGTTGATCGCAACGATCACCTTGGAGTCTTTCATACCGGCCAAGTGCTGGATCGCGCCGGAGATACCGACGGCGATGTACAGCTGTGGCGCAACGATCTTGCCGGTCTGGCCGACCTGCATGTCGTTGGGTACGAAACCTGCGTCGACCGCCGCGCGCGAAGCGCCGACCGCCGCGCCCAACTTGTCGGCCAGGGCGTACAGGTGCTTGAAGTTGTCACCGTTCTGCATGCCACGCCCGCCGGAAACGACGATCTTGGCCGCGGTCAGCTCTGGACGGTCCGACTTGGCCAGCTCTTCGCCAACAAAGCTGGAAGTGCCAGGATTGTGCACAGCTGCAACGGCTTCAACCGCAGCCGAACCACCCTCGGCGGCAACCGGGTCGAAACCGGTGGCACGCACGGTGATCACTTTGACCACGGCAGTGGATTGCACGGTGGCAATGGCGTTACCGGCGTAGATCGGGCGCTTGAAGGTGTCGGCGCTTTCCACCGAAACGATCTCGGAGATCTGGTCAACGTCCAGCTGCGCAGCAACCCGTGGCAGGATGTTTTTGCCGTTGGAGGTGGCGGCAGCCAGGATATGGCTGTAGCCAGCGCCAAGCTCTGCAACCAGCGGCGCTACGTTTTCCGGCAGTTGATGCGCGTAAGCGGCGTTGTCGGCGGCCAGTACTTTGCTCACGCCAGCGATTTTCGCGGCGGCTTCAGCCACAGCACCCACGTTCTGGCCGGCGACCAGGACGTGGATATCACCACCGATTTTCGCAGCAGCAGCAACGGTGTTCAGTGTGGCCGGGGCCAGCACCTTGTTATCGTGTTCGGCGATTACGAGGATAGTCATGATCAGATCACCTTCGCTTCGTTTTTCAGTTTCTCGACCAGTTCAGCCACCGACTTGACCTTGATCCCCGCGCTGCGTGCAGCTGGCGCTTCGACTTTGACCGTCTTGTTGGTGGAGGCGGTGGAAACGCCCAAAGCTTCTGGAGTCAGCACTTCAAGCGGCTTCTTCTTGGCTTTCATGATGTTTGGCAGGGACGCATAACGCGGCTCGTTCAAACGCAGGTCGGTGGTGACAATGGCCGGCAGTTTCAGGGAAACGGTCTGCGCGCCGCCATCGATTTCGCGGGTCACGGCAACGCTGTCGCCAGACACTTCGACTTTCGAGGCAAAGGTGCCCTGGCCGTAACCGGTCAGTGCAGCCAGCATCTGGCCAGTCTGGTTGTTGTCGCTGTCGATCGCCTGTTTACCGAGGATCACCAGTTGTGGCTGCTCCTTGTCGACAACGGCCTTGAGCAGCTTGGCCACGGCCAGCGAGGTCAGTTCTTCAGCGGATTCGACGAGCACGGCACGGTCGGCACCCAGCGCCAGGGCGGTACGCAGCTGCTCTTGAGCAGTGGATGGCCCTACGGAAACGACGACGATTTCAGTCACGATGCGCCCTTCTTTTATAGAGAGCTCTTTCAGGCGTACGGCTTCTTCCACGGCGATTTCGCAGAAGGGGTTCATCGACATTTTGACGTTAGCCAGATCGACGCCGCAATTGTCCGCCTTGACGCGAACTTTCACGTTGTAATCGACCACTCGTTTGACTGCGACGAGGACTTTCATAATGGCTCTCTCAGAGTGAAAAAAACGGCATTCAAGCGGCGTCCAGCAAGGCGGCATAGGCCTTGAGGTGATAGTCGTCGTCACCGAACTGATGGCTGAGCATCACCAGACGCTTGGCGTGGTGCGCCAGGGCGTATTCCCAAGTCATGCCGATCCCGCCGTGCAGCTGGATCGCCTGTTCGGCAATGCTGCGCGCGGCCCGGGTGACGATGAACTTGGCGGCGGCCAGGGTCCGGGTGCGTTCAAGGCTGTGCGCTTCGTCGCAGCAGCATGCGGCCAGGATGGCCATGCTGGTGGCCTGTTCCAGTTCGGTGCGCATGTCGACCATACGGTGCTGCAGCACCTGGAACTGACCAATGGCCACACCGAATTGCTGACGGGTCTTGAGGTAGTCCAGGGTCAGGCGACAGGCTTCCTGCATGCTGCCCAGGGCATCCGCACACTGTGCGGCAATGGCCCGTCCTTGTTGATAACGCAACGCTGCCAGGGCCTGGCCTGGTTCACCCAGTACCTGAGCGGCAGAGACCTGCACCTTGTCCAGGTACAGGTCGCAGGCTTTGCGACCATCGACCGTGGGATAAATGCGGCGCTCGACACCGGCGGCCTGCGGATCAATCAAGAACAGGCCAATGCCCTGCTCATCACGACTTTCACCGCTGATCCGCGCGCTGACCAGCATCAAGCCGGCCTGATGCCCGCCTATCACCACAGCTTTCCTACCGGTCAGCGTCCAGCCCTCGGCCGTCTGTTGGGCGCGGGTCTGCACATCGTTCAGGTGGTAGTGGCTCTGTGGTTCTGCAAAGGCCGTGGCCAACAGCAATTGGCCGCTGGCCACTTGTTGCAACAGGTGTTGCTGGGCCGGGCTGCCGAGCTGCATCAGCAACCCTCCCGCATAAATCACCGACTCCACATAAGGTTCCAGGCACAAGCCTCGGCCGAATTCAGTCATCAACAGCATCGTGTCAACGCCGCCCCCGCCAAAACCACCCAGGGCCTCGGGAAACGGCACTGCCGTCAGCCCCAGCTCACCCAGTTGCTGCCAGAAGGCAAGGCTCAAACCCGCATCGCTCTGGGCATAGCGCTCTCGCGCCTCGAAGCTGTAGGCATCGCGTACCAGGCGTGCCGCCGTGTCTTGCAGCATTTGCTGCTCTTCGGTCAGTTTGAAGTCCATGGTCAGAGCCCCTTACAGTTCGAGAATCATCTTGGAGACGATGTTTTTCTGAATTTCGTTGGAGCCGCCGAAGATCGACAGCTTGCGCAGGTTGAAATACTGGCTGGCCAACGCCACGCTGTAGTCGGCGTGCAGGGGTTCGCCCGGGTAATCCAGGTCCAACTCCTCTTCCAGAAACGGCAATGCGTACGGCCCGATCACCTTGCGCAGCAAGTGGCTGATCGCCTGGCGGACTTCAGTGCCCTTGACCTTGAGGATCGAACTTTCCGCCCCCGGCACCCCGCCGTCCTTGGCCGCAGCCAGGGTGCGCAGCGTGCTCATTTCGGTGGCCATGAGTTGCATCTCCACTTCCGCGACCTGGGCGCGAAACAGCGGATCGTCGAATATCGGCCGGCCTTCGCTCATCTGCTTGCGGGCAATGCGCTTGAGGTGGGCCAGCGCGGCCTTGGACGCGCCGATCCCCGCCAGGCCCGTGCGCTCATAGGTGAGCAGGTATTTGGCGCACGTCCAGCCGTGGTTTTCTTCGCCAACCAGGTTCTGCACCGGCACTTTGACGTTGTCGAAAAACACCTCGTTGACTTCGTGCTCGCCATCCAGGGTGATGATCGGCCGCACGCTGATGCCTGGGCTGCTCATATCGATCAACAGGAAGGAAATACCCCGCTGTTTCTGCGCCTGCGGGTCGGTACGCACCAGGCAAAAAATCATGTTGGCGTGCTGGCCCAGGGTGGTCCAGGTTTTCTGGCCATTGACGATGTAAACGTCACCTTCACGCACCGCACGGGTTTTCAGCGAAGCCAGGTCAGAACCGGCGCCTGGCTCCGAGTAACCCTGGCACCACCAGTCCTCGCCGCTGAGGATGCGCGGCAGATAGTGGTCTTGTTGCTGTGGCGTGCCGAACTTGATCAGCACCGGGGCCACCATGTTGACCCCAAACGGAATGCTGCGCGGCGCCCCCACCAGCGCGCATTCCTCTTCGTAAATGTGTTTCTCAACTGCCCCCCACCCAGTCCCACCAAAGGCCACTGGCCAATGGGTGGCATACCACCCCTGAGCGTTCTGCACCGCCTGCCAGCGCAAGTGGTCATCCTTGGACAAGGGCTTGCCCAGGCGCACCTTGTCGGCCAGATCCCGGGGCAGTTTGTCCTTGAGGAAGGACCTGACTTGATCGCGAAACGCCAGTTCTTCAGCGGTAAAATGAATATCCATGTTGTTTCTCCAAGCCGTTGATAGACCGTGAAGCAGGCCGTTATGAATCCAGTTTCCAGTCGGCGAAGCGCCGCCCTTGCGCCGCCAGTTTTTCCAGCAGCGGCGCCGGCTCCCACCAGGCGCCGAAACGTTGGTGGAACTCGCGAATGCGGGCCAATACCTTGTCCAGGCCAAGGCTGTCGGCATAAAACATCGGGCCTCCCCGCCAGGCGGCAAAACCGTAGCCGTTGAGGTAGATCACATCGATATCGCTGCTGCGCCGGGCGATGCCTTCCTGAAGAATTTTTGCGCCCTCATTGATCAAGGCGAACACGCAGCGCTCGACGATGTAGTCATCACTCAAGGCGCGGCGCTCGATGCCTTTCTCGCGGGAGACGGCTTCCAGCAACGGCAACAATTCAGGGTTCGGCTCGGGATGGCGGGAGCCGGGGGCGTAGCAGTAGAAGCCCTGGCCGGTCTTCTGGCCGAGCATCCCGGCCGCGTACAACGTGTCGAGGACCCCGGGCAGCGGGTAGTTCGATGGCAGCGTGGCGCGCTGGCGTTGGCGAATGCTCCAGCCGATATCCAGCCCGGACAGGTCGCGCATGGCATGCGGGCCCATGGCCAGGCCGAAGTTGCGCAAGGCTGTATCGACCTGCTCCGGGGTGGCGCCCTCCTCCAACAAGAACTCGGCCTCACGGCCATACTGGAAGATCATCCGGTTGCCGACAAAACCATCACAGACGCCCACCACCACGGCAATCTTGTTCAACCTCTTGCTCAGTTGCATCACCGTGGCCAACACCTCAAGACCGGTGTACCGACCGCGCACGACTTCAAGCAGCCGCATGACGTTGGCCGGGCTGAAAAAGTGCAGGCCCACCACGTCTTCAGCCCGTGAAGTGAAACTGGCGATAACGTCCAGATCCAGCGACGAAGTGTTGCTGGCGAGGATCGCGCCGGGCTTGCACACCTGATCCAGGCGTTCAAACACCTGGCGCTTGACCTCCAGGCTTTCAAACACCGCTTCGATCACCAGGTCGGCAGTGGCCAGTTCGCGGTAGTCCACCCCGCCATGCAGCAGTGCCAGGCGCTGCTCCATCACGGCAGGGCTCAAGCTGCCACGGGCGACGCTGGCTTCACAGGTTTCTCGGGCACGCTGCAATGCGCGCTGCAGGGCGGGCTCGTCGACTTCCATCAAGATCACGGCAATACCCGCGCTGACAAAACTCAAGGCGATGCCCACGCCCATGGTGCCGCCACCGATGACTCCGACACGCTCAATGGCACGCACGGGTGTGTCCTTGGGCAAGCCGTCGATATGAGCGCATTGGCGCTCGGCAAAAAAACCGTGTACCAGGGCCGCACGTTGCTCGGAGGCCAGGCATTCCTGAAACAGTGCGCGCTCGCGCTGCAAACCTTCGGTCAGCGGCAACAAAGTCGCCGCTTCTACGGCGGCGACACAACGGGGCGGAGAAAAGAACCCCGGTAAACGCTTGGCGACGTCGGCGCGCTTGGCGGCGATCAATGCAGCATTGTCGACGCCCTCGAGTGCCGCAGCCTGCTCGCCGGTACGCCGTACGCCCAGGCCGCTGTCCACGATCCGTTGAGCAAAAGCGATTGCGGCGGCGCGGGGATCGCCGTCAAACAGCTCATCGACAATGTGATGTTCGTAGGCTTGAAGGGCATTGATGGGCTGGCCTGAGACAATCATCTCCAGCGCCTTGGCCACCCCCGCCAAACGGGGCAAGCGCTGCGTGCCACCCGCCCCCGGCAGCAACCCGAGCTTGACCTCCGGCAGGCCGACCTTGGCATCGCGGCGCGCGATTCGATAGTGACAACCCAGAGCCATTTCCAAACCGCCGCCCAGGGCCGTGCCATGGATCACCGCTACGCAGGGCTTGTCGCTGTGTTCGTAGGCATTGACCACTTCCGGCAGGCTCGGCGCCTGAGGGGGTTTGCCGAACTCCTTGATATCCGCCCCGGCAATGAACGTGCGGCCACTGCACAGCAACACCAGCACCTTGGCCTGCGTGTCGATCTGGGCCTGGTGCAAGGCCCGCAGCAAACCTTCGCGCTGGGCCTGGCCAAGGGCGTTGACCGGCGGGTTGTTGAGGGTGATCAGTGCAACCTCGCCTTGACGCTCGTAGTTGACGCTGGAATTCATCTGAGCCTCGACACATTGTTTTTATTGGAACCATATTCCGCGCTGCGGAACATATGAATCAATATTATCAAAGAGACATGTTTTGGCAAACGGTTTATGGAAAGATCTCCGCTTAAAAAAAAGCTGACACCTCGGAAGGTGTCAGCTTGGCCAGCGGGAGAAATTGAAGGCTCAGGCGTCAGCCGCCGGCACCTGCCGGCCAGGCACCACCACGGTGGGATCCTTGGGGGCCCAGCTTTTCAGGCGCTCCAGACTCTCGCGGTATGAGCGCAGGCCAACCGTCAAAATTACCACCGCCAGCACCAGGGAGATGCCGGTCACCACGGCCAACGAATAACCCAGTGCCGAATCACTGCCAAACACGTAATCCGTCCCCAAGGCTACGGCGGTCGGGCCGATGCCCAGGCCGATCAGGGTCACGGCAAACTGATAGAGCGCCGATGCCTGCCCGCGCATCGGGCTGGGCACGACTTCCTGGACCGCCAGGGGGCCGACACCGAACGGCATGCTCACGGTAAACACGTGAAACGCCATCAGCACCAAAGCCAGGTTCTTGTCATCAACCAGGTAGCCCAGGTTTGATGGCAATGTCAGCACTGCGGCGAGGATCGCGATGCGCAGCGGTGCATCCCGATGACCGCGCTTGACCAGCCAGTCACACAGGCGCCCACCCACCAGCAGGCCGAGGGAGCCGCAGATCGCCAGCATGCTGCCGTAGATCACCCCGACTTGCGGCACGCTCATATCGAACGAACGCACAAAGAACGTCGGGATCCAGGCACTGCTGCCGTAGGCCGTGAAGGTCAGGCAGGCAAACCCGAGGTTGTGGCAGAGCATGGTCCGACGGTTTTTACGCAGGTAGTCGACAAACTCCGAGAACGGCAATTGCAGCCCCGCGCCAACCCCCTGGCGCACCGGCTCGCGCAGCAACAGCAGGCACAATGAGAAGACCACGCCAATGGCGCCAAGAATCAAAAACACCATCTGCCATGGGCGTACGATGCCAATCAGCGGCAATGTCATATCGCCCTGGCTGGTTGCGAAATGCACCGCGACGCCGCCGAGCAATAGCGCCACGCCCGAGCCCAGGTAGATCGCCGTGGAGTACACGCTGAAGGCAGTGCCGCGACGCTCAGGCGTAAAGCTGTCGGAAATCATCGAGTAGGCACAAGGCGCCAACGATGCCTCGCCCGCCGCCACCCCGATGCGGCAAAACAGAAACTGCCAGTACCCCTTGGCCATCCCGCACGCGGCGGTCATGCCACTCCACACCAGAATCCCGCACATCAGCAGATTGCGCCGGCTCTTGCTGTCGGCAATCCGCCCCAGGGGAATCCCGCAAAAGGTATAGAAGATCGCAAACGACAGGCCCATCAGCAGGCTCATCTGGGTGTCGCTGATGTCCATGTCTTGACGAATGGGCCCCACCAGCAGGTTGAGAATCTGCCGGTCCACGAACGATAAAACGTAGGCCAGCATCAGCACGCTGACAGTGAACCAGGCGCGTACCCGTGATGGATAAAGTGTGTTCTTCATAGCCGCTACGACCTCATTGTTGTTATGGACCCGCCCGGAAGGCTGTCATCGACTCGACTACAGGAGTGGCAAGGTGTAACTGATGATCAGGCGGTTATCGTCCAGGTCACTGCCAAAGTGATTCATGCGCAGGGACGAGTTACGCCACTTCAGCCCCAGGTTTTTCAAGGTGCCGCTCTGGAATACGTAGGCGATATCGGTATCGCGCTCCCATTCCGAACCGCTCGGTTTGCCAGCACCCAGCTCAATCCCGCTGCCATAGATGTAGCGGGTCATGAAGGTCAGGCCCGGGATACCGACAGCAGTGAAGTTGAAGTCGTAGCGCGCCTGCCAGGACTGCTCGTCCCGATTGGCAAAGTCGTTATTGGAAACAAAGTTGGGCAGGAAGGCATCGGCGCCATGGATATAGGCATAGCCGGTGTCGCCACTCATTTTCTGATAGGCCAGACCAAAGGCATGGCCGCCCAGGGTGTAGGTGAACATCGCCGCCAGGGCCGTGTTGTCGATATTGCTGTTGCCCTGGTTGGTCGACCTTGCGTAGCGCACGTCACTCTTGAGCGACTGGCCTTCGCCCAGCGGCAATAGATGCAACAGGCTGAAATTGTGCTGGCGGTAGAAACTGTCGAGCTCACCGTAGAAGTAATTGCCACTTAACTGGTTGCTCCACTTGTAGCCGACACCGGCGAAATTGAACTCATCGGTGGTCGCGCCCTTGGTCACACGGATGCCCTTGGCGTTGGCCACCGACGGCGCCAGGTCTTCACGGTTGGTCGAATCGCGCTGGGTCACCTGGCGGATCTGGCCCGCATCGACGGTCACATTGGCAAACTCCTGGGAGTTCAAATGCACGCCCTCGAACGTTTGCGGCAACAAGCGAGTGTCATTGAATTGCACCACCGGCAAACGCGGATGCAGCGTACCGATCCTGAGCAGGCTCCTGGACGCCCGCACCTTGGCTGTCAGGCCAAGGGCGCCACTTTCATCGACTGAACGGCCATCTCGTTGACGAGGCAACAAACCGGAACCGGCACGGTCCAGGCTGGAGTCAAGCTTCAAACCGGCCAAGCCGATTGCATCCAGCCCAAAGCCGACAGAGCCTGCCGTGAATCCTGATGCGTAACGCAGCAAAAAGCCCTGGGCCCACTCTTCTTGCTTGGACTGAGTGGTACTGGTCTGGCTGAAGTCGCGGTTGATGTAAAAATTGCGCAGCTCAATGCTGGCCTTGCTGTCCTCGAAAAAACCGGCCTGCGCCGATGCTGGCAGGCCGATCTGCCCAATGGAAAACAGCAGGCACGTGGCAATAACGCGGGAATGGCGTTCCATGATGCAGCCCTATTTTTGTTGTTATGTATGAAGCTCCTGCGGCTCCTTGCCAGGGGCAAAGGCACGCTACAGCTTTTACAACTCAATCAGTTTCGCTATGCGAAATCATGTTTTGAATTAACAACAAAATATAAGCACTTCAAAAAATTTAAGTAAAGCGCTCGCAGGAAAAAAGAATCGATTAATAGGTAACTCATTGTTTTATATTTATTATTTTTAATAAAAGCCTGGACATCATTTGACCGAGCATTTCGCCAGGCAAAACACTCAACGTTTTTAGACGAAAACCTGGAAGCCACAGCGCACAAACAAAAAACCCCTGAAAGGCTCAACCATTTCAGGGGCTATTGATTCAAGCCAGAACCCGCCAGGCGCAGTGGCGATTTAAATCGTCACAACAGGGCTTCGCGCCAAAAAATCAGCGCCCCTTGATCGCTCGGGTCACGCTCGCACTTAATAATGTCCTCCAGGGCACTGAGCAATGCCTCTGCCTGCTGGCGATGCCCCAATAAACACAAGGATTTGAGGATGCGAGTAATCCGTAGGTCGTTGTGGCTCTTCTTGAATGCCCAGTTCGGGCTACGCCTATCCCACTCGCGCGCCTTGTTGATGACTCCCGACGCCTCCTGACGCAGGCCGTAGAAACGCAGCATACGGTGCATAGCACGCTCCACCCCGGCCCTGACGCGCTTGTCGACGCCAAGCGCTTCAAACTCCGCATGACTCGCCACCGGCGCATGGAGGTTGAAAGCACTGGGTTCGGCCAGCGGAAACCACCACTGGACAAAATCATGGGTGCTTTCAAGCCTCTCATCATCCCAAGCCAGAGACTCGTCCAATGTGCGATGCAAGTGATCCGGGCCTCCGTAGCCCAGATAACGACAAATGGAGTCCTTTGCATTCATAGCCTGTCCTTGCATTACGTTTTATTGGCCACCAGCTCTAGCGTCTTACGGATGCTTGCAAGCGTCACATCCGGCGGATCCAGCGGCGTTTTCTGGAAAACAACGATCGTGATTTTTTTGCGGCTCTGTCGGCCAACGCCATACCGAACGCCCTCCGCCAGTGCCAGCACCAGCCCCGCGAGTGCCAGCGGCGGATCAATACCACCGTGTCCGGCCCCCAGCACAGGCATCACTACTTCATTGATCCGTTTGTCCGCCAATAACTTGAACAACTCCCCTACACCATCGAACACATAGGACATTCGCGCAGCTAGCCCCTGCCCGGCCGTTTGCGTCGTGGTAGAAACCAAAGCGATGCCCGCTACGTTATGCGAGGGGTCAGAAACAAAAATAGAGCGGCCCGAGCCATAGCTTTCGCTTAACTCACCCTCAGCCTTTTCCTTTAGAGTTCCTTCACCGAACTTCTCCTGGCACTGCTGCCTGACCGATGCAAAAAAAACCGATGCGGTTGCAGCGCAATGTCGCTGGATATAGACACCCAGTGCGGTTCGGCTATCAGTCGCGCAGTGGTCTTCAAAATACTCATTGCAAGGCAATACGACGGCGGTTTCCCGCCCGGCCGGATACTCTTCGATACGCCCGAGCACAATGCTGATTTCGCTCTCGCCCACACGAGTGCGGTAACCACCTGCGCATTCCCAGACATTGTTGGAGTTATCTATAAACCGCACGATTTTTTCGATGAAATCACACAAGGTTCGGTGCTGGAGTGCCTGGGCATCCTCGGGCTTGGCGATGGAGAAATGATCCGACTGCGGCACCTTCAGCGCCTCGCCAAAATACGTAGCGCCACTGAACGGAGGCACGACTTGTTCGGCTCGAAACAAGCGCTTGAACGCCACAAACTGGTCTTCCACCAGTTCCCGGCCATGAATGACCAATTTGCGCAGTGCCAGTAGATTACGGAAGTCGCTGTTAAGATCATTGAGCCAGGCATTGCTCTGGCAAAACGTCAAGGCCCGTCCCTGAGCATGCCCCATGACCTTGGCGATCGGCTCAAGCCAAGTGGCATAGGACGAACCCAATGAAGGCGAGGCAATCAGGAAAAGCCCCACCTGCGCACCACGCTCTACCAATTCATCAGAGCGTTGCACGATATAACGCCGTGCCACGATGCCGCCCATGCTGTGAGCGACAAGGATGATTTTTCGCGCCTGGTTGACACCATCAAGGTGCAGGCACTCCTTCAGGGCACTCACTACATCGCTCAGGCTGTAGGAACCACTAAAGATATCCGTGTGGTAGGTAAACTCGTAAACGCCAACGCCAGCCATGGTTGGGTGGTTGGAAAGCAGTTCTGGCCAGTAAGTACCATTCTCATGGCGCCAGCACGCTTCACCATCGGACAGCACCCCGTGTAAAAACACCACGGCCACTGGCGACACAGTATCGCCCATGCCCTTGATCCATCTTCCAGCCATTACGCGCCTCTCATTTCCATTTGATAGATGGGTAAATCGTTAAAATGCTTGCCTGATCAATTCAGGTAATAACTCCCCGGCCCGCCCCCTCAGGTTCCATGTGCAAACACCATCAAGTGCGCTTTCGACCAGGTTGATCTGAATGACTTTACGCCCTGCTTTTTTCGCATCCCTGGGAAGCCTCGCGGCCGGGTCAACCTTCCCCGAACAACCGACTACGATCAGCAGATCGGATGAACGAGATGAGTTGAATGCCCCATCAAGAATGTCCGCAGGCAAATACTCGTCAAACCAGACGACGCCTGGCCGGACCAGCCCTCCACACGCCTGGCATTTTGGCGCAGGCACCCGCCAACCACCTGCGGGCTCTTCGGGAATACCATCAGGCAACACAAAAGGGTGCGCGCAATCGAAACAGCGCGGATGATGGAGGGAGCCGTGAAGGTGTTGCACATCGACGCTTCCTGCCCGCTCATGCAGGTTGTCCACGTTCTGGGTGAACAATGAAAGTTGCGGGACGCGACGAGCAAGCTCGGCGAGCGCCCGGTGAGCCGCATTTGGCTGCGCTGCAAGCACCTGCGAGCGCCGCCACTCATACCATCCCCAAACCAGGGACGGGTCGCCTAGGAACGCATCGGCGGTAGCAAGCGTGTGCGCATCAAAATTCTGCCAAAGGCCAGTTAATGCATCGCGGAATGTCGGGATGCCGCTTTCAGCGGATACACCCGCCCCTGTCAGCACGGTAATCCTGCGCGCACTTTGCAGAGCAGCGATTAATACGGGGTCAAAATCAGCGGACACTAGGGTACCTCCCTGATATTTTGCGCCACACATCAGGATGTGGAGCATCAGAATCCATTCTTGGAACCTGTGCGAATCAATCTAAAATCCGAACCTGCTTGCGCTTTTACAACCCGAGTGCAAATGGGCATACATTGTCAAGCAAGAAACAAAAAAGCCCCGTAAATCTTCATTTACGGGGCTTTCATTTGTATGGCGGAGAGATAGGGATTCGAACCCTAGGTACCGGTGAAGGTACAACGGATTTCGAATCCGTCCCATTCGGCCACTCTGGCATCTCTCCAACGGCGCGCATCATAACAGTCTGTTTCGTGGAAGCAAAGCGCCGAAGCAATTTTTTTCCGTGCTATCAGATGCTTGCGTCGATTACAGCGGTACGCCAAGACGGTTGGCGACTTCTTCGTAGGCTTCGATCACGTCACCGAGGCCCTGGCGGAAGCGGTCTTTGTCCATCTTCTTGCGGGTGTCCTTGTCCCACAGGCGGCAGCCGTCCGGGCTGAATTCGTCGCCCAGGACGATGGAGCCGTCGTGGAATACGCCGAATTCCAGTTTGAAGTCCACCAGCAGCAGGCCGGCGTCGTCGAACAGTTTGCTCAGCACGTCGTTGACCTTGAGCGACAGTTCTTTCATGCGCGCCAGTTGCTCAGCGGTGCCCCAGCCGAATGCCACGACGTGGGATTCGTTGATGAACGGGTCGCCCTTGGCGTCGTCCTTGAGGAACAGCTCGAACGTGTAAGGGTTGAGCTTGAGGCCCTCTTCTACGCCCAGGCGCTTGACCAGGCTGCCGGCGGCGTAGTTACGCACGACGCACTCGACCGGGATCATGTCGAGTTTTTTCACCAGGCATTCGTTGTCGCCCAGCAGTTTGTCGAATTGGGTCGGGATGCCGGCCGCTTCGAGTTTCTGCATGATGAAGGCGTTGAACTTGTTGTTCACCATGCCTTTGCGGTCGAGCTGTTCGATGCGCTTGCCGTCGAACGCCGAGGTGTCGTTGCGAAACAGCAGGATCAAGCGGTTGGCGTCGTCGGTCTTGTATACCGACTTGGCTTTGCCGCGGTAGAGTTCTTCACGTTTTTCCATGATGGGCTCCGCTTGGTAAGTAGGTGGGCTAGGCGATATGTCGCCAGTCGAGCCCTGAATCTTGATCGGCCAGTTGCAGCCAGTCCGGGTCGCACCCGAGGGTGTCGACAAAACATTGCCGGGCAAGCTGCGGCAGGTTGTTCTTGCTGCTCAGGTGGGCCAGGACCAGGTGTTGCAGGTCTTGCCAGCCCAACTCATACACCAGGTACGCCGCCTGGTGGTTGTTCAAATGTCCCCGTTCGCCGCCAACCCGCTGCTTGAGAAAGTACGGGTAGTGACCGCGTGCCAGCAGGTCACGGCAATGGTTGGACTCGATCATCAAGGCATCGAGGTCCCGATAGCCTTCGAGCACCTTGGCACAGTAGGAACCCAGGTCGGTCAGCAGGCCAAAACGGCGCTCGCCATCACTGAAGACATATTGCGTGGGCTCGTGGGCATCGTGGGCCACGGCAATCACGTCGATGCTCAAGGCCCCCACCTGCAGTTGCTCGCCACCGGCCAGGAAACCTGCGGGTTCAATGGGTTTGCGCATCCCGCGCAAGGTGCCGCGACTCAGGTACACCGGAAGATTGTAGCGCCGAGACAGCAAACCCACGCCATGCACGTGGTCGGCATGTTCGTGGGTCACTAGAATCGCGCTCAACTGCGCCGGGTGAACCCCCAGGCGCAGCAGGCGGCGCTCGGTTTCCCGCAGGGAGAAACCACAATCCACCAGGACATACGTGTCGTCGTGGGCTACAAGCGTGCCGTTCCCTTGGCTACCGCTGCCGAGAACAGCAAAACGCATCGGATCAGCCCAGGTTGTCCTGAATCACGCCCAACACTTTGCGCGCCGTTTCTGCTGGCGCCACGGTGTTGATGTTCTTCTCGACGGTGACTTGCACGTTGTCGCCGACCTTGCTCAGGCGAACCTGATAACGCTCGGCGCGGGTCTCGATCTCTTCCTTGGTCGGCTCGCTGCCGAACAACTTGCTGAAGAAACCACGCTCGTCGTCTTTCTTCTCGGCCTTTTCCGCCACGTTGATGTAGTACAGGCCCAGGCTGCGGTTGATGTCTTCGACACGCCATGGCCCTTGCTCCAGGGCACGGCCAACGCTGGCCCAGGCACGATCCAGGTCTTCACCCAGGTTGAGCACGACGTTGCCGCTGCCGTCCTCGGTGAGGCTGACACGGCTAGGGGTGTCGTAGTCACGAGCGGCGAGCAGGGATACGGAACCGCCCTTCTCGGAGATGCGGCTCATGCTGGCAAGCATCTCGTCGACCAGCGCAGCATCGACACCGCTGTTGACCGAACGATTGGTGAACTCGACGTTGGCGGTGCTGCCGGCAGGACGCTCGGCGCTGACCACGTAGACTTCACTGGTATTGCGCTGCACGCCTGGCTCGATGCGCACGCGGATGCGACTTTCGCCATCGGCGGCGACACCACCGGATTGCAGGCGCTTGGCCATGTTGGCCGACAGTTCGCTCGGTTGCTGCCACGCCGTGGTGAACTCACCGGTCTGCGGGCGTTGCTCGTCGAGGCGAAAGCCATTGTCCTGGAAGAACTGCACCGCCACCGGCCAGACTTCGGCAGGTGGGCGCTGGGCCATGATCCAGCGCGAATCGCCGCTTTTTTGCAGGCTGTAGTCGCTGGCATCGGCCTGGGCCGAAATCGGTTGCGGACGCGGCACTTCGTACTCGCCCTTGGCGGTGTCGTCGGCCACGTTGCGCGGGATCGGCAACAGCGGGTCAAGGCGCTTGGCGACATTGACGTCCGGCGGCAATTGCATCGGTGCGGTTTGTTGTGCTTCCAGGTAATCGCTGCCGCGGTCACGGAAGTAGCCTTCCGGGCCCCAGATCCAACCGCAGCCACTGGTGCTGGAGATAATCAAGGCAAGTGCGGAAAGTCCGGCCAATCGCTTCATGCGTAGTGCTTCCTCAATTAAACCAGGACGCCGGACTGGCGCAGGGCCTGTCGCAGCGGTTCGTGACAGGCTGGGCTGAGCGGGGTGAGCGGCAGACGGATACCGTCCGGCATCAGGCCCATCTCATGCAGCGCCCATTTCACGGGAATAGGATTGGATTCGATAAACAGGGTTTTGTTGAGCGGCATCAGTTGCTCATGAATCGCCCGGGCCTTGACGGCATCACCGGCGATTGCGGCGGCACACAGTTCGCTCATGGCACGCGGGGCCACGTTGGCGGTCACCGAGATATTGCCCTTGCCACCCAGCAGGATCAGCTCCACCGCCGTGGCGTCATCGCCGGAGTACAGCAGGAAGTCGCTGCTCACGCCGGCCAGGATGTCCTTGGCGCGCTGCAGGTCGCCCGTGGCTTCCTTGATACCGATGATATTCGGCACGGTGGACAGGCGGATCACGGTCGCGGCCTGCATGTCGCACGCCGTGCGACCCGGCACGTTGTAGAGGATCTGCGGGATGTCGACGGCTTCGGCGATGGCCTTGAAGTGCTGGTACAGGCCTTCCTGGGTCGGCTTGTTGTAGTACGGCGTCACCAGCAGGCAGGCATCGGCCCCGGCTTTCTTGGCGTTTTTGGTCAGCTCGATCGCTTCGCGCGTCGAGTTGGCGCCCGTACCGGCAATCACCGTGATACGCCCTGCCACGCGCTTGACCACAAACTCGATCACCTTGATGTGTTCTTCCACATCAAGCGTGGCCGATTCACCTGTGGTGCCGACGGCCACAATGGCGTTGGTGCCTTCTTGCAGGTGAAAGTCCACCAGTTTGCCCAGGCTGTCCCAGTCGAGATTACCTTGTGCATCCATGGGTGTGACCAGTGCCACCATACTGCCCGCAATCATGCAACCGCTCCTGCCGGAAAAAGAGAGCCGTAATGGTACTGGCGCCAAGATGCTTGCACAAGCGAAGTACCCTCTGAGGAGGTGTTCTGGATCAACTTAGTTGCCAGCAACGCCCTCATTGGGCCAAAGCACGGCCAGATGCCGCTGAAGATGCAATGAAAACGCCACGTCCTAGCCCTTGGCGGCGCTTTTCGCTACCCTTGATCCTTTGATCGGTACCGCTCGTTCGTATCGACCGCTCATCGCTTTAGGAAGGCTGCATGTCCACCCCCACAGTCCGCGAACAATTCCTTGTTATCAGTGCCCTTGGCGCCAACCCCATGGAGCTGACTAACGTCCTGTGCCGCGCCAGCCATGAAAACCGCTGCGCCGTCGTGACCTCCCGCCTGACCCGCCATGGCGAGTGCAGCGCGCTGGTCCTGCAGATTTCCGGGAGCTGGGACGCCCTGGCGCGCCTGGAAACCGGCTTGCCGACCCTGGCCAAGAAGCACGACTTCACCGTCAATGTGGTGCGCAGTGCCGCCCTGGAGAACCGTCCCCAGGCGCTGCCGTACGTGGCTTATGTCAGTTCGGCCTACCGTTCGGACATCGTCAATGAGCTGTGCCAGTTCTTTATCGACCATAACGTCGAGCTGGAAAACCTGACCTGCGACACCTACCAGGCCCCCCAGACCGGCGGCACCATGCTCAATGCCACCTTTACCGTGACCTTGCCGGCCGGCGTACAGATCAGCTGGTTGCGCGACCAGTTCCTGGATTTCGCCGATGCGCTGAACCTCGATGCCCTGATCGAACCGTGGCGCCCACAGAACCCAATGTAAGGAAGTTTTTCATGGCGGTAGTCATCGACACACCGGTCGCCGATATCCAGGCCTCGGCGACCAGCGGGCAGACGTTCAGCCTTGCCGGGCTCAAGGGCAAGCAAGTGGTGCTGTATTTCTACCCGAAGGACAGCACCCCGGGCTGCACCACCGAAGGCCAGGGTTTCCGCGACCAGTACGCCGCCTTCCAGGCCGCCAACACCGAGGTGTTTGGGGTGTCCCGGGACAGCGTGAAGTCCCATGAGAATTTCAAGGCCAAGCAGGCCTTCCCCTTCGAGCTGATCAGCGACAAGGATGAGGCGGTTTGCCAGCTGTTTGATGTGATCAAGCTGAAGAAGCTGTACGGCAAGGAATACCTGGGTGTGGACCGCAGCACCTTCCTGATCGACAAGGATGGCGTGCTGCGCCAGGAATGGCGTGGCGTGAAGGTGCCGGGGCATGTGGATGCGGTGTTGGCGGCGGCGCAGGCACTGGACAAGGCTTGATGCGGCGGGCGGCAGTTAGATAGCTATCGCAGGCAAGCCAGCTCCTACATGGGATCGGTGCTCGACCAGACAACTCGGTAGTGTGGGAGCCGGGCTTGCCCGCGATGGGGCCATCAGGCCTTGCGCAACCAGTAACGATACACACCGTTATCGGCTTCCTCGTGCAACAGCACATGCCCCGCCAGCCTGGCAAACGTGCGGAAGTCGCGCTGGGAACCTGCATCCGTGGCGATCACCTTGAGCACCGCACCACTGGCCAGCCGATTGAGTTCCATCTTGGCCTTGAGCAGTGGCAACGGGCAGTTGAGGCCACTGGCATCAAGCTCGGCGTCGTGGTTTACAGCAGCGGTCATGGTTTTGCTCCAGGCGGCGTCAGGGGGTGCTTAGAATATCTGGTCCCGGGCTCAGTGTCCGGCTACAGTAATGTCTTTGTCGAAAGGCTTTGTGCATGACTTTTTTGCGCCCTACCCTGCTGACGCTCGCTTGCCTGCTTGCCTCTCCAGGCTTCGCCGACGACCTGCCGTCACTTGGCGACGCCAGTTCTGCCATTGTCTCGCCACAACAGGAACACCAACTGGGCCGGGCGTGGCTGGCGTTCCTGCGTGGCCAGGTCTCGGTGCTCAATGACCCACAACTCAAGGATTACGTCGAGACCAGCGTCTACAAGCTGGTGGAGACCAGCCAGGTCAATGACCGGCGTCTGGAGTTCATCCTGATCAACAGCCCGCAACTCAACGCGTTTGCCGCGCCGGGCGGGATTGTCGGGGTCAACGGCGGCCTGTTCCTCAACGCCCAGACCGAAGGCGAATACGCCTCGGTGATGGCCCACGAATTGGCGCACTTGTCCCAGCGTCACTTCGCCCGCGGCGTGGAAGCCCAGCAACGGATGCAGATCCCGATGATGGCCGCGTTGCTCGGCGGGATTATCGCCGCCGCCGCCGGTGCCGGGGATGCCGGGATTGCCGCGATTGCCGGCAGCCAGGCCGCCGCGATCCAGGAGCAGCGGCGCTTCTCCCGGCAGAACGAGCAGGAAGCCGACCGCATCGGCATCCTCAACATGGTCAAGGCCGGCTACGACCCGCGCTCGATGCCGACCATGTTCGAGCGCTTGATGCGCCAGTACCGCTTCGATGCCAAGCCACCGGAATTCCTGCTGACGCACCCGGTTACCGAATCGCGGATCGCCGACACCCGCAACCGCGCCGAACAGGCCAAAGCCGGCGGCACCGAAGACAGCCTGCGCTATCAACTGATCCGCGCCCGGGTCCAGCTGTATTACGAAGACACGCCCGGGCTGGCCGCCAAGCGCTTCCGCGCGCAGCTGGATGAGAATCCGAAAAGCGATGTAGCGCGCTATGGCCTGGCCATCGCCCAGATCAAGGGCACCCAGCTCAATGAGGCGCGCGAGACTCTCAAGCCGCTGCTGGCCAAGGCGCCCAACGATATTACCTACAACCTGGCGCAGATCGAGCTGGATATCACCAACAACCGTATGCCCGATGCGCAGCAACGCACTGACCGCATGCTGGCCCAGTACCCCAGCAACTACCCGCTGAACCAGGTGCGTGTAGACCTGCTGCTCAAGCAGAACCGTACCGCCGACGCGGAAAAAGCCCTGGAAGGCCTGCTCAAGTCGCGCGCCGACGATCCCGATGTGTGGTACCAGGTGGCCGAGACCCGTGGCCTGTCCGGCAATATCATCGGCTTGCACCAGGCCCGCGCCGAATACTTCGCGCTGGTCGGCGACTTCCAGCAGGCGATCCAGCAATTGGACTTCGCCAAGCGCCGGGCCGGTAGCAACTTCCCGCTGTCGTCCCGCATCGATGCGCGCCAGCGCGAGCTGATCGAACAGGAACGCATCGTCAAAGGCATGATGAGCTAAATCCGATGCCACAAAAAAGCCCCGCTCTCGGCTTTCGAGAACGGGGCTTTTTATTGACCTGCCGCTAGCGGATTACTCAGCCAGCTTGAAGGTAATGAAGCTGGCACGCCCTTGACGCAGGACTCGCATCGACACCGAGCGATTCTTCGGCAACGCCTTGGCGATGTCGGTGAACTCCTTGGTGGTGTTGATGGCCTGGTTGTTCAAGTGGGTAATCACGTCGCCCGGCTGCAGGCCGATCAGGGCGGCCGGGCCGTCCTGGACTTCCTTGATTACCACACCGCTCTTGAGGTCGAAGCTCTTCTTCTGCTCGTCGGTCAACTCGACCACGGCGATGCCCAGGCGGTTGCTGCTGCGCTCGGCACCCGACTTGTTGAGGGCTCCCAGCTCCTGACCTTCCTCGGGAATGGCACCCACGGTCAGCTCAACGTTCTGGCGCTTGCCTTCGCGGATCACTTCCAGCCTGGCCTTGCCGCCAGCCTTGAGTGCGCCCACCAGGTGCGGCAGGTCGGCCGACATGACAATCGGCTGGCCGTTCATGCTCAGGATCACATCACCCACCTGCAAGCCGCCTTTGGCAGCCGGGCCGTCGTCCTGGATCTGCGCGACCAGGGCACCGGCCGGCTTGTCCAGGCCAAAGGACTCGGCCAGGTCTTTGTTCACTTCCTGGATCACCACGCCCAACCAGCCACGGCTGACCTTGCCACCGGCTTTCAATTGGTTGGAGACGTCCATGGCCACATCAATCGGGATGGCAAAGGAGACGCCCATGAAACCGCCGGAACGGGTGTAGATCTGCGAGTTGATCCCCACCACTTCGCCCGCCAGGTTGAACAGCGGGCCGCCGGAGTTACCCGGGTTGATCGGCACGTCGGTCTGGATGAACGGCACGTAGTTTTCGTTCGGCAGGCTGCGGCCGATGGCACTGACGATACCTTGGGTCACGGTGTGGTCGAAGCCAAACGGCGAACCGATGGCCACCACCCATTGCCCGGCCTTCAGGTCCTGGGACTTGCCCAGTTTCAGCACGGGCAGGTCCTTGCCTTCGATCTTCAGCAGGGCCACGTCGGAACGTGGGTCGGTGCCGACCAGCTTGGCCTTGAGTTCACTACGATCAGCCAGGCGCACGAGGATTTCGTCAGCGTCGGCGATCACGTGGTTGTTGGTCAGGATGTAGCCATCAGGCGAAATGATAAAGCCCGAGCCCAGGGATTGGGCTTCACGCTGGCCACCACCGCCACCACGCGGCGAACGTGGCTGGGGCATGCCGCGCTCGAAGAACTCCCGCAACATCGGCGGCAGGCCTTCAAGGTCGGGCATCTGCTGGTTCGAGACTTTACGATCCGGCAGCTTCTGGGTGGTACTGATGTTCACCACCGCAGGCGATGCCTGCTCTACCAGTTGGGTGAAGTCAGGCAGCTCCGCCGCTTGCGCGGTAACGGCCTGACCCAGCACCAGCACCGTGGCGACTATGGAAAGGTAAGACTTCAAACGTGGTATCGACATACAGCTCCCGTTACGACGAGCAGGGTTGGGCGACAAGGTTCAATAAACGCCAGAGACTACTGCTACCAGCGTCAAGATTGCGTGAACAAAACAAGGCCAGGGCCGAGAAGTTCTGACCTATAAAAAACATAAGGAGATTTTGCAAGTGAAAATACTCTCCAGACATTTCATGTTCTGTGCAGCAAAGCAGGCATTTCCTGGATCACTGTGAACGATCTGGATGAGCATAGGATTAACGGCTCACGGTTTTTCGGGCGCCGGGCCGCTGCGAACCGACAGGGCGATCCGTTCGGCGGTGCCCAGGGGAATCTCCCCGACCACCGTCGCCACGACCTCGCCTTGCGGGGTGTTCATCCGGCGCGAAACTGCAACCGTTGGCCCCAGTTGAACCCGGCTCTCTGTCGCGGCCTCGCCACTGACAGGTTCAAGGAACAGCGAAAAACGCGCCAACCCATCCTCGTACATCTGGCTGTTTACCACCGCCTGGGTCCGGGAATCCTTGCGTGTCGTGCTGCGGACCAACTGGAAGCCCGGCGGCAGCCAGCTCGGATGCCACGCCTGGGCGGCCGGCACGTCATCGGCCTGGCTACTGGCGACCGACAATGGCTTGCAGTCCTTGCCGGGCTGCAAATCCCGCTCATCCGGGGCCTGGGTGCTCAATTGAGTGAACTGGAAACGTTCCAGCAACTGCCCTTTGTCATTGATCAATAATGATTTGAGCGGCAATGCGGTTTCTCGATCCAGGTGCAGCTCGAATCCGTAGCGGTACTGATCCCGTGGCGCCAGCGAGATAATCACCGCCTTGCGGCCAGCCACGCGTGATTCGCCGATAACGGCAAGCGTATAAAAAGAATTGAGTTTTTGTGGATCAAGAACCTGGGCTGAAGCGCCCGGGGAGTTGCCAAGCCCCGCCACCAGGCTGCCACTGACGCACTGGGTGCGCCCATCGACCCGGACAACTTCCTGGGCCGAGCCATCGAGCTGCAACAGGCGTTCGCGGACCTGGCCATCCTGGACACGGTGCCAGATGTCATGGGTTGAGAAACTACCGTTACGCTCGTAGATAAACGTACCTTGGTAGCTTTGCTGCTGCTCTGCCCGCCCAAGACGCTTGAGCCAGTCTTGGGCTTCATCGGCATGGGCAGGTACGGCAAACCAGCCACTGAGCAAAAGCGCAAGGAGCGGTATGGCACGCATAAGGCTCCTTAGCGGTTTAGCGGTTTTCCAGGCTTGCAGCACGAGCGTATGGCAGCGCGCTTTCGGTGCCTTTTACCGCCGATTCCTGAGCGTGCTGGCGAAGGTAGCCTGGCAGACGCTGATCCTGCCAGCCGGACTGCCCCTGAAGCACACCATTGGCCATCGGGCCAGTTGCCTCAGCGCTTTCCTTGTAGCCCGCCAGAACAGCCGGACCCTTGACCTGCGGACCGGCCATGACCGGCTGCTGGGTTTGCTGGGCCAGTTCGGCACCGGCGATTTCGTCCTGGTTGTACAGGCGCACACCGGCCAGTACGGCCACAGTCACCGAAGCAGCGACTGCCAGGCGACCGAGGCTACGCCAAGGGCCACGTGCAGCTTTTGCCGGAACGGCTTCATCGGCCAGCGCAGCAGAAACGGCCGCAGCAATATCCAGACGAGGGATTAGTAGATCCTTGTGCATCACCGCCCGAGCGACTTGGTAACGAGACCAGGTATCACGGGTTTGGGCATCATCAAATGCGTTGAGCACTCGACGAAGTTCCAGTTCATCCGCTTCGTTATCCATCACTGCGGACAGCGATTCCTGCAGGGCATCACGACTCATGGCGGTTCCTCTCTTGGCTGTCGCCGCTGTCTTTAGTTTTCCTGCAACAACGGTTGCAGGGCTTTATCGATGGCTTCCCGAGCCCGGAAAATCCGGGAGCGTACGGTCCCCACCGGGCATTGCATGACGCTCGCAATGTCCTCGTAACTCAGACCATCGAATTCACGTAAAGTTAACGCCGTACGCAAATCTTCTGGCAGTTGCTGAATAGTACGGTGGACGGTGCCTTCGATCTCATCGCGCAGCAATGCACGCTCCGGCGACTCGAGATCTTTGAGGCCGTGATCACCATCGTAAAATTCTGCATCTTCCGAACTCACATCACTATCGGGTGGGCGGCGGCCGCGAGACACCAGATAGTTTTTCGCCGTGTTGATGGCGATGCGGTACAGCCACGTGTAGAACGCACTGTCACCGCGAAAATTACCGAGTGCACGGTAGGCCTTGATAAAGGCCTCCTGTGCAACGTCCTGCGCTTCATGGGTGTCGTGCACGAACCGCACGATCAACCCGAGAATTTTGTGCTGGTATTTCAGCACTAGCAGATCAAATGCGCGCTTGTCGCCGCGTTGAACGCGCTCGACCAGCTGCTGATCCTCTTCCTGGGTTAGCATGAACACTCCTCGTTGTACTTGCAGGAGGCGTGCATAACTAAACGATCAGGCTTGCAAACATAGACTAGGACTTTTCGCAAAAGTTCTCCCCCTTCAAGCAAGTTTCCGGTGGGCTCTGTTTTGGCACACACGAAAAACGCAGCGCGGGCATAGCCGGCTGCGTGAATAATCTTGTCGCCGGTGTTCTGACGCCCCATGTTCCAGGCCAATCAGTAAAACCAACGTTTTCCCAGCTTTCGGGCATCCTGTTATGGAGTCGGGGCGGATGCAAAAGTTCCCATCTCGACACCCGAGCGCCTCATCAAAGCCGTGCAGTTCGTTCACCGTAGTCTCACAATGCCACGAATGCCCGGCTATTGTGCCGATAGCCCCCTCTATATACTAGTGGGCCGTGTGACCCTTTGATTCGCCGATCCAGGCGTCCTGTTTGCGCCACCCCTCGGATCGCTTTTTGCGGAATCCCATAAATGAGCCAACAGTTTCAACACGATGTCCTGGTGATTGGTAGCGGCGCCGCAGGCCTGAGCCTTGCACTGACCCTGCCGAGCCATCTGCGCATAGCCGTACTGAGCAAGGGTGACCTGGCCAACGGTTCGACGTTCTGGGCCCAGGGTGGGGTTGCCGCCGTGCTCGATGACACCGACACGGTGCAATCCCACGTTGAAGACACCCTCAACGCCGGCGGCGGCCTGTGCAATGAAGACGCGGTGCGTTTCACCGTCGAGCATAGCCGCGAAGCCATCCAGTGGCTGATCGACCAGGGGGTGCCATTTACCCGCGATGAACATGCCGGCAGTGATGACGGCGGTTTCGAGTTCCACCTGACCCGCGAAGGCGGCCATAGCCACCGGCGCATCATCCATGCCGCCGATGCCACCGGCGCCGCAATCTTCAAGACCCTGCTCGCCCAGGCCCGGCAACGGCCGAATATCGAACTGCTGGAGCAACGGGTCGCCGTCGACCTGATCACCGAAAAACGCCTGGGCCTGGCGGGCGAGCGCTGCCTGGGGGCCTACGTGCTCAACCGCGCCAGCGGCGAAGTCGATACCTACGGCGCGCGCTTCACCATCCTGGCCTCAGGAGGCGCCGCCAAGGTCTACCTCTACACCAGCAACCCCGATGGCGCCTGCGGGGATGGCATCGCCATGGCCTGGCGCTCGGGCTGCCGGGTGGCGAACCTGGAGTTCAACCAGTTCCACCCCACCTGCCTGTATCACCCCCAGGCCAAGAGCTTCCTGATCACCGAAGCCCTGCGCGGTGAAGGTGCGCACTTGAAGCTGCCCAATGGCGAACGCTTCATGCAGCGCTTCGACCCGCGGGCCGAACTGGCGCCACGGGATATCGTGGCCCGCGCCATCGACCACGAGATGAAGCGCCTGGGCATCGACTGCGTCTACCTGGACATCAGCCACAAGCCCGCCGACTTTATCAAGACCCACTTCCCGACGGTCTACGAGCGCTGCCTGGCTTTCAATATCGATATCACCCAAGGGCCGATCCCGGTGGTGCCGGCGGCGCATTACACCTGTGGCGGGGTGATGGTCGACCAGCGCGGCCGTACCGACGTGCCGGGCCTGTATGCCATCGGCGAGACCAGCTTCACCGGCCTGCACGGCGCCAACCGCATGGCCAGCAACTCGCTGCTCGAATGCTTCGTCTACGCCCGCTCCGCCGCCGCCGACATCCTCGAACAACTGCCACGTATCCCGGTGCCGGCCGCCCTGCCCCGCTGGGATGCCAGCCAGGTCACCGACTCGGACGAAGACGTGATCATCGCCCACAACTGGGACGAACTGCGGCGTTTCATGTGGGACTACGTGGGGATCGTGCGCACCAACAAGCGCTTGGCGCGTGCCCAGCACCGGGTGCGCTTGCTGCTGGATGAAATCGACGAGTTCTACAGCAACTACAAGGTCAGCCGCGACCTGATCGAGTTGCGCAACCTGGCCCAGGTCGCCGAACTGATGATCCGCTCGGCCATGGCGCGCAAGGAAAGCCGGGGCCTACACTACACCCTCGACTACCCGCAGATGCTGCCCGAAGCCCTCGACACTATCCTGGTGCCAACCACCTACGGCGGCTGAACTTCAAGCGCACCCGCAGGCGCCGATGCACATCGGCGGCCTGCGAATCGCGCGGCACACAGATCGAGCGCACCCGCCAATCGCCCGGCAACCGGTAGCGCAGTACCACCATCAGCGGCAATGCCAGGCTGTCGGGGCGCAACTGCACGGCGTGCCAGCCCCGTGCCGCGCTCCACAATTGCCAGCCGTCGGCATTGCGCCGTAGGCCACGAACCGACGAAGGGTGGGTCAAGCGAATATGCCGCGGTAGCGTCCACAGCCCATGGGCCAGGCACGCCAGCACACCGAGCGCAGCCATCGAGAAAGGTACAGCCAACAGGCACAGCGCACCGAGCGCAAGCACCTGGGCGAGGAGATACGCCGCCAGCAAGCGCCCACTGGCCTGCCAGCGGCACTCGAAGGTATTACTTGGGCTGGACACGATCCAGGATCATCCGCACCATGCGCTGCAGCTCCGGGTCTTGCGACTCGGCACGTTCCATAAACCAGCCGAACATGTCCTGGTCTTCGCAGGTCAGCAGCCGGACGTAGAGGTCGCGATCGACCTTATCGAGGGTCGCGTACACCTCTTTGGTGAACGGCACCAGCAACACATCCAACTCCAGCATGCCGCGACGGCTGTGCCAGTACAGGCGATTGATTTCTACATCTTCGACCATGGAGCGCTCCTCAAATAGGGCGCAAGTATACAGGCCCGCGCCCCTCGGAACAGTCGGCTTTGGTCGGGCTGATGAAACTACCCATTTGCCGGGCGCCCCTCTATGATGCACCCATGACTTTCCAACTGCGATGACCCATGGCTGACTCTGCTTTCTTCTGTCCCCTGTCCCACGAAGGCGTCCTGGCCGTTCGCGGCGCTGACGCGGCCAAGTTCCTCCAGGGGCAACTGACCTGCAACCTCAACTACCTCAACGACACCCACGCCAGCCTCGGCGCGCGCTGTACCCAAAAAGGGCGTATGCAGTCGAGCTTCCGTATCGTGCTGCAAGGTGACGGTGTGCTGCTGGCCATGGCCAGCGAGCTGCTGGAACCGCAGTTGGCGGACCTGAAGAAATACGCGGTCTTTTCCAAGTCCAAGCTGACGGACGAAAGCGCTGCCTGGGCCCGCTTCGGCCTGGCCGACGCCGACCAGGCCCTCGCCAGCCTGGGCCTGGAACTGCCCGCCGAGACCGACAGCGTGGCGCGCCATGAAGAGCTGCTGGCCATTCGCGTCTCCCCCGGCCGCGCCGAACTCTGGGGCCCTGCGGCGCAAGCCGACACCCTGCGCAGCCAACTGGCCGCAACCCTTGCCGAAGGCGACCTCAATGCCTGGCTGCTGGGGCAGATCCGCGCCGGCCTCGGCCAGGTCATGGCCCAAACCCGCGAGCTGTTCATCCCGCAGATGCTCAACCTGCAGGCGGTCGGCGGCGTGAGCTTCAAGAAGGGCTGCTACACCGGCCAGGAAATCGTCGCCCGTATGCAATACCTGGGCAAACTCAAACGCCGCCTGTACCGCCTGAGCCTGGACGGCACGGCATTGCCCGAGCCGGGCACGCCACTGTTTGCGCCCAGCCATACCAGCGCCATCGGTGAGGTGGTGATCGCCGCCCGGGCCGACGAAGGGATTGAACTTCTGGCGGTGCTGCAAGCCGAAGCAGCCGACAGTGGCGATGTGCATTTAGGTACGCTGGAAGGCCCGGGCCTCATGTTGCTTGACCTGCCTTACCTACTGGACCGTGATCGCGAGATCCAGCGTTAATTGCCGTACCCTTTTGCAACACCCTAGAGAGCATGAATGAACAAACTGGCGGAAAAAGTCCAACAGGCGTTGGTGACGGCCATCGATAACGATGACCTGGTTCTGCCCACGTTACCGGAAGTGGCCCTGAAAATTCGTCAGGCCGCCGAAGACCCCGAAGTCAGCATCAGCCATTTGAGCAAAGTCATCGGCCGCGACACCGCCCTGAGCGCGCGCCTGATCAAAGTGGTCAACAGCCCATTGTTGCGGGCATCCCAGGAAGTCACCGACCTGCACACCGCCATCACCCGCCTGGGCACCAACTACAGCAGTAACCTGGCGATTGGTTTGGTGATGGAGCAGATATTCCATGCCCGCTCCGAAGTCGTCGAACACAAGATGCGCGAAGTCTGGCGCCGCAGCCTCGAAGTCGCGGGCGTCTGCTACGCCTTGTGCCGCAACCACAGCCAGCTCAAGCCGGACCAGGCGGCACTCGGCGGGCTGGTGCACCAGATCGGCGTGCTGCCGATTCTGACCTACGCCGAAGATCACTATGAACTGCTCTCCGACCCGGTCAGCCTCAACCATGTGATCGATAGCATCCACCCGCTGCTGGGGGACAAGCTGCTGCGCGGCTGGGACTTCCCAGAAATGCTGGTGAATGTGCCCGCGCACTACCAGGACCTTGAGCGCGAATCGTCCAGCCTGGACTATGTCGACCTGGTGCAAGTGGCCGTGCTGTATTGCCACAAGAACACCGAGCACCCGCTGGCCAATGCTGTGCTGTCGAACCTGCCGGCCTTCAAGAAATTGCGCATCGACCCGCTCAATGAAGCGGTGCGCACCGAACTGGACGAAGCGCGCTCGATGTTCGACTGAGCCCCTCGTAGCCAGGCTGGCTTAACCTGCGATAAAGCTCACCCGCACCTTGAGCCCTTTGCGCTCGCCATCATGCAGGCTGATCTGAGCCAGGTGCGCGCGGCAGATTTCGCCGACAATCGCCAAGCCAAGGCCCGAACCTGCGCCCTGCTGGTTACGCCGGTAGAAGCGCTCGAACACCCGATCCCGCTCGTCCAGTGGAATGCCCGGGCCATCGTCTTCCACTTCCAGCACCGCCGGCGCCGTGACCCGCAATATCACATTGCCATCCGACGGTGTATGCGCCAGGGCGTTATCCACCAGGTTGCTCAACAGTTCATTCAGCAAGGTCGGCTCGCCACGCAACCACACCGGTTCATCGGCCTCCAACGCCAGCGCCACGCCCCGCGCATGCGCCAGGGGCGCCATGGCCATGCCCAACTCACGGGCCAATTGGCTGAGGTCGAGCAACTGCGCGCCACCTTCGGCAATCGCCCGCGCACCGTTTTCGATGCGGGCCAGGGACAGCAACTGATTGGCCAGGTGGGTCAAGCGATCCGTGCCTTGCGCCGTTGTTTCCAGGGTGCTGCGCCAGATCGCCGGTTCCTCGGCGCGCAGGCCCAACTCCAGCCGGGCCTTGAGGGCCGCCAGCGGGGTGCGCAATTCGTGGGCCGCATCGGCGATAAACTGGGCCTGGCGCTCGAACTGCCCGCGCAGGCGTTCGGTAAAGTGGTTCAACGCTCGCACCAGCGGCCCGAATTCGTGCTGCACCTCAACCAACGGCAAGGGGCGCAGGTCATCCGGCTGGCGTTCTTCCACTGCCGTGCGCAAGCGCTCCAGCGGGCGCAACGCCGCACTCACCGCGAACCACACCAGCAACAAGGCACCGACGGCCAGCATGCCCAGGCGCAGCAGAGTGTCGGCCATCAGGCTGCGGGCCATGCTGACGCGGGCTTCGTCGGTTTCGGCCACACGGATTTCGGCCATGCCGTTCATATTCGGCTCCGACACCGCCTTGAGCAGGCTCACCACCCGCACATTCTGCCCCTGGTACTTGGCGTTATAGAACCGCGCCAGGGCCGGGTAATCGTCGGTGCGTGGCGTACCGGGCGGCGGGCCAGGCAGGTGTTCGTAGCCTGAAATCAGCTTCTGGTGAATATCATTGACCTGGTAGTAAATCCGCCCGGCGCTGTCGTAGGCGAAGGTGTCCAATGCCACGTAGGGCACATCGGCGCTCAGGGTGCCGTCACGCTGGGACAACCCGGCAGCGATGGTGCGGGCCGAGGCCAGCAGGGTGCGGTCGTAGGCGGTGTCGGCCGCCTCGCGACCGTTCCAGTAGGCACTCAAGCCACTGGCCAGCATCAGCACCACCAACAGCAATGCCAGGTTCCACAGCAAACGCCAACGCAGGCTGCTGTGCTTACGCATCGCGGGCTTCCAGCAAGTAACCAAGGCCGCGGAAGGTAACGATGGCAACCGGCTGGCCATCAAGCTTCTTGCGCAAGCGATGCACATAGATTTCGATCGCGTCGGGGCTGGCTTCCTCGTCCAGGCCAAATACCTGGGACGCCAGTTGTTCCTTGCTCATGACCCGGCCAGGGCGGGCGATCAGCGCTTCGAGCACCGCCTGCTCGCGGGAGGTCAGCGTCAGCAGTTCACCGCCGAGGGTAAAACGCCGGGTTTCCACGTCATACACCAGCACCCCGCAGGTCTGCTGCCGCTCGCCGCCCAGCACACTGCGGCGCAACAGGGCCTTGACCCTGGCTTCCAGCTCGGTCAACTCAAAGGGCTTGGCCAGATAGTCATCGGCCCCCAGGTTAAGGCCATGCACCCGATCCTTTACATCGCTGCGGGCGGTGAGCATCAACACCGGCAGGTTTTTCCCACGGGCCCGCAAGCGCGCCAGCACCTCGAAACCGTCCATACGCGGCAGGCCCACATCGAGAATCGCCACCGCGTACTCCTCGCTGCTCAAGGCCAGGTCCGCAGCCACGCCATCGTGCAGCACATCCACCGTCAAGCCCGTGCTCTTGAGCGCCTGGGCCACACTTTCGGCGAGTTGCAAATGGTCTTCGACGAGCAGGACACGCATGGATTCTTACCTCGTTAAGGGGTGGCCGACGCCGCCCCGGGTTGACCAACTCGCGGCGCAGTTTACAGCCGCTGCCTGTGCTGTGAAGCCCGAAAACAGGGAAAGGGCGTTGAAAGGTTAGTGAAAGGTTCGCCCATTAGCATCCAAAAACGGATGGTTATACCTTCCGAGCTATCTGACCTATAGCGCCCGAAAAACGCCCTGATGCGTTTTCGCCAAATAAAAACAATAAACGGAGTGCACACCGATGCTGCCTACACGGCCCAATACTTGCCCGTCTGTTCGTTTTTCCCGCCTGACCCAGACCGCCCTCGCCAGTGCCGCTACCCTTGCCGGCTTTTCGCCGCTTGCCCAGGCTGCCTTCTTTGAAGACAGTAGCGCGACCCTGGAAACCCGCAACATGTACTTCAACCGCGACTTTCGCGACGGCACCAGCGCCCAGCAATCCAAGCGCGACGAGTGGGCCCAGGGCTTTATGCTCAACCTGCAGTCGGGCTACACCGACGGCACCGTCGGTTTTGGCGTGGATGCGCTGGGCATGCTCGGGGTCAAGCTCGACTCCAGCCCGGACCGCACCGGCAGCGGCCTGCTGCCGACCCACGATGATGGCCGCGCCGCCGACGAATACTCGAAGCTGGGCCTGACCGGCAAAGTGAAAATCTCGGCCACCGAGCTGAAAATCGGTTCGCTGATCCCTGAGCTGCCAATCCTCAAGCCCAACGACGGGCGCATCCTGCCGCAGACCTTCAACGGCGGCCTGCTGACCTCCAAGGAGTTCAAGAACCTGACGTTCACCGGTGGGCGCCTGGACAAGGTCAAGGACCGCAACGACAGCAACTATGAGGATATCGCCCTCAACAACAAGAACGGCCGCTTCGTCAGTGGAGCCACCGGCAAATACTTCAACTTCGGCGGCGTGGACTACAAGTTTGCCGAAAAAGTCACCGGCAGCTACCACTTCGCCCAACTGGACGACGTGTACCGCCAGCACTTCCTCGGCCTGCTCACTTCCAGCCCGATGGGCCCCGGCACCTTCGCCGCCGACATGCGCCTGGCCATCAGCGATGACGCCGGCAGCGCACGCGCTGGCAACATTGACAACAAATCCTTCAGTAGCATTTTCAGCTACGGCCTCAACGGCCATAAACTGAGCGCCGGCTACCAGCGCATGTTCGGTGACAGTGCGTTCCCCTATGTGGATGGCAGCAACCCGTATCTCATCAACTTCGTGCAGCTCAACGACTTTGCCGGCGCCGAAGAACGCTCCTGGCAGGCCCGCTACGACTACGACTTCGCCAAGCTGGGGATTCCCGGCCTGAGTTTCATGAGCCGCTACATGTCCGGTGACAATATCCAGCTCAAGAACGGCGACACCGGCAAAGAGTGGGAACGCAACACCGAGATCAAATACGTGGTGCAAAGCGGCACCCTCAAGGACGTGGCCGTGCGCCTGCGCAACGCCACCTACCGCTCCAACTACTCGGCCCGGGACGCAGACGAAGTGCGCGTGCTGGTCAGTTACAGCGTCGCGCTGTGGTAACCACTGAAAGTCATCTCCCCAATAACAACAATGACGGAGTTCCTCATGTCTTCATCCCTGCGTAAATTTGCCCTGGCCGCCGGCTGCATGCTGTTTGCCGGTCAACTGCTGGCCGCCGAAGAACCCAAGCGCCCGGAATGCATCGCACCGGCCTCCCCCGGTGGTGGTTTTGACCTGACCTGCAAGCTGGTGCAAAGCGCACTGATCAACGAAAAGCTGCTGAGCAAGCCGATGCGCGTGACCTACATGCCCGGCGGCGTGGGGGCGGTGGCCTACAACGCCGTCGTGGCCCAGCGCCCCGCCGATGCCGGCACGCTGGTGGCCTGGTCCAGCGGTTCGCTGCTGAACCTGGCCCAGGGCAAGTTCGGGCGTTTTGATGAGAGCGCCGTGAAATGGCTAGCCGCCGTCGGCACCAGTTATGGCGCGATTGCGGTCAAATCCGACTCGCCCTACAAGAGCCTCGACGACCTGGTCCAGGCCCTGAAGAAAGATCCGAGCAAAGTGGTGATCGGCTCCGGCGGCACCGTCGGCAGCCAGGACTGGATGCAAACCGCACTGATCGCCAAGGCCGCCGGGATCAACCCGCGTGACCTGCGTTACGTGGCCCTCGAAGGCGGCGGCGAAATCGCCACCGCCCTGCTCGGCGGGCATATCCAGGTCGGAAGTACCGATATCTCCGACTCCATGCCACATATCCAGAGTGGTGATATGCGCCTGCTGGCGGTGTTCTCCGAGCAGCGCCTGGACGAGCCGGAAATGAAGGATATCCCGACGGCCAAGGAGCAAGGCTACGACATCGTCTGGCCGGTGGTGCGTGGTTTCTACCTCGGGCCAAAAGTCAGCGATGAAGACTACGCCTGGTGGAAAGCCGCGTTCGACAAACTGCTGGCCTCCGAGGACTTCGCCAAGCTGCGCGACCAGCGCGAGCTGTTCCCGTTCGCCATGACCGGCCAGGAGCTGGACACCTACGTGAAGAAACAGGTGGCTGACTACAAAGTGCTGGCCAAAGAGTTCGGCCTGATCCAGTAATCGCCCCTCTGTGGGAGCGGGCTTGCTCGCGAAAAACTGCAACGATGACGCGTGCTGCCTGGATACACGCGATGTCCTGGCGTTCTTCGTGAGCAAGCTAGCGCCTACACGAGTCGCAAAGGAGTCCCCCTATGCTCTTACAACGCATTTTCGCTGGCGTGATGTTGTTGGTCTGCATCGGCCTGGCGCTGATGGCCTGGCCCTATCAGGCGGCCTTTTCCTACGAACCCGTAGGACCCCGGGCGTTCCCGCTGCTGCTGCTCGGGCTGATGGGCCTGGCGTTGATCTACATGCTGATTCGTCCGCAACCCACCAAACATACTGAAGATGAACCGGCGCTGGACCGCCCGACCCTGGTCAAGATCGGGATCTGCGTGGTCTTGCTGCTGGTGTTTGCCGCCACGTTTGAACCCCTGGGTTTCATGCTCAGCAGCATGCTGATCGGTATTCCGATGGCACGGCTGTATGGCGGCCGCTGGCTGCCCAGTGCGGTGGTCATCACCTTGATGAGCGTCGGTCTTTATCTGCTGTTCGATAAAACCATGGACGTGCCGCTGCCCCTCGGTCTGCTCGACGTTCTGGAGAACTGATATGGATACTTTTGGCTATTTGGGCCAGGGTTTCGGCGTCGCGCTGAGCCCCTATAACCTGGTGACCGCACTGATCGGCACCCTGATCGGCACCGTGGTTGGGCTGTTGCCAGGCCTGGGGCCGATCAATGGCGTGGCCTTGTTGATCCCCATCGCGTTCGCCCTGGGCCTGCCGCCCGAGTCGGCGCTGATCCTGCTGGCAGCGGTGTACCTGGGCTGCGAATATGGCGGGCGGATCAGCTCGATCCTGCTGAACATCCCGGGCGAAGCCTCCACCGTGATGACCACCCTCGACGGCTACCCGATGGCCCGTAAAGGCATGGCCGGTGTAGCGTTGTCGTTGTCGGCCTGGAGTTCGTTCATCGGTGCGTTTATCGCCACCTGCGGCATGGTGCTGTTCGCACCGCTGCTGGCCAAATGGGCGATAGCCTTCGGCCCGGCGGAATATTTCGTCCTGATGGTGTTTGCGATTGTCTGCCTGGGCGGCATGGCCGGTGACAAACCGCTGAAAACCTTTGTCGCAGCGCTGATCGGCCTGTTCCTGTCGGCGGTGGGTATCGACGCCAACAGTGGCGTGTACCGCTTCACTGGCGACAATATTCACCTGACGGACGGCATCCAGTTCGTGGTCCTGGTACTGGGCCTGTTCTCTATCAGTGAAATCCTCCTGCTCCTGGAAAAAACCCACCGCGGCCAGGAAGCCGTAAAAGCCACCGGACGCATGATGTTCAACGTCAAGGAAGCCTTGTCGGTGTTGACGGTGAACATACGTTGCGGCATCTCGGGCTTTATCATCGGCGTGCTGCCCGGTGCCGGTGCGACCATGGCCTCGGCCGTGGCCTACATGACCGAGAAACGTATCGCCGGCGCCAGTGGCAAGTTCGGCCAGGGCGACATGCGCGGCCTGGCCGCCCCGGAAACCGCCATTGGCGCTTCAGTCTGCGGCGCCATGGTGCCAATGCTGACCCTGGGCGTTCCAGGCTCGGGCACCACGGCGGTGATGATCGGCGCCCTGTCGCTGTACAACATCACACCTGGCCCGCTGCTGTTCCAACAACAACCGGACATTGTCTGGGGCCTGATCGCTTCGCTGTTTATCGCCAACATCATGCTGGTGGTCCTCAACATCCCGATGATCCGTATCTTCACGCGCATCCTTGCCGTGCCGAACTGGGCACTGGTGCCGGTGATTGCCATCATCACCGCTATTGGCGTCTACGCGGTCCACGCCACCACCTTCGATCTGTTCCTGATGATCGGCATCGGCATCTTCGGCTATATCCTGCGCAAGCTGGATTTCCCGCTGTCGCCACTGCTGCTGGGCTTTATCCTCGGCGGCCTGATGGAGCAGAACCTGCGTCGGGCGCTGTCGATCTCCAACGGTGCGCTGGAGATCCTGTGGTCCAGCCCGATCACCTTTGGCGTGTGGGTGCTGACCGCAATCATGCTGTTCGTACCGCTGCTGCGCATCTGGCGCAAGCGCGCCCTGCAGCGTCGTGCTGTAGCCGATGTCTGAGGTTAGCCTCAGACATTGGTGGGGAACACCGCTGGTCGGCCTGGCCGGCGGTTACCTGGCCAGCCTGATCGGCTGGCCTTTGCCGTATATGGTCGGCTCGTTGCTGGCGATCATCCTGGTGCGTTGCCTCACCCCTTGGCAGTTGGCCGAGATTCCCGGCGGGCGCAAATGCGGGCAATGGGTGGTGGGCATCGGCATCGGTCTGCACTTCACCCCGTTGGTGGTCGAGCAGGTGATGAGCCACTTTGGCCTGATCTTCTTCGGTGCGCTGGTCACCAGCCTGTCAAGCATTGTCGGTGTGTGGCTGATGCGCCGCAGCGGTGAAGACCGCGCCACCGCGTTTTTTTCGAGCATGCCGGGCGGTTCCGGCGAGATGGTCAACCTGGGCGCGCGCAATGGCGCAGTGCTCAGTCGCGTGGCCGCTGGCCAGAGCCTGCGGGTATTGCTGGTGGTGCTGTGCGTGCCGGCGATCTTCAAGTACTTGCTGGGCGGCGGTGCGCCACAGTTTCACCCGGCGCCCGTGGATTGGGCCTGGCTGGCCCTGTTGTTTCCCGTCGGCGCCCTGGTCGCCTGGGGTTGGCAGCGCCTGCGCCAACCCAACCCCTGGTTGTTCGGGCCGTTGCTGGTCAGCGCCATCGCCAGTATCACCTGGGATCTGCACATCGGCCTGCCCGACGGCGGCAGCCAAATCGGCCAATGGTTGATCGGCAGCGGCCTGGGTTGCCACTTCAACCGGCAGTTCTTCCGCCGGGCACCGTCGTTCATGGGCCGTACGGTGATTGGCACACTCCTGAGCATGTTGATCGCCACCCTGGCGGCGCTGGGCTTGAGTGCGTTGACACAGTTGGATCTGCGTTCGCTGACGCTGGGCATGATGCCCGGCGGGATTGCGGAGATGAGCTTGACGGCGCAGACCCTGCAACTGTCGGTGCCGTTGGTGACGGCAATGCAGGTAATGCGACTGTTGTTTGTGTTGTTCCTGGCGGAGCCGTTATTCCGCCACTGGAACCGCCAACCGGGCACCGTCTAAAAGCTGGCACCTCTCTACTGTGGGAGCGGGCTTGCTCGCGATGGCGGTGGGTCAGTCAAGTCTCTATCAACTGACCCACCGCCATCGCGAGCAAGCCCGCTCCCACACACCCATTGGCGTTGAGCCTTAGATAGGCGGCAACCGCCACTCGATCGGCGTCTCGCCATTTTGCTCAAGAAACTTGTTGGTCCGGCTGAAATGCCCACACCCCAAGAACCCGCGATACGCCGACAACGGCGATGGATGCACCGAGGTCAGCACCAGGTGCTTGGTCGCATCGATCAGCTTCTGCTTGCCCTGGGCATGGGCGCCCCACAGCAGGAACACCAAATGCGGCTGATGCTCACTGACCACCTCGATCACCCGGTCGGTAAAGAACTGCCAGCCCTTGCCCGCATGGGCGTTGGCATTGGCGCGCTCCACGGTCATGGTGGTGTTGAGCAGCAACACGCCCTGGTCAGCCCAGCTTTGCAGGCAGCCGTGGCTGGGGATATCGATATTGAGGTCGCGCTTGAGTTCTTTATAGATGTTGACCAAGGACGGCGGCGCCGGCACGCCCGGCTGCACCGAGAAGCACAGGCCATGGGCCTGGCCGGGGCCGTGGTACGGGTCCTGGCCGAGGATCACCACCTTGACCTTGTCCAGCGGCGTAGAGTTGAGCGCGTTGAAGATCAGCGGGCCCGGCGGGTAGATTTCCTTGCCCGCCGCGTGCTCCTGGCGCAGGAACTCGCGCAGCTCGTTCATGTACGGCTGCTCGAACTCCTCGCGCAGGGCGTGTTTCCAGCTCGGTTCGAGTTTGATACGGTCGTCGGCAGTCATCAGAAAAGCATCATGTAAAAAAGAATGGGCGAACCCTAGGAAAGCCCACCCCACTTGTCAATTGATCTGACGCAGAACCGGCACTTTCCCACGAAGGGATCATACTCAACGTTCAATTTACCGATTGAGGTCATGATGAATCTGCACTTTGAAGAGCTCACGGGCACAGACGGTGCCCGTATCGGTATCGCCAGCCTGGACGCGGAAAAGTCCCTCAATGCCCTCTCCTTGCCGATGATCCTGGCCCTGCACGAGCGCCTGGACAGCTGGGCCAAGGACCCGCAAATCGTCTGTGTGCTGCTGCGTGGCAACGGCGCCAAGGCGTTTTGCGCTGGCGGCGAAGTGCGCAGCCTGGCCCAGGCCTGCCGTGAGCACCCGGGTGAAGTGCCCACCTTGGCCGCGCAGTTCTTTGCCGCCGAGTATCGTCTCGACTATCACCTGCACACCTACCCCAAGCCACTGATTTGCTGGGGCCATGGCTATGTGCTGGGCGGTGGCATGGGCTTGCTGCAAAGCGCCAGCCTGCGCATCGTCACCCCGAGCAGCCGCCTGGCCATGCCGGAAATCAGCATCGGCCTGTACCCGGATGTCGGCGCCAGTTGGTTTCTTTCGCGCCTGCCCGGCAAACTCGGCCTGTTCCTGGGCCTCACCGGCGCCCATATGAATGGTCGCGATGCCCTGGACCTGGGCCTGGCCGACCGCTTCCTGCGCGATGAGCAACAGGACGAAATGCTTGAGGGCCTGTTGCAATTGAACTGGCAAGAACAGACCGCGATGCAGCTCAACAGCCTGTTCAAGGCCCTGGCCCAGGAAGCGGCCAGCCAGCAGCCCGAGCCACAGTGGCTACCGCGACGCCCGCAAATCGACGAATGGCTGGATGTCGGCGATGTGCGCTGCGCCTGGCGGGCATTGAGCCAACTGCGCGAGCATAGCGACCCGCTGCTGAGCCGGGCCGGCAAGACCCTGAGCGAGGGCTGCCCGCTGACCGCGCACCTGGTATGGGAGCAGATCCGACGGGCACGGCACCTGTCTCTGTCAGAGGTTTTCCAGATGGAGTACACCCTAAGCCTCAATTGCTGTCGGCATCCAGAATTCAGCGAAGGGGTCCGCGCGCGCCTGATCGACAAGGACCAGCAGCCACACTGGCATTGGCCGGATATCAACCACATCCCCGACGCCGTGGTCGAGGCCCACTTTCACAAGGCCTGGGAAGGACGGCATCCGCTGGCAGACCTGTCTGATTTATGACAGGCCGCAGTCAGCGGCCGGGCCAGGACTTTGAGCGTTTGAGCGTGAACGAACAGTTGTCGGGCTGGCTGTCCGTGCACAGGTAGATGTCCTGCTCAAAAGGCCCCCGGGCCGGGACCCAGTGCAGGGAATCGGTCAGTGACATACTGAAGTGGCGTTCAGGCGCCTGGAACCTCAGGTTGACCCATTGGTTATTGCCCGCCTTGTAAAGGCAATACTCCACATAGCCTTGTTGGCGCTGTTGCCCCTCGAGCGGAACAAAAACCGCCCCGACAAACCGGTCCAAAAAGCTTGCCGCCTCCACTTTGAGGCTTTTCCATTGGCCATTTTCGCTTTGGAAATGGCCATCCCGGAATTTGATCGACGAAGGGTATGGGCAACCCAATTGCTCGCTACCCTGAGCAATGGCACAACTCCCCAGCAAAAATAAAAAAAGTGCCCGGGCAATCATGTGTCGTTCCGTTGAGAGACTGAGGTACTGCCGCTCAGTAAAGTCCTAGAAGAGCCTTTAAGATAGCTGTGAAATATGACAGTGCCGACAGACGCACACCCAAAAAAAACGGCGCATTTCGCGCCGTTTCAAGGAAAGCTGATTACCGGTGCCCGCCACGCCCCCGGCCATGATCACCGCCACGGCCATCGCCTCGACCGTGACCACCGTAACTTCGATGATCACCCCACCCCTGGCTGGGATGTGGACGGTAGCCCGCCCTTGGTCCGGCTTGATAGTAACGGGGCGCCGGCTGGTAATAACGCGGCGCCGGGTAGTAACGTGGCGGCGGGGCATAATAGCCGCGCCGGTACTGGTAAGACGGGCCACCGCCGTAGTAATAGACCGGCGCCGGCGCGGTATAGACTTCGGATCGGTAGTAGCGGGAGCCTCCATCGTAATAAGGCACGCAGGCAGAAAGGGTCAGGCCGAGCACAGCGATAAGGAGCATTCGACGATACATGGCGGCCTCCTGGACCGCGGAAGAGCACACCCCAGCGACGCTGGGAGGCGACAAACAGCTTTCACTGAATGACAAAGGATCAGACATCGAAAACCAAATCTGGTGCGATTTGGACATAGATTGATACATGTACATCAAGCAACCGTTCGCGCCATCACAGTGCAATCGCGCACCACGACCACGCACAACAGCGCCCTGCCCCCCCACTCCCCCGCCACGCGCCCCTTATAAAACGGCCGTTGCCTGACTTGGCACGACTCTCGCTTTACCTCTTCCCGTGCAGGAGTCATCACAGGTTCGCGGCACCACAATTTGCAATGGCCGACTAGGGTTCCGGCTCGCATGTGCGAGTGGCTGGTCCGAGAGTTGGCGACCTCCAGTTGAGGTTACACGGCGGGATAAAAGCCCGGGAGACAAGCCACCGTTCACGGTGCCGCGTTGTTCCTGTCCGCCCTTGATCAACTGGAGAAGCATCCATGCCTTCGATACGTCTACCCACCTTGCTCGCCGCAGCCTTCACTGTCCTGATGAGTATGCAGGCCCCGGCTGCGCCCAAAGACCACTTCAGCGTGTGCTGGACCCTTTACGCCGGCTGGATGCCCTGGGAGTACGCCGGCAGCCAAGGCATCCTCGACAAGTGGGCAAAGAAGTACGCTATCAAGATCGATATGGTGCAACTCAACGACTACGTCGAATCCATCAACCAATACACCGCCGGCCAGTTCGACGGTTGCACCATGACCAACATGGATGCCCTGACCATCCCCGCTGCCGGCGGTGTCGAGAGCACCGCGCTGGTGGTCAGCGACTTCTCCAACGGCAACGACGGCGTGGTGATCAAAGGCCAAGGCAAAACCGTCGCCGACCTCAAGGGCATGCACGTCAACCTGGTGGAGCTCTCTGTCTCCCACTACCTGCTGGCACGGGCCCTGGACTCGGCCGGTCTGAGCGAAAAAGAGCTGAAAGTGGTGAATACCTCCGACGCTGATATTGCCGCAGCCTTCAACACCGATCAGGTACAAGCCGTCACCACCTGGAACCCGATGTTGTCTGAGATCAAGGCCAAGCCCGGGACCAGCCAAGTCTTCGACTCCAGCAAAGTGCCTGGCGAAATCATGGACATGATGGTGGTCAACACCCAGGTACTCAAAGACAACCCCGCCCTGGGCAAGGCTCTGACCGGTGCCTGGTTTGAAGTGGTGGCGCTGATGAATGCCCAGACCGCAGCCGGCACCAGCGCCCTTGAACACATGGCCAAGGCGTCCGGTACCGACCTCAAGGGGTTCCAGGCACAACTGGGCACGACCAAACTGTTCGCCACCCCCAGAGAGGCGCTCGACTTCGCCACCAGTGCGCAGTTGCCAGCGACCATGGGCAAAGTCGCCGAGTTCTCCTTTGCACACGGCCTGCTCGGCGAAGGTGCCCGGGACACCAACGCCGTAGGCATGAGCTTCGCCAACGGCGTGACCCGCGGCGACATCGCCAACCTCAAGCTGCATTTCGACCCCGGCTACGTGCAGATGGCCGCCGACGGCACGCTGTAAGAGGACACGGCCATGCGCCTGATCAATCGTCATCCGGATCGTTCCAGCCGCCTGTTGTTGGTGCTGTTGCCGTTCGCCCTGCTGTTGCTTGCCTATTTCGTGGGCTCGGCCGAGCGCCTGGCCGAAAACCCCAACGACAAATTGCTGCCCAGTGCCGGGCAAATGAGTGATGCGGTGAAGCGCCTGGCCTTCACCGCTGACACCCGCACCGGCGAATACCTGCTGTGGCAAGACAGCGCTGCAAGCCTGCGCCGCCTGGCCATCGGCCTGGGCATCAGCGCCCTCGCCGGCCTGTGCCTGGGCATGGCCGCTGGCACCTTGCCATTGTTCGGGGCACCGCTGTCTCCCTTGCTGACGGTACTGTCGATGGTGCCGCCCTTGGCGATCCTGCCGATTTTGTTCATCGCGTTTGGCCTCGGGGAGCTGTCGAAAGTGATGCTGATCGTGATCGGCATTACCCCCTGCCTGGCCCGTGACCTGGAGCAACGGGCGCGGGAAATACCCGTCGAGTTGCTGGTCAAGGCCCAAACCCTCGGCGCCTCGACCTGGACCCTGATGCTGCGAGTGGTACTGCCGCAGTTGCTGCCTCGCCTGCTGATCTCCTTGCGCCTGATGCTGGGTTCGGCGTGGCTATTTCTGATCGCCGCCGAAGCCATCGCGTCCACCGACGGCCTGGGCTATCGGATCTTCCTGGTACGCCGCTATCTGGCCATGGATGTGATTCTGCCGTACGTGGTGTGGATCACCCTGCTGGCGTGGCTGATGGACTGGGGTCTCAAGGCCCTGACCCGGCGTGCGTTTCCCTGGTATGAAGGAGCGCGGACATGAGCTTTATCAGCGTCAACAACGTGTGGCAGCGCTACGGCGAGCAGGTGGTGCTCGAAGGCCTCAATCTGCAGGTTGCCGAAGGGGAGTTCTGCACCTTGGTCGGCACTTCGGGCTGCGGCAAATCGACCTTTTTGCGCTTGTTGCTCGGACAGGAAACCGCCAGCCGAGGCGAGATCCTGCTGGACGGCCAAGCCCTCGCCGCCGAGCCCGATGCCAGCCGTGGTGTGGTATTTCAACGCTATTCGGTGTTTGCCCATTTGAGCGTGCTCGACAATGTCACCCTGGGCCTCGAACTACCGAAGTCCGCATGGCTGGGGCGGCTGTTTGGCAACGCCAGAAAAGCCGCCCGCGAACAGGCCGCCGCGTTGCTGCACAAAGTCGGTCTCGGCCACGCCCTGGACAAGTACCCGGCACAGCTGTCCGGCGGCATGCAACAACGCCTCGCCATTGCCCAAGCCCTGATCATGAAGCCCCGTGTGTTGCTGCTGGACGAACCCTTCGGCGCTCTCGACCCGGGCATTCGCAAAGACATGCATCAGTTGCTGCTGGAGCTGTGGCGTGAAACCCGGCTGACGGTGTTCATGGTCACCCACGACCTCAGCGAGGGCTTCAGCCTCGGCACACGCCTTCTGGTCTTCGACAAGGTGCGCGTCGACCCCCACGCCCCCGGCGCCTATGGCGCCCGTATCACCTATGACATTCCCTTGAACAGCGAGCGTCGCAAGGCACTCGCCGCCGAACTTGGAGCGACGTGCCAATGATCGATGCCACTCAACTGTTTCCACCGTTCGCCGAAGAAATGCTGCCCGGCGGTGGCCACCGCTCCTTCGTGCTCAAGCGTGGCCAACTGCTGCGCCTGACCGATATTCGCGGTGGCGCCAATGTCAGCCTGACCCTGCTTAATGCCAATGAAAAAACCGAACGGCTGAACCTGCCCGACAGCCTCAAATGCCAACACACCGCCAAGCTCACTGCCGGCCACTGCCTGTACTCGGACATGGGCCGCGTACTGGCTGCTATCACCGCCGATACTTGCGGCTGGAGCGACAGCATCGGCGGCGTGCTCTGCGCCTCGGAAGTGGCCGAAAAGTATGGCCAGGGCCGCTTCCAGGAACGGCGTAACGGCTTCTTGCGCAACGGCACCGACAACCTGCTGGTGGAACTGGGCAAATGGGGCCTGGGGCTTTGCGACCTGTTGATGACCCTCAATCTGTTCAGCAGAGTCCGCGTGGACGACGACGGTGGCCTGCACTTTGTACCGGGCAACGCCAAGGCTGGCGACTACATCGAACTCTACGCGCCGATGGACACTCTGGTGGTGCTCACCGCCCTGCAACATCCGATGGACCCCAACCCTGACTACGCACCACAACCTTTGAAACTGAGCTGGATGAACGCCGATAAAAGCGTCGCCGAGCACTGCCGCACTTCGCGCCCGGAAAACGAGCGCGGTTTTATCAACACTGACCGTCTGTTCGCCTGAGGCCCTGTCATGTCTATTGCACTTGCCAAACAACCGGACACCGCGATCTACCGTGCAACCATTCCCGCCGGCGAACCCTGGCTGATGGAGGTCAAGGCCGGACAGACCTTGCGCATCCTTGATCTGGAGGGCAACCAGGCGGTCGACACCCTGTTCTACAGCCTGAAAAACCCCAGGGAACGCTATGACGTGCAACGCACTCTGCGCCGGCAAAACAACATCTACCTGGGCACCGGCAGCGTGCTGTATTCCAACCTCGGCCAGCCAATGCTGACCATCGTCGATGACACCTGCGGGCGCCACGACACCCTCGGCGGAGCCTGCGCCCAGGAGAGCAACACCGTGCGCTACGCCCTGGAAAAACGCTACATGCACAGTTGTCGCGACAACTACCTGCGGGCCTGTGCCCATGACGGGCGCCTGGGCAAAAAAGACATTGGGCCGAACATCAATTTTTTCATGAATGTGCCGGTTACCGCCGACGGCGGCCTGACCTTTGAAGACGGCATCAGCGCCCCCGGCAAGTACGTCGACCTGCGCGCAGAAATGGACGTGATTGTGCTGATCTCCAACTGCCCACAACTGAACAACCCCTGCAACGCCTACAACCCCACCCCTGCGGAGCTACTGGTATGGAACTGAAATTCAAGCGCCTGCGTAGATGGTTTTTTGCCCTGTGCCAGTCCCGAAGCGGACAGTGCCTGCAAAAACCCTGAAGCCCTGGAATCTGCGCCATGGACGACCCTGGCGCCACGCCCACTGTGCGGGACGGCCCGCATCCCAGGACAAGGCTGAGCCGTTGTCAGCCTGTGGGGTTTAGCCATGTTCAAAAAACTCTTGATCGCCAACCGTGGCGCTATCGCCTGCCGTATCCTGCGCACCTTGCGTGACCTGCAGGTCGAAGGCATTGCCGTCTATTCCCAAGCCGATGCCAGCAGCCTGCATATCCAGCAGGCTGATGAGGCTTATAGCCTGGGCGACGGGGCGGCACCAGGCACCTACCTGTCGGTGGAGAAGATCCTCGCCGCCACCAAGGCCTGCGGGGCCACCGCGATTCATCCGGGCTATGGGTTTCTTGCAGAAAATGCCGCCTTTGCCGAGGCCTGCGAAAACGCGGGGATTGCCTTTGTCGGGCCAACCCCACAGCAACTGCGTGTGTTCGGCCTCAAACACACGGCCCGCGCCCTGGCCAAGCAACACAGGGTCCCGCTGCTGGAAGGCACTGAGCTGCTCGACAGCCTGGAGGCCGCGCTGCTGGCTGGTGAGCGCGTGGGCTATCCGGTCATGCTCAAGAGCACCGCCGGTGGCGGTGGCATCGGCATGCGGGTCTGTCGCGACGCCGCGGAGTTGAGCGAGTCCTTTGACGCGGTCAAACGGCTGGGGCAGAACAACTTCAGCAACGCCGGCGTGTTTATCGAGAAATACATCCAGCAGGCCCGCCATCTGGAAGTCCAGGTATTTGGTGACGGCGCGGGTGAGGTTATCGCCCTGGGCGTGCGCGACTGCTCCGTACAACGGCGCAACCAGAAAGTCCTCGAAGAAACCCCGGCGCCGAACCTGCCCGAGGGCCTGGCCGACGCCTTGTGTTCGGCGGCCATCAGCCTGGCCAAAGCCGTGAACTACCGCAGCGCCGGCACTGTGGAATTTATCTTTGATCGCGCCGACGGGCGTTTCTACTTCCTGGAAGTGAACACCCGCTTGCAGGTAGAACATGGCGTCACCGAACAGGTATGGGGCGTGGATCTGGTGCGCTGGATGGTGCAATTGGCGGCGGGAGAGTTACCCCCCCTGCACACACTGGTGCTCAAACCCCAGGGGCATGCGATTCAGGCCCGCCTGTACGCAGAGGATCCTGGTCGGGACTTCCAACCGAGCCCGGGGCTCTTGACCCAAGTCGACTTCCCCTGCGCCGAAGGTCTGCGGATCGACACCTGGGTCGAAGCCGGTTGTGAGATCCCGCCTTATTTCGACCCCATGATCGCCAAGCTCATTGCCTGGGCACCGACCCGTGAACAGGCACGCCTGGATCTGCACCAGGCCCTGGGCGACAGCCAACTGTACGGCGTGGAAACCAACCGCGATTACCTGCGCCAAATCCTCTCGGCCGCCCCTTTTGTCAGCGGCCAGCCATGGACCCGCTGCCTGGAAGACCTGGTTTACCACGCCGATACCTTTGAGGTGCTAAGCCCCGGTACGCAAACCAGTGTCCAGGACTATCCCGGCCGCCTCGGCTACTGGGCCGTCGGTGTACCACCGTCAGGCCCGATGGACAGCCGTGCACTGCGCCTGGGCAATCGCTTGCTGGGCAACGAAGACGGTGCCGCCGCACTGGAAATCACCATGAGCGGGCCGCTGTTGCGCTTCAACTGCACGGCGGTGGTGGCCGTGACCGGGGCTCCCATCACGCTGTTGCTGAACGATCAAAGCGTGCCGATGAACACTGCCTTGTTGATCCCCGCCGGCGCCACCCTAAGCCTGGGCATGCTCACTGGCGCAGGAGCCCGCAGCTACCTGTGCCTGCGTGGTGGCCTGCAAGTGCCCGACTACCTGGGCAGTAAAAGCACGTTTACCCTTGGGCAGTTTGGCGGTCATGGCGGGCGGGCGTTGCGCGCCGGCGATGTGTTGCATCTGTCACCGCTGACAGATACCAGTGCCGGCCAGACGTTGCAGCCACAACCACTTGCCCACGTTCGCACACTGCGGGTGATCTACGGCCCCCATGGTGCACCGGAATACTTCAAGCCGGAGTACATCGACACCTTCTTCGCCACCCGTTGGGAGGTGCACTTCAACTCCAGCCGCACCGGCGTGCGGCTGATCGGGCCCAAGCCACTGTGGGCGCGTACGGATGGCGGTGAAGCGGGTTTGCATCCCTCCAATATCCACGACAACCCCTACGCCATCGGGGCAGTGGACTTTACCGGTGACATGCCGGTGATCTTGGGGCCGGATGGCCCGAGCCTGGGTGGGTTCGTATGCCCGGTGACGGTGATCGAAGCGGACCTTTGGCAATTGGGCCAGCTCAAGGCCGGTGACACACTCCAGTTCACCCCCATCGATCTCAAGACCGCCCGCGATCTCGCCCGGGACTGGGATCAACCGTGGAAACCGAACGTACCCCCACACTTGATCGCCTCACCTGTGGTTGTGGATATTGGCAAAGACGACACCCGCCTCGTCGCCCGTCTCGCCGGCGACACGCACCTGCTCCTGGAAATCGGCGCGCCCGAGCTCGACCTGGTCCTGCGCTTTCGTGCCCACGCACTGATGCAAGCGCTGCAAGCGCTATCCCTGCCCGGCGTGATCGACCTGACACCGGGCATTCGTTCCCTGCAAATCCACTACCAGCCCGAGCAACTGCCTCTGGCCGATCTGCTGCCCCTGATCACCCGCCAATGGCATGCCGTGTGCGCCACGCCCAACCTGCAAGTACCCTCGCGCATCGTTCATCTGCCTTTGTCATGGGACGATCCGGCCTGCCAACTGGCCATCGAAAAATACATGACGACCGTGCGCAAGGACGCGCCCTGGTGCCCAAGCAACCTTGAGTTCATCCGCCGCATCAACGACCTGGCCAACCTTGATGAAGTGCGCCGCACCGTGTTCGACGCCCACTATCTGGTGATGGGCCTGGGCGACGTTTACCTCGGTGCTCCAGTCGCCACGCCACTGGATCCGCGCCATCGCCTGGTGACCACCAAATACAACCCGGCGCGCACCTGGACCGCCGAAAACAGCGTGGGCATCGGCGGCGCCTACCTGTGCGTCTACGGTATGGAAGGCCCCGGTGGTTATCAGTTTGTCGGGCGCACCTTGCAGATGTGGAACCGCTACCGCGAAGTGGCGGCGTTCGACGGCAAGCCCTGGTTGCTGCGTTTCTTCGACCAGATCCGCTTTTATCCGGTCAGTGGCGAAGAACTGCTGAGGATTCGTCGGGACTTCCCGCTTGGGCGTTTTGAACTGAACATCGAACACAGCCAGTTGAACCTGGCGGATTACCAGGCCTTTCTGGCGCAGCAGGCCCAGAGCATTGGTGCGTTTCGTGAACAACAACAGCATGCCTTCAACGCCGAACGCGAGCGCTGGATCGCCAGTGGCCAGGCACATTTCGACAGCGAGGAACGCCCCTCCCCCCTAGCAGAAGACACACCGCTTGAGGCCAAGCAAGCGAGTATCGACAGCCCCATCGCCGGCAACCTCTGGCAGGTCCAGGTGACGGCGGGCGAGCGCGTCGCGGCCGGTGCGGTGCTGGTCGTGCTGGAGTCAATGAAGATGGAAATCCCCGTGTTCGCGCCATTCGCCGGCACAGTGCGGGAAATCCCCGTGCAACCTGGCAGTGGTATCGGCGCCGGGCAACGCGTGGTGGTGCTGGAGCGTGACTGATCTCTACTTTCCTACAGGCGGACAAGCCATGAATCTGCAACTCGATAACCTGCGCAGCGCTTACCTGAGTGGCGACATCACCCCGCGCCAATTGCTGCTGCAACTGCGGGAAAAAGCCATACAGTTGAACCCGGACTATCACCTGTTTATCCACCTGCTCAGCGCTGCAGAACTCGAACCTTATCTGCGAGCACTGGAGGGCCAGACGATAGCCGACCTGCCGCTGTTCGGCGTGCCATTTGCGATCAAGGACAATATCGACCTGGCCGGTGTGCCCACCACGGCGGCGTGCCCGGCATTCGCCTATACACCGTCGCGCTCGGCGACCATCATCGAGCAGTTGATCGCCCTCGGTGCGGTGCCACTGGGCAAGACCAATCTTGATCAGTTCGCCACAGGGCTCAACGGCAGCCGCTCACCGTATGGCGCCTGCCCCAACAGTGTGCTGGCGCAGTATCCGTCGGGCGGCTCCAGTGCCGGGTCTTCGCTGGCCGTCGCGCTGGGCGTGGCAAGTTTTGCCTTGGGCACCGACACTGCCGGCTCCGGTCGTGTACCGGCAGCCTTGAACAATCTGCTGGGGCTCAAAGCCACCAAAGGGCTGATCTCCACAGCGGGGGTGGTGCCGGCATGTCGCACCCTGGATTGCGTCACCACGTTTACCCACACGGCGCAGGAAGCCAGCCACCTGTTGGCGCTGACCGCAAGGCTTGACCCTCTGGACGCCTACAGTCGCCGTAACCCTGCCTGGAATGATGCCTCGGCCTTTGGGGCGCCACGGCCTTTTCGTTTCGGTGTGCCACGGGATCAGGACCTTGAATTCTTCGGCTGCGAGCAAGGCCCGCGCCTGTTTCGCCAAGCCATTTCCCGCCTGATCGCCTTGGGTGGCGAGCCGGTCAGCCTCGACCTGTCGCCGTTCCTCGAAGCCGCCCGCCTGCTGTATGAAGGGCCATGGGTCGCGGAGCGCTACAGCGTCGCGGGCGATTTGATGGAGTGCCAGCCTGAGGCAGTCCTGCCGGTGATTCGTGCAGTATTGGCCAAGGCACCCGCCGTCACGGGTGTCGACACCTTCCGCGCCCAATACCGCCTGCAAATGCTCAAGACCCTGTGCGACCAGGCACTGCAAACCCTTGATTGCGTGTTGACGCCGACCATCGGCCGCCCCGTGACTCTCGACGAGTTGCACGAAGAACCCGTGCTACGCAACGCCGAACTGGGCTACTACACCAACTTCATGAACCTGCTCGATTACGCCGCCGTCGCCGTGCCCGGCGGTTTTATGGACAACGGCTTGCCTTGGGGCGTGACACTGTTTGGTCGGGCGTTTACCGATCAGTACCTGCTCAGTGTGGCGCACGCGCTGCAGCGCCAGCAGGCTTCGGCTGCGTCAGCAACCGGCACCGCCAGCCATGACCGTACGCGCCTGGTGGTCTGCGGTGCGCACCTGGAAGGCCTGGCACTCAACGGGCAACTGACCCGGCGTGGCGCACGCCTGTTGGAGCGTACCCACAGTGCAGCCCACTACCAACTCTTTGCCCTCGCCGGCGGCCCCCCCTACCGGCCCGGCATGCTAAGAGTGGCGCAAGGCGGCGTGGCGATTGCAGTCGAAGTCTGGGAGATGCCCAGCAGCGAACTGGGCTCCTTTGTCCACGGCATCCCCGCCCCCCTGGGCCTGGGCAAGGTGCAACTGGCCGACGGGCGCTGGGAAAGCGGCTTTATCTGCGAACCCTACGGACTCGCCGGTGCACTCGACATCAGCCACTTTGGCGGCTGGCGCCAGTACCTGGGCAGTTTGCAATAGCGGGCCTTGGCTGTATCGTGCAAGGCACACCGGGTTCCACCGGGACTTGTCCGATACCGCCTGAACCGACCGATGACCACACCTCAACTTTGCCCTGCCTGTGGCGCCCGCAACGACTGCACCCTGGCCGACCCACGTACCGTCGACCAGGCCTGCTGGTGCTACAACGTCAGTATCGACCCGGCGGTGCTTGAGGCGTTGCCCGAGGCACTGCGCAACAAGGCCTGCCTGTGCCCACGCTGTGCCCAGGTCGATGAGCAATTGCGCAAGGCCGAGGCCCGGTAATGCGTCTCGACCGGTTCCTCAGCAACCTGCCCCGTTTCAATCGCCAGCAAGTGCGCCTGCTGCTGGCGGAGCGCCGGATCCACGTCGATGGGCTGCCGGTTGCCGACCCCCACCATGACGTTCGCGAATTCAGCCGCGTGGAGTGTGATGGTCAAACCCTGCAAGCAGGCAAACCCGCACGCTATTTCATGCTGCACAAGCCGCCAGGCTGCGTGAGTGCCACCCTCGACGCGCAACACCCCACCGTCCTCGACCTGCTGGATGAACCGGACAAGGCCGACCTGCATATCGCCGGCCGCCTGGACTTCAACACCACCGGCCTGTTGCTGATCACCAATGATGGCCAGTGGTCGCGACGCCTGACCCAGCCTCGGACCAAGCAGCCCAAGGTCTACTACGTCGAGACCGAGCAAGAGATCGGCCCGGATTACGCCGCAACGTTCAGCGCCGGCCTGTACTTCGCCTTCGAGGACCTGACCACCCAACCGGCCGACCTGCAAGTGCTGAGCCCCAAAAGCGCGCGCCTGAGCATCATTGAAGGGCGTTATCACCAGGTCAAGCGCATGTTCGGGCACTTCGACAACAAGGTGACGCGCCTGCACCGCGAACGCATGGGGCCGCTGGTGCTGGATGAACAGCTCGCCCCCGGCCAGTACCGGCCGCTGACCGACGCTGAAATCCAGCAGATATGACCGCTCAGCCGGTGATCGCCAAAACCCCAGGGTGAAACGGGCGACCTGGCCCGCCTCCTGCTTGAATCAAAACGCCAGCCGTAATCTGACTGGCGAGTCACTCTACCCTCCAAGAAACACCTTGCCCGCCATAACAACAGCCGTCGGCCAGCCTCATCGGACCGACATGGGCCTCCTTTCCAGGCGTATGCCTACCTGTCACAAAGCTCGTGCAGAGTGATCTGCGCGCACCACCCGCTTGCCAGGAGTCTTACGACATGAGGCCAGAAATCGCTGTGCTGGATATACAGGGGCAGTATCGGGTTTACACGGAGTTCTATCGCGCGGAGGCTGCTCAAAAGACCATCATCCTGGTCAACGGCTCCATGGCCACCACTGCGTCTTTCGCCCAGACCGTGAAAAGCCTGTACCCGCAATTTAATGTGGTTTTGTACGATCAGCCCTACGCCGGTCGCTCCAAAACCCACAATCGCCATGAGAAAATGCTGACGAAGGACATTGAAGGCCAGATCCTCCTGGAACTCATCGAGCACTTCGCCGCCGAGCATGTGCTGTCGTTTTCCTGGGGCGGCGTAGCCACCCTCGTCGCCCTGTCCCAGCGCCCTCGCCGCGTGGAGAAAGCCGTCATCAGCTCATTCTCCCCGGTGATCAACGCACCGATGCGCGACTACTTGGAGCGCGGCGTCGACTACCTGGGCAACCTCGACCGCCACAGCGTCGGCCACCTGGTCAACAGCACCATCGGCAAACACCTGCCGCCGCTGTTCAAGCGCTTCAACTATCGGCACGTCAGCACCCTGGCCGAGCACGAATACGGGCAGATGCACTACCACATCAGCCAGGTGCTCAACAGCGACCGCCAGTGCTACCTCAAGGCCGCACGGCAGATCGACATTCCGGTCCTGTTCTTGAATGGGGAGTGGGACGAATACACCAGCGCCGAGGATGCCCGGCTGTTCGGGCAACATGTGGCCAACAGCAGCTTCGGCACCATCCAGGCCACCGGGCACTTCCTGGACATGGAGCACAAGGCCGCGTGCAATGACAGCCGGCAGGCATTGATGGGCTTTTTGCAACCGCAACAGTCGGTGAACCGACTGCGGTATCACCAGGGCCAGGCCCCGCAGGCGTTTGCCATTTGAAAGCAAAGCCCTGGAGCGACACCCCAGGGCTGGCTCAAACGTCGGCTGACGCTCGCAACTTGCACATTTTTCAAAGAAAAACTTCAAATTGCCGCGCACATCTGGTACAAAGTCAGCCGCTCTGAGCGGGTATAGTTTAGTGGCAAAACGAAAGCTTCCCAAGCTTTAGTTGAGGGTTCGATTCCCTCTACCCGCTCCACTCAGATTGTCTTCCTCTACCCGCTTCGCCTGGGTAGGGGATGAATAAAAAACCGGCTCGTGCAGCCGGTTTTTTTATGCCTGGGATTTGCCAGTAAAACCTCGCAATACCTGCGTCCTGCAGCCTCGCCCCGCGCTCATACACTGCTTGCACTACCTGCCCTGTTTTGTTGGTGGGTAGAGTGTTGATAATTTTAATTTAGTGGTTATAGTCACTACCAACACACCACAAGGAGGTGATGTGGATAGCCGATACTTGATAGGCCATATCGTCGCAGATGGCTGGTACCTGGTGCGCGTCAGGGGTAGTCATCATCACTTCAAGCATCCCACCAAGCCCGGGCTGGTGACCATCCCCCCCCCCCGCAAAGACCTGCTGGACAAGACCGCCAAAAGCATTTTGAAACAGGCCCTGCTCAGTTAAAAAGTCCGTGGAGGACAACGCACATGCTGTATCCGATTGCAATTTCAACCGGCGACGACCACCACGCCTGGGGCGTAGAAGTCCCCGACATCCCTGGTTGCTTCTCTGCCGGCGATGATCTGGACGACGCCATGGCCATGGCGCGGGAGGCCATAGAAGGTCATTTCGAGCTTTTGGCGGAGGACGGTGCGCCGATTCCCAGCGCGCAAAAGGTCACGCTCCACGCGGCCAACCCCCTGTACGCCGGCTGCACCTGGGCGGTGGTGGATATTGATGTGACCAAATACCTGGGCAAGGCGCAAAAACTCAACATCACGCTGCCTGGCTATTTGCTCAACCGCATCGATGAGTATGTGCTGCATCACCCAGAAGAAAAAAGCCGCTCGGGGTTTCTCGCTTCGGCTGCGCTGAAGGTGTTGCAACAAGAACGGTAATACCGCCGAATTTGACCGCAAGAAACGTAGTTCACCCCAAGGCGATGAGCGCTAAAGTGCTGCCCTACCCGGTCAATGATCCACCCAACAAGGAGCCCGCTCATGCCGTGTGAATATAAACTCATGCCCTCTCCCGTCGGCGAACTGACCCTGGTTTCCCGCAATGGCAAGCTCGCCGCCATCCTGTGGGAAACCGAGCGCGCCAACCGTGTACGCCTGGGCGAGTTGGTAGAGGTCAACCACAGCCCGGTGCTGTTGGAGGCCGAACGCCAGTTGAACGAGTATTTTGCCGGTACCCGTGACCGCTTCGAGCTGGAACTGGACTTTGCCGGCACCGAGTTCCAGAAAAAAGTCTGGGCCGCACTGTTGACCATCCCTTTCGGTGAAACCCGCACCTACAGCCAGATCGCCCAGCAGATCGGTAACCCGAAAGCCGTGCGGGCGGTAGGCGCGGCGAACGGGCGCAATCCGATTTCGATCATCGCCCCCTGCCATCGGGTGATTGGTGCGTCGGGCGGGCTGACCGGGTTTGCCGGTGGGCTTGAAGCCAAGCAGTATTTGCTGAGCCTGGAAGATGGCGAGGCCTCACGGTCGCTGTTTTGATGACCCCGTAAATGGTGGGCCCACCTTCATCGGGATTGGGCCCAAGAGATGTAAAAAGAAATCTCAACATGCCGCCACGGTCACACTCTATACATTCGCATCGCCTGGGCTGTTGGAGAAAGTTCTGCGTGATGACGTGCACCACCAGGCGCAGAGCGCGGAGAAAATCTGTGCCCCCTCAAACCCCAACCGCCGTGTTCATGAAAGGGCTAGCGCTCAACCGTCGCCATTGCGGCTCTTGCCATAAGACGAAGCCAGCGCCCGGGCTTTTTCCAGGCGGGTTTCCAGCTTGGGCAGGGTTTCGTCGACCAGCGCCTTGATTTCGGGGATGTTCGACGCCGCACCTTCCTGCTTGAACAACGCGATGGCCTCTTCGTTGGCCTTGACCTGTTGGGCGGTGTAGGCAGCGTCGAAGGAGTCACCGTCGGTCAGCTGCGGCATCAGGGTTTCGGCCTTGTCGGCGATCTGCTCGCGTGGCGCTACCGGCAGGTCGAGCTTTTTCGCAATGGCCGCCAAATGCTGATTGGCCAGGGTGCGTTCATTGATGACCTCGATGGTGTAGTCCTTGATTTCCTGGGACGAGGTCTTGGCGTGGGCCATGCGGCTGGTTTCGATATCGGCCATGCCCTTGGCCGAGGCTTGCTCGATGAATTCGGCCGGCCCTTGGGCCAAGGCATTGCTGGCGCCGAGGCCCAGCAGCATCGCGAAAGTGGCGGTGCGTAACCGGATAGCCATGCGGCTCATGATGGGTTCCTCCAGGTCATAAATACAGGCCGGGGAACGAGCCCCGCCCTGAATCTGAATTTTCAGGGCGGCAAAGGTTTAGAAAAAACTTGCCAGTGCGACGAACGGTCGTCGTCGCTCAGGTCGTTTTACTGCCCAGTAAACCCGGCAACGCATGGGCCAGGGCATTGATGGCAAAGCCGATAAACATCACGCCACACAGCTTGGTGATCAGCACTTCATGGCGCTGATACACGGTACGCACTTGGCGGGCGCCGACGATGCCGATCAGGATGGCATAGGCCAGCAGGCCACCGACAAAGCTCAAGACAATCAGCCACGGCAACATGCCCCAGGTCAGCAATTCGGCCCGGCTCGACAGCAGCGCAGTGAACGTGGCCACGGCCACCGGGTACGCCTTGGGGTTGGTCAGGCCAAACAGGATGCCGTGCCAGAACGGCTGGCGCGCCGCACCCTGAGGCGCGTCACCGCTGCGGCTACGGCTGCGGATAGCGCGGATGCCCAGCCAAAACAGATACAGGGCACTGAGCACACCCAGCACATCAAATGCACTGCTGCCGATTTCCCGCGCACCGACAATCGCCACCAACGCGGTGCTGCACCACACCACATCGCCCAATAGGTGCCCGCACAGAAAACCCGCGCCGGCCCGACGCCCGCGCGCCGCACCGATGCCAAATACCGCCAGCACCCCGGGGCCCGGCGTGATGCCATAGATAAAGCCCGAGGCAATGACGGCAAACAGCAATGATGAAGTCATGGGTAACACGCTCTGACAAAAAAGGAGGGGCGCGTCGATTGTGCACAATCCACCCGGCACTGCAATGCTAGGCCACGGGTTTGGCCAACACGTCTTGCACTTGAGCGATCAACCACTGCAAGGCGCCATCCCCACCGCGGCGTTTATGCCAGGCCAATACAAAACCGAAGGACGGGATATAAAACGGCGGCGGCACCACCATCAGGTGCCGGGGATCGATATTGAGCAGCCCTTGTGAAGACACGGTGAGAATCAGGTCGGTGCCCTGGATCAACTGCGGCGCGATGCCCCAATGCGGCAGGCTGATCGCCACATGGCGCCGCTCACGGATCGCGGTCAGGGCCCGTTCGATTTCCGGGGTGCCACTGCCGCGCATTTCCAACAGCACATGGGGCCGCGCCAGGTAGGTGGGCAAGTCGAGCACGCCACCTGGGGGCAAGCTGTCGCGGTCGACCAGGCAGGCATAGTGCTCCTCGAACAACGGTGTGCTGCGCAGCTCGGCCGGCAGGTCGGGAAACACCCCGGCCGCCAGATCGATCTCGCCACTGAGCACCCCTTCCTGCATGCCTTCGCGACTGGCGTGGGAGATGACCAGGTCAACCCCCGGCGCCTGCTCGCGCAGCGCCCTCGCCAGCCCGGGCAACAGCAGCGCCGCGCCGTAATCGGACATGGCCAGGCGAAACGTGCGCCTGGCCGACGCCGGGTCGAAACGGTTCGGCGCCAGCAACGACTGCACCTGGGCCAACGCATCGGCCAGCGGCGCCGCCAGCTCCAAGGCGCGAGCGGTGGCAACCAGGCCGCCCCCCTGGCGCACCAACAACGGGTCGCCCAGCAGGTCACGCAAGCGTGCCAGCGCATGGCTGACCGCCGGCTGGCTCAAATGCAGGCGCTCGGCGGCGCGGGTGACGTGCTGCTCGCTGAGCAAGGCGTCAAGGATCACCAACAGGTTGAGGTCGATGCGGCGCAGATCATTCATAGCATGCATGTTCAACATAAGAACTTGGCATTTAAATCTGCGCGACGAATACCGTACAGTCCAGCAAAACCTTTGGGAGATGGATCATGAGTACGTTGCATTGGCTGGGCTTGTTACTGTTGGCGGTGCTTGCCGGGGCGGTGGTGCCGTTTCAAAGCGCGATCAATGCCAACCTTGGGCGCGGCCTCGGGCATCCGTTGTGGGCAACCCTGGCTTCGCTGCTGGTGAGTATCCTGGTGTTGTTGCCGGTGATCCTGGCGTTACGGTTGCCGCTGCCCAGCCTCGGTTTTATCAGCAAGGCACCGCTGTGGATGTGGACCGGAGGGGCATTCGGCGTGTGTTTTATCTCCCTGGCCCTGGTGCTTTTGCCCAAACTCGGGGCATCGGGGTTTATCGCCCTGGCCATGACTGGGCAAATCCTCGCCTCGTTGTTGCTCGATCACTTTGGCTTGTTTGGCTTGGTGGAGCGACAACTGACCGCGCCCCGCCTGCTCGGGGTACTGATGCTGATCGCAGGGGTGGCGTTGATTCAGTTCAGCGCCGCGCCCGCCAAGGCTCTGCTTGGAACTACGGTGGCAAGCAGAGGGTTATAAGTTTTTAGCTACAAGCTGCAAGCCAGAAGCTTGCAGCTTAACTACCAGCTTTCTCAAAACGCGCTACGGAAAATCTCCTCGATCTGGCGTTGATCCGCCCGCCGTGGGTTGGTCAGGCCGCAGGCGTCCTTGAGGGCGTTGGTGGCCAGCAGCGGGATGTCTTGCAGCTTGGCCCCCAGTTCACGCAGGCCAGCCGGGATGTCGACATCCTGGGACAGGCAACGGATCGCCGCGATGGCCGCCTGAGCGCCCTCTTCGGGGCTGGTGTGTTTATCGGTCACGCCCAGGGCACGGCCAACGTCACTCAGGCGCGCTGCGCTGACGCTGGCGTTGAAGCTTTGCACGTGGGGCAGTAGCACCGCGTTGCACACGCCGTGGGGCAGGTCGTAGAGGCCGCCCAATTGGTGGGCCATGGCGTGGACAAACCCCAGGGAGGCGTTGTTGAAGGCCATGCCGGCGAGAAATTGCGCGTAGGCCATGTTTTCCCGGGCCGCCATATCGCTGCCGTCGCGCACAGCCAGGCGCAGGTTGGCGCTGATCAATTCGATCGCCTTGATTGCGCACGCGTCGGTGATCGGGTTGGCCGCCGTGGACACATAGGCTTCGATGGCGTGGGTCAGCGCGTCCATGCCGGTGGCGGCGGTCAGGCCCTTGGGCATGGCGACCATCAGTGCCGGGTCATTGACCGACAGCAGCGGCGTGACGTTGCGGTCGACGATGGCCATTTTCACGTGGCGGGTTTCGTCGGTGATGATGCAAAAACGCGTCATTTCGCTGGCGGTGCCAGCCGTGGTGTTGATCGCCACCAGGGGCAGTTGCGGCTTGCTCGATTGGTCCACCCCTTCGTAGTCGCCGATATGCCCGCCATTGGTGGCACACAGGGCGATGCCCTTGGCGCAGTCATGGGGCGAGCCGCCGCCCAGGGACACCACGAAATCGCAGGCACTTTGCTGCAACAACCCCAGGCCGTTCTCGACGTTCTCTACATTGGGGTTGGGTTTGGCGCCGTCGTAGATCACCGAATCGATATCCTGCATCGCCAGTTTCTCGGCAATCATGCTGGCCACGCCCGCCTTGGCCAGGCCGGCGTCGGTGACAATCAGCGCCTTGCGAAAACCGTAGTTGCGGATGGCGCTCATGGCTTCGTCGAGGCAGTCGATGCCCATGATGTTGACGGCGGGAATGAAGAACGTGCTGCTCATGGTGAATCCTCGGGGATACGTTGATGCCTACAGCATCGACCCCACTCGCCTGCGGCATCTTGACCAAGATCAACGCCCGCCCGTGATAAAGTCACCGCCCAGCCGTTTTTGAGTAGACCCACCGCAATGAAGGATTCGCAGGATATCGACGCCACCCTTGAAGACTGGAACGCACTGCGCAACAGCATTGCCTTCGACGCCATCCTGATCGGCAACGGTGCCAGTCGCGCGGTATGGGAAGACTTTGCCTACGACTCGCTGTTTGAAAACGCACGCACCGTGGAAGAAAAGCCCTTGAGCGCTTCCGAATTGAGCGTGTTTGACGCCATGCAGACCCGCAGCTTCGAGCAGGTGCTGGGCGCCCTGAAAACCACCAGCCGGGTCAATAAGGCCCTGGCCGTCAGCTCCGCCGCGCCGCGCAATCGCTATTACGCGATCAAGGAAGCGCTGATCAATACCATCCACACCGTGCATATCCCGTGGCGCCTGGTGCAACCGTCGACCCTGACTACGATCAATCAGGAACTGGCGCGCTACCGCACGGTGTTCACCAGTAATTACGACCTGCTCAACTATTGGTCGACCCTGCACACGCCGGGCATCGACGACCTGTTTCGTGGCGCTGAATCACGCTTTGACTTGCGCGATACCACCACCGCCGCGACGCGCATTCTCTACCTGCACGGCGGCCTGCACCTGGTGCGCAACCTGGATGGCTCGGCGCGTAAATTGCCGTCCACCGACAGCACCCTGCTCAGCAGTTTTGCCATCAATCACACCCTCAAGACCCTCGACGATGTGCCGCTGTTTATCAACGAAGGCCCCAGCAGCGAGAAGCTCAAGAGCATTCGCAGTTCGGATTACCTGTCGTTCTGCTATGAACAGTTGCTGGGGCAGGAAGGCGCGCTGTGCATTTTCGGCCAGCACCTGAGCGAACAGGATGGGCACTTGGTGGAAGCGATTCGCCGGTCGCAGATCAAGACCCTGGCGATCTCGGTATTTGGCCGCAGCGACGGGTTTATCCAGCAGCAAAAGCGTCGGTATGCCGCGCTGTTCGAGGGGATCGCGGTGGAGCTGCGGTTCTTTGCCGCGCGCAGCCATGCCCTCGGCAACCCGGCGCTGGCGGTGCCGGTCGAACACTGATCCCGTTAACGAAGGCGATCAGATGTGGGAGCTGGCTTGCCTGCTCCCACACAAGCCTGCCCCACACCCAGGCCTAGTCTTCGGCGCTGTGCACCACCACCAGCAACTGCGCCTGCACCTCGCCCACCGAACGGATCCGGTGGGGCTTTTGTGCATTGAAGTGCAACGCATCGCCGCGCTCCAGCAAGACCCTTTCGTTCATGAAGTCCACTTCCACCTGGCCTTCATGCACAAACAGAAACTCCTCCCCCAAGTGCTCCTTGAAGGTCTTGTCGCTGAATTGCACCGGCGGGTAGATGATGAACGGCAGCAGGCTGCGCTCGCTGACCTGATGGGCCAGCACCGCATACCCCGGCGACGTGTCAGGCCGCTCGTGGCTGCGCACCAGGCTGTAGCTGTCGAGGCTGATGTTGTCTTCGCTGAACAACTCCTCGACCTTGACGTTCAACGCCTTGGCCAGTTTCAGCGCGGCGGCGATAGAGGGCGTGTTCAGGCCGCGCTCGACCTTGGACAGGTAACTCTTGGTCATGCCGGATTTGTCGGCCAATGATTCCAAGGTGATTCCGAGCTTTTTTCTCAATAATTTCAAACGGATAGACATGCGCGGCGATTATTCCAAGCAGAGGACGATGATTTTTACTTGCCAATGACACATTGTGTCATATAGCCTCTCTAGTGTCATTTGCAGACCCAACGACCTTGCGAGCAGCGGGAACCAGCAAATCGACGTCCATTGAACATCCAGAGGACACCGATATGGCCAAGACATTAGCACTCCCGAAAGAACAACTGGTCAAGCAAGCGCTGACCCAGATGCAAAGTACCCTGGCGGATAATACGTGGACCGACCGGCAAAAGCTGGCCCTGACCTGCCGCATTCTGTTCGAGAACGGGCACGACTCGGGCCTGGCCGGGCAGATTACCGCCCGTGGCCCGCAGCCTGGCACCTACTACACCCAGCAACTGGGCCTGGGTTTCGATGAAATCACCGCCAGCAACCTGCTGCTGGTCAACGAAGACCTGGAAGTGTTGGAAGGCCATGGCATGCCCAACCCAGCCAACCGTTTCCACAGCTGGGTCTACCGTGGCCGGCCGGATGTGAACTGCATCATTCACACCCACCCGACCCACATTGCTGCCTTGTCGATGCTGGAAGTACCGCTGGAAGTGTCACACATGGACCTGTGCCCGCTGTATGAAGACTGCGCATTCCTCGAAGCCTGGCCGGGCGTACCGGTGGGTAACGAAGAAGGCGAGACCATCACCACTGCCCTGGGCGACAAGCGCGCCATCCTGCTGTCCCACCACGGCCAGCTGTCCACCGGAAGCACTATCGAAGAAGCCTGCGTGATCGCGCAATTGATCGAACGGGCGGCCAAACTGCAATTGCTGGCCATGGCCGCCGGTACCGTCAAGCCGATCCTGCCGCAGTTGGGACGCGAGGCCCATGACTGGATCTCCAAGCCCAAGCGCCACGGCGCCGCGTTCAACTACTACGCTCGGCAGAACCTGCGCCAACACGCCGATTGCCTGAACTGAAGCCTTTTTCGACCGGAGTTATCCATGTCCAGCCCTACTATTCACGGCATCATCGGCTACACCATCACCCCCTTCAGCGCCGACGGCAGCACCCTTGACCTCGACGCCCTGGGCCGCTCCATCGACCGCTTGATCGACAGCGGCGTCCATGCCATCTCACCGTTGGGCAGCACCGGTGAAGGCGCTTACCTGAGCGATGCCGAGTGGGACGAAGTCAGCGCCTACAGCATCCACAGGGTTGCCAAGCGCGTGCCGACCATTGTCAGCGTGTCCGACCTGACCACTGCCAAGGCCGTGCGCCGCGCACGCTTTGCCGAAGCCGAAGGCGCCGATGTGGTGATGGTGCTGCCGACGTCGTACTGGAAGCTCACCGAAGCGCAGATCCTTGCGCACTACGGGGCCATCGGCGATAGCGTCGGCGTGCCGATCATGCTCTACAACAACCCGGCCACCAGCGGCACGGACATGTCGGTGGAGTTGATCCTGCGCATCGTCAACAGCGTTGATAACGTGACGATGGTCAAGGAAAGCACCGGCGACATCCAGCGCATGCACCAACTGTATCGCCAGGGTGAAGGCCAGGTGCCGTTCTATAACGGCTGCAACCCGCTGGCCCTGGAAGCCTTCGCCGCCGGTGCCAAGGGTTGGTGCACCGCTGCGCCGAACGTGATCCCGCAACTCAACCTGGACCTGTACCAGGCGGTGCTGGCCAACGACCTGAACCGGGCACGCGAACTGTTCTATCGGCAGTTGCCAGTGCTGGACTTCATCCTCAAGGGTGGCTTGCCGGCGACGATCAAGGCCGGTTTGCGCATGACCGGGCTGGAGGTGGGTGATCCGCGGTTGCCGGTGTTCCCACTGGACATGGCCGGCCAGGCACAGTTGCAGAAGCTGCTGACCTTGCTGCGCTAAACACCATCCGGTGTAGAGGTAGGCTTGTGTGGGAGCGGGCTTGCTCGCGATAGCGGTGGATCAGCCAATCATTGGGTGACTGACACACCGCAATCGCGAGCAAGCCCGCTCCCACATTGGATTGCATGGGCCTTTAAATTTACGGAGACAAATAGCAATAATTCTCGATATCATTCGCGACTTTTCTGCAGCGCGCTGCGTCAAGAAGGATATCCATGTCTCGTTTCAAGCCCGACCCGTTGTCGGCCGACGCCTTTCGCGGGTTTTATGCAGATATCCTGCATTACTTGCGCAAACGCACGGACAACGCCAACGACGCGGCGGACATGACCCAGGACGTGTTTACCCAATGGCTGGACTACCGCGACCGGGCCAGGGTCGAACAGCCACGGGCCTTTTTATTTCAGATGGCACGCAACCTGTTGCGTGATCATTGGCGCAAACAGAAGGTGCGCCACAGTGTCCATCATGACCCGGCCCACTGGGAGGCCGAGCCTGTCACCGACGAGCAAAACGACCCCATGGCCGCTGCTCAACGCCTCCAACGCCTGGAACAGTTGAAAGAAGTCCTCGCCGAACTCTCGCCCCGCAGGCGAGAAGCCCTTATGCTGCATCGCTTCGAGGGCCTGAGCCAGGCGCAGATCGCCGAGCGCATGGGCATTTCGATCAGCATGGTGGAAAAGCACATCGCCTTTGCCCTGCTGCACTGCAAGCAGCGACTTCAAAAAGACCCGGGCAAGGAGCAGCCAGAATGACCCGATTGAGCAACCGCGACGGCCATGCACTGGATGAGCACGAGACCATCGATGCCCAGGCTGCCAGTTGGTTTGCGCGCAATCGCAACGACGCCACCGCGCAGGAACGCAAGGCCTTCGCCGCCTGGCACGCCGTGCCGGCCCATGCACGCGCCTACGCCGAATTCGAGCAGCTGTGGGCCGACCTTGGCGAGCTACAGCAACTGAACAAACCCGTGCCCTTGCCCACGCGCAAGCCCGCGCCCTGGCGCCCGGCGCTGGCAGTGGCGGCCGCGCTGGTCTGCGCCTTGCTCGCCAGCAACCTCGGCGCCCCGCGCGGGCTGTATCACACCGAGGTCGCGGCGCAGGCCCAAGGCATGCGCACCCTGGACCTGCCGGACGGCAGCACCTTGTACGTCAACGCCAGTACGCGGTTGCGGGTGGAGTTCGATGCCCACCAGCGCGTCATCCATCTGGACCAGGGCCAACTGTACCTGGAAGTGGCGCCCGACCCGGAACGGCCACTGTTTGTGCGCGCCGGCGAGGCCAGCGTGCGCGTGGTGGGCACCGGGTTCGATATGCGCCGCAGCCAGCAGCAACTGGTGGTCAGCGTGGCCCACGGCAAGGTCGCGTTTGAACCCGACCGCAAAACCGCCGCCACCCTGCTGGGCGCCCAACAACGCGCCACCTACAGCTACGCCAAGGGCTCCGTGCAACAGCAGGCCTTGGCGGCGGGCGAGGTGGCCGACTGGCGCAGCGGGCACTTGTCCTTTCGCAATCGCGAACTGGCCAGCCTGCTGGATGAGCTGAGCCTGTACCGGCCCAAGGCCGTGGTGCTGGCCGATGGCCCGGTGGCGCAGTTGAAGGTTTCCGGCAATCTCGATGTGAATGACCCGGATGCGCTGCTCAACGCCCTGCCGGCCTTGTTGCCGGTGAAAACCGTGCCCCTGGCCGACGGCAGGATCCGTATCGAAGCGCGCAAGTAGCACCACTTGAGAATATTTTGCATTCGCATGTGAGGATTTTTTTTCCTGCCGCGTCTTCCTCCGGTCTGCGTTTGATACGCATGCCTTTTTTGGCTATTTAGCCGCCTTGGGGGATTTCATGTTTCGCGCGCCTTGCCTTGCCCAGCACCTGTTTCTTCGACCGACACTCATCGCCGCCTGCCTGGCCGTCAGCCTCACGGCCCAGGCCGAGTCGTTCAAATTGCAACTGCCGGCCCAACCCTTGGCCACGTCCCTGAGCCAGGTGGCGCAACAGGCGAAAATCCAGCTGCTGTTCGATGAAGACCTGCTGAAAAATATCCAGGCACCCGCGCTCAACGGTGATTTCACCCCCGAAGTGGCGATCCGCAGCCTGCTCAAGAGCGGTGCGTTCACCCTGATCAAAGTGGGCAGCACCTATGTCGTGCGCCCCGAGGAAAGCCGCACCACCAACAGCGCCAGCGTGCAGTTGGACGCCTTGAGCGTGATCGGCACCGGTAACCAGGTCGACGCCAGCACCGTCGGCCGCTCCACCCTGTCCCAGGCCGATATCGACCGCCTGCAGCCCAACAACATCGCCAGCCTGGTGCAGACGCTGCCGGGGGTGACCATGGGCGGTTCGATGAAACCTGGTGGGCAGATCATCAATATTCGCGGCATGGGCGAGGCCGAAGACGTGCCGATGACCGTCGATGGCGCGACCAAAAGCGGTTTCGAGCGCTATCAGCAGGGCACCGTGTTTATCGAGCCCGAGATGATCAAGAACGTCGAGGTGGAAAAAGGCCCGCACTCGGCCTTCACCGGCAACGGCGGGTTTGGCGGTACGGTCAATATGGTCACCAAGGATGCGCCGGACCTGCTCAAGGACGGGCGCAACAGCGGGGCGATGCTCAAGTACGGATATGCCAGCAACGACCACGAACAGGTCTACACCGGCGCCGTGTATGGCCGCACCGATGACGGGCGCATCGACGCCCTGGCCTACCTGACCCAGCGCGACGGCGGCGACATGAAGCTGGCCGCGCCGCGCGACTACAACAGCAAGGACTACCCAATCAACCCGCAGCGCCTGCCCAACAGCGCCCAGGATGTGGACGGCCAACTGTTCAAGCTGAACCTGTACCTCACCGATGAGCACAGCCTAGGGTTCTCCTACTCCCGGGCCAACAGCGAACGCTGGACGCCCTTCTCGGCCAGAAGCTATCCAGCGCCACCGCGTCAGCCCGACATCGACCGCTATGGCTACGACGCGGCCGTAAGACGCTTCTTGGCCAACCGCCACACCGTCGATACCACCTGGTCGGGCAAGTACGAATACCAGCCCCTGGATAACCCGCTGATCGACATGAAGCTCAGCTACTCGGAGTCCAATACCGACCAGACCGACGAGCGCGACGCCACGGCCGTCGTCGGTTTATCCACCGGCGGGCGCAAGATGGACACCGCCTACACCGACAAAATCCTGGAGCTGCGCAACATCAGCCGCTTCAACAGCGGCCCGCTGGACCATGCCCTGACCACCGGCGTGCAGATCCGCAAGCACATCCGCGACACCGAAAGCTGGATGCCCGGCGCGAAATACGACACGCCGCTGTACAACTACGGGCATTTCCAGCCGGCGTTCATGCCCCACGGCAAGGTCGACACCAACGCCTTCTACATCCAGGACGCGGTCACCCTGGGCGACGTGACCATCACCCCGTCCCTGCGCTATGACCATGTGCTCAACCGTGGCAAAGCCAACGATGCGCCGTACTACAGCAACCCCGACCCGGCCTACGGCCATGACTACGGTGACCGCACCTATGCCGGCTGGTCGCCGCGCCTGGCAGCGTTCTGGAGAATCACACCGGATGTGGCGGTGTTCGCCAACTGGAGCCGCACCTGGCGCGCGCCGGTGATCGACGAGCAATACGAAGTCCAGGGCCTGGGCAGCCGCACCGCCACCAGCCGCAACCTCGACCCGGAACGCATCACCGCCATTACCGTGGGTAACGTCACCAGCTTCGCCAACGTGATGGCCAGGGGCGATAGCCTGCAACTGCGCACCACGTTGTTCCACAACAAGATCGAGGACGAGATCTTCAAGGCCACCGGCCTCGGCTGCCGGGAACAGAACGACATAAAAGGCTCCATCGCCGCGGTCTGCACCGACATGGCGTCGAAGACCAATTACCGCAACGTCGGCAGCATGACCATCAAGGGCTTCGAGCTCGAAGGCTACTACGACTCGACCTATCTGTTCGGCTCCCTGAGCTACTCGTGGGCCACCGGCAAACGCGAAAACCCCTACACCAACCCATGGGCGACCGACATCCACGTCTGGGCCCGGGATATTCCACCGGCCAAGTGGGTCGCCATGCTGGGCACCAAGATTCCCGCGTGGGACGCACAAGTGGGCTGGCAAGGCCAGTTCGTGCGCAAGACCGATCGCCTGCCCAGCGACAAATATTCAAGCAGCCTGAACAGCGACTTCGGCGACAGCTTCTATGACCAGTACCCCAACGACAGCTACGACACCCAGGGCCTGTTCGCCAAATGGACACCGCAACAGGCGTACCTCAAGGGCACCGAAGTCAACTTCACGGTCGACAACCTGTTCAACCGCAGCTACATGCCAGCCTTGAGCGGTGACAGCGCCAGCAGCGTCGGGCGCAACGCCAAGATCAGCGTGACCCGGTTCTTCTAACGCCTCGGCATGGCACCAGCGGCGCGGCCGGTGCCCTCTCCCAAGGTCAATGCAATCTAATGTGGGAGCGGGCTTGCTCGCGATTGCGGTGGACCAGTCCATACATGTGCTGGCTGACCCACTGCTATCGCGAGCAAGCCCGCTCCCACATTTTGATTCGCGCACTATTCAGGCTAGGTAGCCATCAGCGCGCAACAAGGTCTCCAGGCAGTGCTCGCTGATCTGGTAGAACGCCTTCAACTCCCGGATCTTTTCCAGCAACTGCGCGTTATCCGCAGGCTCGGCGCGCTTGACCGCCAAAATCATCTTGTTCTTGTTGGTATGGTCCAGGGAGATGAACTCAAAGACCTTGGTCTCGTACCCGCAGGCCTCCAGGAACAACGCACGCAAGCTGTCGGTGAGCATTTCCGCCTGCTGGCCCAGGTGCAGGCCGTATTGCAGCATTGGTTTGAGCAGCGCCGGGCTCTGGATCTGCAAGCGGATCTGTTTGTGGCAGCACGGCGAGCACATGATGATCGACGCCCCGGAACGGATGCCGGTGTGGATTGCGTAGTCGGTGGCAATGTCGCAAGCATGCAGGGCGATCATCACGTCCAGCTCGCTGGGCGCCACACTGCGCACGTCACCGCACTTGAACACCAGCCCCGGGTGTTCCAGGCGGGCGGCGGCGTTGTTGCACAGGGTCACCATATCTTCGCGCAGCTCCACGCCCGTCACCTGGCCTTCGGCCTTGAGGGTGTTGCGCAGGTAGTCGTGGATGGCGAACGTCAGGTAACCCTTGCCCGAGCCAAAATCCGCGACCCGCACTGGCCGGTCCAGTTGCAGGGGGGACGAGGTCAGCGCATGGCTGAACACTTCGATGAACTTGTTGATCTGCTTCCACTTGCGCGACATCGCCGGGATCAGCTCATGCTTGGCGTTGGTCACGCCCAGGTCGGCGAGAAATGGCCGGCCAAGGTCGAGGAAGCGGTTTTTCTCACGGTTGTGCTCGGCCGAGGGTGCTTCACGCAACTGCTGGGGTTTGCTTTTGAACAGCGAGCTTTTGTTTTTCTTGCTGTATTCCAGCTGTGCTTCGTCGGTCAACGACAGCAGGTGGGCGTTCTTGAACGAGGCCGGCAACAGCGCGGCAATCGCCGCGATACCGTCGTCTACGGAGAAGTTCTTGGTGATATCACGGGTTTTGTAGCGATAGACGAAGGACAGGCACGCCTGCTCCTTGACCGTCAGTGGCTTGATGATCAGGCGTTGCAGATCCGCCTCGTCGCCCACGTACTTGGCCAGCACCAGCTTGATAAAGGCATTCTGCTCGAGGCTTGCGCGCAGCAGCTCGATGAACTGGGCATGATGATCCGGCGCGGGGCTGGCAGGTTTAGCGGTGACAGACATGAACAAAAACGCCTCGGGCAGGGAATGCCGGGCATTTTAGGGGGGATGGGGCGCCAGGGCACGGAGTTATTTGCCCAACGGTAGCATTGGACAACTACCGCAGATCCCAATGTGGGAGGGGGCTTGCTCCCGATAGCGGAGTGTCAGGCCACAGATTCATTGGCTGATCCACCGCCATCGGGAGCAAGCCCCCTCTCACATTGGGTTGCGTGTCAGCTGGATTACTTCAGGACGATCAGTCGGTTGGGCAGTTCATTGCGTGTATGGGTCTGCGGCACATGCACCTTGAGCAGTTCGCCACAGGCCTCAATGCAGGTGATAAACCCGGTCAACGTCTGCCCCTGCTTCACCTGCTGGGTAAACGTCTTGACGATGGCATCCCAACTGCTGTCATCCAGCCGTTTGGAAATACCGTCGTCCACCAGGATCTCCACGTAGCGCTCGGCCTCGCTGACAAAAATCAGCACCCCGGTGCTGCCCAGGGTGTGGTGCAGGTTTTGCTCCAGGAACTGCCGGCGCGCCAGGTTCGACGCGCGCCAATGCCGTACCGAACGCGGGATCAGGCGGGTGGTGATGGCCGGCAAACGAAACACCAGGCACAGCACAATAAAGGTCGCCCATTGCGCCAGCAGCAAGGTGTGCATAGTCAGCCAGCCCGACAGGTAATGCACGATCCCCGGCACCACCAACGCCACCACACTGGCCCACAGCAGCGGGATGTAGGCGTAGTCGTCGGCGCGGGCGGCGAGTACGGTCACCAGTTCGGCGTCGGTCTGTTGCTCGACCCTGGCGATCGCTTCGGCGACCTGGCGCTGCTCGTGTTCAGTCAGTAAAGCCATGGTTGTAGATGCTCTTTAGTTATTGTCATTACCAGCCACCTGAAGCCCCGCCGCCGCCAAAACCACCGCCGCCGCCCCGGAAACCGCCGCCGCCACCACCGCCACCGCCACGCCCGCTGCTGCTGAGAATCGCCAGCAGGATGGCGCCCACCGGCAGCCCCATGCGGTTGCACAGCCACAACACCACCAGCAACAGAATGAACAGGCCGATGGAGAACACCGGGTTGTCCTTGGCAAAATTGGGGTCGGCCACATGGGCCGGCACCGCCAGCGGTTCGCCGCCGACCACCTGCACCATCGCCGCCACGCCGTCGCTGATGCCCTGGGTGAAATTGCCCGTCTTGAACTTGGGCGCAATCACCTGATTGATGATCACCCACGACTGCGCATCCGTGAGCACACCTTCCAGGCCGTAGCCCACTTCGATGCGCAACTGGCGCTCGTCCCGGGCCACGATCAGCAACGCGCCGTTGTCCTTGCCCTGCTGGCCGATGCCCCACTGCCGGCCCAGTTGATAACCGAAGTCTTCAATGGGCAGGCCTTGCAGGTCGGGCACGGTGACCACCACCACCTGGGCGCCGGTGGTCTGCTCCAGCGTCTGCAATTGCTGGCTCAGTTGCGCCCGCACCGGCGGGTCGATCATTTGTGCGTTATCGACCACCCGCCCGGTCAGCGCCGGAAAGTCCGGTGCTGCCTGGGCCGTCAGGCAAAAAGACAGCAGCCACGCCGCCAACCACCAAACGCGCTGGCCCATCAGAACTTCACTTGCGGCGCTTTATCGGCATCGGCACTGGTGGCCTCGAAGTTGGCGCGCACCGGCAAGTCGCTGTACATCACGCTGTGCCACAGGCGGCCAGGGAAGGTACGGATCTCGGTGTTGAAGGCCTGCACGGCGGCGATAAAGTCGCGACGGGCCACACTGATACGGTTTTCGGTGCCTTCGAGCTGCGATTGCAGGGCCAGGAAGTTCTGGTTGGCCTTCAGGTCCGGGTAGCGCTCGGACACCACCATCAGGCGGCTGAGGGCGCCGCTCAGGCCTTCCTGGGCCTGCTGGAACTGCTTGAGTTTTTCCGGGTTGTCGAGGGTGCTGGCATCGACCTGGATCGAGGTGGCCTTGGCCCGCGCTTCGATCACGGCGGTGAGGGTGTCCTGCTCATGGGCCGCATAGCCCTTGACCACTTCCACCAGGTTGGGGATCAGGTCGGCGCGCCGCTGATACTGGTTCTGCACCTGGGCCCAGGCCGCCTTGACCTGCTCGTCCAGGGTCGGGATCTTGTTGATGCCGCAACCACTGAGCACGCTGCTGATCAGTAGCAGGGCCGCGGCTTTCCAGCCCCATCGAATAGTCTGTGCTGCTTGCATGGTGTGTCTCCTGACCAACCTTATGGAATTTAACGACTGACCCCTATACATCACGCGCCTGGGGCATAATCCGCCACTACTGGATTACAGCGAGCCAATCAGCTAAAAGATGCCCTTCTTTATGGATAGTTCATAAAGAGCCCGCAAGTGTGCGGTATTTATCCACACAACACCCGAACAACAATAGTCGCTCCCCACATTTTGGCCGAGCAGTGTTTTACCTGAACGCTGCGCAGTACGCCGAAAAAGGATATTCATGAAAAAGCTGTGTTTGCTGGGCCTTGTTGCCACTCTGGCCAGTCACTCCGTCGTTGCCGAGACCAAGCCCGCTGCGCTTAAGGACAAGGACGCGTTCGTCAGCGACCTGCTCGGGCAAATGACCCTGGATGAAAAGATCGGCCAATTGCGCCTGATCAGCATCGGCCCGGAAATGCCCCGGGAGATGATCCGCAAGGAAATCGCCGCCGGGCGCATTGGTGGCACGTTCAACTCCATCACCCGCCCGGAAAACCGTCCGATGCAGGACGCGGCCATGCGCAGCCGCTTGAAGATCCCGATGTTCTTCGCCTATGACGTGATCCACGGCCACCGCACCATCTTCCCGATCAGCCTGGCCCTGGCGTCGAGCTGGGACATGGACGCCATCGGCCGTTCCGGGCGCATTGCCGCCAAGGAAGCCGCCGCCGACAGCCTCGACCTCACCTTTGCGCCGATGGTCGATATTTCCCGCGACGCGCGCTGGGGTCGGACCTCCGAAGGCTTTGGCGAAGACACCTACCTGGTGTCGCGTATCAGCGAAGTGATGGTCAAGGCCTTCCAGGGCCCGAGCCCGGCCCAGGCCGACAGCATCATGGCCAGCGTCAAGCACTTCGCCCTGTACGGCGCGGTGGAAGGCGGTCGCGACTACAACGTGGTCGACATGAGCCCGGTCAAGATGTACCAGGACTACCTGCCGCCCTACCACGCGGCAATCAAGGCCGGTGCTGGCGGGGTGATGGTGGCGTTGAACTCGATCAACGGCGTGCCCGCCACCGCCAACACCTGGCTGATGAACGACCTGCTGCGCAAGGAGTGGGGCTTCAAGGGCCTGACGGTGAGCGACCACGGCGCGATCTTCGAGCTGATCAAGCACGGCGTGGCCAAGGACGGTCGCGAAGCGGCCAAGCTGGCGATCAAGGCCGGCATCGACATGAGCATGAACGACCAGCTCTACGGCAAGGAACTGCCAGGGCTGCTGAAATCCGGCGAGATCGAGCAGAGCGACATCGACAACGCTGTGCGTGAAGTGCTCGGTGCCAAGTACGACATGGGCCTGTTTGCCGACCCGTACCTGCGTATCGGCAAGGCCGAGGATGATCCGGCCGACACCTATGCCGAAAGCCGCCTGCACCGCAGCGAAGCCCGCGATATCGCGCGACGCAGCCTGGTGTTGCTGAAAAACCACAACGACACCCTGCCCCTGAAGAAATCCGCGACCATCGCCCTGGTCGGCCCGCTGGCCAAGGCCCCGATCGACATGATGGGCAGCTGGGCCGCCGCCGGCAAACCTGCGCAGTCGGTGACCCTGCTGGACGGCATGAACGCGGTGATCGGCGAAAAAGGCCAGGTGATCTATGCCCGTGGCGCCAACATCACCGGCGACAAGGCGGTGGTGGACTACCTGAACTTCCTCAACTTCGATGCCCCGGAAGTGGTGGATGACCCGCGCTCGGCCCAGGTGCTAATCGACGAAGCGGTCAAGGCCGCGAACAGCGCCGATGTGGTAGTGGCGGCCGTGGGCGAGTCCCGTGGCATGTCCCACGAATCATCGAGCCGTACCGACCTGAACATCCCGCAAAGCCAGCGCGACCTGATCAAGGCCTTGAAAGCCACGGGCAAACCGCTGGTGCTGGTGTTGATGAACGGCCGGCCACTGTCGATCCTCGAAGAGCACCAGCAAGCCGATGCGATCCTGGAAACCTGGTTCGCCGGCACCGAAGGCGGCAACGCGATTGCCGATGTGCTGTTCGGTGACTACAACCCGTCGGGCAAGCTGCCGATCACCTTCCCACGCTCCGTAGGGCAGATTCCGACCTACTACAACCACCTGACCATTGGCCGGCCGTTCACCCCGGGCAAACCAGGCAACTACACCTCGCAGTACTTCGACGACACCACCGGCCCCCTGTATCCGTTCGGTTATGGCCTGAGCTACACCCGCTTCAGCCTGTCGGACATGGCGCTGTCGTCCACCACCCTGAACAAGACCGGCAAGCTCGACGCCAGCGTCACCCTGAAAAACACCGGCAAGCTTGACGGTGAAACCGTGGTGCAGCTGTACATCCAGGACGTGGCCGGCTCGATGATCCGCCCGATCAAGGAGCTGAAGAACTTCCAGAAGATCCTGCTCAAGGCCGGTGAATCGAAGGTGGTGCACTTCAGCATTAGCGAGGATGACTTGAAGTTCTACAACACCCAGCTCAAGTTCGCCGCCGAGCCGGGCGAGTTCAATGTGCAGATCGGTCTGGATTCCCAGGATGTGCAGCAGCAGAGTTTTGAATTGCTCTAAATCACTGACGATTGCAGCACCTTGGTTGCTTGAAGTACCCAGGTGCTTGCATCGCGCTCAGCCGTCTCGACAAGGCCTGTATGCAGTGCCAGACGAATAGGCCAGCCACCCCGTTTAGCTGGATAGAACGCTTACTGGAGGTAGTCCTGCAGGAACTGTGCGTAGGTCATGTCTTCAAGATTGACGCTACCTTTGACTTGGGCGGCCTTTGAGGAGACACGGCCCCACTGGTCTTCGGCCGTAATGATATCGGAGGGAATATCCTTGAGAAGCAGTTCAGGTGCCTCCTGTTTCAACCTGCCTTTGATCAGGTCACCGGCCTCGTCATTAGAAATGCCCTGCTTTTGCGCAAATGCCTTCGACAAATCATCAAAGCGATTTCGGGCAGAATCGTTCAACCACATACCGGCTGGGTTGTAGATCTGAACTTGCCCCAACGCGGTTTGTAACCTCTGTTTGGTTTCTTCCGCAGGTGAGAGAGCCAGATCGTTGGCCAGCCTGTTAGCTTCATCCGTACTTTCTGCGTCGCGGCGCACTCGGCCTTGGGCTGCCTGATGGATAGGGAGTGAAAGGGGATTAATCGATGATGTCATTGGTGATTACTCCTTGGTCTGAATGGATGCTGGCTCGTCATAACAACTAAGCTTGAACATCCCCTCAGTGGCCCGATAAACATCGATAGTTCCACCGCCCCCCAGGGCCAACCTGGCTATTCGGCTGTAATGACATACCTGACAAGCCCCTCACCTTCATTTGCCCTGAGGTGCCCTTCTAACCCCGCCGATCCAACACATTCACCACCAACCGATCAATCCACCCCCACACCCGCTGCTTCACCCGCCGCCACAAAGGCCGGGCCTTCCACGCTTGCAGGCTGACCGCCTGGCTCTGGGCAAAATCGCGCTCGAAACTGCCCGCCACCGCCAGCGTCAACTCCGGGTCCAGGGCTTCCAGGTTGGCCTCCAGGTTGAAGCGCAGGTTCCAGTGATCGAAATTGCACGAGCCGATGCTCACCCAATCGTCCACCAGCACCATCTTCAGGTGCAGGAAGCACGGCTGGTATTCAAAGATCTTCACCCCGGACTTGAGCAGGCGCGGGTAATAGCGGTGCCCGGCGTAACGCACCGACGGATGGTCGGTGCGCGGCCCGGTCAGCAGCAGGCGCACGTCCACGCCACGCCCGGCCGCGCGGCGCAAGGCCCGGCGTACGCTCCAGGTAGGCAAGAAGTACGGCGTGGCCAGCCAGATACGGCGCTGGCCGCTGTTCAAGGCGCGGATCAGCGACTGCAAAATGTCCCGGTGCTGGCCGGCATCGGCATAGGCCACCCGCCCCAGGCCCGGCCCGGTTGCCGGCACTTTGGGCAGGCGCGGCAGGCCGAAGTGCGTGGCCGGTTTCCAGGCACGGCGGTGATCGTTGACCCGCCATTGGCGGTCGAACAGGGCTTGCCAGTCCAGCACCAACGGGCCGCTGATGTGCACCATCACCTCATGCCACTCACAGGTATCTTGCCCTGGGGTCCAGAACTCATCAGTAACCCCGGTGCCGCCCACGAAGGCGACGTGCTGGTCGATCAACAGCAGTTTGCGGTGGTCGCGGTACAGGTTGCGCATCCAGCGGCGCCAGCGCAGGCGATTGTAGAAGCGCAGCTCCACCCCGGCCTCGGTCAGGCGCCGCCGCAGGCTGAGGGTAAATGCCAGGCTGCCGTAGTCATCGAACAGGCAACGCACCTGTACCCCGCGCTCGGCCGCCTGCACCAGGGCCTGGACCATCGCCTCGGCACAGGCGCCCGCCTCCACCAGGTACAGTTCCAGCTCCACCTGATGCTCGGCACGGGCGATGCTCACCAGCATCTGCGGGAAAAAATTCGCGCCGTCGATCAGCAATTCAAAGCGGTTGGCGCTGCGCCAGGGGAACACCGCGCCGCCCATCTCAGCGCGCCGTGAAAATCAGTACCGCACCCACCGGCACCGACAGGCTGATCGCATCCAGGCCGGCAGCCTTGCGCAAGGTCTCGACACCGGCGAGCAGGTCAAAATCCCTGGCATGCAGCACCAACGGCTCCAGGGTCACCACCTGGAAACGCCGGTCGTCCAGGCGCGTGATCAGCAATTCGGCGTTGTAGGCCTGGGTCTTGCCATGCAGGGTGACCGACAGCGGCAGGCGCAACTCCAGCTGCGCGCCGGTGGCCAGGTCGTTGATCGGCTGCAGGTTGATTTGCGCGTTGATCAGCGCATTGGGCTGAGCCTTGATCTGGAACAGCTCGTTGCGCATGCGCTCGTCACGCAGCGGGATGCCACTGTTGATCGACTCCAACTCGACTTCCACCTGCGCGGCACCTTTCTCGTCGACCTTGCCGTGCAGCACCAGGAAGCGCTGGACTTCGGAAATATCGGTGTTTTTGGTGGTGACGAACGACAGCCGTGAGGATTCGTTATCCAGATACCAGGCGGCCTGCGCAGGCATGGCGGCAGCGGCCAGCAGCAGGAAGGCCAGGGGCTTGAAGACGGATGCGTTGAACATTAATTAAACACTCGCGCGCAGAAAAACCTGCACAAACCTTAACTGGCCGGCTTGTTGTACGCAATGTTTAGACCAGTGCGTGCTGCACCCCTTGCACGGTCGCCTCCAGGCTCGCCAGATGCAAACTCAACACCCGCTCCACCGGCGCCTGGTGCATGGGCCAATGCAGCGCCATGCTCCCCACCAACCGCCCATTGGCCCGCACCGGCAACGCCACCGCGCGGATCAGGAATGGCAAGCGCACCGGGTATTCCCAGTACCCTTCGGTGCGCTGGCCAAACCCCTGGTGTTGGGATTGCTCGCAGGCGCGGTACTGATCGTCGGCCGCCACCTGTTCGCGACAGGCCAAGCGCTGCACCTCGTCAGCCGCCAGCTCGGCCAGGCACGCCTTGCCCATGGCCGAATGGAACAGGCTGGCATGCTGGCCAACGATCTGGCAGTTATTCGGGTACAGCTTGCGCAATACCGTGGGGATCGCGCTTTCCATGACTTCCAGGCGCTCGCCGTCAAAGTTCGACAGATCCGCCACCAGCCCGGTGCGTTCGCTGAGTTCCACCAGCCAGGGCGCCGCGCACTCCACCAGGCGCCGCTTGAAGCGTTGCTGGGTATCGCCAAACAAGCGCTGGGCACTGAGGCGATAGCGCCGGTCGCTCAGGCCGCGATAGATCCAGCCCTGTTCCTGCAAGGTCAGCAGCATCCGTGACACCGTGGCCTTGGGCAGGCAGGTCAGGTAATGCAGTTCTTCAAGCCCCAGGGCCTGGTGCTCGCCCAGCAGCTCGATGATGGCCAGTGCCCGCTCCACTGAACGTACAGTCCCTGTGTCGACGTTGCTGCCCATGGCTCGATCTCCGATTGCGGGTGGATGAACGAATTTCACAGCAAGATACAGGCCGTCACCCGCCCAGGCATTCCGGGGGGCGGCGCTGCACCCAGTGCGTCAGTTGCTCATGGGCATACGCCAGTTGCAGCACGGCGCGATCCGCCTGGGCCGGACCGATGATCTGCAGGCCCATGGGCAAGCCTTGCGGGTTGAAGCCCACCGGTACACTCATGCTCGGCAAGCCGGCCAATGTCGGGCCGATCACCACCTCCATCCAGCGGTGATAGGTGTCCATGGCTTGCCCTGCCACGACGCGTGGCCAGGGCTGTTGTGCATCGAAAGGGAACACTTGGGCGGTGGGCAACAGCAGGAAATCGTAACGTTCAAACAACCTGGCCAGGGCGCGATACCAGTCACTGCGCGCCAGCGACGCCTGATACACATCCGCCGCGCTCAGGGCCAGGCCGCCCTCCACCTCCCATTGGGCTTCGGGCTTGAGCAACGCGCGTTTTTGCGGGTCGGCATACGCCGCCCCCAGCGCGCCCTGCACCAGCCAATGACGATGGACCAGCCAGGTTTGCCACAGGCGCGCCATGGAAAAGTCCGGCTGGCAGCTTTCGACCGCGCAACCCAGCGCGCTGAAATCGCCGAGGGCCGACTCACACAGGCTCAGCACGCCCTCTTCCATCGGCAGATAGCCGTTGTAGTCCCCCAGCCAGCCCAGGCGCACGCCCTTGAAATCCCGGGCCAACGCCGTGCCGAAGACGCGGGGATCGTCCTTGAGCGACAACGGCACCCGCGGGTCATACCCGGCCTGGATGCTCAACAGTTGCGCCACGTCCGCCACACTGCGGCCCATCGGACCCTCGGTGGCCAGTTGCTGGACAAACACCTCCGGCGCCGGGCCATGGGGCACGCGGCCCAGGGACGGGCGCAGGCCGAACACATTGTTGAACGCCGCCGGGTTGCGCAGCGAGCCCATCATGTCGCTGCCATCGGCCACCGGCAGCATGCGCAACGCCAGGGCCACCGCCGCCCCGCCGCTGCTGCCGCCCGCCACCAAGGCCGGGTCGTAGGCATTGCCGGTGGTGCCGAATACGCGGTTGTAGGTCTGCGAACCCAGGCCGAACTCCGGCACGTTGCTCTTGCCGATGATAATCGCGCCGCTGGCCCGCACCCGCGCCACGGCGATCGCGTCTTCGGTGGGCATCTGTTCGGCGAACAGGGGCGAACCCAGGGTGGTGCGCAAGCCTTTGGTCGCCGCCAGGTCCTTGATGGCCTGGGGCATGCCGTGCATCCAGCCACGGGAACGGCCCTGGTCCAGCTCAAGGTCACAGGTACGGGCTTCGGCCAGCACATCGGCTTCGTCACGCAGCGACACCAGGGCATTGACCGAGGGGTTCAAGCGCGCGATCTGCGCCAGGTAGGCCTGCATCACTTCGTGGCAGGACACCTGCCGGGCATGGATCGCCCGGGACAGCCCGAGCGCATCCAGTTCAACGATGTTCAAGGTTTCACCCCCTTGGCAAACCGCGCCGGCGCCGCGGCCCTTGGCGCTTCCTGCATGCAGTAGGTGCCCAGCAGCGTCAGCACGCAAGCAAACAGCACATAAAACGCCGGCGCGACCGGTGTGCCCAACTCTTTGCTCAACCAGGTGACAATCAGCGGGGCGAAACCGCCGAACACCATCACCGCCACGTTATAAGCCACCGACACACCGGTGGAACGCACCTCGATGGGAAACTGCTCGGCCAGGGCCGTCGGCGCCGGGCCGAAGAAGCCGCCGATGGCGCTGCACAGCATCACCTGCATCACCAGCAAGCGCTCGATGGACGGCGCTGCCGCAACCCACACATACAGCGGGTAGACCATCACGAAGAACGCCAGGGTAAAGCCCATCAACACCGGTCGTCGGCCCAGACGATCCGAGAGCAGGCCAGACAAGGGAATGACCACAGTCATCAGCGCCACGGCGAACATCTGCACCATCAACACCTGATCCAGCGGCAGGCCAAGGTTCTTGTGGGCGAAGGTCGGCATATTCACCAGCACCACGTAGAACGACACCGTCGCCCCGCAGGCCAGGCCCATGCTCACCAGGATGCTGCGCCGATGCTCACGCAGCACCGTTATCAGGCTTGGCGCCGGGCCGGTGGCCTGTTTGCGCGCTTGGATAAACTCCTCGGGGTCTTCCATGTGCCGGCGAATCCACAAGCCCACCGGGCCGATCAGCAGGCCGAACACAAACGGCAGGCGCCAGCCCCACAGGTCGAGGGTCTCTGGGGAAAAGAAGTGGGTGACCAACGCCACCATCGCCGCGCCGCCAAATACCGCCAGGCACTGCCCGACCAATTGCCAGGAGCCGTACAGGCCCTTGCGATGGGCCGGTGCGCTTTCCACCAGGAACGCCGTGGCGCTGGCATATTCGCCGCCGGTGGCAAAACCCTGGAGCATCCGCGCCACCACGATCAACAGCGGCGCGCCCATGCCGATGGCGGCGTAGTTGGGCGCAAACACGATCAGCGCGATGGACACGGTCATCAAGCGGATAATCAACTGCATGGCGGCCTTGCGGCCTTTGCGGTCGGCGTACATGCCGAGCAGGATGCCGCCCACCGGGCGCATAAAGAAGCCCACGCCGAAGGTGGCCAGGGCCATCAGCAGCGAGGCGTACTCATCGTCCGAGGGGAAGAACTGCCGGGCGATGATGCTGGCCAGAAAGCCATAGACGATGAAGTCGTACCACTCCAGCGCGTTGCCGACCACCGCCGCGACCACTTGCCGGGTGCGGGACACGCCTTTTATTGAAGTCTGCATGAGAACACTCCATTCAACCTGTTGAGGAAAGGTCCAGCGGCAGGAAAAGGCAGTTCGTCAGGCCGGCTTGAGCCAGCTCTCGGCCAGGGCGCCCCAGTAGGCGGCGCCGGTCAGCAGGATCTCGTCGTTGAAGTCATAGGCGGGGTTGTGGACCATCGGCCGCGACACGCCGTTGCCGATAAACAGGTAGCTGCCGGGGCAGCGCTGGAGCATCCAGGCGAAGTCTTCGCTGCCCATCAACTTGGGCGTATTGGCATCGACCGCGGCCTCACCGAGCAAGGCAATGCCGACCTGGCGGGCGAACTCGGTTTCGGCGCCATGGTTGACCAGCACCGGGTAGGCCGGGCGATGTTCGATCTGCGCGGTACAGCCAAAGCTGGCGGCCTGGGTCTGGATGATTGCCTTGACCCGCTCCAGCATCTGCTCGCGCACCGGCGCATTGAGGGCGCGCAGGCTCAGGCGCAGGATGGCCTGCTGGGGAATCACGTTGGCAGCCTGCCCCGCTTGCAGGGCGCCGACGGTCACCACTGCCGCTTCCTGGGCGTCGATATTGCGCGCCACCACCGTCTGCAAGGCCATCACCGTACTGGCGGCGGCCACCAGCGGGTCCACGCTCAGGTGCGGCATGGAGCCGTGGCCGCCGACGCCTTCGAGGGTCACGGTGAGCAGGTCCTGGGAAGCCATCATCGGCCCGATCCGCAGGCCCAGGTGGCCGGCGGGCAAGCCGGGCATATTGTGCATGCCGAACAACGCGTCGCAGGGGAAGCGCTCCAGCAAGCCATCGGCAAGCATCGCTTCGGCGCCGCCCTGGCCTTCTTCGGCCGGCTGGAAAATCAGGTTGAGGGTGCCGTCGAACTGACGCGTCGCCGCCAGGTAGCGCGCAGCGCCCAGCAGCATGGTGGTGTGACCGTCGTGACCGCAGGCATGCATGCAGCCGGCGTGTTGGCTGCTGTAGGCGACGCCGGTGTTTTCGATGATCGGCAAGGCGTCCATATCAGCGCGGATGCCGAGGGTGCGCGGGCTGCGGCCATTGCGCAGCACGCCGACCACACCGGTGTGGCCGATGCCGGTATGCACCTCAAAACCCCAGTTTTTCAGGGATTGGGCGACCAGGGCCGCCGTGCGGTTTTCTTCAAACCCGAGTTCAGGGTGGGCGTGGATGTCCTGGCGCACGGCGTGCAGGTCGCTGGCGACATCGCTCAGCCAATCCAGGATGTGCTGGTGTGGGCGCATGGTGATTCTCCTCGCAGGCGGGTATTCCCGTTCTTTTTTGTGGCACCACCACAGATAACCGCGATGGGCGTGCGAGGACAATCAAAGGTGGTTCCACCCTGTGGAACCTCAGGGCAGCAGGCGGCAACCCTGGCGCTCGCCCAGCCATTGGGCGCTGTGGCTGCGGCCCAGGCCGCTGGCGGTGACCAGGCGGGTGTCCGGGTGATCGGCAAACGCGCTGGTGGGGATGTATTGCTTCACGTAACCCAGGCAATAGTCCGCCGGGTTACCCGCCACATACCGGCACGAGCAGTACTCCTTGGCGGTGTAGGCGGCGATGATGTCGGGGAAGGCTTGCAGGTTGACGCGCTCATGCCAGAGCCACCCCAGCAAGACAAGCAACAGCAGGAGCAACAGGCTGCTAAACGGACGGCGCCGGATCATGGTTGTACCGCCGCAAGCACGCGCTTGAGCAGTTCGTTGTGGCGATAGCTGCCGTCGCGGTCATCGCCGTAGCGCACGATCACCAGCTGCGCCTCGGGCAACACATACAACGCCTGGCCCCAGTGCCCCAAGGCCGCGAAGGTATCGGCGGGCGCATCCGGCCAGGGCCTGGCGGCGCCCTGTACCTGGCGGTTGAGCCACCAGTGGCCGCCGGGCACGGCTTCGTCCTGGCCCGCCGTGTACTGCGCCAGGGGTTGGCGATTGAAGTCGACCCAGGCCTTGGGCAGCAATTGCCGCTCGCCCCAACGCCCGTCCCGCGCCATCAACAAGCCAATCCGTGCCAGATCACGGGTAGTCATATAGGCATAGGATGAGGCGACAAAGGTTTCATTGGCGTCGCTTTCCCAGGTGGCACTGCGAATGCCCAACGGCGTGAACAGCGCGGTCCACGGGTAATCGACATAAGCCTTATGGCCAAGCATGCCCTTGAGGGCAGCAGACAATAGATTGCTGTCACCGCTGGAGTAGCGGAATGCCTGGCCAGGTTCGGCGAAGGGGCTGGTATCAGCGGCAAACTCCGCCATATCAGCGCGGCCACGGGTGTAGAGCATGGCCACCACCGAGGATTTCAGCGGGGCGTATTCGTAGTCTTCCTGCCAGTCCAGGCCCGAGGCCCAATTGAGCAGGTGCCCCAGGGTAATGGTCGGGTGCTGCTTCATCGGTGGATAAAAGCGCGCGGCCGGGTCGCTCAGTTTGAAGCGGTTTTCGCCGTACGCCACGCCCAGGACGGTGGCCATCAGGCTTTTGCTGATGGACCAGGTCAGGTGCGGCGTGGTGGCGGTGGTCGGTGCTGCATAGCGCTCATAAATGACTGCGCCATCGCGGATCACCAGCAGCGCGTCGGTGCGGATGCCTTCGCGGGTGATGTCATTGCGCGCCGGGAACGCATAGTCCTCCAGCGCCTTGACGGCGGGACCGGCCAACTGCGGGCCCTGGGACCAATCCTTTGCCGGCCAGGTCTGGGCATGGGCGGTAGCGGTGAACAGCAGCCAGGCGACGCACAGCAGGCCTTTGACCATGGACAAGCACTCGGGGGCATTCAAGCCCGCGAGCCTAATGCAGATAAATGACGGTTTGGCGACAGGCCTGGAAGCCACCCCATAGCTCCCACACACGCTCATCCCACAGTCAGCGGGGGGCTGGGTTCAGGGCTTTTTCCAGGCGCTTGGCCCGGGCGCTGGCGGCCAGGTCCAGCACGGCCTGGTCACGCTGCCACATGGCGGCCCACGCCCCTTCGGCCATCGCTTGATTGATCTGTGGCTTCAGCGCCTCGAACTGCGCAAACAATCCCCCCAACACCACATGCCCCGCCGCCGATGCACTGGGTTGGCGAATGACCTCGGCGCAGCCGGCCAGCAACGCCAGTAACTGCAGGCGCAGGGCCTGGGGCCAGGCACACTCCTGGCCGATGCCATGCAGCCAGGCGGTCATCGCGCTCAGTACATAGGTGTCCTCCAGGGTGCGGAAGGGTTTGACGTAATCGTCCCAGCCATCCCCCGGCAAGCGCTCGCAGGCGGCATGGTCGAGGTGAACGCGGCCGTGGCTGATATCGGGCATCAAGGCGATCGCGGGCAAGGGTTCCCCCCGTACGCCGGGCTCGCCGGCCAGCACCACGGCCAGGGTCAGGCGCGGCTTTTCATCGGCAGCCTCGCAGCGGGCGGCGATCAACAGCCAGTCGGCGGCATCGCCGGCGGTGACGAAGTCCTTGCGCCCGCTCAGGCGCAGGTCGTCCAGGCGCGTTTGCATGTCCAGCGGGCGCAGGCTGCGCTGTTCGGTCGCACACAGGGCGCCCAGGCTGTGGGGCGCGCTGGGCCATAACGCGCGCAACGCCGCTTGATAGCCCACCAGGAACGCCAGGCCGGGCGTGGCCATCAGGCGCGCGCCCTGGGTCGCCAGCTCGAAGGGCGTGACCTGCCCCAGGCGTTGCAATAAAACGCTGTAGCCCTCGGCCAGGTTGGCGTGGGCGGGCAGTCGGGCAGGTCGGTCGAGCAAAGCGTGCCAGGGCATGGAAGGCTCCTTGGGGGCTGTCATCTAAGCGTCACCGTAGATTCATGGAGATGACACCGGGGGTACATAGCCTGACTTTGCACAACAAAGTCGACTGGCCGCAACCCTGGCCGGCACCTGGAGACTCGCCATGACTCAGATCGCCCGCATCAGTGACACCGGCAATGAACGCCGTCTGCAAGCCGAACGCCTGATCGGCGCCCAGGCTTTGCAGGAAGCCCAGGCCTTGCGTTTCAGCGTTTTCAGCGGCGAGTTCAATGCCAAGCTCAAAGGCGCAGAACTGGGCCTGGACATGGATGACTATGATGTTCACTGCAGCCACATTGGCGTACGGGACTTGAACACCGGGCGACTGGTTGCCACCACCCGGCTGCTGGATCACCAGGCGGCCAGCACCCTGGGCCGGTTCTACAGCGAAGAAGAATTCAGCCTCCACGGCCTGCTGCATTTGCAGGGGCCGATCCTGGAGATCGGCCGCACCTGTGTCGACCCGGCCTACCGCAACGGCGGCACTATCGCGGTGCTGTGGGGCGAGTTGGCCGAAGTCCTCAACCAGGGCGGCTACAGCTACCTGATGGGGTGCGCAAGCATCCCGATGCACGACGGCGGCATCCAGGCCCACGCGATCATGCAGCGCCTGCGCGAACGCTACCTGTGCAACGAACACCTGCGCGCCGAACCGAAAAAGCCCCTGCCGAGCCTGGACCTGCCGTCCAACGTCATCGCCGAAATGCCGCCACTGCTCAAGGCCTATATGCGCCTGGGCGCGAAGATCTGCGGCGAGCCGTGCTGGGACGAGGACTTCCAGGTGGCCGACGTGTTTATCCTGCTCAAGCGCGACGAGTTGTGCCCGCGTTATGCGCGCCACTTCAAGGCGGCCATGTGATGGGCCGCCTACGGGTCTACGGGCGGATCGCCCGCGTACTGCTGGTGGTAAGCCTGGGCTTGAGCATGGCCGGGGTATTTGGCCTGTTCGAGCGCCTGGGAATCGCCAACTCCATGGTGCGGCGCCAGCGCTGGTCGCGGTTTTTCATGGCGCGCCTGAGCAACGCCCTGCCCTTTCGCGTGACCGTGCACGGCGAGCTGCCGCAACAGCCGATGCTGTGGGTCAGCAACCATGTGTCCTGGACCGATATCCCGCTGCTGGGCATGGTGACGCCGCTGTCATTCCTGTCCAAGGCCGAGGTGCGCACCTGGCCGGTGGCCGGCTGGCTGGCGGCCAAGGCCGGCAGCCTGTTTATCCGCCGCGGCTCGGGGGACAGCCAATTGATCCGCAAGCAGATGACCCGTCACCTGGAGCAAAAACACCCGCTGCTGATGTTCCCCGAAGGCACCACCACCGATGGCCGCAGCCTGCGCACGTTTCATGGCCGGCTACTGGCCAGTGCGATTGATGCCGAGGTGGCGCTACAGCCGGTGGCGATCCGTTATTTGCGCGATGGGCAGGTTGATCCGCTCGCGCCGTTTATTGGTGACGATGATTTGCTCTCGCACCTGATGCGTTTGTTTGCCCATGATCAGGGCGACGTTGAGATTCATCTGCTTAAACCCATTGCCTGTGCCGGGCAGGAGCGTGCGGCGCTGGCGTACCAGGCGCAGCAGGCGGTGCAGAAGGCGTTGTTTGGGCCAGTGCCACAAAACCAGCAGGTGCCGGTTCGGCCGGCGTACGCGGCCTGAAGCAAACGCAGTACCCAATGTGGGAGCGGGCTTGCTCGCGATGGCGGTGGGTCAGTTGATAAATAGTTGACTGACACTCCGCCATCGCGAGCAAGCCCGCTCCCACATTTAGGTTTGTATTACCAAGTGGCTATTTGAGAACGCCTGCAATTGGGGATAGAACACCCGGAAATCCTCGCTCAACGGCTCATACAACACCCGCAGTTCCTGCATCGCCTGGCCCAGTTCCTGGGGTTGGCTCAGGCGCCGGGAAATGCCCCGCAGCACGTGCTCCATCACCGCGAACTCGCGGTAGGAGCCCAGCCAGTCATCCGCCGCCATATAAGGGGCAATCTGCGCCAGGCGCCCCGGCAGTTGCGGTTCAGCCGCGAGCACCCGGTACACCTGGGAGGTAAAGCGTTCCAGTGGCTGGTCGGCATACTGTGCCCAATCGCGCGCCAGGCAATGGTCGAAGAACACATCGAGGACGATCCCCGCATAGCGGCGCCGGGTCAGGGTGAACCGTGACAACGCCTGCCCCACCAAGGGGTGACTGTCGGTAAAGCGGTCGATGGCGCGATGCAGCTGGATCGCCGCCTCGATTTGCGGGGGGTACTGGCCCTGCAGGTGGCCTTTGACGAAATCGCCATAGAGGCTGCCCAGCAGTTGTGCAGGAAGTTGGCCGCCAAGGTGCAGATGTGCGAGATAATTCATGGCGCGCAGTTTAGCACTGCCATCAACGTATCGTTATAACCCGATATACCGATTTATGCAGTTACAAGATCAAAATCGTATTGGTATATCGGGATATAGCGATTTAAAGTTCGCCTTATCGCGATATAACGTTTTACCCACACCGAGCCCTGCCATGTCCATTGACCTCGACGAGATAATAAAAGCCCTGGCACACCCAGTACGGCGAGACATTCTCAACTGGCTGAAAGACCCGAAAGTGCAGTTCCCCGAACAAGTGCACAACCATGAGTACGGCATCTGCGCCGGCCAGATCGACCAGCGCTGCGGCCTGTCGCAGTCCACCGTGTCGGCGCACCTGGCCACCCTGCAACGGGCAGGCTTGATCAGCAGCCAGAAAGCCGGGCAGTGGCACTTTTTCCGCCGCAATGAAGACGTGATCCAAGGGTTTATCCAGGCCCTCACCGAAGAACTCAGCCCACCGCTGTAAAGGACCCCACATGCCTCTTTCGCTACTCATCCTGGCCTTAAGCGCCTTTGCCATCGGCACCACCGAATTCGTCATCATGGGCCTGTTGCCCGATGTGGCGGCCGACCTCGGTGTGTCGATTCCAGGCGCCGGCTGGCTGGTGACCGGCTACGCCCTGGGCGTGGCCATCGGTGCGCCCTTTATGGCACTGGCCACCGCCAGGCTGCCGCGCAAGGCGGCCCTGGTCGCGTTGATGGGTATTTTCATTATCGGCAACCTGCTCTGCGCCCTGGCCAGTGACTACAACGTGCTGATGTTTGCCCGGGTGGTGACTGCGTTATGCCACGGCGCCTTCTTCGGCATTGGCTCGGTGGTGGCCGCCAACCTGGTGCCGGCCAACAAGCGCGCATCGGCGGTGGCCCTGATGTTTACCGGCCTGACCCTGGCCAACGTGCTCGGCGTGCCCCTGGGCACCGCGCTGGGCCAGGAAGCCGGCTGGCGCTCGACCTTCTGGGCCGTGACGGTGATTGGCGTAATCGCACTGATCGGCCTGATCCGCTTCCTGCCGGCCAAGCGTGATGAAGAAAAACTCGATATGCGCGCCGAACTGGCAGCCCTCAAGGGGGCCGGGATCTGGTTGTCGCTGAGCATGACCGCACTGTTTGCCGCGTCGATGTTCACCCTCTTCACCTACGTCGCGCCGCTGCTCGGTGATGTCACCGGCATCTCGCCCAAAGGCGTGACCTGGACCCTGCTGTTGATCGGCCTGGGCCTGACCGTGGGCAATATTATCGGCGGCAAACTGGCGGACAAGCGCCTGGCGGCCACCCTGATCGGCGTGTTTATCAGCATGGCCGTGGTGTCCACCGCACTAACCTGGACCAGCGTCGCCATCATCCCGACCGAAATCACCCTGTTCCTCTGGGCCACCGCTTCGTTTGCCGCCGTGCCGGCGCTGCAGATCAACGTGGTGACCTTCGGCAAGGCCGCGCCCAACCTGGTCTCGACCCTCAATATCGGCGCTTTCAATATCGGCAACGCCCTCGGCGCCTGGGTCGGCGGCAGTGTGATTGCCCACGGTTTCGGCCTGACCAGCGTGCCATTGGCCGCCGCAGCCCTGGCGATCCTGGCGCTGCTGGTCACGTTGATCACGTTCCACCAAAGCAGCGACGCCAACCTGGCCCCTGCGACCCATTAATCACTTAGAACAGACGAGTATTTGCGATGACGACTATTTTCGATCCGATCAAACTGGGTGATGTGCAGCTGTCGAACCGCATCATCATGGCGCCCCTGACCCGCTGCCGGGCCGATGCTGGCCGCGTGCCCAATGCCCTGATGGCTGAATACTACGTGCAGCGGGCCTCTGCCGGGCTGATCCTCACCGAAGCCACCTCGGTGACGCCGATGGGCGTGGGCTACCCGGACACCCCGGGCATCTGGTCCAACGACCAGGTGCGCGGCTGGACCAACATCACCAAGGCGGTGCACGGCGCAGGCGGCAAGATCTTCCTGCAACTGTGGCATGTGGGGCGGATCTCCCACGGGGCCTACCTGAACGGCGAAACCCCGGTGGCGCCGAGTGCGGTCCAGCCGGCCGGCCATGTCAGCCTGATGCGCCCACTGGCGGACTACCCGACCCCACGCGCCCTGGAAACCGCGGAGATCGCCGATATCGTCGACGCCTACCGTGTGGGCGCCGAGAACGCCAAGGCCGCCGGTTTTGACGGGGTGCAGGTGCATGGGGCCAATGGCTACCTGCTCGACCAGTTCCTGCAAAGCAGCACCAACCAGCGTACCGACGAGTACGGCGGCTCCCTGGAAAACCGTGCACGGCTGTTGCTGGAAGTGACCGATGCGCTGATCGAAGTCTGGGGCGCTGGCCGCGTGGGGATGCATTTATCGCCACGGGCCGACCTGCATGACATGGGCGATGACAACCTGGCAGAAACCTTCACCTACGTCGCCCGTGAACTGGGCAAGCGCGGCATCGCCTTTATCTGCGCCCGCGAGCAAGAAGCCGGCGACAGCCTGGGCCCGCAATTGAAAGCCGCGTTCGGCGGGCCGTACATTGCCAACGAGCGCTTCACCAAGGACAGCGCCAATGCCTGGCTGGCCTCGGGCAAGGCCGATGCGGTGGCGTTTGGCGTACCGTTTATCGCCAACCCGGACCTGCCGGCGCGCCTCAAGGCCGATGCGCCGCTGAACGAAGCCAACCCGCAGACCTTCTACACTCAAGGCCCGGTCGGCTACATCGACTACCCGACCCTGGCGCTCTGAGCGCGGCAACGCAAAAGCCCCGGCTCGCAAGAGCCGGGGCTTTTTATTTGATCGTGAAGCAATCGCGCGCCCACAGGTTCAGTAACACTCCTTCACAGCAATGCAACAATATCGCTACAAAATACTTAGCCGGCTACCTTTCAACCCGACCCCAGCACGTATATAACGTCACCCCACAAATAAGCCGGAAGGATGATTGACCGTCCTTGGGCTTTACTGTTGACACAAGCGGACGCAATTACGCATTTTGTATCAATTGCGCAGGTTGGGGCTCAGGCGCAGCATGTCCAGCCCGATATCCACCAGACGCTCGGCCTGCTGATACAGCTCAAAGCTGTCCGGCACCAATAGCCACTGACCGAGCAGCCCATTGATATAGCCATAAATGCACACCGCCCCGCGAGCGGTGTCGAGGTTTTCCGGCAGTTGCCCGCGGTGGACTGCATTGCGCAGTGTCAGGCCGATGCGCAGGTTGCACTCAAGGCTGTGGGTCTGGCGCTGACGGCGCATGTCGCACATTTCATCGGTAAATTCGCACTTATGGAACAGGATCTCATTAATGCGCCGAGTCTTCGGGTCCAGGGCCACCTGATGAAAAAGATGGATCAGCAGCTTGCGCATGCAGCCCAGCGGATCGACCTCATCCTCGCTTTCACTGGCCCTGGCCAATTCATCCAGGGGTTCGTGCAGCGTGTCGAGCAGTGCCTGCAACAGGTCCGATTTGTTGCTGAAATGCCAGTAAATCGCGCCCCGCGTCACGCCGGCCCGCGCCGCGATATCCGCCAGCGTCGTGCGCGCAACGCCGCGCTCATAAAAGGCTTGCTCGGCGGCTTCAAGTATTTGGCTGCGCGTTTCCTGAGCTTCCTCTTTGGTACGACGAACCATGGCAGTAACACCTCAATCAGGACACGTGCGGGGGTGGATAACCACCTTCTGAATAATTATGGGACGACGCCTTCATGGGCGCCGAACGTACTAGAATCGAGGCTTGCAGCGTTGCTTTGTCAGGAATTCGCGAAGCCTGTCAAGAGTTTACAAACAACCATGAACGTAAGTATATTGCCTAGCAAGCTACTTATCTACTCACTGCCTGTTTTTTACCCTTCCACACTTCTTGTGCGTATCAAACGCGCCTGACCCGAGGATCTTCATGCAACTTAAGCCAGCTGTTACCGCTCTGGTCACTGCCGTCGCCCTGGCATCGCTGCTCAGCGGATGTAAAAAGGAAGAAGCGGCACCGCCCGCTCAAACCCCTCAGGTCGGCGTGGTCACCCTTCAACCTCAAGCCTATACCCTGACCTCCGAATTGCCGGGGCGCACCACTGCGTTCCGCATCGCCGAAGTCCGGCCCCAGGTCAATGGCATCATTCTCAAGCGCCTGTTCAAGGAAGGCGGCGACGTCAAGGAAGGCCAGCAGCTTTACCAGATCGATCCGTCGGTCTATGAAGCCACGCTCAAAAGCGCCCAGGCCAACCTGCAGCAGACCAAGTCGATTGCCGACCGCTACAAGCAACTGGTCAACGAGCAGGCGGTCAGCCGTCAGGAATACGACACCGCCGTGTCCAACCGCCTGACCTCGGAAGCCAACCTGCAGAGCGCCCAGATCAACGTGCGCTACACCAAGGTGTTCGCGCCGATCTCCGGGCGCATCGGGCGTTCTTCGGTCACCGAAGGCGCGCTGGTCAGCAATGGCCAGGCCGACGCCATGGCGGTGATCCAGCAACTGGACCCGATCTACGTCGACGTCACGCAATCCTCCGCCGAGATGCTGAAACTGCGTCGCGACCTGGAAAGCGGCCAACTGCAAAAAGCCGGCGAAAACGCCGCCATGGTCAAGCTGACCCTGGAAGACGGCAGCGAATACAGCCAGCAAGGTCGCCTGGAGTTCTCCGAGGTGTCGGTCGACCAGACCACCGGCTCGGTCACCCTGCGTGCCGTGTTCCCCAACCCTGAGCACACCCTGCTGCCGGGCATGTTTGTCCACGCGCAATTGCAGGCCGGTGTGAACAGCAAGGCAATCCTCGCCCCGCAGCAAGGCGTGACCCGCGATATCCGGGGTATCCCGACGGCGCTGGTGGTGACCGCCGACAACAAGGTCGAACACCGCGTGCTGGTGGCCAACCGTACCGCCGGCGCCTACTGGCTGGTGGAAAAAGGCCTGAATGCCGGTGACCGTGTGATTACCGAAGGCTTGCAGTTCATCAAGCCGGGCATCACGGTTGACGCGAAGGAAGCCACCAACGCCAAGCCCGCCGGTACTGCTCCTGCCGCCGCTGGCAAAGGGGAGTAATACATGTCGAAATTTTTTATCGACCGTCCCATTTTCGCCTGGGTAATCGCCCTGGTGATCATGCTGGTCGGGGCCTTGTCGATCCTCAAGTTGCCCATCAACCAATACCCGGCCATCGCGCCAACCGCCATTGATATCCAGGTGACCTACCCAGGCGCGTCCGCACAAACCGTGCAGGACACCGTGGTGCAGGTGATCGAGCAGCAACTCAACGGTATCGACAACCTGCGTTATGTGGCCTCGGACAGTAACTCCGACGGCAGCATGACCATCACCGCGACGTTCAACCAGGGGACCAACCCCGACATCGCCCAGGTCCAGGTGCAGAACAAGCTGAACCTGGCGACCCCATTGCTGCCGCAAGAAGTGCAGCAACAGGGGATCCGTGTGACCAAGTCGGTGAAGAACTTCCTGATGGTGATCGGCCTGGTGTCCGAAGACGGCAGCATGACCAAGGATGACCTGTCCAACTACATCGTTTCCAACATCCAGGACCCGATTTCCCGGACGTCTGGGGTGGGTGACTTCCAGGTCTTCGGTTCCCAGTACGCCATGCGTATCTGGCTGGACCCGGCCAAGTTGAACAACTTCCAGATGACCCCGGTGGATGTCAGCAGTGCCATCGCCGCGCAGAACGTCCAGGTGGCCACCGGCCAATTGGGCGGCCTGCCAGCCCTGCCCGGCACCCAGTTGAACGCCACCATCATCGGCAAGACCCGCCTGCAGACCGCCGAGCAGTTTGAAAAGATCCTGCTGCGCGTCAACGCCGACGGCTCCCAAGTACGCCTGGGCGATGTCGCCCGTGTCGAGCTGGGTGGCCAGAACTACAGCATCAGCGCCCAGTTCAACGGCAAGCCGGCTTCCGGCATGGCGATCAAGCTGGCCTCGGGCGCCAACGCCCTGGACACCGCCAAGGCCATCCGTGCCACGGTCGCGTCCCTGGAGCCGTTCTTCCCGCCGGGCATGAAGGCGGTGGTTCCGTATGACACCACCCCAGTGGTGACCGAATCGATTTCCGGGGTTGTCGATACCCTGATCGAGGCGATCGTCCTGGTGTTCCTGGTGATGTACCTGTTCCTGCAAAACTTTCGCGCCACCATCATCACCACCATGACCGTACCGGTGGTGTTGCTGGGTACGTTCGGTATCCTCGCGGCCTTCGGCTTCACCATCAACACCTTGACCATGTTCGGCATGATCCTGGCCATCGGCTTGCTGGTGGACGATGCGATCGTGGTGGTGGAAAACGTCGAGCGGGTGATGGCCGAGGAACACCTATCGCCCAAGGAGGCGACGGTCAAGTCCATGGGCCAGATCCAGGGGGCCCTGGTGGGCATCGCCCTGGTCCTGTCGGCGGTACTGCTGCCGATGGCGTTCTTTGGCGGCTCCACGGGGGTCATCTATAAACAGTTCTCCATCACCATTGTGTCGGCGATGGCCCTGTCGGTGCTGGTTGCCCTGATCTTCACCCCGGCCCTGTGCGCCACCATGCTCAAGCCGATCGACCCCGAAAAACATGGCCAACCCAAGCGCGGGTTCTTCGGCTGGTTCAACCGCACCTTCGACCGTGGCGTCCTGAGCTACGAGCGCGGCGTGGGCAACATGATCAAGCACAAGGCACCTTCGTTCCTGGTGTACCTGATCATCTTTGCCGGCATGATCTGGCTGTTCACCCGGATTCCAAGCGCGTTCCTGCCCGAGGAAGACCAGGGTGTGATCTTCGCCCAGGTGCAGACGCCGGTCGGTTCTTCGGCCGAGCGTACGCAAGTGGTCATCGACGAAATGCGCGCGTTCCTGTTGAACGACAAGGAAGGCGAGCCGGGCGAAGGCAAGGCCGTGAAGTCGGTCTTTACCGTGAACGGTTTCAACTTCGCTGGTCGTGGCCAAAGTTCGGGCCTGGCGTTTGTCATGCTCAAGCCGTGGGACGAGCGGGATGCCTCGCAGTCGGTGTTCGAGGTGGCCAAGCGTGCCCAGGGCTACTTCTTCCAGACCTTCAAGGACGCCATGGTATTTGCCATCGTGCCGCCTTCGGTACTGGAATTGGGTAACGCCACCGGTTTCGACGTGTTCCTGCAAGACCAGGGCGGTGTGGGTCACGAAGCGTTGATGAACGCCCGTAACCAGTTCCTCGGCATGGCTGCGCAAAGCAAGATCCTCGCCGGCGTGCGCCCCAACGGCGTCAACGATGAGCCGCAGTACGAGCTGACCATCGATGACGAGAAGGCCAGTGCCCAGGGCATCAGCCTGTCGAGCATCAACCAGACCCTGGCGATTGCCCTGGGTGGCAGCTACGTCAACGACTTTATCGACCGTGGCCGGGTGAAGAAGGTCTATGTGCAGAGCGAGGCTGCTGGCCGGATGTCCCCGGAAGACCTGAACAAATGGTTCGTGCGCGCCAATGACGGAAAAATGGTGCCACTTTCAGCAATTGCCTCTGGCAAATGGATCTACGGCTCGCCGAAACTGTCGCGGTACAACGGTGTAGCGGCAATGGAAATCCTCGGTACACCGGCACCGGGCTACAGCACCGGTGACGCCATGGCCGAGGTCGAACGCATCGCCAAGCAACTGCCGGCGGGTGTGGGCTATGCCTGGACCGGCCTGTCGTACGAAGAACGCTTGTCCGGCTCCCAGGCACCGGCGTTGTACGCCCTGTCGCTGCTGGTGGTGTTCCTCTGCCTGGCAGCGTTGTACGAAAGCTGGTCGATTCCGATTGCGGTAGTGCTGGTGGTACCGCTGGGCGTGATCGGTGCACTGATGGCGACCAGCCTGCGAGGACTGTCCAACGACGTGTTCTTCCAGGTGGGGCTGTTGGTCACCGTGGGCCTGGCCTCGAAGAACGCCATCCTGATCGTGGAGTTCGCCAAGGAGCTGCATGAACAGGGCAAGGGTATCGTCGAGGCAGCCATCGAGGCGTCCCGCATGCGCCTGCGTCCGATCATCATGACGTCCATGGCGTTCGTCCTCGGCGTACTGCCGCTGGCGATCTCCTCGGGCGCTGGTTCAGGCAGCCAGCACGCAATCGGGACCGGGGTAATTGGCGGTATGATCACCGCCACCGTCCTGGCGATCTTCTGGGTGCCACTGTTCTTTGTGACCGTGTCTGCCATTGGCAGCCGCAAAAAAACTGACAAGTCCGATACACCGCACACTCCTAAAGAGGCTGGCTAATGCGCAAGTCGCTACTTTCCCTGGCAGTCACGGCATTCGTGCTCAGTGGCTGCTCGCTGATCCCTGACTATCAGCGACCTGAAGCACCGGTTGCCGCCCAGTTCCCGCAGGGGCCGGCGTATTCGTCGGCCCAGGCGCCGAGCCAGGCCGCTGCCGAGCAAGGCTGGAAGCAGTTTTTCCACGACCCAGCCCTGCAACAGCTGATCCAGGTCGCGCTGGTGAACAACCGTGACCTGCGCGTCGCCGCGCTGAACATCGACGCCTTTGCCGCGCAGTACCGTATCCAGCGTGCCGACCTGTTCCCGGCCGTCGGCGTCAATGGCAGCGGCAACCGCCAGCGCGTTCCGGCACGGGCCTCGCAAACCGGCGAGTCGAACATCACCAGCTCTTACTCAGCGACCCTCGGGATCAACGCCTATGAGCTGGACCTGTTCGGCCGGGTGCGCAGCCTGAGCGAAGAAGCGTTGCAGAAGTACTTCGCCACCGAAGAAGCACGCCGCAGCACGCAGATCAGCCTGGTAGCCAGCGTGGCCAACGCCTACCTGACCTGGCAGGCGGACAAGGAACTGCTGAAACTGACCCAGGACACCCTGGCGGCGTACGAGCAGAGCTTCAAGCTCACCTCGCGCAGCAACGAAGTCGGCGTGGCCTCGGCCCTGGACTTGAGCCAGGCCCGCACCTCGGTTGAAAGCGCCCGCGTGCAACTGGCCCGCTACACCCGCCAGGTAGCCCAGGACGAAAACAACCTGACCCTGCTGCTGGGCACCGGCCTGCCGGCGAATCTCGCCACCCAGCCGCTGTCCGACGACCTGTTGAGCGAAGTACCGGCCGGCCTGCCTTCGGACCTGCTGCAACGTCGCCCCGACATCCTGCAGGCCGAGCACAACCTCAAGGCGGCCAATGCCAATATCGGCGCGGCACGGGCGGCGTTCTTCCCGAGCATCAGCCTGACCGCCAATGCCGGCACCCTGAGCCCGGACCTCGGCGGCCTGTTCAAGGGCGGCTCGGGCACCTGGTCGTTCGCGCCGCAGATCAACATCCCGATCTTCAACGCCGGTAGCCTGCGCGCCAGCCTGGACTACTCGAAGATCCAGAAAGAGATCAACGTCGCCACCTACGAGAAGTCGATCCAGACCGCGTTCCAGGAAGTCTCCGACGGCCTGGCAGCACGTGCGACCTACAACCAACAGTTGCAGGCCCAGCGTGATTTCGTCGAGGCCAACCAGGACTACTACCGCCTGGCCGAGCGTCGCTACCGCATTGGGGTTGATAGCAACCTGACCTTCCTCGACGCCCAACGCCAGCTGTTCGCTGCCCAGCAAACGCTGATCACCGACCGCCTGGCCCAACTGACCAGCGAAGTGACCTTGTACAAGGCCCTCGGTGGCGGCTGGAACGAACAGACCGCGAAAAATGAGCCAGTGAAAGAAGAAGCGCCGAAGCTCAAGTTGTTCTGATCGGCGTAGCAACACATGAAGCCCACCCTTTGGTGGGCTTTTTCATGGGCGCACAGTTTCGTGCGATCACCGCCCAAAACCCGCCCTCCCCCAATTGAACCGCCCCACACACGCCCCGCACCATGGCCCGCACCTGAAAACCACCAATAACAACAGGTCCCATGCCATGAGCACCTTGCACCCTCGCCGGCTATTGCTGGCTACCGCTGTCGCCAGCCTTGCCCTCCCAGTTGTTGCCCAGGAACACGGCTTTCTGGAAGATGCCAGCGCCAACCTCAACCTGCGCAATTTTTTCTTCAACCGCAATTTCACCAACCCGACCAAGGCCCAGGGCGGCGCGCAGGAGTGGACGCAGAGTTTCATCCTTGATGCCAAGTCCGGTTTCACCCAGGGCACCGTGGGGTTCGGGGTGGATGTGCTGGGCATGTATTCGCAAAAGCTCGACGGCGGTGGCGGCTCCAGTGGCACCCAATTGCTGCCCCTGGATCATGATGGCAAACCGGCGGACAACTTCGGCCGCCTGGGGGTGGCGTTCAAGGCGCGGTTATCGCAGACCGAGTTGAAGGTCGGCGAGTGGATGCCGGTGCTGCCGATCCTGCGTTCGGACGACGGCCGCTCCCTGCCGCAAACCCTGCGCGGCGGGCAGATCACCTCTAAAGAGATCGCCGGCCTGAGCCTGTATGGCGGCCAGTTCCGCGCCAACAGCCCGCGTGACGACAGCAGCATGAGCGACCTGTCGATGTTCGGTAAAACCGCATTCACCTCCGATCGCTTCAACTTCCAGGGCGCCGAATATGCGTTCAACGACAAACGCACCCAGCTCGGCGTATGGAATGCCCAGCTCAAGGACATCTACCGCCAGCAATACCTCAACCTGACCCACAGCCAGCCCGTGGGCGACTGGACCCTGGGCGCCAACCTCGGCTTCTTCTACGGCCAGGACGACGGCAGCGCCCGTGCCGGCAAGCTGCACAACAAGACTTGGTCCGGCCTGTTCTCAGCCAGGTACGGCGGCCACACCTTCTACGTCGGCCTGCAAAAACTCAGCGGCAACAGCGCCTGGATGCGGGTCAATGGCACCAGCGGCGGCACCCTGGCCAACGACAGCTTCAATGCCAGCTACGACAATGCCGAGGAAAAATCCTGGCAGGTGCGCCATGACTACAACTTCGCCCCCCTCGGCGTGCCGGGCCTGACCTTGATGAACCGCTATATCAGCGGCAGCAACGTGCACACCGCCACCGTCAGCGACGGCAAGGAATGGGGCCGGGAAAGCGAAGTGGGCTACACCGTGCAAAGCGGCAGCCTGAAAAGTCTTACCCTGCGCTGGCGCAATTCGAGCATGCGCCGGGACTACAGCAACAATGAGTTTGATGAAAACCGGTTGATCGTCAGTTACCCGATAAGTCTGCTGTAAACCCGCGACAATCTTGCGGTATGGTGCGCGCCTGCCGCTGTTGACCCCATTCAGCAGCGGCCTTTATTTGAGCCGGCCCCCACCATGAAATCCCTTGCCATAGTCGCCTTGTTCGCCCTGGCACTGAGCCTCAGCGCCTGCATCGGCGGGCCCATTGCCCTGACGCCGCAGACCGCACAACGCCTGCAAGCCCAGGCGCCGATCCGTTTCCTGCTGACCTTCGACGATGGCCCCAGTGCCTCGGGGTACGCCAACCCTAGCCGTTCGGTAATCCAGGACCTGGCCCACAACCCGGTGCAGCCGGGGATCAAGGCGATTTTCTTTTTGCAGACCGAGGCCTGGCGTTCAGGCGGCAGCCCGCGGGGGCGTAAAACCATGGAGCGCGAACACGCGGGTGGGCATATCCTGGCCTTTCACACCGCGACGCGCTGGCACAGTAACCATCGCCTGTTAAACGACGAGGACCTGGCCCAGACCCTGCGCCTGGGCGCGGCGACGATTGCCTCGATCACTGGCGCTGCGCCGAGCCTGGTACGCCCGCCCTTCTGGAACTACGACCTGCGCACTTTCGCCGCCTACCAGCGACACGGCATGCACATCCTGCTCACCGACTTGAGTGCCAATGACGGCAAGATCTGGGGTTTCAATGCCAGCCCCCAACGCCGGGCCAACCTGCTACGGCAATTGTCGCTGGTGCGCGAACGCATTGCCCTGGGCGAATTGCCGACCGTGGACGGAGTGATTCCGGTGGTGGTGACCTTTCACGACATCAACCGCTATACCGCCCGGCACCTGCCGGAATACCTGCAGATCCTGATGGACAGCGCCCAGGCCAATGGCCTGAAGACCGCCGCCGAGCCGTTCTACACCGACCGCTCGGCACTGGAGCGCGGGGCCCTGGCGCGCACAGTGAAGGATGCCCACGAAGTGGTGCACTTGCCGGGGGTGTGGAACTGGGTGTGGGACGCCGACGCCCACTGAAAGCCGCACGGCCACCCGAGCCCTGAAAAAAATTGTATTGGTCCCCTGCGGAATCCTTGGCCACTGCTCAGCCACTAGTACTCAAAACGCACACACTATAGCGAGAGTACGTCATGGCAATAGCAACTAGCTTACAACTTTAAACCTACCCCTTCCAAGCCAGCCTGCTGTAGCACTGGCGGGTAACTCCGTCTCGAATCCCATCACGATTCAAAGCCCGCCACTAAAAAAATCACATGCACAATTCACGTCAAGTTCAAAGTTGACCCCCGATCAAAACTACGTTGAAAAATATCCAGTCTATACAAACTCTTTCACCCTCTTTAGCGACAACCATATAAAAATAACCCATAAAGTCACTTGGGAAAAAACCAAGGATGATGGATATATAAACAGAAATAACGCTCTGCAAATCGTAACAGGTGATAATTCAGACCTCATAAAAGTCAACCCTTCGTCAGGCAACGACATTCACCTAGAAGTCAATGGCACTCACTACCTATTAAAAATCAACAACCATGAAGACTACCCAGAGCAACTGCACATCAAGTCAAAAGGCGGTGATGATCACATCAGGGTTGATCCTCGCGTCACTATCCCCATCACCATTGAGGGGGGTAGGGGCAACGACAGGATTGAAACCCTTGGCAGCGGTGCAACCCGTGTCTACGGCGGTGCAGGAGATGACGACATTACCTTGGGCAGCGGCGACAGCTACGCCGAGGGCAATAGCGGCAATGACAAAATGCGTGGCGGCACGGGCAAGACCGTCATGTATGGCAACAACGGCGCTGACCTGATGTTCTCCGGCCCCGGCAGCAAGGGAACGTTCAGCTATATGGATGGCGGCACGGGCAACGACACCATGATCGGCGCCAGCCCCTTGAACCTGATGCATGGCGGCCCCGGAGAAGACTTGATGTACAGCATAGGGCCGACCACGTTCTACACCGGTCGAGGCCGGGACACCGTGCTGGCAAACCATGCAAGCGACAGGATCTACGCCGACGCCGGTGATCGTGTCGCCAGGGTTGCCGGCTCTACCCTAAGACAGGTCCGAATAAACGATGCCGGCCACAAAGCCTTTAAAATCGAAGGCTCAGACAAGTTCAAACAACAAACCCAAGACGATCTTGAATTTTTCAGAAATTCGCCAACTGCACAAACAATGCTCACTGAACTGGACCAGGCGGCCGAACTCAATGGTTCCCCCGTCACCATTCGCGAGACCGGTGACCGCCCTAATTATTCATTCCGCAACAACCTCACTAGAGAATACGATAAACAACTAAAAGAATATGACGACCTCGCAGAATCCCCCTTGCTAGGTTTTATCCAAGGTCAAGCCAAGGGTTCGGTAGCAACTGGCGCGGCAATAAACAACAACCCCGGCCTCATCGTCGAAGAACCGCCGGTCATTAGTCTTTACCATGAAATGGCCCATGCTTATAACGGTGCCCATGGCACACTCCTACCAGGCCAAACCAATGACGAGCCCAACCTGGAGCGCCAAGCCGTTGGGTTGGAGACCAATGCTCCCGCCTTTGATTTTGACAACAACCCCAGGACGCCCCCCACCACAACCAACCCCAAGCCCTTTACCGAAAATGCGCTGCGTGAAGAAACCGGCTTTCCACGGCGTAATTCCTACATTCAACCTGCTGAAGAATGACTTGGCATAAGAGTGGCAAATCGTCGTCAGCCCAGCGACTCCACCCCCAGCTCGTCCCACACCGACTCTGCCAGGTGAAACGTTGCATTGGCCGCCGGAATCCCGCAGTAGATCGCGCTCTGCATCAGCACTTCCTTGATCTCGGCGCGGCTCACGCCATTGCTGGCGGCCGCGCGCAGGTGCAGTTTGAGCTCTTCGCTGCGATTCATGCCGATCAGCATGGCAATGGTGATCAGGCTGCGGGTATGCCGGGGCAAACCGGGGCGGGTCCAGATATCGCCCCAGGCATGGCGGGTGATCATGTCCTGGAATTCGCTGTTGAACTCGGTCAGGGCATTGAGGCTGCGCTCGACATGGGCATCGCCCAGCACTTCACGACGTACCTTGAGGCCCTCGGCATAACGTTGTTTCTCGTCCACAAAAGCGCCCTCAGCGATCCAGCAGGAAAGTCAGTACCCGGTCGCTGAATGCGGCCCCGGCTTGCACGTTGGACAGATGCGCCGCGTAGAACTCGGCGTACTCGGCACCCGGCACCTGTTGCTGAATAAACAGGCTGCCGGACGGCGGCGTCACCGCATCCTCAGTGCCGGCAATCACCAACGTCGGCACCTGGATGGAGGCCAGTTGCTCACGCAGATCCGCATCGCGCACCGCGCCGCAGTTGGCCGCATAGCCTTGGGGCGATGTGGCCGCGAGCATGTCGGTAATGCGCTTGGCCTGGTCGGGATGAGCCTGGGCAAAATCGGCGGTAAACCAGCGCGCAATCGAGGCATCGCGCAAGCCGACCATGGCCGCCTGGCCATCGCGCAGGACCATGTCGATCCGGGGGTTCCAAATTTCCGGGCTGCCGATCTTGGCCGCCGTGTTGCACAGCACCAGCTTGAGCAAGCGCTCGCCGGCATTGATCCCCAGCCACTGGCCGATCAACCCGCCCATGGACAGGCCGCAGAAATGCGCACGCTGGATATCCAGCGCATCCAGCAACGCCAGCACGTCACGCCCCAGTTGCTCAATGCTGTAGGGGCCCTCGGTGACCAGGGACTTGCCGTGGCCACGGGTGTCCAGGCGCAGCACCCGAAAATGCTCGGTAAAGGCCGGCATCTGCGTATCCCACATCTGCAGGTCGGTGCCCAGGGAGTTGGACAGCACCAGTACCGGCGCGCCTTCGGGGCCTTCCAGTTGATAGTTCAGTTCGCCATCGGCGAGTTTTACAAATCCCACAGCAGCCTCCTCAGGCAGACAATACAAAGTGTTCAGCCACGGCGCGGCTGACCCAGGTGTGTGCCTGGCCCAGGTAATGCGCCGGGTCCAGCAGGCGATCCAATTCCAGCGCCGACAGCTGGGCGGTGACTTGCGGCTCATCGGCCAATACCGCGCGCAAATGGCGATGCTCGGCGACCGCGCGTTTGCAGCACTGTTCCAGCAGGTGATGGGCGGTTTCCCGGCCCAGGCGCTGGGCCAATGTGATACTGACGGCTTCGGCCAGCACCAGGCCCTGGGTCAGGTCGAGGTTGTGGCCCATGCGTTGCGCATCGACCTCCAGGCCTTCGCTCACCAGCAGCGCCTGCTGCAAGGCACCGGACACCAGGCGGCAGATTTCGGGCAGGGTTTCCCATTCGGCATGCCACAGCCCCAGGCTACGTTCGTGCTCCTGGGGCATGGCGCTGAACATCGTCGCCACCAACCCCGGGACCCGCGTGGCCGCGCTGATCAACACCGCAGCGCCGACCGGGTTGCGCTTGTGCGGCATGGTCGAGGAACCGCCCTTGCCCGGCGCCGACGGCTCGAACACTTCCGCCGCTTCGGTCTGCATCAACAGGCTGATGTCCCGCCCGAGCTTGCCCAGGCTGCCGGCGATCAGGCCCAGCACGCTGGCAAACTCCACCAGACGGTCACGCTGGGTATGCCAGGGTTGTTCGGGCAGCGTCAGTTGCAACTCCGTCGCCAGAGCCCGTGCCACCGGCATGGCTTGTTCGCCCAGTGCAGCCAAGGTGCCGGACGCACCGCCAAACTGCAGGACCAACAGGCGCGGCTTCAACTCCACCAGCCGTTGGCGACTGCGCGTTACCGCCCCCAGCCAACCGGCGATTTTCATGCCCAGGGTGACCGGTGTTGCGTGCTGCAACCAGGTGCGCCCGGCCAAGGGCACGTCGGCATAACGCTGCGCCTGGGCGGCAAGCACCGCGCCCAGCCGGGCCAGGTCCGCCTCGACCAGTTCCAGCGCCCGCCGCAGTTGCAGCACCAGGCCCGTGTCCATCACATCCTGGCTGGTGGCGCCCAGATGCACATAGCGCTCGGCGCCGGCGTCTTCGCTGGCAATCAACTTGCCCAGGGCCTTCACCAATGGAATCGCCGAATTGCCCGCCGTGGCAATCGCCACGCCGAGGGCATCCACGTCGTACAGCGAGGCCAGGCACGCCTGGGCAATCGGTGCGACGGCGGCCGGCGGGATCAACCCGACCTGGGCCTGCGCCCGGGCCAATCCGGCTTCAAAGTCCAGCATGCCCTGCAAGCGTGCCTGGTCACAGAACACTTCGGCCATGCTACCGGCGGTGAAGTAAGCGTCGAACAATTGGTTGCTCGTGCGCAGCGTCATAACTCATCCCTTACAGATCGTGGTGCAGGTACTCCGCCTGTTTCGGTAGGCGCAGGCTGAACAGGAACGCAATCGCCATCATGCCGGTCACGTACCAGTAGAAGGTGTTTTCCAGGCCGATGGACTTCAAGCCCAGGGCCACGTATTCCGCCGAACCGCCGAAGATCGCGTTGGCCACCGCATAGGCCAGGCCCACGCCGAGGGCGCGCACTTGTGGCGGGAACATTTCCGCTTTTACCAGGCCGCTGATGGAGGTGTAGAAACTTACAATCGCCAGCGCCAGGGTAATCAGCACAAAGGCCAGGAACGGGCTGGTCACGGTTTTCAGGGTCAGCAGGATCGGCACCGTGCACAGGGTGCCGAGGGCGCCGAACCAGAGCATCGAGTTACGCCGGCCGATCTTGTCCGAGAGCATGCCGAACAGCGGCTGCATGCACATATAGAGGAACAGCGCGCCGGTCATGATGTAGCTGGCGGTCTTGGCGTGCATGCCGGCGGTGTTCACCAGGTATTTCTGCATGTAGGTGGTAAAGGTGTAGAAGATCAGCGAGCCGCCGGCGGTGTAGCCGAGCACGGTGATAAACGCCGCCTTGTGATCGCGAAACAGCGCCCTGATGCTGCCAGCGTCCTTGTTTTCACGCATTTCCTGGCTGGTGGTTTCTTTCAGGGAGCGGCGCAGCAGCAGCGAGATCACCGCCGCCACCGCACCGATCACAAACGGAATGCGCCAGCCCCAGGCCCGCAGTTCGTCTTCGGTGAGCAGTTGTTGCAGGATCACCACCACCGACACCGCCAGCAGTTGCCCGCCGATCAGGGTCACGTATTGGAACGAAGCGAAGAAGCCGCGCTGGCCCTTGAGCGCGACTTCGCTCATGTAGGTGGCCGTGGTGCCGTACTCACCGCCCACCGACAGGCCCTGGAACAACCGCGCCATCAGCAGCAGGGCCGGAGCCCAGGCGCCGATGTCCTTGTAGGTGGGCAGAAAGGCGATGACCAGGGAGCCGGCGCACATCATCAGCACCGAGATCATCATAGAGTTCTTGCGCCCATGCTTGTCGGCGACCCGGCCAAACAGCCAGCCGCCGATGGGGCGCATCAGAAAGCCTGCGGCGAACACGCCGGCGGTGTTGAGCAGTTGCACCGTGGGGTCGTCGGAGGGGAAAAACGCCGGGGCGAAGTAGATCGCACAGAAGGCGTAGACGTAGAAGTCGAACCATTCGACCAGGTTGCCGGAAGAGGCCCCGACAATCGCAAAAATCCGTTTGCTGCGTTCTTCTCCGGTGTAGTGACTGGTAGTCGTTGTCATTTTTTTTCACTCGTGGGGAACGGGTTAGATTCTAGACATACTTTGCAACAACCTCGTTCCGCAAGCAGACCTTTGGATAGCCGTTGCCTGTGCCGGCCCTATCGCAGGCAAGCCAGCTCCCACAGGTGAGCGCATTCCAGTGTGGGAGCGGGCTTGCCCGCGATGGCGCCCTTGTAGCCAACTCAATAATCGAAAAACACCGTTTCTTCATCGGTGCCCTGAAGAATCACATTCCACTGATACACCCCCGACGCATCCGTCTTGGCAACCAATGTATGCCGCCGTTCTGCCGGCACACTCGCCAGCAACGGGTCATCCCCGTTGGCCGCCTCGCCGTCGAAATAAATCCGCGTCAGCAAGTGCTTGACCAAACCACGGGCAAACACCAGCACCACCAAATGCGGCGCCTGGGTCGTGCCCTTGAGACCCGGCACGCTACCCGGCTTGATGGTGCTGAAGCGAAAGCGCCCTTCGCCATCCACCGGCACCCGGCCAAACCCTGCGAAGTTGGGGTCCAGGGCTTTGTCCTGGTCATCCTCGGGGTGGTCATACTTACCAGCGGCGTTGGCCTGCCAGACTTCCAGCATGGCATCGTTGACCCCCTCGCCGTTGCCATCCACCACCTGCCCGGTGATGGCCACGCGCTCGCCGAGAGTGCCCGCACTGGCCAGGTCTTCGCGGTTCAGCCAGGTCAGGCCGATGTGGTAATACGGCCCGACGGTGTGGGACGTGGTTGCGTTGAGGGTCATGTCATTTCTCCATCGGCGTGGCGTCGCGGCCGCGCAGGACAATGTCCCAGCGGTAGCCGAGGGCATAGTGCGGCACGGTCTTTTCCAGGTCGAAACGGGCGATCAGGCGTTCCTTGGCCGCGGTGTCCGGCACGCAGTTGTAGATCGGGTCATAGGCCAGCAGCGGGTCGCCGGGAAAGTACATCTGGGTCACCAGGCGCGTCAGCACACTGGGGCCGAACAGCGAGAAGTGGATATGCGCCGGACGCCAGGCATTGTGGTGGTTGCCCCACGGATAGGCGCCGGGCTTGATGGTCTGGAACTGGTACCCGCCATCGGCATCGGTGACGGTGCGGCCGGTGCCGGTAAAGTTGGGGTCCAGGGGCGCGTCGTGCTGGTCGCGCTTGTGGTGGTAGCGCCCGGCGGCGTTGGCCTGCCAGATCTCCACCAGGATGCCCGGCACAGGCAGGCCGTTTTCGTCCAGGACCCGACCATGAATGATGATGCGCTCGCCTTGGGGTTCACCCTCGTGCTGGGCGGTCAGGTCGTTGTCGTGCTCGGCAAGGCGTTCGGCGCCGATGGTCGGGCCGGTGATTTCCGACAGCGAATGGGGCAAAAACACCAGGGGTTTGGACGGCGCACGCAGGTTCGTCGACTGGTAGGCCGGATGCAGGTAATCCGGCTGAGTACCTGCTTGCGGGCGCCGGTATCCGGGCTTGTCACTCATGGAGCAATCCTCTTTATTCTTGTAGGTCTTAAACGCGTTCGATCGCCAGGGCCAAACCTTGGCCGACGCCGACACACAGGGTCGCCAGGCCTTTGCTGCCGCCGGTTTTTTCCAGTTGATGCAGTGCGGTCAGCACCAGGCGCGCGCCGCTCATGCCCAGCGGGTGGCCCAAGGCAATGGCGCCACCGTTCGGGTTGACCTGGGGCGCGTCGTCCGCCAGGCCCAGTTCACGCAGCACCGCCAAGCCCTGGCTGGCGAAGGCTTCGTTGAGTTCGATCACATCAAAATCGCTGACCGCCAGGCCCAGGCGCTCGACCAACTTGCGCACCGCAGGCACCGGGCCGATGCCCATCACCCGGGGTTCGACCCCGGCACTGGCCATGCCCAACACCCGGGCGCGGGCGGTCAGGCCGTGTTTTTTCACAGCATCGGCGCTGGCCAGGATCAAGGCGGCGGCGCCATCGTTGACCCCGGAGGCGTTGCCGGCGGTGACAGTCTTGTCCGCACCATTGACCGGCTTGAGCCTGGCCAGGGCTTCAAGGGTGGTGTCGGCACGCGGGTGTTCGTCGTGCTCCACCAGGGTCTCGCCTTTTTTATGGGCGACCCGCACCGGCACGATTTCTTCCGCGAAGAACCCCGCAGCCTGGGCCACGGCCGTGCGTTGCTGGCTGCGCAAGGCGAAGGCGTCCTGGTCGGCGCGCGAGACGTTGTAGTCATCCGCCACATTGTCAGCGGTCTGCGGCATGGCATCCACGCCGTACTGGGCCTTCATCAACGGGTTGATAAAGCGCCAGCCGATGGTGGTGTCTTCCAGCTTCATGTTGCGCGAGAACGCGGCATCCGCCTTGCCCATCACAAACGGCGCACGGGACATCGACTCGACGCCACCGGCAATCGCCAGCTCCATTTCGCCACTGGCGATGGCGCGGAACGCGGTGCCGATGGCGTCCATGCCCGAAGCGCACAGGCGGTTAAGGGTGACGCCTGGGATGCTCGGCGCCAAGCCGGCCAGCAGCGCGGCCATGCGCGCCACGTTGCGGTTGTCTTCACCGGACTGGTTGGCACAGCCGAGGAACACTTCGTCAACCGCGTTCCAGTCCACCGACGGGTTGCGCGCCATCAGTGCCTTGATCGGCAAGGCCGCCAGGTCATCGGCGCGGACGGTGGACAGGCCACCGCCGAAACGGCCGATGGGGGTACGGATGGCATCACAGATAAACACGTCGCGCATCAGGCTTCTCCTGGGGCTTGGCCATGGGCGGCAGCCGTACGGGCTTCAAGGTCGCGCAAGGCGTTCAGTTCGATGTCGGTGGGTTCGGCGCTGGTGCCGACCTGCTCGGCAAAGCGGATTGCCCAACCGGTGGCGGCGACCACTTGCTCGCGGGTCACGCCAGGGTGCAAAGCCGTGACCACGAACTCATGGGTGCCCTCTTCCGGCTCCATGATGCACAGGTCGGTAATGATGCCGACAGGGCCTGCGCCTGGCAGGCCGAGGCGCTTGCGCGAATCGCCGCCTTCGCCATGGCCGACCGAGGTAATGAAGTCCAGTTTGTCGACAAACGAACGGGACGACTGCTTGAGGATGATCAGCACGCTCTTGGCGGAACCGGCGATTTCCGGCGCGCCACCGGCACCCGGCAGGCGCACCTTGGGCTGGTGATAGTCACCGACCACGGTGGTGTTGATATTGCCGAAGCGGTCGACCTGGGCCGCGCCGAGAAAGCCGACGTCAATGCGCCCGCCTTGCAGCCAGTAGCGAAAAATCTCACCGGTGGGTACAACGCTGTCGGCGGTTTCCGCCAACTCGCCGTCGCCGATGGACAGCGGCAGTACCGAGGGCTTGGCGCCAATCGGGCCAGACTCGTAGATCAACACCACATCCGGCGAAGACGTCAGACGCGCCAGGTTGGCGGCCTTGGACGGCAGGCCAATACCGACAAAGCACACCGCACCGTTCTTCAGGCGGCGCGCGGCGGCGACGGTCATCATCTCATTGGTCGAGTAAGTCATTACTTGGCCTCCTGGGCGGCAGCCAGCTTGGCCTGGAATTGACTGAAATCAGCGGTGCCATGGATGTATTCATCGATCCAGGCGGTAAATGTCCCACGATCCCGAGCGATCGGATCCCAGGCTTGATAGAAGCGATTGTCACGCTCGGTGTAACCGTGGGCGTAGGACGGATGCGCACCACCCGGCACATGGCACACGGCAGTCAGGGCCCAGGTCGGCAGCACGCAGGCGTTCATCGGTGCGTTGAGGTCATCGACCATTTCTTCGACGGTGACGATGCAACGCTTGGCCGCCAGCGCGGCCTCTTTCTGCACCCCGAGGATTCCCCACAACAGCACGTTGCCCTTGCGGTCGGCCTTTTGCGCATGGATCACGGTGATGTCCGGGCGCACCGACGGCACCGCCGCCAGCACTTCGCCAGTGAAGGGGCAGGTCACGGTCTTGATCAACGGGTTGACCTTGGGCAGGTCGGAACCGGCATACGCCCGCAGCACCGCGAACGGCAGGCCGGATGCGCCGGCCACATAGGCGTTGGCCAGGTCCGCATGGCTGTGCTCTTCGATCTCCAACGGTTGCGGCCATTGCTTCTCGACCGCGTCCCGCAGGCGATGCAGGGAGCCGACACCAGGGTTGCCGCCCCAGGAGAAAATCAACTTGCGCGCACAGCCGGCCCCGATCAGTTGGTCGTAGATCAGGTCGGGGGTCATGCGTACCAGCGTCAGGTCTTTCTTGCCCTGACGAATGATTTCATGACCCGCTGCTGTAGGGATCAGGTGGGTAAAGCCTTCGAGCGCGACGGTATCGCCGTCATTGACGAACTGCTTTACCGCATCAGCCAGCGAAAGGATTTCAGCCATGGGGTTGGGCTCCCGATGTAGGTCGAAAAAGGCGCTGGAGGCAGCGCCGAAGTGCTTGAAGAGTAAGCCGGGGTAAGGGCCCAAACAATCCGATAATCGACTAACTGTTCGATAATCGAACAGATTGTTGCCTGGCTAACATTCCCCCAAACACCTCTGATTTCCATGTGAACACCGTCCCTGTGGGAGCGGGCTTGCTCGCGATTGCGGTGTATCAGGTGGCATCGGCGTGGCTGACCAGGCCCTTGATCACTACCGCCGTGGTGGCCAATGCCGCCGGAATCACCAACGCCGTCAACACCTGCTCGAAGTTCCAACCAAGCCCCAACAGCGTGGCGCCCATCCACGCGCCGAGGATCGCGCCAAAACGCCCGATCCCCAGCATCCACGAGACCCCGGTGGCGCGCCCCTGGGTCGGGTAAAACCGCGCAGCCAGCGAAGGCATGGCCGATTGCGCACCGTTGACACACATCCCGGCGATCAACACCAGGGTCGCCAATAGCGTGATATTGCCCAGGCTCTGGCCCACGGCGTAGGCAAACACCCCAGCCAGCAGGTAGAAGGTGCCGATGACCTTGTGCGGATTGAACCGGTCCATGGCCCAGCCCACGCCCACGGCGCTGAGCACCCCGCCAAACTGGAACAACGCGCCGATAAACGCCGCCTGTTCCATGCTGGCGCCGCTGTCGCGCATCAGGGTCGGCAACCAACTGGTCAGCAGGTACACAATCACCAGGCCCATAAAGTAGGTGAGCCACAGCAACAGGGTGCCGGCGCTGTAGGTGCCGCCGAAGATCACCGCGAACACATTGCGCGCCTTGACGGTTTTCTGTTCCGGGACACTGAAGCTTGAGGCCTGGGCGACGGTGGCCGGGTCGATGGGCGCCAGGGCCTGGCGCACCTTGTCCGTACCGCGATTGCGTACCACCAGGTAGCGCGCCGATTCCGGCAGCCACAGCAGCAGTACGCCCACCAGGATCAACGGCAGGATGCCGCCGAGCAGCAGCAGGCTGTGCCAGCCGAACATCGGGATCAGCATGGCCGAGATAAACCCGCCACCGGCCATGCCCAGGTTGAATCCGCAGAACATGCTGGTCACCAGCAACGATTTATGGCGCTCCGGGGTGTATTCAGACAACAGGGTCGTCGCATTCGGCATGCCGGCACCCAGGCCCAGGCCGGTCAGGAAGCGCAACACCAGCAACTGATCAACGTTGCTGCTGTAGGCCGAAGCCAGGCTGAACGCGCCGAACACCAGCACCGCCCCCACCAGCACCACCTTGCGCCCGAAACGGTCGGCCAAGGGCCCGGAGCCCAGGGCGCCAAACACCATGCCGATCAACGCGGCACTCATCACCGGGCCGAGGCTGGCGCGGTCGATCCCCCAATCCTGGGACAGCGCCGGCGCAATAAAGCCCATGGCCGCCGTATCCAGGCCGTCGAGGAAGACAATCAGGAAACACAGGATCACCACCCGCCATTGATAGCGGGACAGCGGTTGCGCATTGATAAAGGACTGCACGTCCAGACAGGTACCAACAGCAGGCGAAGGTTGATTCATTGTTTTTATTTCCACACCGATGGCGGGCGGACGACGGCGAGTCGTCATTATTATGGGGGCGAAACCAGAACGGCGACGGTAGACGCCGTCGCGGTCAATCACGCTGCCGCGACATTAATAAGCCAGGGGAAACACCGTCAATTCGTCAAACCGGGATCTGTGCGGTCACCGAACAGCTTAAGCAAACAACTGGGTACTCAGCTCCTGGCTGGCGCTCAGCATGCTCGGCAGGAAGCGCTGCTCCAGCTCGCTGCGGCTGACCCGGCCGGCGTGGGTGCTGACGTTCAGCGCGGCCAGCACCTGGCCAGACGCGTCATACACCGGCACGGCAATGGAACGCAGGCCCTGCTCCAGTTCCTGGTCGACAATGCACCAGCCCTGCTGCCGCACTTGTTGCAGGCACTCGAACAACGCCTGGGGCGTGGTCAGGGTGCGGCTGGTCTTGGTTTGCAGGTCGGCATGGTCCAGGTAATCCTGCAGCGATGCATCGTCCAGGGCCGCCAGCAGGATCCGGCCCATGGAGGTGCAATAGGCCGGCAGCCGGCCACCGACCGACAGATCCACCGAGATCAGGCGCTGGGTCGTGGCGGACCGGGCGATGTAAAGGATGTCGTCGCCTTCCAGGGTCGCCATGTTGCAGGCTTCATGAAGCTGCTCGCTCATGCGGTCCAGGTATGGCTGGGCAGAAACCGCCAGGGGCGTGGACGACAGGTAGGCATGGCCCAGGGTCAGGACCTTGGGCAGCAGCGAGTACGTGCGCCCGTCGGTGGTGGCGTAGCCAAGCTTGATCAAGGTATGCAGGCAACGCCTGACGGCAGCGCGGGGGATTTCCGTGCGATGGCTGATCTGGGCGATGGTCAGGTGGCGCTTGCGCTCTTGGAACGCTTGCACCACGGCCAGCCCGCGCGCCAGGGAGGTCATGAAATCCGGATCGCCGGTAAACGCCTGGATGCGCTTGGCCGGTGACGCAACGATCGGTGGCGCCACAGAGGCAAAGGAGTTGCGCAATTGATCGTTCATTTCAGGTCCTTTCTCTTATTGTCGACCGCCATTACAAGCCGGCGGGCCACGGATGTACAAGGCAAGGGCGCCAACATTGGGCGATTATCGGACGCTCATTCGATAATCGCAATTTGCTGCCGTGGGCGCTGCCGGGCCCCGGCGAGACTCCCCAGCACGGGATGTATTGCGTTCACTTAACGGGCCGGCACTCGACACAACGTCCTTGATTCAATTAATGACATCTACTTTCAACTGTCACAGACAGACTATTAGCCAAGTGTGGCGTCAAGTTCTCGACACTACCGGGCTGACAACATATGCAAGCAAAGTTGACGATTTTTAACTTGTTGGCGATAGTCTTATTCAAATGCGCCGCTATAATGCAGCGTGCAACCAGAGCGAACTGGCCTCGAGAGCGCTCCCCGCGAGCCTTAGCTTTTCCTTGTCCAGACCTTGGTTGCAAATACCGGGAGCCCAGTTCTACTGTCCACCCGTTATTTGTGAAGTAAAAAGAAAACTGTTGCTACGACAGCTGTTCTTCCCGGTGTCGTGGCCGCGTGCAATTATGAAGTGGCATCGCGTTTCACCGGAATCAACTCAACTCAATTAGGTAATAATGTGACGAAAGACGAACTGCGCGCGGAACTTGAGCGCCAGGAACAACGTTACAAGGATGTTTACGGCGGGGAAGTCACCACCTACGCCGCCCAGCCAGAGCCCGAGCGCAAACCCTGGCGCAAACGAGCCAGCCTGCTCGACCAGGCGTTTGCCCAGGAAATCCAGAAGATCGAAAAAGACCTCAAGGCCGAAGAGCCATAAGCCCTGTCGGACTGAGCCTTCCTGGCAAGTCATCGCCCTGCCAGCTACCTCTGGCAGGGGCGCCTTGGGCATGCCCGTCAATCGGCATCTTTCGCGCTATCACGAAATTTCATACAAGCGTTTCAGATCTGCGACATTAATTGTCGCACCCCGCTCTACGCCCTCTATTCTTTACAAATCAATGAGTTGCCAAACCACTGAGAGATCTGGTAGCCGCACCCTTCCCACAAACTAATTCGTTGAAGAATGTTACCGACGAGCAGCTAGTGCATAGATTACTGAGGTTTTCTGGCATAATCGCGCCCCCTTACGACCGGGTCATAAAACCTTCATGATCGATTTATTCAGCGGACTGGATGCTTGGGTTCTTGTGAGCCTGCTGCTCGCCCTCGCCTTTGTCCTCGCCTTCGAGTTCATCAATGGCTTTCATGACACCGCTAACGCGGTGGCCACAGTCATCTATACCAAAGCGATGCCGCCGCACCTGGCCGTATTCTTTTCCGGGGTGTTCAACTTCCTTGGCGTGTTGCTCGGCGGGGTAGGCGTTGCCTATGCCATCGTGCATCTGCTGCCGGTGGAGTTGCTGATCAATGTAAACACCGGCCATGGCCTGGCCATGGTGTTTTCATTATTGGCAGCGGCCATCACCTGGAATCTCGGCACCTGGTATTTCGGGATCCCGGCATCCAGCTCCCACACCCTGATCGGTTCGATCCTCGGTGTCGGCCTGGCCAATGCCCTGATCAACGATATTCCACTGGCGGACGGGGTCAACTGGCAGAAGGCTATCGATATCGGCGCCTCGCTGGTGTTCTCGCCCATGGCCGGCTTCCTGGTCGCTGCCCTGGTGTTGATTGGCCTTAAATGGTGGCGTCCGCTGTCCAAGATGCACAAGACGCCGGACCAGCGCCGCAAGCTCGATGACAAGAAACACCCGCCCTTCTGGAACCGCCTGGTACTGGTGATTTCCGCGATGGCCGTGAGTTTCGTGCATGGCTCCAACGACGGCCAGAAAGGTATCGGCCTGATCATGCTGGTGCTGATTGGTATCGTGCCCGCGCAGTTCGTACTCGATCTGGGCAGCACCACTTACCAGATCGAGCGAACCCGCGACGCCACCCTGCACCTCAACCAGTTCTACCAGCGCAACCACGAAACCCTCGGCGAATTCCTTGCCCTGGGCAAAAGTGTCAAAGACGACCTGCCAGGCAAGTTCCGTTGCAACCCGCAACAGACCGAGCCGACCATCACCGCCCTCCTCGGCACATTGAAGGGTGTTTCTGACTACCGTTCCTTGACCTCCGATCAGCGCATTGAAGTACGTCGCTACCTGCTGTGTCTGGACGACACCGCGAAAAAAGTCGGCAAGCTGCCAGGCCTTGATTCCCGCGAGAAGTCGGACCTGGAAAAACTGCGCAAAGACCTGACCGCCACCACCGAATACGCCCCGTTCTGGGTCATCCTCGCCGTGGCCCTGGCCCTCGGCCTGGGCACCATGGTGGGCTGGAAGCGTGTGGTACTGACGATTGGCGAGAAGATCGGCAAGCAGGGCATGACCTATGCCCAGGGCATGTCGGCACAGATCACCACCGCCACCATGATTGGCTTTGCCAATATCTTTGCCCTGCCGGTGTCCACCACCCACGTGCTGTCCTCCGGCGTGGCCGGGACCATGGTCGCGAACAAGAGCGGCCTACAAGGCGGCACCGTGAAGACTATCCTGATGGCCTGGGTCCTGACCCTGCCGGCCACGGTGAGCCTGTCGGCCGCACTGTTCTGGCTGGCGTCCAAGGCGCTGGGCAGTTAACCGCCTGCGCAATGAATAAAGGCGTGACCTGCGAGGGTCACGCCTTTTTTAATGGCCAAATTCCAGTCAAAAAAAAGGGCGACCGAAGTCGCCCAAAATGCCTTGCGTGCTCATGTAACCCGGAAAAACCTATGGTTTTTTACGCTTGTTCGCGTCTTTCCAGATAAAAAACCCAAACCCTACAAAAAACAGCACCATGAGGCCGACAGTCAGCACCCCGGCAAAAACCACATTATCGAAAAACATGACCGGCCTCCTGCTCTTGCCTTGTTGCGATAGGGCTAAGTTAACCAAGAAGTCGGGGGGAGAAATTGACGGGGATCAATGTCGCCCGCAACGGGGCGTAAAGAAGGGGAATAACTGACCTGTATCAACAGATTCAGGGCATTTCAGCGCTTTTTCGTTTTGTTTTTCGGCTTTTTCTTGGTTTTGCCCAAGGGCATGGCCTGCTCGAACGCCTGGCGCACGTCATTAAGACGCTTGTCGTTGAGGTCGTGGACCCGTTTGGCCCGTTCGGCAGTCAGGTCGATCAGCTTGTCGTCACTCATGGCTTGGCTTACGTGGTGGCTGGCGTGACGCAATAATGCGTCCTGGCCCACCCGGGGGTCAAACCTCGACATCCACCCACAACCCCTGGCGGGGCGCATCCTCGATCAGCGGCGCGACCGGCACCGTGTTATCGGCATTCAGTTCGTCACCAGGAACGGCCAGGTGCTGCTCGGGATCTTCATCGGCCTCGCGCCGGCGCTTTTGTTGTTCCTGCTGGCGTCGTTGTTCCTCGCGCAGCATCAGGGTCGATTGCTCGGCGTCGCGGTGCTTGAGGTCGATGGTGCTTTCGTTGGAGCTCGGCTGCGCAGGCACCACCGGTGGAATATCGGGTTTTGGGCGCACGGGGTCGAGTTGTGACGTGACCGGCACAACACTCAAGGGCAAGATCGGTGGCAACATAATTATGGGTCTCCTGTCAGCAGGCTGTCGGCTGCTGTACCAGCGACTTGAGCCTAGGGCCGCCAACTTGTGACCCAGTCGTCAGTCGCCAGTGCCCCGCCACCCGTCGAATCGCCCTCTTTGCGCCCTGCAAGAGGAGTAGTTTTTGTCAGAGTCCTTTGGCTGGGGGCCTTGTTCCGTTAGAATAGTCGGCTTTTTCACGGCGGGAGTCAGGCAGCATGGCGCAGCAGTATCAACCGGGGCAACGCTGGATTAGTGACAGCGAAGCAGAGCTGGGGTTAGGCACCGTTCTGGCACAGGACGGCCGCTTGCTGACCGTGCTCTATCCGGCCACTGGCGACACCCGCCAGTATGCGCTACGGAATGCGCCCCTCACTCGCGTGAGGTTTTCGCCGGGTGACACCATCACCCACTTCGAAGGCTGGAAAATGACCGTGCGCGAGGTCGACGATGTCGACGGCCTGCTGGTCTACCATGGCCTCAATGGGCAGAACGAGCCCGTCACCCTGCCAGAAACCCAACTGTCGAACTTTATCCAGTTCCGCCTCGCCAGCGACCGTCTGTTCGCCGGCCAGATCGACCCGCTGGCCTGGTTCTCCCTGCGCTACCACACCCTGGAACACACCAGCCGCCAATTGCAGTCCTCGCTTTGGGGCCTGGGCGGCGTGCGTGCGCAGCCGATTGCGCACCAATTGCACATTGCCCGTGAAGTCGCCGACCGTATCGCGCCACGGGTACTGCTGGCCGACGAAGTGGGCCTGGGCAAGACCATCGAAGCCGGCCTGGTGATCCATCGCCAGCTGCTGTCCGGCCGCGCCAACCGCGTGCTGATCCTGGTCCCGGAGAACCTGCAGCACCAATGGCTGGTGGAAATGCGCCGGCGTTTCAACCTGCAAGTCGCACTGTTCGACGAAGAGCGGTTTATCGAAAGCGATGCCAGCAACCCGTTTGAAGACACCCAGCTCGCGCTGGTGGCCCTGGAATGGCTGGTGGACGACGAAAAAGCCCAGGACGCGCTGTTTGCCGCCGGCTGGGACTTGATGGTGGTCGACGAAGCGCACCACCTGGTCTGGCACGAAGAAAAAGCCAGTGCTGAATACCAACTGGTCGAACAACTGGCCGAGACCATTCCCGGCGTGCTGCTGCTGACCGCAACCCCGGAACAACTGGGCCAGGACAGCCACTTCGCCCGTCTGCGCCTGCTGGACCCGAACCGTTTCCATGACGTCAAAGCCTTCCGCGCCGAGAGCGAGAACTATCGCCCGGTGGCCGAAGCCGTCCAGGAGCTGATGGACAAGGGCCGCCTTTCACCGGCTGCGCACAAGACTATCCAGGGCTTCCTCGGCAACGAAGGCGAAGCCCTGCTGGCCGCCGTCAACGATGGCGACACCCAAGCCAGTGCGCGTCTGGTGCGCGAGCTGCTGGACCGCCATGGCACCGGCCGCGTGCTGTTCCGTAACACCCGCGCCGCCGTGCAAGGCTTCCCCGAGCGCAAGCTGCACGCCTACCCGCTGCCGTGCCCGGACGAATACCTGGAGCTGCCGCTGGGCGAGCATGCCGAGCTGTACCCGGAAGTCAGCTTCCAGTCGCAGCCGGATATAGAAGAAGAAAACCGCTGGTGGCGCTTCGACCCGCGCGTGGAGTGGCTGATCGATCAGCTGAAAATGCTCAAGCGCACCAAGGTCCTGGTGATCTGCGCCCATGCCGAAACCGCCATGGACCTGGAAGACGCCCTGCGCGTACGTTCCGGTATCCCGGCCACGGTGTTCCACGAGGGTATGAACATCCTTGAGCGCGACCGCGCCGCCGCCTACTTCGCCGACGAAGAGTTCGGCGCCCAGGTGCTGATCTGTTCGGAAATCGGCAGTGAAGGTCGCAACTTCCAGTTTTCCCACCACCTGGTGCTGTTCGACCTGCCGTCGCACCCGGACTTGCTGGAGCAACGCATCGGCCGTCTGGACCGCATCGGCCAGAAACACGTGATCGAACTGCACGTGCCGTACCTGGAAACCAGCCCGCAAGAGCGCCTGTTCCAGTGGTACCACGAAGCCTTGAATGCTTTCCTGAATACCTGCCCGACCGGCAACGCCTTGCAGCACCAGTTCGGCCCACGCCTGCTGCCGCTGCTGGAAAACGCCGACGACGGCCAATGGCAAGCCCTGATCGACGAAGCCCGCACCGAGCGCGAGCGCCTGGAAGCCGAGCTGCACACCGGTCGCGACCGCCTGCTGGAGCTCAATTCCGGTGGCGCTGGCGAAGGTGATGCGCTGGTCGAGGATATTCTGGAGCAAGACGATCAGTTCACCCTGCCGATCTACATGGAAACCCTGTTCGATGCGTTTGGCATCGACAGCGAAGACCATTCGGAAAACGCGCTGATCCTCAAGCCCAGCGAAAAAATGCTCGACGCCAGTTTCCCCCTCGGCGACGACGAAGGCGTGACCATCACCTACGACCGCAACCAGGCACTGTCGCGCGAAGACATGCAGTTCATCACCTGGGAGCACCCGATGGTCCAGGGCGGCATGGACCTGGTGCTGTCCGGCTCCATGGGCAACACCGCCGTGGCGCTGATCAAGAACAAGGCGCTCAAGCCGGGCACCGTGTTGCTCGAACTACTCTATGTCAGTGAAGTGGTGGCACCGCGTTCACTGCAACTGGGTCGCTACCTGCCGCCGGCGGCCCTGCGCTGCCTGCTGGATGCCAATGGCAATGACTTGTCGGGCCGGGTATCTTTCACCACCTTGAACGACCAGCTGGAAAGCGTGCCACGGGCCAGTGCCAATAAGTTCGTGCAGGCCCAGCGCGATCAGCTGACACCACGGATCAACGCCGGCGAAGAAAAAATCGCCCCGCGCCATGCCGAACGTGTGGCCGAGGCGCAACGTCGCCTGGCGGCAGACACCGACGAAGAGCTGGCGCGCCTGACCGCCCTGCAAGCCGTCAACCCGAGCGTGCGCGACAGCGAGCTGGTTGCCCTGCGCCAACAGCGCGAGCAAGGCCTGGCTATGCTCGACAAGGCGGCGCTGCGGTTGGAGGCGATTCGGGTGCTGGTCGCCGGTTGATCCGCGTCCTGCCCTGTTGAACAAGAAGGCCCGCGCAATGCGGGCCTTTTTTATTCATTTTGGATGTGTGCTGTGAGTCAGGGCCTCATCGCGGGCAAGCCCGCTCCCACACTTGCAATGCATTCCCCTGTGGGAGCGGGCTTGCCCGCGATGCAGTCACCTCGGTCTCAAGCTGTCACCGCAGGCCCGGGCACCTCAACCCGCCCCAACCCATCCTTCATCCGCTGGGCATCGCGCACAAAACACCGCGAAGCCTGGAACAGAAACAGCATGGTCAGGAACAACGCCACCGGGATCAGGTACATGGCGTCATGCAGGCCCACGGCCTTGAACGCCTCGGTCATCTGCTCGGCACCCGCCGCGTACATCGCCGCATGGGCAAAGTAATCAGACAGCGCCCCCACCACCACCGGCCCCATGCCACCACCCAGCAGATACAGGCCGGCGAAGAACAGCGCCATGGCCGTGGCCCGCAGACGCGGTTCCACCACGTCCTGGATCGCCGTGTACACACAGGTGTAGAAGTTATAGGCAAACAACCAGCCCACACTGAACACCGCCACAAACACCCCGATCTCGATCCGCCCGGCGTGCAGGGCCCAGGCCGTGGTCAGCGTGGAGATGATCAGGCTGAACGCGGCAAACAGCAGGCGGCCATTGGCTATGCGCTGGTGAATCTTGTCGGCCACCAGGCCACCCAGGGTCAGGCCGAACAAGCCGGTCACCCCCACAATGACCCCGGTAGCAACCGCCGCCTCCTGCAAGGGCATCAAGAAGTAGCGTTGCAGCATCGGCACCAGGAACGAGTTGCAGGCATAAGTAGCAAAGTTGAAACACAACCCCGCCAGCACCAGCCACAGAAAGGTCGGCACCGCCAGTACCCGGCGGATCGGCCGATCGACCTTCTCCTGGGAGACTTGCACGGTTTCGGCGGCGCCGCGCTTGGGCTCCTTGATGTAGAACATAAACACCGCGAGGATCAGCCCCGGGATGGCCGCAATAAAGAACGGTGCTCGCCAGCTGTCGAACGCCTTGACCATCGCGCCGATGGTGAAGAAGGCCAGCAACAGGCCCAGGGGCAGGCCCAGCATGAAAATCCCCATGGCCCGGGCGCGACGGTGGGCCGGGAACAGGTCGCCGATCAGCGAGTTGGCCGCCGGCGCATAGCTGGCTTCGCCAATGCCGATGCCCATGCGCACCAGCAGGAACGTCCAGAAATTGCCAACCATGCCATTGACCGCCGTCAGCGCGCTCCAACTTGCCAGGCCCCAGCCCATCAGCTTGCTGCGCGAGCCAGTATCGGCCAGGCGCCCCAGGGGCAAGCCGGCAATAGCGTAGACGATGGTGAACGCGGTGCCGATAAGGCCGATCTGGAAGTCACTGAGGTGCCATTCCATGCGGATCGGCTCGATGATAATCGCCGGGATCGTGCGATCAAAAAAGTTGAACAGGTTGGCCAGGAACAACAGGAACAGAATGCGCCAGGCATTCGCCGCTTGGGTCGAGTTCTGCATGGGTCCGTCTCTTTTATTGTTATAGAGGCTCGATGCCGACGCATCCTGCCCGGAACCTGCAATCTAGTCAGACGCGGCGCGGTTGTCTGTAATGATTCGTAAAGCTGATAGGGCGTAATTTCATCCAGGACAGCAGGATTTACCCGGCAAAAAAATAAGCACGCGCCCCCCTTCCCAAGCGCCTTGGCAGGCATAGAATAGCGAGCCTTCCGCTGTTCCCCCTTACCTCTTATTGATGACGTGCCATGTCCGATGCCAGTCCGTGTCTGAATTGCGGTGCCTGCTGTTCACACTTTCGCGTGTCTTTCTTTTGGGGCGAATGCGCTTCATCAGGCGGCACCGTGCCCGATGAGCTGGTGACCCAGGTCAACCCCACCCGGGTGGCGATGATCGGCACCGACCAAAAACCGGCACGCTGCTGCAGCCTTGAAGGTGAAGTAGGCAGCGCCACACGCTGTTCGATCTACGAGCAGCGCTCCAGTGTATGCCGGGAGTTCGAGTCGTCGTGGAGCCAGGGCGAGGTGAACCTCGACTGTGACGCCGCACGCGCCGCGTTCGGCCTGGCGCCGCTGGAGCAACCGCCTTACGCGTTTGAGCTGCCCATCAGCGCTTAGCACCATTGGCTATAGCCGGCATGCCAAAATCAAAGTAATCAAAATGCCATTACCCCTTGCGATTCCGTTGAGCCCTCTATACTCGACTGCATAGGTCATCGCCGCGCGCCGTGACACGAGATGACTCTGTAACGGGACATGCTATGGAATGGCTAGGCCTGCATTTTTTTACCGCCCTTCCCGAGAGCGGGTATTTGTTACTCGATTGCACCCACAACCCCTTCCTGGTGCTACTGGCGTACCTGGTTGCCTGCGCAGCGGGCTTCGGCACCCTGGACATGGCCGAGCGTGTCGGCCACGTTGACAACCTGACGGCACAGCGCCGCTGGCGCGGGGTCGGTGCCGGTTGCCTGGCCGGCGGGATCTGGTCGGCGCACTTCATCAGCATGCTGGCGTTCCAGACGCCCATTACCATCCATTACCAATGGTTCCTGACCTTTGCCTCGTTGCTGATCGCACTGATCGCGTCATTGTTCGCCATGCAAACCCTCAGTCATGCCCAACTGCGCATTCACCAGTACTTGGTAGCGGCCATCTGGATGGGCCTGGGCATCGCCCTGATGCATTACGTGGGCATGGCCGCCATGCGCTCCGAGGCCCAGATGTATTTTTCCAGCGGGCTGTTTGGCTTGTCGGTGGCGATCGCCATCGGGGCCAGCCTGGCGGCGCTACTGTTGTCCCAATACCTGCGCAATGGCAGCGGGATGTTTCACCAGTTGCTCAAGTACGGTGCCAGCCTGGTGCTCGGCGCCGGTATTATCAGCATGCACTTCACCGGCATGGCCGCCATGCAATTGCTGGTGCCCAGCGAGGCGGTGTCGTCATTGCCAAGCAACAACAACCCGACGCAACTGGGCCTGTCGGTGGCCGTCATCACCTTGCTGGTGATCGGCAGCAGCATCAGCGCAGCCCTCGCCGACAAGAAACTGCAGCATAAGGAGCGCGACCTGCGTCGGGTCAATGCCTTGCTTGGCGAGCTGGACCAGGCGCGTGCGTCCCTGCAGCAAGTGGCCCATTACGATGCGTTGACCAGCCTGCTCAATCGCCGGGGTTTCAACCAGGTCTTCGCCGAAAAGCTGACGCAGAAAACCCAGTCCGGGGGCATGCTGGCCGTGATCTTCCTCGACATCGACCACTTCAAGCGGATCAACGACAGCCTCGGCCACGATGCCGGCGATGAGCTGCTGACGGTGCTGGCCGACCATATCAAGAGTTCGGTCCGCAGCCACAATGATGTGGTGGCGCGGTTTGGCGGCGATGAGTTCTGCATCCTGATCAATATCCATCATCGCGACGAAGCACGGCACATGGCCCAGCGCATCATGCAGAAAATGAAAGAACCCATCGAGCTGGCCGGCCGGCGCCTGGTAATGACCACCAGCATCGGGATCAGCGTGTTTCCCGAAGATGGGACCAGCTGTGAGGAACTGCTGAAAACCGCCGACCTGGCGCTGTATCAGTCCAAGGATACCGGGCGCAACGGCCTGAACTTCTTCAGCGCCAACCTGAAGACCCGGGCCTTTCTCGAACTGCAGTTGGAAGAGGAACTGCGCCATGCATTGCGCAAGCAAAAAGAACTGACCCTGTACTACCAACCGATTCTTGACCTGCGCAAAGGCAAGGTCACACGGCTCGAAGCCCTGGTGCGCTGGCAACACCCACAACATGGGCTGCTGACGCCCGAGCGGTTTATCGGCATTGCCGAAAACAACGGCCTGGTCGCCGAGCTCGACAACTGGGTACTACGCCAGGCCTGTGCCGACCTGGGCTGGCTGACGGAGCAAGGCCACCCGGACCTGATCATGGCCGTGAACTGCTCGGCCCTGAACCTGGCCCGTGACGAGCTGGCCGATGAAATCGAATACGCCTTGCGCAGCAGTGGCATCGCCGCCAGCCGCCTGGAACTGGAAGTGACGGAAAATGCCTTGATGGGCAATATCAGCAGCACCCTGATCCTGCTGCGGCAAATCCGCGCGCTGGGGGTTGCGCTGTCCATCGACGACTTTGGCACCGGCTATTCCTCCCTCTCCTACCTCAAGCGCCTGCCCCTCAATACGCTGAAGATCGACCGTTCATTTATCCAGGACATTCCCAAGTCCACCACCGATATGGAAATTGTCCAGGCGATTATCGGCATGGCCCACACCCTGCACCTGCAGGTCATCTGCGAAGGGGTGCAAACCCCGCAGCAACTGGAGCTATTGAGCAAGTATGGCTGCGATTACGCGCAGGGCTACCTGCTCAGTACAGCAGTGCCGGCCAGTGAAATCAGCGCCGTGATCATGGCACTTGACCAGCAGCCCCCACTCCCCCCGATGGACCTGGCGGGAGGCAAGGCCCCATCAGCGGTTGTACATCCCATCCGCTGAAGTCCAAAGACCTTGGCATATCGCCATCATTTTGATTAAAGAACGCCGACAAACAGCCGATTCATGAGAGTCCAGCGTCGCTTTTCCCCAGAAATACTAGGGTTAAGCCTGAGCGCTGAGGCCTAAACGCGCTGTAAAAGTCGCGAACTCTCACTCGGTGATGGCTCTTTAATGCTTTCCAGCCATCCGTCCAGGCACATGGCGCACAATGACTTCTAAAAATAATCCTGTTACCGCGGTATCCGACGTGTTGCTGACAGCTCCTGCGGAAAAACCCTCAGGTTCAAAGTCATTGAACAGTCAACGTGCACTGGGCACCCAGCAATACCTGTACTTCACCGAAACCAACACCGACCGCATCCTCGATAACCTCGACGGCCTGCGCGACATGGTGTTCCCACGCGCGCCGCACCTTGAAGGTGACAGCGAGCAGCGCAGTGAGCAGGAGTTTCCCTCGGTCTGCCTGATCGGCCTGGGGCGCTGTGGGTCCAACATTGCCCTGGATGTGGCGGAGTTGGTGTACAACGCCCGCAAGTTCTATCTGAACGAGTTCAGCACCGAAGACAAATCCTACGTTGAAAAGGGCTACAGCCCAGCCCAGTGGATCCGCAACAACCTGCGCCTGGGTGCCAACAAGGCTAGCAAGCCGGTGTTCCTGGTAGAACCCCTGGTGATGCTTGGCGACCTGGACAAAGACATTGCCGGGCGCATCCGTTTCTCGCGCAAGGGCGAGAAAAGCGGCTTTTTACGCGACTACAGCAAGATGAAGATCATGGACCTGTCGGAAGTGCACGCCGGCGGCGCCGGTAACGCACCGATCCTCGGCCAGTACCTGGCCAAGATCATCCTCAACAAAGACACCCAGCGTTTTTCCAGCCCCGACTGGAAGATGATCCATTCGTACCTGATCGACTCCTGCGGGATCAAGGCCAACCAGTCGCGCCTGTACTTCTCGATCTTCAGCGCCGGCGGCGGCACCGGCTCGGGCATGGCCTCGGAGTTTGGCCTGGCCCAGCAACACTCGTACATGAACAAGACCTTCGACACCAAGCCTGCCGACGAGCACGACAGCAAGAGCGGCCATGCCTTTGTGTTCGAGCCGATCTTCACCAGCGGCATCTGCGTGCTGCCGAATATCTCCGACCACCGCAGCGAAATGTCCGAGGCGCTGCACATCAACGCCGGTCGTCTGTTGTGCAAATACCTGTCGGAGGAATGGGACTTCTCGTACAACTTCGCCAATGAAGACAGCAGCGAGGCCAGCGTCAAGGGCCGCATTCGCCCGTGGAACGCGATGATGCTGATCTCCAACGACATCATGCGTTACGCCGAAGAAAGCGACGACGGCAACATCCAGAACATTGATGTCAATGCCATGGAAAAACACGCCAACCAGTACATATCACAACAGATATTCAACATTCTGACGGCCCAGGCGGTGACGACCGACTACGACCAGAACTATTTCCGCCGCGCCGGCATCGATATCGGTGAGACCATTCGCCTGGACGCCAACGACCTGTTCATGAGCCTCGCCGGGCCGGTGGCGATTGCCTATGCCGAGTCTGTGGTGCCGGAAACCCCGGCGCCGAGCGGCGACAAGTTCAAAGTGTTTGAAAAAGAGCCCCAGCGCCTGAACATCGACGATTTGTTCTTCCGCTCCATCGACCTGCCCCACTTCAACAAGGTCACCCAGGCCATCGAAGGCATCAGCCTGTTGCCGATCGAATCCAAGCGCTACAAGGCGTCCCTGGAGCAGTACAAGAACTCCGGCTATGACGCGGCGGCCCTGCATGACCTGCACTTCTTCAAGAACTGTTCGTCGGTGGTGTCTATCGTCTCCCTGCCCAAGGACTACAAGCTGTCCTATATGGACCTGAACCGGCTCAAGACCCACCTCAACAGCCTGTTCCCCAACACCACCCTCAAGCGCTACGCCCTGGTGATCGGCGCCTCGGCCAACCTGTCGCTGACCACCCTGATCGCCAAGAGCCCGTGCCTGTCGGACGACTTCCTGACGTTGATCGTGGCCTTTATCAAGCGCTGCTTTGCCCGCAACCCGTACCGTTTCGACGACACCCTGGACAACTCGATCCTGGACTTCATTATCCACGAAGACTTCGACGAGGACCGTATCGACGAATTGCTCAACGAATTCGAGAACCCGGCGAAGATCCTCGACACCAACTGGTACGCGATCAAGCCGATGTATGAGAAGAAGTACCGCGAGCTGATCAACGACAAGGAGAAGTTTGTCTCGATCAACGACATTCGCCTGTCGCGGGACTGTGTGAAGAAGGCGATCAAGTACCTGCGTGAGATCTACCGTCACCGGATTGGCAAGACCAAGGTGATCTCGCTGAATAACCATACCGGGAAGACGGCTTAGACCGAGGCGCGCCCATCGCGAGCAAGCCCGCTCCCACATTCGGCCGCATTCTACCCTTGGAATGCGGCCGAATGTGGGAGCGGGCTTGCTCGCGAAAGCGGTCTGCCAGGCGATAAATATCCCTAACCTTGCCACACCAAGAAACAATTCCCCAGGCGTTCCGCCCCTCGCAAAACTGTTCCCATGACGTTTACGTCACCTTCCCTTGTGACCTTTCTTCACGGCCAGTTGCCATCACGGGTAAAGCGGTTACTCCGCTACACACTTTCAACCGGGAAAAAACCGGCACCATTTAGGTGCAGGCATTTAGTTTGATGCCCTTTCCTGGATCAGAATCCACGGCGAAACCACCACCGCCCACAGGCCCGGATCACGCGCCACCAAGTCCAATGCCCGCGTCGCAGACACTTCGCCAAGGCTCCCCGAGGCCAGCCAGGCGGCCACTTTGTCACGGCTGTCCTCGGCCATGGCCTCGGCCGCTTCGATCAAATCCAGGCCCGCATCGACCCACAATAGGGCACCCTTGGCAAAGAACGGTTCGAGCTCCTTCCAGGAAATTTCCGCGGTTTCGCCGAGCAGCTTGGCATAGAGGGTGCTAGGTTCTTGCGTCATGGGAACTCACCTGAGGAAAAAATCGGCGCAATCATACCGTCGGGACTTCCCCAGAAAAACCCAGTAGCAATTGAGGCACCGATTGAAAGTGTCAGGAACGCCAAGGATTGCCCGAAACTCTGGCATGCACCCGCCGCAATTCTGTCTTTTTCTTTCATTTAAGCGACACACCCGGCGTTTGCCCCCAGCAGCCAGCTTTTCAAGCGATCAACCGGCGCTCTACACTGTACCGGTACAGTTGCCAGGTCGCTGCCGGGGGGATATCCGAGATATCCGATCCGGTTCTGCAGCTCACACGGCCGCTAGAACTATAAAAAATACAACAGTAAGAGTGGAGCACTATGAATAAGGCTACTAAGCAGATTTCCAAACTGTTTGCCGCTATGGTCCTGGCTGGGGTTGCCGGCCATTCGTTCGCAGCTGACACCATCAAGATCGGTATTGCCGGCCCTAAAACCGGCCCTGTGACCCAGTACGGCGACATGCAGTTCATGGGCGCCAAGCAAGCCATCAAAGACATCAACGCCAAAGGTGGTGTCGACGGCAAGATGCTCGAAGCCAAGGAATACGACGACGCTTGCGACCCTAAACAAGCCGTTGCCGTCGCCAACAAAGTGGTCAACGACGGCGTCAAGTTCGTGGTCGGCCACCTCTGCTCCAGCTCCACTCAACCGGCAACCGACATCTACGAAGACGAAGGCGTGATCATGATCACCCCGGCGGCCACCAGCCCGGATATCACCTCCCGTGGCTACAAGCTGATCTTCCGCACCATCGGCCTGGACAGCGCCCAAGGCCCTGCGGCCGGCAACTACATCGCCGACCACGTCAAGCCGAAGGTCGTCGCCGTGCTGCACGACAAGCAGCAATACGGTGAAGGCATCGCCACCGCCGTTAAACAGACCCTTGAGAAGAAAGGCACCAAGGTTGCCGTGTTTGAAGGCCTGAACGCCGGCGACAAGGACTTCTCCTCGATTATCCAGAAGCTCAAGCAAGCCAACGTCGACTTCGTCTACTACGGCGGCTACCACCCGGAACTGGGCCTGATCCTGCGCCAGGCCCAGGAAAAAGGCCTGAAAGCCAAGTTCATGGGCCCAGAAGGCGTGGGTAACGACTCCATCTCGCAAATCGCCCAGAAAGCCTCCGAAGGCCTGCTGGTCACCCTGCCGAAATCCTTCGACGCCGACCCTGCGAACAAGGCCATCGTCGATGCACTCAAGGCTGACGGCAAAGACCCAAGCGGCCCGTTCGTGTTCCCGGCCTACTCGGCGGTTGAAATCATCGCCGGCGGCATCGCTGCTGCCAAAAGCGAAGACACCACCAAAGTGGCCGAGGCCATCCACGCGGGTACCTTCAAGACCCCGACCGGCGACCTGAGCTTCGATAAGAACGGCGACCTGAAAGACTTCAAGTTCGTGGTCTACGAATGGCACTTCGGCCAACCAAAAACCGAAGTATCCCCTCAGTAAGCCAGGCGTTACTGGACAACAAGCCCACTGTGCAAGCAGTGGGTTTTGTTTTACGAGGTTTATGGGCCACGCACCCGCGATCCGGGCGCTGGCTCACCTGAAAATCTTAAAACCGTCACCAGCGGTTCGCTGGCAAATGCTTGGTGCAAATGTGCTCACAGAACACAGCACCGGGCGGGAAGATGACTCCACCAGTGAAATGCGTATCGGGTTTTTAGGAGCGCTGTAATGCCTGAGATCTATCATTTTTTCCAACAGCTGGTTAATGGCCTGACCATTGGCAGCACCTACGCCTTGATAGCCATTGGCTACACAATGGTTTACGGCATTATTGGAATGATCAACTTCGCCCACGGCGAGGTGTACATGATTGGCTCCTACGTGGCGTTCATCGCCATTGCCGGGCTGGCCATGATGGGTATCCACTCCCTGCCGCTGTTGATGACTGCCGCATTCCTTGCGTCAATCGTCGTAACCAGTGCCTACGGCTACAGTATCGAACGTGTTGCATACCGCCCCTTGCGTGGCAGCAACCGGTTGATTCCGTTGATTTCCGCCATCGGCATGTCGATTTTCCTGCAGAACACCGTATTGCTGTCCCAGGACTCCAAGGACAAGTCCATTCCCAACCTGATCCCGGGGAGCTTTTCCTTCGGTCCGGGCGGTGCAGAAGAAGTGCTGATTTCCTACATGCAGATCCTGGTCTTCGTCGTCACCCTGGTGGCCATGCTGGGCCTGACCCTGTTCATCTCCCGCTCCCGTCTGGGGCGCGCCTGCCGGGCCTGCGCCGAAGACATCAAGATGGCCAACCTGCTGGGCATCAACACCAACAACATCATTGCCCTGACCTTCGTGATCGGCGCTGCATTGGCGGCCGTCGCGGCGGTGCTGCTGAGCATGCAGTATGGCGTGATCAACCCCAACGCCGGCTTCCTGGTGGGGCTCAAAGCCTTCACTGCGGCGGTCCTGGGCGGCATCGGCAGTATTCCGGGCGCCATGCTCGGCGGGCTGGTGCTGGGTGTGGCCGAAGCGTTTGGTGCCGATATCTTCGGCGACCAGTACAAGGACGTCGTGGCCTTCGGTCTATTGGTTCTGGTGCTGTTATTCCGGCCGACCGGCATCCTGGGCCGTCCGGAGGTTGAGAAAGTATGAGCAGATATCTTAAGTCGGCGTTTTTCAGCGCCTTGCTGGTATGGGCCGTGGCCTTTCCGGTACTCGGGCTCAAGTTGAGCATTGTCGGGATCAACCTTGAAGTACACGGCACCGGGCCAGTCACCCTGTCCATCATTGCCCTGTGCTCGGTGCTGATGTTCCTGCGGGTGCTGTTCACCCAGCAGGTCGGAGCGCTGCTCAAGTCCAACCGTGGCCCGCTGGTCTCGCCCAAGGTCAGCCAGTTCCTGACCCTGCCGCGCACCCAGCGCTACATCATCATCGGCCTGATCGTGGCCGCGTTGATCTGGCCATTCTTCGGCTCCCGTGGCGCGGTGGATATTGCCACCCTGATCCTGATCTACGTGCTGCTGGGCCTGGGCCTGAACATCGTGGTCGGCCTCGCGGGCCTGCTCGACCTGGGTTATGTGGGCTTCTACGCAGTGGGCGCCTACACCTACGCGCTGCTCTCGCACTACCTGGGCTGGAGCTTCTGGATCTGCCTGCCTCTGGCCGGCATGGCGGCGGCCACCTTCGGCTTCCTGCTGGGCTTCCCGGTGTTGCGCCTGCGCGGTGACTACCTGGCCATCGTGACCCTGGGTTTTGGTGAGATCATCCGTCTGTTCCTGCGTAACCTCACCGATATCACCGGCGGCCCCAACGGCATCAGCAGCATTCCCAAGCCAACGTTCTTCGGCTTGTCGTTTGATCGCTCCGCTGCCGAAGGCATGCAGACCTTCCACGAGTACTTCGGGATTGCCTACAACCCGGTGAGCAAGGTGGTGTTCCTGTACCTGGTCGCCCTGTTGCTGGCTTTGGCCGCGCTGTTCGTGATCAACCGCCTGCTGCGCATGCCGATCGGGCGTGCCTGGGAAGCGCTGCGTGAAGACGAAATCGCCTGCCGTGCGCTGGGCCTGAACCCGACCATCATCAAGCTCTCCGCCTTCACCCTGGGCGCCGCGTTCGCCGGTTTTGCCGGCAGCTTCTTTGCCGCTCGCCAAGGCCTGGTGACACCGGAGTCGTTCACCTTCATCGAGTCGGCAATCATCCTTGCCATCGTGGTGCTGGGTGGCATGGGCTCGCAGCTGGGCGTGATCCTCGCGGCCATCGTGATGATCCTGCTGCCGGAACTGATGCGCGAGTTCAGCGAGTACCGCATGTTGATGTTCGGCGCCATGATGGTGCTGATGATGATCTGGCGCCCGCAAGGCCTGCTGCCCATGCAACGTCCACATATGGAGCTGCGCAAATGAGCCGCGAGATCCTGAAAGTCGAAAACCTGAGCATGCGCTTCGGCGGCTTGCTGGCGGTCAATGGAGTGGCCCTGACCGTCAAAGAAAAACAAGTGGTCGCCTTGATCGGCCCCAACGGCGCCGGCAAGACCACGGTGTTCAACTGCCTGACTGGCTTCTACAAGCCGGCCGGTGGCAGCATCCTGCTGGACGGCCAGCCGATCCAGGGCCTGGCCGGTCACGAGATCGCCCGCAAGGGCGTGGTGCGGACCTTCCAGAACGTGCGGTTGTTCAAGGACATGACCGCCGTGGAAAACCTGCTGATCGCCCAACACCGGCACCTGAACACCAACTTCTTCGCGGGCCTGTTCAAGACCCCGGCGTTCCGCAAGAGCGAGCGCGAGGCCATGGAGTACGCCGCGTACTGGCTGGACAAGGTCAACCTGACCGAGTTTGCCAACCGCCCGGCCGGCACCCTGGCCTATGGTCAGCAACGTCGCCTGGAAATCGCCCGCTGCATGATGACCCGCCCGCGGATCCTGATGCTCGACGAACCGGCTGCGGGCCTCAACCCCAAGGAAACCGAAGACCTCAAGGCGTTGATCGGGGTGCTGCGTGAAGAAAACAACGCCACCGTGCTGCTGATCGAACACGACATGAAACTGGTCATGAGCATTTCCGACCATATCGTCGTGATCAACCAGGGCACGCCATTGGCCAACGGGACGCCGGAGCAGATCCGCGACAACCCGCAAGTGATCAAAGCCTATTTGGGGGAAGCGTAAATGCTGCAATTTGAAAACGTTTCCACTTTCTACGGCAAGATCCAGGCCCTGCACGACGTCAACGTCGAAGTGCGCCAGGGCGAGATCGTCACCCTGATCGGTGCCAACGGTGCCGGCAAATCCACCTTGCTGATGACCCTGTGCGGTTCGCCCCAGGCACACAGCGGCAGCATCCGCTACATGGGTGAGGAACTGGTGGGCCAGCACTCGGCGGCGATCATGCGCAAGAGCATTGCCGTGGTCCCGGAAGGCCGTCGGGTGTTTGCCCGCCTGACCGTGGAAGAGAACCTGGCCATGGGCGGGTTCTTCACCGACAAGGGCGACTACCAGGAGCAGATGGACAAGGTGCTGCACCTGTTCCCTCGGCTCAAGGAGCGCTTCAGCCAGCGCGGCGGCACCATGTCCGGTGGCGAACAGCAAATGCTTGCCATCGGTCGTGCGCTGATGAGCAAGCCCAAGCTGCTGTTGCTGGACGAGCCTTCCCTGGGCCTGGCGCCGATCATCATCCAGCAGATTTTCGATATCATCGAGCAACTGCGCAAGGACGGTGTGACGGTGTTTTTGGTGGAACAGAACGCCAACCAGGCGTTGAAAATTGCCGACCGCGCCTATGTACTGGAAAACGGCCGGGTAGTGATGCAGGGCAGCGGCGAACAACTGCTGACCGACCCGAAAGTGCGCGAGGCGTACCTGGGCGGCTAACAACGGTTGCTAACTAAATGTGTGTGCGGGCTTGTGTGGGAGTGGGCTTGCCCGCGATGGCTGTGGGTCAGTTAATGCAACTCTGACTGAAACACCGCCATCGCGGGCAAGCCCGCTCCCACACAAGCCCGCTCCCACATTTGCTTTGTGTGATCCGCTGAGCGTGTGTTGCCTTAAATTATCTTCGATCCCCGTGTAACGATCCCCTCCCCCCGTTCTCTAGTAGGCTAAGTAAGCACAAACGCTTGCTTACTCACCTCACTGCTGGAGAAACACCATGACCACCCGTTCGCTGTCTGCCGCCACCCTCGTCCTGGCCCTGGGCTCTGCCTTGAGCCTGAGCACCCTGAGCACTGTTGCCGGGGCCGATGAAGCCAAAATGGAAAAATGCTTCGGCGTCGCCCTCAAAGGCAAGAACGACTGCGCCGCAGGCGCTGGCACCACCTGTGCGGGCACCTCAAAGACCGACTATCAGGCCAACGCCTGGAGCCTGGTCCCTGAAGGCACCTGCGTGAAGATGGAAAGCAAAACCTCGCCGACCGGCTTTGGCCAACTGGAAGCCTTCAAGGCCAAGTCCTGACGCCCCTGCCTGAGTACTGACGATGACGCTTTCATCCCTGCCTGATGTCGCCCAGGCTCAGGCATTCGGCCTTCCCCGCCGGTCCGGGCTGGGGCTCAAGAGCGAGCACTTTCACGACGTGCTCGCCACCCGACCCGATGTTGGTTTTTTTGAAGTCCACGCCGAAAACTACATGGTGGCCGGCGGGCCTTTTCATCACTACCTGGGGTTGATCCGCGAGCAGTACCCGCTGTCGCTGCACGGCGTCGGCCTGTCCATCGGCGGCGAAGGCCCGCTGAACCAGGCCCACTTGGCGCGCCTGGCGGCACTGGTCGAACGCTATCAACCCCACTCCTTTTCCGAACACCTGGCCTGGTCCAGCCACGGCCCGGTGTTTCTCAACGACCTGCTCCCCCTGGCCTATGACGACGCGGCCCTCAAGCGGGTGTGCGAACACATTGACCAGGTACAAACCACCCTCAAGCGGCGCATGTTGCTGGAGAACCCGTCGACCTACCTGCAGTTCCAGCGCTCCACCCTGGACGAAACCGACTTCATCAGCGAAGTCATCCACCGCACTGGCTGCGGCTTGCTGCTGGACGTGAACAATGTGTATGTGTCCTGCATCAATCATCAGCAGGAGCCGCTGGCCTACCTCGACGCGCTGCCTTTGTACGCCGTGGGCGAGATTCATCTGGCAGGCTTTGCCGAAGACGCCGACAACCTCGGTGATCGCCTGCTGATCGATGACCACGGCGCGCCCATCGACAACGCCGTGTGGCAGTTGTATCAGCAAGCCTTGCAACGCACCGGCCCGGTCGCGACGCTGATCGAGCGCGACAACAATGTGCCAGCCTTCAGCGTATTGCACGCCGAAGCCCGGCAAGCCGAGCAGCACCTGCTGGCGGCGGCGGTGCGCCCATGAACGTGCTTGGAGAGTTTGCCCAGGCCCTGCTGGCGCCAGACCAGCCATGCCCGGAGGGTGTGTTCAGCCGCAATGGCGCCGATCCCGCCAGTCGTTTTGCGGTGTATCGCAACAACGTCCACAGCACGTTGATCAACGCCCTGGCCGACAGTTATCCCGTGACCCTGCAACTGGTGGGCGATGGCTTTTTCCGCGCCATGGCCGGGCTGTATGTCCAGGCGTATCCGCCCACCAGCCCTGTGCTCAACGAGTACGGCAATGACTTGGCCGACTTTATCCAGGGGTTCGCCCCAGCAGCCAGTGTGCCGTACCTGGCCGACATCGCTCGGCTGGAGCGCTTGCGAATCAACGCCTATCACGCCGCCGACACCCCCGTCGCCGACCCACAGGCCGTCATCAGCCACCTGCAGCAACTGCCTAGCCTGAGCAACGTGCGCCTGCAATTGCATCCATCCGTTGCCACCCTGCAATCGAACTATGCCGTGGTGGCGCTATGGGCCGCGCACCAAACCAGCGACGCCGTCGCCAGCCTCGACCCCTGGCATGGGCAAAGTGCGCTGATCTTGCGCAACGGCCTGGAGGTCGAAGTGTTCTGCATCGACAGCGGCTGCGTGACGTTTATCAACAGCCTGCACAACGATTGGCCACTGGAAATAGCGGTGGCGTATGCCCTGGATGCGTCCAGCGAATTCGACCTGCACCAATGCCTGGGGCTGCTGATCAATCACCGCGCCATCACCCATCTCAAGGTACAACCATGAAGACTGCCACCCCGTGCCTGATTGCACGCGTCACTCAACTCTTTGAAAAAATCCCCTACAGCCTGATAGCACTTGTCGCACGTTTTTCCATTGCCGCGGTGTTCTGGAAGTCCGGCCAGACCAAGGTCGAGGGATTGGCCATTGACCTGGTAGACGGCACCTTCGAGCTGGGCATGCCGCACCTGGCAAGCTCCACCATACCGCTGTTTCAAAGCGAATATCAGGTTCCGTTTTTGCCGGCAGACGTGGCCGCGTACCTGTCCGCGTTCGCCGAGCACTTTTTTCCGATCCTGATCCTGCTGGGGCTGGCCACGCGCTTTTCAGCCCTGGCGCTGCTGGGCATGACCCTGGTGATCCAGGTGTTTGTCTACCCGGATGCCTACCCGACCCACGGCACCTGGATCGCGCTGCTGCTAGTGTTGATGGCCAAGGGCCCGGGACGGGTATCGATTGATCAGTGGATCGCCCGACGCAGGCACTAAAGCCGATCCAATGCCTCGCCGTTGCGCTTGAACCAGCCCACCAGGTAATCGGCCAACACTTGGGTACGGCGTGGCAGCCCGCCCTGATAGGGGTGGACCAGGTACATCGGCATGCTGCGGGTCTGATAATCGCGCAGGAGCCAACGCAGCCGGCCGTCAGCCAATTCCATCTGCAACAGATAAGACGGCAGCCGTGCAATACCGGCGCCGACCAGCGCAGCCTTTTTCAGCAGGTTGTAGTGGTTGGAGGCAAAGGTGCCACCCACCCGCACCCGCAGTAACTCATGCTGCTGGTGATACAGCCACTCCTCGCGCCCGCTGTAGTGGCTGTTGAGCAAGCAGCGGTGGCCAACCAGATCAGCGGGCGCCAGCGGTTCACCGTATTGCTCCAGGTAGGCTGGGCTGGCGCAGGTCATTTCATGCCAGGCCAACAGGGGCTTGGCGACCAGGCGCTCATCGTTGGCGACCTCTGAGCGCACCGCCAGGTCAAAACCGTCCCGGGCCAGGTCGCGATAGCGGTTGTTGAGGTCCAACTCGATCTGCACCTGCGGATACTGCCTGGAAAAGTCCAGCAACAGACCGTCGAAAAACGTTTCGCCCAAGGACACCGGAACCGTCATACGCACAGGCCCGGCCAAGTCGTCCTTGAGCCGTGCCAATGCCTGTCGGGCGCGCTCGACCTGGATCACCAGCCCCTGGGCCTGGGGCAACAACGCCGCCCCGGCCGCCGTCAAGCTGAGCCGGCGGGTGGTGCGATGCAGCAACACTACCGAATACTGCGCCTCCAACTGGCTGATGCGCTTGGACAACTGGCCCTTGCTGCACCCCAGTTGCTGGGCCGCCAGGGTAAAGCTGCCGGCTTCGATCAACACCGCAAACGCCGCCAGATCCTCCATCTCGCTCATGGATTGTTTCCATTTGAAAACCAAAGGTTGCCTATTAGTGCGCTTATCCGCAGAAAAAACCACTCTAGACTCAAGGCTCACTTGAACCTTTGGAGGAACGACACATGAAAATCCTGTTGATAGGCGCCAGCGGTACTGTGGGCTCGGCGGTCAAGGCCGAGCTGGCCCAGCGCCATGAGGTGATCAGCATTGGCCGCAAGAGCGGCGACTTGCAGGTCGATATCAGCGACAGCGCTTCGATCCGCCAGTTGTTTGCACAAACCGGCACCTTCGATGCCCTGGTGTGCGCCGCCGGTAGCGTCAACTTTGTGCCCCTGGGCGAAATGGACGCCAGCCACTTCGACCTCGGGTTGCAGGACAAACTGATGGGCCAGGTCAACCTGTTGCTGATCGGCCGCGAGTTTGCCAACGATGGTGCGTCGTTCACCTTCACCAGCGGCATTCTCAACCGCGACCCGATCCGCACCGGGGCTTCGGCCGCGCTAGTCAATGGCGCCCTGGATGCTTTCGTCAAAGCCGCTGCGATCGAACTGCCACGGGGCCTGCGGATCAACTCGGTCAGCCCCAACGTGCTGGTGGAGGCCATGGGCAGCTATGCCCCTTATTTCCGCGGCTTCAAGCCGGTGCCTGCGGCGGATGTGGCACTGGCCTACGCCAAGAGCGTGGAAGGCTTACTGACCGGGCAGACTTACATCGTAGGCTGATCACTTGAGCAACGACGGCATCATCTCCAGCAACTGATCGCGGGGAATGGAGAACCTCAGGCCCGGGCCGCTGAGCACACCATGGACCGTCGCCGTATTGAGCTGCCGGCCATTGAGGTACAGCGTCATCTGTTTATGCATGGCCGCCTGGGTCAGCGCTTTCGTGCGCTCCCTGGCCTGCGGCGTCAGCGTCACATCGACCTCGATAAACTCGGGTTGGAGGGCGTCGGCTCTTTTCAGGGTCAAGCTCATCTCGGTGAAGTCGGTCTGTGAGGTGTAGAACAGCTTGGCCGGTGCCTCGGCCCAGGCCAAAGGCGCCAGCCAGGCCAGGGCGAACAGGCTCCATCGAATGGTCATGGATTGGCTCCCTTGCAAAACTTAAAAGTTGCACAAGGCTGGCACAACATCCAGGAGAAAAAGCGTCATTCCAGGCTTTATTAAAATGCTGAAACCTATTCGCCCCCCATCACCGGCTTGTGATGCAGCGCCAGCCTGCGTAACGTGGCGACACTTATCAGGAGACCCGATAATGCCTGCCGCCCGTATCCTAGCTCTGTTTGCCCTGCTGCCCCTGTTCGCCGCCTGCCAGGTGTTTGAAAGCGACCCGGCCAAGCCTTCCACCGCGAGCTTGACTCGCATGCAGGGCGAGCTGACTGCCGTCGGTGGCAAATTGCTGTTCCAGCCCTGCCATGACCAGCGCAACTACGTGGTCAACGATAGCGGCGGTACCAGCATCCTCCAGGAAGCGGCGTCCCTGGCCGGCCAGCAAGGGGCCCTGTTCGCCGACCTGCGCGGCAAGTTCTCCGGGGTGGCCAGCGGCACCCAGGGCCAGGTGGAGCTGCAGCAGTTGTACCGCGTCGAACGCTCGGCCTCGGCCTGTGACGACCCGGACTTCAAACGCATGATCCTGCGCGCCAACGGCCATAAGCCGGCGTGGGCGCTGAATGTCACCAACAAGGGCATGGTCCTGCAACGCGAGGGCCAGCCACCGTTGCCGGTGCCGTATGTGGAAGAGCAACTGGGTGATGGCCGCTTCAACCTCACCACCGAAGCCAACGGCCAGCAGATCGAGCTGTGGGTCGCGCCCCAGCGTTGCATCGACAGCGTCAGCGGCAGCCTGCAGCATATGAGCGCCGAACTTCGGATCAACGGTCAGGTGCAACGTGGCTGTGCAGCGTTTGGCGGCTCGCGAGACGACTGATTCGGCCCTGCGTTGTTTTAGCATGACGGGAAAGCGCCGTTGGGGCTTATAATCGCCGGTTTGCAAAACCGCCGGCCCTACCAAACGCCGCATATCGGATCCTGTCATGCTACGAATCACCGAACTCAAGCTGCCCATCGACCATCCCGAAGAAGACCTGCGGCCTGCCATCGTGCAGCGCCTGGGCATCGCCAGTGATGATCTGCTCGATTTCACCCTGTTCAAACGCAGCTACGATGCACGCAAGAAGTCGTCGGAGCTGTGCTTCATCTACACCGTCGACCTTGAGGTCAAGGGTGAAGCCGCCCTGCTGCTCAAGTTCGCTGACGACCGCAATATCAATGCCGCGCCCGATGTCAGCTACAAGGTCGTCGGCCAGGCGCCGGCAGACCTGAGCGAGCGGCCGATTGTGGTCGGCTTCGGCCCTTGCGGGATCTTTGCCGGGTTGCTGCTGGCACAGATGGGCTTCAAGCCGATCATCCTCGAGCGTGGCCGCGAAGTGCGCCAGCGCACCAAGGACACCTGGGGCCTGTGGCGCAAAAGCGTACTCAACCCCGAGTCCAACGTGCAGTTCGGCGAGGGCGGCGCCGGGACCTTTTCCGACGGCAAGCTCTACAGCCAGATCAAAGACCCGAAGTTCCACGGGCGCAAGGTCCTGCACGAGTTCGTCAAGGCCGGCGCGCCAGACGAAATCCTCTACGTCAGCAAACCGCATATCGGCACCTTCCGCCTGACCGGCGTGGTGGAAAACATGCGCCAGCAGATCATCGCCCTCGGCGGTGAGGTGCGTTTTGAACAACGGGTCACCGATGTGTTGATCGACGATGGCCAGTTAAATGGCGTGGTGGTCGATGGCGGCGAGCAGATCCTCTCCAGGCACGTGATCCTCGCCCTCGGCCACAGCGCCCGCGACACCTTCCGCATGCTCCACGGCCGTGGCGTGTACATGGAGGCCAAGCCGTTTTCGGTGGGTTTTCGTATCGAGCACCCGCAGTCGCTGATCGACGCCGCACGCCTGGGCAAATATGCCGGGCACCCGAAGCTGGGCGCGGCCGACTACAAGCTGGTGCACCATGCCAAGAACGGCCGTTCGGTGTACAGCTTCTGCATGTGCCCGGGCGGCACTGTGGTGGCGGCCACTTCCGAGCCGAACCGGGTCGTGACCAATGGCATGAGCCAGTACTCGCGTAACGAGCGCAACGCCAACTCCGGGATCGTGGTCGGCATCACCCCGGAAGTGGACTACCCGGGCGGCCCGCTGGCCGGGATCGAGTTGCAGGAGCGCCTGGAGTCCCACGCGTTCATCCTCGGCGGCAGCAACTACGAAGCACCGGCGCAACTGGTGGGTGATTTCATCGCCGGCAAGCCGTCCACGGCTATTGGTAGCGTGGAACCTTCCTACAAGCCAGGCGTAGCCCTGGGCGACTTGGCCCTGGCCTTGCCAGACTTCGCCATCGAGGCCATCCGCGAAGCATTGCCGGCCTTTGAGAAACAGATCAAGGGTTACTCGCTGCATGACGCGGTCCTGACCGGGATCGAGACCCGCACCTCGTCGCCGCTGCGGATCACTCGCGATGCGTCGATGCAGAGCTTGAATGTCAAAGGCCTGTTCCCGGCCGGCGAAGGTGCAGGTTATGCCGGTGGGATCCTGTCGGCAGGCGTTGACGGGATTCGGATTGCCGAAGCCGTGGCGCGCAATATCCTCGGCATCGAAGCCTGAGCAAACGCCCCCCACTGTGTGGGCTTGCCCGCGATGGCGATCGATCAGTTAACGCTGATGTTGACTGACAGACCGCCATCGCGGGCAAGCCCGGCTCCCACAGTGATCATCATGTGCCAGACGGTTTAGATATTGGCGCGCAGGACGCTATCCGGCAACGGCTCGCCCCGCTCGACAGTGGCAGCTACCGCGTCAATCAACACTTCCAGCTCATACCCCTGCCCGACCAGCCACGCATCGTCGTAGTAGGTCGTGGCATAACGCTCGCCCCCATCACACAGAATCGCCACGATAGACCCCGACTCTCCTGCCGCCTGCATCTGCTGCGCAGCGATCAGCGCGCCAATCAGGTTGGTGCCGCTGGAACCCCCGACCCGCCGTCCCAAGCGCTGCGCCAGGTAATGCATGGCCGCCAGCGACAAGGCATCCGGCACCTTGACCATCGCATCAATCACCTTGGGCAGGAACGACGCCTCCACCCGTGGCCGGCCGATGCCTTCAATACGTGAACCACAGTCCAGGCGCAAGCTGGCATCACCGCTCTGGTAATACTCGAAGAACACCGAACGCTCAGCGTCGGCACACAACACCCGGGTGCAATGCTGGCGATAGCGCACATAACGCCCCAGGGTCGCCGTGGTCCCGCCGGTGCCCGGGCTGGAAATCAGCCAGCTCGGCTCGGGATGCCGCTCGAAGCGCAACTGCTGGAAGATCGACTCGGCAATATTGTTGTTCGCCCGCCAGTCGGTGGCCCGTTCGGCATAGGTGAACTGGTCCATGAAGTGGCCGCCGCTTTCCTGCGCCAGGCGCTCGGACTCGGCGTAGATCTGCGTGGGATCCTGCACCAGGTGGCTCTTGCCGCCGTAAAAGGCGATCTGCGCAATCTTTTCCTGAGACGTGGTGGCCGGCATCACCGCAATGAACGGCAGGCCCAGCAGGCGCGCAAAGTACGCCTCGGAGATCGCCGTCGAACCGCTGGAAGCTTCGATCACTGGCGCTCCGGGCTTGAGCCAACCGTTGCACAGCGCATACAGGAACAGCGAGCGGGCCAGTCGGTGCTTCAGGCTACCTGTGGGGTGGCTCGACTCATCCTTGAAATACAACTCGATCCCCGGCAAGCCCGACAATGGCAGCGGGATCAGGTGGGTGTCGGCGCTGCGCTGGAAGTCCGCCTCAATAATGCGGATAGCCTCTCGGGCCCACGGACGATGGTCGCTCATGCTCAAGTTCCATTAAATTTTCAGGCTTGATTTTAGGGTGTTTCCTACACTGCACACAGATACAGTCATGACTCAATTCGATACACAATTGCCAGGCTTTGGCTCAATCCCTATCACGACCCTTTTATATAACAAAAAAGAATATAACTTTTGTTTTAACAACTAACAGTACGGGTTAGGGTACGCCCCTATTGAACTTTGATTGGAGAGCATCCCTTGCCTCTGCGTAGCACGTTTACCCGTTTCTTCCAGCTCGAAGCGGCCAGCGGTCTGTTACTGATCGCTGCAGCCGCCTTGGCCCTGATCATCAACAACTCGCCGCTGTCCTATCTCTACAACAGCTTTCTTGACGTGCCCGTGGCCGTACAAATCGGCGCCCTGCAAATCGCCAAGCCGTCGCTGCTGTGGATCAACGACGGCCTGATGGCCCTGTTTTTCCTGCTGATCGGCCTGGAGGTCAAGCGCGAGTTGCTCGACGGCCACTTGTCCAAGCCTTCCCAGGTCGTGCTGCCAGGCGCCGCAGCCATTGGCGGCATGGTGGTGCCGGCGCTGATCTACTGGGCGCTGAACAAGGATAACCCGGCAGCACTGGGCGGCTGGGCCATCCCGATGGCCACCGATATCGCCTTTGCCCTGGGCGTACTGGCGTTGCTGGGCAAACGCGTACCGGTGTCGCTGAAGCTGTTCCTGATGACCCTGGCAATCATCGATGACCTGGGCGCCATCATCGTTATCGCGATCTTCTACTCCAGCGAACTGTCCACCGCGTCGCTGGCCGGTGCCGGCGCCTGCCTTGTCGCGCTGATAGCCATGAACCGCCTGGGGGTGGTGAAGCTTGGGCCGTATCTGATCATCGGCCTGATCCTGTGGGTCTGCGTACTCAAAAGTGGTGTTCACGCCACCCTGGCCGGCGTGACCCTGGCGTTCTGCATTCCGCTGCGCACCAAAAATGCCGAACCCTCGCCCCTGCTGGGCCTGGAACACGCCCTGCACCCGTGGGTGGCCTACGGCATCCTGCCGCTGTTCGCCTTTGCCAACGCCGGCGTGTCCCTGGCCGGGGTCAACCTGGAGAGTTTCACCCACCATGTGCCAATGGGTATCGCCGCAGGCCTGCTGGTGGGCAAGACGGTCGGCGTGTTTGGCCTGACCTGGCTCGCGGTTAAAACCGGCCTCGCGGCCCTACCGACCGGCGCCAATTGGGGCCAGGTCATGGGCGTGGCCATCCTGTGCGGCATCGGCTTCACCATGAGCCTGTTTGTCGGCTCGCTGGCGTTCGTACCGGGCAGTAGCGAATACGCCGGGATGGACCGGATGGGCATTCTCACCGGCTCGATCCTCGCGGCATTGATTGGTTATGCAGTGACGGCGATGGCCAGTCGTAAGCAGGTGACGGTCAACGCGTAACGCGTAACAAGGGGGTAGGCTTTTCCTGCCCCCTCATTCTTTAAGCCTCCTCTCCCCTCGCTTACAGCACCTTCCTACATTTTTTCTCGTGCTCCTCCCATAACGTCGCACATCCGACTTCAAGAACGGATGTCGCGATGTAACTCGCCAGGAGGGCATGATGGCCAACAACCAAGACAGACCGCAGGTCTGGCGCTCCTACGGGACCGGCACCAGTGGCTATCGCCGCCTGGAACCTATGAACGAGCGCGAACTGGCGGCCCGCGAGGCGCTCCAGCAACCCTACAACGCAATGCTCGCCCGCCAGCAGGCCTACGAAGCAAATCTTCAACCGGCTTCAGAACCGAGCCCTGCTCCTGTCATCGGGTGCGTTTTCGCCAAGTCCTGCAACTTGCCGGACGCCATCATCCGCTACAACAACCCGTCTGGTTACATTCCCCTGGAGCGCCTCGCAGACTATGGCGAACATGCAGTGCTGGGCGGCCGTGAAACAGATGCAACAGGCCGACTTCCTCTCAAGAAGATCAGCGCCAGTGCATTGCCTGCCGGGCTTGGCTCGCTGGCACTGGGGGGCTCGACCATTACCGGCGCGGCTGCAGCCACCGGGACTGTTGCAACAGGTCTCATGCTGGGCCTGGTCGCCCTACTCTGGCCCTCGACACTGGGCGATAGCGCGCTCTATAGCGATGAACAATTGCGCACCCTGCCCCGTGCCCGCACCCGCGTACGCCTGAATATCGAACAACAGGCCGACGGTAGCCTGAAGGGCTATGCCTTCTACACGGGAAAGAATCGTGATTGGGAAATGGTCGATGTCGTACAGTTTCAACCACAGGGCACGCAACACGTAGCGGATTTGGGCGACGGCGTCGAACTGATCTGGACACCTGCGGTTGACCCTACAGATACCCTTGGCATACCCGCACTGGAAGCTGCGCCAGCCACGCCTCACCTATGGGTGTATCCGCCGACGGAAACAGCCGCCAATATCAGCGTCGACCCGATTTATCCGCCGGAGTACAAGGATTTTATTCTGGTGTTTCCGGCGGAGTCGGGGATACAGCCTTTATATGTGGTAGTCAGTGTTCGGCCAGGAGATCACAAATACTATGAGGCACCAGCCTTACTTCCAGCCTTTCCTGATGCACTACCGGTAAAACCAAAATCCCGCGTGCAGGGCGGGGGCAAAAAAAGGGCTCGCTGGGTAGATAAAAAAGGAAGAATTTTTGAGTGGGACTATAAGAGCAACGCCGTAGAAAAATTCGACCGGTTTGCTATCCACCTTGGAGAGTTCAATCACATCACAGGTGAACAAACCAAAGGCGCGAAACCAGGCAGAACCACCGAACGCTAGTAATGTGGGAGTGAACGTATGGTTTATTTATCAATTACCGGTTTTTTTCCTGACGAAAAACAAGACAACTCATTGCAATACCAATTCGACATAGAAGGGGATCAGCTTAACCAAGACGTCGCTCAACTCACCGAATCAAAACCCCTTGAGGAGTTGCAACCCGGAGAGTTGGAACTAACAAAAAGCCAAGTCGCCCAGCTATCCACGCTGCTGAACATTAACTTGAGAAACGACTTGGAGTACTTCATCGGCCTACGAACCCGGCCATGAACGCTAATAAAAAACCCCGCCCAGTCACCCGGTCGGGGTTTTGCTTTTGCCGCCTGCCCCTCTTAACGGGTAACGCGGCTGGTCCCATCAACGGTCATGATGCGAACCCGGTCACCAATGCGGAAAATCTCGTTTTCCTGCACCGCCTGGACGTAGGCGCGCATGCTGCCGTCGTCTTCGCGCACGGTGATTTCCACACCCTGGGTGCGGGTCAGGCCTTCTTCGGTGGCCGAGCCCAACAGGCCACCGGCCACGGCGCCGATGACGGCGGTTACAATGCTGCCGCGACCGCCACCGATGGCGCTACCGCCAACACCACCGATGACTGCGCCTGCTGCGCCGCCGATTGGGGTCTTGGTGCCTTCGATCTTGACCGGACGCAGGGATTCGATGGTGCCCATGCGAACGCTCTGCACACGACGCGCTTCGTCACGGGAGTACGAGTCGCCGGTCAGGCTGGAGGCACAGCCACCCAGCAGCAACGACATCGTGGTAAAGCAGGCAACCAGCAGAACAGACTTACGCATAGCATCAACTCCAAAGGACATCACTTTATTAGACTCCGCTGCTTGACGCCTGTCACGGCAAGGCCCGCAGAAAATTGCTTTCATTCAGCCCCAGTACAGACAGGCTGTACCGCAAAAACCGACAAACGGTAGCACCTGCACCCAGACAAGGAATTTCATGGACTACTTCATCATTGTAGCGACCACTGCAGCCGGCCTGTATTTCCACTGGTGGCTGTACCGGCGGATCAAGCGCTGGGTAGACCGCGACCTGGCGCTGTCCCTGGCGGGAGACGACCAGCGCAAGCGCAACTTTATGCTGCAACAGTTGGAACGCGCCAAGGCAGAGCAGGTCAAGCGTAAGGATTTGCCACAGTGGCTGCAGGATGCAGCACGGCAATACTCACCAGAAACCCCGGAGTAGAGGCCGGGGCAAAACTCAAGGCTCGACTGCTCCCACAGGGATTACAGGTGTTTTAGCTCTCAGGGTGCCAGTCGCTCACGGGTCCAGTCGGCCCCCTGCAGACGATAGTTCAAGCGGTCATGCAAACGGCTCGCCCGGCCCTGCCAGAACTCGATGCGTTCCGGCAGCAGGCGATAGCCTCCCCAGTGTTCCGGGCAATCCGGCTGGGTTTCGCTGAAACGCTGTTCAGTCAGCGTGAGCAAGTCCTGCAATTGCTGGCGATCACGGATCACCTGGCTTTGCGGGGAAGCCCAGGCACCAATGCGGCTGCCCAGGGGGCGTACCTGATAATAGGCGTCCGACTCTGCGGGCGTGACCTTCACCACCCGCCCCTCAATGCGCACCTGGCGCTCCAGGGTCGGCCAGAAGAAGGTCATGGCAGCAAAAGGGCGTACGGCCAGTTGCTGGCCCTTGGCGCTCTGGTAATTGGTAAAGAAGGTAAAACCTTGTGCATCCAGCCCCTTGAGCAGCAGGACACGGCAGTGAGGCCGGCCCTCCTGGTCCACGGTCGCCAGGGTCATGGCATTGGCCTCCACCGGCGGTTGCTCGGTCTTGACCGCATCGCTGAACCACTGGTGGAACAAGGCAAACGGCTCATCTGGGGCCTGGGCCTCGCTCAAACCGTCCCGTGTGTAGTCACGGCGCATATCAGCCAGTGCCTGGGTCATGCGGTTTTATCCTTCTTGCTCAACTGCTCAGTTTTTCGCCTGGTCGTTCGCCGCTACTTTTTTCGCAGGCGTTGCAGCCGGCTTTTTCGCAGCCGGCTTGGCCGCAGCTTTTTTCGCGGCTGGCTTGGCGGCGGCCTTCTTGGCCGGTGCTTTCTTGGCGGCAACGGCTTTCTTGGCGACCGGCGCGGGGGCAACCACGTCCTGTACCGCGACCAGTTCAGGCTTCGGCGGATTTGGCGAGTTGTACTTGCTCAGCAGTGCCAGCATGGTGGTGCGCTGGGTGAACATGATTTCCATGCGACGGTTCAGGGCGCGGCCCTGGGTGCTGTCGTTGGCGGCGCGGGGCATCAGGTCACCCATGCCACGCAACATCAGGCGGTCCTGCTTCAGGCCGCTGAGGCTGAAGATCGAAGCAATGGACTGGGCACGCTCCTTGGTCAGCGGCTGGTTCTGCACGGTGTCGATATGGCCCAGGATCAGCACGGCGGTCTTCGGATCCTTTTCAACAGCCTTGGCGACACGGGTGAACGGGCCCAGGGTCACGGGCAGCAACATCGCCGGGCGCTTCGGGTTGTAGGAGCCGTCGACCGGGGCAATCACCACCAGTACGTTGTCGCGACGCTCCAGTTGCAGGTTGCTGTCCTTGATCGCCGCGCGCAGGCGCGGCTCGTAGTCGTCCAGCCAGGCCTGGGTGATTTTCGGGTCTGGCATGGGGACGTTGGTCACATCGACTTTGCTCAGGGGTTTTGGCTTGCTTTCAAACGGCCACCACCACTTGGTGTCGCTTTCAGCCTTGGCCACGACCGGCGGCGCAGCGGGAGCAGGCGTTGCCGCCTTCAGATCGGCCTTGAGGTCGGCCTTGGCGTCAGTCGCCTTGGCATCGGCCTTGGCGGTAACGTCCTTGGCCGCCGCCTTGTCGGGCCAGAATGACCACCAAGGCTCGCCAGACGCATCATTTTGTGGGGTTTGTGCACAACCAGTAAGAGTGAGGCAGAGCGCCAGTGCCAAGGACTTGTTCGATAACATGAGATATCCACAAAATGAGAAAAAACAGGAGTCTTGATGACTCGTTAAACAGACGCTTCAAGAAGATTTAAGTAACAACATTTTGCCAGCGCCTTTTGTAGGTGCCTTTTTAACAAAAAAACGCCAGACCGCAAGCTATTTACAGACAACCGGCCAATATTCTTACCAACTTTTGCGCGCGCGGGTCCATAAGTACATACGGCCCCAGTGTATTGGTCACGAAACCAAAGGCTACATCATATTCTGGATCGGCAAAGCCCACGGAGCCCCCAGCCCCAGGATGCCCAAATGCACGTGGGCCAAGGCCGAACGTCGCATTAGGCACGCCTGGCTGGTCCAACATACAACCCAGGCCAAAACGGGTTTGCGTCAATAAGGTTTTATCCGGCCCGATACTGTGCTCACGGGTCAGTTGTTCAAGCATATCGGCTTCCAACAAACTTCCGTCCAATAAACCACTATAAAACCCGGCCAAACTGCGCGCATTGCCATGCCCGTTTGCCGCAGGCTGCTGCATACGACGCCACTCGGGTTTATTAGTGCTGGTTAGTATAGAAGGCGGATTGGTAAACGCCCGGGTGGTCATTGCCGCAGGTTCGCGCAGGGTGACCTGCAACAGCCGTTGGGCAGCTTCATCGCCCATATTGCCTTTGCTCCGGGCAATGTGGGCGACGCGATAAAACTCTTCGTCCGCCAACCCGACATGAAAGTCCAGGCCCAGCGGGCGGGCAACCCGGGCCACAATCGACTCCCCCGGCCCACGCCCATCGGCGCGGCGCAGCAGCTCACCGACCAGCCAGCCATAGGTAATGGCGGCGTAGCCATGGCCTTCGCCGGGTGTCCACCAGGGCGCTTCGGCGGCCAGGGCGGCCGTCATCAACGGCCAGTCATACAGGGCTTCGGCGGGCAATATTTCACGCAGCGCGGGCAGCCCGGCCTTATGGCACAGCAGTTGGCGCAGGGTGATGTTGTCCTTGCCTGCCGCCGCGAACTGCGGCCAATCGTTGGCAACCGGGGCGTCCAGCTGCAACTTGCCTTCGGCAACCAGTTGCAGGGCGGTGACGGCGGTGAATGTCTTGGTGCAGGAGAACAGGTTGGCGATGGTATCGCTGTGCCAGGCCTGGGCACCGTCCTTGTCGGCAGTGCCGGCCCACAGATCGAGGACGGTTTCGCCGCCAACCTGCACACACAGCGCCGCGCCGCGCTCCTGAGGGTCGTCAAACAGTGCAGCGAAGGCTTCACGCACTGCTTCAAATTGAAGCTCGTAATGACCCTGAATCTGCACCGGCATCCCCCTCGAAAAAGACCTACGTAAAGTGGCGCCCATTGTTCCAGTCATTACTGGGTTTGGGAACCCGTGGCAGCCTGGGCGACCTTGGCCTTTTCGGCTTCCCGGGCCAATTGCCGGATCGCCGCCAGGTTGCTCTGTCGCACACTGTCGACAAACCCCTGGAACGGCACATCGGTGATCCCCACCAGGCCGAAATGGCCATTTTCACCGTCCAGCAAACGACCACTTACCGGCTGATCGAGGTACTGGAACCAGTGCACGCCGACAATCGACGGTTCGGCCATGGCTTGCTTGAGGAAATTCGCGTAAGCCGTGCCCCGCGCCTCTTCCCTGGCCAATGGCGTGACACCGCCCCAGAACGGGCCACGGTCGGCCGAGCCAAAGTTGAACTCGCTGATCAACACCGGCTTGTCCAACGCGCGCAGGGCGGCGAAGTCATAACCGTCCTGGGGCTTGAGGGTGTACATATTGAAGCTCAGTACATCGCAATACTGGGCGCAGGACGCCACCGCCTCCGGGGTGCTGACCGCATAGCGGCCGCCCAGCAGCAACTGGTTGGGCGCATGCCATTTCAGCGCGTCGGAGATGGTCTTGAAGTAGGCGTCGGCGAAAGTCTTCTGGAAGTATTGGAAGTCGGCCTCGATTTCCGGGTGCTCGGGGCTGGGCATCGGCGGCTCAAAGCCTGGATCTTCCATCAACTCCCAGCCAGCCAGGTGGATACCCCAGGCTTTGGACAGGCCCTCTTCGTTGCGGTATTTGTCACGCAGTTGCTTGAGGAATGCGCGCTTGGCCGGCACATCGGTGGTCATGCGCAGGGTGCCGTAGGCCAGGGCATAGCGGGATTTCGCATCGTCACCTGGGCCGGCCCACGCCAGCTCGTTATCGGCAAAGAAGCCGATCAACCAAGGGTCATCGCGATGGTCACGGGTGGCAATCGCCACTGCCCGCTCGGTGGCCATGGCAAAGCGCGGGTCGAAGGGATCGGGCATGCCGCCCCACCAGTCGATGCCAGTGCTGATACTGGTGTAATCACCAATGATCGACAGGGGCAAGGTGTAAGGCACGCGCTCAGCGTCCCCCAGTTGCGGGGCGCTCCAGTTGCCGACCGTGTTGAAGCCCCAGGCTTGCAGGCGATCGAGGGTGTGGCCGACCCAGCGCGTCTGGTCAAAGCCTTCGGTGCCGTAGGTACGCTGCAGGTTGGCGCCGTAGAAATCGTACCAGCGGCCCGCATCAAAACCGCGCCCAAGGCCGGCACCATTGCCGCTACGGTTATCACCCTTGCCGTAATACGTGGCGAAGGGCTCACCGGCCTTGGGCAATGCGCCAAACATCCACTCGCGGCCAGCCACATAGGTCTGGCTGCTGTCCGCCGCCACGGTGTTGACACCCAGGGAATAGAACGGATGCCCTTGCGGCGTCACCAGATACCAGCGCCCATCGCGCTTTTCGGTGCGGAAGAAACCGCTGGCGTCAAAGGCCGGGCCCTTGGTCCAGCCGCCGAACGTGTCCAGGGCACTCTTGTCCCGTTCCGCCAGCCAGCCCTTGAGCTGTTGCTGTTCCTTGGCGGCAGCGGCTTTCAACTGCTCGTCGCTGCTGACTTTTTCCGGCCAGCGCGCACGGGTGGACTGCCCGTAGGCATCCACCAGTTCACTGTAGGCGGCCTTGAGCACCGGTTCGCTGTCCTGCACGCCAAAGCGCTCCAGCAGGATACTTTGCGGCGCAGTGGGCTTGAGCATCGACAGGGTGACCGAGACCACCTGGCTGCGATCGATTTCCCCAGCACTGGCGGCCAGCATCACGCGCTGCCCGTCCACGGTGATCGGCATGGGAGGGCCAGCCTTCATGCCCTGGCTCAAGGGCGAATTGGCTTGCAGCGGCACCAGCAGGGTTTGCGCAGGCCCCGCCGGCAGATCGATACGGCTGACCAGGGTCTTGCCGTCGCTGCTCTGCACCTTGACGTACAACGTCAGCGCCCAGTCCATCGCGCTCTGGATACGCAGGCTCATGGCACTCGATTGCGACCAGTCCCACGCACCGTTCTGTGGGCTGAGCACCAGGCTCGGCTCCGCCGCCGGGTTAAAGGTGATGCGGCGCAGCACCTCGCCTTCGGGGGTCTGCTCGGCGTTGTATTGCGGCAGGCTGGCGTCCTGGGTCGCCACCTTGACCACATCGGCCGGCCGGACAAAGTTGAACAGTGTCTGTTGCCCGGCCGGCGCGGCCAGCAATGGCACGGCGAACAACAGGGCAAAAAGAGCAGGCAGCGTGCGGATCATACGAACAAGGTTCTCCCAATCGGCCGGTGAATGGCCTGATGACTTGATATGAGGTAGACCACGAAGTGGGTGAATTCACCCACGGTGGCTTAAGAAATTTCGCGCCGGAACGGCGGCAAGGCATTCAGGATCGCCTTGCCATAGCGCTGGGTGACCAGACGGCGGTCGAGCAAGGTGATGGTGCCCCGGTCTTCTTCGGTACGCAGCAAGCGACCACAGGCCTGGACCAGCTTCAACGAGGCATCCGGCACCGAGATTTCCATGAACGGATTGCCGCCACGGGCTTCGATCCACTCGGCCAGCGCGGCCTCCACCGGATCGTCCGGCACCGAGAACGGGATCTTGGCGATCACCACGTGTTCGCAGTAGGCCCCCGGCAAGTCGACACCTTCGGCAAAGCTGGCCAGGCCGAACAGCACGCTGGAGTCCCCGCCATCGACCCGCGCCTTGTGCTTGTTCAGGGTTTCCTGTTTCGACAGGTTGCCCTGGATAAACACCTGCTTGCGCCAGTCGCGGTCGAGGCCGTCGAACACGTCCTGCATCTGCTTGCGTGACGAGAACAGCACCAGGGTGCCCTTGGAACCTTCCACCAGCGACGGCAGGTCACGAATGATGGCCGCGGTGTGGGCCGGCGCATCCCGTGGGTCGGCCTTGAGGTCCGGCACCCGCAGCACGCCAGCGTCGGCATGATGGAACGGGCTGGGGACCACGGCGGTAACGGCTTTTTTCGGCAGGCCGGCGCGCATGCGGAAGCGGTCAAAGGTGCCCAGGGCGGTCAGGGTGGCCGAGGTCACCAGGGCGCCGTAGGCCACGTTCCACAGGTTGCGCCGGAGCATTTCCGCCGCCAGGATCGGGCTGGCGTTGACTTCGATATCGAACAACGCGCCGCTTTCCGACAACGTCAGCCAGCGGGCCATGGGCGGGTTGTCTTCCGGGTCTTCGACAGTGAAGGCAGTCCACAGCTCCCAGTTGCCCTGGGCACGGGACAGCAAACTGCCAAACAATGGGTACCATTCTTCGGCCTGGTTGCTGGCGATGCCGATATTGACCTCGCCGTCCATGCCTTCCTTGAGTAGGTCGGTCAGGCGGGTGAACAGGTCGGTGAGGCGCGAGAAGCCTTTCTTCAGCTCCACGCCCATCTCGCGCATATGCTCGGGGATCAGCCCGCCGACAAAGCGGTGGCGTGGCCGTTCGCGGCCTTCGACGTCTTCGCCGGGCTTGAAGTCCGCCACCTGCTCGCAAGCGCTGAACATGAACTGTTGCTGGGTCTTGATCTCCCGCGCCAGCTCCGGCACCTGCTCGATCAGCTTGCCCAGGTCGCCCGGCAGCGGATGCTGGGCCAGCAGCTTGGTGAGGTTCTTGGCAGTGGTTTCCAGCCAGTCGGCGGTGGAGCGCAGGCGCGTGTAGTGGGCAAAGTGGCCGATGGCCTTGTCCGGCAAGTGGTGGCCTTCATCGAACACGTACAGGGTATCGCGCGGGTCGGGCAGCACGGCGCCGCCGCCCAGGGCCAGGTCGGCGAGGACCATGTCGTGGTTGGTGACGATCACATCGACCTTGCCCATGCCTTCGCGGGCCTTGTAGAAGGCGCACTGGCCGAAGTTGGGGCAGTGGCGGTTGGTGCATTGGCTATGATCGGTGGTCAGGCGCGCCCAGTCGGCGTCTTCCAGGGCATTGGGCCAGCTGTCGCGGTCGCCGTCCCACTTATTGCCGGCCAATTTCTCGATCATGCTGGTAAACAGCTTCTGGCTGGCTTCATCGACCTCGATCTTGAAGCCTTCTTCTTCAAACAGCGAGGCCGTGGCGGTTTGCGCATGGCCTTCCTGCAGCAGCACATCCAGCTTGGACAGGCACATATAGCGGCCACGGCCCTTGGCCAGGGCGAAGGTGAAGCTCAGGCCGCTGTTGCGCATCAGGTCCGGCAGGTCTTTGTAGACGATCTGTTCTTGCAGGGCCACGGTGGCGGTGGCAATCACCAGGCGCTTGCCGGCGGCCTTGGCAGTGGGAATCGCCGCCAGGCTGTAGGCCACGGTCTTGCCGGTACCGGTGCCGGCCTCGACGGCCACGACCGCAGGGTCGCCACTGCGCCGGCCTTCGTCGTCGGTGTCGATATCCCCGAGGACCTTGGCCACTTCGGCGATCATCAGGCGCTGGCCGTAGCGCGGTTTCAAGCTCTTGGCTTCGAGAAAACGCGAGTAGGCGCCCTGGATCGTGGTTTTGAGTTCAGTGCTGATCATGGATAGTCGGGCGCAAAAAACGCTGGATAAATTTTCAGTGGTTCGGATCGGCCGCTATCATACCCCGCTAATTAATCCCGCGCAGAACGGAGTACCTCAATGACCGTCTTTAGCCTTGCCTACACCCTGCATGTATTGGCCGCCCTGGTCTGGGTCGGTGGTATGTTTTTCGCCTGGATGATCCTGCGCCCGGCCGCAATGGCGGCGCTCGACGGCCCTCCACGGCTGAAACTGTGGCTGAATGTGTTTCAGCGTTTTTTCGTGTGGGTCTGGGTGGCCGTATTGATCTTGCCGATCAGTGGTGTCGGCTTGCTGCAATTGCGCTTCAACGGCTTTGAAACCGCGCCGCGCTATGTACAGGTGATGATGGGCTTGTATGTGGTGATGACGGCGCTGTTTATCCGCATCCAGGCCTTGAAGTTGCCGGAACTGCGGGCGGCGGTGGCGGCAGAGGATTGGCCGGCGGGCGCAGCGGCGCTGGGGCAGATTCGACGGTTGGTGGGGGTTAATCTACTTGTCGGGTTGGTGGTGGTGGCAGTGGCTTCGGCTCGGCCGATGTTCTGAGGTTGTGCTTCAAGGCCCCATCGCGGGCAAGCCCGCTCCCACATTTTGAATGGGTTCGCAAATCAAGTGTGGGAGCGGGCTTGCCCGCGATGGGGCCGCTGCCGATAGCTCAAAGCCGCTGGATAGTGACCGTACCGGCAGGCCCCGCCGGCCCGGCCTGCCCTTCCAACCCCGGCCGGCCCGCCTCGCCGCCATCGGCGCGGTACACCAGGCAACCCTTGGACTGCCCGCCCTTGCCCGGCTTGCCGGCCACACCTGGCAAGCCCCCGGCACCGCCATCGACCCAGACCTTGATCTGCTCGCGCGGATAATCCTGCGGCAACTCGATGCGTACTGCCGCGCCCGCCGCACCCGGCAGCCCGTCGCCGCCGTTGTCACCATTGGCGCCACGCCCGGCCGATCCCCACGTGCATCCTGGGTCTTCGCCATTGGCGCCATCCAGGCCGGCATAGCCTTGGGCACCCGTGCCACCACGGGCATCGACCGACAGTTCATCCGCGCTCAATTGGGTGATCCGCAAGCTCAGGTCACGCCCCGGCTTGGCCGGCTTTTCATGGGTGCCGGGCGCGCCACGGGAGGTGATCTGGCTGCCATGTTCCAACTGGGCATGCCGCACCTGCAATTGCAGGGCCGAGGTGCTGGGCACGATGGTGATCCGCGCCTCGCGGCCCAGATGCAACTCGTCGACCGTGACCTGGGTGATATTCGCCGGAATCAACAAAGTGCCGTAGTCGGCAACTTCCAGACGCTCCAACTGCAGCACGCTGGTGCTGTTGGGCAAGCGCAACAACGAGTGGGTCTCGACACTGACGCTCTCGGCCAGGGCAATAGGGCTGACCAGCAGGGCCAGGAAAAAAACCTTACGCGTGAGTGGCTGCCGTGCTGTTTCGATCATTGATAACCCCATGCCCCTGTCTCCTTCACATTATTCTTTGGGCGCACAGTAACGAGTTCTACAGGCGATTTGCCAGTGAAGGATTAAAAAACTTGGGGAGGCTGCGACTTGGCATCTGGAACGGCGAGATTTGTCGGAAATTGCCGTCAGAAATGCCCCTGAAACCACCCAGGGGCAAGGAGGGAACCCCTTAACGGTTGATCTGGATTTCCACACGGCGGTTCTGGGCCCGACCGTCGGCGGTTTTGTTATCGGCCACCGGGTGGGTCTCGCCGGCGCCCGTCACCGAGACAAAGTTGCTGCGGGGCACGCCGGAGCGGACCAGGTAATCGGTCACCGAATGGGCGCGTTTTTCCGAGAGCCTCTGGTTGTAGGCATCTTTACCGACGCTGTCGGTATGCCCACTGACCCGCAACCGGGCACCCGGCGCCTCCTGTTTCAGGCGCGTGGCGACCGTGTCGAGCTTGGTTTTATCCGCCGCCGTCAGCCGGGCCGAGTCAAACTCGAAGCGTACATCACGAATCACAATGGTCTCTTCCCGGACCACCACCACTTCTTCCACGACAACCGCCTCAGGCACCGGTGGGCAGCCATTGGCATCGACCTGTACGCCTTTGGGGGTGCCCGGGCACTGGTCGCGGCTGTCGGGTACGCCATCGCCGTCCTCGTCACCGTCGCCATGGACCCAGCAATAGGCGCCGGCCATGCCGCCAATCAATAACGCGCCACCGCCGGCCCATGACGAGCTTTCGGTCGCGCCCAGTGCCGCACCGGTAACACCGCCAAGGGCCGCACAGGTGGGCCAGTCGGTTTTTTGCAAGCCTGCGCAACCTGTCAATACTCCGGTTAGCAGAACCAAGGGTAGAGCTGTCCGCATGATGCTCATTTGCTTTCTCCTGAGGGATCGGCCACAAGCCGATAGGTGGAGTAAAGACCGCTCTTTTCATCTGCGCCAGCCCGCAAAACCCCCGTATTCATTGGCCAAGGCGGCTTTTACCGAGCAACAGGCCAGCGCTGGCTCTAGGCCCGCACGCTCAAGCAGGCTAGTCTTCATGGTTCTGATATGAGGATCTTCGATGACCGTCGGCAATTCTTCCCGTACGCCACAGCAAGCACTCGCGGCCCTGCTTGATCGCCAAGCCCCCAAACGCCTGCTGGTCCTGGGCTCCAGCCACTTCCCGGCGCTGGAGGCGTTCCAGCAGGCGCACCCTGAGACCGTCGTCTGCATCGCAGGGCCAGGGCCCCTGCCTGCTGAACTGGCCGCCCAGCGCTTTGACCTGGCCCTGGTGGTCGACTGTCTGGAGCACCTGTCAAAACGTGCAGGGTTGGAGCTGCTGGGCGGGGTGCGCAACCTCAACGCCAGCCGCATCGCAGTACTCGCCGACCTGGCTGCCTGTGGCTGGAAGGACACCGACTTTTTCTCCCTGGCCCTGCAGACCAGCGAACAGTTTTGCCGCGACAATCAGGTACTGACGCTGTTTACCTACGATCTGCTTGAATACAAACAGGTACCGGACTGGCTGAACGCCCGGTTCTGGGCCAACCCGGAAAATTTTGGAAAGTATTGGTGGTAACCATGAGTACATCCATTTGCCCCTGCGGCAGCGGCAACCTGCTGGATGCCTGCTGCGGCCATTACCACACTGGCCACCCTGCGCCCTGCGCCACCGCGTTGATGCGTTCACGCTACAGCGCCTATGTACTGGGGCTGGTGGACTATCTGGTGGCGACCACGCTACCGGCGCAGCAAAGCGGCCTGGACCGGAATGCCATCGGGGCCTGGAGCGCGCAAAGCACCTGGCTGGGCCTGGAAGTGGAAAGTTCCGAGGTGTTTGGCGGGCAGCCGGAACATGCCTTCGTCACCTTTACCGCGCGCTGGCATGACAGCACCGGCGAACACAGCCACCGGGAACAGTCATCCTTCGTACAGAACGATGGGCGCTGGTACTTTATTGATCCTACGGTGGAGGTGAAGAGCGGGCGCAATGATGCCTGCCTGTGTGGCAGTGGGCAGAAGTTCAAGAAGTGCTGTTCCGGCTATTTGTAAAAACCCGGTTCTTTGTAGGCCCGGGCTTGTCTGAGGGCGGCGTTCCGACAAAGCACTGTAAGGACACCGCGTTTATCCAGGCTGTGTGCGTTATCGTTAACGCCTTTCGCGAGCAAGCTCGCTCCTACAGGATCACGCCATGGTTAGCCGGTTATTCGCCTATAGCTGCCTGCTCGCAGTGACCGTTGGCCTCTCGGGCTGTGCCTCGTGGTTCGCCGATGAGACGCCGCCACCACAAACCCACCTGGTCAAGGTCGAGTTGGTACGCGCCAAGCTGCTGGAGCAGAAGTTCAAGCTACATTTTCGCGTGGATAACCGTGGCGACTCGGACCTCACCGTGCGCGGCCTGATCTACAAGATCAGCCTGGCTGACGTGGAGCTGACCGAAGGCGAGTCCGACGAGTGGCTGACCATACCGCCCCATGGCCGGGGATTTTTCAAGGTCACGGTGCGCACCAACCTGTGGCCACAGGTGCGGGAAATCGCCGACCTGTTGAAAAACCCGGACCGTCCCATCCCCTATCGCCTGGAAGGTGAGCTGAAAACCGGATTATTCATCGGTAACGACGTGCACGTGATACGCAATGGCGAGATAATCCCCGGCGATTTTATTCCGGAGCGACACCAATGACCCAGCAACCCCATGTCCATGGTCCTGACTGCAACCACGATCACCACGATCACGATCACGACCAAGGCCATGTGCACGGCCCGAACTGCGGCCACGCCCACCAGGAACCGGTGCGCAACGCCCTGAAAGACGTTGGCCGCAACGATCCATGCCCATGCGGCAGCGCCAAAAAGTTCAAGAAGTGCCACGGCGCCTGATACACATCCTGCAGGAGTCGGTAACCCGGCTCCTGCAGTTATATCGATAGATGCAAATGTTTCATTGAATTTTCCCTGGTCGAGCATTACCTATACCTACAGGCACATCAGCGGGCGTCTTGCCCGTTCAAGCATCACCAATCCTGGAGAGCTTCATGATCGACCTGTATTACTGGACCACCCCCAACGGTCACAAGATTTCGTTGTTCCTGGAAGAAGCCGGCCTGCCCTACGAGGTGCATCCGATCAACATCGGTCAGGGCGACCAGTTCAAGCCAGACTTCCTGAAAATCGCGCCCAACAACCGTATTCCCGCCATTGTCGATCAGCAACCGAGCGATGGTGGCGCGCCCATTTCCCTGTTTGAATCCGGCGCTATCCTGCTGTACCTCGCGGAAAAAACCGGCCAGTTCCTGCCCAAGGACCTGCGCGGTCGCCAGGAAGTGCTGCAATGGCTGTTCTGGCAAATGGGCGGCCTGGGCCCGATGGCCGGGCAGAATCACCATTTCAGCCAGTTCGCCCCGGAAAAAATCCCCTACGCCATCAAACGCTACGTCGATGAAACCGCGCGCCTCTATGGCGTGCTGGACCGGCGCCTGGCGGACCGCAGCTTCGTGGCCGGCGAGGCCTACAGCATTGCCGATATGGCGATCTACCCGTGGATCGTTTCCCACAAGTGGCAAAGCCAGCGCCTGGAAGACTTCCCCCATCTGCATCGCTGGTTCAACCTGATCAAGGAACGTCCGGCGACGGTGCGGGCCTATGACCTGGTGCAGAAGGTCAACCCGCCAAAATCCTGATACACGCCCCCCTGTGGGAGCTGTCGAGCCCCGGTGAGGCGGCGATGCAGGCGCTGCGGTCTGCCAGATACCGCGCGGTGATCCTATCGTCGCCTCGCTAAAGCCCGACAGCGCCCACATTTGCTCAATCAAATCCTGAAAATTAGCATCGCCTCCCGCTTGCGTCGGTTCGCCGCGCTCACTAACGTAGCGCCTTTACTGACGTTACCCCCCGCAGGAGCTTTGCCATGGCCTCGCCAGCCCTCTCACATTTTCTTCCCCGGTTCGGCGTTGCCGCGGCAATGGCCAGTGCCTTGGGCCTGGCCGGTTGCCAGTCACTGAACAGCCAGGACACCCTGCCTCCCGTTTCCGGCGTGCAGCCGCTCAAGGGCCTGGCGCAGAATGTTTCCGTGCGGCGCAACAGCCAGGGCATGCCGCTGATTGAAAGCAATACCTTCCACGACGCGCTGTTCACCCTCGGCTATGTGCACGCCAGCGACCGGATCAACCAGATGGTCACCCTGCGCCTGCTGGCCCAGGGCCGCCTGGCGGAAATGTCCGGGCCGGACGTGCTGGATGTGGACCGCTTCATGCGCGCCGTCAACCTGAAAAAAAGCGCCAGCGAGCTGTACAACGCCTCGTCGCCGCGCCTCAAGCGCTTCTTTGAAGTGTATGCGCGCGGGGTCAACGCCTACCTGTTCCGCTACCGTGACAAACTGCCGGCAGATCTGGCCCAGACCGGCTACAAGCCCGAATACTGGAAGCCGGAGGATTCGGCGCTGCTGTTCTGCCTGCTCAATTTCAGCGAGTCGGCCAACCTGCAGGAAGAGTTGTCCGCCCTGGTCCTGGCGCAAAAAGTCGGCGCCGACAAACTCGCCTGGCTGACCCCAAGCTACCCGGACGAACCACTGCCGGTGGCCGAGTCCGACAAGCTCAAGGGCATCAACCTCGGGCAAATTCCTGGCCTTGCCACGCTGAACAACATCAACAAGCACCTGGCCAGCCTCAACACCCTTGGGGTTTCCACCTCCAGCAACTGGGCCATCGCCCCGCAACGCAGCCGCAGTGGCCGCAGCCTGCTGGCGAACGACCTGTCAACACCGATGCAGGCGCCGTCCCTGTGGAATTTCGTACAAATCCGCGCGCCAAAATACCAGGCGGCCGGGGTGTCGCTTGCCGGGATTCCTACATTACTCTCGGGCTTCAACGGCAAGGTGGCCTGGAGCATGAGCCAGGTGTCCGGCGATACCCAGGACCTGTTCCTGGAGAAGGTCAAGCGCCAGGGCGGCGCGCTGTACTACGAGCACAACGGCAAATGGCTACCGGCCATCGTGCGTAACGAAACCTTCTTCGCCAAGGGCCAGCGGCCGATTCGCGAGGCGGTGTACGAAACCCGCCACGGGCCGCTGCTCAACAGCGCCCAGTCGCTGAGCAGCGGCTACGGCCTGGCCCTGCAAACCGCCGACTTCAAGGATGACAAGAGCCTGGATGCGTTCTTCGACCTGTCCCGGGCGCAGAACGTGGAAAAAGCCTCGGACGCCAGCCGCGAGATTCGGGCCATCGCCCTGAACATGGTATTTGCCGATGCCAGCAATATCGGCTGGCAGGTCACCGGGCGCTTCCCCAACCGCCGCGAAGGCGAAGGCCTGCTGCCCTCACCGGGCTGGGACGGGCGCTTTGACTGGGATGGCTACGCCGACGCGATGCTGCACCCCTATGACCAGGACCCGCCACAGGGTTGGGTCGGCACGGCCAACCAGCGCAGCGTGCCCCATGGCTATGGCATGCAACTGTCCAACTCCTGGGCCGCGCCGGAGCGCAGCGAACGCCTGGCGCAACTGGCCGGCAACGGCAAGCACGACAGCCGCAGCGTGATCGCCATGCAGTACGACCAGACCACGCTGTTCGCCGCCAAACTCAAGAGCATGTTCCAGGCGCCGGGCATGGCCCAGCCATTGAAACAGGCGATCGATGCCCTGCCCGCCGCCGAGCGGACCAAGGCCCAGCAAGCCCTGGGCCGCCTGATGGCGTTCGACGGGCGCCTCGCCGCCACGTCGGCCGACGCCGCGATCTACCAATTGTTCCTGCAGGAAAGCGCCAGGCAGATTTTCCTCGACGAACTGGGCCCGCAAACCAGCGCCATCTGGAAAGCCTTTGTCAGCAACGCCAACCTGTCCTACGCGGCCCAGGCCGACCATCTGCTAGGGCGTGAAGACAGCCCCTTCTGGGACGACCTGCGGACCCCGGCCAAAGAAGACAAACCGGCGATTCTCGCCCGTAGCCTGGCCGCCACGATCACCGCCGGCGACAGCCAGTTGGGTGCGGATCACAAAGCCTGGCAATGGGGCAAGTTGCATAGCTACACCTGGAAAAACACCCGCGGCCAGACCCTGCGCGGCCCATTGGCAGCAGGCGGCGATCACACCACGTTGAACGCTGCGCCCTACAACTGGGGGCAGGATTTCGCCACCACCCAGGTCCAGGCCCTGCGCATGATTGTGGATTTTGGCCAGGTGGAACCGATGATGGGCCAGGGCGGGATCGGCCAATCCGGCAACCCGGCCAGCCCGAACTATGTGAACGGCATCGATCCGTGGCTCAAGGCACAATATTTGAGCTTCCCGATGCAGCCGCAGAACCTTGACAAGGTGTATGGCAAGACCCGATTGACCCTGGTCCCGGGAAAATAAAGCCGGTTCTACGGCCTACCCGCAGCCGCGCCCCAGCGGCTACAGGGCGGTTGTGGGAGGTCTATCAGGCCACTGGCGCGGGAGGTGGCTCGTCCGGCAGGGTCGGCACACCAGGCTCGGTGGGTTGTTCCGGGGTATCGGGGTCAGGCTGGCCCGGGATGCCGCCGGCGGCGGGGTCGGCCATCAGGGACCAGGCCAGAACACCAATCTGATTGGGTTCCAACCGGGCAAGTTCGGCGCTGATTCGCGGGTCGAGCTTCATAGGGTACTCCTCAAGCGTGGCTCGGCGCGCTGTGCACGCGCCGAGGCAGTACACCCAATAGAGTGCCTGCCCGCTGACAAATTCCCTTGTGCTGTAAGACGTTTCTATCAGGTGCGTGGCAGAGTGACGCCGCGCTGGCCCTGGTACTTGCCGCCCCGGTCCTTATAGGACACTTCGCACTCTTCATCGGATTCAAAAAACAGCATCTGCGCCACGCCTTCATTGGCGTAGATCTTGGCCGGCAAGGTGGTGGTGTTGGAGAACTCCAGGGTCACGTGGCCTTCCCATTCCGGCTCCAGCGGGGTCACGTTGACGATGATGCCGCAGCGCGCGTAGGTGCTCTTGCCCAGGCAGATGGTCAGGACATTGCGCGGGATGCGGAAGAACTCGACGGTACGCGCCAGGGCGAAAGAGTTTGGCGGGATGATGCACACGTCGCTCTTCACATCGACAAAGCTCTTTTCATCGAAGTTTTTCGGATCGACGGTGGCCGAGTTGATGTTGGTGAACACCTTGAACTCATCGGCGCAACGCACATCGTAGCCGTAGCTGGAAACCCCGAACGAAATCAGGCGCTCGGCGCCCTCTCCGCGCATCTGGCGCTCGACGAAGGGTTCGATCATGCCGTGCTCTTGCGCCATGCGGCGAATCCACTTGTCCGATTTGATGCTCATGGCGGGTGTCCTGAATAGCGAGGTGGAAAAATTCTGTTGGGCATCTTACCGGGGCTGGCCTCGCGGTTCAAAGGAGGCGGGGGTTTTTCTTGATTAAGTTGCGCCGGGGCATTGTCAGCCGTAAAGATCGGGCCAGCCCCTGAATTGACGGGGCGCGGGCCTGCAAAGCGCGCCGCCAGTCACGAAAATAGAGAAACCTTCGGAAATACCATTGGCACGTTCCAGAAAAAGGGTTAAGGTGGCGCCACTGTGCTGCTTGTGTCACTGAGAATCTCTACACGATGTTGAATTTCGATCCAACCATCTCCAAGAATTTTTCCTGCTCTTTGCACTCAGTCTCGGCCAGGGCTTTTCCTGAGTCGCAGTTAACTTTGTCCAAGGAGATACACCATGTCTAATCGCCAAACTGGTACCGTTAAGTGGTTCAACGATGAAAAAGGCTTCGGCTTCATCACTCCACAATCCGGTGACGACCTGTTCGTTCACTTCAAAGCTATCCAATCCGACGGCTTCAAAAGCCTGAAAGAAGGCCAACAGGTTTCTTTCATCGCTACCCGCGGTCAGAAAGGCATGCAAGCTGAAGAAGTTCAAGTTATCTAACTTGTACTGACTTAGTCGAAAGAACCCCGCCCTTAAAAGCGGGGTTTTTTTATGCCTGATCGTTCCTACGCTCCGCGTAGGAATGCAGCCCAGGACGCTCCGCGTCCCCCATGCGACGCAGAACGTCACAAGAGGCGCTACGTAGAGCGTGGGCGCGATCAGTGCATAGCAAAACGCCCGGTGCATTCCCATGCACCGGGCGTTCTTATCGCCAGCTTACAAGCCGCTATTGAAACAACGACTCACTCGACAAGCCATTCTTCTCCAGGATCTCCCGCAAGCGCTTGAGACCCTCCACCTGGATCTGCCGTACCCGCTCACGGGTCAAGCCGATCTCCAGGCCAACGTCTTCCAGGGTGCTGCTTTCATGGCCACGCAGGCCGAAGCGGCGAATCACCACCTCGCGCTGCTTGTCCGTCAGCTCTGAAAGCCATTGGTCGATACTCTGTGATAAGTCATCGTCCTGCAACAGCTCACACGGATCCGTTGGTCGGTCATCCGTCAGGGTGTCCAGCAGGGTTTTATCCGAATCCGGGCCCAGCGAGACATCGACCGAAGACACACGCTCATTAAGACCCAGCATGCGCTTGACCTCTCCCACTGGTTTTTCCAGCAGGTTGGCGATCTCTTCAGGCGAAGGTTCATGATCCAGTTTCTGGGTGAGCTCACGTGCTGCCCGCAGGTAGACGTTAAGCTCCTTGACGACATGAATCGGCAACCGGATGGTCCGGGTCTGATTCATGATTGCGCGCTCAATGGTCTGGCGAATCCACCACGTCGCGTAGGTCGAGAAGCGGAAACCCCGCTCGGGGTCGAACTTCTCCACCGCCCGGATCAAGCCGAGGTTGCCCTCTTCGATCAGGTCCAACAGGGACAGCCCACGATTGACGTAGCGTCGGGCGATTTTCACCACCAGGCGCAGGTTGCTTTCAATCATGCGCTTGCGCCCAGCCGGATCGCCCTTTTGCGACAATCGCGCAAAATGGACTTCTTCTTCGGGAGTGAGCAAGGGGGAAAAGCCGATTTCATTGAGGTACAACTGGGTCGCATCGAGCGCCCGGGTGTAATCAATATACTTATGCTGTTTTAACGCTGTGGAGTTTTTGGACTTGGTACGAACTGAAGGTACAGCGGGTCCCTCATTCGACATCGATTCCGTACCGATGCCGGTCTCCATAAGGAGAACCTCATCGTCGATGTCAAACTCCGGCGCTTCTTTACTGAGAGCCATTGTTATAGTCCTTTGGTGAGTTCGACCTCAAGCTCAAGCGACGCCTTTATCCTTGGCAACGCTGGAGCCTGTTCCTTCTACGTGAGGGAACAGGCTGACAACACATCAACGCCGGGGTAGGAATTGCAGTGGATCTACAGGTTTACCTTGGCGGCGAATCTCAAAGTGCAGTTTCACCCGGTCTGTACCAGTCGACCCCATTTCGGCAATTGTCTGTCCGACTTTGACCTGCTGCCCCTCCCGAACCAACAACCTGCGGTTATGACCGTAGGCACTGACGTAGGTATCGCTGTGTTTGATGATGACCAATTCGCCGTAGCCCCGTAAACCACTCCCGGCGTATACAACAGTCCCATCAGACGCAGCTAAAACAGGCTGTCCCAAATCCCCGGCGATATCAATGCCTTTATTCAAACTACCGTTTGAAGAGAATTTTCCAATAAGGATGCCATTTGAGGGCCATCCCCAACCGGTCGGCGCCGGTCCCGCAGGCGGCAACGGCGCGGGTGCCGGCTTGCTCGCAACCTTAGGCGCAGCGGTGCCTGCAGGCCGGGTGAAGACCGTCGTCCTGCTGGAGGAAGAGGCCGACGAACCGGATTTTGTCACAACTGCCGTGGGCGCCGACCCCGTGCGTCCATCGAAACGGATAGTTTGCCCCGGATGGATCGTATAGGGCACGGGAATGTTGTTACGTGCAGCCAGCGCCTTGTAATCCCAGCCATAACGGAAGGCGATGGAAAACATCGTATCGCCCTTGCGCACCACGTATTGCCCGGTGGTTACCGTAGGCCGTTGTGGCGCCGCATTATTGCGGTCGACTACCCGCGCCCCGCTACCAGTGCTGGAGCAGGCCGCCAACAAGGAACTCAAGACAAGGCCAATCACCAGTCGCTGAAAGCTCGTTTTACTCATACGCTGCGCAATGACCGTGAGACTCACCCGCCGCTCCCTTTGTGGTGGCTGAAACATGAACGCCTGTATCAGGCTTGAAATATGTCGCAAGTATAACTGGCTGCCGGACTTTAACCGGCAACAAGGTAGAAACGAAAAATTCATCTCGTTTAATAACTACCCAACTTGATGTTGACTCAACGAACCCCGCTGTAAGACACATACCCGACAATAGAATTCAGTACGCCGTGATAAATGATCAGGCCAGCGGGCCATTGAGTAACGGAACGAAACGCACCGCCCCCAGGACATGCCGCGAAAAACCCTCTTCTTCGCGCACGATCAACATCAGTTGTTGCACTTCCCCCGAGCCCACTGGAATCACCAGACGCCCACCCGGGGCCAACTGGTCGAGAAGCGCCTGGGGTACATCGGTGGCCACGGCCGTCACGATGATGCCGTTGTAGGGTGCCAGTGCCGGCCAACCTTCCCAGCCGTCGCCCCAACGGAACACCACATTGCGCAGGTTCAACTCCACCAGGCGCTCCTTGGCCCGGTCCTGCAATACCTTGATCCGCTCGACCGAGAACACCCGCTCCACCAATTGCGAGAGCACGGCGGTCTGGTAGCCGGAGCCGGTGCCGATCTCCAGCACCTTGTCCAGGGGCCCCGCCGCCAACAGCAGCTCACTCATCCGCGCCACCATATAAGGCTGGGAGATGGTCTGGTTATGGCCAATGGGCAACGCGGTGTCTTCGTAGGCGCGATGGGCCAGGGCCTCATCGACAAACAGATGGCGCGGGGTACGGCGGATGACTTCCAACACCTGGGCGTTGGACAGGCCCTCTTCGTAGAGCCGCTGGATCAAGCGCTCACGGGTGCGCTGGGAGGTCATGCCGATGCCCCGGCGCAACAGATCGTCCTGTTCACGAGCCATCAGCGCAGCCCCTCCAGCCAGGGATCGAGACCCGCAAAGGCATCATTAAAAGTGCGATCAAGTTGTAACGGGGTAATCGAAACATAACCTTGCATCACCGCATGAAAGTCCGTGCCCGGCCCGCCATCCTCGGCGTCGCCCGCTGCGGCAATCCAGTAGCCTTCCCTGCCACGGGGGTCGACCACTTTCAGCGGCGCCGCGGCGCGGGCGCGATGGCCCAGGCGGGTCAACTGGATGCCGCGAATATGATCCAGGGGCAGGTTGGGGATATTGACGTTGAGCACCGTACGCGGCGGCAGCACCAGGGTGCCATGGGCCTCCACCAGTTTGCGCGCAAAATACGCCGCAGTGGCCAGGTTATCCACCTGCCGCGACGCCAGCGAAAAGGCAAATGCCGTGCGCCCCAGGAAACGCCCCTCAAGGGCCGCCGCCACGGTGCCGGAATACAGCACATCATCGCCCAGGTTGGCGCCCAGGTTGATCCCGGACACCACCAGGTCCGGCTCATCGGCCAGCAAGCTGTTGATCGCCAGGTGCACGCAATCGGTCGGCGTGCCATTAACGCTGATAAAGCCATTGGCCAGCGTCTGCGGGTGCAAGGGACGGTCGAGCGTCAGCGAACTACTGGCGCCGCTTTTGTCCTGGTCCGGGGCAACCACCACGCACTCGGCATAATCTGCCAGCGCAGCATGAAGCGCGGCAAGGCCGGGGGCGGTGACCCCGTCGTCGTTAGATATCAGAATACGCATGGGCTGTCCGTCTGCCCCACCGGCACCAGATCAACAAGCTCGCGCACCAAGACAGTGGCGAAGCATCCGGCCGGCAGGACGAATTCCAATTGCAGAATGTCAGTCTCGGGATAATGCCACGTCAACCCGCCAATGGGCAGTCGCAGAATGCGCCGTTCCTGGCTCATGCCGGCTTTGGCCAGCCACTCGCACAGGTGCGCCTCGCTCGCGGCGACAGCTTGCTCCAGCTCATGGGTGGCGCCAGCGGCGGGCGAATCGCCTTCACCCCACTGTGGGCCGGTGGGATGCAGGTCGAGGATGGCCAGGCGCGGATCGCTGCACTCCGCCTCCCCCGCCGGGAAAAAGCTGCGGCTGTCGGTGAACGCCAGCAGGTCACCGACCTGGGCACGCTGCCATGAACCATCGGCAACCCGCGCCGCCAACACCTTATTGAACACAAAGCTGCGCGCGGTCGACAGCAGGCGCGAACGTACATTGCGCTGTTCCGGCAAGGCCTTGCGGGCCGCCCAGTCGCGGGCATCGACGACGTTACCGCCATCATGGCCAAAACGCTGGGCGCCGAAATAGTTGGGGATACCGTGCTTGGCGATCAATTGCAGGCGCGCATCGATCGCGCCGTGGTCGCCGGCCAGTTGGGTCAGGCGCAGGGTAAAACCGTTGACCGCATGGGCGCCACGCTGCAACTTGCGCTTGTGGCGGGCGGTCTTGAGGATTTTCAGGGTGTCGTTTTGCGCCGCACTCAGGTCCGGGTCGGCCTTGCCCGGCAGTTGCACGCTGAACCACTGGCGCGTCAACGCCTGGCGGTCCTTGAGGCCGGCATAGCTGACCGTGCGCAACGGCACGCCGGCAGCCTTGGCAATGCGCCGCGCCGCTTCCTCGGTGTTCAGGCCGCGCTTTTCCACCCACAGCCACAGGTGTTCACCCTCGCCGGTCAGCGGGATATCCAGCACTTCATCGACCTGGAAGTCTTCGGCTGTCGCCTTGAGCACCGCACTGCCCAGTGCCTCGCCATAGGCCCGTGGGCCCAATAGTTGCAGGTCGTTCATGCGCGCAGCAACAAGGCGACGGAGTGCACCGCAATGCCCTCTTCACGACCGGTAAACCCGAGCTTTTCGGTGGTGGTGGCTTTCACGTTGACTTGATCCAGTTCTATTTGCAGGTCGGCGGCAATCACTGCGCGCATCGATTCGATATGCGGGGCCATTTTGGGTGCCTGGGCGACGATGGTGTTATCGACATTGCCGACCTTCCAGCCCTTGGCATGGATCAGGCCGACCACATGCCGCAGCAGCACGCGACTGTCCGCGCCCTTGAAGGTGGGATCGGTGTCCGGGAAGTGCTTGCCGATATCCCCCAACGCCGCCGCGCCGAGCAAGGCATCGCTCAAGGCATGCAGCACAACGTCGCCGTCGGAATGAGCCAGCAACCCATGGTGGTGCGCAATGCGCACGCCGCCCAGGGTGATGAAGTCGCCTTCGGCGAAACGGTGCACATCATAGCCGTGGCCAATACGCATAAAAAAACGCCCCGAGTTAATTCAGGGCGTGATTCTACCTACTTTTGCCGGACATTAACCGAGCAAAGCACGTCCATGATGACGCAAGTGGTCCTCGATGAAGCTGGCGATAAAGAAGTAGCTGTGGTCATAGCCCGGTTGCAGGCGCAGCTCCAGCGGATGGCCGGCGGCCTTGGCGGCGTGTTGCAAGGCCTCGGGCTTGAGTTGGGTGGCGAGGAAGTCGTCGCGATCGCCCTGGTCGACCAGCAGTGGCAGTTTTTCCGAGGCTTCGCTGAGCAGCACGCAGGCGTCCCATTCGCGCCACTTGGAGCGCTCTTCCCCCAGGTAGCGGGCAAAAGCCTTCTGCCCCCAAGGGCAATCCATCGGATTGTTGATCGGCGAAAACGCCGACACTGACTGGTAGCGCCCCGGATTGCGCAAGGCGCACACCAACGCACCGTGGCCGCCCATTGAATGCCCGCTGATGCCGCGCTTGTCGGACGCCGGGAAATGAGCTTCAACCAACGCCGGCAATTCCTGCACGACATAGTCATGCATCCGATAGTGCTTGCTCCAGGGTTCTTGCGTGGCATTCAAGTAAAACCCGGCACCCAGGCCAAAATCCCAGGCATTGTCCGGGTCGCCCGGCACACCCGGCCCACGGGGGCTGGTGTCCGGGGCGACGATGATCATCCCCAGCTCAGCCGCCACACGCTGCGCGCCGGCCTTCTGCATAAAGTTTTCATCGGTGCAGGTCAGCCCCGACAACCAGTACAACACCGGCAGCTTGCCACCCTGCTCCGCCTGCGGTGGCAAGTAGACGGCGAAGGTCATATCGCAGTCCAGCACATCGGAATGATGTTTGTAACGCTTATGCCAGCCGCCGAAGCTCTTCTGGCATGACAGGTTTTGCAGACTCATGGCCGACCTCAGAAATGGATGACGGTGCGAATGCTCTTGCCTTCATGCATCAGGTCGAATGCCTTATTGATATCTTCCAGGCCCATGGTGTGGGTGATGAAGGTATCCAACGGGATTTCGCCGGTCTGGGCCATTTCCACATAGCTTGGCAACTCGCTGCGGCCACGCACGCCACCGAAGGCCGAACCGCGCCAGACGCGACCGGTCACCAGCTGGAATGGACGGGTGGCGATTTCCTGGCCGGCCCCGGCGACACCGATGATTACCGACTCGCCCCAGCCTTTGTGGCAGCACTCAAGGGCCGCACGCATCAGTTGGACGTTGCCGATGCACTCGAAGGAAAAGTCCACGCCACCGTCGGTCAAATCGACAATCACGTCCTGGATCGGCCGGTCGTAGTCTTTCGGGTTGATGCAGTCGGTGGCGCCCAGTTGCTTGGCGATCTCGAACTTGGCCGGGTTGATATCGATGGCGATGATACGAGCGGCCTTGGCTTTCACCGCACCGATCACGGCCGACAAACCAATCCCGCCCAGGCCGAAAATGGCCACGGTGTCACCCGGCTTGACCTTGGCGGTGTTGATCACTGCACCGATACCGGTGGTGACGCCACAGCCCAGTAGGCAGACTTTTTCCAGCGGGGCTTCTTTGGGGATCTTGGCCACGGAGATTTCCGGCAACACGGTGTATTCGGAAAAGGTCGACGTGCCCATGTAGTGGAAAATCGGCTGCCCCTTGTAGGAGAAGCGCGTAGTACCGTCCGGCATCAGGCCTTTGCCCTGGGTCGCACGGATGGCCTGGCACAGGTTGGTCTTGCCCGACAGGCAGAACTTGCACTTGCCACATTCCGGGGTGTACAGCGGGATCACATGGTCACCCACCGCGACCGAGGTCACACCCTCGCCAATCGCTTCGACGACCGCGCCGCCTTCGTGGCCGAGAATCGATGGGAAGATGCCTTCCGGGTCGGCACCCGACAGGGTGTAGGCGTCGGTATGGCACACCCCGGAAGCGACCACGCGCAACAGGACTTCGCCGGCCTTGGGCATGGCCACATCCACTTCCACGATCTCCAGCGGTTTCTTGGCTTCAAAGGCGACAGCGGCGCGTGACTTGATCATCCGGGTTTCTCCAGGAACTTTAAAAGTGAGACGGGCAGTGTAAAACAGGGCTCTTTGATTAATAATCCAGGCAAAAGCAAAACATTATTGCTGTACTGGGATAATCACCATGCTGGAAAACCGCTGGGAAGGCATCGATGAGTTCGTCGCCGTGGCCGAGTGCAGCCAATTTACCGCGGCCGCCGAACGCCTGGGCGTGTCCTCGTCCCATATCAGCCGCCAGGTGGCACGCCTGGAAGAACGCCTGCAAACCCGCCTGCTCTACCGCAGCACCCGGCGTGTCACGCTGACCGAGGCCGGGCAGACCTTCCTGCAACACTGTCAACGCCTACAGGATGGGCGCGAAGAAGCCCTGCGCGCCGTAGGCGACCTGACCAGCGAACCCAAGGGCATGTTGCGCATGACCTGCGCCGTGGCTTATGGCGAACGCTTTATTGTGCCGCTGGTCACGCGTTTCATGGGGCTGTATCCGCAATTGCGCGTGGATATCGAACTGAGCAACCGCCCCCTCGACCTGGTGCATGAGGGCCTGGACCTGGCGATCCGCCTGGGCCGCCTGCAGGATTCGCGGATGGTCGCCAGCCGCCTGGCGCCGCGACGCATGTATCTGTGCGCATCGCCATCCTACCTGGAGCGGTATGGACGCCCACATAGCTTGTCGGAACTGAGCCGGCACAACTGCCTGATCGGCAGCTCGGATATTTGGCAATTGGCCCAGGATGGGCGCGAATTTTCCCAAAGGGTGCAGGGAAACTGGCGCTGCAACAGCGGGCAGGCAGTGCTGGATGCGGCGTTGCAGGGGGTGGGGTTATGCCAGTTGCCGGATTATTACGTGCTGGAGCACTTGCACAGCGGCGCGCTGGTTTCACTACTTGAGGCCCACCAACCGCCGAATACTGCAGTGTGGGCGCTGTATCCGCAGCAGCGGCATTTGTCGCCGAAGGTGCGCAAGTTGGTGGAGTTCTTGAAGGAGGGGCTGGCTGGGCGGCCGGAGTATGGTGGGTGAGTATTTATTGTCTGGGCCGGCCTCATCGCGAGCAAGCCCGCTCCCACATTCGACCGCGTTTCCTCAGGGAAAATACGGTCGAATGTGGGAGCGGGCTTGCTCGCGATAGAGTCAACCCGGTGTAACTGGCTAGCGGCGATTAGCCCACCGCAACCTAAGCCACTCCAGATCCTCCGGCCGGGTCACCTTGATATTGTCTGCACGCCCTTCGACCAGGCGTGGCGCCTGGCCGGACCATTCCATGGCCGAGGCTTCATCGGTGATGAGCGCATCGGCCACCAGGCTATCGGCCAAGGCCCGATGCAAGGCGCCCAGGCGGAACATTTGCGGGGTGTAGGCTTGCCAGATCAGGCTGCGGTCAATGGTTTCCACCACCCGCCCCTGCTTGTCGACACGCTTGAGGGTGTCGCGGGCCGGCACCGCCAGCAAGCCACCCACCGGGTCGTCCGCCAGCGCCGCCAGCAACGTGTCGAGATCCTCGCGGCTCAGGTTCGGCCGGGCGGCATCGTGCACCAGCACCCAATCGTCATCGCTGGCGCCCAGGGCATTGAGTTGCAGCAACGCATTAAGCACCGAGCCTGAACGCTGCGCCCCGCCATCCGCGCGCTGGATACGCGGGTCGCCGGCACACCCCAGGTTGGGCCAGTAAGGATCATCCACCGCCAGGCTGACCACCAGCCCCTTGAGGCTCGGGTGGTCGAGGAAACAGCCCAGGCTGTGTTCGAGAATCGTGCGCCCGCCCAACTGCAGATATTGCTTGGGACGGTCCGCGGCCATACGGGCACCGACGCCCGCAGCAGGAATCACGGCCCAGAAGGCCGGTAAACAGGCGTTCATTGGGCCAACTGGTAGAGGGTTTCGCCCTCCTTGACCATGCCCAATTCATGACGAGCCCGCTCTTCAACGGTCTCCATGCCTTTTTTCAACTCAAGCACTTCGGCATCGAGTACACGGTTGCGCTCCAGCAACACCTCATTCTCGGCGTGCTGCGCGGCAATTTGCTGGGTCAGGTCGGTTACCTGCGCCAGGCTGCCATTGCCCACCCAAAGGCGGTACTGCAGGCCAGCCAGCAGCAAGAGCAAGACGAGGAACAACCAATTGGGACTGCGCATCGAATATCGGGTATCCAGTGAAAAAAGACAGCCATGCAAAACTTTTGAAGCAACTGATAGCACGAAGCCTGGAAGACCCAGGCTTGTGCTTGATAGGCATCAGATTAGTGCGCAAATTCACTCTATAACGAGTTTTCCGACACAATCCGTTGTCTTTTTACCATCAACGACTCAGCCGCGAAACTCACCACGACCGTTGTATTTGGCTTTACCGCCCAATTGCTCTTCGATACGCAGCAGTTGGTTGTACTTGGAAACGCGGTCGGAACGGCACAGGGAACCGGTTTTGATCTGGCCTGCCGAGGTGCCCACGGCCAGGTCGGCAATGGTCGAATCTTCGGTTTCGCCGGAGCGGTGCGAGATCACGGCGGTGTAGCCCGCAGCCTTGGCCATCTGGATGGCTTCCAGGGTTTCGGTCAGGGTGCCGATCTGGTTGAACTTGATCAGGATCGAGTTGGCGATCTTCTTGTCGATGCCTTCTTTCAGGATCTTGGTGTTGGTCACGAACAGGTCGTCACCGACCAGTTGGGTCTTCTCGCCGATCTTGTCGGTAAGGATTTTCCAACCGTCCCAGTCAGACTCGTCCAGGCCGTCTTCGATCGAAATGATCGGGTAGCGCTGGGTCAGGCCCTTGAGGTATTCAGCAAAACCTTCGGAGTTGAACACCTGGCCTTCGCCAGACAGGTTGTACTTGCCGTCTTCATAGAACTCGCTGGCCGCGCAGTCCAGGGCCAGGGTCACGTCGGTGCCCAGCGTGTAGCCAGCGTTGGCCACGGCTTCAGAGATCACTTTCAGTGCATCTTCGTTGGACGCCAGGTTCGGTGCAAAACCCCCTTCGTCACCCACCGCAGTGCTCAGGCCACGGGCCTTCAACACAGCCTTGAGGTGATGGAAAATCTCGGTGCCCATGCGCAGGCCTTCGGAGAAGGTCTTGGCGCCCACTGGCTGCACCATGAATTCCTGGATATCGACGTTGTTGTCTGCGTGTTCGCCACCGTTGATGATGTTCATCATGGGCACCGGCATCGAGTAGACGCCTGGGGTGCCGTTCAGGTTGGCAATGTGCGCGTACAGCGGCAGGTCCTGGTCCTGGGCAGCGGCCTTGGCAGCAGCCAGGGATACAGCGAGGATCGCATTGGCGCCGAGGCTGCCTTTGTTTTCGGTGCCGTCGAGCTTGATCATCGCGTGATCGAGGGCTTTCTGGTCCAGCGGGTCCTTGCCCAGCAACAGGTCGCGGATCGGACCGTTGATGTTGGCTACTGCCTTGAGGACACCCTTGCCCAGGTAACGGCTCTTGTCGCCATCACGCAGTTCCAGCGCTTCGCGCGAACCTGTGGAAGCACCGGACGGCGCGCAGGCGCTGCCGATGATGCCGTTATCGAGAAGCACGTCAGCTTCGACGGTGGGGTTGCCACGGGAGTCGAGAACTTCACGACCTTTGATGTCGACGATTTTTGCCATTGTTGTAAACACTCCAAAGTTGACGAAAACGACGCAGCTGAAGGAAATCTTTTGACCGACCGCAAGGGTGGAACAACGGGGCAGGCTTGCAGACGACAAGGCTCAGGCCCGGGGGCCTGAGCATAAAACGCGGAAAGTTTACCGGAGAAACGCGGGTTACGCGGTCTCTACCGTCGGAAAACTCTTGACCAGTTCGTCCAACTGCTTGAGCTGGGCCAGGAATGGCTCCAGCTTGTCCAGGCGCAGGGCACACGGGCCGTCGCATTTGGCGTTGTCCGGGTCCGGGTGGGCTTCCAGGAACAGGCCAGCCAGGGACTGGCTGATACCGGCCTTGGCCAGGTCCAGCACCTGGGCACGTCGGCCACCGGCAGAGTCGGCGCGACCACCCGGCATTTGCAGCGCGTGGGTCACGTCGAAGAACACCGGGTATTCAAACTGTTTCATGATGCCGAAACCGAGCATGTCCACCACGAGGTTGTTGTAGCCGAAGCTCGAACCACGCTCGCAGAGGATCAACTGGTCGTTACCCGCTTCCACGCACTTGTTCAGGATGTGTTTCATTTCCTGGGGCGCGAGGAACTGGGCTTTCTTGATATTGATCACCGCGCCGGTCTTGGCCATCGCGACGACCAGGTCGGTCTGGCGCGACAGGAAGGCCGGCAACTGGATGATGTCGCACACCTCGGCGACCACCGCTGCCTGCTCAGGCTCGTGGACGTCGGTGATGATCGGCACGCCGAAGGCTTGCTTGATGTCCTGGAAGATCCGCATGCCTTCTTCAAGGCCCGGGCCGCGATAGGAGGTCACGGACGAACGGTTGGCCTTGTCGAAGCTGGCCTTGAACACGTACGGGATACCCAGCTTTTGGGTAACGCGCACATACTCTTCACAGACCTGCATCGCCATGTCGCGGCTTTCCAGCACGTTCATGCCGCCAAACAGCACCATGGGCTTGTCGTTGGCAATTTCGATATCGCCTACGCGAATGATCTTCTGGGCCATCAGGTTTACGCCTTCTTCTGATGTTGCGTCAGTGCAGCCTTGACGAAACCGCTGAACAACGGGTGACCGTCGCGTGGAGTCGAGGTGAACTCAGGGTGGAACTGGCAAGCGACGAACCATGGATGATCCGGGGCTTCGACCACTTCAACCAGCTTGCCATCGCCGGAGCGACCGGAGATTTTCAGGCCGGCTTCCTTGATCTGCGGCAGCAGGTTGTTGTTCACCTCATAACGGTGACGGTGACGCTCGACGATCACGTCCTTGCCATAGCAATCGTGCACCAGCGAGCCGGACTCCAGCAGGCAATCCTGTGCGCCAAGGCGCATGGTGCCGCCCAGGTCGGAGCTTTCGGTACGGGTTTCGACAGCGCCGGTGGCATCTTCCCACTCGGTGATCAGGCCCACGACCGGGTGGCCGCTGGTGTGATCGAACTCGGTGGAGTTGGCGTCTTTCCAGCCCAGCACGTTACGGGCGAACTCGATAACGGCCACTTGCATACCCAGGCAGATCCCCAGGTACGGCACCTTGTTCTCACGAGCGTACTGCACGGCGGTGATCTTGCCTTCCACGCCACGCAGGCCGAAACCACCTGGTACGAGGATCGCATCGACGCCTTCGAGCAGCGCGGTGCCCTGGTTCTCGATGTCTTCGGAGTCGATGTAGCGCAGGTTGACCTTGGTCCGGTTGCTGATGCCGGCGTGGCTCATCGCTTCGATCAGCGACTTGTACGCGTCCAGCAGTTCCATGTACTTGCCGACCATGGCGATGGTCACTTCGTGCTCGGGGTTGAGCTTGGCATCGACCACTGCTTCCCACTCGGACAGGTCCGCACCATTGCACTGCAGGCCGAAACGCTCGACCACAAAGTCATCCAGGCCCTGGGAATGCAGGATGCCCGGGATCTTGTAGATGGTGTCGGCGTCTTCCAGGGCAATCACCGCACGTTCTTCAACGTTGGTGAACTGGGCGATCTTGCGGCGCGAGGAAATGTCGATCGGGTGATCGGAGCGGCACACCAGCACGTCCGGCTGCAGGCCGATGGAGCGCAGCTCCTTGACCGAGTGCTGGGTAGGCTTGGTCTTGGTTTCGCCAGCGGTGGCGATGTACGGCACCAGCGTCAGGTGCATCAGCATCGCGCGCTTGGCGCCGACTTCGAAACGCAACTGGCGGATGGCTTCGAGGAACGGTTGGGATTCGATGTCACCCACGGTGCCACCGATCTCGACCATGGCCACGTCGGCATCGCCTGCACCCTTGATGATGCGGCGCTTGATTTCGTCGGTGATGTGCGGGATCACCTGGATGGTTGCACCCAGGTAGTCACCACGGCGCTCCTTGCGCAGCACGTGCTCATAGACACGGCCAGTGGTGAAGTTGTTGTTCTGGGTCATGGTCGTGCGGATGAACCGCTCGTAGTGGCCCAGGTCCAGGTCGGTCTCGGCGCCGTCGTGGGTGACGAACACTTCACCGTGCTGGAACGGGCTCATGGTGCCCGGGTCGACGTTGATGTACGGGTCCAGCTTGAGCATGGTGACCTTAAGTCCCCGCGCCTCCAGGATGGCCGCCAACGAAGCGGAGGCAATGCCTTTCCCCAATGAAGAAACAACACCGCCCGTGACGAATATGTAGCGCGTCATGAAAAACCCTAGAAGTCTGCGTTAAAGCGGTCGGAGCCGCCGGGGAAAGCGAAGGAAGGCCGAAGCCCCCGATCACCTGCATTAATCACAGTGCACCTTTCAAAAAAACCGCCGCGTTGTGACAGACCAGCAATGGAACACCGGTACGTTGATCGCTACACATTTTTTGGAATCGCCCAGCAAAGACTGCTTGGTAATCGGCAACGACTGTGTTTCAGGAGAATCCACAGAAGTTGTATCAAGAAGGGAGCGTAGTCTACCGGAAAGGCGCTATCAGCTCAAACCTTGATCGCAGGTGGGTGGCGTCCACTGTAATTGCCAGTCATCCCCCTGCCCTGTCGAGGCCCTGGCCAGGTTGGCCACAGCCAGTAAACGGGAGCCCTGGTACAGCAGCGGCAATCTGCCACGGATAAAGCCCGGCACAGCACTTTCGTTGAGCAAACGCTTGAGGTCGCGACGGCCGCGGCCTGGCAGTTCCATGACTTCACCGCCCTGGCGATAGCGGACGCTCAACGGGCCATCAGGGGCGTGCCCGCTGAAATACAACTGGCCGTTACCGGGTAACTGTAGTGGGTTTTGCGGGTGCGACCAGCTCAATGGACTGTCGGAAAACTCTGACCATTTGGTAGGGTTCCACCAGATACGATCGTTGCAACGCTGCAATTGGCCATCGGCCAAACGCCAGATTGGCTGTGCATCGCCTTTGGCATCGCGCAGGGTGCTCCAGCCAATCCAGTGCTCGCTGTCAGGCAAGGGTGTCAGCGGCGCCAGCCAGTAGCGCAGGGCATTGCGCTGCCGGGCGTCAGAAAGATCGCATAGCGGGGCAAGCGCCAACGATGGCAGCCCCAACCAGGGAAACGCCGACGGCAGTTGAGCGGCCTGCATATCCAGTTGCGCCAACTCATCGAGCAGCCCCTGGGCCTCTGCCACATGCCCGGCGGTACGGGCCAGGCTATTCACGGCCTGGGGCCAGCGCGCCGCCAGTACGGGAAACACATGATGACGCAGGTAATTACGGGAGAAACGTGGATCGCCGTTGGAGGGATCTTCGATCCAGCTCAACGACTGCTCGCGGGCGTAGGTTTCCAGCTCGGCTCGCGACACCTCCAGCAGTGGCCGTACCAGGTGCCCCTTGCCCAAGGGGCGCTGTGCTGGCATGCCGGTCAGGCCCCGCACCCCAGCGCCCCGCAGCAGGCGGAACAGCAAGGTTTCGGCCTGATCATCACGGTGCTGGCCAGCCAGTAGCAACTCCCCTGGGCCGATCGCCTCGGCGAACGCCTGGTAGCGCGCATCACGGGCTGCACGCTCCAGGCTTGCGCCCGGTTGCACGCTCACACGCATGACGCGTAGCGGCACGCCTGCGGCCTCACAGACCGCCTGGCAATGAGCGGGCCAGGCGTCAGCTACGGCTTGGATGCCATGGTGCACATGGACGGCATGCAGTGGCGGTAGAGGTTGGGTTTTTGCCAGACCGGCGAGAAGGTGCAGCAGGACTGTGGAGTCTAGCCCGCCGGAGTAGGCGATATGCCAGGCCGGAGCGTTGTGCCAGGGGGCCAGGGCTTGCAGGAGTTTGGCGGGGAGGGTTGGTTTCATCGCACGTTACCGCCGCAAAACTGGAATACGTTAGCCAAGCATATACAACGCAAATGTGTGGGGCTTGTGTGGGAGGTGTGTCAGTCAACCCATCTGGTACTGACACATTGCTATCGCGGCGATACGGCGACCCGACAAGCCCGCTCCCACACAAGCCCGCCCCCACAGGGGTGATGCAGTGGCTTAGAGGCCGTAGCTCATCAGGCGCTCGTAACGACGGGCCAGCAGCGCCTCGTTGTCGAATTTCTTGAGCATGTCCAACTGCGCGCAAAGTTCGGCGCGGATGGTGGCCGATGCGGCAGCCGGGTCGCGGTGGGCGCCGCCCAGGGGCTCAGCGATCACTTTGTCGACGATGCCCAGGCCTTTGAGGCGATCAGCGGTGATGCCCATGGCTTCGGCGGCATCCGGGGCCTTTTCGGCGGTTTTCCACAGGATCGAGGCGCAACCTTCCGGCGAGATCACCGCGTAGGTGGAATATTGCAGCATGTTCAGTTGGTCGCAGACGCCAATGGCCAGCGCACCGCCAGAACCGCCTTCACCGATCACAGTCGCAATGATCGGGGTTTTCAGGCGTGACATCACTCGCAGGTTCCAGGCAATCGCTTCGCTCTGGTTGCGCTCTTCAGCGTCGATGCCTGGGTAGGCGCCCGGGGTGTCGATAAAGGTCAGGATCGGCATTTTGAAGCGTTCGGCCATTTCCATCAGGCGGCAGGCCTTGCGGTAGCCTTCCGGGCGCGGCATGCCGAAGTTGCGACGCACTTTCTCGCGCACTTCACGGCCCTTCTGATGGCCGATCACCATCACTGGCTGGTCGTCCAGGCGGGCAATACCGCCGACAATCGCCGCGTCATCGGAGAAGTGGCGGTCGCCATGCAACTCGTCGAACTCGGTGAAGATGTGATCGATATAGTCCAGGGTGTACGGACGGCGCGGGTGGCGGGCCAGGCGCGCGATCTGCCAGCTGGTCAGCTTGCCGAAGATGTCTTCGGTGAGCGTCTTGCTCTTGTCTTGCAGGCGGGAGATTTCATCGCCGATATTCAGCGAATTGTCATTGCCGACCAGGCGCAGCTCTTCGATCTTGGCTTGCAGGTCAGCGATCGGCTGTTCGAAATCAAGAAAATTCGGGTTCATAAGCGTCCGTCTTGGGTCGACGGCCAGGGAGTGCCTGGCCAGCCGGTGGTCTATTCGCGCCCTACCTTAAGGGAGAGGCGCGTCAAGGTCGAGATTAAATGTTGAGTCGAGGTCAGGGGTAAAAAACCAGCCCTGACCGTCAACGGTATTGGAGGAAGACGTTGTCACGCCCGAACTGGTCACGCAATGCTTGAATCAAGCCATCGGCCGGGTCAATTCGCCACGTCTCGCCAAACTGCAACATCGCCTTGGCATCGCTGCCGGTGTATTCCATGGTCACCGGGCACGCGCCACGGTGACGCTTGAGCAAGTCCCCCAGCCAGCGTAGCTGATCGCCCTTGAGCGCTTCGGTTTTCACCTTCAGGCGCAGGCTTTCGGCCAGGTTGGTGCGGGCATCTTCCATGCTCATCACGCGCTTGATCCGCAGGCGCAGGCCGCCGGAGAAGTCATCGTTGCTGACCTCGCCCTCCACCACCACCATCGCGTCGGTCTGCAACAGCGACTGCGCGGAATGGAACGCATCGGCAAACAGCGACGCTTCGATACGCCCGGAGCGGTCGTCAAGGGTGATGAAACCCATCTTGTCGCCCTTTTTGTTCTTCATCACCCGCAAGGCAATGATCATCCCGGCCACGGTCTGGGTATCACGCGCCGGTTTCAGGTCGATAATGCGCTGGCGGGCGAAACGGCGGATCTCGCCTTCATATTCGTCAATCGGGTGACCGGTGAGGTACAGGCCCAGGGTGTCTTTTTCACCCTTGAGCCGCTCCTTGAGGGTCAGCTCCTTGGCCTTGCGGTGGTTGGCGTACACATCGGCATCTTCTTCGACGAACAGCCCGCCAAACAGGTCGGCATGCCCGCTGTCGTGGGTGCGGGCGGTCTGTTCGGCGGCCTTGATCGCTTCTTCCATGGCGGTCAGCAGCACCGCGCGGTTACGGTCGATATTGGCCTGGTAGGCCTTCGGCTCGTCATGGAAGTACGGGCCGAGGCGGTCGAGTGCGCCGCTGCGAATCAGGCCATCCAGGGTCCGTTTATTGATGCGCTTGAGGTCGACCCGGGCGCAGAAGTCGAACAGATCCTTGAACGGCCCATCATGGCGCGCCTCGGTGATCGCCTCAACCGGGCCTTCGCCCACGCCCTTGATCGCGCCCAGGCCGTAGATGATGCGGCCTTCGTCGTTCACGGTGAACTTGAACTCCGAGGCGTTCACATCCGGCGCGTCGAGACGCAGCTTCATGGTCCGCACTTCTTCGATCAAGGTCACGACCTTGTCGGTGTTGTGCATATCCGCCGAAAGCACCGCCGCCATAAATGGCGCCGGGTAGTGGGCCTTCAGCCAGGCCGTCTGGTACGACACCAGGCCGTAGGCGGCGGAGTGGGATTTGTTGAAGCCATAACCGGCGAATTTTTCCACCAGGTCAAAGATGTTACCGGCAAGGTCAGCGTCGATATTGTTGGTGGCGCAACCTTCAATGAAACCGCCGCGCTGCTTGGCCATTTCTTCGGGTTTTTTCTTACCCATGGCCCGGCGCAGCATGTCCGCGCCACCCAGGGTGTAACCGGCCATGACCTGGGCGATCTGCATCACCTGTTCCTGATACAGGATGATGCCGTAGGTCGGCGCCAGTACCGGCTTGAGGCCTTCGTACTGGTAGTCGGAGTGCGGGTAGGCCAGTTCGGCACGCCCGTGCTTACGGTTGATAAAGTCGTCAACCATGCCCGATTGCAGTGGGCCCGGACGGAACAGGGCCACCAGTGCGATCAAGTCTTCCAGGCAGTCGGGCTTGAGCTTTTTGATCAGCTCCTTCATGCCCCGGGATTCAAGCTGGAATACCGCCGTGGTTTCGGCTTTTTGCAGCAGCGCGTAGGTCGGCTTGTCGTCCAGCGGGATAAAGGCGATATCCAGCGGTGCTTCATTGACCTTGGCGCGCTCGCGGTTGATGGTCTTGAGCGCCCAGTCGATGATTGTCAGGGTTCGCAAGCCGAGGAAGTCGAACTTCACCAGGCCGGCCGCCTCCACGTCGTCCTTGTCGAACTGGGTTACCAGGCCATCGCCTTCTTCGTCGCAATAGATCGGCGAAAAGTCGGTCAGCTTGGTCGGCGCGATGACCACACCACCGGCGTGCTTGCCGACGTTACGCACCACGCCTTCGAGCTTGCGCGCCATCTCCCAGATTTCGGCGGCTTCTTCATCGACCTTGATGAAGTCGCGCAGGATTTCTTCCTGCTCGTAGGCTTTTTCCAGGGTCATGCCGACTTCAAAGGGGATCATCTTCGACAGACGATCCGCCAGGCCGTAGGACTTGCCCTGCACCCGCGCCACGTCGCGAATTACCGCCTTGGCCGCCATGGAACCAAAGGTAATGATCTGGCTTACCGCGTTGCGGCCATATTTCTCGGCCACATATTCGATGACCCGGTCACGACCATCCATGCAGAAGTCGACGTCGAAGTCGGGCATCGATACCCGTTCCGGGTTCAGGAACCGCTCGAACAGCAGGTCATATTCCAGCGGATCAAGGTCGGTGATCTTCTGCACATAAGCCACCAGCGAGCCGGCACCCGACCCCCGGCCAGGCCCAACCGGCACGCCGTTGCTTTTGGCCCACTGGATAAAGTCCATTACGATCAGGAAGTAACCGGGGAACCCCATCTGGATAATGATATCCAGCTCGAAATTCAGCCGGTCGACATACACCTGGCGCTTGGCCTCGTAGTCTTGGGTGGTGTCCCGAGGCAGCAGGACGGTCAGCCGTTCTTCCAGGCCATCAAAGGACACTTTGCGAAAATATTCATCGATGGTCATGCCATCGGGAATCGGGAAGTTGGGTAAGAAGTGCTTGCCCAGCTTCACTTCGATATTGCAGCGCTTGGCAATTTCGACGGAGTTTTCCAGGGCCTCGGGCAGGTCGCTGAACAGCTCGGCCATTTCCTCGGCGCTCTTGAGGTATTGCTCTTCGCTGTAGTTCTTCGAGCGGCGCGGGTCGTCCAGCGCCCGGCCTTCGCCGATGCACACGCGGGTTTCGTGGGCCTCGAAGTCTTCCTTCTTGATAAAGCGCACATCGTTGGTCGCCACCAGCGGCGCGCCCAGCTTTTCGGCCAGGGCCACGGCGGCGTGCAGGTGCTCTTCGTCGTTGGGGCGGTTGGTACGCTGGATTTCCAGGTAGAAGCGGTCAGGGAATACCGTCATCCAGTCACGGGCGAGAACCTCAGCCTCCTGGGGGTTGCCGCCCAGCAAGGCAATCCCGACCTCCCCTTCCTTGGCTGCCGACAGCATGATCAGCCCTTCACTGGCCTCAGCCACCCATTCGCGCTCGATGATGATCGAGCCATTGCGCTGGCCATCGATAAAACCACGGGAAATCAGTTCAGTCAGGTTGCGATAACCTACTCCGTTCATCGCCAACAGGCTGATACGGCTCAGTGGGTTATCGGGGTCCTTGTTGGACAGCCACAAGTCGGCGCCGCAGATCGGCTTGATGCCCGCGCCCATGGCGCTCTTGTAGAACTTGACCAGGGAGCACATGTTGTTCTGGTCGGTCACCGCCACCGCAGGCATATTCATGCCCACCAGGGTTTTGACCAGCGGTTTGATCCGTACCAGGCCGTCGACCAGGGAGTATTCAGTGTGCAGGCGCAGGTGAACGAATGAAGCCGGCATAGTGATCCTGTCTAGATACATGTGAAAACAACAAGGCCCGGATTGTACCGGGCCTTGCGTAAAACATCAGCCTGCGCCTAAATCTCGACCTGGTTTTCGCGTGCCTCGTAAGCCTGGCGGACCGGGGCGAACGAGCGGCGGTGGATCGGCGTGGGGCCCAACCGGGCCAGGGCTTCCAGATGCACGGGCGTCGGGTAGCCTTTATGGCCGCCAATGCCATAGCCCGGATAGATCAGCTCAAACGCCGCCATTTCACGGTCGCGACTGACCTTGGCCAGGATCGAGGCGGCGGCAATCGCCGGCACTTTGCTATCGCCCTTGACTACGGCTTCGGCCGGCATCGCCAGCTTCGGGCAGCGATTACCGTCGATCATCGCCAGTTTCGGGGTGATGTGCAGCCCCTCGACGGCGCGCTGCATGGCCAGCATCGTGGCATGCAGGATGTTCAGTTCGTCGATTTCCTCGACTTCGGCCCTGGCAATATGCCAGCTGAGGGCTTTTTCGCAGATTTCGTCAAAAAGCTTTTCACGACGGGCTTCGGTGAGTTTCTTCGAGTCATTGAGGCCGAGAATCGGACGACTCGGGTCAAGAATCACCGCTGCCGTGACTACCGCACCACACAACGGGCCGCGCCCGACCTCATCGACACCGGCGACCAGTTCGTGGGTTTGGGCGACCAGGCTGAAATCCAGGCCCATTTGCGTCTTCATAGGGTTTCCTGATGGCGGCCGATCAAGGTCAACACGGCATCGGCGGCCTGGTTTGACGCATCACGGCGCAAGGTACGGTGAATTTCGTCAAACCCACGGGTCTGCTCTTCGCCACCGTCGATCAACGGCAGAAGGGTCTGGGCCAAGGCGTCGGGGGTTGCAGCATCCTGCAACAGCTCCGGCACCAACAACCGCTGGGCCAGCAGGTTGGGCAAGGAGATGTAGGGACTTTTGACCATGCGCTTGAGAATCCAGTAGGTCAGCGGCGCCAGGCGGTAGGCCACGACCATCGGGCGCTTGTAGAGCAAGGCCTCCAGCGTGGCGGTGCCGGAAGCAATCAGCACCGCATCACACGCAGCCAGGGCCAGGTGCGAACCACCGTCGAGCAGGGTCAAGGGCAGGTCGCGCCCCACCAGCAGGGCCTCGATCTGCGTACGCCGCTGCGGGCTGGCGCACGGCAGTACAAAACGGACCCCAGGCTTCAAGGCCTGTAGGCGCTCGGCCGCATCGAAAAATAGTGCGCCCAGGCGCCCGACTTCACCGCCACGGCTGCCGGGCATCAACGCCACCAGCGGCCCTTCGGGCAAGCCCAGCTCGGCGCGGGCGGCGGCGCGATCCGCTTGCAGCGGGATGGTATCGGCCAGGGTATGGCCGACAAACTTCACCGGCACGCCCTTCTCTTCGTAGAACCGCGCCTCGAACGGCAGCAGGGTCAGCATCAGGTCGCAGCCTTCGCGGATCTTCAGCACGCGCTTCTGCCGCCACGCCCACACGGACGGGCTGACGTAATGCACGGTCTTGATCCCGGCCTGACGCAACTTGAGTTCGATATTGAGGGTGAAGTCCGGTGCGTCGATACCGATAAAGACGTCCGGCTTTTCGGCAATCAGGGTCTGGATCAGCAGTTTGCGCCGAGCCAGCAGCTCACGCAGGCGCCCCAGCACTTCCACCAGCCCCATGACCGACAAACGCTCCATGGGAAAGTAGGAGGTCAGGCCTTCAGCCTGCATCAGGGGGCCGCCGACCCCAATGAATTCCACCGCCGGATGCTGCGCCTTGATGGCTCGCATCAGGCCCGCGCCGAGGATATCGCCGGAAGCTTCTCCGGCCACCAATGCAATACGCAGTGTGGCCATGGTCAGCGGGTGATGCCGCGAGTCGATGCCTGGATCGAATCACGGAATATGGCAACTTCTGGAAACAGCGCTGCCGGCTCGGCCAGGTCGGCCAGTGCCTGGTCAACCGTCAGGCCCTGGCGATACACCACCTTGTAGGCTCGACGCAGGGCGTGGATGGCATCTTCGCTGAAACCACGGCGGCGCATGCCTTCAAAATTCATGCTGCGGGCTTCGGCAGGGTTGCCAAAGACCGTGACGAACGCCGGTACATCTTTGCCGATAGCCGTACCCATGCCGGAAAAGCTGTGGGCGCCGATATGGCAGTACTGATGCACCAGGGTGAAACCGGACAGGATCGCCCAGTCGTCAACGTGTACATGGCCGGCCAGCGCGGTGTTATTGACCAGGATGCAGTGGTTGCCAATCACGCTGTCATGACCGATATGGGCATAGGCCATTACCAGGTTGTGATCGCCCAGGGTGGTTTCTGCCCGATCCTGCACGGTGCCACGATGAATGGTCACGCCTTCACGAATGATGTTGTGATCACCGATTACCAGGCGGGTTTCTTCACCCTTGTACTTCATGTCCGGCGTGTCTTCACCTACCGAGGAAAACTGGTAGATGCGGTTGTGTTTGCCAATGCGGGTCGGACCCTTGAGGATCACGTGCGGCCCAATGACTGTCCCCTCGCCGATTTCCACACCTGCGCCGACGATCGACCAGGGGCCGACCTCAACGTCGGCGGCCAATACGGCCGTCGGATCGATGATTGCGCGAGGGTCAATCAAACTCATAGTTTGCGTTCCGCGCAGATGATTTCGGCGGAGCACACAGGCTTGCCATCAACGGATGCCTGGCATTCAAACTTCCAGATCTGGCGCTTGCAACTCACAAACTTGGCTTCCAGGATCAACTGGTCACCTGGGGTGACCGGATTGCGGAAACGCAGTTTGTCGGAGCCCACGAAATAATAAAGCGTGCCATCGGCAGGCTTCAGGTCGAGCATTTTAAAACCCAGGATACCAGCGGCCTGCGCCATTGCTTCGATGATCAACACGCCCGGCATGATCGGGTGCGCGGGGAAGTGACCATTGAAGAAGGGTTCGTTGATGCTGACATTCTTGTAGGCACGAATGCGCTTCTCCTCAACATTCAGCTCCACTACACGGTCCACCAGCAGGAACGGGTAACGGTGAGGCAGGTATTCGCGAATCTCGTTGATGTCCATCATTTCGGGGGGAAGCCTGTAATAAAGATTGGGAGCGCGCGGACTAAGGCACGCCCCTCTAGCAAATCAAGAAGGCAGTCTAGCTGCTGTGCACACTTGATATGGAAATGGTATCAGCCATCTGATGAAACATTACTGCCAGGGGTCACGTCCCCAACACGTTTTTCCAGATGTTTCAGGCGCCGGGCTATGTCGTCCAACTGCCTTAAACGGGCCGCGCTCTTGCGCCACTCGGCCGCGGGTTGCATCGCTGTACCGGAAGAGTAAGCCCCAGGCTCGGTAATCGAGTGGGTGACCATGGTCATGCCAGTAATGAATACGTTGTCGCAAACTTCAATATGACCCACCAGCCCGACACCACCGGCCAGCATGCAATGCTTGCCGATCCTGGTGCTACCGGAGATGCCAACGCACGCGGCCATGGCCGTGTGATCGCCAATCTGTACGTTGTGGGCGATCTGGATCTGGTTGTCCAGCTTCACACCATTGCCAATCACGGTATCGGCCAAGGCCCCGCGGTCGACGGCGGTGTTGACGCCAATCTCCACATCGTCACCGATCAGCACACCGCCGACCTGGGCGATCTTCTGCCAAATGCCCTTCTCATTGGCAAAGCCGAAGCCTTCGCCGCCGATCACGGCACCCGACTGAATCACTACCCGCTGCCCGATACGCACATCGTGGTATAGGGTCACGCGCGGCGCGAGCCAGCCGCCTGCGCCGATTTCGCTGCGAGCACCGATAAAGCAATGGGCACCAACAGTCACGCCGGCACCAATGCGCGCACCACTCTCGATCACCGCAAACGCACCAATGCTCGCCGCTGGATCAACCTGGGCGTCATCGGCAACCACGGCCGACGGATGAATACCTGGGGCAGCCTTGGGTTTCGGGTCGAACAGGTGGGACACCCGCGCATAAGCCGCGTAAGGGTCAGCCACCACCAGCGCATCCCCGGCAAACGTCTCGGCGTCAGCGGCCTTCAGCAATACGGCTGCGGCCTGGCTGTCGCCCAGGTATTTACGGTATTGGGGGTTTGCGAGGAAGCTCAACTGAGCTGGGCCAGCCTCCTGCAAGGTGGCTAGCCCAGTGATTTCCTTCTCCTTGGAGCCACGCAAGGTAGCTCCCAGGAACTCGGCCAATTGACCGAGTTTGATAGTCGCAGTCATGGTTTACTTCAGCTGGTTCATGCGCTCGATCACCTGGCGGGTGATGTCGTATTGAGGCTTGACGTCAATCACGGCGCCACGCTCGAAGACCAGGTCAAAAGCACCTTTCTTGATGACTTCTTCCACGGCGCTGTCGAGTTTTGGCTTCAGTTGCTTGAGCATTTCGCGGTCGGCAACAGCCTTCGCCTCGTTCAGCTCCTTGGACTGGAACTGGTAGTCACGGGCCTTTTGCTTGAACTCAAGCTCCAGACGCTCACGCTCGCCTTGCTGCATTTTATCGCCACCGGCGACCAGACGATCCTGGATACCCTTGGCGCTGCTTTCCAGGGTCTTGAGCTTGGTCAGTTGCGGACCGAATTTTTTCTCGGCATCCACGGCGTACTTCTTGGCCGCGTCGGATTCCAGCAGGGCCATCTGATAGTTCAGGACGGCGATTTTCATTTCGGCAAACGCCGGGGTTGCGACCAGCACGGTTGCCAGAAGAACCAATTGAGTCAACTTACGCACGATGCACTCCTACAGAATCCGTTGTCGTTATCTTGGGTCGGACGCTTAGAACGTCTGGCCGAGGGAAAATTGGAAAATCTGGGTTTCAGCGTTATCCGGTTTCTTGACTGGCATCGCCAAGGCGAAGCTCAACGGGCCCAGGGCGGTAATCCAGGTCACACCCACACCCACGGAACTGGCCAGGTTACTCAGGCTGACATCATTACACTGAGTATTGGACTTGATACCTGATGGGTTACGGATCTGCTCGCACTTGGAGTCGAATACGTTACCCACATCCCAGAAGACCGAAGTACGCAGGGAACGCTGATCCTTGACGAATGGCAGCGGGAACAGAATTTCCGCACCACCTTGGATCAATACGTTACCACCGAACGGCAGCGGGTCGTTGTCGGAGTCAGCTACAGTGCCGGTATTACCGGTAATGCCAACACCACGACTTGGCGTACCACGTGGACCCAGGGTGCTGTCCTTGAAACCACGTACCGAGTTGAAACCACCAGCGTAGTAGTTCTCGTAGAACGGCAGGCCATCGGTCGAACCGTAGCCATCACCATAGCCCAATTCCGTGTGCAGGCGCATGGTGTAGTTATCGCTCAACGGCGTGAACAACTGGCCACGGTAGTCGAGCTTGAAGAACGACAGGTCGCTACCTGGGGTGGTGGCTTCCAGGGTCAGGCTCTGGGAGTGACCACGGGTGGCCAGCACACCTTTGTTCAGGGTGGACTCGGACCAACCGGCCGAGGCCTTGAAGTTGAGGAACTTGTCACCTTCGCGGCGGGTGAAGTCGAAGATCTCGTCCACGGTGTAGACACCGGTCTTGATCTCATCCTGCTGCGCGGTCAGACCGAAGGTCAGGCGCGAGGTCTCGCTGATCGGGTAGCCCACGTTGACACCGGCACCCAGGCTGTCGATCGCATAGCTTGCCACGTCGACGTCAAGGTCTTTGTAGTCGGTGGTGCGGTAGAAGGCGTTGTAGCCCAGGCTCACACCGTCAGCCGTCCAGTAGGGGTCCACATAACCGAAGTTGTAGCGGCTCTGGTATTCGCTACGGGTCAGGCCGATGGATACCTTGTTACCGGTACCCAGGAAGTTGTTCTGGGTGATCGAGCCACCGAGGATCAGGCCGGCGCTCTGTGCAAAGCCGACACTGGCGGTGATCGAGCCGGACGCCTGTTCTTCCACGGCGTAGTTCACGTCGACCTGGTCATCCACACCCGGTACGGCCGGGGTTTCGACGTTGACTTCCTTGAAGAAGCCCAGGCGCTCAAGACGGGTCTTGGACTGGTCGATCAGGTAGGTCGAAGCCCAGCCACCTTCCATCTGGCGCATTTCGCGACGCAGCACTTCGTCCTCGGACTTGGTGTTGCCACGGAAGTTGATGCGGTTGACGTAGGCACGCTTGCCCGGGTCGACGACAAAGGTGATGTCCACGGTGTGGTCATCATCATGGGGGGTCGGCACGCCGTTGACGTTGGCGAAGGTATAACCTTCGTTACCCAGGCGGCGTGTGATCAGTTCGGAAGTCGTGGTCATCAGCTTGCGCGAGAACACCTGGTCCTTCTGGACCAGCAGCAGGGACTTGACCTGGTCTTCAGGCACTTTCAGGTCGCCGCTGAGCTTCACGTCACGAACGCGGTACTTCTCGCCTTCGTTGACGTTGACCGTGATGTACACGTGCTTCTTGTCCGGGGTGATGGACACCTGGGTCGAAGCGATATCCATGTTGATATAGCCACGGTCCAGGTAGTAGGAGCGCAGGCGCTCCAGGTCACCGGAGAGTTTTTCACGGGCGTACTTGTCGTCGTTCTTGAAGAACGACAGCCAGTTGGTGGTCTTGAGCTCGAACAGGTCGATCAGGTCTTCGTCGGCAAACTTGGTGTTGCCCACTACGTTGATGTGCTGGATCGCCGCCACGGTGCCTTCGTTGATGTTGACCTTCAGGCCGACACGGTTGCGCGGCTGCGGGACCACTTCGGTTTCCACGGAAGCAGAGTAGCGGCCCTGGGCAACGTATTGACGTTGCAACTCGTTACGCACGCCTTCGAGGGTGGCACGCTGGAAGATCTCGCCTTCGGCCAGGCCGGATTGCTTGAGCCCCTTCATCAGGTCTTCAGTGGAGATCGCCTTGTTGCCTTCAATCTCGATACTGGCGACAGAAGGTCGCTCGACGACAGTGATGACCAGGACGTTGCCTTCACGGCCCAGCTGGATATCTTGAAAGAAGCCGGTTTTGAACAGCGCTCGAGTGGATTCCACCAGGCGACGGTCGTCAGCCTGTTCCCCAACGTTCAACGGCAAGGCGCCAAAGACGCTACCCGCGGAAACCCGCTGGAGGCCGTTGACGCGAATATCGGAGATGGTGAAGGACTCGGCGTGAACTTCGGCGATCATCAATACGGTGAGAACCGCAGTTAGCAGCAGACGTTTCATGAAGTCCTTTCTTATTCCAACTGGCAATAAACAAACTGCCGCAAAATGCGGCAGATTCGCAATTCAGCGAAGCGTTACAGACGTCCCAGATCGTTGACCAAGGCTAACAACATCACCCCGACCACCAAACTGATACCGATCTGTATCCCCCAACCCTGCACCCGATCCGACAAGGGGCGACCACGCACCCACTCGACGAGATAAAACAACAGATGCCCCCCATCCAATACTGGAATGGGCAACAAATTCAGAACCCCAAGGCTAATACTCAGATAAGCCAGGAAATTCAGGAAATCAGCAACACCCGACTGGGCAGAAGCGCCCGCCACTTTAGCAATGGTTATCGGTCCACTCAAGTTTTTTACCGAGAGCTCGCCGAACAACATTTTCTTCAGTGAATCGAGGGTCAGCACACTCATGGTCCAAGTGCGTCGTGCACCCTCGCCAATTGCCGCCAATGGCCCGAAGCTGACCTCCCGCACCATCGATGGCGGCCAGTCGACAGCCTTGACCCCGGCGCCCAGATACCCGCCGGCCGCCTTGGCCTCCCCGCGCACCGCGAGGGTGACCGGGACGTCGATTTGAGCACCGTCGCGCTCAACTTTCAGCACAATTTTCGTATCAGGACGTACACGAACCAGATCGACCACTTGCTGCCAGTCGCCCAGTGCCTGGTCATCAAGGGCCAGCAAACGGTCGCCGGTCTTCAGGCCGGCAGCCTGGGCCGGGCCTTTGGGATCGAGTTCCGCCAAGACCGGCGGCAGCGCCGGGCGCCATGGACGAATCCCCAGGGACTTGATCGGATCAGGCTCATCAGCACCCTTGAGCCACTTGTCCAATATCAGTTCACGCGGCGTCTCGGCCGTCGAGTCCTGCTCGCGCACCATCAGCTGTACGGTGCCGCTTTCACCCAGGCGTCGCACCAACTGCAGATTGACCGCGCCCCAGCCGGTAGTTGGCTCGCCATCAATAGCAACAATTTCCTGCCCGGCACTCAAACCAGCCTTGGCGGCGATACTGCCCGCCTCCACCGCCCCGATGACCGGACGCACTTGCTGGCTGCCCAGCATGGCCAGGACCCAGAAGAACACCATGGCCAGCAGGAAGTTGGCGATCGGGCCGGCGGCCACGATAGCGATACGCTGACGGACGGTCTTGCGGTTGAAGGATTGGTCCAGTTGATCAGCCGGCACTTCGCCTTCGCGCTCGTCGAGCATCTTGACGTAGCCGCCCAGGGGAATGGCGGCAATCACGAATTCGGTGCCCTGCCGGTCGTACCAGCGCAGCAGCGGCATGCCAAACCCCACGGAAAAACGCAGGACCTTGACGCCACAACGGCGTGCCACCCAGAAATGACCGAATTCGTGGAAGGTGACCAGCACACCCAGAGCAACCAGGGTGCCGACAATCATGTAGAGCGCACTCATCTAATCTCTCCGCATTCCAATCCCGCGCCTGCCGACTAACCTGCGTGGCGTTTCAACCATTGCCAGGCCAAGAGCCGGGCCTTGGCATCCGCCTCGAACACGGCGCCCAAATCATTCACGGCAACCACCGGCTCAAGGCTCAAAATTTCCTCGATGATACTCGCGATCTGTGGAAAACGGATGCGCCGCTCAAGAAACGCGGCAACCGCCACTTCATTGACTGCATTGAGCATCGCCGGAGCACTGTTACCCGCCTCTGCCGCCTCACGCGCCAGGCGCAGGCAAGGGAAGCGCTGATCATCCGGCGCCTCGAAATCCAGGCGTGCAATGGCAAACAGGTCCAGGGGCGCCACACCCGAGTCGATACGCTCGGGCCATGCCAGGGCATTGGCAATCGGCGTGCGCATGTCCGGGTTGCCCAACTGGGCCAGCACCGAACCGTCCACATAGTCGACCAGGGAGTGAATCACGCTTTGCGGATGAATCACCACTTCGACCTGATCGGCACGGGCATCAAACAGCCAGCAGGCCTCGATCAGTTCCAGGCCCTTGTTCATCATGCTCGCCGAATCCACCGAGATCTTGCGCCCCATCGACCAATTGGGGTGGGCACAGGCCTGATCGGGAGAAACGTGTTCCAGCTCGGCCAATGGCGTCTGGCGGAACGGGCCGCCGGAGGCGGTCAGCAGAATACGCCGCACGCCGACCTGGCCCAGGCCGCGGGCGAAGTCACCCGGCATGCACTGGAAAATCGCGTTGTGCTCGCTGTCCAGCGGCAGCAGCACGGCGCCGCTCTTGCGCACGGCCTGCATAAACAGCGCGCCGGACATCACCAGCGCTTCTTTATTGGCCAGCAGGATTTTCTTGCCGGCATCAACCGCCGCCAGGGTCGGACGTAAGCCGGCAGCACCGACAATAGCAGCGACCACCGTGTCCACCTCAGACGCGGCGGATACCTGGCACAAACCCTCCTCGCCGACCAAGACCTCGGTCGCCAGGCCCGCCGCCCGCAGGTCGTCCTGCAAACCACGGGCGGCGGCCGCATCCGGCACCACCGCGAACTGCGGCACATGGCGCACGCACAGCGCCAACAGCTCGCTCAAGCGGCTGAAGCCGGTCAGGGCGAATACCTGATAGCGCCCAGGGTGACGGGCAATCACATCCAGGGTGCTCAACCCGACCGAGCCGGTAGCCCCCAGCACGGTCACTTGCTGTAGGCGGCTCACGAAGCAGCCATCCACAACAGCACGGCAAACACCGGGATCGCCGCCGTCAGGCTGTCGATGCGGTCCAGTACGCCGCCATGGCCCGGCAGCAGGTTACTGCTGTCCTTGATCCCGGCCTGGCGCTTGAACATGCTTTCGGTCAGGTCGCCGACCACCGAGATCAGTACGACCACCGCTGCGCCGACCAGGGCCAGGAGGATTTGCCTGGCATCCCACTCGCGCACAACGCCGACGACCAGGGTAATCAGCAACGTCAACGCCAGCCCGCCGTACACCCCTTCCCAGCTCTTGCCGGGACTGACCGCCGGGGCCAGCTTGCGCTTGCCAAAGGCACGGCCGGAGAAGTACGCCCCGATATCCGCGCCCCAGACCAGCACCATCACCGCCAGGATCAAGCCGTTGCCCAGGGCCATATGCTTGATAGAGACCAGGCCCTGCCAGGCCGGCAGCAGGATCAGCAGGCCGATCACCAGTTTGCAGGCGACGCTGGACCACTGGCCGCTGGTACGCGGGTAGGTCAACACCAGGAATGTCGCCAACGCCCACCACAGCACCGCCGCCCCCAGCACCCAGGGGGCGACATCCGGCAGGATGTACATCAAAAACAGCAATACCGCGACAACAGCGGCGTACACCACCCGCGGCAGTTGCTCGGCAAACCCGGCCAGGCGCGCCCACTCCCAGGCGCCCAGGGTCACGACCAGGCCAATGAACAGCGCAAAGCCGGCGCCTTCAAGCAGGAAAAACCCGCACAGGGCAATCGGCAGCAGGATCAGTGCCGTGATGATTCGTTGTTTAAGCATTAAACCCGGGCTCCAGCTTCGATCTGCTCGCTCGTTTTACCGAAGCGACGCTGACGGGAAGCGAAATCGGCCAGCGCATTGCGCATGGCATCGTGTTTGAAGTCCGGCCAGAACAGGTCGGAGAAGTACAGCTCGGTATAGGCCAACTGCCACAACAGGAAGTTGCTGATGCGGTGCTCGCCACCGGTACGGATGCACAGGTCCGGCAGTGGCAGGTCGCCAGTCACCAGGCAGGTTTGCAACAACTCGGGCGTGATGTCTTCCGGGCGCAGATGGCCGGCCTGCACTTCACGCGCCAGGCGCTGCGCAGCCTGGGCGATATCCCATTGCCCGCCATAATTGGCGGCGATTTGCAGGACGAAGCGGTTGCTGCCAGCGGTGATCGCCTCGGCCTCGCGCATGGCCGCCTGCAGTTCCGGGTGGAACCGCGAGCGATCGCCGATGATGCGCAGGCTGATATTGTTGTCGTTCAGGCGCTTGGCCTCACGACGCAAGGCCTTGAAGAACAGGTCCATCAAGGCGCTGACCTCGTCGGCCGGCCGTTGCCAGTTTTCACTGGAGAAGGCAAACAAGGTCAATACCTCGACCTTGGCCTCGGCACACACCTCGATCACGGCCCGCACCGCATCGACACCCGCCTTATGCCCGGCGACACCCGGCATAAAGCGTTTTTTCGCCCAGCGATTATTCCCGTCCATGATGATCGCGACATGGCGCGGCACCACGGCGGGCACAGTCTGCTTGGTCTTTTCCATGAAGGCGTCCTGACCCTTTATACGGCCATCAGGTCCTTTTCTTTCTCTTCCGTGGCCTTGGTGATCAGGGCCTCGGATTCCTTGGTCAGCTTGTCGATATCGGCGATTGCGCGACGCTCTTCGTCTTCGCTGATTTCCTTGTCCTTGACCAGTTTTTTCAGGTCACCCAAGGCATCACGACGGATGTTGCGCACGGCAACACGGGCATCTTCCGCTGCGCTGCGCGCCTGCTTGGTGAAGCCCTTGCGGGTTTCTTCGGTCAGGGCCGGCATGGAGATCAGCAGCAGCTCACCCAGGTTGGTCGGGTTGAGGTTCAGACCGGCACTCTGGATGGCTTTGTCGACGGCGGCGAGCATGTTGCGCTCAAAGGCCACGACTTGCAGGGTGCGCGAGTCTTTTACGGTCACGTTGGCCACGCCGCTCAGCGGAGTGTCGGAGCCGTAGTACGGCACCATCACACTGCCCAGGATGCTTGGGTGGGCCTTGCCGGTACGAATCTGGCCAAATGCATGGGCCAGAGACTCCAGGGATTTTTGCATACGCGCTTGGGCGTCTTTCTTGATTTCATTGATCATTGTTGGCCTTCCTCGATCAGAGTCCCTTCTGCGCCGCCGTGTACGATATTCAGCAGGGCGCCGGGCTTGTTCATGTTAAATACGCGCAGCGGCATCTTGTGGTCGCGGCACAGGCAGATTGCCGTCAGGTCCATTACACCCAGCTTGCGATCCAGCACTTCATCATAAGTCAGATGATCGAACTTCTCGGCATGGGGGTCTTTGAATGGATCGGCCGTGTAGACACCATCGACCTTGGTGGCCTTGAGCACTACGTCAGCATCGATTTCGATGGCACGCAGGCAGGCAGCCGAGTCGGTGGTGAAGAACGGGTTGCCAGTACCGGCGGCAAAGATCACCACCTCTTTGGCGTTCAGGTGGCGCATGGCTTTGCGGCGATCATAGTGATCGGTCACGCCCACCATGGAGATGGCCGACATCACGATGGCCGAGATATTGGCCCGCTCCAGGGCGTCGCGCATGGCCAGGGCGTTCATCACAGTGGCCAGCATGCCCATGTGGTCGCCGGTGACCCGGTCCATGCCAGCAGCACTGAGCGCTGCACCACGGAACAGGTTGCCACCACCGATCACCAGGCCGACCTGGACGCCGATGCCGACCAGTTGGCCGACTTCCAGCGCCATGCGGTCAAGCACCTTGGGATCGATCCCGAACTCTTCCGAGCCCATCAGGGCCTCGCCGCTAAGCTTGAGTAGAATGCGTTTATAGCGAGCCTGATAACCACTGCCCTGCTGAGCCATTGCGAATCTCTCCTGCGGCGTATTTTTAAAAATTCTTGGCGAGCCGTTTACGGCTTGCGTTCACTCTAGCTGGACGCTGTCACAGCGCCATCGGAACACGGCTTTGTAAGCCAGTTCCAAAGGGAAGCCAAATAAAATTGAGCCTCCCATTTGAAAAGAGGCTGCGCGCGTGAGCGGGCAGCCTCTCTTGGGCGACAGTTGAAAACTGTCTTATTGCTTGGCGGCAGCCAGCTGGGCAGCAACTTCTTCAGCGAAGTTGTCGACCGGCTTCTCGATGCCGTCGCCTACTTTGAAGTAGGTGAAGGAAACGATTTCGGCACCGGCTTTCTTGGCCAGTTCGCCAACCTTGATTTCAGGGTTCTTGACGAACGCCTGCTCAACCAGGCTTGCTTCGGCCAGGAACTTGCTGATACGGCCTTTGACCATGTTTTCAACAATGTTTTCTGGCTTGCCTTTGATTTTTTCTTCGTTCAGCTGCAGGAACACAGCTTTTTCGCGCTCGATCGCTTCGGCAGAAACTTCCGAAGGCAGCAGGAACTCAGGGTTGCTGGCCGCTACGTGCATAGCGATGTCTTTGGCCAGCTCAACGTTGCCGCCCTTGAGGACAACGGCAACACCGATCTTGTTGCCGTGCAGGTAACCACCAACCACGTCACCTTCAACACGTACCAGGCGACGGATGTTGACGTTTTCGCCAACCTTGCCGACCAGCACCAGACGATCAGCTTCTTGAGCTGCGATCAGCGGAGCGACGTCAGTCAGTTTGTCGGCGAACGCTTTTTCAACGCTGGCAGCAACAAATGCCTTGAAGTCGTCTTGCAGGGCCAGGAAGTCGGTCTGCGAGTTCACTTCCAGCAGAACGGCGGATTTGCCGTCTTCTTTCAGAGCGATCGCGCCTTCAGCAGCGACGTTGCCTGCTTTCTTGGCAGCCTTGATGGCGCCCGAAGCACGCATGTCATCAATGGCTTTTTCGATGTCGCCGTCAGCCTTTTCCAGGGCTTTCTTGCAGTCCATCATGCCTTCGCCAGTACGCTCACGCAGTTCTTTAACCAACGCTGCAGTAATTGCTGCCATTTTCAAATTCCTCTTGGATAGGTTTTCAACCATTCCACCCGACTTGTACGGGCGTTCAATTCTTCCCGAACCACCCTTGTTAACCGCTGCACGTTACAGATGCTGTAGCTGTGCCGCTCACAAATGGTTTTCGAGGTGGCAAAAAGGGGGCCAAGCCCCCTTTTTGCTTACTGAGTCAACGCCAGGGCGTCAGTTACTCAGCTGCAGCGACCGGTGCTTCTTCAGCAGCGAACTCTACGGTGCCGCCGCCAACATTGTTGCGGCCACGGATTACAGCGTCAGCCATCGAACCCATGTACAGCTGGATAGCGCGGATTGCGTCATCGTTGCCTGGGATGATGTAGTCAACGCCTTCCGGGCTGCTGTTGGTATCGACTACGCCGATAACCGGGATGCCCAGCTTGTTGGCTTCGGTGATCGCGATGCGCTCGTGATCAACGTCGATAACGAACAGTGCGTCAGGCAGACCGCCCATGTCCTTGATACCACCCAGGGAACGATCGAGCTTTTCCAGGTCACGGGAGCGCATCAGCGCTTCTTTCTTGGTCAGCTTGGCGAAAGTACCGTCTTCGGCTTGCACTTCAAGGTCACGCAGACGCTTGATGGAAGCACGGATGGTTTTGAAGTTGGTCAGCATGCCGCCCAACCAGCGGTGATCGACGTACGGCGAACCGCAACGTGCTGCTTCTTCAGCAACGATCTTGCCAGCGGAACGCTTGGTGCCGACGAACAGAATCTTGTTTTTGCCCTGGGCCAGGCGCTCTACGAAAGTCAGCGCTTCGTTGAACATTGGCAGGGTTTTTTCAAGGTTGATGATGTGGATCTTGTTACGCGCGCCGAAAATGTATTTACCCATTTTCGGGTTCCAGTAACGGGTCTGGTGACCGAAGTGTACACCGGCCTTCAGCATATCGCGCATGTTGACTTGGGACATGATAGTTCCTTAATAAGTCGGGTTTGGCCTCCACGTATCCCAATGACCAACCAGCGGCTTCAAGGCCTCCGGCACCCAGGTCATCGTGTCGACACGTGTGTGGATTTAAGCTTTGCGGGGTATCCCCGGAAAGCGGCGCATTTTATACCACAGCAACGACCAAAACGAAACCCGCAATCGCATTTGCTTGCCGGCATTGCTACCCAAGCCATTGAATCGGGTGAAAATACCCGCACCTTATAGAGAGAAGCGATAGCCAGACACTCATGGTTTGCACCTTGCGTCTGTTAGAATCGCGTTTTTTGGGCTTGTGCGAACGCTGCACCTTTTTGTCGCACGCCCGTAAACCGTATTGATTTCAGCGCCTCGCGCTAGAGAGAGCCTGTATGACCGTTACCCTGAAAACCGCTGAAGACATCGCAGGCATGCGCGTTGCCGGCAAACTGGCTGCCGATGTGCTGGAAATGATTGCCGAGCATGTCAAACCCGGTATCACCACCGAGGCCCTGGACCGTATCTGCCACGACTATATTGTCGACGTGCAGAAAGCCATCCCCGCGCCGCTGAACTACAAAGGCTTCCCCAAGTCGATCTGCACCTCGATCAACCACGTGGTCTGCCATGGTATCCCGGGCGACAAACCGCTCAAGGACGGCGACACCCTGAACATCGACGTCACGGTGATCAAGGACGGCTATCACGGTGACACCAGCCGCATGTTCCACGTTGGCAACGTACCGGTGTGGGCCGAGCGCCTGTCCCAGGTCACCCAGGAATGCATGTACAAGGCCATTGAACTGGTCAAGCCGGGCTGCCGCCTGGGCGATATCGGCGAAGTGATCCAGAAGCACGCCGAAAAGAACGGTTTCTCGGTGGTCCGCGAGTTCTGCGGCCACGGCATCGGCAAGGTGTTCCACGAAGAGCCACAGATCCTGCACTACGGCCGTGCCGGCACCGGCATGGAACTCAAGGCGGGCATGACCTTTACCATCGAGCCGATGATCAACCAGGGCAAGGCCGACACCAAGGTGCTGGGCGACGGCTGGACCGCCATCACCAAGGACCGCAAGCTCTCGGCGCAGTGGGAACACACCCTGCTGGTCACCGAGACAGGCTACGAGATCTTCACCCTGCGCGCCGATGACACGATTCCCCGCGTTTCGGCCTGATGCTTGCAGCGGGCTTTCCAGATAGCGACGTTGTGACCACACCTAGATAGAAAGGAAAGCCGATCGATGCCCCAGGTGGATCCCGAACTCTTCGACCGCGGCCAGTTCCAGGCGGAACTGGCGCTGAAGGCAAGCCCCATTGCCGCCTTCAAGAAGGCCATCCGCCAGGCCCGCGAGGTGCTCGACGGGCGCTTTCGCAGCGGTCGGGAGATTCGCCGGCTGATCGAGGATCGCGCCTGGTTCGTCGATAACATCCTGCAAAAGGCCTGGGAACAATTCGACTGGAGCGAGGACGTCGATATCGCCCTGGTGGCCGTCGGCGGCTACGGCCGGGGCGAACTGCACCCCTACTCCGACATTGACCTGCTGATCCTGCTGGACAGCGCCGACCACGAGATATTTCGCGATTCCATCGAGCGTTTTCTGACGCTGCTGTGGGATATCGGCCTGGAAGTCGGCCAGAGCGTGCGCTCGGTGGCGGAATGCGCCGAAGAAGCCCGCGCCGACCTGACGGTGGTCACCAACCTGATGGAAAGCCGCACCATCTGCGGCCCCGAGCGCCTGCGCCAGCGCATGCTGGAAGTCACCAGCACCGCGCATATGTGGCCGAGCAAGGAGTTCTTCCTGGCCAAGCGCGCCGAGCAGAAAGCCCGGCATCACAAGTACAACGACACCGAATACAACCTGGAACCCAACGTCAAGGGCTCGCCCGGCGGGCTGCGGGATATCCAGACCATCTTGTGGGTAGCCAGGCGCCAGTACGGCACCCTGAACCTGCGGGCCCTGGCCGGCGAAGGCTTTTTGGTCGAGAGCGAAAACGCCCTGCTGGCCTCGTCCCAGGAGTTTTTGTGGAAGGTGCGCTACGCCCTGCATATGCTGGCCGCACGCTCCGAAGACCGCTTGCTGTTCGACCACCAGCGCTCCATCGCCACCCTGCTGGGCTTCGAGGGTGAAGACGCGAAGACCAGCATCGAAAGCTTTATGCAACAGTACTACCGGGTGGTCATGAGCATCGCCCAGCTCAGCGACCTGATCATCCAGCACTTTGAAGAAGTGATCCTGGCCCCCGAAGACGAAGCGCCGCCGCAACCGATCAATGCGCGCTTCCAACTGCACGATGGCTATATAGAGGCACGCAACGACAACGTGTTCAAACGCACGCCCTTTGCCATGCTGGAAATCTTCGTGCTGATGGCCCAGCAACCGGAAATCAAGGGCGTGCGCGCCGATACCATCCGCCTGCTGCGGGAAAACCGCCACCTGATCGATGACGAGTTCCGCCACGACATCCGCAATACCAGCCTGTTTATCGAGCTGTTCAAGTGCAAGATCGGCATCCACCGCAACCTGCGGCGCATGAACCGCTACGGCATCCTCGGGCGCTATCTGCCGGAGTTCGGCTTTATTGTCGGGCAGATGCAACATGACCTGTTCCACATCTATACCGTCGATGCCCACACCCTGAACCTGATCAAACACCTGCGTAAGCTGCAATACACCCAGGTGTCGGAGAAATTCCCGCTGGCCAGTAAGCTGATGGCCAAGCTGCCCAAGCCCGAGCTGATCTACCTGGCCGGCCTGTACCACGATATCGGCAAGGGCCGGCATGGCGACCATTCGGAAATCGGCGCGGTGGATGCCCAAGCCTTCTGCCAGCGCCACCAGTTGCCGCAATGGGACAGCCGCCTGATCGTCTGGCTGGTACAGAACCACCTGGTGATGTCCACCACCGCCCAGCGCAAGGACTTGTCCGACCCGCAGGTGATCCATGACTTTGCGCAGATCGTCAGCGACGAAACCCGTCTCGACTACCTGTACGTGCTGACCGTCTCCGACATCAACGCCACCAACCCCACGCTGTGGAATTCGTGGCGCGCCAGCCTGTTGCGCCAGCTCTACACCGAGACCAAGCGCGCCTTGCGTCGCGGCCTGGAGAACCCGGTGGACCGCGAAGAACAGATCCGCCGCACCCAAAGCGCAGCCCTGGATATCCTGGTGCGTGGCGGCAACGATCCCGACGATGTGGAACAGCTGTGGTCGCAACTGGGCGATGATTACTTCCTGCGCCACACCGCAGGCGATGTGGCCTGGCACACCGACGCGATCCTCCAGCAGCCGGCCGATGGCGGCCCATTGGTGCTGATCAAGGAAACCACCCAACGCGAATTCGAGGGCGGCACGCAGATCTTCATCTATGCCCCGGACCAGCATGACTTCTTCGCCGTGACCGTGGCCGCGATGGACCAGCTCAACCTGAATATCCATGACGCGCGAGTGATTACCTCCAGCAGCCAGTTCACCCTCGACACCTACATCGTGCTCGACACCGAAGGCGAGTCCATCGGCGACAACCCCGAGCGCGTGAAAAAGATCCGCGAAGGCCTGACCGAAGCCCTGCGCAACCCCGACGACTACCCGACCATCATCCAGCGCCGGGTGCCGCGCCAGCTCAAGCATTTTGCCTTTGCGCCCCAGGTGACCATCCACAACGATGCCCAGCGCCCGGTGACGGTGCTGGAACTCAGCGCCCCGGATCGCCCTGGCCTACTGGCGCGGATCGGCGGGATTTTCCTGGAGTTTGACCTGTCGTTGCAGAACGCCAAGATTGCCACCCTGGGCGAGCGGGTCGAAGATGTGTTCTTTATTACCGATGCCGACAACCAGCCGCTGTCCGACCCTGAATTGTGCCGCCGCTTGCAGGACGCCATTGTTGCGCAATTGAGCGTGAACCAGGAGCCTGGGGCGCAGACGATGCGATTATCCATATGAACACGCAGCTTCCCTTGTGGGAGCGGGCTTGCTCGCGATGGCGGTTCGCCTGACACACCGCTATCGCGAGCAAGCCCGCTCCCACATTTAGTTCTGCTGCGCCCGACAGACCGCATGCTTACAACCGAATTGAACGAGATTTGCGATGAACAACGCCCTGAACCAACTGCAGCCCTACCCGTTCGAGAAACTGCGCGCCCTGCTGGGCAGTGTCACGCCGAACCCGGACAAGCGCCCGATTGCCCTGTCCATCGGCGAACCCAAGCACAAATCCCCGGATTTCGTGGCCCAGGCCCTGGCCAACAACCTGGACCAGATGGCGGTGTACCCCACCACCCTGGGCATTCCTGCCTTGCGCGAGGCGATTGGCGCCTGGTGCGAGCGACGTTTCAGCGTGCCCCAGGGCTGGCTGGACCCGGCGCGCAATATCCTGCCGGTCAATGGCACCCGTGAAGCGTTGTTCGCCTTCACCCAGACCGTGGTCAACCGCGGCGACGATGCCCTGGTGGTCAGCCCGAACCCGTTCTACCAGATCTACGAAGGCGCAGCGTTCCTCGCCGGGGCCAAGCCGCATTACTTGCCGTGCCTGGATGAAAACGGCTTCAACCCGGACTTCGATGCGGTGACGCCGGCTATCTGGAAACGCTGCCAGATCCTGTTCCTGTGCTCCCCCGGCAACCCGACCGGCGCGCTGATCCCGGTCGAGACCCTGAAAAAACTGATTGCCCTGGCCGACCAGTACGATTTCGTGATCGCCGCCGACGAGTGCTACAGCGAGCTGTACTTCGACGAGCAAACCCCGCCGCCAGGCCTGCTCAGCGCCTGTGTGGAGCTAGGGCGCGAGGACTTCAAGCGTTGCGTGGTGTTCCATAGCCTGTCCAAGCGCTCCAACCTGCCGGGCCTGCGCTCCGGGTTTGTGGCCGGCGATGCCGAGATCCTCAAGGCCTTCCTGCTGTACCGCACCTACCACGGCTGCGCCATGCCGGTGCAAACCCAGCTGGCGAGCATCGCCGCGTGGCAGGACGAGGCCCATGTCCAGGCCAACCGTGACCTATACCGGCAGAAATTCGACGCCGTGCTGGCGATTCTCAAGCCGGTATTGGACGTGCAGAACCCGGACGGTGGTTTCTACCTGTGGCCGAACGTCAAGGGTGACGATGCCGCGTTCTGCCGCGACTTGTTCGTGGAGGAGCATGTGACCGTGGTGCCGGGCTCGTACCTGTCGCGGGAAGTGGACGGTTTTAATCCCGGTGCCGGGCGGGTACGCCTGGCATTGGTTGCGCCATTGGCCGAATGCGTCGAGGCGGCTGAACGGATTCGTGACTTTATCCAGCGCCGTCGTTGATGCCTGGTGGGCCGCCCCCCCATGTGGGGGGCGACCACATTTGGACACCGTTGAGCAGGAACACAAACGCACAAGAACGCCACCCAACGCCTGTCAAACATTGACCATAATGGGTGGAAGAATATGGCACTCACTGTTTCAACCCGCATTCCTGCGCAACAACCCCTCGATGCCCCTACGCCCGGCCTCAGCCGGAACAAACGCGGGGTAGCCTCCCCCGAAAAATTGTGGCCGCAACATTCCGTGCTGAAAATCTCGTTGCTGGACATGACCGATGAGCAAAAGGCCCTGATCAAAGACAACATCAACAAATGGGCGCCGCACACCAACCTGTACTTCAAGTTTATCGACAGCCCCAACGGCGACATCCGCATCGCCGCAGACAACAACACCAACGCGGGCTGGTCGTGGCAGGGCACCAGCGCAAAAAAAGTACCCGCCTCGGAACCGACCATGAGTATCGGATTTGCCACACCGTCAATCTACACGGCCGGCAAAATACAGCACGAATTCGGCCACGCCCTGGGCTTGAGGCACGAGCACAAACACCCGGACCGCCAGCTGGATATCAATAAAGAGAAAATCTACGAAGACTATAAGTCACGGGATAAAACCCGCCGCCAGGCCGATCACGACATCATCGACCCCTTTCACCACAACGACGTCAAAGTCAGCGCTTATGACCGAGCCTCCATCATGCATTACGGGTATTCCAAAGAGGTCATGAACGACGGCCATGCGATCTTCACTAACACGCAACTGTCTGACGGTGACAAACAGTTCATCCGCTCACTGTACCCACCCGACAACTCCCCCCTGGGCAAACTGCTGAATACCGCAATCAGGAGATTGATCAATACCTGAAGATACAGCCGCTTTAACTGAAACCCGGGAACCAAACCCCTTTGACTCTCCACTACCTGGGAACCGCCCAGCGAGCAGAGACCATGAGCCTGATAACCCCGTTATCCCCTGACATCCCCATCCATCGACTCGTGCCCACCCGCAACGACACGCCTGCCGAACGCATGGGGGCTATTTCTGAGTCCCCAGGTTCGCCTCACTCATATCCAGGTCCGCCAACACTTCGCGCAGCACGTCATCACCAATCTGGTGGTGACGGCTCAGGCTATACAGCTCCAAGCGTTGCGCGCGCAAAGCCTTGAGCCGCCATTTACGCTCCAGGTGATCCATCTGCAGCGCCAGTGCCTGGGCTTCGGCCGAGTCGTTGAATACCTCCAGCTGATGGCGGTATTCCGACATGATCCGGGCCTTAAGCTCCGCCGCCAATGCGGCCTGGGTCGCGTCCAGGGGCACCACGTCGGCGGTTTCCTCCACCTCCAGGGCATGAATCGCCGCCTCGGCAGTTTTTTTCCAGGCATCGCGCACCTCGCCACGCCGCTTGTCATCCGGGCTCTTTTCGATCCCCCGCAGCAACAGCGGCAAGGCAATACAGGCGGCGACCAACGACAACAGGATTACCCCAGCGGCAATAAAGATCAGCAAGTCACGCTCGGGAAACGCCTGGCCGGGTGCCAACAGCAACGGCACCGACATCACACCGGCCAGGGTCACTGCCCCGCGCACCCCGCCAACCGTCAAGAGCCAGCAGGACCGGGCAGTTGGCACCAGGGTCAGCTCGCTTTTACCGCGCAGGCGCCGCAGCAGGCCGGACAGGCGCCAGATGCTCTGCACCCAGATAAACCGCAGCACCAGCAGCACCAGGAAGATCGCGATCACATCCAGGCAGCGATAGAGCAAGGTCGGCCACAGCGTGGCTTCGTGGCTGGTTACCGCCTTGATGATGTCCGGCAATTGCAGGCCCAGCAGCAGGAAGATCAAACCGTTGAAAGCAAACTCCAACAGCGACCAGACACTGCGATTGAGCAAGCGCGTACTGGTCTGGCGTGGCAGCAGGTCCAGCCAGCTCTGCATCATTCCCGCCGCCACCGCCGACAGAATCCCCGACGCCCCCAGACGCTCGGCCAGTACATAAGCAGCGAACGGCAGCAGCAACATAAACACCACATGGGTCGCCGGGTCATCCCAACCCCGGGCAATCATCCAGGCCCGCAGGCGCCCCACCAGCCAGCTCAGGGCCACGCCGATGGCCAGGCCACCGACCGCCACCAGCACAAACGTCAGGCTGGCATCAGCCAGTGAAAACACCCCGGTCAGCGCGGCCACCAGGGCGAACTTGAAGGTCACCAGGCCCGACGCATCGTTCATCAAGGCTTCGCCCTGGAGCATGTGCATCAAGGGGGTGGGCAAGCGGTTCTGGGAAATCGCCGACACGGCCACCGCATCCGTCGGCGATAAAACGGCCGCCAGGGCGAAGGCCACCGGCAGCGGAATGCTCGGCAGCAGCCAGTGGATAAAATACCCGGCGCCCACCACGGTAAACAGCACCAGCCCCACTGCCAGCGTCAGGATCGGCCCACGCAGGCGCCACAGCTCACGCTTGGGCATGCGCCAGCCATCAGAAAAAAGCAGCGGCGGTAGGAACAGAAAAAGAAACAATTCCGGGTCCAGGGCCACATGCAGCCCCAGGGTCGGCCATGCCAGCAAGGCACCGGCGGCAATCTGCACCAATGGCAACGGCAAAGGGATCACACGCCCGACCAGACGCGAAACGCTGACCAGCATCAGCAGGATAAGAACGGTGTAGGCGGTTTGCATAAAGCGGGGTTCCCGGACAATCGACTTGCGATGACACACTTGAGGCAGCAACGCGCCTTTGAAGTGCCATATTAGCTGCCTATGCTGCTGCATGACCGTTGCACATAAGTCGCAGCCAGGGCCAAGCCCCATGGATGGCGGACTGGAGAGCGACACATTGAAAAATGCACCATTTTAGGTACACTTCGACACATGAGTAAAAACCCACTCACTTTACATGTGAGTTTTTTTCGCACTGACGCAGGTAACGAGCCGGTCGTGAATAGCTGACAAACTTACCTCGTAAACATCGACGACTCATTGGAGTGGAAATAAAAACTGTGCAACTGGGATGGCCAATCGGCATGCCCGTGGTGCGCAAGCTTGATTCCGGGCTATGGGAGGTCAGGGCTGACCTGGAAGACACCATCGCCCGCATTATCTTCACGGTGGTCGGCAGCAACATGGTGCTACTCCATGGCTTCATCAAGAAAAGCCAAAAAACACCAGCGCACGACATGGCAACCGCCAAGCAGCGCAAGGCAAGGTTATGAGGTACAACACATGAACAAACATATAGGCTCTGACTTTGATGATTTCCTCGCTGAGCAAGGGCTCGGCGAAGAGGTCTGCGCGGCGGCCCTCAAGCGTGTTATCGCCTGGCAGCTCAACCAGGCGATGAAGCATCAGCGAGTCAGCAAAAAAGCGCTGGCAGAACGGATGCATACCAGCAGAACCGCCGTGGACCGTGCCCTTGATCAAAATGACTCGGGCATGACCCTCGCCACTTTAGCCAGCGCCGCTCGGGCCCTGGGCCAGCGCGTGGAAATCCGCCTGGTTCCAGAGGATCAAGCAGCCTACGCGTGACCTTACCGCCTTTGGGCCAGGTAGCCTGCGCGCAGTGATTCTACGTGGCATAATCCTTGGCTGATTTTTTGCGACCCTATTGGGGCGATTTTTAGGAATGAAATATGCCCAATAAAAACAAACAGTTACAAATTTTCGGTATCAAAGCCTGCGACACCATGAAAAAGGCCCGTACCTGGCTCGATGAAAATGCCATCAGCTATACGTTTCATGACTACAAGACGGCCGGTATTGACCGCGACCACTTGACCCAATGGTGCAACGAGCACGGTTGGCAGGTGGTTTTGAACCGTGCAGGCACGACCTTTCGCAAACTCGAAGACGAACGCAAAGCCGATCTCGACCAGGCGAAAGCTATTGAACTGATGCTCGCACAACCCTCGATGATCAAGCGCCCGGTGCTCGATCTCGGTGACAGAACCCTGATTGGCTTCAAGCCAGATAGTTATTCGGCGGCCCTCAAGTAGGCCAGCCACTTCATTTTTGCAGAGGTAACAGCATGTCCAATTCCCTGTTCAGCCTGGGCTTCGGCGTCGGCACCCAGAACCGCCAAGGTGCTTGGCTGGAAGTATTTTACGCGCAACCGTTGCTCAACCCTTCGGCCGAAATCGTCGCCGCCATCGCGCCGATCCTTGGCTATAGCGAAGGCAACCAGGCCATCACGTTTACCATTGCCCAGGCCTCGCAACTGGTCGACGCCCTGAAAAATGTAGATGCCACCCAGGCCGCCCTGCTGACGCGCCTGGCCGAAAGCCACAAGCCGCTGGTCGCCACCCTGCTGGCCGAAGACGCCGCGCTGACCTCCACCCCAGAGGCCTACCTCAAGCTGCACCTGTTGTCCCACCGCCTGGTCAAGCCCCATGGCCTGAGCCTGGCCGGGGTGTTCCCGCAACTGCCGAACGTAGCCTGGACCAGCCAGGGTGCGATCGACATCGGCGAACTGGCCGAGCGCCAGCTGGAAGCACGCCTGCGTGGCGAACTGCTGGAAGTGTTCTCGGTGGACAAGTTCCCGAAAATGACCGACTACGTGGTGCCGGCCGGTGTGCGTATCGCCGATGCCGCGCGCCTGCGCCTGGGTGCCTATGTGGGCGAAGGCACCACCGTGATGCACGAAGGCTTCATCAACTTCAACGCCGGCACCGAAGGCCCGGGCATGATTGAAGGCCGTGTATCGGCGGGTGTCTTCGTCGGCAAGGGTTCGGACCTGGGCGGCGGTTGCTCCACCATGGGCACCCTGTCGGGCGGCGGCAACATTGTGATCAAGGTCGGCGAAGGCTGCCTGATCGGTGCCAACGCCGGTATCGGTATCCCATTGGGCGACCGCAACACCGTGGAATCGGGCCTGTATGTGACCGCCGGCACCAAAGTGGCGCTGCTCGACGAGCAGAACCAACTGGTCAAGGTGGTCAAGGCCCGTGAATTGGCCGGTCAGCCCGACCTGCTGTTCCGCCGCAATTCCGAGACCGGTGCCGTGGAGTGCAAAACCCACAAGTCGGCCATCGAACTGAACGCAGCGCTGCACGCTCACAACTAAGCAGCGACTCGATGCCACCGGAACCAGCCGCATTTTCCAACGCGGCCGGTTCATATGAGTCTTCAATCCCATGCTTGTGCCCTCGCCCTGGCGCGCCGATTTCCCGGCCATCGCTACCTTGCAACGGCAAGACCAGACCTACCTGGACAACGCCGCAACCACGCAAAAACCTCAAGCCCTGTTGGACGCCCTCAGCCATTACTACGCCAATGGCGCGGCCAATGTGCACCGTGCCCAGCATTTGCCGGGCGCCCATGCGACTCAAGGGTTCGAGGACAGTCGCAGCAAAGTGGCGCAATGGCTCAACGCAGGTGACAACGGGCAGATCATCTTTACCCACGGCGCGACGTCTGCGCTGAACCTCCTGGCCTATGGCCTCGAGCACCTTTTCAACCCGGGCGATGAGATTGTCATCAGCGCCCTGGAACATCACGCCAACCTGCTGCCCTGGCAGCAACTGGCCAAGCGTCGCGAACTCACGCTGGTGGTGTTGCCCCTCGACAACGAGGGTTTGATCGACCTGCAAGCCGCCGCCGCGATGATCGGGCCACGCACCCGGCTGCTGGCGGTGAGCCAGTTGTCCAACGTGCTGGGTGTCTGGCAGCCATTGCCGCAGTTGCTGGCACTGGCCAAGGCCCACGACGCCTTGACCGTGGTGGATGGCGCCCAGGGGGTTGTCCACGGTCGCCATGACGTGCAGGCCCTGGGCTGCGACTTCTATGTATTTTCCAGCCACAAACTCTACGGCCCCGACGGTGTCGGCGTGCTGTATGGGCGCAACGAGGCCCTGCATCGGCTACGCCACTGGCAGTTTGGTGGCGAGATGGTGCAACAGGCGGACTACCACAGCGCCAGCTTCCGCCCGGCGCCCCTGGGTTTTGAAGCGGGCACGCCACCGATTGCCGGGGTAATTGGCCTGGGAGCGACCCTGGATTACCTGAGCTCGCTGGATCAACAGGCGGTGAACGCCCACGAAGCGGCGCTGCATGACTACCTGTTGCGCGGCTTGCAGGCCCGCAATGGTGTGCGTCTGCTGGGTTCGCCGCAGGTGGCCCTGGCCAGCTTTGTGGTGGAGGGTGTGCACAACGCTGACCTCGCCCACCTGCTGACCGAGCAAGGCATCGCGGTACGCGCCGGCCATCACTGTGCTATGCCCTTGCTCAAAGGCCTGCAGCTCTCGGGGGCGATCCGGGTGTCCCTGGCGCTGTACAACGACTCCGATGACCTGGAGCGCTTCTTTGAAGCCCTGGACCAGGCGCTGGACATGCTGCGATGAGCCTGCCTGTAGAGGCCGTTGCCGCACTGCAAGCCTTTCAGGCAGTGGGCAGTTGGGAGCAACGCGCGCGAATGCTGATGCAATGGGGCGAGCGACTGCCAGCCTTGGCCGAGGCCGATAAAATCGATGCCAACCTGGTACAGGGCTGTGAAAGCCTGGTGTGGCTGGTGGGGCACTTGCACGACGGCCATTGGCAGTTTGCTGCCAGCAGCGAAGCTCGCTTGATTCGAGGGTTGGTGGCGTTATTGCTGGCGCGGGTCAATGGGCTGTCGGCCGCTGAGTTACAGGCGGTCGACCTGCCTGACTGGTTCAACCAACTGGGGCTTTCCCGCCAATTGTCGCCGTCGCGCAGCAATGGGTTGAATGCGGTTTTGCAGCGCATGCGCGACTTGAGCCATACGCAAAACTAACTGTGGGAGCAAGCCCGCCCCCACATTTTTGATTGATGCAGGGCAGTGATATTTATGCAGGCTTGACCCGTTCCGAAGGCCTGCGCACCCCTGCCACAATCTTGTCCACCGCCTTGGTCGCCGCGACCATGCCGAACGTTGCGGTGACCATCATCACCGCACCAAACCCACCGGCGCAGTCCAGCTTCACCCCATCCCCGACAAAACTCTTCTGCAAACAAATGCTGCCATCGGGCTTGGGATAACGCAGCTGTTCGGTGGAGAACACACAAGGCACGCTGTAGTGCCGGGTCACGGTACGCGAGAACCCGTAGTCGCGGCGCAAGGTGGAGCGCACTTTCGAGGCCAGCGGGTCATTGAACGTGCGGTTCAGGTCGCACACCTGGATCAGCGTCGGATCAATCTGCCCGCCCGCGCCGCCGGTGGTGATGATCTGGATCTTGCGGCGCTTGCACCAGGCAATCAGTGCCGCCTTGGCGTTGACCGCGTCGATGCAGTCGATCACGCAGTCGATCGTTGGCGTGATGTATTCGGCCATGGTGTCGCGGGTCACGAAGTCTGCCACGGCATGCACCGTGCAATCGGGGTTGATCGCGCGCAGGCGCTCGGCCATTACTTCGACCTTGGGCTTGCCCACCGTGCTGTCCAGGGCGTGCAACTGGCGGTTGCTGTTGCTGACGCACACGTCGTCCAGGTCAAACAGCGAGATCTCGCCCACCCCGCAACGGGCCATGGCTTCCGCCGCCCACGAACCGACACCGCCCACGCCGACGATGGCTACATGGGCCGCTTTCAAGCGTTCCAGACCTTCAATGCCATATAAGCGGGCGACGCCGGCAAACCGTGGATCTTCTGTACTCATGACCATTACCCCAAAAACCGGCGCGCATTATAGGGCTACGCAGCGATAAGTTCTAAGCTACAAGCTATAACTAAAGAACTTACCGACGCTTTCGCTGCCCAATGCCCGGTTTTTCCGGGCTTGCTGTACGCCCAGGGAAGGGCCGGTGTAGGATGCGCGCCGTTCGACACCTCCATTCGTTCCACACCCTTTGGAACCCGAAACAGCTATGTCATCGCGTAAATTTGGACTCAACCTGGTGGTGGTGCTGGCAATTGCCGCGCTGTTCACCGGTTTCTGGGCGCTGATCAACCGCCCGGTCACTACCCCCAACTGGCCCCAGCAGATTTCCGGGTTTTCTTACTCGCCGTTCCAGCAGGGCCAGTACCCGCAGAAAGACCAGTACCCGACCGACGAACAAATGCGTCAGGACCTTGCGATCATGAGCAAGCTGACGGACAACATTCGGACCTATTCGGTCGACGGCCCCTTGGGCAATATCCCCAAGCTGGCCGAAGAATTCGGCCTGCGCGTGACCCTGGGGATCTGGATCAGCCCGGACCTCGAGCGCAACGAGCGCGAGATCCAGCGGGCCATCGAGATCGCCAACACCTCGCGCAGCGTGGTCCGCGTGGTGGTGGGCAACGAGGCCATCTTCCGCAAGGAGATCACCCCCGAGGAGTTGATCGTCCTGCTGGATCGGGTGCGCGCCGCCGTCAAAGTGCCCGTGACTACCTCCGAGCAGTGGCATATCTGGGAACACAACCCGCAACTGGGCAAGCATGTCGACCTGATCGCCGCGCACGTCCTGCCGTATTGGGAACATGTGCCGATGGCCCAGGCCGGGCAATTCGTCCTCGATCGGGCCAAGGATCTGAAGAAGACCTTCCCGAAAAAGCCACTGCTGCTGTCGGAAGTCGGCTGGCCGAGCAATGGGCGCATGCGCGGTGGCGCGGACGCCTCCCCGGCCGACCAGGCCATTTACCTGCGCACCCTGGTCAACAAGCTGAACCGCCAGGGCTACAACTACTTTGTGATCGAAGCCTTCGACCAACCCTGGAAAGCCAGTGACGAAGGCTCGGTGGGCGCCTACTGGGGCGTGTTCAACGCCGCGCGCCAGCAGAAATTCAACTTTGAAGGCCCGGTGGTGGCCATCCCGCAATGGCGGGTGCTGGCCATCGGCTCGGTAGTGCTGGCACTGCTGTCGCTGACCCTGTTGATGATCGACGGCTCGGCCCTGCGCCAGCGTGGCCGCACCTTCCTGACCTTTATCGCGTTCCTGTGCGGGTCGGTGCTGGTGTGGATCGGCTACGACTACAGCCAGCAATACAGCACCTGGTTCAGCCTGGTCGTCGGCTTCTTACTCGCCTTGGGCGCCCTGGGCGTGTTTATCGTGCTGCTGACCGAGGCCCATGAGCTGGCGGAAGCGGTCTGGACCCACAAACGCCGGCGTGAATTCCTGCCGGTTGAAGGGGATTCGGACTACCGCCCGAAAGTGTCTATCCATGTGCCGTGCTACAACGAACCGCCGGAGATGGTCAAACAGACCCTCGACGCCCTGGCCGCCCTCGATTACCCGGACTACGAAGTCCTGATCATCGACAACAACACCAAGGACCCGGCGGTGTGGGAGCCGGTGCGCGACTACTGCGCCATCCTGGGCCCGCGCTTCAAGTTCTTCCACGTCGCGCCCCTGGCCGGTTTCAAGGGCGGCGCACTGAACTACCTGATCCCGCACACCGCCAAGGACGCCGAAGTGATCGCGGTGATCGACTCGGACTACTGCGTATCGCCCAACTGGCTCAAGCACATGGTGCCGCACTTCGCCGACCCGAAAATCGCCGTGGTGCAGTCGCCCCAGGATTACCGCGACCAGAACGAAAGCACCTTCAAAAAGCTGTGCTACGCCGAATACAAAGGCTTCTTCCATATCGGCATGGTTACCCGCAACGACCGCGACGCGATCATCCAGCACGGCACCATGACCATGACCCGCCGCTCGGTGCTCGAAGAGCTGGGCTGGGCCGACTGGTGCATCTGTGAGGACGCCGAACTGGGCCTACGGGTATTCGAGAAAGGCCTGTCGGCTGCGTACTACCACACCAGCTACGGCAAGGGCCTGATGCCCGATACCTTTATCGACTTCAAGAAACAGCGGTTCCGCTGGGCCTATGGTGCAATCCAGATCATCAAGCGCCACACCGCCAGCCTGCTGCGCGGCAAGGACACCGAACTGACCCGTGGCCAGCGCTACCATTTCCTCGCGGGCTGGTTGCCGTGGGTGGCGGATGGCATGAACATCTTTTTCACCGTCGGTGCCCTGTTGTGGTCGGCGGCGATGATCATTGTGCCGACCCGGGTCGACCCGCCGCTGCTGATCTTCGCAATCCCGCCGTTGGCGCTGTTTGTGTTCAAGGTTGGCAAGATCATCTTCCTCTACCGCCGCGCCGTGGGCGTAAACCTCAAGGATGCGTTCTGCGCGGCCCTGGCCGGATTGGCGCTGTCCCACACCATCGCCAAGGCGGTTCTGTATGGCTTCTTCACCACCAGTATTCCGTTCTTTCGTACACCGAAAAACGCGGATAACCACGGCTTCTGGGTAGCGATTTCCGAAGCCCGCGAAGAGATGTTCATCATGTTGCTACTGTGGGGCGCGGCGCTGGGGATCTACCTGGTGCAGGGCCTGCCGAGCAATGACATGCGCTTCTGGGTGGTGATGTTGCTGGTGCAATCGCTGCCGTATGTGGCGGCGCTGATCATGGCGTTCCTCTCGTCGCTGCCTAAACCGGCGGTGGCCGCGGAGCCTGCAACGGCGACGTAAAAACTTGCGCAATGCACTAAACGGCGGCCTCTGGTCGCCGTTTTGCTATAAGATAACGGCCCTTTTGCAGAGCTGGCTCAGGCCATGCTCTATGTGGGAGCGGGCTTGCTCGCGATAGCGGTCTGTCAGTAACAGGTGCACTGGCTGATTCACCGCTATCGCGGGCAAGCCCGCTCCCACATTGGATCTGCGCCGTTGTTCAAATTCGTCCTGCGCCCATAACACGCTTTCGGAGTTTCCCCATGACGGCCCACGCCGACCTTTCGCCGACCCTCCAACTCGCTATCGACTTGATCCGCCGCCCGTCGGTGACGCCGATCGACGCCGACTGCCAGAAGCTGATGATGCAGCGCCTGGGCGACGCCGGCTTTGCGCTTGAGCCGATGCGTATCGAAGATGTGGATAACTTCTGGGCCACCCACGGCCAGCACGAGGGCCCGGTGCTGTGCTTTGCCGGCCACACCGACGTGGTCCCGACCGGCCCGCTGCAGGCCTGGCAGAATGACCCGTTCGACGCGCTGATCGACGAGCACGGTATGCTCTGCGGGCGTGGCGCGGCCGACATGAAAGGCAGCCTGGCTGCGATGCTGGTGGCGTCCGAGCGTTTTGTGAAGGATTACCCGGACCACAAGGGCTCGGTCGCCTTCCTGATCACCAGCGACGAAGAAGGCCCGGCGCACCACGGCACCAAGGCGGTGATCGAGCGCCTGGCAGCACGCAAGGAGCGCCTGGACTGGTGCATCGTCGGTGAACCGTCGAGCACCACCCTGGTGGGCGATGTGGTCAAGAACGGCCGGCGCGGCTCCCTCGGTGCGACCCTGACCGTGCGCGGTGTGCAAGGCCACGTGGCCTACCCGCACCTGGCCAAAAACCCGATCCACCTGGCCGCCCCGGCCCTGGCCGAACTGGCCGCCGAGCATTGGGACGACGGCAATACCTTCTTCCCGCCCACCAGCTTCCAGATTTCCAACCTTAACTCCGGCACCGGCGCCACCAACGTGATCCCGGGTGACCTGACAGCGGTGTTCAACTTCCGTTTCTCCACCGAGTCCACCGTCGAAGGCCTGCAGCAACGGGTTGCGGCGATTCTCGACAAGCATGGCCTGGACTGGCATGTGGAGTGGGCGCTGTCGGGCCTGCCGTTCCTGACCGAGCCGGGCGCTCTGCTGGATGCGGTGTCGGCCAGTATCAAGGCCATCACCGGCCGCGAGACCCAGGCGTCCACCAGCGGCGGCACGTCCGACGGGCGCTTTATCGCGACCCTCGGCACCCAAGTGGTGGAACTGGGCCCGGTCAACGCGACGATCCATCAGGTCAACGAGCGTATCCTGGCCAGCGACCTCGACGTGCTGACCGAAATCTACTACCAGACCCTGATCAAGTTGCTCGCCTGATGCTCGCGTGCCCCCTTTGCAGTGCGCCACTCAATGAGCTGGACAATGGCGTGGTATGCCCGGCCGGGCATCGTTTCGACCGGGCCCGCCAGGGCTACCTGAACCTGTTGCCGGTACAGCACAAGAACAGCCGCGACCCGGGCGATAACCTGGCGATGGTGGAAGCGCGCCGCGACTTCCTCAATGCCGGGCATTACGCCCCGGTGGCCAAACGCCTGGCGGCACTGGCCGCTGAGCGCAAGCCTCAGCGCTGGCTGGATATCGGCTGCGGCGAGGGTTATTACACCGCACAAATCGCCGATGCCCTGCTGCGTGCCGATGGTTATGCCCTGGATATCTCCAAGGAAGCGGTCAAGCGCGCGTGCAAGCGCAACCCGACGCTGACCTGGTTGATTGCCAGCATGGCCCGGGTGCCCCTGGCCGACGGCAGTTGCCAGTTCCTCGCCAGCGTATTCAGCCCGCTGGACTGGCAGGAAGCCAAGCGCCTGCTCAGCCCTGGCGGCGGTTTGATGAAGGTCGGCCCGACCAGCGGCCACCTGATGGAACTGCGCGAACGCCTGTACGACGAAGTGCGCGAGTACACCGACGACAAGCACCTGGCCCTGGTGCCGGACGGCATGAGCCTGCAACACAGCGAAGTGCTGGAGTTCCAGCTCAGCCTGGCCGAGCCCAAGGACCGCGCCAACTTGCTGGCGATGACCCCCCACGGCTGGCGCGCCAGTGCCGAGCGCCGCGCCCAGGTGATCGAACAGGCCGGACCGCTGCTGGTCACCGTGTCCATGCGCTACGACTATTTCATGCTTCAATAACCGACTTTACGGGCATTTGTGCCCACCCTGAATCCGCGAATGGATTTTCGAATCCCGCAACGAGGAACATCCATGCGCCAACCCGATATCGAGATTTACCTCAAGGACGCCGACGTCGACTACAAGGCCATCGCCGCCTGGCTGGGCGCGGCCCTGGGGCCGTGTACCGACTGGGTACAAAAGGGCCAGACCTACAAGTGCAAGGCCGGCAATGTGCCAGTGACCTGGTTGCCCAAGGCCGTGGGCAAGTGGAACAGCCTGTACCTGGAAAGCGACCAGACCCCGTGGGCAGACGACATTGCCTGCGCCCGTGCGGCGTTTGCCGCGCTGAACGTTGAAGTGCGCTGCGCGCCGGGAACGTGGGTCGAGGAAGAAGGTGAGGAAAGCGCCGACACCTGGATTCGCATCAGCGCCGATGGTGAAGAACAGATCACCTGGAAAACTGCCTGATTCTGAACGGTGAACCCAATCAAATGTGGGAGCGGGCTTGCTCGCGATAGCGGTCAATCAGTCAACCTCTACAGTGACTGACTCACCGCTATCGCGAGCAAGCCCGCTCCCACATGGGTTCAGCGGCGTTGCAGAATCGGCTTTAAAGACCGACCACATCCTCCGCCTGCAAGCCCTTCTCGCCGGTCACCACGGCGTATTCCACCTGCTGGCCCTCGGCCAGGGAGCGGTGGCCTTCCCCGCGGATGGCGCGGTAGTGCACAAACACATCCTTGCCGTCCTCCCGCTGGATAAAGCCATAGCCCTTGGCGTCGTTGAACCACTTCACATTGCCGGTTTCGCGCGTTGTCATCTGTTTGCTCCCACTGGTTTTTTATTGTTGAGTCAGCCCAATTGAACTGCCGAGTATAAGACAGGCTCAAAAACGATCAACTCAACTTTACTTCGCTGCTTTTTTGCCGATTTTCGGCGAATACGGCACACTACCCGCCCGAGCGCCTGCTCGGTTTTTCCCACTCAAAGCAGCACACCTATGACCCGCTCCCCGTTCCGCCGTCTGGTATTTGGCACCTTGCGCCGACTGTTGTACCTCTGGGTTCGCTCGGAAACGATCAACCAGTCGTCCCTCACCCTAAACCTGGACCGCAGCCGGCCGGTGTTCTACGTCCTGCAATCGCCCTCCCTGACCGAACTGGCCGTGGTGGATGCCGAGTGCACCAAGGCCGGCCTGCCGCGCCCGGTGCTGCCGGTGTCCGTTGGCCCGTTGATGGAACCGGCAGCGTTCTTCTACCTGACCCCCGACCCGGACTGGCTCGGCCGCCAGGACAAGCGCGGCGCACCACCGACCCTGACGCGCCTGGTCAACACCCTGAGCGAGCACGCCGAGGAAAATGCCCAGGTCATCCCGGTCAGCGTGTTCTGGGGCCAGTCGCCAGCCAGTGAGTCCAGCCCCTGGAAACTGCTGTTCGCCGACAGCTGGGCCGTCACCGGGCGCCTGCGCCGGCTGTTGAGCATCCTGATCCTGGGGCGCAAGACCCGGGTGCAATTCTCGGCGCCAATCAACCTGCGTGAATTGATCGAGCACAATAAAGGGCACGAACGCACCGTACGCATGGCCCAACGGATCCTGCGGGTGCACTTTCGCAACCTCAAGACCGCCGTGATCGGCCCCGACCTGTCCCACCGGCGCAACCTGGTCAAGGGCCTGGTAAACATGCCACTGGTGCGCCAGGCGATCCTCGATGAGGCCGAGCGCGAGAACATCAGCCCGGAAAAAGCCAAGGCCCTGGCCTTGCGCTACGGCAACGAGATCGCCTCGGACTACACCTACACCGCCATCCGCTTCCTCGAAGTGGTGCTGAGCTGGTTCTGGAACAAGATCTACGACGGGATCAAGGTCAACAATATCGAAGGTGTGCAAAAGGTCGCCCAGGGTTACGAAGTGATCTACGTGCCCTGCCACCGCAGCCATATCGACTACCTGCTGCTGTCCTACTTGCTGTTCAAGAACGGCTTGACCCCGCCGCACATCGCCGCCGGGATCAACCTCAATATGCCGGTGATCGGCAGCCTGTTGCGCCGTGGCGGGGCGTTTTTCATGCGCCGCACGTTCAAGGGCAACCCGCTGTACACCTCAGTGTTCAACGAATACCTGCACACCCTGTTCACCAAGGGTTTCCCGGTGGAGTACTTCGTCGAGGGCGGGCGCTCGCGTACCGGGCGCATGTTGCAGCCCAAGACCGGGATGCTGGCGATTACCCTGCGCAGCTTCCTGCGTTCCTCACGCATGCCGATCGTGTTTGTGCCGGTGTATATCGGCTACGAACGGGTGCTGGAAGGCCGCACCTACCTGGGCGAACTGCGCGGGGCGACAAAAAAGAAAGAGTCGATCTTCGATATCTTCAAGGTCATTGGCGCGCTCAAGCAGCGCTTTGGCCAGGTGGCGGTCAACTTCGGCGAGCCGATCAAGCTGGCGGAGTTTCTCGACCACGAGCAACCGGACTGGCGCACCCAGGAACTGGCGCCCCACTACAAGCCGGCCTGGCTCAACGAGACCACCAACCGCCTCGGCGAACGGGTGGCCCAGCACCTCAACGAAGCCGCCGCGATCAACCCGGTGAACCTGGTGGCGCTGGCGCTACTGTCCACCAGCCGCCTGGCCCTGGACGACCAGGCCATGGCGCGGGTGCTGGACCTGTACCTGGCGCTGCTGCGCCGGGTGCCCTACTCGCCCCATACCACGTTGCCCGAGGGTGACGGCCAGGCCCTGATCAAGCACGTCAAGGATATGCACCTGCTGTCGGAACAGAGCGATGCCCTGGGCAAGATCCTGTACCTGGACGAGCAAAACGCGGTCCTGATGACCTATTACCGCAACAATGTGCTGCATATTTTCGCCCTGCCGGCGCTGTTGGCCAGTTTCTTCCAGAGCAGCTCGCGCATGAGCCGCGAACAGATCCTGCGCTACACCCGCGCGCTGTATCCGTACCTGCAATCGGAGTTGTTTATCCGCTGGTCCCTGGACGAGCTGGACGCGGTGGTCGACCAGTGGCTCGAAGCCCTGGTGGAGCAAGGTTTGCTGCGCTTTGAAAACAACATCTACCTGCGCCCGGCCCCTAGTTCGCGCAACTTTGTGCTGCTGACCCTGCTGTCCAAGAGCATTGCCCAGACCCTGCAACGCTTCTACATGGCCATTTCGCTGCTGCTCAACAGCGGCCAGAACAGCATCAGCGCCGAAGAGCTGGAAGACCTATGCACGGTCATGGCCCAGCGCCTGTCGATCCTGCATGGCCTGAATGCCCCGGAGTTCTTCGACAAGAGCCTTTTCCGACATTTCATCCAGACATTGCTGGAGCAAGATGTGCTGCGCCGCGATGAAGCCGGCAAGCTGAGTTACCACGACCTGCTCGGCGAGTTGGCCGAAGGCGCGGCCAAGCGGGTGCTGCCGGCGGAGATTCGCCTGTCGATCCGCCAGGTGGCGCTGCACCGCAACGAGGAAGCGCCCGCGCCGGACGCCGCGGACGAAACCCGCTAGATTTACCAGGGCGCCAGGGTGTTTCTGGCGCCGTTGACAAGGAGCTGTACCATGAAAAAAATCATTCTCCTGGGCCTGACCGCCCTGCTGGGAGCCTGTCACTCGATGAATCCCGCGCCCAAAGCCAGCCTTGATGGCGAAGTGTTCTACCTGCAACGCATTGCCCTGCCGCCTACCGCCACCTTGAGCGTCAGCCTGCAGGATGTGTCCCTGGCCGACGCCCCCGCCGTGACCCTGGCCGAGCAGAAAGGCCCGGTCAACGGCCAGGTGCCGCTGCCTTTCCACCTGAACTACGACCCGGCCCAGGTCAAGCCCGGCCACAGCTATTCGGTCAGCGCTCGCATCGAGCTGGATGGCAAGCTAATGTTTATCACCACCGAACGTCATTCGGTGCAGTTGAACGGCCAGGATCCCCAGCCGCTTCGCCTGCGCGTTGACGCCGTTACCCACTGATCCAGTCGATAAAAAGGAAGCGCCCATGCTCCGCAACTCTCTTCGCCTCAGCGCCCTGTGCGCGGGCCTGCTGCTCGGTGCCAACGCCATGGCCCTGTCCCTCGGCGACCTGTCCCAGGGCGACGCCACGGGCGGCCTCAAGGACGCGCTGACCCAAGGCGCGCAGATTGCCGTCAAGCAACTGGGGGCTCCCGGTGGTTTCAGCAATAACCCCGAGGTGAAAATCGGTTTGCCGGGCAAGCTGGAAAAAGCCGCCGGCGCCCTGAAAATGCTCGGTATGGGCGATCAGATCAGCCAACTTGAAGCCAGCATGAACAAGGCCGCCGAGTCCGCTGTGACCCAGGCCCAGCCGATTCTGGTCAATGCCGTGAAAAACATGAGCGTGAGCGACGCCAAGGGCATCCTCAGCGGCGGCCAGGATTCAGCGACCCAGTATCTGGACAAAAGCAGCCGCGAGCAGATCCGCGCCAAGTTCCTGCCAATCGTCAAGCAATCCACGGACAAGGTCGGTGTTGCCCAGCAGTACAACGCGCTGGCCAAAAAAGCGCCCATGGGGTTGCTGGGCGGCAAGAGCGACAGCGTCGAAAACTACGTGACTGAACAAGCGCTGGACGGTTTGTTCAAGATGATTGCCCAACAGGAAGAAAGCATCCGCCAGAACCCGGCAGCCGCCGCCACCAGCCTGGCGAAGAAAGTGTTCGGCGCCCTCTAGGTACACCGTCGGCAACAAACACCAACGCCCCGAATAATCGGGGCGTTGGTGTTATTGCCCAGCAGATATGCACCTCACTACCATCAACTGTAGGTGATTTTGCCCTCGTACTTGATGGTACTGGAGAACTGCTGCGGTTGAGCGTGGTGATGGTGGTGCTGCTGGCAGGGCGGTGGCTTACATTTGGATTTGCCCTTGCCCTTGCCCTTGCCGAAGTGTTTCCCCATTTTGAAGGCCATCATCGGCATCATCGGTATCATACCGACTCCTGCTAGCGCAAACATGCCCATAGATCATTCCTCACATTTAATGAAACCTCCTCCTGGAGCAACCCCGCCACCAGGAAAAGGCACCTGCAATCCAGGTATTCCCTGAGTGGCAGGTGCGCAAAAACAGTTCCTAAACCGTGTAGCCTATTTACTCCACGTTATGCGGATCTCGGCTTGACCCGGAACCACGCCGCATACAACGCCGGCAAAAACAGCAACGTCAGCGCCGTCGCCACAATCAACCCGCCCATGATCGCCACCGCCATCGGCCCGAAGAACACACTACGCGACAGCGGGATCATCGCCAGCACCGCCGCCAGCGCGGTCAGCACAATCGGCCGGAAGCGCCGCACGGTGGCTTCGATAATCGCTTGCCAGGGTTCCAGGCCGGCCTTGATGTCCTGCTCGATCTGGTCCACCAGGATCACCGAGTTGCGCATGATCATCCCCGACAACGCGATAGTCCCCAGCATGGCCACGAAGCCAAACGGCTGGCGGAACACCAGCAGGAACAGCGTCACGCCAATCAACCCCAACGGCGCGGTAAGGAACACCATGGCCGTGCGCGAGAAGCTGCGCAGTTGCAGCATCAGCAAGGTCAGCACCACCACGATAAACAGCGGCACGCCGGCTTTCACCGAGTTCTGGCCACGGGCGGAGTCTTCCACGGTGCCGCCCACGTCCAGCAGGTAACCATCCGGCAGTTCGGCACGCACCGCGGCCAGGGTCGGCAGGATCTGCTGGACCAGGGTCGCCGGCTGCTCCTTGCCATAGATATCGGCGCGCACAGTCACGGTTGGCAGGCGGTTGCGATGCCAGATAATGCCTTCCTCGAAGCCATATTCCAGGGTGGCGATCTGCGACAGCGCCACGCTGGTGCCATTATCGGTCGGCACCGCCAGGCTCGGCAGCAGCGACAGCTCGGTACGCTCATGCACGGTGCCGCGCAGGAGGATTTCGATCAACTCGTTGTCCTCCCGGTATTGACTGACACTGGAGCCGGTCAGGGAACTCTGGAGGAATTTCGACAGGTTGGCCGTGCTCACGCCCAGGGCGCGGGCGCGGTCCTGGTCGACATTGAGGTAGACGATCTTGCTCGGCTCTTCCCAATCCAGATGCACATTCACCACATGGGTATTCTCACGCACCTTGGCCGCCACCTTGCGCGCCAGGGCCCGCACTTCTTCGATGTGCTCGCCGGTCACGCGAAACTGCACCGGATAACCAACCGGCGGGCCGTTCTCCAGGCGCGTGACCCGCGAACGCAGGTCGGGGAATTGCTCGTTGAGGGTCTCGATCAACCAGGTGCGCAGGGTTTCGCGCTCCTCGATGGTCTTGGCCAGCACCACGAACTGGGCAAAGCTGGCCGCCGGCAGTTGCTGGTCCAGGGGCAGGTAGAAGCGCGGCGAACCGGTGCCGACATAGGCCACATAGTTGTCGATCCCGGCATGCGCCTTGAGCAGGCCTTCGAGACGCTTGACCTGATCGGCGGTATTACTCAGCGAGGCGCCTTCGGCCAGCTTCAGGTCGACCATCAGCTCCAGGCGTCCGGACGCCGGGAAGAATTGTTGCGGGACAAAACGGAACAGCGCCACCGAGCCGATAAACAGCAGCACGGTCAGCACAATCACGGTTTTGCGCCGGCGTACGCACCACTCTACCCAGCGCCGTACGCGCTGATAGAACGGCGTACCGTAGGGATCCGGTCCATCGGCGCCGTGTTTGGCCGCGTGAATCTTCGCCAGGTCCGGCAGGAGCTTTTCCCCCAGGTAGGGCACAAACACCACGGCCGCGACCCACGAGGCCAGCAGCGCGATGGTCACCACCTGGAAAATCGAGCGGGTGTATTCGCCGGTACTCGATTGCGCGGTGGCAATCGGCAGGAAGCCGGCTGCGGTGATCAGCGTACCGGTGAGCATCGGGAACGCGGTACTGGTCCAGGCGAAACTGGCCGCCTTGAGGCGGTCGTAGCCCTGCTCCATTTTGATCGCCATCATTTCCACGGCGATGATCGCATCGTCGACCAACAAACCCAGGGCCAATACCAGGGCACCGAGGGAGATCTTGTGCAGGCCGATTCCCAGGTAATACATGCAGGCAAAGGTCATGGCCAGCACCAGCGGAATCGCCAGGGCCACCACCATGCCGGTGCGCACGCCCAGGGAGAAAAAGCTCACCAGCAGCACAATCGCCAGGGCCTCGGCCAGCACCTGGACGAATTCGCCCACGCTGGTCTTCACCGCCGCCGGCTGGTCCGACACCTTGCGCAGTTCCATGCCGGCCGGAAGGTTCTTCTGCAGGCGTGCGAACTCAGCCTCAAGGGCCTTGCCCAGCACCAGGATGTCGCCACCATCACGCATGGCCACGGCCAAGCCGATCGCGTCGTCCCCCATATAGCGCATACGCGGCGCCGGCGGGTCATTGAAGCCACGGTGAATCTCGGCCACGTCGCCGATGCGGAAGGTGCGGTCGCCCACGCGGATCGGGAAATTGCGGATCTCTTCCACCGCCTTGAAGTTACCCGACACCCGCAACTGCACACGCTCGCTCGGGGTTTCAAAGAAGCCGGCGGTAGACACCGCGTTCTGCTCCTGCAATGCCTGTTGCACCGCCGCCAGGGGCAGGCCGAGGGTGGCGAGCTTGAGGTTGGACAGCTCGATCCAGATCTTCTCGTCCTGTAGTCCCAGCAGCTCGACCTTGCCCACATCCGGCACCCGTTGCAGCTGGATCTGGATGCGGTCGGCGTAGTCCTTGAGCACCGCGTAGTCAAAACCCTCGCCGGTCAGGGCGTAGATATTGCCAAAGGTGGTGCCGAATTCATCGTTGAAGAACGGGCCCTGGATGTCCGGTGGCAGGGTCTGGCGGATATCGCTGATCTTCTTGCGCACCTGGTACCAGAGGTCGGGAATCTGCGCCGAGTGCATCGAGTCCCGGGCGATAAACGTGACCTGGGATTCGCCCGGGCGGGAGAACGAGACAATGCGCTCGTACTCGCCGGTTTCCATCAGTTTCTTTTCAATGCGCTCGGTGACCTGGCGCGACACTTCCTGGGCCGTGGCGCCTGGCCAGTTGGTCTTGATGACCATGGCCTTGAAGGTGAACGGCGGGTCTTCGCTTTGCCCCAGCTTGGTGTAGGACAAGGTGCCGACGACCGCCAGCAACAGCATCAGGAACAGGACGATCTGGCGATTACGCAACGCCCATTCGGAAAGATTGAAACCCATCGGGGACTACTCCTTGTTGGCCGCCAGATTCACCACCCGGTTGGAACGATCCACCGGGCGCACTTGCTGGCCCTCATGGAGCACATGGACACCGGCGGCAATCACCCAGTCAGTGGGGGCCAGGCCTTCGAGCACCGGCACGCTTTTTTCGCCGAAGGCGCCGATACGCACCGCCGTGCGCTTGAGGGTGTTATCCGGCTTGACCAACCAGACGTAGGACACACCATTCTCCGCACTGAGGGCAGACAGCGGCACCGCCAAGGGAATCACACCGTCGGCCTGGATAAAGACCCGCGCACTCTGCCCCAGCTCCGCCGGGACCTTACCGGCGTTGAAGGCGACACGGGCAGCAAAGGTGCGTGACTTGGGGTCGGCCGCAGGCGACAGCTCGCGAATGCGCCCTGCGAAACGTTGCTCGGGCTGGCTCCACAACTCCACGGAGACCGGCTGGCCGACCTTGAAGCGGCCAAAGCTTTGCTCCGGGAAGCTGATCAACACTTCACGCTCGCCATCGGTGGCCAGGGTGAACACAGTCTGCCCGGCAGACACCACTTGCCCGACTTCCACCGCACGCTTGGCCACCACCCCATCCTGGGGCGCACGCAGCACGGCGTAGCCGGCCTGGTTGTTGGCCACGTCGAATTCGGCCTTGATCTGCTGCAGGCGGGCGACGCCTGCGCGGTAGAGGTTTTCGGAATTGTCGTACTGGGAACGGCTGACCATCTGACGGTCCATCAGGGTCTTGTAGCGATCACGCTCGGCCCGCACCAGGCTCAGATTGGCCTCGGCTGCCGTGACCTGGGCACGCGTGGCCTGCAGTTGCAGGCGTACATCCTGGGGGTCGAGCTCGGCCAGCGGCTGGTTGGCCTTGACGCGCTCGCCCTCTTCCACCAGCCGGCGGCTGACTTTGCCGCCAATGCGAAAGGCCAGGTCCGGCTCATAACGGGCACGAACCTCGCCGGGGTAGCTGTCCATTGCCAGCGCCGAAGGCTGTGGTTGCACCACCATGGCCGGACGGACGGTGGTTTGGGCCGCCTCTTCATGGCCGCAGGCAGCCAATAAAAGAGCAAGGCTGACAGGCAACGCGAGGGGCAGGAAAATGCTGCGCATGCTGAAGGACCTTTCGCAAATAGTGCTTGGAGTAATTATACTGACCGGTATGTTATTAATACCAAACTCACCAGTCCACTATTAAAGTAAAAATGTCTGACAATCCTGTAACCACCAATAGCCCCGGGCGTCCCAAGGACATGGCAAAACGCCAGGCAATCCTCGACGCAGCGAAAATCCTGTTCTTGAGCAACGGTTACGCGAGCACCAGCATGGACGCCGTGGCCCTTGAGGCGGGGGTGTCGAAACTGACGGTCTACAGCCACTTCACCGACAAGGAAACGCTGTTCACCGCCGCCGTCGAGGCCAAGTGCGAAGCGCAACTGCCGGTGATGTATTTCGAGCTGCCCGACGGTGTGCCGGTGGAGAAGGTGCTGCTGAACATCGCCCGGGGCTTTCACCTGCTGATCAACAGCGATGAGTCGGTGAACCTGCATCGCTTGATGATGACCTCGGGCAATCAGGATCCGAAGCTGTCGCAGATCTTCTTTGAAGCCGGCCCCATGCGGATGTTGCAGGGCATGGAGCGCTTGCTGGGCAAGATCAACCAGAGTGGTGCCTTGAGCATCGACAAGCCGTTTACTGCGGCCGAACACTTCTTTTGCATGCTCAAGGGCACGGCCAATTTCCGCTTGCTGTATGGCTGTGGCGAACGCTTGAGCAAAGCCGCCGCCGAAGAGCATGTGCAGGAAGTGGTGGGGGTTTTTATGCGGGCGTACCGGCCTTGAGCGCTTTCTTCGGATAAATATCGTACCGGCTGGATTTGCCATCCAGCGCATGGCTCGGCTTGGGCCCGTCGATGCACGGCGCCTTGCGTGGGCGCTTTACCACCACCCGATGACTGGCCAGGGCCAAGGCCGCCGCGAGCAACGCCGGAGCGTCTGGATCATCGCCCACCAGCGGGCGAAACAGGCGCATTTCCTTCTTCACCAGGGCGGTTTTCTCACGGTGGGGAAACATCGGGTCGAGGTAGATCACCTGCGGCGGCTCCCCCTGCCAATGGCGCATCACCTCGATGGAGTTACCTTTGAGCAGGGTCATCCGCGCAACAATGGGTGCCACTTCAAAATCATCCGCCCCACGCGCCAGGCCATCTTCGAGCAAGGCCCCGATCAACGGCTGACGCTCGATCAGGCTCATCTCGCAGCCCAGGCTGGCCAGCACAAACGCGTCCTTGCCCAAGCCCGCCGTAGCATCCAGCACTCGCGGGCGTACGCCTTGGGACACCCCCACCGCCTTGGCGATCATCTGCCCGCTGCCACCGCCGTAGAGCCGGCGATGGGCCGCACCGCCCTCGACAAAATCCACCCGCACCGGGCCAGGCGCATCGGGCCCCAGCTGTTGCAGTTGCAGGCCATGCTCGCCCACTTGCAGGGCAAACTCGGCATCCGCCAGTTGCACAGGCAAGCCAAGCTGCTCGGCCCAGTGCTGGGCGCGGGCCTGGAAACCGTCGGCCAAGGCCTCGACCCGAATGCGGCTGGCCGCGGGTTGTTCGCTCATCGTTTGCTACGCTCAAAAATATTAAGGATCGGCCAAAAGCGGCCGATAAAAAAGGATCAGGCATTTTGCCAGACCCTGAGCGTCGACCGAGAGAAATGTCAGACATTCATTCCCTATTCACCGGTGTCCTGCCGACCCACAACCACTTCGGCCTGCGCAATACCCAAGCGCTGGCCGGCGTCAGTCATGTGTGGCAGGACTTCTTCGCCCGGGCGTTGGCCGAGCAGCTTGGCCAGGAGCCAGGTGCGCAGTTGGCCGCAGAGCCGGTACCGGTGGATGCCTCGATCGAACCCAGCGCCGGCAGTGACCTGCTGACGCAAATCGTCACCCAGCGTCATTGCAATGTCCAGGACACCGAGGTCGCTCCGCCTGAACCGCTGTTCCTGCCGATTGCCGAGTTTGAACTGGAATTGCTGCCACCGGCGGCCGTACCGTTCCCGGAGGATGAAATCGTCGCCCAACAGCGCCAGCAGAACTTCGAGAGTGGCTGGGTACGCCCCATCGTCCTCACCGCCGGCCAGCCACTGCCCACCCCGGGCCCGGCGCCGCAAGCCAAGCCGCTGTTCCTGCCGATTGCCGAATTTGAACTGGACCTGCTGCCAGCCGCCGCCGAACCGTATCCCGATGAAGAACTGGCGCTGCAGCAAAAGGCATTGGACTTCGATTGTGGTTGGGCCCGCCCGCTGATCCTGCAGAACCTGCGCCTGGCGGCTTGACCCCGCGCGCCTAGAGCAACCCCAGTTGCTCCACCGCAGGTTCCCGATGCAACTGCGCCAACGCTGGCAACCCCGGCAACCGCACCCTCAATTGCTGGTGAAAGCGCATGGCCAGTTGGGCCGCCAGGCGATTGTCCGAGGTGTGCAAGAACACATAGGGCGTGCGCCCTTCCTCGATCCAGCCGGCGACTTTTTCCACCCACGGCACCAGGAACGGATCGTTGGCTTCCAGCTCCGGGTGGCCGATAAAGCGCACCTGGGGGAACTGGGTCAACGCCGCCGGCCGGGGCGGGACCTTGGGCTTTTTCGATTGGGCATGGAGCACGGCGGCCGAGGTTGAAGTGCAACTGAACAACGCCCGTGGGTCCAGGCAGATGCGCTCGACACCACGGTCACGCAGCAAGCGGTTGAGGCTGCGCTCGGCGTCGCCCTTGGCGAAGAACTCACGGTGACGCACTTCCACCGCCAGCGGGCGCTCCAGGCCGTCGATAAACCCTGCCAGTTCCCCCAGCCGCTGCGGGGTGAAACTGGCCGGCAGTTGCAGCCACAGTGGCGAAACCCGCTCGCCCAGCGGGCTCATCAGGCCGAGGAAGCTTTCGGCGGCGGGCAACTGTTCGCGCAGGTCAGCACTGTGGCTGATATCACCGGGAAATTTGGCGGTAAACCGAAAGTGCGCGGGCATGATCTCGGCCCAGCGCTGCACGGTGGCCACCGAGGGCCGCGCGTAGAAGGTGGTGTTGCCTTCGCAGGCGTTGAACACCTGGCAATAGAGCCCGAGAAAATCCGTGGCGCGGGCATCTTGTGGATACAGGTACTCGCGCCAGGCGTTTTCACTCCAGGACGGGCAACCGAGGAAATAAGGCAACAGCATCAGATATGGATATCGAGACCCAGCACTTCCATATCCCATTCGACAAAGCCTGCCGTGGTCAGGTAGCTGGCCAGGGCCGTGGCAACGTTGCGGCTCATGGAGCGCGGGAAGACCATGTCTTGCTGGCGCGCCGGAACGCCGCTGATACGTGCGCCGCTGGCGCCCTGGGAGCGCGCGGAAGGCGTCGCACCTTGGGAGGTTTCTGGCTGGACTTCAATAAAGTCGGGGGACTCTTCGACGGACTCGTCTACCGTCACGTTCGCCTTGCGTGGCTTGCGCTTGAGGGGGTAGGGCTGGGAAGAAAAGCCGTCTATACGCATGCATGCAGATCCGTGATCAGTAATGGCAATTTAGCGGCACTTTCCTTGGCACGCAAATGCTCTGGTGACAACTAGAACACATAAATGGGCAAAGGTTTAAACCCAGGGGGAAATTCTGACGATTGGTGAGGATTGCCTGCGATCAACGGTGGGGCTCGACAGCTCCCACATTAGAGGCTGACCGCAATAAGCCTAGAGCCCGCGCTCAGCCTTGGTCTGCGCCACTTTATCGCGCAGGTACACCGGAGCGGCCTGATCAGCCGGGATCGCCTCGCCGCGTTCCCAGGCAAAACGCGCCAGGGTCAGCAGGTCTTCGGCATGGGGCAACATCCCGGCATCCTGGCCGACCGTTGCCACGGCGATCCGCTCGCCATACCCCCAACCCGTACCGGCACCAAACCAGTCGCCACTGGCATCGGCCGGCAACGCGGCGGCTTCGGGTGGCTGCACCGCTTCAACGCCGACCAGGCGCATCTCGCCAGCGGTTTCGCGGTAGCAGCCCCAGTAGACCTCATCCATCCGTGCATCAATGGCTGCCGCCACCTGGGCCGCGCCATGCTCACGCAGTGCGCGCTGGGCCAGCACGGCCAGGTTGGACACCGGCAATACCGGGCGCTCCAGGGCAAACCCCAGGCCCTGCACCACACCGATGGCGATGCGCACGCCAGTGAACGCCCCCGGGCCGCGGCCAAAGGCGATGGCGTCCACCGCCGACAAGGTGGTGCCGGCATCGAGCAACAACTGCTTGATCATCGGCAGCAACTTTTGCGCGTGCAAGCGGGGGATCACCTCATAGTGGCTCGTGACCTTGCCGTCATGCAGCAGGGCAACGGAGCAAGCTTCAGTCGCGGTGTCCAGGGCCAGCAGGGTGCTCATCGGTGTGGGTGTCCAAATCGAAAAAAAGTTTGCCAGTATAAACAACAACGGCCCGCAAGCGGGCCGTTGAACGTCAAGCCGATCGTCAGATCAGTTCAGCGCTTGCAGCACCTTGGCGGTGATGGCTTCCACCGAGCCAACGCCCGGGATGTGGCTGTATTTCGGCTTGCCCTGGGCCGCCGACAGCTTCTGGTAGAACTCTACCAGTGGCTTGGTCTGGGAGTGGTAGACCGACAGGCGATGACGCACGGTTTCTTCGGTGTCGTCTTTGCGCTGCACCAGGTCATCACCGGTTACATCATCCTTGCCAGCCACTTTTGGCGGGTTGTAGACGATGTGGTAGACGCGGCCCGAGGCTTCGTGAACGCGGCGACCGGCAATACGCTGCACGATTTCTTCGTCTTCAACGGCGATTTCAACCACCGCGTCCAACTCGACGCCGGCCTTCACCAGGGCTTCGGCCTGGGGAATGGTGCGGGGGAAACCGTCGAACAGGAAGCCGTTCTTGCAGTCTTCCTGGCTGATGCGTTCCTTGACCAGGTTGATGATCAGGTCGTCGGAAACCAGGCCACCGCTGTCCATCACGCTCTTGGCGATCAGGCCCAGCTCGGTGCCGGCCTTGACGGCAGCGCGCAACATGTCGCCAGTGGAGATTTGTGGAATGCCGAACTTTTCAGTGATGAACTTTGCCTGAGTACCTTTACCGGCCCCGGGAGCTCCCAGCAGAATGACGCGCATCGATGTGCTCCTCAATTTTTTATAGAGATGACGCTCGGATTCGCCGCGTGGGGCCAATCTCGTAGAATATGCTCGTAAAAATACGAATCCAGGCCGCCCAACCGGCCAAAGGCTGATCAAGATACACAGCGAGCCCTAACCACACAAGCCGCCAAAAGTCGGAAGAACCCGCACCACACAAGCCTTTAGGTCGCGGTATCCCTTGGTGCAACCCCGCCCCAAAACCGCCAGCACCGCCCTTTCGGGTCGGCCGGCGGTTTTGTCTGCAAGCCCTTGAGAACACGCGACAAATGTCAGCCAGTGTTACGCAACCCGGCGGCAATACCGGCCACGGACACCAGCAGCGCCTGTTCCAGAGGGCTGTCCTGTGTCGCCTCCTGCTGGCGGGAGCGGGCCAGCAGCTCGGCCTGCAACAGGTGCAACGGGTCGAGGTAGGTGTTGCGCAGGCGGATGAACTCCAGGGTGTCGGGGCTGTGGGCCAGCAACTGCGACTGGCCGGTCAGGCCAAGCACCACGGCACACGCCTGCGACAATAGGTCGCGTAAATGCGCGCCCAATGGCAGCAGGTCGGCGTGTACCAGACGCTGGTCATAGAGCCGGGCGATATCGGCGTCAGCCTTGGCCAGGACCATTTCCAGCATATCGATGCGGGTGCGGAAGAACGGCCATTGCTCGCGCATCTGCCCCAGCAACTGGCCTTCGCCGCGCTCCAGGGCCTTGCTCAAGGCCGCTTCCCAGCCCAGCCAGGCCGGCAGCATCAGGCGCGTCTGGGTCCAGCCGAAAATCCACGGGATTGCGCGCAGGCTCTCGATGCCCCCGGCACGACGCTTGGCCGGGCGACTGCCCAGGGGCAAGCGACCCAGTTCCTGCTCTGGCGTGGACTGGCGGAAATACTCGACGAACTGCGGATTTTCCCGCACCACCGCGCGATAGGCGCTGACACCATCGGCCGCCAATTCATCCATCAAATGGCGCCAGGCCGGCTCCGGGGGTGGCGGTGGCAACAAGGTCGCCTCTAGTACCGCGGCCAGGTACAGATTGAGGTTCTGCTCGGCGATATCCGGCAGGCCGAACTTGAAGCGAATCATCTCGCCCTGCTCGGTGGTGCGGAACCGCCCGGCCACCGAGCCCGGTGGCTGCGACAAAATCGCCGCGTGGGCCGGGCCGCCGCCACGGCCAACGGTGCCGCCGCGACCATGGAACAACAGCAACTCCACCTGCTGCTCGCGGCAGATATCCACCAGGCGTTCCTGGGCCCGGTATTGGGCCCAGGCCGCCGCAGTAGTGCCGGCGTCCTTGGCCGAGTCCGAATAGCCGATCATCACTTCCTGCGGGCCTTGCAGACGCGCGCGATAGCCGGGCAACAGCAACAGGCGCTCGATCACCGGGCCGGCGTTGTCCAGGTCGGCCAGGGTCTCGAATAGCGGCACCACACGCATCGGCCGCTGCACCCCGGACTCCTTGAGCAGCAACTGCACCGCCAGCACATCGGACGCCGCGCCGGCCATGGAGATAACGTAGGAGCCCAGGGAGGCGGCGGGCGCGGCGGCAATTTCCTTGCAGGTATTGAGCACTTCGGCGGTGTCGGCCGATGGCTTGAAATACCCCGGCAACAATGGGCGACGGTTGGCCAATTCCTGCATCAGGAAGGTGATGCGCGCGTCTTCGTCCCAGTCCTCATAGCGACCCAGGCCCAGGTAGTCGGTGATTTCGGTCATCGCCGCCGAATGCCGGCTGGAGTCCTGGCGCACATCCAGGCGCACCAGGAACAGGCCGAACGTTACCGCACGGCGCAGGCAATCGAGCAGCGGGCCGTCGGCAATCACGCCCATGCCGCAGGCGTGCAGGGACTGGTAGCACAGCTCTAGCGGCTCCAGCAGGTCGCGATTGTTTTGCAGCACCTCGGCCGGCGCCGGGAGGCTGCCGGCCAACGCCGCGTGCGCCCAATTGCGGGTGGCGCGCAGGCGTTCGCGCAGTTGCTTGAGCAAGGCCCGATAAGGTTCGACGCTATCGCCGACCCTGGCCTGCAACTCGGGGCTGGCCTGCTGCATCGACAGCTCGGAGGCCAACTGATCGATATCGCGCAAGTACAGGTCCGCCGCCATCCAGCGCGCCAACAGCAAGACTTCACGGGTCACGGGCGCCGTCACGTTGGGGTTGCCGTCACGGTCGCCGCCCATCCACGAGGCGAAGCGGATCGGTGCCGCCTCCAGGGGCAGGCGCAGGCCGGTGGCGGCGTGCAAGGCGTGATCGGCCTTGCGCAGGTAGTTGGGGATCGCGTGCCACAACGAATGCTCGATCACCGCAAAGCCCCACTTGGCCTCGTCCACCGGGGTGGGCCGGGTGCGGCGGATTTCTTCGGTGTGCCAGGCTTCGGCGATCAGCCGTTGCAGGCGTTGGCGAATCTGCTCGCGCTCGGCGCTGGTCAAGTCACGGTGATCCTGCAAGGCCAGTTGCGCGGCGATAGCGTCGTATTTCTGGATCAGGGTGCGGCGCGCGACTTCGGTGGGGTGGGCGGTGAGCACCAGCTCGATCTCCAGCCGCGCCAACTGGCGGGCCAGGGATTCACTGCTATGGCCTTCACGCTGCAAGCGCGCCAGCAACTCGGGCAGCACCCGCGATTCAAACGGAGCCGGCTGGGACTCATCGCGCCGGTGAATCAGTTGGTACTGTTCAGCGATATTGGCCAGGTTGAGGAACTGGTTGAACGCACGCGCCACCGGCAACAACTCGTCTTCCTGCAACTGGTTGAGGCTGGCGCTGAGCTCTTCGCCGGCCGCCGCCTCCGTTGCCCCGCCCCGACGATCGGCCTTGGCGCCCTTGCGGATCTGCTCGATCTTGTCGAGGAACTCATCACCGTACTGTTCTCGAATCGTGTTGCCCAGCAGTTCACCCAGCAGGTGAACATCTTCACGCAAACGTGCATCGATATCGCTCATCAGCCAATCTCCAGCCAGGAATCCGGGACGCTTTGATCCTCCAGAGTGCCGCTCAAGCCTCGCGCTTACAAGCAATGTTCGGCATCTCTGTGGCAGGCCCGCTCGTTCTTTGCTTATTAACTGAACCGCATTCCCCCGTCTATTCCGGGCCTTTCAGGAGCCTTGAGTACTACTGCGCGCAGCAAAAGTTCCATTTTTCACACGCTGACTATCGGGTCAGATTTGTTCAGATGTTTTTTCGGGCAAATCGCCATCTTTGCTGAACTATTCAAAAAAGCCTTGGGTCACAGCCAGTAAGCCATCACTTGGAACAGGCGTTTGAAAAGGCACACTGAGCTTCACCGCCAAAACGCAGACGCTGAACACCGTAGATGGATTTGATGTTTTTTCAGGAGTTACCCAATGGAGTTGAAGACGATGAAGACCAGCACTGCCAAATCCTCGTTTAACCATCTGCGCGGGCTTAAATTGGCCGCGTTGGCAATCGGTACCAGCTTCGTCCTCGCGGGCTGCGCCGGCAACCCGCCAACCGAGCAGTACGCCGTGACCCAATCGGCCGTGAACAGCGCCGTCAGCGCTGGCGGTACCGAATACGCCGCCGTGGAAATGAAAGCGGCCCAGGACAAGCTCAAGCAAGCCGAACTGGCCATGCATGACAAGAAGTACGACGAAGCCCGTCGCCTGGCCGAACAGGCCGAGTGGGACGCGCGCGTTGCAGAGCGCAAGGCCCAGGCTGCCAAGGCCGATCTGGCCCTGAAGGACTCTCAGAAGGCTGTTCAGGAGCTGCGTCAGGAAGGTATGCGCCCTGCTGTGATCCAGCATAAGTAAGCAGCGCCTTGTTTGCATCGCACTCGAAATCGAATTGAAAGGACGACACCACTATGCGTAAACAATTGATGATCCCTGCCCTGCTGGCGATGAGCGTTGCACTGGCGGCTTGCTCCACCCCGCCTAACGCGAACCTGGAAAACGCACGGACCAACTTCTCGGCCCTGCAAGCCAACCCGCAGGCGACCAAAATCGCCGCCCTGGAAACCAAGGACGCCAGCGAATGGCTGGACAAGGCCGACAAGGCTTACCGCGACAAGGAAGACGAGAAGAAGGTCGACCAACTGGCCTACCTGACCAACCAGCGCGTTGAAGTGGCCAAGGACACCATCGCCCTGCGCGAGTCCGAAGCCAAGCTGAAAAACGCCGGCGACGAACGTGCCCGCGCCCTGCTCGAAGCCCGCGACGCACAGATCAAGCAACTGCAAGGCAGCTTGAATGCCAAGCAGACTGAGCGCGGTACCCTGGTAACGTTCGGTGACGTGCTGTTTGCCACCAACAAGGCTGACCTGAAATCCAGCGGCCTGGTGAACATCAACAAACTGGCGCAATTCCTCCAGGAAAACCCGGATCGCAAAGTGATTGTCGAAGGCTACACCGACAGCACCGGCAGCGATGCCTACAACCTGACCCTGTCTGAGCGCCGCGCAGCTTCGGTGCAGGTTGCACTGATCAAGATGGGCGTTAACCCAGGCCGTATCGTGACCACCGGCTACGGCAAGGAATACCCGGTTGCCGATAACGCCAGCGTGTCGGGCCGTGCCATGAACCGCCGCGTTGAAGTGACCATCTCCAACGACAACCAGCCGGTCAAGCCACGCTCTTCGATTCAATAATCGACTGACGTACAGCAATGTAAAAGCCCTGCCTGGGTTTCAGGCAGGGCTTTTTTATACAAAACTCTCTGCGCCAGAGTGCTTTTGATTAGCCAAAGTTGACGGAGTTGTTGTTCTCTGGGGGCATCTGCACACCTTGCTGTTGTTGGCCACTCATCTGTTGGCGTTGATTATCCTCATCGCCGCCACTACTGTCGCCACTGTCCGGGGATCCCCCTATACGACCCGCCTTGGCCAACATTTGCGCCAGCATTTTCGTCAGGGTTTCAGGGTCCAGAGCACCACCCTGTTGCTGACCCAACGCGGTTTCCTTAACTATATTGCCCTGATTGCCCTGCTCACCCATGCCACCGTCGACGGAAAAGCCACCGCCGCGACTACCACCACCAACTCCGCTAATGCTCATAGTGATACTCCACTTAATTAAGGGTTATTCGTCAGCGCTGCTGACAACCCATTCAGTGGTGTCATACCCAATATGGTTCCAAAAACTACCGGCCGGCTTACTGCTGCAGTTGCGGGGTTTCCTGGCCCATGCAACGCACCGCCTGCTTCTTGCTGTTCACCAGCACACCGGTCAAGCCCTTCTGCTCGGTATCGAACAGCACCAGCACACCGTCGACGCACTGCGCCACTTGGGGAGCCGGGGTCAGGGAGACTTTATAGTCCTCACCGGGCACGGTCTTGAGCATGGTGTAGTCGCTGAGCAGCAACGCATCCTCGGGCTTGGCGAAGTGTAGGTAGCCGTAGTACCACAGGCAGCCTACGGTGCCGATGATGGTGCCGATACCGGTGAGGATCAGGGGGATCATGTTGCGTTCTTCGCTCATTGCGGACTCTCTGATGATTCAACTTTTAAATGGGAAGCCGCCGGGTAATTGGGGATTTCCCCCAGGCGGCGCAGGCCATTGAAATGCTGCGGATCATCAAGATAACGCAGCATCACGGTTTGCCAGGTCTTGTCGGCAAAGGTCTGCACATGCCCACCACGGGTCAATTGCAGCACCCTCGGCGGCGGCGCAGCTTGATACAGACGGATGCCATTGGAAAGCGGCACGATCGGATCATCCAGGCTGTGGAACAGCAGTTTCGGCACGCCGGTCAGCTGCGGCATGCCGTGGATCGCACTGTCGGCGTCCGGCACCAGCCACGACAACGGCACCTGAAACGGCCATGTTAGCCAGGAAGTGCTCAGGGCGAATTGCCCTACATCACGATAACTGGCGGGCACGCCATCCAGCACCAGCGCCTTGAGCCGGGGCTGGCGCTCGGGATGCGCCGCCAGGTAATGCACCGCCAGCGCCCCGCCCAGGCTCTGGCCAAGCACCACCAGCGGCTGGCCCCGGGTTTCGGGGGCCTGGTCGAGCCACTGGAAGGCGGCGTCCAGGTCCTGGTAGATGGCCGGCAACGAAGGCTTGCCTTCGGACACGCCATAGCCGCGATAGTCCAGCATCAGCACTTGATAGCCCTGGGCCGGCAACCACCAACTGCCACCCAGGTGCCCGGACAGGTTGCCCCCATTGCCATGCAGGTGCAGCACCGTACCCTTGAGCGGCACCCCAGCCTTGGCCGGCAGCCACCAGGCCCGCAGCTTCAGGCCATCGGCGGTGGTCAGGGTGACGTCACGGTATTCCAGCCGCGCCTGCTGCGGGGTGAACGGCAGACCGGGCTCGGGATAGAACAGCAGCGAGCTGCAGCCATTGAGGGTGAGGAGCAGGCATAGGATGCCGAGGAGTCTCATCCGTTGAAACCTCGTAAATGGGTTGGAAGTCTACAGACCAATGGCTCCCACATTTTGGATTAGGTTCCTTCAGGGACATTGCCTTAAAGGATATTGGAGTAATCCGCCTCGATCCGGTCCAGGCTCAGGTGGTTGAGGAAGTTGGAGAAGCACATCCACGCCGACAACGCATTCATATCGCGAAACTGCTCCGGCAGGTATTTGGGCGGCACCACCAGGCCTTCGTCCACCAACTGGCGCAAGGTGCGCATGTCTTCCAGGGTGGTCTTGCCGCAGAACAGCAGCGGCACCTGCTCCAGCTTGCCCTTGCGCACGGCCAGCTGGATGTAGTTGTAGACCATGATAAAACCCTTGAGGTACGACAGATCCTTGGTAAACGGCAGGCCCGTCGGCGTCGAGCCACGGAACACCCGGCTGGCGTTGCCGTAGCTCTCGGCCATTTCAAAGCCTTGCTCGCGGAAGAACTCGAACACCTGCAGGAAATCGGCCCCCTCTTCCACCATGTGGATCGCGCGGGTGCGGTTGGTCAGCTTGCGCAGGCGGCTGGGGTAGGAGGCAAAGGTGATGATTTCCATCAGGATCGCCAGGCCTTCCTGGGTCACGGTCGATGACGGCGGCCCCTTGGACAGGAAGGTGCAGATCGGCTGGTTCTGGCCATTGAGGGTAGTACCCACGTGGACCAGCCCTTCGTGGACCTCCAGGGCCCGCACATCGCGCTCGTTGAACATCGCATCGGCGCGGATCTTGATGTAGTCGGCGCCCGCCGCCGCGTCGGCGACGATGCCGTCGGACTCAAACACGCGGATGGTTTCCTCAGCTTCGCCAAACACCTTGTTCAAGCGGCTTTGCAGCAGGCTCACGGCATCCTTGGCGGTCAGGGTCTTGGCTTCGTCCTTGAGGTCGCCACGGCCGTCGATATTGTTCAGGTAATCGGAGAGCATCAGCCCCAGGTCGGCCAGAGTCGGGTCGCCGGCATGGAACGCATCCGACGCCGCGCCATAAAGCTCCTGGGAAATCAGGCCGAAATCCTCGGTGCCACGGGCTTCAAGCATGCGCACCACCATGCGGTATTCCTTGCACATGCGCCGCATGATCTGCCCGACCGGGTTGAACTGACCCAACTGGCGGGTGATATCGCGCTCGATGTTCTGGAACTCCAGCTTCACCTTGCTCGAATCGAACGATAATGGCCGGTTCAGGTAATAGTCGCGGTCCACGGCCGGCATGTGCTTGCCCTTGCCCTGGAGGAAGCCCTTGCGAATGTTGTCGTCCCACTTCACGGCGTCGAGGACGCGAATCGGTGTTTGCGCCAGCACAATGCGATCGGACAAGGTGCGTATCGTCTGCTGGTAATCGTCCACCCGGTGCTCCCTCTTTAAACGTTATTTGCCCACGCGCTGATAGCGCACGGCTTCGACAAACACATCGGCGTTGGCCGGATCATCCAGGTAAGGCAGGACCTGGCTCATGGGGCTGTCGATCAATGTTGCGTCACCTTCGGCGGTTTCCACGCGGCTGCCCAGCAGGATTTTCTGCGCGATGACCTGGTTGATCGCCTCAGGGTCGAGGTTGTAGACCACCAGTTCACGGGCTTTATTCAATTCAAAACCCGCGAGGATAAAGTGCCCGCCCAGCTTGCCCGGCAGCGGCGCCGACAGGTACCAGCGGTTGCCATGGCGGGACACGCTGAACAGATACTCATCGCGCTTGACCGGCTGGCTCTGCGAGGTGCTCACCGCCTTGTAGCGATGCTGGCCCGCCCGGCTGATCTGCAGGTCGAGCGGCTCACCCCAGGCATTCGTGCTGGCCCACTTGCCCAGCAGCGCATCAGGTGCGGCCTCGCTGGCCGGCAAGGGCTCCTTGAAAGTCACCAGGCACCCGCCCAGAAGCAGGAAGGCCATTGCGGTTACAAGCACACGCCAGGTTTTCATCGATCACTCCACAGCTATTTGGGGGGCCTGGCTCCTACACAAGCCAGCTTCCCACTACTAGACCGAAGCCAGTACCAGGTGCATGTAACGCTTGAGAATCTCCAGCATTTCTTCGCCAGTCAGGGCCTCTGGCTCGAACAGCAGGCCCTGATATTCCATCCGACTGATAATCGCCGTCAAGACTTTGGCATCCTGTTGCGGCTCACGGGAGCCCAGTACCTGGAAAAACTGGCAGGTCCCCTGCAGCAGAATCTGTTGGTGAGAGCGCACCAGGTCTGCCAGGCGCGGGTTCAACAAGGCTTCCTGGCGAAACGCCTGTTCGGCCATCAGGTACTCGCGACGGCTGAGCAATTGGCGCAGGACGTAATCGGCGGTCAACCGCGCGATATCATCGGCCAGTTGCGAGCGCGACTCGGCACTGCCGTCACCGTAGGCCACCATCTCCCGCAACAGGCCCTCGTTGCGTACCCACAATTTACCCATGAACGCCGCACTGCGCTCGACATACTGGGCAAACGTGTCGGTCAGCAGGTCATCGATATCCTTGAAGTAGTATGTGGTGGCCGACAACGGCACCCCGGCCTCGGCGGCCACCGCCCGATGGCGCACCGCCCGCACGCCATCGCGCACGACAATGCGCATGGCCGCGTCGAGAATGTCCTGGCGACGCTGCTCGCTGCCCTGGCGAATGGCCTTGCGACCCTGGTACTGAACACTTTCAGCCACGGCGGCAGCAATGCCAGCGGCGCCTTCTTGAGCCATTTCGCGCTTCACGAAAAATCGTCCTCTCACTCAGCAGAAGCCTGGCGCCGTATGCTTGACGTTAGTACAGGCCATACAAAAAAGCCGCCTTATAAAAGGCGGCTTGATGATTTGCTACGGTTACGCTTGCGGTCGCATGTGCGGGAACAAGATGACATCGCGGATCGACGGTGAGTTGGTCAACAGCATGACCAGGCGGTCGATACCGATCCCTTCACCAGCCGTTGGCGGCATGCCGTATTCCAGGGCGCGCACGAAGTCGGCGTCGTAGTGCATGGCTTCGTCGTCACCGGCGTCCTTGTCGGCCACCTGGGCCATGAAGCGCTCGGCCTGGTCTTGCGCGTCGTTAAGCTCGGAGTAGGCGTTGGCGATTTCGCGACCACCGATAAACAGCTCGAAACGGTCGGTGACGTTCGGGTTGTCGTCGTTGCGACGGGCCAGCGGCGACACTTCAAACGGGTACTGGGTAATGAAGTGCGGCTGTTCCAGCTTGTGCTCCACCAGTTCCTCGAAAATCATCACCTGCAGCTTGCCCAGGCCTTCAAAGCCCAGGACCTTGGCCCCGGCCTTCTTGGCGATGGCGCGCGCCTTGTCGATGTCGTTCAGGTCGTCAGCGCTCAGCTCAGGGTTGTACTTGAGGATCGAATCGAACACCGACAGGCGCACGAACGGTTCGCCGAAGTGGAACACCTTGTCGCCGTACGGCACGTCGGTAGTTCCGAGAACAAGCTGCGCCAGCTCGCGGAACAGTTCTTCGGTCAGGTCCATGTTGTCTTCGTAGTCGGCGTAGGCCTGGTAGAACTCCAACATGGTGAATTCCGGGTTGTGCCGGGTCGAGACACCTTCGTTACGGAAGTTGCGGTTGATCTCGAACACCTTCTCAAAGCCACCGACCACCAGGCGCTTGAGGTACAGCTCCGGCGCAATACGCAGGAACATTTCCATGTCCAGGGCATTGTGGTGGGTTTCAAACGGCTTGGCGGCCGCGCCGCCCGGGATGGTCTGCAACATCGGCGTCTCGACTTCAAGGAAGTCACGCGCCATCAGGAAGCTGCGGATGTGCGCGATCACTTGCGAGCGCACGCGAAACGTCTGGCGCACTTCTTCGTTGACGATCAGGTCGACGTAGCGCTGGCGATAACGCTGCTCGGTGTCGGTCAGGCCGTGGTGCTTGTCCGGCAGCGGGCGCAGCGACTTGGTCAGCAGGCGCACGTTGGTCATTTCGACGTACAGGTCGCCCTTGCCGGAACGGGCCAGGGTGCCTTCGGCGGCAATGATGTCGCCCATGTCCCAGGTTTTCACCGCGGCCAGGGTTTCTTCCGAGAGGGTCTTGCGGTTGACGTAGACCTGGATACGCCCGGTCATGTCCTGGATCACCATGAACGAGCCACGGTTGAGCATGATGCGACCTGCCACCTTGACCGGGATCGCCGCTTCGGCCAGCTCTTCCTTGGTCTTGTCCGCGTATTGCTTCTGCAAGACATCGCAGTAGTTGTCGCGGCGGAAGTCGTTAGGGAAGGCGTTACCCTTGGCGCGCTCGGCAGCAAGCTTTTCCTTGCGCAGGGCGATCAGGGAGTTTTCTTCCTGTTGCAGGGCCTGGTCGAGTTGTTGGTCGCTCATGTCTTTAAATTTTCCATCACAGGTTCGTTGCCCCCAGGCCTTCGGCCTGGGGATCGCGGGCAAGCCCGCTCCCACAGAGGGTGTTACAGGCCGGACTTCAGGCTGGCTTCCAGGTATTCGTCGATATCGCCGTCGAGTACCTTGTCGCAGTCGCTGCGTTCGATGTTAGTGCGCAGATCCTTGATCCGCGAGGCATCGAGCACATACGAACGGATCTGGTGCCCCCAGCCGATATCCGACTTGGTGTCTTCCAGCGCCTGGGACGCGGCGTTGCGTTTCTGCATTTCCTGCTCGTACAACTTGGCCCGCAGCATTTTCATGGCGGTGTCCTTGTTGGCGTGCTGGGAACGTTCGTTCTGGCAGCTGACCACGGTGTTGCTCGGTACGTGGGTGATCCGTACGGCCGAGTCGGTGGTGTTTACGTGCTGGCCACCGGCACCGGAGGAGCGGTAGGTGTCGATGCGCAGGTCGGCCGGGTTGATCTCGATTTCCACCTTGTCGTCGATCTCGGGGGAGACGAAAACGGCAGAGAACGAGGTGTGGCGACGGTTGCCGGAGTCGAACGGGCTCTTGCGCACCAGGCGGTGCACGCCGATCTCGGTACGCAGCCAGCCAAAGGCGTATTCGCCCTTGATATGCACGGTCGCGCCCTTGATACCGGCGACTTCACCGGCGGACAGTTCCATGATGGTCGCTTCAAAGCCGCGCTTGTCGGCCCAGCGCAGGTACATGCGCAGCAGGATGTTGGCCCAGTCCTGGGCTTCGGTGCCGCCGGAACCGGCCTGGATATCCAGGTAGGCGTTGTTCGGGTCCATTTCGTGGCTGAACATGCGGCGGAATTCGAGTTTGGCGAGGTTGTCCTCGAGACGGGCCAGCTCGGCGACGATATCGCCCACTGCGCCTTCGTCGTTTTCTTCGACGGCCATGTCCAGCAGGTCGCGGCAGTCGCCCAGACCGGTGTTCAATTCGTCGAGGGTGTCGACGATCTGCGCCAGCGCAGCGCGCTCACGCCCCAGTTCCTGGGCGTATTCAGGTTTGTTCCAGACAGCCGGATCTTCAAGCTCGCGATTGACTTCGGTCAGACGCTCATGCTTTTGATCGTAGTCAAAGATACCCCCGAATAGTTTCGGAGCGCTCGGACAGGTCCTTGATGGTGTTAAGGATCGGGTTGATTTCCATGGCGGGCAGCACTCGTTGGCGAACTTTTGAAAGCCGGCGAGTATACCGGCAAAAGGTCGGAAACGGCAGTCCGCTTGGCCGAAAAGCCTGGGTTTGTGTGATATCTACAGACCGATAAAGATCAAATGTAGGAGCTGGCTTGCCTGCTCCCACATTGGGCTGGCGGTGTTCTGCAAGCTATTCGATCCCCACCTGGTTGCGCCCATTATGCTTGGCCAGGTACAACCCCTTGTCCGCCGCCGAGATCAATTGCCGGCAATCGGTCCCCAGCAGCGGTGTCATGGTCGCCAGGCCAATGCTGATGGTCAGGCTCGCCCCTTCAGACGGCGCGATATGCGGGATTTTCAGCGCGGCGACGGCCTGGCGCAGTTTCTCGGCCACCAGCCGCGCACCGCCAGGCGAGGTGTTGGGCAGCACCAGGGCAAACTCCTCGCCCCCGTAGCGCGCCGGCAGGTCCGAAGGACGGCTGCTGGCGTCACGGATGCTCGCCGCCACCTTGCGCAACGCCTCGTCCCCTTCCAAGTGGCCAAAGCTGTCGTTGTAGGTCTTGAAAAAGTCCACGTCGATCATCAGCAACGACAACTGGGTCTGGTCACGCATGGCACGCCGCCATTCCAGCTCCAGGTACTCGTCGAAATGCCGGCGGTTGGACAGCCCGGTCAAGCCGTCGGAGTTCATCAAGCGTTGCAGCACCAGGTTGGTGTCCAGCAGTTGTTGCTGGCTGACCCGCAGCGCACGGTAGGCTGCATCCCGCTGCAACAGGGTCATGTAGGAACGCGAGTGGTAGCGGATACGCGCCACCAGTTCGATGTTGTCCGGCAGTTTCACCAGGTAGTCATTGGCCCCGGCGGCAAACGCGGCGCTCTTGATCAGCGGGTCTTCCTTGGTCGAGAGCACGATGATCGGGATGTTCTGGGTCGCCGGGTGGTTGCGGTATTCCCGCACCAGGGTCAGGCCGTCCAGCCCGGGCATGACCAGGTCCTGGAGAATCACTGTCGGCTTGATGCGGATCGCCTGGGAGATGGCCTGGTGGGGGTCGGCACAGAAGTGGAAGTCGATATTGTCCTCATGGGCCAGACCGCGTCGCACGGCTTCGCCGATCATCGCCTGGTCGTCCACCAGCAACACCATGGCGGCGTTTTCGTCGGTCTTGAAGTCGTCGAGCTGTAAATCATTCATTTGCGGTCACCTGAATTACTACGTGCAGGCCAGGACAGCGAGTTATCTCGGTCATTTTGCGAATACCTCCAGCAATCGTGGCGCAATTCTGTCCAATGGGCGAATCTCAACAGCGGCATCAATTGCCGCCGCCGCTTTGGGCATGCCGTAAACTGCACAGCTCTGCTGATCCTGAGCGATGGTCAGATAGCCCTGCTGACGCATCAATTTGAGTCCCTGGGCTCCATCGCGGCCCATGCCGGTCAGCAAGACGCCGACAGCATCGCCGCTCCAATGGCTGGCGACGCTCTCGAAAAACACGTCGATGGACGGTCGATAGATCTCGTTCACGGGCTCTGCCGTATAGGCCAGCGTGCCGTTTTTCAGCAGCCGGATATGATGATTGGTGCCGGCCAGCAATACCACGCCGCTTTGCGGCGGTTCCCCCTCACGCGCCAGGCGCACCGGCAGGCCCGAGGCGCTGCTCAGCCACTCGGCCATGCCGGCGGCAAACACCTGGTCCACATGCTGGACCAGCACAATGGCTGCCGCAAAGTCCCGAGGCAAGCCCTTGAGCAAGGTTTCCAGCGCCGCCGGGCCACCCGCCGAAGAACCGATCGCCACCAGGCTCTGGCGCTTGCCCGTACTGCGCGGGGGGACCGGTTCGGCCCGCACCCGGCTGCCGCGCTGGCCGATCAGCCAGCCAATATTGAGGATCTTGCGCAACAGCGGCGCCGCCGCCTCCTTGGCATCGCCAACCCCCAGTGCCGGGGTGTCCACCACATCCAGGGCGCCATGGCCCATGGCTTCAAACACGCGGCTGACATTCTGCTGACGATCCACCGTCACGATAACGATAGCGCATGGCGTCTCGGCCATGATCTGCCGGGTGGCCTCGACGCCATCCATCACCGGCATGATCAGGTCCATCAGGATCAGGTCCGGGGTCACCTCGGCACAGCGCTGCACCGCTTCCAGGCCATTGGTGGCGACCCACACCACTTCATGGGCCGGCTCGAAGCTCAAGGCACGGCGCAAGGCCTCGACTGCCAGGGGCATGTCATTGACGATGGCGATCCTCATGCCCGGGCGCCTCCAATCAGTTCCACCACCGCATCGAGCAGGGCGTCGTCATGGAAGCTGGCCTTGGCCAGGTAATAGTCGGCGCCGGCATCCAGGCCACGCCGCCGGTCTTCTTCACGATCCTTGTAGGACACCACCATCACCGGCAGCGATTGCAGGCGAGTGTCACGGCGCAAAAGTGTGACCAATTCAATACCGTCCATGCGAGGCATATCAATGTCAGTGATCAGCAGGTCGAAGTCTTCGGAACGCAGAGCATTCCAGCCATCCATGCCATCGACGGCGACCGCCACGTCATATCCACGGTTAAGTAATAGCTTGCGCTGCAATTCGCGCACGGTCAGCGAGTCATCCACCACCAGAATGCGCTTGCGCGCGGCCTCGACGGTTTGCAGGGCGCGGCGGGCAATGCGCTCCAGGCGACCGGTATTGAGCAGCTTGTCCACCGAGCGCAGCATGTCCTCGACATCGACGATCAATACCACCGAACCGTCATCGAGCAGCGCACCGGCAGAGATGTCCTGCACCTTGCCCAGGCGATCATCCAGGGGCAGCACCACCAGGGTGCGCTCGCCGATAAAGCGCTCCACGGCAATCCCGTACACCGCATCGCGCTCGCGGATCACCACGACCTTGAGGGTGTCCTGGTTGCTTTGCCCGGGCGGGCGCTGCAACAACTGGCTGGCCGCGACCAGGCCAACATGCCGGCCCTCGTGCCAGAAATGCTGGCGGCCTTCCAGTTGCACGATTTCGTCGGGTTCCAGGTCGCACATGCGCTCGATATGGGCCAGGGGGAAGGCGTAGGCTTCTTCGCCGACCTCTACCACCAGGCTGCGCACCACCGACAGGGTCAGCGGCACTTCCAGGTGAAAGCGGCTGCCCTGCCCCGCCGTCTGCTCCAGCAGCACCGCGCCGCGCAATTGGCGGACCATATGTTGCACGGCATCCAGGCCGACCCCGCGCCCGGAGACCTCGGTCACCTTGTCGCGCAGGCTGAAGCCCGGCAGGAACAGGAACGTCAGCAACTCCTCTTCACTCAGGCGCTGAGCGGTTTCCAGCGGCGACAGATTGCGCTCGACAATACTGCCGCGCAGGCGCGCCAGGTCCACGCCGTTGCCGTCATCGCTCAGCTCCAGCACCAGCAGACCCGCCTGGTGCGAGGCACGCAAGCGGATCAGGCCCTCGGCCGGTTTGCCCGCCAGCAGGCGCTGCTCGGGCATCTCGATGCCGTGATCGACGGCATTGCGCAACAAATGGGTCAGCGGCGCTTCAAGCTTTTCCAGCACATCGCGGTCGACCTGGGTCTTCTCGCCTTCGATTTCCAGGCGTACCTGCTTGCCCAGGCTGCGGCCCAGGTCACGCACCATGCGCACCTGGCCCGCCAGCACATCGGCAAACGGGCGCATGCGGCACGCCAGCGCGGTGTCATACAACACCTGGGCCCGTTGCCCGGCCTGCCAGCCAAACTCGTCGAGCTCGGCGGTCTTTTCCGCCAGCAGCAGCTGCGCTTCGCTCAACAGGCGACGGGCATCGGCCAGGGCTTCCTGGGCTTCGAGGTTCAGGTCGACGGTCTTGAGCTGGCCATCGAGGTTATCCAGGGCCCGGGCGCTGTTGCTTTGGAGGCGCTTGAGGCGTTGCAGGCTGGACAGGTACGGCTTGAGGCGCTGGGTTTCCACCAGGGACTTGCTGGACAGGTCCAGCAGGCTGTTCAAGCGCTCGGCCGTGACCCGCAACACGCGCTCGCCGCCTTCGGTCATGCGTTTGTTCTGGCGCGGCGCATCACTGCTGATGGGCGGCGCGGCCTCCGGTTCCGGGGGCAATAACAGCGATTCTTCAAGGGACGCCAGTGGCTCCGGGAGTGACACCGGCACGGGCGGCGGTGCAACCACCTTGGCCATGGGTTGCGACGGATCCAACAAGCGCTCCATCAGCGCCACATAGGCCTGGATATCGGCCGGGCCCACGCTGTTGCCCGGCGTGGCGATGCGCATCAGCAGGTCGGTGCCCTGCAACAACGCGTCGATATGTTCGGGTTGCAGAAACAGCCGGCTTTCCTGGGCGCTGACCAGGCAGTCTTCCATCACGTGGGCCACGCTGACGCCAGCGTCGACCCCGACAATCCGCGCCGCGCCCTTGAGCGAATGCGCCGCGCGCATGCAGGCTTCAAGCTGGTCGGCCTGGGTCGGGTTGCGCTCCAGGGCCAGCAAGCCGGCACTGAGCACCTGGGTCTGGGCATCGGCTTCCAGGCTGAACAGTTCCAGCAGCGAGGCGTCGCGCATCTGGTCGGGGGTCATGTGAGGCTCCGGGTCACGGCAGACAGCAGTTGCGTCTCGTCCAACCAGCGCAGGCTGCGGCCCTTGAACGGCAACACGCCCTGGGTGTAGCGCGCACTGGCCTGGGTGCCGGACGCAGACGCCGCTTTGAGGGTGCGCTCATCAATGGCATGGATGCCATCCACTTCATCCACCGGCACCACCACCGGGCCGTCCTGCGCAGCGATGATCAGCATGCGCGGCATGATCCGCCCGCCGCTGGGGCCGCCGCCCGTGCTGTCGAGCCCGAGCAATTCCACCAGGGACAGGCAGGCCACCAGCGCGCCGCGCACATTGGCGACCCCGAGCAGCGCCCGCGAACGTTGGTGGGGCAAGGAATGGATCGGCTGCAGGGGCGCCACTTCCACCAGGCACCGGGTGGCGATGCCCAGCCATTCCTCGCCCAGGCGGAACATCAGCAGTGAACGGGTGACCACCTCGTCGTCGGCCTGCGCGGCGGCCGCGGGATGTCGGTCTTCCTGCTGCAAGGCGTAGCGATCCAGCAGGCGGGTGGCGGCCGCCGAGTACACCGCGCAATTGCGGCAGTGGATATGCTCGACCAGCAACGGGCAGGTTTTATCGCCGTGGATCCCGATGCGGTTCCAGCAATCGTCGATGGCCTGGGTATCGGCGACCGTCAGGTCCAGGTCGGTGTCCGGGGATGGGGAGCTACTCATCGTTTATGCTCACTGTCAGCGGCTCGCTCGCTACGGGCGGCACGGGCTTGCAAGCGCCGCGCGCCCGCCGTATCGCCCTGGGACTCCAGCAGCGCAGCCAGGTGCATCAAGGCCTGCGGATGCTGGGGTTCCAGGTACAAGGCTTTTCGATAATACCCCTGGGCCTCCAGGGCGCTACCCGCCACATCGCTGAGCAATCCCAGCCAGTAGAACACCTGGGCCGCCGGTGGATGGTTTTGCAGGTAGCGCTCGCAGGCCGCCCGGGCCTCCAGGCTCTTGCCTTCATTGGCCAGGGTCGCGATCTGCCCGAGCAGATCGGCGGCATCCGACTGCACCGGCGGCGCCTTGAGTACCACCGCCGGCACGCTGCCCCCACTGAACGGCCGGGGCCGGGCCGGGATCGGCGCCGTACTGCGCTGGGGCAGCGGCACCGGCATGGGCGTAAAGACCGGCGCGGGCGGCGCGGCTTCAGCGTGGCGGCTGAAGGCAAACGACTGCGGCACCCCAATCGAACGCATGCCCAGGCGCCCCAGCAGGCTGCCTTCGGCCGGGCCGATAAACAGCACGCCATCGACATGGGTCAGGCCCTTGAGCACTTCAAATACCTGCTTCTGGGTTGGCTGGTCGAAGTAGATCAGCAGGTTGCGGCAAAACACAAAGTCATAGGTCGGTTCATTGGCCAGCAACTGCGGGTCCAGCAGGTTGCCCACTTGCAGGCGCACTTGCTCGCGCACCCGGTCGGCGACGCGATAGCCGTCGCTCTCGGCAGTGAAATACCGTTCACGGAACTCGATGTCCTGGCCACGAAAGGAGTTCTTGCCATACACCCCGCGCCGCGCCCGCTCCACCGACAGCGGGCTGACGTCCATGCCCTGCACCTTGAACTGGTGGGGCGAAAGGCCCGCATCGAGCAGGGCCATGGCAATGGAGTAGGGTTCCTCGCCGGTGGAGCACGGCAGGCTGAGGATGCGCAAGGCGCGCATCTGCTTGATCTCGCCCAACCGCGTCACCGCCAGCCGCGCCAGGGTGGCAAAGGATTCGGGATAGCGAAAGAACCAGGTCTCAGGAACGATGACCGCTTCAATCAGCGCCTGCTGTTCCTCGTTGCAGGTTTGCAGGCGCTGCCAGTACTGATCGGCATTCAGCCCCTGCAACGCCTGGCTGCGCTGGCGCACGGCGCGCTCGATAATCGCTTCGCCCACCGAAGCGACGTCCAGGCCGATGCGTTCCTTGAGAAAGTCGAAGAAGCGTTGGTCATTGCTCATCAAGCCTCCCCAGCGCTCAGGTCGGTGGCAAACAACAAGGCGCGGACCTCGGCAGTGAGCAGGTCGGCGACGCCGATCCACTGCATCAGCCCCCGTTCGTCTTCGCGCACCGGCCCCAGATAAGGCGCCTGGCGATTGTCCAGGCCGTAGGGCTGGAAGTCGGCCGGGTCGCAACGCAGGGTGTCGGTGGCCTGTTCGAGGATCAGCCCCAGCCAACGCGGCGCCTGCCAGGCTTGGGGACGGTAGTTGACCAGCACCAGCCGCGTACTGGTGCGGGCCTGGGCCGGGGTCCCAAACGTCAGGGCGCTGAGGTCGATCACCGGCACCATGTAGCCACGATGGGCAAAGATCCCGGCGACCCACGCCGGCGCATGGGCGATGGGCTTGAGCGGCAGGCGCGGTAGCACCTCAGCCACTTCCGTGGCCTTGAGGGCGTAGCGCTCGCTGCCGATATGAAACACCAGGAACAAGGCTTTTTTGGCGGCCGTCACCGCGTCGCGTTTCGCCGCTGGATCACTCATCAGACTTTAAAACGCGACACGCCGCTGCGCAGACCCACCGCAACCTGGCTCAGTTCATCAATGGCAAAGCTGGCCTGGCGCAGGGACTCCACGGTCTGGCTACTGGCATCGCCCAACTGCACCAGCGCATGGTTGATCTGTTCGGCACCGGTGGCCTGGGCCTGCATGCCCTCGTTGACCATCAGCACACGCGGCGCCAAGGCTTGTACCTGGTGAATGATCTGCGACAGCTGCTCGCCGACCTGCTGCACCTCGAACATGCCGCGACGCACTTCTTCGGAAAACTTGTCCATGCCCATCACGCCCGCCGAGACCGCCGACTGGATCTCGCGCACCATCTGCTCGATATCGTAGGTGGCCACGGCAGTCTGGTCGGCCAGGCGCCGCACTTCGGTGGCGACCACGGCAAAGCCGCGCCCGTACTCACCGGCCTTCTCGGCCTCGATGGCGGCGTTGAGGGACAGCAGGTTCGTCTGGTCGGCCACCTTGACGATGGTCACCACCACCTGGTTGATGTTGCCGGCCTTCTCGTTGAGGATCGCCAGCTTGGCGTTGACCAGATCGGCGGCGCCCATCACCGAGTGCATGGTTTCTTCCATGCGGGCCAGGCCTTGCTGGCCGGAACCGGCGGCCACCGAGGCCTGGTCGGCGGCGGTGGACACTTCGGTCATGGTGCGCACCAGGTCCTTGGACGTGGCGGCGATTTCCCGCGAGGTGGCGCCGATTTCGGTGGTGGTGGCGGCGGTTTCAGTGGCCGTGGCCTGTTGCTGCTTGGAGGTGGCGGCAATCTCGGTCACCGAGGTGGTGACCTGTACCGACGAACGCTGGGCCTGGGATACCAGGGCGGTCAGCTCGGTCATCATGTCGTTGAAGCCGGTTTCGACAGCGCCGAACTCATCCTTGCGTTCCAGGTTCAGGCGCTTGCTCAGGTCGCCGGTGCGCATGGTGTCGAGGATATCAACGATGCGTTTCATCGGCGCCATGATCGCGCGCATCAGCAGCAACCCGCACAGGCCGGCGGCAAGGATCGCCAGGAGCAGCGACACGCCCATGCTGATTTTGGCGGCATCCACGGCGTCATCGATGGCGGCGGTGGCGTCATCCGCGACCTTTTTGTTCGCGTTGATGATGTCATTGAGCTTCATGCGCCCTGCGGTCCAGGCCGGGGTCAGTTGCTCGTCGAACAGCTTGACCGCCTCGGCCTCCTTGTTGGCTGCATGCAGCTCCAGGACCTGGACCAGCACCTGGTTGTACTTCTGGTGCAGGGCCTCGAAGGTGTCGAACTCGTTACGATCCTGGTCGATATTGATCGTCTTGGCGTAACTGGCCATATGCTGGTCCAGCCGCGCCTCGAACGTCTTGTAATCCTGGCGGTCGGCGTCGGAAATGCCCTGATGCTCGCGCAAACCGATCAGCTCCTGGGTTTGCAGGTAGCTGTCGACCCAGGCGCTGCGGATCATCGAGCTGAAAAACACCCCTGGCACGGCGTCGTCGCGCACCGAGTTCTCGCTCGATTCGATTTTCAGCAACCGTGAATACGAGACCACGACCATCAACAGCATGATGGCGATAATGACCGCAAAGCTCGCCAAGATGCGTTGGCGCAAGGTCCAGTTTTTCACAGTACTTCCTCGAAGGCCGATCAAATGCCCGGGAGTATAGCTGAGGCAGTGCCATCATTTATCAATGGGTTGTGGGCCAAGTCTCAAGGAATACAAAAACACCCCGCAACCTTGATGGCGGCGGGGTGTTTGATGTCGATCGTTCCCACGCTCTGTGTGGGAATGCCGTCCGTGACGCTCCGCGTCGCCTGCGCGAAGTTCAAGACCGGCGGCGGATGGCGGGACGCGGAGCGTCCCTGGCCGCATTCCCACGCGGGAGCGTGGGAATGATCAGTTGCAACTCATGCGGTGGCCTGGCGTACCTGTTTTTCCAGTTCGGCCTTGAGGCCCGGCTCCAGCTTGAGCTGGCGGGCCAGTTCGTCGAGGTAGGACTTCTCCATAAAGTTTTCCTCGTCCACCAGCATCACACTGGCGATGTACATTTCGGCAGCCATTTCCGGGGTGCTGGCGGCGCGCGCCACATCGGTGGGGTCCAGGGGCTTGTTGAGTTCGGCATGCAGCCAGTGTTGCAGTTCCTGGTCGTTGTCCAGCTTGACGAATTCGCCTTCGATCAAGGCACGCTCGCGCTCGTCCACATGGCCATCGGCCTTGGCGGCGGCCACCAGGGCCTTGAGGATGGCCTGGCTATGCAGCTCGACCTGGGCCGGTGGCAGGCGGTCGAGGGTCTGCGGCTCGCCCTTGGGGGCGCCGGCCTGTTGTGCCTGCCAGTTGCCATAAGCCTTGTAGGCAATCACGCCCAATGCGGCAAGACCACCATAAGTCAGGGCTTTGCCGCCAAAATTCCGGGCCTTTTTGTTGCCCAGCAGCAGGCCCATGGCCCCGGCCGCCAACGCCCCGCCACCTGCGCCGCCGAGCAGGCTGCCGAGCCCGCCACTGCCGAGCAGGCCTCCCAGTGCGCCTTTGTCATCGCCTTTACGTTGACCGCCAGCCTTGTTTTGCAACATGTCCTGGCCGGACTTGAGCAACTGATCAAGCAATCCACGGGTATTCATTCATAGCCTCCAGAGACTTGGGTTCATAGGATCAATAGGCTCTCAGCGTAAAACTAAGTGCCAATATTCCTGGATATAGAGTGCTTCCAGATGTAACTCAATTGGCAGGGCCCCCGACAGCCTGCCTGATCAGTGCCCCCCCACAGACACGTCTTGTTTCATATCCAACGCTATCATCCCGCCATCAATCAATTTTCCTTCCCCAGCGAACCCCTTAAGCTATCGGGCATCTGTTTAATGTCCGTTGCGTTTGGCCGAAGGCATGTCCGAACCGTAATTTCTGATCCAGCACGCGCCAGGAACGGCACGGGATTGCTCACCACAGGTTGTATTTATGCACCGCAGGAATTTGCTCAAAGCGTCCATGGCCATCGCGGCCTACACCGGGCTGTCGGCCAGTGGCCTGCTGGCCGCCCAGGCCTGGGCCGGGAATCGTGCCGCCGATGGCGATGCCAAGGCGTTCGACTTCGACTGGCTCAAGCGGCAGGCCAAGCAACTGGCCGGCAAACAGTACCAGGACACCCGCCAGGTGCTACCGCCGACCCTGGCGACCATGACCCCGCAGAATTTCAATGCCATTGGCTACGACGGCAACCATTCGCTGTGGAAAGACCTCAAAGGCCAGCTGGACGTGCAGTTTTTCCACGTCGGCATGGGTTTCAAGACCCCGGTGCGCATGCACAGTGTCGACCCCAAGACCCGCCAGGCGCGGGAGGTGCATTTCCGCCCGTCGCTGTTCAACTATGAGAAAACCACGGTCGATACCCAGCAGCTCAAGGGCGACCTGGGGTTTTCCGGCTTCAAGCTGTTCAAGGCCCCGGAACTGGACCGCCACGACGTGGTGTCTTTCCTCGGCGCCAGCTATTTCCGCGCGGTGGATAACACCGGCCAGTACGGCCTTTCGGCGCGCGGCCTGGCCATCGACACCTACGCCAACAAACGCGAAGAGTTCCCCGATTTCACCCAGTTCTGGTTCGAGACGCCGGACAAGGACAGCACCCGTTTCGTGGTCTACGCCCTGCTCGACTCACCGAGCGCCACCGGTGCCTATCGCTTTGACATCGACTGCCAGGCGACCCAGGTGGTGATGGCCATCGATGCCCATATCAATGCGCGCACCGCGATCCAGCAGATGGGCATCGCGCCGATGACCAGTATGTTCAGCTGCGGCACCCATGAGCGGCGCATGTGCGACACCATTCACCCGCAAATCCACGATTCCGACCGCCTGGCAATGTGGCGCGGCAACGGCGAGTGGATCTGCCGGCCGCTGAACAACCCGGCCACCCTGCAGTTCAATGCCTTCGCCGATAAAGACCCGAAAGGTTTCGGCCTGGTGCAGACCGACCATGAGTTCGCCAGCTACCAGGATACCGTCGATTGGTACAGCAAGCGCCCGAGCCTGTGGGTGGAACCGACCACTGCATGGGGCGAAGGCTCTATCGACCTGTTGGAAATTCCTACCACCGGCGAGACCATGGACAACATCGTCGCCTTCTGGTCGCCCAAAAAACCGGTGGCCGCCGGCGATTCCCTGAACTTTGGCTACAAGCTCTACTGGAGCGCCCTGCCCCCGGTCAGCACGCCGCTGGCGCAAGTCAATGCGACCCGTTCCGGCATGGGCGGTTTCACCGAAGGCTGGGCGCCGGGCGAGCATTACCCGCCGGTCTGGGCCCGCCGCTTTGCCGTGGACTTCAAGGGCGGCGGCCTCGACCGCCTGCCCGCAGGCACCGGGATCGAGCCGGTGGTCACCTGCTCCCATGGCCAAGTGAAAGACTTCAGCGTGCTGGTGCTCGATGACATCAAGGGCTACCGCATCCTCTTCGACTGGTACCCGACCAGCGACAGCGTGGCGCCGGTGGAGATGCGCCTGTTCATTCGCACCAATGACCGCACCCTGAGTGAAACCTGGTTGTACCAGTACTTCCCGCCGGCACCGGACAAGCGCAAGTACAGCTGATGCCAAGCGTTCCCACGCGCATGGCGGCGTGGGAACGCCCTTGCCGGCTCAAAAGCGCGAAATACTCTTCATCGCGCCAATCAGATAGCGCATTGCAACCTGATCGTTTTCGGTCAAGGCACGGTACTGCTCCAGCAGTTGTGCCTCATCCGAACTCAACCGGCGGCCATGCAACGACAGCTTGCGGCTGAAAAAAAGCATCAGAACCCCTGCGACACCAATGGACTTGGCCATGGAATGTTTCTCCGTGTAATAAACAACAACTCCTGATGCCCATAACCCTGTCCGCGAAGTGCAATGCCTCAGCGAGCAAACAGACTGACTTCCTGGGCCAGAAGTCGTCTTACTCCAAGCGTAGAAACTATCCAGGCGCGTGTGAGATTTTTTTAGAGTATTCACTTAAATAATTACCTTGAAGCAAAAAGCTTGCGGAAAATTCTTACACCTCATAAATTGAGTGACCACTCAATTAATTAATGAGACAGGCATGCGCACCCCCGATCCCCAACAACGCGAAAGCAAACGCATGGCCCTGCTGGATGCGGCGTCCCAGTGTTTTGCCGAAGCCGGTTTTGTTGCCACGCGCACCGCCGATATCTGTGCCCTGGCCGGTATGAGTGCGGGCAATCTGTTCCACTATTTCGCCAGCAAGCATGAGGTGTTGCTGGCGCTGGTGGCCCGCGAAGGTGAAGAGATCCAACAGGCCATGGCGCCCTTGGCCAAGGCAGCTGATCCGCTGGCGCAGTTGCTGGCCTTCCTCGATCATGTCTGCCAGTTGGCCTGCGACCGCCACTACGCCGGCCTGGCGCTGGAAATTTCGGCCCTGGGCCATCGCGACGAAGCCGTCGCACGCCTGGTAAAAGCCAATGACCGCGCCCTGCGCGACGGCCTGGAAGCACTGGTGCGGGCGGCGGACAAGGCCGGGCAGTTGCACACCTCGTTGAGCGCACCCGAGGCGGCCAACTGGCTGGCCGCCTTGATCGATGGCATGTTCGCCCGCGTGGCGGCCGACCCGGACTTTCACCCCGCGCAGCAGACCCCGGTCCTGCAGGGCCTGGTGGTTCACCTGCTGCAAGGGCGCTGAATATGCCAGCCACGGCCAATGCCCGTTTGGTCCAGGTCGACGCACTGCGCGGGTTTGCCTTGCTCGGCATTCTCAGCGTCAATATCTGGGCCTTTGCCGACCCCTATTACGCCTCGACCGCCAGTAATCCAGCCTACGCCAGCCTGCTCGATCACGGGGTGCGGCTGCTGGTGGCCTTGCTGTTCGAGACCAAGTTCTACCTGCTGTTTTCCTTTTTGTTTGGCTACAGCTTCACCCTGCAAATGGCCGCCGCCGAGCGGGCCGAGGCCGCGTTCGTCCCACGTATGCTGCGCCGGCAACTGGCCCTGCTGGCATTGGGCCTGGCCCATGGCGCCCTACTGTATTACGGGGAGATTCTCTCGACTTATGCCCTGCTGGGCCTGGTGCTGCTGGCGGCTCGCAACCTGGCAGCGGCCCGCGCCCGGCGCTGGGCTATCGGCCTGGTAGTGGTCGCCTGCTCACTGTGGATGGTGTTGGGTATCTTGCAGGGGCTGGAAGGTGAATGGGTCGGCGCTGGCCACGACGAGGCCCAGGCAAAACTCGCGGCATTTTCCGCTGGGGCCCTGCAGACCCTGCAATTTCATAGCCGAGAGGTTTGGAACACCGTGCCCGCCTTATGGCTACTGCAAGGGCCCAGTGCCCTGGCGATGTTCCTGTTTGGCTATGCGGCCGGGCGACAGCAGTGGCTGGCCTCGCCACAGGCCTGGGAACCCCGTGCCGGGCGCCTGCTGCTAATGACCGCCCCACTGGGCCTGCTCGGTGCGCTGGTCTACGCCCTGGCCGCCGCTTATAGACCGGGTGGCGGCCTGGAAACCTTTGCCTTCGGCCTCGGCCAACTGACGGCGCCGCTGCTCACCGCCGCCTATGGCCTAGGGATGCTGGCGCTGTTCAACACCCCCCGCGGCGCAAGGCTATGCGCGCGCCTGGCGCCGCTGGGCAAGATGGCCTTGAGCAATTACCTTATGCAATCGATCGTGCTCGGGCTGTTGTTCACCGGCTACGGCGCTGGCGGGATCAATCAGGTCGAGCCGTGGTTGTTGCTACCGATGGCGGCCGCGATTTTTATCCTGCAAATGTGGCTGAGCACGCACTGGCTACGCCGTCATCCATATGGGCCGTTCGAGTGGTTGTTGCGCGCCGCGACGTTGCTCGCCTGGCCACAGTGGCGACGCGAGGCCCGCTGACCCACCGGGCCAGCGGCGGCTGGGTGGGTTACTCGTTGCGCACATCCGACTCATGGATCGGCTGGTCGCGATGGGTGGCCCGCTGATATTGCGCCGGCCAGATCGCCTTGCGCCCGCCCAGGTCGTCATCGGCGTGCAGCGGCCAATACGGGTCACGCAGCAGTTCCCGGGCAAGGAAGATGATGTCGGCCTGGCAGGTACGCAGAATATGCTCGGCCTGAGCCGGCTCGGTAATCATGCCCACCGTGCCCGTGGCCATGCCGGACTCCTTGCGCACGCGCTCGGCAAAACGCGTCTGATAACCGGGCCCGATGGGGATTTCGGCATTGGCGGCGGTGCCACCGGAAGACACGTCAATCAGGTCCACGCCCAGGTCTTTGAGGCGACGTGCCAGCTCCACGGTTTCGTCGGGGTTCCAGCCATCCTCCACCCAGTCGGTGGCCGAGACGCGCACAAACAGCGGCAACTCTTGCGGCCACACGTCACGCACCGCCTGGGTGACTTGCAACACCAGGCGGATGCGGTTTTCAAAGGATCCGCCGTATTGATCCTGGCGCTGATTGCTCAGGGGCGAGAGAAATTGATGCAACAGATAACCATGGGCGGCATGGATTTCCACCACTTTGAAGCCGGCGGTCAGGGCACGCTTGGCGGCGGCCACGAAATCGCCGATCACCTGCTGGATTTGCCCTGCATCCAACTGCCGGGGCGCGGTGTGCTGCGGGTCGAAGGCGATGGGCGACGGACCTACCGGCACCCAGCCACCGTCTGCGGGCTTGACGCTGCCGTGCTTGCCGATCCACGGCCGATGGGTGCTGGCCTTGCGCCCGGCGTGGGCCAGTTGAATGCCCGCCACCGCGCCCTGGGCGCTGATAAAACGGGTGATGCGCTGCAGCGGTTCAATCTGGGCATCGTTCCACAGGCCCAGGTCCTGGGCGGTGATGCGGCCATCGGCGGTCACCGCGGTGGCTTCGCTGAAAACCAGCCCGGCGCCGCCGACGGCGCGGCTGCCCAGGTGCACCAGGTGCCAGTCGTTGGCCAGGCCATCGACGGCCGAGTACTGGCACATTGGCGACACGGCAATGCGGTTGAGCAGGGTCAATTGGCGCAGGGTATAGGGTTCAAGCAACAGACTCATGGGGCACCTCTTCTCGTATCCGGTGGGCATTGGCTCCAGGGTGCTGTCTGACCGGTGCGCGTGACGAGAAGATGAAAAGCCCGTCCCCTCCGGGCTAAAAAACAGACAAGGTCACAAGACCAATCACACAGTGCTTAGAGACTAGTCGACAACCGGGGATTGCACAGGGTTCAGCGCGGCTCGATGTGGGCAATCATCAATTGCACGGTTTCCTGGCCACGGAATTCATTGACGTCCAGCTTGTAGGCCAGCTCCACCCAGCGAATGGTCGGGTTCGGCCACACTTCGCGGTCGATGCCAAAGGCAATGCCATCGAGCTTCACCGCACCGCACTCACTCTTGAGCACCACCTTGAGGTGACGCTCGCCCACCACCCGTTGCTCCACCAGTTGAAAAACCCCGTGAAACAGCGGCTCGGGAAAGTGTTGGCCCCAAGGCCCGGCGTTGCGCAGGGCGCGGGCCAGTTCCAGGTGGAATTCTTCCACGGCCAAGGTGCCATCGGACAGCAGGCGCCCGGTGAGGTCTTCTTCACGCAGTTGCCGGCGCACTTCGGCGTCGAAGGCTTGGGCGAACAACGGGAAGTTGGCTTCAGGCAAGGTCAGGCCCGCCGCCATGGCGTGGCCGCCGTATTTGGCGATCAGGTTCGGGTGCTGGCTGGCCACCACGGCCAGGGCATCACGGATATGAAAGCCCGGCACCGAACGCCCAGAGCCCTTGAGCAGGCCATCACCGGCATCGGCAAAGGCGATGGTCGGGCGAAAATAGCGCTCTTTCATCCGCGAGGCCAGGATCCCGATGACACCCTGGTGCCACTCCGGGTCGAACAGGCACAGGCCAAATGGCATCGACTCCAGCGGCAAGTCCTTGAGCTGGGCCAGGGCTTCGCGCTGCATGCCCTGCTCGATGGCCTTGCGGTCTTGGTTCATGCCGTCCAGTTGCGCGGCCATTTCCCGGGCCAGGGCGAAGTCGCTGGTGAGCAGGCATTCGATGCCCAGGCTCATGTCATCCAGGCGCCCGGCCGCGTTGAGCCGTGGGCCGAGGATAAAGCCCAGGTCGGTGGAGGTGATGCGCGCGTGGTCGCGCTTGGCCACTTCCAGGATCGCCTTGATCCCCGGCCGCGCACGCCCGGCGCGGATCCGCTCCAGGCCCTGGTAGACCAGGATGCGGTTATTGGCATCCAGCGGCACCACGTCGGCCACGCTGCCCAGGGCCACCAGGTCGAGCAATTCGCCGATATTGGGCTGCGGCTGCTTGTCGTACCAGCCCAGGCTGCGCAGGCGCGCGCGCAAGGCCATCAGCACGTAGAAAATCACCCCCACACCGGCCAGGGCCTTACTGGGGAAACCGCAGCCGGGCTGGTTCGGGTTGACGATGGCATCGGCCGCCGGCAGTTCATCGCCGGGCAAGTGGTGGTCGGTGACCAGCACCTTGAGCCCCGCCGCCTTCGCCGCCGCCACACCTTCGACACTGGAGATGCCGTTGTCCACGGTGATCAGCAACTGCGGCTCACGCTGCAAGGCCACGGCAACGATTTCCGGGGTCAGGCCATAGCCGTATTCAAAGCGGTTGGGCACCAGGTAATCCACATGGGCCGCCCCAAGCAAGCGCAGGCCGAGGGTGCCCACGGTGCTGGCGGTGGCGCCATCGGCGTCGAAGTCACCGACGATCAGGATGCGCTGGCGCTGCTCCAGGGCCGTCACCAGCAAGTCCACGGCAGCCTCGATCCCTTTGAGCTGCTGATAGGGAATCAGCCGCGCCAGGCTCTTATCCAGCTCATCCTGCGAGGTCACGCCACGGGCGGCGTAGAGACGGGTCAGCAACGGTGGCAATTCACCGAGGAACGGCAGGACAGCGGGCAATGGGCGGGGATCGATGCGCATGGGGTGATGAGGGCTTCTGTGCAATACAACGGTTAAAAAACACTATGAGTAACGACAAACATCAAATGTGGGAGCGGGCTTGTGTGGGAGCGGGCTTGCTCGCGAAAGCAGTGGGTCAGTCAACATCAATGCTTGCTGGGCCGACGTCTTCGCGGCGATGCGGCGATCCGACAAGCCCGCTCCCACATTTGATCTTCGCTGCTTTGAAGATTGCCTTCGCTTAACTGGGCAAGCTAGCTCCCACACAAACCCGTCCTGACATCATCAGCCGCGTTCGCCGACCAGCCATTGCAGCTGCACTTCGTGCTGGCCGCGGTCGTCGGTGACGAAGATCGTGCCTTCGCTGATCATCACGTCCCACTTGATCACCCGGGGCATGTCCTTGGCCAGGGTCTCCAGGACCTCCTGGGGCACGGCGGCGATGTGCACGTTTTTCAGGTTGTTGGCCACCGGCACCACCTTGCCTTCCCACACCCGCAGGCTACCGTAGGCCAGCAGGCTGGTGCGCTCGGTACGGCGCGAACACCAGGTCAGGCGGTCGGCATCGGGCTGGCCGACTTCGATCCAGTGCAAAACCCGATCATCCAGGCTTTTTTCCCACAGGGCTGGCTCGTCTACATCTGACAGTCCACGACCAAACGACAACTGCTCGTTGTACCAAAGGGCGTAGGCCAGCAAACGCACGGTCATGCGTTCTTCGGTTTCCGAGGGGTGACGGGCGATGGTTTGCTTGACGCTCTCGTACACCGAACGATCGAGGTCGGTCAGGTTGAGTTCAAACTTGTAGGTCGTGGACGGCTGGGCCATGAACGGACTTCTAGAGACTGGGAAAGGCGGCCAGTCTAACCGATGGCGGGGCCATTCAACGAATCCTGCGCGCCATCATCCTTATCCCTGCACCGCTCGCCTATGTTAAAAGGCAATACACACCTTCCCGCGCTTGTTAAGGAGCCTCATGTCGTTTACCGCCAAACCGCTTGCCGGCCTGAAAGTCATCGAACTGGGCACCCTGATCGCCGGCCCGTTCGCCTCGCGCATTTGCGCCGAGTTCGGCGCCCAGGTGATCAAGGTCGAATCCCCCGACGGCGGCGATCCGCTGCGCAAATGGCGCAAGCTGTATGAAGGCACCTCGCTGTGGTGGTTTGTCCAGGCACGCAATAAACAGTCCCTGACCCTGAACCTCAAGCACCCGGACGGCCTGGCGATCCTCAAGCAACTGCTGGCAGACGCCGATATCCTGATCGAGAATTTCCGCCCCGGCGTCCTGGAAAAACTCGGCCTGGACTGGGACACCCTGCACGCCCTCAACCCCAAGCTGGTGATGGTGCGGCTCTCGGGCTTTGGCCAGACCGGGCCGATGAAGGATCAACCGGGCTTCGGCGCGGTCGGTGAGTCCATGGGCGGCCTGCGCTATATCACCGGGTTCGAGGACCGCCCGCCGGTGCGCACCGGGATTTCCATCGGCGACTCCATCGCCGCGCTGTGGGCGGTGATTGGCGCGCTCATGGCCTTGCGCCATCGCGAGGTCAACGGTGGCCTCGGCCAGGTGGTGGATGTGGCGCTGTACGAAGCGATCTTCGCGATGATGGAAAGCATGATCCCCGAGTTCGATGTGTTCGGGTTTATCCGCGAGCGCACCGGCAACATCATGCCGGGCATTACCCCGTCATCGATCCATACCACCTGCGACGGCAAGCATGTGCAGATTGGCGCCAATGGCGATGCGATCTTCCAGCGCTTCATGCTGGCCATTGGCCGTGAGGACCTGGCCAATGACCCGCAACTGGCCAGCAACGATGGCCGCGATAGCCGGCGCGACGAGTTGTACGGCGTGATCGACCGCTGGGTCAACAGCTTGCCACTGGCCCAGGTGGTGGAGCAGTTGAACCTGGCCCAGGTGCCTGCCAGCCGGATCTACAGCGCCGAAGATATGCTGGGCGACCCGCAATACCTGGCCCGGGAAATGTTCCTCAAGGCCCAGTTGCCCGACGGCAAGGATTTCAAAATGCCCGGCATCGTGCCAAAGCTTTCCGACACCCCAGGCAGTTGCGAGTGGGTCGGGCCGCAGTTGGGCGAGCACAATGCCGTGATCCTGCAAGCTCTGGGCTACGACAGCAGCGCCGTGGCCCGTTTGCGCAAGGATGGCGCGATCTGATGCCGTGTGGAGCATGCTCAAGATAATGGCCGGCCGTTGCATCAGGGCGCTGCGGCGCTTATGGCTTATTACCCCGCTGCTTGGGGCGCTGCCGCTATCGACCCAGGCGCAAGAGACCTTGACCTGGCTGGTGCGCGACCTGCCGCCGATGACTATTTTGGAGGGGCCGCAAAAGGGCCAGGGCAGTGTGGATAAGCTGCTGCCGTTGTTGATTGAGCACCTGCCGCAGTACCGCCATCAGATCCTGCACGTCAACCGCGCCCGCGGCATGCAAATGCTGCTGGCGCCCTCCTTCACCTGCGACCCGTCGTTGGTGTGGACGCCGGCGCGGGCAAAAACCATCGTCTTTTCAGGGCCGGCGTTTGCGATGTTAAGCAATGGCATTGCGATCCGCCGCAATCAGCAGGACGCCCTGGCGCCCTATGTGGCCGATGGCACGTTCGATCTGGCGAAGTTGCTCCAGGCGCAGCAGTTGCGTCTTGGGGTCGTTGCTGAACGCAGCTACGGCCCCGGTGTCGATGAACAGTTGAGCCACGCCGACCCGCGCTGGCTGGCGCCGCATTACGGCAACGATGCCCTGGGCAGCCTGTTGCAGATGCAGCGCCTGGGAAGGTTGGAGGCGGTGCTGGGGTACTGGACGGAAATCCGCTACCAGGCCGCGCAACAAGGCATGGATCCCCAGGACCTGCTGTTCTATCCGATCAAGGGCATGCCGCGCTATCAGCGCATCCATATCGGTTGCTCGAACACCGCGCTGGGGCGCCAGGCCATCAGCTATATCAACCGCGAGTTGCAGAATATTCCACAGGAGGCGCTGCTTGAGTCCTACGCCAACGGGCTGGACCCGCTCAAGCGCGCGCAATACCTCAAGGACAACCCGAGTTTTTTCAGCGAAACACCGCTGCCGTGATAAATCCCAGGCAAAAAGAAACCCCGAGCAGTGGGGAGACAACTCGGGGTTAAACGTGGCCTACAAAGACCAGTACAACAAGCTACAAGCACCGGAGCACAATGCTTGATCTTGCTGTTACAGGGTCTGACTCACCCTCCTGTAGGAAGGTTCCAAAGATAAAAACTTCTTCATGCCTGGGCGGTGGCGCGCGTCTGGGCAGCGTTGCGCAAGGCCGCGATCACCGAGGGTTCCAGGCGCCCTTCGGCGATTTTCAGGTCGCGGTGCAGGCAGTCCACCACGTCCACCAGGGCGCGCTTGTCGCTCAACTGTGCACGATCCACTTCGCGTTCGACCACGATAGCGCCCGTCGGGCTCTTTACCGTCACCAGGCACTCGCCGTGTACACCCGAGGCAGTCAGCGTGACCTGATAAGGGCTCAGCGCTTCGCCGAGCAATAGGCTGATACTTTCCATCTCGATCACCACTCAATATGGGAAAACAAAAAACCCGCCATCTGTAGGAGCATCGCGCAAAGCACAAAGTTCGCCTTTGTGCCGAACCTATCGAGCATGCATGGCAAAGATGACAGAGAGAAAACAGCCGCCAACAGGCTAGAATCTCCTGATTATTGCCGGAGTCCACCGTGAGAGACGCGTCTGAACAGCCCTTGCGCATTGTCATTGCCGACGATCATCCGATTTTCCTTATCGGTCTGCGGGCAGTGCTGGAGCGCGACGAGCAGGTGCGCATCGTCGGCGAGGCCAACTCGCCCCAGGCCCTGGCCGCCCTGCTGCAACACTGCCCCTGCGATGTGCTGGTCACCGATTTCATGATGCCTGCCGAACCCCAGGCCGACGGCCTGCGCCTGATCGAACACCTGCGCCGACATTACCCGGACCTGCCCATCGTGGTGGTGACCATGCTCAATAACGCCGGCCTGTTTCACTCGATCCTGGAACTGGGGGTCATGGGCCTGTTGAGCAAGGCCAGCCTGGCCGACGAATTGCCCGAGGCCATCGACCAGGTGCGCCAGCAGCGGCCCTATGTCGCCCGGACCATTCAACAGGCGCTGGCCCTGGCCGGCGCAGTGGGGGCTGACCGCCTGCACTCGCAGCACCAGTTGTCACCCCGGGAACTGGAAGTGATCCGCCTGCTGGCGGGTGGCAAGACAGTGGGCGAGATTGCCACGCACCTCAACCGCAGCAAGCAGACCGTCAGCGCGCAGAAAGTCAGTGCCATGCGCAAGCTGGGGCTGATCAGCGATGCCGCGTTGTTCATCTATGTGCAGGAACACGGGCTGGCCTAGGTTTGCCTACAAGGCAATTGCGGCAGATTGCGCCAGCCAGTGTTGCAGCACCTGGGCACTCATCGGGTGGGCGATCAGGCAACCCTGCAGCCACGCCGGCCCCAGGGCGCGCACCGCGTCACGGTCGGCGGGGGTTTCAATCCCGGTCACCACCACGCTGACGCCCAGGTGCCCGGCCATGCTCATGGCCCCGGCGACCACCGCACACTTGCGCTCGTCCCCCGCCATCCCACTGGCAAACGCCGGGGGAATCTTCAGTTCGGTGAACGGCAACTCCAACAAGCGTTGCAGGCTGGTCCCGCCGATGCCGAAATCGCCAATGGACAGCTTGCAACCGATCATCCGCAGGCGCAGCAAACCGGTGACATGGGCGCTGTCGGTCTTCAGGCGCGAGGTTTCCACCAGTTCCAGGGTCAGGTTGCGGGCGGGCACGGCGAAGCGCTGCAACAGCCCTTGCAGGGTGAGCGCAAAGTGCTCCTGCTCCAACAGCCGCCCGGGAATATTGACCGACACCGGCAGTTCCCGGCCCGTGTCCCGGGCCACCTGGGCGCAAAGGCGCAACACCTGTTGCAGCACGAACCAGGTAAAGGCCTGTTCCAGCCCCGCCAGTTCCAGCAGCGGCAGAAACTCGCTGGGCATCAACTGGCCATGATTCGGGTCTTGCCAGCGCGCCAGCGCCTCCACGCCTTGCAGATCACCGTCCTGATTGACGATGGGCTGGTAGCAGAGGCTGGCGTAACGCTCGATGGCGGCTTCGCCGACCTCGGTGCACAGTGGCTGCGTCGCCAATTCGCTCACCCCCAGCATCTGGCACGCGCGCTCCCAGGACAAGGCCTGCGGGGTTGGCCGCAAGCGTTGTTGGCACGCATCGAGCATTTGCCCGATGGCGGTGGCGGAAGCCGGCTTGGGCATGCACCCCAGCACATTGAGCCCCGCCTGGCGCGCCATGCTCGCCACGCCGTCCAGTACATCGCGATCGGCGTCGCTCAACAGCACCAGGACCTGGGCCAGGCCCTGCTCGGCCATTTCGCGGATCAGCCCCAGTGAGTCGCCGTGCTCCAGGTACAGATCGCAGATGGCGATATCCACCGGGCCCTTGCTCGCCAGCGACTGGCGGGCGACCTCGACGCTTTCGGCCGTGAGTACGTTGAACACGCCGTTGGCATTGAGCATCTGGTGCAGGGCCATCAGTTGGAACGGGTGATCTTCGAGAATCAGGACTTTGAGTGAGCGCATGGAAAACTCTGGGGCTACGTGCAAGATCGCCCACATTAGCCAAAACCTGTGCAAGCCCCCATAGGACGAGTCCTATTCTTGCTTCAGATACGGCTCGATTTCCTGTCGCAGCGTCAGCAAGGTCGCAGACAAGATTGGCCAATGCTGCGCCAGTTCATCGGCACGGTGCTCCCGCGCACAGGTGTCCAGGGCAACGCAGGCCTTGGCCAATGGCAGCGCATCCACCAGGCAACAAATACCCTTGAGGCGATGCAGGCTGGCCCGCAACTGCGCCAGGTCGTGCTCGGCCATGGCGTTGCCCAGCAGGCGGTGCTCGTGCTCAAGGTTGTTCGCCAGTTCCTGCAGCATGCTTTGCAGGATCGGCCCGTCGGCCTGGGTCATCTTGCGCAGGGCCTGCAGGTCGAAGGCCGGCACGGCCGTGACCCGGGCCAGCACCTGGCGCCACTGTTCCAGGGTCACCGGCTTGACCAGCAGCGCATCCATCCCCGCCCGCTGGCCACGCGGGTCTTCGTCGTCCTGGGCATCAGCGGTGCAGCCGAGCAACGCGCAGCGCGGGCGCTGTTCCTGGGCTTCTATCTGGCGAATGGCCTCGGCCAGGGCATAACCGGACATGCCCGGCATATGACAATCGGTCACCAGCACGTCGAACGTCTCGCTACGCCAGCGCTGCAACGCGGCCTCGGCGCTATTGAGGCCCACCACCTGATGGCCGAGGAATTGCAACTGCTGAGCCAGCACCAGGCGGTTGGCCGGCAGGTCGTCGACAATCAGCACCGACAATGCCCGGCCTGCTGGCAGCAAAGGCACGGTGGCCGCCGGCGCGGGTAGATCGTCACTGCCGACCCGGTCCAGGCGCAGGTCGATGCACACCGTGGTGCCTTCGCCCAAGGCACTGTGCAGGGTGATTTGCCCGCCCATCAAGTCCACCAGTTGCTGGCAGATGCTCAAGCCCAACCCGGTGCCGCCATGTTCGGCGGCCGTCAGCGGACTGCCCTGGATAAACGGCCGGAACACCCGCGCCTGCTGTTCGGGGCTGATACCGGGGCCGGTGTCTTCGACGCACAGGTGCAGGTATTCGTGCCCCTCCCCATCCACCTGGCACGCTACCCGCACGCGCACTTCGCCCTGCTGCGTGAACTTGAGCGCATTGCCTAGCAGGTTGTGCATGACCTGGCGCAGGCGCAGTGGGTCGAACCAGTAAAAGCCTTGCGCCTGGGGGGCGAAGGCCAGGGTCAGGTGCAAGCCCTTTTTCTGCGCGGTGGCTTCAAACAGCCGCTGGATCCCCTCGAAGAAGCCTTTCAGGTCAGTGGTCTGGGGCGCCAGTTGCAGATGGCCGGCTTCGATCTTTGCCAGGTCCAGGCTATCGCCCATCAAGTCGATCAGCTCGCGGGCCGAACGATGGGCCACCCGCAGCCCCTCGGAGACCGGCATGCCTGCGGCCAGGGCGCGCTCCTGCTCCAGTTCCAGCAGGCCGATAATCGCCGTCATCGGTGTGCGGATTTCATGGCTGAGGTTCGACACAAAGGCGCTCTTGGCATAGTTCGCCTCATCGGCGGCGCAACGTGCATCCATCAGCTGGGTTTCCAAAACCTTGCGCTCGTTGATATCGACCCAACCGCCCAACAGCCCCTGCAACTGGCCCCCGGCATCGTAAAACGGCACGGTCCATTGGTAGACATGGGCGATACCGCCGTTGAACTCCAATTGCCGGTCGATAAACAGCGACTGCTGCGTGGCCAGTTGCTCCATATGCCCCCTGTGCAGGCGCCAGGCGGTAGCGCCAGGCAATATTCCACTCTCTGGCAGGGTCAGGCCCTGGATCTGCTCAAGCCGGGTGGCCAACTGTTGCTCATAGCTTTTGTTGCAGGTGAGCAGGCGGCCTTCGAGGTCGCGCGCAAACACTGGGTTGGGCATGCCGTCGAACAGGGCGCGCTTGAAGGCCAACTGGTCATTGAGCCGCCGCTGCGCCTCGACGCGCTGGCGGATCTGGCGCTTGAGCCGGCTGTTCCACAGCAGTGACACCAGCACAAACAGCAGGGCCGTGGCGACCGTCCAATAGGCCCACGGCGGCACGCGCTGCCAGGCGGGCACCGGCACCGCCACCGTCCCCATCCAGCGCAGGCGCAGGGCGCTCAACTCGGCCACCGGCAACGCTTCCAGGGCCTTGTTCAAAATACTCAGCAACTCGGGATGGTCCTTGCGCACCGCCAGGCTGTCACTGGACCACTTGCCATCGACGCTGCGACCGGCCCGCAACTCATCGGCCGGGTAACTCTGCACCTCCACTTCACTCTGGATGGTCGCGGCCGCGTCCCCCCGGGCCACCAGGGCGCGGGCCTCGCTGTAGTTGGCGACCGAGCGCAGGCGGATCGCCGGGTATTCGCGACGGATGTAACCTTCCAGCACATGCCGCGCCGGCAACGCCAACACCTCGCCCGAGAGCTGGCTAAGATGGGTCAGCGGCGGGCGCTCAAGACGTTCGACAAATACCCAGCCGGCGCCGCCAAACCCGTGACTGAAATCCAGGAACCGCCGGCGCTCGGTATTTTCCACCAGGGTGCTGCTCATATCCGCGCTGCCCTTTTCCAGGGCGGCCAGGGTCTGGGCGGTAGAAAACACTTCCTCCATGACGAACTGCAAACCGGTCATGCGCGAGAGGCGGTTGAGCAGGTCCACATTCAACCCGACCCAGCGCCCATCCTTGTCCTTGAACACATAAGGCGAGTACTGCTGGGCCACCACGACCACATGGGGATGTTGCAGTACCCAGGCCTGCTCGGCGGCCGACAACGGGATACGTTCACCGACCACGTCCACCCCCAGGCCCGTGGTCCAGCGGGCCAGGATCTCCCGGCGCACCGAGTCCTCGATGCTCAGCAGCGCGCGGTCCAGCATCTTGCCCAGCAAGGGGTCGGCCTGGCGTGTGGCAAAGGCAAAACCAATCGGTGCCAGGCGGCTTTGCTCCTTGATCTGCATATTCAGGTAAGGGCGCAGGGACTGGTAGGCGCGCACGATCACTTCATTGCCGATAAAGGCATCCACATCGCCATGCTCCAGGGCCTCCAGGCCGCTGTAGAGGTTGGGGGCCAACATGATGTGGCTGTGCGGGTAGGCCGCATGCACGTTCTTGACGTTGGCATAACCATCGAGCAACACCAGCTTCTTGTCCGCGAGCGCGTCGTTTTGCGTAGCGTCGTCACCGCGCACCACCACGACCGAACGGTCGGGCATATAGTCGGCGGTGAAGGCCAGGCCGGGCACGTCACGTTCATAGCCATTGGCGCTGGTGAGGATATCGATGCTGCCGGCGCGCAACGCTTCCACGGCCTGGGCCCGCTCGGCGAAGCCCATCACTTGCATCGGCACGCCGAGCCGCGCGCCCACCAGGCTCAGGTAGTCGGCGCTGATGCCCTGGTAGCGATTGCGGTCGCGGGTGATGTCGATGGGTTGGTAATCATCGATGGAGATCCCCACTTTCAAGGTGCGGTGCTGCCCCAGCCATTGCTGCTCGGCGGGTGCCAGGGGCATGGGCGCCAGGCTGATAAACGCCGGCACCAGATTGAACGGCAGGCTGACGGCGGCCAGGCTTGCAGGCAGGTGGCCGAGCAGTAGCAGGCTCAGTAGGCACTGGAGCCATCGAATCGTGAACCGCACCGTGTGGGTTTCCTTGTTGGTTATTGCGCACACAGCATAGCCTTACACCAAGCGACGCCCCCCTGTGGGAGCGGGCTTGCTCGCGATTGCGGTGGGTCAGCCAGCACATACTGCGCCTGGCACACGGCTATCGCGAGCAAGCCCGCTCCCACATTGGTGATGCGGTGAGCGCTGTACCCCAAATAAAAACGACGTTTCCCATTCCTGGGTAAACGCCGTTTTTTCAAGCGAACAGCCTTGAGTCAGCCAAGACTCAGAGCGGTTTCCCACGATTGCCATGCTGGCTGACAAACGCCTGGATAGCCTTCAGGTCATTAGGCAGCACCGTGCAACGCTCTTCCCGCTCGAACAGGTCAGCCAGGTGCGGCGGCAACGCCAGGGCCTCGCCGACACCGGCCTTCTGCACCGCTTCGGGGAATTTCACCGGGTGCGCCGTGCCGAGGATGACCATCGGGATATCCAGGCTGCGGCGGCATTCGCGCGCGGCCTTGACGCCAATGGCGGTGTGCGGGTCCAGCAGTTCGCCGGTCTGGGCATAGACTTCGGCGATGGTCTCGCACGTCTGGGCATCGTCCACGGCCAGGGAGTCGAACAGCTTGCGGGTCTCGGTCCAGCGCTCCTGATCGACGCTGAAACCACCACCCTGCTTGAAGCTGTCCATCAGGCCGGCCAGGGCCGCGCCGTTGCGACCGTGCATATCGAACAGCAAACGCTCGAAGTTCGACGACACCATGATATCCATCGACGGTGACAGGGTGGCGTGCAGGGTTTCCTTGACGTACTGGTTGCCGCTCATAAAGCGGTGCAGGATGTCGTTGCGGTTGGTGGCGACGATCAACTGGTTGATCGGCAGCCCCATGTTGCGGGCCAGGTAACCGGCGAAGATATCGCCGAAGTTGCCGGTCGGCACCGAGAACGACACCGAACGCGCCGGCCCGCCCAGCTGCAGCGAGGCGTGGAAGTAGTAGACGATCTGGGCCATGATCCGCGCCCAGTTGATCGAGTTCACCGCAACCAGGCGCGTGCCCTTGAGGAAACTCTGGTCGGCAAAGCTGGCCTTGACCATCTCCTGGCAGTCATCGAAGTTGCCTTCGACGGCGATGTTGTGGATGTTTTCGCCAAAGAGGGTGGTCATCTGCCGGCGCTGCACGTCCGATACACGGTTGTGTGGGTGCAGGATGAAGATATCGACGTTTTCGCAGTGCTTGCAGCCTTCGATGGCCGCCGAGCCGGTATCGCCGGAGGTGGCACCGATGATCACCACGCGCTCGCCACGCTTGGCCAGCACGTAGTCCAACAGGCGGCCGAGCAGTTGCAGGGCAAAATCCTTGAATGCCAGGGTCGGACCGTGGAACAGCTCCAACACCCATTCATTGCCATTGAGCTGACGCAGCGGGGCAATGGCGTTGTGGGAAAACACGCCGTAGGTTTCTTCGAGGATCTTCTTGAAATCGGCATCGGGGATGCTGCCGGTGACGAACGGGCGCATGACCCGGAACGCCAGCTCGTGGTACGGCAGGCCGGCCCACGAGGCGATTTCTTCCTGGGTAAAGCGTGGCAGGTTTTCCGGCACGTACAGGCCGCCGTCAGTGGCGAGGCCTGCCAGCAGGACGTCTTCAAAATTCAGGGCCGGTGCCTGGCCGCGGGTGCTGATGTAGCGCATGACTGGCTCCTCTACAACATTCTTGAACAGCGGCCGCCGAACCTCGGCGGCCTCTGCAACCTATCGTTAGTTCAGGTGTTCGACGCGAATCCGCACCACCGGCCCAACCACGCCCTGCAAGGCTTCCAGCGCGGCAATGGCATCGTTCATATGCTGTTCCAGCACACGGTGGGTCAGCAGGATCATGGGCACCAGGCCGTCGTGTTCTTCGACTTCCTTCTGCATGATCGACTCAATATTGATACCGCGCTCCGACAGGATGCTGGCCACCTGGGCCAACACGCCCGGGTGATCCTTGGCCTGGATCCGCAGGTAGTAGGAGCTTTCGCAGGCTTCGATCGGCAGGATCGGGTGCGCCGACAGCGAATCCGGCTGGAAGGCCAGGTGCGGCACGCGGTTTTCCGGGTCGCTGGTCATGGCGCGGACCACGTCCACCAGGTCGGCGATCACCGACGAAGCCGTCGGCTCCATGCCGGCGCCGGCGCCGTAGAACAGGGTCGAGCCCGCCGCATCGCCATTGACCATCACCGCGTTCATCACGCCATTGACGTTGGCGATCAGGCGGTCGGCCGGGATCAGGGTCGGGTGCACGCGCAATTCGATACCGGCCGCGGTGCTGCGCGCCACGCCCAGGTGCTTGATGCGGTAGCCCAGGGCTTCGGCGTAGTTCACGTCGGCGGTGGTCAGTTGGGTGATGCCTTCGGTGTAGGCCTTGTCGAACTGCAGCGGGATCCCAAAGGCGATGGAGGCCAGGATGGTCAGCTTGTGCGCCGCGTCGATGCCTTCCACGTCAAAGGTCGGGTCGGCTTCGGCGTAACCCAGGGCCTGGGCTTCGGCCAGCACGTCTTCAAAGGTACGGCCCTTCTCGCGCATTTCGGTGAGGATGAAGTTACCGGTGCCGTTGATGATGCCCGCCACCCAATTGATGCGGTTGGCCGACAGGCCTTCGCGGATCGCCTTGATCACCGGGATACCGCCGGCCACCGCCGCCTCGAACGCCACGATCACGCCCTTCTCGCGGGCCTTGGCGAAGATCTCGTTGCCGTGCACGGCAATCAGCGCCTTGTTGGCGGTGACCACGTGCTTGCCGTTTTCGATGGCCTTGAGCACCAATTCACGGGCGACGGTGTAGCCGCCGACCAGTTCGATGACGATATCGATTTCAGGGTTGGTGGCCACATCGAAGACATCGTTGGTCATCGCAATACCGGTCGTTTGGTACTGAGGCTTTGGCGTACGCATGGCAATTTGTGCCACTTCAATCCCACGCCCTGCACGGCGGGAAATTTCCTCAGCGTTACGCTGAAGTACGTTCAAGGTGCCGCCACCGACGGTCCCTAACCCACAGATGCCTACTTTGACCGGTTTCACTGAAGAACTCCCCATGAAACGGCCGACTCAAGGTCGGCCGTGAAAAACAGCCGCACAACTGCGGCTCGCGATGAATGACCCGCCGACGGGTCGGCGGGTCTGACCGTCAAAGGCTCGACGGTACTGTTTATTTGGCACCCAGCGCCAGTTTGGCGATTTGTGGAGCCGGCTGGTAGCCCGGAATGACCTGGCCGTCAGCCAAAACGATGGCCGGCGTACCGTTCACGCCAATCGACTGGCCCAGGGCGAACTGCTTGGACACCGGGTTGGCACAGGCCGCAGCCTTGATGTCCTTGCCGTCGACCATCTTGTCCATGGCGCCCTTTTTGTCAGCCGAGCACCACACCGCTTGCAACTGCTTGTCGCCCGCCGAACCCAGGCCCTGGCGCGGGAACGCAACGTAGCGCACTTCGACGCCCATCTTGTTCAGCTCGGGCACTTCGGCGTGCAGCTTGTGGCAGTACGGGCAGGTGGTGTCGGTGAACACGGTGATGTGGGTCTTGGTCTCGCCAATGGCCGGGTACACCACGGTTTCGGCAACCGGAATGGCATTGATCAGCTTGGACACACCCAGGCGTTCGGCCTTCTCGGTGAGGTTGACCGGCTTGCCGTCTTTCAATTGGAACAGGTAGCCCTGGACGATGTACTGGCCGTCGGCGCTGGCGTACAGCACGCGGCTGCCCTTGAGCTTGACTTCATACAGGCCGGCCATGGGGCTGGCGCTGATGCTTTCGACCGGGGTTTCGAGCTGGAGGCTTTCCAGGCTCTTACGGATTGTCTTCTCGGCGGCGTCATCGGCGACGGCAAAGGTTGAGACCAACGCAATGGCTGCGGCGGCAAAAATCTGGGTCAAGCGCATGGGAACTCCTGAAGGCAGATGCAGGGACGAAGGCCAGGGCGCCGGTCTGGAAACACGGCGTGGGACCGTCCCCTTTGCAAACCGGCAAAGCCTACCACAATTGGGCGCCAGGGCAGACGCTGGCAGCCAAATTGGGGCCTGTCAGCCCCTTGGGTGATGTTTGGCATGCAGGTCCTGCAACCTGGCGCGCGCCACATGGGTATAAATCTGCGTGGTGGACAGGTCGCTGTGGCCCAGCAACATCTGCACCACGCGTAAATCCGCACCATGATTGAGCAAGTGGGTGGCAAATGCATGGCGCAAGGTGTGGGGGGACAGCGACTTGCCGATCCCGGCCACCCTGGCGTGGTGCTTGATGCGATGCCAGAAAGTCTGGCGGGTCATCTGCTCGCCGCGCAGGCTGGGGAACAACACGTCACTGGGACGCCCGCCGAGCAGCTCGCCGCGGGCATCGCGCATATAGCGCTCGACCCACACAATCGCCTCTTCGCCCATGGGCACCAGGCGCTCCTTGCTGCCCTTGCCCATCACCCGCAACACGCCCTGGCGCAGGTTGACCTGTTCCAGGGTCAGGCTGATCAGCTCGGTCACGCGCAGGCCGCAGGCATACAACACCTCCAGCATGGCCCGGTCGCGCTGGCCGATGGCTTCGCTCAGGTCGGGCGCGGCCAGCAGGGCTTCGACGTCGGCTTCTGACAGGGATTTGGGCAAGGGCCTACCGAGTTGTGGCATATCGACTTGCAGGGTCGGATCGACAGCAATCAGCTTTTCCCGCAACAAATAGCGATAAAACCCACGCACTCCCGAGAGGAATCGCGCAGTGGAGCGCGGCTTGTAGTTCTGTTCAAGGCGCCAGGCCAGGTGATCGAGGATCAACTCGCGCCCGGCGTGGCTCAGTTCGAGGTTTTTTTCCAGCAGCCAGCCATTGAACAGGGCCAGGTCGCTGCGGTAGGACTGGCGAGTGTTGTCCGACAGGCCCTTTTCCAGCCAGAGTGCGTCGAGGAAGCGGTCGATCAGGGGGTGGTCAATGGCGGGCATGGGGGCTCAGGCTGATGGCTGTAGTATCGGGTAGATCCTATCGCAGGCAAGCCGGCTGCCACAGGGAAATGCATGCCTACTGTGGGAGGCGGGTGGTCATGAACAGGTTCCGGGCAAGGGGCAAATTTCAGGCACAAAAAAGCAGCCCGTAGGCTGCTTTTTTCTGCATCGGGAAGCTGGACTTAAGCCAGTTTTTCCTTGATGCGAGCTGCTTTACCGGACAGGTCACGCAGGTAGTACAGCTTGGCTTTACGTACGTCACCGCGACGCTTAACGGCCATGCTGTCGATTTGCGGGCTGTAGGTCTGGAAAGTACGCTCTACGCCAACACCGTTGGAGATTTTACGAACAGTGAAAGCACTGTTCACACCACGGTTACGCTTGGCGATTACGACGCCCTCGAACGCTTGCAGACGCGAACGGTCGCCTTCCTTCACTTTCACCTGAACGACAATGGTGTCGCCCGGGGCAAAGGTAGGGATCTCTTTGGTCATCTGCTCTGCTTCGAGTGCAAGGATGATTTTGTTAGTCATGCTGTGCTCCTAAGGTAAATCGTCGGATCTACCATCGATACGTTGTTAACTATCGTCCCGCGCGAGGATGTATTCCTCGAGCAGCTTCTTCTCTTCTCCAGAAAGCGAGCGGCTTTCCAGAAGATCGGCGCGTCGTTCATAGGTCCGACCAAGGGACTGCTGTAAACGCCAACGCCGGATGTGTGCGTGATTGCCACTTAGCAATACGTCGGGAACACGCTGATCCGCATACACCTCCGGTCGGGTGTAGTGCGGGCAATCCAGCAAACCATCCGTGAAGGAATCTTCCTCCGCGGAGTCCGCATGCCCTAAAGCTCCAGGCAGCAGTCGTGTAACCGCATCTATCAGGACCATCGCCGGCAGCTCACCGCCAGACAGGACATAGTCCCCAATCGACCACTCTTCATCGACATGAGCTTCAATAAAACGCTCGTCAATGCCTTCATAGCGACCGGCAATCAGGATTAATGCTTCCTGACTCGCCAACCCGCGTACCGCCGACTGATTAAGCTGGCGGCCTTGAGGGGACAGGTAAATGACCTTCGCCTTCTCCCCGGCTGCTGCCTTGGCCTGAACCAGGGCGTCTTCCAGGGGCTTGATCTTCATCACCATGCCCGGGCCACCGCCAAATGGGCGATCGTCCACAGTGTGATGTCGATCCGTCGTGTAGTCTCGCGGGTTCCAACAAGTGAGCTGCAAGAGCCCCTGTTTCACCGCCCGACTGGTGATGCCGTACTCGCTGATGGCGGAAAACATCTCGGGAAACAAACTGATCACTTCAACGCGCAAATTAGCCACGCTTAGAAGTCCGCATCCCATTCCACCTTCATCTCGCCCGCGGCCAGGTCGACGGCCAACACGCATTGCTCGGTATAGGGCAACAGGCGTTCGCGATCATCCAGGCTGCCAGCGCAAGGCTTGACCACCATTACATCATTGGCGCCGGTTTCCAGAAGATGATCGATTTTCCCGAGCAATTGCCCGAGTTGATCAATGACCTTCAGACCTTCCAGCTGGTACCAGTAGTACTCGCCGTCGGTCAATTCAGGGAACAGGTTGCGCGGCACGCAGATCTCATAACCGGCCAGAAGACGCGCTTCTTCACGATCATCGAGACCCTTGAGCTTTGCGACCAGGAACTTGTCGTTCCCGCGTCCACTGACCAGCTCGACCTGTTTCACACTCCCTTCGCGCTTGAGCGTCCAGGTCTTGTACTGCAACAGGTTTTCAGTCGGATCAGTAAAGGAATACACCTTCACTTCGCCGCGAACGCCATGAACAGAGTAAATCTTGCCGATAACGATCAAATCATCAGCAACAGTTGGCGTCGCGTTCATATTGCTCAGGCTGCGGCCTTAGCCGAGTCCTTCAACAACTTGGCAACACGCTCGGATGGCTGTGCACCAACGCTCAGCCAGTAGGCTACGCGCTCTTGGTTCACGGACAGACGAACTTCTTGACCACGAGCAACAGGGTTGAAGAAACCAACCTGTTCCTTGTGCGAACCGTCACGCGGGTTGCGGCTGTCGGTTACGGTCAAGTGGTAAAACGGGCGCTTTTTGGAGCCGCCAAGGGCAAGACGGATTGTTAGCATGTGAACATCGTTCCTGTAGTCGGTGCTGCAAATCTAAATGCACAGCGGGCATGGGTGCCCGAAAGGCCGCATATTCTAAGGAATATCCCGACTTTTGCAAATGTCTTTTTCCGGCGCCTGACCGCGTGCCATTCAGATCTGCTAGAGAGCCGTCGGTTAAAACGGCGAGTCAGCTCCCGCCAACGGCGGGTTTGCTGGAGATCCCACATCCCTGTGGGTCTGCGCAAGAGCAAGCCCCTGCGCGAATTCTTTACATCTTCGGCATGCCACGACCGGGCATCATGCCACCCATGCCGCGCATCATTTTGGCCATGCCGCCTTTGGCCGAGAATTTCTTCATCATCTTTTGCATCTGCTTGTGCTGCTTGATCAAGCGCCCGATGTCCTGCACCTGGGTGCCGGAACCCATGGCGATCCGACGTTTGCGCGAACCGCTGATCAGCTCAGGGTCGCGGCGCTCGGCCGGGGTCATGGAGTTGATGATGGCTTCCATCTGCTTGAACTGCTTCTCTGCCGCGCCCTGGGCATTGCCCATTTGCGCCAGGTTCACACCGCCGATGTTCGGCAACTTGTCCATCAGGCCGCCGAGGCCGCCCATGTTCTTCATCTGTTGCAACTGGTCGCGGAAGTCTTCGAGGTCGAAGCCCTTGCCCTTCTTCAGCTTCTTGGCCAGTTTGTCGGCCTTGTCCTTGTCGAGGGTCTGTTCGGCCTGCTCGATCAGGCTGAGCACGTCGCCCATGCCGAGGATCCGCGAGGCGATCCGCTCAGGGTGGAACGGTTCGAGCGCTTCGGTCTTCTCGCCCATGCCGATGAACTTGATCGGCTTGCCGGTGATTGCGCGCACCGACAGTGCGGCACCGCCACGGGCATCGCCGTCGACCTTGGTCAGGATCACGCCGGTCAACGGCAGCGCATCACCAAAGGCCTTGGCGGTGTTGGCCGCATCCTGGCCGGTCATGGCGTCGACCACGAACAGGGTCTCTACCGGGTTGATCGCGGCATGCAGCGCCTTGATCTCGCCCATCATCTCTTCATCGATGTGCAGGCGACCGGCGGTATCGACGATCACCACGTCGATAAACTTGAGCTTGGCTTCTTTAATGGCTGCGTTGGCGATGTCGACCGGCTTCTGGCTCAGGTCGGACGGAAAGAAGGTCACCCCCACTTCACCGGCGAGCATTTCCAGCTGCTTGATCGCGGCCGGACGGTACACGTCGGCCGACACCACCATCACGGATTTTTTCTTGCGCTCTTTAAGGAAGCGCGCCAGCTTGGCAGCGGTGGTGGTCTTGCCCGCACCCTGCAGACCGGCCATCAGCACTACGGCCGGCGGCACGGCGCTGAGGTTCAGGTCTTCGTTGGCCGCGCCCATCAGGCTTTCGAGCTCGGCCTGCACGACCTTCACAAAGGCCTGGCCCGGCGTCAGGCTGCGGGACACTTCAGTGCCAACCGCACGCTCCTTGACCGAGTTGACGAAATCCTTGACCACAGGCAAGGCAACGTCGGCTTCGAGCAACGCCATGCGCACTTCGCGCAGGGTATCTTTAATATTGTCCTCGGTCAGCTTGGCCTTGCCGGTGACATGGCGCAGCGTCTGCGAGAGACGGTCAGTCAAGTTTTCAAACATGCGCGATCCTTTCAGGCCCTATTCATCGAAGTGCATCGGTAGACCGAGGTAATGGCGGCCCAGGCTGTGATAAATCGCTATTAAAAACAGCGCTCGGCGAGCCTGCGGCGTGGGCAGGTCGCGGATTATAGCGAAGACTGCCGCCGTGCACACCCGCTGTCTGGCCCGGTGGTCTTTCGTGGAACGCAGGTGTGTGCCAAACTCATCGGCTTTCGGGCTTGCCTAACAGGATTTATGCTCCCTTTGTCACCCAGTTTGCTACCCAGTCTCGCCGCCGCACTCTTGTATGCCGCTGCGACCCTCTATCAGGGCACCCGCCTGGCCCAGCGCGCCAGGGCGGACAAACGCCTGCTGGCCGGCCTCGGCGTGCTCGCCCTGGTGGCCCACGCTGCCAGCCTGTTCACCCACCTGATGACCCCGGTGGGCCTGGGCCTGGACTTTTTCAGCGCCGCCAGCCTGATTGCCGCCGCAGTCATTGCCTTGACGCTGCTGGCCTGCGCACGGATCCCGGTGGAGAACCTGCTGTTGCTGCTCTTCCCCCTGGGGATGCTGACAGTCCTGCTGGCGCAATTCGCCCCCACCGGCACGGTGCAGGTGATCGACGAGGAGCCGGGCATCCTCGCCCATATCCTGTTGTCGATCCTGGCCTACGGCATGTTTACCATCGCCGTGTTCCAGGCGTTGCTGCTGCTGTTGCAGGACCACCAGCTCAAGCACAAGCACCCTTCCGGGCTGATCAAGAACTTCCCGCCGTTGCAGACCATGGAAAGCCTGCTGTTCGGCTTTCTCTGGGCCGGCTGGACGCTGCTGTCGCTGTCGCTGATTTCCGGCTGGCTGTTTGTCGAGAACCTGTTCGCCCAGCACCTGGTACACAAGACCCTGCTGGCCTGCCTGGCCTGGGTGGTGTTCAGCGTACTGCTGTGGGGCCGCAATCGCCTGGGCTGGCGTGGGCACAAGGCAATCCGCTGGACCCTGGCCGGTTTCTGCCTGCTGATGCTGGCGTATTTCGGCAGCAAGCTGGTTCGCGAATTCATCCTGCATATCTGACGGGCAGCCATTATGGACAACTTGCCCCTGGAGCCGATGCTCGCGGTCGTCGCGCTGCTAGTGTTGTGGTCGGCACTGTTTACCGCCATCGAAGCGGCCCAGCACCATTTGCTGGCCCTGCGCCCCGGTACACGCCAGGGCGACAAGGCCGCCGCCCGCCTCAACTTCCCGCGCAACAGCCTGATCCTGTGCAACACCCTGTGCCGCGCAGTGGTGGTGATTCTGTGCACTCTGCTGGCCATCTATGCCTGGGCCGAAAACGGTCCCTGGCTGGGCTGGCTGGTCTCCAGCGGGCTGTTGCTGGTGCTGGCCGACTACCTGCCGCGCACCCTCGCCACCCGCTATCCGCAAGCGGTGCTGAGGTTTGGCAATACGCTGCTGGGGGTGCCGCTGAAGATCCTCTATCCCCTGGCCTGGTTGCTCAATGGCCTCAGCCTGCTGTTGCTGCGCCCGTTCGCGCGCAAGTCCGGGGTCGTGAAGAAAAGCGACGAGCCACAGCCCGACCACCCCGACCAGCAGGCAACGGACGAACGTGACGACCCTATGCCGGGCATGCCGGGCATCCACGCCCTGGACAACATCACCGTCAATGACATCCTGGTGCCGCGCAGCGAAGTCGATGGCATCAACCTCGACGACCCTATCGAGGAGATCATCGAACACCTGCGCAGCTCCCAGCGCACGCGGCTGCCGGTGTTCCACAGCGATATCAACCAGGTCGAGGCGGTGCTCAACACCCGGCAGATCCAGCACCTGCTGCCCGACGCCAGCCTGACCAAGGACGCCCTGCTCGCGGCCTGCCACGAGCCGTACTTCGTCCCCGAAAGCACGCCGCTTCAACTGCAATTGCTCAACTTCCACAAGCAGCAGCGCCGCCTGGGCATGGTGGTGGACGAATACGGCGAAGTGCTGGGTATCGTCACCCTGGAAGATATCCTGGAAGAGATCGTCGGCGAATTCGAGAGCGAACAGAGCCTGGACAACCCGCTGATCCAGCCCCAGCCAGAGGGGCGCTATGTGATTGACGGCGCCGTGTCGATCCGCGAACTGAACAAGAACCTGGGCTGGCACCTGCCCAGCGACGGCCCCAAGACCCTCAACGGCCTGGTGACCGAAGCCCTGGAGAGCATTCCCGATTGCGCGGTGTGCCTGAAGATCGGCCGTTATCGCCTGGAAATCCTCGAGACCGAGGACAACCGGGTAAGCAAGGTGTTGATCTGGCATGTCGGCTCGGCACCGATTGCTACCTAAATGTAAGAGCAGGCTTGTGTGGGAGCGGGCTTACTCGCGATAGCGGCGGGTCAGTTAATGCAACTCTGACTGACACACCGTCATCGTGGGCAAGCCCGCTCCCACATTTGATCTTTTCAGCCCTAAAGACCGCGCTTCAGCCCTTGTTTGCAGCACGTGCGCCTTCCTATAATCGATCAAGCTTACCCAAGCCCCCCGCCCGACCGCGTGCTATCCGCACTGAGCGTGTCCAGGCACTGCAACACCGTGTCTGACCGGTACGCTCCCATCCCGAGCCGACGCCGCGCACTGCCCTGATCCATGGGTGCAAGACCAATAATAATCCGCGCCAAAGGCGCAATGACCATCAGGGATACCTCAATGAGCACCACCTATGACGAGGCCGCTCCCGCCGCCCCGACCAACTCGACCAGCCGCGTCGCCACCGCGAGCATCATCGGCACCGCCATCGAGTTCTACGACTTCTATATCTACGCCACGGCCGCCGCGCTGGTGATCGGCCCGGTGTTCTTCCCCCAGAGTTCCGGCACCGCGCAGATGCTGGCGGCGTTCCTGACCTTCGGTATCGCGTTTATCGCCCGCCCCTTGGGCTCTGCGCTGTTCGGCCATTTTGGTGACCGGATCGGCCGCAAGTCGACGCTGGTGGCTTCATTGCTGCTGATGGGCGTGTGCACCACCCTGATCGGCCTGTTGCCGGGTTACGACAGTATTGGTGCCTGGGCGCCGATCCTGCTGTGCGTGCTGCGTTTCGGCCAGGGCCTTGGCCTGGGTGGGGAATGGGGCGGCGCCGCACTGCTGGCCACCGAGAACGCGCCCAAGGGCAAGCGCGCCTGGTTTGGCATGTTCCCGCAATTGGGGCCTTCCATTGGCTTTTTGGCGGCCAACGGGCTGTTCCTGATCCTGGCGATGAACCTGGACGATGAGCAATTCCGCAGCTGGGGCTGGCGCATTCCGTTCCTGCTCAGCGCCGCGCTGGTGATGGTGGGCCTGTATGCGCGCCTCAAACTGCATGAGACCCCGGTGTTCGCCAACGCCGTGGCCAAGGAAAAACCGGTGAAAGTGCCGCTGGTGGAGCTGTTCAGCCAGCATTGGTTGCAGGTACTGCTCGGCGCGGCAGCGATGGTGGTGTGTTATGCGCTGTTCTATATCACCACGGCGTTTTCCCTGAGCTACGGCGTGAGCACCCTGGGCTACAGCCGCGAAACCTTCCTCGCCCTGCTGTGCTTCGCCGTGCTGTTCATGGGCGCGGCCACCCCGCTGGCAGCCCTGGCCAGTGACCGGTATGGGCGCAAACCGGTGCTGATCGTCGGTGCGGTGCTGGCGATTCTTTCGGGCTTCACCATGGAACCGTTGCTGACCCACGGCTCGACCTGGGCGGTGGCGCTGTTCCTGTGCCTGGAACTGTTCCTGATGGGCGTGACCTTTGCGCCGATGGGGGCGTTGTTACCGGAATTGTTCCCCACACGCGTGCGTTATACCGGGGCTTCGGCGGCGTATAACCTGGGCGGGATTGTCGGGGCTTCGGCCGCACCGTTTTTCGCGACCAAACTGGTGGCGATGGGTGGGCTCAGTTATGTCGGCGGGTATGTGTCGGCGGCAGCGTTGCTCAGCTTGATTGCGGTGCTGTGCCTGAAAGAGACGCGGGATAACGATTTGAACAAAGTCGCCTGACCACACTCGTTCCCACGCTCCGCGTGGGAACGCAGCCCAGGACGCTTTGCGTCCGAAGCATGACGCAGAGCGTCACAAGAGGCGTTCCCACGCAGAGCGTGGGAACGATCAACTCGGTTTAGAGCTCTACAACCACCGCCTGGGAAGCACGGGTCGCCTTGGCCCGGGCAGCCTCGATCGACTCATCCCGCGCCAGCGCCACACCCATGCGGCGCTGGCCATTCACTTCTGGCTTGCCGAACAGACGCAATGCCGTGTCCGGCTCGCTCAGGGCCGCGCCGAGGTTGGCGAATGCGGTCTGGGTCGACTGCCCTTCCACCAGGATCACCGCCGAAGCCGAAGGCCCGAACTGGCGGATCAATGGGATCGGCAAGCCCAGGATCGCCCGTGCGTGCAGGGCAAACTGCGACAAATCCTGGGAAATCAAGGTCACCAGCCCGGTGTCGTGGGGGCGCGGCGAGACTTCGCTGAACCACACCTGGTCGCCCTTGATAAACAGCTCGACCCCAAACAGGCCTCGGCCACCCAGGGCCTCGGTCACAGCCTTGGCCACGCGCTCGGATTCGGCCAGGGCCGCCGGGCTCATAGCCTGGGGCTGCCAGGATTCCTGGTAGTCGCCCTTCTCCTGACGATGGCCCACAGGCGCGCAGAAGGTGGTGCCACCCACGTGACGCACGGTCAGCAGGGTGATTTCGTAGTCAAAGTCGATAAACCCTTCGATGATCACCCGGCCCTTGCCGGCACGCCCGCCTTCCTGAGCGTAGTCCCAGGCTTTCTGCACGTCATCGACGCTACGCAACAGGCTTTGGCCCTTGCCCGACGAACTCATCACCGGCTTGACCACGCAGGGGAAGCCCAGGTCTTCGACGGCCTTGCGATAGTCTTCCACGGTGTCGGCGAAGTGGTACGGCGAAGTCGGCAGGTCCAGCTCTTCCGCGGCCAGGCGGCGGATGCCTTCACGGTTCATGGTCAACAGCGCCGCGCGGGCAGTGGGGATCACGGTAAAGCCTTCAGCTTCCAGCTCCACCAGGGTGCCGGTGGCGATGGCTTCGATTTCCGGGACGATAAAGTGCGGTTTTTCCGCCTCGATCACCGCACGCAGGGCCGCGCCGTCGAGCATGTTGATCACGTGGCTGCGATGCGCCACCTGCATGGCCGGCGCGTTGGCGTAGCGATCCACGGCAATCACTTCAACGCCCAGGCGTTGCAGTTCGATTACCACTTCCTTGCCCAGCTCACCGCAGCCACACATCAATACGCGGGTCGCGGTTGGCGACAATGGAGTTCCGATTCGGGTCATCTCAGGTCCTCAGGGGAGCGGATCAGGGGGAGAAAGGCCGGCATTTTACATGAACGGCACGCATTGGCCTCAGTTGGCGACACGCTGGCGCCGCAAACGCCAGGCCATGACCAGCCACACCACGGTGACCCCGGCGAATTTCGAGGCCAGGGCGGTGCCGACCACAGCCGGCGTCAACGCACCGATCAGGCCAAAAAAGATAAAGGTATCCAGGGGAATGCTCAGTGCCGAGCTGATCCACAGCCGGTCGTGCAATGGGCGCTTGGTGATGCTGAAGACCAGCCAGTCGATGCACTCGGAGACCGCGAACGCCGTGGCGCTGGCCAGGGCGATGGACGGGTCGGAGGTGAGATAGGACAGCACCAGCGCCGCGAGCATGGCGATAATCGCCCCGTGGCCGAAGCGCGTTTGCACCATGTCCCGCAGGATAAACACCAGGCCACCCCAGGCGGACCAGATGACATCCAGGTGCGGGGCGGTGGAAAAGGCGAAGTTGATCAGCACGACGCTGCTGATATAGGCAATCAGGAAGAGCATGGGGCGAGGGACCTGTGGGTAATGCGCACAGGGTACACAATTAAAGGGATGTCGTCTGGAGGGGCCTCATCGCAGGCAAGCCAGCTCCCACCTGTTGAAATGCATTCCAAGGTGGGAGCTGGCTTGCCTGCGATAGCACCCTTTCAGGCGCCGGATTTTCCAGGAATCATCCACAACACCCCACTGGCCTTCGCCCGCTCATGACACAACCCCAGCACCACCCGGCGCTCGGCATTGTCCATGCGGCTCCAACGGGTGATTTCATCGACAGTGCGCTGGCAACCGGTGCAGATATCATCGTCATCCAGCGCACAAATGCTCACACAGGGCGAGGCGACGGGGCGTTCAACCGGGTTCATTCCGACTGCTCGGCCAGGTCACGGGCATAGCGCTGCGAGTTATGCACATAGTGCGCAGCACTGGCCTCCAGCATTCTTTTCTGTTGCTCGGTCAATTCCCGCACCACCTTGCCCGGCGAGCCCATCACCAGCGAGCCATCAGGGATTTCCTTGCCCTCGCCGATCAACGAGTTGGCGCCAATGATGCAGTGCCGGCCGATTTTTGCACCGTTGAGAATCACCGCATTAATGCCAACCAGGCTGTAGTCGCCGACGGTGCAGCCATGCAGCATGGCGTTATGCCCCACCGTCACCCCCGTGCCCAGGGTCAGCGGGTAGCCCATGTCGGTGTGCATCACGCTACCGTCCTGCACGTTGCTGTTCTTGCCGATCAGGATCAGTTCGTTGTCGCCACGCAACACCGCGTTGAACCAGACGTTGGCGCCCTCCTCCAGCTTGACCTTGCCCACCAGCGTGGCATTGGGGGCCACCCAGCTGTGGGGATGGGTCTCGACGCGGGCATCGCCCAGGCGGTATTTCATGGTCTTCCCTCACGGCTTGCCATTCAAACGATGGCTTTAAGTATTGATAAAGCTTTTCGGCGGACGGTGCAGGCTGATGTCGGCATCGTCATAGAGCAGGTTGATCAACTCGACGATCATGATCGCCGTCAGGCCCCAGATCTTGTATTCACCAAAGCGATAGCTGGGCACATACCAACTGCGGCCCTGGTAATCGATACGGTGGGTGTGCTCGCGCGGGTCCTGGCGGAAAAACTCCAGGGGCACGCTGAATACAGCGGCAATCTCGGCATCGTTGGCCAGGTATTCGACATAATCGGGGATCACCCCCACATACGGGGTCACGCGGATGCCGTGCAGGGAAATCAGGGGGCTCAAAGGCCCGATCACTTCCACCAGGCCCGGTGGCAGGCCGATTTCTTCTTCGGCCTCGCGCAGCGCGGTGAACACCAGGTCCGGGTCTTCGGGGTCGCGGCGCCCCCCCGGGAACGCCACTTCGCCGCCATGGGTCGACAGGCCGCTGGCACGCAGGGTCAGGATCAGCTCGGGTTCGTCACTACGGGTAATCGGCACCAGCACGGCGGCCTCGGGGAAACGGCCGTCAGTTTCCAGCGTGCGTGGCGTGTGATTGCTTACCCGGCGAAGTAGCTCGTCCAGCATGAGTCATCTCGATCTGTTGGCTACCTTGCATCATGCACCAAAGCGTACGGGGGCCCAACCCCAAAACCCCGGCGGTGTCGCTAAACGACAACTTGCAGGCCACTGCCCTGCACGCCAAGATAGGCGCAGTCCCCAGGAACCCAAGCATGAATTTCTGCAGCCAGTGCGGTAAACCGGTCACCCAGCGCATTCCCGAAGGCGACGCGCGCCTGCGTTATGTGTGTGACCACTGTCAGACCATTCACTACCAGAATCCCAATATCGTTGCTGGCACCCTGCCCGTCTGGGGCAACCAGGTGCTGCTGTGTCGGCGTGCCATCGAGCCGCGCCTGGGCTACTGGACCCTGCCTGCAGGTTTTATGGAAAACGGCGAGACCGTGGAACAGGGCGCCTTGCGCGAAACCCTGGAAGAAGCCTGCGCCAGGGTGCGCAACCTGACGATCTACACGCTGATCGACGTCCCGCACATCAGCCAGGTGCATATCTTCTACCGCGCCGAACTGATCGACCTGGACTTTGCCGCCGGCCCCGAGAGCCTGGAAGTCAGACTATTCGATGAAGCGGACATCCCTTGGTCCGAGCTGGCTTTCCGCACGGTCAGGCGTACCTTAGAATGCTTTTTCGCCGACCGTCGGCAACAGGTGTTTCCCGTGCGCAGCGAATCGGTGCCACCCTTGACTCACCCGGCACAATAACAATCGAAAGGGATATCGCTGCAATGCGTTGGTTGCTTGCTCTGCTCTGCCTGTCGTTCGCCACGCTGTCGTGCGCTACCTCCCTGCAAACCCTGGGCGGTAAAACCGTCGAGAAGATCCTGGTGCTCAAGTCCGCCCATCAGTTGCAACTGATCAACGATGGCAAACCGCTGAAGACCTACCGCATCTCCCTGGGCAAGAACCCCAAGGGCCACAAACTGATCGAAGGCGACCGCCGCACCCCGGAAGGCTTCTACTGGATCGACTGGCGCAAGACCAGCGATCGCTTCAACCTGTCCATGCATATCTCCTACCCCAATATCAGCGATGCTGCCCGCGCCCGTCGCGAAGGGGTCAAGCCCGGCAGCATGATCATGATCCACGGCACGCCAGACAGTGAGGAATACCCGGAACAGTGGCTCCATACCCTGGACTGGACCGACGGCTGCATCGGCATGCGCAATGTCGACATGCGTGAAGTGTGGAACCTGGTCAAGGACGGCACGATGATCGAGATCCGCCCGTAACCGCGACCGTTCGTAAAATAATTCAAAAAAAACCTATCCCCCCTCCAGCCCCTGCCGGTGAATACCATTTCATCGGCAGGGGCTGTGCATTTCTGCGCCCGACCAAGACCTCTCTAATACCACTTGATACCACCCCCTGAAAAAGCCCCGTAAAACCCGGCTCTGCACGCTTTTGGCGGCATTGACATGGTATTTAAGTGGTATTAATTTCCGGCCATTACCGGGCGACAACACTCCAATAACCGCATCGGAAACCCACAGATGAATCCTATCCAGGCCCTGCGCCCCGACGACAAGCAATCCACCCCGCTGTACCTGCAATTGGCCCGCAGCCTGGAAGCGGCGATCCATGCCGGCCAGTGGAAATCCGAGCAGGCCCTGCCCTCCGAACGCGCGCTCAGCGAGCAGTTGAGCATTTCCCGGGTGACGGCCCGTAAAGCGCTGGAAGTGTTGTTTGCCCAAGGCCTGATCCGTCGCAACCAGGGCTCTGGCACCTTTATCACGCCACGCCTGGAGCAGCCGTTGTCGCGCCTTTCGGGGTTCAGCGAGATGCTGCGGCTCAAGGGCTTTGTCCCCGGTTCCCAATGGCTGGAGCGGGAAATCACCCCGCCGACCCATGAGGAGCTGATCCGCCTGTGCCTGTCGCCCACCGACAAAGTGGCGCGCCTCAAGCGTCTGCGCAAAGCCGATGACACCGTCATGGCTATCGAGATGAGCGCCCTGCCCGCCTCGCTCATTCCCAAGCCCCAGGCCATCGGCTGCTCGCTCTATGAACACCTGGAATCCATCGGCAAACCGGTGGTGCGGGCCCTGCAACACATCCAGGCCATCAACGCCTCGGATGAATTCGCCGCCCTGGTGGGCATCGCCCCTGGCACCGCCATGCTGCTGATGACCCGGGTCGGCTACACCGCCGACAACACGCCGATCGAGATCACCGACACCTACTGCCGCAACGACTACTACGACTTTGTCGCAGAGCTGCGTCGCTATGACTTTGCCGCCGAGCTGCGGCCCTAGAGAACTGCCATGTCCGAAGACAATATCCTCACGCCCCACGGCTGGATCCGCGGCCGCCTGGTGCACCACGAAGGCAAGGTGACAGCCGTCGAGGGCGTGCCTTGCGACCCGGCCGACAATGACCTGCCCTACCTGCTGCCGGGTTTTATCGACCTGCATGTGCACGGCGGCGGCGGCAAGGACATCATGGAAGGCAGCAGCGCCTTCGAGACCATCACCCGCACCCATGTGCGCTTCGGCACCACCTCGCTGCTGGCCACCACCATGACTGCGCCGGTCGAGGAAATCTCCCGCGTACTCGGCGAACTCGGCCAGTTCTGCGAACAGCGCCCGGCCGGCAGCGCCCGGGTACTGGGGGTGCATCTGGAAGGGCCCTACATCAATCCGGGAAAACTCGGCGCCCAGCCCAACTTCGCCCACACTGCCTTGATGGCCGAGGTCGAGCAATACCTGGGCCTGGCGCCGATCCGGGTGATCACCATTGCCCCGGAAATCGCCGGGCATGACGGCCTGATCCGCGCCCTCAGCCAGCGCGGTGTGCGCATGCAGATCGGCCACACCCTGGGCAGCTATGAGGAAGGCGTCGCCGCCCTGGCGGCCGGCGCCACCAGCTTTACCCACTTGTACAACGCCATGAGCCCGCTGCATCACCGCGAGCCGGGCATCGTCGGTGCCGCGCTGGCCCACGCGACCTACGCGGAACTGATCCCGGACCTGCTGCACGTGCACCCCGGTGCCATGCGCGTGGCCTTGCGTTCGATTCCCTGCCTGTACTGCGTCACCGACTCCACCGCCGCCGCCGGCATGCCCGATGGCGAATACAAGCTGGGTAGCCACACCGTGACCAAATGCCTGGGCGGTGTGCGCCTGGCCGACGGCACCCTGGCCGGCAGCACCCTGACCATGGATCAGGCGCTGCGCAACCTGGTGAAAATCGGCCTGCCCATCAGCGAAGCCTCACAGCGCCTGTCGCAATTTCCTGCGGATTACCTGGGCCTGGAACAACGCGGCCGCCTGCACCCCGGCAGCTTTGCCGACTGCGTGCGCCTGGACCGCTCCCTGCACCTCACCGACGTAATGGTCGAAGGAGAAACCATTGACTTCAAAAATGCTTGAAGAGGCCCTGTCCTCCTGTGAGGCCGTCGCGGCCCAATTGCAATGCCTTGGCCCGCTGCTGGCCGAGGTCGCCGGGCGCCTGCGCCGCCAGCCGCCGCAAGTGGCGATGACCGTGGCCCGTGGCAGTTCGGACCACGCCGCCAGCTATTTCGCCTACCTGACCATGCAGCACGTGGGCGTGCCCGTGGCGTCGCTGCCGATGTCGGTGGTGACCCTGGCGCAGGCGCCGCTGAAAGTCAGCGGCCAGGTGGCCTTCGGCTTCTCCCAGTCGGGGCAAAGCCCGGACCTGGTCAACAGCCTGCGCCTGCTGCGCAAGCGCGGGGCCTTGAGTGTGTCGATGGTCAATGCCGAAGATTCGCCCCTGGAAGCCGCCTGCGAATTCCATGTGCCGCTGTGCGCCGGCCCCGAACGCAGCGTGGCCGCGACCAAGAGCTTTATCGCCACCTTGAGCGCCAGCGCCCAGTTGGTCGGGCACTGGAACCAGGAAGACGGCCTGCTCGAAGCCTGCCACGCCCTGCCCGCCGGCCTGCGCGAAGCGGCGACCCAGGACTGGAGCCTGGCCATCGACGCCCTGCGCGATTGCCAGCGCCTGATGGTCATCGGCCGTGGCGCCGGGTTTGCCATCGCCCAGGAAGCCGCGCTCAAGCTCAAAGAGACCTCGGCGATCCAGGCCGAAGCCTTCAGCAGCGCCGAAGTGCGCCACGGGCCGATGGCGCTGATCGATGACAACTACCCGTTGCTGGTATTCGCCCCGCGTGGCGCCGAGCAGCCGGGCCTGCTGAGCCTGGCCACGGAGATGCGCCAACGCGGGGCCCGGGTGCTGCTGGCCGCGCCCGACGATATTGCCGAACGCGACCTGACCCTCAGCCGCGCCGAACACCCGGCCCTGGACCCGATCCTGGCGATCCAGAGCTTCTATGTGATGGCTGCAGGCCTGGCCCAGGCCCGGGGCATGGACCCGGACCAGCCCCGCCACCTGAGCAAAGTCACCCGCACCCACTGAGTTGATTTCTGTCGTTTCCTGATGAGTACCGTGCCCATGCCCGACAATAATAATGACCTCACCCTCAGCGCCCCCCTCAGCGGACCGGTGCTGACCCTGGGCAACGTGCCTGACGAGGTGTTCGCCAGTGGCGCCATGGGCGACGGGCTTGCCATCGACCCCCTCAACGACTGCCTGCATGCACCGTGCGCCGGGGTGGTGATCCATGTCGCCCGTACCGGCCACGCCCTGACGATCCGTGCCGACAATGGCGCCGAGGTGCTGCTGCACGTGGGCATCGATACCGTCCAATTGAATGGCGAAGGCTTTGCCCTGCTGGTCAAGCAAGGCGCGCGGGTCAGCAATGGGCAGCCCCTGGTGCGCTTTGACCTGGACCGCATTGCCCGCCAGTGCAAAAGCCTGGTCAGCCTGATCATCCTCACCAATGGCGAGCAGTTCGAGTTGCGCCCGATGGCCGTCAATACGGTCAAGGTCGGTGAAGCCCTGTTGCGCATCGTCGCGCGTCAGCCTGCCGCCGTGCAGCCTGTGTCCGACCACTCCCAGGCCCATGCCAGCGCCAGCGTGCGTATCACCCATCGCGGCGGCCTGCATGCGCGCCCCGCAGCCCTGATCCGCAAGACCGCCCAGGGTTTCAGCAGCCAGTCGCAGCTGCATTTCGCCGGTAAATCGGCGTCGTGCGCCAGCCTGATCGGCCTGATGGGGCTGGGCATTGGTGAGCAGGACGAGGTACAGGTCACCTGCCAGGGCAAGGATTGCGACGCGGCGTTGCAGGCACTGGTCGCGGCCCTGTCGATCACCCCCGGCGAACACGTGCAGGCCCCGGTGATCGTCGCTGCGCGCCCGCTCCATAGCGAAGCGGGCGTCTTGCAGGGCGTGTGTGCCGCTCCCGGGCTGGTCTGCGGGCCGCTGTTGCGCCTCAATACCATCGAATTGCCGCAAGACCCGGGCAACCATGGGCGCGATGAGCAATTGCAGTGCCTGGACAGTGCGTTGGAACAGGTACGCGGCGAAATCCGCAACACCCTGGACCACGCCCGCCAGCGCAAGGCCGTGGAGGAAGAAGAGATCTTCGCCGCCCACCTGGCACTGCTGGAAGACCCGACCCTGCTGGAAGCCGCCACCGGCGCCATCGAGCAAGGCTGCGCAGCCACCCACGCCTGGCGCGATGCGATCCAGGCCCAATGCGCGGTGTTGCTGGGCTTGGGCAAGCCGTTGTTTGCCGAACGCGCCAACGACCTGCGGGATTTACAGCAACGGGTGTTGCGCGCCCTGCTGGGTGAGGCCTGGCAGTTTGAATTGCCTGCGGGCGCGATTGTCGTCGCCCATGAACTGACCCCCTCGGACCTGCTGCAATTGAGCGCGCAAGACGCGGCCGGCATCTGCATGGCCGAAGGCGGCGCCACCTCCCATGTGGCAATCCTGGCCCGAGGCAAAGGCTTGCCCTGTGTGGTCGCCCTGGGCAGTGAAGTCCTGGATGTGCCCCAAGGCCAACGGGTGGTGCTGGACGCCAGCAATGGGCGCCTGGAACTCATGCCGGATGAGGCACGGCACGCCCAGGTCCATCAGTTCCGTGACGCGCAACGGCTGCGCCGCCAGCAGCAACAGGCCCAGGCCCAGGCCGCCGCCAATACCCTCGATGGCGTGAGCATTGAAGTGGCGGCGAATGTCGCCTCCAGCAGCGAGGCGCAGCTTGCCTTTGCAAACGGCGCCGATGGCGTGGGCCTGTTGCGCACCGAGTTTCTGTTTGTCGACCGCCGCACCGCACCCGATGAGCAGGAACAGCGCCAGGCCTATCAAGCCGTCCTGGATGCCATGGGTGATAAGTCCGTGATCATCCGCACCATTGATGTGGGCGGCGACAAGCAGCTCGACTACCTGCCCCTGCCCGCCGAGGCCAACCCGGTGCTGGGCCTGCGCGGCATTCGCCTGGCCCAGGTGCGCCCGGAACTGCTCGACCAGCAGCTGCGCGCCCTGTTGCAGGTCAGCCCGTTGCAACGCTGCCGGATCCTGTTGCCGATGGTCAGTGAAGTCGACGAGTTGCTGCATATCCGCCAGCGCCTCGATGAGCTGTGCGCCGAACTGGAACTGACCCAGCGCCCGGAACTGGGAGTGATGATCGAAGTGCCGGCCGCTGCGCTGCTGGCCGAGCAACTGGCCGAGCATGCGGACTTTTTGTCGATCGGCACCAATGACCTGTCCCAGTACACCCTGGCCATGGACCGCGACCACGCTGGCCTGGCCGCGCGGGTCGATGCCCTGCACCCGGCGCTGCTGCGCCTGATCGCCCAGACCTGCGCCGGGGCGGCCAAGCACGGGCGCTGGGTCGGCGTGTGTGGCGCCCTGGCCTCTGACCCGCTGGCTACTCCCGTACTGGTCGGCCTGGGGGTGCTGGAGCTGTCCGTCAGCCCGCCGCAAATTGCCGAAATCAAAGACCGCGTGCGCCACCTCGACGCCGCGCAATGCCGGCAACTGAGCCAGGGCCTGCTCAACCTGAGCAGCGCCAGGGCCGTGCGCCAAGCCTGTCAACAGCACTGGCCGTTGAGCTGACAACAACAAGAAAAAGGAGACTCGCCATGTACCAACTGTTTATCGAAGGCCTGCAACGCCTGGGCCGTGCGCTGATGCTGCCCATCGCCATCCTGCCGATTGCCGGCCTGCTGCTGCGCCTGGGTGACACCGACCTGCTGAACATCGCCGTCATGCACGACGCCGGGCAAGCGATCTTCGCCAACCTGGCGCTGATCTTCGCCATCGGCATCGCCGTGGGCTTTGCCCGCGACAACAACGGCACGGCCGGGCTGGCCGGGGCCATTGGCTACCTGGTGATGGTCTCTACCCTCAAGGTGATGGACAGCACCATCAACATGGGCATGCTCGCCGGGATCGTCAGTGGCCTGATGGCCGGGGCGCTGTACAACCGCTTCAAGGACATCAAGCTGCCGGAGTACCTGGCGTTTTTTGGCGGGCGACGCTTTGTGCCGATTGTCACCGGGTTTTCGGCGGTGGGCCTGGGGGTGATCTTCGGGCTGGTCTGGCCACCGGTGCAGCACGGTATCAATAGCTTCGGCGTGCTGCTGATGGAAAGCGGCAGCCTCGGTGCCTTTGTATTCGGCGTGTTCAACCGCTTGCTGATCGTCACCGGCCTGCACCATATCCTCAACAACATGGCCTGGTTTGTGTTCGGCAGCTTCACTGACCCGGCCACCGGCGCGGTGGTCACCGGCGATCTGACCCGCTACTTTGCCGGCGACCCCAAAGGCGGCCAGTTCATGACCGGCATGTTCCCGGTGATGCTGTTCGGCCTGCCTGCCGCGTGCCTGGCGATGTACCGCAACGCCCTGCCGGAACGGCGCAAGATCATGGGCGGGATCTTCCTGTCGATGGCCCTGACCTCGTTCCTGACCGGGGTCACCGAGCCGATCGAATTCGCCTTCATGTTCCTCGCGCCATTCCTGTACCTGCTGCATGCGCTGCTCACCGGCCTGTCGATGGCGGTCACCAACCTGCTGAATATCCACCTGGGCTTTACCTTCTCCGGTGGTTTTATCGACATGGTGCTGGGCTGGGGCAAGTCCACCAATGGCTGGCTGGTGTTCCCGGTGGGCCTGGCTTACGCAGTGATCTACTACAGCGTGTTCAACTACTGCATCCGGCGCTTCAACCTCAAGACCCCTGGGCGTGAAGATATCCAGGTGGTGCAGAGCGAGGCCCTGACCGACAACCAGCGCGCCGCCGCCTATATCCGGGCCCTAGGCGGTGCCGACAACCTGCTCAGCATCGGCGCCTGCACCACGCGCCTGCGCCTGGACATGGTGGACCGCAACAAGGCCGTGGACGCCGAGCTCAAGGCCCTGGGGGCGATGGCCGTGGTCCGCCCCGGCAATGGCGGCAGCTTGCAGGTGGTGGTGGGGCCGATGGCCGACAGCATTGCCGATGAGATTCGCCTGGCCATGCCGTCGTTTGTGGCCACTGCGCCTGCGGCGGTTGCGCCGGTGGATAAGCCCGTGACGGTGAATGTGCAAGAAGCCGAGCAATGGCTGAGTGCCTTGGGCGGCCGAGGGAATGTCCACCGGCTGGAAGCGGTGGCGATAACGCGGTTGCGTGTGCAACTGGGGGATGACTCGGCGGTGTCTGAAGCCCAGTTGACCGCGCTCGGTTGCCAAGGCATGAGCCGGCTGGATAACGGTGTCTGGCACCTGTTGATGGGCGACAAGGCGGCGGGGATGGGTCAAGCACTGGAGCGCTTGGTTAGCCGCCCGATCGACGCCTGATCGCAGAACGTCCAGAGCGGCATTCCCACGCAGAGCGTGGGAATGATCGGCGTACCACTACTTATCTACCGCCCGGCCAAAGACACGCCTGCCCATGCTGTGGGTTCTAATCCCCAGCATGGAGAGCGTGCCTGTGAGCACCACACCCCAGGCCTTTGAAGGTATCAAGGGCCATCTCAACCAAATCGGGCATCACCTGCTCCAGGTCGAAGCAGCGCTATTGCCCGCACACAAACCCGCTGCCGAACTGGCTTACCTGGAAAAACTCAACGGCATCCTGAGCCGTTACCGGCACCAGTTTCTGAGCAAGAGCCGGGCCCTTTATCAAGGGATAACCCAGGGCGATCTGCCCGCCCGGGTGGCGACCCTCAAGAGCACCCTCAATCCTTATCTGCTGGCGCTTGATCGCAACGAGCAGATCGACGGCAAGCCGCGCAAATCCTTCATGATCTTTGAAGCCGGTTTCACCGCCCTGGCCAATGAAACCGCCCTCAGCGCCCACGACCGCCTGCTGCACCCGCAACAACAGGCCATGCTTGAGCGTGTCCCCCAGGGCAGCACGCTGCGCCCCGGCCTGTACGCCCTGAGCTTTGTTTATCAGGAACGGACTGTCGAACTGGCCGGCGCCTTTGTCCTGACCGAACACGCCAGCCCACGGGCTAGCGACCTGACCTCAGCCACACCGGTGGGTGAAGTCATGTTGTTCACCCCTGCGCGGGGGATCGAATCCTTCGGTTCCCTGGCACAACTGAACACGCATTTGCTGCAAGCCATGGACGCGGTCGCACAGCGGCGTGCCTTCATGCAGCTGCTGCCTGTGCGTTATCGCGACATAACGCCCGGGGCAATCTGGCCGCTGGCGCTGGCACCAATCAACGACAAGCCGCTGTTTGAACACACCTACAGTGCCCTGATCGACAAACGTACCCAGGACATCGAGCGGGCCTTGAGCCTGGTGGACAACCCCGAGCAGGACGCCGCTCAGTTGATCGACGCCCTGGACCATGCCATTGCGGCGGCCTTGCCCGACATCAGCGCGCGCCTGCAATGGCGCGCCCAGCGCTTGCTGGAACGCCACCTGCGCCACAGCGCGCCGGACTGGTACCGCAGCGCCAGCGAAACCCGCCGCGCCCTGCTGGCCGAACACCTGGCGGGCTATAACGACGCCCGCCAAGCCCTGCTGGACCTGCTGGGCCCGGTCACCACCCCGCAAACCCTGGCCCGCTATCAACTGCTCGAACACTTGAGCGATGAACTGGATATCCACGACCTGGCACCGGAGCATCTGGAGGTCAACACCCGGCGCTACGTAGATCCCATCGGCGAGTACGAGCATGTCCGCACCCTGGTCGACCTGGCCCTGCGCGGACTGCAAGCCGGCGATGCCCTGACGGGCTCGGACTTCCTGAACAAAACCACGCTCACCTATCAAGGCGCGCCGCTGCCCAAGGCCTACGAGGAGCTGACTCCTGCCTGGCTCGCACAGCTGATCGGCACCCTGCAACCGCGTATCGACTTTGCCGATGCGCAACAACAGATGCACGCCAAGCCCGCCGTCAGCCTCGCGATTGAACGGATGCTCGACCAGCGGATCAACGCGCTGGCCTACACCGCACTGCTGCAAGGGCACCTCAGTGAGGATGACTTTCAATTGGTGCAGCATCTGCGCCAGGGCACCGACAGCCGCCTGAGCGCCGCGACCCTGTCGCTGCATGAAGCCCAGTTGCAAGACCTGTGGGTACTGCGCCAAAGCAATGCCCACGGCGCGGTCATCCGCTTGCTGCTGTGTACACCCGAGGCACCACGGGAGCAGCAATTCCAGGTGTTCGACAGTGAAATCGCCTGCCAACGCCACATCCTTGGCTGGAGCCTGGACAACGGCACCCGACAGCCTCCGGGCACCCTCACCGACTACCTGATCAAGCGGGTCGCCTTGCGGTTTCGCGAGGCCATGAAGCGGGTCCTGAGCGGCCTGAGCTTCAAGTTTCACGACGAGGAATACAAAGAAATCCGCTTTGGCAATATCGGCAGCCACGCCGACTGCCTCAAGGCCATGTCAGCCCATGTGCTGGCGACCCGTATCGACGACTATGAGTTCAGCACGCCCAGTTGGTATCGCTCCACCAGCGCCGACAACCGTCAGAACCTGATGAAACTGACCGAAGACAGCGAAGGGGCCTTGTACACCTATAACGACTTCCCATTGTCTGATGCACAATTCCCCAGCTTCACCCACTACCTGCATGAACAGGCCAAAAAACGCCTGAACCAGCTGCTGGGGCGCAGCCAGAACGATATCGACCCCGACACCGTGTGGGCCTTCTCGCCGCCGGCACTGATCGGCCAGGCGGCACAGCCCCTGACCTACACCCAGCTGTACCGCGACGGCTACGCCGACGGCGTGGGTTTTATCGACGAGAAGTTCTCACGCGCCGCCCGTTTCAAAGGCCCGCCAGGCGTTGATCTGAGCCCACTCACCGCCGAAAAGGTCGCCCGTTCGGTCACCGGCACCTGGGTCGGCCAGCACTACATCAATGAGGTCAAGGCCCGGTTGCTGAACACCGGCAGCGCGGACTATGACCTGCGACGCAATGCGACCCTGAGCATCACCCAGCGCCAGATGCAGAACGCCGCGCTGGAGTGCCGGCTGCAAGGGGATATCGCCACGCCCGACTGGGAATGGCTGCAGCGCAGTATCGCCAGCATGGACAGTACCGCCACAGAAACACGCGCCACCTACGCCATCCATCGCCTGCTGGTGGACGGCGAGTGGGTGATGGGCAATTTCCTTTTCAGTCACGCCGGGTTCCCTACCTTGCTCTATACCCCCAACGCCCCGGACGGCATCAACTTCCGTGAAGCACGGTTGTTCAATTACCTGCTGAAAAAAATCCCCGGCATGGTGGCCTACTTCACCTTGCGGGTCGGCGCGCCGTCCCAGGTCCGGGTCCGTGCCTTCCTTGAGGAGGCCAAGGCACAACTGCCCGAGGACCTGAACAAAACCGACGCCAGCCCGGCCCGCTATGACACAACCCGTGCACAGCCGCCCCTGCTGGATCTGCGTCGGGCACTGTATGACATGAAGCTGCAGCGCAAGATCGATGACGTTGAAGGCACCACGCTCAATCGCACCCAGATGATTACCGGGATCCTGTGGAACTGCGTGGAGTGGGTCACCGCCATTGCTACTGCGCCGTTTCCCATCCTCAGCCTGAGCCTGGGCATGCTGCTGGCGTTCAAGGACGGCATGCTGGCCCTGAACGCCTATCAACAAGGCGATACGAGTGCCGCCGTGGAACACCTGATCGGTTATGTGCTGAACAGCGCCGGCGCGGCGTTCACCGACCTGCGTCCGGCATTGGTTTCCCTTAGACAGCTTGCAAGACCAGCCCTGCGCGAGGTCGCCAAGAGCGCCGCTGCGACGAGCGAGGTCCTGAAGCTGGTGCATCCCCTGCAACCCCAGACACTTGCGCCGGCAGACATGCAGGCAGTGCTGTTCGATGGCGAGTTGCTTTGGGCGAAAAACTCCCCGGACCCGATCGGACGGTATTTGCTGTACCGACTCGATCCGCCTACCGGCAAACTGATCTCCACCACTCGCGTGGCGGCACCTGATGCGCAAGGGGTGTGGCGCCGCACCGGCGTCACCGGTGGCGCGCCCAAGTATGAAAAATTGCCCGACACACCGGAGCCGCTCAAGCCTTATGAGATGCCGGCAAAGTACGCCAACAAACTGGAACTGGTACTCGACCCGGATGTGCGCACCGGGCTACTGCGGCGCTCGGAGTGGGATTTCGGCTCGCAAGACGTGATCCTGGGAAGCGCCGCCATTGAACTCAAATCCCTGCGCACCGCCTACCTGCAACAGGTCGAACGCCTGGCCAGCGACGCCCAGGACTTTTTCAAGGCTCTTGACCCGTTGCCGGCCCGCGCCGAGCTTGCGGCCCTGGACGTCAGCACGCCGTTTGCACAACTGCTCGCCAGCGATGCCTTCAGCGGTAACAAGAACCTGGTCATTGGCGCGGTACCCGGCTCCATCGCCAGCAAACAGCTGCTGGTCACACAAATGGACGCGTTGATCAGCAAAGGTTTCAAGCACCTTTATATCGAGTACCTGCCCGGTGATGTATTTCGTCCAAAACTGGAGAAGCTCAACAGCGGAAAATCCTGGCAGCACATCGAGCGGCACCTGAAGACCGTCGACAAAGCCTTTGGCTTGGCCGAGGACGCCGAGTACTCCTACGTCGCCCTGGTACGTAAGGCTCAGGAAAAGGGCTTTAAGATCAAGGCCCTGGATGCCTCAACCTCCTATTGGCTGGACGACGCCCTGCAAATGGGCGACACCCCACCGACGACACCACGCGGCAACAGCATCAGAAACTATTACTCCCACAAGGCCATTCAGGCCGATGCCCTCGGCGAGCAGGATGAACGCTGGGTTGCCCTGGTGGATCATTCCCGACTGCGTACTTTCGAGCAGACGCCTGGCCTGGCGGACTTAGAGGACGCAGTCGCATTGCGCGTGGTGGATGTGGGCGCGGACCAACCCGTGGGCGTGTGGGTCGACACCCCCAGCGCCCTGGCGGGGGATGCGCTGCCCAGGGGCGATTACCAGTGGGCAATGCAGACCCCATACAAAGCGCCCGAGCCGCCAGCATCGTCCAGCGCAGCAGCTGCGGTGGTGGCACATTACGACGAATACGACATCGCCCCTCCTCTCAGGGACAGCATCGCTCGTCAGACCGGAGCACGGCATGGCCTGGACACGCGCTACTTCCCGCAGAACCCGGAGCATCAGGAAGCCTTCAGAGCGTTTCTGAGCACCCGGGCCCGCCTGAGTGCGGATGCCAGCACTTACCTGGACAGCCACGTGCCACCGGCCAGGCCCGAGCCAGCCGTCCTCGGCCTGCCAAAAACCCCGGAGGCACTGCTGGAGAAAATCCGTCACAGTGAGTTTTCAGGACTGGTGATCGGTGAAGGGCACAGTGCGCAATCGAGCAAACGCTTGCTGCGCGACTACATGGGGACACTCAAGGAGCTGGAGTTCAAGACGCTGTATGTGGAGCACTTGCTGACCGATATGCACCAGCAAGAGCTGGATCTATTTGTGCAGACACAACGGCTGCCGGATAACCTCAAACGTCACCTCGCGCAACTGGATCGAGGCCATATGCCGGGCTACAAAGGCAGCGATACCTACACCGAAGTGATCCAGATCGCGGCACGGCACGGCATGCGCATCCGCGCCCTGGATTGCACCGCCAGTTACCACATCAAGGGGTTGGGGGACGCGGACGTCTCACGCAACCAGCTGTTCAGTTACTTCGCCTCCAAGGTAATAGAGGCCGACCAGGCCGCACACGGACCGCACAAGTGGGTTGCCTTCGTGGGCAGCGCGCACACCAACACCCACCTGAGCGTGCCTGGCCTCGCGCAACTGCAGGGGGCGGTCAGCCTGCATGTCCGGGACACCGCCCCGGCGCTGGCGCAGAATATTCGAGCGGGTGCCTGGGAGACGGTTTCCGAAGGGATCAGCCCTTACACCAGGGCCTTGCGCAGCGACTTCATCCTGGACGCCGGCGTTGCCGGTGCCCAAGCCCCGGCGCCCTTCGTCGCGGTGGACAGGGCACGCCTGAACCGGCCCGGCCTGTTCCTGATCGAACGCCCGTCGCCCTCGCAGAACAACTTGCTGCATCGCTCGCGCAGCGGGGAGATCGTGTCGACACCGATCAAGGTCGACAACAACGGCCTGTTTTATGTCGAGCGCTGGGAGCCGATGCAGGGCAAGCGGTTCAGCTACGAAAATATGTTGATCAATGCGTTGAAGGCTGAAGTGGGGTTGGTGCCCGCCCCTTGAACCATTGAGGCTTTGATATCCAAGCCATGAGCGCCAACAAAAAACCCGCTGGCCAAACTGGCCCAGCGGGTTTCTTGTCTTGACCGCCTGCGGATCAGAAATCCGCCAACTGCCACACTTCATAAGCCGGTGTTTCATACGGGTGGCTGCGCTTCAACGCGGCCACAACGGCCACAATCAACTCATCGGCCACCACCAACTCAACCTTCCATTCCTCGACCACTTCAACCTGGCCCACCTGCCCGATAAACGGCTGGCTGCCGTCCAGCGCGCGGAACTGGCCCTGGCCCAGCACTTGCCAGGCGCAGCGGTCGTAGTTGCCGATGCGCCCGCCGCCAGCGTTGAGGACGGCGGTTTTCACCGCCTCCACATGGCTGTCGGGCACAAAGAAAGCAAGCTTGTACACGGCCTTAGTTCACCCACACGCGGGCGTTACGGAACATGCGCATCCACGCGCCGTCTTCGTTCCACTCTTCGGGGCGCCACGAGTTCTGCACGGCACGGAATACACGCTCCGGGTGCGGCATCATGATGGTCACGCGACCGTCGCGGCTGGTCAGCCCGGTGATCCCGCGCGGCGAGCCGTTCGGGTTGGCCGGGTAGCTTTCGGTGACCTTGCCGTGGTTGTCGACAAAACGCAGGGCCACGGTGCCGGACAGATCGGCTTCCAGCAGGGCTTCCTCGCTCTCGAACTCGGCATGGCCTTCACCGTGGGCGATGGCGATTGGCATGCGCGAACCGGCCATGCCTTGCAGGAAGATCGAGTTCGACTCCTGCACCTGCACCATGGCCACACGGGCTTCAAACTGCTCGGAACGGTTACGCACAAAGTGCGGCCAGAACTCGCTGCCCGGGATCAGTTCGCTGAGGTTGGACATCATCTGGCAACCGTTGCACACACCCAGGGTGAAGCTGTCGTTGCGCTCGAAGAAGCCCTGGAACGCATCGCGGGCACGGCTGTTGAACAGGGCCGACTTGGCCCAGCCTTCACCGGCCCCCAGCACGTCGCCGTAGGAGAAACCACCGCAGGCCACCAGGCCTTTGAACTCGTTGAGGTCGACGCGGCCGGCGAGGATATCGCTCATATGCACGTCGATCGCATTGAAGCCGGCACGGTCGAACGCCGCCGCCATTTCCACCTGGCCGTTGACGCCCTGCTCACGCAGCACGGCAACCTGTGGGCGGATGCCTTTCTTGATGTACGGCGCGGCGATGTCCTGGTTGACGTCGAAGCTGAGCTTGGTGCTCAGGCCCGGGTTGTCTTCTTCCAGGATCACGTCGAATTCCTGCTCGGCACAGTCGACGTTATCGCGCAGGCGCTGGATCTGGTAGCTGGTCTCGGCCCACTGGCGTTGCAGCAGGCGGCGCTGGCCTTCAAACACCGTGTCGCCGTTGAACACGATGTTGATCACGCCGTTGTTGATCGGCTGGCCGACCACGGCCACGCAGTCGCCCAGGCCAGCGGCGCTGAACTGTGCAAGCACGTCCGGGGTGGCGTCCTGGCGTACCTGGATCACCGCGCCCAACTCTTCGTTGAACAGGATGGCAGCGATATCGGCAGACGTTTCCGCCAGGCCGTCGAGGTTCAGGCTCAGGCCGCAGTGACCGGCAAAGGCCATTTCCACGACGCTGGTCAGCAAACCACCGTCGGAACGGTCGTGGTAAGCCAACAGGTGGCCATCGGCATTCAGGCCCTGGATCACGGCGAAGAAGGCTTTGAGGTCTTCGGCGTCGTCGACGTCCGGGGCCTGCTTGCCGAGCTTGCCGTGGGTCTGGGCGAGGATCGAGGCGCCCATGCGGTTCTGGCCACGGCCCAGGTCGACCAGGATCAGGTCGGTGGTGCCCTTGTCCATGCGCAGTTGCGGGGTCAGGGTCTGGCGGATGTCGGTGACCGGCGCAAAGCCGGTGACGATCAGCGACAGCGGCGAGGTGACGCTCTTGTCGGTGCCTGCATCGTTCCAACGGGTGGCCATGGACATGGAGTCCTTGCCCACCGGAATGGTGATCCCCAGTTCCGGGCACAGCTCCATGCCGACCGCCTTGACGGTGTCGTACAGGCGCGCATCTTCACCCGGGTGGCCGGCAGCGGACATCCAGTTGGCCGACAGCTTGATATCCGACAGCTTGCCAATGCGCGACGCGGCGATGTTGGTGATGGTTTCACCAATGGCCATGCGGCCCGACGCCGGGGCGTCCAGCAGGGCCAGCGGGGTGCGCTCGCCCATGGCCATGGCTTCACCGGTGTACACGTCAAAGCTGGTGGCGGTCACGGCAACGTCAGCCACCGGCACCTGCCATGGGCCGACCATCTGGTCACGGGCCACCAGGCCAGTGATGGTGCGGTCGCCGATGGTGATCAGGAAGCTTTTGCTCGCCACGGCCGGGTGGTGCAGCACGCGCTCGATGCTGTCGGCCAGATCCAGAGTGCTTGGGTCGAAATCATCGCCTAGCTCGGCTTCACGTACCGCCGAACGGTGCATGCGCGGGGCCTTGCCCAGCAGCACTTCCAGGGGCATGTCCACCGGGCTGTTGCCGAAGTGGCTGTCGGTGACCGTTAGTTGCGGCTCGGCCGTGGCTTCGCCAACCACGGCAAACGGGCAACGCTCGCGTTCGCAGATGGCCTGGAAGCGCGCGAAGTCTTCAGGGCCGACCGCCAGTACGTAACGTTCCTGGGATTCGTTGCTCCAGATTTCGTGCGGGGCCATGCCCGGCTCGTCGTTTGGAATGTTGCGCAGTTCAAAACGGCCACCACGGTCGCCGTCGTTGACCAGTTCCGGGAAGGCGTTGGACAGGCCGCCGGCGCCGACGTCGTGGATAAAGCTGATGGGGTTCTTGTCACCCAACTGCCAGCAACGGTCGATGACTTCCTGGCAACGGCGTTCCATTTCCGGGTTTTCACGCTGTACCGAAGCAAAGTCCAGGTCGGCCGAGCTGGTGCCGGTGGCCATGGAGGAAGCCGCGCCGCCGCCCAGGCCGATCAACATCGCCGGGCCGCCGAGCACGATCAGCTTCGAGCCGACCAGGATCTCGCCTTTCTGCACGTGGTCTTCACGGATGTTGCCCATGCCGCCGGCCAACATGATCGGCTTGTGGTAACCGCGCACTTCATCGCCATGGGGGGTGGTGATGGACTGCTCGAACGTACGGAAGTAGCCGGTCAGCGCCGGACGCCCGAATTCGTTGTTGAACGCGGCGCCGCCCAGCGGGCCTTCGATCATGATGTCCAGCGCAGTAACGATGCGCTCAGGCTTGCCGTATGGCACTTCCCACGGCTGTTCAAAGCCTGGGATCTGCAGGTTGGACACGGTGAAGCCGGTCAGGCCCGCCTTGGGCTTGGCGCCACGGCCGGTTGCACCTTCGTCGCGGATCTCGCCGCCCGAGCCGGTGGCGGCGCCCGGGAACGGGGCAATCGCGGTCGGGTGGTTGTGGGTCTCGACCTTCATCAGGATATGCACCGGCTCCTGCACCGCGCCGTACTGGCGGGTTTCCGGGTCCGGGAAGAAACGGCCGGCGACGCTGCCGACGATGACCGAGGCGTTGTCCTTATAAGCCGACAGAACGCCTTCGCTGTGCATCACGTAGGTGTTCTTGATCATGCCGAACAGGCTTTTTTCCTGGCTCTGGCCGTCGATATCCCAACTGGCGTTGAAGATCTTGTGGCGGCAGTGCTCGGAGTTGGCCTGGGCGAACATCATCAGTTCGATGTCGTGGGGGTTGCGCTGCAAGCCGTTGAAGGCGTTGACCAGGTAGTCAATCTCGTCTTCGGCCAGGGCCAGGCCCAGTTCGGTGTTGGCCTTCTCGAGGGCGGCGCGGCCACCGCCAAGCACGTCAATCGCGGTCAACGGCTTGGGTTCGGCGTGGCTGAACAGACCGGCGGCCTGTTCCAGCTGGCCGACGATGATCTGGGTCATGCGGTCGTGCAGGCTGCTGGCGATCAGCTCGGCCTCGGCGTCGCTGAACTGGCCAGCCACGTAGAAGGCGATCCCGCGTTCCAGGCGCTGGATTTTTTCCAGGCCACAGTTACGGGCGATATCGCTGGCCTTGCTCGACCAGGGCGAAATAGTGCCGAACCGTGGCAGGACCAGGAACAAGCGGCCGCTCGGCTCTTGAACGGGAACGCTGGGGCCGTACTTCAGAAGGCGTGCCAGCACTTGCTGTTCGTCGGCGGTCAAAACGCCGTTAACGTCGGCGAAGTGAGCAAATTCAGCATACAGGCCAGTGACAGCTGGAACCTTCTGGCTCAGTTGCTCAAGGAGTTTGCTGTGGCGAAAGGCAGAAAGGGCAGGAGCGCCGCGCAGGATCAACATCTTCGGGACAGCCTCGGGAAGGGGGTGTGCTTTGAGGCCGTGCATTCTAGCGTAAACCTGCGCCAACGGCACCCGAAACGGTGCCACTGGCCGCTGCCGAACGTCAGTTGGCACAGATTGCTCGGTAGCGGGACGATCCGGCGCAGTTATTTTAGCCCGCACAATTGCGCCCCAGGCCACGTTTCTGCGGGCTGCAGCACAGTTTCGCCAGCGCTAGCAGACAACGCCCATGCTGTCGAGATATGGCGCCGTGGGCCGTTTGCGTATACTGCGCAGATGTTCTCCCCAACTGCTTTGCGCCCGCGATGCGCCAAATGGCTCATCGCCACCGGACTCTTCCTGCTGCTCAGCGCCTGTGTTGATAAGCCCAGCACGCTCGAGCGAATCAAGGAGGATGGCGTATTGCGGGTGATTACCCGAAACAGCCCGGCCACCTATTTCCAGGACCGCAACGGCGAAACCGGTTTTGAATACGAACTGGTCAAGCGCTTTGCCGACGACCTGGGGGTCAAGCTTGAAATCGAGACCGCCGACAACCTCGACGACCTGTTCGGCCAGTTGGGCAAACCCAACGGCCCGGTACTTGCAGCCGCCGGCCTGGTCAGCAGCGAACAGCGCAAACAGCAGGTGCGGTTTTCCCATCCATACCTGGAAGTCACCCCGCAGATCATCTACCGCAACGGCCAGTCTCGCCCCACCAACGCGGCCGACCTGGTGGGCAAGAAGATCATGGTGCTCAAGGGCAGCACCCATGCCGAACAATTGGCCGCGCTGAAAAAGCAGAATCCTGCGATTGAATACGAAGAGTCCGACGCCGTTGAAGTGGTCGACCTGCTGCGCATGGTCGACGAAGGGCAGATCGACCTGACCCTGGTCGACTCCAATGAAGTGGCGATGAACCAGGTGTACTTCCCCAACGTGCGGGTGGCCTTCGACCTGGGCGATGCCAGCAACCAGAGCTGGGCCGTGGCCGCGGGCGAAGACAACAGCCTGCTCAACGAGGTCAACAGCTACCTCGACAAGGTCGAGAAGAACGGCACCCTGCAGCGCCTCAAGGATCGTTATTACGGGCATGTCGATGTACTGGGCTATGTCGGCGCCTACACCTTCGCCCAGCACTTGCAGCAGCGCCTGCCCAAGTACGAGAAGTTCTTCAAGACCTCGGCCAAGGAAGAAAAGGTCGATTGGCGGCTCTTGGCAGCCATTGGTTACCAGGAATCGCTGTGGCAACCGGCGGTCACCTCCAAGACCGGCGTGCGCGGCCTGATGATGCTGACCCAGAACACCGCCCAGGCCATGGGCGTGTCCAATCGCCTGGACGCGCGGCAGAGTATCAAGGGGGGCGCCAAGTACCTGGCGATGATCAAGAGCGAATTGGACGACAAGATTCTCGAACCTGATCGCACCTGGTTTGCCCTGGCGGCCTACAACGTCGGCGGGGGCCACTTGGATGACGCACGCAAGCTGGCGCAAAAGGAAGGCCTGAACCCAAACAAATGGCTGGATGTGAAGAAAATACTGCCGCGCCTGTCGCAGAAGCAGTGGTACAGCAAGACCCGCTACGGTTACGCCCGGGGCGGCGAGCCGGTGCACTTCGTGGCCAACATCCGCCGTTACTACGACATCCTGACCTGGGTAACCCAGCCGCAGTTGGAAGGCAACCAGGTGGTGGAAGGCAACCTGCATGTGCCGGGGGTGGACAAGACCAAGCCGCCGGAAGCCCCGCAGTTGTGATGATCGCTCCCACGCTCCGCGTGGGAATGCATCCAGTGACGCTCCGCGTCACCGGAGCGGACGCAGAGCGTCCACGGCGGCGTTCCCACGCAGAGCGTGGGTACGATCAAGACACCCCGCAGTTGTGATGATGATCGTTCCCACGCTCCGCGTGGGAATGCATCCAGTGACGCTCCGCGTCACCAGAGCGGACGCAGAGCGTCCACGGCGGCGTTCCCACGCAGAGCGTGGGAACGATCAGAGGCCGGTCAGCAGGTGCACGGTCCCGCCCGCCAGCACCATCACCGCCGCAATCCCCGCCGCCTTCAGCGCCACCTCGTCCACCCGTGTCGGGTCCTGTAGTTGCACGCGGATGCGGGTCAAGGCCACCCGCTGCTGTGACTTAAGATTACTCGCCCCACCCAACGCACTCAGCACCGCCGGCGCCAGCATCGCGTCAGCCGGCGGCTCGACAATCGCCGTTTCCGCCACCAGGTCCGGGGTCAGGGCTTTCCAGAACGCCCGCTGCAATTTCTCCAACATATTCAGTTCTCCACAACCCATGAGGTTTCCACAGTCGCCGCGTGGTATTGGTTCAAGGCCTCGCGCACCTGGGCGGCCTCTTCCAGGTTCAACACCTGGCGAGCGATCAGTTGGCAATCTGCCAGGTTCAGGTCACGCACCGTGGCCTTGATGCTCGGGATCAACGGCACGCTGACGGACAGCTCATCCACCCCCAGCCCGATCAGCATCGGCACCGCCAGTGTTTCGGACGCCAGCGCGCCACACACCCCCACCCACTTGCCATGGGCATGGGCGGCCTTGACCGTGGTGGCGATCAGGCGCAACACGGCGGGGTGGAAGCTGTCGGCCTGGCTGGCCAGACGCGGATGATCGCGGTCCATGGCCAGGGTGTATTGGGTCAGGTCATTGGTGCCGATGGAGAAAAAATCCACATGGGGCGCAAACACATCCGCCATCAAGGCCGCCGACGGCACCTCGATCATGATCCCCAGCTTCGGCAGTTCGGCCAGCCCCAGGGCCGTCGCTTCCTCTTTCAGGATCTGGCGCGCCTGGCGCAGCTCCGACAGCAGGCTGACCATCGGCAACATGATATGCAGCCGCGCCAAGCCCGCGCTGGCAAGGATTGCGCGCAACTGCTCGCGCAACAGTTCAGGACGCTCCAGGCACAGGCGAATCCCACGCAGGCCAAGGAACGGGTTGGTCTCGGCCGCCATCGGCACATAGGCCAGGGGTTTGTCGCCACCGACATCGAGGGTGCGCACCACCAGATTGCGCTCAGGGCCCAGGGCACGGGCAATGGCACTGTAAGTGCCGGCCTGCTCCTCGGGGCTGGGCGCGCGGTTGCGGTCCAGATAGAGGAACTCTGAACGCAGCAGGCCAACGCCTTCGCCGCCAAGGCTTAGGGATTGCTCGACCTCCTGCAATGAGGCGACGTTGGCGGTGACTTCAACGTGATGACCGTCACGGGTGACCGCTGGCAAGGCAGCCTGGGCCACTTCACGCTGACGTCGCAGCATCTGCTGTTGACGCGCCGCCTCCAACTGTTCGATCGCGGCCAGGTTCGGCGCCAGGTGCAGCTCGCCTTTGTCGGCATCGAGCAGCACCTGCTTGCCGTTGACCAGCGTCAGCACCTGCGCCGGCGCCCCACACAGGGCCGGCAGGCCCAGGGCACGGGCGAGGATCGCCACATGGCTGGTGGCACCGCCGCCGACGGTGACAAACCCCAGCACCTTTTGGGTATCCAGGCTGGCGGTTTGCGAAGGGGTCAATTGTTCGGCAATCAGGATCGCGCGTTCGGGCAGGTCCCAAGCGTGCTCCGGGATCCCCAGGATCAGTTTGAGTACGCGCTGGCCGACATCGGCCAGGTCCGCCGCACGCTCGGCGAGCAAGGCATTGCCCAGGCCCTGGAGCATTGCGGCAGTGGCCAGTGTGGCGCGGTTCCAGGCAAAGGCGGCACTCTTGCCTGTGGCGAGCAGGTCATGGGCGTGCTCCAGCAGGGTCGGGTCGTCGAGCAACTCCTGATGGGCGCGGAAGATCTCGGCCTGGGCACTGCCCTGCGCCTTGGCTTGCAGGGTTTGCAGCGCCTGGGTGGCCGCCAGCAGGCCGCGGTCCAGGGCGGCACGCTCGAGCGCCTCTGCACCGCCGGTTTCGGGAATAGTCAACGCAGGCTCCGCCACCTGCACCACCTGGCCAAATGCCGAACCGGGCGATGCACATACGCCACGCAATACCGTCGCCGACGACAGCGGCGCGACCGCTGCAACCCCCTCGGCCATCCCCACAACGGTTTCGCCACAGCCCACCACCAACAACGCGACCAACGCCTGGATCGCCGCCGCCGCATCCGGCCCCGCCGCACTGACTTGCAAGGTATCGCCCCGCACCGTTTGCAAGCCCATGATCGCCACCAGGGACTTGGCGTTGGCGCTCTGGGTTTGCTTGTGCAGGCAGATGCTCGCCTTAAACCCCTTGGCCGCCTGGGCCAGCACCGCCGCCGGGCGCGCATGCAAACCGTTGGCATTGGGCAGCGTCAGGGGCTTGGAGAACAGGGCATCGCCCTCCTCCTCGTCATTGGCGGCGCGGACTAGCGGTGCCACACGCAGCAACGGTTGCCCGGTTTCCACCAGGCCGGCGTCCGTCGCCAGCAGCACAAATGGCTCGCCGCTGACCACCAGCATCAGGGTCAGCAGGCTGCGGGCATTGAGCGCGATAAAGTCGGCATCAAATTCGATCAACGGCTGCCCCGCCTCGACCCGCTGGCCTTCCTCGACCAGCCGGGTGAAGCCCTTGCCCGCCAGGTTCACGGTATCCAGGCCGATATGCATCAGTACCTGCACGCCATGGTCATCGGTGACGCTGACCGCATGCCCACTGTCCTGGATAGTGCTGATCACCCCGGCCAGCGGCGCGCAGAGGGTCTGCGAAGTGGGATCGATACACACGCCGTCGCCAATCAGGCGGCTGGAGAACACCGGATCCGGTACCTGGTCCAGGGGCAACAGCACACCCGCCAGGGGCGCCAGCAGTTCCAGGGGTTGAGTTGTGGTCATGACATCACCTGCTGTTGGGTTCTGTAAAAAACATGGGGCTGACTTAGTTCCAAATGTGGGAGCGGGCTTGCTCGCGATGGCGGCATGCCAGCTGATGCATTCGGTGGCTGATACACCGCTATCGCGAGCAAGCCCGCTCCCACATTTAGCTCACCTATAGCCAAGGGCCTATTTCCACCAGTATTCGACCTGCACACCGAAATTGGAGCCGTGCCGCGCGGTGCCATAGGAGCCGCTGTCGGACAACGCCGAACCCGCCGCCAGTTCATTGGCCGCGCGCTTGGCCGCTTCGTTCCAGGTGGCATAGGTGTAGTACAAACGCACCTCCGGCCGCGCCCAGAAATCCGGGCCCTTGGGCGACCAGGTCGGGGCGAAGGTGAACTTGCTGAGTTTGCGCGTACCACCGCTGGCATCGACCTGATCATGGCCCAGTTCGGTGACCAGCTTGAACTGTTCGCTGATGGCATAGGCCGGGCGTACACCGAGGGACATCCAGGTCTGGTCCTGGCTGCCAGGGCGCACGTCTTTCTGGTACACCGCCTCGACCTGGCCGCCAAAACGCGGGGTCACCTGCCAGTCGAAAAACTCCACCGCGCGGTAGCTTTTGCTGCTGCGCTCCAGGGCGGTATTGCCGGTGTAGCCCAGGCCGGTGCCCGGTCCTTCGCCGTACTGCAGGGCGAACTTGTTCCTGCCCCCCAGAAACGGCTTTTGCACATGCTGGGCGGTCAGGGCCCAGCCACTGTGGGTGTCGCGCCCGCCCGCCGGTTCAATGTAGCTCAGGCCCAGCTCCAGCTCGCCGCCGGGGTTGGTCTTGAAGCCGGCGACGTTGAAGTCGTGACGGGTGGCATATTCCTTCTGGTACAGGTTGTCTTTGCGCGACAGGGCGTAGCTGTATTTCAGATCGCCGATCAGCACGTCCTCGATACCGCCGCCGGTGGCGCTCTGGTTCCAGTAGTAGAAGTCGGAAATATGGATGTCATTACGTTTGTAGTAGCGCCGACCGGCCCACAACGAGCCGCCGTTGAGGCTGGGCATGTTCGACCACTGCGCATACATCTGCGGCATGCGCGCCGAGCCGTTGTTCTCGCCCTGGAACTTCAGCTCGCGGTCGTACTTGTTATACAGCGAGGCCATGGCATCCACGCTCAGCACCGAGCCGTCGTCGAGGGTGAACAGGTCCTGGCGCAATTCCAGCTCGGCATATTGTTCGCATTCGTTGCCCAGGCGGTATTTGGATGGCGCGCCCGGCAGTTGGAAACATTGCTGCGGGCCGCTGCCGGTTGAGGTGCCGGCGCCGCTGCGCAGGTAGCCGGCAAATTCCAGGGCATGGGCCGCCAGGGGCAGGGCCAGGCAGGATGCGACGAGGCCCAGCTTTATTGTTGTTTTCATGAAGCGCTCCATTATTTTTTCTTATTTTTTCCCTGTCGGAGCCGGTAAGCCGGCGCCTGAACAGGGGGGTGTTTCAGTCGGTCAGGTGCAGCACAAAAGACTCGTAAGGACGCAAGATGACCGTGTCGGTGCGCACCGGGCAGTCGGGGTAGTTGCTGATCAGCAGGCGTTGCGCGCTCGCCGAGCTAATCACGTTGTGAGGCAGCTGGATTTCGCAGGGCTGGCCGTAGAAGTTGTTCAGCACCAACAGGCGCTCGCCATGGCCTTCACGCAGGTACGCCCAGACCTTGTCGTGGTCTTGCAGCAGTTGGCGGTAGACACCTTCTTGAATCAGCGGCTCAACGCGCCGCAAGGCGATCAGCGCACGGTAGTGATGCAGCACCGAATCCGGGTCATCCTGCTGGCTCTGGACATTGATCTGCGCCGCATTGGCCGGGATGCCGATCCACGGTTCTGCGCGGCTGAAACCGGCATGGGCCTGGCTGTTCCACTGCATCGGCGTGCGGCCGTTGTCGCGGGATTTCTGCATGATCGCGGCCATGCTCGAGGCCTCGGATTCACCGGCATCGCGCTTGAGGCGGTAGATATTCAGGGTCTCCACATCGCGGTACTGCGAGATGGTGTCGAAGCCTGGGTTGGTCATGCCCAGCTCTTCGCCCTGGTACACAAACGGCGTGCCCTGGAGCAAGTGCAAGGCCGTGGCGAGCATCTTGGCCGAGACCACGCGGTACTCGCCGTCATCGCCAAACCGCGAGACCACCCGCGGCTGGTCGTGGTTGCACCAGAACAGCGCGTTCCAGCCGCCACCGGCCTGCATGCCCAGCTGCCAGTCGGACAGAATCTGCTTGAGTTGCTGGAAATCGAAGTCGGCCCGCACCCACTTTTGCAGGTTGGGGTAATCGACTTTCAGGTGATGAAAATTGAAGGTCATCGACAGCTCTTTCGACTCTGGCCGCGAGTAGCGAATGCAATGTTCGAGGCTGGTGGAGGACATCTCGCCGACGTTGATCAGCGCGTGGCCCTCGAACACTTCGCGGTGCATTTCCTGTAGGTACTCGTGCACGCTCGGGCCATCGGTGTAGAAGCGCCGGCCGTCGCTGTTGTCTTCAGGGAAATCCGCCGGCTTGGAGATCAGGTTGATCACGTCCAGGCGAAAGCCCCCCACGCCCTTGTCACGCCAAAAGCGCATGAGTGTGTAGACCTCGGCGCGCACCCTGGGGTTGTCCCAATTGAGGTCGGCCTGGGTGTGGTCGAACAGGTGCAGGAAGTACTGGCCGGTCTGCGCCTCGTATTCCCAGGCCGAACCGCCGAACTTGGATTGCCAGTTGTTCGGCTGGTCGCGCCAGATGTAGAAGTCGCGGTACGGGTTGTCGAGGCTGCTGCGCGCCTGCTGGAACCAGGGGTGTTCGATGGAGGTGTGGTTGACCACGATGTCGAGCATCAGCTTGATGCCGCGCTTGGCCGCTTCGCTGATCAACAGGTCGCAGTCGGCCATGGTCCCGTAGCTGGGGTCGATGGCGTAGTAGTCGCTGATGTCGTAGCCGTTGTCGCGCTGGGGCGAGCGCAGGAACGGGGTGATCCACAGGCAATCGACGCCCAGCCATTGCAGGTAGTCGAGTTTGTCCACGATGCCCAGCAGGTCACCGGTGGCGTTACCCGCATGGCTGTGGAAGCTTTTGGGGTAGATCTGGTAGATCACCGAGTGTTGCCAGTTTTGCATGATGGGTTCCTTCAATTGAGTGGTGTGCTGGTCTTGCGGGCCTTATCGCGGGCAAGCCCGGCTCCCACAGTTGAAATGCATTCCTCTGTGGGAGCTGGCTTGCCTGCGATAGCGATCTATCAGGCGACGCGATAACCCGGCCGCACAATTTTCATGCTCAACCCACAGGTCAGAACAAACGGCACCACAATCGCGACGGCCATGCCGATCACAAAGCTTGGGATGTATTGCGGGATGATCGAGATGAATCCGGGCAAGCCGCCAACCCCGATGGCCGAGGCCTGCACCTTGTTCAGCGAGAGGAAAATGCTGCCCAGGGCCGAGCCGAGCAAGGCGGCATAGAACGGAAACTTGAAGCGCAGATTGACGCCAAACATGGCCGGCTCCGTGATGCCGAAGTAGGCAGAAATCGCCGAAGTCGACGCCATGCTTTTGTCCCGCGCATTGCGGCTCATGTAGAACACGCCGAGGGCCGCGCTGCCCTGGGCCAGGTTGGACATGACAATCATCGGCCAGATAAACGTGCCGCCCTGGGTCGAGATCAGTTGCAGGTCCACGGCCAGGAACATGTGGTGCATGCCGGTGATCACCAGCGGCGCATACAGCAGGCCGAAAATCGCCCCGCCCACCATTGGCGCCAGGTCAAACAGGGTGACCACGCCTTCGGTGATCAGGATGCCGAGGTGCCGGGTCACCGGGCCGATGATCGCCAGGGCCAGCACGCCGGTGACGACAATGGTGGTGATCGGCACGACCAGCAATTGGATGGCGTTCGGCACCCGCGCCCGCAGCCATTTTTCAATCACGCTCATGACGTAGGCGGCCATCAGGATCGGCAGGATCTGGCCCTGGTAGCCGACCTTCTCGATCTGGAACCAGCCCAGAATATCGAAGTACGGCAGGCTCTGGCCGTCGAGCCCGGCCACCGCCTTGCCGTAGTTCCAGGCATTGAGCAGGTCCGGGTGCACCAGCATCAGGCCGAGCACAATGCCGAGGATTTCACTGCCGCCAAAGCGCTTGGCCGCCGACCAGCCCACCAGCGCCGGCAGGAACACAAACGAGGTGTTGGCCATCAGGTTGATCAGGCTCCACAGGCCATCCAGCTTCGGATAGGCCTCCAGCAGCGTCTGGCCCTCGATGAACATGCCCTTGGCGCCCATCAGGTTGTTGATGCCCATCAGCAGGCCGGCAATGATCAGCGCCGGCAGGATCGGCATGAATACGTCGGAAAACACGCGGACCAGGCGTTGCATGGGGTTGGTCTTGTCGCCACCGGCTTTCTTCACGTCAGCAATGGTCGAGGCGGCAAGGCCGGTCTGTTGGCGCAGGGCGGCGTAGACCTTTTCTACCTCGCCGGGGCCGATGACGATCTGGAACAGGCCGCCGGTAAAGAACGAGCCCTTGACCAGATCGACCTGGTTGAGCACCGCACTGTTGACCAGGCTCGGATCCTTGAGCGCCAGGCGCAGGCGCGTCACGCAGTGGGCCGCTTGCTCAAGGTTATCGCTGCCGCCGAGGCTCTGGAGAATCTCGCGGGCGATGTTGGGGTAATCGTGGCTCATGCTTGGTCTTCCACTTTAGATTCTTGTTATTGGCCGCATGCCGAGGGCAAAAGTACTCGTACAGACGAGTTAAAGCAATAACTCGTCTGTACGAGTTGCAAAAATAGTCGCCCAGCGCTTTCCAAGGCCAATGGACAAAGCCCGCCGCTGCCACTAAGGTTCCTGCCTTGAACGCAAACGCGGCACAGAGCCTTCTCCATGAGTAAATACAACCAGATCTACACCGATCTGCTTGCCAGCATCACCACCGAACGCCTGCAACGCGGCACGCGCCTGCCTTCCGAAACCGAATTGATGGACACCTACCAGGCCAGCCGCGGCACCGTGCGCCGGGCCATCGAGCAATTGCAGGAGCGTGGGTTCGCGCAAAAGATCCATGGCAAGGGCACCTTCGTGCTGTCGCCCAACCCGATCGAATTTCAACTGGGCGGCATCGTCAGCTTCCACGAAACCCACGCCGACCTGGGCGATGACGTCCGCACCGAAGTGGTCGAATTCACCCAACTGCCGCTGGAAGGCTCGCTGCTGCAACATATCGAGGCCGAGCCCGGCACCCTGATTACCCGTATCAAACGGGTGCGGCGCATTGGTGGCAAACGGGTGATCCTCGATATCAACCACTTCGTCGCCGACCTGATCCCGGGCCTGGACCAGGCGATTGCCGAGCAATCGATCTACGCGTTTATCGAGCAGACATTGCAGCTGCAAATCAGCTACGCCCAGCGCATCATCGAAGCCCTGCCCCGCAGCAAGGACGACCAGACGCACCTGGACCTCGACGGCCAGAGCCATGTGATCGTGGTGAGCAACCAGACGTTTTTGCAGGACGGGCGGCAGTTCGAGTACACCGAGTCGCGCCATACCCTGGATAAGTTCTACTTCTCCGATATCGCCCGGCGTTAATTATCTACCCACCCCCACGCTGAAGCGCTTGGCATGCTCACCTCTCCCCCCTCAAGGAGAGCAACATGCCACTTACCGACACCTCCCCCGCCGCCCAGCAACAACTCCAGGCCCTGGCCCCCTTGGTGCTGGATGCCTGCCCGAACATGCAGGCGATGGCCATCGAGGCCGCCCGTGAGATTCTCGCCAGGCATGGCCTGGCGGACCTGGATCCCGACCATGTGTACTGGCATCGCTTCAACGGCAGCGTCAGCGACCCCGCGACCTTTACCGGCTGGAGCCACACTGAAAAACCCCAGCAATCGATGACCCTGACGCAGTTGGTGATTCACCGCTTCGAGGTGCATGACCAGGATAATGCCGACCTGCTCGACGGCGATGGCGGCTTCTACCGCGAGGGGCCCCAGGCGCGGTTATTCGACCAGCACAACGAAGTGCGGCTGTCCGCCAGTGCGGTGCTCAAGGATTTTTGGGCAATCAATTTCAGCGATCGCTACACCCGCCGCCTGGACACATTCTGGAGCGCCCACTTCGACGACTTCCGCACCCTGGCCAAGGTCAACTGCCTGGCCCAGGCCCTGCAAGCGCGGCAGGCCGGACACCTCAGCGCGACACAGTTGCAGACGGTGATCCAGGCCCTCGCCAGCAACCTGCCCTGGCCGCCCACCCTAACCGACCTGCAGGCCACGGCCCCCGCTGCCCACGGGCTGCGCGTGGCGGCGCTGGATATCGGCGGGCATATCGCCACGGATCTCCTGCGCATTGTCGACGGCGATGGCCGGCAAATCCTCTATGTGCCGGGCGAGGCCCAGGCTTTCCACTGTTTCGAGACACCCGCCGACCTGCATTTCTGGCTGCTGAACCAGACCAACCAGCCGGACAACCGCGCACGCTTCATGACTCACTTCCCACTGTCGGCCCAGGTCCAGCAGGACGACACCGACGCCGTGACCTGGAAGCAGATGCTACTGACCCCCGTGCTGATCTATCGCACCGTCCAGGCCCTGGCTGGCACCCTGCCGCCAGACTGGGTGGACAAGGGCCTGTCCCACCAGCTCGACCAGTTGTTTATCGACTGGGGCACCTGGGATCACCACTTGATCAATCAGGCCGACCAGACGATTGAAGGTGATGCGTTCACCTGGCTGGCGCAATCGAGCCAGGCGCGCATGCGCAACGATGCGGATTTCTCCCTGCACAGCAATGGCGACCTGCGCAAGAAACTGTGGATCGGCTACCTGAATGCCTTTGGCCGAACCTTTGGCCCCATGGCCGTGGCGGGCTGGCCGGTAGCCCTGGTAGTGGTGGGCGCCAGCGTGGCCAATCTGGGCCTGAATATCGACCAGGCGCTCAATGGCAAAACCCCGGCCGAACGCCGCGCCGGGGCGCTGGGCGCGATACTCAGCGCCATCGACACCCTGTTCAACCTGGCGTTGCTCAAAGCCGATGGCGTCGTACCGGAAATCGCCGAAACACCCCAGACCCTGGTGATTGAACCCACTCGGCCCACCGTGACACCCGCGCGGCCAGAACCCAGCGTACCCGCCACCTACCAGACCAACCTGCTCCTGGAAGGCGAAACCCTCAACACCGCGCCCGGTAAGTATCACCAGGTCTATACCCTCAGAACCTCCGGCGGTCTGCCGCAGCACGCTATCCTGCTCAACGATGAGGCGTATTACGTGCGCTACGAAGCCGATCCCAACGGCCGTGGTTACTGGGCGATCGTCGACCCCAACCACCCCCATGGTTTTTCCGGCTCGCTGCCGGTGCGCCTGAATGAACTCGGCGAATGGGAACGGGTGTCTGCCAGCAAAGGCCTGAAGGGCGGTGGCGGCAATTCCAGCAAGGCGTCACGCAGAACCGTGCCCTCCCATAGCGCGGAACCGATGACTCCAGCGTCCAACCCACTGCGCAGGGTCACCACACAGTTCGATACCCCACCCTCGACCCGCCCGGAAATAAAACGGTGGGCAATGGGCCTGCCTGAAACCCATGTTCACAGCCGCTTCGGGCGCATTGACCGCTTCACTTTCTACTTTGGCGTCAGCCACGAAAAACTGCTGCAATCGGCAAAAGACTTCTTCAACGAACTGCCCTGGACCCGGCTTCCGGCGCGCCCGGACATCCCCGCCTTCGAGCCCGCTACGCCCTTTGATAAAGTGCTCGAACGCCTGCCCGACGACATACCGGGATACGTCATCGGGGAAACCCTGGACCGCGTCACCAGCACCCGCCTGGTGCTCGAAAACATGCCCCACTTCGCACGCAAGGGCGTGAAAACCCTGTATTCGAGCCGCCTGCTCAACGACTTTGCCCAGGATGACTTGAACCTCTATTGGCGCACCGGTGAGATGTCCGAAGACTTGGAAAGCTACCTGGGCCGGCTGGGCACCGACCCGGCCGGCCAGTACAACGAACTGGAACTGGTCAAGACCGCCAGGGCCAACGGCATACGCGTGCAGGCCATCGACTGCGCCGCCCATTACAAGTCCCCCACCCCCACCCCCGACCTTGCAGAGCAAGCGATAAGCAACTACCTCGCCCATACCGTTATCCAGGCCGACCAGGCCTTGAATGGCGGCGGCAAATGGTTGCTGCTGACTGGCGCGAGAAACATCAATACCTTCAATGGTTTTGCCGGCATCAGTGAACTGGAAGGCGGTATCGGGCTGCGCGTCGAGGAAGTGCTTGCCGGGCAAGGCAACGATATACGCATCGACCCCGGCATCGACATTGATCGCGACAGCGCACCGGCCCATGCAGACGTGGGCGACAGCTTCGACACCTTGCATGCTGACCTGCGGGTGCAAGTGGAGGCCCCGCTGCTGCACAGGACGCTGGAGCAAAACCGGCGACTGCTGTTTCGCAAGGGCATGTACCTGATCGATGAAAGCCAGGGCCGCTACACCCTGCTGCATCACAGCCGGGCCATGGGGATCCTCAGCACTCCCATCAACCGGCTGGCCGATGGCAGCTTTTATATCGAGCGGCCGGCCTGGACTGCCGTGCATAACGTGCACTTCGCCACCCTGGAAAAGCTGTCCAGCGCGCTCACCAACATGGGCTTGAGCCTGCAGTGCCGGCTGCCCGTTTGACGCCACTGCGCGGCAGGCCATAAAACGCCTGCCGCTCACTGGCTAACCATGACAGGCCCAGGCCTAACGTTGTTTAATCAGCGTTTGACAAAAGCTGCGGCAAGGACAGAAAGAGCACCGTGAATATTCCTCATAAATGGCGTGAACAGTTCCCCCAGGCGCTCATCGAACAGCAGGCCATCGGCGAGTCGCGGGCTGACGTCTTTCGACTACGCCGGGACCATGGCACGGACTTGTTCCTGAAGGCCGAGCCCCTGACAGAACACGCCGAGCTTGCCGACGAAATCGAGCGCCTGCGCTGGCTGCAACAGCAGGGCCTGCCAGCGCCGGTGGTGCTGGATGACGTGCAGGAAAACCATCACCACTGGCTGCTGATGAGCACTATCCCGGGACAGGACCTGGCCAGTAGCAGTGATCTTTCTGCCACGCAGATCATCGACATCCTGGCCACCGCCCTGCGTACACTGCACCAGATCCCCGTGACGCAATGCCCCTTCGATCACAACCTGGAGCAGCGCATCGCAGTCGCCCGGGAACATGTCAACGCCGGCCTGGTCGACGAGACAGACTTCGACGATGAGCGCCTGGGCCGCAGCGCCAGCGATGTGTTTGCCGAACTCCTGGCGACGCAGCCAAGCACCCACGACCTTGTGGTGGCCCACGGCGACGCCTGCCTGCCAAACTTTATGGCGGCAGGTGGTCACTTCAGCGGTTTTATCGACTGCGGCCGCCTGGGCGTCAGCGACCGCTATCAAGACCTGGCCCTGGCGGCCCGCAGTGTCGAGCGCAACCTGGGACCAGAATGGGTAAGGCCGTTCTTTGAGCTTTATGGTGTGGAGCCTGATGAGCGGCGCATGGCTTTTTACTGCCTGCTGGATGAGTTTTTCTAATGACTACCGAATAACCCTCGACAAGCTCTTCCCATATGCAGATTCACTCAGCTCAAAATATATTGATGGGATATTCTGTAATGATCCTGACCTCATTGAGGTTAGGTGCACCATCGCCACTGAAGCGATGCATCGCATAACGGACCTGCATTGAAAGGTCCTTGAACTGGCCCGCCTGAACTACATATTTAGCCCGAAAATCCTTCTCGCTCTGAGTGGAGGCATTGGCCAGATACCCATAACGGCCATTGGCATCCAGGTGTTTGCCGTCAATGTCGTAGCCATAAACATAACGCGCGCCGACAGAAAGCCCCGGGATACCAAGCCCTCTCATATCGTAATTATAGGTAAGCCCCCAAGATTGCTCATTTGGCGAGTTGAAATCACCGTACTGGGATGAGTTCGCCAAATATATCCCGTTGGTATAGCCACCGTCCGAGGTTTTAAGATAATCAAATGGCTGGTTGCCACTGATCTTCTGATAAGCCAAGGTGATTTTATGGGTGTCATATGTATAGGTAGAGGCCAGCGACCAAGCCGTAACATTTATAGGTCCCGCAAGCGACGCACCTTCGTTCAACGTTCTATAGATATTAAAATCAAAATTCAATTGCTCTTTCGAGTTTATTTGAACGTTATGATTGGCGTTTGCGTAATACTGTCGCCATATATCTTCCACACGGGAGGCATACACCATGAGTTTGGTATTTTTATCATAGCGGTACTTCAACCCTACATAACTGACATTTCCACCTTCAACCCCAGCATAACCAGCGCTGAACCCGCCATCATGGCGAGTGCTGACATAGCCCTTGCTTGACGTGAAATACCCGGCATCCAATGAAACATTGTCTATCTCATCACTGGCTATATGCCAGCCCCTGGTGGTTATAGGAACCAGCCTGGAGTCGGGCATGGCAAATATGGGAGCATCAGGACGAAGGTCGCCATATTTGAGGACTGTTTTAGACACACGCACTTTTACTGCCGCGCCTGCAGAACTGGATTCATCCCTGGGTTTATCTCCATCCAGAGGAAACAGCCCCGAGCCCCTAGGCCCACCATCGAGCTTCAATACGGAGTAAGCAGAAGCATCAATACCTAAACCCACCAAGCCCTGAGTAAAACCCGATGTGTAGTCCAGACGAAATGATTGCCCCCAGCCCCTGGGATCAAGACCACCATTTTTGACATCACGATTGAAATACATATTTCTCAAGAGCAAATCGAGCGTGCTTTGTTCTAGGAACCCTTCGGTTTTCTCTGAGTTCTCTTCTGCACTTCCCGAGCCCGCAAAACCGAGCAAAAATCCAAATGATACAACGACATACACCTTTCTCATTATTTTGCCCCTTGGTTTTTAACGTTATAAAAGCCAGCGCATAGGCCAAGGGCACTGTATTAAAAAAACACGACCAAACTCACAGATTGCAAAATTGTAATAACCTCGCAATTTTTTTGATATTCGAGTAACTCGCCGAAGCAGGTAGAGCCCTATGGTCCACTCGCTGTTCACGATTGAAATATTACTGTCGTTTTTAGAGCGTACAGTGCACCAAATCTTTAATCTGGATAACGTTTTTCCATATTGATTTCTGAATATAAATCCACCCACACACCCATTAAATTTTCAGCCATCTGCACAGCCTCCTGAGTGTCTCGTATGGAAAGCAGCTGGTTCGATGCGAATAAGGAGTAGGCATGAGCCAAAGGAAACCAGGTAATTCCAGCGTAGGCAGATCATCTAAAAAACCATCGTCCGATGATAGGTATCGCTCTTTAGGGCCTGAGAACAATTACACTCACAGATTAAATAATTTTTTATCCCCTTCACGTTTGATCCTCCTGCCTGAATGGCATTTGCAAACCAAGAAGCATCTGCTTCGAGGCTTGGCCGTCGCATCATTTTTTTCGAGCATTGCACATGCCGATGAGCAACCTCTTCAGAAAGAAGATTATGCGCTGAAGTTCATGGTGTTCAACATCTGGAACAAGCAGGCGAATTCAAGTATTTGGAGCAAAGATGCGCAGGGTAAACTGACCGGGTTCTCTGACCCGATGAAAAACCTGATCAATACAGTCAAGCCTGATGTGGCGGTGTTTCCTGAGCTGGACAACAACCGCCCGCAAAAAGCGCTTTTTATAGAAAGCATGAAAAAGCAGTTGGAGATCGCCAATAAAAACAATAACAGCTATTTTGCGCCTGCTTTTCTGGGGACGGCCAACGCCGAAGGTGTAGCCACAACCGTTCGGGCCAACGCCACCGAAGTCCTGCCTGATGGAGACGTAGTGCTCCGTCCGGGCAACGGGTTTCCAAGCGTTATTGTTCATAATGAACACTCTAACTATTACGATGAGTCCACGCGTCGGGTGGCCGATAACCAGAAATATAACCAACGTGTAAAGCAGGCGTTGTTGCCCATGATCACCATGGGAGACTTTAATGCTGGAGATGTTTCTGAACGCGGGCTTTTGAGTGTCGAAGAGCAAAAATATTTACTCCAGAAACTGACTGCATCAAACCCGAAGAATCGATCGGAACTTTATCTGAACTTACTCAAGGAATACCCCCTTGACCCAGAAGCAGCCGAGGCGGTTCAACGCTATATCCAGGCTGGAGACAGCACCCAAAAAATACTTGATAGTTGGTTTGCCGACGAAAAGTATCCCGTGAAAAACAATTTGCCGGTTTCACTGAATATTCTGAAACAACAGAATCAGATGTTGGAGAATGCAAACAGTAAAGAGTTGTTTGAGCCACTGCAGGCAGGGGATGGAAGAACCACGTGGCCCAGCCTGAATGAGGTGGCAAGCCAAAGTGTCTGGCCAAGCTGGGGGAAGGTCAAAATTGATCATGTTTTTGCTTCGCGGCCCTTTGCCAAATGGATGGTGGTGGATGAAGCGGCAGAAAATACCGGGGTGCTGACTCAACAATCCCAGTTTCAGTCGGGTGGCAAGCTTCAATCGCTTTCGGACCATGAGCCCGCCGCGGTTACGGTGCATTGGGCTGGGCCACAGCTGGAGACGTATCGAGCCATGGAAATGGGCAAGGAGACGGAAAAGCTACGCTTGATTTGGGGAGCGGATGCTGCGGCCTACGCTGGCAACGCCAAGACGTTTTTCCTCACACGTAACAATCAGCGTACCGATGTATACCTTGGACAGGTCGCTGACGAGAACGGTATTCCAACCTTGCAGGGCTTAACCCTGGCGCAGAAAAAATCGCGGCTTGATTGCTCAAGTAAAGACGCAGGTTTAAGCAAAGCCATCAGTAGTTATTGCATGGATGATCATTCGCGTTTTAGCGAGTCGGTGATCCAGGACGGTAAAACCCTGATCGTGGAAGAGGATCAAGCCCTGGGGGCAGACGCCAAGCGACTGGTGTTGAACGATGGCCTGTTGAAGATTGTCGGGAACCAGATGAACAGCCTGGCAGGAACCGTGCATTTGAATGGCGCAGGCGGGGCTCTTCAAGTTGATGATGCACGCAACAATGTCAAAGTCGATGGGGTGATCAGCGGCACAGGTGATCTGATAAAGCTGGGCGCTGGCCAGGTAACGCTTAACGCCGCCAATACATACACCGGCAGAACCTTCATCGATGAGGGGCAACTAACTGTCAACGGCTCTATTGCCTCGCAAGCTATTGTTGATCGCAACGCCATGCTGACAGTCAACGGTGTGGTGGCGGGTGTTACTGTCAATAACGGCGGCCTGTTGCAAGTTAACGATGGGGCCCAGGTTGGCCAGGCCACGCTGGGCAGTACTGCTCAAGGGGCAGTAGCCCGCCTGTCTGGCAGAGGCATTGTCCAGCAACTGACGTTCAATAACGGTGGGCAAGCCGCTCCAGGTAACTCTATTGGAACGTTAAACGCCGGTGACATCACGTTTAACCCTGGTTCACTTTATGCCGTAGAGGTGGCGCCTGACGGGCGTAGCGATCGTATCCAAGCAACAGGCCAGGCCGTTATCGCTGGCGGCGATGTGGTGGTCTCCCTGGAAAATGCTACTGCCCCATTGAGCTCGGACGAGACCCGCAGTTTGCTCGGGCAACAGTTCAATATCCTGAGTGCCAGTGCCGGTATCAGTGGCAAGTTTGCCTCGGTGACTCCTGATTATCTCTTTCTAGGGGCAAGCCTGAATTACCAGCCCCAACAGGTGATACTGAGTATTGATCGAAACACCACTCGTTTTGCGGATGTTACACAAAACCCAAACGAACGCTCGGTAGCAACAGCAGCCGACACGTTAAAAGCCAATAACCCGGTTTACGAAAGTCTTTTGCTATCCCGCTCGAATACCGAGGCTCAACAGGCCTTCAGCCAACTTACCGGGCAAATTCACTCTGATCTTGCTGCGGCACAGATGGCGGACAGTCGCTACCTTCGCGAAGCCTTGAACAGTCGTTTGCAACACGTCCAGCAACAGCGTACTGACGCGCACATAGCGGATGCCGGTGAAGGTGGTTGGGTTCAGCTACTGGGCGGACGCAGCCAGATAGAAGGGAGCAACGTTGCCAGAGGCTATAGCGCTTCCACCAACGGTGTACTGCTCGGCCTGGATACTGAAGTAATGGATGGCTGGCGTTTAGGAGGCGCAACCGGCTATACCCGCACAACGTTGAATGGCGCGTCTTCTGCTTCTGGTGAAAGTGACAATTATCATCTGTCGTTATATGGCGGCAAACGCTTCGATAGCCTGTCATTGCGTATAGGGGCGGCGTCTACCTGGCATGATCAGGCGACATCGCGCAGCGTTGTGTACGCTCAAATATCAGAGCGTCAGAAGGCGCAATATACCTCCCGCACCGACCAAGTATTCGCCGAGGCCAATTACAACCGATGGGAAAATGTGGAGCCGTTTGTCAACTTGAATCAAGTCAACTTCAAGAGTGACAGTTTTAACGAACATGGAGGGAAAACCTCCCTGCATTCCAGCGCACAGACCCAGAGCGCGACATTCTCCACGTTGGGGGTTCGCGGGCAAATGCATGTGCCCATCGAGTCGGTCAGAGCGGTGACCTTGCGTGGTGAATTAGGCTGGCAGCATCAATTCGGCAATCGGGATCGTGATACTTCGTTGAAGTTTGCCAGCAGTGATACAGCCTTTACGATCAACAGTGTACCTGTGTCCCGCGATGGAGCCCTGCTGAAGGCCAGCGCCGAAATTGCGTTATCCAAAGACACTTCGATTTCTCTCAACTACAGCGGGATCGTGTCTGGCAGCGAGAACAGCCATGGTATGAACGCAGGCGTTGCTTTCAGATTTTAGAGAGAGACCCTCAACGGGACACCCGATGACGAGGCACACTGGTCAACCATGCAGTCACTCGTCCAGCCTTTGCCCCCATTGAAACGACAGTTCTTTTTCGGAGCGTTACTACCCAAAAACAAAAATGCCAGTCAGCATAACTGACTGGCATTGGCTAAACCCCTTCCTGCGCTAGTCCGAATCTAGCACTGCACTCTAGTGAGTTCCGGGCGCCCCTATTACTCTCACTCAGTTATCAAAAGTCGAAAAATTTCCATATAAATCAATACGATAAAGCTAACCTAACTCAAAGCCCCATAAACAGTACCGAACACAAATACTACTCATGAGGCAAAGTCAGCGTATTTCATAGCAATGGCAGCCGATAGCTGATGCTCCGGGACGGACGGGCATTAACCTGCATGGCCATCACGTACAACTTCAGCCAGTAGCTCAACTGCATATAACGGATCAGCCTGGAATGCTCTGCTATTGCCTAATCATGACTACAGAGAATCGAGCCAGTGAATTTTACAGGCCTTCCTAGTGCTAAACCTGACTCTGAGAAGCGATGAAGCAGGAGTAAAGAATATCAGCGAAATCATACTCGTTGATGTCGCCAATAACCAAATCCCTAACGGCATCTGCTATCAGATCATTATCTAGAGTAATTTCATAATCATTGAGCGAAAGGTACTCCAAGCCGACTGCAAGCCCGGTGCGTTTGTTAGCATCAGGCAGTGCATGGCCTTGCGCGATACTTGCAGTGTACTTGGCAGCAATTTCAAATACATCGTCAAGGCCATTATAGGCGATCGCATTGTCGATTCGAGCCAGCGCGCCTTGCAAGATCGGAATATTTACCGGCCCCTTCATGCCGGGCTCGGTAGTCAAGATCTGAGTATTTATCTCAATGACACGTTCAAATGGAAAGAAGATCAACTCCATTACATATCAGCCAACTTCTGAAAGGTCTTCTTGTGAGTCCTGAGAACGAGCTTGGTTTCTGAATAAACGATTTGCTTACCCGAGTCGCCCCCCAAGTCCAGCTTCTTGATGGCTTTAACTTTAGGCCTCTCTACTATGAAGACGCCATAGGTGTTCAGCTTGTGGTTCATGACTTGAGTACCCCAAACGGCTTGATCAATTTCTGCTCACACGGTAGCACACTGAGAGGCAAGATACACCGAGCCGTCGACAGCGTCGTACGCCGCTTGCCGATTGGCATCAGTACCACGCTAGTAGCGTGCAACTCAGCATCAGTCATTACTGACAGAAAAAGCGTCTGCAGCGGTAGTGCGTCGATACGTTCAATCACGCTGGCCTCAGGCGAACGCCGTAACGGCTCCGAAATCACATTCGTATCAAGATACGATCATTCAAAGGTCACTGTCTGAGCGGGCGTTCTGGCCTGGCGGTTTCACCGCAGACATCCAAAATATCTCGCATCTTGGCCTTGAGGCTGCGACTGCATTGAGTATCCTTTACACGTATGTGCCAATTTCGGAAGGTGCCAAATGCAAAAAGCCCGCAACTCAGCGGGCGTTTTTGTTAGTCACACAGGCCCCTTAGAGGGTGTAGCCTCACTCCCACTCAATCGTCGCCGGCGGCTTGCTCGACACGTCGTAAGTCACCCGCGAAATACCTTCGATTTCATTGATGATACGGCCGCTGACCGTCTCCAGCAGTTCGTACGGCAGGTGTGCCCAGCGGGCGGTCATGAAGTCGATGGTTTCGACGGCACGCAGGGCCACGACCCAGGCGTAGCGACGGCCATCGCCGACCACGCCAACCGATTTCACCGGCTGGAACACGACGAAGGCCTGGCTGACTTTGTGGTACCAGTCGGCCTTGCGCAGTTCTTCGATGAAGATGTGATCGGCACGACGCAGCAGGTCGGCGTATTCCTTTTTCACTTCACCGAGGATGCGCACGCCCAGGCCCGGGCCCGGGAAGGGGTGGCGGTAGACCATGTCGTACGGCAGGCCCAGTTCCAGGCCCAGACGGCGGACTTCGTCCTTGAACAGCTCGCGCAGCGGTTCTACCAGCTTGAGGTTCATTTCCTCAGGCAGGCCACCCACGTTGTGGTGGGACTTGATCACGTGGGCCTTGCCGCTCTTGGCGCCGGCCGACTCGATCACGTCGGGGTAGATGGTGCCCTGGGCCAGGTACTTGATGTTGTCCAGTTTGTTGGACTGGGCATCGAACACGTCGATGAAGGTACGGCCGATGATCTTGCGCTTCTTCTCCGGGTCGGACTCGCCGGCCAGGTTGTTCAAGAACTGATCTTCGGCGTTGGCGCGGATCACCTTGACGCCCATGTTTTCGGCGAACATGGCCATCACTTGCTCGCCTTCGTGCAGGCGCAGTAGGCCGTTGTCGACGAACACGCAGGTCAACTGGTCGCCGATGGCCTTGTGCAGCAGCGCGGCAACCACGGAGGAGTCAACGCCGCCGGACAGGCCGAGCAGCACGTTGTCGGTGCCGACCTGGGCGCGCACGTTGGCAATGGCGTCTTCCGCGATTTTCGACGGGGTCCACAGGGCTTCACACTCGCAGATGTCGAGGATGAAGCGCGACAGGATGCGCCCGCCTTGCTTGGTGTGGGTCACTTCCGGGTGGAACTGCACGCCGTAGTAACGACGCTCGTCGCTGAACATGCCGGCGATCGGGCAGCTTGGGGTGCTGGCCAGGATGTGGAAGTCTTCCGGCATCCGGGTGACTTTGTCACCGTGGCTCATCCAGACGTCGAGGCCGAACAGGCCGTCGGCGTCGATGTGGTCTTCGATACCGTCCAGCAGGCGGCTCTTGCCGACCACGTCCACACGGGCATAACCGAATTCACGCAGTTCGGAACCTTCAACCTTGCCGCCCAGTTGCTCGGCCATGGTCTGCATGCCGTAGCAGATACCGAAGACCGGCACGCCCAGGTCGAACACCGCTTGCGGGCAACGCGGGCTGTTGGCTTCGTGCACAGACTCGGGGCCACCGGCCAGGATGACGCCTTTAGGGGCGAATTCGCGGATCGCTTCGTCATCCATGTCGAACGGGTGCAGTTCGCAGTACACGCCGATTTCACGCACGCGGCGGGCGATCAGCTGGGTGTACTGGGAACCGAAGTCGAGGATCAGGATGCGGTGGGCGTGAATGTCGAGGGCCATGAAGTCAGTCTCGTCTAATGAATCAGAAACAACTCGGGGCTGAAGAACAGCCCCGGTTACTTAACATTTTGCTGGAAGCCTCAACCTACGCGGTAGTTTGGCGCTTCCTTGGTGATCTGCACGTCGTGGACATGGGATTCAGCCATGCCGGCGCCGGTGATCCGTACGAACTCTGGCTTGGTGCGCATTTCTTCGATGTCGGCGCTGCCGGTGTAGCCCATCGAGGAACGCAGGCCGCCCATCAGTTGATGGATGATGGCGCTCAGGGTGCCCTTGTACGGCACACGGCCTTCGATGCCTTCCGGGACGAGCTTCTCGGCGCCTGCCGAGGAGTCCTGGAAGTAACGGTCCGAAGAGCCTTGCGCCTGGGACATGGCACCCAGCGAACCCATGCCGCGGTAAGCCTTGTACGAACGGCCCTGGAACAGTTCGATCTCGCCCGGCGCTTCTTCAGTACCGGCGAACATCGAGCCCATCATCACGCAGGAAGCACCAGCCACGATGGCCTTGGACAGGTCACCAGAGAAACGGATGCCGCCGTCGGCGATCAACGGTACGCCAGTGCCTTCGAGGGCAGCGGCAACATTGGCGATGGCGCTGATTTGCGGCACGCCCACACCGGCGACGATCCGCGTGGTGCAGATCGAGCCAGGGCCGATACCGACCTTGACCGCATCAGCGCCGGCTTCGGCCAGGGCCTTGGCGGCAGCGCCGGTGGCGATGTTGCCGCCGATCACCTGTACATCGGGGAAGTTCTGCTTGACCCAGCGTACGCGGTCGATCACGCCTTTGGAGTGACCGTGGGCGGTGTCGACCACCACCACGTCGACACCGGCAGCGACCAAGGCCGCAACGCGGTCGCCGGTGTCTTTGCCGGTGCCGACGGCGGCGCCAACGCGCAGACGACCTTGGTCATCCTTGCTGGCCAGCGGGTAAGCCTTGGCTTTTTCGATGTCGTTGACGGTCATCATGCCTTTGAGGGCGAATTTGTCGTCGACAATCAGCACGCGCTCGATGCGGTGCTTGTGCAGCAGTTCACGCACATCGTTCTTGTCGGCGCCTTCCTTGACGGTGACGAGGCGCTCTTTAGGCGTCATCACTTCGCGGACGGTGACTTCAAGACGGTTTTCAAAGCGCACGTCACGGGAAGTGACAATGCCGACCAGGTCGCCATTGTGCAGCACGGGAACACCGGAGATGTTGTGCAGGCGGGTCAGGTCGAACAGGTCGCGCACGGTGGCGTCGGCTTCGATGGTGATCGGATCTTTCACCACGCCGGCTTCGTAACGCTTGACCTTGCGCACTTCGGCAGCTTGCTGCTCGATGGTCATGTTCTTGTGGATGATACCGATGCCGCCTTCCTGGGCCATGGCAATGGCCAGACGGGCTTCGGTGACGGTGTCCATGGCAGCGGAAACCAGGGGAATATTCAGCTCGATGCCACGGGTTAGGCGGGTCTTGAGACTGACTTCGTTAGGAAGCACCTCGGAATAACCGGGCACTAGGAGAATGTCGTCGAATGTCAGAGCTTCTTGGCTGATACGCAGCATCGCGGGGGCTCCCGAGCGGGAAAATGGAAGCGCGTCATTATACTCAGACACCCCTCGGGCCTCAACGTAAAACTCTGACAAACTTGGTAATACTGATAGATGGGGAATTTCCAGACCCCGATCGTTCCCATGCTCCGCGTGGGAATGCCTCCTTGGACGCTCCGCGTCCGGGGCCAAGGGCGACGCGGAGCGTCTGGGGATGCATTCCCACGCAGAGCGTGGGAACGATCGGGGTGCTGCTAGAGTTCGACTTTGACCCAGCTGATTTTCTGGTCCAGCCAATCGGCAAACTCGTCGATAAAGCTCTGCTTGAAGCCCGCTTCCGCCCAGTTGTTGAAGATAAAGCCCAGGTTGGAAAACCCGCATTCCTGCAGGAACAGGAAGCCATTGATGTCATCTTCATGCCCACACAGCGGGCAAGTGAAGTTGTCGGTGTGGCCGGGCATCCAGTCTTCCAGGCTATCGAACAGCGCCTCGCCGACTTCCTTGCGGCATTCCGGGCAGCCGGCTTCTTCGAGAAAGCCCTTGGCCGGGGTATAGATGCAGCGTTTGTAGATGATTTCCAGGCCGTTGACCGGCTCGTTGAACGGCAGCGCCTCGGGGTGCAGCACCACGGCGCGGGCGCCGTCGGCCAGGGCGTAGCCCATGCGGTTGCCGGTGCGGCCACAGGTGGTCAGTTCTTCCTTGATGATGTTCTTGCGCACCAGCCAACGCACGATGGCCCGGGCGCGGGGTTCGTGGACGGGCAAGGTGGAGATTTTCGGGACAAGGATGCTTTGGGAATTCATGGGGCCTGGATGTCCTGCGGTGTGGCGTCTGACGCCTTCGCGAGCAAGCCCGCTCCCACATTCGACGGCATTCCTACAGGAGAAATGCAGTCGAATGTGGGAGCGGGCTTGCTCGCGAAGAGGCCCTGAAGGCTGGCAGCTTAATCTCTGCCCCACACAGGTCAAGTACTCAAATACCGCCCAATCAAGGCAATGCCACTGGCCAGTACCAACCACGTCACCAACCGCACAAACGCCTCACGGGACATGTGCAAGGTCAACCGCCGCCCCGCCCATAACCCCAGGGCCATCGCCGGTAGCAGGCACACCGCCAACAGCAGCAGTGGCAATTCGGCATACACCCCGGCGATCAAAAACAGACTCAGGCGCACCACCGTGCTCGCACTGATCAGCGCACTTTGGGTCGCCCGCGCCCCGTCCTTGGGCAGGCGGCTGTTCAGATAAATCGCATATAAAAAGCCGCCACTGCCAAACAACGCACCAAACAACCCACCCACCACGCCCATCGGCACCGCCCAGCCGGCAGCCAGGGCCGTGGGCTTGGCCCTGACCGCCAGGCTGTAGATGGCATAGGCGCTGATAAACAGGCCCATCAACAGCACAAGCAGGTCCGACTGCAGGTTGAGCAAGAAGACCACGCCGAGGGTGCAGCCAATGGCCATGCACGGCAGTAATCGCAACAGCTCCGGCTTGACCACATCCCGCCGCGATTGCAGCAGGTTGCCAAACGCTGCAACAAAATCCAGCAGCACCAGTAGCGGGATAATCTTCGACAACGGCATAAACATAATCAGGATCGGCCCGGCCACCAGTGCCGTGCCAAAGCCGGCGATGCCAAACACGATATAGGCCAGGGCAATCCCCAGGCCGATCACCAGCCAGTCCACCGTCCCGAACGACCACTGCCCCATCAATTCAACCAGGCTCATGCAATATTCCTTGTCAGTGATGGCCCTCACTTTAGCCAAGCGGATGAGTTGCGACTAATATCTTCCAGGCCCTCCACCTATCTCGAAAAGGCATGACTCGTGATTTCCACCCGGCAACTGCGTTACTTCGTTGAAATCGCCGAGAGCGGCAGCTTCAGCGCCGCCGCCGAGCGCCTGTTTGTCGCGCAATCGGCCCTCAGTCGGCAGATCAAGGAGCTGGAAAACTTCCTGCAAACGCCGCTGTTCGAGCGCACCGCCCGCCAACCCAGACTCACGGCAGCCGGCGAAGCGTTTTATCCACGGGCACGCAACCTGCTGGGCGACTTGCACAAGGCCAGTGAACTGGCGACCCAGGTCGGCCACGGCCAGCTCGGCACCCTGCGCCTGAGCCACTCCAGCACAGTGCCGATGAGTGGGCGGGTACTGCGCGGGATCAGCGCCTGGCTGGAGCAGTGCCCCGGGGTGTCGCTGGATATCGCCAAACTGTCCTCCGAAGCGCAGTTGGAAGACATTGCCGAGGGTCGCCTGGAGGTCGGCCTCCTCCGCCTGCCGGTGCTGCGTCAGCGCGAAGGGGTGCGCATCGCGCCTCTATATAAGGAGCCACTGTTGCTGGCCGTCCCGCCGGCCCACCGTTTGGCCGGGCACACATCGGCCATTGAACTGGCGCAATTGAAAGACGAAGCCTTTATCTCGATCCCCCACCCGCAACGCGGCGGCCTGAGTTACCTGTCAGCCGAGTTGTGCATGCGTGCCGGATTTTTCCCCAAGGCGGCGCGGGTGATGTCACGCAAGACCACCCAGTTGCAGTTGATCCAGGCCGGGTTTGGCATTGCCCTGCTACCCGAGTCGATGCGCGACATTGCCCCGGCCAATATTCACTTCCTGCCCCTGGCCGACCCCGATGCTCATAGCACCGTGGCCCTGGCCTGCGCGCAGGCGCCGAGCGCGTTGGTGGCGCAGTTCTGTCAAACACTGGGCGAATGCCTATAAACTGCCGCCCATGACTAAAGATCTCTTGCCATGATTAAAGACCCGTTTGCCCGCCTGGGCCTGGACCGCGAAGTCCTGACGGTCAGCCAGCTCAACGGCCGCGCGCGGGTGTTGCTGGAGGACGTGTTCAGCAATATCTGGGTCGAAGGCGAGATCTCCAACCTCGCCCGCCCGGCCTCCGGCCATGTGTATTTCACCCTCAAGGACAGCGGCGCGCAGGTGCGTTGTGCGCTGTTTCGCAATAACGCCGCGCGGGTGCGCCAGGCGCTGAAGGATGGCCTGGCGGTCAAGGTGCGCGGCAAGGTCTCGCTGTTCGAGGGGCGTGGCGACTATCAGTTGATCCTCGACACCGTGGAGCCCGCCGGTGATGGTGCGTTGCGCCTGGCCTTCGATGCCTTGAAGGAAAAACTCAGCGCCGAAGGGCTGTTCAGTGCCGAGCGCAAGGTGCCACTGCCGGCCCACCCGCGGCGCATCGGGATTATCAGTTCGCCCACGGGTGCGGTGATCCGCGACATCATCAGTGTGTTCGGCCGCCGCGCACCGAACGTGCAACTGACCCTGATCCCCACCGCCGTGCAGGGCCGCGAAGCCGTGGCGCAAATTGTCCGCGCCCTCAAGCTCGCGGATGCCCGTGGTTTCGATGCACTGATCCTGGCCCGGGGTGGTGGCTCCCTGGAAGACCTCTGGTGCTTCAACGAAGAAGCCGTGGCGCGGGCCATCGATGCCTGTGTCACGCCGATCGTCAGTGCCGTGGGCCATGAGACCGATGTGTCCATCAGTGACTTCGTGGCCGACGTGCGTGCGCCCACGCCGTCGGCGGCGGCTGAGCTGCTGGCGCCGGATGCGAGCAACCTGGTGCGCCAGGTCGAAAGCCTGCACCGGCGTCTGGTGATGCTGATGCGCAATCGCCTGACCCACGACCGCCTGCGCCTGGACGGTATGGCCCGGCGCCTGCGCCACCCCGGTGAGCGCCTGCGCCAGCAGGCCCAGCGCCTGGATGACCTGGACATGCGCCTGCGCCGTGCGTTCGAGCGCAGCCTCAATACCCGGCGCGAGCGCCTGATCCGCCTGGAAACGCGCCTGGCCGGCCAGCATCCGGGGCGGCAACTGGCCCTGCTGCGCCAACGCCTGGACAGCCTCGCCGAACGCCTGCCCCGGGCCATGCGCGAAGGCCTCAAGGCGCGGCGCCTGCAACTGCAAAGCCAGGTGCAGACGTTGCAGGTGGTCAGCCCGCTGGCGACCCTGGGCCGTGGCTACAGCATCCTGCTGGACGAGCGCGGCCAGGCCATTCGCACTGCCGCGCAAACCCACACCGGCCAGCGCCTGACCGCGCGCCTCGGTGAAGGCCAATTGCAAGTGCGGGTCGAAGATAACCACCTGACCCCCGTCACCCTTTCATTACTGGATTGATTGATGCCTCGTCTATTTAGCCTGTTGATGTTGCTGTGCCTGACCTTCAATGCCCATGCCGACAGCTACATCACCCGCACCCTGAACAAGCCGGTGCCCGGTGGCGTGGCCGTGGTCGACCTGGGCCCTGGGGGCGCCGTGCCAAAAGCCACCTATCAGGGCAAGCCGGTGCTGGTGGTCAAGGAACAGGACAACTGGCTGGCGATTGTCGGCATCCCGCTGACGGTCAAGCCCGGTAACGAGCGCATCAGCAGCGGCGGGCGCACCCTGCCGTTTATCGTCGGCTACAAAAAGTACCCGGAACAGCGCATCACCCTGAAGAACAAAAGCCAGGTCAACCCCGCCCCGGCGCAACTCAAGCGCATCGAGGGCGAGTTGGCCGTACAGCTCAAGGCTTACCGCAGCTTCAGCCCGAACCTGCCGAGCAACCTGGTGCTGGACAAGCCGGTGAACGGCCCGCTGTCGAGCAAGTTCGGCGTGCGCCGCTTCTTCAACGGTGAAGAGCGCAACCCGCATTCGGGCCTGGACTTCGCGGTGCCCGCCGGCACGCCGATCAAGACGCCGGCCAATGGCAAGGTGATCCTGGTGGGTAATTACTTCTTCAATGGCAATACCGTGTTTGTCGACCATGGCCAGGGCTTTATCAGCATGTTCTGCCATATGTCGAAAATTGACGTGAAGGTAGGCCAGCAATTGGTGCGTGGGGCGGTGGTCGGCAAGGTCGGTTCGACGGGCCGGGCGACCGGGCCGCATATGCATTGGAATGTCAGCTTGAATGATGCACGGGTGGACCCGGCGATCTTTATTGGCGCGTTCCAGCCTTGATGTGATCGCTGGGCACACTGGCGCCATCGCGGGCTTGCATGCGACGGCGCCAGCCCCGTCGCCGCTGATTGCGCATCTGGAAAGCCTTACGCAAACAAAACAAAGCCTCTAGACCTTCAGCACAATAAAATCTCGTCTCCTACAGCAATAGCAGAACTTCTCTCAATTTTTTTCGACTGCTTGCCATCTTTCACCCCGGCGGTTAGGGTTGAGCTTATGAAAACCTCTCACACCCTCATTCAGCTCCGCCAGCACCGCAGCCTGTGCCTCGTCAGCGCACGACTGCCAGGCTGAATCGATCTGCCTCGCCCCCCGGTTTTATCCAATAAACGCTTTCTGGCAGGCCGCCTCTTCTCGGCCCTACAACAAGGATTCTTCTGATGAGCATGCTCAAAGACCCGTCGTCTAAATACCGCGCGTTCCCGACCATTGATATCCCGGACCGCACCTGGCCATCGAAAACCATCACCAGCGCGCCGATCTGGTGCAGCTCCGACTTGCGCGACGGCAACCAGTCGCTGATCGAGCCGATGGATGCGGTGAAGAAACTGCGCTTCTGGAAAACCCTGGTCGCCGTGGGCGTGAAAGAAATCGAGGCATCGTTCCCGGCCGCGTCGCAGACCGACTTCGACTTTGTACGCACCCTGATCGAAGACAACCATATCCCCGAGGACACCACCATCCAGGTGCTGACCCAGGGCCGTGAAGACTTGATCGCACGGACTTTTGAATCCCTGCGCGGCGCCAAGAAAGCCATCGTGCACTTGTACAACGCCACCTCGCCGTCCTTCCGCCGTATTGTGTTCAACCAGGATAAGGACGGGATCAAGGCCATCGCGGTCGACGCCGCCAAGCTGTTCGTCAAATACGCCGCCCAGCAGCCGGAAACCCAGTGGACCTTCGAGTATTCCCCGGAGACGTTCAGCGCCACGGAACTTTCGTTCGCCAAGGAAGTATGCGACGCGGTGATCGAGGTGTGGAACCCGACACCCGAGCACAAGATGATCCTCAACCTGCCGGCCACCGTGGAATGCGCCACGCCCAATATCTATGCCGACCAGATCGAGTGGTTCGGTCGCCATATCAACCGTCGTGACAGCGTGATCATCAGCCTGCACACCCACAACGACCGTGGCACCGGTGTTGCAGCGACCGAACTGGGCCTGATGGCCGGCGCCGACCGTGTCGAAGGCTGCCTGTTCGGCAACGGCGAGCGTACCGGTAACGTCGACCTGGTCACCGTGGCATTGAACCTCTACACCCAGGGCGTGAACCCTGGGCTGGACTTTTCCGACATCGACGGCGTACGCAAAGTGGTCGAAGAGTGCAACCAGATCCCGGTGCACCCACGTCACCCGTATGTCGGCGACCTGGTCCACACCGCGTTCTCCGGCTCGCACCAGGATGCGATCCGCAAGGGCTTCGCCCAGCAGAAACCGGATGCCTTGTGGGAAGTGCCGTACTTGCCGATCGACCCGGCCGATATTGGCCGCAGCTACGAGGCGGTGATCCGCGTCAACAGCCAGTCGGGCAAGGGCGGCATCGCCTACCTGCTGGAGCAGGAATACGGCATCAGCTTGCCACGCCGCATGCAGATCGAATTCAGCCAGGTGGTACAGGCCGAGACCGACCGCGTGGGCCTGGAAATGACCGCCGCGCAGATCCACGCCTTATTGCAGCGCGAATACCTGCAAGCCAACACCCCGTACGCCTTGGTCAGCCATCGCCTGCAGGAAGAAAACGGCAACAGCTCGGTAGAAGTTGAAGTCTCCGGCAAGGGCCAGGGCGAAACCAACCTGCGCTGGCACGGCAAGGGCAATGGTGCGCTGGAAGCGCTGGTGGCCGGCCTGCCGATTGGGGTCGAGATCATGGACTACAACGAGCACGCGATTGGCGCGGGCACTAACGCCAAGGCTGCCGCTTACATTGAACTGCGCGTGAACGGCGAGCGTCCGGTGCATGGCGTGGGTATCGATGAAAACATCACCACGGCCAGCTTCAAGGCAGTGTTTAGCGCCCTGAACCGCTCGTTGAGCCAGCTGGAAGCGAAAGCGGCGTAACGCAGCCCTGATCGTTCCCACGCTCCGCGTGGGAATGCACCTCAGGACGCTCTGCGTCCGCTCTTAAAGGCACGACGCGGAGCGTCACTGGAGGCGTTCCCACGCGGAGCGTGGGAACGATCAGTCACAGGAATGTGAAGGCATCGGCATCCAGGTTTGCCGGGAATTTTTGACGATACTCCGCCAACTGCGCCGCCTCCAGGCACACCTGGAACACCCCGTCCGCCTCCCCCGCGCTCAGCAGGCTTTCGCCCTGGAAGTCCAGGACCTGGCTGTCCCCGGTGTAGGCAAAGCCCTTGCCGTCCGTGCCCACCCGGTTCACCGCCGCCACATAACACAGGTTTTCGATGGCCCGGGCCGGCAACAGGCGGTTCCAGTGCTGGCGCCGCGCACCCGGCCAGTTGGCGGTGTACAGCAGCAGGTCGGTATCCTGGGCGTCGCGACTCCACACCGGGAAGCGCAGGTCGTAGCAGATCAGCGGGCGAATCCGCCAGCCCTTGAGCTCGAACTGCACCTGGCGCTCGCCGGGGGTGTAGTGATTATGCTCACCGGCCATGCGAAACAGATGGCGCTTGTCGTAGTGCAGCACCTCACCATCGGGCCGTGCCCACAACAGGCGGTTGCGGTGGCTGCCATCGGCCGCCTGGATGATCACGCTGCCGGTAATCACCGCGTTGTACTTCTGCGCCTGGGCCTTGAGCCACTTATGGGTCGGCCCCTGCTCCGCTTCGGCCAGCGCTTCGGACGCCATGGAGAAGCCGGTGGTGAACATTTCCGGCAGCACGATCAGGTCGGCGCCCGCGGCCTGCTCCAGCAACAGTTCAAAGTGCTCCAGGTTGGCCTGGCGGTCATGCCAGGCCAGGGTGGTCTGTACCAGGGCGATGTTCAGGTCGGGTAAAGCACTTAGATCACGCATAGTTTCTCGGCTGCCTGACGCAGCGTCTCCTCGCGTTTGGCAAAGCACAGGCGCACCAGGCGCTGGCCTTGAGGTGGATTCTGGTAGAACACCGAGACCGGAATTGTCGCCACCCCATGCTCGCGGGTCATCCACAGCGACATGGCCACGTCATCCAGGTCCGGGCGAATCTGTGAGTAGTCCACCAGTTGAAAGTAAGTACCGGGCACCCGCGCAAAACTAAAACGCGAGGGAGCCAGCAGATCACAGAACAGGTCGCGCTTGGCCTGGTAGAAGGCCGGCAGTTCTTCGACATGTTCCGGGTGCTCGGCCATAAAGTCGGCCAGGGCGTACTGCAACGGCGTTACACCGCAGAAGCTGACGTATTGATGCACCTTGCGCAGCTCGGCACTCAAGGCCGCGGGCGCCACCACGTAGCCGGTTTTCCAGCCGGTGACGTGATAGGTCTTGCCAAAGGAGCTGACCACGAACGCGCGCGGATACAGCTCTTCGTGGGCCAGGACGCTGACATGGGGCATACCATCGAATACCAGGTGCTCGTAGACCTCATCGCTGACCAGGTAGAGATCGCGGTCACGGATCAGTTCGGCCAGTTGGTCCAGCTCGGCACGGCTGATCAGGGCACCGCTGGGGTTGTGCGGAGTGTTGAGGATGATCATGCGCGTACGCGGGGACAGCGCGGCCCTGATCTGCTCGAAATCCAGGCTGAAGTCCCCCGGCGTCAATGGCACATGCACACACCGCCCACCGGCCAGCTCCACCGCCGGCTCGTAGCTGTCGTAGCACGGGTCGAAGACCATCACTTCATCACCGCTGCGGATCACCGCCTGGATCGCACAGAAGATCGCCTGGGTGGCGCCGGGGGTGATGGTGACTTCGCTGTCGGGACAAACCTGCACGCCATAACTGCGGGCGATCTTGGCCGCCACTTGCTGGCGCAGGGCCGGCAGGCCGGTCATCGGTGCGTATTGGTTATGGCCACTGGCAACGTGTTTACCCACCGCGTCGAGCAAGGCCTGGGGACCGTTGAAGTCGGGGAAGCCCTGGGACAGGTTCAGCGCGCCGGTTTCGGCAGCGAGTTGCGACATGGTGGTGAAAATGGTGGTGCCGACATTTGGCAACTTGCTGGTGATCATTCGGTGGGCCCCTGGCGGTGAGTTACAAGTTGTAAGCTGCAAGCGCCGAGGGGTCAATCGCAAGGCACAAAAAAGGGCTCGTTCAGAGCCCCTTTGAGTAACCGTTTCCACCGTTAGCGGCGGTCTTTACGCTTTTTGTCAGCCTTCTTGTTGTGGCTCATCAAGCGACGTTTCTTGTTCACTTGGCGATCAGTCAGGCTGTTCTTGTTACCTTCGTACGGGTTCTCGCCACCTTTGAACTCGATGCGGATCGGCGTGCCGACCAGCTTCAGGACACGGCGGTAGGTGTTTTCCAGGTAACGCACGTAGGACTTGGGCACCTTCTCGATCTGGTTACCGTGGATCACGATAATCGGCGGGTTGGCACCCCCCAAGTGGGCGTAACGCAGCTTGATCCGGCGGTTATTGACCATCGGTGGCGCGTGTTCGCCCACGGCGTCTTCGAGGATCTGGGTCAGGCGGTTGGTCGGCCAGCGGGTAACCGCGGACTTGAACGAGTTCTGCACCGAGGCGTAGAGGTTGCCCACGCCAGTGCCGTGCAACGCCGAGATAAAGTGGATATCGGCGAAGTCAACGAAGAACAACCGACGTTGCAGCTCGACCTTGACGAAGTCACGCTCGCTCGGGGTCATGCCGTCCCACTTGTTGATCGCGATCACCAGTGCCCGACCGGCCTCCAGGGCAAAGCCCAGCAGGTTGAGGTCGTGGTCGACCACGCCTTCGCGGGCGTCCATGACGAAGATCACGACGTTGGCGTCTTTGATCGCCTGCAGGGTCTTGACCACCGAGAACTTTTCGACTTCCTCGTGGATCTTGCCGCGCTTGCGCACACCGGCGGTGTCGATCAGCGTGTACTTCTCGTCGTTACGCTCGAACGGGATGTAGATGCTGTCGCGGGTGGTGCCAGGCTGATCGTAGACGATTACCCGGTCTTCACCGAGCATGCGGTTGACCAGGGTCGACTTGCCCACGTTCGGGCGGCCGATGATGGCGATCTTGATCCCGTCTTTTTCGCTTGGGCCAGGAATGCGCTTGGCTTCCTCGCCTTCGGCGACGATCTCCTCTTCACCTTCAACTTCTTCGGCGTCATCCTTGGGGAAGTCGCGCAGGGCGATTTCCAACATCTGGGTGATGCCGCGACCGTGGGCACCGGCGACCGGAATCGCGTCACCCAGGCCCATCGGGCTGAATTCGGCTCGGGCCGCCTCAGGATCGATGTTGTCGATCTTGTTGGCGATCAGATAGGAGCGCTTGTTACGCTTGCGCAGGTGCTCGCCGATCATCTGGTCGGCAGCGGTATAGCCGGCGCGGGCGTCCACCAGGAACAACACAACATCAGCTTCTTCGATGGCCAGCAGCGACTGCTCGGCCATCTTTTCGTCCATGCCATGCTCGTCACCGGAGATACCACCGGTGTCGACAATAATGTAGGAGCGCCCTTGCCACTTTGCCTCACCGTATTGGCGATCACGGGTCAGACCGGACAAGTCGCCGACGATGGCGTCACGAGTCCTGGTCAGGCGGTTGAACAAGGTGGACTTGCCGACGTTAGGTCGGCCCACCAGGGCGATTACGGGAACCATGCGGCTCTCCACTGCGTTATTTCAGAAAATACAAAAGCCGCTGCAAGGCAGCGGCTGGTGCTCGGGGCAACACCCGAAGGTGCCGCATGCCCTGCCGAAGCAGGGCCGCCTGGGGGTTACCCCAAGCATAGTTCTTACTTGATGGTCAGGGCTTCCAGCTTGCCGCTGTTACCAAACACATAAAGCATGTTGCCTACTACCAGCGGACGCGCGCGCAGGCCGTCGCTGTCGATACGTTCACGGCCGACAAAGCGACCATCCACCTGGCTCAGCAGGTGCAGGTAACCTTCCAGGTCGCCTACCGCTACATAGCTGGAGAACACTTCTGGCGCCGACAGTTGACGGCGAGCCAACGAGTCGTTGCTCCACAGGGCGGTGGTGGAGCGCTCGTCGACACTTTCAACGGTGCCGGATGCCAGGCTCACGTAGACGCTGCCAAAACCCTGGGCAACACCGGCGTAGCTGGAAGCATCACGCTGCCAGAGGACGCGACCGCTTTGCAGGTCCAGCGCCGCGACACGGCCCTGGTAAGTGGCGACGTACAGGGTTTCACCCGACAGCAGCAAGCCGCCATCGATGTCCACGACCCGGTCCAGCTCGGAACGACCTTGTGGAATGGCGACCCGCGATTCCCAGGCCGGCACGCCGTTCTGGGTATCCAGGGCGACCACTTTACCGGTCGACAGACCTGCCAGCGCCAGGTTATTGGTCACAACCGGACCACTGGTACCGCGCAACGTCAGCACCGCAGGGGTGCTGTCGTACAGCCAGCGCTGCTCACCGGTGCTGGCGTCGAGGCCGATGACACGGTCATCCTGGGTCTGCACCACGACGATATCGCCGTTGGTGGCAGGCGGCGCGAGAACTTCACTGGTCACGCGAGCGCGCCATTTCTCTTCACCGCTGCTCGAATCCAGGGCCACGACTTCGCCTTTGAGCGTGCCGATCATCACCATGCCGTAACCCACGCCGACGGCGCCGGAAACCGGCAGTTCGAGGTCTTTCTTCCACTTGACGTCGCCGTTCATGCGATCCATGGAGATCACCACGCCCGTCACGTCAGCGGCCACAATGTTGTCACCGTCGATTGCCGGTACCAACATGTTGTAGGTGTCGCCCTGGCCGTCACCGATGGAGCGGCTCCACTGCTTTTGCAGGACCACTTCTTCCTTGAAGCTGGTCAGCTCGGCCGGAGGCAGTTCTTTTTTGCTGTTGCTGCTGCAACCCGCGGCCAAAACGGCCAGAGCCAGCAATGCTGCATGTTTCCAACGGATCACGTCACGCATCCCCTTTGGCCAAGTCGTCCAGCTTGATTTGTAAGCCACCGACCGCTGCTTCATCAGACAGCGCAGCCTTGGCTTTTTGGTACGCAGCATTGGCTTCGTCGGTACGACCCAATTGGACCAGCAGGTCGCCCTTGAGCTCTTCGCGAGTGGCTACAAATGCCTTGTCAGCATCGCCGTCGAGCAGTTTCAGTGCTTCGTCGGCCTTGTTCTGTGCGGCCAGGACCTGGGCCAGGCGCTGACGCGCGATTTCACCCAGGGTCGGGTTGCTCGGCTTGTCGGCGATGGCTTTGAGCTCGGAGGCTGCGTCATCCAGCTTGCCGGTATCGACCGCGACTTTCGCGACGAACAGGCTGCCGTATTGGGCGTAGGTGCTACCGCCAAATTCGTTTTTCAGCTTGCCGGCCAGGTCCGCCACTTGGGCAGGGTCAGGCTTGCCAGTGGGCGTCAGCGTGGTTTCCAGCAGTTGCTGATAGAGCATCGAGGCGCCTTGCGACTGATTGCCCTGATACTTCTGGAACGCCTGCCAACCGAACACCACCACCAGCGCCAGCAGGCCGCCAGTTACCAGGGGTTTGCCGTTACGCTGCCACCAGTCTTTGAACTCGGCCAGTTGATCATCTTCAGTACTCGACACCCCAATACTCCTTAATCGCTAAATTCGGCTGTTTGACAGCTTCAACCCTGCACGATGCAGGTGGCCAAGTGCGCAGCAAGCGCATCAAAGGCAATGCTTTGTTGTTCGCCCTGGCCACGCAGGGGTTTGACACTTACCACTTGCTGGGCCAGTTCATCGTCGCCCAGGATCAGCGCGTACAACGCACCGCTCTTGTCGGCTTTCTTGAATTGGCTCTTGAAGCTGCCCGCGCCGGCATTGACTTGCAGGCGCAGGCTCGGCAGTTGGTCGCGCAACTGTTCGCTCAAGGCCAGGCCTGCCAGTTCGGCCGCCTCGCCAAAGGCGCACAGGTACACATCCACCTGACGGGAAATTTCTTCAGGGATCTTCTCCAGGGTTTCCAGCAGCAGGATCAGGCGCTCGATGCCCATGGCAAAACCCACGCCGGTGGTCGGCTTGCCGCCCATCTGCTCGACCAGGCCGTCGTAACGGCCACCGGCACACACGGTGCCCTGGGCGCCGAGCTTGTCGGTGACCCACTCGAACACGGTCTTGCTGTAGTAATCGAGGCCGCGCACCAACTTGGGGTTGATCACGTAGGGAATCCCGGCCGCGTCCAGGCGAGCCTTGAGGCCCTCGAAGTGCGTGCGGGATTCGTCGTCCAGGTAGTCGGCCATTTTCGGCGCATCGACCAGCACCGCCTGGGTGTCGGCGTTCTTGGTATCGAGGACGCGCAACGGGTTGGTCTTCAGGCGCCGCTGGCTGTCTTCATCAAGCTTGTCCAGGTGGGCGGACAGGTACTCGACCAGCGCTTCACGGTAGCGACCACGGGATTCACTGGTGCCCAGGCTGTTGAGCTCGAGCTTGACCGCGTCGCGGATGCCCAATTGGCCCCACAGGCGCCAGGTCAGCACGATCAGCTCGGCATCGATGTCCGGGCCATCGAGGTTGAAGACTTCGCAACCGATCTGGTGGAACTGGCGATAACGGCCTTTTTGCGGACGCTCGTGGCGGAACATCGGGCCGATGTACCACAGCTTCTGGGTCTGGCCACCACCGGTGATGCCATGTTCGAGCACGGCGCGCACGCACGCAGCGGTACCTTCCGGGCGCAGGGTCAGGGAGTCGCCGTTGCGGTCTTCAAAGGTGTACATCTCTTTTTCGACGATGTCGGTCACTTCACCGATGGAGCGCTTGAACAGCTCGGTGAACTCGACGATTGGCATGCGGATCTGCTTGTAACCGTAGTTATCCAACAGGCGCGCGACCGTGCTCTCGAAATAGCGCCACAGGGGCGTCTGTTCGGGCAGGATGTCGTTCATGCCACGAATGGCTTGCAGAGACTTGCTCACATCAAATCCTTAAATTCATTCGATCAGCCGCGAGCGATCAGCGCTGCGTCAGAGGCGACCTTCTCGGCCGCTTTCTCGCGGATCAGCCGTTCCAACTGATCCACCAGATTATCATTCGTCAATTTTTGCGACGGCTTGCCGTCGATGTAAATCAGGTTCGGGGTACCGCCGGTCAGGCCCACATGGGCCTCCTTGGCCTCACCCGGCCCGTTGACCACGCAACCGATCACCGCGACATCCAGCGGCACCAGCAGGTCTTCCAGGCGTACTTCCAACTCGTTCATGGTTTTCACCACGTCGAAGTTCTGCCGCGAGCAACTCGGGCAGGCAATAAAATTGATGCCACGGGAACGTAGATGCAGGGATTTGAGAATGTCGTAGCCGACTTTCACTTCCTCTACCGGGTCCGCCGCCAGGGAGATGCGAATGGTATCGCCAATCCCGTCGGCCAGCAGCATACCGAGACCCACCGCAGATTTCACTGTGCCTGAGCGCAAACCACCGGCTTCGGTGATGCCCAGGTGCAACGGCTGCACGATTTCCTTGGCCAGCAGGCGGTAGGCTTCTACCGCCATGAACACGTCGGAGGCCTTTACGCTGACCTTGAAGTCCTGGAAATTCAGGCGTTCAAGGTGCTCGACATGGCGCAGTGCCGACTCGACCAGGGCGGCCGGGGTGGGCTCGCCGTATTTCTTTTGCAGGTCTTTTTCCAGGGAACCGGCGTTGACCCCGATGCGGATCGGGATCCCGCGATCACGGGCAGCGTCGACCACGGCACGCACCCGGTCTTCGCGACCGATATTGCCCGGGTTGATCCGCAGGCAGTCGACACCCAGTTCGGCCACGCGCAACGCGATCTTGTAGTCGAAGTGAATATCGGCGACCAGTGGCACCTTGACCAGTTGCTTGATGCGACCGAAGGCCTCGGCAGCGTCCATATCTGGCACGGAAACCCGCACGATATCGACGCCTGCGGCTTCCAGGCGGTTGATCTGGGCCACGGTGGCCGCTACGTCATTGGTGTCGCTGTTGGTCATGCTCTGCACTGCGATGGGGGCATCGCCACCCACCGGTACGGAGCCGACCCAGATTTTGCGCGATACGCGACGTTTGATTGGAGATTCGCCGTGCATGACTATTGTCCCAATTTCAGGCGAGCAGTCTCGCCACTGGTGAAGGGCGCCACGTCTACAGGCTGGCCGTTGTAGGCCACTTGCGCGCCACGGGCAAAGCCCAGACGCAGCGTCAAAGGAGGCTTGCCGACCTGCTCAAGCGTATCTCCCTTACGCTTCAAAGCACTGAACAGGACCTTGCCATTGCCGTCGGTGACTTGTGTCCAGCAGTCAGCAACATAGGTAATCAGGAGGCGGCCATCGCCCGCCACACCAGCAGGCGCCTGGGCGGCAGGGGCGGCGACCGTTGGCGCGGCTGGCGCGACCGGAGCCGGTATGACAGGCACCTGGGCCGCAGTGACCGGCGCCTGGGTTACGGGTGCGGCTGGAGCCGGCGCTACCGCGGCCGGCGCCGCTTCACTGCCGGCCTCGGCCGGCGGCTGGTCCGCCTGCAGGTCAAGAGGGGTTTCGGGAGCGGCCTGGCCCTGGGCGACGGCCTGGTCTTCCGGTTCGTCCAGGGGATGAATCTGGGTGGTGCCGTCGGCGCTTTCGACTTCGACGTGCTCCAGGGCATTGCTGATCAGGTCCTTGCTGCGCAGCGAGGTCTGGTCCTGCCACCAGATAAAACCACCACCGATCACTGCAATCAGCAGCAGCAGGCTGACAATTCGCAAAATAGTGTGGGAAACCCGCACAGGTTCTTCAATACGGCCAAGACCGTGTACGTTGCTGCCCTGGGAGTCGGTGCCGGTGAACTGGTCGAATTGCTGGACCAGGATGGCCTGGTCGATGCCCAGCAGCTTGGCATAGGCACGGATATAGCCACGGGCGAAAGTATGCCCTGGCAGTTTGTCGAACGCGCCATTTTCCAGGTTGCCCAGGGAAGAGGTGGTCAAATTGAGCTTGAGGGCCACGTCTTCCAGCGACCAACCATTGCTTTCGCGGGCCTGACGCAAGGTCTCGCCTGGGTTTACGCGATTAGCGGCTACAACTTCCGGGTGCGCGGCTTTCATCATTGCTCCGACAGGTATTGCTGATATTCCGGCGTACCGGGATAGAGTCGTTCTAATTGCTGGCCAAAACGTGCGGCCTTGTCGCGTTCTTCATGAACCGTGGCCAGGCGCACACCCAGCAATAGACTACGTGCATTTTGCCCACTGAGCAGGCTAAAACGCTCGTAATAGTCACGTGCCGGCACATAATGCCTGTCTTCAAACGACAACTGGGCCATTTCGAGCAAGGCCCGTGGCTGGCGCTGGTTCAGGTGCAGGGCCTTTTCCAGCTGCCGGCGGGCGTCTTCACGCTGGCCGAGGCGCACGGACGTCACTCCCAGGTTCTCGAAAACCCGTGAACGTTCAGGATATAGGGTATCAGTGGCTGCTTGCTGGAAATAAGCGGACGCTTGCTTATAACGCTCCTGCTGGAACAAGAAGCTGCCGTAGTTGTTGAGCAGGCGCGGGTCATGGGGGCGAATCGCCAGGGCCTTCTGGTAATACTGGTCGGCCAGCTCGGGCTCGGCCTGGGCCTGGAACACCAGGGCCAGCCCCGCATTGGCGTCGGCATCCTGGCCGTCGAGGGCCAGGGCCTTTTGCAGCGGCACCTTGGCCTGCTCGCTCAAGCCCTGGCGCAGGTAACCCAGCCCCAACTGCACATAGGCAGCACGCGCTTCGTCACGGCCCTTGCCGGTTTGCAACGGGCTATCAGAGCCCGATGAAACACAGCCAACCGACAGGCTGGCAACAAGCAACAGCAGCGCAAGGCGCAGGGGCATAGAGTTCCTCTCTCAGGTTCGTGTCGCGGCGTTCTGCGCCAGATCGCTGTCGGCGCTCAATTCGCGCACGGCGATATAACGCTCGCTACGACGGGTGCGATCCAGCACCTGTCCTACCAATTGGCCACAAGCGGCGTCGATGTCTTCACCACGGGTGGTGCGGACCGTGACATTGAAACCTGCCTGGTGCAGTTGATCCTGGAAACGACGGATAGCGTTGTTGCTCGGCCGCTCGTAGCCAGAATGGGGAAACGGGTTGAACGGAATCAGGTTGATCTTGCACGGGGTGTTCTTGAGCAACTCGATCATCTCGACTGCGTGCTCAACCTTGTCGTTGATGTCTTTGAGCAAGGTGTACTCGATGGTCAGCACGCGTTTTTCGCCCAGGGATGACATATAGCGCTGGCAAGATTCGAGGAGCATCTTAAGCGGATACTTCTTGTTGATCGGCACCAATTGGTTACGCAATGCGTCATTGGGTGCGTGCAGCGACAACGCCAGGGAGACATCGATGTGCTTGGACAGCTCGTCGATCATCGGCACCACGCCGGAGGTCGACAGGGTCACACGGCGCTTGGAGATGCCGTAGCCCAGGTCGTCCATCATCAGGTGCATGGCCGCAACCACGTTGTCGAAGTTCAGCAGCGGCTCACCCATGCCCATCATCACCACGTTGGTGATGGCACGGTCGACGGTCGCCGGTACGCTGCCAAAGGATTTGTTGGCAATCCACACCTGGCCGATGACTTCGGCGGCGGTGAGGTTGCTATTGAAGCCTTGCTTGCCGGTGGAGCAGAAACTGCAGTCCAGGGCACAGCCTGCCTGGGACGAAACGCACAAGGTGCCGCGTTTGCCCTGGGGAATGTAGACGGTCTCGACGCAACTGCCGGACGCCACGCGCACCACCCACTTACGGGTGCCGTCGCTGGAGATGTCCTCGCTGACAACCTCGGGACCACGAACCTCGGCAATCGCCTTGAGCTTGTCGCGCAGGGCCTTGCTGACGTTCGTCATGGCGTCGAAATCGTCGACGCCAAAGTGGTGAATCCACTTCATTACCTGACCGGCACGGAAACGCTTCTCCCCGATTGAGTCGAAGAATTTTTCCATTTCCTGTTGAGTCAGACCCAGCAGGTTGGTTTTTACAGTCGATGTAGTCATGGATTCACCTTCACTCTTTAAGCCAATGCTTAGCGAGTGGTTACTTCAGTAGCTGCGAAGAAGTACGAGATTTCGCGAGCAGCAGCGGCTTCGGAGTCCGAACCGTGTACAGCGTTGGCGTCGATGGAGTCAGCGAAGTCTGCACGGATGGTGCCGGCAGCTGCTTCTTTAGGGTTGGTAGCGCCCATCAGCTCACGGTTCAGAGCGATAGCGTTTTCGCCTTCCAGAACCTGTACAACAACAGGACCGGAGATCATGAAGGCAACCAGGTCGCCGAAGAAGCCACGAGCGCTGTGCTCAGCGTAGAAGCCTTCAGCTTCAGCCTTGGACAGTTGCTTGAGTTTCGAAGCTACAACCTTCAGGCCGGCTTTTTCGAAACGAGTGGTGATCTCGCCGATGACGTTTTTTGCAACAGCGTCAGGCTTGATGATGGAGAAAGTACGTTGAACAGCCATGGTGTAACTCCAGAAACGGTAATTTGCGAAAAATTAAACCCGCGAATTATACGCGGGTTCTTGGGTATTGCCTAACTGCGTAAAACGGCGGCTCAGTCTGCTTCTTCAATCCACAGGCCTTGAATCGCCTCCAGAACCTTTTCGCCACCCCGGTCCGGGATGTCGTCGAATCCCGGCAGCTCCATCACCAGATTGCGCAGCTTGACGAAATTCACCGACAGAGGATCGACATCCGGGTGCCTTTCAGCAAGTTGTATAGCGATTTCTTGTACATCAACCCATTTCAGACTCATGACATTTCCTTGAATCAGTGCGGCGCTTCGGCCGCATGGTTGAGCGAATACTTCGGAATTTCGACGGTGAGGTCTTCTGTTCCCACTTTGGCCTGACAGCTCAGGCGCGATGTGGGCTCCAGGCCCCACGCCCTATCAAGATAGTCCTCTTCCAGTTCATCGGCCTCTTTGAGACTGTTGAAACCTTCGCGGATAATGCAGTGACAGGTGGTACAGGCATTGACGCCACCACAGGCACTTTCGATCTCGATGTGGTTGTCATGGGCGACGTCGAGAAGGGACTTGCCGGTCTCAGCCTCCACGACCATACCGTCCGGGCAATGCTCGGCGTGTGGCAGAAAAATGACCCGTGGCATCAGTTATTCCTCAATTTCATTCAGGTTGCGTCCCGCCAGGGCGGCTTTTACCGTCTGGTTCATACGACGGGCGGCAAAGGCATCGGTTACGTGTGAAAGGCGCTTGGTCTGTTGTTCGATGGCATAGCCATCGGTGCCTTTCATCAATTGGGCCAGCTCCTGCATCTGCAGGTCGATGACCAGGCGTTCTTCAGCGTCCAGCAGGCGCTCGCCGTCGGCCTCAAGGGCGCCCTGCACCGCCTCAAGCAGGCGCTGGGCATCGACTTGCTGCTCACGCAACACGCGGGCGACCTTGTCGTCACTGGCATACTGGAACGAATCCTTAAGCATCTTGGCGATTTCACCGTCAGTCAGGCCGTAGGACGGCTTGACCTGAATGCTCGCCTCAACGCCCGAGCCCAGCTCGCGTGCTGCCACGCTGAGCAGGCCGTCGGCATCGACCTGGAAGGTCACGCGGATCTTCGCCGCACCCGCCACCATGGCCGGGATACCGCGCAATTCAAAGCGTGCCAGGGAGCGGCAGTCGCTGATCAGCTCACGCTCGCCCTGCAGCACATGAATCATCATGGCCGTCTGGCCATCTTTATACGTGGTGAAGTCCTGGGCGCGGGCGACGGGAATGGTGGTGTTGCGCGGAATCACCTTTTCCATCAGGCCACCCATGGTTTCCAGGCCCAGGGACAACGGAATCACGTCGAGCAGCAACAGCTCGCCGCCGTCGCGCTTGTTGCCAGCCAGGGTATCGGCCTGGATCGCAGCCCCGATGGCCACCACTTGATCTGGATCGATTTCGGTCAAGGGCTGGCGACCAAAGGCCTCGGCCACAGCTTCGCGCACCCGTGGCACACGGGTCGAACCGCCAACCATGACCACCGCGCCGACATCTTCAAGCTCGATGCCGGAATCACGCACGGCGCGACGGCAAGCTTTCAGGCTGCGGGCCACCATCGGCTCGATCAGGACATCGAAGGCTTCCCGGGTCAGTTGGGCCGACCAGGAGCCGTAGGAAACTTCAACAGATGCAGCGTCAGTCAGCGCTTCCTTGGCGGCGCAGGCGGTTTGCAGCAGCTTACGCTGCGCGCCCGGGTCGAGGTCGGCAGACAAACCGGCACGGGTGATCATCCAGCCAGCAATGGCATGGTCGAAGTCATCACCGCCCAGGGCACTGTCGCCACCGGTGGCCAGCACTTCAAACACACCGCCGGTCAGGCGCAGGATCGAAATATCAAAGGTGCCGCCGCCCAGGTCGTAAATCGCAACCAGGCCTTCAGCGTGCTGGTCCAGGCCGTATGCCACGGCGGCCGCAGTCGGCTCGTTGAGCAGGCGCAACACATTGAGGCCAGCGAGTTTCGCTGCATCCTTGGTGGCTTGGCGCTGAGCATCGTCGAAATAGGCAGGAACAGTGATTACCGCGCCAACCAATTCACCGCCCAAGGTGGTTTCTGCACGCTGGCGCAGCACCTTGAGGATATCGGCCGACACCTCCACCGGGCTTTTCGGCCCCTGCACGGTATCGATGAACGGCATATGGGATTCGCCGCCGACAAAGCGGTACGGCAGCTGGTCGCCCAATTGCTTGACGTCGGACAACCCACGACCCATCAAGCGCTTGACCGACAGCACGGTATTGAGCGGATCGGCAGACGCCGCCAGGCGGGCGGACTCGCCCACTTCGGTACGATCGGCGTGATAACGCACGGCGGACGGCAGGATGACCTGGCCATCAGCATCAGGCAACGGCTCGGAGAGACCGCTGCGCAGTGCGGCGACCAGTGAATTGGTAGTACCCAAGTCGATGCCAACCGCCAGACGACGCTGGTGCGGTTGTGGACTTTGGCCGGGTTCGGCGATCTGCAGTAGAGCCATGGTAATCAGGTCTTATCTGTCTATCAGGCGTGCAATCTGTGCAGCACTGGGTTAATCGTCGAGGCGCTCTTCTAACTGGCGCACTTCGTAAGTGAGCTTGTCGAGGAACTGCATGCGCCGCATCAGGCGTTCGGCCTGCTCGCGTTGCGCTGCATCGTCCCAACAGGCCGCGAAGCTTTCGTTGAGTTCATCCTGGGCCACTTTCAGACGCCGCTTGAAGACCGCGACGCCAGCCAGATCGGCCTCGTCCTGCAAGTCTTCGAGCTCTTCGCGCCACTGCATCTGCTGCATCAGGAAATCAGGGTCATGGACCGTGACTTCCATCGGCAACTCGCGACCGCCCATGGCGAGCAGGTAACGCGCGCGCTTGGGAGGGCTTTTGAGCGTCTGATAGGCTTCGTTGAGGCTGGCTGACTGCTCCAGCGCCAGGCGTTGCTCACGCTCGGAAGCGTCGGCAAAGCGATCTGGATGCACCCCACGCGCCAGTTCACGGTAGCGCGTGGCAAGCTGATCGAGGTCCAGGCGAAAGCTCGGCTGCAGCTCGAATAAAGCGAAATGACAAGGAGTACCCACAAATAGCCTCAGATGTTGAAGCTTTCGCCGCAGCCACATTCACCGCGTACGTTGGGGTTGTTGAACTTGAAGCCTTCGTTCAACCCTTCCTTGACGAAATCGAGCTCGGTGCCGTCCAGGTAGGTCAGGCTTTTCGGGTCGATGATCACTTTCTCGCCGTGACTTTCAAACACCTGATCTTCCGCAACCACCTCGTCGACGAACTCCAGCACATAGGCAAGGCCGGAACAGCCCGTGGTGCGCACACCCAGACGAATCCCCTCACCTTTACCGCGCCCATCCAGGGAGCGTCGCACGTGCCGCGCAGCCGCTTCTGTCATGCTGATAGCCATCGTTGACTCCTTACTCGTCGCCAAATGCTTAGATCAAGCCTTTCTTCTGCTTGTAGTCGCGAACGGCCGCCTTGATGGCGTCTTCTGCGAGTACCGAGCAGTGAATTTTCACCGGCGGTAGGGCCAGTTCTTCGGCCAACTGGGTGTTGCTGATAGTGACAGCCTCATCCAGGGTCTTGCCTTTCATCCATTCGGTCGCCAGGGAACTGGAGGCGATGGCTGAACCGCAGCCGTAGGTCTTGAACTTGGCATCTTCGATAACGCCAGCGTCGTTGACCTTGATCTGCAGGCGCATAACGTCGCCGCACGCCGGGGCGCCGACCATGCCGGTGCCCACATCAGGATCTTGCGCGTCCATCTTGCCGACGTTGCGCGGGTTTTCGTAGTGGTCGATGACCTTTTCGCTGTAAGCCATGGTACTGAATCCTCACTCATCAGGGCCGCTCTGGAACCCTGTAGAAACGCCTGCGTTTTCCGCCACGTTCCTACAGAGCTTGGGTGGCGGCTTCTATAGTTAGTGTGCCGCCCACTCGATCTTGGAAATATCGACACCGTCTTTGTACATATCCCACAGCGGCGACAGGGTGCGCAGCTTGGTGACCGCTTCGCAGACTTTCTGCGCTGCGTAGTCGACTTCTTCTTCGGTGGTGAAACGGCCGAACGTAAAGCGGATCGAGCTGTGCGCCAACTCATCGTTGCGGCCCAGGGCGCGCAGGACGTAGGACGGCTCAAGGGAGGCCGAGGTGCAGGCCGAACCGGACGAAACCGCCAGGTCCTTGAGCGCCATGATCAGCGACTCGCCTTCGACGTAGTTGAAGCTCAAATTCAGGTTGTGCGGTACACGGGCGGTCATGCTGCCGTTGATGTACAGCTCTTCAAGGTTCTCGACCTGCTTGTAGAAACGATCGCTGAGGGCCTTGATGCGCACGTTTTCGGCAGCCATGTCTTCCTTGGCTACGCGGAAGGCTTCGCCCATGCCAACGATCTGGTGGGTCGCCAGGGTACCCGAACGCATGCCGCGCTCGTGACCGCCGCCGTGCATGGTGGCTTCGATGCGCACGCGCGGCTTGCGGCTGACGTACAGCGCGCCAATGCCTTTGGGGCCGTAGGTCTTGTGGGCCGAGAACGACATCAGGTCGACTTTCAGCTTGGACAGGTCGATCTCGACCTTGCCGGTGGACTGGGCAGCATCGACATGCAGCAACACGCCTTTGGAGCGGGTCAGCTCGCCGATGGCGGCGATGTCGTTGATGGTGCCGATTTCGTTGTTCACGTGGATCACGGAAACCAGGATGGTGTCTTCACGCATCGCCGCTTCGATCATGGCCGGGGTGACGATACCGTCGGTGGTGGGCTCAAGGTAAGTGACCTCGAAACCTTCACGCTCCAGTTGGCGCATGGTGTCGAGGACAGCCTTGTGCTCGATCTTGGTGGTGATCAGGTGCTTGCCCTTGGTCGCGTAGAAATGCGCGGCGCCCTTGATTGCCAGGTTGTCGGACTCGGTGGCACCGGAGGTCCAGACGATTTCACGCGGGTCGGCATTGACCAGGTCGGCGACCTGGCGACGAGCATTCTCCACCGACTCCTCGGCTTTCCAGCCGAAAACGTGGGAACGGGAGGCCGGGTTGCCGAAGTTTCCGTCAACCAGCAGGCATTCGCTCATCTTTTGCGCGACACGCGGATCAACCGGGGTGGTCGCTGAGTAATCAAGGTAAATCGGCAATTTCATGGACTTTCTCCTAAATCAGGCTGGCTGGCGTGCCGTTAGCTCTTCGGCTGTCACTCGACGGCGGACGCTTCAATCTTGTCCAGACGCGGCACCTTGGTATTGCATCGGCGCTGGTCCTGACGCTGGGCTACTTCCTGCACCTCACGGCGAGTCACAAGATCAGCCAAGCTGATACCACTCAAAAACTCATGGATCTGCAGGCTCAGGTCACACCACAAGTGGTGCGTCAGGCAGGTGTCGCCGGCATGGCAATCACCCAGGCCCTGGCACTTGGTGGCATCGACGGATTCATTGACCGCGTCGATCACCTGGGCGACCTGGATGCCCTGCATGTCACGGGACAACTGATAACCACCGCCTGGGCCACGCACACTGGAAACCAGGTTGCTGCGGCGTAATTTGGCGAACAGTTGCTCAAGGTAAGACAGGGAAATGCCTTGGCGCTCGGAGATATCGGCCAGGGACACCGGCCCGTTTTGCGCGTGCAAGGCCAGGTCGAGCATGGCGGTCACCGCATATCGGCCTTTTGTAGTCAGTCTCATGGACAAGTACCAAGGTGTTTCAGAATGGGAGCAAGTATGCGATTCCCGAGTATTTAAGTCAACTATAAGACCTAGTACTTTAGTCAGGAATACCCGTAAAAAGGGCGCGCGAATCATAGCAGGATGGGGTGGGATCGAACAGCAAGAACAGGGCCGGGGCTCAACCTCAAGACCAATGGAGGTCAAATGTGGGAGCTGGCTTGCCTGCGATGGCGGCGAATCAGCAGCCCAAGGGGTGACTGGCAGACCGCTATCGCAGGCAAGCCAGCTCCCACAGGGGATTTTATCGGCCTTAAAATCTAGCCAGCCTTGGTGGTGGCGCTTTCGTCCTTGATCTCGGCAAAGTCTTCTTCGCGCAACTCAGGCAGATCCGTCGCACAATAAGGGCTACCCAGATCCTTCAGCGCGCCACACATGCCATCCAGCTTGCCATCCACCGCCTGCAGGTGGTCGAGCAACTGGCCGATGGCGCGGGCCACCGGGTCCGGCATGTCTTCGCTGACGCCATAGGCATCAAAGCCGATTTTCTCGGCCATGGCCTTGCGCTTGGCCTCCTGCTCATCGCTGACTTGCGGCTTGACGATGATGCGCCCAGGGATACCCACTACAGTTGCACCCGGCGGCACCGCCTTGGTGACCACGGCATTGGAACCGACCTTGGCCCCCGCACCGACGGTGAACGGCCCCAAAACCTTGGCGCCGGCGCCGACTACCACGCCATCTTCAAGGGTCGGATGGCGCTTGCCCTTGTTCCAGGTGGTGCCGCCCAGCGTCACCCCCTGATAGAGGGTCACGTCATCGCCAATTTCGGCGGTTTCGCCAATCACGATGCCCATGCCGTGATCGATAAAGAAGCGACGACCGACCTTGGCCCCCGGATGAATCTCGATCCCGGTCAGCCAGCGACCAAAGTTCGACACCAGGCGCGCCAGCCATTTCCAGCCCATGCCCCACAAGGCGCCGGACAGGCGGTGAATCCAGATCGCGTGCATGCCCGGGTAGCAGGTCAGCACTTCAAAGGCGTTGCGCGCCGCCGGGTCACGGTGGAAAACGCTTTGGATATCTTCTCGCAAACGCTCGAACATTTTTAATCCTTCCGCTCAAGAAGCTCGCCACGGGCCGCTTTCTGGGTTTCCGTGAGGATGCCACGCAATATATTCATCTCTGCCCGGCTGACCGAGCTGCGCCCGTAAAGCCTTCGCAGGCGCGCCATCAAGTGCCGTGGTTTTTCCGGGTCAAGGAACTCGATGGCGACCAGGGTTTGCTCCAGGTGCTCATAAAACCGCTCCAGCTCATCCATCGTGGCCAACTCGCCACTTTTGGTGGACGCGACCTCGTCCTTCTCCATCTTGCTCGGCTGGCCTTGCGCTGCCAGCCAGGCCATGCGCACTTCATAGCTCAGCACCTGCACCGCCGCCCCGAGGTTCAGCGAGCTGAATTCGGGGTCGGATGGGATGTGCACGTGAAAATGACAGCGCTGCAACTCGTCATTGGTCAGGCCGGAGTCTTCACGGCCAAATACCAAGGCGATTTCAGCGCCGCCGGCCGCCTCTTCGACCACTTTGGCTCCACATTCACGGGGATCGAGCAGCGGCCAGGGGATGCGCCGGTCGCGGGCGCTGGTGCCGAGCACCAGGTTGCAGCCCACCAGAGCGTCTTCCAGAGTGGCGACGACCTGGGCTTTTTCCAGGATGTCATTGGCGCCAGAGGCGCGCGCATCGGCTTCGTGGTGCGGGAACACCCGCGGTTCCACCAGCACCAGGCGCGTCAGCCCCATGTTTTTCATGGCCCGCGCCACCCCGCCGATATTGCCGGGATGACTGGTATTAACGAGGACGACACGAATGTTTTGCAGCAAGGGAGGCGCTCGCGGACACGGGAAAGGGGAGCAAATCTTACAGAACAGCCTAAGGTTATGCCATGAAAGCGAACGCCATCCTTCACCTGAAGAAAGTTTCTGCTAGAATGCTCGGCTTTCTTTAACAACCTTAGGTGACACATCCATGCAGCCCATGCTGAATATCGCGCTGCGCGCCGCCCGCAGCGCCAGTGAATTGATCTTCCGCTCCATCGAGCGCCTGGATACCATCAAGGTCGACGAAAAAGACGCCAAGGATTATGTATCCGAGGTGGATCGCGCCGCCGAACAGAAAATCATCGACGCTCTGCGCAAGGCCTACCCTACCCACGGCATCCTCGGCGAAGAAACCGGCCTGCACAAAGGCAGCGGCGAAGGCGAAGACTACCTGTGGATCATCGACCCACTGGATGGCACCACCAACTTCCTGCGCGGCATCCCGCACTTTGCCGTGAGCATTGCCTGCAAATACCGTGGTCGCCTGGAACACGCCGTGGTCCTGGACCCGGTTCGCCAGGAAGAATTCACCGCCAGCCGTGGCCGTGGCGCCCAACTGAACGGTCGCCGCCTGCGCGTCAGCGGCCGCACCAGCCTGGACGGCGCCCTGCTGGGCACCGGCTTCCCGTTCCGTGACGACCAGATGGACAACCTGGAAAACTACCTGGGCATGTTCCGCGCCCTGGTTGGCCAGACCGCCGGCATCCGCCGCGCCGGTGCCGCCAGCCTGGACCTGGCGTATGTGGCCGCTGGTCGTTTTGATGCGTTCTGGGAGTCGGGCCTGTCCGAGTGGGACATGGCCGCAGGCGCCCTGCTGATTCAAGAAGCCGGCGGCCTGGTGAGCGACTTCACCGGCGGTCACGACTTCCTGGAGAAGGGTCACGTGGTTGCAGGCAACACCAAATGCTTCAAGGCAGTCCTGACGGCGATCCAGCCACACCTGCCGGCTTCACTGAAGCGTTAAGCGAGCGAGCACAAAAAAGCACCCCAAGGGGTGCTTTTTTATGCCTGGGATTTGGGCATGCCTCGATTTCAGCGACAACACAAATCAACTGTGGGAGCGGGCTTGACCGCGATAGCGGAAGGCCAGGTTAGATACATCTGACTGATCCACCGCCATCGCGGGCAAGCCCGCTCCCACATTTTGAGCTGCGCCAGGCTTGGTATTACTGCTGATTCTGGCCGAGGATCAGGCGACCTTCCTTATCCACTGGAATCTGGCTACCCGGATCACGCTCCATGCGCACCGACCCTTCCTTGCCATCCAGGTTGTAACGCACGTCATACCCGACCACCTTGTCGCTGATGTCGTTGACGGTGTTACAGCGCGTCTGGGTGGTGGTGTAGGTATCACGGTTCTGCATGCCTTCCTGAACCTTGTTACCGGCATAACCACCACCGACTGCGCCGGCTACGGTGGCAATCTTCTTGCCTGTACCGCCGCCGATCTGGTTGCCGAGCAGGCCGCCTGCCAGGGCGCCGACTACCGTGCCGGCGATTTGATGCTGATCCTGCACCGGACGCTGCCGGGTCACGGTGACGTCCTTGCAGACCTCACGGGGGGTTTTGATCTGGGTCTTGACCGGCTGCACTGCCAGCACTTGCGCATACTCAGGGCCGCTTTTTACCAGGCTGTAGGTGGCGACAGCGCCCCCGGCAGTCACACCGACAGCACCCAATACCGCACCAACCAGTAACGACTTGTTCACGTGAACCTCCTGACCATCACAAGCGGACTGAAACGTCCGCGCTATACCCAGCCTTGGAGCAATAAAAAAGGCGCGAGTTCAATACTCGCGCCTTCTTTGTAACAGCCGATCAACAAACACCCATCAAGGGCGGTCGTCGACCTCCTTGTCTGTCGCCACAGGCGGGATCAGATCCTCGCTGTTGAGGTTCAGCCAGATCAGCACCACGTTGGCGATGTAGATCGACGAGTAGGTCCCCGCCAGAACGCCGATAAACAGCGCCAGGGAGAAGCCCCACAGGTTGTCGCCACCGAAGATCATCAGCGCGGCAATCGCCAGCAAGGTGGAGATCGAGGTCGCCATGGTGCGCAACAGGGTCTGGGTGGTGGAGATGTTGATATTCTCGATCAACGTCGCCTTGCGCAGTACCCGGAAGTTCTCGCGAACCCGGTCGAATACCACGATGGTGTCGTTGAGGGAGTAACCAATGATCGCCAGCACTGCCGCCAATACCGTCAGGTCGAAGGTAATCTGGAAGTACGACAGGATACCTACCGTCACGATCACGTCGTGGATCAGCGAGACAATCGCACCAACGCCGAACTTCCACTGAAAGCGGAATGCCAGGTAGATCATGATGCCGGCCAGCGCCATCAGCATGCCGAGGCCGCCCTGGTCGCGCAGCTCTTCGCCGACCTGCGGGCCAACGAACTCGACGCGCTTGACCGCCGCCGGGTTATCGCCACCGACCTTGAGCAAGGCCTCGGCCACTTGATGACCCAGTTGCGGGTCTTCGCCGGGCATACGCACCAGCAGGTCGGTGGTCGCACCAAAGCTCTGCACGACCGCCTCGTTATAACCAGCTGCGTTCAGTTGGGCACGCACCTTGGTGACGTCAGCCGGCTTCTCGTAGGTCAGCTCGATGAGCGTACCACCGGTGAAATCCAGACCGTAGTTCAGGCCCTTATGGAACCAGCTGAACAACGCCAGGACGGTAAGGAGCACAGTGACGCCGAACGCAACGTTGCGAACGCCCATGAAGTTGATTGTACGTAACATGGCAGCCCCTTAAATCCACAACTTCTTGAAGTCACGCCCGCCAAAGATCAGGTTGACCATTGCGCGGGTCACCATGATGGCCGTGAACATCGAGGTAAAGATACCGAGGGACATGGTCACCGCAAAACCCTTGACCGGGCCGGTGCCCATGGCAAAGAGAATCCCGCCGACCAGCAATGTGGTCAGGTTGGAGTCGAGAATCGCGGTAAATGCCCGGCCGAAACCTTCGTTGATTGCCCGCTGTACGCTCATGCCCGCCGCGATCTCTTCACGAATCCGCGAGAAGATCAGCACGTTGGCGTCCACCGCCATCCCCATGGTAAGTACGATACCGGCGATACCCGGCAGGGTCAGTGTAGCCCCCAGCAGCGACATCAGGGCCAGCAACAGCACCATGTTCACCGCCAGCGCAACCGTGGCAATCACGCCGAAGAAGCGGTAGATGGCGATGATAAACAGCGATACGAACAGCATGCCCCACAGGGAAGCATCGATACCCTTGGTGATGTTGTCTGCACCCAGGCTCGGACCGATGGTGCGCTCCTCGGCGAAGTACATCGGCGCCGCCAGGCCACCGGCACGCAACAGCAGCGCCAGCTCGGAAGACTCACCCTGGCCGTTCAGGCCGGTGATACGGAACTGGGCCCCCAGCGGCGACTGGATGGTCGCCAGGCTGATGATCTTCTTCTCTTCCTTGAAGGTCTGCACCGGCACGTCTTTCTCGACGCCGTTGACCATCTGCTTGACGTAGGTGGTCACCGGACGTTGCTCGATGAAGATCACCGCCATGCTGCGACCGACGTTGCTGCGGGTGGCGCGGTTCATCAGTTCGCCGCCGTGACCATCCAGACGGATGTTCACTTCGGGAGAACCCTGTTGCGAGTCAAAACCCGCCTTGGCATCAGTTACCTGATCGCCCGTGATGATCAAGCCACGCTCGATCAACGCTGGAGGACGGTTGCCTTCACGGAACTCAAACTCCTCGCTCGTCGCACGGGAAGCCCCCGGCTCGGCGGCCAGGCGGAACTCAAGGTTGGCGGTCTTGCCCAGGATGCGCTTGGCTTCAGCGGTGTCCTGCACGCCTGGCAGCTCAACCACGATGCGGTTGGCGCCCTGGCGCTGGACCAGCGGCTCGGCCACACCCAGCTCGTTGACGCGGTTACGTACCGTGGTCAAGTTCTGCTTGATGGAGTATTCACGGATTTCCGCCAGCTTGGCCGGGGTCATCGCCAGACGCAGCACCGGCTGACCATTGAGGTCGGCGGGCACAATGTCGAAATCGGTAAAGCTCTTGCGAACCAGGGCGCGGGCCTGTTCACGGGTGGCTTCGTCAGCAAAGCCCAGCTGGATGGCGCCGTTGAGCTGCGGCAGGCTGCGATAACGCAGGCGCTCTTTGCGCAACAGGCTCTTCACATCGCCTTCGTAGACTTTCATACGTGCGTCGAGGGCTTTATCCATGTCCACTTCCAGCAGGAAGTGCACACCACCGGACAAGTCCAGACCCAGCTTCATCGGGTGCGCGCCGAGGCTGCGCAGCCATTGCGGGGTGGTTTGTGCCAGGTTCAGTGCGACCACATAGTCATCACCCAACACCTTGCGCACAACATCCTTGGCTGGCAACTGGTCTTCTTGCTTGGCCAGGCGCAACAGGCCGCCCTTGCCGTTGGCCGTCAGGCTGGAAGCCTTGACCGTCAAACCGGCTTCGGTGAGCGCCTTGCTCGCACGCTCCAGATCGGCATCGGTCACTTGCAACGACGTGCTAGCGCCGCTGATCTGGATCGCCGGGTCATCTGGATAAAGATTGGGAGCGGAATAAATAAAACCGATCGCCAGCACCGCCAGGATCAGTACGTATTTCCACAGAGGGTATTTGTTCAGCATCACGCCGCCCGCTTATGACGCGGGGCGCCTTGCGCGCCCCGTCGATTGGTAAAAGTTGTTACTCAGATCGCTTTGAGCGTGCCTTTTGGCAGCGTGGCGGCGATGGCGCCCTTCTGGAACTTCATTTCAACGGTGTCGGAGACTTCCAGTACCACGAAAGCATCGGAAACCTTGGTGATCTTGCCAGCGATACCGCCGGTGGTGACCACTTCGTCGCCTTTTTGCAGGCTGCCCAGCAGGTTTTTCTGCTCTTTGGCGCGCTTGGCCTGTGGGCGCCAGATCATCAGGTAGAAGATGACCAGGAAGCCGACCAGGAAAATCCACTCGAAACCACCGCCCATAGGACCGGCAGCGGCCGGTGCAGCGGCGTCAGCCATAGCGTTAGAGATAAAAAAGCTCATTTAGCACTCCAGTTGCAAATAGTGAATCTTAGGGTCGGGAAACTCAGTCCAAGGGCGGCACGGGCAGCCCGCGCTTGGCATAGAAGGCATCGACAAAGGCGGCCAATGTACCCTGTTGAATAGCCTCGCGCAAACCAGCCATCAGGACTTGGTAGTGACGCAAATTGTGGATGGTATTCAACATGCTACCCAGCATTTCCCCGCATTTGTCCAGATGGTGCAGATAAGCACGGGAGAAGTTCTGGCAGGTGTAGCAATCACAGGTGGGATCCAGCGGCGAATCATCATGGCGATGGAACGCGTTACGGATCTTCAGCACGCCTGTATCAATGAACAGATGCCCATTGCGGGCATTACGGGTTGGCATCACGCAATCGAACATGTCCACACCGCGGCGCACACCCTCTACGAGATCTTCTGGTTTGCCAACGCCCATAAGGTAACGAGGTTTGTCAGAAGGCATCAACCCCGGCAAGTAGTCCAGCACCTTGATCATCTCGTGCTTGGGCTCGCCCACCGACAACCCGCCAATGGCCAGGCCATCGAAGCCGATCTTGTCCAGGCCTTCCAGCGAGCGCTTGCGCAGGCTTTCATGCATACCGCCCTGGACAATACCGAACAGTGCGGCGGTGTTGTCGCCATGGGCATTCTTCGAGCGCTGGGCCCAGCGCAACGACAGCTCCATGGAGATCCGCGCCACGTCTTCATCGGCCGGGTACGGCGTGCACTCGTCAAAAATCATCACGATATCGGAGCCCAGGTCACGCTGGACCTGCATTGACTCTTCCGGGCCCATGAACACCTTGGAACCGTCCACCGGCGAGGCGAAGGTCACGCCCTCCTCCTTGATTTTGCGCATGGCACCCAGGCTGAACACCTGGAAACCACCAGAGTCGGTGAGGATCGGGCCTTGCCACTTCATGAAGTCATGCAGGTCGCCATGCTTCTTGATCACTTCGGTGCCCGGGCGCAGCCACAGGTGGAAGGTGTTGCCGAGGATGATCTCGGCGCCGGTGGCCACGATGTCGCGCGGCAGCATGCCCTTGACCGTGCCGTAGGTGCCGACCGGCATGAACGCCGGGGTCTCCACGGTGCCACGGGGGAAGGTCAGGCGCCCGCGCCGGGCTTTGCCGTCAGTGGCCAATAATTCAAACGACATACGACTCATAGTTGTTCCTCTGGGCCGCGCGGCGCCGGATTACGGGTGATAAACATCGCATCACCGTAGCTGAAAAAACGGTATTCCTGCTCGATGGCGGCTTTATAGGCGGCCATGGCTTCGGGATACCCTGCGAAGGCCGACACCAGCATCAACAGCGTGGACTCCGGCAAATGGAAATTGGTCACCAGGGCATCGACCACATGAAACGGCCGGCCCGGGTAGATAAAGATATCGGTGTCGCCACTGAACGGCTTGAGTACGCCATCACGCGCCGCACCCTCCAGGGAACGCACGCTGGTGGTGCCCACCGCGACCACCCTCCCACCGCGCGCCTTGCACGCGTTGACCGCATCCACCACGGCCTGGCTGACTTCCAGCCATTCGCTATGCATATGGTGATCTTCGATGTTATCCACACGCACCGGCTGAAACGTCCCGGCCCCCACGTGCAGGGTCACATAGGCGGTTTCGACCCCCTTGGCGGCAATCGAGTCCAGCAGCGGCTGGTCGAAATGCAGCCCGGCCGTCGGCGCGGCTACGGCGCCGAGGCGCTCGGAGTACACCGTCTGGTAGCGCTCGCGGTCCGAGTCTTCGTCAGGGCGGTCTATATAAGGAGGCAACGGCATATGGCCGACACGCTCCAGCAGCGGCAACACGTCTTCGGCAAACTTGAGCTCGAACAACGCATCATGGCGCGCCACCATCTCGGCTTCGCCACCGCCATCGATCAGGATCTGCGAACCCGGCTTGGGCGACTTGCTGGAGCGCACATGGGCCAGCACGCGATGGGTGTCCAGCACCCGCTCCACGAGGATTTCCAGCTTGCCGCCGGACGCTTTCTGGCCAAACAGCCGCGCCGGAATCACCCGGGTATTGTTGAAGACCATCAAGTCGCCCGGGCGTAAATGCTCAAGCAAATCAGTGAATTGACGGTGTGCAAGGGCACCGCTGACCCCGTCCAGGGTCAACAGTCGGCTGGCGCGACGCTCGGCCAAAGGGTGGCGGGCGATCAGCGAATCCGGGAGTTCAAAAGTAAAGTCAGCAACGCGCATGATGGGGTTCGTCTAGCAGGGCCGGGAAGTCTAGCGGAAATAGTGAAAATAGACCATGAAACGTGATTGACCAACGGTAATCACCTCTCTATACTTCGCCGCCATTGAGCCCTGATGGCGGAATTGGTAGACGCGGCGGATTCAAAATCCGTTTTCGAAAGGAGTGGGAGTTCGAGTCTCCCTCGGGGCACCATCTTAAAAAAAGACCTTGAAATTCAAGGTCTTTTTTTTCGCCTGTAGAAAAGTGATCATCGCCCACCGCACCCGACACTCGAGGAACCAGGACCATGGAATTGACACTCGAAGCCGTTGCTCTGTTCGCCCTCAAGCTGGTGCATGAGACCGAAGACGGCAGCCCGATTCTGCGGGACGATCTGGTCATGGATGGGTATGAGCGGGAGGTGTTTGGGTTGTTGGTGCGCCAGGAAAATCTGACGGCTATTCAACTCAAGCTCAATGAGTGCATTGACCAGGCACTGAACGCCGTGGGTGGTGCCGAGACCGTGCTGGGCCGTGAGCTGCAAAAACTGTCCGCGGACGTGCAAAACGTCACTGACCTCAACGGCCTGCAAGTACCGCTAACCACCCTCAAGGACTACTTGAAAGACATCCAGTGACTCGGTAACCAGCATCACAGCCAGATACACCATCAGTATCGCCACGCCTGCATCCAGGCAACGCCAGACCACCGACGACCGAAACAACTCCGTCAACCGTTGACAGCCTAGCGCCAACGCTACAAACCACAGTAACGAAGCCGTCATCGCCCCTGTCGCAAACAGCATTTGCTGACCAACGGGCTTGGCGGCACCGATAGAGCCGATTAGCACCACAGTGTCTAGCCAGGCGTAAGGGTTGGCAAACCCGAGAACCATCGCACTGCGCAGCAACCCCCGTTGTGAGCTACCGCCCCGGGTATCCGGCATCGACTGATTGCGCACGCACGCCATCAAACGCTGCCCGCCAAACCACAACAGATACCCCGCGCCCGACAGCAACAGGAGAGCCACCACACTCGGCTGGCTGCCGAGCAAAGAGCCTAATCCCGTGATGCCGAGGGCGATAAGGATAACGTCGGATACCACACAGACCGCGACCACACTCCAGACTGGGCCACGGCTGACACCTTGGCGTATGACCAAGGTGTCTTTCGGGCCGGGGGCGGCGAACAGTCCGATGCCCAAGAGCAAGCCTTCTAGATAGAGGGCACTGAAGTAAGGAGACATGAAGTGTTCAATCCCGCCGTAATATCAAAGCAGCTGAATAGGTTGATTACCGAAGCTGGTGTGGCGTGCATTTACGGTGCGGTTCAAGTTGATTGCCTGACGACGACAAAATCCCGTTAGCACCTGGTCGGGGCAAGGGTTGACGAAATAAATCAACGAGCTTCTGGCAACTGGCTTCCGAGGCGTCAGAACCGCGTGATAGGCCGCAGGAATCGCATAATCAGAAAGTTCTGTAAGCAATGAGCCAGCCAATACGGCGACCTCACTTTCCAGCAGACGTACAGGCTCCAATAAACCCCCTCTAACCAATACAAGCCCTTCGCGGTTTGGCTTGATAAAAGAAAGCAAATGACCATCTTCATGAGGGTCCTGGGCAAACCGACGATCACTGCTTGCAGCCTGAGCGTCATAGACACAGAGTTGCATGTACGATGCCAACCGCATCGAGGCTAATGGTGGGACTCCAAACTCCGCACAGATCCCATCCATGAGCTCCTGGGCCAACTCGCTGATCTGTCGCTCGAAAGTATCCACGGCAGAGAAGAAATCACTTCGGATGAATTCAAACGCTGTTCTTTTTGAAGCATGCACAGGCCAATAACAGAACCGCTCACACAAGTCAGGGTGTTCCTCCGAAAGTGAATACTCCGCACCAAATGGGAAGAACCCATCAGTATCTTGAACGAAGGAAAATGAAGCCTTGGTGGCTTGAGAGATTGCTGAGTATCCATGAACAATTTTTCTGTAGTCCTGCAGCATCGCGTCAGATATTTGCAGGGTGCCAAACCCCGATCGAGCAATAGATTCACAGCATGTTTTTATGTGAGTCATAGCTATATCCAAGATTGATGTAAAGGAATGCAACAAACACCAGGTTCGCAAGCATGCGAGAAACTACGACACTGGATATGGGTGACCATCGGGATAACCTATCCATGCCCTTCACAACATCGCCAGCAGGTTGCCAGTCTGCATTGCGCGAAACACGTAGCGGCGAGCAGGTTGTCCTTTTTGGCGGACAAGATAGCGATCGCCACCAAGGATTGGAGATCAATAACTGAAGATGAATATAAAAACACGCGACACACTCCGAGCATTAATTGTGAGGCGTAGCCGGGAGCTGGGTAAGCCCATGACGACTCTGGCCAAGGAGTCCGGCATCTCCAGAACTTATCTCTATGGCCTCGCAGGGGGTGTCTCTCAAGACCCTTCGGTACGCACACTGATCAAGCTGGCCAAGGCGCTGCAGGTATCACCGCTATTGCTGTTCCGCTACTTCGCCGACCTCACGGGAGCTCCTGCCGATAGCTACTCAACGGCCAGCACCAATCGAGCGATTGGCCTTAATGACCCATGCGATATCGCCGTGTTCAACGCAGATGTCACTACACCTGATCAAACCGTCGTGCTGCCTGGGGAGGTCTTTCAAAAAACCTGGGAAATCCAGAACCTGGGCACCCGGCCCTGGCGCGGGCGCCGACTGGTACGGGTAGACGGCGAATACGTCATCGCCCGGCGCAGCGAAACGGGTACGCCCTTGGAGGTGGTGATGGACACACACCTGCGTTGCCTCAGCAACGAAATCCCCATCGCCGAAACACTGCCCGGCCAACCGGTGCACCTCAGCGTAGAGTTCGCCGCCCCGAGGGAGACCTGCACTGTCACTTCAATCTGGCGAATCGAGGATGCACAAGGCCACCCCTGCTATGAACCCGCCTTCATCCTGCATGTGATCGTCAACGTTATGGCACGCTGAACATGTAACCACCCCGACCGTCCAACCACTGTAGGAACGAGCTTGCTCGATAAAAGTCGCCAACGATAACGCACCCTCCCCACCACAAGGACCACCCAATGATCGACTTCAACAACAAAGGCTTCTTCAAGCTCAAGCAAAACAATGAATACGCCGAACGCGTTGCCTCCCTGCTGCTCGATGACGAACACGTGGTCGATGCCTACAAAGCCATGCGCGACGGGGTGGTATTCACCAACAAGCGCATCATCGCCGTGAACGTGCAAGGCATCACCGGCAGCAAGAAAGACTTCACCTCCCTGCCCTACAAAAACATCGTCGCGTACTCGGTGGAAACTTCCGGCACGTTCGACCTGGATTCGGAGCTGGAGATCTACTTTTCGTCGCTGGGCAAAGTGAAGTTCGAGTTCACGGGCAAGACCTCGATGGTGGAAATCTCCAGGCTGATTTCCAAGCACCTGCTGGGTTGATCGGCCGGTAAAAACCAAGGTCGTTTTACCGCAGGCGGTGCTGACTCAACGGGTGTACGCCATCAAATGTGGGAGCTGGCTTGCCTGCGATTTGCCAGGCAGGTGAAATGATTTGAATCCAGCGCGCGCCTTCTAGACAATCCCCACCTTTGGCTCGAAAGGATGCGTGCAATGAAGTTTGAAGGGACTTTCCAATACATGGGCAATCACGGGATCGTGTTCAACGTCTCGCAGATCACCCTCACCGACAGCGAACGCGGACGCCTGGGCGAGCTGCATTTTGGTGAAGCGAAAAGCGCCCACTATGAGGTCAACCGCAAGGTCGTCGAGGTGTACGACAAGATGCTGGCCAAGAACCTGCCGTGCCTGATGATGATCGGTATCTCCAAGCCGCTGACCCGGCAACAGGGCGATGTTCTCAATGCCCAACGCACCAAGATCGCTAACCTCGCGGCCTCGGCCTTCGCTGGCGCCACCTCTTATGTCGCCTCCCCCTACGTGGGTGCCCCTGTCGGCGCCGGTGTGCGCATGTATGTGAATGAAACCCTGCCCACCTATCATGCAGGCGACGTACTGGTCAGCATCGAGGCGCAGGTGAATGGCGGCATCGGCCCGCAACGTACCGCCTCGACCCTGATCATCAAGACCTGACGGGAGAAACACATGTCTGACATTACCCAACTGGTCATTGCCCTGGTGTTGTTCTTTCTGCTCGATCGGTTTCTTAAGTCGTACCCGCTTCGCAAATGGCTAGGGATGCTGCTGGTAGCGATTGGGGCGGTCGGCTGCGTGGCTGCGAGCCAAATCCGTTTATTTGGGTTTGACCTGGGGCTGCTGTCGATCTTTGCCGTTGCATTGGGGGTGGGGTTGTTCCTCAAGCGGCGGCGGTTCGAGCAGATGGGGTGAAGGTGGCAGGAACTTCCGTTGATTAGCGCCCAAAAGCCTCTTTCCCTAAGGTTTTTTACCGCAGGCGGTGCTGACTCAGCAGGTGTATGCAATTAAATGTGGGAGCTTGCCTGTACGCAAATTTCAGGAGCAGAAAAACGACTCTCCACCAGCAAGCAGTACTTCCCGCATCAAATCTGGACTACAGACCATGGCGGTAACTACCCAAGCCCTTTCACACATCCCGCACCGGCCGTGCAATCACACACAGATCATCCCCCAAAGGTTTGACGCTGGTGAATTCAAGCTTCACTGCGTCCCCCAGGTGGTCAATCGGCCAGTCCAGCGCCGGCTTGGCCGTGGAGCCCAGAAACTTGGCCGCGATATGGAATATGTATTCATCCACTAGGTTCAAGCGCGCAAACGCCGCCACCAGCCGCGAACCGGCTTCGATCAGCACCTCATTTGTGCCACGGCTTGCCAAGGTCTTGAGCAATGCTTCAAGCGGCACCTGCCCGTCGACCGCATCAAACATCAGTAACTCCTGGCCCTCGCCCGGATCGGTCAGCGAGGTCGAGGTGGTTGCCACCAACGCCGGGCCGGCGCTAAAAAAGGCGGCGTCCTGGGGCACTCGCCTTTGGCTGTCGATCAGCACGCGCAGGGGTGGGCGTTCCATGGCCAGGCAGGCCTGGGACTCTTCCAGTTGCAACTCGGCCTTGCGCACCGTCAGTCGTGCCTGGTCCCGCAGGGCCGTGTCGGCGCCGGTGATAACGGCACTCGACTGCGCCCGTAGGCGCTGGGTTTCTGCCCGCGCCACCGGCCCTGTGATCCACTGGCTTTCACCGCTGTGCATGGCGGTTCGGCCATCCAGGCTGATGCCCATTTTCACCCGCACCAGCGGCAGGCCGGTGACCATGCGTTTGATAAACCCTCGATTGAGCTGCCGGGCCTGTTGCTCCAGCAGGCCGAATGCGACGCTGATGCCAGCAGCACGCAGGCGCCTGACCCCCTGGCCTGCGACCTGCGGGTTAGGGTCGACCATGGCGATCACCACCTGTTTCACCCCGGCGTTGATCAGGGCATCGGCACAGGGCGGCGTGGAGCCGAAGTGGCAGCAAGGCTCCAGCGTCACATAAGCCGTCGCCCCGGCAGCAGCGGCGCCCGCCTGGCGCAGCGCATGCACTTCAGCATGGGCGTGCCCGGCCCTGACATGCCAGCCCTCGCCGACAATGCGCCCCTGATTGACAATCACGCAGCCGACCCGAGGATTGGGGCTGGTGGAATACAGGCCCAGTTGCGCCAGTTCAATTGCCCTTTGCATACAGTCAATCGGGTTCATGGGTTCCTCACTCGCTGAGCGCTGCATCTTGGCTGAGGGGCAGGCGGGACAGGCCGACACAGGGGCCAAGGGACGGCGTGTAGTCGTCCAAAAGCAATACGTGTTTCAACGCGTCCACCAGCCTGTCGTTCTGCTCGCGATTCCTGGAGGAGATGCGCAGGTATCGATCGGCGTCATCCATCACTTTGCCGCTGCATTCCTTGATGAAAATACTGAAGTCATCAACCAGTAATGCCGCCAGTTCCGGGGCCGATGGGTAGCCCGGCTTCAACCGGCACAACACAAAATTGCTGGCGGTAGCGAACACCTCGAGGGCCTCGATTTCACGCAACTGCGCAACCAGCCCATCCGTCTCGCGCCGCACCTGGGCGCAACTGGCGGCATACTCTTTACGATATTGCGGCAGGTTGAGCATGAACTCCTCGGCAAAACCATTGATGTTCCAGATCGGCAGCTCCTTGCGTAGCGCGTTCAGCCAGTCCTGGTCCGCACTCGCCGCGTAACCCAGCCGTAGGCCGCCAATACCGAAGGTTTTGCTCATGCTTCGCAGCACGATGACTCTTGGCCAAGCCAGAAGGTCATGGAGCAACGATTGATCCCGTGCATCGCCGGCAAAATCGAGAAATGACTCGTCCACAATCAGATAAGGCGCCTGACCCTGGGTACGTCTGTAGAGTTCCAGGATCGTGTCCCTGGAAATCAGCCCGCCTGTGGGATTATTCGGCGTCACCAGCACAATCGCCTCCGGCTGCTGCTGTTCGATAACGCGCAGCGTCTGCTCGATATCCAGCGCAAACTGATTGTGTGCTGTCAGCCTGATCGTCGTGACACGCTCCACGGGGAAGGCATTGGCGAACTCGTTGAACGACGGCTCGAACACCAGCACATTGCCGGAAAAAATCCTGGGCAACAGGCGAATGATTTCCGAGACGCCATTGGCAATCACCAGGTTGTCGACAGGCACCCCGAGGAAGTCCGACAAGAGCGGCAGACTTGCACCTGACGAGGCCGGATAGTTGAGGGCAATATCAGCAAAGCGATCAACCATCAGCTTCTTCAGGCCCGCAGGCGGAAAGTGCAAGTTATAGATCAGGGCGTGGTCGGTCACCGGAAAACGCCAATAGCCCCCATGCTGACTGGAAAGCAGCGCATGCTTGTGCTCGGAAAACTGATAGGACGCGATACGCAGGTCATACAAGTTATCTATTTCAATCCAGGTGCCTGGATCTACTTCAATGGCCCTGAACCCCACGCCTTGCGCACATGCGGTTTTAAAGGTCACTTCGTAGTAATCATTCACTCGACCATTTTTTACATTTCGGGCAAGTTCGCCGATTAAATAGTTTTTGCAAAAGTCGGCCGACAAATAATAGAGATTGGCCGTCTTAAGTGGCCTGTCGGCGGTCAGATGATCATCGCTTTTGCTGCTGCCAAACTGGCGGATCAACCCATGGGCATCCACTTCGGCAAAGGTGCCTTCCATCAGGGGCGTGAGCGGTGACACCACCGCCAGGCATTCGCCGGCGCTGCGTGCGTCCAATGCCGTGATCACCGAAGGCCGAAAGAAGATATCACCCTCCAGCAACGTGACCCCCTCTTCGCCTGCCAGTTCATGGGAGGCCAGAAACAACGAATACAGGTTATTGGTCGTGGCCCATTGCGTGTTTTCGATAAACCGTACCGTCACCGGTAGTTCCAGCGCTGCGACACTGGCTTGTATCTTTATGCCTTTATAACCGATCACTACAACAACTTCCTGATAACCCGCTTCAACAAGAATATTGAGCGCATTAGCCAGGATACTAAGACCATTGACTTCGGTCAGTGGCTTGGGAATAGAGTCAGAGGCCCGTCCAAGACGAGACCCCATGCCTGCGGCAAGGACAATAGCTTTTTTCATGATAGTTCACCTATTGCAGAGCAAAAGCGAAGTACTGAACTGTTGACATCCTGCAAGCAAACTACGGTCAGGACTATCAACAAAGATAGCCTGGATTCAGGCCCGGGTTTTTACCGCACACCGGAAGTCACTCAGGGTCACTTTCTCGGCATCCAGGTCCACTTCATACCGATGATCAAACCCTTTGGCCGCATGGCTATTCCATTCACTTCCATACGCCCGCTCCAAGTAACGCCTGGAGGCCAGCGCTTCAGGGGCTGGCAAGTCGAGGTGTCCAAACCGTGTAGCGCCTCGGGAGTGCCAATCTTCCACGCTCAGGTACTCACGGGGCCAATTTGCCAAGGCCAGGGGGCTGGTATAACGAAGTTGCCCATCCAGTTCGGACAATGGAAAGATATCCACCGAGGGATATAAGTAATCGCGATTATTCTCTTGCGGCATGGAGATACCCGCCGTCGAAAACACCTTGTACCCGCCCCACAGTTCCCAGGGTTGTTGACTGAGGCGATAACCCCGCTCTGCAAATTGCGGCGCCAGAGCAAAGAACTTTTCGGTGTCGGCCTCAAGAATATAGAGATCCGCGTCATCGTCCCAAGGGATCAAGCCGGTATGCCGCACGGCTCCCAACAAAGTACCCGCCGCCAGGCAATATTCGAGCCCATTGGCGCTGAACACTTCGTCGATGACTTCAAGCCCCTCATAGATTTGATCGACAAACGCCTGGGGGGTCTTTCCAAGTTTCGCTTGACTCATATCCCTTTCCTTTTGGCAGACAATGCGCGGGTGAAGACCGTAGTGGCTTGCTCTGAAACTATTTCAAAACCCAATTCATCCAGGCATTGTGCAAGTTGTTCCCGGCCATAAACTCTCGCGCCGCAATTAACCAGCATATCCAGCGACATCAATGCTCCCACTTTCGTCTGGGTATCGAACTCATTGATCACCAGCACGCCATCACGTGCCAGGCCATGGCACATATTCGCCAGAATCTGTTTCGCCTCGGGCTCGTCAAACCCCATCAACAGGCGCGAAGTGACAATACAGTCAGCCTCCACCTCCAACTTGCCGAGCACAATGTCATGGGCCAGGAAGTTCACATCGAAGTGTTTGTAGTCACTCAGGTTGCCCTTGGCGATTTCCAGGGTGTTCGCAAAATCCACCAGCGTGTATTTGAGATCTGTCGCGGTTGCCAGTAACTGCTCAATCAACAACCCCGGGCCGCTGCCCACATCCACGATATGCCGCGGTTCGTGGGCGAGCAGTACTTGGGCCAAGCGCACATTCATATCGCCGACCCCCTGTTGCATGGCCGCCGCAAAGTTGCTCTGGCGGTCATAGGCAAACGCCGTGTCCTGCCCTGGACGGAAGAAATCCTCTGCCACCGACCAGTTCGACCAATGATTGGCGTCCAGCAACAGCAAATTGGCGATCGATCCCTCGGTATCCCGACGCAGCGTGGCCCGAAGGTCCTGCGCGACGCGATAGCGCAGGCCTTGTTTGTTCAGGATATTGAGTTGCACCAGTGTTTCCACAAGGATCGTTGTAGAGACACGATGCAGTTCCAGCCGGCCAACCAGTTCATCCAGCGTCAGATCTTCCTGGCACAGTTCCTCGAACAGGCCAGCCTGTACTGCAAACATGACGGCACGTGCCGCCCTGAAGTTAAACACTAACTGGTGAAGTTCTTGTGGTTTCATCGTCGCCCCGCCCAATAAGGATTACATGCCGTAAGTGATCGCCGCCCCCACCCCCAACAGGTCGGCACGAACAGCCGACAGTTGGCGTGCGTATAACTCCAGCATGTGGACACAGGCACTGATACGCTTGCCCAGGCCGGCATAGGCACGGCTGCTCATATCCGGGCCAAAGTCCTCAACCTCGCGAATAATGAGGTGATCCGGCATGTAGCAGATCTTGGTGTTTTTATAAGTCGTCGCCCGTAGATCCAGTACCGGGTAACTCCCCCCCATGCCGCTGGAGATTGAAACAATCAAGGCCGGCTTGTGTGCCAATACCGGGTACTCGCTGGAAACAAAGAACTCCTTCAATACCGGTGGGGCCATACCCGAATGTTCCGGTACTACAACAATGAAAGCCTCGGCCCGGCCGGCAAGTTCATCACGCTGCGGGCCGGTGGGCTGTGCTGCAAGGTTCAGGACGGTCGGTGTCAATACCGAATAGTCCCGCAGATAGTTTTCCAGGATTCTACTGACCCTTAAACTTTGCGAATCCGTTCTTGGGCTGCCCGCAATAATCAGCACTTCCATAGTTGCCCCCGTCGGTAAATATCAAATAGTTTCCAGTGGCCACTGTTGCGTGCGCCGGGCGCGCTGGGACACCCACACAGCCAGTACGCCTCCCAGCAGGTTCAAGGCCAGCAACATCAGCAGCGCCAGATTGAAATCGTTAAACAGATAGCCCAGCCAATAGCAGCCGGTGTGGAGCACCAGGACGTACAGCGCGTCAACCGCCATGGCGGTCCGGGCTCTTTCAATCGCTGGCAACCCATGGACAGCCAGGTACAGCATGCCCCGGCCGAATACCGTGATCGGGATGATCATCAAGTACGTCACCACAAAGGGCAGCGCGTCGTCATAGCCACCCAACATAAAGCGCGCCACCGGCTGGGCAAAGACAATGAACGGCAGGGCCACGACGGTTTGCCACATCAACACCAGGGCATAGCCGGACTTGAAAATCATCCCCACCTGGTCATGACGCTGTTGAACAAATGCCTTGCTCAACAACACGGTGGTAACCGCAGACACCCCCCAGACGGGAATCATGATCAACGGCTGCAGCTTGGAAATAACCCCCATGGTTGCCACTTCTGCATCCCCCAGTTTCGAGATCAGATAAGTGGCCACGATTCCAGAGATCGGCCAGAAGGTTGCCGTGGAACTGGTTACCCAGGCCAGTCGGGAAATGTTCCCCGCCGCCTTGAGCATCTGGCCCACCCGCAGCTTGCCGGGGCCGCTGACCCGGGTATACCTGACGCCAAAGTAGATGCACACCAGCGCCCCACCGGCCTGTGCCAGCCAGGCGGCATACACCGAACCCACCAGGCCGAAGCCGGCAAAACCGCCCACGCCAAACATCAGCAGGGGATCGAGCACGATGTTCATCAGGCATACCACCGCGACCACCACGGCCTGGGTCTTGAATAACGACAGCCCCCGCAGATACGCCGTGGAAATGGCAAACGTGAGGGTAATGATGAAGCCGTACAGCCACGTCCTTAAATAACCCTCACTTTGCTCATAAACCGGTGGTGCCGCCCCCATCGCACCCAGTACGGCCTCAAGGTTCAGGCCGACGCCCACCAGCACCACGCCATAGACCGCGGCGCCCATCAGCAGGCCCGGCAGCAACACATCGATGACCGTGTTGCCCCCGCCCCTTTCCTGCCCTTTGGACACATGCACACTGATCGCCAGGGCAATGCCCATGGCGATCGTGTTCATCAGCCACATAAAAGGGCTGGCCAGACTCGCTGCCGTCAGTGGTTCATGACCGAGGTGGGCAATGAACACCATGTCGATTGCATTCGCGACCATCAGGGCACTGAACGACAACATGGTGTGCATGGCCTGGCTGTTGATCTCTTTGCTCAACCGCCACCAGTCCTGGGGCATGGACGCTGGCTGTCTCACTCGGCAACCACCCGGAAGCCCACGGCATACAGCGAGGCATAGGGGGTAATGCTCAGCCCGTGCCGCCTGGACACCCGGCAAAGATCGGCAAAACGCCCAAAGCAACCGCCCCGGGTGATTCGATAGGTCGGCCGGTTCTCAGAGATCAAATCGTCCATGACAAAAGGACCATTGGGGTACGCGTCATAATCATTCGAGGTGTATTCCTCGACGTTCCCCCCCATGTCCATCAGGCCGAACGGCGATGCACCCTGTGGGAAAACGCCGACCGGCGTGGTGGCCAACAACCCAAGCTCGGCGGTATTGGCGTTTTCGGTCCGGGCCTCATTGCCCCACGGGTATTCAAACCTCCCGGCACCGGCGGCGTATTCCCATTGCGCCTCGTCAGGCAGGCGCACGGTCCGGCCAGTCCTGGCCGACAGCCAGGTGCAGAACGCATCCGCCGCGCTCGCGCTGACCGAATACACCGGATGGTTGGCGTAGTGCAGAGGAAATGCCCGCAAAGGCCAGGACGTAGGCACTTCGGCATGGGGGCAATCCTGTAAAAACGCCAGGTATTCCAGGTTGGTCACCGGATACTTTGAAATATTGAAGCCCGCCAGGGACACCGTATGCCGGGGTACTTCCTTGAGAATCCAGTCGCGAATAACCCCCACATCGGCATATTCACGCACCACGGCATCGATTTGCGATTCGTCGATACCAATACGTGCCTCGCCTGCGGGAATCGCCACCAAATGATTCAGCGCACCACCGACGATCCTCGGGTCGCCCTTGATCGCCAGCTCCATGCCCAATTGCAAGCGCCGGGACAAGTCTGTCGCTGCCTCAAAGCTGCGCAGTAACGCCGCCGCCTCTGGCGTTTCGCAAAAACGGCTCATCCGCGCCAACGTTTCGAGCAACCCGGTTTGAGGTTGATAAGCCGCAGGTTGCTCACAGGGATCGAGTGGCGAGGTCACCGTACACTTTTCTGCGACAACTACTTTTTCTCGTGCATTCATGGTTGTAAGTCCACGCTGAAAGTTGAATGTCAGCCAAGCTCGACGGCATAAATACGACCGTCATAGGACGACGCCAGGAAGCGCTGTTTGGCGTCATCCCAGGTCAGGGAAGAAATTCCCGCCGCACTGACTTTGCGCACATTGCCCAGCCATTGCCGGGCCGTGCAGTCATAAATATCGACGGTGCCGCCATAACTGCCGGTGGCGATAAAGTTGCCGTCGCTGTTGGACGCAATGCACTTGATAGAGTGGGTATGCCGGCTGGGAATCGTCGCCCTCGGCTCCCCCCATAACTTCAGGGTCAGGTCCCGGGACACCGTGGCAACCCCGTGCGCATAAGAGCAGAGGTCATTCAAGATGCCTTCATGGGCATGGGTGATCTTGTTGACCACCTCGTAAGTGCGGATATCCGTGACCCCGATCTCACCATCGGCACACCCGGTGTACAGGCAGTTGCCATGCAGCGAAATACCCTTGATCGCGTTTTCATGAATCTTGTGGCAGGACACAAACTCCAGGTGTCGGTCATTGATCTTGAAGATGATGATATCGCCGGAATAACTGCCCACAGCCAAGCGTTGTTCACCGTCGAGCTCAAAGTTCATCCCACAGTTGAGGGGCGCGTGGTGGGCATAGGCAACTCGGTTTTTCAGGACATCGAACACTTGTCCGGTCTGCCCGCCACACACCAGGACCGGTCCGCTTTTCAGCACAAAGTTGCACAGCGATTGCGGCCCGCCCATGTCTTTGCCATCGGCCTTCAACAGACCGGCATCGCCAATACTGTAGACAACCCCATCTGCCGCATACACTGAGTTCAAGCTGGCCGAGGGCACAAAACCCTCGAGGTCCCAATGGTTGCGGGCGATATCCCAAATGGCGAACGTCGAGCCAAACGTCGCGAAATAGATTTTGTCGCGGCTCTGAAACTCCGCCGAGCGCGCCCAGATTTCCTTCGGATACTCCGAACGCTTCCACTCCACCAAGGTGTGGCCTTCGATAGACCACAACACCGCAACCCCGTCATACCCCAGGCTCAGCAGGCTATTGTCGAACTTTGACTTCACCAGTTTCTTGACGCTGGAACGGTGCCCCTTGTAGGTACTTAACACCGTATTGCCACTGATGACCTGGAGTTCGCCGTCGTTATTGCCAACGATAAAAACCCCGGCCGAGAGGGTCACCAGGGCGTCCATATCGTGGCCTTCGGTCTCCTTGATCGCCAGGCACTCCCCTGTGGCCGCATCCCAGGCACGAATGGTTCCATCGGTGCCGCAGGACAATAGCTGCTGGCTGTCGGCTGTCCAGTCGAAACTCTCTACCAGGCCGCTATGCCCCTGCATCTTGCAAATGAAGTTGCCGTTTTTATGGTGCACCGACAAACTGCTGTCGTAAGAGCAACTGGCTATTTTTTCACCATCCGGCGAGAACTTGGCCTGCATGACGTCATCGCTGTGGCTGGTCATGACACATTGCAACTTGAACTCAGGCACGCTCCATAGACGGGTCGACCCATCACTGCTGGCCGTCACCAACAGGCTGCCGTCCGGGGAAAAATCGCAATAGTTGGCCAAGTGATCATGCCAGCCGCGCTGCAAGGGTTGGCGTGTTTGGGCATTCCACAAAATAATCTGGTTATCGTAGCCTGCCGTTGCAATGTACTGCTGCCCAAACAATGAGAGACCGCTGATAGGTGCCTGATGCTGAATCATTGAGAAACCTCCGCCTGTGCAGTGAACTGGTGATGGGTGACTTCTATTTTTGCTTTTATATATCCCGCATTATGTTTGCCAATATGCATGGACGTAGATTTGACCTCGGTAATTTCAATACCCAGGTTTCTCAACTGCAGTTCTTTTTCCGGGTTATTCGTCAACAGGATTATCTTCGGGCAGCCCAATGCCTTGAGCATCTGTGCCGCATCAAAGTAATCGCGCAAGTCATCGGCGAAGCCGAGCATATTATTGGCTTCGTAGGTGTCCACACCTGAATGCTGCTGCAATGCATAGGCTTCGAGCTTTTTATATAAACCGATGCCTCGCCCTTCCTGGCGCAGGTAAATCAAATACCCGCCCACTTCGTTAATCAGGCGCAGCGACTCGGAAAGTTGATCGCCACAGTCGCACTTCATGGAGTGAAAGATATCGCCGGTCAAACACTCGGAATGCAACCGAACCAACGGTAATTTATGACCGCCCGCCTTGAACCCACCCAACCGAATAGCAATATGTTCAACAGGATCTTTCAATTCATCGAATGAAATGAAAGTGGCAACCACTTCACTGTCCAACATGAGTGGTATATCGACTTCCTTAATAATCGTAGCCATTTTATTTTTTCCCTGGACGACAGTTATTCGGCAAGGCGATTCGCCCTGCAGCTTTTTATAGGAAGAGTACATACACGCAGACAAACCAAGCCGGGCACAGCACTTCTAATGACTTGAAGTTTCGTACTCTGGATACCGATGCCGACAGATTGTTATGGCCGCCACGCTGCGGCCCCTTAACTACTGCAGCGTAGCGCCACAACAATTCTTGGGTACGCCAAACAGCGCACGTTGAGTCACCGCGCCCAAGTCAATTTCAAGGGCAATCGCTTTTTCCTTGCCAATGGCCCGCACCGGACCCAGCCGGGTGATGACCAGGCCTGCCCGGATCAACATCCGCTCTACCGCAACGGTTGTCACCGTCACATAACGCTGGATATGTTGCTCGATGCCATAGGCAACGATGGCCTTTACAGCCTCCAGGGTAAAATCGGAAAACCCCTTGTTGCCAGGGTATCGAGGTGTCACGGCAAATCGACTGAGCTCCCATACCTGGGACGAAACCGGCGCAGGCCGTCCTTCCAGCAGTTCGGAGAAAGTGTCCCTGAGCATATACGGGCCTGTCGTTGGCAAGATACGCCAGCACCCTTTGATCTCACTGCCTCCACCCTCCTGGATCAGCATGTAGAGAGGCTCCAGTGCGTCATAGCCATCAATTTCCATATCGGCAATGATCGCGACATCCCAGCCCTTACGCTTTTTAAAAACATCTGCGCGCAACCTATGCATGGCGCACAGTTGCTCACTGTCTATTTCATGCCGCCGGCCGATTGTGAAATGCACTGGATTCCCTCCCTGCGATTACTTAAACCTCAATCTATCCACCTTCACCGGACTGTCACACTAGCAGGGTAACCAGTTGCACTGATTTTGGATCCAATGCATGATGGCCGGTTACCCCGCCCCGTGAACCCACCGCCTGGAGGGCTCTGGGGGCGCTAGAGGCTGATCAGCCCGAGCGAAACCGCCTTGACCGCAGCCGCCCGGCGGGACGCAACGCCAAACTTGGTGTTGATGCTCGCAAAGTGATAATTGATATTGGCCTCCGAACAACCACAGATCCTGGAAATATCCCACGAGCTTTTCCCGACGGCACACCACTTGAGAATCTCTTTCTCACGACTTGTCAGGGAAATCACCTTGGCACCATTCAACTTGCCCGCATTGTCCAAAGCACTTTGCAAAATCACGTCTTTAAGAATAGACAGCTTCGAAATCATGGCATTGATATGCCGAGTTGTGCCCGCAATATCCTGGGCATCAACCGCCAGGCTGAAAGTACCGAACTGCCCCTGCGGCCCATGCAGGGGAAATGTAACCCCCCGGGAAAGTCCATAAGCGCTGGCCTCCTCCCGAAACTCACGTTGGCGCGGGGTGCAATACAACGACTCATCCCAGACAACGGGCCGGACGTTTTGAAACGAATAAATCACCACAGGATCAATCGTGGCATAGCGCAATTGATCATATTGATTTCGCCAGGCCATGGGATAGTTGCTGACAATCATCGCCGTACTCAACTCGGCATCATATTTTGGCAACAACCCGATCAGGACCCGGGAAAATCCGTACTTGTCGTTCATTTTTTCAATAGCTGAAAACCACTGCTCCTGGGTTTCCAATTTATTCAATCGCGCAAGCTCATCAATAAAGTCCATTTGATGATCACCTTAGGTATTGTAGTAATTACCCGACCAATTACTGGTGGATTCCTAATAATGATGGCTATAAATACGACTTTAACTTATGGCCAATAGCACCGATGGATCAGCCCTGCCATAGGCAATGCAGATAAGTACCTTGTGATATATGTACTTCTACGAAACACTTGGCATCCATGCACACTCACAGCTCCTGATATAGCCTGATCATTGCGAACCGACGATGAGCAAGCTAGCTGAGGTATACGACCTTCGCAAGCACCCAGGCAATCGACGGTTACCGCTGGACTTTTCAGCGCCACCTGAGGATTCAACAAGACATATGAACCAAGTGACCTTGCCGGTGACGGATAGGCCGGGTTGGATGTTTTTGGGGGACGTGGGATGGGGGGTTATTGCGCCGAGAACGTCTGAAGGTATGCCAGCAGATTCTCGATCTTCTCCTGATCGCTGATCCCCCAGAAAATCATGCGGGTGCCGCTCACCACTTTCTTCGGGTTCTCGATATAGGCCGCGAGGGTTTCCCGCGTCCACACCACGCCCGAATTTTTCATCGCGTCGGAATACTGATAGTCCGCCGTGCTCCCCGCCAGCCGCCCGATCACCCCGTTGAGCTGTGGCCCGAAACCGCCGCGCGCGTTGAGCCCGACACTGTGGCAACCGCCACAGGTCTTGGTGAACAGCCTGGCGCCGGCCTCGGCATCGCCTGCCGCCGCCGCCGAAGTGTTGAAGCACATGGCAGTGAATAAAAGGGTCAGCAAGGCAGCGAGCTTCATCGCGGGCTCCAGGCAGCAAAAGCGCGATTATGCCTGTTGTTTACTGATCCTCGTCCACGTTGTTGAAACGTGCGCGGTTGATCTGCCAAGGCAGGGCGGGCTGCGAGCGGATTTTTTTATGTTTGCCACGGCTGAAAAAGTGCGTTTGCAGTTCCAGGAAGTGCCGGTCGCGCCCGACCGACTCAAAGGTCACGACAAAGAAAATCAACGGCGTGCTGGCCTTGGCCCAGAGTTTGGAAGCCTTTTCGATAGCTTCGGGCAAATGGCCTTTGGTGCTGTAGGACACGAACGTGGAGAACGCCGCCTTTTCATGGCTTTTAAACAGTTTGCTGATTTCATCCACTTTGTCGTTGTGGGACTGGACCCATTCCCATTCGACGTTGGACAGAATGCTCTTGTCTGGGTATTTCAGGACCGCATCCGTGCGCCCGCCCTGTTCAAAATAAGCACGTGCACCGAGCAACTTGGCGCATTGGCGCATTACCAGCCCCACATGAATGGTCCAGCCGGCACGGTTGGTGACGGCATCGACCTCCACCGGAAAATCCTGATACCACAGGCAATTGAACAGGGTGATGAAGTCGCGCTCGATCCGTTTCATTTTTCTTCCTTAAATGTCGACCAGGTAAATAGCAAAGAGCCATCATTCTAAATCAACCGAAGAAAAATCTCGCCCTGCCCCCCGTACAACACTGGGGCACAGCCATTTAATTGCCATCATCCCCGCCCTCTATTTGCATGCGCACTGTCCGACAGCTCGATGAGAACCATGGTGGTCGGTGCCAGTACCTGCTCAGGCCGAATCTTCAGACAGCCAGATAGAGCGCCATCAGGCACAACGGCACCAACACCAGCCCCAGCAGCATCAACACCACCACACTCATGGCGTTGGTCCGGGGCGTGCCGACGTGGCTGACAAAGCCCATGCACAACCGTCGTAGCAGGTCAGCACCTCGAGCAAATTGATAGGCCACGCTGATGGTCAACAGTGAGAGGGTTCCGGTAACCGCGCAGTAGAACAGGATCGGCTCGGGCATGAAGTAACTGGAGATAAGGCCTTCGGACGTGGCGTAGATAAACGTCACGGGCTGAAACAGCGCTATGGAATACAGCACATTGCGCAACGGGTTAAACGCAATCGTCGGTCGCACTTCGTCGGCGGGCAACAAGGCATACAGCTCGTTCGCATCCGACCAGCGAAACCAGTAGACCGCCACGCTGAACAGCAGGTAGGCCAAGGCAATCGTCGCCGAAAAGCACCCCAGGAACCGCCACGAACCAAACCCGCGGCGCGTCCCCACGTTGATGCTCCATTTGGTCAACTGGATGGTCACGCAGTCGATCACAATCGCCACCAGCAGGCCCTTGCCATAGAAGTCCTTGATGGCCTGCAGCACGTTGGGCGGCGGCAGCACATTGAACACGTGCTCGGGATTTTTAAACAAGTAGAGGTCCAGCAGCCACACCGCAAAAAACACCAGCGACACCAGCAAGGTGTACAGCGGGATGCTGATCAACTGGCGCCTGGCCAGGTACGTTTGCCCGAACACGCGCAGGAAGAGGTTGGCCCACAACCGGGCGATCCCGATAAACCGGTCGCGACCCAGACTCATGCCGCTCAAGGTCTGGAGTATTTCCAGGCGGCTTTTTTTGGTGGCCAGCGCGACGGCGGCCAACACCCCGGTGCAGCCAAACACCACGGTGGCAACGACGATCAACGCCCCGATCATTTCTTTCACACTGGCATCCCTTGCTGTGAATGTGCGCGGTGCACATCCTGGCTGATCCCCCGCGCAGTCTGCAAGCCACGGCGGTTTACCCACGCCGTCATGTAATCAAATGACCACCCATCGAATAAAAAACATCCAGTCGAACCTATCCCCCGGCGGGCCACTCCACCTTACTCAACCCAGATGGTGGAGTAAGGATCATGGCTCAGCCATCGATATTGGTATTGGAAGACGACGAGATCATTCGCTCGCTGATGGTGGATGTACTGGAGGAGTTCGGCGCGCGGGTGACCTCATTCCCCTCGGCCGATGAAGGGATGATTTTTCTGGAGAGAACCAGTGATCCGGTGGACCTGATCGTCAGCGATATCCAGATGCCCGGCCTGCTCAACGGGTATGACCTGAGCAGGGTCGTGGCCCACCGCTGGCCATCCTTGCCGGTGGTACTGACCTCGGGCAATACGGTCATGGCCGCACAATTGGGCTGCACCGTGAAATTTTTGCCCAAGCCCTGGAGCACCGAGCGCCTGCTTGACTGTGTGCAGGCCGCGTTGGTGCAGGGCCCCGCCCTGCACTGATCGCGTCGCAACATCGCAGCAATCGAACTTCGCGACAGCGTGGGAGGTCTGTTTTTGAGTAACTGGTAATTTTTCTGACAACAACGTCAGATTTTTCATCATAACCTCTCAGATACAGACGGCAGGGTGTATAGAATCGTTACCCACCCTTCACCCACGTGTCAGCCATGGCCCGCCCTGGTCGACCAGTCCGAGTTATTGCATGCATCAGGCCCATGACGTCGAGGCGCCCTCTCTGCTTGAAGCCTTGCGCTCGGGCACAGCCCTGCTCCATGTGGCCCTGGAAAAACGCTTGCCGTTTTTTTCTGCGCAGTTGGATGCCGACAGGTATCGCCGCTTGCTTGAGGCTTACTATGGTTTCTACCGGCCAATGGAAACCCGGCTCTACGACAGCGCCTTGATTCCAGTCGGATTCGATCAGGCTCTACGTGTGAAAACGCCAACCTTGTGCACCGACCTGACGGCCCTGGGCCTGTCCAACCAGGCGCTTGGCGCCTTGCCCCTCAGCCCTTGCCTGCCACGCCTCGACACCCCAGCCGCCTGCCTGGGTGCGTTGTATGTGCTGGAAGGCGCCACCCTCGGCGGCCAGGTATTGCGCCGGGAGATGGCCCGGCGCCTGGCGCTGGATGCCAGCAATGGCGGCGCCTTTCTCAATGTATACGGCGCCGAGACCGGTCGGCGCTGGAAAGACTTTCTCGACTACCTGGGCCGCATCCCGCTGGACGACATAGGCCGTCGCCAGGCGGTGGACGCGGCCTGCTCGACATTCAGCTGTTTTGAGCAATGGCTCGACAGCCGGGAGGTACTGCTATGAAACCCGAGGATTTTGAAGTACTGCTGGCCAACTGTGCCGACGAGCCCATCCGTTTTCCCGGCGCGATCCAGCCCCACGGCGTGCTGCTGACCCTGCGCGAACCGGACCTGCTGATCATGCAAGTCAGCGCCAACGTCGCCAGCCTGTTCAATCACCTGCCCGAGACCTTGCTCGGCCAGCCACTGGATACGCTGCTGGGCGCAGACAACACCCACGCTGTGCGGCAGATGGCCAGCCAACCCAGCGCTATCGACACTCCGCCGCTGCACGTCACCCTCAACGGTGGCGAGTTTGAAGGCCTGTTGCATCGCCATCAAGGTGTGCTGGTGCTGGAGTTCGAGCCACGCGCCAAGCATTTCCAGCCCAAACCCGTGCAGGGTCGCACCAGTCATCTGGGCAAGATGTTGCAACGCTTGCAGTCGGCGAAAACCCTACAAGCGCTGTACGAAATCAGCGTGAACGAAATCCAGGCCATGACCGGCTATGACCGGGTGCTGATTTACCGCTTTGAAGAGGAAGGCCACGGCCAGGTCATCGCCGAAGCGTCCGCGCCATCCATGGAGCTGTTCAACGGCCTGTTCTTCCCCGCGTCAGACATCCCGGAACAAGCCCGCGAGTTGTACCGCACCAATTGGCTGCGGATCATCCCCAATGCCGACTACGAGCCGGTGCCCCTGCTGCCCAAGCTACGCCCGGACACCGGGCAGCCGCTGGATCTGAGCTTCGCCACCCTGCGCAGCGTGTCGCCGATCCACTGCCAATACATGAAAAACATGGGGGTGCTGTCGTCCATGAGCATCTCGCTGATGAAGGGCGACACCCTGTGGGGCCTGATCAGTTGCGGCAACCGCGAGCCGCTGCATGTGCCCAACGAACTGCGCACCACCTGCCAGACCATCGGCCAGGTGCTGTCATTGCAGATCAGTGCCATGGAGGCCCTGGATATCAGCCGCCAGCGCGAGGAAAAAGTCGAGGCCCTGGGCGTGCTCAACCAGGCGATGGACGCATCATCGAACACAGTATTCGACGGCCTGGCCCAATGCCCGCAAGTACTGATGGACTTGGTGCAGGCCAGTGGCGTGGCGATCATTGAAGGCCAGCAACTGCAACGCTACGGCAACTGCCCGGAGCCTTCGCAGATCCGCGCCTTGCATAAATGGCTGCAGGAAACCGCGCAGCCGGTATTTGTCAGCCACCACCTGGCGGCGGTCTACCCGCCCGCCGCACACTACCCGGCAGTGGCCAGCGGCGTCCTGGCCATAAGTTTGCCCAAGCCGGTGGACAACGGTGTGCTGTGGTTCCGCCCGGAAGTCAAAGAGAGCATCCAGTGGAGCGGCGACCCGAAGAAACCGCTAGCCCTGGAAAACTCCGACGCTGGCCTGCGCCTTCGCCCACGCACCTCGTTTGAAATCTGGAAGGTGGAAATGGCCGGCATCGCCAGCAAGTGGAGCCCCGGCGACCGTTTTGCCGCCAACGACCTGCGCCGCTCGGCCCTGGAAAACGACCTGGCCCGCCAGGTCCTGCGCGAACAACAGGCCGTGCGCGCCCGGGATGAACTGGTGGCGGTGGTGTCCCACGACCTGCGCAACCCGATGACCGTGATCTCGATGCTGTGCGGCATGATGCAAAAGGCGTTCAGCTCTGACGGCACCCACACTTCGCGGCGGATTTCCTCGGCCATCGACACCATGCAGCAAGCCGCCGGGCGCATGAATGTGTTGCTGGAGGATTTGCTCGACACCTCCAAGATCGAAGCCGGCCGCTACACCGTCAGGCCGGTGCCGCTGGATGTCAGCCAGATCTTTGAAGAGGCCTATTCGCTGCTGGCGCCCCTGGCCCTGGAAAAGGGGGTGGACCTGTCGTTCAACGCCGAGCCCGGCCTGCAAATCAATGCCGACCCGGAGCGTTTGTTCCAGGTGCTGTCGAACCTGATCGGCAACGCCATCAAGTTCACCCCGCGCCTGGGCAAGATCGGGATTTCGGCGATGAGCAATGGCGAAGAAATTGTGTTTGCGGTGCGCGACTCCGGCGAAGGCATTGCCCCTGATCAACTGCCCCATGTGTTTGATCGCTATTGGACCCTGGCCGAAAACAACCCCACGGGCAGCGGCCTTGGGCTGTACATCACCCAGGGCATCGTCAAGGCCCACGGCGGGCGGATCGAGGCCGAAAGCGAGCTGGGGCGTGGCAGTGAATTTCGCTTTACCGTGCCCAAGGTGGTGCAGCCTCCACGCTGACCTGGCGGTGTACGCCGGGGCAGCAGGCCCCCCGCATTATCATTGACGATTTCCGTCGGCAAGCCGACTCCTACAGATGGGGCGGCGAGCCGTTTGTTACTTTGACAAAACACCGACATCCACTGCGTTAAGCTATCCAGTCCACCCCCGAACAGAGCCGTGTTTCCATGCTGCAACCCGACACTTTGCCCGCCGTCCTCGCCGGCCCCTTGTTGCGCCGCCTGGAGCCGGGCCGTCTGGTGTTGTGGCTGGTGGGCAGTCGCGCGCTGGCATTGACCTTGCGGTTGCAGTTCAGCCAGGACGGGCAGCCACAGTCCCTGGATATCGCCCTCGACGCCACACAGTGCCAGGTCATTGCCGTGGGCCGCGCAGCGTTTATCCACCTGATCGATGTGTCGCTGGCCACGCCGCTGCCCCAGGACGTGCCCATCCACTATGACCTGCTGCTCAAGGATGGAACCGGTATCGCCCAATGGGCACCGCACCTGCTGTACGCCAATGCCCAGGCCCCGGATTTTATCCTGCACAGCCGTATCCACCAGTTGCTGCACGGCTCTTGCCGCAAACCCCACCATTACGCCGATGAAGGCCTGTTGTGCGCCGATCGCCTGCTGGCCGAGGACCGCAGCCTGGCCCAGCGCCCGGCACTGTTGATGATGAGTGGCGACCAGGTGTATGCCGACGATGTGGCCGGGCCGATGCTGCGTGCCATTCATGGGCTGATTGCGCGCCTGGGCCTGTTCGATGAACACCTCGATGGCGCCGTGGTGGACGACAGCACCAGGCTCTACGGCCACCCCGCCAGCTACTACCATCGCGCCGACCTGTTGCCGGCCCTGGAGAGCAACGAGACCCTGCGCGAACGCTTTTTTGGCGGGGTGAAAAAACCGATCTTCACCAGCAGCAGCGCCGACAACCACCTGGTGACCTTCGCCGAAGTGATGGCGATGTACCTGCTGGTCTGGTCGCCAACCCCCTGGACCCTGATCGCCCCGCAACCTCCCGCCCGGTTAACGCCTGAAGACCAGGCACGCTACGCCCGCGAACAGGTCCCTGTGGATAAGTTTCGCGATGGCCTGGCCGGGGTGGCCCGGGTGTTCGCCCATGTACCGTGCCTGATGATCTTCGATGATCACGACATCACCGATGACTGGAACCTCAGCGCCCAATGGGAACAGACCGCCTATGGCCACCCGTTCTCCAAGCGCATCATCGGCAATGCCTTGCTCGCCTATATGCTCTGCCAGGGCTGGGGCAACAACCCCGATGCCTTCGCCCAGCTCGTGGACAAAACCCTGGCCCTGAGCGCAACGGCCCAGCACCACGGCAATCATCTGCCCGCCCCCGCCCAGGACCAGTTGCTCGAAGAACTGCTGACGTTCCAGCAGTGGCACTACGTGCTGCCCACCACCCCGGCGCTGGTGGTCATCGACACCCGCACGCGGCGCTGGCGCAGTGAGTTCACCCTCAAGCAACCGTCCGGCCTGCTGGACTGGGAAGCCTTGAGCGAGCTGCAACAGGAGCTGCTCGACCACCCATCGGCGATCATCGTTTCACCCGCACCGATCTTTGGCGTCAAGCTGATCGAGACGGTGCAGAAAGTCTTCAGTTGGTGCGGTTATCCGCTGCTGGTCGATGCGGAAAACTGGATGGCCCACCGTGGCGCCGCCCAGGTGATCCTGAATATCTTCCGCCATTCGCGCACCCCGGGTAACTACGTGATTCTGTCGGGGGATGTGCATTACTCGTTCGTCTACGAAGTGCTGATCCGCCATCGCAATGCCGGGCCGCATATCTGGCAGATCACCAGCAGCGGTATCAAGAACCAATTCCCGCCCCGCCTGCTGGAATGGTTCGACCGCATCAACCGCTGGCTCTACTCGCCACGCTCACCCCTGAACTGGCTGACCCGGCGCCGCCGCATGCAGGTGGTGCCGTATATCCCGGCACATGCCGAAGCCGGCGAACGGCTGTGGAACAGTGCGGGAATCGGCCAGGTATTTTTCAACGAACAGGGGCAACCCGAGGCGATTTACCAGCACAACGCCAATGGCACGCCCCCCACGCGCATGGTGGAACCGCAATCGCCTGGACGCCGCGAATAATGGCGTTTAGCCACAAATTTTCGCCCTCTTTCTCTGCGGTCAAACCTCGTTGTACAGTACGCCCAGCCACGGAGTATCGGCGTTAACACCTGACTGGCCAGAATGGGCCAGCATCCTCGCAGGGAGCGCGCAGATGGGCGATATATCCGATATGGATCCGTTGAAAAGTGAGCTTTTCGACAGTAATACCGACCTGGTCCATGCCATCATGGAGTTGGTCAGCGATGGGATTTGGTACTGGAATGCCGATACCGGGTTTGTCTATCGCAACCCCGGCTGGTACGAAATGCTGGGCTACGATCATCACTCCCTGGAAAACACGGTCTTCACCTGGGAAAACGTGATCCACCCCGACGATTACTCCCATGTGATGAAAGTCTTCGACGACTACGTCAACAGCCGCACGCCCCACTATCAAGCCCAATACCGCTGTCGCAAAAAAGACGGCACTTGGCTGTGGATCGAAGACCGCGGCTACATCATCGCCCGCAATACCGATGGCTCGGTGTGGCGCATGGTCGGCGCCCACCGCAGCATCCATGAACGCAAACGCTCCCTGGAACAACTTGAGCGGCGCAACCAATCCCTTGAGGCGCTGGTGGCCGAACGGACCCGCGAACTGTCGCGGGTCAACCAGCAACTGCAGTTGCAACTGGACGAAAACCGCTCCCTGGCCGAGCGCGATACCCTGACCCGGATCGCCAACCGCTATCGCCTGGAAAAAGCCCTGCTGGAAGAGTGCGAGCGCGCCCAGCGGTTTCGCTTGCCATTGTCCGTGATTGCCATGGATGTCGATGACTTCAAGTCGATCAACGACCAGCACGGGCACGCCGTGGGCGATACCACCCTGTTGCAGGTGGTCGAGCGCCTGGAACACTGTGTCCGCCAGGGTGACCTGCTGGCGCGTTGGGGCGGCGATGAGTTTATGGTGATCCTGCCCAAAAGCACTGTGGACGTGGCCAGGATGCTGGCCGAGCGCATCCGCCTGGCCATCCTCGACGTGCCCAGCGTGGGCGACTTCAAGGTGACCTTGAGCCTGGGTGTGGTACAGCGCCTCGATGGCGAATCGCCCGCCAACCTGATGGCCCGGGCAGACCAGGCGCTGTACCGGTCCAAGGCTGCGGGCAAGGACCGGGTTTCGCAATAACGCGCACTGGCGCAAAAATTGCGCAATGCACCCGCTTGGAGCCGGCTTGCCGGCGATGGGCATAGGTATCTACACAACTCTCTTCTCGGTCTGTGTACATATCCATTATTGCGATGGCGGCCAGTCAGCCAACGTATTTATCGACTGATACACCGCCATCGCGGCGATGCGGCGACCCGACAAGCCCGCTCCCACAGGGGTACGCGCACGCTTCAAGGATCAGGTCGGCTGTCAGGCCGCCTCGCTTTGCTTGTGATTTTGATCTTAGGCGCCCCGTTAAACCACGCTGGCCGTCATCCGATATTGATTTGGGGGGTAAACCGGCAGGACGCCGGTTTAGCCGCGCTGGGCCATGGATGGCCCATCGCGGCGGCCCCCCAAATCAATGTCGGATGACGGGTACACCGAGCCTAGGCGAGGTGCCGAGTGGTGGGGCAAGAGCGTTTTGCTTACTTTTGCGCTTTTCAAAAGTGAGCCGCCGTCAGGGCGGAACCCTAAGTGGCCGTTACCGCAGCAATGGATATGTACTCATACCCAAAAGAGAGTTGTGTAGATACCTATGCGGCGATGGGGCCAGTGAACTTTGTGCTGTATTTTCTACGAAATGCGCCTAGGTCAGCTCAAAAAACATAAATATGCAATTATTATGGCGATAACATACTTTAAAACACTAAAATAATTGCACTTATATGCAGATGCTAGTATTCCTTCATCTTTATGCTTGAAGCGCTGGAATAATTGCATCCATGGCCAATAAAACTGCTCCGCTCCTTCCAATGACCCAACAATTACTGGTGGACCTGGGCGAACGCCTGCGTCTGGCTCGCTTGCGACGCAAGCTTACCGCCAAGCAAGTGGCGGAGCGTGCCGGTATGTCGCAAATGACCCTGCGGGCTCTGGAGCGAGGTGCTGCGGGTGTCACCATCGGCGCCTACCTGTCCGTTCTGCAGGTACTGGGCTTGGAGCAGGACCTGGCCCGTATCGCCGAAACCGACGAATTGGGCCGGCATCTACAAGACTCCCTGCTGCTGAACAAAACACGCAGGACACCTAAATCATCCTACGGCATCGTCGCCGCGCCAGACTCGCCTCCCTACATCCAACCTCACGAGCCAGCCTCAGCGGCCTCCAAACTTTCCGGGTTAATCGTGAACCCTGTCAACAAGACCTCCAAACCATGACCCGGATTGCCGTGTACGCCGACTGGATCGCGACAAGCGAGCAACACGGGTAACACCTCATACCCGCCTCCTGGAATCGGACTACCTGCTGGGCGTCCATGATGCCTTGCGCTTCAAACGAGATGACCAACGCCCAGGATCTGGAGCTGGCGCGTTCGGTGGCAGGCTATTTCAGGGTGCCTCTCAATGATCGAGGCATTCAGGCTGGCGCTGTAGGAGCCGACAAGCCGGCCCCCACAGGGTTGAGGTCAGTAACGCGCGTCCACCGGCTTACCGCCGTTCGGCCAGTCCTTCACCTTGTCCGGGAAGTCCGGGCGTGGTTTTTGCGAGAAGTAGGCGGCAACGTCCACCGCTTCCTGGTCCGACAAACCGCCCTGGCCCAACGGGAATTTCTCGTGGAAGCCGATCGGCATATTGCGTTTGACGAACGCGGCGGCGGTGTAGGTGCGAGCCATGCCGGCACCGATGTTGAAGGACTGTTCGCCCCACAACGGCGGGTACACCAGGCTGCCGTCGGCGCGGGCCAGGCCTTCGCCGTCGTTGCCGTGGCACACCGCGCATTGCTTGGCGTAGACCTGCTCGCCATGGGCCAGGTCGGGCTTGATGGCCGGGTCGATCTTGCCGACACCACGGCCGGGGACTTTATCCTCGGGCTTGGTGTTGTTTTTCATCCAGTCGAAGTACGCCACCATCGCCTGCATATCCGCCGATTGGGGCGGTATTGGCTTGCCGTTCATCGAGCGGCGGAAGCAGCCGTTGATGCGCTCTTCCAGGCTCACCACCTTGCCAGCACGCGGGGCGTAGCTGGGGAAGAACGCTGACACGCCCACGAACGGCGAACCATCAGCCACAGTGCCAGCGTTGAGATGGCAACTGGTGCAGTTCAGCGAGTTGCCGACATTCTCGGGCAGCAGTTCCTTGGTTTGCAGGTGCAGGCGCATGCCGCGTACCACCTGGTCGGCATTCGGCGCCGCCAGCAGGTTGGCCAGGCGCGGCGTCTCGAACGCCGAGGCGTCGGTGCTGACCGGGTTAAGCTGGTCACGCATTTTCTTCACCAGGGCGGTACTGATCGGCGTGCCTTCGTTGCCCCAGCGCGTGCGCACAAAGGTGAGGATTTCCGCCACTTCGTTATTCCCCAGGCGCGCAAAGCCCGGCATGGTGTAGACCCGTGGATGGGCGGCGGTCTCGGCGGTTTCCCAACCGGTGAGGGTAATGTGCAGCAGCGAGGTGGGGTTGCTGGCCACCACGCTGGCGTTGCCGGCCAGTGCCGGGAACAGGCCCTTCACGCCCGCGCCGTCGCTGCGGTGGCAATCGCTGCAGAACTGCATATAGCCCAGGCCGCCCCGGCTGGTGAACAAGTCCTTGGGCAGTTCGACGGGGCCTTTGGCCACGGCCGGCATCGGCAGGTCGTCCTTGCCCGGTGGCAGGGATTTCAGATAGGTGGCAATGGCCGTCAGGTCGGCATCCGTGAAATGCTGGGTGCTGTGCCGGATCACGTCCACCATGTTGCCGGATACCGTGGCAAAGCGGTTCTGCCCGGTCTTGAGCAGTTGCACGGTGTCTTGCACCGTCCACAGGTTGCGCAGGCTCAAGGCGCGCCAATGTTCGACGGTTTCCCCGCCCAGGTAGTGCTCGCCGCTGCTGCCGGCGTCGCTCATGGCTTTTTCCTGGAAGGCGATCCCCCGCGGGGTATGGCACGAGCCGCAGTGGCCCAGGCCCTGGACCAGGTAGGCGCCCCGGTTGAGCACGGCATCCCGGGCCGGGTCGGGCTGGAACGGTTGTTTGTCGAGGAACATGAAATTCCACAACGCCAGGCCCCAGCGCTGGTTGAACGGGAAGCCCATATCAGCTTCGAGGTTGGCCTGGTTCACCGGCTTGACCTCGTGCATCAGGTAGGCGAACAAGGCGCGCATGTCCTCTTCGCTCATCTTCGCGTAGGACGGATACGGCATGGCCGGGTACAGGTTCATACCGGCCGGCGTGACGCCTTCGCGCATCACCCGGTCGAACTGTTCAAAGCTGTAGTGACCGATGCCGGTCTCACGGTCCGGGGTGATATTGCTGGAGTAGATGATGCCCATGGGCGTGTTCAGCTCCAGGCCACCCGCCATCTCGGGACCTTGCTTGGCGGTGTGGCAGGCAATGCAGTCCCCCAGTTGGGCCACGTATTTGCCCTGGGCGATCAGTTCGGTATCGGGTTTGGCAGGTTCGTTGGCGTGCAGGGGAAGCGCAAGACACAGCGTCGCCCCCATCAAGGCCAAACGTGACAGAGAAAGGGCCATCGCATTATTCCTTTAATAACCTGGCCTGGGGGTTGGCCCCTGGGTACAGGTTTGTCTGCGTTTTTATGAGGTCATCAGGCGGACAACCGGGGCTTTGTAAGCCCCGGTTGTGTTGTAGCGGATTTTCGATAATGGCCCGTTGATATGGATCAGGGCCGAGGGCGGTTCAGGCGTTTTGCAGGTAGTGCGTGGCGTCGAGTTCGATCATCACCGGTTGACGGGTGTCGACCAGGCTTTGCAACAACCCGTGCAAGGCCTGCGGCGTGTCGGCCGTATGGTGGGCAACGTGACAGCTGCGGGCCATCGCGGCAAAGTCCGGGGTCAGGATATCCACCCCCAGCGGGGTGATTTCCCGGGCCTGCATATAGTCACGGATCTCGCCGTAGCACTGGTTGTTCCACACCACCAGGATCACGCCGATGCCGGTCTCGCGGGCCGCGATCAGTTCGTTGCTGGCAAACTGCAAGCCACCATCGCCGACCAGCGCCACCACCGGTCGCTCGGGCTTGGCCAGCTTGGCGCCGATCGCCGCCGGCAAGCCATAGCCGAGGGTGCCGTAGCCGGTGCCGGCATTGAACCAACTGTTGGCCGCCGGCGCCTGGTAGCCCACTGCGCCCTGGTACACCGGCTGGGTCGAATCGCCGACGATCAGCGGGTCGACCAGACTATCGCGCAGCAGGTCCAGCAAGCCTTGCAGCCCCTGCTGCTTGGCATTCCACGTCTCGCGCTCCAGGCGGTTGACGCGCTTTACGCTGTCCTGCGCCCAACGCCCGCTCGGCGACGGCGGGCGGACCTCGTCCAGCAGCGCCTGCAAGCCTTCGCGGGCATCGCCCACCAGCCCGACATGGGCGCGCTGCACGCCCATGACTTGCATCGGGTCGATATCCAGGCGGATCAGCGGTGCCTTGAATTTCAGTGGGCCAAGGCCGAAGAAATCGTAGTCGGTTTCTCCCAGTTCAGTGCCCACGGCGAGGATCACATCGGCCTCGTCAAACAACGAACGGCCATGTTTGGATGACTGCACGCCGTCCAGCAACAACGGGTGGCCCATGGGCAGCAGGCCACGGGCATTGGTGGTCAGGGCCACCGGCGCTTGCAGGCGTTCGGCCAGTTGCTGCAACACTTCGGCGCAGTCACGGGCACCGCCGCCGGCGAGGATCAGCGGCCGCCGCGCCTCATTGAGCAGGCTCAACGCCGCTCGCAGCGAGGCCGGCGCCGGGGCCGGGGCGCCTGGCAGGCTGCGGGGCATCAGGTTGAGGTCCACGGCGGGCATGTCCAGCACATCCAGGGGGATTTCCAGATGCACCGGGCGTGGGCGGGCGCACTTGAACACGGCGAAGGCGCGGGCCAGCAGCTCCGGCAATTGCTCCGGCGCTTGCAGGGTATGGCTGAACGCACACACACCGGCCACCATCGCGCGCTGATCCGGCAGCTCGTGCAGGTGCCCGTGGCCCAGGCGCAGGTGTTCGCGGCGGTTGGTGGTGGAAATCACCAGCATCGGCACCGAGTCGGCATAGGCCTGGCCCATGGCGGTCAGAATATTGGTCATGCCGGGGCCGGTGATGATGAAACACACCCCCGGCTTGCCGCTGGCGCGGGCGTAGCCGTCGGCCATAAAGCCGGCGCCCTGCTCATGGCGCGGGCTGACATGGCGCAGGCGGCTGCCGTGCAGGCCGCGATAGAGCTCGACGGTGTGCACGCCGGGGATACCGAACACGGTATCGACCCCATAACCTTCCAGCAGGCGAACCAGGGACTGGGCGCAGGTGGTCATTGCTCATTTCCTTCTTATTGTTCTGTGTCGATTGGCCAGACCTTAGGACGCGCTCGGAGGGCGGACAAGCAAAAAATTTGCTGGCCATTGGCAAAAAAAATTCACGGATTGCCGCGCGTCAAAGCCCGCCGCCCAACTGCGACTTCACCCACTCGCCAAACGCCTGCACCACCGGGCGCTCGACTTTCTGGTGATCGGCCACCAGGTAATAGCCACGGTTGGATTCGATCTCGGTCTCGAACGGCCGCACCAGCAAGCCCCTGGCCAGGGCCTCGCCGCTGATCAGGTTGTCGCCCATGGCGATACCCTGGCTGGCGATGCACGCCGACTGCACAAAGTGCGCATCGGCAAACACGATGCCGCGCTGCACATCCACATTCGGCGCCCCGGCGGCGGCCAGCCACACGCGCCAGTCGGAGTAGTCGATCATATGCAGCAACGGCGCGCCGGCCAGGTGTTCCGGGGTCTTCAGGCCGCCCATGGTGTTGACCAGGCGCGGGCTGCACACCGGGAAGTAGCGCAGCGAAACGATCTTCTGCACATGCTGGTTGGGCCAGTCGCCCATGCCGTAGGCGATAAACAGGTCGGCGCCATGGTCGCTGGTGTCATCCGGGGTGCGCGGCGAAATCAGGTGCAATTCGACCTGTGGATAAAGGGCCTGGAAGTCGGCGATATGGGTGCACAGCCAATAGGTGGCAAACCCCGCCGGGCTGCTGATGCACAGGCGCCCGCTGACCTGCTGGCCATCGAAGCGCTGCCCGGCCTCGAGGATATTGGCCAGCAGCCCATGGATATCCCGGGCATAGCGTTCGCCTTGCCAGGTGATGCGGATATTGCGCCCGGTGCGCTCGGTCAGGGCAAAACCCAGGGTCTGTTCCAGGCTCTTGATCTGGTGGCTGATGGCGCTGGGGGTGAGGTTCAGCTCGGTGGCCGCCTCGGACACGCTGCCCAGCCGGGCCACCGCGTCCAGCGCCCGCAAGGCGGTCATGGAGGGGTAACGCATGGAGGTTCACCTGCTTAAAGATACCCGCACCATAGCCGCAATCGCGCCGCAGACATAGCCGCTGGCGAACGGGACAGTTGAATTAAATTTCAATATCGAGCGAAAAATGCTCGATTGACCTCAAGTGGCCAGTGGCTATTCTCGATCCTCATCACTGCATGCCTGTGCAGCTTTGCGCAGGAGCCGGCTCCTGCAGAAAACTGCCTAATCTACAAAAATAAAGAGGGATAACCCTTGAACCCAGTCACCCCGGTGGTCGCCATCGATGCTCTGCACAAGAGCTATGCCGCGCACCATGTTCTCAAAGGCATTTCCCTGCGCGCCAACGAAGGCGATGTGGTGTCGCTGATCGGCTCCAGCGGCTCGGGCAAAAGCACCCTGCTGCGTTGCATCAACCTGTTGGAAATCCCGTGCAGCGGCAGCCTGCGCATCAACGGCGAAGAAGTGCGCCTGAAAAAGGACCGCGCCGGCAACCCGCTGATCGCCGATCCCGACCAGGTGGCGCGCCTACGCACGCAACTGGGCATGGTGTTCCAGAGCTTCAACCTGTGGCCCCACCGCACCGTGCTGGAAAATGTCATCGAAGCACCGGTGTATGTGCTGGGTGAAGACCGCAAGGACGCCATCGCCCACGCCGAGCACCTGCTGGAAAAAGTCGGCCTGGCCAGCAAGCGCGATACCTTCCCGGCCTTCCTGTCCGGTGGCCAGCAACAGCGCGTGGCCATCGCCCGCGCCCTGGCCATGCGCCCGCGCGTCTTGCTGATGGATGAACCCACCTCGGCCCTCGACCCGGAGCTGGTCGGCGAAGTGCTGAAGGTGATCCAGGGTATCGCCGAAGAAGGCCGCACCATGATCCTCGTCACCCACGAAATGGCGTTTGCCCGCGATGTATCGAGCAAGGTCATGTTTTTGCACCAAGGGTTGGTTGAAGAAGAAGGCACGCCCCAACAAGTCTTCCACAACCCCACCAGCGAGCGTTGCCGCCAGTTCGTCATGGCCCAGGACAATCGCGTCTGAACTGCCGCTTCCATCCTTCAAAACAATAACTTCGAAAGGGTCAAGCCATGCACAACTCTCTGAAATCCCTCGCCGCCGGCTGCGTGCTCGCCGTGCTGTCCCACAGTGCGGTTGCCACCGACAAAATCGTGTTCGGCATCGCCCTGGAACCCTACCCACCGTTTTCCGAAAAAGCCGGCAATGGCGCCTGGAGCGGGTTCGAGCCGGACCTGATCAAGGCCCTGTGCGAGCGCCTGCAAGCCCAATGCCCGCTCAAGGAAGTGTCCTGGGACGGCTTGATCCCGGCGCTGCAATCGAGCCAGATCGACGTGATCCTCAACTCCCTGAGCATCACCGAAGAACGGGAAAAGGTCATCGACTTCACCGCGCCCTACTACCAGACCCCGGCCATGTGGGTCGCCGACAAGAGCCTGGAGCTGGTCACCACCCCCGAAGGCCTCAAGGGCAAGCTGATCGGCGTGCAGGGCTCGACCTCCAACGCCACCTACCTCAAGGCCTACTACGCCAAGGGCTCGACCCTGCGCTACTACAACACCCAGGACGACATGACCGCCGACCTGCAAAGCGGGCGCATCGACGTGATGCTCGCCGACGCCCTGACCATCGAGCCGATGCTCAAGTCTGATGCCGGCAGCGGCCTGGCCGACAAGGGCCTGGCGCCCAAAGACCCGCTGTTCGGCTCCGGCATCGGTGCCGCCGTGCGCAAGGGTGACACCCCGCTACGCGAGCGACTCAACACCGCGCTGGCGGCGATCAAGGCCGATGGCACCTACGACACCATTCGCAGCCGCTATTTCAGCGTCGATATTTCCGCGCAATAACGTCCAACGGAACGCGCCATGATTTCTTTGTCCGAACTCACCCAGTTGTTCGTCGCCGACGGCTGGCTCAACGCCCTGCTCCAGGGCGCGGTGGTGACCTTGCAGATTTCCGCCGGGGCCTTTGTGCTGGGCCTGGGCATCGGCCTGCTGGTGGCTATGATCAAGCTCAAGGGCCCCCGCTGGATGGTGCGCCTGGCCAACCTCTACACCACGCTGTACCGCGCGGTGCCGGAGCTGCTGCTGATTTTGCTGCTGTATTACGCCGGCACCGACCTGCTGAACATGGCGATGGCCGCCATGGGCCGCGACAGCGTGACGGTCAACGGTTTTATCGCCGCCGTGCTGGTGCTGGGTATCGTCCAGGGCGCGTATTCGGCAGAGATCATTCGCGGCGCGATCCAGGCCATTCCCGTGGGCCAACTGGAAGCGGCGCGGGCCTTTGGCATCGAGCGCTGGCTGCTGGTACGCCGGGTGTTGCTGCCCAGCATGCTGCCGTTTGCCATGGCCGGCCTGTCGAACCTGTGGCTGGTGCTGGTCAAGGACAGCGCGCTGATCAGCATCGTCGGCTACAGCGAGTTGCTCTCGGTGGGCAAACAGGCGGCCGGCTCCACCAAGCATTACCTGGTGTTCTACCTGGCGGTGGCGGCGGTGTATTTCATCATCACCCTGATTTCCAACGGCGCCTTCCGGGTGTTCGAGCGACGGATCAACCGCTGGATGCCGCAGCACTAAGGAGCGCAGCCGATGGACTTTTCATGGATCAACAGTTTTGCCAACGAACTGCTGCACGGCCTGGGTATCACCCTGAAGTTGCTGGCCTTGTCCGGGGTGTTTGGCTTCTTGCTGGCGGTGCTGGTGGCGTTGGGGCGCCTGTCGTCCAACCCACTGATCAGCGGGCCGTTGCGCGCCTATACCGCAGTATTCCGGGGCACGCCGCTGCTGGTGCAGATCTACATCCTGTATTACGGCGTGGGCAGCGTGTTTGCCAGCTACCCGCTGATTCGCGGCAGCTTCCTCTGGCCGTACTTGCGTGAAGGTTTCTGGTACGTGGCCCTGGCGCTGATTTTGTGTGTCGGCGCCTATGTCGGCGAAGTGCTGCGCGGTGCCCTGCGTGCCGTGCCACGGGGCGAGCTGGAAGCAGCACGGGCCTTTGGCATGAAGCGCCTGATGGTGCTGCGCCGGGTCTGGTTGCCACGGGCCCTGGAGCTGGTCAAGCCGACCCTGGTGGGCGAGACCGTGTTGCTGCTCAAGGCCACCGCGCTGGCCTCCACCGTGGCCGTCACCGACCTGCTCGGCGCCGCCAACCTGGTGCGGGCGCAGACGCTGCGGGTGTACGAACCCCTGTTGGCGGTGGCGGTGATCTACATTGTCCTGGCGTTCGTGATCGAACACGCTTTCTCGCGCTGGGGCAAAGTCCCGCAGCGCCAGGCTTGAATCAATTTTAGGAGAACAAGGATGCGTTATTCACCGTTTGTCGAGCGCATTAGTGGCGAGTCCGTCAGCGCCTGGGATATTCACTACGCCGCCGTCGAAGCCCGTGGCCGTGGCGAAGATGTGATTGTGTTGAGCGTGGGCGACCCCGACTTCGCCACCGCCAGTGCCATTTGCGAAACCGCCGTCGACGCCCTGCGCGCCGGCGACACCCACTACACCCACGTCCTCGGCCGACCGGCCCTGCGCGAGGCGATTGCCGCCAAGCAAAGCCGCCTGCAAGGCATTGCCGTACACGCCGATAACGTGGCCCTGGTGGCCGGCGCGCAAAACGGCCTGTTCGCCACCTCGCTGTGCCTGTTCAGCCAGGGTGACGAAGTGCTGGTGCCGGAACCGATGTACCTGACCTACGAGGCGTGCATTCACGCCTCCGGGGCGCGCATCGCGACCATCGAGCAACCGGCAGCCAACGGCTTTCGCCTGACCCGCGCGGCCCTGGAAAAAGCCATTAGCGCCAAGACCCGGGGCATTGCCCTGGCCACGCCGTGCAACCCCACCGGCAATGTCTACAGCCGGGAAGAGCTGGAGCTGGTGGCCGAAGTCGCCCGTGAGCACGACCTGTGGGTGATTTCCGATGAGGTCTACGGGCAAATCACGTATGACCAGCCGCACCTGAGCATCGCCTCACTGCCCGGCATGGCCGAGCGCACCGTGGTGCTCAACAGCCTGTCGAAAACCCACGCCATGACCGGCTGGCGCGTGGGCTGGGTGGTGGCGCCGACCGCGTTGGTGGGCCACCTGGATAACCTGCTGCTGTGCATGCTCTATGGCTTGCCCGGGTTTATCCAGGAAGCGGCGATCAAGGCCCTGGAGCTGGATGACGAGGTGGTCAGCGACGCGCGCACGGTGTATCGCCGCCGGCGCGACCTGGTGGTGGCCGGCCTGGGTGGCATTGCCGACCTCGATTGCCGCGTGCCCCAGGCCGGCATGTTTATGCTGGTGGACGTGCGCCGCACCGGGCTGTCGAGCATGGACTTTGCCTGGCAGCTGTTCCGCGCCACCGGCGTGTCGGTGCTCGATGCCCAGGCGTTTGGCGCCAGTGCCGAAGGCTTTGTGCGCATCTCCTTTACCGTCGCCGACGACACCCTCAAAGACGCCTGCCAGCGGATTGCCGGGTTTGTCGAGGGCCTGCGCGCCAACCGCTGATTATGTGAACACTGGGATTGATGTGGGAGCAGGCAAGCCAGCTCCCACATTTGATCTTTGCTCGTCTTGAATATTGAGGTTTCCCCCGTGACCGCTTCCGACCAATTCACTTCCACCCACTCCGTTGTCGGCGAGCACGCTGACCTGGTGCTGCACCACGGCCGCTTCTACACCCTCGACCCGGCCCAGCCGTGGGCCGATGCGGTGGCGATTCGCGGGGGACGTTTTATCGCAGTGGGCACACTTGCCGACCTGCAACACCTGATCGGCCCGCAAACCCGCCAACATGACCTGCTGGGCGCTTTCTGCATGCCCGGCCTGCACGATATGCACACCCACCCCGACCTTGCCCTGGCGCCACGCTACAGCGATAACCTGGACGTGGGCATCGAAGACCCCACCCCCGAACAACTGGCGGCGGCGATCCACGCCTACGCCGATGCCCACCCAGGCGATGGCTGGATCTACGGCCAGTACTGGGTGCGCTACACCTTCCGCGAAGCCGGGCTGACCCCGGGGCGCGAATGGCTCGACAGCATCATGCCGGACCGCCCGGTGGCGCTGCTGGACCGTATGTGGGGGACCATGATGGTCAACTCCTGCGCGTTGAAACTGGCCGGCATCGACCGCCACACCGCCGACCCGCGCAACGGCTATATGGAGCGCGACGAACTCAGCGGCGAGCCCAACGGCCTGATGATCGACGGCGCCTACGCGCTGATCCACGCCGCCATGCCGCCGACCCCGGTGGCAGTGCTGCGTCGGGCCTATCGCGACGGTGTGCATTTCCAGAGCTCGCGTGGCGTTACCGCGACCAAGTACGTGCATGTCTGCGAGCGGCGCCTGGACGCCCTCAAGGAGCTGGACGACGCCGGCGAGCTGAGCCTGCGTGTAGAAGCGGCGATCAGTTGGCAGGACGATATCTTCCCGGTGCGCCGGCGCTGGGAACTGCTCGGCGGCGAGCGTCACTACTATCGCAGCGCGCGGCTGAACGCCAACGCGGTGAAGTTTCACTTCGACGGCACTGTGGAGCCCAAATCTTCATACCTGATGACTCCCTGGGCCGCCGACTCCACCTGGCGCGGCAAGCTCAACCTGACCCCGGAACATATCACCGACATGGTGGTGGACATGGACCGGCGCGGCCTGCGGGTAATCGCCCATTGCACCGGCGACGGCGCCTCCGATGTGTTCCTCGATGCGGTGGCCGAGGCGCGGCGGGTCAATGGCGACAGTGGCATTCGTCACCAATGCGCCCACAGCACCCTGCTGCATCCGGGCAACCTCAAGCGCTTCAAGGCGCTGAACGTGATCGCCGAGTTCTCCCCGGCGGCCTGGTACCCGACGCCGTTTGCCAGCGGCGCCCGCGCAGGCTACGGCGCCGAACGCCTCAAGCGCATCTATGACTTCAAAGGCGTGCTGGCCGAAGGTGGCCTGGCGGTGATGGGCACTGACTGGCCCGTGGCCTCGATTGACCCATGGCTGGCCCTGGAAACCATGGTCACCCGGCAGAACCCCTGGAACGAAGAGCCGGACTGCTTCGGCGAACCGATCACCCTGGAGCAGGCGCTGCAAGTGGCGACCCTCAACGGCGCCCACGCCATGGGCCTGGAACACGCCACCGGCAGCCTGGAAGTGGGCAAGTGCGCCGACCTGATCGTGATCGACCGCGACCTGTTCGCCCAGCCGGCGCGCAACTACATCCACCAGACCCAGGTGCTGCTGACCCTGGTCGATGGGCGGCCAGTGTACGACCGCCTCAATGCCTTTGAAGGCACGGCACTGCAAGCCGTGTGGCAAGGCCTGCCGCCGGTGATCGAATGAATAACGATAGCATTGCGGTCACGGTGGTCTCGGGCTTTCTCGGCGCCGGCAAGACCACCCTGCTCAACCGCATCGCCCAGCAGCCGCAACATGGGCGTATGGCGGTGATCGTCAATGACTTTGGCGAGCTGAATATCGATGCGGCGATCATCGCCGAAGTCACCGACGCGGTGTTCAGCCTGCAGAACGGCTGCATCTGCTGCACGGTGCAAGAGGACCTGCTGGCGCAACTGGTGAGCCTGAGCCAGATGCGCCCACGCCTGGACCGCATCGTCATCGAGTGCAGCGGCGTGTCGGACCCGCAGCGCATTGTGCAGACCCTGGGTTATCCACAGCTCAAGGCGCACCTGCACCTGGATACGGTGATCACCCTGGTGGACGCCAGCGGTTACCGGGGGCTGGAGGGTGAATTCGCACGCCTGTCCCGCGCCCAGGTGGCCTGTGCCGACCTGGTGCTGCTGAACAAGGCCGATCTGGTCAGCGCCGCCGAACTGCACAGCCTGCGCGCCGAGATCGGGGCGCGTACGCGGGTGATCAGCACCGTCCAGGCGCAGATTCCCGACGCCCTGCTGCTGGGCGAACGCAGTGCGCGCAACGGCCTGACGCCAGTGCCGGCGCCGCACCACGAGCTGTTTGAAAGCTGGACCTGGCAAGGCACCCAGGCCCTGCCGGCCAAGGCCCTGCGCGACTGGCTGGGGCAACTGCCCAAGGATTTGTTCCGCCTTAAAGGCCTGGTGCATTTGCAGGGCAACGACCAGCCTTTCTGGCTGCAACATGTGGGCAACCGCAGCCAGTTCACCTTGGCCGGCGGCGAGCATGCGCAAGATTGCGCGCAACTGGTGTTTATCGCCCGACGTGGCAGTGGCCTGCGGGAACGGCTGGAGACGCAATTGCAGGAGATGCAGGGCCTGTAGCAGCGGATGACGATGAAGGCAGAGTGCCGCCTTGACCTTGCTACCCTGGCCCTTGAAAATGCCCGACGCTTTTCCCGTCTCCCCGCTTACAGAAGTAGTGAAATTTCAATGTCCGATTCCCGTACCGAAGAATCCGTAGTCACCTTGCAAGCCAAAGCTGAATACGAAAACGCCATCAATCTTTCACAGCATGTGCCAGCGGCCAAGAACATCAGTGAAATGGTGCTGGACGCATTCCATACCTCCAAGGAAAGCGAGCAGATCCGCCAATTGCGCGTGGCCATCCGCCAGGCCCACGACGCCTTCGACGATGACCAGGCCTATGAACTGATGGGCCAGCTCAAGCAGCTCAAGGACGCCGAAGCCGCCGACAACGCCGCCCTCGAAGACCTGAGCAGCAAGTTCTCGATCAACCGTATCCTTTCCAGCTTCAAGGACGACCCAGAGTTCCAGGAGCTGGTCTACGGCCTGGCGCTCAAGGTGCTGAACCAGACCCACCAGGCCATCAGCAACCCAAGTGCCGGCAAGGGCAAGGCTGCGCGGGCGAAGAAGGAAGCGGAAGTGTTTGTGATCAGCAAGGATGGCATCAGCGTCACCCTGCCATTGCGCACACCGCGCTCCAAACTCAATGTTGACCGCGAGGCGCTGGAGTTCCTCGGTTTCAACTTTGTAGGTGAAGGGGATGAGGCAGAGCTTGAGAGTGAGAGCTTTGTGGATAACTCCGGTGCCGAGCAGCCTTTGACACGTAAGAGCATCGTCACCGCGCTGCAACAGCAGACGGCGTTTGACGGTTACAGCATCGCCCAGCAATAAGCCCTACCCCCCTCTAAATGTGGGAGCGGGCTTGCTCGCGATAGCGGTGAATCAGTCGATACATGTGTTGACTGACCCACCGTTATCGCGAGCAAGCCCGCTCCCACAAGGGTTCTGCGGTGTTTCCAGAACTCAATAAAAAGCCCCGCTCTTCTCTCGAAGGCGGGGCTTTTCATTGCATCCCAACTCAGTGGGCGTAAGTCAGCAGCAACTCTTTCGGCACCTGGAAATCCAGGGACATCATCACGCTCAAGGCGGTGATGGTGAAGATCGAGAAGACGAACAACTTACGCGCCCAGACGGTGTCATCCACCGCCTTGTAGCCGGTCCAGGCCATATACAACCAGTACATGCCCATGGCGGCGGCGACGGCAAGGTAGCTCATGCCGGCATAGCCACTGAAGGTCAACATCAAGGTCGCCACGAGGAAGGCCAGGATGTAGAGCAGGATGTGTTTCTTCGCCACCTGGATGCCGCGCTTGACCGGCAATACCGGAATCGAAGCCGCCAGGTAGTCGTTGAAACGGAAGATCGCGATGGCATAGGAGTGCGGCATCTGCCACAGGCTGAACATCACCAGCAGCACCAGCGCCGCCATGTCGAAGCTATTGGTCACCGCCACATAACCAATCACCGGCGGCATCGCCCCCGACAGGCTGCCCACCAGCGTGCCGTGCACCGACTTGCGCTTGAGGTACAGGCTGTAGAGGCCGACGTAGATGACAAAGCCGATCACGGCAAACAACGCCGCCAGCGGATTGGCCACCGTGTACAGCAACGCCACGCCGGCAACACCGAGGACGGTCGCAAAGATCAGCGCCAGTTTCAGGGAGATAAGGCCCTGGACCAGCACGCGGTTCTTGGTGCGCTCCATCTTGATATCGATGTCACGGTCAATGCAGTTGTTGAACACGCAACCGGATGCCACCACCAGGGAAGTGCCGATCATTGCCGCCAGGAAGATGGCCAGATCGACATGCCCCTTGGAGGCCAGGAAGAAACCGCCTGCCACAGAAAGCACGTTACCGAAAATGATCCCCGGTTTGGTGATTTGGATAAAGTGCTTAAGCGACATCGGGTCTTACCTCACTTCGCCATCATGTAGGTGTGGATGCTGAACATGATCCACAACGACAGGCCGACCAGCAGCAGGATCACAATGGCCGTGAACACAAACGCCACCACGTTGTTACGCTGGGCCTGGGAGCGGTCCAGGTGCAGGAAGTAATACAGGTGGACAACCACCTGGATCACCGCGAACAACAGCACGATGGCCAATGTGGTGGCCTTCGGCAGGGTGGGGTACATCACCAGGCCGAACGGGATGACCGTCAGGATCACCGACAGGATGAAGCCGATCGCGTAAGACTTTACGCTGCCATGGCTTGCATCATGGCTGTCATGGGAGTGTGCATTAGCCATTACAAAGTCCCCATCAAGTAGACAACGGTGAAGACGCAGATCCAGACCACGTCCAGGAAGTGCCAGAACAGGCTCAGGCAGCTCAGGCGGGTCTTGTTGGTCGACGTCAGGCCATGCTTGTTGACCTGGTACATCATGATCGCCATCCAGATCAGACCGGCGGTAACGTGCAGGCCGTGGGTGCCGACCAGGGTGAAGAACGCCGACAGGAAGCCGCTGCGGCTAGGCCCGTAGCCTTCGGAGATCAGCACGTGGAACTCGTTGATCTCCATGGCGATAAAGCCAAGGCCGAGCAAGAAGGTCAGGCCCAGCCACTTGAGCACGCCCGCCTTGTTGCCACGGAAGAACGCCAGCATGGCGAAGCCGTAGGTGATCGAACTGAACAGCAGCAAGGCGGTTTCGCCCAGCACGTAATTCAGCTCGAAGATGTCGTGGCCCGACGGGCCACCCGCTACGTTGTTTACCAGTACCGCGTACACCGCGAAGATCGACGCAAACAGGATGCAGTCGGTCATCAGGTAGAGCCAGAAACCGTATACGGTCATCTCGCCCGCGTCGTGGTGGTCATCGTGCCCATGGTCATCGACATGGGCGTGTCCAGCATTGGTCACTAAGTTCGACATGGTTTAAGCCTGTTCCAACGAGGTTTCAACACGGTTGGCCGGAATCTTCTTCTCGGCTACCAGGCGAGCGTGCTGCTCGGCTTCGATGCGCTCGATCACATCGACCGGCACCATGTAGCCCTGATCATCCCGCGCCGCGTGGATCACGAAATAGATCACGGTGCCCGCCAGGCTAGCGATGGCCAGCCACCAGATGTGCCAGATCATCGCGAAACCGAAGACCGTCAACAGCGCGCCCATCACCACGCCAGTGGCGGTGTTGTTCGGCATGTGGATCGGCGAGTAGCGCACAGGACGCTGGTACGCCGTACCGTTTTCCTTGGCTTCGGTGAACGGGTCGATGGTCTCGGCCTTCGGCAGCACGGCGAAGTTGTAGAACGGTGGTGGCGACGAGGTCGACCATTCCAGGGTGTGCGCATTCCATGGGTCGCCCGAGTCGCAAGCGTTCTGCTTGCGGTCACGGATACTCACGTACAGCTGGATCAACTGGCAGGCGATACCGAACGCGATCATCACCGCACCGAACATGGCGACGTACAGGTACGGCACCCACTCAGGGTTGGTGGTGGCGTTCAGACGACGGGTCATGCCCATGAAGCCCAGTGCATAGAGCGGCATGAACGCGACGAAGAAGCCGGTGATCCAGAACCAGAATGCCGCCTTGCCCCAGCCTTCGTGCAGCTTGAAGCCGAACGCTTTCGGGAAGTAGAAGCTGAAGCCAGCGATGTAGCCGAATACCGCACCACCGATGATCACGTTATGGAAGTGCGCGATCACGAACAGGCTGTTGTGCAGCACGAAGTCAGCACCCGGGATGGCCAGCAGTACGCCGGTCATGCCGCCGATGGCGAAGGTCACCATAAAGCCCAGGGTCCACAGGACCTGGCTGGTGAAGCGCAGGCGGCCGTGGTAGATGGTGAACAGCCAGTTGAATAGCTTCACCCCCGTCGGGATCGAAATCAGCATCGTCGCCAGGCCGAAGAAGGCGTTGACGCTGGCCCCCGACCCCATGGTGAAGAAGTGGTGCAGCCAGACCATGAAGCCCAGTACGGAGATCGCGCCCGAGGCGTAGACCATCGAGTGGTGACCGAACAGGCGCTTGCCCGTAAAGGTCGAGATCACTTCGGAGAAGATACCGAACGCTGGCAGGATCAGGATGTACACCTCAGGGTGACCCCATGCCCAGAACAGGTTCACGTACATCATTGGATTGCCACCAAGTTCATTGGTGAAAATGTGGAAATCCATGTAGCGGTCAAGCGTCAGCAGGGCCAGGGTCGCGGTCAGGATCGGGAACGAAGCCACGATCAGGACGTTGGCCCAGGTGCAGGTCCAGGTGAAGATCGGCATGTCCATCAGTTTCATGCCTGGGGTACGCATTTTCAGCACGGTGGCCAGGAAGTTGACCCCCGTCAGCGTCGTACCTAGCCCGGATAGCTGTAGCGCCCAGATGTAGTAATCCATCCCCACGCCCGGACTGTATTGCAGCCCCGACAACGGCGGATAGGCCACCCAACCGGTCTTGGCGAATTCGCCGACGCCCAGGGACAGGTTGATCAGCACCACGCCGGAAACCAGCAGCCAGAAGCTCAGGGAGTTGAGGAACGGGAACGCAACGTCACGCGCACCGATCTGCAGCGGCACTGCCAGGTTCATCAGGCCGGTGAAGAAAGGCATCGCCATGAAGATGATCATGATCACACCGTGGGCGGTGAAGATCTGGTCATAGTGTTCAGGTGGCAGGTAGCCAGGCGAACCCTCGGTGGCCATGGCCAACTGGGTCCGCATCATGATGGCGTCGGCAAAACCACGCAGCAGCATGACCATGGCGACGATGATGTACATCACGCCGATTTTCTTGTGGTCGACCGACGTCAGCCACTCGGTCCACAAGTAGGTCCACTTCTTGAAGTAGGTGATTGCCGCAAACAGTGCCAGACCACCCAGCGCGATCATGGCGATGGTCACCATCACGATCGGCTCGTGGAATGGGACCGCGTCCCAACTTAATTTACCAAACATCGTTTACTCCTCTGCCCCGGCAGCTGAATGCGAATTTGCGTCCGTCCCTTCCACAGCAGCCACTTCTTTCTTCTCGTGCTTGACCGGCTTGCCTGGCTTCATCCCTTCATACTTATCGATGATTTTCTGAAACAGGTCCGGCGTGTACGAGGAGTACAGCTCTACAGGGTTGTTCTGGCTTGGCTTGGCAAGGGCTTCGTATTCAGCTTTTTCAAGCTGTTTTGGTGAGCTCTTGGCTTCTTGTACCCAGGCGTTGAAGTCTTCCTGGGTGGTGGCGATTGCTTTGAATTTCATGCCGGTAAAGCCCGCGCCACTGTAGTTGGCGGAGATACCGTCGAGTTCGGCGTTCTGGTTGGCAATCAGGTGCAGCTTGGTCTGCATGCCCGCCATCGCGTAGATCTGGCCACCCAGGCCCGGGATGAAGAACGAGTTCATCACCGCGTCCGAGGTCACTTTGAAGTTGATCGGGGTGTTGGCCGGGAACACGATCTTGTTGACGGTGGCGATCCCTTGCTCGGGATAGATGAACAGCCACTTCCAATCCAGCGCGACCACTTCGATAGTGATAGGCGCCACGTCGGATTCCAGCGGACGGTAAGGGTCCAGCTCGTGGGTCGACTTATAGGTGATGTAACCCAGGGCGATGATGATGAGTACAGGGACCAGCCACACCGCGATCTCGATCTTGGTGGAGTGCGACCACTTCGGCGCGTAGGTCGCCTTGGTGTTGGACGCGCGGTATTTCCAGGCGAACGCGAAGGTCATCACGATCACCGGCACCACGACCAACAGCATCAGCAAAGTGGCGGTGATGATCAGGTTACGTTGCTCCACGCCGACCTGACCCACAGGGTCGAGCAGCGTCCAGTTGCAGCCTCCCAGCAATAACATGCCGAAAAGCGGCACTATGCCTAGTAATCGGGTGTACCTGTTTTTACTCATCTCACGACCTCTAAAGCAGCTTGCGCAATGCAGTTGGGTTTTGATCGCCAACACTTCACCCTGCCAAGGGTTGGCATTTCTCTTCGATTGAATAAGGGCCTGCCCGGCGCTTCATGCGCTGATCGACACGTCCAGGTCTGGCGGTGAATTCTTATTCGATTTCGTTGGTCAAAGGCCTTGTTACAGACCAATTCCATTTGGTGCGGATAGTTGAAAGGCTGCCGGCACCTGGGGTCGCATGAAGCAATGTTTCCGCCTCTCGACCGCCCTATTTGCTCAGGGTTGAGCAGCACCGGACACTCAGTGCGGGCGATTGTAGTTAGCTAGCGATGTATAAACCATGACTTATAAAGAAATAATTTTTATCGATTCCAGCAATAATCCTGCGCCATTGTTGCAAAGGTTCGGGATCGTATCGCGTTTGATTCTCAACAAAAACCACAAAAAATGCCGTGTTATTGCCCATTATGTCGCACCCGGGGGCCCTCGCCAGGGTCGCCAAACCCCAGGCAAGCCCACTGAAAACAAGGCATTCACAGATCACTGGATGTTCTGTAGGGCACGCCGTCTGCGGGGTCGGCCAGGGTGGAAAGTGACAGCTAAAAGTGCCTGGCCACTGGTCGATTAAGCGTCGTGGCGCGAGGTGGGAAACGTCCTGCGGCACCTTCAGTGTGACAACGTGTCGCACGTTGCGCGCAACCATTCTTGTCCAGCGTCACGGCCGCTTTATAAAATGCCCACACACAAAAACGCCCCGGCCTGCATCCGCAGGGCCGGGGCGTCTTGTCGAACGATTTAAGCGTTGTGCTTGCGATTGCGGTAAATGCCCAGCGGCACCAGGATCACCGTCAAGACGAACGCCACCAGCGCCCACTGGGCCAGGGACAAGCCCAGCACCGGCGGGTAGGGCGTGCTGCAGAAACCATCGACCTGGAAGCCCAGGGGGAAGATCTTGGCCAGGGGCAGGTCATCGACAATCGGCTGCAGCACGTCGATGCCACAGCTGATGGCCGGATAGAACTGGGTATACACATGATGCCCGGCGGCCGCGACGCCCCCGAGGGCGCTGAGCACCACCAGCACTTCAAAGACCGTGACACTGCGCTGGGTGCGCATGGCCGCGCCGATAAAGGCAAAGAGCGCAATCAGCAACAAGGCATAGCGCTGCAGGATGCACAGTGGGCATGGCGCTTCGCCCAGCACTATCTGCATATAGAGCGCGCCACCGATCAGCGCCAGGCAGATGATCCCCAGCAACACCAGGAAGCGCCGCTCGCGCCCCAACCGCATTTCGTCAATCATCCCCGTTTCCCTTTGCCTAATAATGGTTGTGCCAATGGCCGCAAGTTTACACGCAGGAGGTGAAAATTTAGCAGTAGGCAGCGGGATCTTAGACAGGGGCGGGTTAACGACACATTAATGGGGTGGTCTTTCGGACGCCATCGCGGGCAAGCCCGCTCCCACATTTGAATGTATTCACAAGTCAAATTGTGGGAGCGGGCTTGCCCGCGATGATGCCAGTGCAGTTTAGAGATCAGCCGTCATTCCAGCGCCGCCGCCGGCCCGAAGAACTCATACCGGCTCTGCTTCTCCGGCACGCCCAGGGCCTTGAGGTGACGCTTGACCGCACTCATAAAGCCCTTGGGCCCCAGGAAGTAGGCATCCACATCACGCTCCTCGGGTAGCCAGGCCGCCAGTTGTTCCTGGGTCAGCATGCCGATTTTGTCCGCCGCCGGGCTGACGCCGTCGTCTTCGGCATAGCAGTAGAAGCGCTGCAATTGCGGATGACGTGCAGCCAGGGCATCAACCCAGTCACGGAACGCATGCACACTGCCATTACGCGCGCAGTGGATAAAATGCACCGGGCGTTCGGTGGCCAAAGCCGCTTCCAGCATCGGCAAGGTGGGGGTGATGCCCACGCCGCCGCTGATCAGTACCAGGGGTTTGTCGCTGGGCACCAGGGTGAACTCCCCCGACGGCGGGAACAGGTCGATAGTCGCGCCCACATGCATCTGGTCATGCAGGTAATTGGACACACGCCCGCCCGCTTCGCGCTTGATGCTGATGCGGTACAGGCCGGCATCGGTGCGCGCCGACAATGAATAGTTGCGGCGCACTTCTTCGCCATCGATCAGCAGCTTCAAGCCAATGTACTGGCCGGGCTCGGCGGCGAGGATCGGGCCGTTGTCCACCGGGGCAAAGTACAGGGAGATGATTTCACTGCTCTCCTCCACGCGTTTGACCAGCAAAAACGGGCGCGCCCCACGCCAGCCGCCAACGGCCTGGGCTTTTTCGTCGTAGATGGCGCTTTCTGCACCAATCAGGATATCGGCCAACTGACCATAGGCCGCGCCCCACGCGCTCATCACTTCAGGGGTGGCGATTTCGTCGCCCAGCACCTCGGAAATCGCCCGCAGCAGGCAGCTGCCGACAATCGGGTAATGCTCCGGGAGGATTTGCAGGGCCACGTGCTTGTTGATGATCTTGGCCACCAGGTCGCCCAACTGATCCAGTTGGTCGATATGCCGGGCGTACATCAGCACGCCATTGGCCAGGGCCCGGGGCTGGTCGCCGCTGGCCTGGTGGGCCTGGTTGAACAGCGGGCGCACTTCGGGGTACTCGGACAGCATCATGCGGTAGAAGTGGGTGATCAGGGCTTCGCCACCGCTTTCGAGCAGTGGCACAGTGGACTTGACGATGGCACGGTCTTGAACGCTAAGCATGGGAGACTCCTGAGCCTTTGAGGCTTCTGACTGACTGCCTTGTGATACTCAGTATTCATGCCAACTAATAATTCGTTATTTATCAATAGGTTAATTTAAAAGTAGTCAATATGACTTCCTACACCTTATAGTCATTAGGACTACAAGGAGTCATTATGACTGCACACTCCCTGCTCACGACCCTACTGCCACTGGTGGCCGACCTGTCCCGCGAACTGCCGGAAGGCGAGCGCTACCGACGCCTGTTGCAAGCCATGCGCACCCTGCTGCCGTGCGATGCCGCCGCGCTGTTGCGCCTGGACGGCGAATGGCTGGTGCCGCTGGCCGTGGACGGCCTGAGCCCGGACACCCTGGGCCGACGCTTCAAGATCAGCGAACATCCGCGCTTTGAGGTGCTGTTGAGCAGCCCCGGCCCGACCCGTTTCGACAGCGACAGCGAACTGCCCGATCCCTACGACGGCCTGGTCGATGGCCTGCACGGGCACCTGGAAGTCCACGACTGCATGGGCTGCCCGCTGTTTGTCGACGACCGCCCCTGGGGCCTGCTGACCCTGGATGCCCTGGACATCGAACGTTTCGAGCGCGTGGAGCTGGACGCCTTGCAGGCCTTTGCCAGCCTCGCCGCCGCCACGGTCAATGTGGCCGAACGCATGGAACACCTGGCCCTGCGCGCCGAGGACGAACACCAGCGCGCCGAAATCTATCGCCAGGCCAGCGGCCAGCAGCACAAGGAAATGATCGGCCAGAGCAAGACCCACAAGCGCCTGGTGGACGAAATCAAGCTGGTGGGCGGCAGCGACCTGACCGTGTTAATCACCGGCGAGACCGGGGTGGGCAAGGAACTGGTGGCCCAGGCCATTCATGCGGCCTCGCCCCGTTCTGAAAAACCGCTGATCAGCCTCAACTGCGCCGCCCTCCCGGAAACCCTGGTGGAAAGCGAGCTGTTCGGCCATGTGCGCGGCGCCTTTACCGGCGCGCTGAACGAGCGCCGGGGTAAGTTCGAGCTGGCCAACGGCGGCACCTTGTTCCTCGATGAAGTGGGTGAGTTGTCGCTGACGGTCCAGGCCAAGCTGTTGCGGGTCTTGCAAAGCGGGCAGTTGCAGCGGTTGGGTTCGGACAAGGAGCATCAAGTGGACGTGCGCCTGATCGCCGCCACCAACCGCGACCTGGCCGAAGAGGTGCGCAACGGCCGCTACCGCGCCGACTTCTATCACCGTTTGAGCGTATACCCCCTGCAAGTCCCGGCCTTGCGTGAACGCGGGCGCGATGTGCTGCTACTGGCGGGGTTTTTCCTTGAGCAGAACCGCTCACGCATGGGCCTGGGCAGCCTGCGCCTGACCAGCGATGCCCAGGCGGCGTTGCTGGCTTATGGCTGGCCCGGGAATGTGCGGGAGTTGGAACACTTGATTGGCCGCAGCGCGTTGAAGGCCCTGGGCAATTGTCGGGAGCGGCCGAAGATCCTCAGCCTCAGTGCCAAGGACCTGGACTTGCCCAATGAGTCTGCGCCCTTGATAGAAGAGCCCGCCGAGATCGCGGTGGTGACCGGCGATCTGCGCCAGGCGACCGAGCACTACCAACGGCAAGTCATCGGCGCCTGCCTGGAACGCCACCAGCACAACTGGGCCAGCGCCGCCCGCGAACTGGGCCTGGACCGTGCCAACCTGGGGCGCATGGCCAAGCGCCTGGGCCTGAAGTAACGCGGATCACCCTGTAAACGCGGACTTATGTGGGAGCGGGCTTGCTCGCGATAGCGTTGGATCAGCCAATACATGTGTTGCCTGACGCACCGCTATCGCGAGCAAGCCCGCTCCCACATTAGATCTGTTTCGCTTCCAAACACGTATTCACAGGCGCCGCTACCCGCGGCTTACGAAACACCAACACATTCCCCAGCATCACCAACACCAACCCGGCCAGCGCCGGGGCGGTCCATTGGTAGCCCTCGAACAGCGCCGAGACGTTCAGTGCCACCACCGGGAACAGCACCGTGCAATACGCCGCCCGCTCCGGGCCCATGCGGCCGACCAGGGTCAGGTAGGCGGTAAAGCCGATCACCGAACCGGGGATCACCAGGTACAGCAACGAGCCGATATAGCGGGTGTTCCACTCCATCTCAAATGGAATGCCCTGCACTACGCAGTACAGCGCCAGCATCGTCGCGCCATAGGCCATACCCCAGGCGTTGGTGGTCAACGGCCTGAGCCCGGCTTTCTGTTGCAGGCTCGACAGCATATTGCCCGCCGAGAAGCACAGGGTGCCCAACAGGGCCAGGCCCAGGCCCAGCAGTGTCTCGGGGCTGGCGGTATGCCCGGCCAGTTCCGGCCAGAACAGCAAGCCCAGGCCCAACAGCCCGAGGCCACCGCCCAGCAAGACATTGCGCGCAACTTTCTGGCCGAAGAACACCCGGGCATTCAGTGCATTCCACAGCGTCGCGGTGGAGAACACCACGGCCACCAGGCCACTCGGGATCCACTGGCTGGCCGTGAGAAAGCACATGAAATTCACACAAAACAGGCACAGGCCCTGGGCCAGGCAGATCAGGTGCCCACGGCGGTTCATCACCTGCAGTTTGCGACTGAGCAGCAGCAACCCAAACAGCACCAGCGCCGCCAGGCCGAAGCGATAGACGATCGAGACCGGAATTTCCACCACGCCCAATTGCCACTTGAGGGCAATCCAGGTAGTGCCCCAGATCAGCACGGTCAGTAAGTACAAGGATAGGTTCATGGCGCACTCCGGTGGTTGAGCCACAGTGTCGCCCCACCTTGCTGCCGGGCACTTGCAGATTCTTGCGCTTTTGTCGGGCCGGGGGCTCACAGCGCCGGCCGCCGGGAGTAGGATGCAAGGCGTCGGAGAGAGCCCCCATGTCTGCACTGGAAAACCTGCAAGTCTTCAAAGCCCTGAACAGCTCGCCCAACGCCCGCCTGGAGCTGTGCGCCGAGCTCGGGGACGGCTTGTCCGCCGCTTTATGGAGCAACCACCACGACGCCCAGGATTACCAGGCCCCCAGCCATCACACGTTGTCCTGCTATGTGGGCGGTGGCACCGGGACGTTCCGCCGTGGCCAGCCCGGCACCAAGGGTGGCCCCGACAAATTGTGCATCCTGCCCGCCGAACATCAGTCGGCGTGGGTGATCAACGGCGAAATCCGCCTGGCCCACGTGTACTTCAGCCCAGAGCAATTCGCCCTCGGTTGTATCACCCTGCTGGACCGCGAACCCCGCGCCCTGCAACTGCGTGAAAGCACCTTCCTCGAAGACCCGCAGCAAGCGCGGCGCTTTCACCAGTTGATCCGCCTCAATTGGCAGGAGCCGGCCGAACGCCTACTGACCAGTAGCCTGGCCTTTGAAATGCTCAACCACGCCTTGCTCAGCCAGGTTGGCCTGCGTGAAGGGTTGCGGCTCAAGGGCGGGCTGGCGGCGCACCAGCGCCGGCAGTTGGTGGACTATATCGAGCAGCAACTGGCCGAGCCGATCAGCCTGGGGCAACTGGCGGGGCTGTGCGCCTTGTCGCAATACCACTTTGCGCGGATGTTTCGCGAAAGCTTCGGCCTGCCGCCCCATCAATATGTCCTGGCCCGCCGCCTGGCGCGGGCCCAGGCCCTGTTGCGCAGCGGCTCATTGGCCCTGGGGGAGATTGCCCTGGCGTGCGGGTTCTCCAGCGCCAGCCACTTTACCAACCGGTTTGGCCAGGCGATGGGGGCGACACCGGGGGAGTATCGGCAGGCGTTCCAACCCTAGGGGCCCGACACAAAACCAATGTGGGAGATACTTGTGTGGGAGCGGGCTTGCTCGCGATAGCGGTGTGTCAGTCACCCGATGCATTGGCAGACCTACCGCCATCGCGAGCAAGCCCGCTCCCACATTTTTGATCGGGTTTCAATCCAGGCTTTGCGCCAGGACCACGGCCAGTCGATCTTCCACAGCCTTGATCCGACTGCCCTCCACCACATAGTTGTTGGTCAACATCGAAAACACCAACCGCCGCCCCTGGGCATCGTTGATGTAGCCCGTCAACGAAGACACCCCACCCATCGACCCCGTCTTGGCCTGCAGGTTGTTTTGCGCCGTTGTCCCACGCAGGCGGTAACGCAGGCTGCCGCCGTCCAGGCGATCCGGGTTGCCGGCGATGGGCAGCGCGGCGTACCAGGCGTTGAACCACGGCTGTTTGCCCATGGCCAGCAACAGATCAGTGAAGTGCTGCGCCGATATCAGGTTACGTCGCGACAACCCCGAGCCATCCACCTGGTTCAACGTTGCCGGGTCCAGGCCCTGGCGCTTGAGAAAGCCGGCCACCGCCGCAACCCCGGCTGCCGCTGTACCGGCATTCGCCTGCTGGCGCCCCATGGCCTTGAGCAATGCTTCGGCCATGCTGTTGTTGGACAGTTTGAGCAATGGCCTGATCAATGCCTGCAAGGGTGCCGATTCGTGCACGGCCAGCACGGTTGCCGTCGCCGGACTCTCACCGCCGATCACCCGCCGCCCCTGCACCGTGATGCCCTGCTCTGCCAAGGCCCGCTCAAACAGATTGGCCACCAGTTGCGTCGGCTCCCACACACTGACCCACTGACGACTTTGCGTCCCCGGTTTCAAGGCGCCACTGAGGCGCAGCAAGTTGCTGCCATGCTGGCGATTGAGCCCATAGCTGTTGCCCGGGCCGCTGACCGCCAGGTTACTCAGTTGCACATAATCGGTAGGTGGGCTGAGGGTGACGCCCAGCGGCTGGCCGACCGTCGCGGGTGCCCTGGCCGTGACGATCAAGGTGCCCGCATCAAAATCGGCATTGGGCGACACGGTCAGCGCGGAAATCTGTGCGCCGTAATACTTGTCTTCGTCATCGTGGGCCCAATCCACCCCCAGGCGCTCGGCGTCGAACCAGCTGTCATCGAACACCAGGTCGCCCTCGATCTGCCGGATCCCCTGCGTGGCCAGGTTCGCCGCCAGGGCCTGGTAGTCCGCCCACTGGATCGTCGGGTCGCCCAGGCCCCGCAGGTACAGGTTGCCCAGCAGGCGCGCGCCCTGTTGGCGGCCATTGCTCAACAATTGCGTAGAAAACCGATACTGCGGGCCCAGCACATCCATGGCCGCCGCCGTGGTCAGCAGTTTCAGGCTGGAGGCCGGCACCAGCCGCGTGCGCGGGTTGTGCTGGTACAGCGTGCTGCCACTGCGGGCATCACGCACCATCAATGAAACGCTGGCACCGGCCAGGGCCGGGTCGGCCAGCAATTGGTCCAGCGCCTGCTCGCGGGTGTTTGAAGGCGTGGCACAGCCACCCAATAACAGGCTCACACCCACCAGCATTGCACTGGTATGTATCCATCGTCCCCACTGCATCAACACGTCCCTGCCATCATCAAAGAGCGCAACGCTAGCAGCTCAGGCCGCCAGCGTCATCGCCTGCAATAGCCCGGCAGCCCGTCCGACGATTCTGCGCGTGGGTGATCCTGGGATTCAGGCGGCGTGGTGATCATCAACGGGGTTCAGAGGGTCGCCAAAGCCGCAACGGGGCTGGCCAGCAACCCCACGCCCGCCAGGATCAAGGCCAGCCTTGGCCGATACGGCAACAGCAACACCAGCAACAGCCCGCTGAGCATCAGCACCGCGCACCAGTCCACCAGGCCCCGGCTCCAGCCGGCCAGGTGCACCGCCGGCCAGATCGACAGCCCCAACAGCAACCACCCAGCCACGCGCAACCCCAGGCGCCGCTGTGGCGAGGGCTTGCTGTGCAGCAACTCGCCGTGGTGACGGTCCAGGGACAGGCACAGCGCAACAAAGCCTGCGTAGCACAGCAACAAGGCCAGCAACATCAGTGCACCTCGCCTTTAAGGGCCAGTGGGCGGGTGCGCTCGGCCCGGGGTTGAGGGGCGCTGCGCAGCTGCATCTTCCACGCGGCCCAGGCCAGGAACACACCGCTGCCCAGGCAGGTCAGGTCAAAGCCGGCCATGGCCCAGTCGCCCTTGGCCAGCGATACGCCCAGGTGCTCGGACGTGGTCAACGCGTTGAGCAGCGGCACGCCGATAAACAGCACGGCGCCCAGGCCCAGTTGCTCGACCCAGGCCCGGCGGCCACGACGCAGCATGGCGTGGAGCAGGGTCAGGCCCCAGGCGATAAAGAAGCTCTGCACTTCCCAGTCCGAGCGCTCGGCGAAGGTCGCCGGCAGCAGGCGATTGGCCCAGAAAAACACGGCGATGGCGATGACCAGCCCGGACATGCTGGCAATGTTCAGCACTTCCACCAGACGCAACTCAAACGGCATCACTCCCGTTTTTACATGCTTGAGCTGACGCTTGCCCAGCCAGATCACCAGGCCAGTTCCAATCATCGCCGTGCCCGCCAGGCCGCAGATAAAGTACAACCAACGCAACACCGGGCCGGCGAAATGGCCCATGTGCAGGCCATAGAAGCTGCCGCTGATCGCCATTGGCAGCGACTGTTCGGCACTCACCCGCAGCAATTGGCCGGTGGTGCCATTAAAGGACACGGTGCTGCCGAAATCATGCACCACCCGGTCGGAGCCGGTGCGGGAGACATTGACCGAGGCATTCACATCGCCAGGGTTGTTCACCGCCAGCCGCCCCACATGCCCACCGTCCCACTGCGCCCGCGCCTGTTCCACCAGCGGCGCCAGGGGCAGCAGTTTGCCCGGCTGGCCAAGGGCTGGCGCGTTGTTGGTGGCCGGGAACAGTTCATTGAAGAAGGCGCGGGTGCCGCCGTCATAGGACGCAAGGATGCTGGCGGGCATGACCATGGTCATGAAGATCACCAGGCTGCTGTAGGTGATCATCAGGTGGAACGGCAACACCAGCACGCCGACTGCATTGTGCCCATCGAGCCAGGAGCGCTGGCCCTTGCGCGGGCGGAAGGTGAAAAAATCCTTGAAGATTTTCTTGTGGGTGATGATCCCGGTAATCAGCGCGACCAACATCACCATCGCCGCGATGGTCGACAACCAGCGGCCCCAGGGGTGGGGCATCTGCAACTGGAAGTGGAACCGGTAGAAGAACTCGCCGCCCATGGTTTCCCGGGCCTGGAGTTGTTCGCCGGAGACCGGGTCGAGCATTTTCTCGATGAAATTGCCGCGCCGGCCGGGGTCGACCTGGTCTTGCCACATCACCGACAAACCGGGGTCGCGGCTGTTGGGCAGGCCGATAAACCACCGCGCCGCCGTCGGGGCGTGCTGTTCCAGGTAGCGTTGCGCCACGGCCACGCTGCGCCCATCGTCCACCGTATGCGCTGGCACTTCCGGTTGCATCCAGTGGGTGATTTCGCCCTTGAAGTAAGCCAGGGTGCCGGTGAGGAAAATCGCGAACAGCAACCAGCCGAAGATCAACCCGGTCCAGGTGTGCAACCAGGCCATGGCCTGACGGAAACCCTCTTTCATGGCTGTGCCATCCAGTAGGCCAGGCCAGCCAGGGTGGCCAGTATCGCGCAGGGCACCAGCACGCCAAACCAGGCGCGGGCCGCACTGCGGCAGGCAAAGCACCAGATCACCGCCAGCAGGTAGAACACAAAGGAACTGAGCATGCCGCTGACCACGGCATCGACACGGGCGATGGGCAGCCACAAGGTCAGGCACACGCTGGCCAGGGACGCCAGCACATAACCGCCGACAACAGCCGCCAGCAGCCGCGACGTCACACCGAGCCGATAGGAAAGAGGAAGGGATGCTTTGCTTTTCATGCCAGTGGCACCTGGTTTATCAGGGGCTGGAGTTTAATGATAATTATTCTTATAAGCAAAAGAGAACGGATGAAGCGGGCACCACAATCAAATGTGGGGCCAGCTCCCACACAAGCCAGCCCACAAGGTTCTGTGGCGACGATAAAAGCGGCTATCGGTCTTATGCAGATTGCCGAATGCCACCCGCCACCCTACAATGCGAACAATTCTCGTTATCTAACGCATGCAGATGCTGCCGGAGTGCTCGCGTTGCGGCCGTCCAATCCTGTCGAAGTCCTGTATCACGACCATCACCACTGGCTGACCGGCTGGTTGCGACGCAAGCTCGGCTGCCCGCACAGCGCCGCCGACCTGGCCCAGGACACGTTTATCCGGGTATTGACCGCCCGCGAAACCCCGACGCTGATCGAACCCCGCGCCTTCCTCACCACCATCGCCAAGCGCGTGCTGTTCAACCACTACCGCCGCCAGGACCTGGAGCGCGCCTACCTCAATGCCCTGGCGCAAATGCCCGAGTTCGCCGCCCCATCGGAAGAAGAGCGGGCCATTATCCTGCAAACCCTGATGGAGCTGGACCAGTTGCTCGATGGCTTGCCCGTGCCGGTCAAGCGCGCCTTTCTGCTGGCCCAGCTCGACGGCCTGACCTACGCACAAATCGCCGCCGAACTGGGGATTTCCATCGCCACCGTCAAACGTCATCTGAGTAAAGCCGCCATGCGCTGCTATTTCGCCCTATGAACCCCGCCGCGAACGTCTCGCCCCAGGTCGCCGAGCAGGCGGTACAGTGGCTGATGCAAATGCAGCAAGGCCCGCTCAACCCGCGCCAGCAGGCCAACTGGCAGCACTGGCTACAGGCCCACAGCGAACATCAACGGGCGTGGGAGCATATTCAGCGGGTCAACCAGCGCCTGCGCGGCATGCCCTCGCCCCTGGCCCATGCCGCGTTGAACGCAGCGCAATCGAGCAGCCGGCGCCAGGCCCTGAAACTGCTGCTGGTCCTCGGCGCCGGCTCGGCGGCCACCTGGGGCTTGCGCCAGCAACACTTGATCCCGCCGTTGATCGCCGACTACCGCAGCCCCTTCGGCCAGCGGCGCAAAATGCAACTGGCCGATGGCAGCCAACTGCAACTCAATACCGCCAGTGCGGTGGATGTGCAATTTGACGGCCCGCAACGCCTGGTCCGCCTGCTCGAAGGCGAAATATTGCTGCGCGCCAACACGCCGTTGCAGATCATCACCGGCCAGGGCCTTGTCACCACCCAGGCGGCGCAGGTGAATGTGCGCCAGTTCAACGACCACACTCAGGTTGCCGTGCTGGATGGCCAGGTCGAGATTACACCCAGGTCCTACAGCGGCCTGCCCCTACCCCTGGAAAAATCCCACCAGGTCAACCTCACGCGCAAAGGCTGGGATACCCCGCGCCCTACCGATGCCAACAGCGCTGCCTGGGCCGACGGCATGCTGGTGGCCTCGCACATGCGCCTGGCAGATTTCCTCGCCGAAGTGAGCCGTTATCGCCGGGGCCAATTGCAGTGTGATCCGCAGGTGGCCAACCTGCTGATCTCCGGCAGCTACCCGCTGGACGACAGCGAACGCATCCTCGACCTGCTGCCCATCAGCCTGCCGGTCAAAGTGCGGCGGTTTACCCGCTATTGGGTCAGCGTCGAAGCCCGCGCCTGAATTATTTTCAGGCACCCGTGAGCCGTTTTCCGTACCTCGCGTGACAGAGAGGGAAAGCCAGCCAGTTTCCCACCTCTGAGGAACATTCTTCATGCCCCAGCACCCGACTCGCCTGACGCCACTTGCCCGCACGCTGCGCCACTTGCTGCTGGGCGCCAGCCTCAGTTTCAGCGCCCTGCCCTACGCCTTGGCGGCCGAGGCCAAGCCTTATCACATCGCCCCAGCCTCCCTGGAAGCCGCGCTGAATCAATTTGGCCGTGAAGCCGGCGTGCTGATTTCCTTTGGCTCGCAAGTGACCGCCGGCGCACAAAGCCAGGGCCTGGCAGGCAACTACACCACCGAGCAAGGCCTGGACGCACTGCTCAAGGGCACCGGCCTGCAAGCCCGCGCCGAAGGTCACAATGCCTACAGCCTGCAACCGCTGAATGCCCCGAGTTCCCTGGAACTGGGCACCTCCACGGTGGTGGGCGACTGGCTCGGCGATGCGGCGCAGACCAATGTCTTCGAGCACCCCGGCGCCCGTGACGTGATCCGTCGCGAAGAGTTCGAGCGCCAGGGCGCGACCCAGGCCCGTGATGTGCTCAACCGCATTCCCGGGGTCAATGCGCCGGAAAACAACGGCACCGGCAGCCACGACATGGCGTTGAACTTCGGTATTCGCGGGCTCAACCCGCGCCTGGCGTCGCGCTCGACAGTCTTGATGGACGGCATACCGGTGCCTTTCGCGCCGTATGGCCAGCCGCAACTGTCGTTCGCGCCGGTCAGCATGGGCAACATGGATGCGGTGGACGTGGTGCGCGGCGGTGGCGCAGTGCGTTACGGCCCGCAGAACGTCGGCGGCGTGGTCAACTTCGTGACCCGGGCCATTCCCGATGCACCGACGGTCAAGGGCGGCCTGCAGACCGAGACCAGCCCATCCTCCAGCCACGATGGCTTCAAGACCACCGGCAACCTGCTGGCCGGCGGCACCGCCGACAATGGCCTGGGTGGCGCGCTGCTGTATTCCGGCACCCGCGGCGGCGACTGGCGCGAACACAGCGACAGCCAAATAGACGACCTGATCCTCAAGGGCCACTACCAACTGGATGAGGCCAACAGCTTCAATGCCATGGCCCAGTACTACGAAGGTCAGGCCGATATGCCCGGAGGCTTGAGCACGGCGGCCTACAAGGCCGACCCGTATCAGTCCACCCGTCCCTACGACAAATTCTGGGGCCGCCGTACGATGTTCAACGTGGGCTATCGCTACCAGGAAGATCGTCGGGAATTCACCGTCAACAGCTTCTTCACCAAGACCTTGCGCAGCGGCTATCTGGACCAGGGCAGCTTCCTTTCGCTGTCGCCGCGCGAGTATTGGGTACGCGGCCTGGAAACCCGCCTAGCCCAGGGCTTCGACCTCGGCCCGAGCAGCCACGAGGTCGGCGTGGGCTACCGCTACATCAACGAGGCCGGGCACGAACTGCGCTACCGCACGCCGATCAGCGCCAACCAGCAACTGCCCAACACCGACAGCCGCAACGACCGCGACACCCGGGGCGGCACCGAAGCCAATGCGTTCTTTATCGATGACCGGATCGATATCGGCAAATGGACCGTGACCCCGGGCATCCGCTACGAGATGATCAAGTCCCAGCAGACCAACAACCTGACCAACGTCAAATACAAGGGCGACTACAACACTGCCCTGCCGGCGTTGAACGTGCTCTATCACCTGACCGACGAGTGGAACCTGTACGCCAACACCGAAGGCTCCTTCGGCAGCGTGCAGTACAGCCAGATGCCCAACCGCGTGAGCAGCGGCGCGGTCAAGCCGGAAAAGGCCCGCACCTGGGAAGTCGGCACGCGCTACGACAATGGCGCGCTACGTGCAGAAATCGGCGCGTTCCTGATCAACTTCGACAACCAGTATGAAAGCAACCAGACCAACGACTCGGTGATCGCCCGGGGCGAAACCCGGCACCAGGGTATCGAATCCAGCCTCAACTACGCCCTCGACGGCTTGAGCCCGGCGCTGGCCGGCTTTGATGTGTACGCCAGCTACGCCTATGTCGATGCAACCATCCGCGAAGACGGCCCGAACAAAGGCAACCGCGTACCCTTCTCGTCCAAGCACAAAGGCACCCTGGGCGTGGGCTACACCGAAGGCCAATGGAAGTTGAACCTGGACAGCACCTACCAGAGCAGCCAGTTCGCCGACAACGCCAACACCCAGGCCGAAAGCGCCGATGGCAGCACCGGGCGCATCCCCGGCTACATGCTATTCAGCAGCCGCGCGGCCTACGACTTCGGCCCGCAGTTGTCGGATTTGAATGTGGCGGTGGGGGTGAAGAACATCTTCAATACTCAGTACTTCACCCGCTCGTTTGACGATAACAACAAGGGCAAATACGTGGGTGAGCCGAGGACGGTGTATGTGCAGACGTCGGTCGCGTTCTGATGGCCTAAGCCGGCTTGCCAGCTTTCACATTTGATATGTCTAGCCACAAAAAAACGGGCCTGCATCTGCAGGCCCGTTTTGTCTGGGGTTGAAAAACACTCAGCAATCAGCTGTTAAGCGCAGCCTGTTCGTTTTCCAGGAATTCCTCTTCAAGCCCGGCTTCATCGACTTGGTTGTTTGGCGTACTTTTCTCTGCACGCGGTTTGCCTTGCAGTCTGCCGAACAGATGCTCCAGCGCGTTATCCAGCTTGGTGGCCGCCCCGTCGATCGCTTGTTCCAGGGTGTCGGCTTTATGGATGACCGAAATCGGTTGATGACCCTTTGGCCGCGCTTCCAGGCGGCAACTTAAATCGTGGGGGCCCGGCTTGTCGCCGTTCTCATCCTTCAAAAAGACTTCAATGCGGGTCAAGTCTTCTTCATAACGTTCGAGCGTGCTCTCAATGGTAGTACGTACCCACTCCTCCAGTCGGATGCTGCTTTCAATATGGTTATCGCTGTTGACTAGGATTTGCATAGTGTTTCCCTTATTTCAGCTAGCTCGCCAGAGGTCACAACTGCAACACCGATGCGGTGAAACCATGACCTCTTGACTACACAATTGAGCACCTGACGGAACAATTCAACCCCTATGCAAAGATAAATCCCACATTACAAATTAAGTCTGACAACCGCCCAAAGCACTGTTATGGTCGGGAGTTGGGTGCCCCCGCGCACCGGCGAAAATCCTCACAATTGCCCCTCGCCCAAGGGGTGCAACCCGCGAAAAATCCCCGCCTCTTCCACCAGCCAATCATGCACCGCACGCACACCGGGATGGTTCAGCGCGCCTGGCGCATACAGCAGCACATAGCGCTTGTGGTTCGGCACCGCGAGGCCAAAGGGCACGATCAGCGTGCCACGCTCCAACTCATCATTGAGCAGGGTGCGCCGGGCAATCGCCACGCCCATACCAGCAATGGCGGCCTCGATGGTCAGGTGGTTGCGGTTGAAGGTGTGCCCACGCCGCACATCGGCGTCGTGGTAGCCGATAGCATTCAGGTAAAACTCCCACTCGGCGTATTCATAACTCCCACGCCAGGCGGTGATGTCGTGCAACAACGGGAAATGGGCCAGGTCGGCCGGGCCGTGCAACGGCGGGCGCCCGCGCAACAGGCTCGGCGCGCACACCGGGAATATCTGCTCATCGAGCAAGGCTGTGGATAACAAACCCGGATAGCTGCCGTCGTTGAGGTCGATGGCCAGGTCAAAGTCGCCTTCGTGCAAGGCCATGCTGCTGTCTTCCGCCACCAGGCGCAGTTGGATATCCGGGAAACGCTGCTGCAAGCGCGGCAGGCGCGGCGTCAGCCATTTGCCGAGGAATGATGGAATCGAGCGCAGGCGCAAAGTGCCGCTGATCATCCCCGCATCCAGGCGCTGCAGCTCGGCATCAATGCTGCCGTAGGCCTCGCTCACCGTGATCGCCAGCCGCTGCCCCTCGGCGCTCAGCTCCACGCCACGTGCCCGACGATGAAACAGGCGAAAGCCCAGGCGCTCTTCCAATTGGCGAATCTGCTGGCTGACCGCCCCCGGCGTGATGTGCAGTTCTTCGGCGCAACGGGTGAAGGATAAATGCCGTGCGGCGCAGGCAAAGACGTGCAGCCAGACATAGGTCTGGGCATGAAGCGGGCGAGCCATAGCGTTTAGTCCTGCTAAAGGGTGTCTTAGGATAATTCGTTGGTCAGTGCCGATCCAGAGGCTCAGTATCGCGCCACTTCCGCTTGTCCTACAAAACATGGCAGCGATTCCTACTCCATTGCTTGTAAGGCTTTAGCATGGCTATCAGCGTTTTTGATCTATTCAAGGTGGGCATCGGCCCGTCCAGCTCCCATACCGTCGGCCCCATGCGGGCAGCGGCAACCTTCGCCCAGGCCCTCACCGACCAACAATTGCTCGCGCAAACCCGGCGCGTGGAAGTACGCCTGTACGGCTCGCTGTCTGCCACCGGCGTGGGCCACGCAACCGACCGCGCCTGTGTGATGGGGTTGATGGGCGAATGGCCAGATCGGGTTGACCCCACCTCCATTGGCTCGCGCATCCAACAGTTGCGTGAATCAGGCCGCTTGTTGCTTGGCGGCACCCAAGAAATTTCCTTCAACTGGCAGCACGATCTCCTGCTGCTGGAGGAAAGCCTGCCCTACCACCCCAACGCCATGTCCCTGCATGCCTACGGGGCAAACGGCCTGCTCAGCGAACAGACCTACTACTCGGTGGGCGGCGGTTTCATTATCGAAGCTGCCGAAGCCGAATCGGGCATTGCTCCCACCAGCGATGTAGAACTGCCCTACGACTTTTCCAGCGCCGTCGAACTGCTGGCCCTGTGCAACACGCATGGCCTGCGAGTCTCCGAACTGATGATGGCCAACGAACGCGCCTGGCGCAGCGATGCAGAAATCCGCAGCGGCCTGCTGCATATCTGGTCGGTGATGCGCGAGTGCGTCGAGCAAGGCCTGCGCGATGAAGGCATCTTGCCCGGCGGCCTGGATGTACCGCGCCGCGCCGCCAAGCTGCACCGTAGCCTGCTGGAAATCGGCAAGCCGAATGTGATCACCTCGACCCTGTCGGCCATGGAGTGGGTCAACCTGTTCGCCCTGGCCGTCAACGAAGAAAACGCCGCCGGTGGGCGCATGGTCACCGCCCCCACCAACGGCGCGGCCGGGATCATCCCGGCGGTGTTGCACTACTACATGAAATTCAACGCCGACGCCTGCGATGATGATGTGGTGAATTTCTTCCTGGCAGCTGCCGCCGTCGGCATCCTGTGTAAGAAAAACGCCTCGATCTCCGGTGCCGAAGTCGGCTGCCAGGGTGAAGTCGGTTCGGCCTGCGCCATGGCCGCCGCAGGCCTGGCGGATATCCTCGGCGCCACCCCCGAGCAACTGGAAAACGCCGCCGAAATCGGCCTGGAACATAACCTCGGCCTGACCTGTGATCCGGTCGGCGGCCTGGTCCAGGTGCCCTGTATCGAGCGCAACGCGATCGCCGCCGTCAAAGCCATCAACGCCACGCAAATGGCCCTGCGCGGCGACGGCAAGCACTTTATCTCCCTCGACCGGGTGATCCGCACCATGCGCGATACCGGCGCCGACATGCATGACAAATACAAAGAAACTTCACGGGGCGGCCTGGCGGTCAGCTGGGTGGAGTGCTGAGGAGCACTGCTACCTGCCCCTACGTGAGCCCGCGCAAAAATAATAACGAGGCAATAACGATGACCGATGTACGTACACCTGCTGCCGAAAACCCTGTTGTAGAACACACCGTGACAACGGGCTGGAGCAAACACGACACCACCTGGATGCTGGGCCTGTACGGCACCGCCATCGGTGCCGGCACCCTGTTCCTGCCGATCAACGCCGGAGTCGGTGGCTTCTGGCCGCTGATCGTGCTGGCGCTGCTGGCCTTCCCCATGACCTTCTTCGCCCACCGTGGGCTGACGCGCTTTGTGCTGTCGGGCAAATCCGGCGACATCACTGACGTGGTGGAAGAACATTTCGGCGTCGGCGCCGGCAAGCTGATTACCCTGCTGTACTTTTTCGCCATCTTCCCGATCCTGCTGGTGTACAGCGTTGCGCTGACCAACACCCTCGGCAGCTTTATGGAACACCAACTGCACATGACCCCACCGCCACGGGCGATCCTGTCCCTGGTGCTGATCCTCGGCCTGATGGCCATTGTGCGGTGCGGCCAGGGCGTGATCGTCAAGGCCATGAGCGTGCTGGTCTACCCCTTCGTCGCCGCCTTGCTGTTACTGGCGCTAAGCCTGATCCCCAACTGGAACGGCGCGTTCTTCGCCTCGGCGAGCGAGGGCATGCCCCTGCCGGTGTTCTTCAACACCCTGTGGCTGGCGATTCCGGTGATGGTGTTTTCGTTTAACCATTCGCCGATCATCTCGGCCTTTGCGGTGGACCAGAAACGTGTGTACGGCGCCCAAGCCGAACGCAAGAGCAGCGGCATCCTGGCCATGGCCCACGGCATGATGGTGCTCACGGTGATGTTCTTCTGCTTCAGTTGCGTACTGGCGCTGTCACCCGCCGACCTTGCCGCCGCCAAGGCACAGAACATCTCGATCCTGTCCTACCTGGCCAACCACTTCCAGACCCCGGTCATCGCCTACGCCGCGCCGTTGATCGCGCTGGTAGCCATCACCAAATCCTTCCTCGGCCACTACATCGGCGCCAGCGAAGGCTTCCAGGGCCTGCTCGTCAAGTCCCTGCGCGGGCGCAACCGCACCCTGTCGGCGCGCTGGCTGGAACGTTGCACCGCCGTGTTCATGATCCTCAGTTGCTGGGCCGTCGCCACGTTCAACCCCAGCATCCTGGGCATGATCGAAACCCTCGGCGGGCCGATCATCGCGTGCCTGCTGTTCCTGATGCCGATGTACGCCATCCGCCGCGTCCCCGCGTTGCGCCAGTATTCGGGCCAGGTGTCGAATGTGTTTGTGGTGTTGGTGGGGCTGATTGCGCTGTCTGCGGTCATTTTCTCGCTGGTGCCCTGAAACAGATCACCCTGTGGGAGCGGGCTTGCTCGCGATTGCGGTGGATCAGCACCAGATGAATTGGCTGATACACCGCTATCGCGAGCAAGCCCGCTCCCACACAAGCCCGCTCCCACAGGGGTAGCTCGTCGTCTGAAAGATTCCTGTACGGCACGCCCCTTGCTGTACACCCTCTGAAGGAAAACGGAGCTTGTGACCGGTGGTCAGGCAGCACGAACCAATCGCCCTACCGGTCGTCAATCAGTGCATGTTCTTATCAGGCGGTAACGCACCATGGACAATCCTTTTCAACTGATCACCGACACGTTCGCCCCACAATACCGGGTCAACCTGAGCATCCAGCGCCTGGACGGCAGCATCCTGCTGACCCTCTCCGACGACAACGGCGTGGTGGCCAAACGCATGATCAGCGCCGAACAGCGCAACGACCCACAACGGCTCAAACGCCTGGTGCAAAGCGTGCAATGGGGCATTGCCATTGAACAGGGCCACAGCGCCATGGAGATTTTGGCGATGATGACCGACGGCGACAGTCACAAACTGTTGCAGCGCCCGCCCAGCAACCGGCCGCCAGTCACGGCCGGGCTCTGACTCAGGACTCGGACTTGTCCTTGACCGATGGGTAGCGCGACGAGGCAAAACGCACCACCAGGATGGCGAACGCCAACAGCAGAATCCCACCACACAGGTAAATGATCCCCAGGTCCGGGGCATTGTGGTGGGACACATCGCCGATCAGCAGGCGGGTCAATGCGGTGATTGCTACGTAGAGCAGGAAGCGGATCGGCATGTGGTTGGTCTTGAAATAAATCCCCACCATGGCGCCCAACTCCAGGTAGATAAACAGCAGCAGGATGTCATCCACGCTGATGCCGCCTTTTTGCAACATATCGATAAAGGTCATTATTGCCGCATAGGCGGTGATTGCACCGATGCCAAACAGCGCCAGGTAGTGAAACGCCTCCACCGCCAGGTTGCCCAGGGAATCGGCATTTGCGTGCAGGCTTTTGCGCACTTTGTCGGCCCACTTCATTTCTGTCATTGCTCACCACCACTGTTTAAAAAATAGCCAACCCGGTCAACCCCTGCGTCGTACCTCGCGCCGGAACGGATAATGCCCGTTCGGCGTGACGATAGTTAGGCATGCAGAAAAAAGGCCAGGGATTGCAGAGTGAGATGATGGCGGGTTGATATGAGGCACTTCAATCGATTGAATGACGCTAACAACAGAAAAACTCACAGCTAATACCGACCCGGCAGGAACTGCCAGCGAAGAACCTGAGAGCCGCTTGAGGCATCAGGCACCCTGCGTTGGTAAGCGCCGCTGCACGTCGTAACCACAGCGTGAAGTAAGCGTTTTCTCTAGTAGCAACCTGCCATTTCCCGACTACATTAAAAAGCTGCTACCCAAACCCCCGGGATTGGCTTATCCTTTTAGCTGTATATAAATACAGTAGTCGCAATAGACAACTATCGTGAAGGCATGTGAGGTGGTGAATGGCCGTCGAAGTGGTATACCGCAGCAGCCGAGATCTGGAGCGTTTGTTCATGGATAAAGCCGAAGCTGACCGTCATGACAAGATGCTTGAACTCGCTGAGTTGCTCGCAGAAGTGTTGCAAAAAGCCGTGCCGTCCCTGAGCGAGCAGCAGGTGGAGGAAGCCGGGATCTACATGGCGAAGAATCGCGATGTGTTTGCCAAGGCGTTCAAGAGCCAGCCGGATGCATTGTCCGAGTTGCTGAACCCGGCAGCGGAATAAAGCGCGAATTGAACAGGCCCTGAATCGTTGATTCAGGGCCTTTTTAATGCCGCTGAAGTAGCCAAGCCAAGATAAATCTTAAGTTCCCCCTTACTGGAACCGGAGCGTCGTGACTGCCACCCACAGGAGTGCCTTGTGCAACCAGTGCAAACAGTCTTCGCGACCGCTCTACAGCGTTCGCAAAATGGGGGAAATCTATGGAAAGCACTACAATACCCGGCCATGGTGCGTGGCCGTCACCTACAGCAAACCAGACTGTGCCCGGGCAAAGGCCCCCAACCAGCCCGACAGTCCAGCCAGCCCCCTTTGATAGCCGGCCTCGGGCAATCAATTATGCGCCAGGCAATGATAACCGCAGGTCATTTCTCCCCCCACCTCCAGCCAGCCCAGTCTACGGTTATGACGCCCAGACGCCAGTAGCCTGGAAACAATCCAGGACAATCGACTGGGCGAGTAGCCGCAGCAGGAGCCAGTCATTTTCCGCCCCTTCCATGGCATCAAGCGCAAGCAGCGCCCTTGACTACCGCAATGACTCTGTTGAATCCAGCTCAGGCGAAAAGCCGAAGGACATCTGGGGTGGTTTTTCTCAAGGAGAAAATAATAGCGACTGCATTACGATCTCGGCCATCAAAGCCGCGATGATGCGTTTTGGTCAGAAGCCAGCCGATGTCTTCAAGGAAGTAAAGGAGACAGGCGATGGCCTGGATATAACGATGAGAGATGGTGTGAAGGTGCACCTATCCCAAGAGGAACTGAAACTCGCGAAAGAAAGCGCCAACCTTCAAGGCAATGACCCCGAAATGATAGACGATGCCTGCGTGATATATGCCGCATGTGCCAAACGGGCAGAAAACGAGGATAACGATGGTACGGCAAAGAAAGGTTTTCCCGAGGCACTGAAAAGCATTGAAGATGGTGAAGAAGGAGCTGAAGGCCTTTTGCGCCTTGGCCTCAAAGACTATATGAGATCTGGCACCGCAGCGGAGTTGCGAAATGGCGCAGTGGGCATAGTGAACAGGGCAATAGAGCTATGGGATGGGACAATTGGCGGGCACTCAATGGCAGTGATTAATGGCATTGAAGAACAGTGGGGGAAAAAAGGTGACTACGTTTCCGGGGGCGAAATTTTTATCTTGGCCTAAATACCGCCCCCCTGCCCGAGGCACCGTAGTGATGCCTTTACTGCCTCGTCAACGATACAGCAAGCGCTCTGCCAGCTCATCGGCCACCCGCGCAGGCGAGCGTTTTTCGGCCTGGGCATGGCCGAAGATTTCGGTCAGGCGCGTGCCGATGTTGGACAGGTGTGCGGTGATGGTCGCCAGGTCCGCGCCGTTGTGCTTGAGGGCGACGTAGATCAGGCCGCCGGAGTTGATCACGTAGTCCGGGGCGTAGAGGATGCCGCGTGCCTCCAACTGGTCGGCCACTTGCAGGTGAGTCAGTTGCGCGCTGGCCGAGCCGGCCACGGCGGCGCAGCGCAGTTGGGCAACACTCTGGCGGTTGAGCACGGCGCCCAGGCCGCATGGCGCAAGAATGTCGCAGGGGGTGCTGAGCAAGGCGTCGTTGGCAATCGGGTGGGCCCCCAGTTGTTCCATGGCCAACTGCACTTTGCCAGGGTCGATATCGCTCACCAACAATTCGGCGCCAGCGGCGTGCAGTTGTTCGGCCAGGGCGTAGCCGACATTGCCCAGGCCCTGGATTGCCACGCGCAGGCCCTCCAGGTTGTCGCTGCCCAGCCGGGCCATGGCAGCGGTGCGGATGCCGGCGAATACGCCCATGGCCGCATGGGGCGACGGGTCGCCGGCGGCGGTGGTGCTGGTGACAAAGCGCGTGTGCTGGGCGATGCAGTCCATGTCGGCCACAGAGGTGCCGCTGTCGATGGCAGTGATGTAGCGGCCATTGAGTTGCTCGATACACCGGCCGAAGGCTTCAAACAGCGCGGCGCGGCTTTCCACATGGGCCGGGCGGATGATCACCGCGTTGCCGCCGCCCACCGGCAAGCCAGCCAGCGCGGCTTTGTAGCTCATGCCCTGGGCCAGGCGCGCGGCATCGGCCACGGCGCTTTCGTCGTCGGGGTAGGCCAGGTAGCGACAGCCACCCAGGGCCGGGCCAAGGCGACTGCTGTGAATGGCAATGACCGCCTTCAACCCGGTCACCGGGTCAACGCTCAGGTGCAGGGATTCAAGGCGGGTGCTGTGCATGAGAGCAAACATCGTCAAGCTCCCGAATCATTTCTTGTTGTCGCCAAGTATAGGCCGCCGTTAAAAGCTTGCCGGAGCACGCGGGAATAAGCAGGCCGTAATTACAGGCTTTGCGACATAAACAAGTAGGCTGATTCTCAAGAAGCTGGACGAAAGTTCTCGGCAAGGCTAAAACGAGACATCCGACGGAGAATGCAATGAATCCCCGCCAAGCCTTTTTCGACTGCCTGCACCGCTCACCGCCGGCGCTGTTTGAAGCCGCGTTATGGATCGCGGCCGAGCACGATCCTGCCGTGGACCCACGGGCGATCCTGGCTGACTTCACGGTGCTGCAACAGCAGGTCAGCCTCGGCATGCCGTTGCTGCCGGCCGATGAGCTGGGCCAGCCGTTGCTGCGGATCATGAATGACCTGGGGTTCGCCCAGGACGACTTCACCCCCTTGCGCCCCGCCGCCGCGCTGTTGGACAAGGTGTTACAGCGCCGACGCGGGCAACCCCTGGCCCTGGGCCTGGTTGCCCTGGAACTGGCGCGGCGCCTGGAGATCCCCATGGTCGGGGTCAACTTTCCGGGGCATTTTCTGCTGCGTGTGAGCGGTGCCGATCATTTACTCGACCCCTGCGGCGGGCGCCGGCTGTACCCCAACGACTGCCGCGAATTGCTGCAACGCCAGTACGGCCCCAATCTCAAGCTGCAAGCCGAACACCTGCGTAGCGCCGAGCCGTTGTTGATCCTGCAACGGCTGTCGCGCAACCTGCGGCAACTGCACCTGGCCAATGACAATCACCTGGCGGCGCTGATCGACGCCGAGCGGGTGCTGGAGCTGGGCGATGCCAGCGCCGCCGACTACCTGGCACGGGCCAGTCTGTACAAACACCTGGACTGCCCGAATGCCGAGCGCTTTGATCTTGAGCATGCGCTGCTGCTCAGTGAAGACCCGGTGCAGCGACTACGCCTGACAGAGCGGCTGGGGCATTTGCCACCTGGGGCGGTGGTGCATTGAAGGGGGTCGACCGTTAAACCGCATCGCCCCCATCGCAGCCTCGCCGGGGCTCGACAGCTCCCACAAGTAAGCATGGTGCCCTTCAGGTTTTGAGGATATCGCCACGCAGTGAATCTTTTGGCGGCGTGGCCCCGGGCGAGCGCACCTGAATAATCAGCAACGCCGCAATCACCGCCGGAATCGCGCAGAAGAAGAAAATCTGCTGCACCGGTACGTGCATCGCCAGCAGCATGCTGCCAAACAGCGGCCCCAGGATCGAACCAAACCGCCCGACACCCAGTGCCCAGCCCGTGCCCGTCGCACGGACATGGGCCGGATAGAAGTTGCTGGCAAACGCATTTAAGGTCAACTGGCCGCCGATGATGCAAAAGCCCGCCGCAAACACAAACGCCACCAGGTAACGCGGGTTGTCATGGTTGAGCCCCAGCAAAATGGTGCACACCGCCGCGGCCGCCAATACACCGGAGAGCAGGCGCACCTTGCTTTTCAGGCGGTCGGCAAACCAGGCCATGCCAATCGCGCCCAGGGTGCCGGCGAACAGGAACATCGAGGTCACCAGGTTGGCTTTGTTCAAGGGCATGCCACTTTCCAGCAGCAGTGACGGCAACCAACTGATCATGAAGTACAGCAGGAGCAGGCTGACAAAAAAGGTCGACCAGATCAGCAGCGTCGGCCGCGCATAGCCATGGCGAAACAGCTCCACCACCGTCAGTTGGCTGCCCTGCTCCTGGCGATTCTGTTCTTCGCTGGCCGCCGGGGCCTGCCAGCCTGGCAGCATGCGCGCCGTGACTTTTTGCAGGCGCGCATAGGGTGGTGCATCGCGCAGCAAGCGCGGCAAGGATTCAGGCAGCAGCCATACCAGGAAGGGAAACAGCAGCAACGGCGTCACGCCACCCGCCAGGAACACCGCCTCCCAGCCGAAGCTGTCGATAAACCCCGCCGCGACAAAACCACCTGCCGCCCCGCCGAACGAGAAACCACAGGCCGCCAGCGTCACCATCAAGGTACGCATACGCGGTGGCGAATACTCCGACATCAACGCCATGGCACTGGGCATCGCGCCGCCCATGCCAATGCCGCAGATAAAACGCGCGGCCATCAGCGTATTCAGGGAATTGGCGAACACCATCAGCATCGTGAGGCTGGCGTAGATCAGCACGCAAGCGAGCAGGATGCGGCGCACGCCGAAGCGGTCCGCTAGGGGCGTCACGGCCAGGGAGCCCAGGGTCAGCCCCAGCAGGTTGGCACTGAACACGGGGCCGAAGGCGGCCTTTTCCAGGCCCCAATCCTGAGCCAGCGCCGGCACTACGTAGCCCAGCACCTGGGCATCGTAGCCATCGGTCACCAGCAATAACGCCAATAACAGGAGAATCAACCACTGGTAGCGCGACACCGGACGGGCGTCGAGTGCCGCGCGAAAGCTGGCAATCTGATTATGCATCGCAAGGTACCTGTTTTATTTTTATGGGGTATCACTTGTGGGAGCTGGCTTGCCTGCTCCTACATTGATCTAGGGTGTATCAGGTTGGTTGGAGGGGTGGGCCTGGATAAACCCGGGGTGTTTGCCTGCCAATGCGGCGACGCGCAGGATTCGCGGGTAACCCTCCAGCGCCACCTGGAAACGCTCGGCCGCATACAACTGCGGGATCAGAAACGCATCCGCCAGCCCTGGCTGGTCACCAAAGCAATAGCCCTGGTCACCGATCAATTGCTCCACGGCGCCCAGGCCCTGGCTGATCCAATGCCCGATCCACTCCAGCAATTGCGCCTCGTCATGCCCCCACTGGCGCAACAGGTTCTGCGTGCTGGAGTTGTGCAGCGGGTGAATGTCACAGCCGATGATCGCGGCCACCGCGCGCTCATGGGCGCGGGTTGCCAGGTCCTTGGCGAGCAGCGGCACCTGTGGATAACGTTCGTCCAGGTACTCGATGATCGCCGGCGACTGGATCAACAACTCGCCCTCGTCGGTACGCAAGGCCGGGACACGGCCCTGGGGGTTGATCGCCAGGTACTCGGGCTGGCGGTTGGCGCCACCCTTGGGCACCAGCAGGTTGACCGGCAGCGCGGTGAAGTCCAGGCCCTTGAGCGCCAGGGCGATGCGCACCCGGTAGGACGCCGTGGAACGGTAGTAGGTATAGAGCTCCATCCCCTCGCCCCCTTAGCGCGCGGCGACCACGGTGCCCCGGCATTCGCCGAAGCCGATGGAGGCAAAACCGTCACGCTGGCAGCGGGCGCGCAGGATGATTTCGTCGCCGTCTTCGAGGAACTTGCGCACCTCGCCGGAGGCCAGTTCGATCGGCTTTTTGCCGCCTTCGGTGATTTCCAGCAGGCTGCCGAACTGGCCAGCCTCGGGGCCCGACAGGGTGCCCGAACCAAACAGGTCGCCGGCCTGCAACTGGCAGCCGTTGACGCTGTGGTGCGCGACCATTTGCGCCACAGTCCAGTACATGTGCTGGGTGTTGCTCAGGGTCAGGCGATGGGCTGCCAGGTTCTGCTCGCGCATCGCGGCGGTGGTCAGCAGCACTTCCAGTTCGATATCAAAGGCGCCAGCGGCCTGGTCGCGGGTGTCCAGCAGGTACGGCAGCGGTTGTGGATCGCCGGCCGGGCGTGCAGGCTGGGCCTTGCGGAACGGTTCCAGGGCTTCGGCCGTGACCACCCAGGGCGAGATGCTGGTGATAAAGCTTTTCGACAGGAACGGCCCCAGCGGCTGGTATTCCCAGGCCTGGATATCCCGCGCCGACCAGTCGTTGAGCAGGCAGAAGCCCGCGATATGCTCGGCGGCGTCGCCAATGGCAATCGAGTCGCCCATGGCATTGCCCTGGCCGATCCAGATCCCCAGTTCCAACTCGTAGTCCAGGCGTGCGCACGGGCCAAAGGTCGGTTCGGTCTGGCCGGCCGGCAGGGTCTGGCCCTTGGGCCGGCGCACCTCGGTGCCGGACGGGCGGATGGTCGAGGCGCGGCCGTGATAACCAATCGGCACATACTTGTAGTTGGGCAGCAGGGGGTTGTCCGGGCGGAACAGTTTGCCAACGTTCTGCGCATGCTCGATGCCGACGTAGAAGTCGGTGTAATCGTTGATTTTTGCCGGCAGGTGCATCTGGCAATCGACGGCCAGTGGCAACACCTGGGCGCCCAGGGCTTGCAACTTGGCTTGCTGGTCGCTGCCCTCGGCAAGCAGTTGCAGCAGGCGTTCGCGCAGGGCCACCCGCGGGCCACGGCCCAGTTCAAAGAAGGCATTCAGTTGCCCGTCTGCCATGGCGTCGATGGCGCGGCGCGCTTCACCGTCAAACAGGTCGCGGGCCGCTTGCAGATCCAAAATATGCTCGCCAATCGCCACGCCACTGCGCGGTGCCGAACCGTTGAGGCTGAAGATGCCCAGGGGCAGGTTCTGCAGGGGGAAATCCGGGTGACCGTTGGCCGAGGCCACCCAACTGCGGGTGAGAGTGGACTGCGTCATGGCTTATCTCCGATTCGGGTTGAAGGTTGCTGGCAGCGTGGCCCAGCAAGCGTCGTAAGTATTTTGCAGTTGCGGGCAGTCCAGGGCGAACCGGGTCGGGCGCAGCACCTGGCTGGTCTCGAACATGAAGGCCATGGTGTTATCGATCTTGTGCGGCGCCAGGTCCGCGGCGATGGCCTTGGTGCAGGTCTCGCCATCCGGGCCGTGGGCGCTCATGCAGCCGTGCAGCGATGCGCCGCCGGGCAGGAAGCCTTCGGCCTTGGCGTCGTAGGCGCCCTGGATCAGGCCCATGTATTCGTTCATCAGGTTGCGGTGGAACCACGGTGGCCGGAAGGTGTTCTCGGCCACCATCCAGCGCGGCGGGAAGATCACGAAGTCGAGGTTGGCCAGGCCGTGGACGCTGGTGGGCGAGGTCAACACGGTAAAAATCGACGGGTCCGGGTGATCGAAACTCACCGTGCCGATGGTGTTGAAGCGACGCAGGTCATATTTGTACGGCACATTGTTGCCGTGCCAGGCCACCACGTTCAGCGGCGAGTGGTCCAGGGTGCAGCCCCACAACTCGCCGAGGAACTTCTGCACCAGGGGCGTGGGTTGCGACAGGTTTTCGTAGTGGGCGACCGGGGTCAGGAAGTCCCGGGGGCTGGCCAGGCCATTGCTGCCAATCGGCCCCAGGTCCGGCAGGCGCAGCGGCGCGCCGTGGTTTTCGGCGACGTAGCCGCGAGCCTGGGCATCGAGCAGCTCGATGCGGAATTTCAGGCCCCGTGGCAGCACGACGATTTCCAGCGGCTCGACCTCCAGCACGCCCAGTTCGGTGGCAATGCGCAGGCGACCCTGCTCGGGAACGATCAACAGCTCGCCGTCGGCGTTAAAGAACACCCGCTGCATGGAGCAGTTGGCGCGGTAGTGATAGATGCTGATGCCGGACGGTTTCTCGGCGCCGGCGTTGGCCACCATGGCCACCAGCCCATCGATAAAGTCGGTGGGTTCACTGGGAATGCCCAGCGGGTCCCAGCGCAGGCGGTTGGGCGTGACCTCGCCCAGCGGGCCACCGGCCAGTTGCCGGTCCAGCTTGACGAACGCCGGGTGATTGGCCGATGGCTGGATGCGGTACATCCAGGTGCGCCGGGCTTCGCTGCGCACCATGGTGAAGGCGGTGCCGGAGAACAACTCGGTGTACAGCCCATAGGGCGCTTTTTGCGGGGAGTTCTGGCCGATCGGCAGTGCGCCGGGCAAGGCTTCGCTGGCAAATTCATTGCCAAAGCCCGATTGGTATTCGAGGTTCATGGAGCGTCCTCAATCAGGAGGTTGTTTTTATCGTAATCCAGTTACGCATAACGTAATTTGCTCCCTGTCGGCCGTCAAGCTATAAAGACCGCCATTCGTCTTTCGGATACACGCTCTCCATGGAAAAGCCGCCCGCCCCCCGCGACACCGGTAAACAAAAAGTCCGCTCGGCCGAAGTCGGCACCGACATCCTCAAGGCCCTGGCCGAACTGTCGCCGGCCACGTCCCTGTCGCGCCTGGCCGAACATGTGCAGATGCCGGCGAGTAAGGTCCACCGCTATTTACAGGCCCTGATTGCCTCGGGGTTTGCCGAACAGAACATCGCCACCAACCATTACGGCCTGGGCCGCGAGGCCTTGCGCGTGGGGCTGGCGGCACTGGGCAGCATGGACGTGCTGAAAGTCGCCGCCCTGCCTCTGGCACAACTGCGCGATGCGTTGAATGAAACCTGCTTTCTTGCGGTGTGGGGCAACCATGGCGCGACCGTGGTGCATATCGAACCGGCGGTGCGCGCGGTCACGGTGGTGACGCAACTGGGGTCGGTGTTGCCGCTGCTCAGTTCCTCGACCGGGCTGGTGTTCAGCGCCTTTCTGCCCGAGCGCGAAACCATGGACCTGCGCACGCGGGAGATCCAGGCCGGCACCGCCCATGCGCTGGTGGACGATCAGGCGTATGGGCAGACCTGTGAGCAGATTCGCCAGCGTGGCTTGCACTTTGTCCATGGTTTGCTGATGCCCGGGGTCGATGCGCTATCGGCGCCGGTGTTTAATGCGATGGGGCAGGTGGTGGCGGTGATGACCGTGGTGGGGCCGACCTCGTTGTTCCATGCCGATGAAGACGGGCCGGCGGCCGGGCAATTGCTGGCGGCGAGCCAGGCGGTGAGTTGGCGGATGGGTTACCAGCCCTGACCCGTTGCAACTGAATGCATGCGGGCAAATGTGGGAGCTGGCTTGCCTGCTCCCACATTTGATCTCCATTGCCTGTAGTACCGTCGCTCAGGCCATCAAGCCCAGGGTCTTGGCCTTGGCCACGGCCTGGGTGCGGCGCTCCACCCCTAACTTGCTGTGAATCCGCCGCGCGTGGGTCTTCACCGTGTGCAGCGAGATAAACAACAACTCGGCAATCTCCAGGTTGGAGTTACCCCGCGCGATCAGTTGCAACACCTCCAGCTCCCGCTGACTCAACGGGTTGGCCCCTGGCGCCGCCACTGCCTCCTGAGGCTCAAGCCCCAACTCACTGAGCAGCCCCGGCTGGCGCAAGCGCAGCTCACGCACGGCCTGCTGCACCTGGCAGCGCGCCGCCAGGGCCAGCCCGGTTTGCAGCGAGCGCACCGCCAGGACTTTTTCCCCTTGTTGCCAGGCCACCTCGCCCAACACCAGGTGCAACTCCACCTCCAGGCACTGCATGCCCCGCTCGCGGGCGGTATCGAGCAAGGCTATGAGGCGCTGGATGGGTTGCTCGGCCCGGTGCAGTCTGACCTGGGCCAGCACCAGCAGGTATTCCAGGCGGGGGATCAGCTCCAGGGTCGCCGGCGGCGCCTGCTTGGCCTGGGGGCCGTGATAGTGGCGCAGCACTCGGCTGAGCGCTTCCAGGGTCAGTTCGGCACGCCCCTGTTGCAGCCAGAAATGCCCGCTGAGCAACAGCAACACCGCCCGATACACGGTGTCGGGCACCTGCCGGCGCTGCATCAGGCGCTCGGCGTCGCGCAACTGGATAAACGCCTGGGCGTAGTCACCGCGGTTGGCCGCCAGCATCGCCAACCCGAGAAAGCCATAGAGCACGCGCTTGTCCTGGCTGTGCAGGCACATGCCCAGGCCGGCGTCGAGGCATTCGGTGGCCAGGGCATCATGCCCCTGGCGCAAGGCCAGGTGCCCACGGCGCAGGGCAATCCGGCCCATCAACGGCCCGGCCTTGAGGCGCTGCTGGATCAACATGGCCTGCACGCCTTCCAACAGGCTCTGGGCCCGATACGGTGCGCCCCGCTGTTCCAGCAATTGCGCATGATCAAGCTCCAGCAGCGCCTCCAGCAGCAACGAACCATGGGCCCGCGCCAGGCACAGCGCCTCGCGGTTCAGGGCCTGGGCCACGTCCAGTTCGCCGCGCAGCAACGCTTGCTGGGTCAGCCCGGACAGGCACATCAGGCGCGATGTCCAGGCGCTGTCCGGCAAATCATTCAGTGCCTCCAGAAAATGCTCACGCGCAGGCACCGCGTCCCCCCCAAGATGCAACAACCACCCCCACTGCGCCTGCCAACGCGCCAACAGGTGCCGTTGCAAGGCGGCCGTGGGTTGCGGGGTGAAGCGCGCCAGTTGATCGATGCATTGCGCGGCCTGGTCGAAACGCCCGGCAAACAGCAAGGCAGCCGTGACCAGCCCCACTAGTTGCGCCGAGCCGAGCATCAACTCGTCGCCATGTTGCTCATGCAGGCGCAACAACAGCACGGCGTTCTGCTGACGGAACAGGTCTTCAAAACTGAAGTGTTCCAACAGGCTGACCGCCACTTCGTACTCCTCGGCGAGCAACGCCTGCTCGAACGCCGCCTGCCAATCCTGCTGCGCGGTAAACCATTGGCAGGCGCGCCGGTGCCAGGAGCGTCGGGCCGGCCACGGTTCATCGCGCAGCAGCTGGGCCAGGGGCGCGAAGACCTGCAGCCAGTCCGGCGAATCTTCCCAGGGCTCGATAAACGCGCCCAGGGCCTGAAGATCGCGCAGGTAGTCGGCGCCATCGCCAAATCCGAACAGATGCTCGCACAGCCCCGGGTTAAAGCGTGGCAGGTGCGCCAGTACCCGCCAGGCTTCCTCAAGCTCGCTGGGCAAGGTGCTGAACAGTTCGTGTTGCAGGTAATCGAGCAGGGTCTGGGAGCGCCCATGCCAGGCGCCGCTGTCGGGATGGCTGTCACCTTCGAGCAGGGCGATACGCACGCCGGCGCACCAGCCGGCGCAGAACTGCAAGACCTTGTCGGCGGTTTGCATGCCCACGGCGTGATGATCGAGCAATTGCTGGACCTCGCGCTGATCGAACGCCAACTCGGTGCCGCCGCACTCCCACAACTCATCGTCGAGCAACAGCCGTGGCCAATTGCAGGCCGGCCGGCGCCGCGCGCCCAGCCACCAGATCAAGGCCGGGCTGCTGGCCGCCAGCACGCGGTCGAGCAAGGCATCCAGGGCCGGCGCCGATACCCGGCAATAGTCATCGAGAAACAACCAGGCCGGCGCTTGCCAGCGGCTCAGGTCGAGCAGCAAGGTGGCTTCATCGACAAACGCCAGCCCCAGGCTTTGGGCCAGGCGCTGGCACAAATCCAGGGGAGCCAAGGCTGCACCGTTGAGTGGCAGCCAATACACCTGGCAGCTCGCCGGGGCCTGCAGGGCGCATTCGGCCAACAAGGCACTCTTGCCACTGCCGGCCGGCGCGCACAGCAACCGAACCCGCGCCTCCGCCCCCCGCAACGGTTCGGCCAGGCGTGGGCGCAGCACATGGTGGGAAGACAGACGTGGCATGAATCCAGGGCGATCCAGGCGACGGGGCATGGCGGTCATTACAGCGTCCCTTTTTTATTGTTATGCGGCGTGCGATCTACCGTAGTCCTGTCAATGGGCGTTGTTGAAGAAGTATTCAGCGGGCTGATTGCCGGGCATAAAAAAGCCGGGCTTCATTTGAGCCCGGCACACAATCTGAAGACTGAAACACGACCAAATGTGGGAGCGGGCTTGCTCGCGATGGCGGTGGATCAGTCAACTTATGTATCGACTGACACTGCGCCATCGCGAGCAAGCCCGCTCCCACATTTTGATTGCGTTGCAAGCCGATAGATCAGCGTACTCCGGAGGCGCGCAAGGCCGCCGGGGTGTAGTCCGCCGCCTTGGCGTTGAAGCCGAATACAAAGCTGCTCTTCTCTTCGTTCTTCATGCCCAGGGCGATGTAGCGGCCGGCGATGAGGTCGTACAGGGTCTCGACGGTGTAGGCCGGGGTCTGGTGGTGGTAGTAGAACTGCGCATGGCCTTCGGCCACGCGCCACAGTTGGCCACGGCCGTCATAGTGGTCCACCAGCGCCACCTGCCAGCTGTCTTCGTCGAGGTACATGTGGCGCTTGGCGTAGATATGCCGTTCGCTGGGCTTGACCGTGCCGACCACTTCCCAGACCCGATGCAGCTCGTAGCGGGTCAGGTCCTGGTTGATATGGCCGGCCTTGATGATGTCGTCGTACTTGAGGGACGGCGAATCAAGCTTGTAGGCGTTGTAGGGAATGTACATTTCCTTCTTGCCCACCAGTTTCCAGTCGTAGCGGTCTGGCGCGCCGGAGAACATGTCGAAGTTATCCGAGGTGCGCAGGCCGTCGGAGGCGGTGCCCGGCCCGTCGTAGGCCACTTGCGGTGCACGGCGCACGCGGCGTTGGCCGGCGTTGTAGATCCACGCCAGGCGCGGCTCCTTCACCTGGTCGAGGGTTTCGTGCACCAGCAGCACGTTGCCCGCCAGGCGCGCGGGCGCGGTGACCGACTGCTTGAAGAAGGTCAGCACGTTGGCGCCCTTGGCCGGGTCCATGTCCGGGATCAGTTGCGGCACCGCCACTTCTTCCTCAAAGCGGATCGGCGTGTAGCTGCCGTTGGTCTGCGGTGTGGCCTGGGTGATGATGCGCCGCAGGTTGCCGCCGTGGTAGCGGGTGATGTGGTTCCACAACACCTCGACGCCATTTTTCGGAATCGGGAAGGCGTAGTAGCGGTTGCCGGTGAAGTTCTCCAGGCCGTTGCCGTCGTTGATCGCCTTGACGTTCAGCGCGCTGCGCTTGATCGATTCGTAGATAGCGTCGGGCAGGTTGACCGTGCGGTGGGTGGGGTAGACCGGGATTTTATAGGTCTCGGGGTAGCGTTTGAACATCGCCACCTGGCCGTCCGACAGCTTGTCCTTGTACTTGTCGACCGTGGCGGCGGTGATCACGAACAGCGGTTTTTCATTGGCAAACGGGTCGGCCAAAAAGCCCTTGCTGTCCACTGCGCCGGCGTTTTTCGGGATGCCACCGGTCCAGGCCGGGATCGAGCCATCGGCATTGCCGGCCTTCTCGGCGCCGACCGGGGTCAGGCTGGTGCCGAGCTTGGCAGCTTCTTCCGCAGGCACCGCGGCCATCACGTTGGCGGCCAACAGGCTAAGGGCCAGTGCGCCGCACTGCAAAATCACTTTACGCATGGTTGTTGTCCTTCTTTTTAAGCCAAATCAGAAGTTCACGCCGAAGCTGAGGGCGAGGAAGTCACGGTCGGTCAGGGTGTTGTAGTCACCGCCAAAAAAGTCGGTGTAGCTCAGGCTCGCGGTGTAGGTGTTGCGGTAGTCCGCATCGACCCCGACGCTGAGCGCCTTGGCCCCTTCGTTGAACAGGCCGTTGGGGCCATAACCCTTGACGTCATGGGACCAGGACAGGTTGGGCTTGAGGTTGATCCCGGCGATCACGTTGTTGTAGTCGAGGATCGCCCGGGCGCGATAACCCCAGGAGGTGGCCGTGACGAAACCGTCGGTGTCTCCGCCAAAGCCGTATTGGCCGTAGACCGAATCGCGGCCGTAGCGCAGCTTGGTTTTGTTCTCCAGCCCGCCCACCCGCACGATGGCCGCCTCGCCCACCACGGTCAGGCGTTCGGCGCCCAGCACCTGGTCGAAAAACTGCGTCATGGTGGTCTGGAACTGGGTGATTTCCTTGCGCCGGTAGCCGGCGTTGTCGGCACCGAATGAGCTTTTGATCGGCGACGCGGCGTTGCCGGCTATCGGGTTGACCAGGGCCAGGGTCAGGTCGGTGGTGTTGAGTTGCACCGGGGCGTTGGGGCGGTAGCTGATTTCCCCGGTCCAGGCCGTGCCGGTGGGCAGGGTCGTGGCGAAGCTGGCGCCGTACAGGCGGATATCTTCCGGGTAATCCAGGTAATACTGGCCGCGCCCGAGCATCACGCTCTGCGCCAGGCCGGCGCCACTGCCGGGGGCAATGCCGTTGGCCGCATTGATGATATTGCCGATGGTCGCCAGGTTAGTGTTGGCCGTAAGGGTGCCCACGGTCGGCGTGCGGCTGTGGTAGTTCATGAAGTACAGGCCGTACTCGGTGTCATCGCCCAGCCAGCGCAAGGCCATGCCGAACTGCCCGGAATCCCGTGCGTCACGGTCGGCGGCGCGGCGTACGATCACCCCCTCATTGGTTACGCCAAAACCCTGGCCGAACGCGGCGGCCACCGGTTGCAGCGGGCGGATCGCCGGGCTGCCGACGGTGTAGTTGTCGGTGCAGCCATCGGCCGCCACGTCGCCACCAAAGTAGGTGCCGCAGTTGTCCAGCACGGTCTGGTCCCATTCCAACTGGTAGAAACCTTCCACTGTCAGTTGGTTGGTCAGGCCCTGGGAGGCGAACAGCATGTTGACTGGAATCAGGCCTTCCTTGATCTCGGCGCCCGGCCGGCGGAAGGCCGAGACGTCGATGGGGTTGATGCTGTTGATGGAGTTGCCGATGAAGGTACTTTCGCCCCAGCTGACCACCTGTTTACCGGCACGCACGGTGCCCGGCAAGTCGCCCAGGGAATAGTTGTGATAGACGAAGGCATCGAGGATCTGCGCCCCGCTGGACTTGGCGCCTTCCTTGCGGTTGTGGTCGCTGATCGGCTTGAACTCGCGGTCTTCGTCCTTGAGCTCGAAGTCGTACCAGTATTTGCCCCGCACAAACACACCGGTATCGCCGTACTTGAGCTCCAGGTCGTGCAGGCCCTTGAAGATTTTCGAGAAGGTCTCGCCCTTCTTGAAGTTCAGGCGCCCGTCATCCCCGGTAGAGGCCTGACCACTGCCGCCATTGACCGTGCCCACCAGCTTGCGGTCGGCATCGCGCATGCCCCAACTGGCACCGACCGACAGCGACGAATCGAATTGCCCCTCGATCTCGCCGATATTGAATGAAACAGCCTGCGCCTGGACGCAGCACCCCAAAGCAACCGCAGCGGCCAGCGCCTGTGGCCTGAAGATGGCGCGCATTGTTGTTTTTGTCATGCGTCTTCCCCGGTGGTGTGACAGAAGGCCCCACCCTACTGCCCGCCATCAGGAGCGATAAGCGCACCAAGGAGGTATTCGTTGTGTCGCTCGAAAGGATTAACCCAGGCTCTAGCGTGGGTATTGGCGGGGCTATCGACGCAGTGGATAGAGCGCCATCAAGCGAATGGATACCCCCGCGCCTACAGGGGCAGGCACTGTTGTTGATTTGGTAACAGTCCTTGTCCTGAATCAGTATTCTCTATTCCGTTACAAGGGACTATTCTTACCGGGCTTTCAGGACAATCCTACTGATTACCTGAAGCCACTTTTTGCTGGATTGAAGCGTATTTTCAGTCTGTTACCGGTGTTCACTGACGTTGATTTGTAGCTCCTTGATCCAACGTCTTACTTCGGCCGCTGCGTATGCAGCGGCCTTTTTTATGCCTGAAATACAGCGGGGCGCCATCAGCGCCCCGCAGGATTGACTGTTTTTCAGGTAACGATCAGAGGCTGTATTTGTGCAGGTTGTCCATCATCTCCTTCAAGGCTTCGATATTGTCCTTGGGATGGGCCGCCCCTTCAAAGTCGCAGATCTGCTGCCAGTGCGCCGCCACATCCTCTGGCGAGAAGCCCGCCTCGGGATCAAACCCCACGCCCAGGCTGCGCTCCCAGCGGGTCTTGCCGATCCAGCCGCCGCCCACTTCAAACAGCCCCGAGGTTTCCTGGCAGGCCTCGCTGCCCAGGTACACCACCAGCGGGCTGACCAGCTCGGGCTTGAGGCGCTCGAACACCTGTGGCGGGATCAGGCCTTCGGTCATGCGCGTACCGCCCGTGGGCGCGATGGCATTGACCAGGATGTTGTTCTTGCGCCCTTCCAGCGCCAGGGTGCGGGTCAGGCCATACAGGCCGAGCTTGGCCATGCCGTAGTTGGACTGGCCGAAGTTGCCGTAGATGCCCGACGTGGAGGCGGTGAAAATCACCCGGCCATAGCCTTGCTCGCGCAGATGCGGCCAGGCGGCGCGGGTCACTTTGTAGGCACCTTCGACGTGCACGCGGTACACCAGGTCCCAGTCGCCGTCCTCCATTTTATGGAAGGTCTTGTCACGCAGGATCCCGGCGTTGTTCACCACCACGTCGATGCGGCCAAACACGTCGAGAGCGTGCTGCACGATCTTTTCGCCATCGGTCACCGAATCGTGGTTGGCCTCGGCAATCCCACCGGCCTCGCGGATCTCGGCCACCACGCGGTCGGCGGCCGAGGTATTGGCGCCTTCGCCCTGAGTCGAGCCGCCAAGGTCGTTGACCAGCACCCTGGCCCCGTGCCTGGCGAACAGCAGCGCATGGGCACGCCCCAAACCACCCCCGGCCCCGGTAACGATCACGACTTTATCTTGGAACTGCACAGACTCACTCATAGGGAACTCCAGCGAAGACAGTGGACGATGGCTCGAGTGTCAGGCACGGGGCTTGTGGTCACAATAAATACGGGCGGGGGTGAATGGTGCGCAATAAGGCACGGGGATGATCGGACAGGTCATAGAGACTGGTTGGTGTGGGAGCCAGCTCCTACACAAGCCAGTTCCCATAGGCGATCTTGGTTGCTTTCAATGCCCTCGCGAAACGCCAGGTAATGTTTGAGCACCTGCACCGGCGCTTCGATCTGCGGGTAGTGGCCGATCTTGGCCAGCAACACCGTGTCGGCATCCGCTATCAACTCGCGGTAACGCGCCACCATGTGTGCGCCGGAGATCGGGTCGACTTCGCCATCGATCACCCGCAACGGCACTTCGCCGCGCTGCATGGCCGCCACCCAGCGCTCGCGTTGGCGGCGGCGCTGGGGGATGTAGGCGATGAGTTTATGCAGGATCCGCGGGCCATCGTTGTTTTCGATCAAACTCCAGAAGTCATCCAGGGCGCTTTCGCTGGGGCGGGTGTCGGGGCCGAAGATCTGCTTGAAGCTGTCGGCCAGGGCGTTGCGCCCGAATGCACGGCCGATCATCCACCCCAAGGGGCTGAGCAACAGTTTTTGCACCAGCGCCGCGCGATGGGTCTCGGGGAACAGCCCGCCATTGAGAAACACACAACTGGCCAGCTGGAACCGCCCCTCGTAGTGCCGGGCGAGCAGTTCCTGGGCCACGCTGTCGCCGTAGTCATGGGCCATGACATGCACCGGCTGCTGGATCCGCAGATGGGCCAGCAGGGCTTCTTGCAGGTCGGCCTGTTCCAGCAGGCAATAGGTGTGGTCCAGGGGCTTGGCCGAGTCGCCGAAGCCGAGCATGTCGCAGGCAATCACCAGGTTGCGCTGGGCCAGGGGCTGCCACAGGTAATGCCAGTCCCAACTGGCGCTGGGAAAGCCGTGGATCAGCAGCAAGGGCTGACCCTGCCCCGCCACCCAGTACCGAATGGTCTGCCCGCGAAACACAAAACTCTGCCCACGCTTGCGCCAGGCACTCAGGGGGATTTCGGCCAGTGGCATCAGAGTCGGTATCCAGGGTCGTGTTGATCAAGCTTGCGCAACAGCGCCGGCCAGGCCAGCGCGCCGCCCATGCCTTGGGCGCTCTTGGTCACACCGGCAATCATCGCCTTGGCCCCCGCCAGAATCTGCGGCGCGATGGCGATCAATTCGGCCCCGCCGTTTTGCGCCAGCACCTGGATATCGCAGGCGCGCTGGAAGGTGAACATCATCAGGAAGGTATCGGCGATGGTCGCGCCGCAGGTCAGCAGACCATGGTTGTGCAGCATCAGGAAATGGTTCGGCCCCAGGTCGGCTTGCAGGCGGGCCTTTTCCTCGTGGTTCAACGCCACGCCTTCGTAGGCGTGATAGGCCAGGCTCGAGAGCACGAACAGCGACTGCTGGCTGATGGGCAGCACGCCCTGCTTCTGCGCCGATACGGCCACGCCAGCCGCCGTGTGGGTGTGCAGCACGCAGGCCACGTCGTGGCGCACTTCGTGGACCGCGCTGTGGATGGTGTAGCCCGCCGGGTTGATGTCGTAGGGGCTGTCCATCAGCTTGTTGCCGGCCTGATCGACCTTGACCAGGCTAGAGGCGGTGATTTCGTGGAACATCAGCCCGAACGGGTTGATCAGGAAGTCTTCGGTGCCCGGCACCTTGGCCGAGATATGGGTGAAAATCAGATCATCCCAGCCATGCATGGCCACCAGGCGATAGCAGGCGGCCAGGTCGATACGGGCCTGCCATTCGGCGGCGCTGACCTGATCTTTTACACTCTGTGTCGATTGAACGGGGGCTAGGCTCACGGCAAGGACCTCGACGCGGTGGTGTTCTTATTGTTTTTTGGGCTGAGGGGCCAGTCTAGTCAGAGCTCGTGCCTGCTGTAGTTGCGTTGGCAGCCAGCTTGATGACCGAGCGGGTCAATTGTGAGGATAGTTCGGATTCGTACAATGTGGTGTCAGAGAAGCAACGCCAATAAAGGCGCGGCAAACAGGTTGAGCAAGCCGGTCAGGACCATCACCAGCCCGGCCACCGAGCCTTCTTCGCCGCCCACTTCATGGGCGCGGCTGACACCGGCCCCGTGGGCGCCCACCCCAAACAATGCACCGCGCGCCAGGGCACTGCGCAACGGCAACCACTTGAGCAGCACCCCGCCGAGCATGGCGCCGAATACGCCGGTGAACATCACGAACACCGCCGTCAGCTCTGGTACGCCACCCAGGTCGTGGGCCAGGGGCATGGCGAAGGGCGTGGTGATCGAGCGTGGCACCAACGACATTGTCACCGCGCTGTCCAGGGCCAACGCCCTGGCCAGGCCGAAGGAGGTGCCGATGGACGCGGCGCTACCGGCCAGCATCCCCAGGAGCAACGCCGACCAGTGCCGCATCAACAGTTGGCGCTGCTGCCAGATCGGGATGGCGAACGCCACCGTGACCGGCCCCAGCACCCACATCAGCCAGTGGGTGTCGGTGGAGTATTCGGCATAGGCGGTGTTCAGCGGCACGGCCACTGCCAGCAGCAGTGCGGGCACCAAAATCAGCGGCGACAGCAGGTAGCGCCCGGTGCGCCGGTAGAGCCAGCGGCTCAAGCCATAGGCACCCAGGGTCAGGGCCAGCCAGAACAGCGGCATCAGTTCAAGCTTCATGGCGCAGCTTCCAGCGGCAGACCAGTTCGACGGTAAACGCCGTGACCAGCATCACCATCAGGGTACTGAGGGCGATCACCAGCATGATCCGCCAGCCGTCATGGCGCAGCAGGCCACCGTAATCAAGCAGGCTCATCAAGGCCGGGATAAAGAACAACAACATCTCCGCCATCAGCAGGCCAGCGCCCAATTGCAGGGCCGCCGGTTTGATCAGGCCACTGGCGAACACCAGCAGCAGCAGGCCCAGGCCAATCACCCCGCCGGGGATCGGCCACGCCAGCCATATGGCCACTTGGCAGCCCAGCAGGTAAATCGCCAGCAATACCAGCAGCTCAACCAGCAGCCGGCCCAGGTGTTTGAAGGTGAAACGTTTAATAGACATGGGTTCCTCGCAGGCCCTTATTTTAAAGAGCCCCCTGGCATCCCCAAAGCGAATTGTTAGACTGCAAGCCATTCCAAACTGGAATTAGTGCAATGGAATTCAAACAGCTGCGCAGTTTTATCGAAGTGGTGCACCGGGGCGGTTTTACCCAGGCCGGGAAAACCCTGCATATCAGCCAGTCCGCCGTGAGCAAGCAGGTGGCACAACTGGAACACAGCCTGGGTACGCCCCTGCTCGACCGCATCGGCCCGCACGTGCGCCTGACCGCCGCCGGGCAGGTGGTGCTGCAACGGGCCGAAGCCATGTTGCGCCTGCAGACCGAGCTGGTGAGCGAGCTGGACGACCTGAATCAATTGACCCGTGGCGAGCTGCGCATGGGCCTGCCACAACTGGGGGGCGATACCCTGTTTGCCGAGCTGTTTGCCGAATATCGCCGGCGCTACCCCAATGTCAGCATCCAGTTGCTTGAGGGCGGCAGCCGTAATATCGAGCAGGCCATCCTCGCCGGTGAGCTGGACATCGGCGGCAGCCTGTTGCCCACCGACCCGGCGTTTGCCTGGCAGGCGTTCTGTGATGAGCCGCTGGATGCGCTGCTGCCCCTGGACCATCCGCTGGCGCGGCACACGCAGATTGGCCTGGAGCAATTGGCCGACACGCCGTTCTTGATGTACCAGCGCAGCTTTGTGCTCAACGACCGGTTGCTCCAGGCCTGCCAGCAACTGGGTTTCACGCCCCGGGAAAGTGGGCGCAGCGGCCAGGCGGATTTTCTCGTCGCCTTGGTGGCCGCAGGCCAGGGCGTGGTGCTGTTGCCCAGCGTGGTCGCGCGCGGCCTGGAGCGCCCAGGTGTAGTGCGCCTGACCCTCAGGGCCCCCGATTTCCTACGCTGGGACATCGCCTTTATCTGGCGCAAGGGCGCCTATCTGTCGAAAGCCGCCCAGGCCTGGCTCGCGCTGTTGCGCGAGTACCCGATCAGCCGCGCAGTGCCGTGACCAGCTCTGCCAGCCAGGGCTCGGCGTCTGCTTCCGGGGTGACGCTTTCGCTGGCATCCAGGCGCAGCATCGGCAGCACTTCGCGCACGCCCAACTCAGCGAACAACTCGCGCATCTGCTCGCCGCCGCCGCAGAAGGTGTCGCCGTAGCTGGCATCGCCCAGGCCGATCACCGCGCCCGGCAAACCACGCCAGGCGGCGGGCAGTTGGTCGCGGATGGTCGAATACAAAGGCTGCAGGTTATCGGGCAATTCGCCCATGCCGGTGGTGGAGGTGACGGCCAGCAAGGCGTCCGGGGCGAAGGCCTGCACATCGGCCAGGGTCGCCCGCGAGTTGTGCCAGGCCTCGAAACCGGCGGCGTTGAGAATACCCATGGCGTGGCGGGCAACTTCTTCTGCCGTGCCATAGACCGAGCCGGAAAGGATGGCGACTTTCATCAATCTGATCCTGTAGTTGAGTGAAAACCTGGGATATTAACAGTTGGCGGCCGGGTGGGCTGCCCTACACTCAGAAATCCACAAACACGCTATGGACCGCTCAATGATCAACGCCAAGCTGATGCAGATAGTCATCAACGCCTCCAACGACGGGATCGTCGTGGCCGAAAGGGAAGGCAAGGACAAGCCCCTGATTTACGTGAACCCGGCCTTTGAACGCCTGACCGGATACAGCCTGGACGACATCCTTTACCAGGATTGCCGCTTCCTGCAGTCGGGCGACCGCGACCAGCCGGCCCTGATGGCTATTCGCGAAGCCCTGGACAGTGGCGGCGCCTGCCGGGAAATCCTGCGCAACTACCGCAAGGACGGCACGCACTTCTGGAATGAACTGTCATTATCGACGGTTTACAACCAGGCGGATGGGCAGACTTACTTCGTCGGCGTGCAAAAAGATGTAACGGTTCAGGTCAAGGCCCAGCAGCGTATTGCCCAGCTCGAAGCCCAGGTGGCGCAGCTTACAGCCGAGCTGCTAGCGCTCAGTGCGACGAGCGGATCTAACAAACTTTAGAAAACACGGTCTTTAGGGTGATAATCAGTTTAATCACGCATTTCCTTGAGCCACATCAATGCAACGCGACGCGCTTTTGACCCAGGACGAGCTGGACTTCATCCAGAACATGCACCACAACCCGCAGCTTAATGTGCGGGATGTGTCGTCGAGCCTGACGGTCAACGGCGGCGCGCAGATCCGCGACCTGCTCACGCGCCTGGCGGCCCATGAGCATGTGACGATCCAGGCGCAGTTCGATAACCAGCAAATGACCTTTCCACTGCAACTGGTGGAAGACGAGTTCCATGCCCTGCACTTGCGCCTTGGGGTGCCAAGCATTTTCGAGGACGGGCCGATGATCCGGCCCTGGCGCCTGGTGCTCGAAGAACCGGTGGCCCTGGAAAACGTCAAGGGCCAGCCGGGTGTGTTGTGGGTGCATGAAGTCTCGTTCAAGGGCCTGCTGGTGCAGTGCCGGGGCCGCAGCAAACCACCACGCACGTTCTCGATGTGGTTCAGCCCATCCGGCTACGAGCGGATTGCGGTGCGTGGCACCCTGGAGCGCGAAACGGCGCGTGGCCTGTTTGCCTACCGCCTGAACCAGGGGGATGTGGATGAAACCGAGCGCCTGCGCCAGTTCATCCTGCAACAGCATCGCCTGGCCCACCCCGAAGTGCATGCCTGATCTCAGGTATCCAGGGTTCCACTGAGAAACTGCTGCAAGCGCCGCGGCATCAAGCGCCCTTCATTGCCCAGGCAGCCGATGACAGTCCCTGCCAGTTGCTGTTCGGCCATGTCCGAGGCATCACCGGCCAGCAGCAACGGGCATTCCAGGGTCAGGGCCAACCGCTCCAACCGCTTGGGTAGCTCATGGCTCGGTGAACGGTTGGAGAACAGCACCAGCACCTGCGGGCGGATCTTCTCGCAGACCAGCGTCAACTCATCCAAGGGGTGGCCCACGCTCAGCACATGAACAGCCAGTTCATCACCGCTGAGCATAAGCCCCGCCACCAGCAACTCCAGCTCTCGGCATTCGCCGGCAATGGCTGCCAGCAATACCTGCGGCGTGCGGCCAGCACGAGCGACCTGCAGGCGCTGGACAATCCGCGCGCGCAGGAAACTATCGAAAAACAGCCATTCGCTGGCTTGGCCGAAACGCCCCTGATGGCGCAACAACTGGTGCCAAAGGGGCATCAGGATGTCCTGGAACACCACGACGGCGGGGTACGCCGCAAAAATCTGCCCATACAGGCGCTCCAGTTGCCGGTCATCAAACGCGCCGATGGCGAGCTGCAACTGCTGCTGCCACTGGCCCCACTCATGCTGACCGTCGCCTTCCTGCAACGTGCGCAGGGAAGACGCTTGCGCATCGTCACGTGCGAGGATCCTGCCGACTTTGCTCACCGCGACCCCGCGTTCGATCCAGTCCAGGATGCGATGAACCGTCTCGATGTCCTTCTGCGTGTACAGGCGATGCCCGCTTTCGGTGCGAATCGGCTGGATCAAGCCATAACGCCGCTCCCAGGCCCGCAGGGTGACCGGGTTGATTCCTGTCAATCTCGCGACTTCGCGAATAGGGAACAACTCATCTGCCGCGCATAGAGCGCCTGGCTCAATACCTTGGAAGGGTGCTGTAGTTACAGGCATCGCGGGACCAAAACTTATACGAACTTGGATCCCATTTAACGCTTTTATACCTGTCTTTTTCAAGGGACCCGGCCAGCGGTCCAATGTCGCTGGCGTATTTCGTCAAATCAGGAATAATCCTTGCCTGCTTTTTTGCGTCGCCGCCCTACCCCCGCGGCTTCGCCAGGGACGCCACCTACCCGGTGCAGCGCACCCACACATTCGGAGATACACAATGTCTACCCTCCCCGTCACCTTGATGGTTGCGCGCCGCGCTGCCCAAGGCCGCTATCAGGACATGATGAGCTGGCTGCGCGAAGGCGAACAACTGGCCACTGACTTCCCCGGCTACCTGGGTTCCGGCGTGCTTGCACCGCCCGCCGACGGTGGCGAATTCCAGATCATCTTCCGCTTCGCCGACGAGCAGACCCTGCACGCCTGGGAGTTCTCGGCCTCGCGCAGCGCCTGGCTGGGCCGTGGCAGCGAATTGTTTGCCGACCCCATGGAGCATCGCGTCAGCGGCATGGAAGGCTGGTTTGGTGCCGTGGGCCAGCGCCCACCGCGCTGGAAACAGGCCGTGGCGATCTGGCTGGCGTTTTTTCCGGTGTCGTTGCTGTTCAATTTTGGCCTTGAGCCACTGTTGGCCGAGCTGGGCCTGTTCAGCCGTGTGCTGGTCAGCACCCTGGCCCTGACGCCGTTGATGGTCTATCTGTTCATTCCGCTGTCCACCCATTTGCTGGCAGGCTGGCTCAATCCTGCCCCGCAGCGGGTAAAACCTGCCGAAGCCACCGTTTGAGCCGAGCCGCAACAGGCCGGGCGCTGGTATAGTTTTAGCCTGCCAGCGACCCGAGCCTCCCATGACCTCTCCCGCCCCGATCCTGATTACCGGTGCCGGCCAACGTGTCGGCCTGCACTGCGCCCTGCGCCTGCTGGACGACAACCAGCCGGTGATCTTCAGCTATCGCAGTGAACGCCCCGGCGTACAGGCCCTGCGCGAGCGTGGCGCAATTGGCGTGTTTGCCGACTTTTCCTGCGAGGCCGGCATCCTGGCCTTCATCAGCGAACTCAAGACCCATACCGACCGCCTGCGGGCAATCATCCACAATGCCTCGACCTGGGCCGCCGAAACACCCGGTGACGAAGCCCATGCCTTTATCGATATGTTCAGTGTGCACATGCTTGCGCCGTACCTGATCAACCTGCATTGTGCAGACTTGTTGCACCGCTCGATGCCGGCCGACATTGTGCATATCAGCGACGACGTGACCCGCAAGGGCAGCCGCCAGCATATTGCCTACTGTGCCAGCAAGGCCGGGCTCGACAGCCTGACCCTGTCCTTCGCCGCCCACTACGCGCCCCGGGTCAAGGTCAATGGCATCTCGCCGGCCATGGTGATGTTCAACGACGGCGACGACGCGGCCTATCGCGCCAAGGTCCTGGCCAAGTCGGCACTGGGCATCGAACCCGGGCCCGAGGTGATTTACCAGAGTGTGCGTTACCTGCTGGACAACCCTTATGTGACCGGCACCACCCTGACCGTCAACGGCGGGCGACATGTCAAGTAAACCCGAACACCAGCCGCTGGGGTTCCTGCAACTGATTGGATGGAGCAAGTAGCAATGCCACAACTTCAACCAGGTATGGCGCGCATCCGGGTCAAGGACCTGTGTCTGCGTACCTTCATTGGCATCAACGAGGATGAGATCCTCAACAAGCAGGATGTGTTGATCAACCTGACCATCCTGTATGCCGCACAAGACGCCGTGCGCGACAATGACATCGACCATGCCTTGAACTACCGCACCATCACCAAGGCCATCATCGCCCACGTCGAAGGCAACCGCTTTGCCCTGCTCGAACGCCTGACCCAGGAACTGCTGGACCTGGTGATGGGCAATGAGTCGGTGCTGTATGCCGAGGTCGAAGTCGACAAGCCCCATGCGCTGCGCTTTGCCGAGTCGGTGTCGATTACCCTGGCGGCCAGCCGCTAATCCCCTGAATCTGTGTGAATCCCATGACCGATCAACAACGCCTGGAACTTGAAGCCGCCGCCTTTCGCCGGCTGGTCGCCCACCTGGACAGCCGCAAGGACGTGCAGAATATCGACCTGATGAACCTCGCCGGCTTCTGCCGCAATTGCCTGTCCAAGTGGTACAAGGCCGAAGCCGACGAACGCCAGATCGAGGTCAGCCTCGATGACGCCCGCGAAGTGGTCTACGGCATGCCGTATGCCGAGTGGAAAGCCCAATACCAGCAAGAAGCCAGCGCCGAACAACAAGCGGCGTTTGCCAAAGGAAAACCCCATGACTGACCTGAACACCCTGCGCGCCAGCCTCGACAGCGGCGCACACGCGTTTGCCGACACCCTGGCCTTTATTGCCGCCGGCTACGACTACCAGCCACAGGCCTTCAGCAACGGCGGCGTAGAAAACGCCGCCGGGCAGAACGAAGGCTCGTGCAAGACCCTGGGCCTGGCGCTGCTGGAAGGCTTGAGCGACCAGCAGGCTTTGCTGGCGTTCGGTGAGCATTACCGTTCGGTGTTGGCGACGCCTGAGGGCACGGATCACGGCAATATCCGCGCGTTGATCGAGCATGGGTTGGCGGGTGTGAAGTTCAGCGCCCAGCCCCTGACTCGAAAATCCTGAGCCAAACACCGACCCAAAATGTGGGAGCGGGCTTGCTCGCGATAGCGGAGTGTCAGTCACTGTCTGTGTTTCTGATACACCGCTATCGCGAGCAAGCCCGCTCCCACATTTGAATGGCGGTACTTATCAAATCCCGCCCATAAAAAAACCGGCCTCGCAGCCGGTTTTTTGAGTGCCGCAGTTTAGCAGGAAACGTCTTTCAAGCCATCGAGGTAACGCTCGGCATCCAGGGCCGCCATGCAGCCGGCGCCGGCCGAGGTGATGGCCTGGCGGTAGACGTGGTCAGCCACGTCGCCGGCGGCAAAGATGCCTTCGAGGTTGGTCGCGGTGGCATTGCCTTCACGGCCGCCCTGCACCACCAGGTAACCGTCTTTGGCGGTCAGCTTGCCTTCAAACAGCGAGGTGTTCGGGGTGTGGCCAATGGCGATGAACACGCCGTCGACTTTCAGCTCGTCAAAGCTGCCATCGTTGTTTTTCAGGCGCGCACCGGTCACGCCCATGGTGTCGCCCAGGACTTCATCCAGGGTGGCGTTGAGCTTGAGGATGATCTTGCCTTCGGCAACCCGCGCGTGCAGCTTGTCGATCAGGATCTTCTCGGCGCGGAAGGTTTCGCGGCGGTGCACCAGGGTCACAGTGCTGGCGATGTTGGCCAGGTACAGTGCCTCTTCTACAGCGGTGTTACCCCCCCCGACCACGGCCACCGGCTTGTTGCGGTAGAAGAAACCGTCGCAGGTCGCGCAGGCGGAAACGCCCTTGCCCATGAACGCTTCTTCCGATGGCAGGCCCAGGTAACGGGCGCTGGCGCCGGTGGCGATGATCAGCGCGTCACAGGTGTACACGCCGCTGTCGCCGGTCAGGCTGTAGGGCTTTTTCGAGAAGTCCACGGCATTGATATGGTCGAAGACGATTTCGGTCTCGAAACGCTCGGCGTGTTCTTTCATGCGTTCCATCAGCACCGGGCCGGTCAGGCCGTGGACATCGCCCGGCCAGTTGTCGACTTCAGTGGTGGTGGTCAACTGACCCCCCGCCTGCATGCCGGTGATCAGCAACGGCTTGAGGTTGGCCCGGGCCGCGTAGACCGCAGCGCTGTAACCGGCAGGGCCGGAACCGAGAATAATCACTCGCGAATGACGGGTATCAGACATGACTCACTCCTATCGACCGCCCGGACTACAGAGCGGCTGGAATAAAAAAGGACCGCGAAGCACTTGGGGAAGGCTTGAACTCGCAGGCCCTGAAAATAATGGGTGCAGCGTATAGAGGGGGGCAAGATTAAGGAAATACGGATTAACAATCCAGCTCATAGGTGGTCTCTATTCTGTGACACCGATTAATCAACATGTTTGTTACCGTTAATGTCGGCTTGCTGAGCGTGCTTTCACCCTACCGGCAAAGCCGGTAAGGTCGGCGCGTTCGCCCTTTTGCCCGGAGTTTTTCCATGCCCGCCCCCGTTCTGTCAGGCCCACAATACCTGCGTGAAGGCCTGAAACTGGTCTTGAGCCCAGGCCTGCGCCTGTTCGTCCTGCTACCCCTGGCGATCAACCTGATACTGTTCGTCGGGTTGATCTATTTCGCTGGCCATCAGTTCAGCCTGTGGGTCGATACCCTGATGCCGACGCTGCCCAGCTGGCTGAGCTTCCTCAGCTACATCCTGTGGCCGCTGTTTGTGCTGCTGGTGGCGTTTATGGTGTTTTTCAGCTTCACCATGCTCGCCAATATCATCGCCGCGCCGTTTAACGGCTTTCTTGCGGAGAAAGTCGAAGTGGTAGTGCGCGGTACCGATGACTTCCCCGCCTTCAGCTGGGCCGAGCTGTTCGCCATGGTCCCGCGCACCCTGGCCCGGGAAATGCGCAAGCTGGGCTATTTCCTGCCCCGGGCCATCGGCCTGTTTATCCTGTCGTTCATCCCGGTGGTCAACCTGATTGCCGCACCGCTGTGGCTGCTGTTCGGGGTGTGGATGATGGCGATCCAGTACATCGACTACCCGGCCGACAACCACAAGCTGGGCTGGAACGAAATGCTCGCCTGGCTGCGCCAGAAGCGCTGGCAGAGCATGAGCTTCGGCGGCATCGTCTACCTGGTGCTGCTGGTGCCGGTGGTCAACCTGTTGATGATGCCGGCGGCGGTGGCCGGGGCGACGTTGTTCTGGGTGCGTGAACGCGGCGCCGAAACGATGCTGGCGCAAAAGCCCTGACCCAATGGATTGACCTGGATCATGGTGATTTGCCCATACAGAGCACATGGTTATTAACACTATAAGCCTGTGGGGAGCACACCATGTACAGACCGTTGATGCTGATGTTCGGATTGATGTTGGGCGGCGAGGCCTGGGGGGCCGCCGCCGCCAATGAGCCCATCCTGCCAGTGCAACCGGCGAAGATCACCGATGCCGACAAGGTCGAGTTGGGCAAGCAATTGTTCTTCGACCCGCGCTTGTCCAAGTCCGGCTTCATTTCCTGCAACTCGTGCCACAACCTGAGCATGGGTGGCAGCGACAATCTGCCCACCTCCATCGGGCACAACTGGCACCAGGGGCCGATCAACTCGCCGACGGTGCTCAACTCGAGCATGAGCGTCGCGCAGTTCTGGGATGGGCGCGCGGCCACCCTGCAGGAGCAGGCCGGTGGGCCGATCGCCAACCCCGGCGAGATGGGCTTTACCCACGACCTGGCCGTGGATGTACTGCGCTCGATCCCGCAATACCAGGCCTCGTTCAAAAAAGTGTATGGCGATGGCGGCATCAAGTTCGACGATGTGACCAACGCCATCGCGGCCTTTGAAGAAACCCTGGTCACCCCCAACGCCCCGTTCGACCGCTGGTTACTGGGCGATAAAAAAGCCATCAGCGCCACCGCAGCGCAGGGCTACCAGTTGTTCAAGAGCATCGGCTGCGTGGCATGCCACAACGGCGAGGCGGTCGGTGGCAGCACCTTCCAGAAAATGGGCATGGTCGAACCCTATGCCACCCAGAACCCGGCCCAGGGCGTGGCGGGCCTGACCGGCAAGGATCAGGACCGGATGATGTTCAAGGTGCCGACCTTGCGTAACGTCGCCCTGACCTACCCCTACTTCCACGACGGTGCCTACTGGAACCTGAGCGAAGCCGTGGACGTCATGGCCCGCCTGCAACTGGGGCGCAAGTTGAGCACCGATGAAGTCAGCCAGATTGTCGCGTTCCTCGACACCCTGACCGGCGACCAACCGGACTTCAAGTTGCCGGCCCTGCCGCCGTCTTCGGCCAAGACTCCGCGCCCCACGCCGTTCAACTGAGCCAATACCGGGCCGTGTCGTCATAAATCCGTCATGGCGATGACACAATGACGACACGGCCCACGCCGACACTGGCTGCATGACGACAGCCTTCCTGAATATCACCCTGATTACCGAAACCTTCCCGCCGGAAATCAACGGCGTGGCCAACACCCTTGGCCGCCTGTGCGAAGGACTGCGAGCACGCGGCCACCAGGTAGAGCTGATCCGCCCCAGGCAAGACAGCGATCAAAGCCGGCCCAGCGATGACGGCCTGCTGCTGTGCCGTGGCTGGCCGCTGCCGGGCTATCCGGGCCTGCAATGGGGCCAATCGTCGATGCACAAGCTGTTGCGGCGCTGGAAGCGCCAGCGCCCGGACGTGCTGTATATCGCCACCGAAGGCCCGCTGGGCCTGTCAGCACTGCGTGCGGCACGGCGCCTGGGCATCAGCGTGGTCAGCGGTTTTCATACCAATTTCCAGCAATATTCCAACCAATATGGCCTGGGCATGCTCAGCCGTGTCCTGACCCATTACCTGCGCTGGTTCCACAACCGTTCCACCCTGACCCTGGTGCCCAGCGTCAGCCAGCGCCTGGAACTGGAACGCCGCCACTTCGAGCGCCTGGACCTGTTGTCGCGCGGCGTCGACAGCCAGTTATTCCACCCGGCCAGACGTGACAATGCCTTGCGTGGGCAATGGGGGTTGGGCAATGAAGATATTGCAATCGTGCATGTCGGGCGCCTGGCGCCGGAGAAAAACCTGGGGCTGCTCAAACGCTGCTTCGACGGGTTGCAGGCGACTTATCCACAACAGCGCCTGAAGCTGATTGTCGTCGGCGACGGGCCGCAACGCGAAGCGCTGGCCAAGATCCTTCCCGCGGCGATTTTCTGCGGGACCCAACGCGGCGAGGACTTGGCCCGGCACTATGCGTCAGGGGACTTGTTTCTGTTCCCCAGCCTCACCGAAACCTTTGGCAATGTAGTGCTGGAAGCGATGGCATCAGGACTGGGCGTGGTCGCCTATGACCAGGCGGCCGCCACCCAGCATATCCGCCATGGTTACAGTGGTGCGGTGGCAATGCCTGGGGACGAGGACGCGTTTTGCGACGCGGCCAGTTGGTTGCTCGAAGAGCCAGAGAGTTTGCGCCGGGTGCGCCTGAATGCGCGTCAGCATGCCAGCCGCCAGGGCTGGCCGGCAATTATTGAGCGGTTTGAACATCAACTGCGCGGGGCTTGTGGTGAGGATTTGATGGAGACGAGCGGATCGAAGCTGACCTGACGGACCCTATCGCGGGCAGCCCGCACATTGGAATGCAATCAATCTGTGGGAACGGGCTTGCCCGCGATGGCGCCCGTCAATTCACCACTTAAACCAGGGTGGTCAACGCCTCACGACTGAACGGCAAGATATCGCCCTCACGCCCTTCACGCACTTTCAGCGCCCAATCCGGATCCACCAGTAGCGCACGGCCCACGGCTACCAGGTCGAACTCGTCGTTGTTCAAGCGCTCCAGCAATTTTTCCAGGCTGGCCGGCTGGGCAATTTTGTCGGTGTTGACCATGAACTGCAGAAACTCGCCATCCAGGCCGACACTGCCCACGGTGATGGTCGGCTTGCCGGTGAGCTGGCGGGTCCAACCGGCCAGGTTCAGCTCGGAACCCTCGAACTCCGGCTCCCAGAAACGCCGGGTGGAGCAGTGGAAAATATCCACGCCCGCGTCAGACAACGGCTTGAGGAACTCACCCAATGCCTCGGGGGTTTGCACCAGGCGCGCGGTGTAATCCTGCTGCTTCCATTGGGAGAAGCGGAAAATAATCGGGAATTGGGGGCCGACCGCCGCACGTACAGCTTGAATCAACTCGATGGCGAACCGCGAACGCTTGGCCTGGCTGCCGCCGTATGCATCCGTACGCGGGTTGCTGGCGTCCCAGAAGAACTGATCGACCAGGTAACCGTGGGCACCGTGGATCTCCACGCCGTCCATGCCGATGGCCTGGGCATCCTTGGCGGCCTGGGCGAAGGCGGTGATCACGTCCTGGATGTCCTGAGGCGCCATGCCGTGGACCACCACCTTGCCGTCCTTGAGCTTTTCCACCGGGCCATAGGCCGGCACGCTGGCATCCGGCTCGGTGCCAAGGCGGCGTACGCTGCCGACATGCCACAGCTGCGGGACGATCTTGCCCCCTTCGGCATGCACCGCATCAACCACCTTCTTCCAGCCGGCCAATGCCGCTTCGCCGTAGAAGTGCGGCACGTTCGGATAACCATTGGCAGCCGGGTGGCCCACCACCGTGCCCTCCGTGATGATCAGGCCGACGCCGGCCGCCGCGCGACGGCGGTAGTACTCGATCACTTTGGAGTTGGGTACGCCACCCGGGGAAAACGAACGAGTCATCGGCGCCATCACCACACGGGACGGCAATTGCAGCGCACCGAGCTGGAACGGTTTGAACAAGGCTTGGACAGGCATGGGAGCACTCCGCACGAGAGGGACTTTATGATGCAGATAATATGGAGTGCGAACAGGGTGGGATAGCACTATTGATTGCGGTGATTAAGGGGTAAAAGCCGTGAGCCACACAAAACACGGTAGGAGCCGGCAAGCCAGCCCCACCAACAAGCTCAGGCCAGGGCCTTTTCGATGGCCTGGGTGACACTCGGATCATCCGGCGCGGTACGCGGGGAAAACCGCGCCAGTACCCGCCCATCCTTGCCCAGCAGGAATTTCTCGAAATTCCAGGTGATATCCCCGGGAAACTCCGCGCCCTCCCCCGCCAACAGGCGGTACAACTGGTGGCGCTCGGGACCGTTCACCGAAAGCTTGCTGCCCAGGGGAAAGCTCACGCCATAGTTGAGGCTGCAGAACGCCTGGATCTCGTCTTCGGTCCCCGGTTCCTGGCCTGCAAACTGATTGCATGGCAGGCCCAGCACAGTGAAGCCCTGGCCCTTGTATTGCTGGTAGAGGTTTTCCAGCGCGGCATATTGCGGGGTCAGCCCACATTTGGAGGCGACATTGACCACCAGCACGACTTGCCCTTTGTAGGGCGCCAGAGGCAGCTCCTGACCATCCAGGGCTTTGAGTTTAAGGTCGTGGAAAGCACTCATGACAAACTCCAGGTTTCCCATATTCTGTGTAACGGCCATCCGAGATTACAGCCGCCCAGCCGGCAAGAATAGCCGCCAATCAAAAAAGGCGCCCGAAGGCGCCTTTCTTTTCAACTGAGCGGGCGTACCCCGTCAATCAATGGTGGTGACCACCTTCGCCGTGCACGTGGCCGTGGGCCACTTCTTCCTGGGACGCGTCGCGGATGGCCACGATCTTGACCTGGAAGTTCAGGCGCTGGCCCGCCAGCGGGTGGTTGCCGTCGACGGTGACATCGTCGCCGTCCAGGTCGCGAATGGTCACGATCTGCATCTGGCCGTCCGGTGCGGAGGCGTGGAACTGCATGCCCACTTCCAGTTCGTCGACGCCTTCGAACATGCTGCGGCTCAGGGTGCTGACCAGTTCGGCCGAGTACTCGCCGTAGGCATCTTCGGGTTCTACGGCAACGGTCAGCTCATCACCTACCTCTTTGCCTTCCAGGGCCTTTTCCAGGCCCGGGATGATGTTCCCTGCGCCTTGCAGGTAGACCAGCGGCGCGCCGCCGGCGGAGCTGTCGATGACCTCACCAGCGTCGTTGGTCAGGGTATAGTCAATGGAGACAGCCTTGTTGGCGGCGATCGGCATGGGGCGAGACCTTTTGCATAAGAATGAAGAACGGACAAGTCTAAACAAGGATTTGCCCGAAAGCGAACAGAACCCGGACAGACGGGGGCAATCCAGTGACTCGACAGTCGTCGGATTTCATCAGGACGCGCACGGCCACTGGGTCGCGGCGCTGTCCTGCGGCCATACGCAGCACCTGCGCCACCAGCCGCCCTGGCAATCCCGGGGCTGGGTGATGGATCCGGCGCAACGCCTGGCAAAAATAGGCCAGCCCTTTGCCTGTGGCTGGTGTGCGCAGCGCCCGGATAACGATACCCTTGGCAGCTGATTCCCGGTCGGCGCGCAGCCATAGCGCACCACCGAAGCCATGCACCTTCAGAGAATTCGCATGCAGACTTTTTTTATCGCGCCCACCGATTTTGGTGTGGGTCTGACCTCCATCAGCCTTGGGCTGGTGCGTACCCTTGAACGGGCCGGGCTGAAAGTCGGCTTTTTCAAGCCCATTGCCCAGCCCCATCCCGGCGACACCGGGCCTGAGCGCTCCACCGAGCTGGTGGCCCGTACCCATGGCCTCAAACCACCGCAGCCATTGGGCCTGGCCCATGTCGAGCGGATGCTCGGCGATGGCCAGCTCGATGAGTTGCTCGAAGAAATCATCACCCTTTATCAACAGGCGGCCGTGGGCAAGGACGTGCTGATTGTCGAGGGCATGGTGCCGACCCGCAGCGCCAGCTATGCGGCACGGGTCAACCTGCACCTGGCAAAAAGCCTGGATGCCGAAGTCATCCTCGTCTCGGCCCCGGAAAACGAGGTGCTGACCGAACTGTCCGGCCGTGTGGAATTGCAGGCGCAGCTGTTCGGCGGCCCGAAAGACCCGAAAGTACTGGGGGTGATCCTCAACAAGGTGCAGACCGACGAGAGCATGGAGGCCTTCGCCGCCCGCCTCAAGGAGCATTCGCCGTTGCTGCGCAGTGGCGATTTCCGCCTGCTTGGCTGCATCCCGTTCCAACCCGAGCTCAACGCCCCGCGCACACGCGATGTGGCCGACCTGATGGGCGCGCAAGTGCTCAACGCCGGCGACTATGAAACCCGGCGCATGAACAAAATCATCATTTGCGCGCGCACCATGCGCAACACCGTAGAGCTGCTCAAGCCCGGCGTGCTGGTGGTGACGCCGGGGGATCGCGACGACATCATCCTCGCCGTCAGCCTGGCCGCGATCAATGGCGTGCCCCTGGCCGGCCTGTTGCTGACCAGCGACACCCTGCCCGACCCACGCATCATGGACCTGTGCCGTGGCGCGTTCCAGGCCGGGCTGCCGGTGTTGTCGGTGAGCACCGGCTCCTACGACACCGCCAACCAGCTCAACAGCCTGAACAAGGAAATCCCGATTGATGACCGCGAACGTGCGGAGATCATCACCGATTTCGTCGCCAGCCACCTGGACGCCCGCTGGCTGCACCAGCGTTGCGGCACGCCACGGGAGATGCGCCTGTCGCCGGCGGTGTTCCGCTACCAGTTGATCCAGCGCGCCCAGGCCGCCAACAAGCGCATCGTGCTGCCCGAAGGCAGCGAGCCGCTGACCGTGCAAGCCGCCGCCATCTGCCAGGCCCGGGGCATTGCCCGCTGCGTGCTGCTGGCCAAGCCGGCCGACGTCGAGGCCGTGGCCCGCGCCCAGGGCATCGAGTTGCCCGAAGGCCTGGAGATTCTCGACCCGGACCTGATTCGCGAGCGCTATGTCGAGCCGATGGTGGCGCTGCGCAAGAGCAAAAGCCTCAACGCACCGATGGCCGAGCAGCAACTGGAAGACACCGTGGTGATCGCCACCATGATGCTGGCGCTGGATGAAGTGGACGGCCTGGTCTCCGGGGTCATCCACTCCACCGCCAATACCATCCGCCCGGCCCTGCAACTGATCAAGACCGCGCCGGGCTGCACCCTGGTGTCGTCGGTGTTTTTCATGCTGTTCCCCGAGCAGGTGCTGGTGTACGGCGACTGCGTGATGAACCCGCACCCCAGCGCCGCGGAACTGGCGGAAATCGCCCTGCAAAGCGCCGACTCGGCCGCCGCCTTCGGCATCACCCCGCGCGTGGCGATGATCAGCTATTCCAGCGGCGATTCGGCCAGTGGCGAAGAAGTGGAGAAGGTCCGCGAGGCCACCCTGCTGGCCCATGAACAACAGAGCTCGCTGCTGATCGACGGCCCGTTGCAGTACGATGCCGCCGCCAACGAAAACGTCGCCCGGCAACTGGCGCCCAATAGCCTGGTGGCGGGCAAGGCCACGGTCTTTGTGTTCCCCGACCTCAACACCGGCAACACCACCCACAAGGCGGTACAGCGCAGCGCCGATTGCGTCAGCCTCGGGCCGATGCTGCAGGGCCTGCGCAAACCCGTGAACGACCTGCCCCGTGGGGCCCAGGTGGACGATATTGTCTACACCATCGCCCTGACTGCGATTCAAGCCGCCAACCGACCTATGGATGCCTAAATGCTGGATTTTCTGCCTGCCGCCCTGCGCGGGGTGATTGCCTCGTTACTGCTGGCGTTGAACACCCTCCTGCTGTGTTCATTTCTGTTTATCGTCGCGTTGTTCAAGGCGCTGCCGTTCGCCAAGCGCTTCAGCGAATGGTTGATGAACCACACCCATGAGGCGTGGATCAGCAACAACAAGGCCTGGATGAACCTGGTGTGCCGCACGCGCTGGCACCTCAAGGGCCTGGAAGGCCTGGACTACCAGCACTCGTACCTGGTGACCAGCAACCACCAGAGCTGGGTCGACATCATGGTGCTGCAGTACGTACTCAATCGGCGGATCCGCCCGCTGAAGTTTTTCCTCAAGCAGGAGCTGATCTGGGTGCCGGTGATTGGCCTGGCCTGGTGGGCCCTGGGCTTTCCCTTCATGAAGCGTTACACCAAGGCCTACCTGGAAAAACACCCGGAGAAAAAAGGCAAGGATCTGGAAACCACCCGCAAGACCTGTGCGAAGTTTCGCGACAACCCTGTGGGTATTTTCAACTTTGCCGAAGGCACGCGGTTTACCCCTGGCAAACATGCTCAGCAACAATCGCCGTTGCGCTATCTGCTCAAGCCCAAGGCCGGTGGCATTGCGTTTGTACTGGATGCCATGGGCGAGCAGTTGAAATCGCTGGTGAACGTAACCATTCACTACCCTGACGGGCGTCCCGGCTATTGGGATCTGCTGTGCGGCAATGTGCGGGAGGTGGTGGTGCAGTTTGAAGAGGTACAGATCCCGGCCGAGTTCATTGGCAAGAATTATGAGCAGGACGGGGAATATCGGTTGGCGTTCCAGGGCTGGATCAACCAGTTGTGGGAAGACAAGGATGCCCTACTGAGCCGGCTTCACATCGAGTACTCAGGCAACTGATCGTTCCCACGCTCTGCGTGGGAATGCATCCCCTGACGCTCCGCGTCACCACCTCAAGAGCGGACGCGGAGCGTCCAAGGCGGCGTTCCCACGCGGAGCGTGGGAACGATCGTCACGGCTTCACATCGAGTACTCAGGCAATAGGTGATTGATGATGATCGTTCCCACGCTCTGCGTGGGAATGCATCCCCTGACGCTCCGCGTCGCCACCTCAAGAGCGGACGCGGAGCGTCCAAAGCAGCATTCCCACGCGGAGCGTGGGAACGATCAGCAAACGTACCGAAACAGTATTGTCGGCAACTGATTTCCCAGGCTCTCCCACTCAGCCATACGCCCGGTTTAAACACCGGGTATCTGGATCGCGCACATCTGCGCCCTGAAAAATGACTACGGGAGCCAACTCTATGACCATCACCTCTTCATCCCCAATACTTCCTGCAACACCACAGCCAACCGCAGAAAACCAGACACAGCCGGCTTATAAACGAACCTATGAAGACGGCAACCTGACAATCAGCGCAGACTTCGATCTAGCGGACGTGAACAGTCAGGACAACTATAGAAACGTCACTATTGACACCGGCAACCACAACGACCGCATTCACCTGCGCCTGGACCCTGACCAAAAGTTGACGGCCGATATCAACGGCAAAAGCTATCCGCTAAACATGCCCAACCGGGCGCTCTCTACAATCACGATCAATACCAACGGCGGCGACGACCGTGTGAGTGTTGATGACAACGTAAAAAGTATCCTCGAGATCAATACCGGAGACGGTAACGATTTCTTCAAGGGCGGAGGCGGTATTGCAACCGTCCACTTGGGTGACGGGGATGACCAGGCCTACCTGGGTCTAGGCGGTACGCTTCATGGCGAAAACGGTAACGACTTCCTGGCCGGAGGTCGGGGTTGGCGGAACAAGCTGCTGGGGGGGAGCGGCAGTAACATCATGATAGGCGCAAAAGTCGGTAACCTCGACCAGAAAACCTCTATCACAGGCAGCGGGGATCACGACACAATGACCGTGCTTTCTGGAAAATTTTCTATCAGCAGTGGTGCCGGAACATCCTTCATTACCACCGAAGGCGTTGGTGAAATCCAGATAGGCAAGGGCCACAACATAATCGATACCACCTCGCAAGCAGATATCTACGGAACCAAAGACACTGACGTACTCAACCGGGTCGAAGTGTCTGATGGCAAATCGGCCTAATCCCTAGATATAAAAAAGCCCGCCATCGATCACTCGATGGCGGGCTTTTAGCTTGCCGCTTAAAGCTTGCCGCTAACCCGCAGCAACTCCAGCACCTGCTTGACGCTGTCCTCCAGCGACAACGCCTGCGTATCAATCACCAGGTCGGCATTCAACGGCACGTCGTACGGGAACGACTCGCCAGGGATGTTATCCCCACCGGCGGCGTACAAGCCTTGCGGGTCACGTTCGGCACACACCAGCGGCGAGGCCTGTACGTAGACCGTGAGCAGGCGATCACTGCCGATCAGCGCCTTGGCCTGTTCCCGGCCTTCGGCATCCGGCGCCACGAAGGCGGCCAGGGTCAGCAGGCCGGCTTCGTTGAACTGCCGCGCCACGTGGGCGGCACGCCGCCAGTTCTCGGTGCGCCCGGCACGGTCCTGTGGCAGGCCTTTATTGAGGTCATGCCGCAGGTTCTGCCCATCGAGCACAAACACCGCACGGCCCATGTCGAACAGCTTGCGCTCGACGGCATAGGCCAGGGTGCTCTTGCCCGCGCCCGACAGGCCGCTGAACAACACGGTAGCCGGCTGCTGGCCAAAGCGCTGGGCGCGCTCCTCGGTGGCCACGTGGGCCAGTTTGCCGTGCTGCGCAGCACCGCCATGGCTGGCCGGTGGCGCAATGATCATGCCCGCCGCCACGGTGCCGTTGGTCAACCGGTCGATCACGATAAACGCGCCAGTGGTGCGGTTGCTGGCATAGCCGTCCAGGGCAATGGCCGCGTCGAGGCTGACCTTGACCCGGCCGATTTCGTTCAACTGCAAGGCACTGGCCGGGCCTTCCTCCAGCGTGTTCACATCCACGCGATGCACAATGCTGGCAATGGAACCCGGCACATAACTGGTGGCGCGCTTGATGTCATATTTCTTGCCCGGCAGCATCGGCTCCTCGGCCATCCACACCAGCATGGCGTCGAAGGCGTCGGTGACTTGCGGCACGTTGTCGGCATGCACCAGCAGGTCGCCACGGGAGATGTCGATCTCGTCTTCCATGGTCAGGGTCACCGCCTGGCCGGGGCCTGCGTGCTCCAGCTCACCGTCGAAGGTGACGATGGATTTGACGCGGCTGCTCTTGCCCGACGGCAGCACCACGACTTCGTCGCCCTTGTGCACGATGCCGCTGGCCAGGGTGCCGGCGAACCCCCGGAAGTTCAAGTTCGGCCGGTTGACGTACTGCACCGGGAACCGCAGGTCGGTGTAGTTGCGGTCGTTGGCGATCTCGACGGTTTCGAGGATCTCCATCAGTGACTGGCCGGTGTACCACGGCGAACGCTCGCTCTTGTTCACCACGTTATCGCCCTTGAGCGCCGACATCGGCACAAAGGCCATGGTGCTCGGCTTGAACGCGATGCCCTCGGCAAACTTCAGGTAGTCGGCCTTGATCGACTCGAAAATGCTTTCGTCGAAACCGTTGAGGTCCATCTTGTTGATGGCGATGACGATGTGCTTGATGCCCAACAGCGAGGCGATAAAGCTGTGGCGACGGGTCTGGGTCTGCACGCCGTAGCGCGCATCCACCAGGATGATCGCCAGGTCACAGGTGGACGCACCGGTGGCCATGTTGCGGGTGTACTGCTCATGGCCCGGGGTGTCGGCGATGATGAATTTGCGCTTGGCGGTGGAGAAATAGCGGTAGGCCACATCAATGGTGATGCCCTGCTCACGCTCGGCCTGCAGGCCGTCGACCAGCAAGGCCAGGTCGATATCGTCACCGGTGGTGCCGACTTTTTTCGAGTCGCGGGTGATGGCTTCCAGATGGTCTTCGTAGATCATCTTCGAGTCGTGCAGCAGGCGCCCGATCAGGGTGCTCTTGCCGTCATCGACGTTGCCACAGGTCAGAAAGCGCAGCATTTCCTTGCGTTCGTGCTGGCCCAGGTAGGCGAGGATGTCCTCGCTGATCAAATCAGATACGTGCGACATGACAACCCCTTAGAAATAACCCTGACGTTTTTTATCTTCCATGGAGCCGGCGCCATCGTGGTCGATGACCCGGCCCTGGCGCTCGGAAGTTCGCGTCAGGAGCATTTCCTGGATGATGTCCGTCAGCGTCTCGGCTTCGGACTCCACCGCGCCCGTCAGCGGGTAGCAGCCAAGGGTACGGAAACGGACTTTCTTCTTGACGATACGGGCTTTGTCTTCGTCGGACAGGTGTTCGAGGATGCGCTCGTCATCGATCATGATCAGCGTGCCGTTCTTCTCGATCACTTCACGTTCGGCGGCGAAATACAGCGGCACGATCGGGATGCCTTCCAAATAGATGTACTGCCAGATATCCAGCTCGGTCCAGTTGGACAGCGGGAACACGCGGATCGACTCGCCCTTGTTGACGTTGCCGTTGTAGACGTTCCACAACTCCGGGCGCTGGTTTTTCGGGTCCCAGCGGTGCTTGCTGTCGCGGAACGAGTACACGCGCTCCTTGGCGCGGGATTTCTCTTCATCGCGACGGGCACCGCCGAACGCGGCGTCGAAACCATGCTGGTCCAAGGCCTGCTTGAGGCCTTCGGTCTTCATGATATCGGTGTGCTTGGCGCTGCCGTGGGTGAACGGGTTGATGCCCTGCGCTACGCCGTCCGGGTTGACGTGGGTGATCAGCTCCAGGCCCAGCTCCTCGACCATGCGGTCGCGGAACTTATACATTTCCTGGAATTTCCACTGGGTGTCCACATGCATCACCGGGAACGGCAACTTGCCCGGAAAGAATGCCTTGCGCGCCAGATGCAGCATCACGGCGGAGTCTTTGCCGATGGAGTAGAGCATTACCGGGTTGTCGAACTCAGCGGCAACCTCACGGATGATGTGGATGCTCTCCGCCTCCAGCTGTTTGAGATGCGTCAGTTTATCGACCATGGCTACTCACGGAAAAACGATTCTTTTTGGACGGCCTGCGGGCCGTGTTCGAGCGAGGCATGCTAGCACAGCACCTGCTTCTATTCAGGGAGCTGGCTAGATCGAAACGGTATATGGATATACCTCTCGGTTTGCCCGCAATGGCGGGCCTGTGGGAAGGCTTAGATCGGGTTGGGACAGTCGATAAACAGGTGCTCCAGGGCAAAGCGCCGGGCCAGGTAATCGCCCAGGGCCTGCACACCATAACGCTCGGTGGCGTGATGGCCGGCGGCGATAAAGCTGATGTCGTTTTCCCGGGCGCTGTGGAAGGTTTGCTCCGACGCTTCGCCACTGAGATACAGATCGACCCCGGCCAGCACGGCCTGGTCGATGTAGCCCTGGCCACCGCCGGTGCACCAGCCCACGCGGCGGATCATCGCGCTGCCTTCGATCAGCAGCGGTTCGCGGCCCATGGCTTCCTGCACGCGGCGGGCGAAATCCCGCGCCGATAGCGGCTCGGCCAGGGAGCCCACCAGCCCCACGACCTTGAGGTTGTCCGGGTCCAGCGGGCCTTCGACGGTGATGTCCAACTGGCGGGCCAACTGCACGTTGTTGCCCACGTCTGGGTGCAGGTCCAGCGGCAGGTGGTAGGCCAAAAGGCTGATGTCGTGCTTGAGCAGGGTCTTGAGGCGGCGCTGCTTCATGCCGGTGATGCACGGGCTCTCGCCCTTCCAGAAATAGCCGTGATGCACCAGCACCAGGTCGGCCTTGGCCTCTACCGCCGCGTCGAGCAGCGCTTGGCTGGCGGTCACGCCACTGACAATGCGCAACACCTGTGGCCGGCCTTCGACCTGCAGGCCATTGGGGCAGTAGTCGGCAATTTTTGCGCTGTTCAAGTAGCGATCCGCTTCTTCAACCAGGGTGCTCAGGGCAACGGCCATAAAAGACTCCTAAATATCCCGTTCAGAGGCGCTCGCGGCCTCGTATAATGCGCGACATTATGGGCGCTCCCACGCCCCCTGCAACCTGTCAGGACTTACTTGATGCTCAAGGTGCTGCGTTTTTTTGGATGGCCATTGTTGGCCGGCGTGCTGATCGCGATGCTGATCATTCAGCGTTATCCGCAATGGGTCGGCCTGCCAAGCCTGGACGTCAACCTGCAACAGGCACCGCAAACCAGCGCAGTGCAACAGGGCCCGGTGACCTACGCCGATGCCGTGGTGGTGGCCGCGCCTGCGGTGGTCAACCTGTACACCACCAAAGTCATCAATAAACCGGCGCACCCGTTGTTTGAAGACCCGCAGTTCCGGCGCTTTTTCGGCGACAACTCGCCCAAGCAGCGCCGCATGGAGTCGAGCCTGGGCTCCGGGGTGATCATGAGCCCGGAAGGCTACATCCTCACCAACAACCATGTCAGCACCGGGGCCGACCAGATTGTGGTGGCCCTGCGTGATGGCCGCGAAACCCTGGCGCGGGTGGTGGGCAGCGACCCGGAAACCGACCTGGCCGTTTTGAAAATCGACCTCAAGCACCTGCCGTCCATCACCATCGGCCGCTCCGAAGGCCTGCGCGTCGGCGATGTGGCGCTGGCGATCGGCAACCCGTTCGGTGTCGGCCAGACCGTGACCATGGGCATCATCAGCGCCACCGGGCGCAATCAGTTGGGCCTCAACAGCTACGAGGACTTTATCCAGACCGACGCGGCGATCAACCCGGGCAACTCCGGCGGCGCACTGGTGGACGCCAATGGCAACCTGACCGGCATCAACACCGCGATCTTCTCCAAGTCCGGTGGCTCCCAGGGCATCGGTTTCGCGATCCCGGTGAAGCTGGCGATGGAAGTGATGAAGTCGATCATCGAACACGGCCAGGTGATCCGTGGCTGGCTGGGGATTGAAGTGCAACCGCTGACCAAGGAGCTGTCGGAATCCTTTGGCCTGACCGGGCGCCCGGGCATCGTCATCGCCGGCATCCTGCGCGGCGGCCCGGCAGAAAAGGCCGGGATGCAGGTCGGCGATGTGATCCTCAGCATCGACGGCGAACCGGCGGGCGATGGCCGGCGTTCGATGAACCAGGTAGCGCGGATCAAGCCCACGGAAAAGGTCGCGATCCAGGTCATGCGCAATGGCAAAGAAATCAAGCTGCTGGCCGAAGTGGGTCTGCGCCCGCCGCCAGCACCGGTGAAAGAGCAGGAATAAAGGGCAACCCTTAAAGAGAGACACTCTCAATAGTCATGTTATATTATTTCAATATTGATATTGGAATGTTAGACCATGACGCCTCGAAAGTTTTCCCCCCTGGCCGGTCTTGCCTTGGGATTGCTGGTGGACCCGGTGTTTGCAGAAGACACCAACCCCCTTGAATTGGCCACCACCAACATTACCGGCGAGGCCTATGAGTCCGCCACCGGCCCGGTCAAGGGCTACCGCGCAACCCGCTCGGCCAGCGCAACCAAGACCGACACCGCCCTGCGCGATATCCCACAATCGATCAGTGTGATTCCCGCCACGGTGCTCAAGGACCTAGGCAGTCACAATATCGAGCGCGCCCTGGAATTTGCCGGCGGCGTGTCCAAACAGAACAACTTCGGTGGCCTGACTCTTTACGAATACAGCATTCGCGGCTTCACCACCTCGGAGTTCTACCAGGACGGGTTCAGCGCCAACCGTGGCTACCCCAGCACCCCGGACACGGCCAATATAGAGCGCATCGAAGTGCTCAAGGGCCCCGCCGCCAGCCTGTATGGTCGGGGCGACCCCGGCGGCACCGTGAATATCGTCACCAAGAAGCCCCAAGCCGAAGCCTTCACCACCGTGCAGACCAGCGCCGGCAGTTGGGACCGCTACCGCACCGCCGTGGATATCAACACCCCGCTGGACAGCGAAGGCCGGGTGCTGTCGCGGGTCAATCTGGCGGTAGAGGACAACCACAGTTTCCGCGATCATGTGCAAAGCAAACGGGTATTTGTCGCCCCTTCGTTCAGCTGGCAACTGGACCCGGACACCCGCTTGCTGGTGGAAAGTGAGTTCGTGCGCCACAGCTCCACGTTCGACCGCGGCCTCGTTGCCCCCAACAACCGCTGGGGCGGCATGTCCCGCTCGACCTTCCTCGGCGAGCCCAACGACGGCGATATCGATAACCACAACAACCGTCTGCAAGCCACCCTCGAACATCACTTGAACGATGCCTGGAAACTGCGCCTGGCCAGCCACTACAAACAGGGCAGCCTATGGGGCGAAGCCTCGGAAAACCGCGCGCTGAATGCCGACGGCCATACCATCAACCGCCGCTACCGCCAGCGCTCCATGGGCTGGCACGACAGCATCACCCAGTTGGAGCTGCGTGGCCTGTTCGAGATCGGCAGTTGGCAGCATGAAGTGCTGATCGGCACCGAGTACGAGGACTACCGCAAGAAAGAACGGGTGACCGCCATCGCCGGCAGCTACCCCATCGACATCTATAAGCCGGTCTACGGTCAGCCCAAGCCCAATGGCCTGCGCTCGGGCAGCGATTTTTTCACCCAGGTGAAAAGCCAGGCGCTGAACCTGCAAGACCAGATTATCTTTACCGACCGCCTGCGCGGGGTGGTGGGTATGCGCCTGGAGCACGTCGAGCAAAGCTCGCAGGACTACACCCGCAACGGTGCCAAGAGCCAGAAAACCCACGATGTCATGACCCAGCGGGCTGGCCTGCTGTATCAACTGACCCCGCAAGTGGGCCTGTTTGCCAACGCCTCCACCTCGTTCAAACCGCAAAGCGAGCTGGACGCAGCCGGCAATTTCCTCAAGCCCGAGGAAGGCATTGGCTATGAAGTCGGCATCAAGAGCGAGCTGTTCGACGACCGTCTGAGCGCGACCCTGGCCGCCTTCCATATCGAAAAGGAAAACACCCTGGCCACCGACCCGGCCACCGACATCAAACGCGCCATCGGCAAGGCCCGCAGCCAGGGCTTGGACCTGCAAGTGACCGGGCAACTGACAGATGCCGTGCGGGTGATTGGCGCCTTGGCCTACATCGACGCCGAAGTGACCAAGGGCGACAAAGAGATCCCCACCGGTAGCCGCATTCTTGGCGTGGCCAAGCGCAGTGGCAGCCTGTTGGGCGTGTATGAGTTCCAGGATGGCGCCCTGCGTGGCTCGGACCTGGGCGCGGCGTTTACCTATGTGGGCGACCGTTCAGGCGAGGCCGGTAAAAGCTTCGAGTTGCCGGCCTACCACACCGTCGACCTGCTGGCCCATTACAAGGCCAGCGATAACCTCACCGTGGGCCTGAATCTCAACAACCTGTTCGACGAAAAGTACTACGAGCGCTCCTACAGCAACTACTGGGTCACCCCCGCAGAGCCGCGCAACTTCACCGTCAGCCTGACCCTCAACCTGTAAAAGGACCTCACCATGCAAGCGTTCAAATCATTGGCTGTGCTCGGCCTGCTGTTCGCCACCCAGGTCTCGGCCCATGGCCTGTGGACCGAACAACGCCGCGGCCATCTCGAAGTGATCTACGGCCACGGTGCCGAAGACGAAGCCTTCAAGGCCAGAAAAGTCAGCGGCGCCTGGGCCTATGACGCCGGTGGCCGGATGATCCCGGTGACCGTACAACGCCTGGTCGACCAGGCGCGCCTGCAACCGCTCAAACCGCCCGCCGTACTGGCCGTGGCCTTTGATAATGGCTTGTGGTCGCAAACCCCGGACAAGAAATGGGTGAACCAGGGCCACAGCCAGGTACCGGGCGCCGTCGAAACCACCCAGGCCCTGAAATACAGCCTGGCGATCTACCAGGCCGGGGCGAAACTGCCCAAGCTGGATCAACTGAGGATGGTGATCGTGCCTGAAGTCGACCCGCTGACCGTCGGCCCCGGCCAATCGCTGCCGGTGCGGGTATTGATCGACGGCAAACCCGCCGCCGGGATCAAGTTGATTGGCGACTACCGTAGCGCACCGAATACCTTGAGCACCGAGACCGACCAGGATGGCCGGGCCCGGGTGCTGGTGCGCAACGAGGCGTTGAATGTGATTGCGGCGCAGGCGCAAGTATCGGTCAAGGGTAATAGCGAGATTCAGACCCGTGCGCTGTTCAGTTCACTGACCTTCCTGGGCCAACCGCACCACGAATAAACACCGCTGAACCCCTGTGGGAGCTGGCTTGTGTAGGGCTTGCCTGGGACTGGCTTGTGTGGGAGCTGGCAAGCCCCACACTAGCCAGCGGCTACATTAGAGGCTGACAGGCGCTCTTTCGCACAAGCTATTAAGCGCCGCCGCCCACTGCGGATCATCATTGAGGCACGGCACCAGCACCAGCTCCTCGCCCCCGGCTTCGCGGAACTGTTCCAGGCCGCGATCACCAATCTCTTCCAGGGTCTCGATGCAATCGGCGACAAACGCCGGGCACATCACCAACAGCTTCTTCACCCCTTGCTGGGCCAAGGCCTCCAGGTGGGCCTCGGTGTAGGGTTCGATCCACTTCGCCCGGCCCAGGCGGGACTGGAACGCCACCGACCATTTATCGTCCGCCAGGCCCATGCGCGCGGCAAAGTCGCGGGCGACGCTAAAGCACTGCCCGCGATAACAGGTGGTGCGCACCTGCGGCGAGGCCTTGGCGCAGCAGTCGCCCGTGCCGTCGAGGGCATGCCCGGGGTTGAGCTTGTTCAAATGCCGCTCCGGCAGGCCGTGGAAGCTGAACAACAGGTGATCGTAATCCTGCTGCAAATGCGGCCTGGCACTGGCCACCAGGGCGTCGAGGTATTCCGGCTGGTCGTAGAACGGTTGCAGGATCGAGAACTGCAGGTCGAGTTGTTTATCCCGCACCACCCGCCGCGCCTCTTCAATCACCGTGGTCACGGTGCTGTCGGCAAACTGTGGGTACAACGGCGCCAGCGTGACCTTGTGGATGCCCTGGCCGGCCAGACGGGTCAGCACGCTCTCAATCGACGGTTCGCCATAACGCATCGCCAGTTCCACCGGGCCCTGGGTCCACTGGGCGGTCATCTGCTGCTGCAGGCGGCGACTGAGCACCACCAGGGGCGAGCCTTCGTCCCACCAGATCGAGGCATAGGCATGGGCCGATTGCTCGGGACGCTTGATCAGGATCAGCGACACCAGCAAACGCCGCACCGGCCACGGCAGGTCAATCACATACGGGTCCATCAAGAACTGATTGAGGTAGCTGCGCACATCGGCCACCGAAGTGGACGCCGGTGAACCCAGGTTGACCAGTAACAACGCGTGATCCGTCATGCAACATCCTATCTCTCAGAGGCGGCTGGACAAGTCGTCCAGGGCCGCGTGCAACTCAGTGAACTGAAAAGTGAAACCGGCGGCCAGCAACCGCTCGGGTAGTGCCTTCTGCCCGCCCAGCAACAGGCCGGACAACTCCCCCAACAAGGCCCGCAAGGCAAACGCCGGCATCGGCATGAAAACCGGGCGGTGCAGCACCTGGCCCAGGGTCTTGGCGAACTCGCGGTTACGCACCGGCTGGGGCGCGCAGGCATTATAAGGACCGCTGGCGTCAGGTTTGTGCAGAAGAAAATCAATCAGGGCGATTTGATCCTTGATATGTACCCACGGCATCCACTGCCGGCCGTTGCCGATAGGCCCGCCCAGCGCCAGTTTAAAGGGCAATAGCAACCGCGACAAAAAGCCGCCCTCGGCCGCTAGCACCAGGCCAGTACGCACCAACACTACCCGCAGGCCTAAGGCTTCGGCGCGCTGGGCGGTTTCTTCCCAGGCGATGCACAACTGGCTGGGGAAATCGTCCAACACCGGGCCACTGGTTTCGGTCAGCTCACGTTCACCGCCATCGCCATACCAGCCCACCGCCGAACCGGAAATCAATACCGCAGGTTTCACCGCCAGCCCCTCAAGCCAGGCCAGCAGGGTTTCCGTAAGGCTGATGCGGCTGCTCCACAGCAAGGCCTTGCGCTTGTGGGTCCAGAGGCGGTCGGCAATCGGCGCGCCGGCCAGGTTGATGACCGCGTCCACCGGCTGTGTGATGTCCTGCAAACGGGCCACACCCTGCACCTGCGCACCGCACAACCTGGCGACCTGCGCGGGGTGGCGGCTCCACACTGTCAACCGATGCCCCTGGGTGCTCCAGTGCTGGCAGAGCTGGCGGCCGATCAGACCCGTACCGCCGGTCAGCAAAATATGCATGAGATCTTCCTCCTGTAACGTTGGCCGGGCATCGCTGGTCTATTTTATAAGCAGGGATCTTTTTAATCGGCGCGACCTGGGTTTAACCATAGGCCACGCCACACGTTAAGGCATGCCGAAACTTATACCAAATAACAATATTGTACAGCTATTGGTGTCGGCGTAGTCTGTACCCAACGGTAAAACGAGGCCTCCCATGACTGTTCCCATCGCGATCATCGGTACCGGCATCGCCGGACTTTCAGCCGCCCGCGCGTTAAAAGATGCCGGGCACGTTGTCCAACTCTTCGATAAAAGCCACGGCAGTGGCGGGCGCATGTCCAGCAAGCGCAGCGAGGCCGGCGCGTTGGATCTGGGCGCGCAGTATTTCACGGCCCGCGACCGGCGCTTCGTCAATGAAGTACAACGCTGGCAAGCCAATGGCTGGGCCGCCGAGTGGGAGCCGCAACTCTACAACTTCCAGTCCGGGCAACTGAGCCCCTCTCCCGATGAGCAGACCCGCTGGGTCGGCACCCCGGGCATGAGCGCCATCACCCGCGCCTTGCTCGATGACCTGCCGGTGGAGTTTGGCTGCCGTATCACCGAAGTGTTCCAGGGCCAGCAACACTGGAACCTGCTGGACGCCGACGGCGACAACCATGGCCCTTTCAGCCACGTGATCATTGCCACCCCGGCGCACCAGGCCACCGCCCTGCTGGCGGCGGCGCCCAAGCTGGCGAGCACCGCCGCCGGGGTGAAAATGGACCCGACCTGGGCCATCGCCCTGGCCTTCGATACGCCGCTGGATACGCCGATGGAAGGTTGCTTCGTACAAAACAGCCCCCTCGACTGGCTGGCCCGCAACCGCAGCAAACCAGGGCGGGACGCCACGCCGGACACCTGGATCCTGCACGCCACCAGTGCCTGGAGCAAACAGCACCTGGACCTGCCCAAGGACGCCATTATCGAGTTGCTGCACGGCGCCTTTGCCGAACTGCTGCACTGCAGCATGCCGGCGCCCGTCTTCAGCCTGGCCCATCGCTGGCTGTATGCACGCCCCGCAAGCGGTCATGAATGGGGGGTATTGGCGGATGCCGACCTGGGCTTGTATGCCTGTGGCGACTGGTGCCTGTCGGGACGGGTCGAAGGGGCCTGGCTCAGCGGCCAGGAAGCGGCGCGGCGCTTGGTCGAACATTTGCGCTAAGCCGCTGCAATCGCTGCTATCCCGTCAGCAGGGAATAATCGGCCCATAAAACCTATACAAAAAATTTGACTTGTACACAGCAAAACCTATGATGAAATTAGTTGTACAGAAAATAAAATCTGTACAGGAGTCTTGCAGAGGTTTGCCATGTCCAGTCCCCTGTCCGCCATCGGCAAACCGAAAATCGCCATCAGCGCCTGCCTGCTTGGCGAGAACGTGCGCTTCAATGGCGGGCACAAGCAATCCTCCCTGTGCCGCCAGACACTCAGCGCCTACTTCGACTTCGTGCCACTGTGCCCGGAAGTCGCCATCGGCCTGGGCATCCCCCGCGAGCCGATTCGCCTGGTGGGCGACCCGCAGCAGCCGCAAGCCGTGGGCACGGTGCATCGTGAACTGAACGTGACCGCCGCGCTGCACGCCTACGGCCAGGACATGGCCGCCGAGCACAGCGACCTGTGCGGCTACATCTTTATGCAGAAGTCACCGTCCTGTGGCCTGGAACGGGTCAAGGTCTACCGCGACAACGGCGCCCCGGTCGAGGGCGGCGGGCGTGGTATCTATGCCCAGGCCTTCTGTGCCCGCCACCCCAACCTGCCGGTGGAGGAGGATGGCCGCCTGCACGACCCGGTGCTGCGCGAAAATTTCCTGACCCGGGTATTTGTCTACGCCTCGTGGCAGCAATGGCTGGCCGAGGGCCTGACCCGTCATCGCCTGCTGGCCTTCCACTCGCGCTATAAATACCTGCTGATGGCCCACAGCCCGGCCCACTACAAAAGCCTCGGCCATCTGTTGGGCAGCATGGGCAAGGACTGCGACCTGCCAGCCCTGGCCGCCGAGTATTTCAGCGAGTTGATGACCGCGCTGCAAAGGTGCGCCACCCGTGGCACCCATTCCAACGTGCTGCAACATATCAGCGGCTACCTCAAGCAGGCCCTCAGTGCCGCAGACAAGCAGGAAATGCAGACCCTGATCGGCCAATACCGCCACGGCATCGTACCGTTGGTGGTGCCGCTGACCTTGCTCAAGCATCACTTTCGCCACCACCCGGACCGCTACATCGCGCAGCAGGCCTACCTGCAACCGCACCCGGAAAACCTCAGCCTGCGTAATGCGATCTAACCCATGAATGCGTCCCTGCAACCTCCCGCCCACCCCGTCGCCAACCTGGCCCTGGAACAAGGCTGGCTGCCGATTCGCGAGGTGTCCCGCCAGACCGGGGTCAACGCGGTGACCCTGCGTGCCTGGGAGCGGCGCTACGGCCTGATCGTGCCGCAACGCACGCCCAAGGGCCACCGGCTGTTCGGCGCCGACCATGTGCAGCGCATCCAGACCATCCTGACCTGGCTCAACCGTGGCGTGCCGGTCAGCCAGGTCAAGCAACTGATCGACAACGCCCAGCCGGTGGACGCCAGCGCTGAAAACGAATGGCAGGGCCTGCGCCAGACCCTGGTGCAAGCCATCGGCCAACTGGCCGAGCGCCGGGTGGATGCGGTGTTCAACCAGGCCATAGCCCTCTACCCGCCCCGCACTCTCTGCGAGCACCTGTTGTTGCCGCTGCTCAAGGAACTGGACCAACGCTGGCAAGGCCAGTTCGGCGCACAGATGGAGCGGGTGTTTTTTTATTCCTGGCTGCGCAGCAAATTCGGCGCGCGGCTGTATCACAACAATCGCCAGCTCAGTGGCTCCCCTTTATTGCTGATCAATCATTCCGACCGGCCACTGGAGCCGCACCTGTGGTTGAGCGCCTGGCTGGCCAGCAGCGCCGATTGCCCGGTGGAAGTCTTCGACTGGCCGCTGCCCACCGGCGAGCTGGCCCTGGCGGTCGAACACCTGCAACCACGCGCCGTGCTGCTGTACTCCAGCAAGGCCCTCCATTTGGCAGGCCTGCCGAAACTATTGAGCGGTGCCCGTTGCCCAATTCTGATCGCCGGCCCCACGGTCTGCATCCACCAGGCCGAGTTGTCCGTCTTAACCCAGGACATCCCCGGGCTGTTGTTGGCCGAAGACCCGTTGTCGGCCCATCAGCTCCTGATCCAGCGTGGGCTTCTCTAATGCATCTGATCTGGCTGCGCAGCGACCTGCGCCTGCATGACAACACCGCCCTCGCCGCCGCCTGCCAGCGCGGGCCGACGGCGGCGGTGTACCTGATCACCGCCGATCAGTGGCTGGCCCATGACGATGCGCCGTGCAAGGTGGACTTCTGGCTGCGCAACCTCAAGGCCCTGAGCCTGGCCCTGGGAAAGCTGAATATCCCCCTGCTGATCCGCCATGCCGACACCTGGGACCAGGTGCCGCAGGTGCTGGTGGAGGTGTGCCAGAGCCTGTCGGTCGAGAGCGTCCACGCCAACGAAGAATATGGGATCCACGAAAGCCGGCGTGACGCCGCCGTGGCCAGGGCCCTGGCAACACAAGGGGTGAGTTTTCAGCGTTATCTGGACCAGTTGCTGTTCCAACCCGGCAGTGTGCTGACCAAGACGGGCACCTACTTCCAGGTGTTCAGCCAGTTTCGCAAGGTCTGCTACAACCGCCTGCACACGGCCCTACCGCGCCGGGTGGCGACGCCCAAGGCCCAAGCCGCCTTGGCCTTGGCCAGCGATGCCGTGCCCGCGCAGGTCAAGGGCTTTGCCCCGCCCAGCGACACCCTGCGCGCCCTTTGGCCGGCCGGTGAAGATGAGGCGCAGCGGCGCCTTGCACAGTTTGCCGACGCACAGATCAGCTATTACAAGGACGAACGCGACTTCCCGGCCAAGCCCGGCACCAGCCAACTGTCGGCGTACCTCGCCGCTGGCGTGGTGTCGCCGCGCCAGTGCCTGCATGCGGCGCTACAAAGCAACCAGGGTGAATTTGAAAGCGGCGATACCGGCGCCATTACCTGGATCAACGAGCTGCTGTGGCGCGAGTTCTACAAACATATCCTGGTGGGCTACCCACGGGTGTCGCGTCATCGCGCGTTTCGCCCGGAAACCGAAGCCGTGGCCTGGCGCCACGCCCCCGCGGACCTGGCCGCCTGGCAGGAAGCGCGCACCGGCCTGCCGATCATCGATGCCGCAATGCGCCAACTCTTGGCAACCGGTTGGATGCATAACCGCCTGCGCATGGTGGTGGCGATGTTTTTGACCAAGAACCTGTTGATCGACTGGCGCGAAGGCGAGCGCTTTTTTATGCGCCACTTGATCGACGGCGACCTGGCGGCCAACAACGGCGGCTGGCAATGGAGCTCGTCCACCGGCACCGATTCGGCGCCGTACTTCCGCATTTTCAGCCCATTGAGCCAGTCCGAGAAGTTCGACGGCGAAGGGCGTTTCATCAAGCAGTGGCTGCCGCAACTGGCGGGCTTGAACAAGCAGCAAGTGCACCACCCCGCCGCCGGCGATCTGTTTGGCGTGGCCGATTACCCGCAGCCCATTGTCGACCTCAAGCATTCCCGTGAACGCGCGTTGGCGGCCTTTCGCGCCCTGCCCTCGCGTCAGGCGGCGGGAGACAGGTATGCGTGATGGCCTGCGACAGTTCGCCGATTCCTTCACCCCACTGGGCACACACAACCGGCACCGGCTCGACAACCTGTACAACCAGGACATATCGTTTACCGATCCACTGCATCAGGTCCGCGGTATCAGCGCGCGGTGTTACGAACATCTGCTGGTAGTTGGCCGGCCGGTCCGTTGGTTGAAAGGGAGAATGGCATGAGCCTGATATCGCCACGCCGTTATTGGCTGACCGGGGCAAGCAGTGGCCTTGGCGCCGCCCTGGCCGAGGTGTTGCTCGACAGCGGCGCCCAGGTGGCGCTGAGTGCGCGTGCCAAGGCACCGCTGGAGCAACTTGCCCAACGCTACCCTGGGCAAGTGCTGGTGGTCGCCGGCAACTTGACCAACAGCCAGGTCGTACGGGAAATCGGCGAGCAGATCGCGCAAACCTGGGGGGCCCTGGACACCGTGCTCCTGAATGCCGGCACCTGCGAATACGTGGATGCCAAGCAGTTCGATGCGTCGATTATCGAACATGTGGTGCGCACCAACCTGCTGGCCAGCAGTTATTGCATCGAAGCCGCCTTGGCGCTGCTGCGTGCCGGGCAAACCCCGCACCTGGTGGGCGTCGCCAGTGCGGTCACGTACCTGCCGATGCCCCGTGCAGAAGCCTATGGCGCGTCCAAGGCCGGCCTGCGTTCCCTGTTTGAAGCCCAGCGCCTTGACCTGTCTCCCGAAGGCATTGACGTCACGGTTGTCAGCCCCGGTTTCGTCGATACGCCGCTGACCGAACACAATGACTTCCCAATGCCCTTGAGCTGGCCGGCCGACAAAGCCGCGCGGCATATTGTCGGCAAACTGGAAGAGCGCCCCCTGGAGATTGCCTTCCCGGCGCTGTTTATCGCCACCCTGTGGCCGCTGTCGACATTGCCGAACCGCGCGCGACTGATCATCGGCAAGCGCATGCTGCGCAGCCCGCCGCCGCACAAGGACAACCTGTGAAGATCGCCATTGTCGGCAGCGGTATTTCCGGGCTGACCTGCGCCTATCTGCTCAGCCGCCGCCATGACATCAGCGTATTTGAAGACGGCGTGGCCAGTGCCCTGCGCGTGGCCCAGGCGTTTGGGCAAACCCTGTAAACCGTGATGCAGGAGCGACGCGCTTGCCTGCCGGCGGCGCGCCAACAAAAAACCTGGAGCCGGTCGGCTTTTACTTGCAGCTTGACGCTTGAACCTTGAAGCTGCCCCCATGACCACCATCCCCCACACCCAAATCGCCGAACCCGCCGTCACCTGTTCCACCTGTGCAGCCTGCTGCTGCCAACTGGAAGTCATGCTGATCACCGACACCGGCGTGCCTGATCGCTTTATCGACACCGACGACTGGGGCGGCGAAGTCATGCTGCGCCTGGACGACGGCTGGTGCGCGGCGCTGGATCGCGACACGATGATGTGCACGATCTATGAGAAGCGACCACTGATTTGCCGGGAGTTCGAGATGGGCGCGCCGGAGTGCCTTGAAGAGCGCCAGGGGATTGCGACGGTCTACCGCTGAACCAAGGCCAATGAAGATCCCATATGGAAGCGGGCTTATGTGGAAGCTTGTGTGGGAGCTGGCTTGCCTGCGATAGCATCACTGCGGTGTAACTGATACACCACAGCGCCTGCATCGCGGGCAAGCCCGGCTCCCACACAAGCCCACACACATAGGTTCTGCAGTGCCTGGGGAATATCAGAGCGGCATTGTGTAGTTCAACGAATAGCTCTCGACACCATCGTTGCGGCTGCTGATACCGGCGTTGGAATAGTGCGTGGCCCGGATCCCCACCTGATGCCCGCCGGCAAAACGCAAGCCCAAGCCCAGGCGGTCTTCAAACTGGAAAGCCCCGCCGATATTGTTGTCTTCGACCCGGCTGCGTGAAAACAGCGCCACACCGATCCCCGCTTCGATGTAGGGCTTCACCGACTCGCCGGCGAACTCATACACAAACACCGGCGAAAACGACAGGCTGCTGACACTCGCACGTTCGTCCCCCTCCCAGAAGGTATAAGCGCCGCTCCAGTAGCCGGTCAGGCGGCCGACATCGCTCTGCCACCAGCTCTTGTCCCAGTCCGATTGCAGGCCCAGGCGATACGTCATGGTCGAATCGCTGGTATGCCCCACCGCAAACTCCAGGCCGGCTGCCTGGGCCGAAATCGAATGCCCCACCACAACGGCTGCAATCGCAGCCAAACAGAACAAGCGCTTCATAAGAAACATCCTTTCCAAACGAATTTGTATGATTTTTTACCGCTAATCAGGAGCTATAGAAATCACGGAGTAAGCAGAAGTTCAGTTAAAAAAACCCGCTGTTTCACGAATTTTTTACCGCTCGAAACTGCGCACAACGCCGCTGGAGTTCCAGAGTGTGGGTAGGATATTTCTTAGGTGCTGCGGCTCGCCGCTGGTCCAGAATTGCGCGGTACGGGGGGTGCCATCGGCCAGCAGTTGGCGCTCGCCCAGCAGACGCTGTAGCTGGCGCGCCACTGCTGCGCCGGTATCGATCAGGATGATCGACGGTGGCAGCATCGTCGCCAGCAATGGCTTGAGGAAAGGATAGTGGGTGCAACCAAGGATGAGCGTGTCGCAACCGGCCTCGACCAGCGGCGCGACATACCCTTGCAGCAACTGGCGCAGCACCGGGCTGCCCAGGTCGCCGGCCTCGATCAGCTCGACCAGCCCCGGGCATGGCTGGGTAATCACCCGTACATCGGTGGCAAAGCGATCCAGCAACGCGGCAAACTTGGCGCTTTGCAGGGTGCCCGTGGTGGCGAGTACGCCGACCACGCCACTGCGGGTCGCGGCAGCCGCCGGTTTGACCGCCGGCTCCATGCCCACCAGCGGCCAATCCGGGTAATCGCTGCGCAAATCCGCGACCGCCGCCACGGTTGCCGTGTTGCAGGCAATCACAAAGGCCTTGGCGCCCTGCTCGCGGAAAAACTCTGCGACCACCCGCGAACGTTCGCGAATGAAGGCCGGGGTTTTCTCGCCATAGGGGATATGCCCGCAATCGGCCACGTACAGCAGCGACTCCTGGGGCAATAAACGATGAATTTCGTCCAGCACCGACAGGCCGCCGACACCGGAGTCGAACACACCAATCGGTGCATCCTTAACCATGCTGGCTACCGCAGACGCTGCAACCGGGATCGCGCTTGACCCGCAGTTCGCGAAAACGCGTGCCCAGGGCATCGATCAACAGCAGGCGCCCGACCAGGGGGGTGCCAAAGCCGGCCAGCAGTTTCAGGGCTTCCAGGGCTTGCAGGCTGCCGACCAGGCCCACCAGCGGGCCGACAACGCCGGCTTCGCTGCAGGTCAGTTCGGTGTCGCTGCCGTGCCCATATAAACAGTGGTAGCACGGGCTTTCCGGGCGGCGCGGGTCGAACACCGAGAGCTGGCCTTCGAGGCGTATCGCCGCGCCGCTGACCAGGGGTTTGCCCGCCGCCACGCACGCCGCGTTCACCGCTTCGCGGGTGGCGAAGTTGTCACAGCAGTCGAGCACCAGGTCTACATCGGCCACGGCGGCGGCCAACGAGTCCGCGTCCAGCGCCGTGCGGTGGGCCACCAGCCGTACCTCAGGGTTGATCGCACTCAGGCGGCGGATGGCCGAATCGACCTTGCTCAGGCCCACGCTGTCAGTGTCGTGGATGATCTGGCGTTGCAGGTTGGTCAGGTCGACGGTATCAAAGTCCGCCAGATGCAGCTGGCCCACGCCGGCCGCCGCCAGGTACAGGGCCACCGGCGCGCCGAGGCCACCAAGGCCGACGATCAGCACGCGGCTGTTTTTCAGGCGCAACTGGCCGTCAATGTCGACCTGTTGCAACAGGATCTGCCGGCTATAGCGCAACAGCTCCTGGTCGGTCAGCACGGCCGGCGTCCCAGGCTGATGCGCTCATGGCCGCCGAGGTCAATACGGCTATGGACCTCTTCAAAACCTTGCGTCAGCAGCAGGTCACGCACGGCCGGGGCCTGGTCGTAACCATGCTCGAGCAACAACCAGCCACCGGCCTCCAGGTGCTGCGGCGCCTGGGCGATGATCAGGCGCAGGTCATCCAGGCCGTCATGGCCGGCCACCAAGGCGCTGGCCGGCTCGAAGCGCACATCGCCCGCCACCAGGTGCGGATCGCTGTCGGCAATATAGGGCGGGTTGCTGATGATCAGGTGATAGGTGTGATCTTTGAGGGCGCTGAACCAATGACTGTTGAGCACCGTGACGTTATCCAGGTGCAGGCGCTGGCGATTGCGTTCGGCCAGGGCCACGGCTTCGAGCACGCGATCCACTGCCGTCACGCGCCAGGCCGGGCGCTCGCTGGCCAGGGCCAGGGCGATGGCGCCGCTGCCGGTGCCCAGGTCGAGCACAGTGGCCGGGGTGGCGGGCAACAACTCCAGGGCCGCCTCCACCAGCAGCTCGGTGTCCGGGCGCGGGATCAGGGTGTGGGGCGCGACTTCCAGGTCGAGTTTCCAGAAGCCTTGCTGGCCGAGGATATAAGCCACCGGCTCACCACTGCGGCGACGTTGCAGGTAGTCGGCAAAACGCAGCGCGTCTTCGCTGCTGACGATTTTTTCCGGCCAGGTGTGCAGGTAGCTGCGGGACTTGCCTAGGGCTGCGGCCAGCAACAACTCCACATCCAGGCGCGCGGTCGGCGAGTCGGGCAGGTCGGCGGCGCGCAACAAGCTGGCAATAATGGTCATTTATTCACCTATTGCGGCCAGTTGGTCGGCCTGGTATTCGGCGAGCAACGGCTCGATCACTGCGTCCACGCCACCGGCAAGGATTTCGTCCAGGGAATACAGGGTCAGGTTGACCCGATGGTCGGTGACCCGCCCCTGGGCATAGTTATAGGTGCGAATGCGCTCGGAGCGGTCACCCGAGCCCACCAGCAACTTGCGCTCGCTGGCAATGGCGTTGGCCGCAGCGCTGGTCTGTTGGTCGTTGAGCTTGGCCGACAGCCAGGACATGGCCCGCGCCCGGTTCTTGTGCTGGGAACGTTCTTCCTGGCACTCCACCACAATGCCGGACGGCAAGTGGGTGATGCGGATCGCCGAGTCCGTCTTGTTGACGTGCTGGCCACCGGCGCCCGACGAGCGATAAGTGTCGACGCGCAAGTCTGCCGGGTTGATCTCGATGGCTTCCTGCTCGTCGGGCTCGGGCAACACGGCCACGGTGCATGCCGAGGTGTGGATACGGCCCTGGGACTCGGTGGCGGGTACACGCTGTACGCGGTGCACGCCGGACTCGAATTTCAGCTTGCCGTAGACGTTCTCGCCTTCGACCCGGGCGATGATTTCCTTGTAGCCGCCGTGCTCGCCTTCGTTCTCGGAGAGGATTTCCACGCGCCAGCCGCGACGCTCGGCATAGCGTGAATACATGCGGAACAGGTCGCCGGAAAAGATCGCCGCCTCGTCGCCACCGGTGCCGGCGCGGATTTCCAGGAAGACGTTGCGCCCATCGTTAGGGTCTTTGGGCAGCAGCATGCGTTGCAGGTCGCCTTCGAGCTCGATGAGCTTGTCTTTGGCTTCGCGGACTTCTTCCACGGCCATTTCCCGCATGTCCGGGTCGCTGTCCTTGAGCAGCGCCTGGGCACCTTCGAGGTCGGCCTGCACCTTGAGCAGTTGCGAATAGGTGGTCACGATCGGCTCAACTTCGGCGTATTCCTTGGAATAGGCGCGGAACTTGGTCTGATCGGAAATAACCTCGCCGTCGCCGAGCAAGGCGGTCAGTTCTTCGAAACGGTCCTGGAGCACATCCAGTTTATTGAGCAGTGACGCTTTCATTGCGGTTTTTTATCCGAAGAGCTGTCTGACGCGCCCTCACCGAGGGCAAAGAGTTCCTGGGCCATGGCCAGCGCATCGAGGCGGCCTTCGGCTGTCAGTTTTTTAAGCTGTACGCTGGGAGCATGCAACAGCTTGTTGGTGAGGCCACGGGCCAATTGCATCAAGATGTCTTCAGCGTTGCCGCCATTGGCCAGCAGGCGCTGGGCCTTGATCAATTCTTCATCGCGCAGGCGCTCGCCCTGTTGGCGATAGGCCTTGAGCACATCCACGGCGGCCAGCTCGCGCAGGCGCACCATAAAGTCATCGGCGCCGATGGCGACCATTTCCTCGGCGGCCTGGGCAGCGCCCTGGCGGCTCTTGAGGTTTTCGGCGACCACTTCGTGCAGGTCGTCGACGCTATACAGGTAAACGTCGTCCAACTCGCCGACTTCGGGCTCGATATCCCGGGGAACGGCGATATCCACCATGAAAATCGGTTTGTGCTTGCGCAGCTTCAGGGCGCTTTCCACCGCGCCCTTGCCAAGGATCGGCAACTGGCTGGCGGTGGAGCTGATCACGATATCGCTGCGCACCAGCTCGGCCGGGATGTCGGCCAGCAACACCGCGTGGGCACCGAACTCTTCGGCCAGGATGCTCGCACGCTCCAGGGTCCGGTTGGCCACCACGATGCGCTTGACACCCAGGTCATGCAGGTGCCGGGCGACCAGGGTAATGGTCTCGCCCGCGCCGATCAGCAGGGCCTGGCTGCGTTGCAGGTCGCTGAAGATCTGCTTGGCCAGGCTGACGGCGGCAAACGCCACGGACACCGGGTTTTCGCCAATCGCCGTATCGGTACGCACCTGCTTGGCCGAATTGAAGGTGGCCTGGAACAGACGCCCCAGCAACGGCCCCACGGTCCCGGCTTCGCGGGCCACGGCGTAGGCCGATTTCATCTGGCCGAGGATCTGCGGTTCGCCCAGCACCAGCGAATCGAGCCCGGACGCCACACGCATCATGTGACGAACTGCCGCATCATCTTCATGCACATAAGCGCTGGCGCGCAGGTCATCCAGGCTCAAATGATGGTATTCAGCCAGCCAGCGCAGTACCCCATCCGACGAAAGATGTTCCTGCTCTATATAGAGCTCGCTGCGATTGCAGGTGGAAAGGATCGCAGCTTCGCGGCTGTCGGTGAGCCGGCACAGCTGCTGCAAAGCCTCAACCAATTGCTCCGGAGTAAACGCCACGCGCTCGCGGACGTCTACAGAAGCAGTCTTGTGGTTGATACCCAGAGCAAGGAAGGCCATTCAATATCGCTGATGATGTCGAGAAGCCGACAATTGTCCTACTTCGACTGATTCAGAACAACCACCGTCGTCTATTGTCCTAATGCCTTGTGTCTATAAAGGCGCCAATTGAGACTCGGTTATGTTTGGCCGAGGGCTTGTGTCATGATGATCCGACCGCAGGTTAGTCGTCCTCTTCCTATATGAATAGATCTTCCGCGTTGCTCCTTGCCCTTGCCTTCCTCGGCGGCTGCCAGTCCATGGCCCCCGTATCGCCGCAGAGCCCTGCGCCGGTGGAAGACAGCACCCCCGCCCCTGAAAAACCCAAGGTTTATGCCTCGTTCAGCGAAGAAACGGTGTTCAGCCTGCTGAGCGCGGAGCTGGCCGGCCAGCGCAATCGTTTCGACATTGCCCTGGATAACTACGTGACCCAGGCCATCAACACCCAGGACCCGGGGATTTCCGAGCGGGCGTTTCGCATCGCCGAATACCTGGGCGCCGACCAGGCCGCCCTGGATACCGCGCTGATCTGGGCCAAAAATGCCCCGCAAGACCTGGAAGCCCAGCGCGCCGCGGCAATCCAGCTGGCCCGTGCCGGGCGCTACGACGACTCCATGGTCTACATGGAAAAAGTCTTGCAGGGCAAGGGCGACACCCATTTCGACTTCCTCGCCCTGTCGGCCGCCGACACCGACCAGGACACCCGCGATGGCCTGATGAAAAGCTTCGACCGCCTGCTGCAAAAGCACCCGAGCAATAGCCAGTTGGTATTTGGCAAGGCACTGCTGCTGCAACAGGATGACGAACCGCAAGCCGCCCTCAAGCTGCTGGAACAAAACCCGCCGGAAGAGGGTGAAGTCGCCCCGCTGCTGCTGCGCGCGCGCCTGCTGCAAAGCCTCAACCGGGGCAAGGAAGCCTTGCCGCTGCTGCAAAAAAGCATCAAGAAGTACCCGGACGACAAGCGTCTGCGCCTGACCTACGCCCGCATGCTGGTGGAACAGGACCGCATGGAAGACGCCAAGCTGGAGTTCGCCAGCCTGGTCCAGCAATACCCGGACGATGACGAATTGCGTTACTCCCTGGCGCTGGTCTGCCTGGAAGCCAAGGCCTGGGAAGAGGCCAAGGGCTACCTGGAAGACCTGATCGCCCGGGAAAGCCATGTCGATTCGGCCCACCTGAACCTGGGACGCATCGCCGAGGAACGGGATGACCCGCAAGGCGCGCTGATCGAATACGCCCAGGTCGGCCCCGGCAACGACTATCTGCCGGCACAACTGCGCCAGGCCGATATCCTGATGAACAACGGCCGCACCGACGAAGCCGAAAAGCGCCTGGCCGCTGCCCGTGATGCCGAGCCGGACTATGCTATCCAGTTGTATCTGATCCAGGCCGAAACCTTGTCGGCCAACAATCAGGGGGAGCGCGCCTGGAAAATCCTCGCCCAGGCCCTGCTGCAATACCCCGACGACCTGAACCTGCTGTACACCCGCGCCATGCAGGCCGAAAAACGCAATGACCTGGCCCAAATGGAAAAAGACCTGCGCCTGATCATCAAGCGCGACCCGGACAATGCCATGGCACTGAACGCCCTGGGCTACACCTTGTCAGACCGGACGACGCGCTATGCCGAGGCCAAGGCCCTGATCGAACAGGCCCACCAGCTCAACCCGGAAGACCCGGCGGTGCTCGACAGCCTGGGCTGGGTGAATTACCGCCTGGGCAACCTCGATGAAGCCGAACGCCTGCTGCGCCAGGCCCTGGAGCGGTTCCCCGACCAGGAAGTGGCCGCGCACCTGGGCGAAGTGCTCTGGGCCAAAGGCAACCAGCGCGAAGCCCGACAAATCTGGGCCAAGTTCCTCAAGGAACAACCCGACAGCCCTATCCTGCGCAGCACCATCAAGCGCCTGACCGGATCCGAGACTCTTTAATTCTATGTTTTTGCGCCACGCCATCGTTTTCAGTTTTATCGCCCTGCTCGCCGGTTGTGCGGGCTTCGGTGCCCGTGAATCCGTCGAAGGCCAGGGCAACCCGGCACAGTGGCGCCAGCACAAGGATCAGCTCAGCAGCATTGATGGCTGGCAGATCGAAGGCAAGATCGGGGTTCGCGCACCGAAGGATTCGGGTAGCGGCACTTTGTTCTGGCTGCAACGCCAGGACTATTACGATATCCGCCTCTCTGGGCCCCTGGGCCGTGGCGCCGCACGCCTGACCGGCCGACCGGGGCAAGTGAGCCTCGAAGTGGCCAACCAGGGCCGCTATGAAGCGCCCTCGCCGGAGGCCTTGCTCGAAGAGCAGGTCGGCTGGAAGCTGCCGGTTTCCCATCTGGTCTGGTGGGTTCGCGGCCTGCCCGCGCCTGACAGCAAGAGCCGCCTGAGCCTCAATGGCGACAGTCGCCTGGCCACCCTGGAACAGGATGGCTGGCAGGTCGAGTACTTAAGCTATGTGGAACAAAGCGGCTACTGGCTGCCCGAGCGCATCAAGCTGCACGGCTCCAACCTTGATGTCACGCTGGTGATCAAGGACTGGCAACCACGCAAGCTGGGGCAATGACATGCGCGAACGTCTGACCCTGCCCTCCCCGGCCAAGCTCAATCTGATGCTGCACATCCTCGGCCGTCGTGCAGACGGCTACCACGAGTTGCAGACGCTGTTTCAATTTCTCGACTACGGCGACGAGATGACCTTCGCCGTGCGCGACGATGGCGTGATCCAGCTGCACACCGAATTTGCCGATGTGCCCCACGACAGCAACCTGATCGTGAAGGCCGCCAAAAAACTTCAGCAGCAATCCGGCTGTACCCTGGGCATCGATATCTGGATCGATAAAATCCTGCCCATGGGCGGCGGTATCGGCGGTGGCAGCTCGAATGCCGCCACCACCCTGCTCGGTCTCAATCACTTGTGGCAGCTGGGCTGGGATGAAGATCGCCTGGCCGCACTGGGCCTGACCCTGGGCGCCGACGTCCCGGTTTTTGTGCGTGGACACGCCGCATTTGCTGAGGGTGTCGGGGAAAAACTCACCCCTGTAGAGCCCGAAGAGCCGTGGTATGTCGTGCTTGTCCCGCAAGTATCTGTAAGTACAGCAGAAATTTTTTCAGATCCGTTGTTGACACGTAACTCTTCTCCCATTAAAGTGCGCCCCGTTCCCAAGGGAAACAGTCGAAATGACTGCTTACCGGTGGTAGCAAGGCGTTATCCAGATGTACGTAACGCATTGAATTTGTTAGGTAAATTTACCGAAGCAAAACTCACCGGAACTGGAAGTTGTGTGTTTGGGGGCTTCCCAAACAAAGCTGAAGCTGATAAAGTCTCGGCCCTTCTTACAGAGACCCTTACAGGGTTTGTAGCAAAGGGAAGCAACGTTTCGATGTTGCATCGCAAGCTGCAAAGTCTGCTCTAAAGGAACCGAGTACTGGGTACTCGTTGCAACAGATACAGGGGCGTCGCCAAGCGGTAAGGCAGCAGGTTTTGATCCTGCCATGCGTTGGTTCGAATCCAGCCGCCCCTGCCATTTTCTATACTCATCCAGGTTACCCTCAGCCTCTAGGTACTGCGCGTGTCCAAGATGATGGTCTTTACGGGGAACGCTAACCCCGATCTGGCTCGGCGTGTTGTACGTCAGCTGCATATCCCTCTCGGTGACATCTCTGTCGGTAAGTTCTCCGACGGAGAAATTACAGCCGAGATCAATGAAAATGTCCGCGGTAAAGATGTTTTCATTATTCAGCCGACTTGCGCTCCGACCAACGACAACCTGATGGAACTCGTCGTGATGGCTGATGCCTTCCGCCGCTCCTCAGCGACTCGAATCACAGCTGTAATCCCTTACTTTGGTTATGCCCGTCAGGATCGCCGTCCGCGTTCTGCACGTGTGGCTATCAGCGCGAAAGTCGTCGCTGACATGCTGACCGTGGTAGGTATCGACCGTGTTCTCACGGTTGACCTGCACGCTGACCAAATCCAGGGGTTCTTCGATATTCCGGTAGATAACATCTACGGCTCCCCCGTCCTGGTGGATGACATCGAAGACCAGCGCTTTGAAAACCTGATGATCGTGTCCCCGGACATTGGCGGCGTCGTGCGTGCACGGGCTGTTGCCAAATCCCTGGGCGTGGATCTCGGGATCATCGACAAACGCCGTGAGAAAGCCAATCACTCTGAAGTGATGCATATCATCGGTGATGTCGAAGGGCGTACCTGTATTTTGGTCGATGACATGGTCGATACCGCCGGCACCCTGTGCCACGCGGCAAAAGCCTTGAAAGAGCACGGTGCGGCTAAAGTCTTCGCCTACTGCACACACCCTGTGCTGTCGGGCCGAGCGATCGAGAACATCGAGAATTCCGTGCTGGACGAACTGGTGGTGACTAACACCATCCCGTTGTCCGCTGCGGCTCAAGCCTGTGCGCGTATCCGTCAACTGGATATCGCACCGGTTGTTGCTGAGGCGGTTCGCCGTATCAGCAATGAAGAATCGATCAGCGCGATGTTCCGCTAAGGGTCAACCCTTGGCGGCATCAACCTGACGAAAAGCGCCCCGCCCCGACATTCTGTTGGGGCGGGGCTTTTTTGCCCATGTCGAGCCTGGCGCTGGTCGCAAACGCCACTCGATGATGGCTATTTTGGAGATACAACATGACTAACTTTACTCTGAACGCTCAAGCGCGTACTGACCTGGGGAAAGGTGCGAGCCGCCGCCTGCGTCACGCCGCCAACATTCCTGCTGTTGTCTACGGCGGTAACAAGCCTGCTGAATCCGTGACCATTCTGGCCAAGGAAATCGCCAAGCTGTTTGAAAACGAAGCGGCCTATAGCCACGTTATCGAGCTGAACGTCGATGGCGCCAAGCAGAACGTAATCGTTAAAGCCATGCAGCGTCACCCGTCCAAGCAATTCATCATGCACGCTGACTTCGTTCGCGTTGTTGCTGGCCAGAAGCTGACCGCTATCGTGCCTGTCCACTTCATCGGTGAAGAAGCACCGATCAAGAAAGGCGGCGAGATTTCTCACGTTGTGAACGAAATCGAAGTGACCTGCCTGCCAAAGGACCTGCCTGAGTTCATCGAAGTCGACCTGTCGACCGCTGAAATCGGTGCCATCATCCACCTGTCCGACCTCAAGGCCCCTAAAGGCGTTGAGTTCGTCGCACTGGCTCACGGTGATGACAAAGCTGTTGCAAACGTTCACGCTCCGCGCGTTGCACCAGAAGCTGAAGAAGGCGCTGCAGAGTAATTCACTCTGTAATGCCGGAGCTTGAGGAAACATCGCGGACCGAAACGTAGCGAGAAAGCGGGCGATAACGCGAAGTTTATCTCTGGATAAGTGAGCTCCTGTCGTCCACTTTCGCCGCAATGAGGTTGCGGCGATGTTATCCACAACTCCAAAGGAAGGGCCCCTGTCGTGACTGCCATTAAACTGATCGTTGGCCTGGGAAATCCAGGCGCCGAATACGAACAGACCCGGCATAACGCAGGGGCCCTTTTTGTTGAGCGGATCGCCCACGCCCAAGGCATCAACCTGGTGGCCGATCGCAAATATTTTGGCCTGACCGGACGCTTCTCGCATCAGGGTCAGGATGTTCGTCTGCTGATTCCCACCACCTACATGAACCGCAGCGGCCAGGCTGTCGCGGCGCTTGCGGGCTTCTTTCGGATCAAACCCGAGGAAATCCTGGTGGCCCATGACGAACTGGACCTGCCACCCGGCGTTGCCAAGCTCAAGCAAGGCGGCGGCCACGGCGGTCATAATGGCCTGCGCGACATCATTGCGCAGTTGGGCAATCAGAATACGTTCTACCGTCTGCGGCTCGGCATTGGCCACCCAGGCGTTGCCAGTATGGTTTCAAATTTCGTCCTGGGTCGTGCGCCACGCGCCGAACAGGAAAAACTCGATGCCAGCATCGATTTTGCCCTCGGCGTGCTGCCGGATATCTTCGCCGGTGAATGGAACCGTGCGATGAAAAACCTGCACAGCCAGAAGGCCTGACTCTTATCCGAGGGGAAACACCATGGGATTCAATTGCGGCATCGTCGGCCTACCTAACGTCGGCAAGTCCACCCTGTTCAACGCCCTGACCAAGTCCGGTATTGCGGCGGAGAACTTCCCCTTCTGCACCATCGAACCCAACACCGGTATCGTGCCGATGCCCGATCCGCGCCTGGAGGCCCTGGCGGCCATCGTCAATCCCAAGCGCATCCTGCCGACCACCATGGAGTTCGTCGACATCGCCGGCCTGGTGGCTGGCGCGTCGAAAGGTGAAGGCCTGGGCAACAAGTTCCTGGCCAACATCCGTGAAACCGATGCCATCGCCCACGTGGTCCGCTGCTTTGAAGACGAGAACGTGATCCACGTCTCCAACAGCGTCGACCCGAAACGCGATATCGAGATCATCGACCTGGAACTGATCTTCGCCGACCTCGACAGCTGCGAAAAACAACTGCAAAAGGTCACGCGCAACGCCAAGGGCGGCGACAAGGACGCAGTGGTCCAGAAGGCCCTGCTTGAGCAACTGATCGCCCACTTCACCCTGGGCAAGCCTGCACGCAGCCTGATGAAGAACATGAGCGTCGATGAAAAGGCCGTGATCAAGGGCTTCCACCTGCTGACCACCAAGCCTGTGATGTACATCGCCAACGTGGCCGAAGACGGTTTCGAGAACAACCCGCTACTCGACGTGGTCATGGCCATTGCCGAAGAAGAAGGCGCGATGGTTGTACCGGTGTGCAACAAGATCGAAGCGGAAATCGCCGAGCTGGAAGACGGCGAAGAGAAAGACATGTTCCTCGAGGCCCTGGGCCTGGAAGAGCCTGGCCTGAACCGCGTGATCCGTGCAGGCTACGAAATGCTGCATCTACAAACCTACTTCACTGCCGGCGTTGAAGAAGTCCGTGCCTGGACCGTCAAGGTTGGCGCCACCGCGCCACAGGCTGCGGGTGTGATCCACACCGACTTTGAAAAAGGCTTTATCCGTGCCGAAGTGATCGCCTACAACGACTTTATCCAGTTCAAGGGTGAAGCCGGGGCCAAGGAAGCCGGTAAATGGCGCCTGGAAGGCAAGGAATATATCGTCAAGGATGGCGATGTGATGCACTTCCGCTTCAACGTGTAAGCTGGCTGTACGGCCCAAGCGGTAGAACAAAAAGCCGATGCTCTGCATCGGCTTTTTTGTGGGCGATAATTTCTGTTACCCATCACAATGAAACAATCACTTACCTTATAAATCAAAAGATTCAAATAAAAATACTCCACTCCACAGACAAAAAATCTTCTCAACAGAAAACTCACAGCTACTTGTAGACTATTCCTGCCGAGAATAAGCATATCAACACAACCAGACACTTGACTTATATAAAACCTCAAGCCACCAAGCCTTTCGCACAACTAAAGCCGCCATTTCCCATTTTCAACCACGATGACAACCCATAAATTTTACTATCTACTTACCAACATATAAAAAACTTTTAGTCCCACAATAGTGAAGCGACACATTATTGGAGCAACAGCAATATGTCGACCTCCTATCAGTACGAGTTCGAGACTGACACATCGCTAACCGAGTGCCCGGATATCGAAAGTACTATCCACAATACCGCCACGCAGAACATCGATATATTGCTACTGGGCGAAACAGGCACTGGTAAAGATACACTGGCGCAACGTGTGCACCGTTTATCTCATCGAAAAGGTAACTTTGTTGCCATCAATTGCGCAGCGATACCGGAAAGCCTTGCAGAAAGCCAACTGTTCGGAGTCAACAGTGGCGCCTATACCGGGGCCATACAATCACGCGCAGGATTTATTGAAGCCGCCCATCTGGGCACTTTATACCTGGACGAAATCGATAGCATGCCACTCACTTTGCAAGCGAAGTTGCTGCGTGTGCTGGAGGCTCGGGGTGTCGAGCGGCTGGGCTCTACTCGGTTTATCCCGCTGGACATACGCATCATAGCCTCAGCCCAACATTCGCTGCACGACATGGTGGAGCAAGGTGCGTTCAGACGAGACCTGTACTTTCGCCTGAATGTCGTCAACATCACCCTCCCGCCCTTACGTGAACGCCCCGAGCGGATTATTCCGTTGTTTTTGAACATGATCCGGCAAGAGGCAGAGTACTTTAAGTGCCCAGTTCCACAACCGCCCAGCACCCTCATTCAACAATTGCTGTGTCACCCATGGCGCGGTAACGTCCGAGAGTTGCGCTCAACCGCCAAGCGTTTCGTGCTGGGACTGCCTCCAACTTCAGTGCCTTTAATGAGTGCCGAAGACAATAATTTGAACTTAAAAGAACGCTTGCAGCAAATAGAGAAACTTCTGATTGAAGAATCCCTGCGCCGCCATGTTTATAACGTGGACAGTGTGGCGACCGAACTGAATATCGCCAAACGCACGCTCTACCATCGAATGAAGCAACTGGGAATATCGCTGGAGTGAATGAAGACTGCTCAACAAGGACATATTTCGATACAGCTCCTCCCACAGGCTTTGGAACGACATGCTATTTGCAACCACATAGATAATGGCTACAGGGTTTAATTGCCCTGCATCAAGGGGTATTTCTAAACACTGTCAGCAGCCTTTTTTACATCAGTGATCATGGAGTAACCAAATATGAGTGTCCGTAGCGTTGGCGGCGGTAATGGGAATGGCTATCACGGCTCTAGCTATAGTGAGGATAACGCAGATCTGAAGGCAGAGCGTAAAGCCATTCAGCGTGAATCTATCAAGGAAGGTAACGAATCCTTCAAGCTGAGTGAAAAGAAAAAAAATATTGAAGCAATGCGATAACCCACTGCGTCCCCTGCCTCCTGGCAGGGGACGCAGCCTCACTGTCTGGCTTCGGGATTTTATATGCGTACAGAAGCGCTACAGGCGTTTTCATCAACCGATGAAAAGCGCCTGAAAACCTCCACAATGGTTACATCTCCTGTGTTCCAAAGCGAGGATGTGAACTTTTTCATCTCAAGCCTGGAGCACTCAGGCCAAGCCGCAATAGCCGTAGCCTCAACGGTTACACCGAACGCCCTCACGGACATGTCCAACCAACTGCTCAAATCGTCAAACTATATGGGCAGAGCCCTGAAAGCGATGGGGAACGGCACGAGAGAAAACTTTTCGCTCGGCTACGCCACCCAACTGTCCACTACGGTGCTGGGAACACAGATGCTGGTCAAGGGCCTCTCAAAGGGTGCCCAGCTCATCGAAAAAATCAGCAATCTGCAGTAGGTAAACATGATTCGTCTCCTGGTCACCGGGTTGGTTTTATCTCTGACATTAGTGCTCACGGGGTGTAATGACAGTGTCGAACTCCATCGCCAGCTTTCCGAGCAGGAAGCCAATGAGGTGATTGCGGAACTGGCAGACAAACACATACGCGCCCAGAAAATCCCCGCCAAAGATGGTGTGGTTGTACGAGTGAACAGCGCCGATATCAGTCGTGCAGTGCGTACACTTGATGCCGTCGGTTTGCCCAAGTTGGCCCGCGCCACAATGGGCGATACCTTTCGCAAGGAAGGCGTCATCTCCACCCCACTGGAGGAACGTGCCCGCTACATCTACGCCTTGTCCCAGGAGTTGGAGGCGACCTTGTCAAATATCGATGGGGTGATTGTCGCCCGGGTCCACGTAGTGTTGCCAGAACGCGTTGCACCTGGAGAACCCGTGCAACCTGCATCCGCTTCGGTCTTTATCAAACACGATCCGCGACTGGAGCCTGACAGTATCCACGGACGCGTCCGGCGGATGGTCGCCAGTAGCATTCCCGGCATGGCCACGGCCGTCGATAACTCACAAAAACTGACCGTGGTATTCGTACCCGCAACGGCTTACCAGGAGCAGCAACGCCTGAGCTATTTCGGCCCGTTTCTGATACCGGGCGATGACCTTGTTTTTTGGCGCAGCACCCTCGCGTTGATAGCCGCAGTCATAGTACTTGTACCGACTGGCGCCCTGTTCTGGCATAGGCGTGGTCAACGCCTGCGGCGTGAGACACTCACCACGGCCACCCCGCCCCATGAGTGAGCAGTTGGACTGGGCCCGATGGTGGGCTTTCCCGTGGAAGTTTTCACACAGCGACTGGGGCAACTTCGACGAATATCATGCACAGAGCGCCCTGTGCCACCCACGGCACGTTTTCGTGAATACCCGGCTGGGTATCGAACCCTGCCTGCCACCCACGCCCCACCCCACAATCCTTCGCTTGGCGCTGGCCCCCCAGGAGCAACTCGAGAGCATGCTGGCGCTGCTGGACAACGTTTGCCGCCCCGCCACCGATAGCCAGTTGAGCCAAGACCAATACGAGTGGTGTCAGCGCCTGTCCAAGGCACTACGCCCAGACACGCTGTTGTCCGGTAAAGAAGACCCACTGCAATTGCTACGTGCCTGGGTAACCCCAGCCATCTGGCAGCGCCTTCGATTGCGGTTTGAGCGCCGTCGAACCCATCCCCCTGAAGAGCACACACCCGCACTCAATGACGCTCGAAACCGCCTGGACACGCTATGGCAGGCCATAGTCTGGCGAGCAACCACCATGCCAAGCGAGCAATCCTTCACTTATCAAACTGACCAGAGAACGGATGATGTTGAACATACGTAAAATTGAGTTGCGCACCGGTGCTCCAGGATTACCGCAAACCCTGATTTCCCAGGAAATGCTGGCGGATTGCCGCAGGGCCAGTCAATTGTTGAGCCGTGCCAAGGTCCAAGCCAAGGAACTGCTGCGCCAGGCAACCGAACACCGGGAAAAAGTCCTTGAAAAGCTCACACTGGAGTTCTGGTGGCGGGCCAATGCGCAACTCAAGGAATGGGAAAAACAACAGCACGCTATGTGCGACAACCTGGAGCAATATGCCACCTCTATTGCCAACCAGACCATCCTCTGCCTGCTTGAAGAGGCACCTGTGGCACAGCGCCTTAGCGCCTTGATCAAGCAATTACTGGCGACTCAAGTTCCATCAGGCAAGGCAACACTCCTCTGTCACCCACTTGAGTGTGCCGAGGTAGAACGCTGTCTTTCCAGGCAGCACGCCACGTTTTGGACACTACGTCCTGATGACCGGGTCCGTCCTCAATCCCTGGTCTTGGAAACGGAGGAAGGGGACTTCTGTATCAACTGGGCCAGCCTGTGCGAAACAGTACTGGTCCGTGACGTGCAAACACCAGGTGCCTGACGGGTCAGGGAGCGTTGCCGGACAGATGTATCAATAAACACCGAAACAAATGGAACTGAAATTTGAGGGGAACCACATAGCTCAGACACATCAGGAGAAAAATATATGGATTTCCACCACGACGTGAAAAAGAACCTGCTCAGACAACTGCAGAGCAGCATAAACAAGGCAGCCGATATAAACGAAGACTTTGCCAACACAGATTTCGATGAGTATTTGTTCGCTGAGTTGATGAAACAGGAGCGTTACTCGTTGATCGCCTACAACGAGGCCGTTCGCGCCAGCCATACCATTCTCAAAATAGTCGCTGACGGCGTGCAGTAAGGTGGATGCGCTGATTGCCCGCTGGATGAACGACCAAACTGAACACATCAGCCTGATGGAGGGCAACGATGAGATTGTCTTACGGCGCTCTGGACCAGTGCTGCTGTTAAGTGTGCAACTGACTCAGGAACGGCCCGACAAATCCACCCTGCAAAACTGGATGCGATTGGGACGCGCCAGCCTGAATCACTTCCAAGGAGCGCTGGCCCAATCACCAGAAAGTGGTGCGCTCTGGCTGCGTCAACAATTGATCAGTGGGTGCAGTCCAGAACAGTTGTGCAACACACTCGAAACGCTGCTCAACCAGCGCGACACCTGGCGCGCAATGATCAAGCGTTTCGCAAAGCCAAACCTGAAACACAAGCCCCTGTCACTACGCTCGCTGCCGTACTAATCAGAGAGTTCCCCCATGTATAACAAGATCGACAAGCGCAATCGCTTGCGCGCCGTCTCGCCTGCTGGTCCGCGAAAAATAGCCGATTGGCGCTGCCTGCTAGCGTTACCCTGGTTGCTTATGCCCCTGCAAAGTACGCTCGCGGCTATCCCCAATGAATGGAAAAACACCGCGTATGCCTATGAAGCCGAACATAAGCCGGTGCAAGAGGTACTGGAGGACTTCGCCCAGACCTTTGGCACGCAGTTGCAGATCGACGGCCTGCTGGAGGGCAACGTCAATGGCAAGATCCGCGCTAATACCCCGCAGTCGTTGCTCGACCGACTGGGGGTAGAACATCGTTTCCAGTGGTACATGTACAACAACACGCTGTACATCAGCACCCTGGACCAACAGGAGTCCGCGCGCCTGGAGGTCTCCTCCGAAACCGTGGCTGACTTGAAGCAGGCCTTGACCGACATTGGCCTGCTCGATAGCCGTTTCGGCTGGGGAGAATTACCCGACGAGGGTGTGGTGCTGGTGTCGGGCCCCAAGCGCTATATCGACCAGATCAAACAGTTCAGCAGCCAGCGTAAATCTCCCGATGAAAAACAGAGTGTGCTGACGTTCCCCCTGAAGTTCGCCAACGCGGCAGACCGCCCGATTGATTATCGTGGCGAAAAATTGACCATCCCCGGGGTGGCCAGCATGCTGCGAGGGTTGCTGGAGCCTCGGGACACCTCAGTGCTTTCGTCGATGACCCCGCGTCCCGCCTCGTCATCGCAACCCTCCCCTGTCACCCCCATCCTCCCCCGCCTGGGCAACCCGATGCTGGACCAGATGCTCGGCCCGCCGGCTCCCCTCGGGCAGATGAATCCAGGCATGTCGCTCACCTCCAGGGCACCGGTTGCAAGAGGCCGGATCCGCGTCGAAGCGGATGTGCGTAACAACGCCGTATTGATCTATGACCTGCCGGAACGCCAGGCCATGTACCACGAGCTGATCGCCCAGCTCGATGTGGCACGCAAGCTGGTGGAGATCGACGCGATCATTCTCGATATCGAGCGCACGCAACTGCGTGAGTTCGGGGTCAACTGGGGTTTCCAGAACAGCCGCTTTCGTGGCGGGGTGAACATGGCGCCGGGCACCTCCGCACAGATGTCGATTGAAAACCGCGACCGCTTCTACGCCGATATCCGTGCCCTGGAGGCCAAGGGCCTGGCGACCATGGTGTCCAACCCTTCGGTGCTGACCCTGGAAAACCAGCCGGCGGTGATTGACTTCAACCGCACCCAGTACCTGACCGCTGGCGTCGAAAACGCAACCATCTTGCCCATCACCGTGGGCACCAGTTTCCAGGTGGTGCCACGGGTCATCACTTCGCGCGGCAGCCATCAGGTCCATCTGGCGGTAGATATTGAAGACGGCAACTTCGACGAGAGCAACCCCGAACGCATCGGCCCCGATGTACGCCGCGGCAAGGTCAGCACCCAGGCGGTGATGGCGGAAAAACGCTCGCTGGTGGTCGGCGGCTTCCATGTCAGCGAAAGCGCCGACAGACGCAACAAGGTGCCAGTGCTGGGCGATATCCCGCTACTGGGCAAGACGCTGTTCTCTTCCACCGAGCGCCAGAACAACCGCCGCGAACGCCTGTTTATCCTAACCCCGCGCGTGATCGGCGACCAGGCCGACCCGTCGCGCTATTTGCCCCAGGACGACCAGGTGGAACTGCAGGCCGCCCTCAAGCCCTTGGCCAGGCGCTATGCCGAGCATCAGCCGGTGATCAAGCGCAGCGATATCACCAGCGCCCTTGCGCACCTGGTCACCGGGCAAGTGCCCAATGCGTTCAAGGCCGAGCCCATGCCCCTGGGTCTGAACACCTTGTGCAGCACCCGTGACCTGCTGGCGCTCAATACCGAACGCAGCCAGTGGTACGCCGGCCCGCAGTTCAACGTGGCGGTGGTGGTGATGCGCAATCAGTTCAAGCGCAATGTGCGTATCGATGAAAACGAATGCAGCAACTCCCAGACCCTGGCCGTCAGCGTCTGGCCTCGGGCCTGGCTCAAGCCGGGTGAAGAGGCGGAGGTATTTATCGCCATGCGCCCGGTGCTCAAGGATGAACATATCGGTGTCTCCCGCCCCTCCCTGCTCACTCCAACACGGAAGACTGCGCCATGAAACAGCGACTCGCCTGCATCACCCTTATCAGCCTGGCCCTGCTGATGGTGGGGTGTACACCGACCTGCCGTGGTGACTCGTGCTCCCGACCACAATCGAGCGCCGGGAAAATGGTGGTGTGGTGGCCGCCGCAGATGCGTGTCGAACCCGGCCCATCGGGGGAGCGCGCGGATTACCAGACGATTTCCCTGGAGCGATGACGGCCATGGGTTTACCCAACGCAGGTTCGCGTGGACAGGGGGTTCTGGAAAACCTGGTAAGCGGCCGTGCCGCTTACCACTCGCTGCACCCGGGCATTGGCCTGTACCGTTTGAATGCCGGCCCGCAACCCGGCCTGGCCCTGCAGATTGCGCCTGAGGCATTGCAGGCCGGCCAGTTGGAGCGGGTGCTGGAGCGGCGCTTTGAACACGCGACGGTGTTCGACGGGTGCTTTGTGTTCCTCGATGCCAACGGCAGCCTGGTGATCTGGCATGCCTTGGCGCCCAATGGCCGCTCACCCGATGACATCCTCAGCCGCCTGCTTTCCCTGGCCCGGCTCGAAACCCTGGATGTACACCGCGCGCCCTAGCGGCGCGCAAGCTCCGGTAACTCCAGGGTCTGGCGCTTGGCCTCATCATCCAGGGTGCGCAAGGTACGATAGATGATCGCAACCGCCTGCAAGGTCTCCCGGGGAATGGGCGCACCGAGCTTGCGCTCATACAGCATGCGCGCCAACCATACGCACTGGATCACCGGCACATCGGCGGCCTTGGCCCGCTCAATCAACTGGCGGGCCCGGGTGTCCGTACCTTTATCCACCAACATCGGCAGCGGGGTTTTACCCGGCCGGTAATACAGCGCCACGGCAAAGTGCGTAGGGTTGACCACCAGCATGTCGGACTCTTCCAGCTTGGGCAGCTTGACCTTGGGTTCTTCCTGGGCGAGTTGGTAGGCCAGGGAGCGGCGCTGGCCCTTGACGTGGGGGTCGCCCTCCATGTCCTTGTACTCCTTGACCACCTCCACCTGGGTCATGCGCATGCGCTTGGCAAAGAAGTATTTCTGCATGGCCAGGTCGATCAGCGCGAGCACCAGCAACAGCCCTAGGCAGGCATGCAGCAAGTGGCGGAACAAGGTAATCAGCGCCACGATATAGCTCTGCAGATCGCTGGTGGCCAGGTTGATCAACACCTGCAAAGAGGGGGTGATGACCACATACAGGATCACCGAGAGCAGCAATGCCTTGCCCAGCCCCATCAACAGGTTGATCACCGACTGGGCGGAAAACATCTGCTTGAGCTGGTTCAGTGGATTGAGGCGATTGAAATCCGGTTTCAGGCTTTCCGGGGCAAACAGGAAGCCGAACTGCATCCAACTGCTGATCAGTTTCGTCGCGATCGCCACCGCGCACATCAACAGGCCAAACGAGAAAAAAACCACCATGCCATCCATCAACACTTCTTCCAGGGCGCGAACAAACGGTTGGCCCATGCGCGAAAACGGCAACGCCATCAACTGCTGGAAGCGCTGCATGCTGGTTTCGGCGGTGAGCAAGGCAATCTCGCTGATCGCGGTGAGCACCAGCAACTTGGGCACATCCTGGCTTTGTGCAACCTGGCCTTTCTTGCGTTGGTCCTTGAGCTTCTTGGGGGTTGCCGCGTGTTTTTTCTCGCCGGAATCGCTCATTGGCTCACGCCCCGGAACATCAGGCCAAGGGCATGCTTAAGGTCGCCCAGCAGCCCCATGCGCCCTACGATCAGATCTTGCAGCAATGGAAAATACAGCAGTAAAAAGGCCAGTCCCGCCAGGCTCTTTGCCGGCATTGCCAGGGTACTGACCTGCAACTGCGGGCTGTACAACCCGAGTAAGGCGAAACCGAACTCCAGTAACAGCAGCACCGCGATAAAAGGCGCAGCGTAAAGCATCATGTGTGTGAAGGTTTCGCCAAGCAGCCCAACGAACACGCTGAAACCGTTGACGGCCACCACCGGCAGCCAATCCGTGGCGGGCCAGATCAGGTAGCTATCCCAGATAACCTGGGTCAATACGCCCAGCCCAAGGGTGGCAATCAACAGGAAAATCACCACCTGCTTGAATAAATGCCCCACGGGCGTGGCATCCGGGCCGAGCGAGGGGTTCAGTTGCCCGCCCGCCAGGGCCCCACGCTGGTTATCCAGCAGCGCGCCTACCGACTCGAACATCCAGAATGGCATGGACAACAAGACACCCAGCAAAACCCCCAGGCCCACTTCCTTGAGCAATAGCCCACCGAGCATCAGCACCGAGTATTCGTTGCCCGCCAGCGCAGCATGGATCATCGGCGCCGGCATAAACGCCATGACCATCACAATGGTATGCCGGGGCATCCCGCGTATATGTTGAAAACAGAAGGCCGGCACCAGGAACGCGCAAGGGTAGATGCGTGCCATGGCGATCACCAGGCTGGCCAGGAAGTCGAGATAAGGCAGCACCGGTCGTACCTCAGTTCAAGGCCGAACGGGCGATCATGTCGAACATCAGATTGATCAGTTGGATCAATTCCACGCCAATCCAGCGCCCCGTCAGGATCAGGGTAATGCCAACCGCCACCAGCTTGATGCCAAAGGGCAGCGTCTGGTCCTGTATCTGCATCAGGGCCTGTACCAGAGATGTCATCACGCCGACGATCACTGCCACTATCAGCGGAGGTGCCGATAGCACCACCACCAGCAACATACCCTGCTTGAAGAGTAGGATTGGTTCCATAGGCCACTCAGAGATAAGAAAAGAACAAGCTGTCGAGCAGGCGCGACCACCCGGACACCAGCACGAACAACAACAACTTGAGGGGTAGGGAAATGGTCATGGGTGAGACCATCTGCATGCCCAGCGCCAGTAACAGGTTGGAAACAATCAGATCGATGACGATAAAGGGCACATAGATCAGGAAGCCGATCTCGAACCCTGCCTGCAACTGCGAAAGCACAAAAGCCGGGATCAGCAGCAACAGGTCATCGCGATGGGCGTTTTGCGCCATCTCCGGCGGCCACATGCGCGCAGTGTTTTCCACCAAATGGGTCAGGACGTCCGGGTCGGTGTTGCGGCTCATAAAGGTACGCAGCGGCTTTATCGCTTCTAGCCCCGTTTCTTGCAGGCGCTGCACGCTGCTCATGTCCACGGGGAATTGCTTGGCATTCTGTGCCATTTCATACCCCACGGGTGCCATGACAAACAGGGTTGCCGCCAGCGCTATGCCGTTCAACGCCATGCTGGGCGGCACCTGCTGCACACCAATCGCGTTGCGGGTGATCATCAGCACAATGACGATTTTCAGAAAGGCCGTGCAGACAATCAACAACATAGGCATCAACGACAATGCCGCGAGAAACAACGCCAAGACAATGGGGTCGATCCCCTGAAAAGTCATCGCGCGAAAATCACACGGGACAACTGCAAACCCAGGCGCCCATCCACCTCCACCAACTGGCCCTGGCCAATCGGTCGGTCGCCGTAGTAAAGCCCTGCCATGCCCGGGGCGTAGCCCGCGATGCTCAGCACCGCGCCGGGGGCCAGGTTGCGCAGCTCCCCAAGGGTCAGGTTCAGAGTCCCGCAGCGCACATTCAAGGCCATGCTCAACTCATCGAAAGGCTCATGGCCAAAAACATCTACCACGGGTTCATCAGGATCATGCTCGTCATACCCTGAGTAATGTTGTGCTGAAAGATCCTCGTCCACAGACGTGTCCTCGATAGATATAAGTGTCAGGCACATAGGCCCCGATTCATCATCAATGCGCCCATGCACGCGATGCCTTCCAAGCCCCAGCCGACCATTGCCGTGCACATCGAAAAAGGCCTGTTCCAGCATCACCACATCCCCGGCACGCAGGCTGCGAACCTGGGTCAGGGGTAGCTGCAAGCGCCCCAACGTCACGGCAATCGCCAGTTGAAACGAGGCTGGCAAGGGCTGAGCTGTCGGTTGCCAGCGCCCCGCTTCACACAGCGCCAATAAACTCTCGGGAGCCAGCAACAGATACCCCACCACCCTGGAGGGCCCCAACGTCACCGTGAGCCGACAACCAAAATTCAGTTTTCCCGGAGATGGCCGTAGCCGCAGGTAACCAAAAAGAGCACTCACCTGAGGGCTCAAGTGGTGCTGGAACAGCTCCCAGAACCAGGAATCCGGATCATTGCCCGCCTCTGCCAGCGTCACCGGGCATTCCCCCAGCAGGCTGAACATCGGCCCCGGCTCGCTGAAGGCCAGCAGGCCGCAAGCACTGTCGAAGTAAAGGGGGGCAGCGCTTCTGGGCGCGCGCCCGGGTTCAAGCAGCAACTCCCCCTGCTGGTCCTGGACCGTAAACGCCATGCGCAAGCCACGCCCCAAACGAAGCCTCGCCGCCACCGTGCCGCTTTTGACCGATGGAATAACCAAGGTCGGCAGGATCATGCCGTACCCACATGCACCAGATGCACATTGACCGGCTGGCCCAACCCTTCGGCCAAACGCTCCTCACACCCCTGGCGCACGCCCCCCAGCCAACGGGCGGTCAGCTCCTGCTCCGCCGCCAACTCGATGCTCCAGGCCCCCTGTTCACGACGCACGCTGGCGTTGATCCGCCCCAGGCGCGGCAGATACAGCAACGCCTGCAAGGGCCATTGCACCCCTCCACGGATCTGGGGGAGCAACTGGCCGGTCATGGCCTCAATCATCAAGATATCGGCGGACGCCGCAGCGCCCATGGTCGCTGAGCCGTAACCGGCGCCCTCTTCGTTATCGCCAAGCAGATGAGTAAACAACTGCCCCAGCTCCCTGGCCATGCCGCCCACCATCACCGGCTCCCTGTCGTCCCGAGGCTCACGCAGACGCGGGCGTTCGGGTTTGTTTGCTGGAACTTGCGTCATATTTCTTCCTGTATGTCTTCCTGAGCCAACAAAACGGACAACTCCTGAAGTTTCTCGACCTCCTTGAGGCATTGGCTCACCTGCTTCTGCGCACTGGCGACCTGTACCACCTGCTCCTCACGCCGACCATGCAGCTCATGCAACTGCCCTTCTTCACGCCGGGTCCCGGCGGATAAGGTGCGCTCCTGGGTTCCCCAGGCCTTGAGTTGGGACAGCGAGAGCACCTGCCCCTGGTGCTTCTCCAACAGCTCTGCGGTTTTCTGGATTTCCTCCAGGCGGGTCTGCTCAAGCGCTTGCTGCGCCTGCTGGATTTGCGCCAACAAGGCCTGCTGGTGCCGCTTGGCCTCACGCAACGCGCGCTCGGCCCGGTCGGCGCGATGCCTGCGCAAACGCCGCAAGGTGTCGAGTTCAGAAAGGGACATGGGTCGTCAGGCTCATCAATTGATCGAGGGTCATCGGCATCGATGCCGGCTCGCGCAAGTCCTGGCGCAGGAAGCCATCCACCGCCTGGCGGCTGTCCACGGCCAGGTCAGTCAGGGCATCGTTGCCGGGCTGATATTCCCCCAGCTTGAGCATCAGCTCGATCTGCTGGTACGCCGACAACAAGCGGCGCAATGCCGTCCCGGCCTGGATATGCGCGGGCTCGGCGACGTTGCTCAAAATCCGTGACAGGCTGGCCAGCACATCCACCGCCGGGTAGTGGCCGCGCTCGGCCAATTTGCGCGACAAGACGATATGGCCATCGAGCAGCGAGCGCACTTCATCGGCCACCGGATCGCTCATGGAGTCCTGTTCGATCAGCACCGTATAGATCGCCGTGATCACCCCCTCGCGGGTCAGCCCTGCACGCTCCACCAGGCGCGGCAGCAAGCTGTACACCGACGGCGGCAGGCCGCCACGCCCCAGCGGTTCGCCGGCGGCCAGGCCGATTTCGCGCTGGGCCCGGGCAAAACGGGTCAGGGAGTCGATCAGCAGCAAGACCCGTTTGCCCTTGCGTCGGTAGCCTTCGGCCAATGCCGTCGCGGTGAAAGCCGCACGGGCACGCTCCATGCTCGAACGGTCGGATGTCGAACACACCAGCACCGCCTTGGCCCGCAGTTGCTCATCCAACTCGTGATCGAGAAACTCGCGCAGCTCACGGCCCCGTTCGCCAATCAGGCCGAACACAATCACATCGCAGTCAACGTTACGGGCGATCTCCGCGAGCAAGGTGGTCTTGCCGCAACCGGCGCCCGCAAACAGGCCCACGCGCTGGCCTTCGCCCAGGGTCAGCAGGCCATCGATCGAGCGCACCCCGGTGGCCAATGCACGGTTGATCCGCGGACGTTCGGTGGGCAACGGCGCCTCGCACAACACCAGGCTGGTGTCCTGCGCGTGCGCCTCGACAAAGGCGCTGGCCCCCTCCCCCGTAATCGGGCGGCCAAAGCCGTCCAGCACCTGGCCCAGCAGGTCATCGCTGACCCGCACCCGATGCGCAACCCCCAACTGCTCGACACTGGCCCCCACGCGCACGCCTTCAAGGTTGCCCAGGGCACTGAGCACCGCATCCTGCTGGTCGAAGCCGATAATTTCGGCCAGCATGTAGTCGCCCGTGGACTTTTCCACCTGGCACAAATCGCCGATCCGCGCGTCGGGCAAGCGGCATTGCAGCAACATGCCGTTGACCCGCTGGATCCGCCCACGCACCGAGACCGGCGCGAAATTGGCCAGCGCCTGTGCCCGGTTTTGCTGCCAGGCTTGCAGGCGTGCCTGCAACTCGGCGCTCACCAGCGCACCTCATAACGCTGTACGCCGTCGAACACCACCTTGCTGTTATCGATCAACACCAGGCGCAAGCCATCCACTTCATCGCCGACAAACAACCGGCTGCCCTCGTCCAGGACCACATGGCCATTGGGCCCGCCGACGATCTGCAGGATCTTGAACGGCAGCTCGGCGCTGCGTTCCCTGACGCGACTGATCACCGGCACAGACGTCTCGAACTGCTCGCCAAAACGACTGAGCATGCGCGACACCAGCCCCACGTCGTCCTGGGACACATCGCCATCAAGGGTCACCTGGCCATTGATCACCTGCAGGCGGACCCGATTGCCCAACTCACGCTCGTTGAGCATTTTCAGCAGTTGTTGGCGGACGTCGTAGGGTGAGTCCAGCGCGTTTTTTTGACTTTCCACTGGCATCAACGACGCCTGGGCCTCATGGTCGCCCGTGGTGGCCAGGCCCACCGCCGTGATGATCACGGCAATCACCAGTACCAGGCTGATCATGCGTTTCTGCTGCGGCCCGGAGATCGAGGACAACATCAACGCCGGCCCCGCCTGGCCGGCCGGCCTGGGCGCCGGCGCAACGGCCGCGGACACCGGTGCCTGCGGCCAGGGCTGGTCGGCCAGGGTGACGCACAGGCGAACATTGCCAATCATAAAAGGCGTACCCAGTGCCAGGTCGGCAATCTGCGCCAGAAGCCGACCGTCGCTGGCCCGCACCAGCCCTTCTTCGGCCTGTACCGACCAGCGCTGTTCAATAAAACGCAACAGCACATGACGCTCGGCAATACCTTCGTCATACAGCGAAAGATCCGCATCCGGGTGGGCCCCAATAAGCCACTGCCCGCCAAACAGCGGCAGCGCAGCCCCCAGGTGCAAACCATCAAGCACGCGCAACTCAAACATCACCAGGCCTCATGACCGCAGGAATGACAACAGCCTTCGACGTCCTCATGCCACCTCCTCGCGCATCAGATCGTCCCGAGCCAGATCAAAGCGCCCCAGCACCTTGACCTTGGACGAAGCACTGAGCTCGGCAAACGACAGGACCGGCACATGGTTGAACTCCTCCAGCAACAGGGTGCGCAAGGGGCTGCGCAAATCCTGCGCCACCAGCAGCACACTCTTGCTCTTGGGCCGCACAGCAAAGGCTTGCTTGAGCAGGCTGACCAACGCTGCACTGCTTTCGTGATCCAGGGAAAAGAACACCCCCGTCTGGGTCTGGCGCAGGGCATCGCGCAACACGTTTTCGGTGTGAGGTGACAGCAGCCAGGCATGCAGGCCGTCGGCTTCGCTGTACTGGTGCAGGATCTGCGACTTGAGGGCTATGCGCGCATAGTCGGCCAGGGCATCCGGTTCACGCTCATGCTGACCGTGTTCGATCAACGCCTCGACAATCAGGCGCACGGCCCGTAGCGGTACGCCCTCACCGGCCAGGCGTTGCAATACCGACGAAAAACGCGACAGCGGCATGATCCGCTGCAGCTCCTGCACCAACTCCGGCTGGTTGAACTCCAGCCAACTGAGAATCGCCTTGCTTTCCTGGATCCCGAGGAACTGCGGGCCGCTGAGCAGCATCGCCCGCGTCATGCGCTCCTGAAGCAAGCTGTACGCCGTCGAACGCGCCAGGTGTTCGTCCGCCAGCACCGGGTCATCGGGGGCAAACCACATCCAGTCCTGTTCGTCGCGTTCGACCAGGCCCCGGGTCCCGCTTTCAGGCTCGCTGGCCAGTGCCGCAAGCTCCACGCCCACCCAGTGCCCCAGCGTCGCCTTCAACGTGGGCACCTCATGGACACAGAAACGAAACTCATCGTCGGCCAACGCAGGCGCGTACTCGACCTCAAACGGCGGTAGCGTCAAGCCGATCTGGGTGACCAGGCTATTGCGGCTCTGGCGCACCCCGTGGATCACTTGCGCAACCAGCGGGCTCTCCTGCAGGGCCAGCGGAAACTGCAACAGGTACGGCCGTGAGGGATCAAAACCACGCAAGTCCTCCACCCCGTTCTGCTCTGGCGGGACGCTATCGGTAACCGGTTCCTGCGACTGTTCCTCGCGCTGGCGCCGGCGCGTCAGGTAATAACCGAGGCTGCCGGTCATCAACGAAATGAGGATAAACACCACCGTGGGCATCCCCGGTAGCGTGGCGAAGGTGAGCATGCCCACCGAGGCGATCATCCAGCTCTTGGGCTCGCTGGTCATCTGCCGGGCAATCTCGGCGCCCATGTTGCTGCTGCCTTTGTTGCGCCCGGACGGCGCCACACGGGTGATGATCATGCCGGCTGTCAGCGAGATCAGCAGGGCCGGGATCTGCGCGATCAGGCCGTCACCGATGGTCAGGACCGAGTACAACGCCATGGAGTCGGCGGCGCTCATGCCATGCTGGAACATGCCGGTGGCAAAACCGCCCAGCAAGTTGATCACCACAATGATCAGCCCCGCGATGGCATCCCCCTTGACGAACTTCATGGCCCCGTCCATGGCCCCGAACAACTGGCTCTCGCGCGACAGTTGCTCACGCTTGTCCCGGGCCTGGTTGCCATCGATCAGGCCGGCGCGCAGGTCGCTGTCAATGGACATCTGCTTGCCGGGCATTGCATCCAGGCTAAAGCGCGCCGCCACTTCCGCGACCCGCTCCGAGCCCTTGGTGATCACCAGGAAGTTGACCAGGGTCAGGATCATGAAGATCACCAACCCCACCGCCAGGTTGCCGCCTACCACAAAGTTGCCGAACGCCTCGACAATGTCACCGGCGTCCTGCTCCAGCAGGATCAGGCGCGTGGTGGCAATCGACAACGCCAGACGAAACATGGTGGTCAGCAGCAGAATCGACGGGAACGAGGAAAAGGCCAGCGGCCCCGGCAAGTACAACGCCAACACGATCAGCAGGCACGAAATACAGATATTGACCGCAATCAGGATATCCACCAGCCAGGTGGGCAACGGCACGATAAAGATAAACACAATGGCCATGACCACCACCGCGCCCAGCACCTCGGCGCGTTGTGCAACCTTCAACAACATCGCATTGATTGCCCGTAAAGCATTCATGCCTTGAATTCCGGCCAAGTGTGGGTATGCCGCGCGCCTCGCTCCTGCATGGCGTATTCATACAGCACCTGCTTGTAGCTGTTCACGGCCTCTTCGCGGCGCCTTGCATCACACCACCAGGCCAGGGGCAGTGCCTTGATCTCCGGGAAAAAGGTGCTGAGGAAACTCAACTGATGAGCCCGGTCATTGCCCCCCAGGTCCCGGGCCAGGTGCCTGATTTCGTGGGGCGTCAGACCGCTGGCTGCATACCCCAGCATGCGCTGCAACAAGCCCACCGGATCCAGGTGCAGTTCGGGATGCAACAGAAGGGCCTGCCCGATCAGCGTCTTGCAGCTCGCGAGCACGCCACTCAATCGGTTACAGTCTTCGAGGCTCCGCAGCAAGGATCGCAACTTGCTCCGGTCGACCGACGAGTTCTCCGCGCCAGCATCAGCGGCAAGGGCCCCTCTGATCAGCCTCAACCCGGACTCGAAGCGGTCTTCACCGTACAGCCCCAACAGCGAACTCATCAGGTTCGCCAGCGATTGGGTCTCGACCACGCTGGTGTAATACATGCTGCGCACAGCCTGGCGCATCTGCGGGTCATCACTGCCCGCCTGCAACGCCATCGCGGTATTCAGGCCCGCCTGGATCTGCGGCTTGTAGTCAGCCTCCAGGTCAGCCAGGGAGCGGCGTGCCAGATTAGCCTCTGTGGTACGCCCCTCGGTATCCGCCTGAAGCGCCACGTGCTTGAGCACCACATAGGCCCGCGCCGGATCGTTGCCGGAGATATCCATCACCTTGCCGACGCTGGCGCCAAGCAGCAACTGGGTGCGGATATTACGGGCGACGGTCGCCATTTTCGCCTGGGCCGGATGCCCCAGTTGCTCATAGAGCTGGGTCAACTGCTCGGCGGGCATGGGGCGCAAGCCCAATTGGCGCTGCCCCAACGCCTTGCCGTGGAACTCGACCTCTTGCGCGAACAGCGTACTGAGATCGTCAACGGCCGGCGTATTGACCTGTGGAGGTTGCCCACTCTCTATCCGTACAGGTGCGGATTGACTCAGCGGTGGGTGATTTTGCACATCGAGGTTGGGATCGACTTTCATGGGAGTGCCAGGACAAGAGATTCGTATCCTTGTGTGGCTGGAACGCCCGATACAGTTCCATCTTCATCCGCTTGGCACGCGTGATGAAAATACCGGCACAAACCCACGGTGCTTTGTGCAAGGCCTTGCAAAAAAAACACCTAAAACAAGATATTTCCTTAAATTTATCAACTAGATAGAGACTTTTCGCGTTTGGCACAAGCGGTGCTAACAGGGTTCTCGTCGAAACCATTTCGACTGCTTATACCCTGAGGAAAAATCATGGATATCCCTATCAGTGTTTTAGTAAATCTTCCCCGAGACCCTGGCCAATCCATCCAGGATCTGTCCGACGACCACCACAAACGCCTGCGCAGGTTCATTCATAAGCGCGTACTGAACCCGGAGGATGCGGACGATATCGTGCAACTGACGTACCTGGAGGCCTGGCGCAACCGGCATCACTTCAGCGCACAGGCGTCACTGAGCACCTGGATGTGCGGGATCGCGCTGAATTTGATCCGCAATCACTTTCGCCGTATCTATGCCAAGCCGGTGCATTGCGAGTTCGATGAATCGCTGTCCCACGGGCAGAACGAAGAGCAGGACCTGGCCCGCCAATTCGAGATCAATCGCCGGCTGGAAAACACCCTCAATGCGATCCAGCACCTGCCCCTGGAAATGCGCAACACCTTGTATGCCTCACTGGAAACCGACGGCAGCTACCAGGACACCGCCAATGCCCTGGAGATCCCGATTGGCACCGTCCGCTCCCGCCTGTCGCGGGCACGGGAGCAGTTGAAACGTGCGACAAAATCTCACCCGTTCCAGTAGGAGAGGGATCGCCCAGGGATAGGGCGCACCTCCCGGCTTCAGGCTTTTTTCGAACGCGGCAACAGAATCGCCAGCACCCCAAGCAGCGGCAGGAACGAGCACAGCGTGTACACGTACTCGATGCCGTGGATATCTGCCAGGTAGCCCAGCAACGCCGCGCCAATCCCGCCAAACCCGAACATCAGGCCAAAGAACACTCCGGCGATCATTCCTACGTTGCCCGGCACCAGCTCCTGCGCGTACACCACAATCGCCGAGAACGCCGAGGCCAGGATAAAACCGATCACCACACTGAGTACGCTGGTCCAGAACAGGCCCACATGGGGCAACAGCAAGGTGAACGGCGCCACACCGAGGATCGAGAACCAGATCACCGCCTTGCGGCCGATCTTGTCGCCAATCGGCCCGCCAAAGAACGTGCCCGCCGCCACCGCACCGAGGAACAGGAACAGGTGCAACTGGGAACTGGCCACCGACAGGTCGAACTTCTCGATCAGGTAAAAGGTGAAGTAACTGGTGAAGCTGGCCATGTAGAAGTATTTGGAAAACACCAACAGCCCCAGCACCACCAGCGCGCCGAGCACGCGGTTTTTCGACAGGCCATGGGTGGCGGCCTGGCCCTGCTTGAGCTTGAACAGGTTCAAATGGTTGCGGTACCAACGGCTGATCGCATACAGCACCCCCAGGGCGAACACCGCGAATAGGCCAAACCAGGCCACATTGCCCTGGCCAAACGGAATGATGATCGCTGCCGCCAGCAACGGGCCAAACGCGGAACCGACGTTACCGCCCACCTGGAACGTCGATTGCGCCAGGCCATAGCGCCCACCCGAGGCCAGGCGCGCCACGCGGGAGGCTTCCGGGTGGAAGGTCGAGGAGCCAATGCCGATCAACGCCGCCGCCAGCAGGATCAGCGGGAAACTGCCGACCTGGGACATCATCAAAATCCCCACCAGCGTACAGATCATCCCACAGGGCAGTAGGAACGGCTTGGGATGGCGATCGGTGTAATACCCCACCCACGGCTGCAGCAGCGAGGCCGTAAGCTGGAACGTCAGGGTAATCAGGCCGACCTGGGTAAAGGTCAGGCCATAACTTTGCTTGAGCATCGGATAGATCGACGGCAATACCGCCTGGATCAAGTCATTGATCAAGTGCGCCAGCGCCACGGCGCCGATGATACGCATGATCAACGGGCTGGATTGCGCCGCGGCCGGCGTCGTAGCCACTGAAGGCTGGGAATTGGTAAGAGCCATGAGGGACGTTTCCGTACAGCAGATGGATGCACAGGTGCAGGTGCGACAATGTGCCATTTTTGTGGACAGGAAGGCTATCCCGTTAGCAGGCTAACGAGTAGGTGAATCGATGCAGCGGTCATGTTTTTTAAAGGGTCAGCAAGATGAGTCCCTTTAATTTGAGGGACGTTTCCTAGAACATCCTTTGCCTTGTACCTGGTGGGGGTGGATCAACCCATACATGAGCTGGCTGACCCACCGCCATCGCGAGCAAGCCCGCTCCCACTCTTTAATCGGCTTAGGCTTAAGACCAGCGCAAACCCCCAGCCACGGGTCGCTTCACCCGGCGCTTTCCTTAAACAGTTGATAGCGTAGATAAAATTTCAAAAAAAGCGCTTGACGCATTCCCGTTCTACGCGAATAATGCGCGCCACTTGGCTACATAGCTCAGTTGGTTAGAGCATAGCATTCATAATGCTGGGGTCCGGGGTTCAAGTCCCTGTGTAGCCACCAAGTACCGATCCATAGATGTCTACAGCAGTCTATGAATCACCTCAAGAAGCCCGCCTAGTGCGGGCTTTCTTGTTTCTGGCTGTCTCTGCTTGTATCCCCCGATCCCGTCCTGAGTTCGCAGCAGTGCGTCTTAGCTTGCGTCAAACACGACAGGCTGCATCGGTGCAGTGTTGACCTTGAGCTGAAACACTTCGGGGCGGGAATAGTGGCCGCAAACGTCGAAGTCGAGGTTACTGGCCAGTCCCGCGGACAGGTCGATATCGGCGTAGAGAATGGTTTCCTGGTCAAATACCGGCCCCGCCAGCACTTGACCCGCCGGGCTTACGATCATACTGCCGCCGTGCATGATGTAGTCGCTGTCTTGAGCCTCCAGGGCAAAGTCGTCACGGTAGTGTGCCGGGTACTCGGCCAGGGTGATTGCCTGGCAGGCCGAAAGCACATGCACCCGCCCTTCCACGGCAATATGTACCATGGAGGAGGCCCAGGTCGGGCGGTCATCGGCAGTGGGCGTGCAGTAGATCTCGGTGCCTTGTGCATACATGGCCTGGCGCAAGGCGGGCATGTAGTTTTCCCAACAAATCACAGTCCCGATTCGACCGAGCGGCGTGTCCACCGGGGCAATGCTGGAGCCATCGCCAAACCCCCAGATGATCCGTTCCTGCCCGGTCGGCATGAGCTTGCGGTGATAGCCGGCAATACCTTTGCCAGGCGCCAATGTCACGGATGAGCAGTACAGCGTTCGCCCTACACGCTCAATGATGCCCATCACCACATGCACCCCGGTTTCATTCACCACCTCGCCAAGGCGCGCCAACTCCGGGCCGTCCTGGGTGATCGAGCCGTCCATGTAGCGCTGAAAGTGCGCACGACCGGTGTCGTTGCGACTGCCGACGACGGTGCCGAAGGCAGCGCCCTTAGGGTATCCCCCCAAGAACGCCTCGGGAAACACCACCAACGCGGCGCCCTTTTCGGCGGCCTCTCGAATGAGCCCGGCGGCTTTCTCGGCGCTCAAATAGGGCTCAAACGGAATAGACGATGCTTGAACAACGGCTGCTTTGAACATGAGTTTCCCTCGTATCAATAGAACGTGGCGGGGTTAGCCACGAGTGATGTCCCGATCTTTGGTCTCAGGCAGCAGGAACCACAGAACGATGAAGCAGACCAGCGAGACACCGGCCAGGTACATCGCCGGAATATTTGGGTTATGGGTGGCCTGGATCAACGCCACCGCAATAAACGGACCGGGGCCTGCCAGCAACGCCAATGCCACGTTGTGCCCAACCGCCGCGCCGGTGGAGCGGATGGACGCAGGAAACACCTCGACCAGCAACACCACATCCATCACGGCAGTAATTGCCACCAGCACCGCCATGATCAACAACCCCGCCAGAATCGCGATGTAATTGCCGGTGTTCATCAACAAAAACACCGGATAAGCCAGCACGGTCAGCCCCAGTGCCGCCGTCAGCACAAAGGGACGGCGACCGAAACGATCGCTTAGGCGCCCAACAATCGGGTTGATCAGCGTGTAGACCACCAGCGCCGCGCTGCACAGCCACAGGGCCGTCGGTTTGCCAAGGCCAACGGTTTGTGTCAGATGGGTATTGGCGTAGGTGATGAAGTAGTACAGCGAAACCCCGAACAGGGCGGCGAAGGCAAACGAAATCACAAATGCCCGCCACTTCACCTGGGTAGATACCGTTTCCAGGGTGTTATTGGCACGCTTGCGTTCGAGTTCGGCGTAGACCGGCGTATCGCCTAGCTTGCGGCGGATATACATGGCCACGCCGGCCATCAGGATGGAAGCGACGAAAGGAATGCGCCAACCCCACTGCATCACTTCTTCGCTAGATAACGAACTGTTGATGACGGCCGCAATCGCGGTGCCAAAGAGAAATGCCGCGCCCGCGGTCGCGGTAATCACGCTGGCCGCCGAGGCCCGACGATTGGCCGGCGCACTTTCGACGATGTAGATGCCCGCGCTTGACCACTCGCCCCCCACCATCATCCCTTGCAAGAAGCGCAGCGCCACGAGCAGGACCGGAGCGGCGATACCGATAGAGGCGTAGCCTGGCAACAAGCCTATCAAGGTGGTCGTCAGCCCCATCCCGAACACCGTGATGATCAATACCGCACGCCGGCCAAGTTTGTCACCGATCGGCCCCAGTACAACGGCCCCCAGTGGCCGAGAAAGAAACCCCACGGCGAACACCGCCAGCGACGACAACAGCGAAACGCCTGGCGCTGTGGAGGGGAAAAAAATTTGTCCGATCACGGCCGCGAAATAGCCATAAATGGCAAAGTCGAACCACTCCATGAAATTACCGATACCCACGGCAATCGCCCGTTTGCGCAGTTCAGCACCCTCGCCAGGGGCAACGGTCTGATCAGCGCTTTGTGGCTGCACTATCATCTTTTCCATACAGAGCATCCTATTTTTGTTGTATTGGCTTGAGTTGAGCTTAAGAATCCCAAGGCAAATTAATCAAACGAATACGAAAGATGCCCATGATTAGAGTTACTAATATTAGCCGGATCGACCTTAACCTCCTGGTCATCTTTCAGTGCCTGATGAGTGAGCGGAGTGTGACCCGGACGGCGGCGGTGCTGCACGTGACGCAGGGTGCCGTCAGCTCGTCGCTCAAACGGTTGCGCGAGCAGTTTCATGATGATTTGTTTATCCGTACCGGCGCGGGCATGGTCCCGACGCGCCGCGCCTTGGAGATCGCGCCGAAGGTCGTGCAAGCGCTGACGGCGGTCAGCGCCATCATCGACCGGCAACCCCTGTTTGCCGCCGAGTCATCAAGCCGAACCTTCAACATTGCGTTGTCGGATGACATTGAAAGCTACCTCTCGCCCAGGCTGGTCAACGAAGCTCGCGCCAAGGGGCTTTCTGTGAACTTTGCCTTCCACCAGACCAACAGCTCCCTCTGGAAAACCGCCCTGGCCGACCCGGATATCGATATGGTGCTGTGCTCCGAACCCAAGGAGTTCACCTCTCACTACTCCTCCCAGGTCTTGTTCTCATCGTCCTATTCATGCCTGTACGACGGCCCGCGCCTGAACATTCAAAGCCCGCTCACCCGTGAGGAATACTTGAAGCACGAGCATGTACGGGTGTCCTTTGATGGCCGGCGCGGTTTTGTGGATGATCTGCTGGAAAGCGAAGGGATCTCACGCCGGGTTTCGGCGTCCTTTACCCACTTTTCAGGAGCGCTGGCCACCCTGGTTCACAGCGACGTAATCGCCACCCTGCCAACGTTTGCGGCGCTGTCCTACGCCAGGATCGCGCGCCTGACCGTCAGTCCGGTGCCGATCTTCGTACCGGCTTTTCGCGTGTTCATGATCTGGGACGTAGAGCGCAACGACGACCTGCACAATCGCTGGTTGCGCAATTTCATCCTGGAGACGACCCAGGAGTTACAGCGAGGAACGTTGACCTCGGTTTAGCAGAGGGCAGCCCGTTTAAGGCAAAACCGTGCGCGTCGAAAAGCCTGCCCGCTGTCGTGATAATGCTGGCTTAATTCAGATGCGGTGATATCGTCTGCATCAGGACGCTCGGCAGGCTGTCGAGAATATGCATCCCGTAGCACCCTTTTCAGCGACTACACTCCAGCCCATGAAACGCTATCTGCGGTTGTGCCTCATCTTCATGCTCAGCTTGACGCTTCCTCTGAGCGGGATGGCGGGCGTTGCAGCATCAACAGAACCGTGCCCCATGAAAACCATGGGCATGACGATGATGAACGACATGGGGCTAGACTGCTGCAACGATGCAAAAAGCTTCATCGAGCACGGCAAACCTTGTAAGCCCGGCCAGGAATGCAAGGCGGGGAGCATGCTGCAAGTCTTGCTCTTCACGCCTCCTGTGCCCCTGTTCAACCCCGTAGTATTGTCCTTCTTCAGCGATTCCCTCCCCATGCAGACCCCATCCGGGGTATGGCGACCGCCTCGCGCTTGATTCCTGCCCCACCTTGAGCCTCATCCCGCATTAGCGGGGTGGACTAGCTGCGTGCATGTCTTTTGACGCGCGCAGTGGATGATCACAGGAATCATAGACATGAACTCCAAGTGCTATTGCATAGGTTGGTCGCTCGTGGCCGGCCTGGTCGCAAGCGTACTGTCTTGGCCAAGCCTCGCTGCCCAATTGACACTCGATGAAGCGCTGCGCCTGGCTGAAAACACTGCGCCGTCACTGACCGCACAAGACGCCAGAATCCAGGCTGCCACTAGCGCAGCCATCCCGGCAGGTGAACTGCCTGACCCCAAGCTCCTGCTGGGTGTACAGAACTACCCCATTGGCGGGCCGAATCGCTGGAGCCTTGACCAGGACTTCATGACCTCGCAAATGGTCGGGATCAGGCAAGAAATGCCCAACCTTGCCAAGCGCAAAGCCCGCATCGAGGTCGCCGATGCCGCCGTTGAAAGAGCCGCGGCCGAGCGGCAGATCGAGCGCCTGAACGTTCGGCAATCCACGGCATTGGCCTGGATCAGCAGCTACTCGGTTGAACGTAAGAATGCGCTCTTCCAAGACTTCTACACCGAAAACCGCCTGCTGAGCGAGGCCGTCCGCGCCCAGATTGCCGGTGGCCGCGCCCAGCCCGCCGACGCGGTAACCCCCAAACAGGAAGCGGCTCTGTTGGCAGAGCAGCAGGACGATCTGCTGCTCCAGAGAGCGCAGGCCCGAGCGGCCCTCAAACGCTGGATTGGTGCCGCCGCCAACGACACGCCGGTGGGCCGCTTGCCTGAATGGCCCATCGATACCTCCGGCTACCCCCATAAGCTGCAACACCACCCCAGGCTGGCCGCGTTTGCACCGATGACCCGTGAAGCGCAGGCCAAGATCAGCGAGGCCCAGGCGCAAAAGCAATCGGACTGGAGCTGGGAACTGGATTATCAACATCGTGACCGGCAGTTCGGCGACATGGTCAATGTGCAGTTTTCATGGGACCTGCCGCTGTTTCCAGACTCGCGCCAAAACCCCAAGATCGCGGCCAAACAGGCTGAACTCAACCAGCTTGAGGCCGAGCGCGAAGCCCAGTCACGCGAGCATATCCAGCAACTGGAGAACGAACTGGCTGACTATGAGCGCCTGAGTCGTGCCGTGCGCCGAAACCAGGAAAGCCTGTTGCCGCTGGCCCAGGAAAAGGTCGAACTGAGCATGGCCAGTTATCGCGCCGGCACCGGCGACTTAAACGCCGTGGTGGCCGCCCGGCGTGAACTCATCACCGCCCGCCTGAAACAGATCGACGTGCAAGAGCAGCGCGCACTGACCAGTGCCCGTCTGTATTTTGCTTATGGGGAGCCCAGCCAATGAACCTTAAAAAATCGCACGCAGCCTGGCTGGTCGGTATCTCGATGGCATTCGGGGTTGCGGGGGGCTACTGGTTCGCTCAGCAGCGCATGGACACAGCGCCAGCACAGCGCCTCACTTCACCGGATGAACGCCAGGCCCTGTATTGGTACGACCCTATGTACCCGCAGCAAAAATTCGATAAGCCGGGCAAGTCCCCCTTCATGGACATGCAACTAGTCCCTCAGTACGCCAGCGGCGCGGCGGATCGCGCGAGCATCAGTATCGACCCGAGCCTGACCCAGAACCTGGGCCTGCGTTTTGCAACCGTCACCCGTGGGGCCTTTGACTCCAGCCTCGATGTCACCGGTGTCTTGGCGTTCAACGAACGCGATGTCGCGGTGATTCAGGCGCGCACCGCCGGCTTTGTGGAACGGGTCTATGCCCATGCTCCAGGCGATGTGCTCAAAGCCAACGCCCCCTTGGCGGATATCCTGGTGCCCGAGTGGGCAGCGGCCCAGACAGAGTTCCTGGCACTGAAGCGTAATGGGGATGCCGACCTGTTGGCAGCGGCCCGTCAGCGCCTGCAACTCACCGGGATGCCGGCAGCACTGATTGCGCAGGTAGAGCGTGGCGGCAAGGTTCAGCCCTACCTGACGGTCACCAGCCCGATGGGGGGGGTGCTGCAAACGCTGAATGTCCGTGCGGGTATGACCCTGGCGACCGGCGAGACCCTGGCACGCGTCAATGGTTTGGACAGTGTCTGGTTGGCGGTGGCGGTTCCAGAAGCCCAAGCCGGGTCCATCAGCGTCGGGCAGGCGGTGCAGGCGCGCCTGCCGGCCTTCCCTGGAACCACGCTCAATGGCAAGGTCAGCGCGATTTTGCCCGAGACCAATGCCGACAGCCGCACCCTGAATGTCCGGGTGGAACTGCCCAATGCGCACGGGCGCCTCAGGCCGGGCTTGACGGCACAGGTGCGCCTGAACCACTCGACCGGGCGCAGTGTGTTGTGGGTGCCGAGCGAGGCCGTCATTCGCACGGGCCAACGCGCCCTGGTGATGCTCGCCGAAGACGCAGGGCGCTACCGTCCTGTGGTGGTGCAACTGGGGCAGGAAAGCGATGGCAAGACCGTGATCTTGAAAGGCCTGGAAGAGGGCCAGAAAGTGGTGACGTCTGGCCAGTTCCTGCTCGACTCGGAAGCCAGTCTCAAGGGCATTGTGGCCCGCATGGAGGCAGACTCATCCCCCAGCGTGCATGAAGCGGATGGGCAGATCGTTGGCTTCAACGACACAGAAGTCACCCTCGCCCACGGCCCCTTCAAGACCCTCGGCATGCCCGGCATGACCATGACATTCCCACTGGCCAGCCCGGCCCTGATGCAGGGCCTGAAAGCCGGTGATCCGGTGCGCATTGCGCTGGGCCAGAGCGATGACGGTCTACGGGTCGAGCGCCTGGATAAAGCGGGGAGCCAGCCATGATTGCCGCCCTGATTCGCTGGTCCGTCGCCCACCGTTTTCTGGTCTTGCTTGCGACACTCTTTGTCACGGCCTGGGGGATCTGGTCGGTGCAAAACACGCCGATCGATGCCTTGCCGGACCTGTCGGATGTGCAGGTAATCATCCGCACCCCTTATCCAGGGCAAGCGCCGCAGATCGTCGAAAACCAGGTGACCTACCCACTGGCCACCACCATGCTCTCCGTGCCGGGCGCCAAGACCGTGCGCGGTTATTCCTTCTTCGGCGACAGTTTCGTCTATGTGCTGTTTGAAGACGGCACTGACCTGTACTGGGCCCGCTCGCGGGTGCTGGAATACCTGAGCCAGATTCAAAGCCGCTTGCCGGCCAATGCCAGGCCCGCGTTGGGGCCGGATGCCACCGGCGTCGGCTGGATTTACCAATACGCCCTGGTCGACCGCAGTGGTAAGCATGACCTGGCGCAATTGCGCGCCTTGCAGGACTGGTTCCTGAAGTTTGAGCTCAAAACCCTGGCGAACGTTGCGGAAGTGGCCACGGTGGGAGGCATGGTCAAGCAGTACCAGGTGCAGCTTGATCCGTTGAAACTGGCCAGCTTCGGTATCACCCAGGCGCAGGTAAGCGCAGCGATCGGCAAGGCCAACCAGGAAACCGGTGGGGCGGTACTGGAGATGGCCGAGACCGAGTTCATGGTGCGCGCTTCCGGCTACCTGAAAACCCTGAATGACTTCCGTGAAATCCCACTCAAGCTGGGAACCGGTGGCGTGCCGGTCACCCTGGGCGATGTCGCCACGATCCAGTTGGGGCCGGAAATGCGGCGTGGCATCACTGAACTCGACGGCGAAGGCGAGACCGTCGGCGGCGTGGTGATTCTGCGCAGCGGCAAGAACGCTCGCCAGACCATTGAGGCCGTCAAGACCAAGCTTGCCGAACTGAAAAACAGCCTGCCTGCGGGGGTAGAAATCGTCACTACCTACGACCGCAGTAAGCTGATCGACCGTGCGGTGGAAAACCTCAGCTACAAGCTGCTCGAAGAGTTCATCGTCATTGCCCTGGTTTGCGGGCTCTTCCTCTGGCACTTGCGCTCATCCCTGGTGGCGATCGTCTCGCTTCCCGTCGGTGTGTTGATTGCCTTCATCATCATGCGTCACCAAGGGATCAACGCCAACATCATGTCCTTGGGCGGGCTTGCCATTGCCATCGGTGCCATGGTCGATGCCGCCGTGGTGATGATCGAGAACGCCCACAAGAAAATGGAGGCCTGGCACGCTGCCAACCCGGGAGAAGAACTGAAGGGCGAACGCCATTGGCAGGTAATGACACAGGCCGCCGCCGAGGTAGGCCCAGCCCTGTTCTTCAGCCTGATGATCATCACCCTGTCATTCATTCCGGTTTTCACCCTGCAGGCGCAGGAAGGTCGGTTGTTCGGCCCACTGGCCTTCACCAAGACGTACGCCATGGCCGCGGCGGCCGGACTTTCGGTGACCCTGGTGCCGGTGCTGATGGGCTACTGGATTCGAGGCGCCATCCCCACGGAACAGCAGAACCCGCTGAACCGCTGGCTGATCAGGCTCTACCAACCGGCCCTGGATGCGGTACTGCGCCGTCCCAAAGCCACCCTACTCGTGGCGCTCTTGGTTTTTGTCAGTGCGCTATGGCCGATATCGCGCTTGGGGGGCGAGTTTCTTCCGCCGCTGGATGAGGGCGACCTCCTCTATATGCCATCGGCCCTGCCAGGGTTATCGGCGCAGAAAGCGGCGCAGCTCCTGCAACAGACCGACCGCCTGATCAAAACGGTGCCAGAGGTCGAACATGTCTTTGGTAAAGCCGGTCGCGCGGAAACCGCCACTGACCCGGCGCCGCTGGAGATGTTCGAGACCACAATCCAGTTCAAGCCGCACGCGCAATGGCGTGCGGGTATGACCCCGGAAAAACTGGTTCAAGAGCTGGATCGAGTGGTGCGCGTCCCCGGGCTGACCAATATCTGGATACCGCCGATCCGCAATCGCATCGATATGCTTGCCACCGGGATCAAAAGCCCAATCGGCGTGAAAGTGGCCGGCAGCAACCTGGCGCAGATTGATGCCGTGACCCAGGCTGTGGAACGGGTGGCCAAAGAGGTGCCAGGGGTCAGTTCCGCGTTGGCCGAGCGGCTGACGGGTGGCCGTTATATCGACGTGGACATCGACCGCCCGGCCGCCGCCCGCTACGGGCTTAATATCGCCGATGTGCAGTCCATCGTGGCCGGGGCGATTGGCGGTGAAAATGTCGGAGAGACGATTGAAGGTCTCGCACGTTTCCCGATCAATGTGCGTTACCCACGGGAGTGGCGCGACTCGCTCGGTGCCCTGGAGCAATTACCGATCTACACCCCATCAGGCAGCCAGATCACCCTGGGGACCGTGGCAACGATCAAGGTCAGCGACGGCCCGTCCATGCTCAAAAGTGAAAACGCGAGGCTTTCAGGCTGGGTGTATATCGATGTGCGCGACCGGGACATTGCTTCGGTGGTCGCCGATCTACGCCGCACCGTCAATGAGCAGGTCAAGTTGCAACCGGGCATGAGCTTGAGTTACTCGGGGCAGTTTGAATTTCTCGAAAGGGCCAACGCCCGACTCAAACTGCTGGTGCCGGCCACGCTGCTGATCATCTTCGTGTTGCTCTACCTGACGTTCTCCCGATTCGATGAGGCCTTGTTGATCATGGCCACCCTGCCATTTGCCCTGACGGGCGGCGCCTGGTTCCTTTATCTGTTGGGGTTCAACCTGTCGGTCGCCACCGGCGTCGGTTTTATTGCCCTGGCCGGGGTCTCTGCTGAGTTTGGCGTGATTATGCTGCTGTACCTGAAGAACGCCTGGGCCGAACGTGAAGGCCTCGGCGACAGCACTGAGCACGGGCTGGTTGCGGCGATTCGTGAAGGCGCCGTGCAGCGCGTCCGCCCCAAGGCCATGACCGTTGCCGTCATCATTGCCAGCCTGTTACCCATCTTGTTGGGCAGCGGTACGGGCAGCGAAGTGATGAGCCGTATTGCCGCCCCCATGGTCGGCGGCATGATCACCGCACCGTTACTGTCGCTGTTTGTGATCCCGGCGGCCTATGGCCTGATGCGGCGCCGGCATCTGCGGCGCGGGCCCTCCATTCACCCTTGAGGTTTCCGGCGAGCACCCGCAATCACCTCAAAAAGCCCGCCTCGCGCGGGCTTTCTTATGCCTGGCGACTGCTCAGCCAGTGGGAGGCCGGTGCGCGCAGGGCATGACGACACCTCAAAAGTAAGTCGTAGCCCCGGCAAAAAACGCACGCCCCGGCACATAGAACGTCGTCGAACCATCCCGCGCATCTTCATCCAGCAAATTCTGCACGCCGCCATTCAAGGTCAACCACTTGGTCACGGCCAGGTTCGCCGTCAGGTCGTAGGTGGTGTATGACTTGACGAAGTCATTGCCCACCCCACGCTGTTTACCGACATGCTGCGCCGAAAGCTCGGTGTTGAGCGTGTCGGTGGCCTGCCAGTTGATCGCACTGAAAGCAGACAACTTGGGCGCGCTGATCAGGTCTTCGCCGGTGGACAGGTTTTTGCTCTCCAGCATATAGGTGGCGTTGGTGCGCCAGTCCAGGGAGTCGCTCAGCGGTACGCGAACCGAGCCTTCCCAGCCGCGGGTCCGCGCTTTTTCGACGTTTTCCAGCATGGTCCACCAACGGCCCTGGAATTGGCCCAGGGGGGCGTATTCGATCTTGTCTTCGAAGTCGGTGTGGAAGTACGTCAGGCTGGCCTCCCAACCGTCACGGTCGAAGGACGCGCCGATTTCCTTGTTGACGCTGGTCTCTGGCGACAGGTTCGGGTTGCCGGCCATCCAGCAACTGCCACTGACATACCCCAGGGGTTTCAACGAGCCACAACCACGACCGCCGGATTCGGTGGCGGCACCGGCACTCCCCTCTTTCAGGCTCGGCGCACGGAAGCCCTTGGACACACCACCGCGCACAGTCCAGTCCGGGTGCGGATGGTAGACCAGGTACGCCCGTGGGCTGTTGTGGTTGCCGTAGTCTTGACTGTGGTCGAAACGGTTGCCCAGGGTCAGGGCCAGGTTGTCGAGCAGGTACACCTCATCTTCGATAAACGCGGCCGAGTAGTCACCCTTGAGCGACGCATCGGAAACCGCAGCGCCCTGGTAGTCCACGGGCACCGTGCCCAGGGTGTCGCTGTTGGTCAGCTCTTCACGCTTCCACTGCCCGCCCACAGTCATGCGCTGGCTGAGCAGGAATTCAAATGGAATGTTCAGGCTGCCTTCAGCGATTTTTTCTTCGGCGCTGGACTTGCCCCAGTCGATGTCGTTCTTGAACTTGTTGAGATACAGGTCGACTTTCGAGGTGCCGAAACCCCAGTCCCCGCTGTGGGACACCGAGTAGCTGTCACGAATCAAACGGCCAGGCCCGAAGCCGGCACCGACGGTTTCGCCCCAATCGCCAAAGGTCTTTTTGCTCGACCAGGAGCGCTCGACGCCATGCACGGCCTCGAACGACAGGCTCTGCTCATCATTGATTTTCCAGTCGAGCAACGCGTTGACGCTGTGGTCCTTGGCGCCGCCCGCGCCGTCTCCGTACATGAACTCGCCCTCCTTATCCAGGCGTGCCGTGACCTCATCGGCAGCCCGTCGGGTCAGGTTGGCGCCCAGGCGCAGGCCGACGGATTCGGTCAATGGCCCGGACAGGTTGAGGCTGGTCTGGGTGGTCTGGCCACGGTCGGAATCTTCGGGAATCGTGGTGTTGACGTTGGCCGAACCGCTCCAGGTGCTCGACACCTTGCGCGTGATGATGTTGATCACCCCGCCCATGGCATCCGAGCCATACAACGAAGACATGGGGCCGCGCACGATCTCGATGCGCTCAATCATGTTCGGGGTGATCCAGTTCAGGTCCTGGCGCGCCAGGTCGCGGCGATAGCTCAAGTCTCCGGAACCGCCGAGGCGTTTGCCGTCCACCAGGATCAAGGTGTACTTGTCGTCCAGGCCACGCAGCTTGATTTTCGATTGCTCGCCCACCGGGCCGAAGCCACCGGTAACCCCGGGCACACGCCGCAGCAGGGTATTGAGGTCATACACCGGCTGGCGCTCGATTTCTTCGCGGGTAATCACGCTGACACTGGCCGGCGCATCACGCAGGTCCGTGCCGCCACCGGTGGCGGTGACAAACGAGGTATCGAGTTCGGTAACGGCATGTTTTTCGACCTCGCCAATCTCTTCTGCCTGCAACGCCGGGGCGGCGATCAGCACGCCGGCGGTGAGGAAAAGAGAGCTGAAAAGGCATGGAGGGGTTTTCATTGCAAACAGTCCTTGTTGGGCCAATATGCACCATGGTGGAGCACTAAAGGCCGAGAAGCGTAATGCAAATCCTTATCATTTAGAAAGGCGTTTTTGAAAAACCTCGCAACAACCTCATGTGTTTGAAATAAATTTTTTGTCTGCACCACACCTGGTCATAGCCCAGAATGGCCGAGCCTGAAGAGGGATTTTGACGCTCCTGTCTCCCGCTGTTAGTGTCCGCCCTCCTTCCCCGCCAATATCTGCCAGGTGCGATTTACCCGCCAAGCATCACCCCAGGGACAACAGATCATTCTCAAAATGAACGGAGTTCAGCGCGTGCTTTTAATCCCCCGCCTCCAGCGCCTTACCAGCCTTTCGCTGATCGTCGCCGCCCTCGGCCTCGGCGCCTGCCACAGCACCAACACCCCCGACTTGCCGCCCGCCCCGGAGCTGGGTTCGGGCTATCGCACGGACATGAGCGTACGCCACGCCGAGCGCCATATGGCGGCAGCGGCCAACCCGCTGGCGGCCGCCGCCGGGAGGGAGATATTGCGCCAGGGCGGCTCGGCGATCGATGCGGCCATCGCCATGCAAGCGGTGCTGACGCTGGTGGAGCCGCAATCCTCGGGGATCGGCGGTGGTGCCTTTATCATGCTGTGGGATGGCAAGCAGGTACGGGCCTATGACGGCCGTGAAACCGCACCGGCCGGCGCCACGGCCGATATGCTGCTCAATGCCGACGGCACGCCGATGGCGTTTGCCCAGGCGCAGATTGGTGGTCGTTCGGTCGCCACCCCCGGTGTATTACGCGCGCTGAAGATGGCCCACGAACACAGCGGGCGCCTGCCCTGGGCGCAATTGTTTGCACCGGCGATCCAGCTGTCCGAGCAAGGCTTTGCGATTTCGGCACGCCTGCACAGCCTGATCGCCGCCGACCGCTACATCAGCCAGTCACCGGACATGGCAGCGTACTTCCTCAACGCCGACGGCAGCCCGAAAGCCACCGGCACCCTGTTGAAAAACCCGGCGCTGGCCACGGTGTTCAAACGTATCGCCAAAGAAGGGCCCGATGCGCTGTACCACGGCCCGATCGCCGAGGAGATTGCCCGCAAGGTCCAGGGCCATCACAACACGGGCCGCCTTGCGCTGAACGACCTCAAGGGCTACCGCGCCAAGGAGCGCACGCCGCTGTGTACCGACTACAAGCGCTGGCAAGTGTGCGGCATGCCGCCCCCCTCTTCGGGCGGGGTGGCCATTGCGCAGATCCTCGGCACCTTGCAGGCCCTCGAAGCCCGTGACCCACGCTGGGCCCTGGCGCCGCTCAAGCCGGTGCAGGCCGCAACAGCCGCCGGCCTGGAACCCGTACCCGAGGCCGTGCATTTGATTGCCGAGGCCGACCGCCTGGCCTACGCCGACCGTGCGCAATACCTCGCTGATACGGACTTCGTGCCGGTGCCGCTCGCGGGCCTGGTCGCCCCTGGCTACCTGGCCAGCCGTGCAGCATTGATTGGCGAACGCAGCATGGGCGTGGCCAGGCCCGGCCAACCGGCGGGCGTTCAGGTGGCCTACGCGCCGGATCGCTCGCCACTGCGTATTTCCACCTCGCAAGTGGTGGCCGTGGATGACCAGGGCGGCGCGGTGTCGATGACCACCACCATCGAAGCCGCGTTCGGTTCCCACGTGATGGTCCAGGGTTTCCTGCTGAACAATCAGATGACTGACTTTTCCTTTATCCCCGAGGAAAACGGCCAGCCGGTGGCCAACCGCATCGAGCCGGGCAAACGCCCACGCTCGTCCATGGCGCCGACCCTGGTCTTCGACCGCCAAAGTGGCGAGCTACTGGCCACGGTCGGCTCTCCCGGCGGCTCGCAGATCATCGAATACGTGAGCAAGTCCCTGGTGGGCATGCTCGACTGGAACCTCGACCCGCAGGCCGCCATCAGCCTGCCCAACTTCGGCAGCCGCAATGGCGCGACCGAGCTGGAGCAAGGGCTGTTCAGCGAGCCGTTGAAGGCGGCGCTCAAAGCGCGAGGGCATACCTTGAGCGAGATCGACATGACCAGTGGCACCCAGGCCATCGTGCGAGTGCGCGATGCCCAGGGCAAGGCGACATGGAGTGGCGGCGCGGATCCACGGCGTGAGGGGGAAGCGTTGGGGGATTGAGGGGCGGAAAACCAATGTCATTTTTTGCGATGAAAAGTCGCTTGAGCATCATCCTGCGTCCTGACAGTTTCTGGTTTCTTCTCTTCTTGCCAGAGGCTACGTCAAGGACGTAGTATTTTGCGTGTTAACCATCATCGAATCGCCACTATTCAGCAGGCTCTGGCCTGATTACTGGACCGAGGAAGAACGCGGCTCATTTATGAGCTTTCTGGCCAATCATCCTGACGCCGGGACCGTTATCCCAGGATCGGGAGGCTGTAGAAAAGTGCGCTGGGGCCTGGAGGGTCGTGGCAAGAGCGGCTCGGTACGGGTTATCTACACCGCACAGTTGGCCTGCGGCGCGTTGGTTGCCTTACTGATATATGGCAAAGGCGCCACTGAGAATATTCCCGCGCACGTCCTGCACAAAATCGCGAAGGAAATGAACCATGCCACTCACTGAGAAACAACTGAAGGAACGTGACGCCAAACGTAACATTGGCGAAGAATTGCTGACTGCCATTGCTGATGTCAAAGCGGGACGCCAGGGGCATGTCCATCAGATTGAAGGCACCCAAGCTGCCGAGGCGCGAAGCAAGACGGGATTGTCGCAACCGAAATTCGCCGAGCTACTGGGTGTTTCCGTCCGCACGCTTCAAGAATGGGAGCAAGGTCGCCGCTCCCCCTCCGGCGCAGCCCGCTCGTTGCTGCACATTGCAGCCATCAGGCCGGATGTGTTCCGCGACGTCCTCGGTAACGCCTGATGACGTTACCGGGACCCAGCACTGATTAGCGGCTGATCTTCAAACCCTTGCGCGCCGTATGGCGCTCCAGCGCCAGTTCGATCAGGCGGCTGACCAGTTCGCTGTAGCTCATCCCCGCCGCCTGCCACAACTTGGGGTACATGCTGATGCGGGTGAAACCGGGCAGTGAGTTGACCTCGTTGATCAGCACTTCACCGTCCTCGCACAGAAACACATCGACCCGTGCCAGCCCGGCGCAGCCCAGCACTTCAAAGGCCTGCACGGCCAGGGCACGGATGCGTTCGCTGGCCTCGACGCTGATATCGGCCGGCACCAGCACTTGCGCGGCCTGGTCGTCGATGTACTTGCTGTCGTAGGAATAGAAGCCGTCACGTACCACGATCTCGCCACAACCGCTGGCGATGGGACGTTCGTTGCCCAGCACCGCACATTCGATTTCGCGGCCTTTGACGGCCGATTCCACCAGCACTTTTTCATCGAAACCCAGGGCCAGTTCAATGGCGGCCAGGTACTGGGCTGCGTCAGCCACTTTGCTCACGCCCACTGAGGAGCCTTGGTTGGCCGGCTTGACGAACAGCGGCAAACCGAGCTTTTGCCGGGCCTGGTCGAAGGTTGTGCGTGCCGCGTTGCCGCGATTAAGGGTGATAAAGGGCGCCACGGCGATACCGGCATCGCGCAGCAGGCGCTTGCTGATGTCCTTGTCCATGCACACCGCCGAACCCAGCACGTCGGCCCCCACGAACGGCAGATCGGCCATGCGCAGCAACCCTTGCAGGCAACCGTCTTCGCCCAGGGTGCCGTGGACAATGGGGAAGATCACATCAACGTGTTCCAGCAGGCCCTGGCCCGAAGTTTCCACCAGTTGCTGGCTGGCCTTGCCCGGCACCACCGCCAGCTCGCGGTTGGATTGGTTGAGGGCGATCAGCGCCGGGTTTTCCTGGTTGAGCAGGAAGTTGGAGGTGTCATTGAGGTGCCAGTGGCCGGCCTTGTCGATGCCGATCAGCACCGGCTCGAAGCGCGTGCGGTCGAGGGCGTCGACGATGTTGCGCGCCGACTGCAAAGACACTTCATGCTCGGCCGAACGCCCACCAAAAATAATACCTACCCGCAACTTGCTCATAACCTGCCTCACATTGGAAATGTAGGGCTTATTACCACGAGCGCTCAGCAATTTGCCACCGTTGCAGCCGCGCACAATCGTACAAGACCCTGGCAGACAGCCGCCCCAGACTCAGTTAACGTAACTCCATCCGACCTTTTTTGAAAAACATCCCATGGGCAAACCCACTGCAAACATCGACTGGCTGCACCGGGCACCCCATGCCAGTGGCCTGGAGCGGATCGAGGCGTATTTTTCCGGGTTCGGCTTCGACCCTCATCGCCACGATACCTACGCCATCGGCCACACCCTGCTCGGCGTGCAGAGTTTTCATTATCGCGGCAGCCAGACCCACAGCCTGCCGGGCACCACCATGGTGATCCACCCCGACGAAGTGCACGATGGCTGGGCCGGTAGCGACGAGGGTTTCAAGTACCGGATGATTTATGTGGAGCCGGCGCTGATCCAGCAGATTCTCGGCGGCAAGCCCTTGCCTTTTATCCACAACGGGCTGTCCAACGACCCGTGGCTGCACCGGGCCTGCCAGGCCTTTGTGCAGCAGCTCGATTGCCCGCTGGACCCAATGCAAGAACAGGATGCGTTGTTCGACCTGGCCCATGCCCTGAACAATGCGTCGGGCATCAGCGTCAGCCGCAAGACCTTCGATTACCAGGCCGCCGAGCGCGCCCGGGAATTTATCCACAGCGCCTTGGGGCGCAGCATCACCCTGGACGAAATGGCCGCGCACTGTGGGCGGGATCGCTGGGCCTTGTCCCGGGACTTTCGCCTGCTGTTCGGCACCAGCCCCTATCGCTATCTGACCATGCGCCGCCTGGACCTGGTACGCAACCTGCTGGGCCAGGGCCAGTCACTGGTGGACGCGGCGCTGATCGCCGGCTTTACCGACCAGAGCCACATGACCCGGCAGTTTCGCAGCACCTTCGGCATCCCGCCGTCGCGGTGGGTGAAGATGCTCGGCCGATAGCCAATAAAAACTGGAGATTTCCAGGGATGAACCTGACATTGACGCCTCCCCAGTGGGATGACGTGAACGAGCTGCTGGCATTCGAGCTGGCCAATCGGGCCTTTTTTGAACGCTGGGTCAATGCCCGGCCCGAGGCGTACTACTGCGTCGCCGGGGTACAGCGCGCCATCGACAGCGCACTGCTGGACGCCAGTGCAGACCGCGCCTATCAGTACCTGATCCGCGAAAACGGCGTGCTGGTGGGGCGCATCAACTTTACCCAGGTGCGCCGCCGCTACTATCACTCGGCATCCCTGGGCTATCGCATGGGGGCCCAGTTCACCGGGCGCGGCCTGGCCCGACAAGCGGTGGCACTGGGTCTGGAGAAAGCCTTTGGCGAACACGCCCTCAAGCGCATCGAGGCCACCGTACGCCCGGAAAACCCGGGCTCGCTGCGGGTCTTGCAGCGCAGCGGGTTCACCCAATATGGGCATTCACGCAAGGCATTCCTGCTGGATGGGCAGTGGTTCGACCTGTTGCTGTTCGAGGTGCATGCCCCCTGAGGCTTACGTCGACAGTTGGTTGGCAAACTGCCCGACCGCGCTGACCACTTTTTGCGCGCCGTCCTGGATCTCGACGATCACCGTGCCCGCCTCTGCCGCCAGGGACAAACCCTGCTCGGCCTGCAGCCGGCCGTCGCTCATCAGCGCCACGGCATCGCGGGCCATGTCCTGGTTCTGGCGCACCACGCCAACGATTTCTTCAGTGGCTTTGCTGGTACGCGACGCCAACTGCCGCACTTCATCGGCCACGACGGCAAACCCCCGGCCTTGTTCACCGGCACGGGCCGCTTCAATGGCGGCGTTGAGCGCCAGCAGGTTGGTCTGTTCGGCAATCCCGCTGATGGTCTTGACGATACTGCCAATCACCTGGGACTGGGCATTAAGGGCCTCGATGCCCTCGCCGGCCTGCTCCATGTGCCTGGCCAACTCGCGCATGACCTCCACCGCCTGGGTCACCACGGCGGTGCCGCGCTGGGCGCTGTTGTCGGTGTGCAATGAGGTGCTGTAGGCAATATTGGCGGCATCGGCCACGGCGCGCTCCCGGTTGACCTGGTCGGTGATCACCGTGGCGAACTTGACCACTTTGTACAGCCGCTCGTTGGCGTCCATCACCGGGTTATAGGACGCCTCCAGCCAGACCTCATGCCCATGGGCGTCGATGCGCTTGAAGCGCCCGGCCACATATTCACCACTGTTCAAGCGTTTCCAGAAGTCCTGGTACTCGGGGCTGTTGGATTCGTGCGGATCGCAGAAGATACGGTGGTGCTTGCCCTGGATCTGCGCCAGGCTGTAGCCCATGCTTTGCAGGAAGCGGTCGTTGGCCGCCAGGACGTTGCCATTGAGGTCAAACTCGATCACCGCCGTAGAGCGCACCAGGGCCGCAATCAGGTTTTCATGCTCGCGGGAAGCCTCGATGGTGCGGGTCAGGTCGCTGGAGTACACCGAAAACCGCTTGATACGCCCATCCGCGCCACGCACGGGCTGCACGATGGAGCGCAACCACGCCTCCTTGCCGTTGCCACGCAGCAGGCGCACAGTGCCAGCAAAATGCTCGCCACGGCTCAGGGCATTGTTAAAACGGAGCTGGAACGTGTCGCGCTTGACATGCTCCGGTACAAAACCATGAATGATATGCCCCACTAAGTCACTGGATTTGTAGACCATTTCATCCAGGAAGGGCTGGTTGACCCACTCAACCCGGCCCTCGGGATCCAGGCTCAAGGCCAGCATCTCCCGTTCCAGGCTCTCTCTGACCTGCTGCATGCTCGACAGTTCTTCACGGAGAGCGGCCAGCTCCTGCTTCATGCGGGTATTGAACATAGGAACACCAGAGGGCAGAGAATAGTGAGTGTTAGTGTAGCCATCGGCGCCCTTAGCGTTTTCTAAAGAGTGCTTGAGCCCACAACTCAACTATATTTTGCCCCCGCCTCAGCTCCCGTTGTTACGGCACAGCCCCATAACCTGGTACTCAAGGGTCTTGATCAGGCCACTGGAATCTTCATAGGTCATGCGCGAAGGCACCACCTTACAGGCCCGGATCGGCGGCGTGACGCTGACCACCTTGGCGATATCCAGTTTCATGCCATACCGGTAGGCCTGCACTTGCGGTGCCGGTTTGCCCTGCTTGGCGGCGTAGCGGCTCATGGCTTGCTGGTTCTGTTGCATCAATTGAGCAATCTCGCGATCCCCTCCGGCTTCAGCCATCGCCCCCAGGGAAAGAGAAAAAACCACCGCGCCCAAGGCCAGTGCTAAACGTTTCATAAAGTCTCCTCGTCTGATTTCAAATCGCTGGAAGTTCAGAGCGAGAGTAACTAACGCACCCTGTCAGAAGGTTCACGTACAAATTACGTATCCGTAATATTCCATCTAACTGGCAAAATTGTAATGTTTGCGACACCTCTCCGTTATCTTGCGTTTGCAACTATGACGCGGGCGCCCGGCATCCGGGGGCAGCCCTCCAATAAGAACGCCACAGGCGACTAAAAAGCTCATAGCTGCCAACACCGAGGAGCGATACATGCGCACTAACCGTACACTTTCCCTTTCCATCATGGCGGCACTGATCGGCGCAACACCGCTGGCCAGCACGGCCGCTGAAGATAAGCCTGAAGGTTTTATCGAAGGCAGTACGTTGAACGTACTGGCGCGCAATTTTTACTTCAACCGCGATGACCGCAAAGGCCAGTCCAGCCCGACCGGCAATGGCTACTCAGAGGCGTGGGCCCAGGGCCTGATCGGCAAGTTCGAGTCTGGTTTCACCCAGGGCACGGTGGGGTTTGGCCTGGATGCCTTTGCGATGTACGGCCTCAAGCTCGACTCCGGCACCGGGCGCAGCGGCGGCAAGGGCTCGTTCGGCATGTTGCCGGTGGACAGCGACAATCGCCCCGAAGACAACTACAGCAAACTCGGCGGCGCGGTGAAAATGCGCCTGATGGATACCGTCGTCAGGGTCGGCGATGTCTTCCCGCAAACCCCGGTGGTGTACTACGGTGACTCACGCCTGCTGCCGGAAAGTTTCCGTGGCGTTACCGTGGAAAACACCAGCGTGCAAGGCCTGAGCCTGCAAGGCGGACGCTTGCATTCCATGAGCCAGCCAACCGAAAGCGGCATGCGTGAGGGCTTCGCGACATTTTATGCCGGTAATGTGAACTCGCCCTGGATCGGTTACTTCGGCGGCGACTATCAACTCAACCCGCACGTAAGCCTCAGCCTCTACAGCAGCCGCTTGAAGGACGCCTGGGACCAGTATTACTTCGGTACGGCCGTCAATTATCCGCTGACCGAAGAGGTGTCGGTGTTTGGCGGCTTCAATTACTACAACGCCCAGGACGAGGGCAAAAAGCTGCTGGGTGAGCTCAATAACAACATCTGGAGCGCCAAACTCGGGGTGAAGGTCGGCGCCCACCGCCTGGCCCTGTCGCACCAGCGCAACAACGGCGACAATGACTTCGACTACCTGCGCCAGTCGGACTCGATCTTCCTCGACAACTCGATCCAGTACAGCGACTTCAACTCGCCGAAGGAGCGCTCGTGGGCACTGCGCTATGACCTGGACATGCAACCCTTCGGCATTCCCGGCCTGTCGTTCATGACCCGTTACGGCAAAGGCACCAATGCCGACTACAGCAACGCGAACGCGGTGTATATGCGCCGTGATGCCGCTGGCGACCCACTCACTGACCAGCGGCGCTGGGAGCGTGATATCGAGGCCAAATATGTGTTTCAGGGCGGCACCTTGAAAGACCTGTCCCTGCGGATTCGCCAGGCAACGGTGCGCTCAAGTGCCTTTGAGTCGGACCTTGAAGAGTTCCGGCTGATCATGGAATATCCGTTGGCCATTCTCTGATAAACCACAACGGCAAGTGATTACATTCACTTGCCGTTAACCAGCACTTCTTCACAATTGGCAACCTGTCAGAACTGTAATATACCCCTCACGTTCTCGTTAAGTTGCACTTCATATACTGCCTGCATTGACTGGCCGAAGAGATTTCCCCAACTAACGGCACAGGTCTTTTCTGGAGAAAGTTCATGAAGCTCATGCACATTTTATTGATCGGCCTACTCAGTGGAGCATCCAGCGTTGCACTGGCTGACGACGGCGGCGAGCGCTCCCGTCAGTGGCTGGCTGAATTCCGCCAGCAACAGCAACAGATCCACAGCACCGAGGCCGTGGCCCAGCAAACCCCAGCCCCCTCGGACACTCCGGCTCCAAAAGCCATCTGAGCGGCGCACCCCGAGCAACATTCATCTCTTGAAGCTTTTTTTGTTGAGCTCCTTTGGAAAGAGATGAATTTTTAGCGCCCCTGACGGGCGCTTTTTTTTGCCCGCTCGATGGAATCGCCCCCTCCCGCCGCGACCAATTGTCGCACCCGTGCCCAGATAACCCGATTGTGCGGGGATGCACCTTGACCCTGAAGTAGCTTCAAGGCTCAGAATTTTCCTACATCCCGGACTACAGCCCTTATTCCGCGTAGTTCCTGTTACCCATCCGCTTATCAGTAAGAGGTCTATCTGCATGCGTATTCTTGTGGTTGAGGACGAGCCAAAAACTGCCGACTACTTACACCAAGGCTTGAGTGAGAGTGGTTATGTCGTCGATCGTGCCGCCAGTGGCATTGATGGCCTGCACCTGGCCGGGCAACACCACTACGAATTGGTGATCCTTGATGTCAACCTGCCGGGCAAGGATGGCTGGCAAGTGCTGGAGCAACTGCGCCGGGACAGCACCTTGCGGGTGATGATGCTCACCGCCCGCGGCCGCCTGGCCGACAAGATCAAGGGCCTGGACATGGGCGCCGATGATTACCTGGTCAAACCTTTCGAGTTTCCCGAGCTGCTGGCCAGGGTGCGCACGTTGATGCGGCGCAGCGAACCGATCGCGTTGCCGGAGATATTCCGGGTTTCGGACCTGGAGCTGGACCCGCGCCGCCATCGTGCATACCGGGGCACACGGCGCATTGACCTGACCACCAAGGAGTTCGCGCTGTTGCAGGTGCTGATGCGCCAGAGTGGTGAAGTGTTGACACGCACGCAGATCATTTCCCTGGTCTGGGACATGAACTTCGACTGCGACACCAATGTGGTGGAAGTCTCGATCAGCCGGCTGCGGGCCAAGGTCGATGACCAGAGCGAGGTCAAGTTGATCCATACCATTCGTGGCGTGGGGTATGTGCTGGAAGCACGCCAATGAGGTCTGGCAGTTTATCCATGCGCCTGGGGCTCACCGTCAGCCTGATGGGCGCAGGCCTGGTGCTGTTGCTGGCGACCCTGGCGTACCTGGCCCTCACCCATGAGCTGGAAAACCTCGCGCGCAAAGGCCTGGAGAGCAAGATGGAACAAATCGAGCACAGCCTGCAGCAGGACCTCAACACCCGCGACATCAGCGCCCGGCCCCATTCGCTGCTGGACCTGGTGATGGGCCACGATAACTTTTACCTGACCATCATCAGTGCCGCCCCCGCCAACACCGTGCTGCTGAGTGTCGGCGCCAAGCCCCAGGAGCCCTTGCTGCTCGACTTTGCCGCCAAGCAAACCCTGGGTTTTCTCAACTGGACCGATGGGCGCGGCAACCAGATCCTCAGCGCGTCGAGCCTGATGCGCCTGCGCACCGGGGAAAACGTGCAGGTGTTGTTGTCCCTGAATCGCTCCGATGATCAGGCGCTGCTCAGTGCCTACCTGCGCTCCACCGTGATCGCCCTGCCGCTGCTGCTGATCCTTATTGGCATGGGCGCCTGGTGGCTGGTGCAGCGCGGGCTGGCCCCGTTGCAGCAATTTAGCCGCGTTGCCGGCAAAGTCACCACCCAGGACCTGACCCACCGCCTGAAGGTCGATAACCTGCCCCGGGAACTCAGCGAACTGGCCCAGGGCATCAACGTGATGCTGGACCGGCTGGATGCCGGCGTGCAGCAGTTGTCGCAATTTTCCGATGACCTGGCCCACGAACTGCGCGCCCCCCTGACCAACCTGATGGGCAAGGCCCAGGTAACCCTGTCCCGCGCCCGTGCGCCGCACGAGTACAAACTGGCACTGGAATCCAGTACCGAAGAACTGGACCGCCTGGCGCGGATCGTCGCCGACATGCTGTTTCTCGCTCAGGTCAGCCACCCGGCGGCGCGGGCGTCGTTTACCACCGTGAACCTGCGGGATGAAGCGCTGCGGGTCATGGAGCTGTTTGCCTTGAGTGCCGAAGACAAAGGGTTGAGCCTGAACCTGACCGGCGACGCTTGGGTCAAGGGGGATCGGCTGATGATTCAACGGGCCATTTCCAACCTGCTGTCCAACGCGATCCGCCACAGCCCCCAGGGTTCCGGCATTTCCTTACAAGTCCAGAGCCACGACCAGCGTGTCTCGCTGACCGTGAACAACCCGGGCCCGGGGATTGAAGCGCAACACCTGCCCCACCTGTTCGAGCGTTTCTACCGCGCCGACAACAGCCGCGCCCGCACCGAAGGCGGCACCGGGCTGGGGCTGGCGATCGTACGTTCGATCATGAGCCTGCACCAGGGCCTGGCCGAGGTCAGTAGCGTGCCGGACGGCCTTACCGTGTTCCGCTTGGTATTTCCCGTCCTGCCCACAAACCCCATAGTCACTACCGAACGTTAGCGAGGCAGCCCGGCGGCGCAGCCTCGCTGGAGTTCGGCAGCGGCTACGCTACCGGCTCCTCATCGCGCCGATGGGCCCACTGGTAAAGCGCAGGCAGTACCAGCAGCGTCAGCAACGTCGAAGAGATAATCCCGCCAATCACCACTGTCGCCAGCGGCCGTTGCACTTCAGCACCGGTGCCGGTGGCCAGGGCCATGGGGATAAACCCGAGGGACGCCACCAGTGCGGTCATCAACACCGGACGCAAGCGGGTCAGCGCCCCTTCATTGATCGCCACCGACAACGAACGCCCTTCCTCACGCAGGTTGCGGATAAACGCGATCATCACCAGGCCGTTGAGCACGGCCACCCCCGACAGCGCAATAAACCCCACCCCAGCGGAAATCGACAGCGGAATATCCCGCAGCCACAGCGCCATGATCCCACCGGTCAGGGCGAAGGGAATCCCGGTGAACACCAGCAACCCGTCCTTGAGGTTGTTGAACATCATAAACAGCAGGCCGAATACCAGCAGCAACGCCACCGGCACCACCACCCGCAAGCGCTCGGACGCTTCCTTGAGTTGCTCGAACTGCCCGCCCCAGGTGGTCCAGTAGCCGGCAGGCACTTTCACTTGTGCGGTGATCGCGGTTTGCGCCTCCTCGACAAAGGAGCCGATATCACGCCCACGCACGTTGGCACTGACAATCACCAGGCGCTTGCCGTTTTCGCGGCTGATCTGGTTCGGCCCAAGCACCAGGTCCAGGCTTGCGACTTCCGACAAGGCAATAAAGCCCAGTTGCCCCGTGGTGTTGTTGGCCAGCGCCGGGATCGGCACCAATAGCCGCGACAAACCCTCGATATCGGTACGCAGCGTGTCGGACAAACGCACTACCATGTCAAAGCGCCGGTCACCTTCGTACATCGTGCCCGCCTGGCGCCCACCCACGGCCACGGCAATGGTGTCTTGGACATCGCCGACATTCAGGCCAAAGCGCGCAGCCTTGTCACGGTCGATATTGATGGTCAGCACCGGCAGGCCGGAGGTCTGTTCCACCTTCACTTCAGAGGCACCGCTGAGCTTCTTCAAGGTCTCGGCAATCTCCCCGGCGGTCTTGTTCAGCACCGCCATATCATCGCCAAACACCTTCACCGCCACGTCACTGCGCACCCCGGAAATCAACTCGTTGAAACGCAGTTGGATCGGCTGCGACAACTCGTACTGGCTCCCCGGCACAATCGCACTGGCCCGCTGGATCTCGGCGATCAATTGTTCGCGGGATTTCTTCGGATCCGGCCACTGGTCCTTGGGCTTGAGCATCAGGTAGCTGTCGGAAATATTCGGCGGCATCGGGTCGGAGGCGATTTCCGCCGTACCGGTACGGGCAAATACGCGCTGGATTTCCGGCACCTGGGCCAGCAAGGTTTTTTCCAACTGCTCCTGCATCTGCACCGACTGCGTCAGGCTGGTGCCCGGTACACGCATGGCTTGCTGGGCAAAGTCACCTTCGCTGAGGCTGGGGATAAATTCACTGCCCATGCGGCTGGCCACTGCGCCAGACACCACGATGGTCAACAGCGCCATGCCAAAGGCCAATGAACGGTGAGCCATCACCCAATCCAGCACCGGCGCATAGCCCCGGCGTGCGGTGCGCATCACCCAGTTTTCTTCTTCCTTGACCTTGCCGGTGACAAACAGCGCAATGGCCGCCGGGACAAAGGTCACCGACAGAATCATCGCGCCCAGCAACGCCACCACCACGGTGAAGGCCATGGGGTGGAACATTTTCCCGGCCACCCCGGTAAGGGCGAAGATCGGCAGGTACACCACCATGATGATCAACTGCCCGAAGATCAGCGCGCGGCGCGCCTCCTTGGCTGCGGCAAACACTTCGTGCAGGCGTTCGCTGCGGGTCAGCAGGCGGCCGTGGCGGTGCTGCGCATGGGCCAGGCGGCGGATGGAGTTCTCCACGATCACCACCGCGCCATCGACGATGATCCCGAAGTCCAGCGCGCCCAGGCTCATCAGGTTGGCACTGACTTTGTTGGTGAACATCCCGGTAAAGGTGAACAGCATGGCCAGCGGAATCACCATCGCGGTGATCAACGCGGCGCGGATATTGCCCAGGAACAGGAACAGAATCACGATAACCAGCAGCGCACCTTCAAAGAGGTTTTTCTTCACGGTGGCAATGGCTTTTTCCACCAGGTTGGTGCGGTCGTAGACCGTCACCGCCACCACGCCTTCGGGCAGTGAGCGGTTGATCTCTTCGAGTTTTTTCGCCACCGCCTGGGACACGGTGCGGCTGTTTTCGCCGATCAACATAAAGACGGTGCCGAGTACCACTTCGCGACCATTTTCGGTGGCCGCGCCCGTGCGCAACTCGCGGCCGATATCGACCTGGGCCACATTGCGCACGCGGATCGGCGTGCCATCTACCGTGTTGATCACGATATTGGCGATGTCGTCGATGGACGCCACCTGCCCCGGCGCGCGGATCAGCAACTGCTCGCCGCTGCGCTCGATATAACCGGCGCCGACGTTGGCGTTGTTACGCTCCAGCGCGGTGACCAGATCGGTTAACGTCAGGTTATAGGCGGCCAGGCGCTTGGGGTCTGGGGCAATCTGGTATTCCTTGGCAAAGCCGCCAATGGTATTGATCTCGGCCACGCCGGGCACGTTGCGCAGTTGCGGCTTGATGATCCAGTCCTGAATCACCCGCAGGTCGGTGGGGGTATAGGCCGAGCCGTCCTCCTTGCGCGCACCGTCTTCGGCCTCCACGGTCCACAGGAAAATTTCCCCCAGCCCGGTGGAAACCGGCCCCATCATCGTCTCGATCCCGTCAGGCAATTGCTCGCGGGCAACCTGCAAGCGTTCGTTGACCAGCTGCCGGGCGAAGAACAGGTCGGTGCCGTCCTTGAAGATCACCGTGACCTGGGACAATCCCGAACGCGACAACGAGCGGGTCTGCTGGAGACCCGGCAGGCCGGCCATCGCGGTTTCGATGGGAAAGGTGATGCGCTGCTCGGTTTCCAGCGGGGAAAAACCCGGCGCCGCCGAGTTGATCTGCACCTGGACGTTGGTGATGTCCGGCACTGCGTCGATGGGCAGTTTCTGATAGCTGGCGATGCCGACACCGGCCATCAACAGCACCGCCAGCAGCACGATGATGCGCTGCTCGATGGCAAATTGAATTAGACGCTCAAACATGGGAAATCACTCGCAGGATCAATGGGCGTGCTCGGCCGAAGCCTTGCCCAGCTCGGACTTGAGGACGAAACTGCCGACGGTCGCCACCTGTGCCCCGGCCTCCAGGCCCTGGCGCACTTCAACAAAGCCGTTTTCACTCACCCCAAGCTCCACATGGCGGGTCATGAAACCTTCGGCGGTGCGCACAAAGACCGACGGCTTGTCTTCCACGGTCTGGATCGCCGTCGCCGGTACGGTGACCGCCGCCGCATAGGTGTCCGTCGAGACCTGGACCGCCACGAACAAGCCGGGGCGCCATGAATCGTCAGGGTTGGGCACGGTGACGCGCACCGTGGCCGTGCGCGTCTGCTCACCCAGCAAGTTGCCGACATAGGCCACGGTGCCCATCACGTCGGTGCCCATTTCCGTGGAGCTGACCTTCACCGGCTTGCCGACCTGGACCTTGTTCAAATCCTTGGGGAACACGCCGAATGTGACCCACACCTGGGACAGGTCCGACAGGGTAAACGCGGCGCTGGTCTCACTCACCACCTCGCCGACACCCAGGTGTTTTTCCACCACCACCCCGGCAAACGGCGCACGCAGCTCATAACGATTGCCGCCAGCCAACACGGCGCTGCCACTCAGGGCGTTCATTTTTTGCCGCGCGTTGTTCAGGGCAATCTCGGCTTCTTGCAGGGTCTGGCGAGCCAGCAGGTAATCCTGTTCGGCGGAGATCTTGTCCTGCCATAACTGACGCTCGCGCTGGAAGGTAGTGCGCGCCAGTTCGACCCGGCGTTCGCTGGCCGCCAACTCGCTGCGCTGGTCAGAGATCTGCTGGCTGGCGATCACCGCCAGCAACTCGCCCTGCTTCACTTTCTGCCCCAGGTTGACCTTCACCGACTCCACCACGCCCGCAGCACGGGGCACGATATGGGAGGTGCGGTCTTCGTCGAATCGCACTTCGCCCGGCAGTGACAGCAACGTGCTGATTTGCCGGGGTTGGGCCAGGGCCAGTTGAATGCCGGCGGCCTGGATCTGTTGGTCGTTAAGCACCAGCGCGCCCTCTTCCTCTTCGCCTTCCTCTTTGGGCGCCTCGGCGGCGGCCACGGTGGGCTGGGGCGCGACGCTGGTGGCCGGCCAAAACGCCACCACCCCGAGGGCCACGGCTACCGCAACGGCCAGAGCCATGCCTTGTTTTTTGTTCATGGGTCACTCCTGATAGATCAAATGCGGGCGAGGTCGCCGTAAATCCGTTCGATGCGCACCCAGGCGTCGGTGGCCTGGGCGAGTGCGGCGAGGTATTGGGTGCGGGCGGCGATCAAGGTGCGCTGGGCGTCGAGTACGTCGAGGAAGTTGAACTTGCCCATCTCGAAGCCACGGGTGGCACTGTCCACCGCACTTTGGGCGGCAGGCAGGATCACTTGGTTGAAGGCGCTTACTTCACTGTTGGCCGTTGCCCACAGGTCCAGGGCCTGGCGGGTTTCGGTGCGCAGGCGCAGTTCAGTGGCGTTGCGCAGGTCCCGGGCCTGATCAGCGCGGCGGCTGGCGGCCAGGACATTGCCCTGGTTGCGGTTGAACAGCGGGATCGGCATCGACACACCGACCAGGTTCACCCGTTCGCGGACACTGGCGTCGTACTGGCTGCCGATGGACACGTCGAGGTCGGGAATGCGCTGGGCTTTTTCCAGGCCCAGGCCGGCTTCCCGTTGCCGGATTTGCAGTTCAGCCAGACGCAATTCGGCAGTATTTCCCAGGCGCGCCAGCAATTGGTTGGTGGACGGCAACGCCGGAATGCTGGCGGCACCGGCCTCGACGCGCTGGAAGTCGATATTGGCGCTACCGGTGATCGCCGCCAGCCGGCGGTAGGCCTCGGTCACGCCGATCTCGGCGCGGCTGCGCTCCAGGCGGATTTCCGAAACCTGCACCTGGGCACGGGTGGCTTCGACCGGCGACGACTTACCCGCCCTGACCCGGCCATCGGCAACCACCAGGCCGCGTTCGGCCAATGCCATCGAGCGTTGGGCCAGCTCCAGGCGTTCCTGGGCCCGCAGTGCACCATAAAAGCCATCGATGACCTCGGCGCGCAGCAGGTTGCGGCGCTGCTCCAGTTCCTGGGCTGCCGCATCCTGTGCCCGTGAGGCCAGATCGATCCGCGCCCCGCGCTTGCCGCCCAGCTCCAGAGTCTGGGTCAACTTGATCGTCGTGGTGCGGGTACTGCGGCGGGTGTCTTCGGCATCCCAGGACGCCACCGGGTTGGGAATCAGCCCGGCCTGCTGCCGACCGCCCTGGGCGATGTCGATTTCCCATTGCGCCGCGGCCAGGTCCGGGTTGCCGGCAAACGCACTTTGCAGGGCTGATTCGAGGGTCAGGGTCTGGGCGCTCGCCATTTGGGCTATCGCCAATACCCCCACAACGGAGCACACAATTGTTCTTAAAAACGTTGGCATAACAAGCGTTCCACACCCATGAGTTGGCGGATAGATCCAAGCAGGGGCAATGTAACTTTCGCGACTTATCAGAGGGGTGGCCAGAACATTACAAATCCGTTAGCAAAGGCTCTGGTCCGGGGTTTTGCTTTAACCTTCGCGGCGACATGCAGATAATTTCCCTGGCACCGAGGCACGCTCGACATGCGAATCCTGGTTATCGAAGATGAACTGAAAACGGCCGATTACTTGCAGCAGGGCCTGAGCGAAAGCGGCTATGTGGTCGATTGCGCGGCCAGCGGCGCCGACGGTGTACACCTGGCGCGGCAACACGCCTATGACCTGGTGCTGCTGGATGTGAACCTGCCGATCATGGACGGTTGGGATGTGCTGCAAAGGATCCGCCAGACCAGTAACACCCGCATCATGATGCTGACCGCCCAGGGGCGCCTGGCCGATAAAATCAAAGGCCTGGAGCTGGGCGCCGACGACTACCTGGTCAAGCCTTTCGAGTTTCCCGAACTGCTGGCCAGGGTCCGCACCCTGATGCGGCGCAGCGTCGAGACCGCCGTGCCGGATGTGTTGCGGGTGGCCGACCTGGAACTGGACCAGGGCCGCCACCGGGCCTTTCGTGGCAGCCAGCGGATTGACCTGACCACCAAGGAGTTCGCCCTGCTGCACCTGCTGATGCGCCAGAGCGGTGTGGTGCTGTCGCGCACACAAATCATCTCGTTTGTGTGGGACATGAACTTCGATTGCGACACCAATGTGGTCGAGGTCTCGATCCGCCGCCTGCGCGCGAAGATCGACGACCCGTTCGAGCGCAAGTTGATCCACACCTTGCGCGGGGTGGGCTACGTGTTGGAAGACCGCGAATAGCGGTCAGTGCGCAATCGGCTCCTGATGAAAACCCTCGCCCTCGATCTGGATAGTGACGTGGGAAATATCGAATTGTTCATGCAGTAATTCGGTCACCTGGGCGAGGATCTGTTGTTCGGTACCCAGCGCCAGGTCCACCACCAGATGGCTGCTCAGCACGTTTTTGCCGCTGGTCAGGGCCCAGATATGCAGGTCATGCACCTCCTTGACCCCAGGCACCGCGCAAATGCCCTGCTCTATCGCGTCGATATCGAGGCCATCCGGCACGCCTTGCAGCAGCACGTTCATGCTGGCCTTGAGCAGTGTCCAGGTTCTGGGCACCACCCAAAACCCAATCGCCGCCGCCACCACCGAGTCGACCCAGCCCCAGCCAGTGAACATGATCACCACTGCCGCAATGATCACGCCGACGGAACCAAGCATATCGCTCCAGACCTCCAGGTAGGCGCCCTTGACGTTCAGGCTCTCGCCACTGGCCGCGCTGAGCAGGCGCATGGAAATCAGGTTGACGATCAGGCCCAGCACGGCAATCACCAGCATGCCGGTGGACTGGATTTCGGCCGGTGCCCGCAAACGCTGGTAAGCCTCATAGAGGATGTAGAACGCCACCACGAACAGCAGCAACGCATTGAACGCGGCCGCGAGGATTTCAAAACGGGCGTAGCCAAATGTGCGTTTACGGTCGGCGGCGCGCTTGGCGACCTGGATCGCCACCAGGGAAATGGCCAGCGCCAGGGTATCGGTCATCATATGGGCGGCGTCGGACAGCAATGCCAGGCTGCCGGTGACAAAGGCGCCGATCACTTCGGCAATCATGAAACTGCCGGTCAGCCCCAAGGCTAACCATAATTTACGCTCGTGGCCGGCGCGTACGGTGGCGTGGCTGTGTCCTGCGCTCATGGAGTGTCCTCGTGGGGGAATGTGCGCTGATCATAGAGCGATAAAGGGAAACTTTTGGTATGGATTTCATTATTGTCATGCTGCGGCCATCAGGGTGTTAACCGCTTGCCCCTTGTGGGAGCGGGCTTGCTCGCGATTGCGGTGTGTCAGTTGCATATGCTTAGACTGACACACCGCAATCGCGAGCAAGCCCGCTCCCACATTTGTCAGGTGGTAACTTCAAGAAACAGGGCGCCGACCAAACCGCAACGCACTGGCCACACCCACCGCCCCCATCACCCCGCAATACATCACGCAGATCCATGGGCTGGCGGGCATCAGCGCGATCAGCATCAACGGCGTAGTACTGGCCCACAGCGCGTAGGCAATATTGTAGGTGAAAGAAATCCCCGACACACGCACCGGCGCCGGGAACAGGCTGACCATCACCGACGGCACCGCGCCCACCACCCCGCAACTCAACCCCGCCACAGCATAGGCCACGCCCAGCCACACGCCACCCGCGATCAGGCTGGCGTAGAGCACGGCGATGCCGACGGGTAACAGCAGGCTGTAGACCAGCACCGCGCGCCAGGCGCCGATGCGGTCCACCAACAGGCCGGCGAGTACGCAACCGATATTCAGGAACACGATGCCCAATGCGCTCAGGGCAAAGGTGTGGCTGGGGCTCATGCCAAAGGTTTTCTGCATCATGGTCGGCGTGATCACCACCAGCACCACCACTGCCGAGGTGAGTACACAGGTCAGCAACATGGCCGGCAGCAACGCTTGGCGGTGGTCGCGCAACACCGTGCGCAGCGGCAGTTCGGCATCAGTCTGGCGGCGCGCCTGCATGGACAGGAACACCGGGGTTTCGCTCAGCCAACGGCGCAACCACACGCCAATCACGCCAAATACACCGCCCAACAGAAACGGGAAGCGCCAGGCGTAATCAAGGATTTGTTCAGCGGTGAACAGCTGCGCCAGCAAGGTCGCGGTCAAGGCCCCCAGCAGGTAACCGAAGGTCAGCCCGGCCTGCAGGAACCCCAGGGCATAACCGCGATGATTGGCCGGCGCGTGCTCGGCGACGAAGACCCAGGCGCTGGGCACTTCACCACCCACCGCGGCGCCCTGCAGGACGCGCAGCGCCAGCAGGATCAGGGGTGCGAAATAGCCGATTTGCGCGTAGGTCGGCATGATCCCGATCAACAGGCAGGGCAAGGCCATCATCAGGATACTCAGGCTGAACACGCGCTTGCGCCCCAGGTGATCGGCAAAGTGCGCCATCAGGATCCCGCCCAGTGGCCGCGCCAGGTAGCCGGTGACGAAAATCCCGAAACTTTGCAGCAGGCGCAGCCATTCGGGCATTTGCGGGGGGAAGAACAGCTGGCTCAGGGTCAGGGCAAAAAATACAAAGATAATGAAATCGTAGATTTCCAGGGCACCGCCCAGGGCGGCCAGGCCCAGGGTCTTGTAGTCGGAGCGGGAAAAACGCTGCGCCTGTGGATAAGCGGTGGCAGTCATGGAGAAGCTCGGCAGACAGACAAAATGGCGTGCAGGTTATGAGCTGGGCCGGATCCTGGCAATCGCCGTGGATATATTCGGTTTACTCATTGATCCATGAACATAACAACATTCCCAAATAAATAACCCTGGGCCAAAATGCCCGCAATCCGCCCCATAATAAATACAAGAGGTAAATAACGTGGCCGATCCTATCGAAGACAGCCGCTATGCCCGCTTTGCCCTGCGTTGCTCGAACTTTGCCGAGCGCTGGTTTCCCGACTCCTGGGTGTTTGCCGCCCTGGCCGTGATCATTGTCAGCGTGGCGACCCTGGGTATGGGCGCCGCCCCCACCGATGCGGCCAAGGCCTTTGGCGATGGCTTCTGGAGCCTGATCCCGTTCACCATGCAGATGGCCTTCGTGGTGATTGGCGGCTATGTGGTGGCCAGTTCGCCGCCCGCCGTGAAGTTGATTGATCGCCTGGCGCGCATCCCGAAAAACGGCCGCTCCGCCGTGGCGTGGGTGGCGCTGATCTCGATGGTCGCGTCGCTGCTCAACTGGGGCCTGTCCCTGGTGTTCGGCGGGTTGCTGGTGCGGGCCCTGGCGCGGCGCACGGATTTGCGCATGGATTATCGCGCCGCCGGCGCGGCGGCCTACCTGGGCCTGGGCGCCGTGTGGGCGCTGGGGTTGTCGTCGTCGGCCGCGCAATTGCAGGCCAACCCGGCCAGCTTGCCGCCGTCGATCCTGGCAATCACCGGGACTATTCCCTTCACCGACACGATCTTTCTGTGGCAATCGGGCGTGCTGTTGCTGGCGTTGATCGTGGTGTCGCTGCTCATCGCCTACGTCACCGCACCAGGCCCCAACTCGGCCCGTGACGCCAAGGCCTGTGGCGTGGACCCGGCGTTCAACCTGCCCAAGCTGCAACCGCCCAGCCGTCCGGGGGAATGGCTGGAGCACAGCCCCTTGCTGACCCTCTTGCTCGCGCTGTTGGCCGCCGGTTGGCTGTTCCACGAGTTTTCGACCAAGCCGGCGATCAGTGCGATCTCGGGGCTCAACACCTATAACTTTTTGTTCCTGATGCTCGGCGCCCTGCTGCACTGGCGCCCGCGCAGTTTCCTCGACGCCGTGGCGCGCGCGGTGCCCACCACCACCGGGGTGTTGATCCAGTTCCCGCTGTACGGCTCCATCGCGGCGCTGATCACTGTGGTCAAGGGCGGCGACGGCCAGACCCTGGCCCACCATATCTCGACCTTCTTCACCTCCATCGCCTCCCACGACACCTACGCCCTGCTGATGGGTGTGTACTCGGCGGTACTGGGGTTCTTTATCCCGTCGGGCGGTGGCAAGTGGATCATCGAGGCGCCCTATGTGATGCAGGTGGCCAATGACCTGCAATATCACCTGGGCTGGGCCGTGCAGATCTACAACGCCGCCGAGGCCCTGCCGAACCTGATCAACCCGTTTTACATGCTGCCGTTACTCGGCGTGCTGGGGCTCAAGGCCCGGGACTTGATCGGGTTTTCGTTTGTGCAGTTGCTGGTGCACACGCCCCTGGTGCTGTTCCTGCTTTGGGCGCTGGGAACGACGCTGAAGTACATGCCGCCGGTAATGCCTTAATCTTTGGACGTTGCACCCGTTGTTGTGGCGGGTGCAGCCAGGTCGACATTGAGCGCCTTTTTTCCTTCTGAATATTTCAAGGAAGGAACCCAACACGACTGAAAAACCACCTATATGGTGTCTTTTAGTAGCACCGGACAATCTTCAACTTAACTAAGAGACCACCACTAAATTATTTAGAGCTATAACTGGAGCCCCCATGAATATCACGCCTACAACTACTATGCCGGCCTCGCAAAACAGTGCTGAGACGGGCAACACCCAAGAAGCCAGCCAACAGCAAAATCCCCAGCTAAAAAAATTCAAACAGTTCAGACCGGCTTTCGGCCAACCGGCGGGAAGAATAGTCTTTGCAGAGTCAAACCCTAACAAAGATCTTTTCAAGCCTGTTGTAAATTTTAAAGGCTAATTTCTATTATATAAATCTAAAAACATTAATTTTTTATAGAGGCTGTGAAAGTCATCAAGCACTCTGGCTTCGCAGCCTACATTTAAAACTTACAAGTTTTTCAACTAACTCATGGCTAATTGCAACCCCATGGACAACGCAAAGCAATGCGTTGCATTTCACGATATATGAGAGGCGGCCCCCCTACAAAAAAACCGCATTTCCCGACGCATTTTCCCGGTCAGCCGCTACTGTGTGAGGGTAGGCATTCATCCCGCGCAGACGGGCTTTAGCTGACAAGGAAACACATATGTTTAAACTGACCAGGCTGTCCTTCACCTTTGCCGCACTCACTTTGAGCACGGTCGTACACGCCGACGTCGAGCTCGACCTGGGCACCCCGCAACGGGTCACGCAACTGTTCGCCTACCCCAACAATTGCAGTGTGATCTGTTTTCGACCGCTGACCCTTGAGCAGACTGTCGAGCATTATCTGACCCAGAGCCTGCAGCGCGATGGCTACAGCCGCGCCCGGGTCAGTGTGAAAACCCAGCAAGATCGGGTCCGCGCCCACTTTACCGGCGTGCCCGACGGTTATGGCCAGCCCTTGACCGCGCTGTTGGACACCGCCGACCTGGCCTACCAAGGCGCCAGCCAGCTGAACCGCGATGGCAAGTGGCAATTTAGCTGGTACCTGTTCCTGCCGTTGGGCATGGCCCTGGAGAACCGCAAGAGCATCGAGTTGATGCATTTCCCACCGGATTACTCCCTGACCCATTACCAGGACTACCTGGAGTCGGCCACCACCGACCGTTGGGCCACGTTATTAACGGCCAACGGGATACCGGCAACCCAAACCCCGGAATACCAGACCATTATCGATATTGCCCCGATTGCCGCGCCCTCCTCGGCCGGCAAGGACCTGGAAGGGGTCTACGGCTACTTCAGCGAATACCAGACCCGGATTGTCCGGGAACTGAGCCGGCACCCCACGGGCTCATTGCCCATGGTCGCCTTCGGCGCGCCCGTGCGCAGTTGGATCCAGCAACAGTACGGGCAAACCCTCGGGGTACTGGGCCTGGCGCAGATCAGCCCGGCCGAAGGCCGCAATGTCGCGGTACTGGGGGCCAATCACCCCAGTTACATCTGGTACGCCGCCGACCCGGCCAGCTACAACGGCGACGAACAGAAGGCCGACGAGGCCGGCTTGAAAGTCATGGGCCAGGACTTGAGCGCCGCCTGCTGGCAGGCGGGAATGGGCCAGAAGCCCGCCAGCGACCCCAATGTGTTGCTCAAGGGCTGCATGAATACCTGGCAGGTAACGCGCAAGGAGCAGACCTGCGAACTGTTCTACACCTCGGTGCGCGAGCTGTCGGCCGAACAGGCCAAGGAAAAATGCACCACCGCCTCGATCAAGGCCCAGCTCAAGCGCCTGAAAAGCCCCGCCCCAGAGGCCTCTGTCGCAGCGCCCGTGCTGTAGCCCGCTCACTTATCAGCATTGGCTTACGCCAAAAAACGCCGATAGCGACTGTCAGATTTGACAGTAGCTATCGGCGTTTTTTTGCGTAAATCTTGGATCCTGTCCATTTGCTGCAAGACTGGCAGTTCTCTCGACACCAGGAGGTCGATGCAGCCCGACAAGGAGCGCTATGAAAACCCAGCTCATGGAAGAGGTGCCTGCTGCTGCGAGTAACGGCCTTTATCCTTTCGCAGCACTGCTGGCCAAAAAGGGTTACCCCTCGTCCCGACACTTCGAGGTGGTGCGCACCCGCAACGGGCGCGGAACCGGGATCAAGGCCAAGGTCGCCTTTGACAGCCGGATACGCATCGCCAAGATTTCCGGGTACGCCCTGGGCGAGCGACGCCTGCACACGCTGCAGATGTCGTCGCGCATCCACTTGTACGACCCCTGGTTCAGTGGGCTGCTCCTGCATTCGTGCGACCCGAACGTATTCCTCGACATCAGCGAGCTGGAGCTGTGGTCAATCCAGGCCATCCGCCCCGGCACACTGCTGACCATGGATTACGCCACCACCGAGGATGTGCTGTTCAGGCAGTTCCCGTGCCGCTGCGGGGCCGGGAACTGCCGGGGCTGGATCACCGGCATGAAAGAGCCGTTGAACGCCGAGGGCCAACAGTTTATGGAACAGTGGCGCCAGCGCAAACGCTGTTAAATGGCCTCTATCGGGCGCAGGCGGTATTGCGGCGGCAACTGCTCGAACCCGGTGATGGTGGCGTTGAGGCTTTTCCAGCGACCGTCCTTGATCCCGTAGATGCAACCATGGATCGACAGGCTCTGCCCGCGGTGCCAGGCGTTCTGCACAATGCTGGTGTGACCAACATTGGCCACTTGCTGGATGACATTGAGTTCACACAGGCGATCAACGCGTTCTTCTTCGGTGGGCAACTGGGCCAGCACTTCGCGGTTCTCGTAGTACAGGTCGCGGATCGAACGCAGCCAACCGTCGATCAGGCCGAACTGGCGGTCCTGCATCGAGGCACGCACGCCGCCGCAGCCATAGTGGCCGGTGACCAGGATATGCTTGACCTTGAGCACATCCACCGCGTACTGGATCACCGACAGGCAGTTGAGGTCGGTGTGCAGCACCACATTGGCCACATTGCGGTGCACAAACAGGTCGCCGGGCAACATGCCGACGATCTCGTTGGCCGGCACCCGGGCGTCCGAACAGCCGATCCACAGGTATTCCGGGGTCTGCTGGCGGGCGAGCTTGGCGAAGAATTCGGGATCTTCCTGTTTGATCGCATCCGCCCAGCGTTCGTTGTTATCAAGCAGGTCTTGTAGTTCGTTCATCAGGGAAAGCCTCAGGAATGATGCCCAGCTTTGACAGACGGCCGCCCGTCGAGGTCACGCCCGGGAGCAGATAGATTTCCCCTGCCGACGTCGGTAATGGACGCTTGTTCAATCGACCAGGGTGCAGGCCATGACAACCGCATCTTCGCGCCCACCGACAGCGGGGTAGTAATCGCGGCGTCGGCCAATCTCGTTGAAACCGTAGCGCTCATACAGGCGAAATGCCCCGGTATTGCTGTCGCGCACTTCCAGGAAACATTCCCGCGCATTGGCAGCATAGGCCCGGGACATCAGATGCTCCAGCAGGGCCAGGCCCAGGCCACGCCCCTGGTTTTCCGGTTTGACGGTGATATTCAGCAAATGCGCTTCATCGAGGATGATCTGCACCACCCCGTGGCCCACCTGCTGCTCGCCCTCGAACATCAACCAGATCTGGTACTTACCCAGCCCGTCGAGAAAGATGCCACGGGTCCAGGGGTGGCTGAACGCCGCGTATTCGATTTTCAGCACGGCGTCGAGGTCAGCCTCGGTCATCGGGCGGAAGGATAAAGCCTCACTCATCGGTTGTTTTCCAGCGCGCCATCAGCCGGCGCATGGCTTGCCAGACATCAGCCTTACGCTGTGGCTCTTCCATTAATAATTCCAGGCCCGGCAAGGCCCAGACCGAGCCCAGGCCTTCGACCTGCAGTTCGCGGTACCAGGCCTGGGCGTCGGCTTCGCCGGCAAACCGCACGGCCGGCAGGCCGATCAGCCACAGGCACACGCAGGGCTCATCTTCCAGGCGGGCCGCGACAAAGCCCTGCACGAAGTCACGCGCGGCGTCCGGGCCCTGGTCCATATTGCCGCGCACCAGCAGCGGCCAGCGCACAGGCTCGCCAACGATCTGCGGGCTGTCGGGCAGGCCGGCGGCGCGCAGCATGTCCTTGAGCAGCAGGTAGGCCGGGTCACGCGCCTGGAAACGCTCGCCGGTGGGCAACTCCACCAGCAACAGGCAACGCCCGGCCCGCAACAACTGCAGGGCAAAACGCGGTGGCGGCACGACCGGGGCCTTGGCCACCGGGGCCGGGGCATCGTCGGCCACGGCAACGGGCTTGGGCGTGCTCGACGGGCGTGGCACTTCGATCTTGACCCGCTCCGACGGCCGCACAGGCACCTCGGCCACGGGCTTGACCAGCGCCACCGGCACCGCCGCTTCCTCGCCCGAGGCGTCGAACGGCTCGAACGGCTCCAGCGCTTGCAGCAGTTCGGGCCGCGACGGGGCGGCAAAGGGCAATTCGGTGCGCGGCAGCCAGTTGACCACCTGCATGGCGGTCAAGTAAGCGCGACGTCGGGACTCGATAAGCAAGGCTCGGCCACTTGTGGATAACTAAAGAGCGCAGATTCTACCGCCCTTCGACGATGATCGCCCACCGTTGATGATTTTCTCTGCATTGCTGACCGCCCATCGCGAACGCGCCCTGACCGGCTGTGGATAAATCCCGCGCCTGATGCAGTACAATCGCTGCTTTTAATTCGCCAACCAGCCGGCCATTCCGATGATCGAACCCAAGCGCGTCTTGCGCGCCCTCGCCGAACACTGGGCCCTGCTTGAGCCACTGTGCGAACACTTCGACCAAGGCACCCTGAGCCTTGGCGAGTTGCGCGCGCAACTGGCCGCCCAACAACTGGACAGCACGCCACAGGACATCACCAGCCTGCTGGACGTGTGGATTCGCCTGGATATCCTGGTGCCTGTGGCCAAGAGCCCGAACCGTTTCGAGCTCAATGCACAGATCCATGACTTCCTGGCCTATCTTCGCAAGGAGCACCGGCTAGGCCTGTGCCTGGAAATCGAAGCCTACCTGCGCCACCTCGAGCGCCTGGCCGGTTATATCCAGGACGCCTTCGACATCCGCGACGGCCATGACCTGGCCCGTCAACTGCGGCTGTTGGACATGCGCGTGCGCGACGTGCTGAAAAAACTCGCCAATGATGAACAAGCCCTCGCCGCCGTGGCCGACCGCGCCAAGACCAGCGACCGGCAGATCCCGTTGCGCCAGCGTTATGCCGAGGTCCTGGCGACCTGGGACGAGTATGTCGAGCCGATGATCCAACTGGTGAACGCCGACGGCGCCTTCGAGCAAGGCGTGCGCAAGGTAGAGAACGTGCTGTTGCGCATGCTCACCGAGCAGCAGCGCCTGGGCCACCTGGTGGACGACGATATGTTGCTGCGCACCCACGCGCGCATCCTCGAAATGCAGACCAGCGCCCAACTGACCTTGCGCCATGCCCGGGAACTGCTGCTGCCGCTGCGCGAAGAAGCGCGCCGGCACAATGCCGTGACCCGTGGCGCGGCGCTGGCCCTGTCGGCGATCCGCCGCAAGGGCCTGGACGCGGTGCCGCAAGCGGCGATGCCGATGTTCACCCGGCCACAAAGTACCTTCCTGGGCAGTGCCAGCCAGGTGGAAGCCTATGTGTATGCCCTGGCCAACTTCGAGCCCAAGCCGGCGCGGTTCCCCAAGGCCCACAAATCCCACAAGGGCCAAGCCCAGCGTGCGCCGCGCACGGTCAAGGAGATGCTGGAGCGCTGCGCAGACGCACTGCCGATGCCCGACCTGATGACCTGGCTGCTGGAACAGGAACCGGACGGGGCCACCGACGAGTTGCTGTACTGGTTCTCGCGCCTGTCACGGGAGAAGCGTTTCAAGCGCGAGCGCCTGGAACGCCGGGATTACCACACTCACGAGCACCAGGTCAGCCTGCGCTCATTCGCCCTGCTCCCGGCCAGCACCGACGTAGCCGAGAATTCTGCGAGCACCCCTTATGCATCTTGATCTATCCGAACTGTCCCAGCTGGCGCCGATCTTTCGCGAGCTGTTCAAGGGCTACCACGTCAGCCGCCGCGACCCGGAGCTGTACGCGCAATTGTCGAACTTCCAGGACCAGTACCGCACGCTGTTCAAGGCCCTGGGCTTTGAACTGGTGTGCGACACCCGTGGCTTCTATTACTTCGTGCCGGACACCGCCGTGGCCGCCGCGCAGGTCAACAAGACCGCGCAGCGCCTGGCGCTGTTCACCTTCATCATCGTCGAGCACCTGGCCGACCAGGGCCGCGACCCGATTGCCGTGCTCGACGGTGGCAGCCTGGGCCGCGATGAACTGCCCTCCCTGCTGGAGAAGTACCGTGACCTGTTTATCCAGGCCGAAGTGCAGACCGTCGAGGAGCTGGAAGAGAAAATCATGCGCCGCATGACCCAGCTTGGCTTTGCCGGTGAAGACAACGGTATTTACCGCTTCCTGCCGCCGATGCACCGTTTCCTCGACGTGTGCCTGTCGGTCCAGGCCGATCGCGACCTGGCGGCCAGCGTGCACAGTGTGCTGCCGTTGCCGGCGCCGGTGATCATCGACGAAGACAGCGATGAAAAACTGCTGCAGACCGATGACCCGCTGGACCTTAGTGACTTTGCCGACGAAAGCGAAGAAGACGCTCTGGCCCGTGCCATTGCCGAAGAACAGGAGACCGATGCATGAGCAAGGAACGCTACGGCATTCGCCGCTTCGCCCTTTTGAACACTGCGGGCTACAGCCTGGGCCTGTTCCCGCTGGAAGAACCGCTGTCGGTGTATGGCGCGAACAACCTCGGTAAATCGGCTTCGATCAACGCCTTGCAGTTCCCGATCCTGGCGCGCATGTCAGACATGAGTTTCGGCAAGTACACCCTGGAACAGTCGCGGCGTTTCTACTTTGCCACCGACACCAGCTACATCCTCGTCGAAGTCTCGCTGCCCCACGGCCCCCATGTGATTGGCGTGGTCGGCCGCGGCCCGGGCGGTGGTTTCGGCCACCAGTTCTTTGCCTACGCCGGCAAGCTGGACCTGGCCCACTACCAGAAAAACGACACCTGCCTGCGCCAGAAAGAGCTGTTCACCAACCTTGAGCGCGAAGGCCTGAAGGCCTATGAACTCAAGCCCGATGAGCTGCGACGCTTGCTGGTCGGTGGCCATACCTCGATCCCGCTGGACCTGACCCTGATTCCGCTGCGCTCCACCAGCGAGCAGAGCCTGAAGACCTTCCGCGCCCTGTTTATCAACCTGCTGCACATGCGCGAGATCACTGCGGCCAAGCTCAAGCAGCTGTTCCTCGATGCGTTCGAGCACAGCCTGCGCTCGGGCAGTGTGGATTACATTGCGGCGTGTGAAGAAGCGTTCCGCGATGTACGACGCATGGAGCAGGACTACAACTCCCTGGTAGCCGCCGGCCCCCTGGTGGAAGCGCTGTCCAATGGCGTGAAACAGCGGGAAATCCTGCGCGGCAAGCTGCATCGCCTGTCGCCCTTGCTCGATTCGCTGCTGGCCACCTGGTCGGACTACGCCAGTGCACGCAAGGAAGAGCTGACCATCCAGGCCGAACACTACCGCAACGAGCAGGACGCGCTGCAGAACGATCAGCGCGGCGGCACCCAGGAGCTGATGCGCCTGGAGCGGGAAATCAGCGGTATCCAGCGCTGGCTGGGCGAGCTGTCGGTGCTCAAGCATCGCTTTGCCCTGGTCGATGACGTCAAGGTTCTGGAGCAGCAATTGCTGGCGGCCAAGGATGCCCACGATGAACTGGCCGGCGCCCTGGCGCAGTCGCGGCAGTTCAGCGCCGAGGATCTGGATGAGCGCTTGCGCGACCTGGAAAAACGCCTGAAGTCGGTCAAGCAGCAACTCGATCACGCCGACAACAACAGTTACGCCAAACTGCGGGAAGAATTCTCACAGCAGGACGTCGAGCGTCTGATGCGTCTGTTCAACAGTTCGCTGTTCAGCCTGCCGCTGGGCGAGCACGGCATCACCCTGGATGAAGAGGGCCAGTGGGTCAAATCCCTGGAGCTGATCCTCGATGGCTTCACCGGCGAGCGCTTTGAAGTGCCGGGGCTGTCCATCGACATCTCGCACATCGAGCCGCCGGCCTTGCAGGCCCTGGCGGACCGCGCGGCATTGCGTGACCAGAAGGAGCGCCTGGAAAAAGAACTCAAGCAACTCAAGACCCAGCAGGCCGTGGCCTCGGACCGCGCGGCGAGCAAGACCCAGACCGAAGCGCTGTACCAGCAGGTGCTGGACGCACAGAAAGCCCTGGAAGATTACCGCCGCGCCCAGACCCTGAGTGCCGAGGAAGGCGAGAAGCTGGAAAACCTGGCGCAGATGGAAGCGGCCCAGGACGAGTTGAAGCGCTCCAGCGATGCGTTTACCGAACGCGTGCAGCAACTGTCGGCCAAGCTGCAGCTGGTCGGCCGGCAGATCGGCGATATGGAAGCCAAGCAGCGCACTCTGGATGACGCCCTGCGCCGTCGCCAGCTGTTGCCGGCCGACTTGCCGTTCGGCACGCCGTTCATGGACCCGGTCGACGATTCCATGGACAACCTGCTGCCGCTGCTCAATGACTATCAGGACAGCTGGCAGGGCTTGCAGCGCGCTGATGGGCAGATCGACGCGCTGTACGCCCAGGTGCGCCTCAAGGGCGTGGCCAAGTTCGACAGTGAAGACGATATGGAGCGTCGCCTGCACCTATTGATCAACGCGTATGCGCACCGCACCGACGAAGCCCTGACCCTGGGCAAGGCGCGCCGTGCGGCGGTGACGGATATTGCGCGGACCCTGCGCAATATCCGCAGCGACTACGACAGCCTTGAGCACCAGTTGGCCCTGTTCAACCGCGAGATCAACAAGCGCCAGGTATCCAACCTGCAGAGCTTTCGTATCGTGTTGGCGCCGAACAAGGAAGCGCTCAAGCATATCGACCAGATCATTCACAGTGCCGGCCAGTATGAGGAAGGCGAAACCCTCTCGGTGTTCGACCTCAGCCAGAACGCCGAGCAGGACAACAAGAACGAAGAGGCCAAGGAGTACCTGGCGCGCCTGGTCGCCGCCAACCATAACCAGTTGGGGCTCAAGGACCTGTTTGAACTGGCGTTCGAGATTACCAAGGTCAATGGCCAGCCAATCATTCACACCGACATCGATGGCGCCGCGTCCAACGGCACCACCATGACGATCAAGGCGCTGACCAACATGTACTTGTTGCTGCACTTGATGGACCGCGACCAGGCCGGTCGCGTGCGCCTACCGTACTACCTCGACGAGGCGGCGGATATCGATGAGAAAAACCAGGCCGCCTTGCTGGAAACCAGCCTGCAACTGGGCTTTGTGCCGATCCTGGCCAGTGTGAAGCCGCAGGTCTCGGCCCAGGTGGCGATCGACCTGGAAGGCGGCAGCGGGCCGAACGGGATCTACATCGATGAGGCGGACTGGAAGTACATTCGCCGGCATGATGCGGTGAAGGCGACGGTCAATGTGCAGGCGGATGAACCGGAGTTGGATGAGGTCTGACCTGCGCTGTTGAAATACAAAAAGGCCGCGATCCTATGGACCGCGGCCTTTTTTGTGGGCTGGGGTTATGCGGTGTTGGTCGGGGCCTATTTACCCAGTGGGATCTTAGGCGCCCAGATCAGCCATTCGTCTTCAAACTTGTCGAACAACGGGAAGGTCTGCTCGGGCAGTGCCGGGTTGCCCATACGCTCGCCCTCCGGTGTCGCAAAGGCGATGCCGCCCTGGACCAGGGTCTCCAGGGACTCGGTGCGCACTGTCGCGCCCTTGAACAGGCCAAAGTCCAGGCCAAAGCCGCTGCTGTTCCAGAAGCGGCTGCCACCACGAACCAGCGGCGCGTACTTGGGCTCGATCAGCACATGGATCAGCACGCGGTCGGCCGTCTTGCCCAACTCGTAACCGGTGACTTTGCCGACCGTGACTTCACGGTAGGTGACCGGTACGCCGACTTTCAACGAACCACGGCGGGCGGCGCTGAGTACCAGGCTCAAGCCGGCCTCCTGCACATTCGCCTCGGGCGGTTGGGCCAGGGCCACGAAGTTCTTTTGCGCACCGGTGCTTTTCACCGCCGGCAGGACTTCGATGTACTGGCCGGTGACCAGGGTTTCCAGGTTGGCGGTTTTCATCAAGCCCAGCTCTGGCTTGACCACCCAGAACTGGCTGCCGGTCCGGGCGATCCGCTCAGGGACTTCGGTGATGCGCGCACTGAGCATCACCGATTGCATGTCGGCGCTCAGGTCGACACTTTCGATCTTGCCCACCTCCAGGCCCTTGAAACGAATCGGCGTGCCGGTACTCAGGCCGTCGGCACGATCGACCTTGATGGTCACCACGGTGCCACGCTGGGTGGAGGCTTCGTGATCGGCAAACAGGCGGAAACGCGGGATGCGGTTGCGCAGCGGCACGTTTGGCTCTGGGGTTTCAAAGGCGATCCCCCCGGCCATCAGGCTTTGCAGAGATTCGCTTTTGACCTGGATACCGCCGGTGAGCCCACCGGTCAGGGTAATGCCACTGGCATTCCAGAAACGCGTCGAACCGTTGACCAGACCTTCGTACTCCTTCTCGATATGCACGCCAATCACCAGTTGTTTGCGCTTGCGCGAGAACTGGTAGCTCTGCACCGAGCCGACCTTGACCTGTTTGTAGAGGATCGGGCTGCCAACTTCCAGGGAACCGAGGTTTTCTGTGAGCAGGACCAGGTGCAGGCCCGGGGAGCGCAGGTCCAGCGGTGGCGCCTTGGGCCGGGCGACAAACTCACGCTGGGGGCTGGTGCCTTTGTCGCCGGGGCGGATGGCAATGTAGTTGCCCTTGACCAGGGCTTCCAGGCCGGTGATGCCGGCCAGGGAAATGGACGGCTTGACCACCCAGAACTGCGTGCCTTCCACCAGGTAATCTTCGGCCAATGGGTCGAGGGTCAAGTCGGCGCTGGCGCTGGACAGATCAGAGTCCACCTTGAGGGCCTTGAGGCTGCCGACCTGGATGCCTTTGTACATCACGGGCGTACGACCGGCCTGCAGGCCCTCGAAGTCACTGAGCTTGACCTTGATGCGGATACCCGCGGCGGCGGCATCGAAGTCTTCGTATAGGCGAAACGGCAGGCTTGGGTCGGTGGGCGGGCTGTCCTTGCGATTTTCCGGCGTGGCGAAGGCGATACCACCGGAGACGATGCTGGCCAGGGATTCGCTGCGCACTTTGACCCCGGACAGGTTGGCATCGATGCTGATGCCGCTGGCATTCCAGAAACGCGTATGTTTGCGCACCAGGTTGGCGTAGGTCGGCTCGATGTAGACTTTTATCTCGACCGTGTTCTGATCGGCGGACAGCAGGTAGCTTTTGACCTGGCCAACCTGGATCTGCTTGTAGAACACCGGGCTGCCACGGTCGAGCGAGCCGAGGCGCTCGGCCTTGACGGTCAGGTGCAGGCCGGGCTTGATATCGGATAATGGCGGTTCTTCAGAGAGTGCCTTGAATTTGCGCGTGGGCTCGCCGTCGCCGGGGCTGGCCGCGATGTAGTTGCCCGAGACCAGGGTTTCCAGGCCGGTAATCCCGGCCAGGCTGACGCTTGGCTTGACCAGCCAGAAGCGTGTATTGGCCTTGAGGTACTGCTCGACATCCTTGTTCATCTCGATGGTGGCAATCACCCCGCGATTACTGCCCTCGTCATCCAGGGCCAGGGTCTTGACCTTGCCCACCGGCATGCCTTTGTAGACCACTTCAGTCTTGTTGACCTGGATGCCTTCCCCACTTTCAAAGCGAACCTGGATCTCGATGCCCGTCTGGGTGTAGGCGCGCCATCCGAGCCAGCCGCCGATCACCAGGGCGATCAACGGCAGTACCCAAATGGCCGACCAGTTTGAAGCAGGGCGGGTTTTAGCCTTTGGCAAATCAGTCATGGTCGTCGTCCGACTCCGTGTTATCCCAAATCAGTCGGGGATCGAAAGTTACTGCAGCAAGCATCGTCAAGATCACCACACTGGCGAACGCCACGGCACCGAGATTGGCCTCGATACTGGCTAGTCGCCCAAAGTTAACGACCGCCACCAGAATGGCGATCACGAAGATATCCAGCATGGACCAGCGACCGATGAACTCGATAAAGCGGTACATGATAATGCGTTGTCGGGCAGAAAGCGGCTGGTGACGTTGCACCGAGAATAGCAACAGGGCGATGCCCACCAGCTTGAAGGTCGGCACCAGGATACTGGCGATAAATACCACGGCGGCAATCGGGAACATGCCGTGCTGCACCAGTTCAATCACGCCGGCCATGATGGTGCTGGGAGCGCCCTGCCCCAGGGAGTTGACCGTCATGATAGGCAACAGGTTAGCCGGGATATACAGAATCGCCGCAGTGATCAGCAAAGCCCAGGTGCGCATCAGGCTGTTCGGACGGCGGGCGTGGACCAGTGCACCGCAACGGGTGCAGGTTTGCTCGTCGGTGTCCGGGTCCTGCCTGTTCAGTTCGTGGCATTCGGTACAAATCAGAATGCCAGCATCAATCGCCCGCATGTTCGTCCTCCCCGGACAAGGCTTGCCAGATCTGATGGGGTGACATGACCACCTCCAGCAGCACCTGGACCATTAGCAGGCTGACAAAACAGGCCAGTCCCAGGCCTACGCTGAGGGCGGCCATGTCGGCCAACTTGACGATCGCCACCAGCACGCCCATCAGGTAGACCTCAAGCATCCCCCAATCGCGCAGATGGTGATAAATGCGGTATAGCAACAGGCCGTAGCTGCGGCCTATGTTCCAGCGAATACTGAGCAGCACCGCCAGCTGGCACAGCAGCTTGAGCAATGGGATGCCCATGCTGCACAGGAACACCACCGCTGCGACACCTTGCATGCCGGTATTGAACAGGGCGACTACACCGCTCCAGACCGTGTCTTCAGAAGACTGCCCGAGTAGATTGAGCTGCATGATGGGTAGAAAGTTCGCCGGGACGTACAACAATAACGCGGCGATCACCAAGGCCAGGCTGCGTTCGACGACATTGTAGCGGTGGGCGTACATCTCATAACCACAGCGTGGGCACAGGGCCTTTTCACCGTGGGCAAGCTCTGGCCTGCGCATCAGCAAGTCGCACTCATGGCAGGCAACCAGGTCCTCCAACGGTAGGTCGGACACCTGGGTGGTATCAACCGGGTCGGACATATAGGGCTCTAAGTCTAAAAGGATCAGGTGTCTATTCTAGTGTTCTGGTTCAGAAATAACTGTGCAAATTTGTCGGCATCAACCGATGGCGATCTGCCAAAACCTTTTCAACCGCCCAAAACAAAACCCCAACTGCTTTCGCAATTGGGGTTTCGGAATTTAATCTTGACGATGACCTACTCTCACATGGGGAAACCCCACACTACCATCGGCGATGCATCGTTTCACTACTGAGTT